>Ga0070726_10000002_pt1 | contig 936406 bp, 880 predicted proteins | sample tdAd471_FD_67275 | JGI IMG/M metagenome (GOLD analysis project Ga0070726, IMG submission 67275) | Marine sediment microbial communities from the Atlantic coast under amendment with organic carbon and nitrate - tdAd47.1 | ecosystem: Environmental > Aquatic > Marine > Coastal > Sediment...
GCCTCGTCAACACTAATAAGGTAATATTAGCATGACTAAGCGAATGTTTATCATAAGACCTCTGATTTTGCGAAGACCTTCCTGTAGTTTCACAACAGGATAGTTTCTCATGAAAATTGAAACAGAGAACGGGCAGGGCATCCGCGCTGTGTCTGAACTTAGCCCTATGGAGCCGTTTATTGAACGGCTCCATGAGAACTCTGACCATTTGTGCGAGTTGATGGACAATAGTTTTCTGGGCTTTGAACAGCGCCGATTAAAGAGTGTGGGCTTTCTCATTCGTCTCATGAAAGAGGACGCTCTCAAACTTTACGCCCTTTATACCCAGGCAGTTAAGACCGAAACCTGATGAACAGCCCCTTGCTCGGGTTGTCTCGGTCAGGTGGGTGAAACTGACGGGGCGGACGCAGGTCCGTCCCGCTTTAACTCCGGCGCATAATCCTGGTCCATTTGATCGACAAAGGCGATGGCTTCCTGGGCTTGGCTATCCAAGCTGAAATTCAGCTCAGTTGCTTCATTTGATGCGACGTGTCTGGGGTTGATAGAGATGTCATCATGATCAGGTCGACTGCTTGGCAATTGGGGGGAATCCAAAAAATTATCTTCTAGAAACTCATCAATTCTTGAGGATGGAACCTTTCTTTGTTGCAGATAAGTCGTTGGGTCCGTCTTCATCTTTCTTTCGTCAAAGACTTCTTGAATGGCTTTATCCTCTGCCGCTGTTCTTGCATCTGATGGTGTGTCTGAATGACCTTTTAAGCCAAATTGGTCTGCTTCTTTAAAGCGCCTGTTTTGAATGCCTTCGAGCTCTGTCTGTTCGATGCTGTTGGAATTAAGGGCGGTTTCCCACCATATATTTGCGCGTTGTTTAAAGGCCTCTATGTCCGTTTCTGGTGTTTCTTTCAGCAGCTTTATGGTCTCTTCGAGTTTGGCTTCTATGCTCGTTGCGTTGGGACTTGTGATATTATAAGCCAATGACAAAATCACCATTCGTTCTTTTGAATCCGGCAAATCATGCTCTGGCCCCAGTGCATTCGATAATGCTTTTTCCCAATCCTCAATGACATTGTCAAAAAGCACATCCGCTTGAGTTTGGTTGATATCCAACGAGCCCCATATGTTTTGCATGTCGCTTTGGGTTGGGATGCGGGTGACTTCTTCCCCGTTGATCTGAAAGGTGGCTTCAGAATTGCTCTTATAGGCATCGAATACAGTTTTTTGCTCGTCGGAGAGTGTAATGCCAGCGTTCTTAAATTCAGTCAGGGTTGTTTCTGCGCTGTTCTTATCAAGGTCCCAGCCATAGCCGATTGTGAGGCTTTTCTCGTTTCCCTTACCTGCAACGATATGAATGCCTAAATTACCGGTGTCGTTTTCAAGTTTTTGGATAAAGGCGTTCCGGTCCGCTTCATAGGACCCGTGCGTCCAATCCGTGTGTAACGTGTCTTTAGGCATTCCCATGTTGTTTGTCCTTAGCTTTGGAGGTCCATGGACCTAAAACATTCGAAATCAAAGGTTTCGTGCTCAAAATAACGCACTAAAAATTCTAGATAGGGGCCGTAATATACGCCTTTTTCATCATATAATTCCGTATAGTGGTCGGCGAACCTGTTGGGATAATTGAGCGCCAACTTGGATCTGAAAAATATGAAGGGCTCCTCGCCGATAAAGCCAATGCGTGCGATGGACGGACCGGGAAAAGGGCCAGCCTCTTCTGGGTTTAAATAGGCGGAAAACCCCTTCTCTTCGAAGTGTTTATAAACATCTCCACGGTAATCGGTATCAAGCAAATTAGGGTCGGTTGAAACGCCTTTTACCGGCAAACTCAGCGATGGAAATGTGAGATAGTCGTAGCTCAGCTCACTTGCTTTTTCCAATCGGCGGTCCAGATCGAAAAGGGATCTTAGGTTTTCCTGTGAAAAATCATCAAATGCGGGGTCGTCTTCTTCAACGAGAATAATGTTTGAAAAGGGAAATTGATGCGGCCTTTCAGTCAATTGGCCCAGCCCATTGTCGTGGAAAAAGACGCGTTCCAACCGACCATCATGGTCCAGGTCGATGGGTTCGATCAGATAATTCAGTATTTTTGGCGCAACAAGATAGGGCGCTCTTTCAATCTTGATTTCCCCAATTGCTGGTTCTTCAAATTTTGCAAACATATCTTCGCAGCTCAAAGGCGCAGATTCGATTGTACCTTCGCTGCACCCCGCCAAGATCACAGTGCTTATGAATGCTATCGTTAACGAATGTAGTCTTTGTCTAAACATTTATACTTGCCCTTTTCCCGAGGCTTTTCGAAATAAGTCTGTTGTGCGTTACCAATGTGTAAATCAACTTATTTAGATGTATAACTATATGTAAATGCAATTTAAAGTTACAATTTCCATTCCTGCTTCAGAGTTGATTAACCAAAAGCTCTTTAAATCAGCGTCTTAATAAAAGGATGAGATATGGGTGCCTGGGGCTGGAAACTTTATCAATGTGATGAAGCGCGGGACATTAAGGATGCTTTTAAGGACATCAAAAACTATCCCTTCAGCGAAGATCAGTTCTTAAAACATTTCGAAATAAACCTGGATGGTCTGAACAGCGAAGATTTCGATCAGACCATAGCTTGTCTCAGCGTTTATGATCAATTGCATCAATATGGAATAGATGCCCCGAGACTTAAAAAATGCGTTCAACACATCATAGAAGACGGCATTGATATTCAGCTGCACCGCGATCTTGAAATGCGTGAGCGGGATCTGGAAAAGCGTGCGAAACATTTAGATGAGCTTTGGTCCATTTGGAAAGACCCGCACCCAAAACCAAAGCGCCGCAAGCCTTTAGACCCCAATGTATCTTTTCTCTTTGATGTAGGGGATGTGGTTCTTTTCCCAACGGAGAAGGGCTGGCCGCGTATGGACAGGCGAAGCTGGTGGGAGGAGCAATGTTTTGATCACAGCCTGAAGGGTAAGCCCGCCCCTGATATCAACCCTGATGGTTGGGGCGCATTTGTCGTATTAGATCAGACTAAAATTGATGGCCTTATCCCGCGCTCTCTCATTCTGCGTATCGCTTTTGATCCATCTGACAAAAAGCCTGAGATTGATGATGTGTGGGATGGCTTTATTGCAGGGAATAAATTTGTCATCCCTCTATATGACGCACTTGGCTTTGTACGGGTGAATTCGACGACGACCATTCCTAATGCCTATGGCATGTATATTCATGAGCAGATTAGCTGGCTTGAGATCGCCAAGGCGGATTTGAAATTTTTATCTCTTCAGAAAATTGGCAATATCAAGCTGGATAAGGATCGGATTTTAGCGGATTTACATCGTTTTCATATTGATATGCATTGGTGCCATCGTAACGCTGCTTGGCTGTCTGCGCGCGAGGAAGACCGTGAAATAGCTAAAGATGTTCCCCCTTCCAAGGCGCCTGATTACAGTACCCCTTATTTTAGTGCCGAGCTTAACCCGCGTGAAAAGCAGACTTTGAGCCGGTTTCTTTTTGCCGATCCTTATCCGGGAAAAGAAGATGCTGTGGATAAACCACGGCGGGACTGGAAGTCGAATGGGCATAAAATCGGCATGCTGCCCCTTAAAGAATTCCCGCTTGCGCAGTATAAGCCAGGCCAAGAAGGCGTGACGCGGGAGGCACCCTATTATCAGCCTCTAGACCTCATCTCCTATTTGCCAAATGAGCCACATCTCAGCGGGAGCGAATTGGCGCAGAAAGTTGCTGCCAGTTTCCGGCACTTTGAACCCCTCGCTTTTAATGTGGATGACCTGATTGAGGCTTATAAAAAACATGCACCACGGCTTATTTTTAGTGAGGATGCTGCACCCAATATCTTCCTGTTCGCTCTGCTTGATTGTTGTCATCTCTTTAATATCGATGCTCCTGACCTGCTGGAGCAGGCTAAAGACTTGATATTGAATGGGAAGGATGAACAGACCTATCGTGATCTTGGGATGGATGAGGAGGATTTAAGCATCCGGCGCAAGGACTTGAGAGGCCATTTAGAGCACTGGTGCGTGCCTCATCCAGAACCTTTGCCGCGGACATGCGTTGACCCAGAAAACCCTTTTGATTTTGAGGTGGGCGATATCATTTTGTTTAAAACGCGGAATGGATATGGATTTAGCCCAATGGAGGCGGGAGGTTATGGGCCATCTCCTGAAGAATGGGAAGCCGAATTTCTAAAAGACGCGGATGGCTGGGGCGCAGCTCTTATTGTTGAGAGAGCGTTGTTGGAGGGAACGGATGACCAATATAAGGCTGTCCGCCTTTTCATCGATGGGCGGGATGAGCCGGATTTAGACGGGGTCAAGCAAGGGTGTGTCGCAATTCACCGCCTTTATAACAGAGATCTGGATTTCATTTTTGATGAGTTCATTGTTGAGGCTCTAAAGCTGCGGGAGGTGGATCTGCCATCCTATCATGCGAAGAAGCTGGGGAGCATAGGGCCTGGTTTAAATATTGCCGCCATGATGCAGGATCTGAAAAACTTCAATGAACGTCAATTTTATGAAAAACGCGCTCATATTGTGAATAAACTTGAGGCGGCTGAAAAGAGGGGCAAGGCAGACCTCGTTTCTGAATTTCAATATGAACTCAAGAATTTGGATGAAGGGCGCGAAACGCATTATTTGTCCCTTGTTGATTTTGAATTCAGCTTTGACATGGCCTGTAACATTGAAGGTATTACAAAATGTCGGGAGCTTTGTCATAAGATGAGTGACCCGCGTGCCAGCGGATTGCGGCCTGACATAAGGCGTCCCCTGAGCGCATATCTTAAAGGATAAGAACTATGGGAGCCTGGGGGTATAAACTCTATGAATGTGATGATGCGACAGGCTTTCGGGAAGAGTTTAAATCTGTCAAAGATTTTCCGTTTAGCGAAGATCAATTTCTCGCTTATTTCAAGGGCAGCTGTGGGTATTTGAAAGGCAATGATCAGACCATCCAATGGCTGGTTCTCTATGACCAATTTCATGACTATGCCATTGATGCCCCTGAAACATTTAAACATGTGAAGCTGATCATAGAGAGCGGCGAAGACATAGCCTATCACCGCGACTTGGATATGAGCGCGCAGGATTTGGTGAAACGCGCAAAGCACCTTCAATCTCTGTGGCGGCGCTGGCAGTCGCCCCCAGCCAAGCCGAAGAAAAGAAAATTAGTCGACCCGGACCAACCCTTTGTGATGGATGTGGGGGATGTCTATATTTACCCCACCGAAAATGAGTGGCCCCGAATGCCTTCTTCTTGGCGAGATGAGAATAAAGGTCTGGCTGGCCAGGCCTTCAATCTGACGGGCTGGGCGGCTTTTGTGGTTTTGAAAAGACAGAAGACGGCAGGTGTCATTCCGCAATATGTGGTTTTGAGACTGAAGCTGCAATCAGGCTCAAAGCGGCCAGATATTGAAGATGTCAAAAGCGCCTTCGTCGCGGGCGAAACAGATAACACGCATCTTTTCAATGCGGAAAACCACCTCGGTATTAGGCTGCAGATTTATTATGTCGAGACGACGGCGCAGGATTTGAAATATTTGCGGGCTGAGCATTTGGGCCGTCTATCAATAGAAGTTGACGTCCTTCTTCATGATATGGAGAAATTTTCAGCGGAACAATTCTGGCGCTGGAAGCATTTGCGATATCTGGAATATCAGAAAGAAGGGGAGAATTGGCCCGGTGAAAAACCGGGATCAGAGCCCTATATTGACGGGGTTTATGACCCGGTCGAAATGAAACTGGTCTACCGGAAGAGCTTGAAGATATTCCTCTGCGCTGGGGAAACGCCTGCAAAAGCGAGCTGGCGGAGAAATATCATCCCAGTAAAAGCTCTGCCCCTGAAAAACTACCTCTCTGAGGCGAAGCCAGCCAAAAGGACAGAGCGGTATTTCACCATTGATGACCTGCGCCAGCCCTAAGCGTCGTTTAATACGCCGCGGCGGATTTGGTCCAGTTCGATGGATTCAAACAGGGCTTGGAAGTTGCCCTCGCCAAAGCCTTCATTGCCTTTGCGTTGGATGATTTCAAAGAAAATCGGGCCGATTACATTCTGGGTGAAGATTTGCAGCAGTAAGCCCTGACCTTCTGTTGGTGCACCGTCCAATAAAATCCGACGGACACGAAGCTCTTCCACGTCTTCGCCATGGCCTGGGACGCGGTCGTCTAAAGCCTCATAATAGGTATCAGGCGTATCCTGGAAGGAGACACCACGTGCCTTCAACATATCCACGGTGCCGAAGATGTCGTCCGCGCCAAGGGCGATATGCTGGATGCCTTCGCCATGGTATTCGCGCAGATATTCTTCAATCTGGCTTTTATCGTCCTGACTTTCATTGATGGGAATGCGAATTTTGCCGCAAGGGCTGGTCATCGCGCGGGATACAAGGCCCGTTAATTTGCCCTCAATGTCGAAATAGCGGATTTCACGGAAGTTGAAGAGCTTTTCATAAAAGCCTGCCCATTTGTCCATATTTCCACGCATCACATTATGGGTCAGATGATCGACATAGGTGAGACCCGAATCCAGTGCGCGCAGCTTCTCGTGCCAGCCTTCTTCAAAGACGAAGTCAATCTCATAAATGGAGCTGTCACCATAGCGATCCACAAGATAAAGCCTTGATCCGCCAATGCCTTCAATGGCTGGAATATTAAGCTCCATAGGGCCGATATGCGTGGGGCAGGGGGTGGCACCCAACTCAACGGCGCGCTCAAATGCTTTGGCTGCATCCTTGACGCGAAATGCCATGGCGCAGGCGCAGGGACCGTGTTCCTTGGCGAATTTCTGAGCAAAGCTGTCTGGTTCCGCATTGATGATGAAATTGATATCGCCTTGGCGATGGAGAGTCACATCTTTGGAACGGTGGCGGGCGATGGCTGGAAAACCCATACGTTCAAACAGGGTGCGCAGCAGCCCAGGATCCGGTGCCGCATATTCAACAAATTCAAATCCATCGGTCCCCATTGGGTTGTCGTATAGATCAGCCATGATACACCCCTCTTGACGAATGGCCTGTTTGCGCATTTGTATTAATCTGAGTTCGGATTATAGTTACAAGTGAAACTAATAGCAAGGCGTGTTGATATGATGAAAAAGACCAATGGGCATTTCGAGTTGGCTGATTTTCTTCCCTATCAACTCTCAGCTCTGGCCAATCTGGTCAGCCGGGAATTAGCGCAGATCTATCAAAAAGAATTTGACCTGAGCGTGGCTGAATGGCGTGTGATCGCTGTGCTTGGCCCGGATAAGCAATTAAGCGCGAAGGACATCACTGACATCACGATTATGGATAAAGTCAGTGTATCACGTGCGGTGCAGAGGTTGATCCAGTCTGAACGTGTTCAGGCACATGCGGATGTTGATGACAGACGCCGGCAAATTCTGATGCTGACAGATGCGGGCCGGGATGTTTTTCACACAGTTGTGCCATTGGCTTTGGGATATGAAGCACAGCTCCTCAACCGTATTAGCGCTGAGGAGAGGCAGATATTATCTCAAATCGTCGAAAAGCTTAACCGCGGCTAGCGACCAGCCAGACAACGGACTGCGGTTCCATCCGAGTACAATCAAATTTCTGCTGCGTTAACAGATCAATCACGGAATCAGAGTTGATATGGTTGGCGATAAGGTCTTTTGACAATGGTTGAGGCTTGGCAGAAAAATTGGAGAGTGCCAGGAGTTGATTGGTGGAAGATGCCCTGTGGGTGGCAAATAAAGCCGGGTTAGCCAAGTCTGGATAGCCTAACATATGGTTTGTTGAGAATAATTCAGCCTTTTGACGAGCTTTGCCCAGCCTTTGCAAATAGCTGTGCAGGCTATGTGCAAGGGCCTGATGCCTGGTGCCAAGGGACGTTAAATCCCAATTCATCTTAGGCCTGTGAAGCCAGCGCCCGTCCTTGTGATTTGGCTCTTTAGCGTAGTCATAATCGTTTAAAAGCGCAATTTCATCACCCATATAGATGATCGGGATGCCATCCAGTGCGTAGAGTGTTGCATAGATCAAACGCAAGCGGCCCAGAGCACGGGCAAGGGCGTCGTCATCGTCTTGTTGAAGCGCTTGTTCGACGCCGATTAAACTTGCGAGGGAGCCGTTATTTGCATGTGTTGCCTGGAACTGGGTCCCGCAGGAAAAACTATTTTCCGTTTTCCCGGAATAAAAGTCTGTCAGCGCTTTAATCTGTTCCTGCCCGGCACCCCAGGCTGCGCCATTACGGTCGCATAAAGTAGACCAGCCGATATCGTCATGGCAGCGAATATAATGCACCCAGCTTGTATCAGCCGGTCGTTGGGGAAGATTGCGCAGCATGTGTAGCATCTTGCTGCAGTCTTCTTCCATCAGGCTTTGCCAAAGGCCAACCATCATAGGGGTATGGTAGGCAAGCTGGCATTCCCGCGCGCGTTTCTCGACGCCGAAATATTTAGCGACATGGCGGGCGCCCGCTATGGCTTCTGCCTTTAAAGCGGTGGCCGGTGCAACCAGGTCCATCAAAGCTCGAAAACATCTTAGAAGCTGATGTGTTTGAGGCAGGTTTCTGCAATGGGTGCCTTGTTCTTTCCAGGCGTAAATTGTGGCATCAATCCGGAAGACTTCAACCCCCCAGTTGGCTAGGGTAGCGAGGTTTTTAAACATGTCGTGAAACACATTGGGATTGCGGTAGTTCAAATCCCATTGATAAGGATAAAAGGTGGTCCAGACGTGTTTTTGAATATCTTCCAGATATGTGAAATTGCCAGGCGCAGTCTCTGGGAAGACCTCATCCAGAAGCTGTTCATATTCGTCGACTTCGGCTTTTTCTTCAAAAAAGAAATAATATTCTTTGTAATGAGGGTGGCCTGCCCGTGCTTTTTGGGCCCATTGATGGTCATCGGCGCTATGATTGAAAACAAAATCAAGGCACAGGCTGATGCCGTTTTCACGTAGTTTTTCAGTTAAAGTACGAAGGTCAGCGGTTGTTCCCAGATGTGAATTAACGCCCAGATAATCTGTAATGGCAAAGCCACCGTCATTGTCCCCTGCGCGTGCTTGCAACACTGACAATAAATGCAGATAACGAATGCCAAGTGTCTTTAAATAGGGGATTTTTTTGATAAGAGCCGGCAGGTCCCCGCTAAATCGCTCCGGATAGCACATATATCCAATGATATCCTTTTCCTGATACCATTTAGGCGCTGCGGCTTCTCTTTTTATATCGAGAGCCTTAAGCGGTTCGGGTCTCTCGAGATAGGCCTGATAAGCCGTGTTTAAGACTTGCTCATACCAGTTTTCAAAATCGTCAGTCTCTCCATAAAGGGCGCTCAGGTTGAGTTTGAGACCCGCTTCTAAAGACTGCAAACGCCTGGCAAAAACTTCGTCATTTAAAAATGGCTTATCCATAAAAAATCCAGATGGAGAAAAGGCTTTAGTCAATAAAGCCCGGCGATTTATGATCGCCGGGCTTATTCATTTCAAGCTGAACCTTGATTAAAAGGCATAGCGGATTGTAGCACTCATCGTGCGACCGTTGATCGGGCGGGCGCGAATGATGCCATTGGCTGGCAGGCTGCCTTCTTCTGCTTCGGTCAGACCATAAGCATTGAACAGGTTATTTGCGTTGAAGGAGGCGGTCAGGCCTTCCACAATCTCATAGTTGAAGAAGAGATTGAATTGCGCAAAACCCGGAAGCTTCAAGTCATTATTGTCTTGAGCGAAGGAAGATGTCGTTCCCACAATATTCACACCAAAATCGGCGGGGCCGATAATATAGCTTGGTGTGATTTGATAGGTAACATCAGCCTGACGGCGTGGTGTATTGCCTTCATTGTCAGGATTTGCACTGTCCCGGTCGATATCGGCGTCTGTGAAGGTTGCACCGGCGGTCAGGTTAAACCCACCAATGGTGTAGCTGCTTTCAACTTCCAGACCGAAAGCCTCAACAGTGCGATCAATGGCGCGGCCAGATGTGATTTCGAAATTACTCTCTTCACTATCTGCGTAGAAGCCGGTGAGGAACAGGCTGAGGTTGCCAGGGATGAAGCCGTCATTGGAGCGATATTTCAAACCGACTTCTGCCTGTTTGACAATATCCTGGCCAATCCCGTCGTCAATCAGACCACCGCCAGCATTGAAGCCTGAGCCGCCCAAGACAAGTCGGTCGCCATTGGCAACGCCGCCGCGGCTGTAGCGGGCGAAGACAGCCAAATCGTCATTGACGATATAGTTGGCACCGAATGAATAGGAAATGAAGTCCACATCATAATCGATGGTGTTCAAATTGGTGGGATCGACCACACCAATGCCTGTTTCAGCGGCGCTGATGACACCGTCGCCATTCACATCCACATCAGTAGGCACGAACCCGCCGATACCGGCAACAGGGCTTGCCAGGTTGCTGGTGCCGTCGCCGCGCAGATTTTCGTACCGCAGGCTGCCGTCAATACTGAAATATTCATTGGAATAAGCAACAGATCCGTAGATGGCGTCGCGGTCAAATTCCAAATCAAATGTTGGGTCAAAGATACCGAATGCACGAACGCCATTCACTGTCCTGGTGACAGGTGTAACGCCGCTGTTGTCGACAACGTCAATCAATGCAGCCCGTTCGCCTAAAGCTTCTTGAAGATAGAAATTAAAGGACCATTCGGTTTCAACTTGTTGAATAGCCTTGTAATAGCCCGCGGAAACATCCCAGGATCCAGCCGTTGTCTCAAAGCTTTTCGTCAGTTTGAAATCATTGGCAAACTGGCTGAGGTCTTTGACATCCACGTCGAACAACAGATTGTCAATGACGAGGCCATTGCCATTTAAATTTGCCAGGTCAGTGATCGTTTGACCGGCATTGGGGCCGTTGGCATAGACAAGGTCTGTGCCGCCGAATTGAGCGGCAACATTTTCAGCTTCAAGGATGCCACCGGTGAATGTGCCGACAAAGCCGCCTTTATTATCGGCATAGCGGGCTTTGTTCTGGATGTTCCAGCCTTCAGCAATGTCATAATCGACTTCCAGGCCGAATGCTGTAGAGATCGCACGCACGCCGTCTGAAATATCCGTGGTGTTGATCTCGCCACCTGCGTCCACACGTGTGTTTTGGCCAAGAAATGGCGTTGTCAGTGTTTCATCGCGGAAATCAAAACCAGGAATCGGGTCTGCATCGCCACCGTTAAGAGCAACGGGTGCTGGCAGATAAGGAATTGTGCGGTCATTCAAATGTTTGAAATAGAGACGCACATGACCATTATCAAAATTCTTGGTCAGATTGGCTTTGACCTGGCCGCCGTCTTCGGCGTTGAAACCAGCTTTCCGGGCGCCTTCGCCAACGCGGTAGAAGCCGCCAATGTGGAAAGTCCAGTCTTCGGCAATGGGAGAGCCATATTCAAAATCAACACGGGTGGTGTCGAAGTTGATCCCTTTGGTAAAGCCGATGGAGCCGCCCTCTTCATCACCGGTTTTGGAGATGAAGTTGATGATGGCGCCGGGTGCGTTTGATGCCGTTGTCGAGGCGGAACCACCGCGGATCGCTTCGATCCTTGAGATTGTCGTGTCTGCACGCAGGAAGTTATCTGCGTTACCAAATGTAATATCGCCAAAGGACAGAACGGGCAGGCCGTCTTCTTGAAGCTGGATGAATTTGGCGCCGCCGGTCGTTACGGGAATGCCGCGGACTTGAATATTGGCGTTGTTTTCGCCGCCAGAGCTTTCAGACCGGATGCCTGGAATATTTCTGAAAATCTCTGCTGTGGTGCGTGGGGTCAGATCTTGCAGCTTTTCTGCGGGTAAGCTTGAGATTGAAACAGAACTTTCAAAAGTTGATGCGCCTTGACGTGCAACACCGGTTACGATGATTTCTTCAAATGCCGCTTGTTCTTCATCTTGATCCTGGGCGAGAGCGGGGGTGCCCATCAACGCGCCAAGCGCTGTGGTGGATAATAATATCCTGGACCAATTGTGCTGGGGCCAGCTTTTCATTTTGTCCTCCCAATAATGTTTTTGCTGCCTTTATGCGGCAAAAGTCTGTGGTGTTTTGCCTCATGGTGTGCGAGAAAATCATAGCTTGAAACCGATTGCAAGTTTTTTTGCAATCGGTTTCAGGTCAAAAACAAGATAGCTCTTTTGATTCTACAGCTCTATTTCAAGGCAAGATGAGCCTTTGCGATCAATTGATCGTATATGCGAACCGCTTTGTCTCTCTCACGACTTCTTGCGTTGCAAGAACGCAAAACGATATTTAAAGCCGCAGAGGAATTTGTGTTGGAGAGTCGATTGACTACGTCAAAAAATAACAGAGCCCGTTTGACTGAAGGGCCGGTCGGATCCACTCTTTTTCGCCTTGTCGTTCCCATGATCTGGGGCGTCATGGCGGTGATGTCTCAATCAATCGTAGATGCGTATTTCGTTGGGCAATTAGGCACAGAAGAACTGGCCGCGATTGCCTATATCCTACCTATTGCTTTCTTCGTGACGTCCATGACCTTAGGCGTGACCGTCGGCACAAGTGCCGTCCTGGCCCGCCAGATCGGCGCTGAAAACTGGGGGCAAGTGCGGCGTACGGTCAGCCACGCTATTTTATTGGGCTTAAGTCTTATATTGGCTTTGCTTATTCTGGGCGTTCTCAGCGTTGATCAGATATTGGCCCTTCAGGATGTGCCTGTTTCATCCTGGGCGATGATCAAAGACTATTTGGGTATTTGGATGTGGTCCATGTTCCCGCTGGTTGTCGCAATGATTACCAATGGGGCGATGCGGGCGCATGGCGACAGCCTGGCGTCCAGCAGTATTTTAATCACTGCTGCTTTGGTTAATGCGGTATTAGACCCGATTTTGATCTTCGGATTTGGTGATTTTGAAGGCTGGGGCCTCAAAGGTGCGGCCTGGGCCAGCTTTGGCGCGAATATTGCGGCGATGGCCCTGGCGCTTCGATATCTGCTGTTTAGAGATCAGTTAATTGACTGGTCTGTTCCGGCCTGGAGTGAGCTGCAGGCCAATTGGTCCGCTGTTCTTGTTATCGGCGTCCCCTCTGCCTTGGCGAATATGGTGACACCGGCATCACGCGCTCTCCTTAATCGTATCATCACTGAGTTTGGCGCGCCTGCTGTTGCGGGCTTCGGTGTGGTGTTTCAATTGGAAATGCTGTCATTGATTGTTCCCCTCGCGCTGTCTTCCATCATTGGCCCATTCATTGGGCAAAATCTGGGGGCTGGTCGTATCGACCGCATGCGTCAGGCGATGAAACTGGTTTTGGGCTTTAGCTTTATTTATGGCTTTGTGGTGTTAGTCATATTGGGAATAACTGCGCCGTGGATTGCGAAGCAATTTGTGGATGAACAACAGGCGATTGCGGTCATTACCGGTTATTTATGGGCAGTACCCTGGAGCTATGGATTTTATTCCGTCATCATGATGACGGGTGCCGCGTTTAACTCAATTGGAAATCCGCGCCCTAATTTCATTCTCTATTCAGTACGGCTATTGGCGATTTATGTGCCGGCGGCATGGGTTGGCGCGGAGTTCTTTGGGATTTGGGGCATTATTGGGGCGTCTGCACTATCCAATATTATTGTGGGCGCGATGGCACTTTATTGGTGTCATGTGCGTTTTCCGCGCGAGGACTGAGGCTTTTTTGAAAAGCTCAGCAGCAGTGCAGGTGTCATTGTAAAGTCTGCGATCAGTCCAATTAATATTGTCAGTGCGACCATCGCGGCCATTAAGGCGATGATGGCGAAATTGGATAATGTAAGAACCAAAAACCCGATTAATAGAACAATGGCCGATATCCAAAGGGCCATGCCTGTTGTCGTGAAAACGTCCCTGATGGCTTCTTCCGGGGGGAGGCCTTTGGTATTTAATGCCCGTGCGTATTTCGAGAAAAGATGTACGGTGAAGTCAACAATCAAACCTAAGCTGGTGGCGGTGACAAAGGCCGCATAAAGGCCGATTTCCTGATAGCTTATCGCCCAAAGGCCAAAGGCAAATACAGCTGGGGCAAGATTAGGCAGAAGGGACAAAAGGCCCATTCTCCAGCTTTTTAAAGCCAGGGCGATTGCCCCGGCAATAAGGCCGAATGCCAGCAATGTACCTGCGAACATGGACCGGATGTTATTTCCCGTTAAATGAGCGAAGATGATGTTTGTGCCACTTGCCGGGCCCAATGTGGACTGTGTCAGGTGTTTATCTCCCCAGGCCGCTGCTTTGCCTTTAAATGTAATCATGGCTTCTGAAGAGACGTTTTTCATCATCACCAATATACGGCTTTGAGTCTTAGAGATGTCGACCAAAGTGTTCAAATCCAAGCCCTGAGGCAGGGACAATTCGTATAGCAGCAGATATTGAGCAGCCGCGTCACTGTCGTCGGGAAGGCGTTCATAGACCGGATCGTCTTGGTGGATATTCTTATTTAGCCGTTTCATGATCTGGCTGAGCGCCGTCGCATTCGCCACTTCTTCCTGCGCTGTGACCCAGTTCACAAATTTATCCAGCTCACGAAGGTAAGTGATGCTGGTGACGCTTTCATTCTCCTGTGCAGCGAGGGAAAATTGAATGGCGTAAATGCCTGAGATCTGGCTTGAAATAAAATCCGCATCATCACGGAATTCAGCGCCCGGACTGATCCAATTTACGAAATTATCATTTATGCGCAGATTGGGGATTAGCGTAATTGCCCCCATTAACAAGATGATGGATGTGATGAATACGCCTCTTTTATGCTGAATGACGCCTTCGATTACTCTGTGTTCCAAGCGCTCCATCAGATGGTTTTGCGTGTCGGCCTTGACCTTTACATGCTGCAGTAAGAGGGGAAGGATGGTGAGGGAATAGAGAAAGGCAAAGCCTGTCCCAATGGCGGCTAATGTGCCTAAATCTCTAAAAGGCGGTGTGTCTGAAAAATTCAGACTTAGAAAGCCCAGGGCCGTTGTCAGGCTGGTCAGGAGAATAGGCTGTGCGTTAATGGCAAGGCTTTGACGTAGCGCGGCTTTTAAGCCAAGGCCGCGGTTTAAATATTTCCGCAAGGAGACGATGAGATGAATGCTGTCGGCAATGGCGATGGTTAAAATGATAATGGGCGCCTGGCCTGAAGCGGGTGTGAGTTTGACCCCCATCCACCCGGCAATGCCCATTGTTGATGTGATGGTCAATGCCATGATTGCGAGGGCTAAAAGACTTAAAGCGATGGAGCGGAAAAAATAGGCCATCAACACCCCAAGAAGGCCAATCATTAAGGGAAAGAGAAGGGTCATGTCTTGAATGGTGATGTCGAAAAAGCTGTTAGACAGCATGATGACACCGGTGCTGGCTATTCGATAATTGGGGTTATTTGCTGCAAATTCTGATTTTAAAGCATCGACCGCCTGTGCGATTGTCGGTAATAAGGCGTCCCGGTCTTCCGGCAATTGTGTGGTGGCGATGATTTGAATTGTTTGGCCATCAAGGCTGATCAGCCTGTTGCGCAGAAATTCATCCTGACTTGTGAGTGTGCGCAAACCTTCCAGGGGCAGGGCAAGTATGTCATCTTGAAAAATGGCTGAAACGGCGAGGTCCTCATCTTCTGCGCGGCTATATTGATAGTTGGTCAGGGAATCAACACGGATCACATAGGGCAAATCCCATGCGGCCTGTGTGAGCTGATCAATGACCCGTAAATCATCGATGGAAAAGAAGTCGCCCTGCGCTTTATGGAGGAAGATGTTCACGCCATCTGATTGAGTGAAGCTCTGTTCCAGCGCTTCATGAGCGAGGAGATGCGGATTCTGTGGGTCGAAAAATGCTCTGTAATCATGAGAGAATTGGAGTTTCAAGGCCCCAAGCCCGGTTAGGATGACAAGAAGAGCGCAGGCCGCATAGATGAGCCGTTCATAGCGAAACAACGGGTCTGCCCATTTGGCCCCGTCTGGATATGCAGCTTGATTGGCCATGGCTTCAGCTTAGGTCTGCGGCGTTTCTGGCGCAATCCCCAGCCATTTATTTGTCACAGCCCAGAGCCTGTCACGGGCGGCCTTATCGTCGACAAGGGGGTGTGGTTTATCGCGCTCTCTTTTCCGATAATAGTCACCGCTTTTACCCGCATATTTATCGTCTGCTGCGAGGCATATTGGTGCCATCGCGCCTTCTCTGGGGGTTAAGTAAAATAACCCAAATGCTTTAAAGGCCAGGGCCTGGAAGCTATAGCCGGATGCGATATTGGTCAGCACAACACCGGGGTGCACGGCATTGATGGTGAATTTATTCGGATCGACCTTTTCCGACCAGCTTTTAGTCGCCATGGTTAAGGCCAGTTTGGATTGACCATAAGCGAGAACGCTTGAATAGCGACGTTTCTCATATTCCAGATCATCAAACCGAAGGTCCGCCGCCCGGTGCGCCTCGGAAGACAGGTTGATGACGCGCCCATGCTCAATCATGCCTTGAAGCTGGTGTGTGAGAAGAAAAGGGACGAGATAGTTGATTTGAAACTGAAGTTCGTGTCCGTCTTCACTGATACGCCGCTTATTGGTCCAACGTCCGGCGTTATTGATAAAAATGTCCAGTTTCCGGCCGTTGGAAACCAGTGTGTCGGACATTGTCTTGGCTTGTTCCAAACTCCCGAAGTCTGCTTTTACAGCATCAATTCGGTCAGCCTCCGTCAGAGCCCGGAGGTTTTTCAGGCTTTTCTCAATACGGCGTTCTGAGCGCCCATGAATGGTGACATGCGCGCCCAATAATGCCAAGCCTTTTGCGATTTCAAAGCCAATACCACCTGTTGCCCCAGTGACAAATGCCCTTTTCCCTGAAAGGTTATAACGCATGAGCCGAGCCCCCCTTTGGCTTCTGCGAATATTATGTAATGCTTTTATCTTTCATGTAGATAATAGCATTCTATCGGCTTTAGGCTAGCATCTAATTTATAAACAAGTGGTTTGCCTGTTGGAATTTCAACTGTGGGAATGTCGTCATCTGAAATGCCGTCCAGATATTTGACCAGCGCCCGCAGGCTGTTGCCATGGGCTGCAATGATCAGGCGTTTGCCGTTTTGCAGGGCTGGCGCAATTTCTGTGTTCCAATAGGGGAGAACCCGCTCAATCGTGTCTTTCAGACTTTCAGTCTGAGGAATGAGGGAGGCATCGATCTGCGCATAGCGGGCGTCTGTAGATACGTCAAACTCACTGCCCTTCTCCATATCCGGTGGCGGAATGTCAAAGGACCGGCGCCAGATAAAGACCTGGTCATCGCCGACTTTTTCGGCCATTTCTTTCTTATTATAGCCGGTCAGACCGCCATAGTGCCGCTCATTTAATTCCCAGGCTTTGATCATTGGCAGCCAAAGCTGCCCCATTTCTTCAATCGCCAGATTGAGTGTTTTAATGGCCCGTGTCAGGACAGAGGTATAAGCGATGTCAAATTGAAAGCCCGCTTCTTTTAAGGCGCGGCCTGCTTCGCGTGCTTCTTCAACACCTTTGTCAGAAAGATTAACGTCCCACCAGCCGGTGAACCGATTTTCCAGATTCCATTGACTTTGGCCGTGACGAAGAAGCACTAATTCCGGCATGACTAATCCCTTAGTTTAAGATGAAATGATGTGGGCCACGCCTATCACTGTCTTGTAAAAGGGGCAAGTCCTAGCGCAAATCATCGACAATTAAAGCAAGGGCTGCCAGGCATTCACGCGCTAAATGCTGTGAGCGAACGGGTGACCAGCCTTCGAGGTCGTCCGGTAAATCGGCATTATCTTTAAATGGCATCTCAAGGGTCATCGACAGGCATTTGAACCGTTCAGCAATCTGGTTCGTGGCCATCGTCAAATTGGCCTTCCCTGGCGGTGCGATTGGGTACCCATATTTCGTTTGAAAGTCCGGAGATAATCTTTCAAGCGTTTCCTTATAGGTGGACAGCAGGTTTAACATTTTATCCGTGATGGATGGAATGCCTTCAAATCCAGCAATAAAATTATAGGGCAGGGCTTCATCACCATGAACGTCAAGGCAGAAATCAACACCCAGTTCGTCCATTTTGTTTCGCACCAGATAAACTTCAGGACTTTTTTCCATCGTAGGCGTGGCCCATTCGCGATTTAGATTTGATCCAACAGCATTCGTCCTTAAATGCCCGCGCCTGGAGCCGTCCGGGTTCATATTCGGAACCACATAGATAACGGATTTTTCCAAAAGACGCCGGACAACGGGATCAGTCAAATTGCTAAGCCGTTCAATCGCCCCTTCCATCCACCATTCCGCCATGGTTTCGCCGGGGTGTTGACGGGCGATCAGCCAGCATTTCTTTTTGCTCGCGTTGTCTTCACCAAATTGCAGCAGGTCCAGGTCCTGCCCATCCAATGTCTGCCCCAGGACATGCCCCGTGACATGCGGAAATCCATTTACGCTGGAAACCAGGTCCGCGTGACGCTCCATCGAATAGGGAGCGAAATAGGCGTAATAAACGCTATCTGCCTCAGCCTTGTGAGAGAAGCGCAGATTTTGCCCGTCAAATTCGGTATCAATGCGGAACCAAAGCTCCCGATCATAAGAGGCGCAAAGTTTGTAATCTGTCCATCCCTGCACATAAGCGGCACTGCCAGCGTTGGAAATGCGGTATCGACACGGCGTGTCTTTGGCATTGGACACTCGAAAGTAGAACCACTGGTAGAAATCGGATTGATTATCTCTGCGGATTTCCAGCTGGATATCGTCTGTGTTTTCTGCGTTTAAAACGACAATATTTCCGCCGTCAAAGACACTTGTGATGTGCATAAAATATCTCGCTTAAGGCTGTTGGGGATTCAGCTCTGTTTCGAATTTTGTCGTTGCGCCGCTTGGGCCTGGAAAATCAGCAAAGAGGGCGTCTGCCATGATGGGGAGTATAAGGATAGGGCTGCCTTCCTTCCCATTGGAGGAGACCCGGCCTTCATAAACAACTTCATTGCTGGTCTGGTTTTTTAAAGCGATGCTGAGAAAACGGCTGTAGATATCCTTGGGTTTTCTATCTCCGACACCGAAAATGGTCCCCACACTTACGCCGACATGACGCCCGACACCACCGACACCGACACCGACTGAAACCGGACTGCTTCCACGGTCATCTAATGCGGAGACAGGCTGTATGGTGAAGTCAACGATGGCAATATAATCAGCATTTCCCTGAAATTGCGCAGGCTGGAAGCCCAATGTTGCCAGTTTGTGTCCAATAACGTCAGCATAAGTCGCAAACTCCAAGCCGTTTTGAGCAGGATCCAATGGCATCACAACTATGCTTTGACCCTGGAAGTTCGTCGCTGGTGTCAGATTGTGAAAACGCACGACATCGGCTTCAAATCTGGGGCTGGTACACGCTGCCATCAGCGTCACAAGCAATAAGGATAGTCCTAGTTTCTTAATCATAATCATATAAACCCTCGGCCAGCTGAGCGCGCCTGACCATAATCCGCGTTATTGTCTTAGATTACAACTAAGGAATTGAGCAATTATCTAAGGACGGCTATGTGTTGGGCATCGAATTTTTTATATCTAGTGATTCAATACATTGAAAAGAAATCTGGAAAAGTGGGCCGATGACAATTGAACATAAACATATTCTGGTGACAGGCGGTGCGGGCTATATTGGCTCCCATGCGGTTTGGGCGCTTATTGATGCTGGCGCGCATGTGACTGTGGTTGATAATTTGACCACCGGTCATCGTTGGGCCGTTCCTGGGCAGGCCGATTTCTTTGAAGGCGATGTCGGTGATGCGGGCTTCATGAATGATGTTTTGTCAAAGCAGGGATTTGATGGCGTGATGCATTTTGCAGGCAGCGTAGTTGTTCCTGAATCCGTTGAAAACCCGCTGAAATATTATCGGAATAATACGGTGGTAACACGCAATCTGCTTGAGTGTGCTGTCACTCATGCGGTGCCCTATTTTATATTCTCCTCAACGGCTGCGGTCTATGGCGTGCCGGATGTGACGCAAGTTGGTGAAGACACGCCTAAAAGCCCGATTAACCCCTATGGCATGTCCAAATTGATGAGTGAGGCTATGCTTGCTGATGTGTCCAAAGCGCATGGATTGAATTATGCGGCCCTTCGCTATTTCAACGTCTCCGGTGCGGACCCTCAAGGGAGGACCGGCCAATCAACAGATGGTGCGACCCATTTAATCAAGGTTGCCTGTGAAGCCGCATTGGGAAAACGTGATGGTATCTCTATCTTTGGGACAGATTATTCGACACAAGACCACACAGCTGTTCGTGATTATATCCACGTGTCGGACCTGGTCTCTGCTCATGTTGCGGCGTTGGTATATCTGATTAATCACCCTGGCGAAAATCTGACATTGAACCTTGGATATGGTCGCGGCTTCTCAGTGCGGGAGGTTTTGGATGCAGTCGAAAAAGTCGCTGATACATCGTTAAACATCCGCGAAGAAGGCAGGAGAGCAGGGGACCCGGCTGAGCTGGTTTCCGATGTGAAACGGCTTCATGAGACTTTGGACTGGCAAGCTCAAAATGATGACCTGGAGAAAATTATCGCCAACGCCCTGTCCTGGGAAGAGCATTTGTCAAAGCGTAATGGTTAGAGCTGTGCGGCAGACTTAAAAGCCCGTATCGCACTGGCTTTTGCAGGGTTGCTTGCGTGTATCAGAATAATATCGCGTGCATAGGTCATATCTTCTATTGGTGTCCATAGCGCGCCAAAGTCCTCTCCTTTGTCTCTCATCCAATTGGGAAGGAGAGAAAACCCTAAACCTTGTGAAACCATTTTTGCAGTCGTCGACAAAGCGTCGATTGTGCAAAAGATGTCAGGCTGCAGCTTTTGATCTCTCACGTATTTTTCTGCAAGTCTGCCGCCCCAGGATGAGGGATTATATTGGATATATGGTGTTGTCCTGCAAAGATCTGCAAGGCTTGCGCTGATCTGGTGGGCACTGACAATACAGAGATGTTCCCGCCTGATGATATGGGAAGATATTTGCTTTGGGAGTTCAAAGGGTGGTGCCACAATGAGTGCCAGATCGATACGACCATTCACCAGCTCTTCATATAGTAGGGGCGAGGTTCCAGGGTGAATTTCCAGGGTGAGAGCAGGGGCCTTTTCCTTTAAATATGTGATGGATTTGGGAATAAAACCTGAAAGCATGGTCCCAATCGCCCCAATGCGAAGCGTCCCTTGAAGACCGTCCTTGGCGATGAGAGAGGATAAGCGTTCAATATCATCCAGGATCACTCGAATGGCGGGTAAAATACGCAGGCAATCTTCACTTGGCTGGACCGTCTTCCCAGCGCGGCTGAAGAGTGATGTTTGAAAATGGATTTCTAGGGATCTGATCCTTTGAGATACGGCTGCAGGCGTCAGGCCTTGTGCCCTGGCAGCAGCGGCGATGGAGCCATGTCTTTGGACTGCGATCAGGGTTTTTAGAAATTCGCTGTCCAAAAGACGTTTTTCCTTATGAATAAAGAAAGAACAATAAGGTAAAATATTTTTTTAATCCATGTAATTCAATCGGCGGACCAAAAATGGAATTGGCATGGATGTTTTGACTTTCACAGCTGTTATGTCTGCCGCGCTTATGCATGCGGGTTGGAATAGTTTAATCAAAGCCTCGGAAAATAAGAACAGTGCAACACTCGCTGTCTCTTTGGGGCATCTCCTCCCGGCTTTGATATTTATCTTTTATCTGCCCTTGCCGTCAGCATCAGAAATTCCTTTGTTATTGTGCGGGGCGGGTTTGCGTTTGGGCTATCAATATTATCTCGCCAGGTCCTATCAAGCTGCTGACATGTCTGTAATCTATCCCATTGCGCGTGGGTCGGTGCCGCTTAACATTGCTGTACTGACGCCGTTTCTATTCCAGGAAGTTCTATCAGCCCATCAATATATGGCGTTGAGCTGTATTTTATTCGGGCTTTTATGCGTTGCCTGGCCACGCCGTGGAACACGGCTGGTGTTTAGGCATCTTTTGCCCGCCTTTCTGTCGGGTTTGTTCATTACGGCATATAGCCTCTCCGATGCATTTGGTGCGCGTCTTGCTGAAAATCCAATTGGGTTTTACGCGTGGCTATCGATGCTGAATGTAGTTTTTCTGATTATCTCTACAATTGTATTCAGGGATAAAAACCAGCTTTCTGCCGCACTTAAACTCTGGCCCCTGGCGGTGACAGGTGGGCTTATGTCCTTTGGGGCCTATGCGTTAGTGATCTGGTCCTATACTCGTGCGCCAATTGCGCTGGTGTCAGCGCTCAGGGAAAGCAGCATCATCTTTGCTGTTCTGATATCGGCCGCGTTTCTGAAAGAACGGCCGACAATATTTCAATATGCAGGGGCTGGTTTGATTGCGCTGGGTGCCATGGGGCATCGTTTCCTATTGAAGTAGAAAATGTGACGGGCATCTCATGAAGATATTGGCTTTAAGTGACCTCCATTTGTCGAAGAAAGCAGCAGATGACGTTCTGGCGCGTGTTGAAGATGCGGACGTACTTGTCATTGCTGGGGACTTTTCACAAAAAGGGAAGGGCTTGTCCGATTATCTGAAGGGTTTTGAAACGATTCAAACGCCAGCGATTGTCGTGCCGGGTAATCATGAATCCCTGGCTGCTTTGGATAAGGCCTGCAACGGATGGGCGTCTGTCACTCTTCTTCACGGTAACCAGCATGAAATTAATGGGCAGGTTTTCTTTGGGCTTGGCTATGAATTTCCCCGCCGTAATTTTGAGAGTTGGAACCAATATCTGGGCGAGGCTGATGCAGCGAGCATATTGGACAGCTGCCCAGAAGATGCTGTCCTGGTGACCCATGTGCCGCCCTTTGGTATAGGCGATAAGCAGAGGAATGGGATACATGAGGGAAGTAAAGTGCTTCGCCAATTCTTGGAGCGGCGATCCATCAAGCTGCATCTCTGCGGGCATATTCATTATAGCTGGGGCAAAGATGGCTGGGTAAATGGGTGCCGGAGCCAAAATCTTGGCCCCGGTCTGAATTGGTTTGAAATTTAGTTCAACCGCATTTCTGCGCGGATTTTCTGGCGCAGAACGTCGATGGGAAGCAGCTCTCCCTTACGTTCAAAATGCCAATAGGTCCAGCCGTTGCACGCGGGCGCATTTTGTACATGTGCCCCGATCTGATGGATAGAGCCTGAGGCATCATTCACCACCAATGTGCCGTCTGCGCGGACCTTGGCCGCAACTTTACGACGGGCATCAAAGAGCTTGATGCCGGGTTCCAGCATGCCGCGTTCGACCAGATGGCCAAAGGGCACGCGAGGTTGGGCGCGTTTTGACCCGGTGATTTCCAGCGCCTCATCAGGGGCGGTAACTACACCTGAAATGCGGGCGCGGGCGATATCGATATAGCGTTGTTCCCGCTCAATCCCCACATAGTTACGCCCAAGTTTTTTCGCAACGGCGCCCGTTGTTCCTGACCCGAAGAAGGGGTCCAGAACGACATCCCCTTTTTTTGTGGAGGAGAGAAGGACGCGGTATAATAATGCTTCCGGCTTTTGCGTTGTGTGGGCTTTTTCGCCGTCAATTCTGATGCGCTCGCCGCCTGAACAAATGGGAATGACCCAGTCTGAACGCATCTGCGTTCCTTCGTTCAATTCTTTCATGGCGTTATAATTGAATGTGAAGCCACGGGCGTCTTCGGATTTTGCGCACCATAGCAGCGTCTCATGAGCGTTGGTGAAGCGCGTTCCCTTGAAATTCGGCATGGGATTGGATTTGCGCCAGACAATGTCATTCAGTGTCCAAAAGCCTAAATCCTGCATGACGGCCCCAACGCGATAGATATTGTGATAGGAGCCGATAACCCAGATTGTACCTTTGTCTTTCAAAACGCGCCGTGCGGCGGCCATCCAGTCACGGGTGAACTGATTATAGGCTTCCGCGGATGAAAATTTATCCCAGTCGTCAGTCACCGCATCGACTTTGGAATTATCCGGGCGCAGCAGATTATCTTTAAGCTGAAGGTTATATGGCGGGTCCGCGAAAATGACATCGACGGACTTCTCCGGCAGGCTTTCCATGACCTTGATACAGTCGCCTTGCAGGATGCGGTTTAAAGGCAAGCTCCTGGTCTTTTCTTTCTGCTTTGCCATGACATGTCCCCTTCACTGGCCGTGGCCAGATGTGTTCTTCATAGGTGATTCGGTTTCTCAACATGACGAGGAGGCCGAATCGGGTCAAGTCGTTTTTTGTTAAGGAATCAAATGGTTACACAAGAGTCTTAAAATCGAGTTGAGAAGAAATAGGGAACATTTTGGTGTTTTTTGCCCACGCAACACAAAGTCTTGAGTCGGCGGATTCATCGACACACAAAATACGGGTCTAGTGATAAATTAGAAACGGCAGCGAAATTTTTTTTAATTTTTAAGCCGATTTTTCAAAAAAAGACGCCCTCATTGGGGGTGAGGGCGCGAATTTCGCGGTTGGGTCTTCTGATTTGCGTCGTCGTGCGTCGCAGGTGATGTGGGGGAATTTATGCCCAATATCGCTCTCTTGTAAGACGTGCTGCCCGGCGGCGACGACGGCTGTGGCGTGCTTCAGACAGGGTTCTGGTTCCGAGTATGTCACTACGAACTGTTTTCACTTGGCAAAACATAATCAATCTCTCTCGTCACTGTGGTGCGGTGTTGTTCCGCTATGAAACTGATATGGGGGTGTTTTAGTGAAATACAACACCCAATCATTAAATTTTTTCGAGTTTGAGATAAAGCGCTTATTTAAAGCGTTGAAACGTGTTGAGAGGCGCAAAGCTCATGCGGTGAAACGGGGTGGGGCCATATATGTTGATTGCGTCGCGATGGGCCTGCGTGCCGTAGCCCATATTTTTCGCCCAGCCATATTCAGGGTGCTTTCGATCCAGTTCAATCATGATGCGATCACGCGTGACTTTCGCAATGATGGAGGCAGCAGCGATTGAGAGAGATTTTGAATCGCCTTTTACAACAGCGGTTGCGTCCATGTTTAGTTTGGGAAGGCGATTACCATCCACCAGACAATGCTGTGGTCTTGTTGAAAGCGCTTCGCTGGCCTGGATCATGGCTTTGTAGGTTGCTTGTAGGATATTGATCTCATCAATTTCAAGCGGCTCAATGATGCCGACACCGATGTCTGCGCAATCCTGCAGGACATGAAAAAGCTGTTCTCTTTTCTTGTGGGATAATTTCTTTGAATCATTGAGGCCGGGCGGAACGTTTGCAGGGTCCAAAATGACGGCGGCTGCGACAACGGGGCCGGCGAGGGGGCCACGTCCTGCTTCATCAATGCCGGCGACCGGTGCGTGAAACTGTTCTTCAAAATGAAAGTCGGGTTTATCGGTGATTTTGACCATGCGCTATTGCTAGGCCGAGATGCGATATTGCGCAAGCCAAGAAAAAAGGACCCGCTGGTTTAAAACCAACCAAAGAAAAAAGGACCCGCTGGTTTAAAACTCACCAAAGAAAAAAGGACCCGCTGGTTTAAAACCAACCAAAGGAAAAAAGGACCCGCTGGTTTAAAACCAGCGGGCCAAGCATGCGGTGAGGAAATGTCGTGACCTAGAAGAAAATGTTCAAGATCGCGACTGACAATTTGAAAACTGATGATGAGCAAAAGCACACCCTAGACATATAATGTCCCAAAGTTTCGTCTGTCCAAAAGAGGGGATAGATATATTGTGCGTTTCGGGCATTCCACAGTCCTGTTTTCACTGGCTTTGGCCTCTTAAGCCGCGCCTTTGATAACGTTGTGAGGATAGCCCCTTTAATCCTCAGCAGCATCAAGCTGTCGAAAACTAATATAGGGGGTGTATTGCCTTACTACAACACCTGTTGTCGTGCGAATTCCACGCTTCGTCGAAAAAAATGCATTTCATCTCATGCGGTTACAAAAGGCTGAGCTGCACAGGCCCCGTGCTTTGAGGGGTAAAGGATGACGTGTTTATCGGCCCCGACCTGGCCTGAAGGCCATAGCGTTTGGCCGCCAGCCGAAATCTTTTTGCCAGCATGAGCGCATAAGCGCCTTCACCCTTCATCCTGTTTCCAAAGCGTGGGTCATTGAGTTTCCCGCCGCGCATGGAGGCTAAGATATTCATCACTTTAGCGGCACGATCTGGATAATGCTGCCTCAGCCATTGATGGAACAGGTCTTTCACTTCATATGGAAGGCGCAAAGTGATGTAATTCGCTTCAACAGCGCCCGCATCGGAAGCGGCGGCCAAAACCCATTCCAGTTCATGATCATTTAAAGCCGGAATGACCGGTGCAAACATGACGGCGGTTTTAACACCGGCCTGAGCCAGGTCAGAGATGGCGTCTAACCGTCTCGCAGGGGTGGAGGCACGTGGTTCCATCAGCCGGGCCAGTTTATGGTCCAGTGTTGTGACAGACAACGCCACTTTGATAAGGTCCAGTTCCGCCATCTTAGCGATAATATCGATATCGCGTGTGACGCTATGAGATTTGGTCACGATCGTCACAGGGTGGCGTGCTTCCAATAACACTTCTAATATTGATCGTGTGATCTTATAGCGCTGTTCAATGGGCTGATAAGGGTCTGTGTTTGTGCCCAATGCAATTGGTGACACTTTATATGAAGGTGCTGAAATCTCAGCCCTTAACAGATCCGCGGCATTGGGCTTCGCATAAAGCTGTTCTTCAAAGTCCAGACCTGGCGAATGCCCTAGAAAGCTGTGGCTGGGGCGGGCGAAACAATAGATACAGCCATGTTCACACCCGCGATAGGCATTGATGCTCTTGTCGAATGGGATATCAGGAGAGGTGTTGCGCGCGATGATGGTTTTTGTCGTATCAATATGAACTTCGGTACGCCGACGGCCTTCTTCCTCTTCAACCGTATTCCAGCCATCGTCGAAATTTTGCCTTTGATGAGGTTCAAAGCGACCAGCTGAATTCGATAATGCACCGCGGCCACGAACGCGCTTGTCTCTGCGCCGTGTGTCTTCTGCTTGGATATAGCCGCTGCTGCTTTGATGTTTTAAGACTGCTGGTGTCTGGCCCATGGGGATGACTCAATTGTTTTATTGCTCACATTCATCTTATAAGAAAAATGGAACAAAACAAGAACAATTGAGTCTGGCAATGGATTCAAAGGCTTATTTTTCAAGTAGCCTGGGCATCAGTTCAACAAAGTTGCAGGGGCGGTGGCGAATATCTAATTGCTCTTTTAAAATTCCGTCCCAGGCATCTTTTACCGCGCCGGTGGAGCCGGGCAGGGCAAATAAATATGTCCCGCCAGCAACGCCAGCTGTTGCCCGGGATTGAATGGTGGAGGTGCCGATGATTTTAAAGCTGAGATAGCGGAATAATTCCCCAAAGCCTTTGATCTCTTTTTCATAGACTGCTTCAAAAGCTTCAGGTGTCACGTCCCGACCTGTCACCCCGGTGCCACCGGTGGAGATAATGACATCAATCCCATCATCCGCAATCCAGCGCTGGAGATGGGTGATGATATCGGCTTTTTCATCACGAATGATATCGCGCGCTGCAAGTTTATGCCCGGCGTCTGTCAAGCGCTGCACCAGCGTATCGCCTGATCGGTCATCTTCTAATCCACGTGTATCGGATACAGTAAGAACTGCGATATTGACGGGCACAAAAGCCCGACTTTCGTCGATTGCCATTGATATAAACCTTTAATTCAAAAATGCTGCGACATCGTCAGCTGCTTGTGGCAACTGTTCTTCATCCTGTGCTTCATAAGTCGGCCAGGCACCGGATGCAACCGCGTCGAGGCTGGGCGTGTCCTGACCAAAGCGGGACCGATATAGCCAGTAATTCGACATCACATATTCAATATAATTCCGGGTTTCCAAACGGGGAATAGATTCAATGAACAACAGAGGATCGTCTTTGAAATCAATTCTCTTGATCCAACGTGATAAATTCCCAGGCCCGCCGTTATAAGCGGCCAGAACCATGAATAAATTGCCATAAGTCACATCATGATCTGTCAGATAAACGAGATAGCGCTGGCCAAGGGACATGTTAAATTCGGGGTCATATAGTCTGCGTTCCCGGTCCCGGACCAGTTTACGGTCTTTGGCAATGAAGCTTGCTGTGCGCGGCATCACCTGCATCAGACCCCGTGCCCCCGCATGGCTTTTTGCCCAGGAGGCAAAACGGCTTTCTTGACGAATAAGCGCATAAACCAATGCGCGGTCCATGGAAAAGCCTTCATTTGGCTGCCAGCCTGGCTCAGGATAAAGCGCGCTGAGCGGTGCTTTTTCTTTATGCGGGCGGCTTTCGGCAATGCGAACCTGGCTTTCGGGCAGGTCCAGGCTGGTGGCAAGTTTGATAAGTGGCCAGAAATTTTCAGCCTTCCCGTGTTTCCAGGCGGCGCGGACTTCGCGGTCGGCAAGCTCCGCCTCTCCGATCTGGAGAAGGGCGACGGCGCGGCGAACGGCTTTCTGTTCCTTGATCGTCGTCCAGTCACTTTCATTCAGTTCATAATCATTCCAGTCCCGCTTTGGCATGATATGAAGCTGTCGTGCGGCGATCTGGCCATAGAATGTGAAATCATAAAGGGCGGCTTGCCTGAGATGAGGATAGGCCTCTTCGGGCTTTTCACATACCAAGTTGGCCCGTGCAGCCCAAAATGCACCGGATGCTAAAATATCGTCATTCACATCTGTCGTATGGGCGATTTCAGCGAAATGCTCACCAGCTCTCAAGCAATCCCCTTGGCGCCATGCGGATAAACCGGCAATCCAATGGGGCGCGAAATTATGGCGCTTGCTGTGTTCCGCTGCGCGTGTTGCGATATCCAGTGCCTTTACGTCATTTCCATAATCATACCAGGCCCGTGCCAACCGCCCGCCTAAACTGCCAATCTCGTCCGGAGACAGCAGATTTTTCTCCACGATGGAAAACAGGTCTTTGCCGGCCTTGGTTAGCCGCGTGTGGCGGACATCGGAATAAAAGCGGCTGCGAAACTGTCTGACAGTGCGGCTTTCTCTTGATGTGCGGGCTTTATCGGGTGTTTGAAGACCGTTATCTGCTGATTTTCCTGTGTCCCCTAAGGGGCGTTTTGGTGCCCGTGCCTTGCCTTGGCGGCGTTTGGCCAGTCGATATACATTGCGGGCATTTGGATGGTCCGCATAGGCGTTCAGCCAAGTTCTTAATTCAGAATAGCGGGAACGGTATTTCGTAGGATGCATGTACCGCAGATATTGGACATGGCCTAATAATATAGGGTTTTCCAACTGCTTAATCAGGCGGTCAGCGGTCTTCCAGTCGCCCTTATCCTGCAGCTCCCAAAGGCTGCGGTATAGCTCAACATCGCGGGGGCCCAATTCCTCCATCTTCTCCCACAGCATGTCTGTGGGCGGTTCTGGTTTAGGCTTGGGCGCGAAATTAGAGGCGCTGAGCAAGATAGCCACGGCGATAAGGCCAATGGATTTTCCAATGAAATGTGAAAGGCCGTGACGCATCATTGCTCCAATTCCGCAAGCTTTGTTTTTATGCTGAGAAAATCCTGCCAGGCCAAGCCTTTTAAGGCGGGCTGACGTAATAAATACGCCGGATGGAAGACAGGAAGGGCGGGGATTGCCTTGTCGCCAAGCTGATAGTCTTTCCATTTGCCCCTTAATCTCGTGATGCCGGCCTGGCTATCAAGCAGGGCGCCTGCAGATGTACCGCCTAGAAACACCAGCATTTTCGGCTGTGCTAATTCGATATGCCGTTTGATGAAGGGCAGGCATATCGTGCTTTCCAATGGCGTGGGTTTGCGATTGCCCGGTGGCCGCCAGAATATCGTGTTTGAGATATAAACCGATGTGCGGTCACGACCGATGGCTGCTAACATCCGGTCAAGCAACTGCCCTGACGCGCCCACAAAAGGCAGGCCCTTTAAATCCTCATCCCGTCCCGGCGCTTCACCGACCAGCATCAACGAAGCCTCTGGATTGCCATCGGAAAAGACAAGATTGGTAGCAGTCTTTTTCAAGCCGCAGCCGTCAAAGTCTTCTAATGCTTTCCGCAGTTCATCAAGAGATTGGCATTTTTGCGCGATGTCTTCGGCTTCTGCGGCGTCACTGCTTTGGGCGGCACTAATGGGTGTTGGTGCTGTTTTGACGGGCTTATCGACAGGGGTTTTTGCCTCAAAGCGATTGACAGGCGTGTCTTCAATCGCTTCGTCTGCACCGGCTTCCACAAGCCAGGCGAGCGTTTCAATCGCTTCCTGTTTCTCTTCCCACGCCAGCACGGTCAGACTATATCCTTTATCAACGCAACTTAGATTAGCGATTGGTACATGGAAAATGCAACATTCCAATGGCTGAAATATGTAGTTTATGCGGTTTGGACTGCCAAGCGGTTAATGGGAAATGCAAGTGTTTTGGTAAAAATGTCGCAATCTGGTGCATTGCAACATTGAGTTTATCGCGCCACACTCGTTATAAGGTCAGTAGAACAGAAAATTATTTGGGGTCAAACCTATGGAACGTGAGTCAATGCAATATGATGTCGTCATCGTTGGTGGCGGCCCGGCTGGATTATCTGCGGCTATTCGCTTGAAGCAGCTGGCGGCTGAACAGGAGCAGGATGTTTCTGTTTGCGTTCTTGAAAAAGGCTCTGAAATTGGCGCGCATATCCTGTCAGGTGCGGTGATTGACCCCGTTTATCTGAATGAACTGATTCCCGATTGGAAAGAGAAAGGTGCGCCTTTACACACAGAAGTCACGTCAAACCATCATTGGATTTTGACGGAAAAGAAAAAAATCGACTTCCCGCATTTTCTTTTGCCGCCTCTGATGTCGAACAAGGGGAATTACACAGTCTCTTTAGGCAATGTCTGTCGCTGGCTGGCAGAACAGGCGGAAGCCTTGGAGGTGGAAATCTATCCGGGCTTTGCTGCGGCTGAAGTGTTGTATCATGAAGACGGTTCAGTCAAAGGCGTGGCAACAGGTGATATGGGGATTGCCCGCGATGGCAGCCAGAAGCCGCATTATGAGCCTGGCATTGAACTTCACGGCAAATATACTTTCTTCGCAGAAGGGGTGCGCGGCAGCCTGTCAAAACAGGTCATGGCTAAATATGACTTGCGTGATGGGGTTCAGCCGCAGGTTTTTGGTATAGGCATTAAAGAACTGTGGGAAGTTGAACCTGGTAAACATAAAGAAGGCACTGTCATTCATACTCAGGGCTGGCCCTTAAAAGATGCCTGGGGTGGTGGCTTTATTTATCATCAGGAAAATAATCAGGTGGCTATTGGCTTTGTCATCGCCCTTGATTATGAAAACCCCTATCTCTCGCCTTATGATGAAATGCAGCGCTATAAGACACATCCAGCCATTCGGCCTTTGCTGGAAGGCGGGCGACGTATCGCTTATGGCGCGCGTGCGATTAATGAAGGTGGATATCAGTCTGTTCCCAAATTAACATTCCCTGGTGGCGTTTTAATCGGGTGTTCTGCCGGCTTTTTAAATGTGCCGCGGATCAAAGGCTCTCATAATGCGATGAAAAGCGGAATGATGGCAGCAGAAGCGGCCTTTGCGAAGTTAAAAGAAGGCAGTGAAGGCAAAGATGAACTGACGGCTTATCAGGCTGGTTATGACGCGTCCAAAATGAAAAAAGAATTGCACATGGTCCGTAATGCAGAACCGGCCGTTGCGAAATTTGGCGGCTTTTGGGGTACGATGTATTCCGGGCTGGATTTATGGGTGAATAATCTGGGCTTGGGCTTCTTGATGCCTTGGACCATGAGCCATCATGCGGACCATAAATCCTTAGGTAAGAAAAGTGATCATCAACCAATCGCCTATCCAAAGCCGGATGGTGTTGTGACTTTTGATAAATTATCCTCGGTCTTTCTATCAAATACCAATCATGAAGAAGATCAACCTGTTCATTTGACTTTGAAAGACGACACTATTCCAGTGAAGGTCAATTTGAGCGAATATGCTGGGCCGGAGCAGCGGTATTGCCCCGCAGGTGTTTATGAATTTATTGGTGTTGAGGAAGGCGAACCTCAGCTTCAAATTAATGCCCAAAATTGCGTGCATTGTAAGACATGCGATATCAAAGACCCGACGCAGAACATCAATTGGGTGGTGCCTGAAGGGGGCGGGGGACCAAATTATCCCAATATGTAAAGATTTGCTGTGTTATACTGTGGTTTCGCGTGAACCGATAAGGGAGATGACGATTTGCGCCCAATTGCCAGGCATTTGACTGTGCTAGGACTTCTGGTTGCCCTTGGCGGCTGCCAGGCGAGTTATCCTGAGTTTAATCCAAATGATTATCGCACAGGACTGCATGATTATTCAGCAGGTCAGGCGGCTCTGATCTCCCGTGATACAAATACAGCGGCCAATCATTATCTCGCGGCCTTAAACCATGATCCGGACAACAGCTATATTCGTGGTCGTGCCTTTGAACTTCTGGTGTCAAACGGAAGATTTGAGGAAGCGCGCGCGATAGATACGGACCTGCCGCCCGGGCGCGCGGCCTTTGGCATCAGTCGTATGTTGAAGGTTGTCGATGCTGTTTCAAGCGAGGATTATAAAGCCGCAGAACAAGCTTTGGACGAAGCACAGGGGACTGGCTTTGATGGCCTGGTGAAACCTGTGACCCGTGCGTGGATTGCTGCGGGTCAGGGGGATAAAGTCGCAGCGCTTGAAGCGCTTCAACCATTGATGACGCGGCCCGCTGCGCTGGCTCAATTTGCCCGTGAACACCGGGCGATGATCCTTGGCTATTTAGGGGATTGGGAAAATGCTGATCGTGCCTATCAGGAAGCCATCGACTTAAGCGGGCGGACCTCATCTCGTGTTGTATTGGATTATGCCGCGCGATTAGCTGAAAGAGGGGACAGGTCAGGCGCGATTGCAGTCTTGAAACCTTTATCTCAGGCGGAAAATGCCGATCTCCATCTTTCCAAGGCCGTAGAGCGCCTGGAGAAGGGGAAGAAAATAAAGGTCTTGTCCAGGTCACCTGCGACAGGAATTTCCGAAGCATTATATCGGATTGCCACTGAAATGGCGAACCGGACAACAGCATCAACGGCCATTCTTTATTCTCGCCTTGCGGGGGAATTAAACCCTAGTTTCAATGAAGCTTATTATCTGATCGGTGAAATTTTGGCGGCACAAGAGCTTCATCTTGATGCGTTGCGTGCCTTTGAGAGGGTTGAGAAAGAGATGCCACGTTGGCTTTATGCGCAGCTGCGGATTGCAAATCTGATGGCGCGTATGGAACAGGCTGATGGCGGAATTGTTCTGATGAAAGCCTTGCTCGCGGATCACCCTGATTTTGCTTTGGGCCATATCACACTGGGCGATCTGTATCGTGGTCAGGAAGATTATGACGCTGCAATTGATGCTTATACCGCTGCTGTTTTATTGCAGGATGAGGAAGGGCGGGAAGATTGGTTCCTTTATTATGCCCGTGGTGTAACTTTTGAGCGTTCCGACCGCTGGCCTCAAGCGGAAGCAGATTTTAAAAAGGCCTTGGATATTAATCCGAATGAGCCGTCCGTGCTAAATTATCTCGGCTATAGCTGGATTGATCGTGGCATGAATTACGAAGAAGGCCGTGCCATGATCGAAAAAGCAGTAGAGCAGCGCCCAAATGATGGGTTCATCATCGATAGTCTTGGTTGGGCACTCTATCTCAGTGGGGATTATGAGCGTGCCGTTGACCTGTTAGAGCAGGCAGTTGCTCTACAGCCGGGCGATGCGACGATCAACGACCATTTAGGGGACGCCTATTGGAAAGTCGGACGGCGTATCGAAGCGCGATTTAAATGGAAACACGCCTTGGACTTGGATGCGGATGAAGCGTTGATTGCCAAAGTTCATGAGAAATTGGACCTGGGCCTAGACGTGGTGGACGTTACAGATGCTCAGACGACGCATTGATCTAAGAATAAAACCGAAATGACTCATCAAATTATCGAAGAAAGTGCCCCGGCTAAAGTGAATCTTTATCTGGAAGTCACGGGTCGGCGGCCAAATGGCTATCATGATTTAGATAGCCTGGTGGTGTTTGCTGATGTCGGTGAAAGACTGACAGTTGAAGACGCGGAAGATGTAAGTCTGAAAATTAAAGGCCCCTGGGCGGGTGCTTTGGACGGTGAGGCCGATAATCTTATTTTGAAAGCAGCACGACTGTTGCAAAAGAGGATGGGTGTGACGCAGGGTGCGCGTTTCACGCTTGAAAAACATATTCCGGTTGCAGCGGGGGTTGGCGGTGGATCAGCCGATGCGGCTGCGGCGTTGCGAGCCTTGAACCGCCTTTGGGGTTTAAATTTAAGCGAGGAAGCTCTTTGCAAATTCGGTTTGGAGCTGGGGGCTGACGTGCCTGTATGCGTTCGCTCGCGTACCAGTCGTTTTCTGGGGATAGGGGACGAGGTATCTGACGGGCCTGTTCTGCCCCCTGACATGGGTCTTGTTCTCATTAATCCACGTATCGCAGTGAGCACAAAAGACGTGTTCTCCCGTGTTAACATTGCGACTTCTGGGACTGAAGGATACCCCGACCAGTTTGGGACATTTGAAGGCTTAAAGAAATGGCTGGTTTCAAGGCGGAATGATTTGGAAGGCCCGGCGAAAGATCTGGCGCAGGATATTTCGACGTGCCTCTCTCAACTCGAATTTCATACCCCAGGCTCTTTTGTCGCTATGAGCGGGAGTGGTGCAACATGTTTTGCATTATGTTCTTCTATTGGGCAGGCAAGGAATTCGGTTGAGAAGATAAGTAGAAATTTCCCGTCATGGTGGGTGTGGTCGGGCGGATTTTTACCCTGATTTGAAAAATATGCCTTGAGTTTGTGTGGAAGCCCCATTAATTCATCGCTCGTTAATGTAATTCATGTGTCTTAAAGCCGGGAAGAGATGCGATGAGTAGCCCATCTCTTCAGGCGGCGTTGTTTTTAAATTTAATGAATAGGTGTGGATTGTCTGGGATACGGCATTTCACGAACTCAAAAATGATAAAATTAAAAAAACCCCTGAGACTTTCTCTGAGTTTGGCCCTTGCTTTAGCCTTTAGTCTTTTCACTGCGATGACAACGGCGTCAGCGCCCGGCGTGTCTCATGTTAATGATGCAGTAATTTATAAATCTGAGGGCCCGGTGCTTAATCAGATTGAAAACCAGATACTGTCTTCTGTTGTGGATCATCCATAATTTCCAAACATAGCTGGTATAGCGACTTGACCTCGCTCAGTTATCTGCCGATAAGTGGGTCTCTGCTCCTAATCAATGAAAAGTTTGAACCATGTTTGTGAGCATGCGACCTTAAAATTCGAAGATGGTGTTAAGCACGATGCGCGCGACCTCGATGACTACCCTAGCCAAGACTTTTACCACTTGCTTTGTCATTGCTACGGCTTTGTTGCAAATGACGGACCCTGTTCTAGCTCAGGCTTTTGATCCCAGGCAGTTAGAAGAACTGAGAGGTCAGCTTGACCGTAGAGGTGTATCGACCTCAAGACGTTCGGCTATTGATGAAAGTCGGGAAGCAGAGCAACAGAGGCGCCAGCAACAGCGTGGCTTTGAAGAGCGTGGTGAGGAACAACAGTTTTTACTCACTGAGGAAGTTGAAGAGGCGTCCGTCATAGAGATGGACTTTAGAGAACGTCTTGGTGATGAGGAGCTCATCCAATTCGGCTATGATATTTTTAAGACGCATGACATTCAGGAAAAGCCTGTAACCGGCCGCATTGCTGATAGCTACATCCTTGGAGTAGGGGATGAAATTATAGCTGTATTCAAAGGTAGTGAAGAGAGTCAGGAGACGGCTAAGGTCGATAGCGAAGGCCGTTTGATTATAGGAAAGTTGCCGCCAATAAATGCGGCGGGGCGGCGCTTCGGAGATCTGCGCGCTGAAGTTCAGGAGAGAACGGAGCAAACTCTTTTAGGGACAGAAGTCTTTTTATCTGTCGGGGCTGTCAAGCTGATAAGCGTACAGGTGATTGGTGAGGTTGAGCTGCCGGGTTCGTATGTATTGGATGGCCTATCGGACGCTTTGGATGCCATAATAGCTGCTGGTGGTGTTAAAAAAAGTGGTAGCCTTCGGAATATTCGTGTGCTGCGTGAGGGTGGATTTCGCAGCATTGATATGTATTCGGTGCTAGCAGGTCAGGGTTTCAGCGATCTGAGTTTGCAGCCCGGTGATCGTATTGTTATACCGCCTATAAGCAATGCAGTGGCTGTGGCGGGAGATGTTCTGCGACCCGCTATCTATGAAATTGCTGATAATCAAACGGTTACGTTAAATGATCTACTTGCAATTGCAGGCGGTACCATTCGCCCACGAGGTTATAGTCTTACACTGAACCGTTTTGATGAAGAAGGGTTTGAGCGTTATTCCACACCTGAAGACAAGAGCTTGAAGCTCAAAGCTGCAGATGCTGTTCTTGTCGCGTCTAGGGGGGGTGCTGCCCGCGGACGAATTCGTGTAAATGGCCATGTTGTATCGCCGGGTTTGCGTGCTCTTGATAAGGCAGAGACAGTTGGTAACCTTATTTCTGATCGCGCAAATATAAAGCCAGGGGCTTATCTTCCGTTTGCGGTATTGGACAGGCTTGATCCGTTTACCGGTTCAAGACAAATGCACTCTGTAAACTTGCTGGCTGTTCGCTCCGGAAATGATATTCTGTTCCAGGACGACGATGTCCTGCATGTTTTTGATAGAGCGGATATAGACTTCCTGTCTACGAATGATGTGCGGCAAGTTGTATTGGGGCAAGAGAATCCGATGCCGACTTGTGAATCATTAAGTGCGTTGGAAGCCTTGGTGCCGACGGTTCAGGCGAGCAGATTTGCTGGCACAGTTACAAGTATCTACTTGGTTGAAGAAAAAGGCCAGGTTCAGGCTGCCGAAGTCGGTGGCTTTCGAGCTGAGGGATCAACCAGTTTTGACCAGGATGCTGCTGAAGCGCAGGTTGTTCGGCTGACGGAGCAGCAATTGAAAGAGGAAGCAGGTGTTGTTCAGGCGTGCCCGTTGATATTCGAGGATGATCCTGAGCTTTTGTCTTTTGCGCTTGAGCATGTCGTGTCCTTGTCCGGCGCAATCCGGCGCCCCGGAATTCTTCCTATAGCCGAAACCATTAGTTTGAGAGACCTGATATTATTCTCGGGTGGTTTTTCCCGTGACGCTGATGGTGCAGTGGCTGAGGTGACGTCTTTCATTGAAGAAGAAGGGGTGCAGCGGACCGTTAGAGATACCTATGATCAGAATGATAATGACTTTTCATCAGTAAGGATTGCGTCAGGCAGCAGCATTAGAATTCAGTCGGCCACGGATGACCAGGAGCTGGGTGCTGTGTTGCTGACCGGTGAATTTGCGCGGCCCGGCTCTTACAACATTCGCAAAGGAGAGACCCTTGGTGAATTGATCGAGCGAGCCGGAGGCGCAACTACTCAAGCTTATCCATATGGTGCGGTCTTCACGCGACGTTCTGTTAAGGAAGCGCAGCAGGAAGGTTTTAACCGGACAGCGCGTGAATTAAATGCTGCACTTGCCATTGCTGCATTGAAAAAGAACGTGGATGCAGAGGCGGTTATCGCAGCGCAGGAACTTAGCACCAAGATATCTTCTACAGAGGCTGCGGGACGCGTGGTGGTAGAGGCAGACCCGAGGGTCCTGCTTCTTCGCAACGATTTAAATATTGTCTTAGAACCAGGTGATACGTTGTTCATGCCGAAACGACCAGGCCATGTTTTGATGATTGGGGACGTCTTAAACCCTGGCGCGTTACAATTTGTCAAGGGCAAGGACGTTTCGAACTATTTGTCAGAAGCAGGTGGGTTGCAGGCAAGTGCAGACGATGATCGGATCTTCCTGGTTTATCCAAATGGTGTGGCAAAGCCTGTTCGTGTATCCGCCTGGCGGAGCTCTTCGGTCTTGGTGCCACCGGGTTCGACGATCGTTGTGCCTAAGGATACGGACCCGCTTGCAGCTCTTGACTTGACACGGGATATAACGACAATCGTCAGTCAACTGGCTATTTCGGCGGCGTCATTGGCTGTTATCTTTGATAGGAATTAAAGCTAATTACGGGGGCGGTGCTTAAACATTGGGGTGAATGTCTAAGCGCCGAATGATGAGAAGCGGCATATTTTTCTCGTGAGAGATGAAGATGACAGAGATGATTTATTCAGCACTTACCGGTGGGCTGCTTGCCTTTTTAATCGGATATTATGCCACTCCAATCGGGCGTGCACTTAAAGTATTAGATTATCCGGATCCCGTCGGCGGCAGGAAACGCCATGACCATATAACGCCTCTTGTCGGTGGTGTTGCGATAGCGCTTGTCTTAACTTTGGTGCTTGCTTATCTCACTTATAATCTGCTGCAGAATAATATTGGGGAAGCAACGGTTGCAGCCTGGCTTAGCGTTGTTGCAGTTGGTATGTTTTTAGTTGGCTATACCGATGATCGACTGCACCTTTCGCCTATCCCGAGGCTGGTCATAACGATTGCCCTGTTTTTTGCTGCTTCTACCTATATTCCGGTTTTTAAACTGGAGTTTTTATATTTTGCATTTTTAGAGAATGTGCAGTTTCTCGGGCCGATTGCGTCGACATTCACAGTGCTTTGCCTGGTTGGTCTTGTGAATGCGATCAATATGGCGGATGGGAAAAACGGATTGGTCATTGGCCTGTCGATCATCTGGACTGTTATGATTGCATTGAACCTGGATAGTCAATTGCTGCCAGTGTTCATGGCTCTTCTTGGGGCGTTGATAACGCTGTTTTTCTTTAACTGGAAGGGCAGGTTGTTCCTTGGCGACGGAGGCAGCTACGGCCTGGCCGGTTTCATTGGTGTGTCTACTATTTATGTCTATAATATCAGCTTCACGAATATGGGGGCGGAGCAGATTGTTCTCTGGTTTCTTGTACCCGTTCTAGACTGTCTGCGGTTAATGGTTTCCCGGGTGTTGGTTGGCCGCTCTCCATTCAGTGGAGACCGTGATCACCTGCATCATTTTCTGGCGCTCAAATATGGTTGGTCGCGAGGCATTGTTATTTATCTTGGCATGGTCGGTATCCCATCTCTTGCTGCTTATTTCTTCCCTCAGCTTGCGGTCTTTATGATTGCGCTTATGGCGCTGATTTACGGCACAATCACGGTTTCAGTACGCCGAGACTTGCGGAAAAAGAAATATGCTTCGGCATAAGAAAATTTTTTTTATGAAAAGTCTTTTCCTTCACGAAACAATCAGTATAGTGGCGCCCGCCTAACGCGTTGGGGCGTAGCCAAGTGGTAAGGCAGCGGGTTTTGATCCCGCCATGCGCAGGTTCGAATCCTGCCGCCCCAGCCAACGCTTCTCGAAATCCAAAATTTCTCCTGTAACCTTGCATAAGTGTTTGAAGCTGTTTAAGCGATGGACATGACTGCCAGCTTTCAAAATATGGTGCATACCCTGGCCAAAGGCCTGAATACTCATAACCAGGCCATTGTTGTAGCGCCCCCAGGAACCGGCAAAACCACAAAGATTCCATCGTTTTTGTTAGAAAGTATGGCCATAGATGAAGGGCAGATTGTTGTTTTAGAACCAAGACGTGTTGCTGCTCGTGCAAGTGCTTCTTTCATTGCAAAACAAAAAGGCGAGAAGCCTGGGGGGACGATAGGCTATGAGCTTCGCTTGGATCGGAAAATTTCGCGCGACACTCGAATCAATTTTCAAACTGAAGGCCTGTTTCTAAAGCGAATGATCGCTGACCCTGAACTTTCAGGGGTGTCTGTTCTCATATTTGATGAGTTTCATGAGCGGAGCTTGAATGCCGATTTATGCCTGGCTTTGGCTTTGGACATTCAATCAGCGATCAGGCCGGACTTGAAGATTATCATCATGTCAGCGACGCTTGATGTCTCTCCTCTTGGGGCATTGCTGCCAAAGGCTCTCTATGTCCATTGTGATGCGCCGCATTACCCGATTGAGGACCGATATACCGGTCGATCGTCGGACCGAAATATAGAGGATCAAGTGGTACGTATTGTTGAGCGTTCTTTGAACGTAGATCAGGGGTCCATCTTGGCATTTCTGCCAGGGCAGAGAGAAATATCCCGTTGCCACCAGCGCCTTGTCGATCGAGAAGTGGGTCAGAATGCTGAAATCTTCTCTCTGCACGGTCAATTGGATGGACATGTTCAGGACAGGGCCATTGCGCCGGCTGCACCTGGCGCACGTAAAATTGTTTTATCAACGGCCATCGCGCAAACAAGTATCACCATAGAGGGCGTGTCTGTCGTCGTGGATAGTGGATTGTCTCGTCAGGCACGTTATGAGGCTAAAACCGGCCTCAGCCGTCTGGTGACTGAAAAATCGAGCCTGGCGACAGCAGAACAAAGACGAGGCAGGGCAGGGCGAACCGGCCCGGGTGTCTGTTATCGCCTTTGGGACCAAGAGCAGAACAGGGCTTTAAAACAATATGATGAGCCGGAAATACGAAATGCCGATCTGACAAGCCTGGCGTTGGTGCTTGCGGATTGGGGTGTCGTTGATGTGAATGACCTGAAATGGATTGACCCTCCGCCCGCGGTGTCACTGGCGCGTGCACAGTCGCTTTTAAGGCAGCTTGAGGCTCTGGATGCAGATGGCCGCATAACCAGCATCGGCAAAGCCATGGTGAAAATGCCACTGCATCCGCGTCTGTCTCATATGATCTTAAAGGCTGCGGAGTTCGGTCAGACGCAGCAGGCCGCTTATCTTGCCGCGATGTTGAGTGAACAGGGAGGCAATGGAAAAGAGATTGACCTTGAGCATCGCTTTGGCCGGTTTCTAACTGCTAAAGACATGCGTATCCGCGCATTAAAAAAACAGGCTGAGGGATGGATCAGAGATTTACCTTCAAGGCCATCCAGTGTCAGCAAGATGAAAATGCCTTTAGGGGCGCTGTTAAGCTTGGGCTTCCCCGACCGTGTTGCGAAATCCCGTCCGGGCCGTCCTGGCTATTTTACGCTGGTGAATGGCCGTGGTGCTTATATTGAACCGCATGAGGCCTTGGCGAAGCAGGCCTTTCTATGTGTTTTTGAGCTGGGCGGACATAAACAGGATTCGCGGATATTTTCCGCAACTGCTCTTCGTGCGCAGGATATTGAAATATTATTTGGCTCAATCATCCAGGAGGCCATCAGTCTCTCCGTCGATATATCAAGTGGTCAATTACGATGCTTGAAGCAACGGCGCCTTGGTGGTGTTGTTCTTTCTGAAAGGCCGGCTGAGGCGCCCTTGGATGAGGCTGTGGGAGCCTTTCTGGCGTTTTTGAGGTCAGAGGGTCTGGAGCATCTGCCTTGGACGCCAGCGACGCTTGGGTGGCTGGAACGTGTGCGGTTTCTGATAGGACAGGGCGAGGGGGGCGATTATGAAGCCCTTAGTGAAACCGCATTGCTGGAGACATTGGATATGTGGTGCTCTTCGCTTTTAAACGGTATTCAATCCCTTTCTCACATACCGGCCGCTGCCTTGGATGGTGCGATAAAATCCTTGATCCCTTGGAATATGGTGCAACGGATTGATGAATTGGCACCCACGCATTTCACCGCCCCAACAGGAAGCAGGCATAGAATAGATTATGGGGCTGAAGGTGGCCCTATTGTGTCACTTCGTGTTCAAGAGTGTTTTGGGTTAAAGGACCATCCCAGACTTGGGCGCAAAGGCCTTGCTTTAAGGCTTGCCTTGTTGTCCCCCGCGCACCGCCCAATACAGATTACAACAGATCTGCCGGGTTTCTGGTCCGGGTCTTATGCCCAGGTGCGGTCAGAAATGCGTGGGCGCTATCCGAAACACCCGTGGCCCGAAGATCCCGCATCTGCGGAACCGACGAAACGTGCCAAGCCGCGGAAGGCTTAAAAGACGGGGCCATATGGGTCTGTACTGATTTTAACCGTCGCGTCCGCTCTTTGGCCTTGGGCGTCGATGGCAACGATCGTCGCAAAGCCGGGGCCATTGGGCTGCCAGATTGTCTGTCGCCATTTTGGATCGACTTGTAACGGCTGCCCGTTGATCAGCCACGAAAAAGGAGGGGTGCCGCCGTTTACTACCAGTTCCAGTCCTGCTCCCTGTTTGGGAAGCCAATAGGTCGATCCAGATGAAGGATGCGCAATTTGCAGAGTTTGTGCCCGTTGTGCTTTTTCGAAATATTTTAAAGCTGGGGGAAGAGTGTCAAAACTGGCCCATTTGGGACGATAGGTAACATTTTCCCCCGTTGGCAACAGTTCGAAAACACGAAAGAGGAGTGGGGCCGCTGTTTTAGCACCGAATTGTCCGGGGCTTGGCGTGCCGTCCGCCCGGCCGATCCATACAGCAACAGTGTGGCGATCCGTGTAGCCGATCGCCCAGGCGTCGCGAAAGCCGTAGGATGTGCCTGTTTTAAATGCGATGCCTTGTTGATTTTTTGCGCGTCCTCTTTTGGCAAAACCATCTGGCACATATGTATTTTCTAATATGTGTTTCAATGCTTTGCGCGTCTGCGGTTTCACGAGGGCTTTGGAGTGTGCGCGGGGTGCGTCGCCTGGTTTTATCAGCTTAAGGGGGCGTATCTGCCCGTCATCTGCAAGAGCGGCATAGGCGGACGCAAGCTCTGTTAAATTGGTCCCGACACCGCCTAAGGCAAATGCCAGGCCTGGTCGTGCGTTACCGGGTCCGAAATCAAGTATCAGACCTGCGTCTTTCAGGGTTTCAGCCGTCCATAGGGGCCCCAGTCGGTCCAGGACAGCGACGGCGGGCACGTTAAGTGACCTCTGCAGGGCCTGCGCAATGGAGACCTGTCCATGGTAGCTGTCTTCGAAATTTGCTGGCGCATAATGCCCGAATTGACGTGGGCCATCCCAAATTTTGGTTTTGGGGTCTAAAATACCGCGTTCAAATCCAAGAGCATAGATGAACGGCTTCAATGTTGAACCAGGGGAACGGGTCGCCAAAGTCATATCTATCGCGCCAAGGCGCCCGGCATCGGTGAAATCAGGGCTGCCGACATAGGCCTTAATCGCTCGGCTCTTGTTTTCTATGACCAATATCGCCAGACTTTGCTGGGGCGGCAGGGATTGAATATGGCTGCTGGCCAGACGCTCCACATGGTTTTGGAGGCCCTGGTTCAAGGTCGTCTCGATCCGGCTGGCTGGCGAAAGCTGAATGGCACGCTCGCTGGCATGGGGGGCCAGTTGCGGCAATGTTCGCAATCGAACTTCTACGGGAGCAGTTGCGGCTATGTTTTGCTCTTTTTGAGAAAGTCCCAGTCTTGGTGCTGCAATCCTCAGGACTTTTTCTCGGGCGGTCGCCGCCGCAATTGGATTACGGTCGGGGCGGCGTTGTGTCGGGGATTGGGGCAGGGCGACCAATAGAGCTGCTTCGGCAAGGCTCAAGTGTTTGGGGCCGTGACCGAAATAGGCGTGACTGGCGGCACGAACGCCTTCTCGATTTCCCCCATAAGGGGCAAGGGTGAGGTAAATATTCAGTATTTCATATTTTGAGAAGCGGTGTTCCAATTGCCATGCTCTCAACATCTCGATGAATTTTGATCGGGCGGTGCGCGGCCGTGGTTCCAAAAGCTTTGCAGTCTGCATTGTTAAGGTTGACGCCCCGGAAATGATGCGCCGATTGCTGAAGGCCTGAATGGTGGCGCGGGCGATTGCTTTGGCATCCACACCTCCATGGTCAAAAAACCGCTGGTCTTCATAGGCGACCAATAATTTGAGATAGTTGGGGTCTACGTCATCAGTGGTTGTTGGCAGACGGTGATATCCATCGCTGCTTAGAAACACCCTTAAGCTTTCCCCGTTTTCATCCAATACTTCCCGCGCGACCTGCTCGTAACGCGAGAGGTCAGGGGAGAAGGCCTTGTCCAGCGTGTAGATCAAGGTGAACAAAAAGACCCCCGCCAAGATGGCGCGCAGGCCAAATATTTTCAAACGCCTCCTGTTCATCGCGGGGCTATCACCAATTCACCGCTTTCACCGCGGGCGAATATATCTGGCCTGTTCATATCTTCCACAAATGGCGCGGGTTGGGTAAATCTGCCAGGCGTCACGGCCCGGGCCAGATAGGCGAGGCGAAATTCGCGCCTTGAATAGCCGGGTGCCAAAGCAGCGATATAGCGGTCGTCGCGGGCGGCCTCAAATGCGGTATCACGTGTTAAAACAGGAAGGGATGCTGCCCTTAAATCATCCCCGCCAATTGCTGCGTTTTCGATTTCAAGACCCGCGGGTAACAGATCCACGACAAGAAAGTCATGTCTCAGATTATTCGTTTTGCGCCCATGGAGAAGGACGATGATCAGGTCATTTTGCTTCAATGTCATGGGATCAATAATCTGCCCGTCGAGGCTTAGATACTGTCTTGAAATTTGAAGCTTTCCACTTGTGGCCTTTAAAGGCGATTTTGATATGCCGCGACGGGTTTCAATCACTCTGAACGTCGTATCACCCGTATTTTGAATGAGACGTTCATTCGACGCCTGATCGGGTCCCAAAATAAATGTCTGGCCCGATGTCTGAGCGTCATAGGCTTTAGCGTCATAGGTGAATGAGAAGGCATCCCCTGTTTTTTGGGCCAAAGCATGGGCCGTCAAAGTGAGCCAGCTTTGTTCCTGCGTGGAGAAATATGTGCGGCGGTGAAAGCGTTCCTCCAATTTTGATGTTAACGGCCCTAGTCTGTTCCCATCATCATGAAGGTCAGCGATCAAAGCGGCAATGGCGGCCTGGTCCCTGAGGTCTGATCCATAATCCCTATACCATTGATTTTGCCGCCGCCGGGTTTTCAGGGCTTTTACGAAGTAACGCTCCTGCTGCTCCAGCTCCCCCAGCAGACCGAGTGCTGCGCCCATATGGGCAAGGCCAAGGGCAGTCTTGATCCGATCACCATGTTGTTCTGCGAAATAAAGTGTTTCAGAAAGGGAGATGTCCACCTCTCGTGCCAGTACATAATATGCATAAGCGGTGGCGTAGCTCTCAGTACCTCGCGCTGAAAGTGCTCGTGCTTTCAACCATTGTTTTGCGAATTCCAAAGCCTGTAATGGAACGTCATGGCCTTTGTCCCGGGCGCGAATAAGAAATTCGACACTATAGGCGGTCAGCCAGACCCCATCATGGGTGCCTGACGCCCAAAGGCCGAAGGACCCATCACTGTTTTGCCTGTTTGCTATACGATCAATGGCGCGCTGGATTGTATTGTCGATTGCGATGGGATCGTCATCAACATCCCATTTTACCGCGAGGTCGCCGAGATATAAAAGCGGCATTGCGCGGGAAATGGTTTGTTCTGTACACCCATATGGATATCGATCAAGGCTGTGGAGCAGGTCGGCCACATCAAAATCAGGTCGGTTTGTAAATTTTAAACTGGTCGCGATGCTGTTTGAATAAAAGTCAGCGCGGCCCGCATTTGAAATCTCCAATGTCTGGCCTGGCTCTAAAATATGAATATTACGGCTTGTGCTATAGGGTTGTGGGGCGCGGATGGGAAGAGACCAGCTTTTTTCCCGCACCACCTTGTCATTTTGCGCCACAGTCAATTTGATCTGGGCGTCTTGCGGCGCACCTGCCTGCGTTTTTACAGTGATATCGCGTCGCTCTTTTGCTGCAAGTTCAACCGTCCATTGTTCTTTCTCAAGCAACAGGCCTTCTGCGTCGATATTGATATCCAAAGCCACTGCTTCGTCTTTCAGATTATGGAGAGATAATTTTGCATCTGCTTCATCACCGGGACTGAGAAAACGGGGCAAAAGAAGTTCGGAAACAAGGTCATCCCGGACGACCAGGTCGCTGCTTTGGCTTGACAATCTGTCTTTGCCATATGCGACGGCCATCAGTCTTAATCGGCCGGTGAAGTCGGGAATATCAAGCATCACGCTGCCATGGCCGTCTTTGTCGACATGGATGTCTTTTTCAAACAGGGCGATGGTTTTTTGTGCTCTGTTTCTCAGGCCAGTGATGTTCTCTTCAGCCTGCGCCAGGCTGGCATCGCCGCCAAAACGAAGGTGGCCTGTTTTACCATCAACGGCTTTAATCAGTCGGCCATATAAATCCCTGATGTCCACGCCCAGTCTGCGTTGGGTCAGGAAATGTTTTTGAGGGTCTGGGGATTTAAAACCTGTAAGCTGTAATATCCCTTCATCAACTGCGGCTAATGTGATTTTAACGGGGCCATGGTCTGGGTCATATTCTTTGATCTTAAAGTCTATGGTGGCCTTGGAATTTGGTTTGACTGTTTCTAAATGGCTTAGGGCAAGCTGATATTCCGCTTTGGATCGATCTATATTGACCCATTTCATTCCCATCGCTCGATGAGGGAGAAGGGATGGATGCCCGTCGTCCGGCCGATAAGCTGTGGCCAGTATATAGGCACCCGGACGCCAATCCGCTTTCATTGGTATGGAAATCTCCGCCCCGGCCTCGTCAAGATCAATGGATTTTGTCCATTGGATTTTATCGGTTGCAACGGCTATCAGGGCCTGGCCTGAAAAAGGAGCCTTGATGAAGGCGCGGATTTTGCCACCGGCCTCCACATCATTTCTGTCGATTGTAATGTCAAGCTGATCTGGCGTGTTGGCATTGGTGCTGGACCTGGTCCATCCGACATAGAAGCGCCTACTGGTTAAGGCTTTGCCTTGGGCATCTCGAATTTGAAGGCGATAGCGACCATAGGGAAGCCTGTGTTCAAGATTTACGACCCCGTCTGTGCTGGTCACTGTTTCCTGAGTGTAGAGAATTTCATCATAGACCTGTGTTCGAACCTGCCACTGACCGGATTGATAATACCAATTATAGTCATGATGCTCTTTAAACCAGTCCACTGTTAATTTCCGACGGGAGAGCGTATCCCCCTGCGCATCGACACTTAGGGCCGTGAAGCGGGTTATTGCGCCTTCTCCATCGGCAATCCAATCTTCGCGCTTTAGCCCTAGATAAAGGTCCGAGTTGTGAATAGGGAGGCTCAGATAGGAGCCGACCGGTCGCCCGGAGATATCTGACACCTGAACACGGAACCCCGCCTCAAGTGGGGTTTTGCTGCGGGGCAGGTCATTAAGCTGATAGCTTATTCGGGCGATGCCTTGTGCATCTGTATCGGGGCCTGAAAGACTATGGCGTTGGGGGCGGATATCTTCTTCTTCGGGGCCGAAAACAAAGCCCTGATGTGCTTTGAAAGGCTGTCGGTTGGCATATATCGTCAGCTGCCCATCGGTTTTTAAATCCGATGCCGGCGCTCCATATAAGAATTCTGAGCGTATGAGGAGGTCAATGGGCTCACCTGGAATGAGGGCTTTTGCATCTGTGCTTAGGGCTGCTGAAATGCGCTGGGGAACAAAATCTTCGACTTGAAATTGCTGCTGCCCGATAACTTCGCCTTCTGGGTCAAGAAAGGCTTGGATATCATATCGACCTGCGCGTGCGGCGGCGTTTATGGGAACTGCGAGTGTATAACCGCCCAAGCCATCGCCTGTGTGGCGTTTTTCATAAATAACCACCCCGTCCGGTCGCGTTATTTTAAAGCTTAGCGTGGTGTCACCAATAGCTTTGGCTTGATAGTCGCGAAGGAGTGCACTGATATAGACATCTTCACCGGGGCGATAAACGCCCCGCTCTGTATAAATAAATGCATTGCTGGGCCCTAAGGTTTCCGCTCCACTGGTTCCCAACTCTGACAGGTCTAAGGAGGGGCCTGATAAAGTCAGAAAGTTGAAATCAGCGTCTCCATCTTGAGAGAGGAGGAGATAAGGACTGTCTCCCCCCTTGCCGCGGAGCAATCCTGCGGGGAATTCAGCGATACCCTGTCGGTTTGTTTTTGCTGTGCCTAAGATATCATTGCCACGGCTGAGCAGTGTAAACGCCACGCCTTTCAGCGGTTTGGCCGTGGTTAAAGACCGGGCGTGAACCTGCATTTGAGCATCGCTTTGATAGCTGGAAATGCCAGTGTCAGAAATGATCAACCACTGGGTCGGTCGGTTGCTGAAATAGGGTGTTTCTGTCTCTGCCTTATCCCGTGCCGTCAGGATGTAAATGCCGCTTTTAGGGGTCTCGATCAGGTCTTGAATGGGAGCCAGGGTGGTGGTTTCCTGGTCTTTCTCGCCCGTTATTTCAAGCGTCGCTGAGGAGACCTTTGTGCCGTATTCATTTTCCAGCTGCCGGGCGGACCAGCTTGAAATATTGCTGGTAATTAATCCAGCTGCTTCAACTGTTGTAAGGTTGCGATCCCCAACGCGATAGAGGCTTAATTCAACCTCATCGACATTCACAGTGCGAATAGGGAGTTTTGCTTTTGCGCTTTTAGGCAGCACATAGCTGCCCGGGTTTAAGATGATACGAGGCTGACGGTGGCCGATGGCAACCCGTCGTTCGACGTCCCTGATCAGGGTTCCATGATCTGCGCCTTTCAAGCCCGCTTTGATGGTGACGTGATAGGTGGTTCCATAGTTTAAACCCCTGATGCAGATTTTGTCTTTGAGGGCGCGATAGGATGTATCGGCTTCTGGCTCCAAACGGATATAGCCGCTCAAGCTTAGCGCTTCGGGATTTTCAAGGTCTTGGGAAAATTGTAGGCAGGCCTGAGCGATGTCGCCGTTATTATCAATAGAAACACCTTTGATTTTGAGGTCAAGGCGCTCGAGTAAAACCTCCACTCTGCGGCGGCTGTTCGGGTTGCCTTTCAGCTCTAATGACAGGATATCCAAATTGAGCGCATCGGTGATCCGGTTTTGCCGAATAGCGATTTCAGCCATGGCAGTTAAGGCTGCAGCGTCTTCGTCATGGTCCTGATATAAAATATGGAGAAGGCCAAGGGCGTCCTCATAATGGTGTTTGTTGGCATAATCCCGGGCAAGAGCCAGGATCGTACCGGTGCTGGCTGTACCGTCATGGATTGCCAGTTCCCTGCGATAGCGGGTAATAAATTTCTCTGGGCTAGAAGCTATGTTTAATTGCTTCAAGGCATCATCCAGGTCTTCAACCTCCCGATTATCTAAAAGCGCTGCGTATTTATCAGAAAGCAGTTTGAACTTTTGTTTGAGGCGGGCGGCCTCGGCCTCGTAAGAGGGTATGTCAAAGTTTGACTGGATATGGGGTGAGGAAAATCCCGCCTTTTGATCTGCATGGGCAGATGTCAGGATAAAGAATAAAGTAAAAGCAAAAGCAAAAGCAAAAAAGAAACCGCGCATAAAATCACCCTTAAATCTGTAACTACAGAAAAGATATGATGATTTTTAGCGCGGTTTCGTGACTTAAACGAGTCTCTTTCGCGAAAAACTCAAGGTTATTTTAAGGCGTTTTAACGGCCCCCTCCAGTCGCCAATACAGTACATTCCATGCAAATCGCATAGGCATGATTTGGATCATTAAGCGTGAAAGGCAGGCTCAATTGATCGCGAACAATGCGGAGTAATTCAGTTTCAACGGATGGTTTGGACGCGGTGAACCCTCCCATTTGAACGCTGAGGTTCTCAGCCAGTTCACGAATGAACTGATCAAAAGGAGAGGGCTGTTCTTCAAACACGACGTCTTTATATGTTTCGATCCCTGCTAGTTCAGCTGCTGCAGCGAGTGCGTCGTCCAAATTGCCTAATTCATCGACCAGGCCCAGCTCATGAGCTTTTGCACCATCCCAGACACGGCCCTGACCGATGGCGTCAACAGCCTCAGGGGTCATGTCCCGGCCGCGCGCGACAAGATTAATGAATTTGTCATAGCCGTTTTCAATGCTTTGCTGAATGATATCTCCAACAAGCGGGTTCATAGGCCGCGTGGGGCTATAGCCCCCGGCGAGACTGGTTGTCCCAACACCATCGCTGTGAATGCCCAAAGCGTCCATGGCGTTTTCGGCAGTTAACAGGACGCCGAATATCCCAATGGACCCGGTAATAGTTGTTGGTTCCGCGATGATTTTATCAGCTGTTGCGGAAATCCAATACCCACCGGAAGCGGCGAGGGAGCCCATGGACGCAACAACGGGTATACCGTCTTCCTGTGCGCGTTCCAGTTCCCGGCGGATCAATTCTGAGGCGAATGCGCTGCCACCTGGGCTATCTACGCGTAGAACGATGGCTTTCACATTTTCATCCAGGCGGGCTTGCCGAATGAGATAAGAAACCGTATCGCCACCTACAGTACCGGCAGGCTGTTCACCATCCACGATGGTGCCAACTGCATAAACGACAGCAATTTTGTTTTTCGGCTGGCCTAAGGGCAGCGGCTTGGTCGCTTTTAGATAAGTCTGCATCCCGATGCCGTTATAGCCTTTGCCATTCTCACCTTCGCCAACTTGGGAGACAAGCCAGTCCCCCATTTCATCACGGCTTTTCAGTTCATCAACGAGGCCCATCTCCAGGGCGAGCTTTGCAAGGTCGCCGCCAGCTGCGCGTAACATCTCAGGAATCTGATCATAATTCACGTTCAGCTGTTCTGCTTTTTCACTGCGGGCAGTTTGAATTTCTTCCACATAGGCGTTCCAAAGGGCGCCTAAGAAAGCTGTTTTTGCTTCGCGGTCAGCCTCAGACATATCGTTTCGGGTGATTGGCTCGATGGCTGATTTATATGTGCCGACTTTATAAACATGTGTGGTCAGCTTCAGCTTTTCTAAAGCGTCGGCAAAATATAGCGGATAAGCTGCATAGCCGGAAATCAATGTTGCCCCATAAGGGTTCATGAACACATGATCCGCCTGGGACGCTAAAATATATTGCGACTGGCTGTAACCATTCCCAAAAGCTGCGACAGACTTACCGCTTTCTTTGAAGTCCTTAATACCATCTGCAAGTTGATGCAGCGCTGCGGGGAGCGCGCCTTCGAACTGGTCAAGGCGAAGGTAAAGCATCTCGATACGCTTATCGTCAGATGCGCGTTCCAAAGCGGTTAAGACATCTGATAACAATATTTCCCGGGGAAGAGCGTTTGGCCCGCCAAGTGCGGCTTCAAACGGGTCTACCGAGGTCAGTTGTTCAACTACACGACCTTCCAATGTGACCACCAATGCGGACCCCTCAGGTACTTTGACAGGGTCTTTTGCAAATGGATTGATAATCAATACAACCAATATCAAAAGGGATAAGGTTCCGAAAACCAGCATATGGGATATCTTTAATATGTTCCAAAGCCAGCGAAGAATTGTCTTCAGGATTTGCATGAATAAATGCCTCGTCTTTATATGCAGATGTCTATCGATGTTGGACTAATGTAAGAACGATGTTCGCATAGGTCCAGACCGATATAAGGAAAAAAGGGGTCGGGTGTTATTTTAATGCGTCCAATAGTTGATCTCTGTTTGCGAATTTCGCCCGTGGGGCATCGCCTTCAGCAGCGTTGGTCTCAGCTTCCTCTATGCGTTTCCAGTCTCTAAATGTCACCGCCCACAGGTCGCGTTCCTTGATCAAAGCGTCCAGCCCGCTTCGGCCTGGTTTTTGAGTGTCAGACATACGTGTGGCAATTTGATCTGCGACTTCGAAAGCGTCCGGGCGATTGGTGCCGATTGTGCCGGATGGACCGCGCCTGGCCCAGCCTGTGCAATATAAGCCGTCATCAATCACACCATTTTCGTTTTTAAACCTGCCCCCGTCATTGTCATAAGGAACGCCTGGAATGGGAAGGGTACGATATCCAATGCAAGGCACGACAAGGCCGCAGTCAATCTCGAAAAACTCACCTGTGTTCATGCAGTTGCCGTTTTCGACATAGGTTTTTTCCATTTTAAGGCCTGTGACATGGTCCTGTCCTAGGACTTGGGCAGGCTTGGCATAAAACTCAATGTGAAGCGTCACTGGTTTTGAACCAGGCGTGTTTTTGGAAAAAGCTTCTAAATGCGCCATATTTTTGCGAATGACTGGGTCAGCCTCTCCAATGTCTTCTGGGAGATGGTCCGGATTGACAACGGTCACACAATTGCTGAGCGAACCCAGTTCCCCCAGCTCTTTAGGCGTGAATTTTGCCTCTAAAGGCCCCCGGCGCCCAAACATATATATGTGTTTGAGAGAGGAGTTATGAATGATCTCTGCTGCATGACGGGCCAGGTCCGAATTTTCCATCTCTTCAGGAGTTTTGGCAAGGACACGGGCGACATCAACTGCAACATTGCCATTACCGATAACTGCTGCGCTTTCGATATTGAGATTTGGATCAAGTGTCTCAAAATCGGGGTGGGCATTATACCAGCCTACAAAGGCTGCAGACCCAACCACACCGTCTAACTCATGTCCGGGGACGCCAAGAGGGCGGTCCTTTGGGGCACCGACGGCAAGAACAACGGCATCATATAGCCCGCGTAATTCCTCTATGGTGACAGCGTCACCGACATCAATATTCCCGACAAAGCGGACATTATTCAAAAGATTGGTTTTCTCATAACGGCGATAAACACCTTTGATGCTTTGATGATCCGGTGCAACACCTGCACGAATAAGGCCATAAGGCGTGGGGAGACGATCGATAATATCAATGCAGATGTCATCCCCTAGGGATTTGACCAAAGCTTCAGCCGTATAATAGCCCGCAGGGCCAGAGCCGATGATTGCAACGCACATGGTCATATATGTTTCTCCCGCCTGATAATCTCAAAATGATTTGAGACGACGAGAGCAAAAATATCAACCTGTGATTTAACGTCTTGGGCCCTGAATGCTTCTTTTGTTGAAGCTGCTGTCCGGCTGCCACAGAATGATAACATCTGATTGGCCTTCTTGCTTTTCCTGATTGAGCAGCTCTAAAGACCAGGCTTTATCTCCCAATATGCGGACTGTTTGCTTATCGTCACCATCCTCATCCGGGTCCAGATCGGAGCTTCCTTGAATGCTGCTGTTCGGCAGTTGAATAGAGGTTTCACTTGGCAAGCGTGAAGCAGGGCTGTCCCGCAAGACAAGGGCTCCCGCATCGCCGGCATTATCCTGGCGGAATCGTGCCATAGAAATGATTTTGGCGTTCAAAAGGGGCAGATTGCGGCCGCTTCCTGACGTTAAAGCGCCGTCCCGTTGTTGCCAGAAGTCTGTTCCATATTCATTTGTTAGCAGCAGTGTTCCATCGTAAAGCGCGCCGGCGCTGCGGATGATATCGTCGCCCCGTTTCAACACTGTGGCGCTGGAACAGGGGCCGCAATAAGCAACAGCAATGGGCGAGCCGCCAAGCATATCATTGACCACGGCATGGACCGCCAGCACCCGAACGGGATAGGCCTTGACGGCACCATTTAGCTCCACGGCGATAACAGGCTCTAAACCACCAACAAAACCGGCCAGATCCAAGGGTAGAAATTGGGCATCGTCCAGGGCTCTGGGCGTGTTAATCTCGCCAAAGACCTGCAATTTGCTTTGGTCTAACCCCGGTGTTTCTATGGTCTGGGCAGGAGCGCTGGATATATGAAAAGATAAAGCCAGAATGGAAACCGAGACGGCCGACTGAATGGTACGTAACAACGAACTGCCCTTATTCTAGAGAAACTGCTTTCGGGGAAATATTAGCGTAGAAATATGGGTTTTGCACCCAATTCACTTAAAAGTGTTAATGCGTCTTGTTTCAAGCTGATCGGGCACCCCCAATAATCATAAATGCCGCCATTGCTGCTGTTGTGCCCGCAGATGACAAAGACGCCGCTTCCCAATCTGGATTTGAAGTGATGTGCAAGCCATCCCACAAACCCCGAATTATCTGCGCCTGAGGGAAAATGAAATCTCCATATAGCGAACAGCTCATTCTCTTGATTTGTGTCGGGAAGAAGCTGGCTCCAACACACATCATCGCGGATGAATGCAACGGCTTCTGGTCGGGTGTCCTGGGGGAATCTCTCAAGGTCAAATTCGTGAAAGGCGAATGAATTGTCGTAGAAACGGCATTGGGATTGCTTCAGCACTTCGACCAGGCGGGTTTCGACCTGCTCAGGCGTTTCTATGGAGATATCCACCATGTCACTTATTTTCCTTAGGTTTTCATTTCCGCCTCAAAACTATGATCTGGTATCTAATCAGGCTGGCAAAAAAATCAATGTGTCGGGCTTGACTTGCCGCCATGGATGCCCATATTCGCGCTCATTGGCACTCAACATATAAGAGTGCTAATAACGAGGTTGTATAAGACGCAACGGAATATCCGGGCGAGATAAGCCCCGATATTCGCATCAGGAGGTTGAATACCATGGGCTTTCGTCCCTTGCATGACCGTGTGTTGGTCCGCCGTTTAGAAGGCGAAGAAAAAACAGCAGGCGGAATCATTATTCCCGACTCTGCTAAAGAAAAGCCACAAGAAGGCGAAGTTGTCTCTGTTGGCGCCGGTGCGCGCGACGACGCAGGCAAATTAATCGCGCTGGATGTGAAAGCTGGCGACAAAGTGTTGTTCGGCAAATGGTCCGGTACAGAAGTGAAGGTTGACGGCGAAGAGCTGTTGATCATGAAAGAATCCGACATTCTGGGTGTGATTGACTGATCACCTTCGGAATATTGAGTTAAATGCCAATCTTTTTGGAATAAAGGACGAAGACGATGGCAGCTAAGGACGTCAAATTTGGTACGGACGCCCGCGACCGTATGTTGAAAGGCGTGGATATCCTCGCCGATGCAGTCAAAGTGACTTTGGGCCCCAAAGGCCGCAATGTCGTCATTGACAAATCTTTCGGTGCACCGCGCATCACCAAAGACGGTGTAACCGTTGCAAAAGAAATCGAACTGAAAGACAAGTTCGAAAACATGGGCGCTCAAATGGTGCGCGAAGTGGCTTCCCGCACGAATGACGTAGCTGGTGACGGCACGACCACAGCAACTGTTTTGGCCCAGTCGATTGTTCGCGAAGGTTTGAAATCAGTTGCCGCTGGTATGAACCCAATGGATTTGAAGCGCGGTATCGATCAAGCCGTTACCAAAGTCGTTGAAGACTTAAAAGGACGTGCGCAGGCAATTAAAGCTTCTGACGAAATTGCCCAGGTCGGTACAATTTCCGCCAATGGTGAAGTCGAAGTAGGCGCAATGATCGCTGAAGCCATGGAAAAAGTCGGCAAAGAAGGCGTCATCACCGTTGAAGAAGCCAAAGGCTTGGACAGCGAGCTGGACGTTGTGGAAGGCATGCAGTTCGACCGCGGTTATCTTTCCCCGTATTTCATCACAAATGCAGAGAAAATGACCGTCGAGCTGGAAAATCCATATATCCTGCTGCACGAGAAAAAACTCTCCAACCTGCAAGCCATGCTTCCTATCCTGGAAAGCGTTGTGCAATCTTCCCGTCCTCTTCTCATCATTGCTGAAGATGTGGAAGGCGAAGCTTTGGCCACCCTCGTGGTCAATAAATTGCGCGGTGGCTTGAAAGTGGCGGCGGTTAAAGCCCCAGGCTTTGGTGACCGTCGTAAAGCCATGCTCGAAGACATTGCTATCTTGACCGGTGGCCAGGTTGTGTCCGAAGACCTTGGCATCAAGCTTGAAAACGTCAATTTGAACATGCTGGGTACGGCGAAAACCGTCACCATCACCAAAGATGACAGCACAATCGTTGACGGCGCAGGCTCTGCAGACGATATCAAAGCCCGCTGTGAGCAAATCCGTGCGCAAGTCGAAGCGACTTCTTCTGACTATGACCGTGAAAAACTGCAAGAGCGTCTGGCCAAATTGTCCGGCGGTGTTGCTGTGATCAAAGTCGGCGGTGCAACGGAAGTTGAAGTGAAAGAACGCAAAGATCGCGTTGATGATGCGCTTCACGCAACCCGCGCAGCCGTTGAAGAAGGCATTGTGCCTGGCGGTGGAACGGCGCTTCTGTACGCAACGCTGGCTCTTGAAGGCTTGAAAGGCGATAATGATGACCAGACACGCGGTGTCGACATCATCCGTCGCGCTTTACAGGCTCCTGTTCGCCAAATCGCACAAAACGCTGGTTTCGACGGCGCTGTAATTTCTGGCAAACTGCTTGAACAAGACGACAAAAACTTCGGCTTCAATGCGCAGAAAGAAGTTTATGAGAATCTTGTAAAAGCTGGTGTCATTGACCCGGCTAAAGTGGTTCGCACGGCTCTGCAAGATGCCGCTTCCGTTGCTGGTCTGTTGATCACAACCGAGGCCATGGTTGCAGAATTACCAGAAGACAAAGCAGCCCCTGCAATGCCTGACATGGGTGGCATGGGCGGTATGGGTGGCATGGGCTTCTAAGCTCAATCACTCAACGCTTTTTAAGATCAGGGTCGGTGGTTTGCTCCACCGGCCCTTTTCTTTTGTGTGGAAGGGCGCGTTTTAAATCAGGCGGTTTTTTCTGAGATAACCTAAACTACTTAATGCAAGTGCGAATATTCCAAACATCCCAGGGGAGGGAATTGGGGCAGGGCTTGGTTCTGGTTCCACCACTGGGGCGCTTACGCCCCGTGTGAAATTGAGGGAATTTATCTGATATTGGTATTGTCCTACAAATATGAGGCTCAAATCTCCCAATGCATTAAAAGGCGTCGTTGTTGTGGCTGTCGCAGTTGAGAATGAAGAGAGACTGGACGTGATCTGTTTTACCGCTCCGCTGACTTGAATGTTAAGTACGTAATTGATGTTGTTGAGCGGGTTGAAATGTTGAAATGGTGCATGAACCAAGAAAGTGTTATCAACACCGGATCCGTTATTTGTTTCAACACCATGATATAAGGTGACATTCGACCTGCCTCCAACTCCTCCGGTATTACTTGAAAAGCTGTTGAAAATACTGCCTAAAACTGAGGAAGAGTCCGATAAATATATTCCTAAACTCGGATGCAAACGTCGGCTCCCCGTGGGAAGTCGTGTGAAGTTGATGCGGAACTCAAAATTGCTAAGATCCACGTCATATTCATCTAAGGATAAGCGAAAGAGGGTCCCAAAATTTCTACCGCCATTCAGAATTAAACTTGATCCGGAGACACTGGCCCCTCTGGAAAAAACCTTGCCAGGGTGTGACGCCAATTCAGCACCTGTAAAAGAAAGTGGCCCTGCGTGAGCCGTGGTCGCGCAGAAACCGCTCAGCAAAAGTGCAAGTGCGAACCTCAACATACAACCTCCCAAAAATAAATACTATTTGGTTGTATTGCTATTATTAACTACACGTTAAAGCACTTATTAATCCATGCGGATAAAGTAGTAAGGCATCGTAATTTTCAGACTAAGTTGATCCACCATTCATTAAGAGCCGTGCCTCATTGGAGGCTCTCATGACATTCGCAATGATGGAGAGATTGTTATGAGGCGAATTTCGATGATGTTGCTTCTAATGGTACTGACTTTACCTGTTCTAAGAGTGCAGGCTTCGCCTGTAACATTTACAGGTGCTGATCTGCTGAATTTGCCAGCCGTCAGCCTGCCTCATGGTCAGCCGGCTTTTGGGCCTGGTTCTTCTATTGTTTTTGACCTGGTGGAAGATAGTTCGATTTTACTTTCAATTGCATTGGATGATTTGGTTGAAGACCCTGCTAACCTGAGCGGAAGTATAAACCTGACGCGGCGTACGGGTGATTTTGACCCCCATTTGATTTTGACAGATGGAGTGCGAGGCGTGGGCGCTTTTATTAGCGATAATGATGGGGGTGGCTTTCGTGGTTTGCCGGATGTCTCACTGTTGTCTGCGCAGAAAATTGACCGCGGTGCGATTAGCCCTGTCATTAATGGTGTTGGCTTTCCTGAACTGGATAGCAGCTTTGATCTCTTTTATAACTTTATAGTGTCAGCGACAGGCGTATCTGTGTCTATTGATGTGTTGGGGGCAAATTTATCCATTTCATCCTCGACTGTCTTAAATCAATCAAATGGCTTGAGTTTACTGCTGGTATCTGACCTTCTCGCAGCAGGTGAAACTTATCAGGTCAATGCACTTACACTTAGCAATGCTTTGGTTTCCGAACCTTCTTTTCTGGCATTTATTGGGTTTCCTTTTCTAGGATTTGTCGCGCGAAGACGATGGTTAAGTCGAACTACGCTTCGTTAAGGGTGAGGTTTCCACTGTTGATCTCATGACATTCATAAAAGGGAGGATATGTCATGAGATCAATATTGGAGTTCCTGGCGGCGTTTGTGTTAAGTATTTTTGCAATCGCAGCGCAGGCAACACCTGTTACTTTGACAGGTGTTGATTTGCTGGCATCGTCAGCTGTTAGTTTTCCAAATGGCGAGCCTGTGCTCGATGCGGATGTGGGCATCGTCTTTAACCAGCCTGCGGACAGCAGCATTCTCTTCTCAGTTGCTTTGAATGAATTTATTGGGAGTCCAGATCGTTTTTCGGTCGTTTTGAATGCCAACCGTCGCTCAAGTGATTTCGACTTAAGTTTGGCTATAACAGATGGTGTGCGAGGGGTCGGCGCGCATATTGCTGACAACTCTGGCGGGCAGCTTTTTACTTTCCCAGATATTTCCATATTGTCTGAGCAAATGGTCGATCGTGGAGACTTTGGTGTTGTTCAAAGTGGTGTAGGCTTTCCAGAGTTAAATGGAGATTTTGATGTTTCATATGATTTCTCCATTTCCGATACAGCTGTGAATGTTGCATTTGGGCTTTTTGGCCAAAGCCTGTCATTTTCATCATCAGTTGCTTTGGACAGGGTAAATGGGTTGAGTTTAATCCTGATATCTGACGGTAATTCATCATCCAGCGAAATCTACGAAGTTAACTCTCTCACGCTTCAAAGTACGCAGGTGTCTGAGCCGCAATATCTTGCGTTCTTCGCATTTTCTCTCCTGGGTTTTCTCATCTATCGGAGGCGCCAGTTGTAGGTCGTTATTTTAAGACCTGGATGATTTCGAGGATATGATTTTGGCGTTCACTATCCATCTGCCGAAAATGCTTAAGCAAAGTGATTTCACAGGGTGGGAGCATGTGGTCCTGATGCGTGTCGTCGAAGAAATACGCTATGGGCGTTTGGTAAAGCTGTGACAGCATATATAGCCGTGCGGCTGAGATGCGATTAACGCCGTTTTCAAATTTCTGAATTTGCTGGAAAGACACGCCGACGCACGCCCCTGCCTGGGCCTGGCTGACGCCTAATTGGCGGCGGCATGTGTTGAGGTGCTTGCCGATTTCTTTATTAAGCTGTTGCTCTCTTAACCGTGCCGGATGTGTCATGCATGATGCTCCCTGTTCCAAATGGAAGGGCCACCAGCACTGGTGCTGGTGGCCGGGAGTTAGTAACCATCCAACAGAAATGGCGCGATGCTCTTTAGCTGGGGTCCACCCGAAGGTGAACCCCCATGCCTGGACATGCAGCACCGCCTCCCGGACCACAAAAAGCACGGGTAACGGTATCATTAATGGCTGATACCAGCCACTGTCGGAGGGGTTACTAAGCCCCTACATGCCTCTAGGCATGCATTGCTATCTATAAGGGAAGAAATGTGAAAAGGGAAGAAGCTGTTGTAGGTCAATGGATTACCCGTGCATTACACCCGGTATAAGCCCATTTATGATTTACATGGGGCGGCTGACCCGCCGCCCCAATGTCATCAGCTTTGTTTCTGCAAAGAATATTGGCCTGAACCATGAATGAAAACCATCAGCATGCCACCTGCAATCGCCAGGTTCTTCATAAACATGGCAACTTGCATCTGATTGCCAAAGTCAAAATGATACATAAGCGCTGCCAATATTGAAAAGCCGGCGAGGGCGAGAGCTGCTAAACGTGCCTGAAACCCAAGAATGACAGCAGCGCCTGCGAGGATTTCAAAGGCAATGACGGCGGGCGCAAGTGCCCCTGGTATGCCGCCTGATTCCATATAGCCTTGAAACCCTTCAAAGCCTTGGATTTTATTCACTCCGCCCATGACGAAAATGAGCCCAAGAAAAATACGGGCAAGCAGCCCTAATTGTGGATTGAATTTATCCATGATGCATTTCCCCCCTGTTTCAATGCGCTCTCATGCTGCGCTGTCTTGCGCGTTCGCGTCAACGCTTTATGGTGAAATGCAGAATTCATGTTTAAGGAACAATCATGACAGATAAGCATATTCTCTATGGCGCGGAGCTTTCACTATTTTCAGGTAAGGCGAGGGCTTATCTGCGCTGGAAGAATATTGATTTCGAAGAAATCCGACCCAGTCAGGATATTTATCGCAATGAAATTGTTCCCTTGACGGGGTATCCGGTCATTCCTGTGGTGAGGACCATCGAAGGCGGTTATGTCCAGGATACCACTGATATTATAGATTATTTCGAAAATCGATTAGGCGGGCCGTCCGTTTATCCCGACACACCAAAGCAAAAACTGGCTGCGTTGTTGCTTGAGCTTTATGGAGATGAATGGCTGGTTATTCCCGCAATGCATTATCGCTGGGCCTATAATAAAGACTGGGTCGTCCGGGAATTTGGCGCGGCGTTGCTTCCAGATGCTGATGAAGCAGTGCAACGAAAACTAGGTGAAAAGGTTTCAACGCCGTTTCAGGGATTTGTTCCTTTGCTTGGTATTACGAAGGAAACTATTCCGGGAGTTGAACAATCTTATGAAGCGCTTTTAGCTGAGTTAAATGCGCATTTTGAACATCATGATTATCTCTTTGGCTCAAAGCCCAGCATTGGGGACTTTGGCCTGATAGGGCCGCTTTATGCGCATTTGTACAGAGACCCGAAGTCGGGAGAGTTGATGGAGCGACTTGCGCCTCATGTCGTTGCCTGGGTGAAGCGCATGCAGCATCCGCCCACACCGCTTGAAGGCCGTTTTCTTGAGAATGACGCTGTTCCCGAGACACTTCTGCCAGTTTTAAAACGCATGATGAGGGAGCAGATGCCGGTCCTGGCAGATGCGGCATTGAAACTGAGTGAGTGGAATGAGGCGCATGCAAATGAGCCATTACCTCGGGCCATTGGGATGCATGGTTTTGAGTTGGAAGGCTGTGTCGGTCAACGGATGATCATTCCATATAGCCAGTGGATGCTGCGCCGCGCGAAAGATTTCTATGTCGAAGCAAAATCTCCGCTGCTGGATGCGTTTCTTGAGGATATCGGTGGTCATCGCTTCATAGAGATTGTGCAGGACCCGCAATTAAAAAGAGAAGACCATAAATTGGTGCGGGCCTGATCGGATCTTTGCCACACTCCATCCCAAATCGCTTGTAAGGTGATATCGCTATGTTTTCCTGATCATGATCGGGAGGACATCGTCATGAGGTTTCTATTATTGATATTGCTTACCACTCTTGGGATGCAAGGCGCGTCTGCGCAAAGTTTTGAAATTGATAAACGCCACAGCCAGGTGATTTTCCAGGTGGAGCGTTTTGGATTTTCTAAGGTGACAGGCGTTTTTTCTGATGTCGCCGGGGTTATAACTTTAGATCAGGCCGTGCCTGAGCGCAGCACTGTAACGGCGACCATAGCGACACCTGTCCTCTTTACCGGTGATGCTGAACGTGATGAGCATGTTGCCGGAGCGTTTTGGCTTAATACAATGGCATTCCCAGAGATGAGCTTTGAAAGTACGGGCCTGGAATTGCAGGGCGATAAAGCGGCGCGGCTTGAAGGTGTTCTCACCATATTAGGCGAGCGTCAGCCTGTTGTTTTGGATGTTGAATTAAATCGACTGGGGCTGGACCCTGCCACCAAGAAGGAGGCAGTTGGTTTTTCTGCTTCTACACGCATAAAGCGAAGTCAGTTCGGGCTTGATACAGCGATGAAGCTGGTGGGTGATGATGTATATATTAAGCTTGAAATATTAGCGCATAAGTCATCCTGAAATTGTAAACCAATAATTGTACTTGCAAATTGTAATTGATATTCTATTTAGAGTTGTGTTTTGAAGACTCGGATCGGGAATCCCCCAGCCCGGGACAAGTCTTCAAGAGCCTTCACAACTGTGGACAAGAGAATCTTTTTAAGTTTAAAATAATAAATAAGTACATAAATTTAATAGGCAATTTTAAATATTACTTCTGAATGCCCCGTTTGTTTATTTTATTTCTGTGCTTCTGTCCTGGGGGAGGAGGTTTAATCATGTTGTCTTATAAAAACGCTTGCTGTGCAGGTGTTGCTCTTAGCGTATTGCTGACTATTCACCCTGTTTTGGCCCAAGATCAAGGCGATGATGCTTCGGTTGAGGAAATTATCGTCACGGCGTCAAAAAGAGGTGCGCAAAGCCTGCAGGATGTGCCGGCTGCTATTCAGGCCTTTTCTGCAGATCAGATTGAAAATCTAGGTGCAGTCGAATTCACAGATCTTGCAACACGCATTCCAGGTCTGACCTTTCAAGACCAGGGCCCGGGTGACCGGGAATATATTATCCGCGGTGTAAACAGCCGGGGTACAGCGACGACGGGTGTTTATTTTGATGAGGCGGTTATCACCGCGCGTAACAAACAAGATGGTGGCGGTCGTCAGGCGGATATTGAACTTCATGACCTGGCACGTATTGAGGTTCTGAAAGGCCCGCAGGGCACACTTTATGGCGCAAGTTCTTTGTCAGGTACGATCCGCTTCATCCCCAATGCACCGGATTTAACGAAATATGAAGGCCGTGTGGAGGGCAGTGTATCAAACACCCGCAAAGGTGAGGCAAATTATCATGTAAATGGCATGGTCAATGTGCCGGTGATTGAGGATAAACTGGCCATTCGTGCTGTCGGCTGGATCACCCGCGATGGTGGCTTTATCGATAACGACCGTTTAGGCCTTGAAGATATTAATGACAATAATGTCGAAGGCGGCCGAATTTCAGCGAGATTTGACCCGACGCCTGATTTGTCAATTACCACATCTTTTCTTGTCCAAGACAGAGAAGTGGAGGGATCTTCCCGGTTTAATCACGGGCCATTGCAGCCTGGTTTTCTACAGGGCTTGAGTGACTTTGGCTTTGAAGCGTTTCCGGTACGGGACCTGGCCAATCAGGAATTCACAATCAATAACTGGGAAGAAAATCTCAAGCTGTACAGCGGTAAAATCGAATATGACGCCGGCTTCGGGACCTTCCTTGCGACCACGAGCTATTTCACACGAGATATCCTCTATCGCTTTGATTCAACGCCTATTCTGTTGTTCTTTGGCGCACCTGCACAGGCTTTGACATTTGAACCCCAAAGCAGGGATCAATGGGCAAGCGAATTCCGTTTTGCATCGTCTTTTGACGGGCCGTTAAACTTCGTGGTCGGTGGCTTCTATATGGAAGAAGACAAAGACTTTGAAGTGCAGGTCATTGCAACAAATGACCTAGGCCTGCCCATCGGGCCGTTCAATCTTGACGGTGATCACTTCCTGGACCCGACAGAGGCGGCCATTTTTGGGCGTCAGAAAACCGATGATTTCGATCAATTCGCTTTCTTTGGAGAAGCCACATTTGATGCAACGGATGATTTGCAATTCATCTTTGGCATTCGCTATTTCGAAGCGGATATTGAATCTGCGGCCCGGGAAACAAAACCTTTTGTCGGCTTTCCGCCAAATGACAATCCGGCGTTTAATGTGCCAGCTGAAACTCAGGATAAGACCACCTATAAAATCGGTGTGAATTATAAGTTGACGGATGATCTGCTGCTTTATTTCCAAGCGGCATCCGGTTTCCGTATTGGCGGCACGAATGATAATGCCATCAACCCCGGTAATGTGGACGTGCCTGTAACCTTTGGTCCCGATAGTCTATGGAATTATGAAGTTGGCTTCAAATCAAGCTGGTTCGAAGACCGTCTGACATTCAATGCAGCTGGCTATCTCATTCGCTGGAAAGACATTCAGGTTGGTGACTTTGACCCATCTTCTCCATTCCCCTTTGTCCAAAATGCGGGCAAGGCCGGTATTGATGGGATCGAAGTGGATATCAATGCCCGCCCGATACCGGAACTGGATTTGTTCTTTGGTGCGTCTTATCAACATGCGCGTCTTCGGGAAGATTTCCCTGACGGGGATATCCTAGGCTTGCGTGGTGATGATATTCCAAATGTGCCTGAATTCCAGGCAAGCGGTGGCGCGCGGGTGATCAAGCCAGTGAGTGATGAATATACGGCCATTGCGCAATTTGATTTCTCTTACACAGACTCCCGGGACACGCTTTTCCGTCCTGACAGCCCATTTAATGTGAACCTCGACAGCTACACACTTTTAAATGCAAAAATTGGGGTTGAAGCTGAGCGCTGGCAGGCTAATCTCTTCATTCGGAATTTGACGGATAAGCGGGCTGAGGTGGATGCTATTAATTCCTCGCAAGATCCGCTGGCGTTTAATACAGTTCGCCCGCGTACCTTTGGGATTAATGTATCAACCAGTTTCTGATTGGGTGAAGCAATGAAAGAGCCTGAAATTGCTGCGACAAAGCCGATATTGGTGAATGTAAAGGCGGGCCGCCCCATTTCATGGTGCAGCTGTGGCCGGTCTCAAAACCAGCCCTTTTGCGATGGCAGTCATAAGGGCAGCGATTTCAGGCCAATAAAATATGTGCCGGAGGAGGATGGAGAGCTTCTCCTCTGCGCATGTAAAAGAACTTCGTCTCAGCCGATATGTGATGGGTCGCATAATAATCTGGGCGGTGACTATGCGGTATCTGCACAAGAGGCAGAACCACAAGTTGCAATGTCGCCCTGGGTCGAAAAATTCCCCGGCTTTTCTGCGGCCGCGCTGGACGGCGGATGCTATGTTGCACGTGTTGGCCAAGAGGCTTATGAGCAATATGGTCAACTGGGTCTGGCTCCCGCCATTATAAAGGCAACAGGGGCACGCCATCTCAGCTATTATAGCGGAACCTTGTCGCCGGGCGCTTCTTCTATCTTGCGCTTTAACGGCTCTGATCTCGCGCTTTTTGCGGTGGATGGTGCTTTAGCTATCTCGATAGGGGGGCGGTCTTTCAAGGCGAGCCCGGAAAGCGGTATCGCAGTGAAAGGCGATGAGGCGTTTCAGCTTATCAATGAAAGCAACACCCCCGTTCGCGTAGAATTCGCAGTCTGCCCCGAAGCTCAGGGAATTGACGTCCTGGACGAAATGCCAGCTCAATTTGATGAGAATGCGCCTGACCGGGTGGTCAGCGTTGATCCCGCCAAGCGGGAAGCTATGGCCGATCGCTTCTATCAGGTGTTGGTTGATAAGAATTGTGCAGGCTCTGCAGTGACGCAGTTCATTGGTGAAATCCCTAAGTCTCGCGCAAAACACCATCGCCATCTCTATGAGGAAGCTATTTTAGTATTGCGTGGTGAAGGCTTTATGTGGACCGATGCCAGTAAAGCGCCGGTAAAAGCCGGTGATGTGATCTTCCTACCGAAAAAACAAGCCCATAGCCTTGAATGCACCAGTGATGGTGGAATGCGTTTAATGGGAGTGTTCTTCCCTTCCGGTTCACCGGCAATAAATTATTAGGCCAAGAGATAATAATGGCATCTTCTGTTCATGAAAAATGGTCGTCGCGTTGGGGTTTCATGTTTGCGGCCATGGGTGTGGCTGTCGGCCTTGGTAACCTGTGGCGCTTCCCCTTCATCGCCGGTGAAAATGGGGGAGGGGCCTTTGTTCTGGTCTATCTTTTCTTCGTGTTTCTCCTCTGCCTGCCGATCATGGCGGGTGAATTGCTTTTAGGGCGATTGGGCGGGGAAAGCGCTGTTGGTACTATGCGTGCGCTGATTAGGCGTCATGGGTCTTCCAGGCTTTGGAATGCGATTGGATGGCTATCCATCCTTATTCCATTTGCAGGCCTTAGCTATTATGCGGTTGTTGCTGGCTGGGCCTTTTTCTATGGAGCTAAGGGAGCGGTTGGGGCTTTTGACGGTCTTGATGGCCCGGCGTCTGAAGCTTTATTCGGGTCGCTTATTGTGCAACCGGAGTTGATGTTACTGCTTCACACCATATTCATCGCCCTGAATATTTTCATTGTTGGCCGCGGGGTGAAAGCGGGTGTGGAGGCGGCGTCCAAATTATTGATGCCTGCTTTATTCGTTCTGTTGCTGATATTGGTCATTTATGGGGCCTGGGCTGGGAGTTTTGCCCAGGCCTTTGATTTTCTTCTGGTACCAGATTTTTCCAAATTCACGGCCAAAGGCCTGATGGCGGCCATGGGTCAGGCGTTCTTTTCTGTGGCCATTGGTGTGGGTGCGATGATTACCTATGGCGCTTATTTGAAGGACGACACCAATCTCACCAAATCAGCGGCGGTGATTTGTTCGGCTGACACAGTGGTCGCACTGTTGGCGGGCTTTGCGATTTTTCCGATTGTTTTTGCAAATGACCTGGCACTCACAGGTGGGCCGCCATTGATTTTCATTACCTTACCCATTGGCTTTGGTGCAATGCCTGGCGGGCAGATATTGGGCTTTGTGTTCTTTCTATTATTGTTTTTTGCCGCTTTCACATCCTCACTTGGCATGTTGGAGCCTGTGGTTAGTTGGCTTGAGGAGCGGATCGGCGGGTCCAGGCTGAAACTGGCTTTTATTGCCGGTGGTGCCGCATGGGCCGTTGGGCTGTTGCCTTTGCTGTCCTATAATCTGCTTTCAGATGTGCGACCCTTGTCCTGGATTTCGGCCCTTGCGGATAAATCGATTTTCGACAGCTTTGATTTCATCATTTCAACGCTACTGCTGCCAATCAATGGTCTTCTCATTGCTTTATTTGCCGGGTGGATTATCTCCAGACAGGAAAGTCAGCAGCATTTGGGTATCGGTGGTGCGCTTTACAATTATTGGCATCTGGCCTTGCGGATTTTCGCGCCCATAGCGGTGTTGGCTATATTATGGAATGGATTGGTGTCATGAGTGGTTTTGATGTCGCCCGCTGGCGTGCTGAATTCCCGATTTTTGAGCATAAGACCTATATCAACAGCTGTTCCTATGGTGCCTTGGCCAAATCCGTGCGCGCCGCCATGATCCAATATCTGGATGGCAGGGATGAACGTGGCTCTGATTGGGACTTATGGGTTGGTAAGAATGAGGAGCTGCGTGTCTCATATGCAAGGCTGCTCGGTGCAAGGCCTGATGAAATAGCCGTTACCGCTTCCGCATCGGCAGGCATAAATGCCATCGCCAGCGCGTTGGACTTTTCTGGAAAGCGCCGAAAAATCATTATCACGGACTTTGAGTTTCCAACAGCTGCGCAGATATGGCACGCCCAGGCCCTGCGTGGGGCAGAGATTGTTCATGCAAAGGCAGATGATGGAGGCTCTCACATCCCTTTGGAGCATCTTGAAAAGCTGATTGATGAGGAAACGGCGCTCGTTTGTGCTTCTTATGTCTGCTACCGCAATGGGTCCCGCCAGGATATCGCTGCGATTGCAAAAATGGCCCATGATAAGGGCGCATTGATGATGGTGGATGCCTTCCAGGCTTTGGGCAGCTTCCCAATTGATGTGAAGGCCTTGGACGTCGATTTCCTTGTGGGTGGGGTTCTGAAATATCTCATTGGGACCGCAGGCGTTGCCATGGCCTATGTGCGGGAAGAATTGGTCCAACATCTTACGCCGACTCAAACTGGGTGGTTTGCGCAGGCCGATGTCCATGCCATGTTGATTGAAGCCAATACGCCATCCCCCACAGCCAGTCGTTTTGAAGCAGGCACGCCGCCTGTGCCCAATCTCTATGGGGCATTGGCCGGGTTGAATATAATTCATGAGATTGGTGCAGATGTTATCCGCTCCCATGTCCTTGAATTGCATGAGGCGTTGCTTGCGGGATTAAAAGAGCTCGGCGCTCAATGTGCAATGCCCATGACGGTGGGTGAACGTGGTGCGATGCTGGCGATCAAGTCCAATGATGACCATGCGTTTGTTGCCCGGCTTGCAGACGAAAATATCATCGCATCCTGCCGGGATGGCAATTTGCGCCTCTCCCCGCATTTCTACAATGATTTGGGGGATGTGGAGGCTGTGGTCCGCGCAATCAGCAAAAGCAAAGAGTTTCTCCTTTAAGGAATTGAATATACACGTCATAGTATCATTTTGATGAATTCTAGGAGCGTTTCGATGCATGATCGATGGCGGCAAAAAGATGAGATTATTGTGCGTTACAGTCGTATGCAGCTTTTTGTGGAGTTTTTTGCCCCAGCAGTGATTTTATTCATTTTCCCAATATTTTTGGGGCATGTGTTCATTCGACTTGATGGCTCGATTCCACCTCTGTTCCTGATATTTGGCCTGCTTTGGATAATACCTCTTCTGCGAACTATTCCCACGGTGTTGCCCAGTTTTCGCCGGTGGAAAGACAACCCGGACGCGATCGTGTTGAATGACCTGGGTATATTGATTGAGCGGATTTCACCAGTACCCATATTGTGGTCTATGATCGAAAGCATAAGCTATAAAAAGGGGAAAAGAGGACAGGGTGAGATCATGAATGTTCGACTTAAAGAGACCGCCCGACTTGAGCCAATTCACAAGCAGCCGCGTCTCTTGTTCTTTTTGCCTTATAAGAACCGATCTTTTGATGTTCCTGAGCAAGGCTTGAATGTGGACTGGGCTAAGTTGAAAGGGGATATTTCAAGATTAAGTCAGGAGAAGTCCTGAGGACTGGGGTTCTGGTATTCGGTGGGCTCATATTATAGGTTTTATGTAATTTGAAAGCGAAAGCACGATGTGGCGCCCAAAACAGCGAATTCGACATGAGGTGAAAGCGGGTCCATGGCCGGGTGAAGATGAAGCGCGGAATTCTGTCCTCTTTTCCGGATTTGAATCACGACGCCTTAAATTGAACAGCCGTAGCTGGGTGCCGGCCATGGTGCCTTGGCGGGCCAGTGAGGATGGGTTCGTCACGCAGGATATTCTTGATTGGTATGAGCGTTTTGCCGAAGGGCGGCCTGGGGCACTTGTTGTAGAAGCCACGGGGATAAGGGATGTGCCCTCGGGACCCCTGTTGCGTATTGGTCATGATCGGTTTCTCCCTGGCCTCCGTCGCCTCGTGGATGTGGTGCGCCGGGCAAGTGGGGGCGAGACGAAATTATTCATTCAGCTCATTGATTTCCTCTCCATCAAACGCCGACCCAGGCGTGAGGATTATTTCAATCGCTTTCTTCACATCACGGACGATCATCGAGAAAAGCTGAAATTACCGGATGAAGATATTCGGGCGCGTCTGCTGACTTTGGAAGATGAGGCTTTGGAGGGGATTCTCAGCGCGCGGGAGCTGGAGGCGCTCCAGCGCGGTTTGAGGGAAAGGGTGACCGACACGCATCTTGCACATATTGCAGATTTGCCGCGCCAGCTTCCCCCTTTATTTGCACAGGCTGCCAAGCGCGCAGAGCAGGCGGGTTTTGACGGTGTCGAACTTCATTATGCCCATGCTTATACCATGGCTTCATTTCTTTCCGCCTTGAACACAAGAGCGGATGGCTATGGTGGGTCCCTTGAGAACCGCGTGCGCTTGCCTTTGGAAGTCTTTGAAGCCGTCCGCCAGCAGGTGAGTGATGGATTTGTCGTCGGCTGCCGGATGTTGAGTGAAGACTGTATTGCGGATGGCAGCAGTGTCGATGATGCCTGCTATTTCGCCCAATGCTTTGCCGATACGGGGATGGATTTTATTTCGCTTTCCCGCGGCGGAAAATTTGAAGATGCGGCCCAACCAAAGGTTGGCGAGGCTATTTACCCTTATACCGGCCCGTCTGGTTATGAGTGTATGCCTTCCTATATCTCTGATGAATTTGGACCATTTGAGCGTAACCGGGAACCAACGGCGCGGATAAAGTCTATGGTAGGGAAAACGCCTGTGATTTTGGCAGGTGGAATTCATGACTTTCAGCAAGCAGAGGATATTCTCCAAAAAGGGGATGCGGATATCATAGCCTTTGCGCGGCAAGCCTTGGCTGACCCCGATTGGTTTCAAAAGGTCAGGCGCGGGGAAGGGGATAAAATCCGGGTCTGCCGCTATACTAATTATTGTGAGGCATTGGATCAGAAACACAAGCAAGTTACTTGTGAACTTTGGGATAGAGAAGCGCTGGATGAGCCGGGGGTTAAATTATCTAAAGATGGAAAACGCCGTTTGATCGCGCCGCGTTAACGCAGGCTCAAAGCGATTTTAAAGACGTCTTCAAACATGGCTTCTGTTAGTCGGCCTGTATTGGTGTTGTACCGACTGCAATGATAGCTATCGACGAGATGAAGCCCGTTATCAAGCTTGTGAACGGCGCCATGGCCAAAGCGATAGGCAGACTGTTTCAAGCCCAGTGCTTTCAATGTTGATTGATGTGCGATCTGCCCCAGCAGGATTAAAGCTTTCACTTTTGGCAATGCTTCTAACTGTTTGATAAGAAAGGGGCGACAAGTGTGAACTTCCTCCGTAGTTGGCTTGTTTTGGGGTGGAACACAGCGCACCACATTGGTGATTTGTACGCCTTTGAGTTCCAACCCATCATCCACATGATTGCCGTATTTGTCGTTGGATAAGCCCACCTTGCCCAAAGTCGCATAGAGGAGATCCCCCGCATAATCCCCGGTGAAAGGACGCCCAGTGCGATTGGCCCCTCTCACGCCTGGTGCGAGGCCTACAACCAACAGCCAGGGGTCAGGGTCTCCAAAAGGGGCGACAGCTCCATTAAACCAATCGGGATTTTCAGCTTGATTGTCCCGCCGATATTCAACAAGGCGTGGGCAGAGGAGACAATCTTTTGGGGGAATATGGTCTGCTTTCATCATGAGCGGACCTTAAGCAACGTTGACGCAGCGTGCAACGCGCATTATCGCTGTGCCATGATTTTAATTGCTCTTGGCGCGAATTTGCCTCATCCCGATTTAGGCCCGGCTCCAGCAGTCTTTAACGCTGCTGTGGAGGAGCTGCAATCCCATGGCCTGTTGTTGGTTAAGCGCTCCGATATTTACGACAATGCTGCTGTCGGACCGGGGGAGCAGCCCGATTATAGCAATGCGGCTATCGCAATGACCGGGTCTAATGATGCACCTTATCTGTTGAAGCTTCTTCTGGATATAGAGCAGCGCCTGGGGCGGGAGCGGCAAGAGCGCTGGGGCCCTAGAGTAGTCGATTTGGATTTGATTGCTGTCGGGACGCAAATCGTCCCGGGGCCAGACAGTTGGGCCGATTTATCCGAAGACAGCGATACAGACCCAAAACAGAGCCTGATTCTTCCTCACCCAAGAGCGCATCACCGTTCATTTGTCTTGAAACCCTTGATGGATGTCGCGCCGGATTGGCAGCATCCTGTTTTAAATAAATCAGTTGGCGATTTATTAAGCCAATTAAACGACGTTCATCCCTTATTTCAAAGGCCATGGGAATAAGCTCTGGCTTTACATATGGCTCTCATGGCAGTATAAGCGCCGCTTTATTGGGTAGGCCCACAAGAGATTAGAGGTATTTCATGGCTCGCGTTACCGTAGAAGATTGCGTGGATAAAGTTCCAAGCCGTTTTGATTTGGTGTTATTGGCAGGTCACAGGGCTCGCCAGATTTCATCAGGCGGTTCTTTGATGGTGGAACGCGACAATGACAAAAACCCTGTCGTTGCCCTGCGTGAAATCGCTGAAGAAGCTTTGACGCCGGAAGAAATTAAGGAAAGCGTCATTTCCAACATGCAACGCCATGTGGAAGTGGATGAGCCGGAAGAAGATGATGTGCGTTTAAGCGTGCCGGCACCGGCCCCAACAACCACACATCCCCGCACCAATGTCGGCGTGGCGATGGACGACTAAACAGCGTCAAAAATCAGTTTTAAAAGGCCCGATGGTGAAAACCGTCGGGCTTTTTGCATTTACGGGGTGGTTTTTCTTAAAAACAATGACTTATATATAAATATATAACCCCCTCGGTCTTAAGGTTGGCTTGTGTTACGGCAATTTGAATTGGTGGAAAAAGTAAAGGCCTATGATCCCAATGCGGATGAGGCCAAATTAAACCGTGCCTATGTGTTCACCATGAAGGCGCATGGCGGGCAGGTGCGCCATTCAGGCGACCCTTATTTCTCCCACCCCGTTGAAGTTGCTGGCATTTTAACGGATCTCAAATTAGACCCGGACACAATTGTCACCGGTATTTTGCATGATACCATTGAAGATACGGTTGCCACCAAAGAACAGATTGAAGAGCTGTTTGGCCCAAATGTCGCGCGGATGGTGGATGGCGTCACCAAGCTTTCGCGTATTGAAATTCCTACAGAACAGCATCGTCAGGCGGAAAGTTTTCGCAAATTTCTCTTCGCTTTATCGGAGGATATACGCGTTTTATTGGTGAAGCTGGCTGATCGGCTGCATAATATGCGTACGCTTCATCATGTCCCAAAGCCTGAAAAACGTCGCCGTATTGCCATTGAGACGCTGGAAATTTACGCGCCGCTGGCCGAACGTATTGGCATGTATGAACTGAAGGATGAATTAAGCTCTATTTCCTTCCGTCATATCAACCCGGAAGCGGAGGCGTCGATCACGAAACGCCTTGATATGCTGCGGGAAGAGGCCGGTGATATTGTCGGGCGTGTGACTGGGGATTTGGAGAAAACCTTGTCCGAGGCCGGCATTGATGCAGATGTGCATGGACGGGAAAAGACGCCTTATTCCATCTGGCGGAAGATGGAAGAGAAACATATTCCTTTTGAACAGCTGTCCGATGTGGTCGCCTTCCGCATCATGGTGGATGACGCTGTGACCTGTTATCGGGCATTAGGTGTTGTGCATCAGACTTGGCCGAGCGTGCCGGGGCGGTTTAAGGATTATATCTCCACACCAAAACCCAATGGCTATAGTTCCATCCATACGACCGTAATCGGGCCTGAAAACCGCCGGATTGAAATTCAAATCCGGACAAAGGAAATGCATCATATTGCAGAATTGGGCGTGGCGGCGCATTGGAGTTATAAACAGGGCCAGGCTGAAACAGAGGGCACGCAATATCCTTGGGTCAGAGACCTTTTGGAAATCATTCACAGCGCGACAACGCCGGAAGAATTTCTTGAAGATACGCGCCTGGCCATGTTCCAGGATCAGGTTTTCTGTTTCACCCCGAAGGGCGATTTGATTACCTTGCCCAAAGGCTCCACGACGGTGGATTTTGCTTATGCGGTGCATACCCGGGTGGGTGATACCTGTGTAGGGGCCAAGGTCAATGGCCGGGTTGTTCCCCTGCGCACGGAATTGAAAAATGGTGACCAGGTGGAAATCTTGCGCTCGGACGCGCAGCAACCAAGCCCGACCTGGGAACGTTTCGCGATAACAGCCAAAGCAAAATCAGCCATTCGCCGGTCTTTGCGCCTAAGGGAGCGGGCGGATTATGTGGAATTAGGGCAGAAACTCCTTGATCACGCCATGTCAGAGGCTGAGGTTAAATTATCCAAACGTGCTTTGAGTCAGGCTTTAGGCCCCCTTCAATTTGAAGATGCGGATGATTTGTATGAAGCGTTGGGCCGTGGGGATATTGATGAAAAACTGGTCATGGATGCGATCTTCCCGAATAAGGGCGGAGATGAGAAAAACGGCGTATCCTGGGCCACTTTAGTAGACCGGATGCGTAAAAGACCGAAAGGGAATGGTGCGCTTCCGATCAAGGGCCTGACCCAGGGTGTGGCAGTGAAATTATCTGATTGTTGCCACCCATTGCCGGGTGACCGCATTGTTGGCATTCGGGTTGCTGGTCAAGGTGTGATGATCCACACCATTGATTGTGAGGCCTTGGAAGCCTTTTCGGACGCACCGGAAAAATGGATTGACGTCACTTGGAATCCCGATGATATCGGCGATCAGGAATATACCGGGCAATTGAGGTTGGCTCTTCATCATGAGCCGGGCGCGCTTGCAACAATTGCTCAGATCGTCGCTATTAATGACGGTAACATATTGAATTTACGATTTGTTGAGAGAGACCAGAAATTCTTCACTACATTGTTGGATGTAGGTGTTGCAGATGTGAAGCATTTGACGAACATAACCACGGCCTTGCGCGCAGCACAGGTGGTGAGTTCCGTTGAAAGAGTAAGAGGCTGATGACAGTGCATATGACGAGAGACGAGGTATTAGATGAATTTCGCGCAGCGGATGCCCTTTTAGAAGGGCATTTCATCTTGTCTTCAGGTATGCGGTCCAGCGTTTATCTGCAATGTGCCAAGGTCTTGGCAGACCCCGTGCGGGCCGGACGCCTGTGCGAAGTTTTGGCGCGACGCATTCGAAATGAACTTGGCCAGGATATTGATCTGGTCGTCTCCCCGGCCATGGGTGGTGTGGTTGTCGGCTATGAAATGGGCCGGCAACTTGGCGTTCACGCCATTTTTACCGAAAGAGTGGATAATGAATTTCACTTCCGGCGCGGTTTCTCTGTGCCGGAGGGGGCAAAAATTTTAATGGTTGAGGATGTTGTGACAACGGGCCTGTCATCACGCGAATGTATTGAGACGATTAGACAAAATGGTGGGGATGTGGTTGCCGCTGCCTGTTTGATTGATCGGTCTGGTGGTGCAGCTGATGTTGGTGTCCCTCTCTTTGCGCTTGCGCAATTGGTCGCACCCATTTATCACCCTGACGAAATTCCGCCCGAATTGGCTGCTATAGAAGCCATAAAGCCCGGGAGCAGACCGCAACCGACTGCCCCTTGAATTTAACAATAACGGTCCTTGGGATCTAGTGTGGAGAAGCTGCTGTATGTTTCGCAGCAGGCAAAAAAGAAATTGGTTTCACATCTTAAGGATGTGGATGTGGCCGCGAAAGGGGCATTTGCGCCCCTGGTTATATCTGCGCCACAGAGTGGTCCGGCTGCCTGATACGCCCCATCGTATTGCAGCGGGCGTGGCCTCTGGCGTGGCCGCCTCTCTTACACCATTGATCGGGTTTCATTTTCTGCTGGCTGGTGTTCTGGCCTGGGCGCTGCGTGGTAATATCATTGCGTCAGCCATAGGAACGGCCGTTGGAAATCCTTGGACATTTCCCTTCATCTGGTTGTTTACCTATAAAATTGGCGTTCTTGTCCTTGGCCGTACTGCTGACGAAAATGCCGTCAAAGGGTTAAGTTTTGAAAATCTGTTCAATGATCCGGGCGCTGTTGTTGGCCCAATGATGCTTGGTGCGCTTCCCCTTGCCCTATTGTCCTGGTGTGGCACCTATTTTATATTGAAATATATGATTGCATTCTACCGGGCCCGGAAAAAGAAACGGGCTGAAGTTAGGGCAGCCTGAAGAAGCTGAAAAGCTCTGCAACGGAAAGGGGATGCCATGAACGACTATCTGCGTTTGGGCGTCAATATCGACCATGTGGCGACGATAAGAAATGCGCGCGGCGGATTGCATCCGGACCCGGTGCGCGCGGCTGTTTTAGCAGCGCAAGCGGGGGCTGATGGAATTACAGCGCATTTGCGGGAAGATCGACGCCATATTTCTGATCACGATATTGCACGGCTTTCCAAAGAAATTGATATTCCGTTGAACTTGGAAATGGCTGCAACGGATGAAATGCTGGATATTGCATTACAGCATCAGCCGCATGCGACCTGTATCGTGCCGGAAAAAAGGCAGGAAGTGACAACAGAAGGCGGCCTTGATGTTCATGGCCTTCATAACCAGCTAATGTATTATGTGGGTGCATTGAAAAATGCACATATACGTGTGTCTTTATTCATTGATCCCGATAAAAAACAGGTGGAGGCAGCGGCCAGGCTTGGCTCTCCCGTGATTGAAATTCATACCGGTTCCTATTGTGACGCTGTGGGCGCTGAACGCGAGCGGGAGCTTCAAAAAATTATTGAGGCCGCCCAATATGGTGAGGAATTGGGGCTGGAAGTTCATGCGGGTCACGGGCTGAGCTATGAAACTGTGAAACCCATTGCGGCCCTGTGGGAAGTGAAAGAGTTGAATATTGGTCATTTCCTTGTGGGCGAAGCGATATTCACAGGCTTTGCGGCTTCTATCCGCCAGATGCGGACTTTAATGAATGAGGCCCGACGGGCGTCAAAGATAGAAACGGCCTGATAGATTATGCGCATCATCGGCCTTGGCAATGACATGATTGATATCAATCGGATCGAGCGGTCGTTGGAACGTTATGGAGAGCGTTTCGTCAACCGAATCTATACCGACGTCGAAATCATAAAATCAGAGAAACGGGCGGCGCGGGCGGCAAGTTATGCGAAGCGATTTGCGGCAAAAGAGGCCTGCGCCAAAGCACTGGGTACAGGATTGCGCAACGGCGTATTTTGGCGGGATATGGGTGTTGTAAACCTGCCGTCCGGCAAGCCGACGATGAAATTAACAGGCGGGGCCCATCAACGGTTGTTGGAAATTACGCCTGAGGGGTGGCAGACGCAGATTGATTTAACAATTACCGATGATAACCCCTGGGCGCAGGCGATTGTCATCATTACTGCCTTTCCTGTGGAATTTGCGCCGTCTGTTTGATTGACAGAAGCGGCATTCCATGCGATCGCACGAGGCATATTCCAACCGTATGAGCGGATTGATTGGGGACTGATCATGAGTGAAACACCGGTACGCCCGGATGAAGCTGAAAGTGAAGGAATGACCACACCGCAGGCCGTGCAGGCTCAGCGTGATAAAGAATCTCATTCTTTGGGCGAAGTCACGCGGACGATTGTTTATGCGTTATTGATCGCTGTTGTCATTCGCACTTTTACATATCAGCCCTTTAATATCCCGTCAGGGTCTATGATCCCTAATCTGTTGATTGGGGACTATCTGTTCGTTTCGAAATATGCCTATGGCTATTCCCGTCATTCCGTTCCCTTTGGGCCGCCTTTGTTTAAAGGCCGGGTTTTTGAAAGCGCGCCTGAACGGGGCGATATTGTCGTCTTTAAATGGCCAAAGGATAACAGCACGGACTATATCAAGCGCGTTCTAGGTCTTCCAGGCGACCGCTTGCAGATGAAAAAAGGTGTTTTATTCATCAATGGACGGCCTATGGAGCGGCGGCGGATTGAAAATTTGGAGCTGCCCGTTACGCCGAATAATCAATGCAAAACGACGCGTTATCTGGTTGAGCAAGAAGATGGCAGCCGTATCTGCAGCTATCCTCAATATCTTGAAATTCTCCCCTCAGGTCGAAGCTATCGTACTTTGGATTTGGCGGGCGGCCTGCCAAATGATGATACGGTGGAATTTTATGTACCCGAGGGCCATTATTTCATGGTCGGCGATAATAGAGATGATTCTTCTGACAGTCGGGTGCCGATTTCGCAAAATGGTGTTGGTTTAGTTCCTGCGGAAAATCTGGTGGGTCGGGCAGAAGTGCTTTTCTATTCCACGGACGGCTCTTCAAAATTATGGACGCCGTGGAACTGGTTCAGTGCGATGCGCTCTGAACGGCTGTTTCAATCCCTGCGGTTAGACGATGACAGCACTGAATAAACTGGTCTCCTGGGCGCTTGAGGCGACGGGGCACCAATTTGAAAACACAGCTCTTCTAAAGGAAGCTTTTACTCATAGCAGCTTAGGCGGCGATGAAAGTTATGAGCGTTTGGAGTTTCTTGGTGACCGCATCTTAGGCCTCGTTATGGCCCATTGGATTTGGGAGCGGTTTCCAGAAGACCCAGAAGGTCGCCTGGCCACGCGTTTTACCGGTTTGGTCCGGCGGGAGACATTGGCGGAAGTGGCGCGGTCGATCAAATTGGGCGCGCAAGTTCGCATGGCACCCAGTGCGCGCGCGGAGGAGACTCAGGACAAAGACAGTGTTCTTGCGGACTGTTGTGAGGCGTTGATTGGCGCGCTTTATATTGATGGTGGCCTGAGTGCAGCAGAGCAGTTCATAAAAAAGAACTGGTCTGACTATTTGATAGATGGCCCTAAAATCACAAAAGATGCTAAAACCCGACTGCAGGAATGGGCGCAGGGACGTGGCCTGCCTCTTCCGCTTTATGAGGATACAGGACGCACAGGCCCGGATCACCAACCGGAATTCATCATAACGGTGGAGGTCCAGGGTCAAGACAGGGTCCAGGCTAAAGGCAAGTCAAAAAGAGAAGCGCAGCAAGCTGCAGCAGAGAAATTATTAGGACATGTGCTGAAAAATGACCGGCGAAAATCCAGAAAAAAATAATGCCATGCATTGTGGCGTCATCGCCGTTATCGGTGCACCAAATGCGGGGAAATCCACCTTGGTCAACGCTTTGGTTGGCACCAAGGTTGCGATTGTCAGCCATAAGGTTCAAACCACTCGAACACGGCTGATGGGTATTGCCATGGACGGGCAAACCCAGTTGGTTCTGGTTGATACACCGGGTATTTTTGCGCCAAAAAGACGCCTGGACCGGGCGATGGTGCAAACCGCCTGGGGCGAGATTGGGGACGCCGATCAGATTGTCTTGATGATTGATGCCAAACGCGGCGTTTCTGAGGATGTAGAGCGCATCTTAGAAGGCCTGAACTCCATCAAGGTGCCTGTCATATTGATTTTGAATAAAGTCGATGCTTTGAAAGACAAAACTAAACTCCTGCGCCTCGTCGAGGAATTGAACGCCCGTCACAAATTCGCTGAAACATTCATGCTTTCGGCATTAAACGGCTCTGGTGTTGCCGATTTAAAATCCTATCTGACAGCGCATATGCCGGAAGGTCCATGGTTATTCCCGGAAGATCAGGTGAGCGACGTCACGGCGCGGATCATGGCCGCAGAAATCACCCGGGAACAGGTGTTCCTCCAACTTCATGATGAGCTGCCTTATGCGATCACCGTGGAGACGGAAAAATGGGAAGAACGCAAAGACGGTTCTGTGCGGATTGAACAGGTGATCTTTGTTGAGCGTGATACCCAGAAACGCATCGTTATTGGCAAAGGTGGGTCCCGATTGAAATCAATTGGCGAAAAAGCCCGCCTTGCCATGGAAGAACTGTTGGGCCATCGGGTTCATTTATTCCTCTTTGCGAAGACCGATCCGCGCTGGTCTGACAGCCGGGAGCGGTATGAAAATATCGGTCTGGACTGGATCGACTAATATCATGCAGAATTGGGACGCAGACGCCATTCTCCTGTCCATAAGAAAACATGGGGAGAACGGGGCCGTCGTTCGCGTGCTGACAAAGGATTATGGCATCTATGGCGGCTATGTGCGCGGCGGTACCAGTCGCCGTCAGCGTGGTGTTCTGCAAGTCGGAAACAGTTTTGCCGCCCATTGGAAAGCCCGGGTCAGCGACCAGCTTGGATATTTGACTTTAGAACCGATACGGGAGCGGGCCGCATTGGTTATGAATGATATGGACCGCCTCGCCGGTTTGACGGCTGCAATGTCGCTTACGGCATTATGCGTGCCTGAACGGCTTGCCTATCCAGCCCTTTTTGAAGCTTTGGAAGGTGTATTGGATGCGATGGTTCATGAGGACGCTCATCCAATTGTCTGGGGCATGGCTCTGGCCCGTTATGAACTTGGACTATTGGAAGAATTGGGATTTGGTCTTGACCTTAGCCGCTGTGCGGCAACGGGGGCGGAGGAAGATCTCATCTATGTGTCGCCAAAAAGTGGCCGCGCTGTGTCAGCTGCGGCAGGGGAGACTTACAAAGATAAACTCCTCTCTCTGCCAAGGTTTCTAAAGGACAATGGTCGCCCGGCGCAAAGCCCTATGGATGTGGTTCGGGCGTTAAGGCTCACAGGTTATTTTTTGGACCACCATGTGTTGCAAGCAAAAAACGCTGATCCGCCTGAGGCGCGAAGACGGCTGATTGAGCGATTTTCAAAACTTGAATAGCAACTACTGCTCATAAGGGGCTGGACCTTGCCGTCGCTCTCGCGCATATGTATTGGCATAGTATTTTATATGCCTGAAGTTTAGGAAGACCATGAACGCCCCAGCACCCAGCGATACGATTATTGATGTTCCATTCAGTGATGCTTTGAGCGAACGATATCTGGCTTATGCCCTTTCGACCATCATGTCTCGTTCTTTGCCCGATGTTCGCGATGGCTTGAAACCGGTGCACCGTCGCTTGCTCTATGCGATGCGGCTTTTGAAATTAGATCCGTCGTCGGGGTATAAGAAATGTGCGCGTGTTGTTGGTGATGTGATTGGTAAATATCACCCTCATGGGGACCAGGCTGTTTATGATGCATTGGTTCGCTTGGCGCAGGACTTTTCCGTTCGGTACCAGCTGATTGACGGGCAAGGCAATTTTGGCAATATCGACGGCGATAATGCGGCCGCCATGCGATATACTGAGGCACGGCTGACTGCTGTCTCGAAATTGATGATGGACGGGTTGGACGAGGACGCCGTCGATTTCCGTAAAACTTATGATGGGGAAGAGGAAGAGCCGATTGTCTTCCCTGGCGCGTTTCCAAATCTGCTTGCAAATGGTGCAACAGGTATCGCTGTGGGTATGGCAACGTCCATACCGCCCCATAATGTGTCTGAACTTGTGGATGCGCTGGTACTTTTGCTTGCCCGCCCTGAAGCCAGTGATGAGGCTGTTTTTGCCATGGTTCCCGGCCCCGATTTTCCAACAGGCGGCATCATTGTGGAGCCAAAGGAAAATATCGCAGAAGCCTATCGCACAGGTCGTGGATCCATAAGGCTGCGTGCCCGCTGGCTGCGGGAAGATACCGGGCGCGGCACTTATCAGATTGTGATCACTGAAATTCCCTATCAGGTTCAAAAATCCCGGCTGATCGAGAAGATTGCCGAGCTTATCAATGATAAGAAGCTTCCAATGCTTACTGATGTGCGCGATGAAAGCAGTGAAGACCTTCGTATTGTCTTGGAACCGCGGTCGAAAAACATCGATGCTGAAGTGTTGATGGAGGGCCTGTTCAAGGTGACTGATCTTGAAACCCGTTTTTCCCTCAATCTCAATGTATTGGATAAAAGTCGGACGCCCGGAGTGATGAGCTTGAAAGAGGCATTAAACGCCTTTTTAGCGCATCAGATTGAGGTCTTGGTTCGTCGCTCTCAATATCGCCTGGGCAAGATTGAGCACCGCCTGGAAATCCTGGGCGGTTATCTCATTGCTTATTTAAACCTGGATGAAGTCATTCGGATTATCCGGGAAGAGGATGAGCCTAAAGCAGAGTTGATGCATAAATTCTCGTTGAGCGATGTGCAGGCAGAGGCCATTTTGAACATGCGCTTGCGGTCTTTGCGTCGGCTTGAAGAGATGGAAATCCGCAAAGAAGATAAATCTCTACGCGCAGAGCGCTCAGGTCTGCAAAAACTATTAGCAGATGAGGGCATGCAGCGCGATCATGTCTCCGATCGATTGAAAGCTTTGAAAGATGAATATGGCAAGGCGACAGAATTAGGCCGCCGCCGGTCTGACTTTGCAGATGCGCCGGAAATTGAAGCTGTGCCGTTGGAGGCCATGATTGAGAAAGAGCCGGTGACCGTGGTTCTGTCAGAAAAAGGCTGGATTCGCGCGCTTAAAGGTCATGTGGATGCGGCAAATGGGTCATTGAAATATAAAGAAGGCGATGGTCCGGGCTTTGATGTGCAGGGCTATACGACTGATAAGCTTTTGATTTTTACCAGTGATGGGCGCTTTTACACTTTGGGCGCCGATAAGCTGCCAGGCGGGCGTGGACATGGGGAACCCCTGCGGCTGATGCTTGATTTAAGCCCGGGGATCGAAATCAGGTCGGTCCTGGTCTTTAAGCCTGGAAGTAAAATCCTTGTCGCCTCTACTTCTGGCCGTGGCTTTGTCGCTGAGGGGCAAAAGCTCCTTGCATCAACGAGAAGTGGCAAACAGGTCATGAATGTGTCTGGAAAAGACCGCGCATTAAAGGCGATTGAAGTTGGTGGGGACCATGTCGCGACAATCGGTAAAAACCGCAAGCTTTTGATCTTCCCTGTATCTGAGGTGGCTGAATTAAGCCGGGGTCAGGGTGTCATTCTGCAACGGTTGAAGGACAGCGCTTTGGTGGATGTGATGACATTCCAGCTCGAAGAGGGTCTGTCCTGGCCAATGGGTGGTGACAGCGGTCGCATGCGCACGCAAATGGATTTAACCCCATGGCTTGGGAAGCGCTCTCAGGCAGGTAAATTGCCGCCCGTCGGTTTCCCAAGGTCGAATAAATTCAGCGGTTAAGAAAAGTCAGGAAACGGAGCGGGCTGCAAATAAGACCCGCTCTATCACATGGGTGACGGGGTCGATGATAGTGCGGCGCCAATAGCCTTTGCGCCGGGTCACGCCCTGGACATTTTCCAGCACTTGAACGGGCCGTACATCATCGTTGAATGCAGGAACTTCAGCTTGTGGTCTGTCATCAGTGACAAGCGGGTCACGGGGCACGCCCGCGGGGACATAGATATCATTCATAAAACACCTCTTAAGCAACACTATATTTTACAAAATAGATGAAAAATATGTAAAAATTGCGACAACTCGTATTTTTCTTTTAACCAAATACCACCCTGGGTAGCCAGGTGGCAAGAGATGGCCACAGGCTTAATAAGATAAGTGCTGCTATTTGTAAAAGCACAAATGGGATAGCCCCGCGGTAAATGTCGCCCGTGGAGATTGTCGATGGTGCAACCCCCCTTAAATAGAAAAGTGCGAAGCCAAAAGGCGGTGTTAAAAAGCTTGTTTGAAGATTGATTGCAATCATCACGCCCAACCAAATCGGGTCCAGTCCCATCGCCATGAGAACGGGCGCGACAATGGGGACGACGACGAATGTAATTTCAATGAAGTCCAGGAAAAAGCCCAGGAAGAATATCAGGATCATGACAGCAATCATCGCACCATATGTCCCGCCGGGGAGCTGTGTAAGCAGATGATGTACAGCCGCGTCACCGCCCAACCCGCGAAAAACGAGGGAGAAGACAGCCGCACCGATTAAAATCGTATAGACCATGACTGTGATCCGCATGGTCGACATGAGAATGGGCTGGAGGACCTCTGCCTTTTGAAGGCGGAATATGGCCGTGACCACGCCCCAGATCAGAACCGCTGTCAGGCCGAATGCGGCCGCGATGGCACTTTGCCGGGATATAGACGTATCTGACGCGTCAAGGCGCAAATCCATTGTGTTAGCGAGAATAAGCAGCAACAGAAGTGCGCCGCCCGCACCCCAGATCGGCCAGGCTTTTTTATCCGATAGTCTCAATGCCCCAAGCATCATTGCGCCAACAGCGCCGACACCTGCGGCTTCTGTCGGCGTGGCGATGCCTGCTAGGATAGATCCCAAAACTGCAACCAGCAAGATGATGGGAGGTAAGAGCGCAGATAAGAGTTTTTTACGGTCCAAATGCGCGTCACCCTCCATCGCTGGTGCGCGTTCGGGCTTCAACCAGGCAATGATGAGTTGATATGCGATATAGATTGCCACCAGCATGAGGCCGGGTATGAGTGCACCTGCGAATAAATCGCCAACGGATAAAGGGTCGGTCGCAACACGGCCCAGTCTTTGCTGGGATTCCTGATAGGCGGATGACAACACATCACCAAGAAGAACAAGAACAATGCTGGGTGGAATGATCTGGCCCAAGGTGCCAGCCGCTGCAATTGACCCGGCCGCCAAACGCCGGTCATAGCCCTGTTTCATCATCGTCGGCAGGGACAAAAGCCCCATCGTAACAACGGTTGCGCCGACTATTCCAGTGGACGCTGCAAGCAAAGCCCCAACGATAATGACGGAAACGCCAAGGCCGCCGCGCATCTTGCCGAAAAGCAACGCCATATTTTCAAGCAGGTCTTCTGCAACACGGGAGCGTTCCAATGCCACACCCATGGCGACGAAAAGCGGTACGGCGAGTAAAGTTGTATTCTGACTTAAGCCGAACATCCGATCGGAGAGGGCCGTTAAATACCCGATATCAAGCGGAATGGGCACGTCCAGAAAGGCTTCAAGGCCGAAGGCTACAGCGGCAAATGCAATGGCCACTCCTGCGAGCGTAAAGGCCACCGGGTAGCCCGCCATGAGGGCCACACAGGCCACAGCAAACATGGAAAGGGCCAGAATTGTTCCAGCATCGAAAATCATGGACGCTGACCCTTAAGCTGGCGGCGTGTCATCGCACGAATGAGAAGGGCGATGGCTTGAATGGATAGAGTGAAAGCAAAGAGCAAGAGAAAGCCTTTGAGAATATAAACAAAGGGCAGGCCCGCTGAATCAATTGATCCCTCGAAGATGGACCAGCTGCGCCAGACAAAAGGCACACAAGCCCACCAGACCAGGGCGCAGAAGGGGGTCAAGAATACCAATGTCCCGATGATATCGCTTTCATCACGTTCTCTCTGGCTGCCGCGTCCGTAGAAAATATCAACACGCACATGGGCGTCATCGGCAAGTGCGGCCCCTGCGCCGCCCAAAAAAATGAAGGCGTTGATATAAAGCAGCAATTCCTGGACTTGAACGACGCTTAAGCCAAATGCGCCAATACCGATTTGGTCAGCACGAAAGACGTACACCAACAGTACAGCAATGAATTGCAGGACAATCAGCACCAAGGCAGCCCAGCCGGCGAGGCGGCCAAGCAGATGATTCACGGCTTCAATGGCTTTTACCACGCCATGGTCAGCCATGAGCACCCCGCTCACGTGCATTAAAATAAGCGATTTCTGAAACTTTGGCCCATTTGCCAATCACATCACGGGCCTCTTTGAAGCTGTCAAATACCCGTTCTGCAAAAGGATCAGCTGCGGCATGATCCGCCAGAACTTCACCAGCTGCCCGGGCTGCGGCCTGCATCACGTCTTCGGGGAAGGGCCGCATGAGAATACCATGATCGCGTTCCAGCCGTTGAAGTGCTTTCGCATTTTCCGCGTTAAATTCCGCAAGCATATAGTCGTTCTCAGCGGAACAGGCAGTCTCGATAATGGCTTTATAAGCTTTGGGCAGATTTTCCCAAACGTCCAAATTCATTCCAAAGCTTAACGTAGAGCCGGGTTCGTGAAAGCCTGGGCCATAATAATAAGGGGCCACAGTGTGAAAGCCGAAAGCCATGTCATTCCATGGGCCGACCCATTCTGTTCCATCAATATTGCCTTGGCTTAAGGCTAGAAATAGCTCGCCACCTGCTTTTGTAACGGGTGTCGCGCCAAGTCGGGATAGGACTTCACCGCCAAGGCCGGGCGTACGAATGCGCAGGCCCTTTAAATCTTCAAGGCTTCGGATTTCCTTTTTAAACCAGCCGCCCATTTGAACACCGGTGTTTCCACCAGCGAACGGTTTGATGTTAAATCTGGCGGAGAGTTCATCCCATAATTGCTGCCCGCCGCCATGATAAATCCAGCTGTTCATTTCACTTGCGGTCAGGCCGAAGGGAACGGCTGTAAAGAAATTATAAGCCGGGTTTTTCCCCTGCCAATAATATTCAGCGCCGTGATAAATGTCCGCTTTCCCTTGTGCTACGGCGTCAAATACGCCAAGGGCAGGCACCAATTCGCCCCCCGCATAAACACGGATGTCGACGGCACCGTCAGTCATTTCGGTTATCCGCCTGGCAATGCGTTCCGCCCCGGTGCCCAGGCCTGGGAAGTTTTTTGGCCAGGTTGTCACCATTTTCAAGGACAGCCGTTGCCTTAAAATGCCGGGTGCACCGTCTATTTTTGGTTTTTCACCACCAGCCAAAGCGGCCCCTGCGGCTGCTGCGGCGGTCATGCCTGCTGAAATGACAAAAGCCCGGCGCGTCGGCGGGGTTTTCGGCTTGTCGCTCATAGAAACAAATCCCCTTGCGGGTCTTCGCCGATATCGGTTTTGGTCAAAGGCACCCAGCCATTGGCGCTTAAACGCTCAATGGGCTGGAAGCGGGTCTTATAATTCATCTTGTCTGAGCCTTTGATCCAATAACCCAGATAGACATAATGAAGGCCGCGTTTCTTCGCTTCTTCGATATGCTGGAGAATAATATAAGACCCAAGGGACCGCGGCGCATAATCCGGGTCATAGAAGCTGTAGACCATAGACAGCCCGTCGCCCATGACATCGGTCAGGCAAGCGGCGATTAACCGGCCTAGAACCTGCTCCTCAGTGGGTGGCAGGCGATATTCGACCAACGCTGTTGTGACTGGGCTGTGCTGGACCATTTCCGCATATTCCAGGAAGGACATATCGGCCATGCCACCATCCGCGTGGCGTTCAGCCAGATAGCGCTTCAGGAGGTCATATTGCTCCTGCGTGACCTTTGGGTCTTGGAATGTTAATTCAACATCGCCATTACGTGCCATGATGCGCCGCATGGTTTTTGCCGGTTTATAATCCTGTGCAACGATGCGCACGGATATACAGGCAGAACAGCCTTCACAGGCAGGGCGGTAAGCGACACTTTGAGAGCGGCGAAAGCCGACACGGCTTAAGGCTTCGTTCAAAGTTCCTGCTTCTTCACCGCGTAATTCAGTGAAAACCTTGCGTTCTAACCGATCAGGCAAATAAGGGCATTGTGCCGGTGCGGTCACAAAAAACCTTGGAAATTGTAGACTTTGGTCCGTCACTTTTTATCCCGACTTCTTCTTTTAAAGACCATAATACCACGGGATTATGAATGTAGAAACCAACCATATCAAAGCAATTAATGGAATGCCTGATTTCATATAGTCGCTGAATTTATAATGTCCGGGTGCCATGACCAAGAGATTTGTTTGATAGCCCATCGGTGTTGCAAAGGAACAATTGGCTGCAAAAAGGACAGCAATAATGAAAGGCAGCGGGTCTACGCCCAGACTGTCCGACACGGAAACGGCGATAGGCGTGAACAATACCGCTGTTGCATTATTGGATAGCACATTGGTCAAAGCAGCGACCAAAAGGAAGAAAACGGACAGAATAATCGTCGGACTGGCGCCTTCGACAAGCGACAAAATGGAACTGGCCAAATATTGCGCCCCACCTGTCCCTTCCAAGGCTGTTCCCATCGCCAGCGCCGTTGCCACCATGAGGACAATCCGGCGGTCGATGGCGCGGGCCGCCTGGCGGATATTGATGCATCCCATCAAAATCATAAGCGCGGCCCCGCCCAGTGCGGCAACGGTGATAGGGAGCAAGCCACTGGCCGCCGTGGTCACGACAATGGAAAAAGCTAAAAGAGCCTGACGGGATTTATCGGAAATATCAAATTCCCGGGTCGACCATTCTAATAATAGTACATCACGGCTTTCCCGCAGGCTTAAGATATTGCGTCTGGAGCCAATGACCAAAAGCGCATCGCCCGGCTGAAGGCGAATATCATCCAGACGCTGGCGGATCATCCGCGATTTCCGCTGAATGCCAAGAACAGCGCAGTGGCTCTGTTCATGAAAGCCTGTTTGCGGCAGGGTGCGTCCCTCCATACGGGATGCGGGGGCAACAATGACCTCGGCAACAATTGGCTTTTGCGTGCCATCTACATTGTCCACTCCATTATCCAATGTCACGGTGGAGGGAAGCAGGACAGGTGAAGAGCTGTATAGATCAATAAGCGCTGCCCGTGTTGCCAGGCACAGCAACCGATCACCCGCTTGCAGGGTGATATCATCAAAAGGTCGTGTGAATTCCTCATTATCACGAACAATGGTGCGAATTGTAATGTTGCTTAGGCCTGGAAACAGCCCTGCAGTTGCCGTTTCGCCTTCTAAAATACTACCTCTGGTGACATCGATCTGGACCAGGAATTGATGGCCTTTTTGCCCGCCAGGGTCAAAGGCTTCCCCTGTTCGTCCGCCGACCAGGCGCGGCACAATAATCATCACATAGAAAAATCCGACCGCCGCGATAATGGCGCCGGGGATGGTGAAGTCAAAAAAGCCAAGCTCTTGCCCTGTCACATGTTCTAATGACCCTGACACCAGCAAATTGGTTGAAGACCCAATGAGGGTCATATTGCCCCCCAATATGGCAATGAAGCTTAAAGGGATCAGGATGGACGATGCGTTGCGCCCTAATCTGTGCGCTAAGGCAGTCATGATGGGGATGAAAATCACAACAACGGGTGTGTTATTTAAGACAGCCGATAATATAGCGACCCCAATCATGGATGCAGCAATGACCAGCAACGGTCTTTTGCTGCCCCAATACATGAGTCTTTCCGCAACAGGTTCCAAAGCACCGGTCTGAACCAAAGCCTGCCCGACGATAAGAAGGGCGACAATGGCGACCAGGGCAGGGTCTGCAAATCCGGCCAGAATATCGCGCATATCCAGAACCTGCACATTTTCACCCCGGTCCAGCGGTACAAGCTCAAACAGCAGAAGAAAGACAACAATCGTGACGATAGACGTGACTTCGAGGGAAATTTTATCCAGAGCATAGGACATGATCGCGCCGAAAATAATGAGGAACGTCAACCACATATGCAGATTTGGTGAGACGAATTCCATAAGCCCCAATGTCTACCCCTGCCCAATCCAAGTGTTTGATTATGAACGGACTGTTGTGTGTGTCAATCTGCTGATTGAGAATTTAATCAAAGCCTGGGCGTCGTCGACTTGCCTTGGTTTGTGCATGTTTCTTTTTTGAGCTGATCCGACGTTCTTTTGACCCCTTTGTCGGGCGCGTCGGGCGGCGTTTCTTTACAGGAGTGGCTGCCTGGCGGATGAGGGCTGATAGCCGCTCTCTCGCGTCTTCTCTATTGCGTTCCTGCGTGCGAAAGCGGTTGGCGGTTATGATGACCACACCGTTTAATGTCATCCGCTGTCCCGCTAATTTTTTCAGTTTGGGGAATAGCTCTGATGAAATGGCCGGGGAGTTAGCGGCATCAAAACGAAGTTGAACTGCTGAGGCGACCTTGTTGACATTTTGCCCGCCTGGCCCGCTTGCCCGGATAAAATCCTCAATAAGTTCATCTTCATCAATGGTGATGCTGTTGGTAATTTTCATGAGCCCAGCTTAGGGCGATGATGCCTCTACGCCAAGGGAGAAGCTTGACGATTGGCGCTTAGCGTCTCATAAACGCGGTTATGAGCAATGATATTCATGAAAATCTGACACTTTTGGGCGGGCAGGCTGATTTGCCAACCTCGCCTGAAGATGCAAAATTGGAAGTGGTGCCAAGCCCCCGGCCTGGCCCCTATATGGTTCGCTTTACCTGCCCCGAATTCACCAGCTTGTGCCCCGTGACGGGCCAGCCGGACTTCGCCCATATCGTCATTGATTATGTGCCGCACAAATTGATTGTGGAAAGCAAGTCATTGAAATTATTCATGCACAGCTTCCGCAATCACGCAGCTTTTCACGAAGATTGCACGGTCGGGATCGGAGAACGGCTTGCGGCGGAGCTGGAACCGAAATGGCTTCGCATTGGGGGTTATTGGTATCCACGCGGCGGCATCCCTATTGATGTGTTTTATCAATATGGAAAGCCGCCTATCGGTGTTTGGATACCCGATCAGGGTGTTCCGTCTTATCGAGGGCGTGGCTAAGCTAACCACGCATCCACAGTTTCAAGAGCGCGGCGGGCCATGGCCTGTTTGCGCTCTTTTTTATGGACCCGTTTTTCCAGTGGCGGGAACAGGCCAAAATTCACATTCATCGGCTGAAAACTCTCAGCATTTGCACCGCCTGTAATATGATTAAGCAATGCGCCAAAAGCTGTTGTCAAAGGGGGCGTTTTAATCTCTTGTTCCAAATGATCAGCAGCAGCGAACCGTCCGGCCAATAATCCGATGGCGGCGGATTCAACATAGCCTTCGACACCGGTAACCTGCCCCGCAAACCGAAGTCTTTGATCTTGTTTTAAACGAAGACTGTTATCCAAAAGGCGTGGGCTGTTGAGAAATGTATTGCGGTGTAAGCCGCCCAAACGGGCGAACTCAGCACTTTCCAAACCTGGAATAGCGCGGAATATCTCAGCCTGTGCGCCATATTTCAGCTTGGTCTGGAAACCAACCATATTGTAAAGCGTGCCAAGTGCATTGTCCTGACGCAGTTGAACCACTGCATAAGGTTTTTCGTCACTATGCGGATTGGTCAGTCCAACGGGCTTCATGGGCCCGAAGGATAGAGTCTGCGGTCCGCGCTCTGCCATGACTTCAATAGGCATGCAGCCTTCAAAATAAGGTGTATCCTTTTCCCAATCACGGAAATCTGTTTTCTCACCTTCGAGAAGCGCATCGATAAAGGCGTAATACTGGTCTTTGGATAAGGGGCAGTTGATATAATCCGCACCTTCGCCTTTGTCATAGCGGGATTGAAACCAGGCTTTGTCAAAGTCAATGCTGTCTTTGTAAATAATCGGTGCAATGGCATCAAAAAACGCTAGCTCGTCTTCGCCCGTTAAAGACTTTATGGCGTTGGACAGGGCAGGGGACGTCAACGGCCCGGTGGCAATGATGACATTGTCCCAGTCTTCGGGTGGCAAGCCCGTGACTTCATCCCGTTCAATGGTGACATGAGGGTGGTTTTCAAGTGCTTGGGTGACGGCATCGGAAAATCCATCCCGGTCAACGGCGAGAGCCGATCCTGCAGGTACTTTATGGGCATCTCCCATCGCCATGATAAGAGAATTCGCCCGGCGCATCTCTTCGTGCAAGAGGCCGACTGCGTTGTTTTCCGCATCATCGGAACGAAAACTGTTGGAGCACACAAGCTCTGCCAATCCCTGACCCTGATGTGCGTCGGTCATGCGTTTTGGACGCATCTCATGCAGGACAACGTCGATGTCTTGGTTGGCGATCTGCCAGGCCGCTTCAGACCCGGCAAGGCCGCCGCCGATGACGTGAATTTTTTTGCTCATTTTCTATGTCTCATTCATTGGCGGGGAGGACATGGTACAGGGCCGTCATACCAGCGCTGATATGGTCATTCACATGGCAATGATACATCCAGGTCCCCGGGGCATCTGGTGTCATATCCACGATTTTATGGCTGGCTGGCAACAGGTCGATGGTGTCGGCACGCCGTCCATCCCATAAGACTGTGTTGCCATGCCAGTGAGGGGTGTGGAGATCAACCTCCGACCCAAAACCAAAGAGATACCAGCGGCTTTTTTCTCCTTCTTTCAAACGAAGGTCTGGAATATTTCCATAAATATAGCCGTTGATATTATGCATTAAATTGCCTTCTTCAAAGGCATCTGTGTCTTCAATCTGGCCCAAGGGCTCCGCGTTTTTATCCGCGTGCCAACTTAAGCTTTCATCGGTAACCCAGAAAACATTGATGAATTCGCGTGCGACATCTCTTGGGCGTCCCAAGGTGTCTGCAGCACCTTTGCGTGTAATGATCATAGCGCCAATGAGACCGGTGCTTGGGTCTTGAATACCACTGACGTGGCTGTGGTAGAGCCATGCGATGGAATCTGGGTCCTTTGGTCCAGGGCCTGCTCTTTCTCGGACTTCCCATTGATAAATATAGGTTTCGCCAGATTGGACTGCGTCGTCTAAGAGATCATTTCCGCTGGTTCCATCATTATATCGCGCTCCTTCGGATGATTTCTCATAAAAGACGCCATGGGGATGGATGCTATAGGGTCTATCGGATTTATTTTTAAAGATGACTTTGATGGTGTCACCGACTTCCGCATGAAAAACAGGGCCTAGAAAGCCAAGATGTGCCCAGTCGCTGTCCCGTTCCTTCACCGTATTAAAGCTTGCATCCGTATATTCGATATAGAGCGTCTTTTTATAGGTTGAGCCTATAGTCGATGCGCTTTTTGCTGCGAAGACCTGCTCATCTTCGCTGAATTCCCGACCCATCATCTGATTGTCTTGAGAGGGTGCATAATCCCAAATCACATCTTGCGCGGCGACATAATAGACGCGTTCTTTGGCGAAGGCGGGCAGGGCGCTTGATATTAAAATCGCTAAACAAAGGAGAGCTGATCGCATCATATTCATCCACTGGTTTGACGCGGTTTTAACGCCAACATGGCGAGACTGCAATCTTATGCGGGTCAATAAGACGCACATTTCTTTCATTTTCATTTGGTGCCTGTCGTGTTTAAGCTTGGTCGCAGAAAAAGAATAAGGAAAAGACTATGTTGGATGTCATCGTCATTGGGGGTGGGGTATCGGGACTTACAGCTGCGCGGGAGCTTAGGCGGCAAGGCAAATCCGTCACGCTTTTAGAGGCGCGTGACCGGGTTGGTGGTCGTCTTTATACCGTGCCCTGGCATGATGCATGGGCCGATTTAGGTGGGCAATGGGTTGGGCGGAAACAACCGCTGCTTCTTGAAATGCTGAAAGAATACGGGATTGAAACATTCCCCATGTATAACGAAGGGGAAACGGTTCTGGTCTGGCGTGGCAAAAGGCAGCGTTATAAAGGGACAATCCCGCGTATAAACCCCTTAGTTCTGCTCGACTTCCATCGGACACAAAAGAAATTTGAAAGCCTTGCGGCACAAATATCATTGGATACGCCATGGACTTCGCCTGACGCACAAAGACTGGATGGCCAAACCCTGGAAGACTGGGTCGATCGCACAGCATTCACCCAGTCCACAAAAGATCTATTCCATCTCTATTGCCAGGCCGTATTTTCTGCGGAGCCACGGGATATCTCCGCCTTACACGCCATGTTCTACACTAAAGCGGGCCATGGCGTTGACCATTTGGCCGGTGTTGCAGATGGAGCGCAGGAGTTACGGGTTGTTGGTGGCACAATGCAATTATGTGAGGTATTGGCAAAAGAATTGGGCGATGCGGTTCAATTCAATCGCCCGGTAAGAGCCGTTGAGCAAAATGACAAAGGCGTCAAAGTCATTTGTGAAGGTGAAAGCTTTGAAGCGAAAGATATCATCATTGCCATTCCGCCTGCATTAACAGCGCAGATTGAATTTTCGCCTCTGCTCCCTGTTAAGCGCCGCCAATTGGTCCAACGCACGCCTATGGGGTCCGTGATCAAGGCCATGGCGCGTTATGATAAGCCTTTCTGGCGGGAGCAGGGTTTAAATGGTCAAATGGCGTCCGATGTGGGACCAGTGCGTGTCTTATTTGACAATTCCCCGCCGGATGGTCGCTGGGGTGTTCTTGTTGGCTTTTTTGAAGGCAGTGATGGTCGGGAATATAGCGATAAACCGCTGGAAGAACGCAAACAGGGCTTCTTGGAAAGTGCTGCACGCGCTTTTGGAGATCAGGCCTTGGATGCCAATGATTATGTGGATAATGACTGGTCCGCTGAACGCTGGTCGGGCGGGTGTTATGGCACATTATTTGGCCCCGGTGTCTGGGCGGATTTCGGTGATGCGCTTGCGAAGCCAGTTGGCCACATTCATTGGGCAGGAACAGATACCGCTGGTGAATGGAATGGTTATATTGAAGGCGGTATTGCTGCGGCCAAGCGTGCAGTAAAAGAAGTCGTGTCCAAATAGGTACACCAAGGCGATGGAATTCGCGTAGCATCGGCAGGATGATCAGGCGTTAGGAAGATTTGTTTTGAAAGCGTTTTTGTTGAGTGATTTTTTATCAAGCCTTTGTGCCATTCCACATCGGGCCGCAGGGTCGCAGGGGGAGCAGGATGCGCTTCATTTGCTTGAAGCGGAATTGCAGGCCATGGGCGTTGATGCCCAACGGGAGCTGTTTAAAGCGCCTCATACATATATTCCCCTTCTATGGTGGGTGAGTTTGGCCCTGGCTCTGGCGATTACCCTGCCGGCTATCGGCACGTTTTTCTTGGCGCTTGTCTTCTTTGGGGGCGCGGTCTTTTATTTTGACTGGAGAAAGTCATTTCTGACGTCTTTACCGCCTTTTGTGCAGGCGACGAATCTGTGGGCAAAAAAGGGGAGCGGAAAAAAACGGCTGATACTGATGGCACATCATGATTCAGCTCCAGCTTCCTTTGCGTATCGCCCGTCGCAGGTGAAGTCCTTTCGCCAATCGATCCTCATGGGCTTAGGCGTGATGATCGCTTGTCTCTTTTGGGCATTTTTGCAGCTGGGCAGTTACAGCAATATTTGGGTGACGATCGCTCTTTTGATCCTGCTGGCCGTCCAATTGGCGTTAGCGACGTTTGATTTCCTGCGCTTTGGGTACACCAATGCGGCAAACGACAATGGCACAGGCGTTGCAGCAGTCCTGGCAACGGTGAAGCACCTTTGGTCAGATGTGCCTGATGACTGGTCCATTGAAGTTCTTTTCACGGGTGCGGAAGAGGCCGGAATGATTGGCGCACAGAAATGGGTTGATGCCCATTTACCTGAATTGGACCGTGAAAATGTCTATGTCTTGAATATTGATACTGTTGGCGCCGGGCGTCTGCACTATGTGGAAAAGACGGGTACTTTAACCACGCTGCATTATGATAATCAGTTGGTTGATACCGCACGCCAGATGACCCAGAATGACCCGCAGTTTTCTGATGTGCAGGCGACTGCCCATCGGGTGGCTGATTTCGACAGCGTTTGGTTTGCCCGCGCGGGAATAGCTTCCATCACTCTTGGGGCTTATGATGAAAACGGCTTGATGCCGCATATTCATCGCCCTGAGGATACATTGGATAAAGTCGACGTGGCTGTTGTTCAATCCGCAGTGGATTTTGCAACAGCCTTGTCCAGGCGGGTCATGATATCGCTTTAACTTATTGGCCCATACGCACAAGCCGCCCGGGGCGTTCTTCTTGTAACGCCCCGTCTATGATGACGGGTGTTCCGGAAACCAATGTGGCTCTATAGCCTGTTGCTTCTTGCAAAAGACGTTGCCCACCGCCAGGCAAATCTTTCACCATATGAGGCGGGTGCAGCCTGAGTGCATCTATATCAATCACATTGATATCGGCCTTTTTCCCGACTTCGATACGGCCACGGTCGTTCATGCCGACATAGTCTGCGATGTCTGAAGTTAGCATTTGAATAGCGCGTTCCCTTGGGATTTTATCCCCTCGCTCGCGGTCGCGGGTCCAATAGCTCAGCAAATAGGTGGGGAAGCTTGCGTCGCAGACAGTCCCTACATGGGCGCCACCGTCTGAAAGACCGATCAAAGCCTGTGGATGCTGCATCATGGTCAACACATTGTCGAAAGACAGATCGGTATAATTATAAATTGGGAAGTAAATGAACTCCCGGCCATCTTTTTCCAGCAATGTGTCATAGATCATCTCTAATGGAGAAACGCCTGCGCGTTCCGCCATTTTATACATGGAGTCTTCCAGATCCTGCTCATAATGTGGGTTTTCACCCAGTTTGAACATTTTGCAGCTGATGAAATCAATCATCTTCAACAACATATCGGCCAAAGGCGGGACTGCTGTACCATCCCCGGCGACCTTCTCAGATTCCTCCGTCAAAAGTTGCGCTTTGAATGCAGGGTCGCGCATGGCTTCGACCCGTTCATCCAACGGCAGATGAGAGATTTTCTTATAGCTGGGAAAGCCCATGAAAGGGTGGAATGTACATTGGAGGCCTAGAATTACACCAATGCCGCGTGGGGCGACCTGTAGGCGTATGTCCGTCCCGTTTTCTTTGGCTTTTTCAGCACGTTCAATGATTTGCAGCCATTGTTTCGGGGCAAAATCCCGCTGCATGAGCGATAAGGAAAAAGGATGACCGTCTGATGCTTTGGCGAAGTCCTCCAGAAGAGAAAATTCTTCGTCAAAATCATCCCCTTCGCGCTCCAGATTAAAGTCATTCACCGCTTGCAATACGCCGTGGTCAAGCCCTTTCAAGGCTTCAGCTATGCCCATCAGCTCATCACGGCCAGCTTCTGACGCTGGGGTCCATTCCCCGTCGGCTGTCCGGTGGACATCCGAACGCCCTGTGGAAAAACCGATCGCACCGGCTTCCAAGGCCTCGCGCGTTAAGCGCCGCATTTCTGTAATGTCCTCTGCCGTCGCATCCTGGTTATGAAGCGCGCGATCGCCCATAACATAAACGCGCAATGGATCATGAGTGACGTGGACGGCGAAATCAATTGCATGGGGAAAACTGTCGATAGCGTCCATATATTGGGGGAAGCTCTCCCACTCCCATGTCAGCCCCTCAGCCAAGGCGGTCCCCGGAATATCCTCAACGCCTTCCATAAGGCGAATAAGGCGATCATGGTCTGCTTCGCGAACAGGGGCAAAACCCACGCCGCAGCTTCCCAATATGGCTGTTGTGACGCCATGATTGACGGATGGGGCAAGTGCGTCATCCCAGCTGACCTGGCCGTCATAATGAGTGTGCAGATCTAAAAAGCCCGGAGTGACGATGGCGCCTTTGGCATCGATTGTCTGCATGGCATCCGCAGAAATTTGTCCGATTTCTGCAATTTTTCCGTCTTTAATGGCAATGTCGGCTTGTACGGGGGCAGTGCCATTGCCGTCATAGACCAGGCCGCCGGTGATTTTTACATCAAATGTCATGGCGCGAACTCCTCCACATAGCGCTTCTTATTGGTGGAGGAGTATGAAGGGGTGCCGTGTTTTCTCCAAGAGGCAAATGGGCGCAGCCGCCAATTTTAAATGATTAATTTTCCTGGGCGAGAAACACTGTGATGAATGCCAGGGCCATGATGATCAGGCCTCCTAAAACCGGCATGCTGGGCCAATCGATAGCGATCGCCTGATCTGGCAGATTTGGCGTCAGTTTGGTGGTCATCATGGCGCCTTTGGTCAGCCAGTTGAAAATATTGCGCCAGGGCAGAATGACAGCCACAATAAGAAGATCGATAAACACAATGCCGATGAGCAGATGCCGCCGCTTGCGGGCCTGAGTCTCTAGCCGCGCCAGCAAAGACGCGGAAAATCCGTCATCTTTGATCTCAGGTTTCTGCCGAAGGGCAAAATCCAACCATTCATCATCACGTCTGTTCATATCAAAGCTCATGATATCATTTCTCCCTGCCAGGAGGATAGAATTACTTTTAAAGTCTCTTTTCCCCGCAAAATATGGGATTTCACAGTGCCTATGGGAATGTCCAAGGTTTCCGCAGCTTCACGATGTGACATGCCATAGGTAAAACAAAGGCTGATACACGCACGCTCAGCCTCTTTCAGTCGGGTCATTGCCGATTCAACGTCAAGTCGCGCATGAAGAGGTGGGGCTTCTGAGGTTTCTTTTTGAAGGAGCAAATCGTCGTCACTTGCGATTTCTTTGTTCATTCGCTTACGGCGGTGTTGAAGGAAGCTCGTATAGGCAATGCGAAACAACCAGCCTTGAAAACTACCGTCCCCGCGAAAACTGCTGATGCGGCGATATGCGGTTAGAAAAGTGTCTTGCGCCAGGTCATCCGCTAAGGCTTCATCGCCTGCGGTTAATCGTCTTAAAAACCCCCGCACGGCGCTTTGGTAAATGCTGACCAGGCGGCCAAAAGCCTGATCATCCGTGCCAAGGCGCGCACGATTGATCAGGCTGTGTTCTAAAGAGGTCATTCGCCGCGCACCATTGGGTCAGCTTTCCCTCTTGCCCAGATAATGGGCAATGAAGAAGCCAATTCCTAAAAAGATGGGGAATGCTGCTAAGCCAAGAAAGACCTGATTGGCTTCTTCTTCCGGAATGAACTGACCGAATAAAGCAGTTGCAACGCCAAAAGCAACCAGCAGCACGCCGCGACGTAAATCAGCAAATGGTGCCGGTGGCTTTTTAATGCCGATGGACTGGATGAGTTCCGGGCTGAGTGGTTGTTCGGAATCGATGAGTTTTTTCAAAGTTTCCTGGGCTGCCAGATAATTACGATAGCGATAAATCAAAAACGCAATAATAGCAGCACCTGTCGTTAAAAACAGGAATATCGGGACTAAAACTTCCTCGTTCATGGCAAAATCTCCTTCCCATGTGATGGTTTCATAAGGGAGATGCGCCGTACAGTTAAATTGGATGCAGTTATTTTAACTCAGTCGTTAATTTGTGCAAAAGCTGCTCACATTGCGCCAGCTGATCCAGGGTTACGAATTCATTGGGTTGATGCGCCTGGGCGATGGAACCAGGGCCGCAGACGATGACGGAGAAGCCTTCATTTTGAAACTGACCGGCCTCAGTCCCAAAAGACACTTGATAGCTTTGATTGGCACCGGTCAGGCGGCGGATCAGCTGTTGCGCATCGCTGTCAACTTCGGGGGCGAAGGAGGGAACCAGTATATCATTGCTGATGCGAATATCTGTTTCTGGGGAAATGGCCTGCATCTTCGGCAGTATTTGGGTTTGAGCGAAGTCTTTGAATCGCTCTACATATTCCAACGGATCATCGCCTGGGATCATGCGCAGATCAAAGTCGAATTGGCAGTCCTGCGCCATGATATTCGAGGCAGTACCACCTGAAATGACATTCACTGTCAAAGTCGAATGTGCCGGTGTAAAGCCACTGGCCTCATCTGCCTGTGCGGCTAAGTCTTGTGCTACCCCATTCAGATATGAAATCAGCTCTCCTGCCGCCATAACGGCAGATACGCCGATCTGCGTCTGGCTGGAATGCGAGGCGAAGCCGCGCACATGGGTGTGTACATTACAAATACCTTTGTGACCGTTCACCGGCTTCATATCGGTGGGTTCGCCAACGATAACAGCCAGGGGCTTTGGCAGTTCCTCTGCGATGCGTTTGATCATCGCAGGTGCCCCTTTGCAGCCGACTTCCTCATCATAGGATAAGGCCAGGTGAATGGGCTTGGATAGATTTGCTTTTTTGAAGTGAGGAACCAGGGCAAGGGCTGTTGCGACAAATCCTTTCATATCGCAGGTGCCGCGGCCATATAATCGCCCGTCACGCTCTTCCATTGCAAATGGGTTGCTGGACCAATCCTGCCCTTCAACAGGGACCACATCCGTGTGACCGGATAAGACGACGCCACCTTCAACCATGGGCCCTACGGTGGCAAAAAGATTGGCTTTTCTACCGTCAGGGGAGGGCATGAGATTGGACTGAACGCTATGTTCCAGAAGATATTCACCGATGAATTCGATGATATCCATATTGGACAGATGAGAAGTTGTGTCAAAAGCGATGAGCTTTTCCAAAAGCGCTAAAACGTCCCCCGATGGTCGCGCCATGACTTAGCCCTCATTTTCCTTGCGACAGCCGATAAATCCTGCGTCTAAAACGGAACGGGCGTCTTTGGCAAAATTGCCAAAGGCCGTGAGATCATCGCCGAATAATTTGACCATATCCGCTGTGCGTTGCTGATTTCCCGTCATGCCAGCGACCATCATGGCCAAAACCAGGCTTTTTTCGCTGGGCGTGTAGGAGCGGCTTAAATGGCCTAAAGTGCATTGGCAGACCAATTCACTGTCACCACCATTCATACAACCTTCCAGATAAACCTCTTGATCGCTGGGGCCGCTGGCAGCGAGGGCAAATGATAACAATAGCGCTGCAATTGCCATGATTAATCCTGTTCCCGGCGAATGAATATGCCATTGCTGATGAAAGACATCACGACTTCGCCCTTTTGATTCAATGTTTCATTCAGGCTTTTTGTAATGCCGATCTGTGGTCGGCTTTTGCTTTTTCTTGTTTCAAGAACTTTGGTTCTAACGCTTAGAACATCACCGGGAAACACAGGCCTGAGCCAGCGCACATTGTCCACACCGGGGGAGCCGAGGCTGGCCGTCTCATGTTCTTTCATCTCATCAACCATCATACGCATCGTCGCAGAACAAGTGTGCCAGCCTGATGCGCATAAGCCCCCAAAGAGAGAAGCCTTACCGCCTTCTTCACTTAAGTGAAAAGCTTGTGGGTCATATTTGGAGGCGAATTCGATGATTTCCTCCTCAGTCATTTCATATTGGCCAAATGCAGCCTCTTCACCGACAGAGAAATCTTCGAAATAACGCATGTAAAAGCTCCAGATTAATTTGCAAAACGGAAGAGCATGATGTCCCCGTCCTGAACCACATAGTCTTTACCTTCAAGGCGCATGCGACCGGCCTCTTTAGATGCCTGTTCACCGCCCAGGTCAACAAAATCATCATAGGCAGTTGTTTCAGCCCGAATGAAGCCTTTTTCAAAGTCCGTATGGATAACGCCGGCGGCCTGTGGCGCTTTTGCACCCTTGGCCACAGTCCAGGCGCGGGCTTCTTTAGGGCCGACGGTAAAGAATGTAATCAGGCCCAAAAGCTCATAACCCGCACGAATGACCCGGGCGAGGCCTGTTTCTTCCAATCCAAGGCTTTCAAGAAATTCTGCACGCTCTTCCTTGTCTTCTAACTGGGAAATCTCTGCTTCCACTGCGGCGGAAATGACGACATGAGCGGCACCTTCTTTCGCTGCTTTTTCAGCCACGCGTGCGCTGAACTCATTGCCTTGGTCGGCCGAACCTTCATCCACATTGCAGACATAGAGAATAGGCTTTGCCGTTAGAAGCTGGAGCATGCGCACCTGGCGTTCTTCTTCGCCATCTTTTGCTTCAAAGATACGGGCGGGTTTGCCGTCTTCCAAAATCTTTAAAATCTCTTCAACAAGCACCAATTGGGCTTTGGCTTCTTTGTCCTGACCGCGGGCCTTTTTCTCAAGATTGGCTTTGCGTTTTTCCAGGCTTTCGATATCGGCGAGCATCAATTCGGTTTCGACAGTGTCCGCATCGCTTATGGGATCGACTTTGCCATCCACATGGGTGATGTCACCATCTTCAAAACAGCGCAAAACATGGATGATTGCGTCGACCTCGCGAATATTTGCCAGGAATTGATTGCCAAGGCCTTCGCCTTTGGATGCACCACGCACAAGACCTGCGATATCAACAAAAGCCAATTGAGTTTCAATGATATTTGCAGATTTGCCCAGTTCTGCGACTTGATAAAGACGCTTATCGGGAACAGGGACCTGGCCGACATTTGGTTCGATGGTGCAGAACGGGTAATTGGCCGCAGCCGCAGCCGCTGTTTCCGTTAACGCGTTGAACAATGTGGATTTTCCGACATTGGGCAAGCCGACAATACCGCATTTAAAACCCATTTTTTATTCCTGTTCTTTCTCTTTATGTGGGCGGCCCTTGCCTAAGGCCAAAGCCACAGCAGTTGTAAACCGTGCCTCCTCGCCTTTGATGACCCAGGGGAGTTCATCCGATATGGCTTTTAACAGAGGATCCAACCAGTTTTTATCTTCTTTTGAAAAATTAGACAGCACATGGCTGGTCACTTTTTCTTTTGATCCGGGGTGACCAACACCAATGCGCATTCGTATATAGTGGGGACTGATATGGGCGTGAATGTCACGAATGCCATTATGACCACCATGACCACCGCCTAATTTCATGCGAATTTTGCCGGGCGCCAAATCCATTTCATCATAGATGACAAGGATTTGGTCGGGTTCCAATTTATAGAAACGGGCCGCTTCGCCAACGGATTGGCCGGATTTATTCATGAAAGTCTGCGGCTTTAAAATCAGGCATTTCTCACCTGCAATCGTGCCTTCGCGGGTAATCCCTTGAAAACGTGTGCGTGGCGCTGAAAAGCCATAGCTGTCCGCGATATGATCCGCTGCTATGAAGCCAATATTATGTCGATTATTGTGGTAACGGTCCCCGGGGTTGCCAAGGCCAACGATCAGAAACATCGCAAGGGACCCTCCAAAAGAAAATAATCCATGGCGTGACTTTTGAATAGATCACGCCATGGATCAATATTGTTTTAGCTATCGCCGTTTTCAGCGTCGCCGTTTTCGCCTTCAGCTGCTTCTGCTTCGCCCTCTTCGCCTTCACCTTCGGCTGCAGCAGCACTGCGCAGGCCGGATGGGGCGCCAATGGTGGCGATTGTGAAGTCACGGTCAATCGTTGGCTTCGCGCCTTCCGGCAGTGCAACTGCTGAAATATGGACGGAATCATTGATGTCCAGGCCTTCAACAGAGACTTCGATATGTTCAGGAATGGCGTTCGCCGGGCATTCCATTTCAATATCGTGGCGAACCACGTTCAACACACCACCGCGTTTCAGGCCCGGTGATTTTTCTTCATTTGTGAAGTGAACCGGAATTTGAACGGTGACGGTTGCGCCTTTGGTCATGCGCATGAAATCCACATGTGTGGGTTCATCTGTTACGGGGTCAAAGTGGATATCACGGGGTAATACCTGTTGGGCTTTACCGCCAACTTTGATTTCAAAAACAGTTGAAAGAAATGCATTGGCGCGAAGGGCCTTGATCAAGTCAATCTTGTCAATGGAGACCAGTTCAGGGTCTTTCTTAGCGCCATACACCACAGCAGGAACGCGTCCAGCCCGGCGGATTGCGCGGGAGGCTCCCTTGCCAGCCCGTTCGCGACTTTCAACCGCGATTGTCGGTAATTTCGACATGTCGATAATCCTTGTTTTAAATCTTAAATTTGTCGCGCCTCAATTAAGCTCCTCCAGGGATGCGGCTCAGAAGGGGTGCGAACGGGGCCTATTAGCGGGAAATGGTGGAAAACTCAAGTACTGATGCGTGCGGCCGTCGATTTGATGAGGTTGAGCGTCTCAGTAATATGATGTGCCTGGCAATCCACTTGCCCAACCTGCCAGCGAATGACGTATTTGCCATGGACCCGGGTCTGGGTGAAATAGGCGTCGCCACTGTCATTCAATGCCCGGATCAGCCGCTCATTATGGACGTCCAGGTCTTCGATGCCTTCGGGTGCGTGCCGGAAGGAAAATAAAGATAATTTCAATGGCGAAGTGATTTCAAAATCAAGATCAGACGCCAAAGCGTCATGCGCCATTTGGCCAAGATCGATATGTCGGCGCAATATCTCTTGCAGCCCCTCAATACCGTAGCAGCGCAGGACGAACCACAATTTCAAGGCTCGGAAACGCCGGCCTAATGGCACGCCCCAGTCTCTGAAATCAGTTACTGCTGTTGCAGTCGCACCTTTTAGATATTCAGGTAAAATCGAGAAAGTGCGGATTAAAGCGTCTTTGTCGCGCACAAAATGAATGCTGCAGTCAAAATTGGTCAGCAGCCATTTATGCGGGTTGAACACCATGCTGTCTGCAAGCTCAGAGCCCTTTGCCATCCATTGCCATTCGCGCAGGATGAGAGCTGAGCCGGCCCAGGCCGCATCCACATGAAGGAAGATGTCCTTTTCTTTGCAGAGTGCGCCGATTTCAGCCAGTGGATCAACGCCGCCCGTACCTGTGGCTCCTAATGTGGCGATGACGCAGGCGGGGATATAGCCTTTGGCCTCATCTTCAGCGATGCGTGATTTTAGCGCCTGGATATCCATCGCAAAATCGTCATCCACCTCAATTTTTACAACATTATCAGCGCCATAGCCTGCAATGCGCGCGTCTTTCTCGATGGAAGAATGTGCTTCGGCAGATACATAGAGACGCATGATCGGTTGATCATGGAAGCCCTTTTCATTGATCTGGTAGTCGGAGACTTTTTCCCGTGCCATCAACAATGCGGATAATGTCGCTTCGGACGCCGTGGTTTGAATGGACCCACTAAACCCGTCGTCGAGACCACAGGCCTGCCGCAACCAGTCTATAACGCGGATTTCCATTTCTGTGGCAGCCGGGGAGGTTTGCCATAACATGGCGTTTGTTCCCAAAGTGGCCATCAGCATTTCAGCCAGCACGGATGGCGGGCTGGAATTGCCGGGGAAATAGGCAAAAAACTTGGGATGTTGCCAATGGGTGATGCCAGGCATGACGATGGATTTGAAATCGTCAAAAATGGCGTCAAACGCTTCCGCTTTCTCAGGAGGGTTTGCCGGGAGTTGTTTCTCAATATCCCCCGGCTGAACCTGCGAACGCACAGGAAGGTCTTCTATGCCTTCCAGATAATCTGCCATCCAGTCAACGAGATCATGAGCATGCTGGCGGAAGCGTTTCTTATCCATGTAGCGCCTTTAATCAAACAGGGAGGATACGGATGAGGACAGGCTGATCCGTTTAATGGCTTCCCCGAATAAAGGTGCAATTGTCAGCTGACGTATTTTATCGCAGGCAGCAGAGCTTTCTGTCGCGCGGATAGAATCGGTCGTCACCAATTCCTTCATCTTGGAATTTGTAACACGGGTCACAGCGGCCCCTGATAAAACACCATGAGTGACATAAGCGGAGACTTCCTGCGCACCGGAGTTAATCAACGCATCGGCCGCATTACATAAGGTGCCGGCTGAGTCGACAATATCATCAACTAAAATACAGCTGCGGCCGGATACGTCACCGATAATGTTCATGACTTCGGATTCGCCTGCCCGCTCGCGGCGCTTGTCAATGATAGCCAGAGGCACATCCAGGCGTTTTGCAATCGCGCGCGCGCGAACCACGCCGCCCACATCCGGTGAGATAATCATCAGATTATTGGTGTCATAGCGCTCTTTAATATCGCGAACTGTCACTGGTGCGGCATAAAGGTTATCCGTCGGGATATCGAAGAACCCCTGGATCTGTCCCGCATGTAAATCCATGGTCAGCACGCGGTCAGCCCCGGCAGTCGTAATCAGATTTGCGACCAGCTTTGCAGAAATCGGTGTGCGGGGGCCGGGTTTTCGGTCCTGCCGTGCATAGCCGAAATAAGGCAGTACGGCGGTGATCCGCTTTGCGGAAGCGCGATGTAATGCGTCAATCGTGATGAGCAATTCCATCAATGTGTCATTGGCTGGATAAGATGTACTTTGGATCAGAAAGACATCTTCGCCACGTACATTTTCATGAATTTCGACAAAGACTTCTTCATCAGAAAATCTTTTAATCGTCGCATTTGTAAGTGGAGTATCAAGATAGGCGGAGATCGCCTGTGCAAGCGGTAAGTTACTGTTTCCCGCGACCAGTTTCATAGGTCGTGCCCCTTGTTTATGACGGGTTAGATTTTGCACTGCATAACAATGGAGTCCCAAGGTGTAAACAGATTCTAGGCCCTTATTGCGATTGCAGAAATCTGCCGCCCGAATTGGGGCTGTTTTTCATGGGTGCTGCGGCGATAGGAAAAAAAGTTTTCAGCATGGCGGTAAGTGTCTGTTTCTATATGGCCAATATGGCCTAAGCCTAGGGCCTGAAGCTGAGAAACCACTAATTTGTCGAGCGCAAATTGCCATTTCCCAGCGGTCTTGCCTTTTTTAAAAAACGCTCTGTTGGCTGGCTCTGGTGCGCAAAATGTGTCTCTTATTTCGTCACCAACTTCATAGGAGTCCTGCGCAATCGCTGGGCCAACAGCTGCGATGATCTGGGAACGGCTGGCGCCGAGTGCGCACATTTTGTTAACGACCGCATTCACCATGCCGCCATGTGTTCCTTTCCAACCACAATGCGCTGCACCAATAATTGGGCCTGACGGGTCGGCCAGCAAAACAGGCACACAGTCCGCCGTCATAATCCCCAGCGCCAGACCGGGCTGTGCAGTGACTAAAGCATCGCCTTGTGGAGCTGAGCCTTGCCAGGGCCCGCTCACCTGATGAACTTCAGCACTGTGAGTTTGTGATAAAGTGAGAAGATGATCCGCGTTTAATGCCTGTGCAATGCGTCGGCGATTCTCATCAATGTTTTCGGAAAGATCACCGGATGAATAAGCTGTATTCAGACTATCAAAGGGGGGGCTTGAAACCCCGCCTTGTCGCGTGAAAAAGCCATGGCTGATGTGCGGGCAGTCAGATAAGCCATCGTCGCATAAATATACGGGCTGTGACATCTTCATGCTCCTTAAAATCCGGTCAGGTCGGCTAATCCCTTTGGCGCAATCGCCAGAACTTTAAACAATTTACCCATTTCTTCATCAGAAATAAGGCGATGAAGGGCCTGTTTGATGCCCAAAGCCTGTTTTTCCGTCGCAGATGCCATGAGTTTTTCTGCGCGTGGCTCTATGCTCAGGGATTTCAAAAACTGGCCTTGTGTTGTTGGCCCGAAAGTCTGACATCTGCTTGATTGTGCACTGTGTAAAAGCGCTTCAAAATCAACATGTGCTGTGAGATCGGCGTCGCCGGGTGCTTCAAAAACCGGCGCATATTGGTGGTTTTTGAGGGCCTGTAATGTGTCCCCAAGACCGTGTTCTGCGTGACCATAATCGATAAACAGTCCCAGCCCTCCAAAATCGTGGATGCGTTCGCTGATGGTCTGTGTGATGGCCTGGCTCGCTGGAGAAAATTCGAAAATGGAACCTTCAGGGCCACCTTGGAGATGTGAGGGGACAGCAGCACTGAGGTCAGGGCTGGATCGGTCAGCGAAAGGGACAAAGCTATTTGTATCACCACTCCAATGCACAAAATGTTCATGCCAGCCGTTACCTAATTTGACCAACTGGCGAATGGGGAGTGCATCAAAAAACTCATTGGCGATGATGAATGAAAAGCCATCTTCAACATCATCCAGGCGGTCATGCCATTGGGCATCAGCTATTTTCTGCCTTTGCGCTTTGCGTAATGCTGGGCTGGTTTCCACAAAATGGACCTTTACAGCCCGATGCAACGGGGGCAGGAGCTTCAATGTTCTTAGAATATCGCTCATTAAAGTGCCGCGCCCGGGGCCAAGTTCAATCAGATGGACAACATCAGGTGCACCCAGGCGGTGCCAATGGTGAATGAACCAGATGCCAATCATTTCACCGAACATCTGGCTGATTTCCGGCGCTGTTATGAAGTCACCGGATGTCCCAAAGGGGTCTTGCTTTATATAATAGCCGTATTTTGGATGGCCCAATGCCTCCGCCATATAACGCGCAATGGATATTGGGCCATTGGACTGGATCAGGGCGCGTAACTCATGCGTCAAAGACATCAGGCAGCTTTCTTATCCTGCCGGTTTTTATGGCCATAATACATCAGCCACAGACCAAAAAGGATCATTGGAATGGACAGGCTTTGACCCATGGTCAGCCCGGTCTTCAGCACGCCCAGATGCGCGTCCGGCTCGCGGACCATTTCAACGATAAAGCGGGATATGCCATAGCCTGCTGTATAGGTGCCAACGAGGAAACCCGGCCATCGGCGGACGGGTGTCTTGTGAAACAGCGCCCATAAAATGCCAAAGAGAATCAATCCTTCCATCAAAGCTTCATATAGTTGACTGGGGTGCCGCGGGTCGGGTCCACCCGTTGGAAAGACGAAGGCCCATGGCACATCGGTGACACGGCCATACAGTTCCCCGTTGATGAAATTGGCCACACGCCCGAGAAAGAGCCCGATGGGCACGCCACAGGCGATATAATCTGCAAATCGAAACAATGACAGGCCATGGTGCCGGCAAAACAGAACCATCGCCAAAGTCACGCCTAATAATCCGCCATGGAAGGACATGCCGCCTTCCCACACGCGAAGAATGGCTAATGGTTCGGACATATAAGCGTCAAAATTATAGAAGAGGACATATCCAACGCGCCCACCCAAAATGACACCAACAACCGCCCAGAAGAAAAAATCGTCCGCATGGCGTTTGGCCATGGGTGCATGCGGCTGTTCCAATAACCTCAACACATAGCGCCAAGCCAGGATCAAGCCGATAATATAAGACAACGCATACCAGCGCAGGGCGAATGGACCGATGGAGAATATTTCCGGATCAATATTGGGAAAGGGCAGCGATGCAGCGCTTAACAATTCAAGCATAGGGCCGGGTCTCTTCTGGTAAATGGATATCAATCATGTCCCTTGCCCTATGCTGATTGTCAAGATTTAGTCTTTCTTCCCCAAAATATTGGAGAGGCCGTTTAGCAGGCCTTGGGGCGCGTTTCCTTGGCGGGATTGCTTGTCTTTTGAACGGCAGTGAACAGATACGCCGAGCACCGCCAGGGCAATGCCCCAAAGCATAGAGCTTTGAGATAATGCAGTGCCCAACGCAGCGATGATTACAGGGGCCTGGGCGGGTGTTTTCACTGCGGTCCAGAAAATGGCGGCTGAGCTGCCGACCATCATGGCGAACCATGCAAAGGCCGTTAAATACCCATAAGTCGGTCTCCAGCGGCGAACATAAGCATCGTCTGATTTCGCTTCGACCTGCATGGTCTGATTGATGGTGGTCAGTCGGGCTGTTTCCTCCATCAAAATCTGAACTTCTAGCTCTCGCATGGATTGGGTGAGCTCCTGCAGCATGGTCGGATCACTTAATAATCTGTGATGCAATTGCTCTGCGTCTTTTTCACCGCTGAGGGTGAGGGCTGTGTCCGTGATCTGCGTGGCGATTTCCTCGCCGCGTTTTCCACCAAAAAGATGCCCGATACGGGGAGCAAGTAATTTCGCAACGCCAAGCGCAGCTATCAGAGGGAAAGGCATATCAAATCTCCTCAATCGAAATTTTAAATTGATTGTCATGGGCCAGGCTGTGGATATGCTGCAGGTCGCTATCGCGCAGTCGGATGCAGCCAAAGGTGGGAACCAGTCTGCTGTCGCCGCGCCCGGCGTGAATGCCCAAACCGCGGCGACCATTTTCCATTGCGCTTAACGCATTTCCGGTTTCACCCTCTAGTGGAATCCACAGATCACCGATGCGTGGATGGCGTGGTGACAAGCTGATGACACGGGAAGGGCGGTAATCCCCTAGGGGCGTGTCTCCATAGGGAAGCGTGGACAGGCGACCGACATTGTTTTCAGCGATCGCTCTCTGGCCGTCGGCTTTCCCAAGTGCTTCGCAGTTGAACAGAGTTTCACCATGCGGCCCTAGGCAAATGGCATGGCCTGCGATCGTGCGGTTTTTGGGGAGAAGGATCAGAAGTTTATATAATCGTTGACTGGAGGTGGTCATAAGCAATTCCAAAAAGTGAAAATCCAACAAAAAACCCCTGTGATGTCGATCACAGGGGGTGTTAAAGCGGTGAATTATGCGTGGCGTTTCAAAAGGCCTCGTCGGGATTTGTGAGATCCAGATGCGTTCGAAGTCTCATGCCCAGATGTCGCAGCAATTTATCCCATTGTTTGATGCTGTAATGATGCGCGTGTTGAGGAAGGTCTAAGTCTCTGCCTTTGCGCAACATGGCGTCTTCCATTGGGCTCTCACACAGCCCTGCCTCCGCACATTTGGCCCAAAGGGCAAGGCAGACCGCACGTCGCTCTCCAAGGCCGGGTTCCCGCCCATCTGCTAATTGCGGCCATTGAACACCGCATTCCGTAGCTTTTGCCATCAGTTGGGCGGTTATTTTAAGGCTTTGTTCGTTTGAAAGAGTTTTCTGATCTTCTACGCCGAAATTCTGGCGCAGGAATTCCGCCATTGCCCAGTCGTCATGATGTTTGACCACGCCGAAATAATATAAGGTCCAATATAGAGCGCGGATTTTCGCAATGGGCGGTGCAGAACGCGTGCGGTAGGTATTTCTCTGTTGTGTCCCGTTCCGTTCGCGAAGCGTGCGAAGAGCCCGTTTCAATTCCCGTGTGTCCATTAAGTCGAAATCACTTTTGCCGATCCGTTTTTGCATGAGGCGGTTCCGCGCGGAATCAGTCAGTCGGGCAGTGCGGGTTTCTAATCTGATCGCTTTCATCAAGCGATCACGGTCCATGAATGAAGGTCGCAATTTTGTGCTCATTGGTTGCGGCGGTTGGGGGCTGAAATTGTCCATGCTCAGTGACATTAGGTGTTCTCCGATGGGGGCGAGGTGCGTATTGAATTTATTTGCATATATATGTGCGGCGCGATCCGTCTTCCTTAATGAATTGCCAAAAGGGAGTCGAAAGTCGTAGGTGTGTTTCCGTATTTGAGTTATATCTCGCATGTTTGTTATTTATAAATGCCATTTTAAGAAGCTATTGCCTTTTATTTGTTATTCATATACAAAGAAAAGACCAAAAACGGAAAGTTGTCAATCCAAAAATGGAAATTCATCTTCCGCGTGTGACCAAAGCAGTGGCGTTACAAAAGGGGACACCCTGTGACTAAAACGGGTAAGAAAAGTAATTTTGAAGATCTGGCTGAACGGATTAATCAGGCTGTGGCATTTGCTGGCGGCTATGAAGGTGTCGCTAAACGATCAGCTATCCCAAAGAGTACTTTGCAGAAATACGGAACAGGCGTGTCGGAACCTCGTGCGACGGCTCTGCCTTTGATTGCACGTGCTTGCGGTGTCGATTTGATCTGGCTGGCGACTGGCGAAGGTGGGCTTCAAGGCGAATGGGGTACGTCTGCTGAGGCAGCGTCCAATGTCAGGCCCTGGGGAACGGAAATGCCGGGTTTTAGCGAACAGGCTCATGACATGCCCCTGAGCATGGAGGGCGCTGTTCCAGCCACATTGGAATATGTGCAGATCTACGATGTTGCGGCGTCCGCTGGACATGGAGCATCGGTTTTCGACGAGCCGGCCAGTGACATGATGGCTTTTCCCGCGACCTGGCTCAGACGACAGATCGGCGCATCGCCAAAGTCTCTGGCGTGTATCTATGCGGAGGGGGACAGTATGGAGCCTGATATTCGTTCAGGCGATATTCTGTTGATTAACCGGTCGATCACCGAACCACGCGGGGAGGGGGTTTATGTTGTCTCTTTGGATGGAGATTTGCTGGTTAAGAGGTTGCAGCGGTCCGGCGCAGATCAAATTGTGTTGAAAGCGTCTAATCCCGCTTATGATGCTGTTGCCATAGATTTAAAGACGGTGGCTGATGGATTTCGTATCATTGGCCGTGTTGCGTGGGTGGGTCGAAATTTATAGGAAATAAAAAGCGGTGGCAGCTTGGAAAAGCTGCCACCGCAGTATGCGCTCCCCCCATTGAGCGCTTGAAATCAAAATCGTGCCTCCCCCCAGAGAACAGCAAAAATCGTGAATTGCTGTATTTCAATTTCACTTACAACCATGGCGAGTAAATCTTTAAAATTAGTTTATGTCAAGGCTTTGTGTGAAAAATGATTATGCAACAGAAGTTGTAATTTTGTTAAATATGGTGCGCATATTGCCCTGACTTGGGTTTTTGCGCATTTTCATGCACTATATATGTTGCTTGGGGGAGCAATGATGTCTTTTCGAATTGGGGATGTAATCTTTGATGATGGCCGCGGATTTGCGGTCAAAGATGCGCTCAGATACCGCCTTGGTAATGAGCAGATGGCGCTGTTGCGCGCTTTTGCTCAACATGGTGGGCAATTAACGGATCAGAAAACAGTAGAGAGACAATGGCGCGAGGCCGGTGGTGCTGCTTTAAACGGTGCAGATATTATGTCATCCATGGAAGATGCACTGCAGCCCATCCTTGGAGCGAAACCATTATTTAAGACCGCTGCAACTGGTCAGGTCGAACTGACAGCGCCTGTTAAGATGATGGAGCCGCGGCAGGAGCGTCACTATATGCTCTCTTTGCCCTCTATCCTGGCTTGGGGCATCATCGGTATTCTGGCGCTGATTGAGGCGTATTTTGTATTTTTTGAGCCATCGCGCCACTCTGAAATGGGTGCTCTGGATGGCCTTCCTGTCGTTGTACGTCCTATTTCTTCTGCTCAACCGGGCGCTGACCAATTGCTTCAGAATTTAAATCGGGAGCTTGCCCTTCTTAATGAAAGGCCATTGGCAGACGGTCAGGCGGGTGACCATTTCCTGCAAATTTCCGGTCACGTTACTCTATCTGAAATACAGGCGCAGTCGGCTCTTTCCTTAAAGCTGACCCAGCAGCCTGAGAATCGTCTGATCTGGGCAGGCTTTTATCCGATCGAAAATCAGGATGAGACCGCGCTTGTAAAATGGATATTGGCTGATATCGCGCTCTATCTGTCTCAATGATCTGCGGCAATTCGCCTGCGCCTTTCCACTGATGAGCATTGACAGATTTGCATCTGCGTTTTAGACGTGGATTTAGAACATGCATATAAAATACATATTAAAATATATGCTGTTTGAAGATCCCTTTCCTAGGAGTGTTTTCACTTCTTGGATGCTCCCAGCCCCTTTTCCCCCCGTTTCCCCAAGGGGCTGGGAGCAATTCCAAAAATGACATTCAATTCCAAACAATGCGTTTTGGTGGCGTCTGCGACCTTTCACCCCTTGCGTAATGCAGCATGGATGCTTATTTCCAGGTCTATTGGAGAATGATCATGCAAAGCGAAAATAAGTTCATTGATGACCTGTCGAAAGTGGCATCCAGTGCTCTTGGCGTTGTTTCAGGGCTGAAGGATGAGGCTGAAGGTGTGCTGCGCGCGCGATTGGAGCGAATCCTCAGCACAATGGATCTTGTCACACGGGAAGAGTTTGAAACCGTTAAGGACATGGCTGTGAAAGCTCGCGAAGAAAATGAAGCTTTGCGTGCGAGAATCGAAACACTGGAATCTGCCGCCAAACCCAAAACCACGACCAGGAAGGCGCCAGCTAAAGCGAAAACGACCAAAGCGAAATCCTAAGACGCCGCTTTGTGTGGATTCGGCAGAAAAATTCTAAAATTAAACGTTCGGCTCTTGCGTTTATGGGAGAGTGGTGAGAGGCTATTTAGTAGCGGTGCTCGTTTGGGCTGCCATATATAGTAGATATACCGCTTTGGGGTAGCGATTATATGGACAGGGGTATCGCATCTCCAGCGCGCTGGCTGTTCCCATGAACCGGCTACGCGCCTCTTGTTCGGGGTTGGAGCGTAATGACAAGCCTTTTAGCCAATGATCCTGGCGTATCTCTCAATCATCCACTTGATCTGGTCGAAGAACTGATAGCCTTCAATGACTGGCCTTATGAACGCAGCGGAGATGAAGAAATCACCGCATCAATTAAGGGCAGCTGGTGTGACTATCAATTTCGCTGCTTCTGGCGGGATGATGATAATGTAATGCAGGTGGCAACCATGTTGGATATGCGCATTGCCGAAGACAAAAGGGCATCAGTTTTCGAAGCCCTGTCTTTGATTAATGAACGTATCTGGATGGGGCATTTTGAATTATGGGCTGAGGACGGAGCCTTGATTTTTCGCCATGCGAGCTATGTAGACAGCGCGACGGGAATGTCGTTAAACCATGCGCAGGCGCTGGTGCAGGCGGCAGTGGGGGAATGTGAAAAATTCTATCCGGTCTTCCAATTCATTCTCTGGGCTGGCAAAAGCCCGGCGGAGGCTTTGGAAGCCGCATTATTAGAAACAGTCGGTGAGGCCTGACGGTCACGTCAGCTTATCGATAGACGGCGCCGATTATACGGCGATTTAAAGGGACTTGGAATGGGCGGACTGTTTAGGGCGGAGCGGCCGGTTGTGCTGCTTGGCTGTGGGAATATGGGCAAGGCCTTGTTAAAGGGCTGGATTGATGGCGGAGTTGCGCTGGACGCGATATTAGTGATTGAGCCAGCAGGTCCCGCCAATGCTTTAGAGGTCGGATTGCCGGCCTCCCAGATTTTTGATCGCTGTCCCGAAGGGATCAAAGCCGGTCTGTTAATGGCTGCAGTTAAACCTCAGATCATGGCTGAGGCTTTAGCAGGGGTACAGAATCTGGCGGATGATGACACTCTGTTGCTCTCTATTGCTGCGGGTACGACTGTCAGGGATCTCCAACACTCCTTACCGGGGGCTGGTGTCGTCGTGCGTGCTATGCCGAATACGCCATGTGCAATTGGGGAGGGGATCAGCGTTGCATTTAGCGGCCACGACCTGAGTGCGCAGCAAAAGGCCCAGGTAGATCGTTTATTATCGGCAGGCGGAGAGGTTCGCTGGGTTGATGAAGAAGCCCAGATGGATGCAGTGACGGCTGTGTCCGGTTCGGGACCTGCTTATGTGTTTTACCTCATTGAATGCCTTGCAGCTGCGGGGGAAGGACAGGGATTGCCCGCTGACCTGGCCCGTGATTTGGCGCTTCATACGGTGGCTGGTGCAGGTCGACTGGCAAAAACATCGGATATGGATGCTCGTGATCTGCGTCGTGCGGTGACAAGTCCTGGTGGTACAACGCAGGCAGGCCTGGAAGTGTTGATGGGTGAGCAGGGGTTGTCTGTGACAATCCGTCATACAGTGGCTGCTGCTGCGAAAAGATCGCGCGAGCTGTCAAAATGACCGAAACCGCGCCAGCGACTGATTTGGCTGATATTGCCCGGCTGGGCTGGCATGGTTTTAAGACGGCCCATGGTCCGGGGGCATATAAGCGTTTAAACGCAATTGGTGATTTCTTTGATCATAACGCTGCAGAAGAGGTGGGCGCGGTCAGCCGGACGGACTCGGCGAAAGATCGCTTGTTTGAAGTATTTATGGCCCGCTTTGATCAGTTGCAAAGCCATAGACCGGCGGTTATCTCCATCTCCAATGCAGCTGAACGTGATCCGCAGCTTATGGCCTTGTTCCTTTGCGCCTTGCCAAAGTCAATGCAGCATATGTTGGATTGCGCAGGCCTGCGGGTGACAGGCCTGGAAGGCCAGTTGAAATCCCGGGTTCTAACTCTGCTTTGGCTGCGTGTAGTGCGCTATTGGATCAAAGATGACAGCCTCGATATGGAGCGCACCATGGCAAAGCTTGATGAAGAATTATCAAAGCTGGAGCCTTTTGGTCGTCGCTTCTTTTCCCATGATGAAGATGTTATTTCGTAAAGGCTTCTAAGACGGCCCAAAAGCCACCAACTGATTTTGGCCCGGCCTGCCTGTAGGCTTTCGCCATTGCTTCCAATAATTGGGTCTCAATCGTGCTGCAAAGCTGGCGGCCTTTTTCCGTTGGAAATAAATTCCGCTTTCTGCGGTCTGTGGCATCTACTTCATTGCGAATGAGGTCATTCCGGCTGAGATGAGATAAGACTCTGTTCGCGCTTTGATTCGTGACCTTGAGAATGTTCAAAAGATCGCTGACACTCAAGCCCGGTGTATGTGTGATGAAATATAAGGCGCGATAATGGGCGTGCCCGAGATCATGGGCGCCTAAATGCAGATCCAATGTGGTGCGGATATCTCGAGATGCGAAGAAAATCAGGTCAAGGCCGCGCCTTAACTCTTCCTCTCGTAAAAAGAGACTTGGAACTGTTGTATTTTGATCGCTCACAATGGAACAAATGAACGAAGTTTGCATGAAGCTCAAGGACATATCTGCTATTTCAATGCGGAATATGTTATGGCATTGCAATGACGCATCAGCGTGGTAACAATATTGCTAAGATCAATTGTTTTTGAGTAAGGAAATTACTTATGTCGATGGCGACCTTTGATGATCGCGATGGCTTTATTTGGTTCGACGGGGCATTGGTGCCCTGGCGAGAAGCACAGGTGCATGTCTTAACCCATGCGCTGCATTATGCATCTTCGGTATTTGAAGGACAGCGCGCCTATTCCGGTGAGATTTTCAAGCTGCAGGAACATAGCGAGAGATTGCATTTTTCTGCCAATGAGCTGGGTTTTGAAATTCCCTACACGGTCGAAGAGATCAATGAAGCCTGTTATGCGGTGATGAAAGCCAATAATCTGCGCGATTGCTATATGCGACCAGTGGCCTGGCGCGGGTCGGAGCAAATGGGCGTTGCAGCACAGCAGTCTAAAATTCACCTGGCGATAGCTGCCTGGCCATGGCCGTCTTATTTCACACCTGAATCGCGTATGAAGGGTTTACGTGTCACGATGTCTGAATGGCGTCGCCCTGACCCGCGTACGATCCCATGTAAGGCGAAGGCTGCCGGCCTTTATATGATTTGCACATTGTCAAAACATGCGGCAGATGCGGCTGGCTATGATGATGCGATGATGCTGGATTGGCGGGGGCATGTTGCAGAATTGACCGGTGCCAATGTGTTCTTTGTGAAAGGCAATGAAATTCATACGCCAACGCCGGATTGCATTTTAGACGGTATTACCCGTCGAACTGCAATGGAGCTGGCGGAACGCCGCGGTTTCAAGATCATTGAACGCACAATCATGCCGGAAGAGATGGAAGATTTTGAACAATGCTTCATCACGGGCACAGCAGCTGAAGTAACCCCTCTCTCCCAGGTTGGGCCTTATAATTTTGAGGTCGGTGCGATAGTGAAACAGCTGATGACAGACTATGATGATCTGGTGCACCGCAGGGATTTGAAATCTTAAAGAAAAGAAGCCCCAAAGTTAAACTTTGGGGCTTTATCTTATTTGACGGTGACTGTGATAACGTCCGACATCAACGGCGGGTCGAGAACCTCATGCCCTTGATCGCCAAGCACCAGTTGCAATTTATGTTGCCCTGGGGGCAGATCGATAACCGCTTCTGTCTGCCCTCTGCCGAAATGGCGGTGCTGGTCATCTTTGACGATAGCAAATTCCATTTCTTCCGCACTTAATGTTGTATTGATGAGAAGATGATGATGCCCGGTGTTTGGATGATCAACACCTGCGGGGGCAACGCCCATGCCTTTTAATCCGAAGATGACACGAAATGGGCTTGATACATGTTGCCCGTCCTCGAGATTCGCAAAATACAGCTCAACCCCATCCGCGCTTGACGGCTGTGTTAAATCACGGCCACTGTGGCCTTGAGGGGCGTCGCATGCGCTTAATAGTGCGGCGGCAGTCAAAGCATATGCCCATTTTGAAAATTTCATCCCAAATTCTCCCATTTCCTATGATTCTTCTTCTGTTGTCCATCTTGCCGTTGCGGCATCGTCTTCCGCTTTGGCTTCCACCCATTGCCCGCCATGCTGGCCTTCTTCGTGCTTCCAAAAAGGCGCCTTTGTTTTCAGCCAGTCCATGATGAACCAGGCGGCTTCAAAGGCCGCTTCACGATGGGCGCTTGTAATGACGACCAAGACGATCAAATCGCCTGCCAACAGGCGACCGTAGCGGTGAATGATGCGACCGGAAATGATCGGCCAGCGTGCCTCGGCCTGTGCGGCGATCCGCTCTAATTCCTTCTCCGTCATGCCGGGATAATGTTCAAGCGTCATGGCATGGACAGCTTCACCGCCTGCCATATCCCGTACGAGGCCGGTGAAGGTCACAACGGCCCCAATGTCATGCCGGTCTTTACTCAGCACCTCGGTCTCAGCCCCGATATCAAAAGGCTGTTCTTGAACGCTGACGCGGATCACCCTCCGGTCACCGGGGGGAAAATGGCAATTTCCCGGGCGTTTTCTATGGATGCATTGGTGTCCGCATGATGTTGGTCGACGGCGATACGTAGCCTGTCTTTTGCACCAAGTGCCTCTTTGTAATTCTCGCCTTGGGACGAGAGCCAATCCAACAGGTCATTTACCGTCGACAGTTCACGCGGGATATCCCGTTCCTCTTCGCCAATTCCGATTTTTTCACGCACCCAGGCGAAATAAAGCAACTGCATAAAGGCCTCAGGTCATATGTTTCAAGCCATGACGAAGATAGTCATAGCCGGTGATGATGGTTAAAAGTGCTGCAATCCAAAGGCCTATTAATCCAACTTCAAGCGCTGGCAACATGGGTGGATTAGCCCCGGCGAGAACCAAGGCACCGATGGCAACCATCTGAACGGTCGTTTTCCACTTTGCCAATTGGCTGACAGGAACGGATACTTCGGTACCTGCAAGAAATTCGCGCAGGCCGGAAACCAGAATTTCCCGGCTTAAGATGATGACGGCGGCAATGACGTGAAAACCGTGGAGGACTTCCGCCCAGACAAGCATCATTAAAATGGCACCGACCATTAATTTATCTGCAATGGGGTCAAGAAACTGCCCCAGTTTTGAAACAGTTCCGGTTGCGCGTGCCAGATAGCCATCAAAGAAATCGGTGACGCCAGCCACAACAAATAGAGCAAAGGCGATATACATACCCATGGGACGGTCCATATAAAATGCCGCCATAATCAGCGGTACCGCCAATATCCGCGATAAAGTCAGCAGATTGGGTAAATTAAAAAGCATCTATATGGTCCTGTGTTTGCGCGGCTTATTCTTGTCCAGTGATAACAGTTTATGACCCGCCGTGAAAGTGGTCATAAATGATTTGAGCAGTGCGCTGTGAAATCCCGTCCACCCGCGCCAGATCTTCTACACCTGCGCGAGTAACGGCGTGGGCGGTGCCGAAATGATGAAGCAAGGCGCGTTTGCGCTTTGCACCAATGCCGGGGACCGAATCAAGTGGTGATTTTACCAGCGCTTTCGCCCGCTTAGCTCTGTGCGTGCCAATTGCGAAACGGTGCGCTTCATCGCGCAGGCGTTGGATATAATATAATACGGGGCTTTCCGTGGGCAGCGTCATGGGCTGGTGGCCAGGTCTGAAAAACACCTCATGCCCGGCATTGCGATCGGGCCCTTTTGCAACGGCGACCAGAGGCACGTCATCTTCGATACCCAGCTCCTGAACCACGTCGAGAACAGCACTCAACTGCCCTGCACCCCCGTCAATCAGGACCAGATCAGGCCAATTGCCTTTGCTCTTATCTTCGTCTTCTTTAATCAGGCGGGAAAACCGCCTCTGCATGACTTCTCTCATCATGCCATAGTCGTCCCCGGGGACGAGGTCTTCGGACTTCATATTGAATTTGCGATAGGCGTTTTTGATGAACCCCTCCGGCCCCGCAACGATCATGCCACCCACGGCATGCTGCCCTTGGATATGGGAATTATCATAGACTTCAATGCGCTGGGGCGGACCATCCAGCTCAAATGCATCAGCCAGGCCTTGCAACAGCCGGATTTGAGATGCGCTTTCCGCCAATCGACGGTCGAGTGCCTCTTGAGCATTGCGCAAAGCAAGGTCAATGAGCCGTTTTTTGTCACCACGTTGAGGAATGTGAAGAGAAATCCGGTGCGTGCTGCGTTCGCTTAAAGCTTCCGCCATCAATTTCATATTGTCGACTTTTTCAGACAACAGGATTTCATGGGGTGGATGTTTGTCTTCATAAAACTGGGCGATGAAAGCGCTTAAAACATCTCCCAAAGACGCTGACTTGTCATGGCGCGGATAAAAGGCGCGGTTGCCCCAGTTTTGTCCGCCCCGTAGGAAAAACACCTGCACGCAAGTTGCACCACCTTTATTTGCGATGGCGATGATGTCGGTGTCATTCAGGCCTGTCAGATTAATGTCCTGCCGCGACTGGATTTGGGCCAGAGAGCGAATCCGGTCCCGATAAATGGCCGCTGTTTCATAATCCATCCGCTCAGATGCGTCTTCCATCATCGTTGCGAGGTTTTTCTGAATATTGCTGGTTCGCCCTTCGAGAAACGCTTTGGTATCTTTGACCATTTTTTGATAGTCGGCGGCACCGATTCGATCAACACAAGGTGCTGAACAGCGTTTGATCTGATACAGCATACAGGGGCGGGAGCGATTGTTGAACACACTATCGGAACAGGAGCGGAGTTGAAACACCCGCTGCATCGCATTCAATGTCTGATTAACCGCGCCGCCTGAAGCAAAGGGTCCGAAATAGTCGCCTTTAATTCTTTGTGCGCCACGGTGTTTGGTGATCTGTGGCCAGGGGTGATCTTTGCGAAGAAGGATATAGGGAAGCGATTTATCATCGCGCAGCAGCACATTATAGGGCGTGCGATAGCGCTTGATGAGATTGGCTTCGAGGAGAAGCGCTTCCGCTTCCGTATGCGTGGTGACAACGACCATAGATCGTGTCTGTCCCACCATGCGCATGATGCGATTGGTCAAACCGTTGATCTGTGTGTAATTGCTGACCCTTGCTTTCAAGCTCCGGGCCTTGCCCACGTACAGCACGTCACCTTTCGCATCCAGCATACGATAAACACCGGGTTTAACGGGCAGTGTTTTAAGGACCTTCTTAATCGCAGCAATACCGGTTTCCAGGTCAACATCGGCATCACTCCCCAGCCCGCCCTGGGCGCGGTCATGGGTTGTTGTGGATGGTTGAGGGTGGTCATCTTGTTTCACAGTCATGGGCTCAGTTTAGCGGCGTTTTGACGATTATTATCACATTAAAGAACGAAATTTCTCACTGTTCCACCTACAAAGAATCGGTACAGAATTCTGTGACCCTTTTGGCCGAATTGTTTTCCCAATCTCCTGTGGAAAACTTTGTGGACAAAGGCACTGGCTGGAGCGGAAACCCTTTGTAATGCTAGCGTCATAGGAGATTGCCTAAAAAATAGGCAAAAATACTAAGTCATTGTTTTTATTAATGTTTGTGCTGTGTCAAGCTGTCATCGAAAATTCAAAGACGGAAAAACTGTAATGCTAAAAGGGTTTTGCAACCGAAAACAGAGTATTGTGAATAAAAACCAATACCGAACAGGGTGTTGCGGACTGTAGCTTCGCTTATCTATCAGTAGAAAAACGACCAGTTTCAGTCCTTTTGGCCATAATAATCGCTTCTTAGTCGAGTGATTTCCACACCGACTGCTTTTGCCTCTGCAACAGCTTCCAGTTTTTCGACGCGAATTTTTGCTGCATAAACATCACTATGCGACAAAGCCAGTTTTGCGATCTTTTCAGCCAATGTCTCAACAAGCTTAATATGGCCCTGGCCCAAGGCTGATTTTACATCATCAACGATGTTTTGATAGCAGACGACTGTATCCAGTTCATCGATTGCAGAGACGTCGCGATCAACGGCGTCTAATTCTATGTTGATAAGGACCATTTGGCTGCGCCCAAATTCCTGATCATAGACGCCAATATGTGTCGGCAGGCGTAAATCGCGAACAAAGATCTTCCGCAGTCGCAATTGGCCTTCAGCGTCGAGGAGCGGGTTTAAATGTCCTGGAAATGGAACAAGTGTAGCCATGTGATCTTCCTAATCTACGCCAACAACATCTGGTGTCTGCCATGCCAAATGCTGCCCGCTGTCAACGGCAATCATTTGTCCGGTAACAGATGATGCAGACAAAAGGTAGGATACTGCCTCTGCAACATCTTCAGGCCTTGCTGCCTTTCCCAAGGGGAGGGCGTCGGACTGTTTTTGGAAGGCCTCTTCATCCTGTTGAGCGCTTTTAAGAACAGGGCCTGGGCCGATTGCGTTCACACGAATTCTGGGCGCTAATGCCTGCGCCATTGTTTGCGTCAGGGTCCAAAGGGCGGACTTTGAGAGCATATAACTCATATAATCCGGGGTCAGTTTCCAGACCCGCTGATCGATAATATTGATGATGCTGCCGCTTCTATCCTTGGGCAGGGCTTTGGCAAAGCTTTGAGACAGGAAAAAAGGAGCGCGCAGGTTGATATCCAGATGGCGGTCCCAACTGCTTTTTGTGACGCTGTCCCATCGGTCGTTTTCAAAAATCGATGCATTGTTGATGAGCGCAGTTATCGGCCCGCCCAAACCCGCAGATGCCGCACTGACCAATGTGCCCGTCGATATGTCTTGTTGCAGGTCCGCTTGAATGGCAATGGCCTTACCGCCCGTTGATACAATGTCTTGTACCAGATGTTCTGCGTCGTCATGCCCCTGGTTATAGTGGATTACAACGGCCCAACCTTGATGAGCAAGGTGCCGCGCAATAATGCGTCCAATACGCTTGGCTGCGCCGGTTATGAGGACGTTGCCCTGCATGTCGTGCACTCCGTTTTAGACTGGACTGCCGCCCTGATTTAGAGAAGCGACACCATATCCCAGATAGGCAATATAGCTTATGTAAATTGCTACTAAAATAAAGCCGAAAACGCGACCGATCGTTGCTTGTTTCAACGCATAAGGCAGAAGAATCAGCGAGGATGCAAACATCACCCAAAAGTCAAACCGTACAAAACTTTCTGAAACGGGAAGAGTTCCAACGATTGATGAGGCACCTAATATGCCTAAAACATTAAAGACGTTAGAGCCGACGACATTTCCAACGGCAACATCCCCATGGCGTTTTAAGGCCGCAATAATGGCGGTTGCCAGTTCTGGTAAAGATGTTCCCAAAGCGACTAATGTCAGTCCGATGAACGATTCCGGTACGCCAAGGCGGCGTGCGATGGAGACTGAACCATCAATCAGCCAATGAGCTCCAAGTGCCAGCCCGCCTAAGCCAAGAATGATAAGGATGATGGTAAGCGTCCAGTTATAAGGCTTTACAGGAAGCCCTTCGAGGTCTTCAAGTGCGTCTGATGCGATTTGGGGGGATTTCCTTGCGCGGTTCAGGCTGTCAAAAATAAACCAGGCCAAGAGAAACAGAAGGAAAAACCCGTGAATGAAATTGATTTCGCCAAAGCTTCCGATGGCAATCACCACGAGTGACGCACCCAGCATATAAAGCAGATTGCGCACCAACCCAGGTGCGGCACAGCGCATGGGTAATATGATGGCCGGCAGGCCCACGACCAATAAGATATTAGCAATGTTTGAGCCAACGACATTGCCAAGAGTAAGCTCCGGCACGCCTTTCAAGACGCCATCAACACCAACAATCAGCTCTGGCGCTGAGGTACCAAAGGCTACAACGGTTAATCCGATGACGAGGGAAGGAACGCCAAGATGCTGCGCCATGGAAACGGCACCGCGAACGAGACTGTCTCCAGCCACGACTAAAAAAGTCAATCCAGCCGCAACCAGAAGATAATCCATGGGGCCCCTTGTTCTTTCTCTTATGCCAATAGGAAGGACACCTGTTTTCCAGCGTCTCTCATATGCAATATTTATGTACTTCCGGCTCTATATATAGAGAGCTTTGTCCAAATGCCAATGGAAGTTGAGCCAAATTCGGGGCCAACTGAGGGGAGCTGACGTTAGGGTTTGTGGTTTTTTGATTGTTTTTCATGGCGGGCGGAAATTTTGGACAATATTGAAATACTTTCCTCTACCTCACGGCCTTGGTTTAGAAACCAGTCAAGATCTGGACCCGGCCAGCCAAAAACGCGCCAGTCAATTTCATCTTGTGCGTTGAACAGAACGCCTTCAGTTTCTAATAATTCTCGCTGGCGTCCCATGGCATCTGATCCTCTCAAGCTGACCGCACCTTGTGCGTTAACAACCCGATGCCAGGGCAGTTTTTCTTTACTCCCCGCGAGAGCGAAGCCCACATGACGAGGCGAGACGCCCGTTGTAAATGCTGCAATATCCCCGTAACTGGACACCCGACCCTTGGGAATAAGCCGGATCACCGCTTCAATGCGCTTGAAACGATTTGATGTGGCATGAGGTTCGGATGTTGGTGTGATGTTTGACATGGTGATATCGAGTTTTATCTGTTGTCACGAAAAGTTTTTCATCTGAGGTTAAGCTGTGACTTGATATCCTGCAATTCAAGAATATATATCGTATCTATATAATAGAAAAAGACATTGGGAAGAACATATGGCCAGACTGGTTTTGATATTAATTGGATTGGTTTTTTTCAGCCTGGGTATTTTGTTTTCGCTTATTCCCTTCATTCCGCTTGGTGTGCCGTTTTTAGCTTTATCCCTTATTTGTTTCATTCCGGCCTCTTCAAAATTAAGAGGCGGCATCCGCAATGCGCGCACACGCTGGAAAGCTGTTGACGGTTTCGTGCTTGCCGCAACGCGCTATGTGCCAAAGGCGTATAAGCCTGTGCTGCGGCAAACTGATCCAAATGGATTTTGATACGCTGATTTAAGCGATTTCGACCAACTCAACCTCGAAGGTGAGGGCTTCACCTGCCAGGCGGTGGTTAGCGTCCAGGGTGACCTCTTCGTCGTTGAAATCAACAATAGTGAAGGACAGTTGTTCTCCATTGGGGCCACTTGCACCGAGCTGCATGCCTTCTGCGAGTTCAAGCTCGTCAGGAATGCGGGCGCGCTCTACTTTATGGATCAGGTCGTCGCGACGTGGGCCATAAGCTTCTTCAGCTTCCATTCTGACTTTCCGGCTTTCACCGACTGTCAACCCAAGTACGGCTTTTTCAAATCCAGCAATGACCTGACTTTGGCCCAAAGTGAATTGAAGCGGGTCACGTCCTTCTGAGGAATCAAATTGTTCGCCGCTGTCCAAAGTGCCGCGATAGTGAACCTTTACAGTGTTCCCATCGGCTGCTTGTGTCATGGTGTTTCCTTTATTCTAAATAAAATAGGCAAGAGATGTGGGGTGTCCCCAACATCACTTGCCTGGTATTTTTTGATCTGCTGAAATCAGTCGATCAGTTTCAAATCGTCAGCTGCTGCGCGACCATTACGGCCTTCGACCAGATCGTATTCAACGCGCTGGCCTTCCGGCAGGTCTGCTAAACCGGCTTTTTGAACCGCTGTGATGTGAACAAAGGCGTCTTTATCGCTGTCATCAGGTTTGATGAAGCCAAAACCTTTGCTGGAATTGAACCATTTAACGGTTCCCTGAGGCATAGTGAAATCCTTGACTTAGACATATTAAATTGAGCATCAAAAAGTGATGCAATCCCTCCCCACACTGTCAGAGGAGAGAAAGTCCAGTCCATCGTTTCACCAAATAGGTAGTAAACCGAAGTGGTAACCTTAAGCGACCTTTCGTCCACGCCTTGGACGTGCGAGTGGGGGGGAGCGTAGCGGCACAATGCGATTCACGCAAGAGAATAAGCAAGTTTAGCCATTTCTATTTACCCAATGTGACTGGATTTTTAGCATCTTGACCAAAGTGTAGATACATGATCGGGTGAAATTTAGTGTAATTTTACAGTCGACTCCAAAGCGGAATGCTTCGGAGGCATCTATTTCCCCGGATAGGAGCAGCGGAAGATTTAGCTTTTTTAGCTATGGGGCAGGCTTCAATATTTGAATTGTAAGTTATTTTACACTTATGGGCTGCTGCAGGCAAATTTTAACTTTTTGTTAAGATATTCAGTGCAGATCAATGGCTAAGAAGAGCACGTAAATGGTGCCATGTCTTAGGTCGTTTTGTTTTCAGTCGCGTATTTCTGAATGTGTTTTATTCAATTGGGGCGCGCCATTTGGCGTGAATGGACATATGAAGATTGCTGCCGATCATCCAGCACATCTTGCTTACAGTGCGTTAAACCGCCAAAGAGAACAGTCGGGTGCGAAAGAGCAAAAGGCACCTGCTGAAAAGCCTGCAGAACAGGCGTTCCAGCTGGATTTATCCAAAGCTGGAACGCGTTATCTGAAGACTTTGAAAAGCCGTTGATCAGTCCATCGCGACTGCCAAAGTGTCATTGTGACCAACGAGCAGATTTCTCAGAAATGGTGCAAGATCGCTGGTGCCGTCAAAACCTGCATCTCTTGCGGCCTTATCTTTCTCAGCATTGGTAGCTGGTGCATCCGCTGCGAAGCTCTTTAAACTTTCGTGGAAGCCAATTGTCATGACGTCCCAGTCCGCACCGGCGATGGCGGTGAAAATCTTGTTTTCGATCTGGCCGGTTGCTTTCAGATACTGATTTTCATCCTGCCTTTGTTTTAACAAAGCGTCATGTGCGCCTGCTTTGGAACGGAACATCTCAATATGATAGAGGCCGGCACCGTCAAAGGCCTTCAATAATTCGTCCAGATGCGGGCCTTCGACAAACCACTCTTCCGAAAAGTCCACCAGCTTGGCGACCTTTGTTTTAAAAGCCTTGTCCGCTGCCATTTCAGGCGTGTCAGGGAGGGGGATGCGAAAATCGTCTAAGGCCTGGATCAGCATGAAATCCCAATGATCGCCCTGACTGTGCCGTAAACGGAAAGGGGCAAAGCGACGGTCTTCGCCATGGGTGCCGGCTTCGCCTTGCGCTTCGATCAGGGCTTTTAATTCCACCCATGCACCGGGCATCGCTCTTAATGTCGTCACGCGATAAGCGGTCACGTTTGTGTTGTCATGGGCCTGTACGCTGAGCAGTCCAAATGACAGGCTTAAGAAAACCAAGCCCAGTTTTATGAGTTTCAACATCTCTTCACCTTCATTCTAAGCTGTGCAGTCAACTGTGCATGTTTCAGCAAAAAAGAAAACCCCGTACAAAGATAGTGCACGGGGTTTTCACAGATTCTATAGGCGTGGAATTAGCCCAGCTGTTCTGCGGCAAAATCCCAATTGGCGAGTTTGTCCAGGAAGACGCCAAGGAAGCCCGGACGGTCATTTTGATAGTCCAGATAATAGGCATGTTCCCAAACGTCACAGGTCAACAGAGGCTTCAAACCATCTGTAATCGGCGTTTCGGCATTTGCTGTGGTCACGATTTTCAATGTGTCGCCATCAACGACCAACCAGGCCCAGCCGGAGCCGAATTGGCCAACGCCTGCGTTTTTGAAAGCATCAGCAAAGGCGGCAAATGATCCGAAAGATGCGTCAATCATTTCAGCTAATTTGCCGCTGGGCTTTCCGCCACCGTTTGGTGACATGGAATTCCAGAAAAATGTGTGGTTCCAGACTTGAGCCGCATTGTTGAAAACGCCTTTGGCATCGGCATTGCCTGCTGTTGCTTGAATGATGTCTTCAAGGGATTTATCTGCAAGATCAGTCCCGTCGATCAATCCGTTCAACTTGTTCACATAGGCGGCATGGTGTTTGCCATGGTGATAGCTGAATGTGTTCGCAGACATATGGGGTTCCAATGCATCAGCGGCATAGGGAAGAGGGGGCAGTTCAAAAGCCATTTTATACTCCTAAGCAGTTCAAATCCATGTCGCGCATTCTCATTGGCGCGCGCTCGGAATGTTATTTAATGGGGCGCATTTAAATATAAAGAAAAATCTTTATTAAATGGCCGGGAAGACGCCGTTCTCACGCAAATGTGCGTGGTTAAAATTAGCTCTGGTGTTTCTGGAATTGATCCCCATATAGGGAGCATTGGTTATTGGAGGAAAGAGACTTGATCACCCGCGCCCGCATTATTCTTTGGCAGGATTTAAATCTTTGGCAAAAAGCCTTGCTGGTTCTAAGCCTGGCAGCAGCATTTGTTCTGGCGATCGCACTTGGTTTTCTCATTCTCTATGCTGTAGCGGTTCTTCTGGCTCTCGGCTTTATTGTCTATGGTGCTGCGGTGATCTGGAATAAATTCTTCGCTCCTAAATCTCAGCGCAAAGACCGTGTCAGGGTCCGTCGCACAAAAGACGGTGTCGTCATTGACGGGGATTTTGAAGAAGAGAAATAAGGCGTTAACTGGATGCACCCTGCGGAGCTTTGCCGCCTTCTGATAGCCTTAGCTGATCAAATCTCCAATTCAACACATAATACTTGATTTATCTGTTCAAGCTCATATCTCTTTCGGGCAATTATCGAAAAGAGTAAGCCCTCGTGAAAGATTTTATCTTAACTCTGTCTTGTGTTGATAAGCCCGGTATCGTCCGCAGTGTCGCAAGCTTTTTAGCCGAATTGGACTGCAATATTTTAGACAGTGCCCAATATGGCGATCCCACGGGCGGTTGCTTCTTCATGCGCGTTCATTTTCAAGGCAGCGCGGTTGCCCATGAAGCCAAAGCCCTTCAGACCCAATTCACGCCTATAGCTGAACGCTATGGCATGAAATGGGCTTTATATGACCGGGCACATAAGCCGCGCACATTGATATTAGTATCTAAATTTGACCATTGCCTGCATGATTTGCTTTATCGCCGCAGAATTGGGGAGTTGCCCTGTGAGGTTGTTGCTGTGGCGTCAAATCATGGAGATGTGGAAAAGGCAGTCGTTGCGGAAGGCCTGCCGTTTCAGGAGATCTCCATCACCAAGGCAACAAAGGCTGATAGCGAAGAAAAGCTGAGGGCTTTGATTGAGAGGCTGGATGTCGAGCTCATCATTCTTGCGCGTTATATGCAGATTTTGAGCGCAGCGTTCTGCGCAGATTATGAAGGTCGGATCATCAATATCCATCACAGTTTTTTACCGTCCTTTAAAGGGGCGCGACCTTATAATCAGGCCTATGATCACGGGGTGAAGCTGATCGGCGCGACGGCGCATTTTGTAACGGCAGATCTGGACGAAGGCCCAATTATCGAACAGGATGTGGCACGCGTTGATCATAGTTTTACAGTGGATGATATGATTGCAGCGGGCCGGGATGTAGAGCGTCAGGCCCTTTCAAAAGCAGTGCGCTATTTTGGGGAAAGACGCATTTTGATGAATGGCGCAAAAACGGTTATCTTTAAATGATGTTGGACACACCTTGTATCAGCCTGATTGTCGCGCGCGCCCATGATAATGTCATTGGCTTTGAAGGGGATATGCCCTGGCATCTTCCCGCTGACTTAAAATATTTCAAGAAAGTGACGATGGGGAAACCTATCATCATGGGGTCGAATACATATCGCTCCATCGGGCGTCCACTGCCTGGCCGCAAGAATATTGTGATCAGTCGAAACCATGATTTTGAAGCGCCTGGCTGTGATATCGCACGCAGCATTGGGGAGGCTGTTGCCTTGGCAGGACCGGTCGAAGAAATCATGGTGATTGGCGGTGCTAAAATATACGCCCTGGCCATGCCATTGGCGCATCGCGTTTATCTGACGGAAATTGACCTGCGTTGCCCCGGCGATACGCATTTTCCAACGCTGGATGAGAGCTGGCATGAGCGTCGTCGAGAGCGTTTTCCAGCCGAGGGTGATCAGCCCGCCTATGATTTTGTGCTCCTTGAAAGAGATCAGCGGTCGGAGCTGTCCTGATGGTGTTCGCCGACGCAAAAATTCCCACATTAGGCGGTCGGCAATTTTGGGGCGATGAATATGTGCAGGGCGGTTGGCGTATTCAGGCCAATATCATCACTGGCGATTATCGCCTCTTGTCCCCATCAAAAATCCGTTTTGCACAAGGCGATTATGAAAGCTGCCTGCAATCTCTGAGGCAGGAGCACCCTAAATCTTATTCCGGGCGACTGATTCTGTGCCTGCATGGCTTGGGGCGGTCTTGGGCAGCAATGGATAAGATTGTAAAATCTTTGGGCACAGCAGGACATGATGTTGAGGCCTTAACCTATCCTTCAACCCGCGCTTCAATTGAGGATCATGCTACGCGATTGATCCGAATTGTCAGCCGCCTGGAAAATGTGAGCCAGGTTGACTTTGTCACACATAGCCTGGGTGGGATTGTTGTTCGTGAAGCTTTGAACCGCAGGACGAGCTGGCCATCTCATGTCAAGACCGGGCGCGTTGCAATGCTGGCACCGCCATATCACGGTGCTGCGGTTGCCCGTATTTTTGAAAAATGGCCCCCGGTTCGCGCCGTTTTGGGGGAAACCTTGGCAGAGCTGGCAGATAATAAATTTGCAGCGGACATTCCAGGCGATATTGAATTGCTGATTGTTGCAGGTGCCATGGGGAATTCAATGGGGCTCAATCCGCTGATTGAAGGTGATGACGATGGGACAGTTGCAGTAAGCGAGACCCGGCCCCATCGCCCCCATGAATTTAAAGCCGTTAAAGCCCATCACAGCCTGATTGCAACAAATGATGAAGCTATTCGGGCTGTGTGCGACTTCTTAAGTTAAAATCAGGTCAGCTGCCGCGCCAGGCGCGAATTATAACTTTCCGTCATCATGAATGTGAGAAGGGCATCGAGGACCCACCAAATCCCGACAAATGCAAGTGGGATAAAGCCCAGCCCCAGCATCCAGGTTGTCGCCCAGCCGATGGTGTTCAGGCCCAGCATGACAAGCCCTGAAAACCACCGGTCCAAATACATACGGTGAACGCCAAAGGTTCCTAAAAAGAACCAAAGTAAATAGGCGATCAGCATGGATTTTGAATTGGCTTCGTAGGTGAGTTCCGCCCTCGTACTGCTGCGTGCGTCTTCAAATCTGTCCCACCTGCTCATTCTGGCCTCCTTGATGTGCGATTATATAACAACTGGATATATAGTAATTTTTCGACTCGTTGCAAGTCGTTGAATTTTTTCTACCTGATTTTAAGTAATGCAAATACAAATATAAATAAAAATGATTGTCTTAATCGAAATAGAGATCATTTCAGAGGTTAAATAAGTTGCATAAATGTCTCTATTCGGTGGATTATTTGCTAAACATGTCTCTTTGATATCGGAATGACTAGAACGATCACTATACTTCCTCGGCCATTTTTCTTTGGCAATTGCACAAATTGGAGGGAACCCTCATGTGGACAGGGAAAAGACAAAGTCGAGTAGCCATCCTTATGGGATCGGTATTGAGTTTGGCGGCAATTGATATCCATTTGCCAGTTTATGCCCAAGACCAAGATGTCCAGGATCAGGACGCAGGTGCAGTTGAGGAAATTTTAATAACAGGGTCACGTATCAGAAGAGACCCATTATCTTCACCAGCGCCGGTTACGGCCCTGGATAGAGAAGATATTCAGGGAACTGGATTGTCATCTATAGGTGATTTGTTGCAACGACTGCCTCAGGCGGGGTCAGCTTTAAACACCAAATTCAACAGCTCCGGTAACTTCGGCTTCTCACCCGATGGCGGCGGTGTTGGCGCAGGTGCGACTGAAATTGCATTGCGTCACTTGGAATCAAAAAGGACATTGGTCATTGTTGACGGCATCCGCTGGGTGCCGGGGAATTCGGCAACGGGTGTGCCTGTGGCTGTGGATTTAAATTCCATTCCCACATCGATGATTGAGCGTATTGAAGTTCTTCAGGATGGCGCATCTGCCATTTATGGTTCTGATGCCATTGGCGGTGTTGTCAATGTGATCACGCGGAAAAACTTTGAAGGCATTGAGTTAAACGCTCAGATTGGCGGCTATATCGATGAAGGGGATGGGGAAACCTATGACTTCAGCGGTATCTGGGGCAAGAAAATGGGAGATACTCATTTTGTTTTCTCTGCCAGCTATGTGAAGCAAAAGCGTGTCAGCGCCGCAGATCGGCCCATCTCCGCTTTTCCAGTTCCGTTTTCTGGAACCTGTGAAGCAGGGGGGTGTTCATCAGGGACGCCACAGGGTCGGTTCATTTTCACAACAGGCTCCGGTGAATTTGCGAATATCACCTTGAATGATGGTGTGTTGAACGATGGGATGGGGAATATTCCTCAATTTGACCCGGATAATCCGGCAAGCCTGGATTTTCACGGATTCACAAACGCCGATCGTTTCAATTTCCAGGGGTTTAATCTGGTTCTGACACCAAATGAGCGGGTGAATATCTTTGGCTCTGTCGAGCATGAGATTAATGAATCTCTCAGTTTCTACATCCGCGGTGCCTATAATGAGCGGGATTCCACCAATCAGGCAGCACCCGAACCGATTTTCATTGGCGCAGGCACAGGGTCTGGGGGGTTCCCGGATACGATTGGCATTGATGTCACTAATCCGTTCAACCCATTTGGCATTACATTGGATGCGGATCCGGTGAATGGGAATTTCATTCTCTTAGGCCGCAGGCCGCTGGAACTCGGCCCTCGCTTATTCACACAGGATATTGAAACCTGGTATGTGGGCGGCGGTTTTGAAGGCGAATTTGAACTGGCTAACGGGAAAGAGATTTTCTGGGACGTGAATGTGGCTGTCGCTGAGAACCGCGGCATGCAAATTAAAAATGGCGCTATCAATATTGCCCGTGTGGCGCAGGCTTTAGGGCCGATTGATCAATGTACTGGTGCCTGTGTTCCGCTTAATCTGATTGGCGGGCAGGGGCCTGATGGGACAGGGTCTATCACGCCTGAAATGGCCGAGTTTATCGGTTTCACGCAAATGGACAGGTCTGGTCAGGATTTTCTTGATTTCACCTTGAATGTGTCTGGTGATCTGTTCGACCTACCGGCGGGTGCTGTTGGGGCAGCACTTGGTTTTGAATATCGAGACCAGGATGGCTTCTTTCAACCGGATCCGGTTGTAGTTGCAGGGGAATCGAACGGTATTCCCGCACGGCCAACCGAGGGTGGCTTTAACGTGGCAGAGTTCTACGGTGAAGTGAATATTCCCTTGATGGCTGATATGCCAGGGGCTGACCTCTTGGAGGTCAATGCCGCATTCCGTATCTCTGACTATAATACAAGTGGGTCAAAGACGACTTATAAGGCAGGTGTACGCTATCGCCCATTTGCTGATCTGCTTGTTCGCGGGACGATTTCAACCGGTATCCGCGCACCAGGCATAGGTGAGTTGTTTGGAACAGCGGCGAGCTTTGATGAAACAATCAATGATCCGTGCTCGGATATGCTGGCTTTAGCCGGTGCCGGTGGCGGGGGTCGTGATGTGGTGCAGTCCGCAGCAATCATTACTGCCTGTGAGGCACAGGGCACGCCGTCTAATGGCTCTTATGTGCAGCCCAATCCGCAAATCCGGATTACGACGGGTGGGAATGACAGTCTGCAGAACGAGACATCAGATAATTATCTGATTGGTGCCGTCTATAGCCCGCAATGGTTTGAAGACCGTGGCTATGGCAATATGAGCCTGGAAATTGACTGGTACCGTATTGAAGTTGACGGTGCGATCCGGGCGCGCAGTGCGCAGGATCAATTGGATAATTGTATTGGGTCTTTCAGCGGAGGGAGTTTTGACAGTGCCCTTTGCGGTGGTATTGGCCGGAATGCAGTTGGAATTATCAACCAGTTCAACAACCGTCTGATTAATCTGGCAAAACTACAAACAGAAGGTTTGGACTTCACTTTGAATTATCAAAGTTCCGATACGGACTTTGGTCTTTTTGGGGTGAACTTCACAGCGAACCATCTGATTGAATTTGCTGAGATCGAAACGACGGATGCTGGAACAATCAAATTGGATCGTACGGGTCTCGCCCTTGCGGGGGCAAGAGAGCTTGCCTTTCCTAAATGGCGTTGGAATGCGGCATTTGATTGGTCACTTGGTGACTTCCAGCTTCGTCTGACAGAGCGCTTTATCGGTGGTGTCGATGAGTTGAATACAGTCGATCTTGACGGCAATCCATCGCGTATTCCAAGCGAGTTTTACACCGATATTCAGTTGAATTATACGCCTGAATATTTGGGGAATGAAGTGACAGTGACCCTTGGTGTGAACAACCTCTTGGACAATGACCCGCCTGCATGTTTCAGCTGCGGTTTAAATGCCTTTAATGCCAATTTGCACGATGTGCCTGGTATGTTTGGGTATTTCCGCTTGAGCTGGCGGCCAGGCAGCGATGGCTAAGGGATTGGGGGAGGGCTCCGGCCCTCCCTGTCTGATTTCAGGTAATGGAAATCTTTGGTGCTGATTTTACCGTCGTTTTTTCCAGAGTTTTAACCAGGTTTTCTGCAACAGAGATGAAGGCCTGTGCCTGTGCGGATGTTTCATCCTGGGCAACAATTGGTGTGCCGGCGTCTGATGTTTCTCTGATCTTTAAATGTAAAGGCAGCTCGCCCAAAAACGGTGCGCCTAATTTTTCTGCCGTCTCTCTCGCACCGCCATGACCGAAGATATGAGATGTATCGCCGCAATTGGGGCAAGTGAAGCTGCTCATATTTTCCACCAAGCCCAGAATGGGAATGCCGACTTTTTCAAACATAGCGATGCCTTTGCGTGCATCAATAAGCGCAATATCCTGAGGTGTGGACACAATGACGGCCCCGGTCAGCGGAACTTTCTGCGCCATGGTCAATTGGATGTCCCCCGTACCTGGAGGCATATCCACCACGAGAATATCCAATGGGGCCCAATCCACATCCTGCAGCATTTGAGAAAGAGCGCTGGTTGCCATCGGCCCGCGCCAGATCATGGGTGTATCCACATCAACCAACAGGCCGATGGACATGGCTTTTAACCCAAAGGCTATTTTTGGTTTCAGTTTTTTCCCATCGCTGTCCGGTTTGCCTTTCAAACCTAATAATCTGGGAACGGACGGTCCGTAGATATCGGCATCCAATAGCCCGACTGTTTTTCCCATTTTGGATAATGCCAGAGCCAGATTCGCTGCAACCGTTGATTTGCCGACACCGCCTTTGCCGCTGGCCACCGCGATAATTGCGTCGATGCCGGGCAGACCGCTTACACCTTGTGGCTTTGGTGTAGGCGCGGGTGCCGCCTGGCTTTCCTGCTCCGCGGTCAACACAATAGTTGTTTTAGTGACACCGGGCAGGCTTTGGATGGCGACCTCTGCTGCTTGCCTTAAGGGTTCTTTCGCTTGCCCGGCAGCACCCACTTCCAAAGCGAATCCGATATGGCCGTCTCTTATGCTGAGCCCTTGAACCATTTCGCTTGAGACGATGTCTCGCCCGGTTTCAGGATCGATGACAGAGGACAGGGTTTTCAAGACAAGGTCTTTATCGAGGGTCGTCATGGGGTCTTCCATTCGCTTTTTTGTGATTTTCCGGCAAATCTGCACCGTCTCGCGTTGCAGCCGGTCACTTTGAAGCCTATATAAGCTGTTGGAGAAAAAATTTCATCGCTTGAATGCAAGAAATCATGTGTTTGAACAAAGTAATGTCAGGAGCTTTATCCTATGCCTTGGGAAAATAACGGGGGCGGCAATGGCGGCCGAAATCCATGGGGGCAAGGCCCTCGCGGCGGCGGAGGTGGCGGTCAGCGCCCACCGGACATAGATGATGTCATTCGCCAAAGTCAGGAAAAGCTTCAAAAACTTGTGCCGGGCGGTCTTGGCGGTGGACGCGCGATTGTGTTCATCGCTTTGCTGTTTGTACTTCTTTTTGCAGTGATCACGTCCTTTTACCGCGTTGATACCGGTGAGCAGGGTGTGGTCTTGCGGTTTGGCAAATTTGTTCGAACCGAAGCGCCGGGCCTGCATTTGAAACTGCCAGCGCCCTTTGAGACTGTCATGACCCCGAATGTTGAACGTGTGAACAGCATCGATGTCGGCTTTCGCCAGGCAGGTGCGCGGGTTAGTCAAACTGCATTGCAAAATGAAGCTTTGATGCTGACAGGTGACGAAAATATCATCGATATTAACTTCACAATTTTTTGGCGGATTAAGCCTGACGAAGGCTCGGCGGGGAATTTCCTGTTTAATATCCAACGCCCACAGGAAGTGACTATTAAAGACGTCGCTGAAAGCGCGATGCGTGAAGTGGTTGGCCAGACCCGTTTGGAAGATGCTTTAACGGCACAACGTGGTCAGATCCAGGTGGATGTTCAGCAACAGATCCAAGATGTCTTGGATGGCTATGAATCAGGCATTCAAATCACTGAGGTGAAGCTTGAAAAAGTTGATCCACCGGCCGCTGTTATTGATGCTTTCCGTGATGTTCAAGCGGCAAAAGCGGATCAGGAACGTCGCGTGAATGAAGCTCAGGCTTATTCCAATGACATTCTGCCCCGTGCAAATGGTCAGGCACAACAAATCATTCAAGCAGCCGAAGGGTATAAGGCTGAGGTTGTCAATCGGGCCACCGGTGAGGCCTCTCGTTTTTCTGCTGTTTATGACCAATATGTTTTAGCGAAAGACGTCACAAGACGGCGGATTTATCTGGAAACCATGGAAGATATTTTTCAAGGCACGGACAAAGTCATTGTGGATCAAGGTGCAGGTCAGGGCGTTGTCCCTTATCTGCCTTTGCCTGAAATTGAAAAACGTCGGAACTAAGGAAAGGGTGAGACTATGACTGGAAAATCATTTACGGCCCTGTTCCTTGCTGGATTATTGGCCATTATCGGCTATTTCAGTATCTTTCAGGTCTATGAAACCGAACAAGCTATTGTCATTCAATTTGGTGATCCAAAACGCACGGTTCTGGAGCCGGGGTTGAAGTTTAAACTTCCCTGGCAAAATGTTGTGACTTTGGACCGCCGTATTTTAAACTTGGATGTGCAGCCGGAACAGGTCAGTGCGGCTGATCAGAAGCGGATGGTTGTGGACGCCTTTGCGCGTTTTCGTATCGATGATCCGTTGAAAACATATCTTCGTGTAAATAACGAGAACGGCGCGCGGAACCGGTTGGAAACGCTTGTGCGTTCAACCGCGCGTGAGGTGTTGGCACAGCAGACATTTGCGACTTTGCTTAGCTCTGAGCGTGGACGGTTGATGACGGAAATTCGTGATCAGGCCAATCGAGCTGCAGCAGACATCGGCCTGACCATTGTTGATGTGCGGATTAAGCGGGTGGACCTGCCTGACGAAAACTCTCAGGCTATTTATCGCCGTATGGAAACGGAACGTCAGCAAGAAGCGGCTCAAATCCGGTCTGAGGGTGATGAACTGGCATTGAAAATTCGCGCAAAGGCGGATCGGGATCGCACCATCATTTTGGCGGAAGCTGAGAAGAACGCGAATATCCTGCGTGGTGAAGGGGATGGGGAAGCTGTCCGTATTTTTGCCGATGCTTTTGGAAAAGACGTGGATTTCTTTAACTTTTATCGCTCCATGCAGGCGTACCGCAAAGCACTGGGGCAGTCAGATACGACAATGGTTCTCTCACCTGATAGCGAGTTTTTTGAGTTCTTTGGTGAGTCTGAAGGCAGTGATGATCGTTGATAAACGATGGCTGACCTCATAACGGCTATCGGTTTGGCATTGGTGTTAGAGGGCGTTTTATACGCCCTCTTTCCTGATGCGGCCCGGCGTATGATGGCTTTTGCACTTTCATCCCCTGTAGCTCATTTGCGAATTGGCGGATTACTTGCCGTCATTTTAGGAGTCACAATTGTGGGATTGATGCGCGGAATAACTTGATTTTCACGCCTTTTGGTCCATTTTTGACCTTAAAAGCAGGGAATAAAACGCTCAGGGCACAACTGGGCGTAAAAACATGTTGAGTTGACGCTTAAGCCCTGGTGACACTTTAAAAGTCACCTAAATCTAGGTTTCAGGCGTAGCTGTAACATCAGAAATTGGTGAAGGAAGAAAGATCAGTGATGAATTTGTCCCCAACAAAGTGGTTGGTTGATTTTAAAGCAGGAGCCATATCTCTGGGCCTGGCCGCATCCTTTATGCTGGCACAGCCCATTGACCCTGCAATTGCCCGGGCGGCACCGGAGAGCTTTGCTGACCTTGCTGAAGAAATGTCACCGGCGGTGGTCAATATTTCTTCCACGCAAAAAGTTGACGTTCAACGACGGAACGGCCTTATTCCCAATCTTCCTCCAGGGTCTCCTTTAGAGGAATTTTTCCGACGCTTTGGCGAGAGAGGCCAAGGCCAGGAAGAGGAAGAAGATGAAGAACCGATCGAGCGTGAGGCACGGTCTCTTGGGTCCGGTTTTGTTATTGACCCTGACGGCTATATTGTAACCAATCACCATGTGATTGATGGTGCCGACACCATTACCGTTCAATTCGATGACGAATCTGAATTTGAAGCCACGCTGGTTGGAAGTGATAGCGAAACCGATGTTGCGCTGTTGAAAATCACAGGGGACGATCCGTTTCCATATGTGAAATTCGGCAATTCAGACGACGTCCGTGTTGGTGACTGGGTTATGGCCATTGGTAATCCATTTGGCCTGGGCGGGTCCGTGACCGCTGGTATTTTATCCGCGCGTCATCGGAATATTAATGCGACAGCATATGATGACTTTCTACAGACCGATGCTTCGATTAACCGCGGGAATTCCGGCGGTCCTATGTTCAATATGGATGGCCAGGTCATCGGTGTGAATACAGCTATTTTCTCACCGACCGGTGGGAATGTCGGTATCGGCTTTGCCATTCCATCCAATATGGTGCAACGCGTCGTTGGTCAGCTGCGTGAGTTTGGTCGGGCCAAGCGGGGTTGGTTAGGTGTTGTGATCAATGCTGTGACTAAAGACATCGCGCAAAGCCTTGGTATGGAAAAAGCCCGCGGTGCGATTATCGCCTCTGTCAATGAGAATAGCCCGGCGGACAAAGCCGGTTTCAAGCCCGGTGATGTGGTTTTGAAATTCGCTGGTGAAGACGTCAAAGACAATTCTCATTTAGTACAACTGGTTGGGAAACAGCCAGTTGGTGAGACCATTCGTGTCCGCGTTCTTCGGGATGACAAAGAAGTCAATCTGCGTGTGAAGCTTGGGGAACGCCCACTGCCTGAAGATCAGGTCGCAAGTGCGGCACCCAGTGAAACGCCTGATGAGGTTGCTCCTGCGTCGGTTCTTGGTATGAATCTGCGCTCAGTAACATCTGATATGCTGGAACAGATGGAACTGCCTGATGATATTGGCGGTGTTGCTGTCATTGATGTGAAGCGCAGCAGCGATGCAGGCCGCAAAGGTCTGTCGCCTGGTGACGTTATCGTTCAAGTGAATGGCAAATCTGTTGCCACGCCTGAAGAAGTGGAAGCGCAAGTTGCGGCCGCGGAAAAGCAGGGCCGTCCAACGGTGTTGCTGCGCTTGTTCCGCAACGGGACTTATTTCCATACGGCGGTTAAAGCAGATAGCTAAGTCTCGGATTGAGAAAAGATGAGAACCCCGCGGCTTGTTCTGCGGGGTTTTTTCATGCCTCAAATTCTGATTTGGCTATGCCCTGAAGGTAAAGAAGCGCAGTCAAATCACCGTGGTTAATCGCGACTTGAGCGACATCCTGCGCTTTGGGTTTGGCGTGATAGGCGACGGATAATCCCGCTGCTTCCAGCATGGGAATATCATTTGCTCCATCTCCCACCGCGATGCTTTGCTCAGCTTTCAAACCTTTGGTGCTGAGGAGTTTGTTCAAACTGTCTAACTTGGTCTGCGCATTTGAGATGGGCGGAACGACTGTTCCTGTCAGCTTTCCGGATAAAACACCTAATTCGTTTGACCGATGCATGTGGAAACCGAGAGTTTCAGCGACCCGCCCGGTAAAAAATGTAAACCCCCCAGAGACCAGAGCGCAATAAGCACCTTTCGCCCGCATGGTTTTAATCAAAATGCGAGCGCCGGCGTTATAGCGCACCCGCTCCTCATAGCATTGTTCTAAAACCGCAATATCCATGTCTTTTAGCAGTGCGACGCGACTGGCCAAAGCTTCGTTAAAGTCCAGCTCTCCCCGCATGGCGGCTTCTGTGATTGCAGAGACTTGCTCTTTTAAATTGGCAAAATCCGCCAGCTCATCAATGCATTCAACTGATATGATCGTACTGTCCATATCGGCGAGGAGGAGCTTTTTTACACCACTGTCAGCGGGGAGAAAGCCCAGATCGACAGGAAGCGTGTTGAAAACTTCTTCAACCATTCTCTTTGCATCATCCGTTGAGGGCCCAGAAAAGTGCAGGTCTGCTGCCACATTCGGAGCCAGCCAGTTTGTGTCTCCCACATCGGCGTTTAAATTTGCTAATGCGCGACGTGCCTCATCCATTATGCTAGGAGAGAGACAAGCATCCTGTGCGGAAGAGATGAAAACTGCTTTATGAGCCATAAGAAGTGGCAACCTTCATGAATGAGACGACTAAGAATCCGGTGCTGTTTATTGCAGGGCCGACAGCAAGCGGCAAGTCTGCACATGCGATAAAATTGGCGCAGGCCTTAAATGGCGTCATTATCAACGCGGATAGTATGCAGGTTTATGAAGATTTGCGCGTTCTTTCTGCGCGCCCCTCAATAGAGGAAGAAGCCCAAGCCCCTCATCGTCTCTATGGGATGGTTGAGGCGGGGCAAAACTGGTCTGTTGCCAAATGGCTGGAAGCTGCTCTGACCGAAGTGGAAAGCTGCTGGGCATTGGGCCAACTCCCAATCCTTACAGGAGGGACGGGGTTGTATTTTAAGGCCCTGGAGCAAGGCTTGGCACATATCCCGGATGTTCCAAAAGAAATCCAGGAAGAAGCAGATGATATTTTGGCAAATTCCGGCATTCAAGAGCTGTGGGCGCAGTTGGAGGCGCTGGATAATGAAAGCTTTGACAGGCTGCATCCCAATGATCGGCAGCGTATCCGACGGTCCTGGGAGGTTGCCCGTGCAACCGGACACCCTCTTTCCTATTGGTATGCGCAGGGGCAATCGGGTCTGTTAAGCCGTGGTGATGTCCGTCTCAGGCGCTATGCTATCACTCCCGATCGTGACACTCTTTATGCGCGCTGCGAGAAGCGTGTTCTGCATATGGTTGAGAATGGAGCGTTGGACGAGGTGCGTGCGCTTTTGAACAAGGAGCCCGGCCAGGAAAAAGGCGTGATGAAAGCATTGGGCGTTCCCGAATTAGCCGCGTTTTTGACGGGAGACCTTTCCTTGGATGATGCGATTTCTTTATTGCAGCGCAACACAAGGCGCTATGCCAAACGCCAGTTGACCTGGTTTCGGCATCAGGCTGCCCATTGGGAATGGCAAGATACGCAATTAAATGTCAAAAATATCATAGATTCTTTTTCATAAATTATTATAATTTGTTTGACAGTGTAATTTGAGGCCCGTAATGTGCCGCCGAATTCCGGATGAAAAGAGCAAAAACGCTCATTTTCAGCCGGTTTTTTGTCAGATCAGATTTTATGCTGTTCGCCAATGCAGCAAAAAGGAAACGATTGTGAAGAGTATCCAGGTTAAAACACAGACAGGGAATAAGACTTCAGCGCAGATGAGCGGTGCCGAAGTCGTTGTCCGTGCATTAACTGACCTTGGTGTGGAGGTCGTCTTTGGGTATCCGGGCGGCGCTGTCCTTCCTCTTTATGACGAGATTTTCCGACAAAATAATATTCGCCATATCCTCGTGCGGCATGAACAGGGTGCTGCCCATGCGGCGGAAGGCTATGCGCGGGCCACGGGCAAGCCCGGTGTGGTCCTGGTGACGTCTGGTCCAGGGGCTACAAATGCAGTGACGGGCATTGCGGATGCTTTATTGGATTCTATCCCCATTGTCGTTTTAACGGGCCAGGTGGCAACCCATTTGATTGGTAATGATGCTTTTCAGGAAGCGGATACGGTTGGTATCACCCGCCATTGTTCGAAGCATAATTATCTGGTGAAAGATTCTGACCGGTTGGCAGAGGTTATTTTTGAAGCTTTTCACGTTGCGACTTCAGGTCGCCCAGGTCCCGTTGTTGTCGACCTGCCTAAAGATATTCAAGTCGCACCGGCCCCATATAGAAAGCCGAAACATGTCGCGCACAAGACCTATCGCCCTCAGGTCAAAGGGGACAGTGGTGCCATTGAGCAGGCTGTAAACTGGCTGGCGAAAGCGAAGAGGCCGATTTTATATACCGGTGGCGGTGTGATTAATTCCGGCAAGGCCGCGTCGCAATTGTTGCGGGAATTGGCACGCATTACCGGCGCGCCGGTTACATCTACATTGATGGGGTTAGGGGCTTATCCGGCCAGTGATGAACAATTTGTCGGCATGCTGGGCATGCATGGAACTTATGAAGCTAATATGGCCATGCATGACTGCGATGTGATGATTTGTATCGGCGCCCGGTTTGATGATCGAGTGACGGGACGCGTTGATGCCTTTTCCCCGGGTTCGAAAAAAGTTCATATCGATATCGACCGATCCAGCATAAATAAAAATATAGCCGTGGATCTGGGCATTGTTGGCGATGTGGCCCATGTGTTGGAAGACATGATCAAATGCTGGAAATCAAAGGCACATCAGAAACAGGACGCTTTATTGCGCAAATGGTGGGCGCAAATCAACGAATGGCGCGCTGTTGAGTGTTTAAAATTTGAGCAGGGTGATGGCCGGATTTTGCCGCAACATGCTATTCGTCGTATCTATGAGCTGACCAAAGATAAAAATCCCATTGTCGCAACAGATGTGGGGCAGCATCAGATGTGGGCCGCCCAATATTTTGGCTTTGATGCGCCAAATCGCTGGCTGACATCCGGAGGGTTGGGCACGATGGGCTATGGCTTGCCAGCAGCCATTGGGGCACAGATCGCAAATCCTGATGATCTGGTGATAACCATATCTGGTGATGCGTCCATTCAAATGAATATCCAGGAAATGGGAACGGCTAACCAATTCCGCCTTCCTGTTAAAGTTTTCATTCTGAATAACGAATATATGGGTATGGTGCGTCAGTGGCAGGATTTGACTTATGATGGTCGTTACGCGCATAGCTATAGTGACGCCTTGCCGGATTTCGTGGCGCTTGCACAGGCCTATGGGTGGAAGGGCCTTGTTATTGACAAACCTGAAGAACTGGATGCTGGTATCCAGGCCATGTTGGACCATGGTGGTCCGGTCATTGTTGATTGTCGGGTGGCAAAACTGGAAAACTGCTTCCCCATGGTGCCGTCGGGGGCGGCCCATAATGATATGATCCTGGGGCCTGATCAGGTTGCCGGGGCATTGGATGAAGATGCTGAAAGCCTGGTCTAAGCCATGATAAAGAAAAATGAACCCATAGAACGCCATACTATTGCCGTGCTTGTGGATAATGAAGCCGGTGTACTGGCGCGCGTTGCAGGCCTGTTTTCAGGCCGCGGCTATAATATTGACAGCCTGACCGTGTCGGAAGTGTCCGCCAATCATGATGTGTCCCGCGTGACGATTGTGACATCTGGCACGCCCATGGTGATTGAGCAGATCAAAGCGCAGTTGGAACGCCTGGTACCTGTGCGCAAAGTGAATGACCTGACGGTTGATGGCCCACATGTTGAGCGGGAAATGGCGCTGATCAAAGTGCGTGGGGAAGGGGACAAGCGTGTGGAAGCCCTACGCCTGGCCGATGCTTTCCGGGCGCGTATTGTGGATAGCACCAATGCTTCATTCGTATTTGAGATCACAGGGGCGTCTGCCAAAATTGACGCCTTTACCGATTTAATGCGCGATATTGGATTATGTGAAATTGCCCGAACCGGCGTTGTTGGTATAACCAGGGGCAAAGACGTCCTTTAAAGAATAAACCCAAAACCGAATTTGATTTTTGAATAAGGAGAAGCGTTGATGCGCGTCTATTACGATCAAGATGCCGATGTTGGCTTGATTAAAGGAAAGAAAGTCGCCGTCATTGGTTATGGCTCTCAAGGCCATGCGCACGCAGCGAATTTGCGGGATTCAGGTGTGGCGGACGTGGCGGTTGCTTTGCGTGATGGTTCGAAAACCGTTGTTAAAGCCGAGGCAGCCGGCTTTAAAGTCATCAGCAACCGTGAAGCAGCTCAATGGGCTGATGTCATCATGATGCTGGCTCCTGATGAAAATCAGGCGGAGATTTGGGCGCAGGACCTGGCCCCCAATATGAAAGAAGGTGCAGCTTTGGCATTCGCCCACGGACTGAATGTGCATTTCGGTCTGATTGAACCGCGCGCGGATATTGATGTGTTCATGGTGGCACCAAAAGGCCCAGGCCATACGGTGCGGTCTGAATATGCCCGTGGTGGTGGGGTGCCGTGTTTGCTGGCGGTGGCGCAGGATGCGTCAGGCAATGCCCATGATTTGGCTTTATCCTATGCATCCGCCGTTGGTGGCGGTCGTGCAGGTGTTATTGAGACCACCTTCCGCGAGGAATGTGAGACCGATTTATTTGGTGAACAGGCTGTCTTATGCGGCGGTTTAAGCCAATTGATCATGGCGGGCTTTGAAACATTGGTTGAAGGCGGCTATGCCCCTGAAATGGCCTATTTCGAATGCCTTCATGAAGTGAAGCTGATTGTTGATCTGATGTATGAAGGGGGTATTGCCAATATGCGTTATTCCATTTCCAACACAGCGGAATTCGGCGATTATGTCACTGGCCCACGGGTGATTACCGACGAGACAAAAGCTGAAATGAAAAACGTCCTGACCGATATTCAAGAAGGCCGTTTTGTGCGTGATTTCATGCTGGACAATAAAGTTGGTAATCCGTTTATGAAGGCTAAACGCCAGCTTCAGTCTAAGCATCAGATTGAAGAAGTGGGTGAACGCCTGCGCGCCATGATGCCTTGGATTACTCAAAATAAGTTGGTTGATAAGTCCAAAAATTAGGGCACATTATCTCTCAAAGAGAATTGAGGGATTGAAATATGCGTTTTGGGCGGCTTCTGTTTTTATCTTTACTGATCTTGTTATCGGCATGTGGAGAAGAACCGCCCAAGGCGAAAACACCTATCCCGGAAGAGGCAACACAAACCCTGTCTCAACCTCGGTTCCAGGAACTTGAGAATTGGACCTGGGCTGAATTGGCCGGTGAATTTGGGGCAGTGCGCTATGGCACAGTGCCTGAGAGAAGCCCTGGAAAAGGCCATGTGGTTCTGTTCCCCGGTTTCAGTGCGCCCATTGAGATTTATTTCGAAACGCTGAGAGAGTTGGCGCAAGATGGCTATGGCGTGATTGCTTTTGACTGGCCGTCTCAAGGGGGGTCGTCTCGTCCTTTAAATGAGCGCGACAAAATCCATGCGGATTCAATGGATGGTCATTTGGCCGCTGCGGAAGCTGTCCTGGCACAGATTGATGGCAATGGGCCGCTTTATATGTTGGCAAGTTCAATGGGAAGCCAACTTGGCACGCGGTATCTCGCAAACCACCCGGATGCATTTAATGCGGCGATCCATGTCACGCCTGCTTATGGATTGAATACGGGAGGGACGCCGGAATGGCTGGCGCGTTTCATGGGTAATTTGATGCCGGGTGAGGATTATACTCTGGGATCCCAAGACTGGGATTATAATCCGGATGTCTTAATGGGAATAAGCGCGTGTAGCAGTGATCTTGAGCGGATGCAATTGTGGCAGGCGTGGATGATTGAAAAGCCTGAACTTCGTATCGGCGGTATGACCTATAGTTTCCTGGATGCCATGTTTGAAAGCGCGGAAATCTCCGCCTCAGATGCAGTCTTGAAGTCGATCAAAACCCCAATCTTCATGGCGACGGCGGGGCAGGATACTTATGTTCAGACACCCGTGGCGCAAAAGGGGTGTGAGACTTTGGAAAACTGCGAGCTTCATCATTATGAAGACGCAAAACACTGTCTGCTTGAGGAAACGGATGATATCCGTGTCGGGCTGATAGAGAATATGCGGGCGTTTCTAGCGCGTCACTGATTATTTGAACTTCCCAAGCAGGGTGATCAGCTCGTTAAATTTGGTGCGTTGATCGTCTGGATCGCCACTTTCAATTGCCTCGGAAATGCAATGATCTGCATGGTCTTTTAAAACCTCTTCTTCGGCCCTTTTTAATGCCGCTTTTATAGCCTGGATCTGTGTGAGCACATCAATGCAATACCGCTCCTCCTCGACCATGCGGGACAGGCCTCTAACCTGGCCTTCAATGCGGTTTAGTCGTTTCACGATTTGATCGCGGCGTGGGTGATGTGTGCTCATAAATGTAATTTACCGAAGCTTTGCCGATGTGCCAATCTTTGAATGATGGGTCAGGCCCGCATATCCTTTGAACTATCCATAACAACATAAGACGTAATAGAAACCACTTGCGCTACAACGCCCAGGACTTCGGAATGGAAGTGCTTGTAAGCGGCGAGATTGGGAACTTCGACCCGCAGTAAATATTCAAAGCTGCCCGCCACATTGTGACATTCCCGGACCTGGGGTGCCAAGTCCATAGCGCGTTGAAAAGCCTCCTGATCTTCTTTTAAATGCCTGGATAGGCCCACTGCTACATAAATGGTGAGGCCGTTTCCAAGGGCTAACGGGTCAATGATGGCCCGGTAGCCTTTGATGATGCCAACGCGCTCCAACTCCTGGACGCGGCGCAGGCATGCCGATGGAGATAAGCCAATCTTCTCTGCGAGGTCGGAATTGCTTATGCGTCCTTCATTTTCAAGAATGTGCAATATTCTTTGATTTATATGGTCAATAATCGTCATATATTGTGAAATTAGAGTATTTTTAGCAAAGAAAGCAAGGAAATTGATTTCATTGATCGTTATTATTGCACTGTTTGGGAATTGACTTCTAAGGATTAGTCCGTGCTTGTTGAACACATCTCCGCGCTTGCGGCCTTTGCTTTTGTTTCCAGTATTACGCCTGGGCCCAATAATTTCATGTTGATGGCGTCTGGTGCAAATTTCGGTTTGAAGAGGACAGTGCCGCATATGCTGGGTGTGACATTGGGCTTTGCCTTCATGATCTTGCTCGTGGGGGCAGGTATTATTCAGATTTTTCGCGCCTTTCCACAGATTTATGACGTGATGAAGGTTTTAGGCGTTGCCTATCTGCTCTTTCTTGCATGGAAGATTGCAAGTGCTGCACCCGTTGGAGAACAAGGGCGTGTGGCCCAGGCAAAGCCGCTGACGTTTTTTCAGGCGGCTTTATTCCAATGGGTAAATCCAAAAGCCTGGACTATGGCCGTGACAGGGGTGACGGCTTATGCCTTGCCGTCAGATCCGGTTTTTGGGTTGTTTCTGATTGGGGTGGTCTTTGCGCTGGTGAATTTACCATCCGTATCAACCTGGGCCATCATGGGTACGCAAATTCGCCGAGTCCTTGACGTACCCTGGAAATTGCGGGTGTTCAATATGAGCGCTGGGCTGCTGCTGGTTGCGTCGCTTTACCCTGTTGTCTTTAGCTAAGCATTTTACGGATTGCGCCCATAATCTTGCCCCCAAGTTCAGGGCATTGCTCAGGATAGAGATAAGGTTCAATCAGCTCTAGTTCCATGATAAGCAGAATGCCATCCTCTCCCCGCAGCATGTCGACCCGCGCGTATAAAGGTGGCGTTTCGAACCGGCTGAGCGTGTTTCGGGCGGCCTCAATGTCTGATGCGGGTGGGTTGATCATGCTTTCCTGCCCGCCATAGGAAGACTGAATGCGATAGTCGCCGTCTGCCGGCCGCTTAAGCACAGCGTGGCTGAATGTTCCGCCGATGAAGATGAAGGAGATTTCTCCTTCGCTTGATATGGCTGGCATGAAGGGTTGCAGCATCATAGGGCGATTAAAGTGAGGGAATAGGTCATTTTGATGAATAAGAGACTGTCCTTCGGCACTTGCCCCCACCTGTCGTTTTACAACGAGCTTTTCACACTGAAAATGCTGAAAGGCCTTGTCCAGGTCTGCTGGGCCTGGATTGTCTATGAACAGGGTTGGGATGATTGGTGTGCCGCTGTCTTCAAGATCCTTCAAATAAGATTTGTCAGCATTCCACCCAATCAGGGCCAATGGGTTTAAAAGCAGGGTCTGTCGGTCGATCAAAGTAAGCTTTTTGAGAAATTCCGCAAAGCGGTCTTGATAGTCCCAGCACGTGCCAATGATCGCGGCGTCAAATTGAGAAAAGTCGATATCATCATCCCATGAAATGTCTGTGACTTCGGCGCTTTCGGCCTTTCTAAGGCTTTCCATCATGAAATCATGTTCGAAGGCATCCCCGCGACGATGTGGGGAGCTTGGAATAGTGATTTGCGAAGCGAGATAAGCGATCTTCATAGGAATATCCAACTGGCGAATTTTGGGCGAATATATGCGTTTTTTCGTGACTTTAACAACACTCATCTGTTGGTTTCGTCCACGTAGATCACCGCTTTGATTTCAATGGCTGGGCGGCTTGGAAATCTGGAAAAAGGACCGGGCAGAAACAGCTGATCTTCAATATGCGATGAAATGAATTTCTGATGCGGTAAAAGGTTGGCGTTTGCCCAAGCTTGCGGCTAGCTTGGGTAATTACAAAAATCCTTGAGGAGGGTACGATAAATGAAACGCCTATTATTGGCTGGCGTCTGCCTTGGCATATTGGCAGGCTGTGACGCCCAGACAGATAATTCAGATACGACTGAAGCCATGGAAATGGCATCGGAAATGTCAAAAGCTGAGTTGGGAAAATTCGGTATTGAGCTGACAGCTATTGATGAAACAGTGCGTCCCCAGGACGATTTTTATGCGCATGTGAATGGCACCTGGCTGAAGACATTTGAAATCCCCGGCGATCGGTCCAATTACGGATCCTTCACCAAATTGGCTGAATTGTCTGAAGAGCGTACAAAAGCGATCATTGAAGAAGCCGCTCAGACATCCGCTGGGGAAGGCAGCGAGGCTGCTAAAATCGGTGCTCTTTATAAAAGCTTCATGGATGTTGAGCGCATCAATGAAATGGGATTAGAGCCAATTCGTGCAGATCTGGATGCTATTGCAGCATTGGAAACGCATGCAGATGTGGCGAAAACACTTGCCAATATGACGGTTAATGGTGGTTCTTCCCCGATTAACTTCTTCATTACCCAGGATTCTAAAAATCCTGAATCCTATATCGCTTATTTCACCCAGACAGGCCTGGGTTTGCCGGATCGGGATTATTATTTGGAAGATAATGAACGGTTTAACGACATCCGTGAGAAATATCTGGCTTATATCACAGCGATTTTAAGTGAGGCCGGTGTTGATGGCGCTGGAGATAAAGCAAATGCAATCATGGCCCTTGAAACCAAGATGGCCGAAGTGTTCTGGTCGCGTACAGAAAGCCGGAACCGTGATAAAACCTATAACAAGTTTTCTCGTGAAGAACTGATTGCTGCCAATGGCGATTTTGACTGGAACAGCTATTTCGATATCGTCGGGCTGGGAAGTCAGCAGGATTTCATCGTTCGCCAACCATCCTCTCTGGAAGGTGTTTCCAAGATTTTCTCAGAGGTAAGTGTCGATGATTGGAAGGCTTATTTAACATTCCACATGTTGGATGGTGCTGCACCGGTCTTGTCTGATAATTTTGTCGACCTGGCTTTTGATTTTAATTCCAAAACCCTGTTTGGCGTGCCGCAAAACCGCGATCGTTGGAAGCGTGGTGTTTCTTTTGTTGAAGGTGCTGTCGGGGAAGCAGTCGGCAAAATCTATGTCGAGCGACATTTTGCACCGGAAGCAAAGGCCGCGATGGATGATTTGATCACCAATCTGACCAAAGCCTTTGAAATTTCCATCAAAGATCTGGAATGGATGGGTGAAGAAACCAAAGAACAGGCTTTGACCAAACTTTCCAAATTTGATCCGAAAGTCGGTTATCCAAGTAAATGGAGGGATTATTCGGCATTGGAAGTCAGCGCGGATGACCTTGTAGGCAATGCGCGTCGTGCAAATGCTTTTGAACACTGGCGGAATATCAAAAAACTGGGCGGACCGATTGATCGCACAGAGTGGGGCATGACACCGCAAACGGTGAACGCCTATTATAATTCCACGAAAAATGAGATCGTTTTCCCTGCTGCTATTCTGCAGCCGCCATTCTTTGATCTTCATGCTGATCCAGCTGTAAATTACGGCGGTATTGGCGCGGTAATCGGCCATGAAATTGGCCATGGTTTTGATGATCAAGGCTCTAAATCCGATGGCGATGGTGTTTTGAGAAACTGGTGGACTGATGGAGATCTCAGCGGGTTCAAGGCACGCACGGATGCACTTGTTGCGCAATATGACGCTTATGAGCCGCTTCCTGGTGAGCATGTGAATGGTCGCCTGACATTGGGTGAGAATATCGGTGATCTGGGTGGTCTGACCATTGCCTATGAAGCTTATAAACTTTCCCTGGGTGGCAAAGAAGCGCCAGTCATCGACGGCTATACGGGTGATCAGCGTTTCTTCATGGCCTGGGCGCAGGTTTGGCGCCGTTTGTATCGTGATGAAGCTTTAAGTAACCGCTTGAAGACTGACCCGCATTCCCCATCAGAACAACGAACCAATGGTATCGTTCGTAACATTGACGCCTGGTATGAAGCTTTTGATGTCAGTGAAGAAGATGGCATGTATCTGGCACCGGATGAACGTGTCTCTATCTGGTAAAAGCTGAAAGACAAAAGAAAAGGGCGGGGCTGATATCAGCCCCGCCCTTTTTACGCGCACCATGCTTTACTTCTTTTCGATTTCCTTCAAGCGTTTTTCCAGTTTCTCAATGGCTTTTTTCCGTGCTTCGGCTGACCGCTTGTCTTCATCTTTCAAAGCTGCGATTGTTCTTCTTAATACGTCTGGATCATCGATGGAAACGTCCCCGACGGATTTGACGCAGAATACGACATGTTCTTCTTTTTTCATGCCGTCTTTGGTTTCGCTTTCCGATTTCTCTTCAACAATCATTTCGCCACCATCGCAACCATCCATTGATGTGATGTGAGCGCCTTCGCCAGCATGTATGATCTTCACTTTTTTCCCATCACCAAATTGCATCACTTTGGAATGTTTGCCATCACCAACGAAAATGATTTCCTTTTCTTCGCCTGTGATAATCTCAACGCGTTTCTTGACGACTTTTTTGTCTGACTTTTCGTCTTGGGCGGCGACATAAGTGGCGCTTAAACCCAGGCTGGTGATGCTTAGAACCGCCATAGTCAGTCCGGCTAAAATGGTCTGACCGGGTTTTGAAAAGCGTGATTTCAACATGATTAGTCTCTCCTTCAGGTGATATGTCGAATTTAAGGGGCACACAGCGGTGGTTGTGTGATTTTGAATGGTCTTAAGTAAAGCCTGCCCGTAGATTTTACGTGCAGTACCGTTTTCATGTTTAATGACCCTATGGTCACAGGCCATTTCCTGGTCTGCTTTGAACGCTTTGACAGCCCAGTGCATCAGCGGGTTGGGCCAGTGCAAAGCGCGAATGAGAAGTGCGACCATGTTTAGCCATAGGTCGCGGCCTTCAATATGCGCAATCTCATGACGCAGTGCGAACAGTTGCTCCCTCTCCGTGTAGCGGGACGTGAAATCCAGTGGCAGCGCGATGGTTGGTGTGCGCAGGCCGAAGCTGATCGGGCCTTGTACGAGATGTGTTTCAATAAGCCTGATAGGTGATTTTGAAAGTTGCTTGATTTGAGCGCTCAGTGCCATATCCGCTGGCATTGATGTTTTGATGACGCGTGCTGTGAAATTATGATGGACGCCCAGATTCCAAAGGAAAAATACAATGGCGCCTGCGAACCAGAATAATGCGATAAGAAGGATATCCGCGCTGCTGAGAAAAGCCTGTTCTGTTGCCATTGCTAATGGAAGTGTGAAGTCTGAGGCGCTGACTTGAACAACCGGCGTAAGCAGCGGTGTTGGCTCTGGCTGAGCGGCTATTGTGAATGGCGGCAGGATGACGCGTGCAGCGGGAATGGCCCAAAGCGCATAAGCCCATCCGGGTCCGAAATATTTGGCAACCGGCTTGCGTAAAACTAAGACGCCAATGATGAGGGCTGCTGTAGCGACGAGGCTCTCAATGGCCCAGTTGGCAATATCAGTTGTCATCATCTTTTAACCCCTCAAGGAGGCGCGACAGAGACGCCACGTCTTCTTTGCTTAAGTCTTCGTGTTCGACCAGATGGGCTACAAGCGGTGAGACTTCCCCGCCAAACAAGCGATTTAGCAGGCGCTTGGATTCGGTGCGCACAAAGGCACTGCGGGGGTAAGTCGGGCTGTACAGATAGCGCCGCCCGTCTTTTTCAAATCTGACAGCGTTTTTTTGGACCAGGCGGGTCAGCAGTGTTTTGACGGTGCTTTCCTGCCAGGGTTTCTTATTACTTAATTTTTCAGCAATCGTGCTGGCAGACAGGGGGGAAGCGTCCCAAAGAACTTCCATCACTTCCTGTTCTGCTTCGCTGACGCGTTCGGCCATGTCGATCTCCATTGATTACAAATGTAAACTTTCACTGTTTACAACTGTAGTCAATGGGGTATTTCACAATTCGTCGCAAAAACAGGGGGGTTTATCTTTTCGGTTCGAGCAGGTCTTTCAGCGCCGTGCCGTCTTCGGCCGAAGATGCGGCTGTTCGAAGGATCGCAAAGCGTTCTGCACCTTTTTCATCGTCTTTCAATTCATCAATTTGATCTAGAAGAAGATGAAATGTCGTGAGACTGCGCTCATGGGTCTCGCCATAGCCTTTTACAATGGCCTGGGCTTTGGCCATCTCCAGGGCAAGGGCGTAATTGCTTTGGCTGATTTCCAGGATTTGGACGCACCAGTGTTTCATCCGTTCCATTTCCTGGTGGTGACGAAAACTCCGCCTGCGCCAGGGCCTGAGGCCGGCAATGATCCTTAAGGCTGTATAGCCGCTGATGTGATGGACGTTGATGATACTCCCTTTTTGAAACAGTCGGGTTAAAAGGCGCTGCACCCAAGCCGTTCGATTAATCCATGCGCCGATGAAAGCCGGCATGATGTCGCGAATTTCCTCTATACGTGGATGGAGATAATCACGGGTATTGATGATTTGCCCTTTTTTGGCCTGAGCCTCCTGACTTATGCGTTCAAAGCGGGCGCGCCGTGTTTTCAAGTCGGCGATGCGAATGATATCCTCATAGGTCATCCATCGCCCCAGGCTGGCCGCCATCTCCCGGGTTAAGGCAAAACCCAGGGCCTGGTCGTCGTTCTTTAAGACAAGACGCAGATGCCCGATATATTCGTCTACATATCGTTGGTCCTGATAATCGACGAGACGGCGGGCGCCTTCCATCAACATATCGTGGCACTGATGTGGAAATTCGCGCATCAGAGCCGTGAGAAGGGGGCTATGCTGGGACTTTGGGCTTTCGTGCGATGAAGAGATAATAGTGTGTTTAAATCCCAGTTCGAAGCCTGTTAGATTCTCGTCCACACTGCGTCCGCTGCTACGAATGATGTCTTCATAGCGCTCCCGTGGGAAGGGCAGGGCATTGGACCCTGCTAAAGCCCCGAACAAAACAGCGGATATGGCGCAATGTGCCTGGCGCGCGCAGGCTGCCATGTCAAAACAGATATTGGCTTTCGCATGAGTTTGGACGGCCTGTTCAACGATTTCAGATTTGGCACGACCTTCATCAACTGCGGATTTTTCGCTGATTGCATAATCCCTGTGGGTGGAGGCAATGAGTGTCGTTTTGTCAGGGGTTACAAAGCCGCGGGTGATGGCGCGCCCGGCTTCCATCCATTCCGCCGCCAGCACAATGTCCACATCGCCAGCAACTGGCATCAAGGATAAAACTGGTTCAACCCCTTCGGGGATTGCTGATTTTGGGAAAAGCTCGACGCAGTAAATAGTGGTTCCGGTCCGCTGCGCCACACCTGGAACGCTTGTGCCTTGAGCAAGATAGCCTTCCGCTTCTGCCAGGGCGATGATCCAGTTCGCCAACACACCGCCGCCTTGGCCACCTAAGGCGTTGATGGAAATTGTTATGGGACGGATAGTGTTGCTCATCTATATCGTCCGATTTAACCGGCGTTTTTCAGCCCAGTTTTGCAGCATGCTGATGATCAACAGGCGAAAAGATGTTTTGATTCTGTCCCACAGATTGGGATTGTGAATGATATTTATCTCGTAAAAATTAGGGCAGAGGACCGCCGCATGAGCAACCTCACCACAATGACCGCAACCGACACAGCTTTGGTCCACTTGTGCTTTTGGGTGGGTGCGGAATGGATCTGAAGAGTTTTTCAAAGTTAAAGACGGGCAGCCGGATAGCCGCATGCAGCTATGATCCCCTGTGCATGTCTCTTCATCAATGCCAAATCGGCGGGTCATCACTCGTTGGCGGTTTTGCAACGCTTCAGCTCTTAAGGGGCGCTCGCGACGCTCTTTATTCAACATGCATTCGCCTTCGGCCACAATGATTTGAGGGCCGCTTTTCTTGTTCGTGATGGCGTCTTTAAGGGCGTCTCTCAAAGCTTTAACGTCATAGCTGTTGATTGTGCGCAGGGATTTAACACCAAGTCCTTTTAACGCCCGTTGAATACTATGTCGTGCGGATTTGGAAAAACGGGATGAAAGCAGGTCCTGACCACCTGTGGCCGCACTGTAATTATTATCAACTATGACGGAGACTGTATTGGACGTGTTGAAAACAGCATTACCAATACCCGATGTCAGGCCATTATGCCAAAAGCCGCCATCTCCCATAACCGCAACGGCTTTTTTATCTGTATTCGCGGAAAATGCAGAGGCACCTGCCAGTCCCAGACCATAGCCCATTGTCGTGTTGCCCAGATTGAAAGGTGGTAATATGGAAAACAGATGGCAGCCAATGTCGCAGGACATATGAAATGGCCCGATATCTTTTTCCACCAATTTCATCGCTGTAAAAATAGGTCTTTCTGGGCAACCGGTGCAAAATCCTGCGGGCCGGGCGGGCAGGGTCTGGATAAGGTCTTCTGCCACTTCGGGGTGATTGGGCTGCTGATGGGCGGCCGTCGTCTGTGGTGCGTTTTTGTTGAAAAACGCATGGGCGGCCGCCTTTATAACATCAGCCGTATATTCCCCGGCCATAGGCAGAAGATCCTTGCCATGAAGCTCAGTGCCGAGGCCATATTTTCGCAGGATCTGGCTGATGGCCTGCTCAATATAGTCAGGCTGGCCTTCCTCAATCAGAAGCACTGCCTTTTTATCCGCACAAAAGCCAGAGACCTCCTCCGTGATCAGAGGGTAAGTGACATTGAGGACATATATTGGAATATCTGTTTGTCCAAAACAGTCGCTCAGTCCCAACAACTCTAAAGCGCGGATGAGATTATTATAAAGACCCCCTTGAACAATGATGCCCAAATCGCCCCGCGCGCCTCCAAGAAACTCGTTTAACTGTCGGTCTTTAATGAAGTTAAGTGCTTTGGGCAGCCGGTCTTTGATCTTTTCTTGTTCATGTAGGAAATTCGCAGGCGGAAGAACAATGCGTTCGGTATCCCGCACGGGCGCTTCCAAAGCTTGTTTGACAGATGTGTTTGGGCGTTTGTTTTCTTTTGCAGTGAAATGGCCATAAACATGGCAGGCGCGGACGCGCAGTTCCAACATGACGGGCGTGTTGCTGGCTTCAGACAGTTCAAATCCCGTTTCCACAGCGTCCACAATGCTTGTTAAATTGGGCCGCGGGTCCAAAAGCCAGATCTGGCTTTTCATTGCAAAGGCGTGGCTGCGCTCCTGCATGATGGAAGACCCTTCTCCATAGTCCTCGCCAACAATGATCAAGGCTCCACCCGTGACACCACCGGATGCGACATTGGCCAGGGCGTCAGAGGCGACATTGGTGCCGACCGTTGATTTCCAGGTCACCGCGCCCCGCAAAGGATAGTTCACGGATGCGGCAAGCATTGCAGCGGCGGATGCTTCGGATGCGGACGCTTCAAAATGAATATCCAGCTCCCCCAATACATCCTGTGCGTCTGATAACACATCCATCAGATGTGAAATCGGCGCGCCTTGATATCCACCTACATAGGCAACGCCGGACTGTAGAAGAGCTTTGGTGACAGCTAAAATGCCTTCCCCGGCGAAATCTTCCCCATCGCCTAATCGAAGCTTGTCTACTTGATCTTTGAAACTGCGTTCGGCCATGAAATGTCCTTAAGCGGGAACTAATGCAAGAACCCGAAGCGGGCTGCCTGATCCGTCCTGTAACTTTAGCGGCGTTGCAATGATCACCGCGCCTCTGGAGGGGAGCTGATCCAGATTTGTCATGCATTGAAGGCCGTATTTGCCCGCCCCATGCATGAAATAATGACAGGGGAATTGCGGCTCGAACAAAAAGGCCTGCCCGGCGTCTGTGCCTATAGTTTCCGTGCCAAACCCAATTACATCTCTTTCTTCAATCAACCATTGAACGGCTTGCGCATCGGGACCTGGGCTGTGGGCGCCATCACTTTGCATATTTGCGAAGTTTTGAGGATCAGCGACATGACGCCAGTCCGATCGCAAAAAGACCCAGGACCCGGCGTCTATCCGGCCATGGTCTTCTTCCCACTGTTCAAGAAAGCGACGGGTCAGAAGAAAGCCTTTATCTTGCGCGACTTGCTTCGAACAGTCGATGACATTGACTGGCGCGATGAAGTGCTCAATGGGCATGGTATCGACACTGTTATTCGGCAGATCGCGCCCTGAAATCCAGTGAATGGGGGCATCGAAATGGGTGCCGGTGTGCTCGCTTAATGTAAAATTATTCCAATACCAGGCGGGGCCCCGCTCATCATAACGGGAAATAGTCTCAGATTTAAAAGGCGATGCCTGGGCAAACTCTCCGGGCAGTTGGATGATGGGATATTCGGGCCGTAAGGTCTCCGTCAGGTCGACGCATTTCACGTTGCCGGTTGCAATCTGTGCCACCAGCTGTGAGAGAATATGGTCCTGCTTCATCTTTGTTTCTCCAAATTGCCTCTTGTGAAGATATCAAGGGAGGACGGCGGTCACCTCAATTTCTAAAAGTGCGTCTTTCTCAACGAGTTCTGAGACGCCAATGACAGACATGGCTGGAAAGTGCTTGCCCATGATGTCCCGATAAGCAGGGCCAATCTCCTGCGCGGCGCTCCTGTAGTCGTCCATGTTGGTGACATACCAGGTCATGCGAACGATATGTTCGGGCCTGGCATTGGCTTCCTGCAGCAAAGTCGCAATATTTTTCAGGATTTGCTCAAACTGACCCTTGAAGTCAAAATGCTCAAATTGCTGATCCTCATTCCAGCCAATTTGGCCGGCGAGATAAATATGTTTTCCTTCTGCAATAACGCCGTTGGAATAGCCTTTTGGCCTCCGCCAATGCGAAGGCTGGATAATCTCTACCATTATATTCCCTTTATTGAGCCGAAAAGGCCCCGATCACCTGCCGGGCGATGATGAGTTTTTGAACTTCGCTTGCACCTTCATAAATACGTAAGGCGCGAATTTCCCGATACAGATGTTCTACTGTTTCCCCTGATACAATTCCTTGACCGCCGAAGAGCTGGACAGCCTTATCGATGACTTTTTGTGCGCTTTCAGTCGCGTGATATTTGGCCATTGCGGCCTCACGCGTGACACGTTCCTGGCCATTGTCCTTCGCCCATGCAGCGCGGTACACAAGTAATGCGGCCATATCTATGTCCAGCGCCATATCTGCGATGGCACCCTGTGTAAGCTGATAGGTTGATAACGGCCTGCCTGAAACATGTCTTGTGGTCACACGACCTAATGTTTCATCCAGGGCACGGCGCGCAAAGCCTAATGCAGCCGCACCTACTGTGGAGCGAAATATGTCCAGTGTCGCCATAGCGATTTTGAAGCCTTCGCCGCCTTGGCCAAGCTGCATGGCTTTGTCGACCTGACAGTTTGAAAACACTAGTGTAGCCAGTGGGTGAGGCGCCATGACTTCAATGCGTTCTGCAACTTCAAGGCCTGGTGTGTTGGCGTCGACGATGAATGCGGATAAACCCCGTGCGCCTTCCGCTTCGCCCGTTCTGGCAAAAACGACATAGAAATCCGCAATGCCGCCGTTTGAAATCCAGGTCTTTTCTCCATTTAGAACGAAGCTGTTCCCTTGGGCTTCTGCTGTTGTTGTCATCGCTGCGACATCAGAGCCCGCTGATTTTTCAGACAATGCAAAGGCGGCTATTTTTTTGCCCTTTGCAACGTCCGGTAAATAAGCATTTTTTTGCGCTTCGCTGCCGAAAATGGATATGGCCCCTGTTCCCAACCCCTGCATCGCGAAAGCGAAATCCGCCAGGCCATCGTGATAGGCAAGGCCTTCTCGCATTAAACACAGGCTGCGCACATCCAGGCCTTCGCTGGTACCACCATGGGCTGCGGGGACGCAATGGCGAAGCCAGCCCGCTTGACCCAATTGATGAACCAGAGCCTTGCAGCTTTCATCTATGTCTTGTTTGGGATCAGACGGCTTTAGCTGTGTAGTTGTCCAACCATCCACATCGGCTTTTAAAGCACGGTGGCGGTCATCTAGAAACGGCCAGTTTAAATAGCTTTGGTCGCTCATGTCAGTCGCCTTGAAAATCTGGTTTTTCTTTGGCGACGAAGGCTTCATATGCACGCTTGAAATCCTGGCTTTGCATGCAGATTGCCTGCGCTTGAGCCTCTGCCTCGATGGCTGTGTCAAGGCTCATATCCCACTCCATATGAAGCTGGTTTTTCGTCATGCCGTGCGCGAATGTCGGGCCGTGTGCAAGGCTTCTCGCAAAAGAAAAAGCTTCGTCTAAAATGTTGTCAACATTGATCAGGCGATTGAAAAAACCCCATTTTTCTCCTTCTTCTGCCGTCATGGACCGCCCGGTAAACAGCAGTTCTGATGCGCGGCCATGGCCTATGATTCTGGGCAGAATTGCACAGGCTCCCATATCGCATCCAGCAAGACCAACACGTGTGAATAAGAAAGCTGTTTTTGCCCGGTAGGTGCCAAATCGAATGTCGGAGGCCATGGCAATAATAGCACCCGCGCCAACACAAATACCATCAACGGCGGAGATGATGGGCTGAGGGCAGTGTCGCATTGCCTTGACCAGATCACCAGTCATCCGCGTGAAACGAAGCAGGTCATCCATGTTCATCTTTGTCAAAGGCCCAATGATGTCATGAACATCTCCGCCTGAGCAAAAATTTCCGCCTTTGCCTGATATGACAATGGTTTTTACCTTTTTGTCCAGGCGGAGACCGTAAAACAGATCCCGCATTTCGCCATAGCTTTCGAACGTCAACGGATTTTTGCGATCGGGTCGATCAAGTTCGATATGACCAACCCCATCGTCAAAGGACCAGTTGAAATGCTGCGCTTTGAAAGCGTCCGGCGAAAAGGTCATCCCTGCGGTCTTTCGTTGGATTCAATCGACGTTCGTAATTTGGCGAGCAGACCCATCAACTGTTCAATTTCATCATTATCTAACGCATTGAACATTTGGTCGACCCAGCCTTCATGGGCGGATGCCATCTTGGTGAAGTCTTCTTCGCCTTTATTCGATAGGCGAATACGCGTTGTGCGCCTGTCCTGCGGCTCTATCTCTTTCACGATCAGACTGTCTTTCAAAAGGCGATTCACAACACCTGTTACATTGCCATTGGACACCATGAGGGTCTCTGACATCTCTCCCATTGTCATGCCTTCCCGTTTGCGTTCCAACGCGGCAAGCACGTCAAATCTTGGAAGTGTTGTGTCAAACTCCCGAGCTAATTTGTTACGTATTCGTTTTTCAACAACGGTTGAGCAGGAAAGTAATCTCAGCCATAGGCGAAGAGATTGTTTGGAGTGCGGGGCTCCGTCCAGCTTTTCCCTGATTTCAAAAACGCTCTTTTCGGCGCTCACATTATTTCTCCTCCAGAGATGGTGATGGCTTGTCCCGTTATGGAAGCCGCTCCATCTGAAATTAACCACAATACCGTCTTTGCGACGTCGTCCGGGTCTATCAACTTGCCTTGAGGGTTAATTTTTTCAAAATGCTCTAATGCAGCCTTAGTTCCCTTGCCGGTTTTTTGTGCAATTTTTTCAACTGCTTTGTTGATGATAGCCGTTTTACTATAGCCTGGGCAAATAGCATTCACTGTTGCCGGCGATTTTGCAATCTCTAGTGCGAGAGCGCGTGTCATTCCAAGTAAAGCGTGTTTCGCGGCGATATATGGCGCAACATATAAATAAGGTTTTAAGGCCGCTGTTGAGGCAATATTAATGATGCGACCTTGAGGGTGTGATTTTATGTCTTTAAGGCATGCTTGAATACAGGATATTGCACCTAGAAAATTCACATCTAAGGCACTTAGCCAGTCCTTCTTCTCAAAGTTTTCGAATCTGCCACCTTCAACGGCCCCCGCGTTGTTAATGAGGATCGCGACCGGAGGAATGTCTGAGAAGACCTTATTGACCTGTTGTTCATCACATATATCACAGGCTTTAATTGTCGCTTTAGGGAGTTGAGCTTTTGCTGATTCCAGTTTTGTTCTGTCCCGTCCAAGCAGGGTGACAGGGTGACCTTCTTGGTAAAGATGCTTTGCGATGGCGAATCCAATGCCTGATGCGCCTCCGGTAATGACTGCATGTCTCATCATATGTCCTTACACAATCAAGGCCATTTGGCTGGCCCGCTCCAGGTTGCGTTTGAGTTGGTCAAACCCGGCTTGATATTGTGGCGGAATGAAAAGGCCTTCATATTTCTGTTCGGCGGCGGCGCGCATTGTCCAATATGGGTCCATCAGATAAGGGCGCGCCATACATATTAAATCCGCACGTCCGGCCGCTAAAATTGAGTTGACGTGATCAATTTCATAGATATTGCCAACCGCCATGGTGGCAATAGATGCTTCGTTTCGAATACGGTCGGAAAAAGGTGTTTGAAACATCCGTCCATAGACAGGATCTGCCTGTGTTGATGTCTGTCCTGCGGAGACATCGATGATGTCGGCACCTGCATTGATGAAGGCCTGAGCGATTTTGACCGCTTCGCCATCGTCAATTCCGTCTTGTTTGACCCAGTCATGCGCCGATATGCGAACGGATATAGGTTTGGTGTCGGGCCAGACGGCGGAAATGGCTTCCATGACTTCCAACGGGAAGCGCAAGCGGTTTTCCAGACTACCGCCATATTCATCTGTGCGTTGATTGCTTAAAGGTGTCAGAAAGGAAGAAAGAAGATAGCCATGGGCTGCATGAAGTTCGATTATGTCGAAACCCGCCTGCTCGGCGAATAAAGCCGCTTTTTCATAGTCTTGAATGACCCGCCTCATATCATCCCTGGTCATGGGAATCGGTATTTGATTAGGCTTCGACCAGGGAATAGGAGAGGGGCCATAGATGGGCCAGCTTCCACTATCCAACGGTTGTTCATTCCCCTCCCACGGGCGCTTTGTTGCCCCTTTTTGTCCGGCGTGGCCCAGTTGAATGCCGATTTTGGATTTGGTTTCGCGATGAATGAAATCGACGATATTGGCCCAGGCGTCCCGCTGTTCTTCCGACCAGATTCCAGTGCAACCCGGACTTATGCGCGCGTCGGGAGAAATATTTGTCATCTCTGTGAAAACCAGCCCGGCGCCGCCCATTGCCCTTGAAGTGAGGTGGCTGAAATGAAAATCATTTGGCAAGCCGTCGGTGGCTGAATACATGCACATGGGTGAAACGATGATGCGGTTTGAAAGTTTTAAATCCTTCAATTGAAACGGTGTGAACATAGGTGGTGTGTTGGTCTTTGGCTTATGTCCGGTCTCATGTTCGAAATACCAGTCCTCAACCTCATCTACCCAGTTCTTGTCTCTTAATCGTAGATTCTCATGGCTGACCCTTTGGGATCGGGTTAATAAGGAATACGCAAATTGAAGCGGTTCCATATGGACATAACGTTCGACATTCTCAAACCATTGGGTGGAGTTGCGCGCTGCAGATTGAAGCTTCAGGGCCTCCAGATATCTTTCATCCTGATAGTGCTTTAAAGCGTCTTCTAAAGGCAGGTCAGCACGACTAAGAACATCGGCCAGATTAATCGCATCTTCAAATGCCAGTTTCGTGCCGGAGCCGATTGAGAAATGCGCTGTATGCGCGGCGTCGCCCAACAAAATGATATTCTTATGATGCCACTTCTTGCACAAAACACGCCTGAAATTCAGCCAAATCGCTGCGCCCCTTAAATGCGTTGCATTTGAAAGCAATTGATAGCCGTCCAGTTCTTCTTTGAAGATGTCTTCAAGTGTGGAAATGATCTCGGCCTGGTCCATATGTTGAAAGCCGAAATTATCATATGTGTCCTGTGTGCATTCGACTATGAATGTGGAGGTGTCCTCGTTAAAGCGATATGCATGTGCCCAGATCCAGCCATCGGGTGTTTCTTTGAAGATAAAATTGAAGGCATCAAAGACTTTGTGCGTGCCGAGCCATGTGAATTTGTTGGCGCGCGCTTCGACATCGACATCAAACTGGTCTTCAAAGGTCTCTCTTATCTGGGAGTTGATACCGTCGGACGCGATAATCAGGTCATAAGCTGTCATCGCCGCGTCATCTATGGAGATATCAGTTCCATAATGCAGTGTAACACCGAGTTCCTCTGCGCGCTGCGCCAGAATGTCTAAAAGACGGTGGCGACCGATGCCGCAAAAACCATGACCTTTTGACGTTATAACCTGGCCTTTGAAGTGGGTCTCTATATCATCCCAATGGGCAAATTCAGCTAATATCTGCTGGGTGGATTTTTCGTCATTTGCTTGAAGATAATCCATGGTTTTATCTGAAAAGACAACGCCCCAACCAAAAGTATCGCCGCGCTGATTGCGTTCGAAAACGTGAATATCATGGTTGGACTGGCGTAATTTAAGTGAAAGTGCGAAATAAAGGCCAGCGGGCCCACCGCCAAGGCATGCAATCTTCATTTTGCGCTTTCCTCTAAACCTTTGAATTGCAGCTTATAATAGAAAAGCGTGATTATTATTTCAAGTTTAAAATAATAAATGCAACTAAACTTACTATACTGGCATTCTACACATATCATAAGCAGATATTTACGCTTCTTTTACACCTTTACATGAATATACACATTGAGCGCCTAAGGGGTTTTGCGCAAGGGGTATTTTGGTGGCATTGGGGAAAAAGCTCATTATTTTACTGGGTTTGGGGCAGGTTGTTCTTGCCCCATTGGTGCTATCGATTGTGCAATTTATACCTGTGACGGGTGACAGTCGTTTTCTGATATTTTTTCCGAATTCGATGCCAGAGCAGGCCCAGATGGCGGCTGTTCTGGGTGCTCAAGCCCAACCTTTGAGTGTGGAATGGCACGGTGGATGGGTTGTCGAGACGACGGGCGACGAGGCTGTCATGACACTGAAGAATTCAGGCGCATTTTTGGTTTTAAAAGGTGATGGATTGGGAATCTGCGGGTTCTGATCTGTCCTTGCAGCTCGGTCCTTAGAAACCGGGCAAGGGATGAGTAATGTTAGAGAAGACCATGAGTTTGGCTGAAATTCAACGCAAGGGGGGGATAGGGCTCATTCTTTTATCCTGGCTGCATCTCCCCGTTTTTATGATGATGGTGGGATTTTCCAATGAGGCCAGTTGGGCTGGGATTACCTTGATTACCCTGTCCTCCCTTTTAGCGAGCTTGAACTGGCGTTTTTATGGGGATGGCCTGATGTCGCGGTCCCTGATCGCGGCCGCGCTTGTTACGGGCGCGTCCAGTTTTGTCGCATCGGGAGGGATGTGGCAAATGGACTATCATATGTATTATTTTGTCGTTCTTGCGGTGCTGGCCTGCACATGTGACTGGCGGGCGCTTGTTGTCGCTGCTGCTGTGACGACTGTTCATCATACAAGTTTTAACTACGTCTTCCCCACTTTAATCTTTCCCGATGGCACCGATATGACGCGTGTGTTGTTACATGTGGCGATCGTCGTCTTGGAATGCGCTGTTCTGGGGTGGCTGGCGGTGAATTTCCGCAATGCATTGACCCGAAGCGCGGAAGCCTTGCAAGATGCCAAGGACGCCTTGGCTCAGGTTGAGGTCGAACGAAAAGCTCATCTGGAAGCCGCTGAAAAAGCGGCGGCTGAGGAGCGGGCACGATTGGAGGCTGAAGCCAAAGCCCTTGAAGAACGGGCGGCCCGTGCTGATGAAGAAGAAAGGCGCGCTCGTAACGAGGAAATGCGCCGCTTGAAACTGGCCCGTGCCACGGCGCAATTCGGGCAGAGAGCGCAGGATCTCATAGGTCAGCTGGGGGCAGTTGGACTGCAGTTGGAAGAACGGGCGGCTGTGATGCAAAAGGCTATTTGCGTAACGGCGAACCGTGCGGTTGATGCCCTGAAGATTTCTCAGGAAACAGCAGGTGATATCGATAATATGGCGGCCTCAGCAGAGCAGCTGGTCCATTCTATCGGTGACCTCTCGGGCCATGTGGATGATAGCTCGACGATTTCAAGTCGCGCTGTTGAACATATGCAAAATGCTGAAAATGCAATGGGCGCCTTGGACGTTGTCACCCAGCAGATCGTTGATATCGTTTCGATGATTGACGAAATTTCCGAACAGACCAATCTGCTTGCGCTTAATGCAACAATTGAAGCGGCCCGCGCTGGTGCGGCTGGTAAAGGTTTTGCAGTGGTTGCGCATGAGATCAAGTCACTATCCGCTCAAACAGCAGCCGCTACAACCAGGGTGCGCAATCATATTAAGGACATCGAGGACCATGTCGTCCATGCTGTGCGCGGCTTGAAGGATGTGGCTGAAACAGTGAAAAGCCTGGATCAATCATCGGCTACTGCTGCAACGGCGGTCTCTCAGCAGTCGACGGCGACCAGCCATATTGCCGGCTCCGCACGAAGTGCATCTAATCGCACTGATGAACTGGCGAGAGTGACCAAAGACGTGGAGGCGGATGCGCTGAACACAAGGCAGGAAGCTGATGCAGTCGCACGGGAGGCGCAAGAAGTCTGCGAGCGTACGATAAATTTCAGAAAGGCAATTGATGCCTTTGTTCAGGAAATCGAAGCGGCTTAATAGCCCATCAATGCCAAAACCTCACGCCGGGCCTTTTCATCTTCTCTGAAAAGGCCCGTCATCCGACTGGTTGTCATCTTGACATCAGGCGTCTCCACGCCGCGGCAAGTCATGCAGCCATGGGTGGCTTCTATGACAACGGCGATGCCTACAGGTTCTAATACCTCTTGAATGGCATTTGCGATTTCAGCGGTAAGCCGTTCTTGGACCTGCATGCGCCGTGCGAACCCATGGACCACGCGTGCGAGTTTAGAAATTCCAACAACGCGCTTTGAGGGGACATAGGCGACATGCGCTTTGCCAATGATCGGTGCTAAATGATGTTCGCAGTGAGAGATGAAAGGAATATCTTTCAGCAAGATGACTTCGTCATAGCCGCCAACCTCACTGAAGGTTCGACTTAAATGCTGAAGGGGGTCTTCTTGATAGCCACGAAAATATTCTTTATAGGCGCGGGCGACCCGACCTGGCGTGTCCTTCAGGCCTTCGCGTAACGGGTCTTCCCCTGCCCATTCAATAAGGGTTTTGACAGCTTGCAAAACGTCCTTTGGAATATTTGAATCTCTGTCTTCCTGGCTCACACTCTTATCCTGCCCCAAAAGCTTGATGTGCGTTTACATAGTGCGCCTTGGCCATAAGGGCAACTCTTTGGAGACGATCACAACGCCAAAAGAAAGACGATATGGTTTCGTTTGTCTTCCCCATCCGCGCCAAAAGCGTCAAAATGAATGATGAGATCTTCTCTCCCATTATCATCGATATCTTCGACTTGAACCAATTGGCCATCCTTGGGTAAATTCACTTTATATTCGACACTGGAGCGAGAGAAAACTAAGCCTCCTTCACCGGACTGAGTGAAAATCAGCAGCCCTTCTTTTTCATCATCAAGGATGAGTTCTTTCAGTCCGTCGCCATTTAAATCCGCCAGTTTAACGGCAGGAACGGAGACACTTCCTGACGAGAATTCGAAGTCTAACCGTAGCTTTTTCTTCAAACTGGGATTGGCATTAAAGCGTTTGTCGGTGTCAAGCTCGTGAATGTTCAAATCAAATTTTGTGGACCCTGTCAGCAGCGCGCTGACGATTTTGCCGATCCCGATTTCATTTGATGCAGTAATGCTTTCAAACTGGCCGTCGCCATTCACATCTTCAACGTCTTGAAAAAGTGAAAACCCTTCTATTGTTAAATCCGTATCTGCGTCAGCGTTGAAGCTTAAACGTCCTTCGCTATCCCGGCCAAAATGGATGGCATAGGTGGCTTTGCGGTCAAATGTACCTTCGGCTTTTTCCTGCAATGTTAATATGTCGGGTCTTTTATCACCGTCCATGTCTTGTATTTTGAAAATACGGTTTTCAGTAAAATTTGCCCGATTGGAAGAGGCTTCTTCTGCCTCTAGAAACTCTTTCATTGAGTTGCCGACAATGTCCATAGGAAGGTCGATGGTTTGCCCAGTGGTGGAGAACTGCCCGCCTTCGACTTGAGGGAAGACATGAATAATACGGTCTTTCAAAAAAGCGATATCATTCCGACCATCCAAGGTCATATCTAAATTATAAACTGGGAAACTGTGATATCGGGGCGCTTCCTGATCATAAAAAGGCTGACCGCCCACGCGCATTTCAACGGGAAAGGGGAGAAATAGAGGGGCGTCAAATCCGTCTTCATTTTGGATAAGCAGATGATATCCCTCGAAATCCTGTAAAAGAATATCGTCCCGCCCATCACCATTCAGGTCTTTTGCAAAATCGAGATGCGACAAATTGGGATTTTGATCCAAGCGATAGACGCTTTTCAATGATGCAATTTCCTGGGTTTTGCCGGTTTCGAGGTTAACTCTCGATATGCCGGACTTTGTTACATAGGTTATAAAGGCGCGTTCTTTTTCACCTGTTGAGAGAAAATCAAAGAATAAAGCATTACCAGGAATGGGGAGGTTCTGTGGTTCGCCCTCCAATCGCTGGTATAGAGAAAAGAAAAAATGCCGTTCTTCGTCTTTCCCCAACAGAACAAGGGTCTTTCTATCCCCAGAATATAGCCTTTGGAAATAAGGTTGGTCTATAATGGCGTGGGGCGCATCTAATGCGGTTTCAAAAAAAGGGCTGTCATCTTGAGCCGCGAGTGGCGGTGCAGCGCAAAACAGGGCCAGGCCCAATAATATATGGCGCATTAATATCTCCTTAGCCAACCGCGCAGGTCCAGCTATATATTCCTCCGAAGCATATCGCAATTCTATATATGGATTGATTTGGCTCAAAGCCCTTTTGATCACGCTTATGTTATAATTCCCGAATATGGGGGAGAATGAAGATCACATGGCCTTGCGCTTTTCTGGCCTCTGATCAGGCTGATTACATCACTGGGGAGGCCTTGAATGTCACAGGCGGAGAGGAGATGCATTAAAAAGACCAAGAGCTGCCACCAATTTCATATCAATGGCATTTCCTTTTTTCTTCTGGTCTTCGATGAACGTTTCAATCTCGCTGAGAGGGAGGCGGTGTACGGTAATGTCCTCGCTGTCATCGCCGCCACCTGGGCCTTCAAGACTTAGGCCAGAGGCCAGATAGAAGTCCGTCATTTCAGTCACCATTCCTGGCGACACAGCGATCCGCCCCATATGCACCCATCGGCGTGCCTTATATCCGGTTTCTTCAAATAATTCTCTTTGTGCGGCCTGAACGGCGTCTTCATCACTGATATGGGCATCATCACCGATTAAACCCGCGGGCAGTTCCCATAAGCGCATGTCAACCGGCGTACGATATTGTTCTACCAGCAGGACTTCCGCAGCATCAGTGATGGCGAATATTGCGGCTGCGTAACGGCCTTTGTGCCGATCGACATATTCCCATTGGCCTTTTTTCATGGCTCTTAAATAGGTGCCGCGCCAAAGTTCAGTCATAAAAACACACTCACGATATCTGGAAAGAGGGTAATGAAAAATAACAGGCCTGCCATCAAGAGAAAAAATGGCAAAGACGCCCGGGCAATGCGACTTATGGGTTCACCCGTTAAATCTCTGACGATGAAAAGATTAAAGCCGACGGGTGGTGTGATCTGGCTCATTTCAACCGTAATCACAAGGAATATCCCGAACCAGATCGCACTAAACCCCGCATCAAGCGCTAAAGGTAAAGCGATTGGCAAAGTCATCAATATGATGGACAGCCCATCTAACACCATGCCTAAGATGACGTAAAACAGGAACAAAAGCGCGATGAGTGCAAATGGATTGAGACCCAGACCGCCGATGCTTTCAGCGATGCTTTGCGCGATACCGAAAATTGCGACTGCCTTCGACAGAAAAAATGCGCCGATCAGGATGAGGCCAATCATTGAGGTTGTCTTTACAGTTCCCCTCAGCGCTTCATAAAATGCGTCCCAGCTGAGAGACTTCTGTGTAGCTGCGATGATGAAGGCGCCGGTAACGCCGAGGGTTGCGGCCTCTGTCGGGCCGACAAAACCACCATACATGCCGCCAATGACCAGAGTGATAAGGAAGATGACGGGAAGCAGCGCCTGAGCGGACTGTCTTTTGCTCACCCCGTTCGACGCCATATTTGCCTGCGGTATGAGCTTGGGATTAATAGAGGTTCGAACTGCAATATAAGCCATAGCCGCAGCTGATAACATAAGGCCGGGCAACACCCCTGCGATGAAAAGATCGATGATGGAGACGTCTGCGAGGATGCCATAGAGGATGAGAATGATGCTGGGCGGAATGAGAAAGCCTAAGGTGCCGGCACCGCATAGGGACCCCATGGCCAGGTCCTTGTCATAGCCGCGCTGTTCGAGTTCATCCAAAGTGATACGCCCGATTGTCGCTGTTGTTGCAGCGGATGAGCCGGAAGCGGCCGCAAAAAGCGTACATCCCAGAATATTCACATGCAGATGCTGTCCTGGAAGCCGCTTGATGAAGGGGCTTAGTCCTTCGAAAAAGGCGTTGGATATTTTAGTCCGAAAGAGAATTTCGCCCATCCAGATGAAGAGGGGCAGTGCCGCGAGTTCGGCAGCGTTCAAGCTGCGCCAGATATCACCGGCTAAAAATGCGCTGACATTCATGTCGCGGGTGAATTCAAGGCTGATGACGGCTGTGCCCAATAATGCAAGGCCAACCCACAGGCCCGTGGCAAGCAGGAAAAACAACAGTGTGGCGATGAATGCTGATACTGGCATCATGCTTTCTCCCCCTGGATGGCTTTGATGAACCGGCTAAGAAAGCTGAAGCATAAAAGGGTAAAGCCAAAGGCCAGTACGCCTTGGGGCCAGACCAAAGCTGTTGCACTGGGAAAATAAGATGTTTCATGGCGCTCAAGGCTCTGAAGGGCGTAGTCGGTCATGGCGTGGGTCATATATATGGACAGGCCGAGGCCGAGCGTGCTGGCCCATAGGTCAAAAACACGACTGAGATGCGGAGGGAAACGGTCAATGAGGAGAGAAATACGGATATGCCCGTCTTGAGCGAGGGTCCAACCGCTTCCCATAATGAAGGCATTGGCGACAAGATAGCCCATATATTCCTGAGCAAGGTCGATGCCGCTGCCAAATATATTGCGTGCAATGATCTCTGATAGGCTGAGAATGAATAATAATGCGATGGAAAGGCCAGCAAATACAAGGCTTAGCCGTGATACCATCCTGTTGATGAGAGTGAGGAATGTGCTCATTCATCACGCTCCAATGCGGGTCGCTTTGTGCGCTCCAGATAGCGATGCAATATGGGCTTTGCTTCGGGCACGCGCTTTACAAAGTCTCGCCAGATGGGCCGGGCTTTGGATCGCATGATATGCAGCACGTCATCGGGGAGTTCATCCACAACCATATTCTGGTCCAGCAATCGCGCCAGCTGTTTCAAGTCATCGGCCTTTGATATGGCCCAAAATGCCTCTTCAAGCTGTAGACTGGCTTGTTCAATTGCCTGTCGATCGGCTGCTGATAAGCTGTTCCAGATATCCATGTGAATGACCAGCATATTTGAGACCCAAATATGATTTGATCGATAGATATGACTGAGGAATTCCCAATATTTCTGTGCCGCCCCTGTCGTGGTTGACGTTATGGTGGCGTCAATGGCCCCGGTTGCCAGAGCTGGGACGACATCGGGCGCTGGCATTTGCAAAGGGATCAACCCCATATCCCGCATTAAGCGTGTGGTGTTCACATCCTGAGATCGAATTTTCAGGCCTTTTAAGTCTGCGAGGCTTTGAATGGGGCCCTTGGTATATAAATTCTGATTGGGCCAGGGTACGACATATAAAAGCTTCAATCCCTGGTCTTCGAACAGAGCTTCAATATCGCTGCGCATGATGTCATATAAAATGCGCAGTTCATCTTGTGTGTTTATCAGAAAGGGAAGGGATTCAAGCCCCAATAAGGGCGCGCGGCCTACCTGCTGAAACCCGGCCATTTCCATCAAAGGCACAATGCCGTCAGCGGCGGCACGAAGGCTATCCGGCCCTTTAATTCCTAATATCGCACCCGGATGAACCGTGATTGTAACACGGCCATCGGTGAGAGCTTCAACTTCGCGAGCATATCTCAAGGCGTTTTGCGTGTGAAACTGATTGAGCGACCAGGGAATGGATAAATCAAAGGCTTGCTGGTTGTGTTTCTCCTGTGCGCCTGAAAACAGGAGAGTACCGAAGAATAACAAAATTGTGCCAAGCAATGCTGAGGAAGCACTTGTCCAGCTGCTTTTTTTCGTTGCCAAAACATGCTCCCTTGTCCCGCGTATCAGGTTAAGCTTATGCTGCCTTTGTGTTTTTGTCACCTTAGCTGAAAGGCCTTCCCATGACGCACCCGGTCACCATTGCAAGTCAATTAAAACTCCCCTGTGGGGCCGTGTTGAAAAATCGGCTTGCAAAGGCTGCAATGACGGAAGGTCTGGCTGATGCTCATGGATGGGCAACCCCGGCGCATGAAACTCTTTATCGACGCTGGGCGCACGGTGGAACTGGCCTTTTAATTACGGGGAATGTCCAGATTGATGGGCGCGCGTTGGAGCGTGTTGGAAATGTCGTTATTGGCCATGAGTTGGGGGAGGAGGCACGAGACAGGCTCAGCCGCTGGGCGCGTGCGGGGACGGAAGACAACACCCATCTTTGGATGCAGATCAGCCATGCGGGGCGGCAAGTGCCGAAGGCGATTAATGCGAACCCTGCGGCACCGTCGCCAATTGCATTGCGCTTGCCGGGCGGGCAATTCGGGCAGCCGCGGGAAATGACAGTTGAAGAGATAGTCAAGGTAAAACAAGGCTTTGTGGCGACAGCAAAAATCGCCCGGGACTGTGGTTTTACTGGCGTGCAAATTCACGGGGCCCATGGATATTTATTGTCGTCTTTCCTTTCTCCTTTGGCCAATCGACGGGAAGATGAATGGGGCGGGTCGTTGGAAAACAGGGCGCGGTTGCTTCTTGATATTGTGCGCGATGTGAGGGTTGCGTTGGGGGAAGACTTCCCCATTTCTGTCAAATTAAACTCAGCTGATTTCCAAAGGGGTGGCTTCAGCGACAATGACAGTATCCAGGTTGCGTCCTGGTTGGATGATATCGGCATTGATCTTCTTGAGATATCAGGCGGGAATTATGAACAGCCGAAGATGATGGATTTGAAAGGGCTGGATGATGTTGCAGAAAGCACAAAGGCGCGGGAGGCTTATTTCCTCGATTATGCGGTGCAAATGCGAGCCGCTGTTAAAGCGCCTTTGATGGTTACAGGCGGGTTTAGAACCCTTGATGCAATGAATGCAGCGCTGGCGGAAGATGATATCGCTGTTATTGGCCTTGGACGCCCGTTATGCACCCATGCTGATGCACCTCTAGGTCTTTTATCCGGTAAACTGCAGGAGCTTCCAAAGTGGGAACAGAATCTGCGGCTGGGCAATGGTATTTTCGGCCCGAATTCTAAATTCCTGGCCTTGCGGGCGTTGAATGGATTTGCGACCCAGGCCTGGTATTATCGTCAATTAGTGAAAATGGGAGAGGGGACAGACCCTGATCTGAGCCTGTCCCCTCTTGCTGCATTTTTCGCCCATCAAAAAGCAGAAAGACGCGCTATTAAAGCGCTGAAGCTAATTTAGCACTCAGCTGTGCATCATCAGCACAGGGATATCCTCATCGGACAGCATATGTCTGGTAGCGCCGCCAAAGACCATCTCTGCCAGACGTGGGCGACTATAGGCGCCCATGACCAGGAGATCCGCACCTGCATCATGATATAATTGAGCAAGTTTCTCACTTGAATCCGTTTGGCGCTCTGCTACGCGATCCGCAGCAATGCCATGATGGGCTAGGAAGCCAATCATATCATTTGCGCTTGGGCCGATATGAGTGCTTTGCCCCGCAGTGATGAACGTCACTTTTTCCGCGGCCCGAAGAACGGGCATAGCTGCATGAAGGGCGCGCGCACCTTCAGCGCTGCGATTCCAGGCAATAGCGACATGTTTATAGGCGGACTGTTCCTGAGCCTGCGGCAGGACAAGCACTGGACGCTGCGTGTGCAGGAGAGCTTGGGTCAGAAACGCCGTTGCTTTCTTCCCGCCATTATTGGCTGTATTTGGACGGGAGACGACAAGCATGTCACTGGCCGGACCAATGATGGGCATGATGAAATGAACTTTGCCGACCTTCTCATGCCAATTGGCAACGGGGCTTAAATCCGAGGCCGGGCCGCTTTGCAAGGGGTAGCCATGATGTTCAGCAATTTTGGTGAACAGGGATTTGGCATCATCGCTGGCGCTTTGCGCTGCCGCCTCGTCGATATTCTCCCAAGGTGAGCCTTCCGAGAAAAGCTGCGTCAGCAGATTGCCCCCGGTCAACTCTTTGCTTGTATCGCGATGAGGGCGAATATGAACACCGATAACATCTGCTTTCAGGCTTTTCGCAAGTTGAAAGCTGGCGTTCAAAGCAATGGTGCATTCCGGTCGGTTGGCAACGGGGACCATGATGGCGCGCATCATATTTTCCTTACATTTCTTAAGCTTTTGCACTTGGTCGTTGAGAGACCTTCTCATACCAGCTTTTTATATGGACATGGTCTTCGGGTACAGAGATTTTCACCCATCTGGCCATCATCAATGCCATATAAGCGGTGATATCAGCAATGGTGAAGCGTTCACCAGCGACAAAGGGCACGTCTTTCAAGCGATCATTCAATGTTTCAAAAAAGGAGAACGCACGCTGGCGTCCGATATCAGCCATTTCTGAGGATTGTTTCAAACCCCCTGTGATGCCGGGTAAGGCTCGGTTTTCAAAGATAGGATTGGTATTGCGGAAAACCCAGGCGAGGCTCATCAGGCCATCAAATTCCATTTGCCTTTGCCAGTCTTCGACAACGGCTTTGTCTTTACTGTCAACACCCATCAGTGGGGGGTCTGGATATATCTCTTCAATATAGCGGCATATGGCGACGGATTCCCCGATCACAGTGCCATCATCCAGGACCAGAGAGGGAACCAGGCCGCGCGGGTTGATCTTCAAATATTCGGGCTTCAGATTTTCACCGGAAGGGATGTCGATGGGATGTTTTTCAATCTCCACCCCTTTTTCCGCAAGAAACATACGGACACGCCGCGGATTAGGCGCGTGTTTCATGTCATATAATTTCATCATCGTCCCTTTGATTATTTTCATTGGGCTATAGCCTAGCGAGTTTCAAGCCGTGTTGGCAATGGCCTTAAAGGAGGTGTCTGGAGAAAAAATAAATAATATTAAGTGTTGATTTTTTGAATATAATACGTATTTAGTTCTGTATTAAATTTTTAAACGAGAGATATATGCGGTACGCACCCCTGTTTCGACGATGGTTTCTGGCTTGAGCGCAAAGTACTTCTTCAAGACGTTAAACATGTCAAAAACAGGATTTCATCATGTACGCATCCCCATCATCTATTACCCAACCTTCGCAATTGCTGAACGGACAGGCGGCTCAGTCAGCCGAACTCGCAGCGCTGTTAGATCTGTGTTTTGGTGCGGATCGGCAGCGTAAAACCTCTTATAAGCTGCGCGACGGGCAGGCGCAGATTGAGGACCTGTGGTTCACTGTGCAAAAAGGCGGCAAATTGGTCGCCTCTATCCAATATTGGCCGATTGCAATCCGTTCTGCTTATAAAGAAACACAGGCTTTGCTCTTGGGGCCTTTGGCTGTTCACCCTGATGTGCAGGGAGAGGGGCTGGGAAGGGCGCTGCTGGATACCAGCATCAGCGTTGCCTCCTTAAAAGGCCATGTTCATATATTGCTTGTCGGTGATCCGGCTTATTACGGGCGTCGGGGGTTTTCTTCTAAAAACACGTCCGGCCTGTCTCTGCCTGGACCTTATGATCCAAAACGTCTGTTACATCGACAAATTGCGCCTGGGCCTATGCTTCCTTTTTCGGGCTTGCTGTCACCGGCTTTCCCTGTACCAGGTGAAGGCAAGAAGGCTGAGCAGCAGCAGAAGGGCGAGCCAGGCTGGTATCAGCTCGATTTGAATTATGCGCAAAACACGCCCGGCGTTGTTGCTTTGTAAGCCCATCCAGCGGCGGCCTGCCTTTGTGTCGTCAGTGTCAACGACCCTGATGGCAGGTAGACCATCTTCGAGCCAGTACAGCCCGCCCCCTGTTGCCTCGCTTAAGGGGCCGAGACTATCGCTCTTGGAGCGGAGTTCCCTATATTCCAGGCTGTTCAATGCCCCGGTTGCAACAAAACTTTGCAATGCCCCATCGGATAAACGATAGAGGCCGTGATCTTCGACACTGACTGTAGCCTCGCTTTGCCCTTCCCTTGTGGGCGTGAGGGCGATGCTGCGTGTGTTCCCTTTGGGTCCGGTCAGTTGAACCGATGTCTGGCCTTCGTCCAGGCTTTGCCTGGTGATGGTGATGTCTTTGCCTTGTGCGGACGCCCTTAAGGCTTCTTCTTCCAGATCGGGCTCTTTCATCAGCCAATGGGCCAGGCGGCGGACAAGTTCCGTCTGCGGCCCACCGCCGTCGATGTTTTTACCCCATAACCAGCTTTGGTCAGATAGAAGAAGGGCGACGCGACCTTCTCCCACCTGGTTAAGGGTCAGGAGGGGCCTGTTGGCAGGCCCGGATAAAAGTGTTTTCCCGCCTAATAGCTGAGCATCCACCATCCGTTCCCATTTGCCCCAGCTTCGGTCTTGCCCCCAAAGCCTTGGTAAAGCAGCTGTGACGGGGTGTCGGTTTCCAATATCGGTCAATTCAGGCCGGAAGCTCTCATCAATGATATAACCAGTCGGTTGGGCCGGTAAAATATGGGCAAGGGGTGTATTTGCCAAACTTAAAGCCTGCGCATATTCCGGGCCGACGGACACAAGGACGGCACCGCCCGAATTCACATAGGATGTCAGATTGGCCAGATACCGGCTTTGCAACACACCGCGCAGCGTATAGCGGTCGAAAATCACCAAGTCGAATTCATAGAGCTTGTCTTCAAACAACTGCCGGGATGGAAAAGGAATAAGGGATAATTCCTGAACCGGCGTGAAATCCTGACTGGATGGCAGCCTCAAAATCGTAAAATGGACGAGATCAACGGCTGGGTCGGATTTTAAAGTGGTCCTCCAGGCCCGCTCCCCTTGATATGGCTCGCCGGAAATAAGCACGACCCGCAACCGGTCACGCACTCCTGATACGGATAGAACCGCCTGGTTATTCGCAAGGCTGACTTCATTGTCCAATGGGTCCACCTGGAATTGGACAATATTCTGGCCTCGATGTTCGGGGCGGATACGGATGGTTTCTGTGCGGCCAACACGAACACTGACATCAACCAATGGGCCGTTGTTGAGCTTGTAGCTGAGGCGGACTGCTTCGCCGCGGTTCCTGTCCCCATCGTCAATGCGCAGCTGGACATCGACGGATTTGCCAACCAGGCCGAATTGAGGAGCTTGCTCAATGATGAGCCGGCGATCTTGTAAATCGGGATCACCTGTAATGATGGAATGAATGGGTGCGTCCTGCTTGGCAAGTGCACCCCTTAAATTCTCATCATGGATGATGCCGTCGCTTAATATAACGACGCCGGCAAGCTGAGCCGTTGACATGGTGCTGAGCGCATCTGTCAGTGTGGAGAATAAGGCTGTCCCCTGGTCACCCTCGCCTTCATCTTCCTGATTTTTATGTGTAACGCGCTGCCATTTGATATTTGGAGGCAGGGCTGTGTTGTTGACAAGGTCGTCAGCTGCTTTTCTTGTGGCATCGAGGCGGCCGGTCAAATCCTGACTGCCGCTTTCATCAACAAGGAGAAGGGCTGTGTTCTCGCCTTCTTCCCGTTCTGTCTGGATGGCGACGGGGCGGGCGAGGGTCAATATCAACAGGCATGCAAATGCGATGCGAAAATAACGCCCGCGAATTGCCGTTTTAGGGCGCAGGAAGAGAGGAGCGGTTAATGCGAGCGCAGCCAGTATTAAAGCCCAGATAGGCAATAATGGTGCAAATTCTATGGTGTCAAAAAGCCCGGCCATCTTATCGACCCACCCTGTCAATAAGTGCGGGGAGATGAACCTGGTCGGATTTATATGTCCCTGTCAGCGCATACATCGTCGCATTGATACCGAAGCGTAAGGCGAGTTCTTTTTGCCTGCTAACAGAAGGGTCTCGTGTGGTGTTGGTTAAGGCGCGTCGCCCAATTACCCACTGACTGACCCAATCATTCCCTCCGATAATAAGAGTGGAGACCCGGCCGCTTTCGCCTTGAGTGCCTTGTTCCACCCATGTGGGGCGCCCAAGAAGCCGCCCTGGAAAGCGATCCAGGATGTAAAAACTGTGGGAGAGAACATGATCTGAATTCAAAGGCTCCAGCGGTGGAAGGTTCAACCGGCCGAGAATGCGGTTAAGTGCAGCTCTTATTTCCACACTGTCTTGGGGGAGCCTGTTGTTTTGATCAACGCCTGTACCTGTATCAAAAATAATCAGGCCGGATCGCTGCAGATATTGTGTGACATTGGAAACCTCAATGTCGCTGAGGGCCTGTGCATCTTCCAATACGGGCCAATAGAGCAGGGGGTATAAACCCAGATTGGGATTATCAGGGCGCAGCAGAACCGGTTCCCCGGGCCAGACAGATGTGCGTCGTCGCAGGGCGAGCGACAGGCCGGTCAGCCCCTCCATACAGATTTGATCGACGCGGTTGTTTCCGCTTTCCATACATCCGAGCTGCACATTGGCGGCCCCTTTTGCGGTCTCGTCAAAAACTTGAGCCAGGCTCTCAGGTGCTGGTAATAAGCTGAGGAGGAGGAAAGCCCCGATGACAGGCTTGAGATGTCCTCGCAAGGCCATGGAAATGAAGATGTCTAGGACGAGCAGCAAAAGAGCAATAGTGAATAAGGGTGTATGAAGCGGGCGTTCATCCGCAGCTTCAAGGGGCCGAGCTGGTAACGCGTTTAAAGCGTCGCTTATGCCTTCAAAAGCAAAGCGTGGATCAATGGGGCCACCGTTTGTGCTGATGTTCAGCGCCATGTTGTAACTGCCTGCGCTATATAGCCCTGGAGGCAGGTTTGCGTTGCTTGCAGGAACGCGCTCTCGAGGGTCCAGCCCGATCGTGTTGTCAAAAGGTGTGCGCAACCGGCCAAAGCCGTCCAAATGACGCTCAGCCTGTAAAATACGTGTGGGTCTGTCACCTGATGTTGGTACGGCCTGCGCCAGGGTCAGGATACGACGTAACATGTCCACAAAACTTCCCGACAAGGCAAGGTCTGACCAATCCGGCGTGGCGGTTGTGTGAACCAAAATAATATGCCCTTGTCCCTGGCTTTTCGCTGTGACCAGTGGTGTGTCGTCTTCCAGTCTGGCCCAGGTTTTGGAGCTGAGCTCTATATCCGGCTGTGCCAGCACCTGTCGGTTGATCGTGACATCTTGAGACGGGGTGAGATTGATGAACGGACCATAGTCAGGAAAATCCCCTAATTTCTGAGGCGTTGACCAGGATAAAGCACCCCCTACAGCGCGCTCACCCAATCTCAAAGTGACAGGAAGAAGGGGGTCGCCATCAATATTTATGCGATCCTGACTTCCTAATTTTGGCCCGGAAAAGCGTAGAAACACGCCGCCATCGTCCACCCAGCTTAAAATCGCTTCCTCTTCGGCTTCGGCAAGACGGGCACTGTCACCTAAGATCAGGACTGAAACATCTTGTTCCAAAAGGGAAAGGGTCTCTCCTTGTTTTAAAATGCTGAAGGGCGATAAAGCGCGGCTGAGGTAAAAACGGGCGGATCTTAAGGGTTGCCGCGTTTCTGCGGTGTCACTGTCGATTAGGCCGACCAGAGGCCGCAGAGAGGATGAGTCTAAAAGATAGCTGGCAGCGGCATGCGCCTGCCCACTGATATTCAAGCGGGCAATATTGGATCGAACATGAGGGGGTACAACGAGTTGCCCTTGTGCATAGGCCACGTCCGTTTGGAATTCCACTTCAACCTGGCCCAATAACCGTCCATTTCCTGATAAGGCCTCTACAACAGCGATTTGAGGGTCATTTGTCTGTGCGCGGACAAGGGATATCTCGAAATCCAACCCGTCCAGCTTCAATTGACGAAAGGCGATCATATTGTTTTCGCTGGCGATGATATGGCGTGACGGGGCATTTTGCAGGCGATTTAGAAACCGTTCTTCGCCTTCATGGCCGATGCCGTCACTGATGCGAAATATAGTCCAGTTGTCTGCCTCATCGTTATTGAGCCAATTCGCCAGTGAATTGAGATCGGATGACCATGGCGATGGTTCTAAGGCGCGTATCCTGTTTTTCGCCTCCCGGGCGGGCATAGGCGATAATATCTGCGTTTCATCTCCTTCTTTCCATCCGCCCGCCGGTGCGGCGGTTGGAATGATGATGACCGTGCGGTCCTGCCGTTCCGCTTCATCAGCTAAGGCGATGGCGGCGTCTTGCCTTAGGGTCCATTTATTCGCGGATGTCCAGCCATTGTCGATCACAAGGGCAACAGATCCGTCTCCCGATAAGGGATCTTTGGGATTAAAGATCGGTTCTGCAAGAGCGAGGATGAGCAGGGCTGCAATTAACAGGCGTAACAGCATCAGCCACCAGGGCGTGCTGGCACTTGGCGGCTCCATATCCTCCATCTGCTTTAACAGACGGATGGCCGGGAAGATCTGCTGTTTGGCGCTGGGGGGAATGGCACGGATCAGCAGCCAGATCAGCGGCAAGGTGATCAGTGCTGCAAGCAACCATGGATTTACAAAGGCGATCGGGCCAAGCTGAAGCATTAGTGCCCTCCCTCAAATTGAGAGATATGTAATGTCGCACTTAAGAGGCAGTGGCCGGGCGCATGGTCTGTTCTATGCGTGGTGATGCCCCAGCCATGGCTTAAGGAAAAGTCTCCTATCGCCGCAGAATAGGCCTTGAAGCGATTGATATAGGTGGCGCGTATGTCTTCCGAACGCTCAATAATCTCGGCAGCTTCGCCTTCCAGTCCTTCGAATTTCACCCGTCCTTTGAAAGGGAAATCCATTTCGCAAGGGTCGTTGATTTGAATGAGATGGGCCTGACATCCCTGGGCAATGATTGGCGCGAATAGCCTGTCTCTCTCCGTATCATCATCAAGAAAATCGGAAAGGAGAATGACATGGCTGCCATGGGCAAATTTAACCGCGCTGAAATCTGTGGCGTGTTCTTTCGCCAAAAGTCTTTGGGCAAGGACCCTGAGGCCGAAACGCCCGGCACGAGGGGGCTCCGCGCTTGGGGAAAGGTGGCCCACTCTTTCCCCGGCTTTGGAAAACAGGCTTGCAAGGCTTAAGGCCAGTAAACGGGCGCGCTCCAATTTTGTTGGCCAGGCCGGATTTGACTTAAAGGCCATGGATGGGGATTGGTCGACCCAGAAATACATATTTTGAGCCGTCTCCCATTCCTGCTGGCGGACATAGAGACCGGCTGAGCGGGCAGAACGGCGCCAATCAATCTGATGTGCGCTGTCGCCTGCCATATAATTTCGAAATTGCCAGAAACTATCCCCATCACCAGAACGACGCCGACCGTGAGCACCACGGATATGGCTTGAGCGCCGCGCACGGCCCGCCGTTGTCGCGTAAATAAGCGCTGCTTCCCGCTCTGCGGCGTGGAGAAGCGCGTCTATGTCGTCATAGGGCGGGGCTTTGGCCATTATGATCTCTGCTTGGCAATCAAATCAGCAATAACATCATCTATGGTCCGGCCTTGGGCGCGGGCAGCAAAGTGCAGGGCCATCCGGTGTTTTAATACGGCCGGTGCCAGATAATGAATGTCGTCGATAGAAGGGGATAGCCGTCCATCCAGTAAAGCCTTTGCCTTCGCTGTTAAAATAAGCGCCTGTGCGGCCCGCGGCCCGGCCCCCCAAAGAATGACATCATCATTTCCTTGTGGTCGGGCAGAGCGAACCAGGTCCAAAGCACTGTCTAAAACGCTTTCCCCAACTGGCACGTGCCGCACCAGGTTTTGGAAAGTTTTTAACTCGCCTGCATCCAATATGCGGGCGGCTTCGTCTTCATCTGCCCCCGTTGTGGCCACCATCATGGCGCGTTCGGCTTCGCGCTCGGGATAATTCACGTCAATCTGCAAAAGAAAGCGGTCCAGTTGCGCCTCGGGCAGGGGATATGTGCCTTCCTGCTCAATTGGGTTTTGTGTTGCCAGAACGTGGAAAGGCGTCGCCATATCATGTCTTTGCCCGGCGATGGTGACATGATGTTCCTGCATAGCCTGAAGAAGAGCGGATTGGGTTCTGGGGCTGGCGCGGTTGATTTCATCCGCCATCAGAAGCTGTGTGAAAATCGGACCTTTGATGAAGCGAAAATGGCGCTTTCCATGCTCATCTTCCTCTAAAACCTCTGAACCCAATATGTCCGCAGGCAAAAGGTCGGGTGTGAATTGGATGCGGTTATTATCAAGCGCCAAAACTGTCCCAAGGGTTTTGACAAGCAGGGTTTTTGCCAGCCCCGGCAGCCCGACGAGAAGCCCGTGACCTCCTGCCAGTACAGTGATCAGGCTCAGCTCCACCACTTTTTCCTGGCCATAAATGACGCGGGAGATTTCCGACTTCACCTGTGCCAGTCGTTTGACAACTGCGTCTGCTTCGTCGACGATTTGAGGCTGAGTTGGGCTTTGACCCTCGTTCATGAGCTTTAACCTTTTCAAAGCTGTGCATATTTCTCTTTCATCACTATATATCTGTGATTGAAAGTGGCGAGGGAAAAGTCGATGACCAAACAAGATCACGCGACCAACAGTGAAGGGAATGCCCTGGATCAGCTGCAAAAGTTGATTGATGACGCGCGGTCTGCGACATATCCACCGGTTGAAAACTGGTCTCCACCTCATGAGCGCGATATCGGCTTGAGAATAGATGCAGCGGGCCGCTGGTATTACCAGAACAGCCCCATTGAGCGTGCGCCTTTGGTGAAATTATTTGCCTCTGTCCTGCGCCGCGAAGACGACGGGCGTTATGCCCTTGTGACGCCAGTTGAAAAAATCTGGCTGGACGTGGAAGATGCGCCGCTTTTGGCCGTTGAAATGGCTGTTCAGGGTGAGGGTAGGGAGCAAATCATCATCATGCGGACCAATGTGAATGACCAGGTCATCATTGATGATGCGCATCCTTTGTGGGTGGAGGCGGAAGACGAAACCTCTCCTCGTCCATATATATGTGTCCGCGGCAAAATTGATGCTTTGGTGACCCGCGCCCTTTATTATGAACTGGTGGATCGCGCTGTAGCGGGAGATGACCCGAATGTTGTCGGTGTCTGGAGTTCAGGTCAGTTTTTTGAACTGGGACGGATTTCATGAGTTCAAATAAACGGTTTAATCAAAGTCGAATGCAGGTCGTGGACCGGCTGCAACGCTGGACGCCCAGAGGATTTCGATCAGATGAGGATTTAAATCCGGAATGGCGAGATCTCGTGTCGCCCCTGCCTGCCCCTAAACCGGCCGCTGTGCTTGTTCCTTTGATCGAACGGGTGGATCATCTGTCCATATTGTTGACCAAAAGGACCCATGCTTTATCGACCCATGCGGGGCAGATTGCTTTCCCAGGCGGACGCATTGATGCGGAAGACAAAAGCCCCATGCATGCAGCCCTTCGGGAGACCCATGAAGAAGTGGGTGTTGCGCCACAACAGGTTGAGGTTATTGGGGAATTGGATGAATATCGGACGGGCACAGGTTATGTCATAACGCCGATGGTTGGGTTTCTGGACCCCGCACATCAGCTTTTGCCTAATCCTGATGAAGTGGCTGATGTCTTTGAAGTGCCACTGCCTTATCTGTTAAACCCCTCAAATATGGAAACGCATTCCAAGGAATTCAGAGGTATCAGGCGACATTTCTATGCCATGCCTTATGAAGGCTATTATATTTGGGGGGCGACAGCTGCTATGCTGGTCAACTTAAGGGATATTCTTCATTTGGAAGATGATTGAATGAGCGGACTTCAGGGGATATTGGGCGCATGATTATTTTACTGAGAGTTTTACTGCTGCTTTTACCATTGGTGCTGTTTCTGCTGTGGATATGGGCCAGACGGCGTGCGCAGCTGCGCGGCGAAAACCTGGCCACGTTGGATTATAAGGTTGCAGGGCTGTTGGGCCTTGCCATCATTGCCATTTTGGTGATCGCCTGGTTTGGGATTTCTGACGATGCCGGGGACCGGAATGCAATCTATATCGCGCCCCATGTGAATGAAGAAGGGGAAGTGGTCCCTGGGCGTTTTGTCGATCCCGAAGATATTGTTCAAGAAGATGACATTGCCAACGAAGATGACATGGATACCCCAAATTAATGACTGAGGCCTCGCTATTTCTGACCAGTCCGCCCTGGCAGGACCTGAAAGGTGCCTCTGAGGTCATGTCCGCATTGAAGGCGAAGGGTGGGGATGCGCGTTTTGTTGGGGGTGCTGTCCGTGATGCTGTTCTTGGCCGTCCGGTTAAAGATGTGGATATTGCGACGCCACTTCCGCCCGAAGATGTGATGATGCGTCTTCATGATGCGCAGATTAAAGCTATTCCGACTGGCATCGACCATGGAACAGTGACTGCCGTCTGTCATGGCCGACCGTTTGAAATCACGACTTTACGTCATGATGTGGAGACCGATGGACGCCGTGCAAAAGTGGCCTTTACAGAGGATTGGGAGGCTGATGCAGCCCGGCGTGATTTTACGATGAACGCGTTATATGCTGATGAAGATGGCCGGGTCTTTGACTTTTTCAATGGGGTTGCGGACGCCAAAGCCGGTCATATTCGTTTTATCGGCAATGCTTTAGAGCGTATTCAGGAAGATGCGCTTCGTATTCTGCGGTTTTTCCGCTTTCAAGCTGTTTATGGGCAAGGCGCACCCGATAAAGAGGGTCTGCAAGCCTGCATAGAGCGGCGTTTAAGCCTGAAGGGCCTGAGCCGAGAGCGTATTCGTGATGAATTATTCAGGCTTTTGTCCGCCGATGATCCGATTGATGTTTTCGCCTTGATGCTGGATCACGGTATTTTAGATGGTGTCGTGCCGGAAGAGAGGGATTTAGACGCTTTGGTGCATCTGGTTGCCCTTGAGCGTGAATTTGATAAAGCAGATCCGCTGCGCCGAACCGTTGCGCTTTTACCCAAAGATATCAATACTGTATGGGATGTCTGTAAACGGCTTAAATTATCTAATAAAGACGTAAAGAGAGCAAAAGCGTTAGTGCCGGGTGATATAGCTGTGTCCCCTGATATGGGGAAGAATTTGACCAAAGCCGCTATTTATTATCTGGGTGCCGATGTTTTTCGGGATCGATTATTGCTGGTCGGGCGTAAGGGGGATGATTTAAAGGCCCAGATTGACCTTGCACGCAATTGGTCCCCGCCTCGATTGCCTGTTAATGGACGGGATATTCTCCATCACAAACTGGCAGATGGCCCTGATGTGGGTGCGATGTTGCGTCGATTAGAGGCTTTGTGGGTCGAAAGCGGGTTTGAAATGACCCGCGACCAGCTTTTGAAACAAGCTGGCCGCGGGTGAATAGCTTGTTACTGTTGCGTGTTTAAAATCAGCGGTAGGCCGTCTTTCCCGCCAACAACAATGATCTTGGCATTTTCCGATTGCGCCAGTTCACGGGTGGCCTCAATGCCGCGCCAGCGTAAAAGCTGATCATCAATGCCTTCGCGTACGATTTTCTGGAAGTCCGCTACGCCTTGCGCTTCGATACGTTTGCGATCCGCTTCTTTGCGCTCTTTTTCAAGAACGAAGTCCATGCGCTGGGCTTCCTGCTCCGCTGCGAGTTTTTCCTGAATGGCTGCGGCCACGCGATTGGGCAGGTCGACATTGCGTAACAAGACCTGCTGAATGATGAAACCGCCACTTTCAAGGCCGGCCTGTCCTAATATTCGGCTGACCCGGCGTTCCAAAACTTCTTCCATGGTGGTTGCCAAGGCTTCACGTTTTAGCGCATAAGCTTCCTGCGCATTATATTGCGCTGTCGCTTCGCGCACTGCGGAACGCGCAGCTGTGCGAATGATTTTTCCTTCATAGCCAGGGCCGATGTTGCGGTATATCCAGGCTGCGTCATCACCGACCAGACGATAGGCAATGGTTACATCCAAAGGCATCTGCAGACCATCAGCGGACAGGGCGCTGATACTGTCCTGACCCGCTGTTGTCATCGAATAAGTTTCTGTGCGGATGCTTAAATTCTGCACAATTGTGAAGGGGTTTTTAAGATGCAGACCTTCTTCAAATTCGCTTTGGGAAACCTTTCCGAAGAGAACTTTAACGCCTACATGCCCGGCGGGTACAATAACAACCATAGCCGCAAGAAGAAGCCCAACTCCGCCAAGTGCAGACAAGACGCCTAAGCCTCTTTTTCCTTGCGTCATAATTAAAAAAATTGCTGCGATAAATGCGGCAGCTGAAAGTAAAAGCAAAATGACAGTCATGCCCATCCCCTTTTTGTTGAACTCAGGCTATTATATGGGGATGACTGTCGTTTTTACCAGATTTACAAAATTGGATTCTCTGCAGCGTTTTTATAATCTTCTTCTAATCTTGCGACCAGTTCGGATGTTTTTGGAATATCACTGATCTGCCCAACGCCTTGACCTGCGGACCAGACGTCTTTCCAGGCTTTGCTATCAGATTCCTGTTTGTACTTCTCGCGGGAGCCCAGATCCATATTGATGGCTTTGGCTGCGCCTTCGACATTGAAGTCCACCCCTGCGGCCTCCAAGCTCTGGCGAATGAAATTGCCGCTGATGCCGGAGACTTTGTTGGTATAGACAATGTCGGTTGAATTCGCATCCAGCAGCATTTTCTTATACTCAAGGTCTGCATTGGCTTCCTGGGTGGCGATGAAGCGCGTCCCCATATAAGCCATGTCTGCACCCAGGACTTGGGCCGCACGAACGCTGCGTCCGTCAGAAATGGTCCCTGCTAAAATGATGGTGCCGTCAAATCTTTTGCGCAATTGCGGAATGATGGTGAAGGGGTTCATGACGCCCGCATGACCGCCGGCACCCGAACAAACCATGATGATGCCATCTACACCTGCTTCAATTGCTTTTTCCGCATGGCGCATGTTGATCACATCGTGGAAGACCAGGCCGCCGTATTTATGAGCCTCAGTGGCGATATCGCCTGGATGGCCAACGGATGTGATGATAAGCGGGACTTTATGCGCATAAGTGACGGCCAAATCCTCAGCCAGGCGGCTGTTCGATTTGTGGACGATCTGGTTCACCCCAAAAGGCGCGATTTTGGCATTTGGATCAGCTTCTTGTGCCGCTTTTAATTCACTTTCAATACGCCCAAGCCATTCTTCATATTGCGAAATGGGCCGCGCGTTCAACGATGGAAAAGTCCCAACCACACCGGCTTTACAGGTTTCAATGACCAGATCAGGTCCTGAAACAATGAACATGGGTGACGCAATAATGGGCAAACGTAATTTGCCTTGGAAGGGTGTCGGTAATGGCATGGGGCTCTTAGATCCTTGATGAAAATTATTCTTTGAACGCAGTATTGGATAAGTTCAAACCAAGGACAAGAGCCTTAATCAATTGCATTTTGATAAAAGCGGTATTATATACCCCCATAGGGTATATGTATTGGATGTAAAAATGAGCGAACATAGCTGTTGCCACCACCATGAAGGCGAGGTGAAAGCCCCTTTAATTCAAGACCCGGAGGCGATTTATATCTGCCCTATGTGTCCTGAAGTGCGCCAAAAGGGTTTTGGAACCTGCCCCAGCTGCGGCATGGCTTTGGAGCCTGAAAACCCGCTTCTTGATGACGGCCCAAATCCGGAACTGGTTGATTTTCAAAAACGCTTGTGGATTGGGCTTGTTTTCGCCCTTCCTGTCTTTTTCATAGAAATGGGCAGCCATGTCTTTGGCCTGCAAATGCCCTTTAGCGGGAAAACCAGTCAATGGGTGCAGCTTATTTTGTCCGCACCGGTTGTGCTGTGGTCGGGCTGGCCGGTTTTGGAACGCGGGGTAAACTCCATCCGTCAGCGCAGCTTGAATATGTTCACATTGATTGCCTTGGGTGTGTCCGTTGCCTTTGGTTATTCTTTGGTTGCTGTCTTATTTCCGCAGCTGTTCCCTGATGCGTTTAAAAACCATCATGGTTTAGTCGCTGTTTATTTTGAAGCGGCCAGCGTCATCACCATTCTCGTTCTTGTGGGGCAGGTGCTGGAATTAAGGGCGCGGGCGAAGACCACAGGCGCATTAAAGGCTTTGTTGGATTTGGCACCGAAAACAGCGCTGCGTGTGGGGCACGATGGCGATGAAGAGGTCGCGCTTGAGGACATTGTGCAAGGTGACATCCTGCGTGTGAAGCCCGGCGGTCGTGTGCCCGTCGATGGTATTTTACTGTCGGGACATGGGGATATTGATGAATCCATGGTCACCGGGGAAGCCATGCCTGTTTCCAAAGAGGAGGGCGGTGCTGTCATTGGAGGCACGGTCAATCAAAGCGGTGCTTTTACAATGCGGGCACAGGCCGTTGGTGCCGATAGCCTGCTGGCGCGCATTGTCTCTCAAGTCGCGCAGGCCCAGCGCAGCCGTGCGCCGTTGCAAAGACTTGCAGACCAGGTGGCCGGTTATTTTGTGCCTATTGTGGTCTTTATATCGCTTCTGGCCTTTTCAGGCTGGTGGGCTTTTGGGCCGGAGCCAGGCTTGACCTATGGCCTTGTTGCCGCTGTGTCGGTGCTTATCATCGCCTGTCCCTGCGCATTGGGGTTGGCCACGCCCATGTCAATCATGGTGGGCGTCGGGCGGGCCGCAAATGCAGGTGTTCTTGTGCGTGATGCGGAAGCGTTGGAGGCCATGGACAAGATTGATGTGTTGATTGTCGATAAAACCGGAACACTGACAGAAGGCCGACCGTCGGTCATGGAGATTGTTGACCTTGAAAATAACCAGGATGAGCTGCTGCCCTGGATTGCCGCTGTTGAAGCGCAAAGTGAGCACCCTATTGCTTCTGCTATCTTGGTCCATGCTAAAGCCAGGGGTGGCTTAGTTCCTGAAGCCTCAGCATTTAAAGCCCATATTGGCGGCGGTGTTGAAGGGCGTGTGGACGGTCATTTCATTCAAATTGGGGCCAGTGCCTTCATGGCGAAACATGATGTTGATGTGGAATTACTAAGTGCTCAAGCTCAATCTGTTGGGCGAGACGGCCATACGCCGGTTTTTGTCGCGGTAGATGGTGAGGTCAGAGCGCTTATTGCACTGGGTGACCCTGTTAAATCAACAACGGCTCAAGCCTTAAAATCTCTGCGCGCCGCAAGTGTTGAAATCATTATGGCAACAGGTGATGCGTTGGAAACGGCGCAGGCTGTTGCACAGAAGCTGAATATCCAGCAGGTCCATGCGGCCTGCTTGCCGGAAGACAAAGCAAAGCTGGTGCAGGATTTGCAGGCCAAAGGGCATTTGGTTGCCGTGGCAGGTGACGGGGTGAATGATGCGCCCGCTTTGGCTCAAGCTCATGTCGGTATTGCGATGGGAACGGGCACTGATATTGCCATGGAATCCGGCGCCTTGACCTTGGTGAAGGGTGATTTGGCGGCACTTGTTCGTGCGCGGCGTATATCGACAAAGGTGGTGCGTAATATTAAGCAGAATTTGCTGTTCGCATTTCTTTATAACGCTTTGGGTGTGCCCGTGGCGGCGGGTCTGCTTTACCCGGTTTTCGGGTTATTACTATCTCCCATGATTGCCGCAGCGGCGATGAGCCTGTCATCACTGTCAGTCATCGCAAATGCGCTGCGGCTAAGAGGAGCTAAGCTTTAAGGCCATTTGGCTTCGGGGGGCAGGGACATCAAAATAGCGTCCACATTGCCGCCCGTCATCAGACCAAAGCGGGTGCCGCGGTCATAGACCAGATTAAATTCGGCATAGAGACCGCGGTATTTTAATAGTTCTTCCCGCTGTTCAGCTGTCCATGGCTCATGCATGTGACGGCGGACGAGGCGGGGATAGATGTCTAAAAAGGCCTGACCAACGGATTTGGTGAAGGCAAAGTCATCATCCCAATTCCCTGAGTCAAGATAATCGTAGAAAATACCGCCTTCGCCGCGTGCCCGATTGCGGTGCTTCACATAGAAATATTCATCGCACCATGCTTTATATTGAGAATAATAATCCGGGTCAGCGCGATCGCAAACTTCTTTCAAAGCCGCATGGAAATCCGCTGTATCTTGTTCATTGGGAATAGGCGCATTTAAGTCCGCACCACCACCAAACCAGGCTTTGGACGTGACTAAAAAGCGCGTGTTCATATGAACCGCTGGAACCAGTGGGTTATGCATATGGGCGACCAGCGAAATGCCTGTGGCAAAGAAATGCGGGTCTTTATCAGCACCTGGGATTTGCTTTGCGAATTCCGGGCTGAACGTGCCTTTGACAGCGGAAATATTCACGCCGACTTTTTCAAAGACACGACCTTTCATCACGGACATGACGCCACCACCGCCGGGTTGGCCGGATGGGTCGTCCCGCTGCCAGGGTGTGCGGACAAAGCGCCCGGCTTCGCCATCGCCTTCATAATCATCTTCAATGGCTTCAAAGGCGGCACAAATGCGATCGCGCAGCGAAGCGAACCATTCAGAAGCTTGAGTTTTTCGGGTCTCTAAAATCTCCGCCTCGGGGAGGGGGCTTGCGCTTGCTTCACGCGCATGGTTTTTTGTTACGGCGTCCATTTATTCTACCTATAGCATCCTCTTTCGAGGGCAAAAATTCTGACCCGCTTGCATGTAGTACAGCCTTTGTAAACAGGCTTTGACCTAAATCAATTTAAGGATCAGCTCATGCAAAAATCACATCGTGTTTCTCTAGATTTCTGGAAAACGACGGGTTTGGCGCAGGGCTTCGCTTAATACAATCGCCCCTGATATGGCAACATTTAAAGACCGGGCCTTTGGAATCATGGGGATTTTTACCCGCAGGTCGGCGCGCTGGTGAACCTCTTCCGGAACGCCTTTTGATTCGCGGCCAAGAAGAAGAATATCCTGGTCTTCAAACATCGCATCCGTGTGGGAGACGGCGCCCTTTGTGGTCATCAGACAGATACGATGGCCTGGATAGACGTCCAGAAAAGCGTCCCAACTGACATGGCGTTTCACATTGACGATATCGAGATAATCCATGCCCGAACGCTGCAATGCTTTGGTGGAAAAGGGGAAACCGCAGGGTTCAATCACGTCCACACCCACACCGAAACAGGCGGCTGTGCGTAAAAGTGTCCCCACATTTTGTGGGATATCAGGTTGATAAAGGGCAAGTCGCATGGGGTGTTTCTTTTAGCTTTTCATATCGCACATCAGAAGATGGTCATCAAAGACCGCGCCGATGAATAGCCTGTCCTCGAACTCAACTGCAATAGGAGCAGCGGAAATTGCTTCGCCACGGTCGAGATAAAGTGTCTCCCATTCGGGTTGCGCATCCAGATTTGTGATACGGACGACTTCGGATGAGGCCGCTAGAGATGGGTCCTTCGCATGGGCCAGGAACTCAAGGATTTTGGGATGCCCGGTAACAAGCAAATCCCCATCGGGCGTCATAGACAGATTGTCGAGGCTCATGGGGATATCGATTGTCCATATTAAATCCAACGCGCTGTCCGCACGACTAAATTGATAAGCGCTGACTTTTTGGCCAGTTGATTCTGCCACATAGAGCCGTTGCGTGTCCGAATCAAAGAGCACGCCATTGGCATAGCGCAAGCCCTCTATGACTTTATGGGCTTCGCTATTGTCGTAATACACGACGTTGGACCAGGGAATCATGAGATAAGCTTCAAGCGTTGCACCTAAGCTTGTCAGTGCGCCCATGTCATTTGAGGCAAAAAAGACGCCAGGTTCAACCACCGCCACATCATTTGGCGACGACATCACCGGCGCTTGAAAGCTGCGCTCGAAGCTCAATTCATTATCTTCTGTGATGATGAAGGAATCGATTGTGTGCTTGTCTGTGTCTTTTTCCCAATGATTCACAGCATAAAGGCGCTTTACGCCTGCGTCATCCACGTGAAGGTCCAGGCCGTGAGGGAAAAAAGCATTGCTGTTTCGAGGATTCATCATGACGGGCGCAGGTATTTCATCGCGCAAATCAAGACGTGCGATATTGCCATTGGGTTCGCCAGTGCCTTCAGCAACGGCGTGGCGATCGGCTATAGTGACATATGCAAAGCCGGTATCGTGGTCGATGACAATATCTTCAGGGCCTAAAAACCCGGGCAAAGTGACGCAGGGACCGGGTTCTATTGATTCCAAATTTCGAAACATGCCTGCGGTGTCAGCGAAGATAAATCCATAGCCAACACTCAAAGCTAATACTGTGCCAAGTCCAGTTAAAATAACGCCTTTTTTCATGTTTTCCGCCCCATTTTCCATGTATTTTTGTGATCAAGCCAGACGTTTGACAAGGCGTCAAGTGGCTCTGCGGCCAAATATCCCGTTGCATCCTGCCGTTTGCCCCGCTAAGCAGTCACCCAATATTGATAGAAATACCACGCTCGGTATAGTGTGTTTTGTCGGGTGTGAAGGTATTTCAAGCATGAGTGGGAAGAGGCCAATGACAGCGGAAACTCGCACCATGGGCGAGGGCGGGGTAACCCGTAGAGACTTCATTCATGTGGCATCAGGTGCTTTAATCGGCGTCGGTGCTGCACTCACAGCCTGGCCGTTCATTGATCAAATGAACCCGTCAGCGGATGTGAAAGCTTTGGCAACCGTCGAAGTGGACATTTCAGCGATTGAGCCAGGATCAGGGATCAAGGTGAAATTCCGGGGTAAACCGGCTTTCATTCGCCGCCGTACACAGGCAGAAATTGCCGAAGCACGCGCGGTGTCCATTGAAGGGATGATTGATCCGGAAACGGATTCTGATCGTGTGAAAGAAGGTCATGAGGAATATCTGGTCGTGATGGGCGTATGCACCCATTTGGGTTGCGTACCGCTTGGCACGGCTAAAGGTGAGAAACGGGGCGATTATAATGGCTGGTTCTGCCCATGCCATGGATCGCACTATGATCTCTCCGGCCGTATCCGTCGTGGCCCGGCACCGAAGAACCTTGAAGTTCCTTATTATGAATTCAAGTCCGACACCAAAGTTGTTATCGGTGAGGAGGTCTGATCATGGCTTTAGGTCTCTATGACAGCAAATTTAAAAACCCGCTGGTGCGTTGGATTGATACGCGCCTGCCGGTCTTCTCTTTGGTGGATAACACAGTCGGGTCCAAACGACCTGAGCCCGCCAATTTGAACTATTTCTGGAATTTCGGCAGCCTGGCCGGATTGATGCTGATGGTGCAGATTGTCACCGGTATCATCCTGGCGATGCATTACACGCCAAATGTCGACATGGCCTTCGCCTCTGTTGAACATATCATGCGTGATGTGAATTACGGTTGGCTGCTGCGTTATATCCATGCCAATGGCGCGTCCATGTTCTTCATCGTGGTTTATATCCATATTTTCCGGGGCTTGTATTACGGATCATATAAATCACCGCGTGAGCTTTTGTGGATGCTGGGCGTTGTGATCTTGCTTCTCATGATGGCGACAGCCTTCATGGGTTATGTACTGCCTTGGGGCCAAATGAGCTTTTGGGGTGCAACGGTGATCACGGGTCTGTTTTCCGCCATTCCTTATGTTGGGGACACGATTCAGCAATTACTGCTTGGTGGTTTCTCCGTTGATAATCCAACGTTGAACCGCTTCTTCTCTTTGCATTATTTGCTGCCATTTGTGATTTTGGGCGTTGTGTTTCTGCATGTTTGGACATTGCAGTTGACAGGGTCCAACAACCCGCTCGGCATTGAGCCAAATGGCGAACAGGATCTGCTGCCTTTCCATCCATATTATACGACGAAGGATTTGTTTGGCGTTGCAGTCTTCATTGCGTTCTTCGCAGCCTTTGTCTTCTACGCACCGAATATGTTGGGCCATCCGGATAATTATATCCCGGCTGATCCGGTTGTGACACCGGCGCATATTGTGCCTGAATGGTATTTCTTGCCATTCTACGCAATTCTGCGGGCCTTTACGCAGCCCTTCCTGGGCATTGATGCGAAGCTCCTTGGTGTGCTGGCGATGTTTGCCGCGATTGCCGTGTTGTTCATTCTGCCTTGGTTGGACACATCAAAAGTCCGTTCGACAACATTCCGCCCCATTTATAAATGGTTCTTCTGGGTGTTGCTCGCTGACTGTGTGGTCTTGACCATGGCCGGTGGTAAGCCTGCGGGCGGTGTCTGGCTGACGATTTCGCAAGTGGCTACAGGCTATTATTTCTTCCACTTCCTGATCCTGCTTCCTGTATTGGGCTGGTTGGAAACGCCGAAGAAATTGCCTGAAAGCATCATTCAGCCTGTTGTGAAGGGGGCTTAATCCAATGAAATCTTTTGCATTAAAATCCCTTGCTGCAGCTTTGGCTTTTTCCGCATTGGCCGCGTGTAGCGGTGAGCCTGCGGAAACAACAGAGAAGAGCGATAGCCCTTATCTGGAATCAGAAGCAGCCATTGAGAAATACCATCTCCATGCCAAAAAACTTCACTGGCATCATGATGGCTTGACCGGGACTTTTGACCGGGCAGAACTGCAACGTGGCCTTCAGGTTTACAAAGAAGTCTGCGCGGCCTGCCACGGCCTGTCCTTAGTTGCTTTCCGTGATTTGGAAGCTTTGGGTTATTCATCCAAACAAGTGAAGGCTTTCGCGGCTGAATATACGTTTGAAGATGGCCCCGATGATTTTGGCGACATGTTTGAACGCCCTGGTAAGGCTGCGGATTATTTCCCAAGCCCCTTTGCCAATGCACAAGCTGCTGCTGCCGCCAACGGTGGTGCCGCACCGCCTGATCTGTCGCTGATGGCGAAGGCTCGTCATGATGGCACGAACTATATCTATTCATTGCTGACCGGCTATGAAGATACTGTTCCATCCGATGTGGAAGCACCAGAAGGCTCAAACTATAACCCATATTTCCACAGCCTGTTCCTGGCCATGGCGCCGCCATTGTTTGAAGGTGCAGTGGAATATGCGGATGGCACCGAAGCAACTGTGGATCAAATGTCCCGCGACGTGTCTGCCTTCCTGACCTGGACGGCTGAACCCAAATTGGAAAACCGTAAGGAAATGGGCCTGATGATCATGCTTTTCCTGGGTGTTTTGATCCTGGTGACTTATGTAAGCTATCGTGTCACCTGGGCTGATCTTAAAAAATAAGATCACCGGACCTTAATGATGAAACGGCGGTTGAGACCATCTCTAACCGCCGTTTTTCTTTTTGCGGTTGATGCCATGGGCCTCGCTGCCTAGGATGCAGCCGATTGAAATACAGCCCAAGAAAAAGGCCAGATCCATGCGCACAGATGTGATTGATTTAAAGGACCATATCCGGACAATTCCTGATTACCCGAAAGAAGGTATTTTGTTTCGTGATGTCACGACCTTATTTGCGCATCCTCAGGCCTTTGCATTCGCTGTTGAAGCCTTGGCTGCACCTTTTCGGACGCAATCCATTGACTATGTTGCAGGGATTGAAGCACGCGGTTTTATTCTCGGCGGGGCAGTGGCGACGGCGCTTGGGCTTGGTTTCATCCCTGTTCGGAAAAGCGGCAAGCTTCCCTATAAAACCATTGGTCGGGATTATGCCTTGGAATATGGCGTGGACCGGGTGGAAGTTCATGTGGATGCGGTATCGCATGGGGACCGTGTGCTGATCATTGATGACCTGATTGCGACGGGGGGTACCGCTGAAGCGTCTATCCATCTGTTTAGGGATTGCGGTGCTGATGTCGTTGCCACGGCCTTTGTTATTGATTTGCCGGATTTAAAGGGAGCGGACCGTATTCGGGCGATGAATGTAGACGTCCATGCGCTTTGTGCTTTTGAAGGCCATTAAGCACAGCTTAGTTTTTGATGCTTTTGCATAAGAAATTGTTGTTCGTCATTTCAACTGCCCCACCCATATAAAACAGGCTGGTAAAGGGCTGTTGGGCCCTGTGGTATCAAGGGCCTGAAATGAAACAAAAACTCCTCCTCACCCTCGCTTCTGCGACTGTACTCGCATCTTCCATTAATGCGGCGCAGGCAACGAACGGCTATTTCCAACATGGCTATGGCGTGAAGGCCAAGGCTATGGGCGGTGCATCAATTGCTGTGGTGGATGGCGCGCTTAGTACGGCGAATAACCCGGCAGCAATGGTTTGGGTGGGTAATCGTGTTGAAGTGGGTTTTGACTATTTCAGGCCAGACCGGGGCGCAACAGTGGGTGGGCAGGATTTCTCGGCTAATGGAGATGCGTCCTTTCTGCTGCCTGAATTCGGCGCGAATTATATGCTTCGCGATGACCTCTCCATCGGCCTCGCTATTTTTGGAAATGGCGGTCTGAATACGACTTATGATACGCCCATTTTTTCCAGCCAATTTCAAGGCACGGACTTTGCAACCAATACAGGGGTTGATTTAGCGCAGATTTTTATCTCTCCGACGGTGGCCTATAAGATCAACGAAAATCACAGCATAGGTGTCGCTTTCAACGCGGTGCTTCAATATTTCAGCGCGACAGGGCTGGCGAATTTTTGCGGCTTTACAGAAAATGGTATGCCGGATGGAATGCAGATTGCCTGTCCCTCTGATCCCGCGGCGGCAGTAGAGGGACTAACTGACCAGGGCGAAGACTGGTCTCATGGCTTTTCGGTGCGTATCGGCTATCAGGGGCAGTTGACAGATTGGCTGCGTGTGGGCGCTTATTATCAGACCAGAACCCGCATGACCCGCTTTGAGAAATATGAAAACCTATTTGCGGAAGATGGCGATTTTGACATCCCAGCCCATTGGGGTGGAGGGATTGCGGTCACGCCGTTCAATGGGACGTTGTTTGCCTTTGATGTGCAGCATATTGAATATGCGAGCATCCCGTCCATCGGCAATCTGAATACAGGTTTTACCGCACCGGCCGCTTTTGGCTTTGGCCCGGCACTTGGCGATCCGGACGGGCCGGGTTTTGCCTGGCGGGATATGACCACGTTTAAATTCGGCATTGAGCAACGGATTACTGACGACTTCCATCTTCGTGCAGGCTTCAGTCACGGTCGCCAACCTATCCGAGATACGGAAACAGCCTTTAATGTAGTGGCGCCTGGCGTGATTGAAGACCATGTGACCTTTGGCTTTTCCTGGAAAATCAGCGAGAGCTGGGATGTTCAGGGTTTCTATATGCATGGTTTTGAAGAAACCGTTCGGGGATCAAGCCCGGATAACCCTTTTAGCGCAGGTTTCGCCGATTTGCGAATGAAGCAGAACAGCTTCGGCTTTACTTTTGGGTGGAATTTCTAATTGGATGAAGTTGCAGACGACTGCCTCTTCATGATAACAATCCATGATTGTAAATTATAAACGCATATTCTCATATAAGGGGTGTGTTTTGGGAGCAAACAAACAGGTCTTTGATTTAACCGCCGAAGATAAAAGAGTTATTTTTGGAGGCACGACGGAAAGTGGCACGGGTACGAAGAACACCAGCGTGCGTGCGGCAGATGGCGGGATTGGCAAAGACGCAGCTGACCGTCAGATGGTGACTGAAGTTATGGGCGGTACAGGCGGACAATAACTAAAAAAACGGAGGTTGTGGCAGCTGAGGTTAACCTCGGCTGCCTGTGTTATGACCTTCAGGTATTAAATAGATGGTTTTTCAAATGCCCGGGCTGAGAAACGCCGTCTAAATTTCTGTCATCATCGATGGGCTCAACTGCTTTGGTCTCAAATGGGATATGTCCGGCCCATATAGGTAATTCATAGTCGGCTTCATCATCCACCGGGCCGCCTGTTCGGATTTTAGCGCTTGCTCGATCCAGCGGCAGGCGCAGAAGCATGGTCGCCTTTAATTCCTGTTCCGTCATGGGGCGAAGTGTTTCCCACCGCCCCGGGTAAAAATGATCAATCATATGTTTCAAACTTGCTGTTTTATGAACCTCGTCTTCAACAGGTTCGGCTGTGCCAAAAATCATGACGGACCGGTAATTGGCACTATGATGGAAGGCTGAACGTGCCAGGACCAGGCCGTCTAAAGCGGACACGGTCAGGCAGACATTCATTTCTTTCGACGATTTCAACGCTCGTGAGGCACTTGACCCATGCCAATAGACATAGTCGCCCTCACGCCATTGCAGGGTAGGTGTCACCAGAGGCTGCCCGTCTATCACATAGCCCACATGGCATAGCGGCAGGGCGTCCAATAATGCATCAATAGTTTCCCTGTCATAGTGGCCGCGTTGGTGCGCGCGGCGGATACGGGTTAAGTCATCTTGTTGAGATTGGGTCATAAACTCTTGCCTTTCACAACTGGTTTATGATTCAACTTTGGACTATTGTTTAGGTCCAATTCAGTATTATTTTTGCAGACCACTTTATGATACCAGCATTGACGATAGATCGGGACGGGAAAGAGACACTGCTTGTTCAGCTTGTGGACGGGCTGAAAGCGCATGTTGAAAGCGGCCATTTGGAAGCGGGGAGAAAACTCCCATCGACCCGTGTGCTTGCGGAAGCCCTGCACATGTCCCGCGCGACTGTTGTGGCTGCATTTGAGCAGTTGGAAGCCGAAGGCTTTATCGTATCAAAAAGAGGTGCAGGGACTTTTGTCGCTCCCGTGATGATCAAAGGGCCTAAAGAGAAACCACAGTTGAAAGCGGGCGCGAGAGGACTTGAGCCACAGATATCTCGTTATGTTTTCGAGCCGGGCTCTCCTGATATGCGGTTGTTCCCCCATAAAAAATGGGCGCGTTATCAAAATCAGGTGGCCCGCCATAACCCTGAGCTATTGGTGAATGCTTTCCCAGCCTTTGGGGATCCGGTGCTTCGTCAGGCATTAGTCAGGCATTTGAAAGACTGGCGTGGACTGACATGCCATGCGGACCAAATCATCATCACTGCAGGCGCAGCGGAGGCGGTGGAAATCTGCTTGCGTCTGCTGTGCAAGGCCAATGAAGCTGTAGCGTTGGAAAATCCAGGGTATCAGTATTTCCATCATCTATGTCAGGGCTTGGGGCTGGAAAGTCGCTTCCAAGCTGACGATGACGTGAAGGCCGCCATTCTCACGCCATCTCATCAATTCCCTTTGGGTGGGGCTATGACCGTTGCGGCCCGGCAGGCGTATATCCGATGGGCGAAAGCCCGGAATATCTGGCTGATTGAAGATGATTATGACAGTGAATTCCGCTTTTCAGGCCTGCCTATTCCTGCATTGAGCGCTTATGCCCCCGATGAGCGCTGTCTTTATGTTGGAAGTTTCTCGAAGATATTCTCCACCGGATTAAAACTGGGATATGTGGTGCTGCCTGAGGCTCTCATCGAGGTGTTTCATAAGGGACTGGAGGTTTTTCCAACAAAGGCGGCCTCTCCGGCGCAACGCCCCTTGGCCCTGTTTCTTCGTGATGGAGAATTTTCGAAACATTTGAAAAGAATGAAGCGCCTTTATGGGGAACGCCGGCAAGTGGTGCTGGATGTCTTGAAAGGCCCCTTGGCTGGCCTTGTTCAGTTTGAAAACTATGAGGCCGGGATGCAGATAGCGGTTTACCTTCCCAAATCGGTTGATGATGTCCAACTTTCCTCAGAATTAAAAAAGGCGGGCATTTTGTGCCCGCCCTTATCGCGTTATTATTTTTCTGACCCGGTTAAATCAGGTCTTTTAATTGGCTATTGCGCGAATACGGTAGAGGAGCTGCGCGCTAAATCCCGTGACCTGATCGATATCCTTAAACAGAAATTGGGCGTTTAAAGTCCACCCATTTTAGATAATTTGTCCCAGCTTTCATCATCAATCGGCATGACGGAGAGGCGGGATTGGCGAACCAATGCGATATCATGAAGGCTTTCGTCGGCCTTGATCGCTTTCAAAGTCACCGGCGTGGGCACAGCTTTATTGGCTTTCACATCCACCAGGCCAGATCGTTCATCATGGGGGTCAGGGTAAAATTCTTTAACGATTTCAACAATCCCGACAATCTCTTTGCCTTCATTTGAATGATAGAAAAAGGCCAGATCGCCGTTTTTCATGGCTTTCATATTGTTCAAAGCCTGGTAATTGCGCACCCCATCCCAATGGGTGGTGCCATCACGGACCATATCGTCCCAGCTGTATTTAAAAGGCTCTGATTTCACCAGCCATTTGGCCATAGTCTAATCCTTCTTCGCAAATTCAAAATCGTCAAAATCAGCATGGCGCATCATCCGCCAATAGGCAACGGTCCAAGAGGGCCAGTTATTGGTGATTTTGCCACTGTCGGCCTTATACCAGTTTCCGCAATCCTCGTCCCAGACTGAATTCTTCAATTGTTCTTGAACGTGAATGTTGTAGCGATCCATGACGTCTTTACGCACATTCACACTTTGCGCGCCTTGGCGTTGCATTTCCTTGATTAATTTCATCAGATATTCGACCTGACGCTCGACCATGAAGATGATGCTGTTGTGTCCAAGGTTTGTATTAGGGCCATAGAGAATAAACAAATTTGGAAATCCGTTGACGGTGGTCCCGCGATAGGCCTCAGCCCCGTCATGCCAAATATCCCGCAGCATTTTCCCGCCCACACCTTTGATGTCCATAGGGGCGAGAAAACCCGTTGTTTTAAAACCCGTTCCAAAAATCAAAACATCAGTCTTATGGCTTTGGCCGTCTTTCGTTTGCACGCCATCTCCAGTCACCTTTTCCACCGGATCTGTAATGACGGAGACATGGTCCTGGCAAAGGGCCTGATAATAATCGTCGGAAATAAGAATGCGTTTGCAGCCCACAGGAAAATCGGGGGTGAGTATTTTCTTTAACGCAGGGTCTTGAACTTCCTTGTTCAAATGTTTCTGAGCCTCCGATTTCAAGATATGGCCAACCCAGGCACCTTTGTGAAAGCCTGCAAAACGGGCTTCCAATTTCCAGTAAGTCCAGCTGCGATACAAGCGCATGACGCCGGGGATATGGCGAAACATCCATTTGACCCAGGGCTTATAGGCTTTGTCCCCCCGCGCAATCATCCAATTGGGAGAGCGTTGGAATAGCGCGACATGGGCGGCGTCTTTTGCCACCTCAGGTACAAATTGAACGGCGCTGGCACCCGTCCCGATGACGGCGACATTTTTGCCTTTTAAGTCTATTTCATGATCCCAGCGCGCACTGTGGAAGGCGGGGCCCTTAAATTCGTCCAGACCGGGGATATTGGGGATTTGCGGCCGATTAAGCTGGCCGACACCCATGATAAGATGATGTGCTGTCCACTGCCGCCCATCTTTTGCTGTAACGGTCCATAAACAACGTGCTTCATCAAAAGACGCGTTTGTGACTTCCGTTTCCAGCTCCAGTCTGTCCCGCAGAGCGAAGTCATCCACGCATGTCTCGAAATAGGCTTTGATCTCGTCTTGGCGGGAAAACACCCGGCTCCAATCCGGATTTAAAGCGAAGGAATAGGAATAAAGATGGGACGGCACATCACAGCCACTTCCCGGATAAACATTATCGTGCCAGGTTCCGCCGACACCGTTGGACTTTTCAAGGATGGCGAGCTTTTTAAATCCCGATTTTTGCAAATGATATGCGGCACAAATGCCTGACATTCCCGCGCCAATGATCACTGCGTCGAGGATTTGATCATTTGGTCCTTGATGTTCCGCCCCTTGGCTGTCCATGATATGTCCATTCTATATTGTGTTTTTTTTCAGCTTAACGGGTTTTGGGTGGGAACGCCAAGCCATCAAAAATGAGTATCGGATATGATGAAATTTGATAAGCGTGATTTTCTCAAATTGGCGGGCGCAGGGGCCATGCTTGGGTCAGCAACCTTTACAAAATCCTTTGCTCAAAGTGATATTCTGCCGCGTGTAGCACAAGCCAAACCGATCAGCAGAAGAGAAAGAGAAACACGGGTCTCTAAGGTGCAATCCCTGATGCAGGAGGCAGGTGTCGATGCGTTGGTGATTGAACCTGGATCATCGATGATTTATTTCAGCAATCTACGCTGGTGGCGCAGCGAACGACTGACAGCGCTTGTCATTCCTAAAGAAGGCCACCCCTGCGTTATAACGCCTTATTTTGAAGAGCCATCTGTTCGCGAAAGTCTGGATATCGTCGCAGATGTCCGCACCTGGCATGAAAATGAAGACCCGTTCAAACAGCTGGCTGGGTTCTTAAACGATAAAGGTCTGCCCACCCCGCATATCGCAATAGATCCCGTGAGTCGGTATTTTGTGGCGGAAGGGATACAACGGGTTTTTGAGCGTGTAGAACTGTCCATAGGGGATGCGCTTATCAACGACTGCCGTATGTTTAAAACTGAAGCGGAGCTGGCCCTGATGCAGGCGGCGAACGATATTACACTCGCGGCCTATGCACGTATTTTCCCGCGTATTGAACGAGGCATGCGTCCAGGTGACATTTCTTCCCTTATGAATGATGTGACGCGCGCGCTGGGCGGGCAGCCGAAATTCTCCCTCGCGCTGTTGAATGAGGCCAGTGCCTATCCGCACGGAACAGACCAGCCGCAGATGGTGCGGGATGGCTCGATAATCCTGATGGATTGCGGCTGTGCTTTTGAAGATTATCAGTCTGATATCTCTCGAACTTTTGTTTTTGGAGAGCCGTCAAAGAAACAACGCGAAACATGGCTGACTGTCCGGAAAGGCCAGGATATCGCCTTTGAAGCAGCGCAGCTGGGTGTGGCTGCGGGGCGTGTGGATGATGCCGTGCGCCGATATTATGAAAGCCTGGGCTATGGTCCCGGTTACAAAACACCGGGCCTGTCTCATAGAACGGGTCATGGCATTGGAATGGATGGGCATGAGCCTATCAATCTGGTTCAGGGCGAGGAAACGCCTCTGGCCGTTGGAATGTGTTTTTCCAATGAGCCAGGGCTTTATGATTTCGACGCATTTGGTGTTCGAATGGAAGACTGTTTCTATATGACGCAAAACGGCCCGCGGTATTTCAGCGAGCCGCAACGCACAATTGAACGGCCGGTCTAGAGGTTGGGGTCTTCAGATGCGGCTGCTTCTTCCTTGGCAGCCCGCTGAACATCGACCCAGGCCTTGGCATTTGTATTGAAATTATCCGCATAGGCCTGTTCCTCAGCCATGACGGCCTGCATTTCGCGGTTCAGTTCTGTCGTTTGCGTGTCGATGTCTTCTTGCGGTTGGGCTGCAAATGCGTCGGATTTCGCATAGGCCTCCATGCAATCAAGATAAACAGTATTTGAAGCCTGATAGGTTTCAAAAGCTGCTTTGTTTTCCATAACCCGGGCGCGATCCGCTGTTTGTGGGTCAAATAGGTCTGGTGTAGTCGGGCGTGGTCCGCACCCATGGTCGGCGGCAAAAGCGCCGCTGCCGGCGAGTGATGTGAGTAGTGCGCATATAAACAGGCTTTTGGATTTCATGATTTTTCCCCCGGTACCAAATGGCCGCTCGAAATACTGAAGGAATTCTGGATTAATTGTCAATGTGAAGGTTGAAACTATATATCTAATGTATATATGTAAATTCGCTTATTTCTTCTTGTCTTAGATGTGGTTATGATGCCCGAACTGGTCCAAAAGGAGGATGTATATGCCGGTTTCAACTTTAGATGTTTTGCTTCATGTTTTGGGTGGTGGGACAATTTCTGACGAACAGAAAAATGAATTATATCGTGAAACGCTGATGTTGACTTTGGCGCGTACGGCCTATGCGGATCGCAATGTAGCGGAAGCTGAAATTGCTAAGGCGCAGGAAATCTATTGTGCGCATACGGGCGAAACACTCGGTGTTGCTGATTTCAAACATGCCGCGCGTTCTGAATTGTTTGAATCCATGCCCCTAGCGCGCAATGTATCCCGGGCAGCCAGTGTACTCGATATTGAAAGCCGTCGGGATATTGCCAATGCGCTTGTTGAATTGGTAGAGGCCGATGAAAATATCAGCCCAAATGAAATTGAGTTCTTCAATACTGTCGTAAAAGCGCTAAATGTAACCTATGCCGATGTGGCTGGTCTGATTGCGCGAAGCTGACTTTGAATGCAGCGCATGGCCAATGCGCTGCATCTTATAAAAAAGCTTTTTCGAGGGTTAAATGGATTACCACTTAAGTGAAGAACAAAGCGCCATTCAGGATATGGCGCGAAAATTTACTGCGGACGCAATCACGCCTTTTGCAGCGGAATGGGATGAGAAACATCATTTCCCCCGTGACGTCATTCAGCAGGCCGCTGAGCTGGGCTTTGGCTCCATTTATGTGAGCGAGGCTTCAGGTGGGATTGGCCTTGGGCGGTTGGAAGCGGCGTTGATTATGGAAGCCATGTCCTATGGCTGCCCATCCACATCCGCCTTTATTTCCATCCACAATATGGCGTCCTGGATGATTGATACATTTGGCTCTGATGATGTGAAAAGCCGCTATCTGCCAGACCTTATCTCCATGGAAAAAATCGCCAGCTATTGCCTGACCGAACCCGGCTCCGGTTCAGATGCTGCAGCGCTGAAAACGCGCGCAGTTTCTGATGGGGATGATTATATCGTTAGCGGCTCAAAGGCCTTTATATCGGGCGCGGGCGCCAATGAAATCTATGTAACCATGGTGCGCACAGGGGAAGAGGGACCTAAGGGTATTTCCTGCCTTGTGATTGAAAAGGATATGAAAGGCGTATCCTTTGGCGCAAATGAGCGCAAACTAGGCTGGCACAGCCAACCTACTGCCCAGGTCATGTTTGACGAAGTGCGGGTGCCGAAATCAAATCTGGTCGGCAACGAAGGTGACGGGTTTAAAATCGCCATGGCCGGCCTTGATGGTGGTCGATTGAATATTGGCGCCTGTTCGCTGGGCGGTGCGCAGCGTTGCCTGGATGATGCCGTCACTTATGTAAAGGACCGCAAGCAATTCGGTAAATCCATCGCAGATTTCCAAAATACCCAATTCACCTTGGCCGATATGGCGACAGAGTTGGAGGCCGCACGGTCTTTGCTTTATATCGCCGCGCTCAAAGTGACGGAAAATGCGGCGGATAAAACGAAATTCGCTGCGATGGCCAAACGTCTGGCCACGGATACGGGGTCCCGGGTCGTGAATGATGCCCTGCAGCTTCATGGTGGCTATGGCTATTTGATGGATTATCCGGTGGAACGCTTTTGGCGCGACCTGCGGGTGCATCAGATATTGGAGGGCACCAATCAGGTCATGCGGATGATTATTTCCCGTTCTCTTTTGAAATAGGAGACTGTTTATGCTGATGACAACAACGCCTACGCTTCAAGGTCAGGAAATCCGGGAATACCTGGGTGTCGTGACAGGTGAAGCGATCATGGGTGCCAACATTGTGCGTGATTTATTTGCAGGCGTACGTGATATCGTCGGTGGCCGGGCAGGAGCTTATGAAGAGAGCCTGACCAATGCCCGTGAAACGGCCATGCGTGAAATGGAACAACGTGCTCGCGCCATGGGTGCGAACGCAGTTGTTGGCATTGATTTGGATTATGAAACGGTTGGGTCCGGCGGGTCCATGCTTATGGTCTCAGCAAGTGGGACTGCGGTTAAACTGGCCTAAAATTACAGTCTCTCAGTCAGGCTGCTGCCTTGCCAGTTTTCCGGGATATGTACGCCGGCGCCTAAAATATCCATGATTGTGGGCGCGATGTCCAAGATGGACACGCGCTCATTTTCATGGTGCCTTGCATGCCCCGTTCTTATCCAAAGACAGCCGTCGGGATGGTGACAGCCGCTTTTGCTTTGATCGATCTGATAGAAATGAGTGTAGAAATCAGAGAAGAACTCCCCAGGCCCGCTAAACGGTGCATCTTCACCCACTTTGATGGAAATCTGTGATCCGAAATACATGGATGTGTCGCTTTCCCGGCGCACATCGAAAACAGTTTTGTTTTCCGCCGTGCAGGATTTTAAAGCACGCTCTGCCGCGTCAGCACTTGGTTTGTCATGGCAGTGAAGCATGTACTGATGGGTCATCACCGGCTCCACATGGTCACATTGGACGCCGATCTCATTCAAGAGATTAAGTATATCTCTGGGTCGATAGAAATGTTGGCCACCCTGCGCTTCATATTTTGTGAACGGCTGTTGTGAAAGGGCAGTTGCAAATATCAGTGTTGCGTCCTTTCCGAAATCCTTGATGATGGACCCTATGATTTTATCAATGGATTGATAGCCGAATTTCACTGCGCCCTGATACAGGGCCAGCTCATCCTCTGCTGGTTTATTGGTAAAAACATCCGGGTCCATATGCCGCCAGAAACTGTGTTGGAGGTGGGCGACTGAATTCGAAAAGAAAGTCGCGAAGGCAGGGCGGGTCTTGCGGTAATAATGCCGGAAAACATCATATTGAAGTCGGTCCAGCTGGGTGACACGTTTATAGCTTAATCGCTGATCGCTGGTTTTCTCTGTCAGGATTTGTTTAGCAAGCCCTGCTGCTGTCGGTAGTTTTAGACCATGGCTTGCCATGAATTTCATGAAAGCTGCCGCGTTTTCTTTTTTTGCTGCCCCATTTGCGGAACTGTGTTCTTGAACATTTTGTGCGACGAAATTCTGAAAGATATTGAGCTCCCTGGGCCAGGCACTTTGTTCTGCGCACCAAGGGTCGGAAATGAATATGTCGCCATCGCCTTCAAAACGCCGTGCATTCATACTACCGCAATTCATAACGCGTTGGCCGCTTTGCTTAAGAAGCCCCCAAATGTCTTCATGATCGGCTCTCGGGCCGTCTGTGAGGTTGAAGACGCCGTGCTCGCTATAGGGCAATCCGGTATGAAGTGAATACCACTGGATCCAAGGTTCCAGATATTTTGCATCTGTCACATCAGGGGACGTGATGAAGGTGGCTGACTGATCGTAAAACGCTTTGAAATTCGGTAGATCTCCGCTCGCCATCCATTTATCCAATAAGGGCGGGCAAAGTTCGTTCAATTCAATGAGAATGACTGGTTGTTTGTCTTTTAAATCGGCTTGCATATAAAATGTCCACCCCTTGGCGATTTGAGACCTATTGTGCCGTTTTTTAATTGAAAATCATAGGAAGATTATGAATTGACAGTTCTTTACCAAATCCTGCTTGAAGCGCTTTGACCTAAGGCTTAGACCTTAATGAGAATAGACAATTGTTTCGGCGAAGGCCTCGGATCTTATGACATCTGACATAGATATTATCTTTGATCAACAAGGTGCAATCGGCCTTGTGACATTAAACCGCCCTAAAGCTTTAAACGCTTTGAACAAAGACATGTGCGTCGCTTTAAAAACGCAGCTCAAGGCCTGGGAGCAGGACGCAGCTGTTCAATGTGTTGTGGTTCAAGGGGCGGGGGATCGGGCCTTTTGTGCCGGGGGTGATGTTGTTTCCCTTTATAATAGCGGCAAAGAGGGAACGCCGGATTATGAAGACTTCTTCGCCTCTGAATATCGCATGAATGCTGCTATTGGGTCATTTTCCAAACCATATGTGGCGCTTATTGATGGCGTAGTTATGGGCGGCGGTGTTGGCATATCCGTACATGGACGGTTTCGGATTGCGACAGAACGCACATTATTTGCGATGCCGGAAACTGGCATTGGTCTTATCCCGGACGTTGGCGGCGGATATTTCATGCCGCGCCTGTCGGGGGAATATGGCATGTATCTTGGGCTTTCGGGCCAGCGTTTGTCAGGTGCGGATTGTTATGCGCTGGGCATAGCGACCCATCATGTACCAAGTGACAAGCTGGAAGATTTGGTTGCGGCCTTAGCCGAAGGTGGCCCGGTCGAAGCTGTTCTGAATTCTTTCCACCAAGACCCGGGTGAGAGCGAAGTTGCTGCTCATCGGGGGGATATTGACCTGCATTTCGGCCATTCAAGCGTTGAAGATATCATTGCGTCTTTGAACAGCGGGAGCGAATGGGCGCAAAAACAAGCAGCGAAGTTGAGCCGCTTGTCACCGACCAGCATGAAGCTGACCTTTCGTCAGATGCGGGAAGGGAAATCGCTGTCTTTGAAAGAGGCCCTGAAACTTGAGTTTCGAATTGTGAGCCAGATTAAGTCAGGCCATGATTTCTATGAAGGCGTGCGAGCGCAGCTGGTGGATAAGGACCGTAATCCAAAATGGCACCCTGCTGATTTGGGAAGCGTAAAAGACGTTGATATTGCTGCTCATTTCGCCCCGCCGGCTTGGGGTGATCTGGTATTTGAAGATTAAGGGTGGAGAATGATATGAGCAAGATTGCATTCATCGGTTTGGGTAATATGGGCGGCCCGATGGCGCTTAATCTGGTCAAGGCAGGTCATGATGTGCGGGCCTTTGATCTAAGTGAAGAAGCCAAAGCACCCATCATTGCAGCGGGTGGCCAAGGTGTATCCAGCCTTAAGGATGCGGTTCAAGGTGTTGATGTTGTCGTCACAATGCTTCCCGCCGGTCGACATGTCCTGTCCGTTTATGGTGATGAAGATGGTGTGATGGCCCATGCAGGCGCGGGCACTTTGTTCATAGACAGTTCTACCATTGATGTGGAAAGTGCGCGCAAGGTTGCCGGTGAAGCTCAGGAGCGTGGGTTTGTCATGGTGGATGCGCCGGTTTCAGGCGGTGTTGCGGCAGCCACGGCTGGAACGCTGACCTTCATGGTTGGCGGCAGCGATGCGGGATTTGAAAGAGCGAAACCCGTTTTGGATGATATGGGTAAAAACATCCTCCACGCAGGGGCGTCGGGCGCAGGGCAGGCGGCTAAAATCTGCAATAATATGATGCTTGGTATTCAAATGCTGTCAGTCTGTGAGGGCTTTGCTTTGGCTGAGAAATTAGGTTTGAGCGCAGATAAATTATTTGAAATTTCTTCGAAAGCGTCAGGTCAATGCTGGTCATTGACATCCTATTGCCCGGAACCGGGACCGGTGGAAGCCGCACCGTCCAACCGGGACTATCAGCCGGGCTTTGCGGCTGCTATGATGTTGAAAGATTTGAAACTTGCCCAGGAAGCAGCTGAAACCAGTGGGGCGTCCACGCCTCTTGGTGCACATACAGAAAAACTTTATGATGCGTTTTGTGAGGCTGGAAATGCCGATAAGGATTTCTCTGGAATCATCAGATCTCTAAAATCCGGCATGCTTTAAGGCAATTTTAGAACCTTTGGTAAATACTTCTCACTGCAGTAAAATTCTGACCTGCGGGAGAGTATTGAGATGGCAACTCCACATACTGCCCAGAATTCGGCAATAGGGGGAATGGTCGACCATGAGTTACTGGTCGCTCAGACAAAGCCGGCGTTTCTGGACTGTTTGCAGCTTGTTGAGCGTTTGCACCGACGCCTGCTTGACGTGATTAAAGTGCGTCTTGAAGAAATTGGCCTTATTGACGTTAATAGTGTTCAAGCCCTGCTTTTATACAATGTCGGATCTTTGGAAGTGACGGCCGGTGAATTGAAAAGCCGCGGATATTACCAAGGGTCAAATGTATCCTATAATCTGAAAAAGCTCGTGGATATGGGGTATATGACACATAAGCGATCAGAGCATGATCGTCGTTCGGTGCGGATTTCGCTTACTGAAAAAGGCCTGGAAGTGTCCCAGCTTGTTGATGGGCTTTATGATGAACATCTAAAAGATATGCTTAGCGGTGATGTTGTGGATTTGGAAAATCTTCAAGCCATGCGCAGTGCTTTGCGGGATTTGGAACGCTATTGGAGTGACCAGTTGCGCTACGTCTAAATTCTGAAAAAATAAATCCGTATTTGAAATGCATATAAAGCTTTAGTAAGCTCTGCCCATAAACCTGAATGCTGGTTGGGGTCAGAGCTTTTTCTTTTCCCAATCCGTTATGCGACAAATTGAGTCTCGCATTTCTGCGATTCAGCCTATATTGAAGAGCGGAATTCATATAAATTCGGGCACATAAGAACAAAAGTGCATAGGGACAGAGCATGGATTACGATCGGCTTCTTCAATCAGCAATTGATGCGGTAAAGGCGGAAGGTCGCTACCGGGTATTTGCTGACATCGCCAGAATCAAAGGCAAATTCCCCCAGGGCCGTTATTTCCCGGACCCTGAAACCTGTCGCCCTATTCATGTCTGGTGTTCCAATGACTATTTAGGTATGGGCCAGCATCCAGACGTGGTGGGTGCTATGGAACAGGCGTTGAAAACTGTTGGCGCGGGTTCTGGTGGGACCCGAAATATCGGTGGCACTACACATTATCATGTGACTTTGGAAAAAGAATTAGCGACCCTTCATGGGAAAGAGGCGGCGCTTTTATTCACATCTGGCTATATCTCCAATGAAGCGACTTTGTCGACTTTGGCCCGCGTGTTGCCTGACTGTATTATCTTTTCTGATGCCTTAAACCATGCATCCATGATTCAAGGCATGCGCAACAGCGGCGCGCAAAAACGGGTCTTCCGCCACAATGACGTGGCGCATCTGGAAGAGCTTCTGGCTGCTGCACCTGCGGATGTACCGAAGATTGTCGCCTTTGAATCGGTATACTCCATGGATGGTGATATCGCGCCTATCAAAGAAATCTGCGATGTCGCTGATAAATATGATGCACTGACCTATTTGGATGAAGTCCATGCGGTTGGTATGTATGGCCCGCATGGGGCGGGTGTTGCCGAACGTGAAGGCCTGATGGATCGCTTGACCATCATTGAAGGCACGCTTGGCAAGGCCTTTGGCGTGATGGGTGGGTATATCACTGGCTCTAAAACCATCATTGATGTGGTGCGATCTTATGCGCCGGGCTTTATCTTTACGACGTCTTTATCTCCTGTCTTGTGCGCGGGTGCGTTGGCGAGTGTTCAGCATCTGAAGAAAAGCAATAAAGAACGCGAAGCCCATCAGGAACGCGCAGCGACATTGAAGCGCCTGTTGGCAGAAGCGGATCTGCCGGTCATGGACTCCGTTAGCCATATTGTTCCTGTGCTTGTGGGCGACCCGGTTTTGACCAAACAGATTTCAGATATTCTGTTGGATGAATTTGATATCTATGTTCAGCCGATCAATTATCCGACGGTCCCGAAGGGGACAGAGCGGCTGCGCTTTACGCCAACACCCATGCATGATGACGCGTTGATGGCTGAATTGGTCAGCGCCTTAAACACGGTGTGGACCCGTTTGAAAATACGCCGCGCCGCTTGAGTTTGCGAAAGGGAGGCCTTTGGCAGAGGAAGACGGATTTCTCATAGAGTTTTGCCAGGTTGGTGACTCGTTGAAAGTCTCTGCTATTGACCCCAGAAGTGGGGTGGAAGTTTCTATTGGCGGCTCACCTAAAGCCACTCAGTCTGAATTAAGCCGTCTTGCGGTACGTAAGCTTCTTTATGTCCTTGAAAAAGAAGCTGAAACAAAGGGCTCTGATCGTTCATCACCGCCTGGCTCTGGCAAAGGCATTGTCATTTAAGTCTGCTCTTCTAAATTAATTCCTGCTTTCGGTTGGACCTTTGAGGCCTCTGTGCTAAGGGCAGCCCAAATGCAGATATGCCAGATGCAGAGAAGGGCCCGATGATGTCTAAAGAAACAATCGCCATTGCCTCGGATCATGCAGGCTTCGCTTTGAAATCCACTTTGATTGAAGAGTTGAATGCTCTGGGTTTCGATGTCCTGGATTTAGGTCCCTTTGACACAAATTCCGTTGATTATCCTGATTATGGCCACGCCATGGGCGACGCAATTGCTGAAGGTAAAGCCAAGCGTGGCGTGCTGATATGCGGTTCCGGCATTGGTATTTCCATTGCAGCGAATCGTAATCCGGCTGTGCGTGCTGCTTTATGCGCAAATGGCTTGATGGCCAGATTATCGCGCCAGCATAATGACGCTAATGTCCTCGCACTGGGGGAGAGGCTGACGGGCGTTGACGTTGCGAAAGATTGCTTGAAAGAGTTTTTAAACACGGAATTTGAAGGGGGCCGTCACGGGCGCCGCGTTGAGAAATTGGGAAGGGCTTAAGCGATGACAACTGCAGCTGAGAGTAAAGTGATGGAAAACGGCTTTTTTACAAATTCTGTGAAAGACAGCGATCCGGAGGTTAACGCGACTTTGGAAAGCGAATTGAAGCGTCAGCAAGACCAGATTGAGTTGATTGCATCAGAAAATATAGTCAGCCGTGCGGTGTTGGAAGCTCAAGGCTCTGTTCTCACCAATAAATATGCAGAAGGCTATCCGGGCCGTCGTTATTATCAAGGCTGCTCGGAAGTTGATAAAACGGAGAGCCTGGCCATTGAACGCGCCAAAGCCATGTTTGGCTGTGATTTTGCCAATGTACAGCCGCATAGTGGTGCTCAGGCAAATGGCGCTGTCATGTTGGCCTTGCTTCAGCCCGGTGACACAATCATGGGTATGTCTTTGGCCGCAGGTGGGCATTTGACCCATGGTGCGCCGCCGGCCCAATCCGGGAAATGGTTCAATGCCATTCAATATGGCGTCACCCCTGACACGCATTTGATTGATTTCGATGAAGTGGCTGAAAAAGCCCGCGAACATAAGCCAAAGCTCATTATTTGCGGTGGCTCTGCTTATCCGCGCGAGATTGACTTCAAACGCTTCCGCGAGATCGCTGATGAAGTCGGCGCTTTGTTAATGGTGGATATGGCGCATTTTGCAGGCCTTGTGGCGGGTGGCGTACACCCAAGCCCATTCCCTCATGCGCATGTTGCGACGACCACAACCCATAAAACCCTGCGCGGCCCGCGGGGCGGTATGGTCCTCACAAATGATGAGACCATTGCGAAGAAGATTAACTCGGCTGTTTTCCCAGGCCTCCAAGGTGGGCCACTGATGCATGTGATTGCAGGCAAAGCCGTGGCTTTTGGCGAAGCACTGCGTCCTGAATTTAAAGCTTATGCGGCGAAAGTTGTTGAAAACGCCCGTGTTCTTGGTGAGACGCTGAAAAATCGTGGCTGTGACCTCGTGTCTGGCGGCACCGATACGCATGTGGTTCTGGTGGACCTGCGCCCTAAAGGGCTAACTGGCAAAGCTGCGGATGAAGCCTTGGAACGCTGCCATATCACCTGTAACAAAAACGGTGTGCCATTTGACCCGGAAAAACCAATGATCACATCAGGCATTCGTTTGGGAACACCTGCGGGGACCACTCGTGGCTTTGGACCCGCTGAATTTGCTAAAATCGGTGAGTGGATTGCAGACGTTCTGGATGGCCTGGCCGCCAATGGTGAAGACGGTAATGAAGCGGTTGAAGCAGAGGTTCGGGCCAAGGTTGCTGACCTGTGCGCTGCATTCCCCATTTACGACCAGGCAATTTGACCTTAGTCTCAGCTGAAAAGCTGGCGGTTAAAAGAAAGGCGAGGGGCTCATGCGCTGTCCGTTTTGCGGGAATGACGATACGCAGGTCAAAGACTCAAGACCAACGGAAGATAATTCTGCAATCAGGCGGCGCAGGCTGTGTACGGCCTGTGGCGCGCGTTTCACCACCTTTGAACGGGTGCAACTGCGGGAGCTGATCGTTGTAAAACGAAATGGTCAAAGAGAGACCTTTGACCGGGATAAGCTGGAGCGCTCCATCGGGATTGCCTTGCGCAAACGCCCAGTTGAACATGAACGGGTGGAACGGATGATCAATGGCCTTGTGCGCCGTTTGGAAAGCATGGGCGATAGTGAGATCTCCGTTGATGTGATTGGCCAATTGGCAATGGAAGGTCTGCAAAGCCTGGATAAAGTGGCTTATGTGCGCTTCGCCTCGGTGTATAAAAACTTCCGTGAAGCTAAAGACTTTGAGACCTTTATAGGCAATCTCGCTGATCAGGGCGACCAGGAAGATATGTAGCTGAATTCGCATGGCCCATTATGACCCAGACAAAAGCTGGATGCGTGCAGCGCTGGCTTTAGCGCGCCGTGGTCTGGGCCGTACAGCACCTAATCCAACCGTTGGCTGTGTGATCGTCAAAGATGATATTGTCGTTGGCCGGGGCTGGACCCAGCCCGGTGGCAGGCCCCATGCAGAGCCCCAGGCCTTGGCGCAGGCGGGGGAAAACGCACGTGGGGCAACGGCCTATGTATCACTTGAGCCCTGTGCGCATCATGGAAAAACCCCGCCTTGTGCAGAAGCCTTGATAAAAGCCGGTGTGGCCCGTGTGGTTGCAGCTTTAGAAGACCCAGACCCGCGCGTTTCAGGACGTGGTTTGAAAATGCTTATGGAAGCTGGGGTAAATATACGCAGTGGCGTGTTGCGCGAAGAAGCCCTCACTATGAATGCAGGTTTTATCTCCCGCATAACCCGAGGTCGCCCCTTTGTGACTGCAAAGCTTGCAACGACTTTGGATGCGCGCGTGGCAACAGGGAGCGGTGAAAGCAAATGGATAACGGGGCCTGAGGCGCGCGCTCATGGGCATTTGGAACGTGCACGCCATGATGCAATTCTCGTGGGTGCGGGAACTTATGAGGCGGATAAACCGTCACTGGACTGCCGCTTGCCGGCTATGGGAGACTATAGCTCATTAAGATTTATCATTAAGGGAAAGCGGCAAATATCTGCGGTTTCTTCTGAATTTGAAATCCTTGAAGATGCAAGTGAAGGCTGGCCTGAACCTGCGTCTATTCTTACCCAATTGGCCTCCAAGGGCCTGGGTCGTATCTTGATTGAAGGTGGGCCCACATTGATTACGTCCTTTATGAGGGCCGGATTGATTGATCGTTTGCTGTGGTATCGTGCGCCGATGGTTTTTGGTGGGGATGGGCGCGCCTGTCTGGATGGACTGGATGTCGCGCAGATTGTCACGGCACCGCGCTTTAAACTTGCTGAGCGCCGCCAGCTGGGCCAAGACTGTTTGGAAATCTTTGAACGAATAGAGAAAGAGCCGAGCTGATGTTTACCGGAATCATTACCGATGTGGGTGAAGTGCGTTCTGTTGAGGATCGCGGGGACACGCGCATGGTGATTGCCACGCATTATGACACCAATTCGATTGATCTGGGCGCATCCATTGCCTGTTCCGGTGCATGCCTGACGGTAGTTGAAACGGCGGAAGATTGGTTTGCAGTCGATGTGTCAGCGGAAACGCTGTCTAAAACCAATTTAGGCAGTTGGGTGGCTGGCACCAAAGTCAATCTGGAGCGTGCCTTATGCGTTGGCGATGAACTAGGCGGCCACATCGTCAGCGGCCATGTGGATGCGGTTGGAAAAATCTTGTCTATTCAAGAAGAAGGGGCGTCTCTGCGTTTTCGTTTTGAAGTGCCCAAGTCCATTGCGCCTTATATCGCGCCCAAAGGCGGTGTGGCGTTAAATGGTGTGTCTTTGACGGTGAATGATGTGGAAGATACAGCGGACACTTGTATCTTTGGCATAAACATCATACCTCACACCCAGGAACAAACCACATTTCACACGGCCAAAGCCGGGGATGCTGTGAATGTGGAGATTGATATTTTGGCGCGCTATGTGGCGCGTTTGAAGGAAGTTTAAGCGTCATGAGTGAAGAGAATTACCTCTCCAGCATTGAAGAGGTCATAGAAGAAGCCCGTAATGGCCGCATGTTCATATTGGTCGATGATGAAGACCGGGAAAATGAAGGTGATCTCGTTATCCCTGCGCAAATGGCTACGCCCGATGTTGTAAATTTCATGGCGAAACATGGCCGCGGCCTGATTTGCCTGTCCATGACCAATGACCGGATTAAGAATCTGGGCCTGCCGTTGATGTCTCGACATAATGAGACCCGTCATGAAACCGCCTTTACTGTGTCTATCGAAGCCCGGGAGGGGGTTTCCACAGGTATTTCTGCCCATGACCGTGCGCATACCATCGCTGTGGCTATTGATGGCACCAAGGGGCAGCAGGATATTGTGACACCCGGTCATGTTTTCCCGCTTGTTGCCAAAGATGGTGGTGTGCTGGTGCGCGCAGGCCATACGGAAGCGGCCGTTGATATTTCTCGCTTGGCGGGCCTTAACCCATCCGGTGTGATTTGCGAAATCATGAATGAAGATGGCTCCATGGCGCGGATGCCGGACCTGATAGCTTTCGCACAGCTACATGGGTTGAAGCTCGCTACTATTCGTGACCTGATCGCTTATCGGCTTCGTCACGATAATCTGGTCAAGGCTACAACGTCCACGACCATGAACAGTGCTTATGGCGGCGAATGGAAGCTTCATACTTATGTGAATGAAGCGGAATATGCAGAACATCTGGTTTTGGTGAAAGGTGATATCGGCCCTGATAGCCCCGTACCGGTTCGCATGCATGCCTTTAATATTTTCAACGATTTGCTGGGGGAAGACACGCCAAGCCGTCGGCAATTGCAGCGTTCTATGCAGATGATCGGGGATGAAGGCCGTGGTGTAATTGTCGTCATTCGTGACACCAAAGATACAATCCTTTCCGACATGATGCGCGTGCGTAACGGGGAACCCCTTCAAGGCGACGACCGCCTGCGCGACTATGGTATTGGCGCGCAAATCCTACTTGATTTGGGTGTGCGCGATATGATTTTGCTGTCAAATACAAAACACAGCATTGTAGGGCTTGAAGGATATGGCCTGAATATCGTAGACCAGCGGCCCATTCCCGCTGTATAAGCGCGGCACATATTAAACAAGGTTGAATGATACATGGCGTCGACGCCCAAATTTTTTATTGTGGAAGCTGATTTCTACAAAGACCTGGCAGAAGAACTGGCAAAAGGCGCAACCCAGGCCCTTGAGGCCGCGGGTGTAGACTATGACCGGGTTCAAGTGCCTGGTGCTTTGGAAATTCCCGCTGCCATCGCTTTTGCTGCGGATACGCGCCAATATTGCGGTTATATCGCCTTGGGCTGTGTCATTCGTGGTGAAACCAGCCATTATGATATTGTGGCTGGCGAAAGTGCACGGGCGTTGCAGGATTTAGCTTTGGATCGCCGTCTTGCTCTTGGAAATGGCATCTTGACCGTTGAAAATGGCGATCAAGCCTGGGCCCGCGCCCGGGTTTCCGAAAAGAATAAAGGCCGGGACGCAGCAGAAGCCGCCCTTGCTATGTGGCGGTTGAAAAAAGAGTTTGGATTAGCCTGATGTCCAAAGCAAAAACATTAAGCCGCCGAACTGCTGCCCGTTTGGCGGCTGTTCAAGCTCTGTTCCAGTGGGAAAAATCGGACGATGCTCCCACAGTCGTGGATGCACAATTTCGTAACCAGCGCTTAGGTGAGATCGTCGATGGCCTGCGTCTGTCTAATGCGGATGAGGATATGTTTTCTGATATTCTCCTGGGTGCTGCCGAACGGGTTGAAGAGCTTGACGGGCTGATTTCAAATGCGCTGGCCAGTGGCTGGACCTTGAAGCGTATTGATTCTCTGGTGCTGCAGATTTTAAGGGCAGGGGCTTATGAGCTTGTTGGTCGTCCTGACGTGCCGACTGCTGTTATTATTACCGAATATGTCGATCTGGCCCATGCGTTTTTTGGTGAAACCGAACCTAAATTTGTAAATGGTCTGCTGGACCGGCTTGCAAAAGAGATGAAGCGCTAAATATCAAAAGGGGACTCTATGCCCCGGTCATTAAATGAGTTTGAACTGATTTCGCGTTATTTCGCTCCGCTAAGCGGGCGCGAAGGTCTTGGCCTTTTGGATGATGCGGCGTGTCTGAAGCCACCTGTTGGCCAAGACTTGATCATGACCAAAGACATGATTGCCGCTGATGTTCATTTCCTGCGTGATGATGATCCCTTCGATATTGCCTGGAAGCTGCTTGCCGTTAATGTCTCTGATCTAAGTGCGAAAGGCGCAAAGCCATGGGTTTATCTTTTGGGGTTTGGCCTGTCGGGCCAGGAAGACGACCAGTGGCTTTCTCGTTTCGCGCAGGGATTGAAGGAAGCGCAGCAGGCTTTCGGTATTCATCTGGCCGGCGGAGATACAATTGCAACAGCTCAGAGCCTCTGCCTGTCGGTAACAGCTGTGGGGCTGGTTGCTGAGGGGCAGATGCTGGCGCGCAGTGGCGCCGAAGTCGGTGATGCGATTTATGTCAGTGGTGTCTTGGGAGAAGCCGCCCTGGGCCTGCGGCAGGCCAAGGCTGAATTGCCCAAGGATTTACAGGATTTTACCAAAGCCTATTTCAGGCCGGAGCCGCGTGTCGCATTGGGACAGGCTCTGGTCCCTGTTGCCCATAGCTGTGCTGATATTTCTGACGGGCTGATTGCGGACCTGGGTCATATATGTAAAGCCTCTCAAAAAGGGGCGGTGGTCTATCTGGATCAGCTGCCAATTGTGCAGAATCTCCCGCCATTTAACCTCAGTGAGCGGGATCTACGGATCCTGTCTGCCACGCATGGGGATGATTATGAGCTGGTTTTTACGCTTCCTAAGGCGCGAGAAGACGTCTTGTTCACTCTTTCCAAAGACTTAGGGCTTAAACTCACCCGTGTTGGCGAGATTATTGAGGGATGTGACGTAAAGCTTGTTGATAGCCAAGGTCATGACGTTCCAATTGAAACCGCGGGGTATCGCCATCATTGAATAAAGGGTTCAATATGGCAGATGCTGAAACGCTTGAGGACGAAGAGTTGGTCGCCGACCCGGGGCCCAGCCCGAAACTCCCTCTTATCATTGGATTGATCGTTGGCCTGATTTTTGGTGGCGGCGGAGCTGTTGCTTATTTCACGTTCATGTCTGAACCTGGCGAATCGGACCCTGTCGAAACGGTCGAGGCGGTCGAAGAAGAATCATATCCCTATTATTTCGAACTGGACCGGATTACTGCACCTCTTCTTAATGGAAGAAAGCGTATCGTCGGTTATGTGCATCTTGATGTGAATATCGAAGTCCATGAAGAAGATATGGTCAGCTACCTGGATGTGCGTGAACCGATTTTGCGCCATGCTGCAAATGCCGCGCTTTCACAAAGTGGTGCAGGGCGTGCTGATCAGCCTTTGCAGGTTGATTATGATCGGATTGCACAGGGCTTAACCCAGGCGTTCAATGAGGCATTGGGCAGGGATGTTGTCTATGCTGTCCGTGTCAAGAATGCTACCCGCCTTTAGAACTATACTGAAAAATCCGCATCTCCTTGGTGTTTTTCCACCCGTTGCCGAAATGCTTCCTTGATTGAAAGCTGCGACCTTCATAAAGTGCGCGCGACAAAAAATATGGGACGAGTGGCTGTCCGGCTTGCTTTTTTAGTTGGCGTGGGGCCGGGCTTTTGTTATTGCCCGCACCACAAAGGACAGCCCCGGCTTTTGGGGCGACCCATGGAAGATACGAGGAAATGTCCATGAACTTTCTGCTTATCGCCATCGTCTGCGGCTTGCTGGCTGTGGTCTATGGTATAGTGACAAGCCGTTCGATCTTGTCCGCAAGTGCGGGTAACGAGCGGATGCAAGAAATCGCAGGTGCGATCCAAGAAGGCGCGCGTGCTTATTTAAATCGTCAGTATCGCGCAATTGCCGTCGTTGGTGTTGTCGTTACTGTTGTTCTCTTTTTCGCATTGAATGCATTTGCAGCTGGCGGCTTTGTCGTTGGTGCGGTTCTTTCAGGCGCAGCTGGCTATATTGGCATGAACGTATCCGTTCGTTCCAATGTCCGTGTGACTGAAGGGGCACGCGTTGGTGTGGCTCAAGGTTTGAAAATCGCATTCCAGGCCGGTGCTGTGACTGGTATGCTGGTTGCGGGTCTCGCTCTTCTGGGCGTTGCCGGTTATTTCTGGGTATTGCCAAGCCTTGGTGCGGAAGGCCGCGAAATCATTGATGCCATGGTCGCATTGGGCTTTGGTGCCTCATTGATCTCCATCTTCGCCCGTTTGGGTGGTGGTATTTTCACCAAAGGTGCGGACGTTGGTGCCGATCTGGTTGGTAAGGTTGAAGCCGGTATCCCTGAAGATGATCCCCGCAACCCTGCCGTTATTGCTGATAATGTTGGTGATAATGTTGGTGACTGTGCTGGTATGGCTGCTGACTTGTTTGAAACATATGCTGTGACAACTGTTGCAACAATGGTTCTGGCTTCCATCATTTATGCATTAAGCCCTGCAAAAGAAGCTTTGATGATTTTGCCTTTGGCCATTTGCGCCGTGTGTATCGTGACCTCCATCATTGGTACATATTTCGTGCGTTTGGGCGCCAAGCAAAACATCATGGGTGCCTTGTATAAAGGCTTCCTGATGACAGGCGTTCTTTCCATTCCTGCAATCTGGTTTGCAATTTCTGAGACTGTTGGTATGGGCGCAATCGCCGGTACAGCGTTGACAGGGGTGAACCTGTTCTATTGTGCGGTAATCGGTTTGATTGTGACGGGTCTGTTGGTTTGGATCACTGAATATTACACCAGCACGGAATACCGTCCGGTGCGTTCGGTTGCTCAAGCTTCAACAACCGGCCATGGTACGAATGTCATTCAAGGCCTGGCCATTTCCATGGAAGCGACAGCTATCCCGGCTTTGATCATCGTTGCTGGCATCATCGCCACATATCTGCTGAGTGGCCTTTTCGGCCTCGCCATTGCAGTTACGGCAATGTTGGCATTGGCTGGCATGATTGTCGCCTTGGACGCTTATGGCCCAGTAACCGATAATGCCGGTGGTATTGCTGAAATGTCCGGTCTGGACAGCTCCGTCCGTGACGTAACAGATGCTTTGGACGCTGTTGGGAACACCACAAAGGCTGTGACCAAAGGCTATGCCATTGGCTCTGCCGGTCTGGGTGCGTTGGTTCTCTTTGCAACTTATACGGCTGATTTGGACTTCTACTTCAAAGACATCACAGTGAATTTCTCACTGGGTAATCCTTTTGTTGTGGTTGGTCTGCTTGTTGGTGGCATGTTGCCTTATCTCTTTGGTGCCATGGGTATGACGGCTGTTGGCCGTGCCGCTGGTTCGGTCGTGATTGAAGTGCGCCGCCAGTTCAAAGAGATCCCGGGCATTATGGAAGGTACAGGCAAGCCGGATTATGGCCGCGCCGTTGATCTTCTGACCAAGGCTGCAATTAAAGAAATGATCATTCCAAGCTTGTTGCCGATCCTGGCGCCAATCATCACCTATTTCGTGATTGATGCCATTGCCGGTCAAGCCGAAGCATTTGCCGCAATGGGCGCAATGCTGATGGGTGTGATTGTCACAGGTCTGTTTGTTGCTGTTTCTATGACTGCCGGTGGCGGTGCATGGGATAATGCCAAGAAATACATCGAAGATGGCAATCATGGTGGCAAAGGCTCAGAAGCACATAAAGCTGCTGTGACCGGTGATACCGTTGGTGATCCCTATAAAGATACTGCGGGTCCTGCTGTGAACCCAATGATCAAGATCACCAATATCGTGGCACTTCTGCTGCTGGCTATGTTGGCCCATTGATCCTTCGATCGATAGAAAAAGAAAAGCCCCGGTTCGATGTTTCGAGCCGGGGCTTTTGCTTTATAAAAGTGTTTGAGTGAAATGCGCTGTCAGGGCCCTCCAGGACCGCCCTGGCCAGGAAGAGCCCCCACCTGTCCAATATTCCCGAACAGCTGTTCCAGGAAGCCCAGCTCGCGACCACGAGTGGGTGTTGCATCACCGGAGAGACTCACATCCACAATGTCCGACTTATCGAAATAATTCAGCTCTGCTACATTCCCTTTTTCATCAAAAGAAACTGCCATAACCTGGTGGGTGATGGCTTTGGGTGTTAGAAAAGCAATTTGCTGGGTGAGCTGTGTCACATAATACCAGGTGTTATCGTCGAATGTTGATGTCAACGATGGGCGACCGAGCATTGTGGCAACGGATTCTTTATTATCCACACCAGGAGAGACATAGCTGACCATCTCTTCGTCTTGGATATAGCCATTTTGATCTTTAATGGTCGTGCATGCCCCCACTGCTGTAAAAGCAAGGCCAAGTGCGGCATATTTGATGCCTTGGCGGAGGTCTTTATACATATGCGTCATCATCTTTGACGTCGTTCCCTACACAGAACTGGAAATTTCTCTAAAAAGGAGATAGCAGCCCTTGACGCATTTGTTTAGCGCGAAATTAAGATTATATCGTGGCATGATGGGAAATATGATGTTTTTTAGACGAAAGGCACGTCTTCGTGCCAAAGCAGAGCGGTTGTACAGCCAGATTGTAAAGCGTGCCCGCGATATAAGCCTTTATAGCACATATCAGGTCGAAGACAGCGTGGATGGCCGTTTCGATGCTTTGATCCTTCATGTGGCTCTGGTGCGCCGCGCATTGGCTTCTCTGGGCGATGAGGCCAATGAGATGATTTCATTCCTGCTGGAGACATTGGTCACGGACATGGACCGCTCCATGCGCGAAATGGGTGTTGGAGATTTGTCTGTTGGCAAGAAAGTCAAAACGATGATGACCGCATATAAAGGCCGGGAAGTGGCCTATGATGAAGCGCTGAGCGGAAGTGATGAGGATTTGAAGGCCTCGCTTGTGCGAAATCTATACCGTGGCCAGGCACCGGATCACACAGTTTTGGACGGTCTGGCAGCACGTGTGAGACAGGACGCGCAGCTTTTAATGGATTCTGCTGAAACGATCATGGCGAACGCAGCGCTTAGCTGGAGCGTTAATGATGAGTGAGACATTGGAATTAAGCCGCCTGTTCAATCTTGAAGACGCAGCAGCAAAACCGAGGCGAGCCATCGTCGAAGCCTCAGCAGAAGAATGCAAGGCTCTGGCAAAGCGCTTCCATATTTTGGGCCTGAGCGCCTTGAGGGCTGAACTTGTCATCAAATCAGATCCGCTTGGCTATGTTGTTGAGGGGAATATCTCCGGACAGGTTCAACAAAAATGCGTCGTCAGTCTCGACGCTGTGGATGAAAATATATCGGATCATTTTAAGACCTATTACATTTTAACCAGCGAAATGGATAAATTGGCGCTTGATAGTGAGGATGATGCGGGATTTGATGAAGACTTTGAAGAATTGATTGAGTCTCAAATCGACCTCGGCGAACTGGTTGCGCAGCATTTTGCCCTGGCTTTGAACCCGTACCCACGCAGTGAAAATGCAGAAAAATCAGCGGAAAAGCTTGGAAAACCGCATAATCCTTTCGATGTTCTTGCAAAATTGAAAGAGAAAGGTTGAAGCGCGCGCGTTTTTGGCTATTTTCTGGCGCCTGATTCAACGCTTGTTTAATTCGGCTCAAAAGGAACCGGCAGGCGGTATAACAGATGGAAAGTTAAAATGGCTGTCCCTAAGAGAAAAACGACACCTTCACGCCGTAATATGCGGCGTTCACACCACGCGCTTAGCGCAGTTGGTAATCAGGAATGCCCGAATTGCGGTGAACTAAAGCGTCCGCACCATGTGTGCGCATCATGTGGCCATTATGATGGCCGCGATGTTGTTGAAGCCGAAGGCACAGTATAAGCTGTCTTTGCAGCAAAACTGACTGGCACCTGATTGGGAGCGGAATTTGGCACGCGACATCATTCTCGCATTAGACGCCATGGGCGGTGACCATGGCCCTGAAACCGTACTGCAAGGTGCGGAACTTGCGCGCAGTCGTGTGCCAACAACGAAGTTCCTGTTATTCGGGGACGAAGCTCGGATTAAGCCAGCTTTGGCCAAATGGCCCAAGCTGGCCGAGCAATCCGAAATTCGTCATACCGACAAGGAAATTCTTGGCACGGATAAACCGAGCCAGGCCCTTCGTCGTGGGCGGGATTCATCAATGGGTCTTGCTATCGCGGCTGTGAAAGCGGGCGAGGCGGATGTCGCTGTCTCAGCCGGTAATACCGGTGCGCTGATGGCGATGGCGAAGTTCACCTTGCGAACAAAGCCAGGCATTGATCGGCCCGCGCTTGTCTCAATGATGCCGACGGCGCGTGGCGAATCTGTGATGCTGGATTTAGGCGCTAACACCGAATCCACCTCGGAAAATCTGGTGCAGTTCGCTGTCATGGGTGCAGCCTTCGCACGAACTGTTCTTGGATTGGAAAGACCACGGGTTGGCCTCCTTAACATCGGCGTTGAGGAGTTAAAGGGCACCGAACAGCTGAAAGAAGCCGGCCAGCTTCTGAGGCAGGCCGATGTGCCCATGGAATTTGCCGGCTATACCGAAGGCGACCGTATCACCCAGGGTGAAATGGATGTCGTCGTGACGGACGGATTTACAGGCAATGTTGCTTTAAAAACGGCTGAAGGGACGGCGAAGCTGGTTGCTGAGCTGATGAAACGTGCCTTTAAGTCCTCAATCTGGTCGAAGATCGGCTATCTCTTTGCACGTCATGGCCTGCGGTCGCTGCAGGATCATCTTGACCCCAATAATCATAATGGTGCGGTATTTCTGGGCCTGAATGGCCTGGTCGTCAAAAGCCATGGTGGTGCAAATGCGACCGGCGTATCGACGGCCATTGGCATGGCAATAGACTTGGCCTCAGATGATATTCTCGATCATATCGCAGAAGATTTGAAAGACTTTGAAGGCCAGGTCGGACTGGCAGAAGCTGTTGGTGCACAATGACGGTTATCCGTTCCCTTTTGACAGGCTGCGGCGCTTATTTGCCTCAGAACTGTGTCAGCAATGATGAACTTGCTCAAAAGGTAGATACCTCTGACGAGTGGATCCAGGAACGGACCGGCATTAAACAGCGTCACATCGCTGCAGAAGGCGAAATGACATCGGATCTGGCCCTGAAGGCGGCGCAGGGTGCATTGCGTGATGCGGGCGTGGATGCCCAGGACATAGACCTGATTATCGTGGCCACCACGACACCTGATCAGACTTTTCCAGCCGTTGCGACTAAAGTACAGGCTGCTCTTGGTATTCATCATGGGGCGGCTTTTGATGTCCAGGCCGTTTGTTCGGGCTTCATCTATGCTTTAAGTGTTGCTGATAATTTTATTAAGGCCGGTCAGGCCCAGAATGTGCTCGTCATTGGGGCTGAGACATTCTCCAGGCTGCTGGACTGGAAAGACCGGACAACCTGTGTTCTTTTCGGTGACGGTGCTGGTGCAGTTGTCCTTCAAGCATCTGAAGGTGAAGGAACAGCGCAGGACCGGGGCATTCTGACGACGATATTGCATTCTGACGGTCGCTATAATGATTTGTTGAAAACCGATGGCGGACCTTCTTCCACAGGAACAACGGGTTATGTTCGCATGAAGGGCCGCGAGGTCTTTAAACATGCGGTCGTTAATCTGGCGAATGCGGTTAAGGAAGCCATGGCGGATACGGGACTTGGCCCTGACGATGTCGATTGGGTGGTCGCTCATCAGGCGAACAGGCGGATATTGGAAGCAACGTCCAAGAAATTAAAACTGGGCGACGATAAGGTGATTATCACCGTCGATCAGCACGCAAACACGTCTGCAGCATCTATTCCTCTGGCGTTGCACCAAGGTATGAAAGACGGGCGAATCACCCCAGGCCAAGTCGTATTGATGGAAGCGATGGGGGGTGGATTTACATGGGGATCGGCCCTTGTACGTCTGTAAAACCGCTTAACTTCATAAAAATATGCCCTTTCCGGGCGTGTAAACAACATCACCCATCCCTTTGATATTGATTCGCTTTTTAAGGAAGCTTAGGCTGAGCCTACACGGGTTCAGGGGAAATATTATGAGTGGACGCACTATCACTAGGGCAGATCTGTCGGAAGCCGTCTATCAGGAAGTCGGCTTGTCACGAAATGAATCAGCCAATCTCGTCGAAGCAGTTCTTCAGGAAATTTCAGACACATTGATTGACGGTCAGAACGTCAAGCTGTCGTCTTTTGGAAGCTTTCTTTTGCGGGATAAAGGGGGACGTGTTGGGCGCAACCCGAAAACAGGGGAAGAGGTGCCAATCGAACCACGCCGGGTTTTGGTTTTTCGGCCAAGCCAGGTCATGAAAGATCAGATTAACGAGGAAATGCGCCGCCGCAACGGGGCGTGATCCCAATTTACAAAGGTGTTGAAATTCTGTGGCCAGCGTGACGGAGAAATCGTCCCAGGCATTTCGAACCATCAGTGAGGTTTCGGAAGAGCTTGGCATTCCGCAGCATGTTCTTCGGTTCTGGGAGACGCGTTTCTCTCAAATCAAACCGTTGAAGCGAGGTGGGAACCGTCGATATTACCGGCCACAGGATATCGACCTGCTTCGAGCAATCAGTCATCTTCATTATGTCGATGGTTTTACATTAAAGGGTGTGCAGAAGCTTATCCGGGAACATGGTGTGAAAACACTGGTGTCCGAATTTCTCAACAGAGAAGGTCAGGCACCTTTTTCGATCAAAGTCGAGCAGGATAACAGTCCTGCGGAAGCCGCAGATCAGCCACAATCGGCCTCAGGTCGGGAGTTTAAAGCGGTTCTAGATGAACTCCGCGATATCAAAGCACTGCTGGCACGCGGGAAAGTCAGTTAATTATTTGGCTTCAATTCGGTAACTGCACCGCCGGGCGCCACTGATGATGTGGCTCTCCCTGGTGACGCTATAATCTTGCCCCAAAACTTTTTGAAAGACTTCAAGCTCATTTGCGCAAATGCCTGAACATGCTGTTGCAGCAGCGCAAATCGGGCAATGATTTTCATGTAAGAGGAGGGCGGCGCCGTCCGATGTTACGTCAGCCATATAGCCTTCGCTGCTGCGAAGATCTGCAAGGATATGGATTTTATCTTTAAGTGTATGCCCTTTTGATAGAGCGTCCCGATATTTTGCAATCTGCTGAGCACCGCGCTTTTCCAGCAGATTTTTCATCACAACGCCATCGTCGAGTTTTTGAATGGCTGAGATAAGGTCCAAGGCCAATTCCTGATGTGCGTCGGGAAATATCTTCTGAGCTGCTTCGGTCAGGGACCAGTGTTTTTTCGGTCGACCCCGCCCCTGAGCCTGGCTTTCCCATTGAATAAGGCCTTCATCTTGAAGGACATATAAGTGCTGCCGCACAGCCATGGCTGTGATCTCTAGCTTCTGCCCCAGATACTCAGCGTCCAGTGCGCCCTCACGTTTTAGAATATCGAGGAGCGCATTTTTCGTTTCAGTGGCTAAAGTCTTTTGTCTCATATCTCCTTTTTTTAAAGGATTTTGTATAAAAATTAAAGCTTGAGTGTTTGATGGCTAAATGAATTTCTAAAAATTCCACGCCGTCTTAGACCGAGAGCAAATAACGTGAACGCAAATAACTCGATAATGGGTGGCACGGGCACTGCGGAGGCTGTGGTTAGGAACTGGTCAGGCGTTAAAGCGACATCTGAAATCCTCAGATCATCAATGAGGCCGTTGTAAAAATCCTGTGGTGGTACAAAGGACGGCAAAAATGAGGAGCCAATGCGTAACGTATTTGCAAACGGATTTGATGTGCCAGCAGCCTGGGCTGTTCCCTGAGAAACGCCATCTACAAAAAGTTCCAATACTCGGCTGCTGCTCAACGTGAACGCCAGATGTCTCCAGCTGTCGTCTGGACCAAAAGAGCTGCCTACACCCACTGTCTGGTTGTCGGGACCCCCTCCAACGACATAATTATCTGATGCATCAATCACTAGGATAAAACCGCCTAAACCATCGCCGTCAGTCTGGGTGTGATCGAATGTTGATACGATTGCTGTGTTGCCAAAGCGGTCTTTGCTTTGGCCGGTGGATGATGCTTTGGCGAAGAACTCCACGGTGAAATTTTGATCAGGGAGGTTGATTGTTGAATCAAGGAAGTTATTTGGTGCGATCTGCAATGCTCGGTTGGAGTTTGGATTGGTGCTGGCAACATCAGATGTGAAGCTGAAAGCCCCTCTTTGAATCAAGCTATGACCATTTCCACTGATATCGAGAAAGTCATTCTCAAATGTGAAGTGGGCGATTGTGCCGGCATGAGAGGGTTGGAAAGGTGTTAAAGCAGCTAATGCAACGACAGTGTAGATGAGTTTTGATTGGAACATAATCATCCTCCATTATTCTGTGTGAGTGAAAGCTGCCCTGTCAGGGGTCTGGTTGGGCAATGCCTTCTGTGTTTCATAAACCCAACCCCTATTAACATCAGGCCAAACAGCCCAAAGGCCGGAGGTGCGGGCACGGCAGACGCTGTGGTTAGGAACTGGTCAGGCGTTAAAACGACATCTGAAATTCGTAAATCATCAATAAGGCCGTTGTAGAAGTTCTGAGGTGACGCGGGAGAATGTGTCGACCCAATCCTCAGAGTGTTTGCAAAAGGTGTGGACGTGCCAAGGGTCTGGGCAGTTCCCTGGGAAATGCCGTCCACAAAAAACTCTAAAACCCGATTGTTGTTTAATGTGAATGCTAAATGGCGCCAACTGTCATCTGGGCCTGAAGAAGCACTCACACCGACAGTTTGTGAGCCAGGACCTCCGCCCACAACATAGTTATCTAATGTATCGATGATGAGTGCGAAGCCGCCCAACCCATCCCCATCGGTTTGAGTATGATCAAATGTCTCTAATATGGAGGAACGATCAAAACGATCGACAACTTGTCCTGTGGTCGAAGCTTTAGCAAACAGCTCCACGGTGAAATTCTGATTGGGCAGGTTGATTGTTGAATCAAGGAAATTATTCGGCGTGATCTGTAGGGCTTGGCTTGAATTTGGATTATCATTGGAGGTGTCTGTTGTGAAGTTAAAGACACCGCGTTGTACCAGGCTATGACCATTTCCACTGATATCCAGGAAGTCATTCTCAAATGTGAAATGGGCGATGGTGCCAGCATGAGAGGGTAGGGTGGTCATCAGCAAACCAAATGTTAATGCAGTGAGAGGCAGTTTTGATACAGGCATAAAAACTCTCCAAATTTGCAGATGCGGAGAATCTTGTTAATGCTGTTTAATATTTGGGAAACTGATTTATATCTGTCACTTAAGCCTTTGAAACAAATCAGAGATATTTTCCAGTTGCGATTTTTGGGATGAGCGTCTAAAAGCCCGGCATTGCTCTTTCGAGCGATGGACGGAGCGTAGCGCAGCCTGGTAGCGCACTTGACTGGGGGTCAAGGGGTCGTGGGTTCAAATCCCGCCGCTCCGACCATTTTTTTCCTTCCAACCGCTGCAATCAGAGGAAGGCCATTTCATGCACAGCAACGAAAAATCAGCGCCTGATCCAGGGCAAAAATATCCTATTTCAGGGCAGGAACGGGTGTGTTTGCTGAAGAATTTTATCAGCAGAAATGACATCATTGTTGGCGATTACAGCTATTATGATGATCCCAAAGGGGCTGATCAGTTTCAAATCAATAATGTGCTTTATCTTTATGAAGGAAGCGGCATTCATTTGAGAATTGGCCGGTATTGTGCGTTGGCCACGGGTGTCAAATTCATTATGGACGGGGCAAACCATCGTATGGATGGCCCATCAACTTTTCCCTTCCCTATCATGGGAGGGGCCTGGGCGGATCATATGTCCTTGTTGATGGATTTGCCCAGCCGGGGCGATACTATTGTGGGTCATGATGTATGGATGGGATATGAAGCCCTTGTAATGCCGGGCGTATCTATTGGTCATGGAGCAATTATCGGCAGTCGTGCTGTGGTGACACAGGATATTCCGCCATATGCGGTTGCCCTTGGGAACCCCGCAAAGATTGTGAAGTTTCGTTTCAGCGAAAATGAGATAAAGACGTTGCTGGACATCGCCTGGTGGGACTGGGCCGTTGATGATGTGACAAAACATATTGATGTGATTATGTCTGGTGATGTTGCTGCGCTGGAAAAACGCTACCAGCAGATTTGCGTTGAAGGCGAATAACCTTTAGTCTCTTGCAAGGGCTAAAGGGGGGATATCGTGTTGAAGCGCATGATAAAACTGGCGTTTCGTCTGTTTTTTATTACAGTTTTTGTAGTTATTGTCGCAAGTGTCGTTGGTGGTTTGTGGCTGCAATATCGCTTTCAGGATCCTGCCTGGGTTACAGTCAGCCGGGTCGTGCGCCCGGAACTTGATTGGCAAAGCCCCAGATATCCTTCGCTGAATTGGGCTTTTAAACTCGCATATAAGACGCTGGCTGAAGATTCACGTTTGGTTTTTGGCCATCGCTTAGGTGCGCCCCAAAAACTGGACCCGATGCGGTTGTCATTTGGCGTTGTGGGGCCGCAGTTAAATATAAGCTCGGCGCCCTTTTACTATGATGAAAATGGCCATCCGATCCCACGTGCTGAGATCAATGTGGGCAGTGCAGCGCGCTATGCGCACACGCCTGCGACGGCGGATAAAATTGTCAGTTCCATTGAAGAATTGGAACGTGCGGTTGGTGATGCGCAGGCCGGTGATCATATCCTGATTTTGCCAGGTACTTATTCGATAAGAGGGCGAGCTTTGAAATTAAAGGCCGCCGGCAAAAAGGACGCGCCCATTTTTTTGCGCGGTGGCTCATTCGGGGATGTCATCCTTGAATTTGATATGCTTGAAGGTTTTTTGGTCTCTGCACCTTATTGGGTTTTTGAAAACCTGGTCATTCGTGGCACCTGTCGGAATGACCCTGCATGTGAACATGCTTTTCATATTGTCGGAGATGCGCAAAACACCGTTATTCGGAATGTCATGGCGGTGAATTTCAATGCAGCTGTAAAGGCAAATCGGTTGGGTTCAAACGTTCCCGACTATGGACTTGTCGAAAGCAGTTTTTTTGCCAATGAATGGCCGCGTATGACCACGCGCCCTGTCACACCAATGGATATTGTTGCGGCGCGTGGGTGGCGGATGACTTCAAATGTCCTTGCGGACTTCGCCAAGGCGAAAGGTAATGGCATCAGCTATGGTGCTTTCTTTAAAGGGGGAGGGGACAGCGGCATATTTGAGCGAAATATGCTGCTATGCGAGTGGCATCATTATGGAGGTGTCCGTATCGGCCTGTCTTTTGGCGGCGGCGGAACATTTTCACCACAGGCCTGCCGTGACGGTTTGTGTGACAAGGAGCATAAGGCCGGTGTTATGCGACATAATATCATCATGAACTGTCCCAATGATGTGGGTATTTATGTCAGTCGCTCACCTGGGTCGGAAATCCACAATAATATCCTGGTCAATACAGCGGGTATTGATGTACGCTTCCCTGAATCAACAGCATATATCTCTAATAATGTTATGGATGGGCGTATTTATGCGCGCAATGGTGCGCGCTATGAAGCAATGAGCAATGTATCAAGCCTTTGGGGGGCAATGACATTGTCCGGCGTTGCTGATGACGTTTATCGCGCACCGGAGAGTGCGGACTTTTACCCAATCGCACCGGCTCAGCTGTCCAAAGCAGGCCATCCCTTAACAAGATTCAGTCTGGATTTCTGTGGTGCCCCCATCGACTTGGAACGTCCTGATATCGGGGCCTTTAATATTCAAACATCCCGCCTTTGCAATGACTTGCAGAATGGAGGGCGATGACGTTAAACTCTGCGCTTGTTTCCAATCAAGGGTGTTTATATGTCTCGCAAATCAGTCGGCACGCGGATGAAGCGTAAAGAAGATCAACGCTTTGTAACAGGTAAAGGGCGTTATACCGACGATTTCAACCGTCCTCATCAATGCTATGCTGTATTTATACGTTCTCAATGGGCACATGCGCGGCTTCTTTCCATTGATGTGACAGATGCACGGGCTATGCCTGGTGTTGTTGATGTTCTGACAGGGCAGGACTATGCGGATGCTGGTTTAGGCTCCTTACCCTGTGGCTGGATGATTCATTCGACAGATGGGTCTGAGATGAAGGTGCCTGACCATCCGGCCCTTGCAAAAGATAAAGTGCATTATGTGGGCGACCCTTATGCGGTGGTCCTGGCGGAAAGCCTGGAAGCGGGTCGTGCCGCGGCAGAGACGATCATAGCGGATGTGGAAGAACTGCCTGCCGTCAGTGCCACAGAAGAAGCTCTAAACGCGCAGCCAATTCATGAAAATATCCCAGAAAACAGATGTTATCATTGGGAGTTAGGGGATACTGAAGCCGTTGATCAGGCCTTTCAAAAGGCACATTGTATCTCGACCCTTGAGTTTAAAAACAACAGATTGATTCCAAATGCCTTGGAACCGCGTGCGGCGCTGGGGGATTATGATCGTGGCACAGGAATGACAACGCTCTATACCACCAGTCAGAACCCGCATGTGGCGCGGCTGGTGATGTCCGCATTTGTCGGATTGGCCCCTGAACACAAATTGCAGATTATCTCTCCAGATGTGGGCGGCGGCTTTGGATCGAAAATCTTTGTGTATTCCGAAGAAGTTGTTTGCGCCTGGGCATCAAAACATATTGGCCGACCGGTGAAATGGACTGCGGATCGTGCTGAATCTTTCATGAATGATGCGCATGGACGTGACCATGTTACCACGGCGTCTATAGCGATGAATGACGCCGGTGATTTTCTGGCAATGAAGGTGGAGACGGTGGCCAATTTAGGCGCCTATCTGTCTCTCTTTGCGTCTGCTGTGCCAACCTATTTATATGGGACGCTTCTGGCCGGTCAGTATAAGACGCCGTCAATTCATGTAAGTGTTGACGGGGTTTATACCAATACATCCCCTGTGGATGCTTATCGGGGTGCGGGTCGTCCTGAGGCGACCTATGTGGTTGAACGTCTTGTGGAAACCGCTGCCCGTGATATGGGAATGGATATAGCGGACATTCGGCGCCGAAACTTTATTCCGACAACGGCCTTTCCATATGAAACACCAGTCGCCTTGACCTATGACATTGGGGATTATGAAGCGTCTTTGTCCAAGGCTTTAGAGATTGCGAAATATGATGATTTTGAAGCGCGCCGTGCCGCGTCTCAAGCCAGGGGCAAATTAAGGGGCCTTGGCTTGTCTTGTTATATCGAAGCCTGCGGTCTTGCTCCGTCCAAATTGGCCGGGCAGCTGGGTGCGGGCGTGGGTTTGTTTGAATCAGCTCAGGTTCGCGTCAACCCGACAGGTAATGTGACGGTCTATACAGGTGTTCACAGTCACGGGCAGGGGCATGAAACCAGCTTTGCGCAAATTGTGGCTGACAAATTCGGAATTGACCCCGATGAAGTTGAAGTTGTGCATGGTGATACGAAAGAAGTGCAATATGGCCTGGGTACCTATGGTTCAAGATCATTGTCTGTCGGTGGGTCGGCTTTGGTCCAGGCGGCTGATAAAGTCGTCTCAAAGGGCCGGGAAATTGCCGCTTATAAATTTGACGTGGATGCGGCGGATGTCGACTTTGAAGACGGCATATATTCGGCACGAGGCACCAATAAAAGCATGACATTCAAGGAAGTCGCATTCACGGCATATGTGCCGCATGACTATCCTATAGATAAGCTGGAGCCTGGATTAGAGGCCGTTGCATTCTACGATCCTGAGAATTTTACCTACCCGGCAGGCACATATGTCTGTGAGGTTGAAATTGATCCTGAAACGGGCGTGACGGACATCATGCAATTTGTCGCTGTCGATGATTTCGGCCGCATCATTAATCCGATGATTGTCGAGGGTCAGGTCCAGGGTGGTCTGGCACAAGGCATTGGTCAGGCTTTGATGGAAAATGGCGTCTATGATCGGGAAAGCAGCCAGTTGGTCAGCGGGTCTTTCATGGATTATACGCTGCCGCGGGCTGATGATCTGTTGAACTTTGATCTGGATTTAACGGAAACGCCCTGCACACATAATCCTTTGGGTGTGAAAGGCTGTGGGGAAGCAGGGGCGATTGGCTCACCGCCAGCGGTCATCAATGCAATTACGGATGCCTTGGGTGTGCGGGATATTCCAATGCCGGCAACGCCCTTATGTGTCTGGAAGGCCTTGCAGAAAAAAGAGGCGGCTTGATCAAGCCGCCTCAACTTACATTATTTGCGGATCATGACAGTGCCGCCGATCTTGTCGTGCAGCCCTTGTTTGCGCTCATCAATCGCAACCCAGATACATGAGATGATAAATAAGAGATTGGCGGCGCTGCCCAGACCTTGAGATACAAAGGTCAAAGCGCCAGGCAGTACAAATAAAATGACCCGGCGGAGCAGCTTATCAATCCCCGGTTTCTCATAAGTCGCAGCATCCGCAATGCGTGCGCCAAAGATCATCAGGCCCAATGTCGCCTGCCTCCAGGCCCATAACCCGACGAGATAAACCAATGTGACAGCGAGGCTGACTGGTGCAAAATCCTCTGAAGCGGCGGTGACAAGAGACATGTCTAACCCGTCGCTGTTCAAAGCCTCCATCAAATTGCCTTTCGGCGCGAGGAGGAAAATAAGAGCCGTCATGATGATGCCATCAATGATATAGGCGATGAATCTTTTCCAAAATCCGATAAATTCAATACCTGTGGAATCTTGCGGTTCTTCTGCGAGTATATCGCTCATTTTTTTGTCCCCTGACTACCCTGTATGGATGCCAACTCTGCATCGAAAGTCATAGGGGGACAAGAAAAAATCTATGGTTTCAAAGGCTGTATAATCACAGGAAGGCCGTCTTGAGGCTTATAAATCGGCCAGGGCCTCCAATTCACCTCATAGCCGTCTTCCAACTTGACCTGATGAGTGGTCAGGAAATGATAGAGGAAGACTTTTGCCTGCATATAAGCGAAGTGCAGGCCCAGACACATATGTGCGCCACCACCAAAGGGTATCCATGCGTATTTGTGACGCTTGGCTGTTTCTTCTGCTGTAAAGCGCATCGGATCAAATTTTTGCGGCTCAGGCCACACATCCGCCATATGATGTGTAAAAAGCGGGTTCAAACCGACCGTGGTCCCCGCCGGTATCTTATAGCCGCCGAATTCAAAGTCCTTGATCGCGCGCCGGGGAAGGGCAGGGACCGGTGCATGCAGTCTAAGAACTTCTTTAAAAGCCATTTCGGTTAAGGGGACATCATTCAGCCTTGCATGGGGAAAGTCACGGTCTTCTTCCAATGCGATCAATTCTTCACGAAGTTTTTCCTGCCAGTCTGGATTGCGCGCTAATTCATAAATCATCGATGTGACAGAAGAGGTGATGGTGTCATGGGCCGCCATCATCAGAAAATTCATATGATCGATGATTTCCTGATCATTAAAGCCGGTCCCGTCCTCATTCTTTGCATTGCAGAGAATGGTGAACATATCCTGCGCATCAGAGCCGCGGCGTTTTGGAATTTCGCTGGCGAAAAATTTCGACATATAACGCCGCCCTTTGACGCCCTTAGCCATTTTCGTGCCAGGGATGGGCGCGCGAATAGGGGCAATGGTTGCAGCCACCATATCTACAAAGGACCGATTAATTTTATCTGCTTCCGGCCCCCAGGGAATACCGAGAAAAGGAGCCGCCGCCAAATCAAGTGTGAGCGCTTTAATCGCTGGGTAAAATTCAAATTTGGGTGTTTTAGACCAGATATCCAGCCGTGCCTTGATCCCTTCGTTCAGGCTTTCAATATAGCTGCGCATGGCGGATGTCTTAAAGGCCGCCTGCATTGTTTTTCGGTGCCCCCGATGAACTTCAAAGTCCAGCAACATCAGGCCGCGAGGAAAGAGACGTTCTAAAGTGGGCGTCCAGCCAAGGTCAGAAGAGAAGATTTTATTTCGGTCGAATAAAACAAATTCATTGGCCTCAGGACCAAGGAGCGTGACGCTTTTCTGCCCCAGGGAGTTCGCGCGATAGACAGGGCCATGGGCTTTATACATGCGTTCGGTGTAGCCCTGAGGGTCTTTCAATACCCGAAAGGTGGTGCCGAAAACAGGTATGCCGTCTTCTCCTGGGATATGGCTGATATCTGGCTTTGGCGGTAATTTAGGCAGCGCTTCTTTTGTAATTTCGCTTGTTAATTCGACCATTTTCCGACACCCTTTTTAAAATGCGTAGAAACTATACGCAAAATTTTCAGTTCAGAAAATCACAGTTTCGCGAGTCAGTGTTTTTTCTTGCTAAATCCGCCACCTCCGGGTGTTTCGATGATCAGTTCATCACCGGCTTTTAATGCTATCTCTGCACAGGCTCCCAGGTCTTCAGATTTGCCATTAGAGCGAAGAACCCGGCCTGCACCTGTCTTGCCGTCTTCGCCACCTTGAAGCCCAGGTGGGCCGGATGATCGGTGATTTGATAAGAGCGTTGCGGTCATGTCTTCTTTGAAGCGTAAATGGCGAATAAGGCCTTCGCCGCCGTTATATTGGCCGTCGCCACCGCTGTGACGGCGTTTGGAAAATCTGACCACCTCGACCGGCAGGCGGTTTTCCAGAATTTCAACATCTGTCAGCCGGCTGTTCGTCATATGGCTGTGCACCGCATCGGCCCCATCAAACCCAGGGCCAGCCCCAGTCCCACCGGCCAAAGTTTCATAATATTGGTGGCGGTCATTGCCGAAGCTGAGATTGTTCATTGTGCCCTGGCTTGCAGCAGCAACATTCATGGCAAGTAAGAGTGCATTGGTTACGGCTTGTGATGTTTCCACATTGCCTGCCACAACGGCGGCAGGCGGCAGAGGGTTCAATATTGAACCCTTGGGTACAATAAGTCGAATAGGCTTCAGGCATCCGGCATTTAAGGGAATGTCATCATCGACAAGACATCTGAAAACATAAAGGATCGCAGCACGGGTGATCGCAAGTGGGGCATTGAAATTATGCGCCCCTTGGGAAGAAGTCCCGGAAAAGTCGATTGTCGCTTGCCCTTGGGGCTGATCGACTTTGATTGCTACATGAATTTCAGCGCCGATATCCAAAGGATATACCCATGTGCCGCTTTGCAATTTGGTGATGGCCTTCCGGACAGCCTGTTCCGCGGCGTCCTGGATGTGGTTCATATAAGCGTGGACCATGGCAGGCCCGAATTGCCTGACCATCTTTTGAATTTCCTGGACACCTTTTGTATTCGCGGCGATTTGAGCTTTTAAGTCAGCGATATTCTGGTCAATATTCCGGGCCGGATGGGGAGGTCCGGCCAGCACTGCGCGCGTTGCCTTGTCTTGGAATACTCCATTTTGAACGAGAGGAAAGGCACGGAATAAGGCGCCTTCATCTTTGATGGTCTTTGAGTATGCGGGCATGGAGCCAGGCGTGATGCCACCAACATCCGCGTGATGGCCTCGGGAAGCGACAAAGAATTGCGCTTTGGTGCTTTTATCAATGAAAACAGGGGTGACGACAGTGATGTCCGGTAAATGTGTACCCCCATGATAGGGGTCGTTGATTGCATAAGCGCTGCCGTGTTGGAAATTCCGAATTTCTGCGATCAATGCCTTCACGCATTCTGACATAGAGCCTAAATGAACAGGCATATGCGGGGCGTTTGCAACAAGGTCGCCGCTACTATCAAAAAGAGCGCAGGAGAAGTCGAGCCGTTCCTTGATATTCACGCTATGTGCTGTGTTTTCCAGCACGACACCCATTTGTTCGGCAATGGACATGAAGAGGTGATTGAAGATTTCAAGCTTGATGGGGTCCAGTCTGACTGCGTCTTTTTTAGAAAGGGCTTTTGTTTCAGAGCGCGTTAGGATTAAGGCGCTTTGGTCATCAATTTCTGCAGTCCAGCCCGGATCTACACAGGTCGTGGAAATTGGGTCCAATATGATGGCTGGGCCAGAGATGCTTTGGCCTTTTATGAGATTGTGCCGCTCGTAAACAGTCGTATCGCTCCATCTTCCGCTCACCCAGCTTTGCGTGATTGCACGGGATGTCCCATCTGCTGTTTCGTGTTCTGATTGTTGCAGGACAGGTGGGGTGCTGATTGTTTCTGCGTGGACGGATAATCTTTCGGCTTCAACCTCTGTATCGCTTTCTTTGAAGCCAAAGCGTTGCTCATGAAGATGCTGAAAGCGCTGCCGCAATTCTGGTGCATCATTGGTCCAGGGAACCGCAAGGCTTGTATCGCTTCCCATATAACGGAGGTGAATGAAGGAACGGGTGGTGATGTCACCTTTTGAAACCTGCCGCTTCAGGTCATCAATAGTCAGAGCTGTAAGGGCGTGAAGTTCTTTTTCTATCTGCTCCAGCTGGTCTTCGGTGATAATATGCTGACAGCTTTGTTCTTTAACAGTGGCGATTTTCGCTAAGCCAATACCCAATGCAGATAAGACACCAGCCATGGGGTGGATGAGGATTTTGGTCATGGATAAAGCATCCGCCACACGGCAGGCCATTTGTCCGCCAGCACCACCAAATGCCACCAGAACATGGTCCTCAATATCCTGGCCACGTTCAATGGTGATGGATTTGATTGCCCTTGCCATATGTTCAGTCGCGATGTCGAGATAGCCTTCCGCCAGGGCTTCGACTGTGAACACACGGGCGCTGCTTTCGCCTATGTCCTTGCGCAGCGTTTCCATTGCAAGAAGAGCTGCCTGTGTATCAAGCGGCGACTGCCCGTCCTCTCCTAAAACATGCGGGAAAAACGCGGCGGGCAGGCGTCCTAATATTACATGGCAATCTGTAACGCTCAATGGCCCGCCTTTGCCATAGCTTGCAGGGCCAGGGTCTGATCCAGAGGACTTTGGCCCAACCCTTAAGCGAATACCGTCAAAACCCAATTGAGAGCCGCCGCCTGCTGCAATAGTGTGAATATCCAGCATGGGTGTGTGCAGCTTTTGCCCTGAAATGAGAGCGCTTGGATTATATTCAACTTGGCCGGCATAATGGCTTACATCTGTCGACGTGCCGCCCATATCAAAAGCAATAATCTTATCGAAACCTGACAATTTTGCGGTTTCAACCGCGCCTATGATGCCGCCTGCTGGTCCGGATAAAATGGCATCTTTTGCAACAAAATGATCCTTATGAGCGAGCCCGCCATTGCTTTGCATGAAATATAGAGGTGCGTTGGCCAGGTGATCCGTCAGCTTGGAGATATAATGCTGTAAGCTGGGATTTAGATAAGCATTGATCAGGCTTGTTTGCGCTCGTGGCACCAATTTGATTATCGGCGCGACTTTATGGCTTGTCGTGATATCTTTAAAACCGATGGCTCTGGCAATGCCTTCAATCTGTGCTTCATGCGACGTGTGAAGATAGCCATGCACCAGACAGATTGCGACAGCTTCGATACCTTGGCTTTTGGCTTGCCGCAGTGCGGTTTCGATATAATTTTTATCCAAGGCACATATTGTTTTGCCATCTGCGGATATGCGTTCTTTTGCGCCAATAACCTGAGCATATAAAGGCGTGGGTTTTTGAATGTTTAAAGCGAATAATTCTGGTCGGTTTTGTGTCCCGATTGAGAGAGCGTCTTCAAATCCTTGCGTTATCACAAGGGCGGTGTCTGCGCCCTGGTGTTCTAACAGCGCATTGGTTGCAACGGTTGTTCCCATCCGAATGACATCAATTTCTTCATGAGGGAGCGCTTCATTTTGAGAAAGGCCAAGAAGAGAACGCATGCCAAAAATTGCTGCATCATCGTATTTCTCAGGATTTTCACTTAAGAATTTGGCGCTGAGCAATGGCGCGTCGGGTGGTTTGGCAATAATGTCAGTAAAGGTGCCACCACGATCAATCCAGAACTGCCATTTCCTGCCCATAGAGCCTCTCAATATCATATAAGATGGAAGCTTAAGTCCTAACGCGGTCTTTTTCACCAGAATTCAAAAGCGTCAATTGCTTCTATCTTTTTTTAAGAGACTGCCGCATTTTTGTAGCCAAGAATATGAGAAGAGAGAACATGCCGAAAATAGCATTTGTGGAATGGGCAGACGGCCTGACAGTGGGGGGTTCCCAATGGCAAGATATTAAAGCACAGGTCTGTGCTGCACAGGCAGATATTCTGATTACCAATGAAATGCCATTTGGTGTGTGGCGACCTGTTGATGAGACTTTTGACAGAGAAGAAGCTCAAAAATGGGTGGAGGAACATGAGCAAAGCCTGGATGCTTTAGGCAGTCTTGAAGTGGGTGCAATTATATCTTCTCGCCCGCTCTTGATCGGCGATCGGCTGGCCAATGAGGGGTTCTCCCTTGAAAATGGCCAATATACACCCCTGCACCACAAACATTATTTCCCCTCTGAGCAGGGATGGCATGAGGCCTCCTGGTTTGATAAGGAACTGGCAGGTTTTACCGTTCACCAAATATCCGGTGTGAATATCGCCCTTCTTCTCTGCACTGAATTGATGATGAATGAAGAAGCGCGTTTCTATGGCCAAAAAGGCGCAGATTTAATCGCGGTACCCCGGGCAAGCGGTATGAATATCCTGAATTGGGAAGCGGCATGTGCCATGGCTTCGGTCGTGTCAGGGGCATATGTGGTCAGTTCTAACAGGGTGGGAGAAACAGCGCCATATACGCCGGAGTTCGGCGGCCATGGACTGGCCTATGCACCGGGCGGAAAAAGGCTGGCGAACACCGATAAAAACAACAATCTCAAAGTCATAGAGCTGGATATTGAACAGTCTAAATATGCGAAAACCCAATACCCCTGCCATTTAAGATATTAGGCAGATCAGATATTATTTGCTGTTAATTCCTTTCAAACAAGCTATTGAATTTCTCCATGGCTATCTGGGGAAAAATAGTTGGTGGCGCCGCAGGTTTTGCGCTTGGTGGTCCGATTGGTGCGTTGATTGGCGCAGGTGTCGGTCATGCAGTTGACCGCGTTGCATTTAATGAACGGGTGGATGAAGAGGCAGCCACTAAAATTACCTTCACCATCGGGGTTATCGCTTTAAGCGCGAAAATGGCGAAAGCAGATGGCGAAGTAACCTTGGATGAGGTGGCCGCGTTTAAAAAGCTCTTCAAAGTCCCCCATCATGAAGAACGTAATGTGGACCGTGTCTTCGATTTGGCGCGCCGGGCAACAGCAGGCTATGAAGCCTACGCCCAACAGATTGCCTCTCTGTTTGAAAGCCGCTCTCAGATCTTAGAAGATTTATTGGATGCCTTGTTTCAAATTGCCGGGGCGGATGGGGTGTATCACCCTTGTGAGATTGAATATCTGGAAAAAGTGGCTGCGATCTTTGGCTATGGTGAGGCTGATATCGACCGGATCAAGGCCCGTCATATGGGTTTGGATAAGGCCAGTCCTTATATGATTTTAGGTATTGAGCCGGATATTTCAGATGGGGAATTAAAAAGCCATTATAAAAAACTGGTTCGGGAGACGCACCCGGATCGCATGATTGCCCAGGGTGTGCCTGAAGAATTTATATCTGTGGCAACGGAGCGTCTGGCGGCCATCAATGCAGCTTATGATAAAATCGTGAAATCACGCGGTTTGACTTGAAAAATTCATCTTAGAATATTGCCTGCCCGGCGATCTTCTTGTGTTGGAGTGTGAGATGTCTCTCCCCCATTTGGGCCTTGTGCTCATGATAAATTTATTCTGGGGCTTTAACTTTGTCGCGTCAAAATGGGTATTGGTTGACCTGCCACCCTTTTGGGGCGTGTTTTTTCGCTTCGTTTTAGTGTTGTTGATCTGCCTGCCCTGGTTGAAACCGCGAAGGGACAGTCTGCGACCTCTGATCATCATCGGCCTGTTGGGTGCCGCGCATTTCTCAGCCATATTTCTGGCACTGGATGTCTCTAAATCCGCAGGGACGATGGCGATTGCCTCTCAATTAGGTGTACCGTTTTCAACAATCATGGCTGTGGTCTTTCTAAAAGAACGGATTGGGTGGAAGCGGATATCCGGTATTTTACTGGCCTTTGCAGGAATTATTTTGATTAAATTTGAGCCAGGTGGTGGGGGCGAAAATACCTGGGCATTGGTTTTTATCATTTCTGCGACACTCATCTTTGCCACCATTTCGATCATGATGCGCCGGATAAGAGGGGTGCAGCCCCTTGAGCTTCAGGCATGGACCGGCTTGGTGGGCGTCGTTCCGCTGGGCTTGATGGCGTTTATAAGAGAAGGCAGCCCAATCCCCTATGTGGAAGCCGCAGGATGGCTGAGCTGGTCGGGGGTGATTTATGGGGCTATATTTTCTTCCGTCATTGCTCATGCGGCAAATTTCTATCTGCTACAGCGATATCCGGTGACGACTGTGGCACCATTCACATTATTGGCCCCTTTGATTGGTGTGATTTCGGGTATTTTGGTTCTCGATGACCCGATTACGGCTGGTTTGATCCTGGGCGGCCTCTTGACCATGAGTGGTGTGGGCGTCATTACTTTAAGATCGATCACGCGTGCAAAGAGGCTGCAATGATCATCGACTGCCCGTCGCCAAATCATGATGAGCGCAAGTCGCCCATTGATATGCTTTTGCTGCATTATACGGGAATGCCAACAGGGGAGGAGGCATTGACCCGGCTTTGTAATGCCCAGGCCAAAGTCAGTGCGCATTATTTCATTGAGGAAGATGGGCGAGTTTTCCAATTGGTAGACGAAGACTGCCGGGCCTGGCATGCGGGCGTGTCTTATTGGCGAGGTGATCGAGATATCAATTCCCGTTCCATAGGGGTTGAGCTTGCAAATCCAGGCCATGAATGGGGTCTACGGCCTTTCCCAGGGGCGCAGATGGAAGCGCTTCGGGATCTGGCGCTTGATATTATCAGCCGCCATTCAATTCCTGCCCGTCATATACTGGGACACAGCGATGTTGCGCCTGCGCGAAAACAAGACCCGGGGGAGTTGTTTGACTGGCAATGGCTGGCAGGGCAGGGCATCGGGATTTGGCCTGAAAAAACCGGCTTTGAGCTGAGCGATGATATGGTCCATCAATCTCTGGCCGATTTCGGTTACAATATGGAAGACCCGGTTAAAGCCATTGAAGCCTTTCAACGACATTTTTGCCCCGATGAACTTTGCGGGCAAATGGGTATGCCATGCCGGGCTATTCTGTCATCATTGATTGAGCAAATCGGGGGTGCCTCATGAAAGGCCGGGTATTGATTATCGCTGGGTCTGATAGCGGCGGAGGTGCGGGCATCCAGGCAGATATCAAAACAGTAACTGCTTTGGGCGGTTATGCAGCGACGGCTGTGACGGCTTTAACGGCGCAAAACACCCTGGGTGTGCATGGGGTTATGCCTGTGCCGCCGGGCTTTATAGCGGAACAAATGCGTACGGTTCTCAGCGATATTGGTATGGATGCCATCAAAACAGGCATGCTTTATGATGAACATGTGGTGGACGCAGTCTGTGACGTGGTGAAGCATGAGGCGCCTGATATCCCACTTGTTGTTGATACCGTCATGGTGGCAAAGGGAGGTGCGTCATTGCTGAGCAACGCTGCGGCGTCACGGCTGCATGACCGTTTGATGCCCATGGCCACGCTGATCACGCCGAATATTCCAGAGGCTGAAGCACTGACCGGACTTCATATCCGTGACGAAGCCGATATGAAAATCGCTGGGGAAACGCTGTTGGCGCGTGGTGCTCAGGCGGTTCTTTTAAAAGGCGGCCATGGGGAAGGGCAGGAGTTGGTGGATTTGCTGTTTGACGGCAAGACGCTGCACCGGTTTGCATCACAGCGGATTGACACCAAACACACCCATGGGACGGGCTGTACTCTGGCATCGGCCATTACTACATATATGGCGCAGGGGCAGCCTATGGTGAATGCGGTATGTCTGGCCCGGACCTATGTCTATGAGGCGATTCAAAGCGCACCGGGCTATGGTGCGGGGCATGGGCCGTTGAACCATGGCCACCCATGCGGCTGATAACACCAGTAAAACTCCCTCTTTTTGCAGCGCACAAAAATTTCAATTGACGTCCTCTTTTCGATCTTTATTGTCGCGCGCGGGCCACCTTCCCCCAACGGAAGGCGCGCTCTCTGCGAGGAGAGATAAAAATGCAGAAACCTGACGTGCGTCCAGCACGGCCCCAATTTTCGTCGGGGCCTTGTGCAAAAAGACCGGGATGGACACCGGCTGTTCTTGAAAACGCCTATCTGGGCCGGTCTCACCGTGCCAAAGGCGGTAAAGCTAAGTTAAAGTCCGCTATTGAAGAAAGCCGGGAACTCCTTGGAATTCCTGCTGATTATCGTATTGGCATTATGCCTGCCTCTGACACTGGTGCTGTGGAAGCAGCGCTTTGGTCATTGCTGGGTGCAAGGCCGGTTACGCTTTATGCCTGGGAAAGCTTTGGCGCTGGCTGGGTGACAGATGTGGTCAAGCAGTTGAAGCTTGAAAATGCCAATGTGGTCACTGCCGATTATGGCCAATTGCCGGATCTCTCTAAAACTGATCCGTCCCATGATGTGGTCTTCACCTGGAATGGAACGACATCTGGTGTGCGGGTGCCAAATGGCGATTGGATTGCGGACGATCGTGAAGGCTTGACTATTTGCGATGCGACCTCCGCCGTTTTTGCTCAAGACTTACCCTGGGAAAAGCTCGATGTGGTGACATATAGCTGGCAGAAAGTTTTGGGCGGTGAAGCGGCCCATGGCATGCTTATAATGTCGCCACGCGCTGTAGAGCGGTTGGAAAGCTACACGCCATCCTGGCCGATCCCGAAAATCTTCCGCCTGACCAAAGGTGGCAAATTGATTGCGGGTATCTTTGAAGGTGCCACCATCAATACGCCATCGCTGTTATGCGTTGAAGATTATCTGGATGCCTTGAACTGGTCCCGCGAAATTGGTGGTGTTCAGGCATTGAAAGCACGTTCGGATGAAAGCTTAGGTCATTTTGAAAATTGGGTTAAAGCAACGGATTGGGTTGATTTTCTGGCAGAAGAGAAAGCCGCCCGTTCAAATACGTCCGTGTGTCTGAAAATCATCGACCCCTGGTTCTTAGGACTGGATGAAGATGTTCAGGCCAAAGTGCCAAAACGTCTTGCAGCTATTTTGGATGAAGAAGGCGTTGCCTTGGACATTGGCGGCTATCGTGATGCACCCCCTGGCCTGCGGGTCTGGTGTGGGGCAACTGTTGAGCCGTCTGATGTAAAAGCGCTGCTGCCTTGGCTGGATTGGGCCTTTGCCCAGACCAAATCCGAATTTGCATAAACTCCCGATTTTTTAAAATGGAGGCATGAAATGCCTAAAGTCCTGATTTCCGATAAATTAAGCCATGATGCTGTTGCTGTTTTCCGCGCTCATGGGATTGAAGTTGATGAACGCCCTGGGTTGGCGAAGGAAGAACTGGCTGAAATCATTGGCGAATATGATGGCCTGGCCATTCGCTCCGCCACTAAAGTCACGCCTGAACTGCTTGAGCGTGCTGTTAATTTGAAAGTGGTCGGCCGGGCAGGGATCGGCGTTGATAATATCAATATTCCTGCAGCCTCAGCCAAAGGTGTTGTTGTGATGAACACACCTTTTGGCAATAGCATTACCACGGCAGAACATGCTATTTCCATGATGATGGCGGTGTCCCGGCAAATTCCCCAGGCCAATGCATCGACCCATGAAGGCAAATGGGAAAAATCCAAATTCATGGGTGTGGAGCTTTATGCTAAAGTCTTAGGCATTATCGGCTGTGGCAATATCGGCTCCATCGTCGCAGACCGTGCACATGGATTGCGAATGAAGGTCATCGCTTTTGACCCGTTCCTCACGCCGGAACGTGCGATCGATCTGGGTGTTGAAAAGGTTGAACTCGAAGACCTGTTCAGACGCGCTGACTTTATTTCCATGCATACACCGCTGACTGATGCGACCCGTGGAATTATCAGTGCGGACGCCATTCAAATGATGAAACCTGGTGTGCGTATCGTGAACTGCGCGCGCGGTGGTTTGATTGATGAAGAAGCCTTGAAAGAAGGCTTGGAGAGCGGCCATGTCGCAGGCGCTGCATTGGATGTTTTCGCAGTGGAACCCGCAAAAGAAAGCCCGCTTTTTGGCCTGCCTAATCTGATTGCAACACCGCATCTGGGTGCGTCTACAGCGGAAGCGCAAGAGAATGTCGCTATTCAAGTGGCTGAGCAGATTTCTGATTATCTGTTAAACGGTGCAGTGACCAATGCGCTGAACATGCCATCCTTGTCTGCGGAAGACGCGCCAAAAGTGAAGCCTTATCTGTCATTAGCTGAACAATTGGGCAGTTTCGCCGGGCAAATCACGGAAAGTGCCTTGGATGAAGTCATCATTGAATATGACGGCCATGTCACAGAGTTGAATACAAAGCCAATTACAGCAGCAGTTCTAACGGGCCTGCTTCGCCCGCTGCTGGACAGTGTGAACATGATCAATGCGCCGATCATTGCCAAAGAACGCGATATTGATATTGCGGAAGTCAAACATGAGCGGGAAAGCGATTATCACACGCTTATTCGCCTGACGGTGAAAACGGAACGGCAGACGCGGACGGTAGCGGGCACATTATTTGCCAATGCTTCGCCGCGGATTGTAGATGTTCATGGCGTGCGGATTGAAGCGGAACTGGCGAAATCTGTGCTTTATATCCGCAATGATGATAAGCCCGGTTTCATTGGCGAATTAGGCTCAGCCCTGGGCTCCGCCGGTGTGAATATCGCAACGTTTAACCTGGGGCGGAACACACAGGGTGGGGAAGCGCTTGCATTAATTTCCATTGACGGCGATATTCCAGCCGCTTTGCTTGATAATGTGACGAATATCCCGCATGTGCTTCAAGCTAAGGCGCTCACTTTCTAATTGGAGAAAGCCGCTATGACTGAGCGGTCAGCACAACAAGGACTGCTGCCTGAGGGGCTGCGCGATGCGCTGCCCCCTGAGGCAGCACACGCAGATCATATCCGCCGCCAATTACTGGACCGTTTCGCTTCTCATGGCTATGAGCAGGTCATGCCGCCTTTGATCGAATTTGAAAGCGGCCTGGCTGGGCGTCTGGCGACGGAGAAGTCGAGAGATATGTTCCGTCTGCTTGATTCAGAATCACAGCAGGTGATGGTGTTGCGCTCTGATATCACGGGGCAGGTGGCACGTATTGCCGCAACACGTCTGGGTCATATGGAACGCCCCTTACGTTTGTCCTATGCGGGAACGGCGCTGCGGGTCAAAGGGTCCCAATTACGCCCGGAACGGCAATTTGGTCAGGCTGGTGTTGAATTAATAGGTCCGCGTAGTTTGGATGCAGCGCTGGAAGTTCTTCTGCTTGCCCATGAGGCTGTGGAGGCATTAAGCCTGGAAGGGGTCAGTATTGATCTGGTGTTTCCAAGCTTTGTGCCGGAACTGGCAAAAGAATTGGGCCTGGGTAGCGCAGAAACCGATCTGATCTATGACGCCTTGGATGAAAAAGATATCGCAGGCCTGGCGTCATTAGACACATCTGTGCGGCAGATTTTCGAAGCTATTTTAAGCTGCGCCGGCCCTGCAGAGGATGCTGTACATGCACTGAAGGCGTTAGACCTTCCTGCAAGGGCATCTGCTGTCGTACAGTCCATTGATGAATTCGTATCGGCATTGATGGCAGCCAATGAGGCGTTCGAATTGACCCTTGATCCAGGGGAACAGCGCGGCTTTTTCTATCAGGGGGATTTTGGCTTTTCGCTCTTTTGCGAAGGGACGAAGGCCGAGCTTGGGCGCGGTGGCCGCTATGGGATTCGTTCAATTGATGGAAAAATCGAACCGGCAACGGGCTTTACGCTTTATCTTGATAGCCTAAGTCGGGCCGTTGAAAAGCCTGTGCAGGCGCAGAAAGTCTATATAGCTCATGGAGTTGCGCGAAAAGAAGGCGTGCGATTAAGAGATCAAGGCTGGGTGACAGTACAAGGTCTTGCACCTGAAGCGAATTTGCGCGAAGAGGCTGTGCGTTTAAACTGCACACATGTTTTTGAAAATGGCGATGTGGTTTCCATCGCTGATGAAAAATAATTTAAACACAGGGGCAAATCCGTGGGAAATGTAGTCGTCGTCGGGTCTCAATGGGGTGATGAAGGCAAAGGTAAGATTGTCGATTGGCTATCCGAACGGGCCGATGTCGTGGTTCGTTTTCAAGGCGGCCATAATGCCGGCCATACATTGGTTATTGATGGCAAAGTTTTCAAACTGAGCCTGCTGCCTTCGGGTATTGTTCGTCCTGGTAAGCTTTCTGTTCTTGGTAATGGTGTCGTTGTTGACCCCTGGGCATTGGTGAAAGAAATTGAAACCTTGCGCGGGCAAGGTGTGGAAATTACTGCAGATAATTTCCAGGTTGCAGAACAATGCACGCTCATCTTGCCATTCCACCGCGAATTGGACGCCCTGCGCGAAGATGCGCGTGATGGTGTGAAGATCGGGACCACCCGCCGCGGTATTGGCCCGGCTTATGAGGATAAAGTCGGCCGTCGTGCTTTACGCATGTGCGATCTGGCCAGTGAAGACGCAATCTCTAATCGCCTGGACATTTTGCTCACCCATCACAACGCTCTGCGCAAAGGCCTCGATGCGCCGTTGATTGAAAAAGATGTATTGATGGCGGAAGTGTTGGAAATCGCGCCAAAAATTGCCGAATTCATCAAGCCCGTCTGGCGTACTTTGGATGGCATGCGCCGTGATGGGCAACGGGTCCTTTTTGAAGGTGCCCAAGGCATGCTTTTGGATGTGGATCATGGGACTTATCCCTTTGTCACGTCCAGCCATACGATTTCAGGGCAGGCTGCGGCTGGCTCTGGCATGGGTCCTGGCAGCCTGGGTTATGTGCTTGGGATTACAAAGGCCTATACGACCCGCGTGGGGTCAGGGCCTTTCCCAACGGAATTGGACGACGACGTTGGCCAACGCCTGGGCGAACGGGGCCATGAATTTGGTACAGTAACGGGCCGCTCCCGCCGCTGCGGTTGGTTTGATGCGGTTTTGGTACGCCAATCTGTGGCTGTTGGTGGAATCACAGGTATTGCACTGACAAAATTAGATGTGCTTGATGGTTTTGAAGAGCTGAAAGTCTGCACAGGCTATAAAATTAATGGTGAGATTGTTGATTATCTGCCTGCAGAAATGGCGGCACAGGCGGCCGTTGAACCTATTTATGAGGTCATGCAGGGCTGGTCTGAATCAACCCAGGGGGCGCGCAGCTGGGCTGATCTTCCAGCGACAGCCATCAAATACATCCGCCGTATTGAAGAATTGATCGGATGCCCTGTCGCCCTGCTCTCCACAAGCCCTGAACGGGATGACACAATTCTCGTTAAAGACCCTTTTGCGCAGTGATTGGATTGTAAGGCTGCTTTAACTGTTCTTGTTTATCCTGTTTGTGAATGGGGAATTTTCCCTGCTTCAGGGACTGAACAGCTATGGCGATTGCCATTGAAGCGCAGCAGTTAAATGATCCCGCTTTGGGCCAGGCCCGAAGTGGGATATTTGGGTTGCGCCTCCCTCAATTTGATACCGTCGGCGGGACAGCTTTTGCGCATGCGAAAGATCCAACCACATTTTTGCTGGTTCATAAGCGTGGTATTCCCTTGCGCGCGAGCGTGCTTGAAGCCCTGAACCGTATTCGAAATAACGCCATCATCAGCCTTAAGGAACAGCAGATCTTACGGATCAATGGCGAGGAGAGGTTGGTATCTTTTCTTGAACTCCCTATGGGAGACCCGGTTCTTTCCATGGAAGCAGGAAGAAGGCACCCGGTTGCAGAACGGGACATACGCCATATCATCCTGCCTCAGCTTTACGTAAGCCTGCGCGCGCTTCATGAATATGGATTGCCGCACCGGGCCTTGCACCCGGGTCGGATATTTTATCGCAGCCAGGACAAGACAGAAATTGTGTTAGGCGAATGTTTCAGCGCACCGGCAGGGGAGGGCCTGCCCAGTGTGTTTGAAACCGCAGAACGTACTATGGCGTTGGCGGGGTTCAGAGGGACGGGGCAGACAAGTGATGACTATTATGCCCTGGGCGCAACCTTATTGAGCTTGTTGATGGGACGGGACCTCCAAAGCGGCCGAACAGACCAGCAGGTTTTGCAGGCGAAATTAACCCAAGGCTCTTTTGCGGCTTTATCCGGTGGGGAGGATCTCCCTGGCTCCATCACTTTGCTTATTCGCGGCCTGCTGACAGATAATGTTGAAGATCGCTGGGGTGCGAATGAAGTGTCGGACTGGTTGGAAGGGTCGCCCCCGCGTGTACATGGGTCCTTAAACCCTTGGTCATTAAGCAGACCTGTAGGTTTTTGTGGGCGGAATTATACGGACCGGCGTTTTCTGGCAAGGGCAATGGCTGCGGATGTGGCGTCGGCTTCCGCCTATATCAGGCGTCAGGATATGGCGCATTGGATACCGCAGTTCCTGCCCCGGGTTTCGATCACGCCTGAGCTTATTAATCTTGTGACTGCCGGGGATATTCACGCGCGAACACCGGCTCAATACAATACTTTAGACCATCTGGTTTCGCGTTTTTGTGCGTTATTGGACCCTGTAGGCCCCATTCGTTTTCGGAACATTGTCGTGATGGGCGATGCATTAGGTGCTCTTTTATCAAGCGCCGTGGTTCGTCAGGGTGGGGACCGCCTGTTCAATGATATCGCTGCATTATCTCAAGGCGGATTTCTGAAAGCGCTGTCAGAAATCCGTGTGCTGTCCTGTCCTGATGAAAAATGTAAGGAAGGTGCACGTATCAAGTTAAAAATTGATACATTGCCAAGCGAGATGAAGGCGGATGATGAAGGGCTGCTAAGGCTTATGTATGAGCTGAACCCTGGGCTGGTCTGTCAGTCACCACTGTTTCAGGGTTATTGGGTGGACGGGCCGGATACGGCGTTACAGATATTGGATAAAAACGCCGAAGGTAACCCCAATGCGGATTTGATTGACCCGCATATCGGGGCTTTCCTCCTTTCCCATTTTCAGCAAAGAGGTAGCCGATTTAACGGTAAAAACCTGTCTATGCGGGCATCTGAATTGCAAAACAGTCTGTTACTTGAGTTGTTTGGCGGAATTCAGGAGCGATTTGACCTGGGGCCGTTAAAAGGCCTGTCATCCTTGTTTGCGACACGTATTGCCCCGCAAATCAAGAAGCTGAAATCAAAGACCAGGCGCGAGGGGGCGCAAAAACGTCTTAAGGCTATGATTGAAGCGGGTGATCTTTCCAAACTGGCGATGGGTTTTGATATGACCCGCATTTTAGCGGCGGATGAGAGAGACTGGCGCAGGGCAGCGCAGAAATTAAAGATGATAGACCTGACATTGCGCAAGCTGTCCAAACCTATGGCACCGAATGATCCCAAAGCTTTATACCGTGGTGCGCAGGCCGCTTCTATGGTTGGCGCAGTTGTGTTGTTTGCAACGATATTCATCAAGGTGGTTTAAATGGCGAAAACAGCACTTAAACGGCGACGGCAGAAATCCGCAAAAGGTGCGACGGCAAGCTGGGTCTTATTGCCTCTTATTCCTCTGCTGCTGGCGTTTTTCTATCCCGATATGGCGATTGTACTGGTCATTGGAATGGTCCCCTCTGTTGTGTCCATTGCAGTATCCTATGGGGTGGACAGGGGGCCGAAATTGATGACCATAAGCCTGTTTAATCTCGCAGGCGTTATCCCCATTCTTGTTGACCTCCAGGGCCCGCGCTATGCGGGTATGGGGGTCATGGCTGTCATCACTGACGTTTATGCATGGTTTGTCATGTATGGCGCCGCCGGCATCGGCATTGCAGCAAATTGGATATGCCCGTTCTTTGCAGCAGGCATTTTAAGTTATATGGGTCGAATTGACGCCCATAAACTAAAGGTCACACGCGCCCAATTGATGAAAGAATGGGGCGACAGTCTCACAAAAGACGACCGCGCGGACGCTTGACCTCATTTTTTATTGGATCAGTGTGCGTTCGTCTTTTGCCAGCTGCAGCATGGCTTTCTGCAATTTTTCAAAGGCACGCACTTCGATTTGACGCACGCGTTCCCGGCTGATGTCATAAACCTGGCTCAGCTCTTCCAATGTTGCCGGATTGTCTTTCAGGCGTCGTTCACGAAGAATATGCTGCTCACGCTCATTAAGCGCTTCCATGGCAGTAGCCAATTGTGTCTGACGAATGTCCAGCTCTTCCTGATCAGCGATAAGCTGTTCCTGGCCTGGCCCTTCATCTTCGAGCCAATCCATCCATTCGCCTTCGCCGTCAATACGCAGAGGTGCGTTCAAACTATGGTCAGGGGCGGACATACGGCGGTTCATTTCAATGACTTCGCGCTCGCTGACATTTAGCTTTTCAGCAATTTTCGCTGCATTTTCCGGATGGAGGTCCCCCTCTTCAATGGCCTGGATCTGACCTTTGGCACGGCGCAGGTTGAAGAATAATTTCTTTTGTGCAGCAGTTGTTCCCAATTTCACCAGGGACCATGAGCGCAGGATATATTCCTGAATAGAAGCCCTGATCCACCACATGGCATATGTGGCCAGGCGAAAGCCCCTTTCAGGGTCAAATCGTTTGACCGCTTGCATCATGCCGACATTACCTTCGGAAATCAGTTCGGACACCGGAAGGCCATAGCCGCGGTATCCCATGGCAATTTTGGCAACAAGGCGCAGATGACTGGTGACCATGCGGTGGGCGGCTTCGGGGTCTTCGTGCTCGACCCAGCGTTTGGCCAGCATATATTCTTCATCCGGCTTAAGCAGTGGGAATTTGCGGATTTCCTGCAAATACCGACTTAAACCGCTGTCTGTCGACAATGTTGGAAGATGTGCCATGCTGCGCCTCCGCCCGTAATTTTTCTATTATAGCTTCTTAAGCGTCTTTTGTTTCCAAAAAACGTAAAAGCATTTGCATGTCATGTGGCGGCTCGATTTGAAATTTCAACCTCTCGCTTGAAACAGGATGATCAAATTCCAGTGAAAGAGCATGGAGTGCCTGGCGTGGAAAAGGCGTGTCCGGTTGATATTCCAACTGGCGGCGCGGCCCATAGACGGCATCACCGATCAATGGATGGCCAATGCTGGTCATATGAACGCGCACCTGATGCGTGCGTCCTGTTTCCAGCTTGCATTCAACGAGAGAGGCAATTGGTTTCTTAGCTGGCCCAAAGCTTTCAAGGGTTTTGAAATGGGTGCAGGCCCGTTTGCCGTTAGAGCCTTGAACAATGGCCATTTTCGTACGTGCATTTGGGTGGCGTCCAAGCGGGGCGTCGACTTTACCGATTAATGGTGTTGGGCGCCCCCAGACAATCGCATGATAGCGGCGATCTATGCTGTGGTCCGCGAATTGTGTGGTGAGGGCTAAACTGGCTTTTTCTGTTTTAGCAACAACCATCACGCCGGAGGTGTCTTTATCCAGCCGATGCACAATTCCCGGCCGTTCAACACCGCCAATGCCTTTTAAATCGTCGCCGCAATGATGAAGAATGGCGTTTACCAGGGTGCCGTTCCAATTGCCGGGGGCAGGGTGAACAACCATATTTGCGGGTTTGTTGATAACCAGGACATGGTCATCTTCGAACAATATGTGAAGAGGGATGTCTTCCGCCTCCACATCATAAGTTTCGGCCTCTGGCAGCTGGATAAGAAGGAGGTCACCAGCATTGACCTTCTGTGATGGCCCTTTTGAAGCTGCGCCATTTACGTGAACATGACCTTGTTTAATAAGGGATTTGACACGCTCTCGTGTCAGTCCGAGATCCTGAGAGGCGAGATATTTATCCAACCGTTCGCTTTTAATCTCTTCTTCCACAAGGATGTTTTTCTCGTCCATGAGATGTTTTGCCATCTTGTTGCCAGGTCAAAATCGACTTAGGCTGCATATAACATGTTTTTAGAGGTGTGCATGACTTCAACTGTACCAGTCGTCATTTTAAATAAAGCGCATCAACAGGTGATTGCTGATGCAAGCCTGGGTGCCTATCCAAATGAAGCCTGTGGTCTGCTTCTTGGGGATATCATTGATGACCGTCGCGTGGTCAAAGACGTGGTTGTGACGCGCAACATTGCGCCAAGGGGTAAAGATCGTTTTGAAATTGCGCCTGAAGACCTTTTGCGTGTGCATAAAGACGCCCGTGAAAAAGACCTTCATGTGTTAGGCCATTTTCATTCCCACCCCAATGGCCATATGGAACCGTCGCTTCATGATGCCTCTCGTGCCCATGAAGTGGGTCAGCTGTGGCTGATCCAGGCGATTAAAGATTATGAACTGCTTGAGCAAAAAGCGTATCTCGCTGTTCGGGATGAACATTGGGGCTGGCCGTTCATTGCCCTTGCTATTGAAGCGGGGGATGATTAAATCGTGGTCCACTCTAGAAATTTGAGGATATGTTTCTGCGATGGCTCTTGGTGAAGTCAAATGGTTTAATGCAGCTAAAGGCTATGGCTTCATTCGCCCTGATGAAGGCGCGAGGGATGTATTTGTGCATGTTACAGCCCTGCAACGCTCAGGCATTGAAAAGCTGGACGAAGGCCAAAGGGTTGAATTTGAACTGACGCAGAATAGAGAAGGAAAAACCCAGGCTATTGGGCTGCGCCTGTTGGATTAACCTCCTTTTGTTGAAAAACCAGCGTGACTGTGCCGATGAGGAACCCCCATCGCCTTACATAAGCGCGGTTTATCAATATGCCGCCATCCTGAAGATACATCCAATCGTCAAACTTAACGCGCCAGACATCACCCCCGACCTTCAAATCCATCACATAGACCCAGTTCAAGGCGTTGCCTGAGAGCTTGCCTGTGGCTGCTCCAACAATATCGTCGGCCCGCCCTTCATAAAGGCCAGTGTTCAGCTGATCGATGCGCCAGATTCTTTCGGCTTCCTCGCCGTCTTTATAGAAAAACTGTTCATCAAGGATGAGGGTTTCACCCTCCATATAGCCATCAATATCAACGATGAATTCCCGGCGCAGGCGTCCGAAACGGTCCTCAAAAATGCCTGTGGCTTGTGTTTTGCCTAGAAAATAGGCTTGAAGGTCAAATTCAGGCGAGGTGCCTTGAAAATCACTGATGCTTTGGCTGGCGCAGCCGATGAGGCCTAAAGCGCATAGAAGAATAAGAAAAAGCCGCATGACATATCCCCATTGTTATAAAGGGATACGCATGCGGCTGTGATTTGGTTCAGTTCGGCCTTAAAATGGGTTTAAAGTCTGGCTTTCTGTAAATTTAATATAGCCGACATTGGCAGCTGCGCGGAGGCCGACACCTAGACGTATTGGAACAATCACAATGTCTTTGCGTTGATAATAGCTGACGCCTAAACCGCCGACGAAGTAAAATTGGCCTTCGGCTGCTGGATAGCGGCGATACAGATTCTCCGTGTCATAGAGATTATAGACCAGAACAAATACTTTGGCAGCGTCACCACCGGCATCAAAACCAATAGACGGCCCGGTCCAGTGAACGGGGCGTTGACCTTCGATCTTATGATGAAGCGTTCCGCCACCATATCGCAGCGCAGCAACCAGCCCGCCACCGGCTTCCTCGCCAGCGATATAGGCATTGGGGCGTCCCAGCTCTGAAAAGAGATTCTCCACGATGCCGGCCAGACCTTCGGCGCCGTCGCCAAAGACACCTTGGGCTGCATCAAGAACAGTATCTTGATCATAGCCTGCATCTGTTGTCTGCGACCGTTGTGTCGATGCGGCTGAAGACCGGCTGGACGAAGAGCTGGAGCAGCCAGCCAATATCATGGCGCTAACCAAGGCAAGGGCTGTAAAAATATGTTTCATTTGGTGCATTGAGGCCTCACTTCCATCTCCTGATGATGACAATAGTCTTAACCAAATTCTCTGTGATGCGCAAAATGTACATTTGAAATTGTCCATTGTTTGACGCTACGCTGTTTTGAAGCAAAAAAATAACCAGGAGTTTGGGAATATCATGCTGGGCCAAATGCAGAACAGACCATTGTTGGTCTCCTCCCTCATTGAACACGCAGAAACCAACCATGCGTCAGTGCCGATTGTGTCGCTGACCGTTGAAGGCGAAAAGGTTCGAACGAATTACGGCGAATTGGCTCTCAGGACGAGAAAAGTCGCCCAGGCCTTGGAAAAACTGGGCGCGCAACATGGCGATCGTATTGGGACATTGGCCTGGAATACCCATCGCCATGTGGAAGCCTGGTATGGAATTTCTGGAATGGGCTGTGTCACACACACAATCAACCCGCGCCTATTCCCTGAGCAAATCGCTTATATCGCCACGCATGCGGAAGATCGGTTCTTATTGCTGGATTTAAGCTTTGTGCCGATTATTGAGGGCTTAGCGGATCAGCTTAAAAATATTGAAGCCTTTATCATTTTGACCGACAAAGACCATATGCCGGATACAAGCCTGTCCAATGTGCTGTGTTATGAGGAGCTTTTGGGGGCTGAAAATGGCAATTATGACTGGCCGCAATTTGACGAAAATACCGCGGCAGGCCTGTGCTACACATCGGGTACGACAGGAAACCCCAAAGGCGTGCTTTACAGCCATCGATCCAATGTCTTGCACAGTTTCGCCGTATGTTTCGTTGATACTCTGGCTATTTCATCAAAAGATTGCGTTTTGCCCATCGTACCTATGTTTCATGCCAATGCTTGGGGCATGCCTTATGCGGCGACTGCTGCTGGCGCGAAACTCACATTGAACGGTCCGCATTTTGATGCGGAAACGCTTCATAAACTGCTGGAAGACGAAAAAGTCACGATGACAGCGGCGGTGCCAACGGTTTGGCTGGGCCTTTTGAATTATCTGGAAGAAACGGGCCGGCGTGTGGATCATCTTCAAAGGGTCACCATTGGCGGTGCGGCGGCGCCACGGTCCATGATTGAGGCTTTTGAAGTCAAATATGGTGTCGAGGTCAACCATGCTTGGGGCATGACGGAGATGAGCCCGCTGGGCACCGTTGGTACTTTGACTGCGGCAGGGTTGGACCTTCCGCTGCAAGAGCAGATTGACCTGAAGACCAAACAGGGCCATGGCATTTATGGCGTTGAAATGTGTTTGATGGATGATGATGGCAATCAACTGCCACGGGATGGGAAAACCTTCGGTCATTTGATGGTGCGCGGGCATTGGGTCATTTCTTCCTATTTCAAAGGGGATGGCGGGGATGTTCTTGATAAGGACGGATGGTTCGATACTGGTGACGTCGCAACTATCGATCCGATGGGGTATATGCATATCACTGATCGCTCAAAAGACGTGATTAAGTCCGGTGGCGAATGGATTTCGACCATTGACCTTGAAAATGCGGCCGTCGGTCATCCTGATGTGGCAGAGGCTGCGGTTATAGGTGCCTATCATCCCAAATGGGACGAGCGACCATTGCTTATCGTCGTAAAGAAAGCCGGGTCAGACGTGGCAGGGGACGCTATATTGGACCATATCCGACCTCAAGTCGCAAAATGGTGGATGCCGGATGATGTGGCTTTTGTTGATGAAATTCCACACAGCGCTACGGGTAAGATACTGAAAACGGCTCTCAGAGAGCAGTTTAAGGATTATAAACTTCCAACTTATTGAACCGGGTCGCAGGGTCCAAGATATCGACCGGATATCTTGGATGTCATAGACATGGGCGCGCCGCCGAATGTTGCTTCTGTCATGCTTGTCATTTCATAAGCGCGTTCGGTGAAGCTGCCCATGGTTGTGATTTTCAATTCACCGCCATCGGCATAGCACTGCATTTCCATCGCAAGCGTACCTTCGCCATAGCTATAGGAAAGCATCTCACAGCTGCTGTCTTCCGGCTCGAACATCCGCCGTGGTCCGGCCGCGGCTTCTTCGGCTGAAACGCAATAGCTGTTTTTAGTTGCGGATTCGCCGCCTAGGCCGGGAATGTCCATGGTGATTGTGGTTTCCCACTGCCCCGCTTCAATGTTGGAAATCTGGCCATGTTCCATAGCCATAAATACTAATAGCGCAGCCGCGCCGGATAACTGCCAAATCATCATTGCTCCCCCAAGCAAATATCGGCAAATTCTAGCCTATTGTTCGGCTTTCGTCATCCATTTCATAAGATAGCGCACCGGTATAATCCATAAGACACCCGCAACGGCGTAAAAGAGGATTTCAAGGAGGAAAGGCAATGTGCCGATTTTCTCTATGGCCCAGGCCACGCCGCCCACATAAAGCAAGAGACCAATAAGTAAGATAATGAGCCCGATAAGTGAGCGAATGCTTGGTCTGGTCATTTGGCAAGGCCTGCTGCTTGTTTGATGATGCGCACTGTTTCCTCCCACATGCCCAGATTGTCAATCTCGTTTAAGGCGACCCATTTTGCCTGTGTGGCGTCTTCACCGGCAACGGGTGTCTCATTCAAGCTCGCTATCGCCCAATAATCTACCAATGTATAATGATGCCTTATGCTACCATTCTCGTCTGTGTCGATATAATCCAACGCATCAATCAATCCACCCAAAGTGATATCGAGACCTGATTCTTCTTTCACTTCACGCAGGGCAGTTTGGGATAATCTCTCACCCGCATGCTGTGCCCCGCCGGGGATGGACCATTGGCCTTTTCGCGGAGGTTTGCCCCTTTGAATGAGAAGAACATGGTCTTGTGCCAAAACAACGACGCCGACGGCCACATGGGGTCGGCTGGGATAGCTGCGATCACTCATAATTTAAAACTGGTCTCTTTCGTTTTGTGGATGCCCGCCACTATACTGTGCTTTATGTGTGGACGCTATATGATGACATCGCCGCTGGAGGCTGTACGCCAATATTTTAAAGTCGCCAGCGGCTTAAACCTGCCCCCGCGCTATAATATAGCGCCAACGCAGCCCGTACCCGTTGTTTTTAAGGATGAACGTGGAGAGCGCAGCCTTATCCCCATGCGCTGGGGCCTGGTGCCCTCCTGGATGAAGGAAGTGCCGTCTGAACGCCCTTTGATTAATGCGCGGGGTGAAAGCATAAGTGAAAAACCCTCATTTCGCGCAGCCTATCAACGGCGCCGGGCGATTGTGCCGGCAAATGGCTTTTATGAGTGGCAGAAACAGGATGGCGGTGGAAAACAGCCGATGTTCATTCATCTGGATGGTCAAAGGCTGTTTGGATTCGCTGCCATATGGGAAATGTGGCAGGGACCTGATGGGGGAAGTGCCTTGCAATCTGTGGCGGTTGTGACGCGTGATGCCTATCCGGACATTTCCCATCTTCATCATCGTATGCCGATTATTTTGAACGAGGAAAGCCATGGACCGTGGTTGAATGCGGAAGCGGAAGCCATGGACCCGGCCATCCTGGTGAAAATGGAAGACTTCCGCTGGCATCCAATTTCAACGCGCGTGAACCGTGTGTCGGAAGATGATGCGGGTTTGCTTGAAGCTGTTGAGCCTGAAGCGCAAGACGAGGAGAAACCGGAGAGTGGGCAGTTGAGCCTTTTTTAGGCCGCCTGGCGTCTCTGACTGAAAATCAGCCCGTGTCTCGTCTCGCTCTTATAGCCCAATATATTGAGGTGGTCGGTGAGGAGAGAGGTGGAATATATATGAGGGCTTGGCTCAAAGACAATTGCGTGGATTCTCTCGGCCAGATCCGGGGTGAGTGATAAAATAATATCCTTTTCTGCGCCTTCGCAATCCAGTTTCAAAATATCAATATGAGGGCGTTCAATCAGATCAAAAAGGCGCTTCAAAGCGATGAGTTCAATTTCAACACTGCGGCTGTCTTCAACGCGCAGTTCGGAGACGATGGAATGCCCGCCGGTATTTTTATCATGAACATAGAGTTGCGCATGGCCAGATGTGCTGCTTACACCTTTTTGCCAGCGCTTAATCCTTTGAATGTCATTGCGCGTCACCAAATCTTCTAATCTCGAAAAATTTGGGGGGAAGGGCTCAAAACAGAAAAGCTCTGCCTGGGCATGACGCTGTGTCATGCGAAGGGCGAATAGCCCGATATTCGCGCCAATATCGACAATTGTCTTTGGTTGCAGCTTGAGGTCCGGCCAGTCATATTCTTTCTCAACAAAGATTTCTGTGAATATGAAAAGGTCCGTAAAGCCTGTCAGCTTAATTTGTGCGCCCCCATGGAGGTTTAGAGCGATTGGGTCTTTTGAGCGGGCGTCAATATCAATTGGCCTGAGAAAGGCTCTTATAAATGTCGATACTGCCGATATCTTAGGCGTTTCAGATGTCACGTGAAAATAAGAGGCCCAAAATCTTTTACTCAGGCATTTGGAGAAGAACCAACGCAACCGCCAGGGCATGAATTTCGCGACCATTTAATTTTAAATCCATAAATAAAAACGCGTTAAAACTATGTTCAAAAGAAATTGGTAATTACAAGAAGAAATGCACCAAATGCGCCGCAGAATAAGACCCAGACCGGTATTTGAAACCCTGAATAGTCAGGCTGTAGCTGCTTGATACGCCACAGCGCGATATTGATTGCAATGAATATCAACAGGATTGTCGTTGATGTCGCCTGTGCCAATTGCCGGAGCGGAACGAAAAGGGCGAGCCCAAGAATGAGAACCGATACCACCAAAGTCGCATTCATAGGGGTAGCTTGTTTTGGTAATATCTGGCCAAAATAAGAAGGCAACCAGCCTTGATTTGCCATGCCATATAAAACACGAGACGCCATGACCATCTGAATGACGGCGCCATTTATAATTGCGAAAATAGCAATGAAGGAAATTGGTGCATCACTCCAGCCGCTGGCTTGCGAGAATATGAAGGCAAGCGGGGCTGATTGAGCGGCTAATGTGTCAGGCCCCACACTGAAAACCGCCACGAAACCGACGATTAGATATAAACTACAGGTTATGAGGAGTGTTGCGATGATGGCGCGGGGCATATTTCTTTTTATATCAATGACTTCTTCAGCGACATTTACCATGTCTTCAAAGCCGATAAAGGCATAAAAAGCGATTAATCCACCAGTCAGCAGCCCGATGAACTGAAGAGGTGTAGAAGATATTATTTTTGGAACGTCCTTTGTGTCGATCAGGTCCGCACCTAAAAATGAAACCAGCAAAAGGGCCGCTATCTCAATGACAGTGATAATGGCTGCAAACCCCACAGATTCCTTGATACCCAATATGCATAGAAAACTGAGACAGGCTATCGCGCCCAGTATCGCAATCCAGTCTGGGATCTGGATGAAAGCGCTTAAATAACCTGTAAAGCCGTTCAATAAGGTTGCTGCCGATATAATTCCTGATGCGGCCACCAAAAGCCCAACACCTGCAGCTAATAGAGGCTTTGAAAAGGCAGCCTGAAGGTAAACGGCTTCGCCCGCACTTTTTGGATATCTTGCTGAGAGCTCAGCAAAGGCAAGGCCGGAGGGGAGGGCTAAAAGCCCGGCGAGTAAAAAGGACAAAGGGGTATAATAGCCCGCTTCCGCAGCGACTTCCCCAACAAGCACATAAATCCCTGCACCCAAGGTGGTTCCAACACCATAGGCCGTCAACAGCCAGAAACCCAATCTGCGTTTGAGCTGTGCCATATCATGAATATAGCCGAATTCGCACATATTGGCTTGATCGAACGCAAATTACGCGCTTGAGATGGTGAGGCGCTGCGGTTAGCCTGTCACCGCATATTGGGAGGTTGCACATGCGCTTGCTTCGTAAATTCTTTGTCTCTTTGGTTTTTGCCACTGTATTTCTCATCCCCGCTTGGGCGCAGGATGATTTTTTCCCCGATGCAACCTATGACCCCGATATTCCAACACCTGAAAGCTATTTAGGCCATGAAATTGGCGATATATTGGTTCGCTATGACCAGGTCGCAGCTTATTTACACCTTCTGGCAGAACGCTCTGATCGGATATCAATTGAGACCATTGGATACAGCCATGAGCGCCGCCCCATAAATCGACTGATCATCACCCATCCTGACAATCATGCGCGCTTAGATGAGATACAAGCGCAGCATCTTCGTTTGGCGGACCCAAATGATGATGTCGCCGTTGATGATATGCCTGTGGTGACATGGATCAACTATGGTGTGCATGGGGATGAAATCAGTGGGATTGAAGCCGTTCTTGGTATTGCCTATCACCTGGCCGCTGTTCAGGATGAGGCCTGGATTGAAATTCTGCGAAACAGCGTGGTTCTAAATATTGCGACCTTCAATCCTGATGGGCGTGATCGCTCAGCCATTTGGTATAATATGCACAACGCGCAGGTCCCGGTTTCAGACCCGGCCCATAGAGAGCATGTCATTCCCTGGCCCGGTGGCCGTACCAATCATTATTGGTTTGATTTGAACCGCCAATGGCTTCCCTTGACACAACCGGAATCTCAGGCCTGGATTAAAGTCTATCATGATTGGAAGCCCAATATGGTGGTGGATTTTCATGAAATGGGGGCAGACCGGACCTATTATTTCCACCCAGGTGAAGCAGGACGGACTTATCCTCATGTTCCAGCGGAAGCTGAAGTATTATTAGATCGTATTTCTAAATACCCCGCTGCTCAGCTGGATAGGGAACGGCTTCCTTATTTTACCAATGAGGTTTTTGATAATTATTATATCGGTAAAGGCTCCACATTTCCTTTGGTCACAGGGGGTGTCGGTATGCTGTTTGAGCAATCGGGTTCCGAAGGCATTATGATTGAAAGCGGGCATGGTCTGAATGTCTATAAGGAAAACATCCGCCAGCACATGAATTCGGGGCTGTCCATCATCCAGGGTGCCTATGAAATGCGCGGGGATTTTCTGCGTCATCAGAAGAGCTTTTTTAAAGCCGCCATCCGTGATGCGGATCAAGCAGATGATAAAGCCTATGTTTTTGCAGCCCCTCAGGATCCAATCCGGGAAGAAGCCTTTCTCACCTTGTTAAAGAGGCATCGGATCAAAGCTTATACATTAGCGAGAAATGTTTCAGCGGAAGGTAAATCTTTTGCGGCCGGACAAGCTTATGTCGTGCCGGCAAAACAACCCCATTATCGGCTCATCCGAGGGATATTTGATAAGCTGACGGAATTTCCGCGGGATAGTTTTTACGATATCTCCGGCTGGACATTGCCTTTTGCTTTTGGGCTTGATTATGCCGCTTTGCCGAGATTGCGGGACGGTGTTTTAGGGGATGAATGGCTGACGCCAACCCATCAGGCACAGGCACCGCAAGGAGAAGCTGTGGCCTATGTCATGGACTGGCAGGGCTATTATGCACCGCGCGCCTTGCATCGCTTGTTATCCGCAGGTGTGATTGCCCGCGCAACAACTTTGCCTATGACGGCAGAAGTGCAAGGCGGCACAAAAACATTTCAGCCAGGGGCGATTGTCATCTCGCCGGGCAATAATGATAGCGGCGTGGTCGCGAAACTGCCTGCGCTTTTTGAGCGTATTGCAGAGGAGGATGGTATTTCAGTTCAGGCAATATCCGCTGGCTTGACCCCAGATGGCCCGGATTTGGGTGGTGCATCGCAGATCGCATTGAAGACACCACGCATAGCCTTGATGACGGGGGAAGGTATGGGGGTCTATGATACCGGTGAAATCTGGCATCTGCTGGATTATCGTATGAATATCCCAGTTGTGTTGCGCGACGGCGATCGTTTCAGCGGCTTAGATATTGCGCGTTACAGCCATATTATTTTAGCGGATGGCAAGCCTGCGTTCGATGAGCGTCAAATTGCCCGTCTTAGAAATTGGGTTGCCGATGGTGGAACCCTGATTGCAACACAGGATGCAGGGTTCTGGGCAGCAGAAAATGGCTTTGGGACGGCAAAGATACAGGATGAAGAAGAAAGTGAAGACGTTGAACGTTTTCCTTTTGCAGAACGAAGCGAGAGAGAAGCAAAAGATCGCATTGCAGGTGCGGTCTTTATGACTGATGCGGATATCACGCATCCGGTCGCTTTTGGTCTGGGGTCGGCGCGATTGCCTGTGCACCGGGATATGGGTGGCTTCTTTGCCCCCCATGAAGATCCTTATGCGACGGTTGCGGCTTATGCATCTGAGCCTTTGATTTCAGGCTATGCGTCTGCGGAAAACCAGGCAGCGATGGCTGGCACCCCGGCTATCATTGCAGAACCCATGGGCCGTGGATCTGTTGTATTATTTGCGGATAACCCGGCCTTTCGCGGATATTGGTATGGGACGAATAAATTGCTCTTAAATGCGATTTTCTTTTCCAAGGGATTATAGCGCTTGCTCTGATAAGGACATTAATTTGCGCTGCTGAATGCTCAGTCCGGTTTTCAAGCGTTTCGCATATAGCCCCAAGATTCCCAAGGCAATCAAAGGAAGCGAGCTTGGTTCCGGGATCGGTTGAGGACTTGGCTCTGGGATAGGTTGAGGGGCGGCGAATGTGATGGTGTTGAAAAATGATGAATTGGTCACACCTGCGCCCCTGGCCAGGGAAATTTGCAGTTCGGCTTGAGTAAATCTTTCGAAATAGAGGACTGAAAGATTGTGGAATCCTGCTGATAGGAAAATCGTACCAAAGGACGATATAGGCGGAGTAGGAAGAGGGGAATTGATGACCTGGGTGTTATTCACGCTTACACGGACGCCATCGTCATGAAATGCTTGAAAAGTATAGTTACCACCTAGAGTAATTTCGAAGCTACCGTCGATAGTAACTAAAAACGTTTCGGGATTGGCGATGGGAAAGGGTAGCCCGTTGCCTTGATCCGAAAAGTCAATGCTGTTGAATTCAGCGGTCGTTGTCGGATTCCCTGCGAGCAAGGTTTGTACGAGGATATCGTCTAAGCTGCTGATAGCTGTACTGGTGTCATATATTTTAACAACAAAACCTGCATGGGCTTTGTTGCTGGCCATCATAGGAGCGATTAAGCCAAAACTTATGATAATAGCAATAAGATAGAATAGCCGAGACATCTGTTCCTCATGTTTCATATTCTTTACATGAATGACATTTATTAAATGGCGAGTATTCTATATTCAATACAACCTAAAAATGCAATAGTTTTATATACATTAAGACCAGAGAGTTATGAAATTGAGGGTGACATTGCTCAGCATTGCGTCCTATGGGGCTCATGAAGAAACGGAAATTTGAGTGTTCAATAGTGGCAAATGCTGGCTTGCGGTCAAAAAACGCCATTGTCTTTCAATTTTGACCCCAAAGACTTCGCTCTTTTTTCATGTGGCGGGAAAACAACGACCGCAAATTTCGCTCTCAATATGAGATATTAGGTTTGAAATATCTCACAATTTGAGCGGAACTGGATTGCCACGCCATGCACATGAGCAAAGTCACCTTGAATGATAAATATAGTCTGGAACAGGGTCAGGTCTTCATGACCGGCACTCAGGCTCTGGTGCGGCTGCCTTTGGTGCAGGCCCGGCGGGATCGGGCAATGGGTCTGAATACCGGTGGGTTTATCTCTGGATATCGGGGGTCACCACTGGGTGGCTATGACCAGGAATTGTGGCGGGCAAAAAAATATCTCGAAGCCAGCAATGTTATTTTCCATCCTGGAATTAACGAAGACCTGGCCGCAACAGCCGTTTGGGGCACGCAGCATGTAGGTGTACGCTCAAAGGGCAAGGTCGATGGCGTTTTTGGCCTGTGGTATGGCAAAGGGCCGGGCGTTGATCGTTCAATGGACGTTTTACGTCATGCGAATGCTGCGGGAACGACAAAATACGGCGGTGTCCTCTGTATTTCCGGTGATGATCATGGGGCGAAGTCGTCCACTCTGCCCCATCAGACCGACCATAATTTCATGGCCGCTTATATGCCTTTCCTCTATCCCTCAAGTGTTCAGGAATATGTGGAATATGGATTGCTGGGTATCGCCATGTCTCGCTTTACAGGCACATGGGTTGGCTTTAAGGCGACGGCTGATACAGCAGAATCCTCCGGTACCGTGCTTTTGGCACCGGAAATGCGAGATATCATTATTCCCGAAGATTTTGAATTGCCGGAAGGTGGTCTTGGCATTCGCTTGAATGATGTGTGGCGGGAGCAGGATTGGCGTCTGCAGCGCTATAAAGGCTATGCTGCTCAGGCTTTCGCCCGGGCCAATAAGATTGACCGGATCATCTGGGACAGCCCGAACCCTAAATTGGGCATTATATCAACGGGTAAATCCTATGCCGATGTCATGCAGGCAATGGATGAGCTGGGCATTGATGAAGAACGCGCTGCGGCCATTGGCTTGCGCCTCTATAAAGTCGGCATGCCTTGGCCGTTGGAACAGGAAGGCGCGCGGCAGTTCTGCGAAGGTCTTGAAGAAATCCTGGTCGTTGAAGAAAAGCGGGAATTCATTGAGCATCAGCTGAAATGGCAGCTTTATAACTGGCGTGAAACCGTGCGCCCACGCGTTGTCGGTAAATTTGATGAAAGCGGGGAGTGGCTGCTTCCTGCGGAAAATGAGCTGACTGTTGGTCAGATCGCCCATGTAATAGCCGCACGGATCAATAAATTACATACGTCTGAGCGGATTAAAGAGAAGCTGTTCTATTTCTCAGAACGCGCGAAAAGAAACAGCAGCTATGAGCCGCCGATCATTCGTAAGCCTTATTTCTGTTCTGGCTGCCCGCATAACAGCTCGACAAAAGTCCCCGAAGGCTCAACAGCTTTGGCGGGCATCGGCTGCCATATCATGTCCATGTGGATGGACCGCGATACGAATGTCTTCACGCAAATGGGTGGCGAAGGGGTGACCTGGGTCGGTGAATCGCCCTTTAGTGAAGAAAACCATGTCTTTGTTAATCTGGGTGATGGCACTTATTTCCATTCAGGCCTGCTGGCCATCCGTCAGTCCGTCGCGGGCAATGTGAATATCACTTATAAAATCCTTTATAATGATGCGGTCGCTATGACGGGCGGGCAGCATGTTGACGGGCAACTGACGGTTCCGCAAATCGCTGAACAGCTTCAGGCGGAGCGGGTCAATAAAGTCGTTATCGTTTCAGATGATGTGGAAAAATTCGCCGATCCGAAGGCAGAGAAATTGCCTGGTGGGATTGATATCTTCCACCGTGATGATCTGGATAAGGTCCAGCGGGAGTTGCGGGAAGAGACCGGCGTTACAGCCATTATTTACGATCAAACCTGTGCGGCGGAAAAACGCCGTCGTCGTAAGCGCGGCCAATTCCCTGACCCGGCCAAACGTGCATTCATCAATGATCTTGTCTGTGAAGGCTGTGGTGATTGTTCAGACCAATCTAACTGCGTGTCCATTGAACCGTTGGAAACCGAATGGGGTCGCAAGCGGCAGGTCAATCAATCCAGCTGTAACAAGGATTATAGCTGTGTGAAGGGCTTCTGCCCGTCATTTGTCACGGTTCATGGTGGTGACGTGCGTAAGCCGCAGAAAGTGGATGGTGGGAATGTTTTCGCCCAGCTGCCGCAGCCTGAAGTTCCTGCTTTGACAGAGGATTATAATATTCTCGTCACGGGTATCGGCGGCACGGGCGTTTTAACTATTGGCGCTATCTTGGGTATGGCCGCACATTTGGAAGGTCATGCAAGCCGGATGGCTGATATGACCGGCCTTGCGCAAAAAGGCGGCGCGGTTCTCTCCCACGTGCGGGTTGCGCCAACGCCGGAACATCTGCGTTCCCCGAAAATCGTAACCGGCGGCGCTAATCTGTTGCTGGCCTGTGACTCTATTGTTGCAGCTGGTCCTGCGGCTGTTGATTTGCTGCACAAAGAACATAGTGCTGCTGTGGTGAACTCTCATGTCACGCCGGTGGCTGATTTTGTGCGCAATCGAAATATCGACTTCCGGGAGCGTCAGATTGAGCGTGCCATTCGTGGAACCACGTTGAAATCCAAAACGGATTTCATGCCGGCCACGGAGTTGGCAACAACGCTGATGGGTGATGCTATTGCGACAAATATGTTCGTCCTTGGCTATGCCTGGCAAAAAGGCCTGGTGCCGATCAGCGGAGAGGCCATTGAACAGGCCATTCGTTTGAATGGTGTCGCGATCGACTTCAATCTGGACACCTTTAACTGGGGCCGCCTGATGGCTCATGATCCGGATATGGTGCTTGAAAAAGCCCGTTTGTCTAATCCGGGGATTGATCCGGCACCTTTGGCAAAATCTCTGGATGAAATCATCGCCAAGCGTGAGGCTTTTCTGGTGGACTATCAGGATAAAGCCTATGCGCAGCGCTTCACCGATATGATTGCCGAGGTTCGCAAGGCGGAGGCTGCGCTGGGCGGTGAAACGCCCTTAAGCGAAATCGTTGCACGCAACTATTTCAAACTCCTGGCTTATAAGGATGAATATGAAGTTGCACGCCTATATACCACAGGCGAGTTTAAGAAGAAGCTGGAAGGGCAATTTGAAAATGTTGCCAATCTGAAATTCCACATGGCGCCGCCATTGCTGTCGAAGCCTGATCCTATCACCGGCCGACCCAAAAAAATGGCTTTTCCTGGCTGGTTTGTCTGGCCTGCGTTCAAACTGCTGGCACGGATGAAGGGCCTTCGTGGAACGGGACTGGATCTATTCGGCAAAACCGAAGAGCGGCGGATGGAACGACAGCTTATCGCAGACTATGAAGCGCTGGTGGCAGAGCTTTTGACAAAGCTGACGCCGCAGACCTATGACCTCATCCAGAAAATTGCAGCGCTGCCTGACCGTATTCGCGGTTTTGGTCCGGTGAAGGAAGAAGCCGTCAAGCGGGTTAAAGCAGAGCAAGACGAATTATTGGCGCAACTGGTCTCAACGGGGGGTGACCAGGGCGCGAATGAAGCTGCTGCCTGAGGCAGCCTCTAAAGTGAAGAAAGTGAGAATATGACAGTCTTTTCCAATGTCGCATTTGATGACCATGAACAGGTGGTTTTTTGTTCAGACCCGGAAGCAGGTTTAAAAGCGATTATTGCCATTCATTCGACTGCTCTTGGGCCTGCGGCAGGTGGGTGTCGCATGTGGAACTATGCAAGTGATGAAGAGGCGTTGGTGGATGTGTTACGTCTCTCTCGCGGGATGAGCTATAAAAACGCGATGGCCGGTCTCGCTCTTGGCGGTGGCAAGGCCGTCATTATCGGCGATGCGAAGAAAGACAAAACACCGGAGCTGATGCGTGCCTTCGGTCGTTTCGTAGAGCGTGTTGCCGGCCAATATATTACGGCGGAAGATGTCGGCATGAGCACAGCGGATATGGCCTTTGTGCGGGAAGAGACATCTCATGTTGTCGGCCTGGATGCAGGCGTGGCCGCATCCGGTGACCCATCCCCTTATACCGCTCATGGTGTGTTTTCCGGCATCCGTTCTGCCTTGCGGGCGAAAGTTGGACATGATGATTTAAACGGTGTGAAAGTTGCGCTTCAGGGCCTGGGGAATGTAGGCTTTAATCTTGCACGTGAATTGACCGAGGCCGGAGCGATTTTAACAGTCGCTGATATAGAGCCATCAAGGGTCGAGCGTGCGGTGAGGGAGCTGGGTGCCAAAGCAGTCGATATCAATGAAATTCTTTTCGCAGATGTCGACGTTTTGGCACCTTGCGCTTTAGGCGCGATCATTAACGACCGCAGTATTGATAAGATTAAGGCCTCTATCATTGCCGGTGGTGCGAATAATCAGCTGGCCCGCGATGAGCACGGGCAGATGCTGAATGAAAAGGGCATTTTATACGCGCCGGATTATGTGATTAACGGCGGTGGCATTATGAACTGTTCGTTGGAAGTCGAGGGACGGACGTCCACACCGGCAGAATCCATGCTTTGGATGGAAACAATTGGCGTGACTTTAGACGAAATCTTTGCTGAAGCGAAGGCAAGTGGGAAGGCGACAAATGAAGTCGCTGATGCTTTGGCCCGTGAACGTATTGCCAAAGCACAAGCCGATAAGAAAAAATCCAATAAAGCCGCAGCTTGAGATCTAAAAGGAATTACGAAATGACGACGGTTCAAGACGATCCGATTGTAATTGTTGGGGCCAAAAGAACCCCTATGGGTGGTTTTCAAGGCGACCTGACCCCTGTAAATGCACCGGATATGGGAGCCATTGCGATTAAGGCGGCATTGGAAGAAGCCGGAATTGAGTTTTCTGATGTTGATCAAGGGATTATGGGCTGTGTGCTTCCTGCAGGGCAGGGGCAGGCGCCGGCGCGTCAGGCAATTTTAGGGGCCGGCCTTGCTATGGATGTGGGTGCTGCCACTGTTAACAAGATGTGCGGGTCCGGTATGAAGGCCGTGATGGATGCCCATGACCAGATTTTGGCTGGGTCAGCCGATGTGATGGTTGCCGGTGGCATGGAAAGCATGACCAATGCACCATATCTTCTGCCAAAGGCGCGTGGTGGCTATCGTATGGGTCATGGTGAAGTGAAAGATCATATGTTCCTGGACGGGCTGGAAGACGCCTATGACAAGGGCCGTTTGATGGGGACATTTGCAGAGGAAACAGCTCAGCATTATCAATTCACACGCGAAGCTCAGGATGCTTATGCGATTGAAAGCCTGAAGCGAGCGCAAAAAGCGATAGAAAATGGCGTTTTCTCTCACGAGGTCACGCCGGTAACCGTGAAAACGCGCAAAGGCGACATAACGGTTACAATTGACGAGCAGCCGGGCAAAGCAAAATTGGATAAAATTCCGCAGTTGCGCCCTGCCTTTGCAAAGGATGGTACAGTCACGGCTGCAAACGCTTCGTCCATCTCTGATGGAGCGGCGGCGCTCATCGTGATGCGTCAATCGACGGCCGAAGAAAAAGGCCTGACCCCTTTAGCTATTATTCGCGGTCACACGACCCATGCGCAAGAACCAGCCTGGTTCACGACAGCGCCTATTGGTGCCATTGAAAAACTCTTCACTAAAACGGGTTGGACAAAAGATGATGTCGATCTGTTTGAAATCAATGAGGCCTTTGCTGTTGTCCCGATGGCGGCGATGCAGGACTTAGGGCTGGCACATGACAAGGTCAATGTTCATGGCGGGGCCTGCGCCTTGGGTCACCCGATTGGTGCGTCTGGCGCACGTATTCTTGTCACGCTTATCAATGCATTGCGTCACCATGGGAAGAAACGTGGTGTTGCAAGCTTATGCATTGGGGGTGGTGAAGCCACTGCCATGGCAATTGAGCTGGCCAGCTAAATGAATTTGATGTGCGGATTACATCGTTGTGGGGTAATCCGCACCTCTATCCAGTTCATCTTTCCAAGCCTTGAATATTTTGAAGAGATTTGTCGTCTTAAAGCCGCGTTTTCGATTTTGCGCACCAATCTCATAAGCCATACGCCATTGTTTGAATAATGTGCGATAAGCTTCTCTCAAAGTCATGGAACGGTCCCAGATATGAGTTGCCTCACTGCCTGTTCCATTGATTTCGACAATTTGGAAATCCTCGCCTTTTTGCAAAGCCTCGATAGATCGGAAGCGAATATCAAAGCGGCCGAAATAGAACTCGTCGACATCCTTTGATATTTCATCGAAACGTGCAGCGAGTTCATCGGTTGCCAAATTGGTCCCGTCGCGAAATATCGCCCCTCTGCAGTGATTGCCTGCAAAAACAAGTTTAAAGGCCTCACCGGCGGGGAGGATGCGATCCAGCTCCGCTTTGTGGCGCGTGAGATAAATATCTGAAATCTCGGATGCGCGCGGGTCCGCGAGGATGAGTTCCTTCAAACTCCGCTTCCCATCGCCATAAAGATAAGGCGCGTATTTCAAGGTGATGGAAAAAATTTCGCCTTTTTCTTCATTTGGCTTGCGAACATAGAATACGCCGGCTTCTGCCTCATATGGGACAAGGTCCTGAAGGACCAGATTATGGCCTTTGGGAAAGCTGTTTAAATAGTTTTGAAGCTCTGTTTCGTCTTTGATAAGCTGTACACCTGCGCCGCGTAAACCACTGTCGGGCTTGGCAACGCAAGGGAAGACCAATTGTTTTTCCCGCATCTGCGCGAGGGCGTTGTCCAGGGCTGGCTCGGATACAGGAAAAGCAACATAAGGCGCAATCCACTTCTGCGCTGTTGGCCCAGCCAGGTCCATGACATGGCTTTTATGCTCTCCAACGATACCGCCTGCGAAAATTTTTGGATTGGCTATAGTTGGTAAAGTGATGCTTCGGTGGCGCAGCATCAATCCAAGCGCATAACCCAACACGGGAGCGTAAAAAAACAGAGGGTTCATCAGCTCAAAGCGTGAAAAGGCAGGCCCGCTTTCATCAAGGGGCGGCATACCCGCATGAGGAATGCCTAAGGTCGCTTCGCTATCGCTCATTTGGAGGATGCCTTTGTTTTGGATGCGATATGTCGCTCTACCATGAAAATAATAAGGATAAGGGCCACGCCAACAGCCCATTTCCACGGCCCAAGTTCGTTTAAAACGTGTTCGCCAAGGAAAAAGATGAGGCTGAAAAGAACGACAGTCCAAAGGGCTGTTGCCGCTAATACGGCCAGAGTGAATTGAATGAATGGGGCTTTTAAAAACCCTGCGCCAACATAGGTTGGAAGCCGCATGCCCGGCACGAAACGAGATGCAAAAACCATGGACCAGGTGCGTCGTTGCGCCCAGTCCGCGATATCCTGTCCTCTTTTTCCTTCGATCCAACGCCGCGCACGGCGGTGCGTTGCGGCATAACGGCCAAGCCAGTACAGCCCTAAATCCCCAAGGGCAATGCCAACAAATAGGGCACTGACTGCGAATTCGGGGGCTATCCGCCCATCAGCGGCGAGAAGGGCGGCCCCAATAGTAGCGGCATCTTCCAATATGAATGTCGCGCCAATGATTAAGATAAACAGGAGCCATGGAGAGCTGTCCGAATAGCTCGCCAGCTCTGTCGCGATTTGAGAAAATTCAGTCATGGCTGAGATGTGGATAAGGGGTCAGCTTTATCCAGCCGTTCTATGGCCATCCACAATCGATCGGCAGAATTCCACGGTAGAAAGTGATTTACGCCGTCCAATTTATCTATTTGAAGGCGTTGTGCATTTTCAAAATGGCCTTCCATGAATGCAACATTTTCATAGGGAACAAGGTCATCCTGCGTGCCATGTACGATTTCGATCGGAAGGCTTAAGCTGTTGAGTTGCTGCTCAAGCTCTTCCAATTCCCCTTTAAGAGCCATCAGTTCAGAATTTGCATTCCGAATGGACCGCGGTAACAGCCAGCGAATGGGTGGCACGGCGCCGACATATTGCATTGGATGTGTTTTTTCCAATTCAGGGTCCAATGCGCCGGCCGCGATGACAAGACCTTCGATCCGGTCTTGGTACAGCACCGCCGCCGCGGCAACAATTGGCCCGCCAAGGGAATGGCCGACCAAAATAGGCTTTTGGCCATTTGTTGTTTTAAGCAGGGGTTCTATTGACGCGGCCTGTATCATGAGGGAGGTCACGGCGCCCCTGGGTTCGGTCTTTCCAAATCCGGGCCTGTCTATGGCGATAAGATCATAGTCGGCAGGTGCGGCCGCCATTGTGTCAAGCCACCCATCTGCGGACCCGGGTGTCCCATGGACGAAAATGATCCTCCGGCCGGTATGTTTGCCTTTTTGGATATAGCTGACATTGTGGCCGCTGGATGTCTGAGTATAGCCGCGAACGACGTTTTGCTGTGCTAATTCCTCGTCACTGATCTCGCTGGAACATCCAGCGAGAAAAACGGCGCATATAAGGAGAAATAATGCCCTAGGCATTTGCAATGCGAAGAGCTGTCTCATAGGAGCTGTCATTCAATAAGCCGCGCTTCTTTAAGTGATGGATATGCGCTTCCACGGATTTGCATGCGGGCACAAATAACCCATCGTCGATTTCGGTATACAGCTTCCGCACGATTTCTTCAATTTCTGTCATGCCTGCCGATAAACATGCAAGGACCTGGTTTTCTCGTTCAAAACGGTGGTCGATCAGCTTTTTCAGCACGTCCTTCGGTTTTGCTATAACGGGGCCATGGCCGGGCAGGAAGATAGTTTCTTTACGGGCGTTCAGTTTTTCCAGCGATTGAATATATTGGCACATCTTCCCAATCGGTGGTGCAACCACGGTTGAGGCCCATCCAAGGACATGATCGCCACTGAACAGGACATCTGTACCCTTTAAAGCATAGCAAAGATGGTTTGGAAAATGCCCTGGCGTGTGAATGGCTTCAATTATAAAGCCTCCGAACTCGATCTCTTCACCATCGGCCAAGCATCGTTGGGGTGCAAAATCCAAATGATAGTCCTGTTCCACACAATTGCTTGGTATCAGATCGGGCAGGGCGCCAAAGCCCATTATTTCTGCGCCTGTCAGTTCGCTTAAGCGATCAGCTGCACCGCTGTGGTCTACATGGCTGTGCGTGACAAAAATATTTGCGACCTTACGACCGTCGACAGCTTCCAGAACTGCGTTGACATGGGCGTCCATATCGGGGCCGGGGTCGAGGATCGAAACAACATCATCACCAATGACATAGCTGTTGGTTCCGCGAAATGTAAGCGGTTTCGGATTGGCTGCCAGCACCCGCAAAACACCGGATGCGACCTGGCTAATATGCCCGTATTTTAATTGAACATAATTATCAATATGCACTGAACTCTCACCCTAGGCTAAATACAATATGGCTCGGTCTTTTTGCCGTTTTGCCATGTTTTCAAAACAATCCAAGCAGCCAAACAGGAATACTTTTACTCTTAAGCACTTTTATACCGTGATTTAAACGCATTCATACTCACGATTGCCCAACAACGCCTCACGATGAATTGAGCGTAAAGACGGATAATCATGAACCCAAACGTAAATCAAAACCTCTCCAGACGTTATATGTTTTTAAACATCTTTATGGGATGCATATCATAACCATGCGTAAGGAATGGCGAAACTATGAATGCGCTAAGTGATTTCTCAGACACGATGAATTTCCTGGACGAGAGCCGGATTGAGCGGGTCGTGTTGGCAAAACGCGTCGGGCAGCTGTTGGCCTCCGGCGATGCTGGTTCAGAAACAGCCATGTTGGAAACTGTTGCGCGTAACTTATGCCATGATGACATGGATTTGGTACGCGGTGCTTTGTCTTTTGAGCTGCGCCATTGTGATGTGATTGCAGACGATGTTGTAAAGGCCATTGTTTTTGACGAGGAAGATGTCGCGGTCCCGTTCCTGCAAAACAGTCAGGCGGTTTCTGATGATTTGCTTTTGGATGTTATCAAAGCAAAGCCAGCTCCATTTCAAATCGCCATTGCGCGCCGCATTATGATAAGTGAGGCTGTAACAAATTGCCTTTCTGAAGAGGCTGTGGAACGGGCTGTTCAATCTCTCGTCCGTAATCCAGGCGCTGTCTTTAGTGATCAGGCATGTGACGCTGTCTTAAAGCGCTTTCCCGGTCAGTCTCTCATTTTGGGAGACATGGTGCAGCGTGATGATATTTCACGGAAGTCCTTGGAAAAGCTTGGCGAGCAAATCGGTATGCCACAGGCTGCGAAAAAGGATGAAGGGGTGCCTGATGTTCCATTTGCGGTTCTTTTGGCGCAACTCCGCCTGGCTCATCGCCTCGGCGATTTGGGGTCAAGGAAGATAATGGATGTCGTTGAAGTGCGTGGGAAGGAAGGGCTGGAAGCTGTTCTTATGGCCATATTGGACAGGCCCAGGAATAAAATCACCAAGCTTTTATATTCCGATGCACAAAATGCACGTACAGAGCTTTTCCGCCGGGCAAAGTTTAAACCGGAGCTGACGCGCCATATTGCGGAAAAGCTTGATCTCTAGACGCGCTGTATATCCAGTGTTGCCTTAAAAAAATTAGCCTGTCATAGAATAGACATCTTGATTTGCATTCCATAATCCTTGAATGTTCAAAGAAACGGGTGCGTGGCCGCTTTGCGGCTAAACGGGAGATGAAGCGGATTAATGTCCGCTGGCTGGAGATGCAGATTGTGTTGCGCATATTGATAGCCGCGCTGTTGTTGTGTGTTGGTGTGAGTGCGGCCATGCCTGTTTCAAGTCAGGAAGAGGCTGCGGCGGCTCCTTCTTCGGACGAGAACAGGGTGAGTTATCGTATCGAACGCAAAGGTAAAAAGATCGGGCGCCACGAGGTGCTTCGGCGCCAGGATGAAGATGGGCGTTATCATGTGGATATTTCCTTTTCCATTCGTGTGAAATTTGCATTCATTACCGCTTTTAAAATGGACCATCAGGCATCAGAAATCTGGTCGGCTGATGGTCAATTGCTGGATTTAAAGGCTTTTACGGACCGGAAAAGCGGCCAATTCGATGTGAAAATTCGCCCGACTGAAGACGAAAGCCAATATAATCTGGAGGTGAATGGAGAAACAGAAGTGGCGCCGGCGCATTTAATGCCCACCAGTTTCACATTTCCTCAAGGATTGTTTGTCGGGGAAGAAAGATCGGTTCTGCTGCTCGATACTTTGTCAGGGTTTTTAAAACCTTCAACCATACATCCGCAGGATCAGGTCACGCTTGATGTGGGTGGCAGGTCTCATCAGGTTGATTATTATGAAATCACCTATGATGAAACCGGGGATGTCACGCATCGTATCTGGGTCGATGGAGATTTAACCTTCGTCAAATTGGGGCTGTTCACAAAGGATGGCCATTATATCGAATATTTCCGCGAAGACGCTTGAAGTTATTTGCTTCGATTCAGGACAGATACTCTGTCTCTAGATGAAACAAATCTCAGATTGGGACAAGGTCGATTGTCTTAAGTCATTGAATTCATTGATTGCGAAACTTGGCACGCGCCTTGCGATGTAAAGAGCGGTTAAGCGATAACGCCTTTTGGTGTTCTCCCAAAACCTCCCTGATGGTCCTTTTTGCCTGAGCGGGTCTTTAGGGGTGACTTTAGGCGGCGAAGACATCTTCGCCGCCATTTTTTTGTCCAAAGGCCGCTTTTGTTATGCCCGAAGCTGTGTAGCGTGCTGAAATTAAATAAGTTTCATTGGCTGGACGTGATGGGTATTGTTTCGGATGATCCATAAACCGGAATTAGATGACTTTCACAGACATGGAAGACTGTGGTTGCGCCAAGCTTTAAGCGCTGATGAAATTGGCTTTTTAAAAGAGCTGTCGGCAGATGGCGTTGGCCCAGGGCAAAGAATTTCCAGTGGTCATCCATTGTTCGATGCGGTGGCGCGCGCTGACTTTAATAAAATCATCAGGGAAATATGGGGCGCTATGCGTCCTGCGCGCATGCTGTGTTTTGATAAAGATATCAATAGGAATTGGAATGTTTCCTGGCATCAAGACAGGGTGATTGAAGTCGATAGCAAGTTTGCGGCACCAGGCTATATGAATTGGTCGAAGAAACCAGGCTCCTGGCACTGCGAACCACCGTTGGAAATATTGAAATCTATGCTGTTCTTAAGGCTTCATCTTGATGACCAGGTCATTGATAATGGCGCAATGGAAATTGCGCTTGGAAGCCATCGATATGGAAAGATAGCAGCAGAAACGGCGCATTCGGTCGCAAAGCGTTGCGAGATTGAAGTAACAAAAGCTGAACCCGGGGATATACTTATTCTGTCTATGCTGATGCTGCACCGATCCCTACCATCAAAAAATGGAAAGGATCGGCGGGTTTTGCGGGTCGACTATGCGCCTGTAGAAGGCTATTCGGTCACTTGAATACGCGGTTGAAGATTATGTCCACGTTTTTGAAGTGATAGCCCAGGTCGAACAAAGCCTCTAATGCGTCGTCGTCAAGAGCGACGCTTACATCACTGTCTTGCTTTAATAATTCCAACAGGCTGAGTGTGCCATCTGACTCCCACACTTTCATAGCGTTGCGTTGAACCAGGCGATAGGCGTCTTCGCGGGATACGCCGACCTGAGTCAGGGCAAGAAGAACGCGTTGGGAGTGGACTAACCCTCCCATTTTGTCCAGATTGGCCTGCATGCGGTCTGGGTAGATAACCAGCTTATCCATGACCTGATTTAATCGGGCTAGGGCGAAATCAAGAGTGATGGTTGCATCAGGGCCGATCATCCGTTCAACGGATGAATGGGAGATATCCCGTTCATGCCAAAGCGCCACATTTTCAAGGGCTGGCAAAGCATAAGACCGCACCATACGCGCAAGGCCTGTCAGGTTTTCCGTCAGAACAGGGTTGCGTTTATGGGGCATGGCGGATGACCCCTTTTGCCCTGGTGAGAAATATTCTTCAGCTTCCAATACTTCTGTGCGTTGCAGATGGCGTATTTCGACGGCCAGCCGCTCAATGGAGGACGCGACGACAGCCAAGGTGGCGAAAAAGGCCGCGTGGCGGTCGCGTGGAATAACCTGCGTTGAAATAGGCTCAATTTCGAGGCCCAGTTTGTCGGCGACATGTTGTTCAACAAATGGGTCGATATTTGCAAAAGTGCCGACAGCGCCTGAAATTGCGCATGTGGCGATTTCTGCCCGGGCATGCTCAAGCCGTGTCAAACAGCGGTCAAATTCCGCATATGCCTGCGCGATTTTTAAACCGAATGTTGTGGGTTCGGCGTGGATTGCATGGCTGCGGCCAATGGTTGGTGTCAGCTTGTGTTCATAGGCCCGGCGCTTGAGTGTCTCTAAAAGAGTTTTGACATCATCAATAAGGATATCAGCGGCGCGTACCAGCTGGATGTTAAAGCATGTATCCAATACGTCTGAGGAGGTCATGCCCTGATGAACGAAGCGGGCAGGGGCTCCCACATGTTCCGCTAAATTGGTCAGGAATGCGATGACATCATGTTTGACTTCGCGTTCGATCTCATCAATGCGCTCGACTTCAAAAGCCCCTTTGGACCATATGGCTTCTGCTGTCCCTTCTGGAATAACGCCTAGTTTTTCCTGTGCTTCACAAGCATGGGCTTCGATTTCAAACCAGATTTGGAATTTTGATTTCGGCTCCCACAAAGCTGTCATTTGCGGGCGGGAATAGCGAGGAACCATTGGACCTAACCTATTAAGTTGGACTGAGTGTGAATTGCCTTGCTGATCTAGCAGTGCTTGGCTCAGGTCTCAACAAAATAAGCGTTTTAAATGATGCCTAAACTCTTAAAGCTCGCATAGCCTGCTTTGCCGATAACCAGATGATCATGCACGGTCACACCCAGTCTTAAACCGATATCAATGATTTCCTTCGTCATTGCGATATCATCTTTTGAAGGTGTTGGATCACCGGAGGGGTGATTATGCGTTAAAATGATGGCAGAAGCTTCAAGCTCCAGGGCGCGTTTGATAACTTCCCGCGGATATACCGGTGTGTGGTTTACTGTACCTTTTTGCTGCAACTCATCTGCAATCAGAACATTTTTCTGATTGAGAAATAAAACGCGAAACTGCTCATGTCTCTCGTAAGCCATGACGGACCGGCAATAATCAAGCAGGGCCTTCCAGTTGGAAAGGACCTGTTTGTCCATAATATCTTCACGGGCCAAACGCTGGGCGGAGGCCTGCGCGATTTTTAATGCAGCGATTGATGTATCCCCTAAGCCTTTAACCTCACCTAGTCGTTCAATAGGGGCGCTGATGACTTCTGCGAAACTGCCGAATTTGTCCAAAAGCGTTTTGGCCAAAGGTTTTACGTCACGGCGTGGAAGGGCAAGACTCAAAAGCATTTCCAGCATTTCATAATCTTGCAAAGCATCACTTCCACCGCGCAAAAAGCGTTCGCGCAGCCGTGCCCTGTGCCCATAATAATGGGGCTTTTCTATATCATCCTTATTAGACATAGGGAGGTTGGTTCAAGCCTTTGGGAGATTTGGTGAAGATTTCTACGCCATCGGCGGTGACACCCATACTGTGTTCAAACTGCATGCTGAGCGACCGGTCGCGTGTGACTGCTGTCCAGCCGTCTTCCAATATTTTCGCATCGGGCTTGCCGGCATTGACCATGGGTTCAATGGTGAAGAACATGCCTTCGTGAAGTTCCAATCCAGTGCCGGGGCGTCCGTAATGAAGTACATTTGGAGCATCGTGAAAGACCTGACCCAGGCCATGGCCGCAAAAGTCACGTACAACGCTGTAACGGTTCTTCTCAACAAAGGATTGAATGGCGTGACCGATGTCGCCCAGACGTGCGCCTGGCTTGACCTGCTCAATGCCACGCATCATGGCTTCATAGGTGATGTCTGCAAGGCGCTTTGCCTTGATAGGGACTTTGCCGACGAAAAACATGCGGCTGGTATCGCCATGCCATCCGTTCAAAATCACGGTTACATCAATGTTCAAGGTGTCGCCATCTTTCAGGGTTTTTGGGCCTGGTATCCCATGGCAGATCACATGATTGATCGATGTGCAGATGGATTTGGTAAATCCACGATAATTGAGCGGAGCGGGTATTGCGCCATGATCGATGATGAATTCATGGCATAAACGGTCAAGCTCTTCCGTGGTGATGCCCGGGTGAACATGATCCGTAATGAAGTCGAGGGTTGCCGCAGCCAGTTGTCCTGCCGCACGCATGCCTTCAAACCCCTCAGGTCCGTGTAATTGTATGCCGCCGATCCGTGCGGGTTTTTCCATCATATCGTCCATTTTAACTCAATTCAGCTCGGATACAATTTTCTCATTTAAATCCGCAGAGGTAAAGCATCTGTAAGCATAATTTCCTGCGGTGAGACTTTGCACCAATAAGCGATCACTTCTACACCTTGAGCTTTGGCAATATCCATGGCTTTGGCGTAGGCGGGATCAATGTCCTTTGCAAGGGAGAGATACTCACAATCTGAGCGTTGTACAAGAAAGACCATGACCGCTCTGTGCCCGTTTTGAACCATTTCACCCAATTCACGCAGATGTTTTGCACCTCTTGCGGTGACACCATCTGGGAATTGTGCGGCCTCTCCTCTCTTCAAAGTCACATTCTTGACTTCAACATAGCAAAGGCCCGGATCCTCCAGAAGCAGGTCAATACGTGAGTTTTCGCCATATTTGACCTCCCGCCGCATAGACGTATAGCCTTGTAATTCTTTGATTTTCCCATCAGCGATCGCGTTTTCCACAATGCGATTGGGATGAGCTGTATTAATGCCAACCAAAGTGCCTTCGGCTTCAACCAATTCCCAGCGATAGGGAAGTTTGGCTTTGGGATTGGTATTCGGTGACAGCCAGACCAGCGCATTTTCAGGCAATAATCCCATCATAGAGCCTGGGTTAGCGCAATGCGCTGTTATCACTTCACCGTTATCCAGCTCTACATCAGCTAGAAAACGCTTATATCTTTTAATCAGACGGCCGGATTGAAGGGGGGACTCGAATTTCATGGGGGAGCACGCTATCTATTTTCTATCAACTGTCAAAGTCGGGAATTGGTGAATGCAGGGCGAAAAAATCTGGACTGCTTGTTTGTTAATCATTGGTGATGAAATTTTATCAGGTCGAACGCAAGATGCAAATCTCTCTTATCTGGCCAAATGGTTGAACAGCTATGGCATCCGTCTGGCCGAAGCGCGGGTGATCGCAGATGACGAACAGACGATCATCGTCGCCTTAAATGCTGTGCGGGCCCAATATGACTATGTTTTTACAACGGGCGGTATCGGACCCACGCATGACGATATTACAGCAGCTTCCATTGCCAAAGCTTTTGGAGTTCCCCTTGAACATCAAAAAGAAGCCGTTGCTTTGCTGCATAAATATTATGGGGATAAAATCACAGAAGAGCGCCTGTCCATGGCTCTCATGCCGCAAGGCGCAGAGCTGATCCCTAATAAGGCGTCCGGTGCGCCGGGATTTAAAATCGGCAATGTTTTTATCCTTGCAGGTATTCCCTCCATCATGCGTGCGATGTTGGAAGGCCTGGCTGGACGCCTGGAAGGCGGGAAGCCGGTTTTGTCTCGTTCAATCGGCGCTTATGTCTCTGAAAGTGAAATCGCCAATACCTTGTCCAAAGTGCAGGACGCCCATGAAAATGTGAGTCTGGGCAGCTATCCCTTTTTCAAGGATGGGAAAATAGGCGCAAATTTTGTTTTGCGATCAACAGTACAAGTTGATTTGGATGCAGCGGCTGAAGACTTAATAAAGCATATGAAATATCTGGGTTTTGATCCTTTGGACGGGGAAATCTGAAAGTTGAACGAAAATAAATAATCCCGTTCAGCATGGGTTCAGCAAGATTTTGCTTATATGGCATCACAGGCTCGGCATTATGAGTCGCAAAGGAGTTTTGCCATGATGAGACCAATTAGAGCATTTGCTGCCACATTGACTGCACTCGCCTTTATAACGGGTTCCGTTGCGGTTCCGGCATATGCGGGCCAAAAGCATTATCAAGGTAAAGGCCATGGATATAACCACGGCTACAACCAGGGTTATAAACAGGGCGCACATCGTGGATATAAGCGCGGTAAGCATCATGGGTATAAGCATAGCTATTATAACGGCCAAAAACGCCATTATCGCAAACATAAGCGCCATTATAGAAAGCATCATAGAGGCTATTATGGTGGGTATTATGGATATCAAGGTGGATATCATGGCGGGCATCACGGACATCATCGTCGTGGCCTTGGGAAAACCGGTGCGGCCGTACTTGGTGTTGGTTTAGGCTTGGCGACAGCCGCGATCATCAGTAATTCCCGCCGGGATAGAGATTATAATAATCAGGTTTATGTTGCGCCCCAATCCGCGCGGCCGTTAGCAGAACCTGCTTATAATCCGAATATAGCGCGTGCGCAGACGCAGGGCTTTGATAACTGCCTGCAGACCCGCGAATATCAAAGCATTGTCATCATTGGCGGGCGAGAGCAGGAAGCTTATGGAACAGCATGCCTGCAGCCGGATGGAAGCTGGTTACGTGGTCCAGCACAAATCGCCCCTCAATATTAAAAGATCCTTATGTCCATTTCCTCGATGGTCACTCGACTGCCGCCCCTTTTGGGGCGGCTTTTTTTATGGAACAAGGCGCCGGTATAAGTGCCAGGATGCATGACCGAAGACGGGTAAGACGATGGCAAGTCCGATGAGAAGGGGGAGGCTGCCGATCGCCAAGCCAGAGGCAATCAAAAATCCCCAAATCATAATGACTTTAAAGTTGTTTGCGACCGCTGCATAAGAGGTTTGCATGGCTATGCGGAGGCCGCAATTTCTGTCCAAGAGCATCGGGAAGGACACCAGACCAATAGTAAGAATGAAGGTCGCGAATAAAAAGCCGATGCCATTGCCCAATATGATCAAAGTCCAGCCTTCCCGCGTTTGAAATGCGATCTGAGCCAGATCTGATAATGTTTCCGGATTTTGAGCCCCAATTGTCCAGCGGTAAATCACATAAGCTGCAATCATCCAAAAGAAGAACAGCACAAGGAAGATGCCGCCCAATGCCAGGATGCGCCCAATGGCTGGGGAGCGGGTGACATTTAAAGCGTGACGCCAATGCAGTTCTTGTCCCATTTCACGGCGTTTGCTCAGCTCGTAGAGACCGATGGCGGCCAGTGGGCCGACAAGCGCAAACCCTGTCAGTAACGGATAGATCAACGGGACGAGGTTCATATCGGAGGTCAGGCGTGCGAAAACAAAACCCAATATGGGGTAAATCAAGCCTAGAAATAAAATATGGCTGGGTTTGGCCAGAAAATCCTGCCATCCAGCGCGTAATGCATATTTTAAATCTGTTGTTGAAATTATATTTACGGTGATGTCGCTTTGTGGCGACACAGTATTGTGAAGCGATGTATGGCTTTCGGTCATGATGTCTTCCCCCAAAGAATTCATGAAGAATGGAAGGAGAAGAATATCAAAAGGAGCTATATTTGACGAATCTCTCTTTGGTGAACGGGTCAGTTCATTATTGAGAAAAGACTTTAAAGCAGGCTTGTAAACCTTCTTTATAACTTGGATATTTAGGAGACCATCCTATCTCTTTTTTCACTTTTTCGTTTTTGACGCGACGGCATTCCTGATAAAATCGTTTTCCAGCAGGGCTTAAATCAGCATCCTCCAGGGAGACCAACGGGGGCGGCGTCAGTCCCAAAAGCTCATGTGCGTAAACGCTTACATCAGCGCCTGATGTCGGGTGATTATCAGCAATGTTGTAGATTGACCCAGGCTTTGGGTTTTCCATGCTAAGGGCCAGAGCGGAGACAATGTCTTCAACATGAATGCGGCTGAAGACATGGCCGGGTGCGGAAATACGCGCAGCTTTCCCTTTGGCCGCACGCTCAAGCGTGGAGCGTCCGGGCCCGTAAATGCCAGGCAGGCGGAAAATATGAACGGGCAGGTCTTCAAGCGCATAAGCCTCTTGCCAGCCGCGATCTGTTATCACCCTGTTGGGAACGCGATTGCCAAGTAGGGGAGAGCTCTCATCCACCCATTCGCCCTGCGTGTCGCCATAAACGCCGGTAGAACTTAAATACCCGATCCATTTTGGCGGGTGATTGGGGTGTTTAAAGTCTTCCAAATGGTGTTTTAAAACGGCGTCTGGATGATCCTTATCCCGCGTGGGCGGGATTGTAATTAGAATACAATCTGCATCTAATACATCACCTATAGCACGAAGGGGGGAGGCCTCATCAAAAGGGAAAGCCGTCAGATCATGTTCGGCTTTCAACTGATTGGCTTTGTCCTGACGCCGCACGGTGCCGGAGACGTGCCAGCCCTGCGCTTTAAAATGCCGGGCCGCAAACAACCCAGTGTAGCCGAGCCCGAAAATAAACAAGCGAGGGGTGTTGGTCATGCGATCTTTCCCTGAAGCAGCCAATTGTCCTTTTCCGCGAATATGGGGATTTATCTGTGTGCATCAAGACACAGACGCTAAATTTCCCGTCATGACTTGATTTTATGGCAAAGGCACGGTAGCGCTGCGCGCTCATGATTTAATGTTGAGAAGAAAACATGGCACGTCTGGCCCAAGAGATAGAAAAACGCCGTACCTTCGCAATCATCTCCCATCCTGATGCGGGGAAGACGACTTTGACGGAGAAGCTTTTGCTTTTCGGCGGTGCGATTGAAATGGCAGGGGCCGTGAAGGCAAAGGGGGAGCGTCGTCGCGCCCGTTCTGACTGGATGAAGGTAGAGCAGGAGCGGGGCATTTCCGTCGCATCATCTGTCATGACCTTTGAATATGACCAAAAGACCTTCAACCTGCTTGATACGCCTGGCCATGAAGACTTCTCTGAAGACACCTATCGCACATTGTCTGCGGTTGATTCCGCCGTCATGGTTTTGGACGTGGCAAAAGGGATTGAGACTCAGACGCGAAAACTATTTGAGGTCTGTCGTCTGCGTGATGTGCCGATCATTACATTTGTGAATAAGTTGGACCGCGAAGGGCGGGATGCGTTTTCCATATTAGATGAGGTTGAGCAAAGCCTTGCCCTGGATGTGGTGCCGGCATCCTGGCCTATTGGGATGGGGCGCGATTTTCTGGGGTGCTATGACCTGCTGAATGATCGTTTGATCCTATTTGATCGTGGCGCAGGAGATCGCCTGACAGAGGCCCTGGAAGTGGAAGGCCTTGATGACCCGCGATTAGATGACATGCTGCCATCGCATTCCCTTGAAACATTGCGGGAAGAAGTAGAGATGGTGCGCGGGCTGACAAAGCCTTTTGACCGTCAGGCTTTTCTTGAAGGCCATATGACCCCTGTGTTTTTTGGGTCTGCCGTGAATAATTTCGGCGTGCGGGAATTATTGAAAGGCCTGGGCGGATGGGCACCTCAACCCTCCACACGCCCGGCCAAGGAACGCGAAGTGGACGCCAATGAAAAGAAGGTGTCGGGCTTTGTGTTTAAAATTCAGGCTAATATGGACCCTAAACATAGGGATCGTATTGCCTTTGTTCGTATGTGTTCGGGCCATTTTAAACAAGGCATGAAGCTGCGCCATGTGGGCTCTGGCAAGATGATGACCATTCACAGCCCCCAGATATTCCTTGCCCGGGACCGGGAAGTCGCAACGGATGCGTTCCCCGGCGATATTATTGGCCTGCCAAATCACGGTCAGCTGCGGATTGGCGATACATTAAGCGAAGGCGAAGATCTGCATTTTACCGGTATTCCAAATTTCGCGCCGGAATTGTTGCAGCGCGTACGCGCGGATGATCCGATGAAAGCGAAGCATCTTGGCCGTGCGCTGGTTCAATTGGCGGAAGAAGGGGCCGCCCGGGCATTTAAGCCTCTGATTGGGTCTGACTGGATTGTTGGTGTGGTCGGAGCATTGCAGTTCGATGTCCTGGCAGACCGAATTCGCACGGAATATGACTTGGGTGTGAAATTTGAGCAGACCCAGCTTTATACGGCTCGCTGGCTGGAAGCGGATGAGCCGCGTTTTATCAAAGAATTTGTGGACGCGAACCGCACATCAGTTGCTGAAGATCATACAGGTCAGTGGGTTTATCTGGCGCGGAACAGCTGGCATTTGGACAAAGGGGAGGAAGACTTCCCCAATATCCGATTCCTGAAAACAAAAGAAACGCTGGCTTGACGATCAAATATTAAATTCAAGCCAGACGTCTTCTTCTAATTCGTCATGACGCCCGCGCTTGGCCATATGGTCATAAAGCTCGCGGATGCATTTGCTTGCGGTTTCTTGAAAGAGGAAAGGGCATATGGCGTGCGCAGTGCAGGCCAGGCCCCCGCAAAGCATGCGCCACCCGTACCAGCCTGCGTGGCTCATATGTTCGAAATAACTTTCGTCAACGTCGTTTAAATGCTGCGTGAATACCCGCATCTGGTCCTCCTGATCCCAATATGTCCATGCTAATCGGATGAATTGGGAAAGGCTTCTTATTTTTATTCGGTTTTGAGGTTTTATTATGATAATTTTCTATCTAAACCATATTTGGTAGAAAAAAATGCTCGATACAGTCGATAAAAAGATATTGGTATTGCTTCAAGAGGATGCGGACAGGGGCCTTGCGGACATTGCGAAGGAAGTGGGCCTGTCAACCACGCCCTGCTGGCGTCGGATACAGGCCCTTGAGAAATCCGGCATCATAAAAAAACGGGTGGCTTTGCTGGATAAAGCGGCGCTTGGATTGAATGTGGATGTGTTTGTTCAAATCCGCCTGCGTGACCATGATATCAAAGCCATGTCCAACCTCTCCGATGTGATCTGTAGCTTTGGGGAAGTAACAGGGTTTTATCGCATGGCGGGGGATATGGACTATCTGCTCCATGTTGTGGTTCCTGATATTCCGGCTTTTGATCATTTTTACAAGCGGCTGATTGCTCGAATTGCGCTTGACGATGTGAGTTCTGCCTTCGCAATGGAGGAAATAAAATATACAACGGCCTTACCACTGCCGGACTGAGACAAAGGATTGGCCATGCTTGATGTTGGTGAAATGCAGAACACCCCTAAAACCAAATATGCAAAAGACTATCAACCACCAGCATTTTTCATTGATAAGGTCGATTTGGAATTTGACCTTCATCCGACAGAAACCAAAGTCACAGCGACATTGGCGTGCCGCCGAAATGGGGAGCATGACCATCCCCTGATCCTGAATGGGGAGCAGGTCCAGCTTCTTTCCCTTGCCATCGATGAGAAGGCTTTGGCACCAGCCGACTATGACCTCAGAGATGATTCACTATGTATAGCCGACATGGCTGATCAGTTTAGCCTCCGGATGGTATGTCAGATCAATCCTCAGGCGAATACGGAGTTGTCTGGCCTATATTTGTCCGGCGGTAATTTTTGCACGCAGTGCGAAGCAGAGGGGTTTCGCCGGATTATATATTTCCCTGATCGCCCAGATATTCTTTCCAGGTACAGCGTTGTCGTTCGTGCGGATAAAACCGCCTATCCGGTGCTTTTATCCAATGGAAACCCTCAAGGTGCAGGGCAGGGGAATGAAGGGCGGCATTGGGCAAAATGGGATGATCCGCATCCCAAGCCCTCATATCTATTTGCCTTGGTTGCCGGCGATTTGAAGGCGTATAGCGATCAATTTACAACCGTGTCCGGCCGTCAGGTTGATTTGAATATCTATGTCGCAGAGCAAGACCTCTCCAAATGCGGTCACGCGATGGTTTCATTGAAGCAAGCGATGCGCTGGGATGAGGATGTCTATGGCCTCGAATATGATTTAGACGTTTATAATATTGTTGCAGTGTCAGACTTCAATATGGGGGCGATGGAGAATAAAGGTCTGAATGTCTTTAACACCCGCTATGTCCTGGCGTCTCCTGATACAGCAACAGATCAGGATTATGACGGTGTTGAGGGTGTTATCGCCCATGAGTATTTTCATAATTGGACAGGCAATCGTGTGACATGCCGGGATTGGTTCCAATTGTCTTTGAAAGAAGGTCTGACCGTCTTTCGGGATCAAGAGTTTTCTGCAGACCAGGGCAGCCGCGCCGTGAAACGCATAGAAGATGTCCGCGTATTGAGAGCCGTGCAATTTCCTGAAGACCGTGGCCCCATGGCGCATCCCGTGCGACCTGAAAGCTATATAGAGATCAATAATTTCTATACGCCCACAGTCTATAATAAAGGCGCAGAAGTCATTCGTATGATGCATGGCATATTGGGCGCCGATGCTTTTCGTCGGGGGATGGACCTGTATTTCGAGCGCCATGATGGTGAAGCCGTCACATGCGATGACTTTGTTGCAGCGATGGCGGATGCAGGCGGTGTTGACCTTGACCATTTCAAGCTCTGGTATGCTCAGGCCGGAACACCCCATGTCAAAGCCGAATTTGTTCAAAATGGCGACAGGGGCACTTTGACCCTTCGCCAATCTTTAAAAGCAACTCCGGGGCAAAGTGACAAGCGCCCGATGCTTATTCCCGTAAAAACGGCCTTTATAAGCCGATCTGGTGAGGAGGTAATGAGTGTTTTTCAAGGCGTTGCGGGCCAGGAACATATGGTGATGCTGGCCGCTGAGGAGCAGAGTTTCGAATTTTCCGGGTTGAAAGACGATGTTTTGCCGTCCTTACTGCGTGGGTTTTCTGCACCTGTAGAGCTTGAGATCGAGCTTGGTAAAGCCGATTTAGAGCGGCTTGCGCGATTTGACAGCGACCCGTTTAATCGCTGGGAAGCCATGCAGCGCTTAGCGATTGATGAGGTATTGGAGCGTATTGAGAAAACCGGCACACCTCAAAACAGTGGCGTAGTCTCGGCCATCGAGGCGACATTGGAAAATGACGAGCTGGACCCGGCTTTCATTGCCGAGGCGCTTACACTGCCCAGTGAAGCGGTCTTAGGCGATCATATGAAGGTCGTTGATGTGGAAGGTCTGTTCGATGTACGGAAGGCTTTGCGGTGTGGCGTGCTGGATCATCTGAAGCCGAAAATTCTTAAAGCTTATCACAAAACAGCATTGCAGGATGATAAGGGCGCGCGGAAGTTAAAGAATGTACTTCTGGGTTATCTCACGTCAGCACTTGATGAAGATATGGAGGCGCTTGCATTCGATCAATTCCAGCAAGCCAAAAATATGACCGATGAAAGCGCGGCTCTCGCTTGCCTTATCCAGCACAAGACAAAGATATCAGACCAGGCGGTAGAGCTTTTCTATGCTAAATGGAGGGACGAACCGCTGGTATTGGACAAATGGTTCTCCATACAAGCGACGATGTCTTCTAAGGATTGTCTGGATGTCATAGAGCGCCTTGCGCATCATGAAGATTATAATCGCCGAAACCCCAACCGGGTACGGTCATTGGTTAGTGCTTTTTCCTTTGCCAATCAGCGGTATTTCCACGACGCAAGCGGAAAGGGCTATGCTTTCCTTAAAGATGAAGTGCTGAAAGTCGATAAGCTTAACCCGCAGACGGCTGCGCGCCTTTTAGCCCCGCTTGGCAGGTGGCGCCGGTTTGATGAGTGCCGTGCGGCTCTAATGCGCGAAGCGCTTCAGCAGATTGTCGATACGCCGGGCTTGTCCAAAGATGTCTTTGAAATCGCGTCGAAAAGCCTCGTTTAAAAGTTCACATCAAGATAAAGCAAAATGCCAGATGGGGAGAAACTGTTGCCGGCAATGCGCTGACGATATTCAGCGCCGACATTGAGCTTATTTGGCAGGAAGAATAAGGGGTTTCCGCTGGTGTCCATTGAAAACTCCAGGCCAGGGCCTGCTTCGACAAGAGTGGTAGTGAAGTCGGCAGCGTCTTGGTACACGGCACTTATGTTTATGAATGGCCGAACAAAGGTTTTGAAATCATCCGGGCCGATTTGCCAGCTTCGCCCGAATTGGGCTTTTGCCGTTCCAAATACATCTGGGTTGCTGGGGTTGATGAGTGCTGCGTCAGCATAAAAGGACCAGTTGAACCAGCTTCGTTTCCCCTCGGGCGGTTCATAGCCGGTTCCTGTACTCCAACTCGCTCTTAACAGCCAATCATTGCGTGAAAATGCGCCAATTGCCACAAGGCGTTCCGCGCTAAGATAGAGGTTTTGGCTTGGCAAAGGTTTGCCCTTGACGCCGAGACCAAGTTGATAGGTTCTCGTGTCGAAATCATAGCTGCCTGGTAAATGAGCGACGAGAATGCGGCTGAATGCCGTCAAGTGATGTGGGTTTAACCCTGGTGTCAAATTCGGGCGATATTCACCTTGAAAACTGCTTTGCGACTGGGCGAGGCTTGGCCCAGAAACGGCGGTTTCAAATGTATCAAATTGGTTTGCACGATAGACGATATTGGCGTTGAACTTCCAGCGGTCGTCGAGATAATCGACTTCCTTTTTAACGTGCTTTTCCGTCTTTACGTCCAAACCACCAAGTTTGAGTGCTTTTTTGAAAGAGGCTGCGGCCTTTTTATCTTCGCCCCGAGATTTATGTAGATACCCAAGCTGCCGTAAAATAATGGATTGGTCAGGATTACGGCGCAGGCTGTGTTCAAATGCTGCGATCGCTTCAGCCTCACGCCCTTCTCGCAAGGATCGATAGCCTTGCTCATTCAACACATATGACTCACTTCCAACTTTGACTTCGCTCAATGCTATCCTTCGTTTTTGCAGGTTTGCAGGTTGGTACACGGAAGGATTGTGCTCGTCATATGCACGCTCTGTCAGCAATCTCTGCTGGAGATCGCGGTAATCAACTTCGTTGGAATCGTCCCTAAGAAACGTCCCATTTGGTGTGCCGAGATCGATGGCCGCAGCAGGGTTAGCGCTGGCTGCTGTGATGAAAGAGCTTGGGCTTTCAGAGGGAATTGGAGCCGTATAATGGGGAGCAGGTTGCTGTTGCACCTGTGCGGGTTCGACAATGCGCACTTCGTTGACGGCGAGTTGAGCCTTAGCCACCTGCCGATATTTCATGAGAAGAAAATCAAGCTGTTGCTGAGCGTGCGTATTTTCGGGGTCTTTCTCCAGGCCTCGTTCAAAATACGAAACAGCGATAAGGTCGTCGCCTCGTGCAAGCGCTCTATAGCCTGAGTTGAAATCAGCTTGAGCCCTGTATATTGCCCAGGGTTTCAAGATATTCGCATCGGATTTCGCCAGAGAATAACCGAAAATCACCGCAACTGAGATTATCAGCAAGCTGGTGCGTTTCTTTCTTATCGCAGGTGGGTGTTGATGTGACATTGTTATTCCCCTGCCACCGTGAAGGCGCTGGAAACCTGTGCGTCGGTTGGAAAGCTATGGCTAGTTTTGTCCCACTCCAATTTCCTACCACTGCCTTGTGCGTCACGGTATTGTCGCATTGCCCGAAAGGTCGCAACAAAGTTGATGATGTTGGCTGCAGGAATACGAATCAGGGACTTTAAACCCTGCTTCATTCCATGAATTCGAGAGACATGCCAAACGCGTTGTATCGCACGGTGAAAGAGAAAGCCGACATTTAAACAAAGAATAACACCTAGAACAGGCGTTTCTTCTACTAATGCGCCAAAGCCTGGAAACTGAGGCCATAGATAAGGTGCTGTGCTGATGAATATTATGTTCAGAAGCAGAAAATAAGCGGCTGCATTTAAGGGCGCTGTCAGTAATGCTTTTCTGTCCCTTAGAAACATATATCGCTGCATCATGTTTCCCTGCCAGCCAAATTCCTCCCATCCTTGAAAAACAATACCAATCAGCCATCTGGTTTTTTGACGAACGGCCTCGTCGAAGCGGTTTGGGAACAATGCTTTACTGCAAACACAATGGGTACGGTGATCGTCATTGACCTTGTATGTCAAATGCACAAATGCCTGTGGCAATTCCTGCGCTCGAATGAAGAGCGCGAGGTCGTAATCTTCTGTCAGGCTGTTCTCATTAAAAGGGCCTAGAGGTCGGATCGTTGCGGCGCGTGCCAAGGCTTCGTCGGAAAATGCACAACCTACACCGGCGCTAGGGACGCCTTTTGTAAGTGTTTCTCTAACAACCATATCACGGCGGTGTGCCTCTGCGAACTCATCTGCATAATGGCCGCCAACCATATCAATGCCATCTCGGTATATCGGTTGGACAGGGATTTGGACCATGGCTTTTTCAGGTATGAGATGATTGAAAACCCAAGGTTCCAGTGGGTGAACAATGTCTTCTGCGTCGTGAATGACATAAATTCGATTATGGGCGCGCTCTCCGACGTTGAGCCTTTGGATATAGGCGTAGACCTGGTTTAAACATTGTGCCTTCGAAGTCGGGCCGGGTTTTTTCGTAGAAACGATACAAATGTGTTTGCGTGCTTTTTCGCTTCTGCGTTTCAGTGCTCTGATTTCCGAAAGTGTTTGCGGGTCATTCGGGTAGACGCCGACAAAGACTAGATAGTTTTCATAGTTATAATTGGTAATAAGGCGTTCCAGCATTTTACCAATGACGTCCGCCTCGCGCCAGGCTGGAACCATGATGGCAATGGGTCGTTCATCCTTCGGCTCTATATCCAAGGCTGAATAGCGGGGATGCCGATTGTAAATGAAAAGCTGCCTGTAAACGTGTCGTGTAAAATAAATGATATCAATGATGAAATCGTCAATTGAGCTGATCAGGATTAATATCGCGATTAACGGCGCCAAGGTCTTCAGACCAAAGAAATATATGGATAGAATATCAATGACAAGTGGGTCGCTCAGCATGACCAAGCTCCCAACGGGCGGATCAGTTCCTCTATACTTAAAATATCTCGTTCTGACTGAATGAGGAGAAATGAAGTACAGAACTGTTGACCGCAGGTGTTGCGCATTCTAGGCGCCTATTTTTTACCTTGGGCATGCTCATCTTTTGCAAGCTAAAATTGCCCCACACCTGAATACACTATCACATGGGCTGTATATGCAATAGTTAAAAATATATTAATGAGAATATAATTCTATTTTTTCAGTGTATTCCGTCGCCGCCATATTAGGAGTGCAACCAAGCCGGATAAAAATAGAAACAACCCTGACGGCGCAGGGACTGCTGCTTGCAACAATATCGTCAGGAATGTTGTTGCTTCTTCCACGACGTCAAGAAAGGTAAGACGTAGGATAAGTTCATAGGTCCCCGGCGGTAAATTTGCGAGAAACTCAGGTGAGAAGATATCAATGTCATCTGCAAATCCACTGACGACGAGAAAATCTTGACCGTCGACATTCAGAAGCCACTCAACTGACAATAGGCTTGGGTCGACATTAAACTCCGCGCTGCCGTCAAATTCGACGACATCTCCGAAGAAGACCGTATAAGGGCCGCCCGCGTCCGCTGTAATGACTATAGGATCGTCGGGGTCAATAGGGTCCACTGGTGGGTCAATGGGTTCCGTTGGTGGGTCTACGGGATCTGTTGGTGGATTGGTGGGGGAGGGTGTTACAGGACTGCCCCCAATGCCAGACCCTGGTGGAGATATCCCAGGTGCGCCTCCAAATGTCCCACCGTTGTTGCCGCCATTGTTGGACGAGTTCTGTGTGGCAGGTGTTGCAAAAGCGCTGGGTGTTTGTTCAGAGAAGCGAGGACCGGCCTCTGTTAGGATGTTTGCGACTTTACTTGCCAGATAATCCTCTAATTCCGAGATATCGCTTTCTTCAATAATAATACCCGAAACAATGGATCTTTCGCCATTGGGAATTTCAAGCTGTAGCCGAAGTCGACCACCTTCGACCAAAGCCCTTGCGGATAGGATTAAGGACTCAGGTTCTGGTATCTGATCCGGGTTGTAGCTTATGACTGTGCTCAGCTCCGCAACCTTTGGCGAACCATCGGGTGATGGGAGATAGTTCTCAATGGAATCAGCACCATCATGAAGGCTAAAGCCGGATACACTGAAGCGGCCCCAAATAGGTGGGTCGGCTTGTCGTAAATCTCGGGTCTTAATGGCGCCCCCACTGACGCGAACTTCAGAGCCAAATGGCCTTGCAACGGGCTCTCCTTCAAACTGAGCAGGGGCCAGCATGAAGAGGCGATATGATCCGTCAGGCAGCTCTGGGTAAAAACCGTCAACGCCTAATAGTGCATCAGAGGTAATCGGTTCCCCGCTTAAACCTGTGAGGGCTTCTATGCGGTCCCCGGTTACAAGCGTGTTGTCTTCACCAACTCTTATAAATTGATGGAAAGCATTGCTGTCTTGCTGCCCGAAATCCCAGCCTGACTGCTGGTCGTTCAGTTTAAAATCCGGGCTTATATATGCGGGTAAAATATAACCGGATTGAGCGGAATTAATTGCAGATTCCAATATGCGGTTGGCTGTGTCTGCTACGGCAATGAAATTGCCAGCGATATTTGATTGGCTGAGGGCGCTCAACAGAGCTTCCGCCCGTAAGCGAAGCTCATCAATATTGCCAGCAGTAGCGTTCATAAACGCCTGCAACTGATCCAGCCCGTCCAATGATCCCGAGATGGCACCATCTAAGGCCTCAGCAACGGTAACGGAGCCCAGAGTTGGTTGTTCATCTAATTCAATCTGAGGAAGAACAGCGACAATTGGTGGGGTATAAAGGTCCCATAGCTGGCCTTTTACCTCGTCAATGACAGCAGGCATATTGGTTGGGCTTATAATCGCGCCGTTCAATGCAGCTTTACTTCCGGCGATTTGATGAAATCTCAAATCCAAGTCACCGATGATAGGGACTGCTGGAAGAACTGCCGCATATCCCATAATGACCGGGCTGTTTTCCGCAAAACTGTCATTGGGGAGTTTAATTTCTGACCAAGGGTGATGAACGGCGCCATTTGGGCCAAGTTCCATCCATTGCGCGCCTGCATCCGCGACGGGCGGCGGCAAATCGTCAAGCCAGACCACACGAGAATTTCGCCCTTCGGCTGACAGGCCATCTACAAAGGGACGATCCGCCGTTGGGTTTCTGAAGCCCGTCGTCAAAATGGTGACTTTGCGATGTCCTGATTTAGCAGGCAGGCTAAGAGCGGAGGCTCCCTCAATGCCGTCATTCAACAGCAGACTTTGCTCACTGATCTCAAAACTGGACACGCCGCTGCTTTTTGAATCCTGATTAAGGGAATATCGTTGATAATCGGAAAAGCCGGGCTTTCCTTCAGGGCCGAAGTCATAGGCGGTTGAGTGGATGTCATTTTTATGACGCGGATCCAACAAGACCGGTACAATAAAGACCGCTTCGGCGCTATTGTCCAAAGCGTCGGAAATCGTTTGTATGGGAACCAGAATATCTTCGATTGGCTCAGGAGACATCACGCGGATCTTTAACGCTGAAACGAGCCGCTCTCCGCGCTTTAAAAGAGCGTCTGCATCACCACCGGATCGGTCAAAATAGCTTTGGACTAACTTCCGTCCTTCTGCCGAGTTTTTCAAAGATGCGTCAAGGGCCAGTTGAACTTCGGTCCGCGTTGGTAAATCAGAGGGAGCATCTAATTCCTCTGCCTTTGGGAAAACGCGCTCTCCAATAGGTCTTGGAACAGTCGTTTGAGTTTGAGCAAGTGCTGTTTGATCGGTTAGCTGGGCAGTTGGCGTACTCGTGGAGGAATGGGCCGGAGTGAATGATGTCTCGTCGTTGAACATATAGAGCGCCGAGGCCACAAGTGCTGCCCCGATCAACAGCAATATTGTGATCAGACCGCGTCTTTGTCCTTTTTGTTCTTTATTCTTCGTCATGTCTAAACAAACCGCCAAATACATCCCTATACAATATGGTAGCGCGCTCTATGTGTAATTACCAGAAGCTTTTACGAAAGCCTTTAACGTTATGTAAACAAGTCGAAAAATTGAATTGAGAAAAATGAAGATGTATTTGCAGACTTATATTGATTTCTCATGGAAACGGTTGATGTCATCCTCGCTGATATGCGCCCCCGTTCGGATTTCGATGACATGCACTGCTTCTTTTCCAGTATTATAAAGGGAATGTGCAACACCTGCGGATGCGTAAGCGGAGTGCCCGGTGAGGAGCCGTTGTGCGTTCTGGTCAATTATAAGGTCAAGTTCCCCCTTAACAACAACCCAATGCTCATTGCGCAGATCGTGGGACTGGTAGGAAATCCTTTGTCCAGGGTTGATGATAAGCCGCCTGGTCTCAAAATCCGGGCCCCGGTCCGTGCGAATATAGGAGCCCCAGGGTCTGAAGATTTCAACGTGACTGATATGCTCCTGCCGGCTGGCCTTGCCCAGATCCTCAACGATTTTCTTAACGTCCTGATCATGGGCTTTGTCAGCGATGAGGACGGCGTCTTGTGTTGCAACGACGATAAGGTCTTTGAGGCCGATCGCTGCAACCAATGGGCCTTCGCTTCTCAACAAAGAATGGGCCGTGTCGTGGGTAATCACATCGCCTAATACGGCATTGCCCGCATCATCCTTTGGTGAGACCTGCCAGATCGAAGACCAACTCCCGACGTCGGACCAGTCATATGAACAGGGCACCACAAGAGCTGATTGTGTTCGCTCCATAATCGCATAGTCAATCGAGATGGATGGTGAGAGTGAAAATATATCAGAATCAGGGCGAATGAAGTTCAGGTCTTCTTTTGCAGTCTCCATTGCTTTTGTGCAGGCATGAAAAACAGCTGGCTCAAATTCCTCGATTTCGGCGCATAAGGTTTCTGCATCGAACAGGAAAATACCGCTGTTCCAAAGATAATTTCCACTGGCGAGATAGGTCTGTGCGGTATCAAAATCTGGTTTTTCAACAAATGCTTCAACATAATGGCATGACGGATGTCCATTGAGTTGATCACCGAGCTGAATATATCCATACCCCGTTTCGGCTTTTGTGGGTCGGATGCCAAAGGTCGCGTGAAGCTTTTGTTCTTTCACTGCCTGATGAGCATCTATGATGCGATCTTTAAAACTCTTTTGGTCTGGGATCAGATGATCTGAGGGGAGTATGAGGACGCGGCAGGGTCCATATTTTTTCAATGCGAATTGTGCGGCAAGTGTTATGGCGGGGGCAGTATTACGAGGCTGGGGCTCAAGGATGATGTCAGCCTCTTTCAGACCGAGGTCTTCAATCTGGTTGAGAACGAGGAAGTTATGAACATCCGCGCAGATGATTAAAGGTGCTTCGAATTCTTCACCACAGACACGTGCAACGGTCTGTTGGAAAAGGCTATTGCCGATTCCACTTAAATCGTGAAATTGTTTTGGATATAGTCCGCGAGATAATGGCCAAAGACGAGACCCTGATCCGCCGGATAATATAACGGGAACAATTTTCATCTTTGAATAGCCTTTTAGATTAAAGCGCTAAAAATATCAAAATCAAAGCCAACATGAATATCAGATGCGCTTGAATGTAAAGTTGTCTAGCATTTTTTAGATCTCTCGCGTCCAAAACATCTCTGCCCTCACCAATTATCGGCACAGTTAGCTTCCTTTTTTCATGCCAGCGTGAGGAAGAAAACCGGATGTTCAATGCGCCGGCAAAAGCTCCCTCCGCCCAGCCGTCTTCGCTATAGGGGTGGGTTTTTGCCGCGAGATAAGACCATTTCATGCTTTGCCGAATGCGTGTGAGCGAGGCAATTGAAAGAATAAGACCGCAAAGTGGGGCGGTGATTTTTGCGAGAAACCGACTTGTTTTTGTGAAGGCCCATCCGAATTTGCGTTCATGGCTCGTGTGATGGCCAATCATATAATTAGCTAAAGCAATGGACCGGACGCATAGCGCAGCTGGAAGTCCGAATATAAGGTAAAATAAGGCTTGGGCCATGACACCACGTCGAAATTCCAAGGCCATTTGTTCAATGGCTGAAGAAATTACCGCATTTTCGTCCATGTCGTCCGTTTTTTGAGCGGAATAAAGTGCAAGCGTTGCTTTGGCTTCCTCACAGCTTCGGTTCAGCGCATTTTGCAGACCGCCACTATTTTCCATGACCTGCCGGCTGTTGAACAAAGAGCTCAAAATGAGGGCCTCCAATATCCACCCATAAGGAAATCGACCGGTGATATGTTGAATGGCCGTACCGGTCAGCAAAGCAATGAAGACCAGAAAAATCAATATGGAGAAGCCTTCGCGGCGCAGGTCGCTGGTCCGCAGGTCCTCAAGATTATATCTCTGATCAAGCAGGTCTATGGCGCGTATGAACCAGGATTGAGGGGCAGCAAAAACTTTTGCGACCCGATGCGCCTGCCAAAATATAAAGTTAATACAAAGGGCCAGAAGCAGGGCACCTGCTCTGTCTGTCCAGTTTAATAGATATTCTGGAATAATGATGAATGCCCCCTGATCTGCACTTTTCCTAAACCATAGTGAAACGAGTGTCCGAATAAGGCCAGCCCTAAATTTGTCACAGCCGAAGACGGAATCATCACTTGAGACTGTTTATAAATAGAAATAGGTTTCCAATTGCTTGAATTCTTCTAATATATTTTAAAAAATATAAAAGAATCAAGTATATGAAGATATACTGGTAGTATAGTTAAAGAAACTATGGACTGTAAAATAAGAAAATGTATATTCAACAGTGCGTCTTTAACGAAAATTTACAATCTTCGTCCCATGATAAGACATATGGCGGCGCGTTTAATCTGGTGTCGTTCAAGAATAAGAACCGATGCGAGAGACTGGAGATAAAATTCAGTCACGCGAGGATAGGAGTAGGCATAGATGTCAGGCGCTGCTCGACTACCCGAGCCACAAAAAAATCTTGTTTCAAGGGACGAGAAAATAGTTGGAATATATAACGCGTTGTTTGATGTAGCTTCCGCCCGAACCGCCGAGGAAAAATCGGCCGCCTATCGCCTCCGCTATCAAGTCTATGTGGAGGAAACAGGCTTTCTTAGAAAAGAAGATAATCCTGGTGGGATTGAAAGCGATCGCTTTGATGTCCGTTCAGGTCAAAGCATGTTGGTTCATCGATTGTCAGGTGAGATGGCCGGTGTTGTCAGAATTATCCCGCCTATTGGCGATATGCCGGGATGTGATCTGCCGGCACGTATTGCGTCTCCCGCTCTCGATGCGATGCCGGAAGCGGTGTTACCTCGTAGTACAACGGGGGAGATTTCACGGTTCAGTATCGCTAAATCCTACCGTCGGCGGCGGGAAGACTGGCTTTATGCCGCGGATTTAGAAGAGATGGGACTGGATGGCGACCCGCGTCGGGTCATCCCACATATAGCGCTTGGCCTGATGACAGGTGTCTTTGACCATGTTGTCGAATATAATCTAACCCACCTGTGTGCGGTTATTGATCCGGCACTGCTTCGATTGCTTCGTCGACTGGGGATCGAATTTCAAACCGTCGGAGACCCGGTCGATTTTCACGGCCTGCGGCAACCGGTTATGGCAAGCTGCATGGATCTTGTAGAGCAGCTGGCGGAGAACCGGCCGGAGATTTATCAGCTTGTATCGCGGTCTCAGCAGCTCAGCCTGAGCGCATAAGAGGTGATCTATGGGCGTAGATGACGGACATGTCGCTGGCTTTGACAGAGTGAAAACCGCTTATCGCTCCTTTTTCGATTATGATGAGGCTTTTTCCAGAAATATCGGCTGGATTACCGATTGGGAACAACAGTTGCTGCGTTCAAAGCGTATCGCTATCGCTGGGATGGGCGGTGTTGGCGGCATTCATCTGCAGACTCTGACCCGACTGGGTGTTGGTAAGTTTTCACTTGCTGACCTTGATGACTTTGAACTTGCGAATTTCAATCGCCAGGCTGCTGCAAATTTAAATACCGTTGGAAAGCCAAAAGTCGAGATGGCTGAACAGATGGCCTTGTCCATCAATCCAGAGCTTGACCTGCGCCTGTTTAAAAACGGCGTCACCATGGATAATTTGGATGCGTTTTTAGAAGGTGTGGACCTCTATGTGGACAGTCTCGACTTTTTTGCCTTTGATATACGCCGTGCGGTCTTTGCCCGCTGCCATGAAAAAGGAATTCCAGCTGTAACCGCCGCACCCATTGGCATGGGGACGGGGTATTTGGTTTTTCATCCTGATCATATGCCATTTGAAGACTATTTTCGCCTGGGCCAGTCAAAGCAGGAAAATCTGCCGGTCGATTTTCTGTTGGGTCTGACGCCTGCAATGCTTCATCAGCCTTATCTGGCTGATGGCAGCCGCGTTGATCTGGACAATCAAAAGGGTCCGTCAACAGCGATGTCCTGCCAGCTTTGTGCGGGCGTTGCCGGTGTAGAAGCGGTTAAGCTTCTTTTGGGCCGAGGCCCATTGAAACCGGCCCCTTATTTTCATCATTTCGATCCCTATCGTGGAAAATTTGTAACGCGGAAACTCCGATTTGGAAATGCTGGGCCTTTGCAGTCTATCAAACGCTTTGCTGCGGCGCGATTGGTGGGATCTTTATCAAAACGGGCGAGGCCTGAAGAAGACGCTCTTTCCAGCCATGCACGACCTTTGGATCATATTCTGGACGCTGCCCGCTGGGCACCCAGTGGTGATAACAGTCAACCCTGGCGATTTGAAATCCTGAGCGATGACCAGTTCTATATTCACTGTGATCTGGAACATGGGAATGTTTATCAATTCTCGAAAAGCGAGCCCAACGTATTGGCCTTGGGGATGTTGATTGAGGCAATGGCGATTGAAGCCAAGAGCTGGTCGCTTGGCTTAAACTGGAATATTGTCGAGGCCGGGCGAGAAACAATCCAGGTTTTCGTCACCTTATCTGAATCAGATGCGGAAAAAGACCCGTTAGGCCAGTGGATGAAAGTTCGGTCTGTAGATCGACGTTCTTATCAGAAAACCCCGTTGAGTGACGATCAGAAACAAGCCCTTGAAGGCGCGCTTGGTACGTCATTGAAGATAGAGTGGCTGGAGAAACGCTCTGAGAAGCTCAAAATGGCGCGCTTGATGAGTATAGGAACGGCTATTCGACTGCGCATCCGGGAGGCTTTTGAAGTTCATCGCCAAGTGATTGATTGGTCCGGTCCGTTTTCACGAACGGGGCTGCCTTCTACGGCAACAGGGTTGGCCCCTCCGCTGCGCCTTTTGATGCGCTGGGCGATGAAAAACTACGGCCGAATGAGATTGCTCACACAGATATTAAAAGGCCGTTGGCTGGCTGCCTTAAATATGGATGTGTTGCCCGCGCTGAATAGCGGCGCCTTTTTCATTATTCGCCCCAGGACTGGTGGTTTTAAGGACGTGTCGCTTGAAGAGAAAATAAAGGCGGGGCGGTCCATATATCGGTTCTGGCTGGAAGCAGCACAGCAGGGTCTGGCTTTGCAGCCGGCAATTGCGCCTCTATGTTTTTCCCGTTATGCGCAGGATGATATTGGATTTACCACCGACCGGGCAGCGGAAAAATGGGCGGCGGACCTTCTACATCACATGACAGAGGCATTTGGTCACGTTGACGCCATCAGCTTTATGGGTCGTATAGGTCGCCCAAAATCCTTAGGGATGGAGACAAGATCAATACGTCGATCAATTCATGATCTTGTCATTAATGATAGTCGTGCTACCGTAGACAAAGCTGAATTAAATTAATCCTTTATGATAATCAGCACCTGGGGAGGTAGAAATGGGCTGTGTGAGGCGTATCAATTGGTGGTTATTGCCTATTGAAATCCACAAAGCCTTAGGTTGAAAAGCAGAAGAGCTGTAACCTGATGCTGCGGATGTTTAAACATCATGTACCGAAGTCCTTGGTTTTCCTGGGACTGTTAGAGGCGCTCATTCTTATGGCGTCGATTGAATTTGGTGCGCGCATTCGACTGGAAAGTATTGATACAACGGTGACGCCGTTTTTGGACCGTTTGCCCGCAACCCTGACATTTACAGCAATTGTCTATATCGCGATGCTCGCTGTTGGCATGTATCAACAGGAATGCTGTCGTGATTTGCGTATGACTTTTGTCCGCATGCTTGCAGCATTTGCAGGGTCGATGGCGGTTATGGCGCTGGTTTTCTACATTACACCGCAGCTTCTGATTTGGCGGAGTATTGCGGCAATTGCTTTAATATTTGCTGCGGTCGGCATCATGCTTGCCAGGATCATCTTTCAGCATGTGGTCGATATGTCCGTCTTCAAGCGCCGTGTCGTCGTGCTGGGTGCCGGAAAACGTGCGGCAAAAATACGTGAGTTAGAAAAGAATAATTCAGCTGGGTATCGGGTTGTCAGCTATATTCAGATGCGCGACGATGAAACTGAAATCCCTGAAGCGAAACCGCGAGAAGATGTGGAAAGTTTACACAGATATGCGGATGCCCTTCAAGCGGGTGAATTTGTTCTGGCAAATGAGGAACGCCGGGGAACAATGCCGGTTTCTGAGCTTATCCAATGTAAATTGAGAGGCATGAGGATTTATGACCTGAACCAGTTTCTTGAACGTGAAACAGGACGCGTTGAACTGGAAGGGCTGCAACCCAGTTGGATTATTTTTTCAGATGGTTTCAAATTTACCGAAGAGTTGAATGCAATTTTCAAAAGGCTTTTCGATATTGCGGCAAGTCTGCTCCTGCTTATTTTGACCTTGCCTATATTATTGCTGTCAGCGCTATTGATAAAAGTGACAAGCGCCGGCCCTGTCTTCTATCGTCAGGAACGTATCGGTAAATTTGGCAAGCCGTTTCATGTGATAAAATTTCGCTCCATGTATGTGGATGCGGAGGTACGGTCCGGGCCGCAATGGGCAAGTGAAAATGACCCACGAGTTACGCCTTTTGGTCGCTTGTTGCGAACAACGCGTGTTGATGAAATACCTCAGATATTCAACGTTTTAAGCGGTGATATGAGTTTTGTCGGTCCGAGGCCCGAGCGTGGGGTTTTTGTAGATGAGCTTGCGAAAGATATTCCATTTTACTCTGAACGCCATGCGGTCAAACCGGGGATAACAGGCTGGGCTCAGTTAAATTATCCTTATGGCGCATCCGTTGAAGATGCGCGTTCAAAGCTTGAATATGACTTATACTATGTGAAGAATTTTTCAGTGTTTCTGGACTTGCTCATATTGATCCAGACTGTTCGCGTCATCCTGTGGCAAGATGGAGTGAGATAAGTTTTAGAAAGGCGTGTGCCTGGGGGGCATCATTCTAAACACGGTTGGTATATTTTCTCATGCAGTGGCAGCGCTGGCTTATTCAAGCCTGGTGATATTCTTAATTGTGCGTTTTAAACGCGCTGTGCCCTCTTTTTGGCTGCTTGTCGCCTGTAGCTTAACCGCCATATGGGCAACTTTATCCGCGCTCTCAGGCGTGATGGCTGTCGATATCTATATCTCCGTCTTTGAGACATTGAGAATAGGGTCCTGGATCGCATTCCTGGTTGCCCTTTTGTCTTTGTATTGGAATTTGGCACAGCGTGTGAATTACGCCTTTCTTCTGTCTATTGGCATATGGTTCTTCTTTGGTTTTCTCATATTGATGGATCTGGCGCTGCTGGCGGGCTGGTTGGACATTGATGCTCAGAATATCGGGTCTGTCATTGGATATATCATGTTGGGGCGCCTGGTTGTTGCTATCGGGGCGCTTGCGTTGCTTGAAAACCTGTACCGAAGCACGCCGGAAGATGGCCGGTGGACGATCAGGCCGATTTCAATTGCCTTGGGCGCAGCATTTGTCTTCGACATTTATATGTATGCGGAAGCAAGTCTGTTTCTATCGATTGATCTGGACCTGTTGAACGCCAGGGGTGTGGTTCAAGCTTTATGTGTGCCCTTTATCGCTTTGACAGCCATTCGTAATCCATCCTGGAAAATGGAACTGCAGCTGTCGAGGCGCGTTGTCTTTCATACAGTCTCTTTGATGGCAACCGGGGTCTATCTTCTGCTGATGGCGGTCGCCGGTTTATATATCCGCCAGTTTGGTGGGAATTGGGGCGACGTCCTGCAGGTCGCGTTTCTGTTTATCGCCCTGACAGCGTTGGCTTTATTCGCTTTATCGGGGACGACCAGGGCGCGGGCGCGGGTCCTGATCCAGAAGCATTTTTTCCTGCATAAATATGACTATCGCGAAGAATGGCTCCGCTTTATTCGAACAATGTCCAACAGCGATACCAAGGAAAAACTTGAACGACGTGTTGTTCGGGCAACCTGCGATATCCTGGATGCGCCCGCCGGGGTCTTGTGGTTGAGTGATGAAGATGGCCATGCTGAACCCGTCCACAGCTGGAACTATAAAGGCTTTCAAAACGCTCATGAGAGCAAAAACAGTGATCTATTGAAATTCATGGCGGAAACGCAATGGATTATTGATTTGAACGCAATGCGACGTGGTGAAGACACAGATAACTATGGTGTGTTGAAACTGCCGGTTTGGGCGCAAAGTGATGAAAAACCCTGGCTGCTGGTTCCACTTATTCATCATGAAGGACTGATCGGTTTTATCATGATTGCGCAGCCCCGCGCGCCCCGCAGTTTGAATTGGGAAGATCATGATCTGTTGAAAACATTGGGCCGTCAGGCTGCCAGCTATATCGCGGAAAGCCGAACTCAGGATGCCCTGGCTCAGGCGCAGGAATTTGACGCCTTTAACCGTCGCTTTGCATTTATCATGCATGATTTGAAAAATCTGGTGTCTCAACTTGGATTGTTAAGTCGAAACGCAAAAAAACACATGGATAAGCCTCAGTTTCGTGATGATATGCTGCAAACATTAGACAGTTCAGTTGATAAAATGAACAAGATGCTGGCAGCGCTTCATCAACAGATGGATGTGTCAAAGGGGGATCAGCATATTGATTTAAAAGCGATACTTGTTCAGCTTGTTGAAGAAAAATCAAAAGCACATCAACCGTTGACATTGGACATTCGTACGTCGCCTGCCGGCGTAAAAGGTCAACGCGATAAATTGGAGCAGGTTTTTACGCATCTGATCCAAAATGCGATTGATGCGTCTGATGAAAACATGCCGGTTGATGTCCTTCTGGATGAAGAAAAGGAATGGGCCGTCATAGACATCGTTGACCGGGGATGTGGGATGGATGAAGATTTTATCCGGAATGAGTTGTTCCGACCCTTTCGGTCAACAAAAGCAAATGGTTTTGGCATCGGTGCATATGAGTGCCGAGAATATGTCAAAGCTTCAGGAGGCACGATACAAGTGACAAGTTCAAAGGGGGAAGGGACGCGCATTCGCGTGTTTTTGCCTTTGAAAGAAATGGGGCAGGGGACAGTTTAGTTATGCCAAGGGTGGGGGAATGAGCCAGAATAAATCAAAGTCTTTACCAAAATTATTAGTGGTGGAAGACGATGAAGGCCTGCAAAGTCAATTGAAGTGGAGCTATGAGGATTATGACGTCATCATAGCAAAAGACCATGCACAGGCGATTGCGCATCTCAGGTCTGAAGAGCCGAAAGTCGTGACATTGGATTTGGGACTGCCGCCCGACCCTGATGGGACGAGCGAAGGTTTTCGTGTGCTTGAAGATATTTTACGCCTTTCACCTCATACCAAAGTCATTGTGGCGTCGGGTCATGGGGAGAGAGAAAGCGCGTTAAAAGCTATCGCGCTTGGCGCTTATGATTTTTATAAAAAACCCGTGGATTTTGATGAATTAGGGCTCATCGTCAGCCGTGCGTTTCAACTCTATGATATCGAAGCGGAAAATCGCCAACTGGCGCTGCAGCAAGAAAATGTACCCCTAAGCGGTTTGTTAACTGCTGCTGAAAATATGCTTCGCGTGTGCCAGATGGTTGAGCGTGTGGGACCGACAGATGTGTCTGTCATGCTTTTGGGTGCATCTGGAACCGGCAAGGAATTACTGGCGAAAGGACTGCATGAAGCCAGCCGCCGAAAAGGGGGATCGTTTGTCGCCATTAATTGCGCGGCCATTCCGGAAAACCTCCTGGAGAGTGAGCTTTTTGGCTATGAAAAAGGCGCTTTTACCGGGGCTGTAAAGCAAACGCCGGGTAAGATTGAGCTTGCGCAGAAGGGGACGCTGTTTCTAGATGAGGTCGGGGATATTCCTCTTCCACTGCAGGTCAAACTGTTGCGTTTCCTGCAGGAACGGGTGATCGAACGCATTGGCGGGCGAAAAGAAATTCCAGTAGATGTGCGCATTGTTTGTGCTACGCATCAAAATTTACAGGAGCTGATTGCCCAAAATCATTTTCGAGAAGATCTTTATTATCGTCTGGCCGAAATCGTCATTGATATTCCATCTCTGGCTGAACGCCCTGGTGATCCGGTCCTGCTGGCGAATGTTTTCCTGCATCGCTTCGCTCAGGCCCATGGGCGGCCGGTGAAAGGTTTTGCAAGTGATGCTTTGAATGCCATTGTGAACCACCCCTGGCCAGGCAATGTGAGAGAGTTGGAAAACAGGGTGAAACGTGCAGTCATCATGGCGGAATCGCCTCGTGTAACCGCGTTTGACCTTGATCTGGAAGTTGTTGGTGATGATGAGGCGGAACCGTTGAACCTTAAGCAGGTTCGCGAGATTGCGGACCGAAGGGCGTTGCGTCGAGCGTTGGATATGTCAGATGGGAATGTGTCGCAGGCCGCTAAGTTACTAGGCGTATCCCGACCGACATTTTATGATCTGGTCAAACAATATGCTATGAAGACCTGATGAATTCAGGCAATGTTGGTAATAAATTCCGTTGGGGGATGGGATTTTTTCACTTGGGCGGAATATGAATAGCGTGCTGCCCTTTTTTCGGCGCAACTTTATATTATGTGAGAACATCCTGGGGATTGAGTGAGGCATAGGGATATGAGTGGTAAACTCCTTAAGACAACGCGTTATCTGGCGATGGCCGGTGGGCTTATTTTAGCAGCACAGGCCGTAACAGGCCCAAGTTTTGCCTGGGATGTGAAAGAATCCCAAACTTATATGGAGCAGGCGCAGCGCTTCCTGGATCAAGGTGAGCTGCGTGCGGCGCGTATCGAATTGTTGAATGCGATCAAAGCCAATCCAGACAATCTGGAGGCGCGTTTGGCTTTGGCTGATCTCTATATTCGGTTAGGGCAGGGCATTGCTGCACAGGCAGAAATTGAAGCAGCGCGTCAAGCAGGTGTATCGACGGACGAGACACGTGTCACCATGGCTGAGGCTTTTGTTCTTCAGGGTCTATATGACGAGGCATTGGAAGAAGTCGATCTCGAGATGATAGCTGAAGCTGATCTGGCGGAGGCTTATCGTGTTCGCGGGCGCGCCCTTGCCGGTCGTGGTGATCATGAAGAAGCGGAACAGGCTTTTGTTGAGGCCGAGCAACTGGATGATAATGCGCCTAAGGTGAAAGTCGACCTGGCGCGCGCCCTGTTTAGGAAAGGCCAATTGGCGGAGGCATTTGCAAAAGTTGATGCGGCCTTGGAACTTGATCCTAATAATATCGCGGCCTTGTTGTTCAAAGGTGAAACAGTTCGCTTAACTCAAAGCCTTGAAATGGCGCTTCCCTATTTCCAGCGTGTGTTGGAATTGGAACCGGGAAATGCGACGGCGAAACTGGAACGCGCGGCTACTCTTCTTGACTTGCAAAGAGAGGATGAAGCCCGCCGTGATATCGATGATGTCTATAATATCTATCCTGAGCATCCCTTAGCTCATTATCTTTCAGCAGTTCTGCGTGCACGCGGTGGAGATTTTGAAGGTGCCCGGGAATTGATGAACCGCACCCGTGGTGTCTTGGATAATTACATCCCTGCAATTCAGTTTAAGGGCCTGATTGCTTATGAATTAGGCGATTTGGAACAGGCAACCCAGCATTTACTTCGTGTTCTGAGAGCGCTTCCAAATAATAATGCGGCGCGTCGGGTCTATGGTGCTGCACTCCTGCGTAAGGGGGAGCCGAAGCTTGCTGTCGATGCGCTTCAGCCATTGGTTGACCAAGGTCTAAGCGATACGCCGCTTTTGACGTTGATGGGCATGGCACATGGCCGGTCGGGAAATTATGAAGCGGCCATGACATATTTTGAAAATGCTGTGGCCCAATCGCCGGATCAGTCCACATTGCGGACGCAACTGGCGGTCTCCCGCTTGGCTGTTGGTGACCCTGCGGAGGCGGAACGGGACCTGGAAGGGCTTCTTGAACTGGAGCCGGATTCAACAAATGCACTGATCATGCTCGGCCTTATTGAGCTGCGGGAAAAACGCTATGATGAGGCGTTGGAATCTGCGCGTAAGATCATTGATCTGCAGCCGGAACTTGCCTTGGCTCATAATATGCTGGGTGCGGGGTATTTGGGTTTGGGGCGTATCAATGATGCGCGTACGGCCTTTACGTCAGCAGTGGAAAAAAATCCAAATTACAAAGAAGCGCGTCGCAATCTTGCACAATTGGATATCGCGGATGGACGGCTTGATGATGCCCGCCGTCACTATCTGCGTATTTTGGAAGACGACCGGCAGGATGTGAAGACATTACAGTCTTTAGCAAACCTGTCGGATTTGCAGGACAAGCCGGAAGAAGCTCTGGCTTGGGCTGAACGCGCGGCTGTCGCTGACCCGACCCTTTTAAACCCACAGATTCAATTCATTGATCGTTTGCTGAAAGCAAATCAGCTGGAACGGGCATTAAATGAATCCATCAGTCTGACGAACGACTTCCCCAGCCAGACCCTGCCTTTTGAAGTTTTAGGCCGGGTGCAGATTGCTGCAGGAAATCCGGACCGGGCTGTTACAGCTTTCCGGGAATATGTAAAGCTCTCGCCTGATGAAGTGAAAGGCTATCGGTTGCTTGCTGGCGCCTATGTGGAAAATGAGGACCTGGATGCGGCACGTGCCACCTTGCGTCAGGCTTTGGACCTGCGTCAGGAATTGGAAGAGGTTCTCTTTGGCCTGGTTCAAATAGAAGTGCGGGAAAAACGCTATGAGCGCGCACTGCGTTATGCGGAACGCCTTCGCGAGGAAGTTCCTGATAAGGCTCTGGGCGTTGTAACCATGGGCGATCTTTATATGGGCATGGGAGATTTTTCCCGTGCTGTCAGATCTTATGAAGAAGCATTGGAGGCTGATACATCACAAGCGAATGTTCTAAGGCTTGCTGGTGCCCATACCGCAAATGGTGATACGGCACAGTCAGAGACGGTGATGCGGGCCTGGCTTGCGGAAAATACGATTGATCAAACGGTTCATCTTGCGCTGGCCACTCATCTGTTGAACACAGGTGATTTGGAGCGCGCCAAGACAGAACATGAAAATATCGTCGACAGGTTCAATGAATCAGCGTTGATTTTGAACAATCTGGCGTGGATCTACCAACAGCTTGATGATGAAAAAATGGAAACCACAGCAGAACGGGCTTATGAGCTTGACCCTGAATCCCCGCAAGTGTTGGACACTTTGGGATGGATATTGGTCGCAGAAGAGCTTGACCCGAAAAGGGGTGTGGTTTTGCTGGAACAGGCAGCGCAACGTTTGCCTGAAGATGGCGATATTCGATATCACCTGGCATATGCGTTGAACGTCAATGGTCGCTCGGCTGCTGCGGTCCGTGAATTGCGGGCCCTGCTTGACAGAGACTTCCAATTTGCGTCCCGCGCTCAGGCGGTCAATCTTCTTGAGCAGATCCAAGGAGGACCTGCGAACTAACATATAGGGCCATAAGGCTACTTGCTTTGATGGGGGAAAAGCAGTGGACCATGAAACCAAGCTCGCGCTGGTCGGCGCGGGGTATATCGCAGACGTGCATGCGGAAGTATTGAATAGCTTGAAAGGCGTATCGATTGAGGCGGTTGTTGATCCGAATATCGCAGCCGCCGAAGGTCTGGCGAAACGCTATTCGGTTCCTGTTGCGGCTTCTAATTTGGAAGCCTGTTTTGCGCAGACATCAATTGACTGCGCGCATGTTCTTGTCCCGCCACCGCTTCATGCAAAGGTCGCAACGGAGTGGTTGAACGCTGGAACCTCTGTTTTTTTGGAAAAACCCTTGGCGGTCTCGGCCCACGAATGTCGGGCCCTGCTTGAACAGGCTGACATTCACAGGCTGAAGCTAGGGGTGAACCAGAATTTTGTCTATCATCCGGCTTATCAACGACTTAAAGCAAAGATCGATGCGGGTGAAATCGGTCGCCTTGACTCAGTCTCTGCCGTATTTTCAATGCCGTTGCGTCAGCTTGATGCTGGTCAGTTGGGCCATTGGATGTTTGCTGAGGTCGGAAATATCCTGCTTGAACAGGCAGTTCACCCTTTGTCACAGCTTGAACATATGGCAGGTCCCCTCCAGCTAGAGCATGTAACGGTCAGAGACAGAATTGATATGGGAGGCGGCCAGCCATTCTATAAGGTTTGGGACTGTCTCTTTACCGGTCGTGACGGTATGAGTGTTTCTCTGCAATTCAGAGTAGGCAGCAATTTTCCCTGTTTTGAAATTCATGCGATTGGGAGTGACGGCATCGGCCATAGCGATATGGTGCGGAATTGGGCCTCTGTTCTTCAAAGGAGCCGGTGGCCGGATGCTTATGACCATCGCCTGAATAGTATTTCATATGCTCAAGCCATCAGCCGTCAGGCGCGGAAAGGGTTTCGAGATTTTATAATGTGTCAGACCGGTTTGAAGAAGCGGAGTGACCCGTTTTTTCAATCGATGGATGCCAGCATAGCTGCATTCCATAGCTCCTGTGCGCAAGGCCGGCCAATCGAATGCGATGGTGTCTTTGGCGCGAATATTGTTGCGCTATGTGAGGAAATCGCACATCGGGTCATGCAGCGTGAACCGGCCAAACCACAGCAGCCACAACGAATTCAGCATTCACGCGGGCAAATCGACGTGGCATTATTGGGTGGTACCGGTTTCATAGGGCGCCATCTTGTAAAACAGCTGGTGGACGCAGGTCATAGCATTCGGGTCATGGCGCGTGGTGTTCGAAATCTTCCCGATATTTTTCATCATGAAAATGTCGAACTTGTTCAAGGCAATGTCCGCAATATTGAAGATGTCAGGCAGTGTGTCAAAGGCGTGAAATACGTTGTCAACCTTGCCCATGGCGGTGGTGGAGCGGATCGGGATGCCATTTATCAGGCTCTTGTTGGAAGTGCGCTTAATGTTGCAGAGATATGTTTGAAGGAAAAAGTGGAACAACTGATCTTCATCAGCTCAATTGCAGCCCTTTATCTAGGCGACCAGTCTGAGATTATCACGTCGCACACACCGGTGGATCAGAAATCAGAAAAACGAAATGATTATGCCTGGGCAAAGGCTGAAGCGGAGCGGGAATTGCTCCATTTTCAAAAGGAAAAGGGATTAAATATCCACATTCAAAGACCGGGCCTTGTGGTTGGTCAGGGCACATCCCCTCTACACAGCGGCCTAGGATTTTTTAATAATGAGCAGCACTGCATTGGCTGGAACCGCGGCTATAATCCACTGCCTTTTGTCCTTGCGGAAGACACAGCATCAGCCATTGTTGCGGCATTAGGGCGGGACGATTTGGCCGGGATCTGTGATAATATCGTTGGCGATGTGCGCCCAAATGCGCGGGACTATTATCAACAATTGAAAAGAATAAGCGGGCGGCCGCTTCATTATCACCCCCAATATCCCTGGGTTATTCAATTAAGTGAAATTGCGAAATGGATTGTGAAAAGGATAAGCGGCCGTAAAGTGCCTTTTCCGCCCTATCGAGATATTTTGTCCCGCGGATTAACGGCGCAATTTGATTGTGCAGATGCAAAAAACCGCTTGATCTGGTCGCCATGCTGTGATGAAAACACTTTCATGGACCAAGCTATTAAATATGCGCTGTCTCCCAAAGATGACAGTAAAGGAGCTTCTTTTTGACAAGGAGCGACCGGCCGTTAATCCTTCATGTGTTTTCAACGTTTAAAACCGGTGGAACGCAGGTTCGTACAATTAAACTCATCGAGGAAATAGGCCGTGACAGCCGCCATTGTATCGTTGCAATGGATGGCCAATATGACGCATTAGAGCTTTTGAAAGATAAATCTCTTGTCGATCATATGGAACATCCGAATTCGGACGGTGGTCTTTTTACACGGCTTAACCGCTATCGCTACTGGATCAGGAGTTTCAATCCGCAGAAAGTGTTTACATATAATTGGGGTGCTGCAGAAATTGCCATGGCCGCCCAATTTGTGCCAGGTATAGAGCATTTCCACTTTGAGGATGGGTTTGGCCCAGATGAGGCACAGAAACAGCTTAGCAGAAGGGTTTGGTTTCGCCGTTTTGCATTGCTTAGAGCTAAACGGATTATTGTCCCGTCTCAAACCTTGAAAACCATCGCAACGACGATTTGGAAATTTAGTGAGCGCAAAGTCCAGCTGATTGAAAATGGAATTGCTGCCAAAAAATTCGATTGCGACCCGGATATTGGTTTGTTGGGGCTGAACAAACGAGATGGCGACATTTGGATTGGGACTGTCGCAGGATTGCGGCACGAAAAGCGCCTGGATCGTCTGATTGATGCTTTTGCAAATTTGGATTTGCCGGAGAATTACCATCTTCTGTTGATTGGAACGGGCTATTTATTTGAAAATCTGAAGCAGAAAATTCAGGAGTTGGGTCTGGAGAAAAACGTTCATTTCCCGGGCTTTGTGCCCGAACCTTATCGGTATTTGAAGGCTTTAGATATATTCGCTCTCAGTTCTGATACGGAGCAGTTTCCAATTAGCCTTGTTGAAGCCATGGCAGCGTCACGTGCAGCACTTGCGACAGACGTTGGTGATATACGAGCAATCCTGCCGAAAGCGCAACATGACTTCATTTTTGACAAGCAGGATGCAGAAGCTTTTCAACAGGGCTTGAGCGCGCTTCTCAAAGACCCTGTATTGCGTTTGGCTCTAGGTCAGGCTAACCGCGAAAAAGTCACGCGCTGTTACACTGAAACACGCATGTTTGAGGCTTATCAGACTATTTTTTCTTAAGCCTCTTTGTCGTCTCCACCTTCGACATGGGCGGACAGGTCCTTTAACGCCGCAGACAGTTTTTTCGCTGTTTCACGGCTTTCGGATGTCTTGCCATTTGACCCTTTCACATTCTTCAATGTGGTTGTGATAGTCCGCATCCGTTCTGCTAAGGCGATGAAACGCTCTACGGTTTCGCGGCTGGCTTTAGATGCAGCGATCATATCAGTTGCCGCATTTTCAATCACTTTCGCAGCCGTTCCTTCGGAACTGAATGACTGCGAGATTTCGGCCTGTTGAATGCTGAGATATTCCAACCCCGTTGCCATGCGCTCTAATACCGCGTTCATTCCGCCACTGATTTTCTCAAGCTCTGAAATGGTCGGGTTCAAGCCTTTTATCGCGACTTCCGCTTGAGCGATTGCGGCTTTTTCCAAGGACTTGGAGGCAGATGAGATAGCCGTTTCAACAACTTTCTGATTCTTCTCAATAGAAGACTTTAAGGCGTTTGCAGCCTTTTCCTGGGATTTGACCAGACTGCTATATGATTGGGTCTGCGTCGTTTTTAAGTCTTTCAAAGTAGTCGCGATAGTCTTGGACGTTTGCTTCAGATTATCTGTATAGGCGCGGTCCAGAGCCTGTGCTGCTTCAGCGACAGCTTTTAATCTTTGTTCAACACCAGATAATTCTTTGGATTGTATCTTGCGCAGTTCATCTAAAAAGCTTTCTAGCGCTGTGCTGATCACTTTATCGACCTGGGCAGTTTTCTCCGATTGTAAGGCCTCGGCCTGTTTGCCTATGCCAGTGATTGTTGTCTTAATATCATTAATTGATGTTTCCATAAGGTCATAGCGATCGACCTGGAATTGGCGGTTTAAAACGCGACAAAATCGATCATAGGCAGAACGCCGCCAGCCCAATAGTGCGTTCAATGAAGACAAGCAGAACAAAGCTGTTGCTGTGGTGATGGAAAATGCAATTGTACCATGCATTATAGCGGTCATAAGAGATGGTGCGCTTGGTGAAGCCCATTCATTTAGAAACAACACGATCCCGCTTATAAACAATATCAGGATAGTGAATTGGAAAAATGCGGGCTTAATGGTATCGCGGCTGAGTTGGGAAGACGCAAAATAACCCGTGGCATCCGCTGTCGTTCGTGTTTTTGCCTTATTTTCCTCGTCAGTGTCGGCAACATCTTTGAAACTTGCAGAATAAGCGGTGGCAGAATCGAAAAAAGCATCATCGCCTTCAATATTGGCCAATAATGTTTTTATCTGTGGACCCCCCCGACGTGGGTATGCGATGGCGCCCTGGCAATTGCTTAAACGCCGAAAATCAAGAAATGCAAAAAGACCTGCCCCTGAAAATGTGAAGAGAAATACTGCCAAAGCCGCCATTGTGGCCCTTGCCATAGACGTTTCTTCTATAATCATCATCCAGTCGCGCTGTGCTGCGTTGGACGCGAGCAGGGGGATCAGGAATTTTAAAAGAACCGGCGTTAGAAAAAAAGCGGCAGCCGCTGCAAATGCGGCTGCGAAAACAATCCAAAAAAGGCGGAACATTCTGCCCCTCCCATAGGTGTTGATTATCTGATCTTAGATCATGCCCTCAACCATTTGAGAGCATAAATTACAGATCCCTGCAACCTTAACCATGGTTAAAAAGAATGAAATTAGGATGAAATTCGTGATAGTTCCAATTGTGTCGCGATAAAATGCCGCTAAACTCATATGGGTCGTTTTAAGGGGCGGCCATCAGGGGGATTGGGATATTCTGTGCGTATTTTGACCTTTTCGACATTATTCCCAAACGCTGCCCAGCCGAATTTCGGGGTGTTTGTCGAAAACCGCCTTCGCCACTTAGTCGAAAGTGGCCGTGTTGACGCCCAGGTTCTTGCTCCAATTCCTTTCTTCCCGTTTAAATCGAAGCTGTTCGGAGATTATGGTGCTTTCGCCCAGGCGCCTATGACCGAAATGCGCCATGGTTTAAAAGTCTCGCACCCACGTTATCTGGTTGTGCCTAAAATCGGCATGTATCTGACGCCGAATTTCCTTTTTCGAGCTGCATATAAAGCGGCTCAGGATATCATCGCTGATGGGTTTGATTTCGACCTCATTGATGCCCATTATTTTTTCCCCGATGGCGTTGCTGCGGCACAGCTTTCCAAGGCTTTGAACAAACCACTTCTGATTACGGCCCGGGGTACAGATATCAATCTTATCCCAAAGCAGGAAAGGGCCCGGAAACTGATTTTGCAGGCAGGTGAGCAAGCAAGTGAGATGATTGCGGTCTGTCAGGCATTGAAAGATGAAATGGTAGAGATTGGCCTGGATGAGAAGCACATTACAGTTTTACGCAATGGCGTTGATCTGAACGCTTTTGCACCAAAAGACAGGCGGGAAGCGAAAGCCAAATATCATGTGGGGGATAAAACCCTTGTTTCTGTTGGTGCTTTGATCGACCGCAAAGGGCATCATCTGACAATAAAAGCTTTAGCAGAACTTAAAGACTTTGAGCTTTTAATCGCTGGTGATGGGCCGGAGCGATCCAGGCTGGAGGCATTATGCCGGGATGAAAATGTTGAAAACCGAGTACGGTTTTTAGGGCGGGTTCCACATCAGGATCTGGCTTGGCTGTATTCGGCTGCGGAGGCATCGGTCCTAGCCTCAAGCCGCGAAGGTTGGGCAAATGTTTTGCTGGAATCTATGGCGTGCGGGACGCCTGTGGTTGCATCAGATCTATGGGGAACACCTGAATGTGTGGCCGTGCCGGCGGCCGGTGTTCTGATGAAAGAGTATTCTGTCTCGGCTTTGGTTGATGGTGTTCGAAAATTGTTTGATAACTTGCCTGAAAGAAGTGAAACAAGAAGCTATGCTGAGTATTTCAGCTGGGATGCTACAACACAGGGGCAGATCGATATAATGAACAGGGTGATCGAACAGTGAAAATCCTGATCATAACGGGGTTTTTCCCTCCATATTGTCCTCCGGCAACAACGCGCATGCCAAGTTTTGCCAGATATCTCTTGGATGAGGGGCATGATGTGCGGGTGATCTGCCCTTATCAAACGCAGTATAAGCCCTTTTTGAAACCTGGAATAGAGAAGGCGCGCATTACTTATATCCCTTATTTTGATGTGGATAGTCCTGCGCGTAATATCAAAGCTGCGGTATCAAAATTCCTTAATATCTGGCGAGACAGCAGTCGCTCTCAGAATACGGCGGATGTAGAAGCCACAATCCAGGCGGAGGAACCGGCACGGCGCAGGGCCACAGCAAAATTGCGCGCCTGGGCAGCGCATCTTTACATGATGCTTGTGCATTTCCCAGACCGTCAATGGACGTGGATACGTCCGGCGCGTAAAGCCGTTGATGTCATGTTTGAAAGTTGGAAGCCGGATATATTATTTGTCTCCACACCTCCTTATTCCCAGATGTTTTTAGCAAATAAGGTTGCACGTCAATATGGCATTCCCTGGGTCGCTGAATATCGCGATACCTGGTCAGTTCAACCCTATTATTCCTATCCTAAATTAAGACAGTCATTAGAGCTGAAGGTCGAAAGAGGGGTTGTCAAATCAGCTGATGCTTTGTTCGCTGTGACTTATTTAGCAGCAGAAGAAGTGGGTGCAGTTTTAGATCGCCAGATTTTAGTCGCCCGCAATGGCTATGATCAGGAGGATTTCGATGGCCTGACGGATAGAACCCCATTGGATCAAGAAGCCCTGACGATTATCTATGGCGGCGCTGTCTATGGTGGTTTGCGAGATCCAAGCCCTCTGTTTGAAGCCCTGAGCCTGTTGAAGTCAAGCGAAGGAAAATATCAGGTCATTATTTACACGAGTCAGCAGGATCAGATCGCAGCGGCCGCGCATAAATATGACGTTGAGTCCATGGTTGATCTTCGTGCACCCATAGAAAGGGAAGCTTTTCTTCAACTTGAGGTGCGCGCGGATGTCCTTCTGCTTTTACGCGGGACGGGCCGTAAAGAGGACAGTGTTGTCCCTGGAAAATTATATGAATATATCGGCGCACAACAGCCCATTCTCTGTTTAGGAAGTGTAACGGGGGAGGCCGTTGATATTGTGAGAGAAGAAAGACTTGGCCTGGTCTCAAATACGCCAAAGGATATCGCTGCTCAGCTTGAGACATGGTGGCGAGAAAAGGTGGTAGCTGATGGAAAACTCCCGTCACCGGATATAGAAGACCCTCAGCGGTACAGCCGGAAAAAGCAGTTTGAAAAGATATTAGAGCAATTTACTGCCCTGGTTCCGAAGGTCTGAGCTTTGCTCGCTTTTGTAAAGCTGGATATCTGTTAAACACATCATTTGGTATTTGGTCCGGTTCCAAGCCGTTTTGTTCAGCTTGAATGACTTTTAGCTGTCGAAGAGCGATGCCATAAGTTGCAATCATCATGACAATGAAATGGTAGAAAAGATCAAAGAGCGACATCGCGAGAAATGCCCCGCCGATAGCAAAACCAATAATGCCGGCTTGTAAGGCGACAGCGAGGTCTTTTGCCCATTTCAACTGCTCATATCCCTTGCAGGCTTTGATGACTTTCTGGCCCGTCAATATGGCTGTTGAAAATAGTAGGAAGAATAAAAATAAGCCGATAAATCCGTGTTCCGCGAGAACTTCGTAATAAATGGAATGAGAGGCTCTTAATTGAGCGCCCTCTGTAACATAGGGAATGGCGAAATAAGCATCGCTGAACGCGCCAAAGCCACTGCCGGTCAAGGGATAATCAAGCGCAATTCGCCAGGCATAGGCCCAGGATAGAATACGGCTGGTGGCGGACCCGTCTTCTTCATATTCGGTGATGGTCAGCATCCGCTCCGTCCAGCTTTCAGGCAGGAATGCAAATGCCAGCAGGGCTGCGATGGAGACGAAAGCCATTAAGGGGAGGCGCTGTTTTGAGCGCACGACAAGAAACGCTGTAACAGCGCCGAGCGTGACAAGCGCACCACGAGACTGAGTGCCAAGTGCAGCTGTCGTAAACAACATCAATCCTGCTAGACCGCCGAGCCTGATGAGCTTATGTCGACCATGTCCATAGGCGTAGAAGCAAAGCGGAATACACATGATGAGTGCGACGCCTAAATGGTTCCGATCTCCAATCATGCTTTTCGGTGGACCTGCGACGATGTGGCCGCCTCCGGTTAATAGGGTAAAGAAACCGCCTTTTGCTGCAAAGAAGCCCAGAGACAGCAGCATGACATAGATAAAGGCGTCCAAACGCACCCTTTTATTGATTAGTGCAGCCGTAATGAAGGTGAAGAGCATGACCTTGTAAAACCGGTCAAAACGCGGCCAGAATTCGTAAAGCCCCTGGTTCAACAGACTGGTCAAGGCGAACCAGAATGTGAGCAATATGAGGGATATAAGCAGGGGAGACCAGCTAAGGCGCCATTTCTCCCGTGCAACGAGCATCGAAAGAATTGTAACGCCGGCAACGACATCAAGCATGGGAACCTGATTGATGAAGCCACCCCAGGCCAGACGATGGGGGTTCATATATGAAATCCAGGACCAGACAAGAACGCCCACATGCGGTTTCAACAACGCCGGAGCTGTTGTCGCCAACATGATCATCAATATGAAAATCGTCCGAAGCACGTCCTTCTCCCACGTCCTTGAGAGTTTCCTAACCTAAAAAGCTTATGATATGTATAAATATCAACAGGAAATTCGTCTTGCGGGTGTTGAAGAGAAGGAAAGACCGAAATGGAGACGGTTGGATTTGGCATTTTTTGCCTTGCAGTTGCCGGGGTGATTTATTGGTCGCTGCTCTATGATGATCGCCTCGGTGAAGAGGATGATGGTCTGCTCCCGGATAAGACCTCTAATGATCAATAAATGTCTTCAGATAGGAGATGCAGGCGTTTTCGAGCTCTGCATGGCTTTGCGTCGTTGAAAAGACGTGATCGCTCCCTTTGATATAAATATCCTGCCACTGACTTGCTCGCCTGGCTTTTTGCCACAGTGGGTCTTTGTTCAACGCATGATCAAATGCCTCTCGAGTGTCGTCAAATTCTGAAGAAATATAGAGGATTGAGGGGCAAGTGGAAGCGGCCGTTGCCATCGCATGGCTAAGGCTTTGATCGCTTTGTGATGACAGGCTTGTTTTTAAGGTTTGCCCGGCAATTCGGGTTGAATTTCTCCATTTCCATTCCCCCGTAAAGACACGGCGCCAAAATGCTTTTGAGAACAACCGGCGACCATAGTAATTTTTTAACTGAGATTGGGCCTGAATTTTTTCGTCATCAATCCATGGGTTGGCAAGAATGACGCCCACGCAACGCTCTATATGATGATGGTTTAAGAGGGCGATGCTGGCACCTTCACACAGGCCGTAGAAGACGATTTGCTCAACATGGGGTTCCGTGTCTCTAAAGGCTTGAACCGCTGCACTGAGCTGTCCGCGGCGGTCTTGAATGCCTGTCCCGATGCCTTCGCTGTCGCCTTCACCGGCCCAGTCAAATCGAAAACAGGATATACCAATTTCTGACGCTCTTCTGGCCAGTTGTAAATATTGCCGGTGGGGTCCAACGCGATATTGAGGGCCGCCATTTAAAATGACCAGCCCGGTTGAAGATAAGCGGTCAGACCTGCCAGTGTGAACCATGGCCATGAGCGTGTCGTCGCGATAAGTAAAAGGGCAGGGACGGGTCACGTTTGCATCTCCTGATGCACAAGCTTTTCAGCAAAATCTGAGGTGTTCTCAGGCTCTACCTGTGCCCAGACGGGAGGCAGACCTTCAATGGGAAGAATGCGGCATGAACTGATATCTGTATCAGAAGGTTTTGAGGCTTTTATGCTTTCCATTAGATCGCTGCTTAATTCATAGCCCAACAGGTTGACATAGCCTTGCTGCGCCAATTCTTCTTCAATGACCCTTCTGCTCGAAGATTGTCCGCCATATTGTGAGGAAATGAAGGTTTCGGCAATAATGCGGGCGCGAATGAGCTGATGAATGAAACGTTCCCCATTAACCTCTGGTGCGATGAGAGAAATTGAGCTGGGGTCAATGTTGCACTTCAACGCAAGAAGTGCGCCCAGCCGGATGGCTGTTGTTTCGACGGAAGAATTACCCACCTTTTGTAAATATTTCTGTGCAGTTTTAACGTCGCTTAGCCAGATATCCCAGTTTGCGTCTTTGAAATTGCCTTCACTTTCACCCGTGCCATATAAATCAAGGATCAATGCGCCATGCCCCCGTCTTTGATAGGCGCGGGCAAGGTCATTCATGAATCTGCGGCAACGATTCATTTCCTCGCCAAAAGGCGGGATAATCAAATGTGTTGGTTGAGATGGAGACGCGGAATAATGAAGAGCGAATAAACGCCCCGCTGTGCCGTCCAGAAATAAGGGATCCGGTGCTTTTCTATGTGAATCAGTTTGCAGATTTTGCCTCAACAAAGTCACATAGGGCTCCTACATCAATAAAAATATCGGCACTGATTTCATCGTCGTCAATGAGGATATCGAATTGTTCTTCAAGCGCGGTTAACAATGTTGCGACTGCCATGGAATCAAATTCCGGCAGGGCACCCATCAGCTCGGTACTACGGTCTAAACCCTTGGCTCGTGCGCCTAAATTCAATACATCACCAATAACACGGCACACGGACTGTTCAACGGACATAGTTTATACCATCATTAGGATAATTTAGAATCTGTTGCCTTATACCGACTTGAATAAGGCTTGCAAAGCATGGCGTTTGGGGGTTCGCTAAGACATGTCCATTTTCAGCAGCATTAAAGACCATGGCTTCCGCGTGACATGCGCCTATGCGCTCCATAATGTGCTGCGGAAATTCGGTTGGGGCGACGTCCATTATTATGGGTTTTTCAGTCAGCCATTGGGGGATGCGGCTTTGCCTCGCGCTTATCATGCGCAGATTATTGAGGCACCCGGCCCAGTGGCGCATTTGATCGGTCTGCCCGAAGGTGTGGCGCGGGAACGGTGCGAAGCCGGGGCCATATGCGTGGGCACTTATTATGGGGAACAGCTGATTGGGGCCCTCTGGTTTTCGCCTTTACCCTTTAAAGAAGATGAAGTGAACGCACTCTATGATATTGGCGAGGGTGGCAGGCGAGATTGCTGCTGGGATTTTGGCGTCTATATCGATCCGGAGTGGCGCGCAAGCAGGGCTTTTGCTGCGGTGTGGGCCGCAGGCGCGCGCGCAATGCGGGATATGGGATATGTCAAAAGCTTAAGTCGAATTTCTTTGTATAATGAGGCATCCACAGCTGCGCATCGCCGCTTGGGCGCGAGGGAATTCGGTCGTGCCTGGTTTATTCATGTGGGTCATCTACAGATAAGCATTTCAAATCTCAGGCCCTGGTTGCATATAAGCAAAAAAAATGGCCCTGCGCCGGTGTTTGATATGGAAATAAGAAATAGCCAGTCATGATGAATTATGCAGCAAATTGGGTTGATTGTATTGCGGAACGGGCAAAGGCAGACCCTGAGGCAATAGCGCTGGTAAAGGGCGATGACCAACTTTCTTATCAGGACCTTTGGCGGCGTTCCGGACAATTTGCGGCCTTTTTAATACAGTCCGGTTTCACCAAAAATGCCCGTGTCGCATTCTACCTGCCTAAGTCAATTGAAGCTGTTGTTGCGCTCGTTGGGGTTGCGCGTGCTGGCGGCACGGTGGTGCCAATTAACCCGGCTTTAAAAGTCGATCAGTTTTCGCATATCATCAATGATGCGGGTACTGACATTTTAGTCACGGCACAAGCGCGGCTTCGGTCATTGCAGACGCAGCATGAGATTTGCAAACAGGTTATCTGCGTTGATGATATGAAATTGGATGAAGCATTATCTCTGGACATGCCGGTGGATGTTTCAACGAAGGACTTGTGCATCTTGTTTTATACGTCGGGAAGCACAGGCAGACCCAAGGGCGTGATGGTGACCCACGATAATATGAAGGCCGGCGCAGAGATTGTCGCCTCATATCTTGGCCTGCGACAGGAAGATCGAATTCTTTCTCTTCTTCCCTGGAGTTTTGATTATGGCTTTAATCAGCTGGCGGGAGGATTTCAGGCTGGCGCAACGGTCGTGTTGATGGACTTTTTGCTGCCACAGGATGTGCCTCGTCAGATAGAGCGTCATAGGATCACAGTGTTGGGGTGCGTGCCGCCTTTATGGCACCAGCTGATGGATGTTGATTGGTCAGATCAGGCGCGCAAGGGGCTGCGTATTGCCACAAATACGGGGGGGCGTGTATCTCGTATATTGTCTGCCCGATTGAAAGACTGTTTTCCTAATGCGAAACTGTTTTTGATGTATGGTCTAACGGAAGCTTTTCGGTCCACCTATCTCGACCCCGCACAGGTGGAGAGGCGTCCTGACAGTATTGGGAAAGCCGTGCCGGGCGAAGAAGTTCTTATTGTGAATGACCAAGGCGAAATATGCCGGCCCGGAGAAATCGGTGAGCTTGTTCACACTGGTAGACTAGTTGCTGCGGGGTATTGGCAAGACGAATTACGGACAGCCCGTCGATTTAAAGCCCCGCCAAAAGCATCACGGTATTTTGGGACATCACAATTGTCCGTCTTTTCCGGTGATAAAGCCCGATATGATGAGGACGGATTTATCTATTTTATTGGTCGGGATGATGAAATGATAAAAACATCTGGCTACCGTGTCAGCCCGACAGAAATCGAAGAATTGGCCATGTCCTGCCATGGCGTTGGTCAGGCATTTGCTTGTGGTGTTGATGATGAACGCTTGGGGCAGTCCATCGCGCTGGTTTTAGAATCTGAAAAGGGCCTGTCTGAGGCCCAGAGCGGTTTTTTAAGTGAATTTAAAGGTAAAGCGCCAAATTTCATGGTTCCTGGAACGGTTATCTGGATGGAAAACCTGCCGATTGGGCCACATGGTAAACTAGACCGAACAGCCTTGGCAGCTATCGTAATGAGGGGTGAATAATATGAGTGCAAAACCACATGCGCCGATATTCGCCTTTGGGCAGTCAGAAAATTGCCTGACCGTTGGAGGGGTGAATGTCAAAGAGCTGTCGCAAAAATACGGCACGCCGCTGTTTTTATATGAGCGCAAATTTTTAGATCAACGCGTGGCAAAGTTGCGGGCCGCGATGCCGGACAGATTATCCATTCACTATGCCGTTAAAGCAAATCCCTTTGTCGATGTGGTGAAACATATAAGTGGCCTATGTGATGGCCTGGATGTTGCGTCCAAAGGGGAGTTGGCCTTAGCACTTGAAACAGGGACGAAGCCGAAAGATATCAGCTTTGCAGGTCCAGGCAAAAGAGATGAAGAATTAGAAGCGGCCGCATCTTCGGGCTGCCTCATTGTTTTGGAATCTCTCAATGAAGCCAAAAGACTAGGCGCCATAGCGGCGCGATTAAATGTGCGTCCACCGGTTGCTTTACGTCTCAATCCGGACTTTGAGCTAAAAACTGCAGGGATGCGGATGTCTGGAGGACCGAAGCCATTTGGGGTGGATGTTGAACAAGCGCCGGATATCCTTCGTCAATTGCCTGAGCTGGGCTTGGATTTTCAAGGCCTTCATATTTTCACCGGGTCTCAGAATTTGAGAGAAGATGCGCTTCTCGAGGCTTATGAAAATATTTTTGCGCTTGTCGACCGTCTTCTGCCTGAACTGCCAGGGCCCTTGAACTGGTTGAATATCGGCGGGGGCCTTGGTGTGCCTTATTTCCCTGGGGATACACATCTGGACATCGGTGTTATCGGAGGTCGATTGAGCCAGACGATAGACGCTCTTGGTTCTTCCTATGATAGATGCGAAATCGTTATGGAGCTAGGCCGATATCTGGTGGCTGAAGCGGGCGTCTATATTTGCGAGATTGTGGATAAAAAGATATCGCGTGGGGAAATTTTCCTAATCACTGATGGCGGGCTTCATCATCAATTGGCTGCATCCGGAAATTTTGGTCAGATACTTCGGAAGAACTACCCGGTTGCAATAGCGAATAAATTGTCGGGCTCTGAGAAAGAGCAGGTCAATATTGTGGGCTGTCTTTGTACGCCGCTTGATCGTTTAGGGGATAAGCTTGACCTGCCAAAAGCAGATGTTGGTGATGTCGTTGCTGTGTTTCTTGCGGGCGCTTATGGTGCTAGCGCCAGTCCGGCTGATTTCTTAGGCCATGGAGCGGCAAGGGAAGTTCTTGTGTAAACCGTATCAAATAATTGAAACTTCCCCAACTTAGCTTGTTGTCGATATGGTTAACCAAGTTTTTAAATATTTTTAACCATACTGTATTTACAATACTCTATAATTGCGGTCTTAAAGTTGGACAAATTCTCTTTAGGGGCTTAGTCTTACACTTAGATTTCGCGATTTGCGGATTGGTTGGGGAAATGGCTGCTGGGGCGCAGCATAGGAAAAGCATCGTCTCTTAAAAAGAAGAGATGAAGAGTGAGGCAAAATATGATGTTGGCGAAAAAAATTCTCTTTGCAATTTGTGCGCTTGGTCTGCTTGCGGCCTGTGACACCACGGACGGAGGTCAATTACCTTCAGCGCAATTTGTTGCACCAAATGAAGGGCCTGGGCCGAATTATATCATTGGGCCATTGGATGGCCTGCAAATTTTCGTTTGGCGGAACCCTGAACTGTCAACGACAGTTACAGTCCGTCCGGATGGTCGAATTTCTGTTCCATTGATTGAAGATCTGGCGGCCACGGGGAATACGCCAACTCAATTGGCGCGTTCAATTGAAGAACAATTGAAAGTTTATATTCAAAACCCGATTGTGACGGTTATCGTATCCGGGTTCCAAGGGCCATTTGCCCAGCAGGTTCGTGTGGTTGGTGAAGCGGCAGAGCCGCAATCTATTCCATATCGTGCAAATATGACATTGTTGGATGTCATGATTGCCGTTGGTGGGATTACGGAATTCGCCTCTGGCAACCGGGCACGGCTTGTTCGCTTTGATGGCGGAAGCGGAAGCCAAAATGAATATCGTGTACGAATCGATAGCTTGCTGAAGGATGGTGATATTTCAGCGAATGTCCGGATCGAACCGGGCGATGTGATCATCATTCCAGAAAGCTTCTTTTAAGACTTGAGCTATTTTGCAGCGATGGAAAGCGGGTTTTCCATCGCTGCATCTGCTTCTTCGAATGTTGGGTCGGTTTATATAAGCGGATTGAAATCAAAAGCTTCGCTCGAGGCCTCAACTATATGAGGAAGTCCTGGTTGCGTTGTTTGTGTATTGACAATAGCGCCAAATGACAAAGTAAAGACAAAGTGTTTTTTGTGAACGAGCTGGTAACAACATTGTTGTAATCTTCGGCTTATTAAATTGAATACTTTGATCGCACAAGAGAGGGCAGGGTTGGTTCGTCGCTTTCATTGAAATGAGTGAACCGCGCTGGAGTGGACACGATGGACGCTTTATTAGTTCAAATCAAAACGGTCTTCTACGGTATCTGGCGTAGAAAATGGTATGCCGTTGCAGCAGCATGGTTCGTTTGCGCTGTTGGCTGGATATTGGTCAGCCGTATTCCTGACAGCTATGAAGCGTCTGCACGGGTTTATGTTGATACAAACTCCGTTTTGCCTGCATTGATCCAAGGCCCCATTGGCCCTAATGTCTATGGTCAGGTTGATGCCATGCGCCGGACTTTGGTAAGCCGTCCGAATATGGAAAAAGTCATTCGGCGTGTTGACCTGCATCTGACCGTTGATGATGAGATCGGGATGGATAATCTCATCGTTGAGTTACAGAAGAATATCAATATCCGTGGCCAGGGGCCTGATCTTTTTGAAATCTCATTTTTAACCAATGATAAAAATCTGTCGGACCGCGAGCGTGCGGAAATGGCCAGGCGTGTTGTTGAAAACCTGGTTTCTATCTTTTTCGAGGCAAATATCTTTGGTGCGCAGAATGATCTGAGGGAGGCTCGGCGCTTCCTTGATGAGCAAATAGCGGATTATGAGCGTCAGCTGGATGAAGCAGAGCGCCGCCGGGTTGCGTTTGAGCAGCAGAATGTCGGTTGGCTTCCTGGTGAGAACAACTTCATCAGTCAATTGACTGCGGCGAAAACCGCACTTTATGAGACGGATGACCGTTTGCAGGAGTTGGGTCTGATCCGAAGAGAGTTGGAGCGGCAACTGACGGGCGGAGCTTCAGCAGTGAAAGGCGCAGGTGTTTCCACACTTGCAACCGGCCCTCTTGCAGAACGCATTAAGGTTGTGCAGCAGCAAATTGACTCCCTCCGACTTAGGGGGTTTACGGATAAGCATCCTGACGTCATTGACGCCCAGGCTCAGCTGGATATGTTGTTGGCGGATCAAGAAGAACTGGCGAATGATCCTGATTCAGGTCTCGGCAATCCGATTTTTGATGAGATACGGATCAAATTGGTTGATGTCGAAACGCAGATTGCGAGCTTGCAGGGCCGTCGCATTAAACTTGACCGCCAGATTTCCGATCTTGAAGGGAAAGCTAAAATTATTCCCGAGGTCGAAGGGGAAATGGCGAAGCTCAATCGCGACTATGAAATTCTAAAGCGAAAATTTGAGCAATTGATTTCCAGTCGAGAAGACGCACGCTTGGCCCAGGATGTCGACGCGCGGACAGATAAAGTGAATTTCCGTATCATTGACCCGCCGGAACTGCCGCGGGTCCCTGTGGCTCCCAATCGCGTTCGCCTGTTAAGCATCATAATGGTTATGGGTGTGCTGTCCGGCGTTGGAATAGCCTTTGTCATATCTCAACTGCGGACGACTTATTTAACTGTTGATGGGCTTCGGTCCGCATTCCCAGTGCCTGTATTGGGGGCGATTTCAGGTATTCCGTCCCCGCAGAAGAAAAACAGACAGAAATTGGAAGCAGCGTGCTTTGTTGTGATTTTCATGGCGCTGCTTATTGCTTATGGACTGGTTATGGCCTTTGAAATTATCCAGCCGACAAGTGGCATTATCTAGGTGGCTGTAGTGGGTGGCGCGTTACAAGATAAAAGGATGTCGGCATGGATTTTATAGAAAGAGCTGCAAAGAAGATGGAAGAGAAGAATAAATCCTCACTTCTTGAGCGGGCTGTCGATAAGATGGTCGGCGAACCTGCGCCTTCGAAAGAGACGAAAGCGCCTGCAGCGCCGCAACCAAGGACAGAAGACGCGAAACCAGCCAGGAAGAGCCGACAAGGGTCAATTGATCTGGTTTCACTGCGTGAGCGTGGCTTCATTGTTCCTGACGCCCCACCAAATGTGACGGCAGAAGAGTTCAGGCTTATTAAGAGAAGCCTGCTGGTTCATGCTGCCGAACGCCATCATGGCGGTCCGAGAAACAGTAATCTGATCCTTGTGACCAGTGCTCAACCAGGTGAGGGAAAGACTTTCTGCTCGATAAATCTCGCTTTATCTATCGCAAGTGAACAGGATTATACGGTTCTGCTCGTCGATGCCGACTTCGCCAAGCCGGAAGTCTTATCGACACTTGGTGTTGAAGGTGGCAAGGGTCTGGTTGATGTGATTGTGGATCGAAGCCTTGACCTGTCCGAATGTCTTATTCGGACCAATGTGCCCAATCTGGCGGTTTTACCGGCCGGGCGGCAGCATCATCTGACAACAGAGTTACTGGCCAGCGACCGGATGGAAGAGATTGTGGAAGAAATTGCGCAACGCTATCCGGACCGTATCATCATATTTGATTCTCCACCCGCGCTTGCAAGCAGTGCTGCCGCGGTCTTGGCGATGCATATGGGTCAGACGGTGTTTGTTGTCGAATCTGAACGCACCAGTGAAACCCAGGTGAAGGAAAGTTTGTCACTGCTGACGGCTTGTCCTAATGTAAACATGATTTTGAATAAGACACAGGTCAACTTCGCTGAACATAAATTTGGCACCTATTATGCCTATGAAGGCCGTGAATAAAAACAATATCAGCCGTTAAGGAAGACGGGGACGTGAAACAAATAAGGGGTGTGGGGTTGTGAGGACAAAGAATTACAAAAGGCAAATTCTTTTATTTTGCGCTCTGCCGGCAATTTTGAGCGCGACCAGCTATTCCTGGGCGGAGGTCACGATTGAGCCGAAGGTTCAATTGCAGGCAATTTTTACGGATAATGTTGAACTGACCGGCACGGATACCGAAGGCGATTTAATATTTGCGGCCACGCCAGGGTTGACCATCGGGATTGACAGAAATCGGGCCCGGGGCAGCATTGATTATAATCTGTCCGGATTTTTCTCCACTCATGACACGTCAAGGAGTGAAATCCGCCATCGTTTAAATGGTTTCGTTGAAGGCGATGTCGTCCGCGATTTGTTTTCCATTCGAGTAGATGGATCAGTTGGACAACAATTTGCTGATGTTTCCGGACCGATCTCTGCAAACACCGGTAACTTCACAAGCAATCGCAGAACAGTGCAGGGGTATTCAGTCACACCCCGCCTTTACCATGAATTTGGGAGCTTTGGTCAGGGCGAGCTGGCTTATACCTTTGGGTATAGCCGTTTTGAAAATGATAATGACAATCCAAATTCTCTTTCCCTTTTTGACTCCAGACGCCACAGGGCGCGCGCATCATTTGACAGCGGTTCACGATTTACACGATTGAGCTGGGGGCTGAGTGGCTTTTATGACCGTGTGAAACGTGGAAATGGAAATGAGTTTGAAGCGGTGGAAGGCAAGCTCGCCCTCGCATATGCATTGGGTCGGAAGATCAAACTTGTCAGTGATTTGGGTTACGAAGATTTTGAAGACGCTACATTAGGGCGAGATGAAGATGGATTTATCTGGAACGCTGGAATTAATGTAACGCCAAGCCGAAGAAGCGAGTTTGAATTCCGCGCCGGTGAACGTTTTGGCGATTTGGTTTTCTCTGGTAACGCGCTGTATCGTATTGACTCAAGGCACACTATTTCCGGCAACTATTCCGAAGACATTCAAGTTTTCGGCCGTGGTAATATTGACCGTATCGGCTTGATCGAAGCTATTTTACGCGGCATACCCGTTGATGAAAACGGCGTTCCTGTCTCTGCGGGATCTCCAGGCTTTGAATTGACCAATTTTGCCTTCAGGCAGAAGAGAGCTTCTTTGTCTGTCTCAAGGTCGTCTCGCTTTTTCCAGACAACATTGACCGGATTTTGGGAACGTCGCCGCTTTGCTGCGGAGCCTGATGCCCGTATCTCTTATGGCGGATCAATTAATCTGGGTTATACGATTGATTCGAAACAAACAGCAAATATCGGCGGGACTTATCGTAACTCAGATTTGACGAACGGCTCTACGAATGAATTTTTCAGCCTGTCGACAAGCTATGATGTGCGTCTGACGGAAGTTTTGACTGGCTCAGCGCGCTATGTGTATTCAAGGCGCCTGGGGTCCAGCGGTATCAACCTTAGTGAAAACGCGGTGATCCTGACGATCGGTGCTGCGTTTTAGAGTACATGGATGTACGCAGAATTTTTTAAATTATCGGGTCGACCATTTCAGCTCACGCCTGATCCGCGGTTCTATTTTGAATCACGGACGCATAGAAAGGCGATGGCCTATCTCACCTATGGCATTAGCCAGGGGGAAGGCTTTATTATCATCACAGGGGATATAGGGGCTGGCAAGACTACTTTGGTTGGACATGTTCTGGATACTCTGGACCAGACAAAATTCTTATGTGCCAGCGTGGTGACCACACAAATAGATGCTGATAACACCTTGAGGATGGTGGCGCAGGCTTTTGGATTAAAAGCGGAAGGCCTTGATAAAGCGACGCTTTTAGGCCGTATGGAGAACTTCCTTCGCAAAGAGGCCTCTGCCGGGCACCGCGTTATTCTGATTGTCGATGAAGCGCAGAATTTGCCTATTGAAGCTTTGGAAGAATTGCGCATGCTGTCTAACTTTCAAGAGGGTGACAGAGCGTTATTACAGACCTTTCTGCTGGGCCAGCCGGAATTTCGGCAGAAGCTCGCGCATTCTGAACAGTTGGAGCAACTGCGGCAACGGGTGATTGCCACCCATCACCTTGAGCCAATGGGTGTTGAAGAGGTGGGGGAATATATCCATCACCGCCTGCGCCTCGTAGGGTGGGAACAGGACCCGCAATTTACCGAAGAAGCTTTTGAGCGCATCCATTTCTATTCCGGCGGCGTACCCAGACGACTGAACACATTGTGCTCCAGGCTGTTGCTGTATGCAGCTATTGAAGAAATTCACATCATTGAAGATGGGATTGTAGAAGAGGTTATTGCCGACCTGCAGTTGGACAACACACCTATGACTGGCCCAAAACACCAGTTGTCAGAAGAGGAAGAGAAAAGCCATTTAGGTGCATTGCCAAAAAGCAATGGCGTTCAAAATGGCAATCATACGGGTGCCTCCGGTGATATAGAAATCGGTGCTCTTGCTGCGCGGCTTGATGAAATAGAGCGCAAGATTGAAATTCAAAATGCCACATTAAAACAAACACTTGGTATCTTAACCACTTGGATGGAAGCTGAAGCGGATGAACAAAGCGGTTGAGCGTTCATCACCTTCACATCCCGATATCATCAATGCGATGTCCGTCGATGTGGAGGAGTTCTTCCAGGTTGGTGCGTTTGAGACTTGTATAGCCAAAGCGGACTGGGATAGTTTTGAAAGCCGTGTCGAGCGCGCCACTCATGACATTCTGGATCTCTTTGACGCCTATAGTGTTAAAGCAACCTTTTTCTGCCTTGGCTGGGTTGCAGAACGGCATCCATCTTTGGTCCAGCGCATTGTCAATAATGGCCATGAGCTGGCCAGCCATGGCTATGATCATGCGCGTGTCTTCACCTTGGATGAGCGTCGGTTCCGGGAAGATGTGCTTAAGACGCAGGATATTCTAAGCACGATTTCAGGCGCGCCCATAAAGGGATACCGCGCCCCAAGCTTTTCCATTGATGAACGCACGCCTTGGGCACATGGAGTGCTGGCTGAATTGGGCTATCAGTATTCTTCCAGCGTTTATCCCGTAAAAACAGATCATTATGGCATGCCGGATGCGCCGCGTTTCGCATACAGGCCTGATGGCGGGGCGCTTCTAGAGGTCCCAATGACGACCGTGCATCTGTTTAATCGACAATTTCCGTCTTCAGGTGGCGGTTATTTCAGATTGTTGCCTTATAAAGTGTCAAAGCATCTGATTTCCAATGTGAATGAAAAGGACGGGCAGGCCGCTATTTTTTACATGCACCCTTGGGAAGTGGATCCGGGGCAACCACGACAAGAGCGCGCACCGTTAAAATCACGCTTGCGGCATTATGTGAACTTGCACCGGACGAAGATGAAATTGGAACGGCTTTTGAAAGATTTTCGGTGGGGCCGCATGGATGATGTGTTTTTAAGCGATTAATAGCGTTTGGGAGAGGGCGTTGGCCGTCAAATACCTTGATCATAGTGATAAATCCCGGTGGGATGACTATGTCTTGCGCCACGAAGACAGCACGCCTTTCCATTTAACCAAATGGTCAGATGCGGTGGAAAGCGGTTTCCGGCAGAAAGCCTATCTTCTATATGTGGAGGATGGCGGTGAGGTTGCCGGTGTCTTGCCGCTTATTCATGTGAGTAGCCTCTTTTTTAAACCAGCATTGATCTCATGCGGTTTTTCCGTTTACGGCGGGCCATTGGCGAATGACCCTGCTGCTCATGAGGCCCTTGATGCGGAAGCCCGTGATTTGGCCCGCCGTCTGGGCGTGGATGTCATTGAATATCGCTCTCAACATGTCATCAGGCCTCATTGGGTTCATAAATCCGATATCTATGCGACCTTTAAAAAGGCGATAAATCCGGATAGTGAAGTGAATATGAAGGCAATCCCCAGGAAGCAGCGGGCTATGGTTCGCAAAGCGATGGGGTTTGACCTGACCTATGATATCCAGCACCAAGGGGATGATCATTTTTATTTATATTCAACGAGCCTGAGAAATTTGGGAACACCGGCCTTTCCCAGGCGGTTTTTCGAAGCGTTGCTGACTGGTTTCGGCGATGACTGTGACATATTGACGGTGCGCCATGAGGGTCGCGCCATCAGCAGTGTTTTATCCTTTTACTTTAAAGACGAAGTCCTTCCCTATTACGGCGGAGGAAGTGCGGATGCACGCACCTATGCGGCAAATGATTTTATGTATTGGTCCTTGATGGAACATGCGCGGGAAAAAGGCTGTACCTCCTTTGATTTTGGGCGATCGAAAATTGGGACAGGTGCGTTTTCATTCAAGAAAAACTGGGGCTTTGAGCCGCAGAACCTTCATTATGAATATGATTTATTGGATGGCGCAGAAATGCCGGATGTTAATCCGATGAATCCAAAATATCAGTTGATGGTGTCTTGCTGGCAGAAGCTTCCCCTGTTTCTGGCAAATGCGATGGGACCAATGATCAGCCGGGGTCTGGGCTGATGGCGAATATCCTGTTTCTTGCACATCGCATTCCTTATCCCCCTGATAAAGGGGATAAAATCCGCTCCTGGCACATATTACGCTATTTAGCGAAAACACATCGGGTCTATCTGGGGTGTTTCGTCGATGATCCAGACGATATGAAGCATGTGTCAGTGCTGGAAGACTATTGCGCTGAAGTGCAGTGCCTGCCTTTGAACCGTAGAGCGGCGACCATCAAAAGCCTGAGTGCAATATTATCTTCTTCGTCCTTATCCGTTCGCTTTTATAAAAGCCAAGCGATGAAAAAATGGGTGAGAGACCTGCTGGCGCGCGAACAGATTGATTATATCTACGTTTATTCATCGACAATGGCGCAATTCGTTTTGATTGAAAACCGCGGTGATATTCCGGTCTTAATGGACTTTGTGGATGTTGATTCTCAGAAATGGACGCAATACTCCAGATCCAAGATGTGGCCGTTATCATGGCTTTACGCCTATGAAGGGCGCGCATTGCTGCGGGAGGAGCTCCGTATTGCCAGCCTTGTCGATGAAAGTCTGTTTGTCTCCGACGCAGAAGCAAATTTATTCAAGGCATTGGCACCAGAAGCCCGGCATGTGGACGCAATGCCAAATGGCGTCGACTTCAACGATTTTTCGCCTGATGAATGGGAGGCAGCATCGCTTGAATCGGGCCAGCATTTGGTCTTCGTTGGGGCGATGGATTATTGGGCCAATAGAGAGGCGGTCCGATGGTTCGCCCAAACATGTTGGGGCGAATTGAAAAAGCGCTGGCCAAAGCTGAGCCTTTATATTGTTGGCAGTAACCCTCATGCAGATGTTCTTAAACTGGCTGATACGCCGGGCGTATATGTGACTGGACGTGTCGATAAGGTGCAGCCTTATTTAAAGGCGGCGGATGTGGTGATCGCACCCCTTCGCATTGCCCGTGGCATTCAAAATAAAGTGCTGGAAGCGATGGCCATGGCAAGGCCGATTGTGGCCAGCCCGGAAGCTGCTGAAGGGATAGACGTGCAAAATGGTCAGGAGTTACTGATTGCTGATGGGGCTGAGGCTTTTATTGCAGCGATTGAGGTTTGTTTGAAGGACAGTCAAAAAGCCTGCGATATGGCGCAAAAGGGGAGAGAGAAAGCCATTTCTTCCTATAGTTGGGATGCTCAACTGGCGCGCCTGAGCAGTTTATTAGCAACTGATAAAGCGGATGCTGCTATGGTGCATTCGGAATTGCGTGGAGGGGGCAGCTAAATGGACAGTAAGACGGTTCAGACCTGGCGTGTATATGGTGCGATCTGGTGCCTGGCCTTGGCTGTGGCTGCCTTCATCATGCGGGATGCGATATCTGTCATGGTGAACACATGGTGGGTGTCGGCGACATTTAATCATGTCTTATTGATCCTTCCGGTCTTTTTGTGGCTGGTCTGGCAAAGAAAAGATGCGCTTTCTGCACTAACTCCTGCTCCATTCGCCTTGGGTATATTGGCTGTTATCGGGGCAACAGGGTTCTGGTTTGCCGGCTTTGTTGCCGATGTTATGGTTGTGCAGCAATTCGGCTTTGTCTTTACGATACAGGCAATCACACTGGCCATTCTTGGTTTGAATGTCTTCCGCGCCTTGTTGTTCCCGCTTTTTTACATGATTTTTCTCGTCCCATTTGGGGAAGGGCTCATACCACCTCTGCAGGATTTAACGGCCGCGGCCATTGTTAAAGGCCTGGGTTTTGTAAATATTCCGGTTTATGTGGATGGAACCTTGTTGTTAACCCCGACAGGGCAATTCACCGTTGCTGAAGCCTGTTCGGGCGTCCGATATCTTATTTCCACCGTCGCTTTAGGCGCTTTATTTGCCAATATTGCCTTTAAAAGCTGGAAGCGCCGTCTGGCAATTGTGGTCATATCTGTCCTCATGCCCATTGTGGCGAACGCAATAAGAGCATTTGGGATCGTTTATGTCGCTTATTTGACTGATAATGAATATGCGGCTGGTGTGGATCATATTATTTATGGCTGGGTGTTTTTTGCGATTGTGACTTTGGCTTTGCTGATGATCGGGATGAGCTTTGCTGATCGCCCCGTAGATGACCCGCCTGTGAATGTTCACGCTATTCTGGCAAAAGCTGTTCAAACCGTTAGCCAGCAGAAAACCCGTATGACCGCAGCTGTCGTGCTGGCTGTTCTCGTCATGGCTGCTCTCTATGCGCAGTATATTCAAAGCCGTGTACCTGATCGTGAGATTTCTGAATTTGCTGTGCTCCTTCCACCATCCGGATGGGACACTGTAGCTGACAGGCAGATTAACTGGTCACCCATATATCTGAATGCGGACGCAGAGCGTATGGAGCATTTTCAAAAGGGTGCCGATATCATCAGCGTCTATCGTGTCAGATATAATAATCAAGATGATAAGAGAGAGCTTATCCGCTTCGGGAATACCATTATTTCCCCTGATGATTATTGGAATAGAACTGGCAGTTCTCGAAAAACCATAGAATGGAATGGGCAGAGTGTTGAAGTTCTTGAGACGCAGTTAAATGCTGCAAATGGGGTGATCCGTGATGTCTGGCAGGTATTTTGGGTGAATGACCAAAATATAGCCGGTGATTTGGAAGGAAAGCTTCAAAGCGTTTTTGCCCGATTATTTGGAGGAGAACTGGCCGTTGGCAGTGTCGTGATCTCATCCAGGCGTTTTGGCGCAGGGAGCAACAACGAAGACTTGATGCGCCGCTTTGTCTCTGAATTGCCAAATATTGATGTTCTTCTTAACGATGCGCCAACTGTTTTGGCTGAGCAAGAAGATGGTAGCTGATGTGTGGGATTGCAGGCATATTTGACAGGCAGGGTCGATCAGGCGTCAGCGAACGCTTGATTAAAGCCATGACCGCCAGGCTCAGTCATCGGGGCCCGGACGGCGATGGGCATTTTATCTCAGCCCCTGTTGCATTGGGCCATCGGCGGCTGTCGATTATCGATCTAGCGGGCGGGGCACAGCCGATGGCATCTCCTGATCAGACCCATGTGGTGACGTTCAACGGTGAAATCTATAATTTCCAAGAGATCAGACAAGACCTGTCCTCACTCGGGGCTGTATTCGACACCCAAAGTGATACGGAAGTTCTTTTGAAAGCTTATCGTCAATGGGGTGTTGACTGCGTAAAGCGGCTGCGTGGCATGTTTGCTTTTGCCTTATGGGATGCGGACCGTCGCGCGCTTGTCCTTGCACGCGATCGTTTTGGTAAGAAACCGCTGCACTATACGGAAACTTCTGAAGGGCTATTTCTATTCGCTTCAGAGATCAAAGCACTTCTGCTTCATGATAGCGTGCCCAGGCAATTTAGAGATGACGCGGTAGAGGATTATTTCGCCCTGGGTTATGTCCCTGACCCAAAGACAATATTTGCTTCGGTCCATAAATTGCCTGCGGGCCATATCATGGAAATTGAAGAAGGGAGGGAGCAGCCAAGGGTTTTCGCCTATTGGGATTTGAGTTTTGAACGTGAGACCCGTGGATCGTTTGAAGATCTTAAAGCGGAAATGCTGGAACTGCTGGAAGAATCTGTACGATTACGCATGATCTCTGACGTGCCTTTAGGCGCGTTTCTGTCGGGTGGCGTTGATTCAAGTGCCATTGTGGCGTTGATGTCAAAAATCTCATCGTCCCCGGTCAACAGCTGTTCCATCAGCTTTGATGAAGCGTCGCTTGATGAAAGCAGCTATGCGCGTGATGTCGCAACGCGGTTCCAGACCAGTCATTTCACAAAACAGGTCGCCGTTGATGATTTTGATCTTATCGATCGCCTGGCGGATGTGTTTGATGAGCCATTTGCCGACGCCTCGGCCTTGCCGACTTACCGCGTCAGTCAGCTTGCCCGTCAGCACGTGGCTGTAGCTCTGTCAGGTGATGGCGGCGATGAGATGTTGGCGGGTTACCGACGTCAGCGCCTTCATATGGGAGAGGAGCATGTTCGGAATATCCTGCCTCTGGTTGTAAGAAGGCCGTTTTTTGCGACATTAGGGCGTTTATATCCAAAGTTGGATTGGGCACCGCAGATGTTTCGGGCGAAATCCACTTTTCAATCTCTGGCGCTGGAAAGTGCTGAGGCGTATTTCCATTCAGTCTCAATCATGGGGGATGAGGAACGCTCCCGGCTTTTCTCTCCGCACTTCAAAGCGCGTTTAAATGGGTATCAGCCGCAAGAGGTGTTCCGCAAGGTGGCGGAGCATGCGCCGACCAATGACCCATTAGGATTTATTCAATATCTGGATGTGAAAACAAATCTTGTTGGGGATATTCTGACAAAAACCGACCGGGCAAGCATGGCACATGGACTGGAAGTTCGGGCGCCATTTCTCGACCATGTATTTGCGGAGTGGGCCGCAAGCTTGCCTTTGGAAATGAAGATAAGAGGTGGCCAGGGAAAATATCTGCTGAAGAAGGCAATGGAAGACCATTTGCCTCAGAATATTCTCTATCGACCTAAAATGGGGTTTGTGACGCCTATCTCCCACTGGTTCAAGGGGCCATTGCAACAGCGTATCCAATCCACGCTTAAAAGTGAGCCGCTTTTAGACAGCGGATTATTTGACGCAGCCCGTTTGCGGCATTTGGGCGAAGAACATATCAACGGAAAAAGGGATCATGGCCGTGCTCTTTGGTCTCTGTTGATTTTTGAAAGCTGTTTAAAGGCACAGTGGGGTGCAAAGGAAAGTCAGGCAGCATGAGGTATCTAACGCTTATTCTTGTGGTTTTGACGATTGCCTTTGGTGCGCCTGTCCATGCGCACTCACCGCTTGCGGATGTGGTGGAGAAGATCAAACCATCGATTGTAGGTATTGCGGGATATCAGGCGCTTCGCCAGCCGCAGGCTGAAGTTCTTGGTACGGGCTTTGTTGTTGGGGATGGGCGGCATGTGGCGACAAATTATCATGTTGTTCGCCCCCTTCTGAAAAATGGTACCGATGCAAAACTCATCATCCTGGTGGGTGTGGGCTCTTCACCTGAAATGCGGGATGCAGAAATCGTCGAACTGGACCCGGATCATGATCTGGCTTTGCTAAAAATCAGTGGCACTGTGCTGAATGCCGTTCAATTGAGGCAGACCCGCGAAACAGTGAGGGCAGGGGAGACAATAGCAATCACAGGCTTCCCCTTGGGTCCGACTTTGGGTCTTTATCCAGCAACGCATAAAGGTATCGTTTCAGCGGTGACGCCCAATATTATCCCGCAGGGAAACGCCCGGCAGCTTGATCCGGTGCTGTTGCGACGTGCCCGGTTTAATGTGTATCAGTTGGATATTGTGGCTTATCCCGGAAACAGTGGAAGTCCGGTATTCAACGCCGAAAATGGTGAAGTTTTCGCCATTGTGAACAGTGCATATATCAAAGATACGAAAGAGCGCAGTATTTCCAGCCCAAGTGGTATCACTTACGCCATCCCGGCGAAATTTGTGTCGCAGCTTCTTCGTCGCGCAAATGTAAAACAGAAATAACAGATATTACGGGCGTTCAGACTTTTCTTCGTCTTTGGAGTCGCTTTGTCTGCCAGAGGCTGGCGCAATAGAATTCAGCGCCCGAGCATCTTCTTCCGCCGCAATCGTCGTTGGTGAATTGCCCAATAGGGCTTCCCCGTCAAGGCTGCGCATGATTCCATAAACGGAAACAATCGCAGCGACCCAACCAACTGCGGCACCGACAACAACAATAAGCAAGGATCTACGAGGGGACCAACGGCCTGAACTTTCTGATTTCATAGTGAGGTTTTTCATATCACCACCACTTATAACTACTAAGCCCCAAGTAAAGGACACAACAACATGGTTAATAAATAGTAAAGCTAAGGTTGTGTGTTTGGCAATTCACTTGTCGTTACTATTTATATTTCCCAAAATATTTTCGTGCCCAGCTCGTGAAGGGATGGGTATTTCAACCATGGGATTAGAGTTCAATTCCCATACATACCTTCATAGGCGTTAACCATGCAAAGCTTAGGCCAGTTTGTGAAGATATCAATGAAATCAATAGATTGTATATGAATGAGCGGGAAATTCCCGCTAAATTTACTTTTGTATGTAAAGTGTTCCGACACTTTTGTATCTACATACGACAGTGTCGGCCCATCCATGTCGCCTATATTGCGGATATAGGTCTGATCAGGCTGTTTCAGTGTCCAATGCGTATCCGGCGGACCTTACTGTGCGAATCAATTCGATTTCTCCACCGGCATTTAAAGCTTTACGCAGGCGGCGGATATGAACGTCAACGGTCCGAAGTTCGACATACACATCATGGCCCCAAACAGCGTCAAGAAGCTGTTCGCGTGTGAATACACGGCCTGGATGTTCCATGAAATGCCTAAGCAAGCGAAACTCGGTCGGCCCAAGCTTGATGGGGCGTTCACCTCTGAAGACTTTGTGGGCACGTGTATCGAGTGAGATATCTGCATAATTTAGATTTGCCCCCGTTAGCATGGGGCGGGTGCGACGCAGAACGGCACGGATACGGGATATCAGCTCACGCGGGGAAAAGGGCTTGGTGATATAATCGTCAGCGCCGGTGTCCAAGCCTCTGACTCTATCAAATTCTTCGGTCCGCGCAGTGACAATAATGATGGGAATCTGCTGTGTATTAGGACGCCGTCTTAATTGCCGGCAGACTTCAATGCCTGAAAGATGGGGCATCATCCAATCCAGCAGTATAAGATCAGGCTCTTCTTCCTGTGCGAGAAGAAGGGCTTCCTCCCCATCTTCGCAATGAACGACCTGAAAGTCTTCCTGTTCCAGGTTATAACGGACAAGCTCTGCGATATGACTGTCATCTTCGACTAATAAAATCTTAGGCTTCATGCGTCATCACCCCTGTTTGCAGCATGTTCCAATAAAATTTATTCGCTGTCTTCCGGTGGCTGAACATCAACATAAGATGTGTCGTCCTGTTTTGGACGGGCCGGATCTATGGTCTTGCCGGTAACGCTATAGTAGATGATCTCTGCGATATTCGTAGCGTGATCGCCGACCCGTTCGAGATTCTTTGCAATGAAAAGAAGATGGGTCGCTGGCGTGATGGTCCGGGAGTTTTCCATCATATGTGTGAGAAGTTCCCGAAACAGAGAATTATAAAGATCGTCAACTTCTTTATCCCGCTCGCGGATGAGAAGAACGCGCTCTGCATCTCTCTCGATGAAAGCGTCGATCACGTCTTGCAGCATGCGTGTGACCATACGTGCCATCTGCGGAATGATGACAACAGAATCAATGCGTTCCGATTGTGAAAGCACCACAGTGCGTTTGGCGATATTTTTAGCATAATCGCCAGTGCGCTCCAGAATGGAGGAAATCTTCATCGCGGCGATGATGTCTCTCAGATCATCAGCCATGGGGGCCCGAAGGGCAATTGTCTGGATCGCAAGTTTTTCAGCTTCGGCTTCCATATCGTCGATGATTTTGTCTTTTTCGACGATTTCCGGTGCAGCTTCAGAATCTCTTTTGATCAAAGCGTCGACGGCTGCATCAATTTGTGCCTCAGCCATGCCGCCCATGCGGCTGATTAGGGCGCGGAGCTCGTTTAACTCCTGATCATATGCGCGAACAGTGTGCTGTTGTGACATGGTGTTTTCCTAATCCTTTAGCCGTAACGCCCGGTGATATAATCTTTTGTACGTTCTTCTTTAGGTGTGGTGAAAATTTCCGGTGTTGGGCCGGTCTCGATTAAATCACCAAGGTGGAAGAAGGCGGTGCGTTGAGACACGCGGGCAGCCTGTTGCATATTATGTGTCACAATGACAATGGCAAAGCGCCCGCGAAGCTCATCGATCAGCTCTTCAATCCGTGCTGTTGCGATGGGATCAAGGGCTGAACAAGGTTCGTCCATTAAAATTACTTCGGGGTTTACTGCAATGGCGCGGGCAATGCACAGTCGTTGCTGCTGACCGCCTGAAAGAGCAGTGCCAGGCTCGTTCAAACGATCTTTTACTTCTTCCCATAGGCCCGCTTTTGTAAGGGATGTCTCGACAATCTCATCCATATCGCTGCCTCTATTGGCCAGTCCGTGAATGGTCGGGCCATAGGCGATATTATCATAAATTGATTTTGGAAATGGGTTTGGTTTTTGAAAGACCATTCCAACGCGGGCGCGCAGTTGAACAACGTCAACTTTGCGGTCGTAGATGTTTGCGCCATCCAGCGTAATTTCTCCGCCGACTTTCGCGCTGGCAATCGTGTCATTCATTCGGTTTAAACAACGCAGGAAAGTCGACTTCCCACAGCCCGACGGGCCGATTAATGCGGTGACTTCGTCTGCAAAAACGTCAAGGCTGACATCTTTAATGGCTTGTTTCTCACCATAATGAACGCTGACCTTCTTCGCCGCCATTTTCGGTGTGCGGATTTCAACCATTTGACGTTCTTCCACTTCTTTTAACATGTTTAATTCCCTGCACCCTACCAGCGTTGTTCAAAACGGTTGCGTAGATAAACGGCCAAGCCGTTCATGGCGATAAGGAACCCAAGCAGCACTAATATAGCCGCAGAAACTTTCGCGATAAAGGCGCGTTCCGGGCTGTCTGACCAGATATAAATCTGGACGGGTAAGACTGTTGATGCATCTGTAAAGCCGCCCGGCACTTCGGACACAAAGGCGACCATGCCAATCATCAAAAGCGGTGCGGTTTCCCCTAAGGCGCGCGCCATACCAATAATGGTTCCGGTCATCACGCCCGGCAGAGCCAAAGGCGCAACGTGATGAAAGACCACTTGCATCGGACTTGCCCCAATGCCCATCGCTGCATCTCTGATGGATGGCGGGACGGCCTTAATGGCCGCTCTGGCTGCGATGATGATCGTTGGCAGCGTCATCAGGGCCAAGGTCAGACCACCGACCAGTGGCGCTGATCTGGGAAGCCCGAAAGTATTCAAGAAAACTGCAAGACCTAAAAGCCCAAATACGATGGATGGAACGGCGGCCAAGTTATTGATATTGACTTCAATAAAGTCCGTCAGCCTGTTGGATGGTGCAAATTCTTCAAGATAGAGGGCAGCCGCTATGCCAATCGGGAAAGAGATGATGAGCGTGACAAGCAATGTCAGAAACGACCCTTTCATTGCGCCCCAGATGCCTGCAAGTTCCGGTTCCCTCGAATCCCCATTCGTCAGAAAGGGGATGTGAAAATCACTGCGGATCCGGTTTGAAGATTTCAATGCTTCAATCCATTGAATATCACGGTCTTTTAAGCGGCGATCGGATTCCGGTAAATTTACGTCCACATTCCCTTTGATATATTGATCAATATCATCAGACGTCAGCATCCAGATTGTGCGCCGTTGACCGATTGCAGTCGGATCTTCCAAAACAAGATTACGCAATTGTTGACGTGCCCCCAAACTTACCATGCCGATCAAAGCACGTACATCTGACCGTCGGGTCACATTGGGGAATTGATCCATCAGAGATTCACGGATCATGCGGCCAAAATCAGCTTTATACAGCTTGTCCTTACCTGCCTGTGTTCTCAGGTCATCAGCCGTTACACCGAGGATTTCCGCTGAAAACTCAATGTCCAAAGCCAGTTCTGCCTGAGTAAAACCGCCAATCCCACGATAGGTGATAGACCCCAAAAGCAGGAATAGAAACGCCACAGCAATGGCAATCGCACCTAAGCCCAAGAGGCGAAAGCGACGTTCCGCGCTATAGCGGCGTTCAATCCGCTTTAGCATTTTCGGGTCTTTCCAGGCGGTAGGGCCGCCGATTTGTGTCTTACTCATAAGTCTCTCGGTAGCGTCGTACCACGCGCAGCGCGATAATATTTAAAATCAAAGTGGCCAGGAACAGGATCAATCCCAAGGCAAAGGCAGACAGGGTCTTTGCACTGTCAAACTCCTGATCACCTGTTAGAAGGGCAACAATCTGCACAGTCACGGTCGTGACCGCCTCTAATGGATTGACCGTCAGATTGGCTGCCAACCCTGCTGCCATGACCACAATCATTGTTTCCCCGATTGCGCGGGATACAGATAGAAGGAATGCGCCGACAATGCCGGGCAGGGCTGCTGGAATAAGGACCTGTTTGATGGTCTCAGATTTGGTTGCGCCTAAGGCCAGTGATCCATCCCGCATGGATTGCGGTACAGCTGTAATGGCATCATCCGTCAACGAAGACATGAATGGGATGATCATCACGCCCATGACGAGGCCTGCCGCCAGAGCACTTTCAGATGCGACATTCAATCCAATGGATTCGCCAGCCTGACGCACTAAGGGTGCAACGGTTAAAGCGGCAAAAAAGCCATAAACGACGGTTGGGATACCAGCTAGGATTTCAAGCGCTGGTTTTGCCAGTTTCCGGAAGCGGTTGCTTGAATATTGTGTCATGTAAATCGCTGCCATCAGGCCGATGGGTACGGCGACCAGCATGGCAATAGCCGATATCAGGAAAGTGCCTAAGAACAGCGGAATGGCACCAAAAGCACCAGTTGAACCGACCTGATCTGCACGAATGGCTGTTTGTGGGCTCCAATGGATGCCGAACAGAAATTCGGTTGCTGGCACGCGGGAGAAAAAGCGAAGGCTCTCAAACAACAGCGATAAAATGATGCCCAGTGTGGTCAATATGGCAACGACTGAACAAGCTGCCAGGACAATCATCATGAAGCGCTCAACTTTATTGCGCGCCCTGTGCTCAGCTTTCACCCGGGTAGATGCCCAAAATCCGGTGATAAGTGCTAGGGATAAGGCAAGTAAAACACTGAACAAGTCACCTGTTGCATGCAGTCGGGCATATTCATTTGCATAGGGGATGAAGCTGTCATCCGTGCCAAAACTTGCTTCGCCCGCAGCCATGCGCTGAAGGTCCTGCAAGAGGACTCGCTCTTCAAGCTCGCTTTGCGGCTGCATGTTGATCGGTAATTTTTCTAAGACCAGGCCATCAATAAACCCGCCACCAAAGCTGATCCAGGCGCCAATGACCAATGTCGCAGGCAGTATAATCCACATGGCTGTATGCCAGCCGTGATAGCGTGGGCGGGAATGGAGATTTGCATTTGGGTCTTGTGTGAACTTACCCGCGCGGTTTTGAGAGATGAAAAAGCCAAACACGCCTAAGACCAGCACTAATATCCAGCCAAATGAAGGGGAGATGGTCACTGAGGTATTATCAGCAATGCTTCTATCTTCTCCCGTCGGGGCAAGTGTCGCCAGCGCTTCTGTTTTGCTGCGCATATCTTGGCGAATGGCGGTGGGTAATGGGATAAGCCCTTTGGCAGTTAAATATCCGCTCCGGCCGAATGCGGCTTCGCTTGTATATTCGACGACATAATCAGAAAGGCCTGAAACCAGCGGCATGTGCTGGTCTTTTACATAGACATATAAAGAGCGGGATACGGGATAGTTTCCATCTGCGATATTTGCAAAGCTTGGGGGTGTACCGCCAATCGTTGCCGCTTGCAGCACGTCCTGATTTTGTTCAAGAAAGCTGTAGCCGAATATGCCAAGAGCTCTTGGATTTGCCTGGAGTTTTTGGATGATCAGATTGTCGTTTTCGCCAGCTTCGATGAATAAGCCGTCTTCCCGCAATGTTGTGCATTTTGCTTTATGCGCGGCTTTATCTGCGGATTTGAGCGCTGCCAGAATGGGAAAACTATCGCAGCCGGCTTCCATGGCTAATTCAACAAAGGCATCACGCGTGCCCGATGTGGGCGGTGGGCCCAGGACTTCAATATCGTTGTTGGGTAAATTGGGGCTGATCTCGCTCCACCTGGTATAAGGGTTGGCGATGAGAGCAGTACCGTCCGCATTGGGGACTTCTTTGGCGAGTGCAAGAAAAATATGTTGTAGCGTCAGTTCAAACTGCTGTGCGGACTTGTCATTGGCCAGGACAATGCCATCGAAGCCAACACGGATTTCTGTGATATCGCTGACGCCATTTGCAGCACATAAATTGACTTCGCTGTCTTTAATCGCCCGGGACGCATTTGCGATATCTGGGAAATTATCACCGACACCACCGCAAAACAGTTTCAGACCGCCGCCGGTACCGGTGGATTCCACGATTGGAGAGGGAAATCCAGATGTGCGTCCGAATTCTTCTGCGACTGCCGTTGAAAAGGGATAGACAGTAGACGATCCGACAATGCGGATTTGGTCACGCGCATATGTTTGAACGGGCTGAAAAACAAGGAACGCCATGCCCAATGAAACGATGGAAAGAATTGCGCGCTTAAAAAGTTTAATCACACTGAATGTCCCATATTTGGGTGAATGCTTATAAGAAGCGTCTAGGCGCGATTTGTGACGCTTTTGTTACATAGCTTGAACGCAAGTGAAATGAGGCCTGAGCGGGGATGCTCAGGCCTCTGAAATATCGCGGAATAAGGCTTGATTTCCGACTCAGGAGCCAGAGCCCATTGCTTTTAATTCAGCGGCATCTTTTGCAAATCTGGCGCGTTCTTCCGCTGGCATGGGAATAAGGCCTTTGTCTGTCAGATATCCATAATCACCCCAGGCTTTGTCGCTGGTGAATTCTTCCAGATATTCTTTCAAGCCTGGAACGGACCCGACATGCTGGTTTTTCACATAAAAGAAGAGGGAGCGGGAAACCGGATAGTCACCAGCCGAAATATTTTCAAAAGTCGGTTCAAAGCCCTGAACAACACTGCCATGCAGCTTATCTGCATTTTGTTCAAGGAAGCTGTAGCCGAAAATGCCCAATGCATTTGGGTTCGCCTGAAGCTTTTGAACGATCAGATTGTCATTTTCACCGGCGTCGATATAAGCGCCATCTTCACGCAATGTCGTGCATTTGGCTTTAAAGGCTTTCTTATCTGATTTTTTCAAAGCGGCCATGATGTCGAAGCTTTTGCAGCCACCTTCCATAGCCAGCTCAGAGAAGGCGTCCCGTGTTCCAGAAGTGGGTGGTGGACCTAATACTTCGATTTCTACATCTGGCAGGCTTGGGTCAATTTCGTTCCAGCGGCTATAAGGGTTGGCAATCAGCTTGCCGTCTTCGCCAGGTATTTCCTTTGCTAGGGCCAGATACACCTGTCCCAAGGTCAGGTTGAAGGTGGTGGTGGATTTGTCATTGGCCAGGACAATGCCGTCATAACCAACTTTGACTTCGGTGATTTCAGTCACACCATTTGAGGCGCAAAGATCAATTTCAGATGACTTAACTTTCCGCGATGCATTGGAGATATCTGGGTGACCAAAGCCGACACCGCTGCAAAAAAGCTTGAAGCCACCGCCGGTACCGGTTGATTCCACAATCGGCGATTTGAATTGTGTGGATCGTCCAAATTCTTCCGCAACCGCTGTGGAAAATGGAAAAACGGTTGATGACCCGACAATGCGGATTTGGTCGCGGGCCTGTGCAGACGCCGTATCGCTAATTGCTGTGCTTGAAAGGACCGTTGTGGCCGCTAAAGCTGCTAAGCTGAGATATTTTCCTGTCACGCCTCTGTCTCCATATTGAAATGGCGGTTGCATCACGTCCAAAGAAAGGAATGTCCCTTTGTCCAAGATAGCCCCTACGATGTTGCCGTGACAGTTTTGTTACAGCTTCATGTCCATCCTGTTACGGTACAGAATGGCGTCAGACCTGAGGGTTATTTTATGTTTTCTTGAAGGGATTTAAGCGGCAATAGGCAGGGTGAAGGAAATTGTTGTTCCTTTCCCTGATATACTGTCGATTGAAAGCCTGCCGCGGTGACGTTCGATAATATGTTTTACAATCGCGAGTCCCAGGCCGGTGCCGCCCATTTGTCTGGATCGTGCTGTATCCACCCGATAAAATCTCTCTGTCAGTCTTGGAATATGTTCCGCCGGGATGCCGTCGCCTTTGTCAGACACTTCAACGCGTATTTCGGATGGGCTGGTCCTTTGGGCACGGATCAGTACATCTGTCCCGCTATGCCCATATTTAATGGCGTTGGAAACCAGATTTTGCATCACTTGTATGATTTGGTCACGGTCAGCGCGGACAGGCGGTAAATTGTCTTCAACGGCAACGGTGTATTTCCTTTTGTCTTCTTCCAGTGCCACTTCCAAACTATGGCCGACGCCTTGAATGACCTCTTTCATATCGACGGTTTCTGTCGGGCTGACATGTTTGTCCAGCTCAATGCGGGACAGAGACAGCAGATCGTCGATAACGCGAACCATCCGCAATGCTTCTTCATCCATGATGGAAAGAAAACGATTTATCGCTTTCTTGTCGTCTTTAGCTGGCCCTTGCAGTGTCTCGATGAATCCAATGAGAGAGGTCAGTGGGGTGCGCAGTTCATGGCTGGCGTTGGCAACGAAATCTGCCCGCATACGTTCAGCCATTTTCACTTTGGTCATGTCTGAGAAAACGAGCGAGATATAAAATGGCGTATCTTCGGATGCCTCGTCATCTTCATCCGCATTCGCCAGTTCATTGGCAACCATAGCGGCCCGCATATTAAATTGGCGCTCCACAGCTTTATCAAACCGAAATTCCCGCTCTGCTGGCTTGCCCGTGGTCATAGTTTCTTTAATCGCGTCGAGAATTGCGGGTGTTCGAATGATCAGAAACAGGTCTTTTCCAAGGATGGACGCGCCAAACAGCTCCCGCGCCGCCCCATTGGCCTCCACGATTTTCCTGTTCGCATCAATCAGCAGAAGCGGATCGATAAAGCCCTGTACAATTTTGGAGCGCAAAGGGGCCTGAGCTTTGGCTTTCGCGCGTTCCTGATCCCGTGCGGTGCGCGCAGCATGTCTGGTGAGGCGGGCAACATCCCGGTCATATTTCCGACCCAGGCTGTATGAATAGAAAGTGAGTATCACTGCAAGAACAAAGGCGAATTCCCCCGCGACCCACCCCAAAATGGCCGCGCTGGCGAGCAGAACATATGCAATGCACACCGATAAAATTTGTGATGTCGCAAATGTCCACGGTGCTGATGTGCGGCGTTGCGCCTTCTCCAAAAGCCTTTCTTCAAAAGGGCGTTGGGGGCGTTCAAGTCCTTTATCTTCAACCATTGTTAAAGTTTCTGTCCAAAAGTGCCTCTGTCGACATTTCTTACATGTCTTCTAATTTGGATGCCAGTTTTAGCTCCATATCGTTGAAATATATGTTTTTTAAGATGATGGCTTGTTTCTTGCTTATTATCCTGACAGGTGGAGCAATATATTCTCAACATAAGTTTTATATGGTACAAAAATGTGAAACATGTTGAGATAAGTATATTCAACCTGAAAACAGCAATTTCGGACTGAGGTGGCTGCTGTGAGTGAAAAGCAAACGGGTCAAGTGACTGGAAAAGCAACATCAAGGCGCAAGCTGTTAAAGCTGGGCGCGGCGGCGGTACCTGCTGCATTAACCCTTCGCGGGGGTGCTGCCTGGGCGGCGTCGATGACGTGCACAGTTGAAATACCTGAATTAGATCCGAATTTCGGCCTGGAACCAAATGATCCGCAGCGTGTTCGCGGGCGTGTCGAAATGATTCCGCCGCGGACTGTCTTTGGGGCTGAAGTTAAGGAAAACCCTTTCACGCTGCAACCTGCACAGCTGAGATATCTGGCGCAGCTTGAAGAGGGAACAGCAGGTGCCACATGTGTGGTCTCTTCGGGCCTGACATCTCAACTCCAATCATTCCAATAAGACTTTAGGGCGTGGCGAAACGCTGGACAGCGACATCATGGTCGGAAGATCATGTGCGTCATATTGATGGCTTTCATGTCGTGTTTGAACCTGTTCACGGCGGAACACATATCTTAAGCGATGTGTCCTTTGAGATTTTGAAGATATTGGCCGAGACGCCTCTTGATTTGGCGGGGCTGGAACGCGCCTTGTCTGAAAGATTCACGCTTGATGCGGATGAAGAGCTTATAGATGTACTAAATGCACGCGTGACTGAATTGGATGATTTAGGCCTGTTGAAGGCTGTGCTATAGCGAATTCATGAACAGAATTTCGGAACTGGGGGAAGAGACAGTTGGGTCCGCGTTACGCGACGAGGGGCTTAGACTGCGCGTCGGCCCCGTGACAAGCCTGATACGATCGCCGGTCAAAAGTCTGCCAAGTGATATTTTACATATCTATGGTGACTATCCTGTTGTTGAAGATAACGGTTTTGTTCATCAAAGCGTAGGTCTGTTTTACACGTCCTGGTTAAGGCGCCTTATTCGCCCCAAAATCCTGATCTCCGGCGAATATCCATCACCCATTATTCCGGTTCCAGAAGATATCGCTTTTGTTGCAATGGAAATGGCTGTGAACTGGCATATGGCCATGGTTCGCCATCGCCATCTGATTTTTCATGCCTCTTCTGTTGCCGATAAACTGGGCCGTTCTGTCATCATGCCTGGCGCGTCGGGATCTGGAAAAAGCACATTGGCAGCGGGCCTTGGTTATGGCGGGTGGCGTTTCATGGGGGATGAATTTGCGTTATTGGATATGGAAAGTGGCGGTCATATTCCTTATACGCGGCCCATTTCATTAAAGAATGAATCGATCGCCGCTATGAAATCCAAGCTGCCGGAGGATCGTTTCTCCAGGCTTTTCGAGAATACCTTCAAAGGCGATGTCACTTATTTAAAGCCGCCGGTCGACGACATTTTGGATGAGCGCCATGCGAAACCGTCTTTGATCGTCTTCCCGAGCTTTAATCCCGCAGCAGATGCAGAAATAACAGAATGCCCGGCAATTGAAGCTTTAACCCGAATGGTCAGTGCGTCCGTCAACTATTGGAAATTAGGCGCGCCTGCCTTTCATTGCCTGACAGAGCTGTGCAGTCGCGCGCCAGCCTTTCATATTCGTTTCTCCTCCCAAGAAGAAGGTGCTGCTTTGATCAAGGAGGCTTTCGATCGCCTGGGGGGTGAGGCATGATCACTAATCGTGACCTGATCTCCGTTTTGCGGGACCCTGGGCGGCTTTTAAATTATGATGCTGAACAATTTGCAGCACTGATGCGGTTGGCACATTGGGAGATATTGTCCGGTCGGCTGGCTGATATATGTCAGGAAAAATCGATATTGGAGAAATTGGACCCGGTTGCAGCAGAGGCCTTCAACGACGCTCTTCTGATTACAAAGTCAAATCAACAAAGAATGAAGTTTGAATTGTCGCGGATTGACAATGCGTTGCAAGGCTATGGCGGTCCGAAAATTCTGCTTAAGGGCCTGGCCTATATGGCGATTGATCTGCCGGGGTCTGAAGGGCGCATGTGCTCGGATGTTGATTTCCTAAGTCCGCGCAATGATTTACGGGAAATTGAGGGCCTTTTGCGATCCCATGGTTGGCAGCAGGCTAAAACAGACGCTTATGACGATCATTATTATCGGGAATGGATGCATGAACTGCCGCCAATGCGGCATCACAAACGGGGCATCATTGTTGACATTCACCATGCCATCCTCCCGCCGACGGCGCGGTTGAAGCCATCTTCCACTCTGCTGTTAAGCGAAGCCAAGGATAGTCGGATTGAAGGATGGAAGGTGCTGGATGGACCGGATATGGCACTCCATTGTGCGCTTCACACATTCTACGACGGCGATCTCATGGGTGGACTGAGGGGGGTGTTTGATTTTTCAGACATTATGGATGGGTGTGTAAAACTCGACTCGGATTTTCATCGAAAATTGAAACGTCGATCGGTGGAATTAGGTGTGATACGGCCCTTGGCTTATGCCTTGCGTTATTTGAGATTGGTCTTAGGCGATGAAAGTCATAAGGCTCTGGAGCGGGATGTGGCGCATTCTTTGCCTTCAAAACCGGTTTTATCGCTTATGGATCACTTAGTCCGTTCCATGATGTTGGAAACATCTGCCTGGCGTCGGGAGTGGGGTGGGTGGCAAAGGACTTGTCTTTATATGCGCTCCCATTGGCTTCGTATGCCGCCGATGATGTTGGCTAAACATCTGATGCGTAAAGCTTTTAAGAAAAGAACCTCATAAATCAAGCAAAGCCGGAACGATAGATTTCAATTCGCTGAAATCACTGATGACAGCGTCAGCGCCCAAGGTCTGAACGGGAATATCGCTGTATCCGAAATCCACCAATATGACGGGAATTCCAGCGGCTTTTGCCGTTTTAAAATCGGTGGTTGAATCGCCAATCATGATAGTTTTTGAGGGGTGACCGTCTGATTGTTTAATTGTTTCCAGCAGGTGGCGTGGGTCGGGTTTTTTATAAGCGACACTGTCGGCCCCGAAATTCACCCGGAAATAAGCACTCAAGCCCATGACTTCAATGAGTTGTGTGCTCATGGCTGTTGGCTTGTTGGTGCAGATGGACATAAGAAAGTCCTGAGCTTGGAAATGCTCCAAAGTCTCCACCATATTGGGAAAGGCTTTGCTTTCCTCGTAAATATGAGCGCTGTAGTAGTTCAGATAAAGCTGCAGCAGCTCTTGAAGCTCTTCCTCGTCAGTGATTTCAGCCCCGGTTGCGCGGGTGCCAAGCTTGATCATTGCCGCGGCACCGGCGCCAACCATATGACGCACCTGAGAGAGTTCTACAACTGGACGGTTGATGGACGTTAAAACATGGTTTAAGGCATGGGTCAGATCCGGCGCGGTATCCACTAATGTGCCGTCAAGGTCGAAGACGATAAGAGGTTTTTTGGAAACATTATTTTGCTGCATTTATTTATTTAAACTCTCTTCAACCTGAATATGGAATATAGACTGACTGTATGGCATTGTGCGTCCATAGGGGCCAGCCAATTTTAGAATAGAAACAAGTTTATGAGCGCATCACTCAAAGACACTCCTTCCCTTGCTGCCGTTATATTAGCTGCCGGTAAGGGAACCCGCATGAAATCAGGTCTTCATAAGGTCCTTCATCCCATCGGTGGACTGCCGATGCTTGACCATCTGTTCTTAAGCCTTGATGAGTTGAATGTTGAACATTCTGTGCTGATCGTGGGTGCGCAGAAAGAGCAGTTGGCCGCTTATGAGCAACGGGCTGACCTCGTAGTGCAAAGCCCCCAGCTTGGCACCGGCCATGCGGTCCAGCAGGCACAGCCCGTTCTGGGTGATTTTGAGGGTGTTGCTCTTATTCTATATGGCGATGTGCCACTTATACGGCCAGACACACTTCTTTCTCTGGTTAAGGCATTGGAAGAGAGGGGCAAAGACTGCGCGATGGCGGTTTTGGGATTTAAAGCCAAAGACCCTGCGCATTATGGGCGGTTAATTGTTGATGATGATGTGCTTTTGACGATCCGTGAATGGAAAGACGCCACCTCCTCGGAACGCGCCGTTGATCTGTGTAATTCGGGGATTATGGCAGTTCGCGCGCCATTGCTTTTTGACCTTCTTGCGGATGTCGATAATGATAATGCAGCACAGGAATATTATCTCACGGATATTGTTGCTGTCGCTGATCGCAAAGGATTTAAAGCGGTCTATGATATTGCGCCTGAGGACGAAGTGGCCGGGGTTAATTCAAGGCTGGATCTAAGCGCGCTTGAAAAACAGTATCAGGATCGCAAACGCCAGGCCGCAATGGAAGCGGGTGTGACCCTGATTGATCCGCAATCCGTGACTTTCAGCTTTGATACTGATTTAGGAAATGATGTTCTGGTCGAACCCAATGTAGTCTTTGGACCGAATGTGCAGGTCGCTTCAAATGTTGTCATTCGCGCTTTTTCTCATTTGGAAGGGTGCCGAATTGAAACGGGGGCAAGTGTGGGCCCGTTCGCGCGTATCAGGCCGGGGGCGCATATAGGCCCTGATGCAAAGATCGGAAATTTTGTTGAGATAAAGAACAGCGAATTGGGCCAAGGCGCAAAGGTCAGTCATTTAACATATTTGGGCGATGCTGTTGTCGGGGCTGATGCAAATATTGGGGCAGGGACCATCAGCTGTAATTATGATGGCTTCTTCAAATATAAGACAGAAATTGGGGCAGGGGCCTTCATTGGATCAAATAGCGCGCTGGTTGCACCGGTGAAAATCGCGGATGGAGCAATCATTGGCGCAGGCAGTGTTATTACAAGTGACGTTGCGGAAGGTGATCTCGCTGTTGGGCGCGGAAAACAAAAAACTATTAAAGGTTGGGCTAAAGCGTTCCGGGAACGCATGCAGGCAAAGAAAAAGGGACAATAAGCTATGTGTGGGATTATTGCGATTGTTGGTGAACAACCGGCGGCAGATCGTTTGCTTTTTGGCCTGAAGCGGTTGGAATACAGGGGGTATGATTCCGCCGGCGTTTCAACATTGGTTGATGGCGTGATTACAAGACGCCGTGCGGCAGGGAAGCTGTTCAACCTGGAAAAAGACCTCGACGATGAGCCGTTATCAGGGGATACAGGTATCGCGCATACCCGTTGGGCAACGCATGGAGCACCGACGATAGAAAATGCCCACCCGCATGCAACAGATAAAGTTGCGATTGTCCACAATGGAATTATCGAAAATTTTCGCGATTTGAGAGAAAAGCTCTCCGCACGCGGTCATGAGTTTTCCACTGAGACTGATACAGAAGTCATCGCAGTCATGGTCACAGATTATATGAATGACGGCTATGGCCCGGTCGAAGCCGTTCGCCTGACATTGAAAGAATTGCGTGGGGCTTTCGCTTTGGCGATTATTTTTGCGGGTGAAGATAATCTACTGGTTGGTGCGCGACGCGGCAGTCCCTTGGTTATCGGTGAGGGTCAGGGGGAAATGTATTTGGGTTCTGATGCCATTGCCCTTGCGCATTTAACCAATCGCGTTTGCTATTTGGAAGATGGCGACTGGGTGGTGTTGAGTCAGGACGGGTATCAGGTTTTTGACGAAGGGGACCGCGAGGTCGAGCGCAAGGTTGACACGTCCAGCGTCTCTGGTGCTCTTATTGACAAGGGCAATTACCGTCATTTCATGCAAAAAGAGATTTATGAGCAGCCGACTGTCGTCAGCCAGACTATGGCCGCTTATATTGACCCCCTCCATGGGACGGTTTCCCTGCCAGATGTGGATCTGGATTTATCCAAAATCTCCAAAGTGACCATTATTGCCTGTGGAACCAGCTATTATGCCGGAATGATCGCGCGCTATTGGATTGAGAAAATGGCGCATATCCCGGTGGAAGTGGATATCGCTTCTGAATTCAGATATCGGGACCCGGTTTTTCAAGATGGCGGTCTGACTTTGTTGATTTCGCAGTCCGGTGAAACATCAGACACATTGGAGGTCCTGCGCCAAGCCAAGGCAGCCGGACAACTGGTCGCGGCGGTTGTCAATGTGCGTGAAAGCTCGATGGAGCGTGAAGCCGATATTGTTCTGCCGACATTTGCGGGTCCTGAAATTGGCGTTGCGTCTACCAAAGCCTTTACATGCCAGCTTTCCGTCCTGGCAGCCTTTTCAACAGCACTTGCGAGTGCTGTCGGGCGCCTTGATAACAAAGAGGAGGCGGATATCGTTCAGGCCTTTCAGGAATTACCTGGGCTGATGTCTAATGTGCTTAATCATGATGAGCATATTGAAGAAATCGCGCAAGATATAGCCAAGGCCAGAGATGCATTGTATTTGGGGCGGGGTGTTGATTACCCTATTGCTTTGGAAGGGGCGCTGAAGCTTAAGGAAATCAGCTATATCCATGCAGAAGGCTATGCGGCGGGGGAAATGAAACATGGCCCCATCGCGCTCATTGATGAAAATGTCCCCGTTATCGTTGTTGCGCCAACCAGCCCGGTTTTTGAGAAAACAATCTCGAACATGCAGGAAGTAATCGCGCGCGGCGGCAAAGTCATTTTGATGTCAGATGTGGATGGGTTAAATGGTCATGGTCCGTCTGCCGTCGCCACTATTGAAATGCCGCATTCTCATTCAATAACAACGCCACTTCTTTATGCTATCCCCGTGCAATTACTGGCGTATCATGTTGCAGTTGCGAAGGGAACGGATGTGGATCAGCCGCGAAATCTGGCCAAATCTGTTACGGTTGAATAAGTCAAAATTAAACGGTTAAATTGTTTTTAATAATAACACTTGCAAGTGCAAGTAATCCGCGGTGTTAAGGAAATTTTAATTACAACTTTATATTGCATGTTAAGAAAGTATTAGCTAGATATGCCCTAAGTAATACGTATTGATGCTTTCTTGGGGAGACATGCATGCAGCAATTGTTGCTGGCATTGCGGCGCGGACCGGGCGCAACTTTCGTGTCTCTCTTCTTTGTTTTCTTCTTGTTAACAGGCGATGCGGACGCGGGTCCTGTTGTGGATTTTGGCGCGTCTAACAGCGTTGGGACCCTGGCTCAATTTGAAGCAACGGCTTTTCAAAATGCGTCAAACGATCGCCGGCAAGAGCTTTTTCTAGTTTCTCCTAATATTGGCGCACCTGCGACTGTTGGAGATAGTGACCAATTTACTTGGGCGGGTTTGAACTCGCTATTGATCAACTATGACCCGGTGAATAATGTTCTGACTGCCTCTGTCTTTAACTTTTTCTCAAACTCGACCCTGGTCCTTGCCAGCCTGGGTGCAACTTTGGATGTCAATGGCACCCCGATTGAGTTCATGGATATCAATGTCTTGGATATAGCCATTGGCAAGCAGAACGCAAATAATTCACGTATTTTGAATCTGCTGGATGTTGCGATTAACGGCACGCCCGTTGCTGGCGGGAATGATCTTTTGGGTCTTGGTGCATTGTCTCAATTTCATATCAGCGGTATTGATTTAACGCAGCCTTTTACCTTTACAGCCTTGATTGAAGTGAATGGCAATTTCAACAACAGCAATAATAATTTCATCGATATCCTCTTTGGCTTTGAGATACCGATACCGATTGACGGACCATCTGTGGGCTTGCTGTTTTCTTCGTCCAGCCTTTATCTCTTCATTTGCCAACGCCGCCGCCGTTTGAGATATCAAAGGGCTCAAGTCGCGCTTGTCCAGAAATAGCTTTATGTTAGAACACCCAATCTAGTGAAAGGGTGGATATGGAAGATATCTGGCACAAAGGCCAATGCCATTGCGGCTCCGTACAATTTGAGGTCAAAGCACCAAAGACGGTTACAGTTCACGCCTGTAATTGTTCACTGTGCGATATGCTTGGCTATCAACATCTCATTGTCCCAAAGTCAAAATTCCGCCTTTTAAAAGGTGAGGAATGTTTAACGGACTATCGTTTCAACTCAAAGACTGCGCGTCATTATTTCTGCGCCACCTGCGGGGTGAAGGGCTTTTATGTGCCACGTTCCAATCCCGATGGATGGAGCGTGAATATGCGGGTTATGGACCAGTCGTCATTTGATGGTGTCGCAATTGAACCTTTTGACGGACAGAACTGGGAACAAAATGCGGGGAGCCTGAAGCACCTCAGTGTTGAATAAATGGGTCAAATTCCTTCTGGCCTTCTCTCACGAAAACGTGCACAACCCCTGACTTGAAGCCGTTGTGATAAGGGTCATATGACGGCGATCAGGTTTTACCGAATATGAGTTGGAATTCTTCATGGCTGAATATGATTATGATCTCTTTGTAATTGGTGCAGGGTCAGGCGGTGTGCGTGCGTCTCGTATTGCGTCATCCTATGGCGCGAAAGTCGCTGTGGCTGAAGAATTCCGTGTTGGCGGTACCTGCGTTATTCGCGGCTGTGTCCCAAAGAAGCTGTTTGTCTATGCGTCCCATTTTGGTGAGGACTTTGAGGATGCGGAAGGCTTTGGCTGGCATGTGAAGGAAAAGCCCAGCTTTGACTGGAAAAAGCTGGTTGCCAATAAAGACAAAGAAATTGACCGCTTGAATGGCCTTTATATTCAAACATTAAACAATGCTGGGGTTGAAATCCTCAATGGCCGTGCGACGATTAAAGATAAACATACATTGGATGTCGCTGGCAAAACCGTGACCGCTAAATATATTTTGGTGGCCACAGGCGGTACGCCCTTCATTCCTGATTTTCCGGGTTCGGAGCTCGGCTTTACCTCCAATGAAGCCTTTCACCTGGAAGAGTTGCCCAAGCGTATCATCATTTCCGGTGGTGGCTATATCTCAACTGAATTTGCAGGCATATTTGCGGGCCTTGGTGTGGACGTAACCATATTATATCGCCGTGACATGGTGTTGCGCGGCTTTGATAATGAGCTGCGCCAACGTGCTCAGGACGCGATGGCTGAAAAGGGTATTAAATTCCACTTCAACGCCGTTTTCGAAAGCCTCGAAAAACAGGCTGATGGTTCTATCAAGGCTGTCTTAAGTGATGGCACCGTTTTGGAGACTGATGCAGTGATGCATTCAGTCGGACGGACGCCAAATACCGTTGGGTTGGGTCTGGAAAACGCTGGTGTTCAAATCAATGACCGCGGTGCTATCAAGGTTGATGATTATTCCCAGACCAATGTGGATCATATCTATGCAGTTGGTGATGTCACAGATCGCATCGCATTGACACCTGTTGCGATTAAAGAGGGCCATGCTTTTGCTGATACGGTCTTTGGCGGTAAGCCTACGTCAGCTGATCATTTTGGTGTGCCGTCTGCCGTATTTACGCAGCCGCCTATCGCGACAGTGGGATTGAGTGAAGAGGATGCACGGGCCCAATATGGCGAGATCAAAGTCTTCAAGTCGGATTTCAGACCGATGCGCCATACATTGGCGGGCCGTGAGGAACGTGCCTTGGCCAAGATCATTGTCGATCCAAAGACGGACAAAGTGATTGGTGCGCATATGATCGGACCGGAGGCAGCAGAAATCATTCAGGGTGTCGCAATCGCTATGAAAATGGGTGCGACCAAGGCGGACTTTGACCGCACTGTCGCTATTCACCCGTCTTCAGCGGAAGAATTCGTTTTAATGCGTTAAAAGCATAAAAATTCTAGCCAAATTGCGTAAATACACATAAATTGGCAAGAATTGTGCAGTGCAGCAGGTAAAGTAAAATGACACTTAGTGGTGCAAAATGGACCCCCGACAGCTGGCGAAATAAGCCGGTAAAGCAAATGCCAACCTATCCGGATGCGGGACATTTGGCGCAGGTAGAGGCTCAGCTTCAGAACTATCCGCCGCTGGTATTTGCCGGGGAAGCCAGGCGTTTGAAAGCGCAATTGGCGCAGGTGGAAGAAGGCCATGCCTTTCTGCTTCAAGGTGGTGATTGTGCGGAAAGCTTTGCTGAATTTCACCCGAACAACATCCGCGATACGTTCCGTGTGCTGCTGCAGATGGCCGTGGTTCTGACTTTTGGTGCCAAACGTCCAGTGATCAAAGTCGGCCGTATGGCTGGCCAATTTGCCAAACCGCGTTCAAAACCAACGGAAACCCAAGGTGGCGTTGAACTGGATACCTATCGCGGTGATATCATCAATGATATTAATTTTACCGAAGAAAGCCGAGTGCCTAATCCTGAGCGCATGGTGCGGGCTTATACCCAGGCGGCCTCTACATTGAACCTGCTTCGGGCCTTTGCCCAGGGCGGCTTTGCAAACCTGCACCTGGTTCATGGGTGGACTTTGGACTTTGTTGGCAATTCACCGGCGAGCGCGCAATATCGCGAATTGGCTGATCGCATTTCAGAAGCACTTGATTTCATGCAGGCCTGCGGTGTTGGACCTGATGATGTGCCTCAGCTAAAAGGCACAGATTTCTACACCAGCCATGAAGCTTTATTGCTTGGCTATGAACAGGCTTTGACCCGGCAGGATAGTCTGACTGGCGATTGGTATGACACATCGGCGCATTTCCTGTGGGTTGGAGACCGCACCCGTGATCCAGATGGTGCCCATGTCGAATTCTTAAGTGGTATCGGAAACCCAGTGGCGACAAAAGTCGGCCCAACGATGAGCGAAGATGATTTGTTGCGCGTTGTTGATAAGTTGAACCCGAATAACGAACCAGGTCGGTTGACACTCATTTGCCGTTTCGGGTCAGGCAAGGTCGAAGAACATCTGCCCAAATTGGCCCGTGCGATCAAGCGGGAAGGGAAGCGTGTCGTATGGTCCTGCGATCCCATGCATGGCAATACTCTGACATCTGCCAATGGCTTTAAAACCAGACCCTTTGAACGGGTGCTGGGTGAGGTGAAGGACTTTTTCGCGGTGCACCGCTCAGAAGGTACTCATGCGGGCGGTATTCACTGCGAAATGACAGGGCAGAATGTGACAGAATGCACCGGTGGTGCACAGGCGATTACAGAAGAAAAGCTGGCTGATCGCTATCATACGCACTGTGATCCGCGGCTGAATGCTTCGCAGTCTCTGGAGCTGTCTTTCTTAATTGCAGAAGCCTTGAAGGAAGAAGAAAAGGCTTTGGCGGCGGAATAGCGATTGATGTGCTTGTGATGTGCGTGCAAGCGCTGTAAAAGGCGCTCATGACACACGCACTTTCAATCGCCATTGCACAGACCAACCCATGTGTTGGGGCCATTGCGGATAATGCGGCTTTGATAAAGGACTATCACAGTCGTGCGGCCGCACTTCACGCTGATCTTGTTGTCTTTCCTGAAATGGTTCTCATGGGTTATCCGCCAGAAGATATGGTGTTGAAACCAGCCTTTCAGAGTGATGCGTTAACGGCGTTGGAAGCCCTTGCAAAGCTTACAAAAAATGGTGCACCCGCGATGATCGTCGGGTCTGCACGGGCTGAGGGTGGCAAATTATACAACAGCCTTTTCCTGTTGGATGACGGCGAGGTAAGGGCCGTTCGTTCCAAATATGAGCTTCCAAATTATGGGGTTTTTGATGAAATCCGGGTCTTTGATCAAGGTGCGTTGGAAGATCCGGTTGAGTTTCGCGGTGTAAAGCTGGGCTTGATGATTTGCGAGGATATGTGGTTGCCTCGCGTGGCGGCACATTTGAAGAAAAAAGGGGCGGATATTCTCATCGTCCCTAATGCGTCCCCTTATGAAGTTGATAAGCTTGAAAAACGGTATTTCCATGCGCAGGCGCGGGTGCGTGAAACAGGTTTGCCATTGATGATGATTAATCAGCTTGGTGGTCAGGATGAGCTGGTCTTTGATGGTGCTTCTTTTATCATTGATGATAAGGTACAGGTCTGCATTCAGCTACCCGACTGGGAAGAGGCGCTTGAATTGACCAACTGGTCCAGGCAAGGCGATGCCTGGCAGATGGAAAATGGTACTCAGGCTAAAACTTCGGAAGGTCTTAAGGGAATTTACCAAGCCATGGTACTTGGCCTTAGAGACTATGTTCTGAAAAATAAATTTCCAGGTGTTATCATAGGGTTGTCGGGTGGTGTTGACAGCGCTTTGACGGCGGCTGTGGCGGTTGACGCTTTAGGTGCTGATAAAGTCCATTGCGTGATGATGCCCTCTCGCTATACAAGCCAGGAGAGCCTTGACGATGCAGAGGCCTGTGCCAAGGCTTTGGGCGTCCGCTATGACAGCATCATCATTGAAGATGGTGTGAGCGCTTTTGGCTCAATGCTTGAGCCTTTATTTAAAGGCCTTGCTCCCGATACGACGGAGGAAAATATCCAGGCTCGTATCCGTGGTATATTGCTCATGGCTTTATCGAATAAAAGCGGTGCGATGGTTGTTACCACGGGCAATAAATCGGAAATGTCTGTGGGTTATGCGACGCTTTATGGGGATATGTGCGGCGGCTATTCGGTTTTAAAAGATATTTATAAAATGACTGTGTTTGAGCTGTGTCACTGGCGCAATGCCCATGTGCCAAAAACCGGCTTAGGCCCCGCAGTTCAGGTCATTCCAGAACGTATCATCACAAAACCACCCAGTGCTGAGCTTCGTGCTGATCAAAAAGATGAAGACAGCCTGCCGCCTTATGAAGCGTTGGATGACATGCTTCAATGTCTGATTGAGCGGGAAATGGGTATTGAGGAGATCGTGGCGAGAGGCCATGATAAAGAGATTGTCAAACGCATTGAACATTTGCTCTATGTGGCAGAATATAAGCGCCGGCAGGCACCGCCTGGCGTAAAAATATCATCAAAGAATTTTGGCCGCGATCGCCGTTACCCGATAACCAATGGCTATCGTGATGCTGTAGATTATGAATTTCATCGCTGGTCAGATGAATAGGATTTGGACCTTTTATGACTGAGACTTCACCAATTGTTCGTTTTGCTCCAAGCCCGACGGGTAAACTCCATGTGGGTAATATTCGTACGGCTCTGTTGAACTGGCTCTTCGCCCGTAAACATGGTGGCACATTTATTCTGCGTCTGGATGACACGGATGTGGAACGCAGCCGTGAAGAATATGTTGAAGCTATCCGTGCTGATCTCGCCTGGCTTGGCATGGATATTGATGATGAATTTCGCCAATCTGCGCGCTTTGACAAATATGATGAAGCGGCTGAAAAGCTTAAAGCCATGGGACGTTTATACCCCTGTTATGAAAGTGCGGAAGAACTGGACGTTAAGCGGAAGCTGCAACTGGCGCGGCATCAGCCACCTGTCTATGATCGTGCGGCATTAAATCTAAGTGATGAAGATCATGCGAAATTAGAGGCCGAGGGCCGTAAGCCGCATTGGCGCTTCAAATTGAATGAGGGCGTGCGGGTGGAGTGGAATGACCTCATTCGCGGGGATACGTCCATTGATATGTCGTCCTTGTCTGACCCCATTCTTATTCGCGAAGATGGAAGCTATCTTTATATGTTGCCCTCCGTTGTGGATGATATTGAATGGAATATCACCCATGTGGTGCGTGGGGAGGACCATGTGGTGAACACCGCTGTTCAAATTCAAATGATTGAAGCTTTGGACGGGGGTAAAGCCAATTATGCTCATGCGGCATTATTGTCTGGGAAAGAAGGGCAGGGGCTGTCCAAACGCTTGGGTTCGACAGGTGTTGAGCATTTCAAAACAGAAGGTGTTGAAGCCATTACTTTAATGGCCAAGCTGGCGCGTCTGGGGACATCTGACCCGGTCGAGCCTTTTACGTCCCTGGTGCCTTTGATTGATAGCTTTGACTTTGGGAAATTTGGCCGCGCCACAGCGAAGTTCGATGAGGATGAGCTGAAGTCTCTTAACGCCAAAATCCTTCACGAAACCGCATTTGAGAGTGTTCAAGACCGCTTGCCAGAAGGCATGGATGAAGCGGCCTGGAATGCCGTGCGTGCAAATTTGGAAGTGTTGAGCGACGTAAACACTTGGTGGGCGGTTATCCATGGTCCCATTACGCCCGTTGTCGAGGATATGGATTATCTGCAGAAAGCATGTGAACTGCTGCCCGAAGGTGTTTGGGATGAAAGCAGTTGGAAAAACTGGACGAGCGCAGTTAAGGACGCCACCGGACATAAAGGGAAGGCTTTGTTTCTCCCCCTGCGTCTGGCCCTGACTGGTGAAGGACATGGTCCAGAAATGGCTGTGCTATTGCCTTTGATTGGTCGCGAGAAAGTGCTGAAACGACTGGCTGGTGAGGCTGCTTAATGGCGCAACCTGCTATCATTCTCGTCCGCCCGCAATTGGGTGAGAATATCGGCAAAGCGGCTCGCGCGATGTTGAATTTTGGTTTGACGGATATGAGGTTGGTTTCGCCGCGCGATGGTTGGCCTAACCCTGCGGCAGGCCCTGCGGCTTCTGGTGCGGATCGCGTTTTGGATGAGGCGCAGGTGTTTGACAACGTTCAAGCCGCTGTTGAGGACTGTAATATTGTGCTGGCGACCACGCGTCGCCCCCGTGGCATGTTGAAAGAAGTTGTGACCCCCTCATTTGGGGCTGCTCAGGCACGCCAACTGGATGGGAAAGGGGAGCGTGTCGGTATTCTCTTTGGCCCTGAACGTTCAGGCCTGGATAATGATGATATTGCTGCGTCTGATGCGATTTTAACTGTGCCGCTGAACCAGGATTTCGGCTCTTTGAACCTGGCTCAGGCGGTCATCATTTTTGCTTATGAGTGGTTTAAGGCGGCGGATGAAACAGCAGCTTATCGGTTGGAACGGGATTATTCGGGCCATGCGGATAAAAAGGACGTGCAAGGCCTGATTGCGCATTTGGAAGATGCGCTTGAAGCACGCGAGTATTTCTTCCCCGAAGACCGTGCACCTGTTATGCGTCGTACTTTGCGAAATCTCATCCAGCGCGCTGGCTTTACTGCGCAGGAAACACAGACACTGCGTGGGGTGATTAAAAAGCTCGATTTATTTCCGAGAAAATAGCAGCAAAGCTTGACTTTGCAGGGATGGGCGCTATAACGCCCCTGCAGTTGAAAGAGCCCGCAGGCCGAGTGAAGCGGTGCTCGCATCAGATAAAATCGATCTGGTGGCGCGTTCTCGGCATATTTTTTAACTTCAAGCGTTTCGGAGACGAACATGAGTAAGCGGATTTCCGCCAAATATAAAATTGACCGCCGTATGGGTGAAAACATTTGGGGTCGCCCCAAAAGCCCGGTCAATGCCCGCGAATATGGCCCAGGCCAACACGGCCAACGCCGCAAAGGCAAATTGTCTGATTTCGGCATTCAGCTGCGCGCTAAGCAAAAGCTGAAAGGCTATTACGGTAACATCACTGAGAAGCAATTCCGCCGTATTTATGCAGAAGCTGTCCGTCGTAAAGGCGATACGTCTGTGAACCTGATCGGCCTGTTGGAAAGTCGTTTGGACGCTATTATCTATCGTGCGAAATTCGTTCCAACAGTTTTCTCAGCGCGCCAATTCATCAACCACGGCCATGTCATGGTCAATGGTCGTAAAGTGAATATCGGCAGCTACCGTGTGAAAGCCGGTGATGTTGTAGAAGTTCGTCAAAAATCAAAACAAATGAATTTGGTGTTGGAAGCTCAAGGCTCCAACGAACGCGATGTGCCGGAATATCTGGCTGCAGAAGGTGATGGCACCAAAGTCACTTATGTCCGCGTTCCAACCATTGATGAAGTTCCTTATCCTGTGCGGATGGAACCAAATCTGGTTATCGAATTTTATTCCCGTTAAGCTTGACGCGGTCAGCATTAGAGCTGAAAAAATTCAAAGGTCGGGATGGTGTTTCACTGTCCCGGCCTTTATCATTTATACACAGCAGATTTTAGTAAGAGGGGTGGCGCAATGACCGCGCAGGATACAAAGATAAATATCGAAGAAACTTTGAATTCTCTTTTCATCAAGGATGCAGCGGGGAAAAAAGCTGAAGCGAAAGAGCTGGCGCGGCAGGTTTTGGAAGCTGATCCTAAAGAAAAAAGGGCACTTTCCTATCTCGCGCAGAGCGCTGTTAAAGACCGGCGGTTTGATGAAGCTATTGGCTTTGTGAAGCGTGTGATAGAGGTGGAACCTGACCTTGTCGGACACCGTCATTCTCTTGGCCTCTGTCATGATTCAAAACAGGACTTTGCAACGTCGATAAAAATCTATCGGGAAGCAATTGACCTCGATCCGTCTAATGCTGTGTCTTATCTGTTTTACGGGTGTGCAGCATCCATGATCAATGAAGGGGCGCGGGCTGCGGCGGCTTTCTCAGCCGCTTTTCAACTGGATCCAACGATGATGCTGGCTGTGAAGAGCGGTGATGTGCCCGGCGTTATGCGGGAGCGTATTGAATTTGCTGCAAGGCTTTTAAACGCAGCCTTGGATAACCTGCATAAGGCAGCGGTCGAAGATGCCGCTAAGCGCTTCCCAGGGGAGTCTGTGGGTCGCGTGCTGAACGGTATTTGGCCGGGCTCTTTTGATGAAACAGTGAGGTTCAAAGATGAAAAGCAACGCCCTACAGTTTTCTATATGCCTGATCTGAAACCTAAGCCTGTTTTTGATCGTGGCAGTTTTAAATGGCTGAACGAGCTTGAATATGCGGCTAAAGACATTCTTGCTGAATATGAAGCCGCGAAAGATGGATCGTTAAGTGAATTCGGCTTGAATGCGCATTTGGGTGCGGAAATTGGTACGGATGACCAAAATTTTTGGCGCAGCATTTTCTTGTATCGTAATACGAAAGAGATTGAAGAAAATATCAAATTATTCCCGAAAACGCTCGAACTTTTGAAGAAACTCCCGCTTTCTCAATTGGGTGGGAAGAGTGTTTCAGCCTATTTCTCTGTTCTGGCACCGGGTGCCCGTATTCCTGCCCATTATGGACAGGTGAATACGCATGCGACAGTGCATTTGCCTTTAAAGACGAATGATAAGGCCCGCATACAGGTGGGCGATAAGTGGCATGTTTGGAAGGAAGGTAAAGCTTTTGTCTTCGACGACAGCTTTGACCACAGGGTTGAAAACCTGGGCGATGAGCCACGTATCATGTTGGTGTTTGAAATCTGGAACCCATATCTCACGCTTGCAGAGCGTACGGCAGTAGAAGCAAGCTTTGCACGGCGGAAAAACTGGTATGAGACACGGGCGATCTAAGGGGATTGCACTGATCCGCCCAAATTTCTATTGGGAAGATGAGGCGCTCTTTGCATTAATCAGGCGTTCAACCGCCATAGGCTGCAAAGATGCTTATGGCGAGGAAGCTGTCCGCCACTTAATCGACCCGACTAACCAGGTCTTTAGAATGAAAATTCCAGCCCATGGTTATGTCTATGAGCGGGCAGGGGCTGTGCTTGGTATCTCAGGTTGGATTGAAGAAGGTGAAAATCGGGCTCGAATTACACATTGTTTTACAGCGCCGGAAGCCTATGGTTCGGGTATTGGCTCTCAAATACTGAAACATGCTTTAACGCAGGTTCACAGAGCTGGTTTTCACGATGTCAGCCTGAGGGCGACGCTAAATGCAGAGGCGTTTTATCGCCGGCTTGGGTTTGAAAAGGTTGGGAATCACGACCTTCCTATAACAGAGGGGTGGTCGATAAAGGGTGCCGTGATGCAGGCCCCCCATCAGCTGAATATCACGACACCGCCTGAATTAAACATCATCCGTCCGGCTTTGGATTCTGACGCTGAAGGGATTATCTCTTTGGTTGATCGTTGTTTTTCGGAATATGAGGGTGTGTATCTGGACGTGGATGGGGAGGAGCCCATCCTAAAAACCTTCAATTCTGGGTTTAAAGCCATGGGTGGTCGATCCTGGGTCCTTGAAAAGGCGGGGGCCGTTCAGGCATGTATTGGATGGAGTCCGGTTGTGGGTGGAATTGAGCTAAAAAAGCTCTATCTGGACCAGAATTTACGTGGTCAAGGCCTGGCCAATTCAATGCTTGATCTGATCTTGGATGCTGCGCACCGTTATGGCACGCAACATATAGAATTGTGGAGCGACACAAAATTTAAGCGCGCACACCGTTTCTATGAGAAGAACGGATTTGAGCGCACACAGGATGTGCGTGCGCTCAATGATATCTCAAATACGACGGAATATCGTTTTATACGTCAATTATGACGCGGCTTTTGCGACGCCTTTTTCAGACAGAAATGCGTCTAATTCACCATTGGCGAACATTTCACGCACGATGTCACAGCCACCAATGAATTCACCTTTGACATAGACTTGTGGAATAGTCGGCCAGTTAGAGAATTCTTTAATGCCCTGGCGTAATTCAGGGTCTTGCAGAACGTCATGAGAGGAATATTCGATTCCAACGCGTTCCAGCACATCTACGACCGCTGCGGAAAAGCCGCATTGAGGGAAGAGGGGCGTGCCTTTCATGAACAAGACGACGTCATTGTCGTCGACTTCTTTTTGAATGCGTTCATGAGCTGGGTTGGTCATGGGATTGTCCTTTTTTCAACCGATCCGGGTTTAATCTTCAGGCGTGCTTGTTTGCAGGGTCAAAGCATGAAGCTGTTCCCCCATACGCCCCTGCAGGGCATCAAATACCATTTGATGCTGCTTGATCCGTGTCTTGCCTTCAAAGGCTTTTGACACGACCTGGGCTGCATAATGATCACCGTCACCAGCCAGGTCTTGGATGGTAACTTTGGCATCAGGCAGTGCTTCTATAATCATCCGCTCAATATCGCGGGCGTCCATTGGCATGTTTAAGTCCTTCTATGGCTCTTTTCAGACGCTGTCAGCTTTACTCATATAATCTGGCAACCAGGCTTCATGTGCTTGAGTTAATTCTGCAACGGATATGGTCATCTGATCGCCAAATGTCAATTCATTCCCGCTGACTTGCCCAAGCTCTTCCACAAATACATTGGCTGCATTGGCCAGGGTTTGCATCTGTTCTGCGTCTGAGTGTTTTATACAGACAATATAGCGCGCCTGATCCTCGCCGAAAAGATAACTGTGTAATGGTGTTTTACCAGCTGTATTTATTTTGGCACCAAGCCCTGATGCCATGGCCATTTCTGCCAATGCAACAGCGAGGCCACCGTCAGAGATATCATGAACAGTATTGCTGAGCCCTTTTTCTATCAGGCCTCTGACAAAATCGCCGTTTTTGCGCTCTATATCGAGGTCGACAGGGGGCGGTGCTCCTTCTTCCCTCCCACATATTTCTCTTAGATAGAGAGAAGCGCCCAGATGGCCTTGTGTTTCGCCAACGCAAAAGATGAAGTCGCCTTCCGTTTTAAAGGGAATAGAGGCCCTTTTGCTTGCATCTTTTAAAAGGCCGACGCCACCAATAGCCGGTGTTGGTTGGACAGCATGACCATTGGTTTCATTGTAAAGCGATACATTGCCGGAAACGATGGGATAGTCCAATGTCCGTGCAGCTTCGCCGATGCCACGAATGGCCGCCACAAATTGACCCATGATTTCGGGACGCTCTGGATTGCCGAAGTTCAAACAATTTGTAATGGCCAGCGGTGTGCCGCCCACTGCTGTAATATTTCTCCAGGTTTCTGCAACAGCCTGTTTTGCCCCTGCAAATGCGTCGGCTTCGCAATAGCGCGGTGTAACGTCCGTGGAGATAGCTAAGGCTTTAGCCGTATCATAAACGCGGACAACAGCCGCGTCGCCGCCAGGGCGCCCGATTGTGTCGGCCATGACCATATGATCATATTGCTCCCAGATCCAACGTCTGCTCGCAAGGTCAGGGCAGCTGACGAGCTGCTTTAAGACGGCGATATAGTCGTCCGCTTCATCTACGTCTTCAGCCTGGATGGTTGCGGGTGGTGTTGGCAGATCAAACGGGCGATCATATGCTGGGGCAGCGTCTGCCAGTGCGTCTATGGGGAGATCACAGACAATTTCTCCATCAAATTCAAGGACGAGATGATTGCTATCCGTCAAATGCCCGATGACTGCAAAGTCCAGGCCCCATTTCTCAAAGATCGCGCGGGCGAAATCCTGCTTCTCCGGCCGCAGGATCATGAGCATACGCTCCTGGCTTTCTGAGAGCATCATTTCATAGGGCAGCATTGCCTCTTCACGGCAAGGCACGGCGTTCATGTTTAAATGAATGCCAACGCGGCCCTTAGAAGCCATCTCGACTGAAGAGGATGTAAGGCCAGCCGCACCCATATCCTGAATCGCGATGATGGAATCTGATGCCATTAATTCAAGACAGGCTTCAATCAACAGTTTTTCAGTGAAAGGGTCACCAACCTGAACCGTTGGGCGCTTTTCCTCTGCATCGTCTGAAAATTCAGCAGAGGCCATTGTCGCACCATGAATGCCATCCCGTCCGGTTTTCGAACCGACATAAACAACGGGGTTTCCGACACCTGCGGCTGCGGAATAGAAAATTTTATCCTGATCCGCCAAGCCAACATTCATGGCGTTGACAAGAATATTACCGTTATAGGCTTTGTGGAAATTTGTTTCACCGCCAACGGTTGGCACACCTACGCAATTGCCATAGCCGCCAATGCCTGCAACCACACCTGATACCAGGTGGCGTGTTTTTTCGTGATCTGGTTCGCCAAAACGAAGTGCATTCATATTGGCGATTGGGCGTGCGCCCATGGTGAATACATCACGTAAAATACCGCCAACGCCCGTCGCTGCCCCTTGATAAGGTTCGATAAAGCTGGGGTGATTGTGGCTTTCCATTTTAAAAATGGCCGCCTGATTGTCCCCAATGTCAATAACACCGGCGTTTTCACCTGGCCCCTGAATGACCCAGGGTGCTTCTGTGGGCAGTGTTTTCAAATGGATGCGGGACGATTTGTAGGAACAATGTTCCGACCACATGACGGAAATAATTCCTAATTCAGTCAGATTTGGTGCGCGCCCCAATTGTTCCAGAACTGTTTCATATTCTGAAGGGGACAGTCCGTGGTCCTTTATGACCTGGGTGGTGATTTCTGTGTTTGGGTTTTGCGCGTGCATCTCGGATATCTCATTAAGAAAAGCCCTGTGCGCATGATTTCCCAGAATACGACACTTTATGCAAGGTCAGATCACGCAACTTTCTCAAAATCGTCCTCGATCTTTTGATTTTCCGCATGATGCGGCGTATTTAACCCGAATACTAAGGTTGCCGATTCACTTTTGAGGGAAGAATGATCTGCAGCCGAAGAGAATAGAAAATAATAGAGCAAAAGAGGGTCTTTTTTTATCAGCGCCCATTTTCCTTTAAGGGTTTTTCTCTGGCAACGGGACATGAGTTCAGAGGCTTGTTCAGGTAATGCGCTGAGGGGTTGTTTTCTAATAGAGAAAATCTCACCTATGGCATGGTTCTCTAAAACACCACGGGATTGTCTGAACCGTCTTTTAACAAACTGCTTTACCTGTTGAATAAAACTCTGCTCGTTCGGAATGTCCCAACTGGCGTCGAGACAAACACCTATTCGCCCATTCCTCCAGCGATGGTGACTAGGGTCCAGATTGTATTTCAGTGCCGCACCAATAAGTGAATCTACGCGATAAAGGCCTTGTGGCAGGTGAAATGATATGTCTCTAAATCTCGAAACAACTTCCCCTCTAAGGGCATGGCAATTGCCGTGCAGACCCGACGTATCGGCCATAGCTTTCCTTAGAAGGGGGGCTGAGCGACCTTGTGTAGGCACGGCGCTGACGGCGTGATGATATGGGTTTTGATCAAGCATTTTTGCCATATCATTGAAACTATTCTTATGTGGGAATGCGTAGCCGTCGAGGAAAAAGCATTTTTGCGATAAGGGCCAGATTTGATGTATGTAGCTGTTCCAGGCAGAGGCCTTGTCTGCGAATGATTTCTCCCACAGGCGGATAGAAATATTTTCTGGAACACTTGCCGTGTTTTCATAGTCTTGCAGGATTTGTCTCACCTGAAGTGATAAATCGTGATTGCCGTTTATGAGAACATCAATAAGTGCCCGCCGCTCGCCTAAGCCTTGAATTGTCGTATCTAAACATCTTTGAAGTGTTTGCGCTGTCTCACGTGAGGACAGGATGGCAATGGAATAATCCACCTGAACTGAGGTATTGGAATGTTGGCTTGGCACAGCCATTAAAAATACTCTTTAATATAGATAACAAACTAACAGTATTGAATATCAAAGAATTGAAAATGTAAATGCAAATGAGACTATCTGATATTGAGTTTTAAATTGAATTGTCGTCAATTTCGCAAACTATGATGGGGAATATTTATTTTTAGAGAGATGGGTCACTTCCAATGCACACAGCCCAATGCCGTCAAACCATAGTAACTCAGTTTTAGGAAACAAAGCGCGCGCAATGATGCCTTAACGCCCGTCACTAGGGTTGCGATTAAATGCCGTTTGGTTTTAATAAAACCGTCTATTTATTGAAGAGCCGCGACCAGGCTTTCAAAAAGGCGACGCCCATCGCGACCGCCTAAATCGTCCTCAATGAGGCGTTCAGGATGTGGCATCATACCTAAGATAGAGCCGCTTTTATTGGTCACCCCGGCAATATCATGTACTGAGCCATTGGGGTTGTCCTGATAACGAAAGGCAACTTGGCGGTTATCTTCAAGCTCTTTCAGTGTATCCTCATCAGCGAAATAATTGCCGTCATGATGGGCAATGGGAATTGTGATTGATGACCCGGAATCATAAGCATTGGTAAAAGTGGTCTGGCTGTTTTCAACTGTTAGCGTTACGTCTTTACACAGGAAGTTCAAATTTGCATTCCGCATAAGCACGCCTGGTAGAAGCCCTGCGTCAGTCAGAATTTGAAAACCATTGCAGATGCCAAGCGTCGGCGTGCCTTCTTGTGCCCTTTTAACTACTTCTTTCATGATAGGAGAGCGCGCGGCAATGGCACCTGATCGCAGATAATCCCCAAAGGAAAATCCGCCGGGTAAAACAATTAGATCTGTTTTAGGGAGTTCACTATCCCCGTGCCAGACCATATCTGGTGCCACCCCGGAGACTTTTTCAAGGGCCGCTTTTACGTCCCGGTCGCAATTTGATCCGGGAAAAACAATGACTGCAGCTTTCATCGTCACCCTCAATCGATATCAATGTGATAATTTTCAATAACCGTGTTCGCTAAAAGCTTGCGGCACATCTGCTCTACGGACTTTTCAGCCTGTGCCTTATCATCCGTGTCGAGCTCTATCTCGATATATTTGCCCTGGCGTACGTCGCCTACACCGGAAAAACCCAGATCGCCAAGTGCGTGGGCAATGGCCTTGCCTTGCGGGTCAAGAACACCTGTTTTCAAAGTGACATGCACACGGGCCTTCATGGACGCTTTTCCTTTTCCTTTTTTTCACGGTGTTTGGTGAAATCTAAAACTTCTGTACTGTTTTCATCGGGGATCAGTCCCAAGCGGCGAGCGACTTCCTGATAGGCTTCAACCTCGCCACCAAGGTCACGGCGGAAACGGTCCTTATCCAGTTTTTCGCCCGTTGCCATATCCCAAAGCCGGCACCCGTCCGGGCTGATCTCGTCCGCTAGAAGAACGCGCATCTGATCGCCCTGATAATGGCGTCCGAATTCCAGTTTGAAATCGACCAGTTTAATGCCTATGGCTGCAAACATACCGCTCATGAAATCATTGACGCGCAGGGCCATGGACGTGATGTCGTCCAGCTCTTCTGACGTTGCCCAGCTAAAGCACGCGATATGCTCTTCTGAAATCAACGGGTCGCCTAATTCGTCATTTTTATAATAATATTCGACGATTGTACGCGGTAACGCTGTTCCTTCTTCCAGTCCCAGGCGCTTGCATATGGACCCGGCGGCCGTGTTACGGACAACCACCTCAATAGGAATAATTTCCACAGCGTGGACAAGCTGTTCCCGCATGTTCAGGCGTTTTATGAAATGATTGGGGATGCCAATCCCGCTAAGTGCTGAAAACACATGTTCGGAAATGCGATTATTTAACACGCCTTTCCCTGACAAAGACGCTTTTTTCTGAGCGTTGAAGGCGGTGGCATCATCTTTAAAATACTGGATGAGAGTGCCGGGTTCCGGCCCTTCATAGAGTATTTTGGCCTTTCCTTCATAAATCTGACGGCGGCGCGACATATTTTAAAAACCCCGGCTGTGGGTCGAAATCTGACCCCTTGATTAGGCGCGCGGACATTAGCCTATTGTACAGTTGGTGACAATGAAAGATACGCCGATTAAATTTGCTTTAGATCAATGCGCGTTCAATTAAAGATTGCAAGGGTTGATAGCGGCTGGATTAGCCCTTATTTTAAAGAGAACCCCCTAAGGAAAAGGAGCAGGGATCGATGACCACCTTTGATGATCGTGAAAAAGGCTTTGAAGGCGCATTTGCCCATGATGACCAGTTGCGTTTTAAAACCGAAATGCGCAGAGACCGTTTGGTTGCCGAATGGGCGGCGGAGCTTTTCGGTCTCTCAGGTGACGATGCGGAAGCTTATGTAAAAGACGTTGTTCGCGCGGATTTGGAAGAAGTCGGCGATGACGATGTATTTCGGAAGGTCAAAGCGGACTTTATCGCACGCGGCGTGGATATTTCCGATCATCGTCTGCGGAAAGCTATGGATGAGCTTTTGATCGAAGCCCGAAAACAGGTGATGGTTGAAGTCCCCTAATAACGGGTTGTAAGCGCAATAAGCCAATCCGGCATGATGCTTAGAAGCTGTGCTTCAAGTAATTTATCAAAACCAGATAAAATGAGCGCGCCGACCAGGATGAGGAGCCATCCGAATATGGGGCGCGCTTTTTTTGAGAGCATTTGAATATGGGGCGCATGGCCTGACAGGATTGTGCGAGAGCCATAAGCGATCGCCAAAAACACTGTAGCCATGCCAAAGCTGAAAACAGCCATTGTCAATGTGATTTCACCTAAAGCCTCACCTTGGGACGCAAGAGCCATGGCCGCACCTAGAGTTGGCCCGACGCAAGGGCTCCAGACAGCGCCGAGCAACAGGCCCAAGATGAATTGGCCTTTATTTCCTTCCAACTGAAAGCGATTTAAAGCGGTGTTTGCGCCACTTGCTAAGGGGGCAGTCAGTCGTGCGAAAATAGCCTGTGCCACCTCATTAGCCAATATTAATCCTGCAATGAGCAAGAAGACAGCCGCACCCAGGCGAATCATATTGGTGTCCAGGCCGATGCTGTGACCAAACCCTGCGATAAGCACGCCGATGGTGGTGAAGGAAAGCACCAGGCCTGCAGCCAAAACCAGTGGCCCTTTGCGCCCCTGCGCAAATGCGCCAGAGAATATCAAAGGCAGCATGGGAAGGACGCACGGGTTCAGGGTTGTGAGAACACCGGCCAGGAATGCAAGAAATAATGCTGTCACGAAAGGGGAGCTGACCGTCGTTTCACTGCCTGGGTTACTTGAGCATGAATGCCCTCAGCATTTGTCACACCAATGGTACGAGAGATTTCCTGTGTGCCGTCATACATGATGATTGTTGACTGCGCGTTGACCCGGTGCGCTTTGACAAAATCGAGGTCGCCTTCAAAATCGACACGGAAGCCTCGAACGCCCTCATATTCTGGATTTTCTAATAAAGTTTCCAGCGTCTTATGCTGAGACAAACAGGTGGGGCACCAGCTTGCGTACACATCGACCATGATGATGCCACCGTCTTCCTGAGCCTTTTGAAATGCTGCAGCTTCATATTGCTGGAAACCATATGGCATGGGGTCGGCGGCGCGTATGTTCATATAAGCCAGTCGCCCAAATAAGACTGCGGCGATTATGAGGAGAAGCGCCGAACCCGAGAATAGTTTTTTCAGCCGGTTCATGGATTGCCCTTTATTTTTAACACAGCATCTCGGTCGCCTTTAGCATGTTTGGGATTGTAGCTGCATTAAAAGAACGACACGATTGTGTGAAAGAGATTTTTGGTTCACTCTTTGATGTAAATTTTTGGAGTTCTTTATGTCTCATCCGCTTGATTATGGTGGCCTGCGTGGACGTTCGCCCTTTTACACCGAAGATCATGATGCCTGGCGCACCCAGCTACGCCGCTTTATCGACAAAGAAATCATGCCCTTTGCCCATGATTGGGATGAAGCCGAGGGGTTTCCACGTGAGCTTTATAAAAAGGCTGCTGATATAGGGCTTTTGGGTTTGGGCTTTCCTGAAGAATATGGAGGGACTGATGTTGGCAGTGACCCTTTCTTTGGATTGGTGACGGCGGATGAATTAGCGCGTGTTGGTGCCGGTGGAATTAATGCAAGTCTGATGGTCCATTCCATTGGATTGCCGCCCATATTGGCACTGGGATCATCTCAGTTGAAATCGAAAATTGCACCGGATGTTTTAAAGGGCGAGAAGATTATCTGTCTTGCCATCACTGAGCCCTCCGGTGGGTCTGATGTCGCGAATATAAAGACCACGGCTGTGCGTGATGGCGATGAATATGTCATCAATGGATCTAAAATGTTCATCACAAGCGGACTGCGCGCCGATTATTATACCGTGGCTGTTCGTACGGGCGGGGAGGGGGCTAGTGGTGTCTCCTTGATTCTTGTTGAACGAGACCGGGCCGGATTTTCACGAACGGAAATTAAGAAAATGGGGTGGTGGGCGTCCGATACAGCCGCGCTGTATTTCGATGATGTTCGTGTCCCTGCTGAAAATTTAATTGGTGCGGAAGGCATGGGTTTTCCGGGTATCATGGCGAATTTCAATCATGAACGTCTGGCAATGGCAGCCGGGGCCATTGGCGCCGCCAGGGCATGTTTAGAAGACGCCATTGAATGGGCGAGGGAGCGGCGAACTTTTGGTAAAAGATTGGCGGATCATCAGGTTATCAGACATAAGATCGTTGAAATGCTGGGACGTGTTCAAGCAGGGCAGGCGTCTTTGGAACGATGCGCCTGGCTGGTCTTCCAAGGAGAAACACCCGTAGCGGAGCTTGCAATGCTTAAGGTCCAGGCAACTCAGATTATGGAATATTGCGCGCGCGAAGCAGCCCAGATATTGGGAGGTGCCAGTTTCATGCGCGGCGGCCGTGTGGAACGCATTTACCGGGAAGTCCGCGTGAATGCGATTGGGGGTGGATCAGAAGAAGTCATGCGTGATCTGGCTGCGAGACAAATTGGCCTATAAAAAAAGCCCCCGACAATCGAGGGCTTCTTAAAACCTGGTCGGTGATGTCAGGCAACAAAGCCGACAACAACAATGAATGTCGCAACCAAGCCGATAATCGTGCTCCATTTCGTTAAAGCGATGAAGCGATCATATGTTTTTTCATGTTCGCGCGTATCCATGGCGTCTACTCTCCTTAACCGCCTAAATGGCGCCTGAATTCGAATTTGAGCGCACCCTAATCACTCTTTTGCGTCCTTGCAAGGGGTGCTTATGTCGCATTTATATCTGAATGTGGTTTTTCAGGTAATTGCGGTGGGTAAATCACCGAAAGCGGTATCGTTTTATTTTCATCGACAACCATCAGGGCATGATTGCGTCTGAGTTTGCGCGGTTCGCTCGCACCGCAACTGTGAGCGATCATACTGACTTCCTTTTGCATTCGTTCTGCATAGTTTTTTACACGTTCAGCCTTGCTTGTCGGATCGAGCCCTTTTTGAAGGTCTTTGCGATGCGTCGTAATGCCAGTCGGGCAATTATTGGTATTGCATTGGAGCGCTTGGATGCATCCCAGTGCAAACATGAACCCTCGCGCTGAATTGATGGCATCGGCCCCAACGGCCAAAGCCCAGGCCACAGCCGAAGGTGTAATCAGCTTTCCCGAAGCGATGACACGCATTCTTGGCCGCAGGCCATGGCGGTCTAATATGTCGATAACCTTCGGCAGGGATTCTTGTATAGGCAGCCCGACGTAATCCATAAGGGGCTGAGGTGCGGCCCCCGTTCCACCATCGGCACTGTCGACGGTGATGAAATCAGGAGCATAGTCGACACCTTTTTCTGAAATGATCTGACACATGTCTTCAAGCCAGTCAAAATTGCCGATCACAGTTTTAAACCCGGTGGGTTTCCCCGTGACATCTCTTATGTGATTGATAAGGGACAGCAAATCTTCGACATTATTGATATCAGGGTGACGATTGGGACTGATGGAATCTTCGCCTTTGGGAATGCTTCTTATATCGGCGATTTCTTGCGTGACTTTCTCCGCGGGTAGAATACCGCCTTTGCCGGGTTTTGCACCTTGGCTGATTTTTAGTTCGAACATCTTTACTTCGGCATGCTTGGCAATGTGTCGCAGGCGTGTGTCACATAATTTTCCTTGGGCGTTGCGGACTCCGTATTTAGCTGTGCCAATCTGAAAAATGATGTCACAGCCTCCATCCAGATGAAAGGGGGATAAGCCCCCTTCACCTGTGTTCAGCCAGATATTAGCTTTTGCAGCACCATTGGAGAGGGCCGTTATCGCCGGTTTTGAAAGCGAGCCATAGCTCATGGCAGAAATATTGAAAAAGCTGTGACTTTCATATGGGTTGGCGCAATGAGCGCCGAATGTGATCGATGAGGGAGGTTGGGTGTCTTCCTCCAGGCAGGGGAACATGGTATTCGCAAATAAAATTGTGCCTTCTGGCTTCAAATCTCGTGTGGACCCGAAAGCAAGCGTCGTATCGACTTTTTTTGCAGCGCGATAAGCCCAGCTTCGTTCCGCGCGGTTAAAGGGCAGTTCTTCCCTGTCTGCGGCGAAGAAATATTGCCTGAAATACTCCCCAAGCCTTTCAAAAACATATCGAAATCGCCCAATAACGGGGTAATTTCGGCGGATTGCATGACCCTTTTGCGTGCGGTCGATCACGTATATAATGCAAATGAATAAGAGCAGACAGCCGAGAATAAAAACAAATGCGCCGGCGGCCAGGCTGAGAATTAACTCAATTGTGCGTAATATACTTTCATTTGAATCCGGCATGAATTGACCTCCGCACTTCACCAAATTTTAAGGCCATAAGTCTAACAAGAATAAAGGAATTATAAAATCCATTGTGCAGAGTCTTGCACAGTAAAGGATTTCGTTGATTCAAGGCGAGGCAGGCAAATAAGATGCGGGCATTCAATGTGAACTCGGGCATAGCACAATATATCGTGAATCTGCGGATTACGCATAAGGTCTTTGGTGCGTTTGCAATATTATTGGCACTGTTGATTCTGGGGGCTTCGATTTCCTATTCAGGCTTTTCAACGGCTAAAAGGCAATTCGATGAATTTATCGGCTTCGCGTACCAAAGTACCGCAGTAGGTGAAGCGCTGCGGTCGCTTATCATCGTCGAGGAAAGTGTAAAACAATTCATCATTAAGCCTTCGAATGAAGGGTCTGCCGAAGTTCAGGGACATCTGTCTGATGCGCAAGCAAAGCTTGTTAAAGCTGCGCAGAATATGGATGCGTCGAGCGCTGATAAGGTTCAGCTAGTCCTGTCTCAACTCGTGGAATATGAACAGGGTTTTAAACAGGTGCAAAACCTGCAATTTGCATTGGATAAGCAGATTTTCGAGCGTTTAAACGTCCTTGGTCCCCAAATTCAAAATAATTTGCATGACATCATGGAAGGCGCCTTTCTAAAGGGCAACCCGACCGTGGCCTTTTATGCCGGACGTGCGCTTGAGCTTTATATGGCAGCACAGGTGGCTGCTCGCCGCTTTCTTGTTACAAATGATAATGCTGATGCCAGGGAAACAGCTGTAGAGCTTGATGCTTTGGAATTAGCGCTCAACGATCTTTATGAGAATCTCGAGACCATTGATGTACCTGAGCTTCTGGAAATGTCCGATCTCGTTATCCGGGATCTTGTGGATTATGATACTGTTTTCCGTGATGTCACCAAGGCTGCGCAAGATAGAAACCGTATTTTAGACGAGAATGTATTTGCTGTAGGAAGTTCTATGACTGCGGCCTTGTCTACTGTTGTGGATGATATCGAAGCCATGAGTGATATGCGCGGAACAAAGGCAAAGGATGGGCTTGATTCTTTGTCGACCAGCAGCCTCGTCATTACTCTTCTGTCTATATTTTTTGGTGCTTTGGCCGCCTGGCTGATTGCTCAGCTGATTTCGGCACCGATTTTGGCAATAACGACTTCTATGCGAAAATTAGCGGATGGCAATCGTGACCTTGGCATCCCCGGATTAAACCGGAGAGATGAGATTGGGGAAATGGCAAGTGCGGTGCAGGTCTTCAAAGAAAACGCGATTGAAATGGAGCGCCTTGAAGCGGAGCAGGAAATGCAGCGCCAAAAGCGGGAAGAGGAAGAGCGTCAGTTGCATGAACGGGAATTAGAGGCCCAGAGAGAACGTCAAAAAGCGGAACAGGAAGCACAACAGCGCGCGGCCGACGAAAAGCGGGCTGCGATGAACAATCTGGCTGATAATTTTGATGAAAGCGTCAAAGGCGTGGTTGAAATGGTTGCGACGGCGGCGACACAGATTGAAGCCAGTGCTCAATCTGCAAGCCGCGCAGCACAGTCTTCAAGTGAGCGGAGTGTCAGCGTGGCGTCCGCTGCGGAACAGGCAAGCGTGAATGTGCAAACAGTGGCATCTGCAACAGAAGAACTTACCAAATCCTTGAATCAAGTGGCGAGCCGTGTTGCGGAATCAAGTCAAATTGCAGGCCGTGCGGTGAAGCGGGCTGAACGGACTGATGAAATTGTTCATGGCTTGTCAGGCGCCGCTGAAAGGATTGGTGAGATTGTTCAATTGATCCAAAGCATTGCTGAACAAACCAATTTGCTGGCGCTGAATGCAACAATTGAAGCTGCGCGGGCCGGTGACGCTGGTAAAGGCTTTGCCGTCGTGGCGTCAGAAGTGAAAAGTCTTGCCAATCAAACAGCGCGGGCGACAGAAGAAATTTCAACTCAGATCGGCAGTATCCAAAATGTTTCCAATGAAGCGGTTGATGCAATTGGGGACATTCGGATGATCATTACAGATATGAATGATATTTCCACCTCTGTTTATGAGGCTATGGAACAGCAATCTGCAGCAACGGAAGAAATCTCCGCGTCCACCTATCAGGCCGCCAGCGGCACACAGGATGTGGCGCGCAATATCGGAGAGGTCCGTGTTGCGACAGAGGAAACCGGCACGGCTGCGGATCAGTCATTAGCTGCTGCTGCAGCTCTTGCAGAACAGGCGGAACTTTTGCGCCGGGAAGTCGATAGTTTCCTTAGTCGTGTCCGGACAGCCTGATTATTCTGCCGCTTCGGCGTTTGTGCGTTCTAAAATAGGTTTCAAATATTGGCCGGTGTAGCTTCTTTCGTGGTTGGCAATATCTTCGGGTGTGCCGGTTGCAATGATTTCGCCTCCCTTATCACCACCTTCAGGGCCAAGGTCGACAATCCAGTCGGCCGTTTTAATGACTTCCAGATTATGCTCAATTACAACGACCGTATTGCCTTGCTCAACCAGCGTGTGCAGTACTTCTAAAAGCTTTTTTACGTCTTCGAAATGTAAGCCTGTCGTGGGTTCATCCAGGATATAAAGTGTTTTCCCAGTCGAACGCTTTGCCAGTTCTTTTGAAAGTTTAACGCGCTGTGCCTCGCCACCTGATAAGGTCGTTGCCTGCTGGCCGATGTGGATATATCCCAGGCCTACTTGTTTAAGCATAGCAAGCTTGTCGCGGACGGCTGGAACGGCTTTGAAGAATTCGACACCTTCTTCAACGGTCATATCCAATATGTCAGCAATGGATTTGCCTTTAAATTTGATATCCAGTGTTTCACGGTTATAGCGTCGCCCGGCACAGATATCGCAGGTCACATAGACATCTGGCAGAAAGTGCATTTCAATTTTTATAACACCATCGCCCTGGCAGGCTTCGCAGCGACCGCCTTTCACATTGAAGGAAAAACGACCGGGTTTATACCCGCGGGCCTGTGCTTCAGGCAGTTGCGAGAACCACTCTCTAATCGGTGTGAATGCACCTGTATAAGTCGCTGGGTTGGAGCGTGGTGTGCGCCCGATTGGCGACTGATCGATATCCACGACTTTATCTAAATGCTGGAGGCCTTCGACTTTATCATGCTCGCCAGGGACCTGACGGGCGCCATTTAGCCGTCGCGCTGTGGCCGCGTAAAGCGTGTCCAATGTCAAAGTGGATTTGCCTGACCCGGAGACACCGGTGATGCAGGTGAAGGTTCCTAATGGAATTTCGGCGCTGACATTTTTCAGATTATTCGCCCGTGCCCCTTCGACCTTCAAGCTTTTACCTTTTTTACCTGGGCGTCGCTGTGCAGGAAGGGGGACCTCTCTCACGCCGGACAGATAAAGACCCGTGAGGCTTTCGGCATTGCCCATGATATCTTGTGGTGTGCCTTCAGCAACAACGGTGCCACCATGTATACCGGCACCCGGGCCCATATCAATCACGTGGTCCGCTTGTCTTATGGCGTCTTCGTCATGTTCGACAACAAGGACTGTATTGCCCATATCCCGCAGATTTTTAAGCGTTTCCAACAGGCGGTCATTATCCCGTTGGTGGAGGCCGATAGACGGTTCGTCCAACACATATAAAACACCTGTGAGACCGGAGCCGATCTGGCTGGCCAAACGAATGCGTTGGCTTTCCCCGCCGGATAAAGTGCCGGAGCTGCGACTTAAATTCAGATAATCCAGGCCCACATTGTTCAAAAAGCCAAGCCGCTCAACGATTTCTTTCAATATACGTTCAGCAATGGCGGCCTGTTTTTCTGTAAGATCGTCGCGTAGCTCTGAAAACCAGTTTAAAGCGTCAAAGACTGATTTGGCGGAGACCTCGGAAACAGTCTTCGCGCCCACTTTAACGGCCAAAGCTTCGGGTTTTAAACGCGCGCCTTCACAGGCGTCACAAGGCGCGGACGATTGAAAGCGGGAAAGTTCTTCTCTAATCCAGGCGCTGTCGGTTTCGCGAAAACGACGGCTGAGATTATTGATCACGCCCTCAAAGGGGCGTTCGACCTCATATTTCTTTTTACCGTCGGTATATGTCATCTTCACAACGTCATCGCCGGTGCCGTAAAGAATGATGTCTTTGGCTTTATCGTTCAGGCTTTCCCAGGGCTTGACCATGGAAAATTTGAACTTCTTTGCCAAAGCTTCAAGCGTTTGGACATAATAGGGAGCCTGGCTTTTGGACCAAGGCGCAATAGCACCATCCTTCAGGCTTTTCCGCACATCAGGAACAACCAGCCCTCGATCAAATTCCAATCTGGAGCCAAGGCCGTCACAGGAGGGACAGGCACCATAAGGATTGTTGAAGGAGAAAAGCCGAGGTTCAATTTCTTCAATGGTGAAGCCAGAGACAGGACAGGCGAATTTCTCTGAAAACATATGGCGGATGGGTTGGCCATGTTCATCTTCGCCTTCAGCCAGTTCCACTACGGCTAAGCCATCAGCCAAGGTTAAAGCTGTTTCTAGAGAATCTGCCAGTCGGGTTTCCAGGCCTTCTCGCACGACAATACGGTCAACGACGACGGCGATTTCATGTTTGATTTTCTTATCAAGTGCGGGGACATCGTCGATTTCGTAAAATTCCCCATCGACTTTGACACGTTGGAAGCCTTGTTTTTTTAATTCTGCGAATTCTTTGCGATATTCGCCTTTTCGCCCCCGCACGATGGGGGCCAGCAGATAAGCCCGTGTCCGCTCCGGTAGATCCATCACCCGATCAACCATCTGGCTGACTGTCTGACTTTCAATGGGCAGGCCGGTTGCGGGCGAATAGGGTATGCCGACCCGCGCCCAGAGAAGACGCATATAATCGTAAATTTCAGTGACCGTGCCAACGGTGGAGCGGGGATTTCGGCTGGTTGTTTTTTGCTCAATGGAAATCGCGGGGGAAAGGCCCTCGATATGATCCACATCGGGCTTTTGCATCAATTCCAGAAACTGACGAGCATAAGCGGACAGGCTTTCCACATAGCGCCGTTGTCCTTCTGCATAGATCGTATCAAAAGCCAGAGAAGATTTGCCAGAGCCTGACAGGCCCGTAATGACCACCAGCTTGTCGCGGGGCATATCCACATCAACAGACTTCAGATTATGTTCGCGCGCACCGCGGATGGAGAGGGTTGTCAGCATGGGGTATCGCAGTCTTTCTTCATCGTATCTTGTCGCGTTGAGGTGGCGCGAAGCGTCATCACTGTCAAGCGCAATCAGATTATGCGTCAGTCACACTGTTGCGACAAGAACAAAATGTGAACTTTTTATTTTTTTCTATTCAACGGGCTTATATATTCCGTCGAACCAATCCGTCCAGCTTGCACTGTCCTTGTCGAACTCTTGGAAATACTGCCGTACATCACCGTTTTCCAAGGCACTCCACGTGCCGCGAAAGGCTTTTGTCTGCCCTTGATAATAATGGATACGGCCTTCTAAGACCATATGACCTTGATCATTTGGGCCACCGGAGATGTCTATATTATAGCCATTTGAGACCCAAAGCTGCCGCCAGCTTTGGGTCAGCGGGTTGTACAGATTAAGGCTGGTGCCTGTATTCCCGTTGCTGGAGGTCCATTCCTCGAGCAGGGCGCAGCCTGATTCGATGGCCGAAATGCTGTTTTTCCCGACAGCCTGGCCATTTTTCCTATTGAACACCTCCCAGTCCCCCAGCCAGAAATCAAAAGCACGGAAATCCTCTGATGTTTCACATGGCTTAGGTGGAGCTGCGTCTTGTGCGCTGATTGGAATGGCAAGAAGAATGAGGCTGATAAAGAGGTAAAAATATCTCATGAGCGACCCTCCGGCAGTTTTTGCATGTTTCATTGCATCATGGACTGGCGTGATTGGCAAGAAGTGGGCTATGGTGCGCGCTTGATTGATTCACATATGCTTTAATACGGAAGGATGGCCATGGCTGGCAGCGTCAATAAGGTTATTTTGGTGGGGAATTTGGGCGCTGACCCGGAAGTTCGGCATTTGTCCGATGGAAATCCGGTTGTGAACCTGCGGGTGGCAACCTCGGAATCCTGGAAAGACCGGAGCAGCGGCGAGCGCCGTGACCGCACGGAGTGGCATCGCGTTGTGATTTTCAACGAACATCTGGCCAAAGTTGCGGAAAATTACCTGCGCAAAGGGGCGAAAGTCTATCTTGAAGGTCAATTGCAAACGCGCAAATGGACCGACCAAAGCGGGCAGGAACGTTATACAACGGAAATCGTGCTTCAGCGTTTCCGCGGTGAATTGCAAATGTTGGACAGCCGCGGTGAAGGCGGTGGATCTGGTGGCTATGGCGGGGATAATGGGTTCTCCGGCGGTTCATCGTCCGGCGGTGACTTTGGCGGTGGGTCCTCATCGGGCGGCGGTTTTGGCGGTGACCTGGATGACGATGTGCCGTTTTGACGAATGCGCAAAATATAATCGTTGATTAAGCTCGTAAAGCTTCATATATACGTTCTATATATATCAACTTAGATATAGTTAAACCCATAAAGGCCTATTTTGTAGGCCTTTATTCTTTTGGAGGATATGATGGCGCATAAAGCATTTTTGATTATTGCGGCTTTGTCCATCAACTCTGCTTCCGGTGCTGATTTAAACTCATCAACTCTACAGAAGATGGAAGACCTCCAATCGCAATATAATCTGCCGTCGCTGTCTGTTGCCATTGGCCTGGGAGATGAGGTCGTATTCGCAGAAGCTATTGGTTATGCCGATATTGGAGCTGCTGAAGAAGCAAGTGCTCAGACGCAATATTCCGTCGGCAGCCTGGCTAAGCCAATGACGGGAATAGCATTGGCAAAGCTGGTGGATTTAGGGAAAGTAAAGCTGGAAGACAGGGTCAACACATATGTGGCGTCCCCTGAATATACCAAGGACTTCACGGTTGAAGAACTTGCCGCCCATATCGCAGGTGTCCCCCATGATACGCCTGAACGCGACCTTGCTGAATTTAAAAATGTTAAAGACCATCGGAGCCCTTTAGAGGCTTTTTATGTGTTTGATAAACACCCTCTGCTTTTTGAACCTGGGACAGAGTTTCAGTATTCGTCTAACGGTTATATCCTCCTGTCAGCGCTGATTGAGGGTGTTTCTGAGGCTGGCTATGTAGACTTTCTTGAACGTTCTTTATGGAGTGCGTTTGAAATGAAAGAGACTGAGCTGGATACCTCTTTTGCGGGGAAGAATACCGAAGCAACTTATTACTCTAAAGCAGACTCTGATGGAAAACATGTTGTCTCGACATCGCACAGGGATCGGAGCTTTTTATTTGGCGGCGGTGGTTTTATTTCCACGCCCTCTGATTTAGTAAAAATGTCTCAAGCGACCTATGACGAATCTTACCTGTCTGACGATGCGAAAGACCTGTTGGCGACACCGATTACTTTACGAAATGGTGAAGTTAATTCGGACAAATATTCATTAGGGTGGCGAGTTGGAAAGGTGAAGGTCAGCAGGGAAAGTGAACAGACCTGGACCGCTCTGCATCATGGTGGCGTCACGGATTATGCGTCAAACGCATATGTGTTGGTCATTCCTGAGTGCAAAGCTTCAATCGCCTTCGCCACAAATTTTGTTCCTGAGAAATTTTGGAGAATGCGTGGGGCGATGGCAAAGATATTATTAGGATATATTGATGAGAAAGACTGCTCTCATTTTGATTAATCCATGTGCTCCTTGCCAATTAAGCCACAAATTTTCCTGCGCTGACGAATTTCAATTCGCTTGACTATTGCTGCCTTGCCGTCGCCTTATTCCTTTGAAGAATATAGTTGGCGGCAAATTTCTTTTGGGAGAGGGTGAATGTCGGTTTTAAATTCTCTTAGTGTTGCGGTGTTGTTGGCAGGAACAGCCATGCCTGTGTTGGCGCAGGAAATGGTTGTGTCCTCGACAGAAGCCAGAAATGACCTGTCCTTGACAATTTATAATGGCGGCATCGCAATGGTGAGGGATAGCCGACGTGTAGAATTACCGCGCGGTATGGTGCGTTTGGAAATGCAGGACGTCGCAGCGCGTATCCAGCCTGAGACATCAATTTTCAAGGCACCAAATCTCAACCTGCTGGAGCAGAATTTCGATTTTGATTTGCTTTCACCACAAAAACTTCTTGAGAAAGCAGTTGGTCAAACGTTGACGCTGGTGAAAACAAATCCGGCGACGGGGGAGGAATTTGAAGAACAGGCAGAACTGCTGTCCACAAATGGTGGTGCCATATTAAAAATCGGCGATCGGATCGAGATTTTAAGAGAAGACCGCCTACCGGCACGTTTGGTCTTTGACCGTGTACCGCCAAATTTGCGGGCAAAACCAACTTTGTCGATGTTGGTTCAATCTGAACGCGGCGGTGCGCGTGATGTGGACTTAACCTATTTGACAAATGGTATGCACTGGTCCGCTGATTATGTGGCGAATTTTGATGAAGACAAAGAACAGCTTAGCCTGACTGGCTGGATAACTTTGGTGAATAATTCTGGTGTAACCTTTGAAAATGCCGTTACTCAGGTGGTTGCTGGCGATGTGAATGTTGTTTCTGTTCAGCCACCTCCCCCTGGTTTAAGGCAAAAAGTAATGATGCAGGATGCTGAGGAGGTTATTGTTACCGGGTCCAAGCGCCAAGGTCTTTTTGACTATCATCTCTACACCTTGCCATACCCAACAACGGTTGCGAATAATCAGAGCAAACAAGTGTCATTCCTTGAGGCAGACAAGGTCGATGCCAAACGGCATTACCGCTATGATGCTTTTGGATTCCGCAGTGAGGAAATCGCTGAAAATGCGGCTGTCCACATTCGTTTTGAAAATGAAAAATCTGCGGGGCTGGGTGAGCCTTTGCCAAGCGGTGCCATTCGTGTTTATGGCGCCGACAATGAAGATCGACCACAGTTCTTAGGCTCGGACTTGATTGACCATACAGCAGAAGGTGCGTTGGTCGATTTGCAGGTTGGTGAGGCTTTTGATGTAACGGTGAAACCAACTCAGATAGAGCGGGTCGTTTTGAGCCGCTCGCAACGTTCACAAGTCTATGAAGTTGTGCAGAGTTATGCGTTGGAAAACGCAAAAGACGAAGCAGTTGTCGTCGAGGTTCATCAGGATAATTTATACGGCGAATGGACGGTCCTGGAAGAAAACCACACCCATGAAAAAACAAATGCACGCAAAGCTATCTGGAAGGTGAGGGTGCCTGCCAAGGGAGAAGTAGAGCTGCGGTTTAAACTTCGAGTGAAAACTTAAGCGACGGACCGGGTAGAGGTATCTGCCTCCTCCAGTCCTAATTCACTAATGGCGTTTTTTAAGTCCTCGGGCTTTACGGGTTTCGAGAGATAACTATCCATCCCTGCCTCGAGATAGGCCTCTCTGTCGCCGGCCATTGCATTGGCTGTGACTGCAATGATGGGTGTTTTGGCGACACTGCCGTCCAGTTCGCGAATAGCTTTTGTGGCGGCTACCCCATCCATGCGAGGCATTTGGATGTCCATAAGAATGAGGTCATAGGGTCTTTCCTGCACTTTTTCGACAGCATCGACACCATCAAATGCTTCTTCATAGCTGTGCCCGAGAGAATCCACCATCAAGGCAATAACTTTCCGGTTAATCTCAAGGTCTTCCACAATTAATATGTTTAAGCCATCCTGGTTGTCTTGGCTTTCAATCAATGCGGCATTTACAGTTTCGGGCCTTGGCGTTTCTTTTTCATCTTCGGCTGATACAGGGTGTTTAGCCTCAATTGAAACTGCCGTGCAGGGGACGGAAAAGCTGAAGGTCGACCCTTGGCCTTCCACACTCTCCAGCTCAATTTGCCCGCCCATTTGCTCTATCAGGAATTTAGAGATGGAAAGCCCCAGGCCGGTTCCGCCAAAGCTTTTGCTGGTTGCGGCAGACGCCTGCTCATAAGCGTTGAAAACCTTGCTTTGACGATTGTCTGGGATGCCAATGCCGGTATCTTTCACATGGCAAGATAAGAGATGACCGTCCTTTGCGCTTTCCAAGGCAAAAGATATCTCAACAGACCCGTTTTCTGTGAACTTCGCTGCATTATCGACCAGATTGAAGACGACCTGCCTCAACCTGTGTTCATCGGCTTTGATCAGGGAAATGCCATCAAATGCAGTGGAGACTTTGAATCTCAATTTTTTCTTATCAAAAACCGGTGCCCAAAAATCTCTGGTTTCATCGGGTAGTTTCTGTGGGTCAAACTCTGTGGGCAGAATTTCCATCCGACCGGCTTCCAGCTTGGACAGGTCTAGAATATCATTCAACAGATGGAGCAGGTTTTCAGAAGACGATTGCAGCACCTGGAGCTGGCTTTCCATAGCTTCATCCTGCGTTGAATTGAGCAGCATTTGCGCCATGCCTAATATGCCGTTTAAAGGCGTGCGGATTTCGTGGCTGATCCGGGCAATGAAGCTGCTTTTTTCGCTGTCCGCAGCGAGGGCTCGGTCTTTGGCCTCTCTCAGATAGGCGGCTGTCTGTCCGCGGTCTTTTGTGGCCAGGCACAGGCCGATAAGATTTACAAGCGACTGGCAGTAAATCTGTTCCTCAATAGTCCAGGTCCTGGGATCACCGCCATGTTCACAGGCGATGAATATCGTGAGGTTATCATCCAGATCAACGCTGGCATAGATAACAGACCGCACGCCGCGGCGAAGAGCCTGCTCTTTAAACTCTTTCATGCGCGGGTCTTTATCCACATCATGGATCAGGAGAATATCTTCCCGTTCCATGCTGGTGAACAGACTTTGATAATCTGCACAGCTGATCGTCAGTGGGCCATGAAAGTGGCTGTCGCTGGCATGGGTGTAGATATCAATGACTTCTGCCTGACCGCTTTTGCGCTGCATCTGCCAAATGCCGAAACGTTTCAGGCCAATGGTCTCACAGGCGTCTTCTGCGATGTTTTTGAAATAGGCAGTGGGTTGGGCGTTTAAGAATGTTGGTGCCTTCACGATTTCATTGATGCTGTATTGTTGGCTTAACAACATGTCTTCCCGACGCGAAATCATGTCAATCAGCGCGCCCAGCTTCCTGTGGAATAGAATGAAACTGGCTGTAAGGATCAAAAAGAATGCAACACCTAGTCCTTTAAGGGGAAGGGGGAAAGAAAAGAACGGTTTCTCATTGTCCCAGGCCAATAGGCCGACAGGTCGTCCTTCATAGTTCAACAGTGGTGTTTCAGATGATTTCTGATTGCTGCTTTCGAGGAGCATCAGGCCATTGATCGAATAGCCTTGCCCGATCCCAGCGAGACGATCGGCCGTGAGTTCATAGCAATATCCCAGATAGTTGCCGTTTTGCGGGTTGAAATTCAGCCAGAAACCGGGTGCAGCTGTCATGACAGGAGAAACGCCGCAACCGATGATCCGCTGGTCGATATTGACCCAGCCTGAAACAGGTTGTGCATTCCCGCCGTAATTGCGGCGTGCAAAGCTTACCATCTGCGCGAAGGCACCGGTATAAGCGCCGATGGAGGATGTTAAGGCGTCTTGGACGGGGAAAGCAGGCTGGATGCGGCCATCTCCGAATGCGACAAAACCTATGTCGAGACCATTTGTGCCTGTTGCAGTGGATGCGAGGCCGGCGGCACCCCATTGCGGGTCATAGCCGTTTTTAAGCTGTTCATAGCTGTGATCCCAGATGCCGAGGTCTTTGGCAAAGCTGCTGAGTTTTTCAAGTTTTTCCGCCAATGCTGAATTGATGATGGATGCATTTGACGTTGATGCGGCGGTGGTGTTTGCGCGTTGAAACTGAAATGCACCGAAAGTAACCAGGCATGCGGATATGACAATCGTGAGAACAAATGGAAGTACCATTTGCCGGTAAAGTGACTTTGCCTGCTTTGCCGTGGTTTTAGAAATTGGTCTGTACCTGTTTGATGAACCCAGCCAACGCATACACAACACCCACATAAAATATGTGTCCAATATGAAGGGGCGTTGGTTAAAATTCCCTAACTTTTAAGTGTAAAATACCATTTGGTCTCAAACTTTTGCGACAAGTGGGAAAAGGCTTATCACAGCTTGCTCCGGCCCCATGTAATTGGTAGATTGCTTTATTCAGATCACAAGATAATGTGTTCTGCTTCATGCGGCTGTCATTTAGTCGCATTTTTTAGAGTTTGAACCGTAGGGGTATAAACAAAAGTGAGTGATGTTCAATCACCCGATGCACCAGAGCGCGATGTCCGGTCCATCTCCATTGTTGATGAATTAAAATCTTCCTATCTCGATTACGCCATGAGCGTCATTGTCTCCAGGGCCTTGCCTGATGTGCGGGATGGGTTGAAGCCGGTGCACCGGCGGATCCTCTATAGCTGTCATGAAAATGGCTATGAGTGGAACAAGCCCTATCGCAAGTCGGCGCGTATTGTCGGTGATGTGATTGGTAAATATCATCCCCATGGCGATTCTCCGATTTATGAAGCGCTGGTGCGGATGGCGCAGCCTTTTGCTATGCGCGCTTTGCTGATTGATGGTCAGGGTAATTTCGGGTCCATGGATGGCGATCGTCCGGCTGCTATGCGGTATACCGAAGCGCGGATGTCCAAACTCTCTTCGATGATCTTGTCTGATATAGATAAAGATACAGTCGATTTTGAGCCGAATTACGATAATTCTGAGCATGAACCGGTTGTACTGCCGTCCCGCTTCCCAAATCTTTTGGTAAATGGGTCGGCTGGTATTGCGGTTGGTATGGCAACAAATATCCCGCCCCATAATCTGGGGGAGGTGATTGATGCCTGCTGTGCTTATATCGATGATCCGGAAATCGATCAGGCCGGCCTTATGGAATATGTCAAAGGCCCTGATTTCCCAACGGGTGGCATTATTCTTGGCACCTCCGGTATTCGAACCGCTTATGAAAATGGTCGCGGGTCTATTCTCATTCGTTCTAAAACCCATGTAGAAGAAATCCGCAAAGACCGCGAAGCCATTGTGGTGACGGAAACACCTTATCAGGTGAATAAAGCGTCTTTGGTCGAAAAGATCGCAGAATGTGTGAAGACCAAAAGGGTCGAGGGCATTAGTGACTTACGCGATGAATCTGATCGTGACGGTGTCCGGGTTGTTATCGAGCTGAAACGCGACGCGACCCCGGATGTGGTGCTGAACCAATTATATCGTTATACGCCGCTTCAAGTCAGCTATGGCATGAATATGCTGGCGCTTAACGGCGGTAAGCCTGAACAATTGGGCTTGAAAGATATCTTGAGAGCTTTTGTTAAATTCCGTGAAGAAGTCATTACAAGACGCACGAAATTTGATTTGGGCAAAGCGCGTGATCGTGCACATATCTTGGTTGGCCTGGTTATCGCAGTTGCCAATGTGGATAAAGTCGTTGCCATGATCCGCGGGTCGTCCAGCCCACAGGAAGCCCGTGCAAAATTGCTGGCAGAAGAATGGGATGCGGCTGAGGTCTTGCCTTATATCCGTTTGATTGATGCGGTGGAAAGTGATGTCGCGACATATCGTCTGACGGAAGAGCAGGTCAAAGCAATATTGGATTTGCGCTTGCATCGCCTGACTGCTTTGGGCCGGGATGATATTGGCTCTGAGCTGAAAGATCTGGCGGAAAAAATTGCTGAATTGCTTGAGATCTTGCAAGACCGCGTGCGCCTGTATCAGGTTTTGCGCGAGGAGCTTGTGGCTGTTCGTGAAGAATTTGCAGACGAGCGGCGCACGGAAATCATTGAAGGCACCTATGGTGATATTGATGATGAAGATCTGATCCAGCGTGAAGATATGGTGGTGACGGTCACCGTCTCTGGATATATCAAACGCGTGCCATTAGCTGCTTATCGTGCGCAAAGGCGCGGTGGCAAGGGCCGCTCTGGCATGTCGACCCGGGATGAGGATGCGCTGACAAATGTGTTTGTTGCATCAACGCATACGCCTGTTCTGTTCTTTTCTACCTTTGGTCAGGTTTATCGCTTGAAAGTCTGGAAACTGCCCGAAGGCGGGCCTCAGGCGCGCGGTCGACCGCTTATCAATATGTTGCCGCTTGCCCAGGGGGAAACAATTTCAACTATTCTGCCTCTTCCTGAAAACGAAGAGGAATGGGGTGATTTGAATGTTGTCTTTGCCACTGCAAAGGGCAATGTACGCCGGAACTCCATGGCTGATTTCACCAATGTGCCGTCAAATGGCAAGATCGCGATCCGCTTTGAAGAGGGGTCTGAAGATCGATTGATTGGTGTGACGCTGTGCGGGGAAAGTGACGACATCTTCCTGGCCAGCCGTGGCGGGAAATCAATCCGCTTTAAAGTGAGTGACTTACGGGTGTTTAAAGGCCGTAAATCCACGGGTGTACGTGGCATGAAACTGGCTGGTAAAGACGAAGTCATGTCGCTTTCGGTGCTGCTGGGGCAGGCTGCTGCCAATATGGACCGGGAAGAGCGGGACCAATATCTGAAAGCGGCACCTTGGAAATCCGAGCCAGGCGAAGCAAGCTTGAGCACTGACCGAATGAGTGAATTGGAACGGATGGAGCAATTTATCCTGACCGTCACAGAAAATGGCTATGGCAAGCGGACATCTTCTTTTGAATATTCGACAATTGGTCGAGGCGGGCAGGGTGTTGTAAATATCGACACGTCTGAACGTAATGGGCAGGTTGTGACCTCTCGTCCGGTTGATGAAAAAGATCAGATCCTGCTGGTGACCAATAAGGGCAAGCTCATTCGCACTAATGTGGATGAAATCCGGATTGCTGGCCGTTCGACCCAGGGCGTGACATTGTTCCGTGTGGATGATGGGGAGAGCGTTGTTTCTGTTGCTACAATACAGGAACAGGAAGGGGAGGAAGATGCCCCTGAAGATATCGAAAACGCCGAAGAATAGAGTGCTTTAAATGAAAAAAGGGCCTCAGACAGTATATGTCTGAGGCCCTTTTTTTGTTTCTATCAGATGTTTAGAAACGATATCCAAAACCGAACCCAAAGGTCCATGGGTTGATGTTCACATCTGCATTGACCGTGCCAAGGGTCGTGGTGATTTCTGCGTCCGTATCCAGCCAGATTTTCTTGGCGTCCAGGTTCAGGAACCATTTTTCCGACAGATTGATATCGATGCCGGTTTGAACCACCCAGCCAAAGCTGCTGTCGAGGTCAATGTCGCTGACCACTGGGCCACGTGCGTCCTGATCCAGGAAGAATGTGTAATTAACACCCGCACCCACATAGGGCTTCACAATATCATTCACTGGCAGGTGATATTGCAGTACTAGGCTGGGTGGCAGCAATGTTGTGCTCCCAACTGGGAAATCCCCTGCGGCCGTTCCTACGGCGCTGATATCATGTGGGCTGACAGCCAATACCAGTTCAGCTGAGATATTATCCGTGAAGAAATAAGAGATATCTATTTCCGGCACGACTTGCGTATCGATATTGACAGTACCACCTACACCTTCAATGGTTGCACTTTCGTCCGGCACGACAACCAGGCCGCGCACGCGAACTTGCCATGGGCTGTCTTGTGCGCTTGCGCTGGAGATAGCCATGGCACTGGCCAGGGCAAGAGAAGCGGCTGCAATAATCGAAGTCTTTTTAAACATTTGGTCCTCCTATGACCCCCCTTGGCGCTGCACACACTTCAACTTGTGCAGTGCCAGATCACTCGATGCAGGCGCACCCTAAGCCCGCAAAAAGGAGCGAACTTTGAGCCACATCAATTTTTTGTGATTTTGTCCATTTTGTCGCAGATGAAACCAATTTTGGGTCTTTGTGAGGCTTTTTTGCACCAACTCTTGCGCTTTTTGTGCGTGTGCAGCATTGTTGGTCTTCGGCGAACGGCTTAGGGTACTCGAAATGGCAGAACGCATTGGTGTCTATCCAGGGACATTTGACCCCATCACAAAAGGGCATCTTGATATTATCCGGCGTGGCATAAAACTGGTGGATCGGCTGGTTGTGGGTGTTGCGACAAACCCCGGAAAGTCGCCCATGTTCAGCCTGGAAGACCGGGTCGAAATTGTAAAGCGGGAGACCGATCATTTAACCAATGCAGACGGCGGTCACATTGAGGTTGTTTCCTTTGACAGTCTGTTGATGGACTTCGCCGTCAGCCAGGATGCGATGGTGATTATTCGGGGTCTGCGTGCGGTTTCTGACTTTGAGTATGAGTTTCAAATGGCGGGTATGAATCAGCGCCTTAATCCGGCCATAGAAACGGTCTTCCTTATGGCTGACGCAGCGCTGCAGCCTATTGCCTCAAGATTGGTGAAGGAAATTGCTCTTTACGGCGGGGCTATTGCGGATTTTGTGCCACCCCGGGTCGCACAGGATGTGTTGGGCAAAGTAAAAGCCTTAAAAAAAGGCTGATTGCTGGACAGATGCCACACTAAGCTTTATGGCGTGGCATATAGATTTGAATATCGCTTGAAGAAGGTAAACATGATGAAGCGTTTGATGATTTTGCTTGGAACCTTGATGGGTATGGGACAGGCCCCTGCTGGCGCGCAGGATTTGGAAAATACGCTCTATCTGGATTTATCGACTGGTGGCCGGGTTGCTATTTTAATGCGCCCTGATAAAGCACCTGCCCATATTGAGCGTATCAAAACACTGACCCGTCAGGGTTTCTATGACGGCCTTCTGTTCCATCGGGTGATTGAAGGGTTTATGGCCCAGACCGGCGATCCGCAGGGAACCGGGGCAGGTGGCTCTGAACTGCCTGATTTGACTGCTGAGTTCAATGACCTCCCGCATCTTCGTGGGGCAGTCTCTATGGCGCGCGCCCAATCCGAAGATAGTGCGAACAGCCAGTTTTTCATCGTATTTCAACCGAATTTCCGACTGGACGGAACATATACCGTTTGGGGCCGGGTGATCAGCGGTATGGAATATGTGGATGCGATTGCACGGGGTGAGCCACCGGTAGAGCCTGACCGGATTGTAAAAGCACAAATTGCCGCTGATGTGGAAGGCAAAGAGTAAACGGCTTCATCGCCTTTAATTAAAGTGACATTGCTGTGCGCGTTGACCTGTTTGATTTTGACCTGCCGCAGGACCGCATTGCGCTTGCTCCTATTGAGCCGCGTGATGCGGCATCTATGCTTGTTGTCGATGGTGGCGGGCCGTTGAAGGACCTAGGTGTTCGGGATTTGCCCCAAATTCTGCAACCAGGCGATATTCTGGTTGTTAATAATACAAAAGTTATTCCCGCCCGCTTGAAAGGTCTGCGCGGTCAGGCGAAGGTCGAAATCACCCTTCATAAAAGGGAAAGTGAATGTGTCTGGAGGGCGTTTGTCAAAAACGCCAAACGCTTGCGTCCAGGGGATGTTGTCGAACTTGGCGAAGGCTTTACAGCCGATGTGCTGGAAAAGGCAGAAAATGGCGAAGTGACACTTCAACTAAATTGCGCTGATGGCGTCACGGTAGAAGAGGCATTGAAACGCTTTGGCGTCATGCCTTTACCCCCTTATATTGCAAGCCAAAGGCCTGTCGATCATACAGATGATGACGATTATCAGACCGTATATGCGAAAAGCAGCGGGGCTGTTGCAGCGCCGACGGCAGGTCTGCATTTTACGCCTGAATTGCTGTCTGCATTGGAAAACAAGGGTATTGAGAAGCTAGAGCTGACCTTGCATGTGGGCGCAGGAACCTTTTTGCCTGTTAAAGCGGATGATACTGATGATCACCAAATGCATGCGGAATGGGGGCAGCTGACGCAGGAAAATGCCGGCCGACTAAATGCTGCAAAGGCGCAAGGACGGCGAATCGTCGCCGTAGGAACGACGTCATTACGGCTTTTGGAAAGCGCTGTAGATGAAGACGGTGTTTTTCATGCATTTTCAAGGGATACGGACATATTCATCACGCCTGGATATAAGTTTAAGGCGGTGGATGTGTTGATGACAAATTTTCATCTGCCCAAATCCACATTATTCATGCTGATATCGGCTTTTTCGGGCCTGGATGTCATGCAAGCGGCCTATGCCCATGCAATTAACAAAAGATATCGCTTTTATTCCTATGGCGATGCCTGCCTTCTTTTTCGAAATGACGAGCTATGACGAACGCACCACGGTTTGAATTTGAAATTTCTGCACGCGATGGCAATGCCCGGACAGGCGTTGTAAAAATGCAGAAAGGCGATATCCGAACGCCAGCTTTCATGCCCGTGGGCACAGCAGGCACTGTGAAAGCGATGATGCCTGAGCAGGTGCGTGAAACTGGCGCCGATATTTTGTTAGGAAATACATATCACCTCATGCTCCGCCCTGAGGCGGAACGTGTGGCGCGCCTTGGCGGCTTGCATAAGTTCATGAACTGGTCACGGCCTATTTTAACTGATTCTGGTGGCTATCAGGTCATGTCGCTTGCTCAATTGCGGAAAATGAGTGAGGAAGGTGTGGCATTCCAGTCGCATCTGGACGGGTCCAAACATCTTTTGACACCCGAACGGTCTATGGAAATCCAGGGGCTTCTGGGTTCAGATATCGTCATGGTTCTTGATGAGTGCACTCCTTATCCCTGTTCAGCGGAAGAGGCGCGCAGGAGCATGGAACTGTCCGCCCGATGGGCACAAAGGTCCAGGGACGCTTTTGACGCAAATACCGACCAGGCATCCCGCGCAGCGCTTTTTGGAATTCAGCAGGGCAGCATGATTGAAGGGCTGCGCCAGGAATCAACGCAACATCTTCTTGAGATTGGCTTTGATGCCTATGCTGTAGGTGGATTGGCGGTTGGTGAAGGCCAGGAACTGATGTTCAATACATTGGATTTCAGCGTTCCCATGTTGCCGCAGGATAAACCCCGTTATTTGATGGGCGTTGGTAAACCCGATGACCTGGTGGGCGCTGTCGAACGTGGTATAGATATGTTTGATTGTGTCTTACCCAGCCGTTCCGGGAGAACGGGGCAGGGGTTCACGCGCCGGGGTGCTGTCAATATCAAGAACGCGCGTCATAAAGACGACCCCAGGCCATTGGATGAAGATTGCGCCTGTCCGGCGTGCCAGAACTATTCTCGGGCCTATTTGCATCATTTGTTCAAATCCGGTGAGATTTTGGGGGCCATGCTTTTGACTCGCCATAATCTACAATATTATCAGGACCTAATGGCTGGGATGCGTCAGGCCATCGCTGAAGGGCGTTTTTCTGCGTTTAAAGCGGATTTCCATGCGAAGCGTGAAGAAGGCGATATAGACCCGCTATAGGGGGTGTTCTTATGGTCGCTTTCTTGCTTTGGAATCATAGCTTTTTAACTTGATGAAAGGCTCCGGCATTGGTGGGGCCGTGTTCAAGTTGAAATCAGGAAATCGTGCCAAGTCATTGAGGCAACTGCTATCCACTTTATCTTGTGGCGCTTCGAAAAAAGACCTTACAATCTCTGCTGTGCAATTCTGTTTGAATAAAACACCATGACCCATGGCTGGCACTTCCGCGCTTTGTGCATTGGGGAGCCGTTTTTTAAAGGGCTTGATCACTTCTATAGGTGTCACCGGGTCATATACCCCGCTAAGAATAAGGAGCGGGGTCTCTATTTTGCTTAATTCTTTAATGGGCGCTCTATGTTCATAATAGCTTTCTCCAAGCCAGAGCGGACAAAGCCGGGCGAGGCCATTTCTCCTTGAGGAAACCAGTGGTCCAAAGATGGCGTCTTGTTGCTCCTGCTCGTCCAAAATTGCTGCTGCGGCTTCTCTATCGAACTCAGTGCAGTCAATGGACAGCGCCATGCCATAAGCACGCTGATCATAAAAGGGGTCAAGTAAGATGGAGCCTGAAACCGCGCCAAAAATACTGTGATCCTTTCGCGAGGAACGGAGCAGAGCTCTGGGCATCAAAGCAATCGCCCCTTCTGTATAAAACCCATTATATAATGTGTTCATGACCCGCCGTGGCGTGAGGCGCAGATAGGAAATCCTGTCTTCCCCGTGTTTGCGGAAAGCGGTCCAGGGCCTCTTTTCTGCAGCAAATTCCATTAAATCCTCGAGGTATCCGCGCAGATCTGGAAATCGGCGCGCACATGCTTTGATTTTTGAACAGTCACGCTCAAGGCGTTGAAATGACCTGTTGAAATAATCTGCGACTTGAAAGCTTGAAAAACTTCCTGGAATGTCCGGGCCATCGATGACGATTGCGCCGATATGGGCCGCGTCCTGCATTGCCGCAAACAGCGTTGGTCGTGTGCCATAGGAAATCGCCAAAATATCCCATTTCGGCAGACCCAGACTTTCTCGCAACGCTATGATATCGCGTGCGGAGTTTTCTGTCGTATAAGCACGCAGGTCGTAGCCTGCGGCAATCGCCTGGTCACGGCAGTTAATAAGGTGACGCTCAATCTGTGCTTCCAAGTCGGGTGATTCATAACGGCTGTAGCTCAGGCCTATACGGAGCTTTGGGTTCCCCAATATAGAGCATTTCAAAAGACTGCTTGTTTCGTCCGCAGTGCCGCGTTGAGCCATGACAATGATGGGGCGGTTTTGCAGAAAAGAGGACGAGGCTATGGTCTCTTCCCAATTTCGCCCTGCGCGATCACTGCTGATTCCTGAATCACTCCCAGGGCCACCATCGACATATAACAGGGGCTGCGCGTCGCTCTCAGGGTTGAAAATAGCGACTGGGAGTTGCAGGAAGCGGTTATTGTACTCATTGTAGGTTTCAGGAACCGCTAAATATCCGCAGTCTACAGAAATTTCTCTGGTGCGCTTAAACCAGCATTCGGTCGGGCGGAACTCAGTCGCCTTTAAATCTTGAGAAACCGCGGAATTTGGCCATTGACCAGAGAGTATAAGGCCCTGACTCAAGGTGAATAAAATCAGAAATCTGCGTAAATTTTCCATGCCTCACTATAGCGTATTTTAAAAAACTTCGGAAAACTTTCATTTTCTGTTCATCGCACGCTTGACGCGGCCCGTCTTCCTCCCTATTTTGCGCCGCGTCGTCAAGACACGAGCCCGTAGCTCAGTCGGTAGAGCAACTGACTTTTAATCAGTGGGTCGTAGGTTCGATTCCTACCGGGCTCGCCACTTACCAGGTGGCAGATTTTAAACAGACCTTATCTTTTCAATATCCCGTTATTCCAACTCTTTGATGCCTATCTGCTGCCTTGACCGATTTGACTGGGCGCAGACAATACATATTGATTTACCAACGCTTTAATTTTGGTCTCTTTGGCTTCGCAGGACAGGCAGAACCGCTCTCTCTCAGGTGGATCAGTTACATAAAAGAATGGGAATATGGTCTTGATGCAATAAAGCGCGGGTTGCGCCACCGAAAATAAACTCTCTCAAGCGGCTATGTCCATATGCGCCCATGACAATAAGTTCAGCGCCGCAGGCGCGTGCGGCTTTTTCCAGCGTTTCACCGACATCATCATCAGCTTCATGGCTTTGTGTGGTGACTTTCAGCCCGTGTCTCGCGAGATAAGGCGCTAAATCAGCAGCGGCTAATGTTGAAGGCTTTTCTTCCCCGACTTCCACAACAAATACTTCTGAAGCGCGTTTCATGAAGGGCAAAGCTGCGCGAATGGCATGTGCTGCTTCAAGAGAGCCGTTCCAGGCAACCATAACGGGCTTATTGCCTTCGGGAATTGTGCCGTTGCTTGGGATAGCTAAGACAGGAAGGCCGCCTGCGATTGCGAGATCGCCCGCAAGGTCCAGTGGATCATCGACACGTGGTGATGTGGGCGCCAATGTCACAAGGGTTAAATCTGCCAAAGGTGCCTGATCCATCAAAACGTCAATGGCTTCACCCGTTGCATCAACCCATTCCCAATTGGATTCACTTTTGGGTGCGGAAGCTGTGAACTGCTCTTCCAATTTAGCAGCGCTTTCCTCTGCGGCTTTCATCAACTCGGGAACCATCTGCCCAGCGTCAACAGGAACCATGGAAGAGGGCATATAGATATTTACCGGCGGCAACGCATGACAGCCGATAATATGCGCGCCGAACATTTCGGCCAGTGTAAAGGCAGCATCAACCCGCGCGGCATTCGCTTTATCCCGGTCAACATGAACCAAAATCGTTTTCATCACAGCTCTCTCCCAATTGATTAGGCGTCATTTATAGCAGATTTGATGCGACGGGCATTTGATCTGGATCAGGGTTTTTGCGGGCAAAACAGTTCATATAATGTCTGTACGACACAAGCGGCATTCTGATCTTTCAGTTGATAATAAATACGCCTGCCTTCCCGGCGCTGTGAAATGATGCCGTCACGACGCAGTAAGGATAGCTGCTGAGATACGCTGGCCTGCCCAAGGCCCAGATTACCCACAAGGGTGCTGACAGATTTTTCGCCTTCCGCCAGCTGGCATAAAATCATTAAGCGACCTTTATGTGATAAAGATCGGAGGAGGGCTACGGCCTGTTCCGCGCCTTGTTCGAATTCATCTGCTTTCATATATTGATATATATGAATATTTGAATATATAGTCAATGCCAGGCTAGAAAGAGGGAACATAATGAGTTCTAAGGAAATCAACGCCTTTTTTGATGAGCAAACGAATACCGTGTCATATCTGGTGCGCGACCGTGATACGAATTGCTGTGCTGTTATTGACCCTGTTTTGGACTTTGATGCGAAATCAGGTCGTACGTCCACATCATCTGCGGATCAGATAATTTCACATATTGAAAGTCATGGGTTGCATTTGACCTGGATTTTGGAAACACATGCCCATGCAGATCATTTAAGCGGTGCACCTTATCTGCAACAGACGCTTGGCGGAAAAATCGCAATTGGCGCGCATGTGGGCGATGTCCAAGCTGTTTTCAAGAAGGTTTTTCACCTCGAGCCGTCTTTTCCCACAGATGGCAGCCAGTTCGACTGTCTTTTTAACGACGGTGATGTGTTTAAAATTGGAAATATTGAAGCGCGTGTGATGCACACGCCTGGGCATACGCCGGCCTGTATCACCTATGTGATGGGGGATGCGGCCTTTGTCGGGGATACGCTTTTCATGCCGGATTATGGGACTGCGCGCTGTGATTTCCCTGGCGGGAATGCACGGGTTCTTTATCAATCGATCAAGAGGGTGCTGACGGAGTTGCCTTTGGAAACACGCTTATTCACCTGTCATGATTATAAAGCGGAAGGGCGTGATGTCTTTGCCTGGGAAACGACTGTGGCGGACCAGCGTGCAAAAAATAAACATGTGAATGATCAGGTGAAGGAAGATGAGTTCGTTGCCATGCGGGAGACGAGGGATGCGCAGCTGGCGATGCCGGCGCTGATCTTGCCGTCTATTCAAGTGAATATCCGTGCGGGTCATTTCCCGGTACCGGAAGAAAATGGGGTGTCTTATTTAAAGCTGCCTTTGAACGCTCTGTAAGAAGGGATTACAGGACTATGGAAAATTTTACGCCCATTAGCGCATTGATCGGCGGGGCAATGATTGGACTGTCAGCGGTGTTGCTGATGGCCTTGAATGGTCGTGTTGCAGGGATCAGTGGTATTTTTGGCGGCCTTCTCCAGTTTCAAAAAGGGGAGATGGGCTGGCGCCTGGCTTTTATAACAGGCCTTTTGATCGGTCCTTTTATTCTGCCGGTTGTGACAGGCACGCCTGTTCCCCATTTCATGCCGTCTTCCACGTCTTTAATGGCGATAGGAGGTTTTATTGTCGGCTTTGGAACCGCAATGGGGGGCGGCTGCACCAGTGGTCATGGGGTATGCGGAATGGCAAGAGGGTCAAAACGATCCTTCATTGCCACTGTTACTTTCATGATTACAGGCTTTGCAACGCTTTATGTCATTCGCCATGTGGTGGGAGGGTGAAATGAAAAAAATCATAGCTGCTTTTATAGCGGGCCTTCTTTTCTCCTTAGGTCTCAGTGTGTCGCAAATGGTCAACCCTGCAAAAGTTCTGGCCTTTCTTGATTTGGCCGGGGCGTGGGACCCATCCTTGATATTTGTTATGGGTGGGGCCCTTGGTGTGACAGCTTTGGGTTATCCGCTGGTCTTTAAGCGTGCGCATCCAATTTTTGCCGAACGGTTTCAACTGCCTACCAAAACCGACCTTGATGCACGATTGATAGGCGGGTCGGCGCTCTTTGGTGTAGGATGGGCCATGTCAGGCTATTGTCCTGGGCCAGCGATTGCCGCAGTTGGAATCGGTGGTGAGAAGACCTGGATCTTCCTTTTGACAATGGTGGTTGGCATGTGGGCAAAGCGTGGTTTTGATAAAATGACGATGTCGGAGCCGACGCACGCGACTTGAACAATGTGAAAGGGGAAGGGCTAGTGTTTGGTGCACGCCATAAAATCATGACCTTGGCCGGATTTGAGGTGCGGGTCGATGCCAGCTGGTTCATTTTAGCACTTCTTGTTACCTGGTCTTTTGCGACAATGGTCCTTCCTGCTGATGTCTCCGGCTTATCGGCGGCCATCTATTGGATCATGGGGGTATTTGCTGCTTTAGGCTTGTTCATGTCCATCGTGCTCCATGAACTGGCGCATTCTCTTGTCGCCCGATCATATGGCATGAAGATGAATGGGATTACGCTGTTTATCTTTGGTGGCGTGGCGGAGATGGGGGATGAACCACCATCCGCGAGCGCTGAATTCTACATGGCGATCGCAGGCCCGATTGCCAGTCTGGTCATTGCTGCCGTTTTTAAACTATTGGCGCTCTTATTCAGCGGCCCGGCTTTTGTCGCGGTATTATCTCATCTGGCAGTGATCAATCTTGCCCTTGCGGTTTTTAACATGGTTCCGGCTTTTCCTCTTGATGGCGGGCGTGCATTGCGCGCTTATCTCTGGGGGCGGCATAATGACCTGATGCGTGCGACGAAAACAGCTGCAACAATTGGGCGGAGATTTGGCGTTGCATTGATTATTTTGGGCGCCATTTTACTGTTGGCTGGGGGTGGCATAGGCGCTTTGTGGTGGGGTCTGATTGGCCTGTTTGTACATATGATTGCAAAGGCCGAGTTGAACAGGCTTCAGACCAAAACAGTTTTGGAGGGTTTATCAGTCGGGGATTTAATGAGCAGCACTGTGGAAACTGTTTCCCCAACTATAATGATTTCGGACTTTCTTCAGAATCATGCCTATCGGAGCTTTCACGACATGTATCCAGTCGTCGAAGAGGGCAAGCTCATCGGCGCTGTTGCTGTGCGGGCGTTGAGTCGAATTCCGCAAGCGGATTGGGCGTCTACACCTGTTGAAACAGCTATGATTGGTGTTGGAAAAGAGAATTGCATCTCAGCAAGTGCCTCCGCCTTTGATGCGATTAAACATCTGCAGGAAAATGGCGCGTCCCGGCTGCTCGTCGTTGAAAATGGTCAGCTTATCGGCATAATTGTTTTGAAGGATTTGCTGAAACCGCTGTCGGTCCATAACGCAGTTGGTGATGTCTAATCTTATAAATTATAGCTAAAGGCTTGATATCAACCGATTGCTGCGCCACTGTAGCTGCGTTTCGTTTTTCAGAATTGGACAAAGCTTAAGCCGTGGCGAAATCTGACCTATCCAGCATAAAAATGGATGACATTGCGCGATTGGCGGGTGTGTCGAAGTCTACTGTGTCCAGGGCTTTATCTGACAGTCCTCTCGTGAATGAGGAAACGAAGACGAAAATCCGCGAGCTGGCCAAACAGCATCATTATATTATTGATCAAAGAGCACGAAACTTCCGGCTTCAGCAAACCAATACCATCGGTGTGGCATTTCCCTTTCGCCATGATAAAGAGCAGCATGTTTCTGACCCGTTTTTTCTAGATCTTCTAGGACATCTTGCAGATGGGCTGGTGGAGCGTGGTTATGATCTGTTGCTTCCGAAACCTAAGTTTGAAGAAGATGACTGGCTGGAAAAAATGACAGCGACGCGTCGTGTTGACGGGCTGATCTTAATTGGTCAGGGCGTTCAGCATGATATGATCAATGAATTCGCAAAACATTATGAACCGCTTGTCGTCTGGGGTGCGGAGATAGAGGGTCAGCGCTATGCCACTGTGGGCAGCGATAATGTTCTCGGCGGCTATAAAGCGACGAAATATCTGATTGAGCAGGGCAGGCGAGATATCGCATTCTTTGGGAATATCACGCCACCGGAATTTAATGCACGGTACCGTGGCTATGTGAAAGCGCATGAAGAGGCCGGTGTTGCAATCCAGGATGATCTGCTGATTTCATCTCCTTTATCCAATGATATCGCCTTTGAGACCATGAGCCGGGCGCTGAACCATGGTCCTGATATGGATGCTATCGTTGCCGCAAGTGATGTGATCGCCATCAGTGCGGTTCAGGCCTTGAAGCGGGCGGGCAAGCGCGTGCCCCAAGACGTTGCGGTTGTTGGCTATGATGATATCCCGCTCGCAGCTTATGTGGAGCCGCCTTTAACAACGATCCGTCAAGATACAGAACAGGCGGCCAAACTGTTGCTGGACCGCCTGTTTGCAAAAATGGAAGGCAAGAAGACCAGCTCTGCCAAAGTTGGTGGAGAGCTGATCATTCGTGCATCGTCTGAATAATCACCAGAAACTGATGACCAGGGCTGCGGTCAAGACCAGAAGCCCAACACTTAAGATGCGGTAATTCCAATACCAGGGCGTGCCTTTCAGCTCCTCTGTTTCAGCCCGGTAGAAATCCATCGTCCAGACATAATCATCAACTTTTGAAGCATCTGGTTCGGGCGCTGTCAGGCTGCCGATGATCAGGGCTAAGACCGATACAAGGAAGAGAATTGGTGCCACATAAAGGAAGTGAATATCTGTCCATCCAAATACAGCGTTGGATAAGAAGAGCGCAATACCCGCACCAACGCCAAAGATAAGCGCATAGATAGCACCTGTCGCATTTGCACGGCGCCAGAACATACCAAGAATGAACATGGCAACGACAGGCGGTACGGAATAGGACAGGACTTGTTGCAGATATTTGAAAATGGATTCAAAACGCCCGATTTGAGGTGCCCAAAGAACGGCCAGAAGCATGAATAAGAAGGTCACAATTCGTCCGACCTGCATCAATTGCTCACTTTTAAGTTCCGGTTTCCATTTTCGCACAAAGTCCATCGTCACGAGGGTGGAAGCGGAGTTCAATGTGCTGTCAATCTGAGACATCAGAGCGGCGACAAATCCCGCTAATACAAGCCCTAATAATCCGACAGGCAGCAAATCAAACATCAATGTGGGATAGACCAGATTGACATTGGGCAGGTCTGGATACAGCAGAATTGCAAATGTGCCTGGCAATACCATGATGAACAGAACAGGAAGTTTCAGAAAACCTGCAAACAAGCTGCCCAGGCGACCATGACGGACGTCTTTGGCGGACAACACGCGCTGCACCATGAATTGGTTGTTACACCAGAAATAAAATCCTAATAGAGGGACACCGGTAAGAAGCCCAAGCCAGGGAACACCAGCGTCATCTAAGGGCCGGATCAAGCTTAATTTCTCAGGAGAGACCTGAGCGGTTACTTCGCTCCAGCCGCCAATCTGATCAAAGGCAATCCAGCTGATAACAATCGATCCGATGATGAGCAAAACGCCCTGGATCGCATCGGTGTAAATGACGGCTGCAAGCCCGCCCAATACCGTATAGAGCCCGGCAAATAGCGCCAGGACCATGATGGTTTGCCAGATGGGGATGTCAGGGAAAATCAATTGAATGATTAATCCGCCTGCATAAAGGCTGCCTGCCGTGTCGATGACAATGTTCAGAAACAGCGTGAGAGCTGAAAAATAAATACGCGCCCGGCCATCAAAACGCCGTTCCAGATATTCCGGCATGGTGAAGACTTTTGACCGCAAAACGAAAGGCAGAAGAAAAATGGCAAAGAAGACCAGGACGACAGATGCCATCCATTCATAGTTAAAGACGGAAATGCCGGTGGAATAGGCGTCGCCGGCCAGACCAACCAAAGTGGTGGATGAAATATTTGATGCAAAGAGCGAAATACCGATAAACGGCCAGACCATTGATCGACCGGCTAGAAAATAATCATCCGCATTTTGATGTTTTTTGCTGAGAAAAACGCCCAGCCCTAATGCAAAAAGGAAATAACCAGCAATGATGGTTATATCAATTGCATGCAAAGACACGACAAAGGATTCCATTATCCTCCCCTTTATCTCGGTCATTTTTGCTTTTGTGACCGTTATTTGAAATTTTCCTGCAGACTATTCCGCAAAAAAATGACGGCTTGTTTCAAAAACTCTGCATATCAGGAAGTACAATCGGTTGCAAAGTGAATTTAAATCACTTGAGCTTCGCTTCAACAGGGCTTATGAACACATCGCTGTTTATAGCAAACAGCAGTCAAGATCTGTAACTGCATTTCAAGGGGATAGAAATGACTGATCTGCCACCTTTTTGCACATTGGTGCTTTTCGGCGGAAATGGGGACCTGGCCAGCCGCATGTTGTTGCCGTCTCTCTATCTTCTTGATCGTGATGGTCTGTTAGAGGACGGCGTTCGAATCATTGCTTCTGCTCGTTCCATTGATGAGACGGAGGATTTTCGTAAAAGCGTTTATGGAAAACTGCAGACATTCGTACCTGAGGATTTGGATGATACGGTCTGGGACCGGTTTCACAAACGCTTGTCGAGTGTGAAGGTGGATGCATCACAAAATACTGACTTTGAGCGCTTAAAAGATGAAATCGGTGACACATCATCCTGCGACCTGGTGTTTTATTATTCAACGTCGCCCAAATTATATGGCGCCCTCAGTCAGGGTTTGAAATCCGCCGGATTGGTCACACCGCACAGCCGTGTGGTGATGGAAAAGCCTATCGGGACAGACCTTGTTTCGTCAGAGGTAATCAACGAAGAAGTGGGCGCCGTCTTTGATGAAGAGCAGATTTTCCGTGTCGATCATTATCTGGGGAAAGAGACGGTCCAAAATCTCTTGGCGCTGCGCTTTGCCAATGTGATGTTTGAACCCTTGTGGAATCGAAGTGTGATCGATCATGTTCAGATCACTATTGCAGAAACCGTGGGTGTAGAGGGGCGCTGGTCCTATTATAATGATGCCGGGGCCCTGCGGGATATGGTGCAAAATCATATGCTGCAGCTTCTCTGCCTTGTCGCGATGGAGCCACCTTCATCAATGGACAGCGACGCTGTGCGGGACGAAAAGGTTAAAGTTCTTCGTGCCTTACGCCCTATCACTGCAAATGAAGTTTTCAGCGAAACCGTGCGCGGCCAATATGCAGCAGGCGCCAGCCTTGGAAAACCGGTTCCTGGTTATTTAGAGGAAGGCGAGGGAGCAGCCTCCACAACGGAGACATTTGTCGCCCTGCGCTGTGCCATTGATAATTGGCGCTGGAAAGGCGTTCCATTTTATCTGCGCACTGGCAAACGCATGCCGCAGCGCCATACAGAAATCTATATTCAGTTTCGGGAACTCCCACATTCCATCTTTGCTGCTGACACAAGCACAGCTTTAAAACCCAACCGTCTCGTCATTCGTTTGCAGCCCGAAGAAGAGATACGCATGATGGTGATGAACAAAGTGCCGGGCTTGACGGGCGATGGTGTTCATCTGCAACAGGTGCCGTTGAATTTAAGCTGGTCGGATACCTTTCAAAGTCAACGCAGACGCATTGCTTATGAACGGCTTATCCTTGATGCGCTGAAGGGAAATAAGACATTATTCGTGCGCCGTGATGAAGTTGCAGAAGCATGGTCCTGGGTTGATGGTATAATCGACGGATGGAAAGAAACAAAAATGGACGTGCAGCCTTATGTGGCAGGAAGTTGGGGGCCAACATCGGCCATCGCACTGGCAGAACGGCACGGACATAGCTGGCACGAGTAAGACAATGGCAATACAATATCTGGACTTTGAAAACCCTGGTGAATTGGCGGATACGGCAGCGCAAAATATAGCGGCCATATTAAACGAAGCGGTTTCCGCCACAGGTCGTGGTACCATGGTTGCCGCTGGTGGAAGTACGCCCAAAGCGATTTATGAGCGCTTATCCAAGAAATTCATGCCCTGGGACCGGATATTTGTGACGCTTGGGGATGAACGCTGGGTCGATATGGACCATGAGCTGAGTAATGAAGCCATGATCCGGCAGCACCTTCGAAAGAATGAGGCCCGAAATATCAGTATTACAGGCCTTAAAACGCCGCATGAAACGCCTTATGATGCGAAACCTCAGGTCGAGGCTCGTATTCGCGACATGAAACCGCCTTTTGATGTGGTGATGCTGGGCATGGGGATGGACGGGCATACCGCATCGCTGTTCCCTGGCGATCCATTTCTACCTCTGGCGCTTGACCCCGAAGGGGCCACAAATTGCGCAGCCATTCATCCGGACCCAATGCCTGCAGAAGCGCCGGTCCTGCGTATGACAATGACTGTTAAGGCGCTTCTAAACGCTCGTAAAATCATGATTTTTGTTGCCGGGGCCGATAAATGCAAAGTGTTGGAGCAGGCTGTAAAAGGGGATAATGCCCTTGAAATGCCGATCCGGGCCATTTTGAAGCAGAAACAGACACCCGTAGACATCTACCGTTCTAAATAAAGGATTTGCCATGCATGAGCGAGTTCGCTCCGTAACCGAACGCATCGCTGCGCGCAGTGTGCAGACCCGTCAGGCTTATTTGACACGCATGGAGAATGCGAAGAAAAATGGCCCGAATAGGGGGCATTTATCGTGCGGAAATCTGGCGCATGGATTTGCAGCGGCACAAAATGACAAGCCTAAGCTGCAACGCATGGCAACGGCGAATATCGGCATTGTCACATCATATAATGATATGCTGTCCGCCCATCAGCCTTTTGGGCGTTTTCCAGAGATTTTGAAACTCGCCGCACGTGAATCCGGCGCAACGGCGCAGGTGGCAGGCGGTGTGCCTGCAATGTGTGACGGTGTCACCCAAGGGCGGGCTGGGATGGAGCTGTCACTTTTCTCCCGTGATGTTATTGCCATGTCGACGGCTGTGTCCTTAAGCCATGATATGTTTGATGCCACTCTATGTCTGGGCGTGTGCGATAAGATTGTACCTGGCTTATTGATTGGTGCACTCAGCTTTGGTCATCTACCTTGCATCTTTGTACCGGCGGGACCCATGCCGTCCGGTATTCCAAATGCTGAGAAAGCGCGGGTACGGGGTGAATTCGCCCAAGGTAAAATTGGTCGTGAGGAACTTTTGGAAGCGGAATCCAAATCCTATCACTCTCCAGGGACCTGCACATTTTATGGGACGGCAAATTCCAATCAGATGATGATGGAAGTGATGGGCCTGCATTTGCCAGGTTCGGCCTTCGTGCAGCCGAATACGCCCTTGCGTCAGGCTTTGACAGCAGAAGCCGCCCGGCAGGTGTTGAAATTAACAGCTTTGGGCGATGACTACCGCCCTATGGCTGAGACGGTAGATGAGAAGTCCATTGTAAATGCGATTGTGGGTCTGCTGGCAACGGGCGGGTCCACCAATCATACAATCCATTTGATTGCCATTGCGAAAGCGGCAGGCATTTTAATTGACTGGGATGATTTTTCCGATCTGTCATCGGTCGTGCCGTCACTCACACGGATTTATCCAAATGGTCAGGCTGATGTGAATCATTTTCACGCTGCGGGCGGCATGGCTTTCCTCATCAGAGAGCTGATTGATGCGGGCTTTCTGCATAAAGATATCCAAACGGTCGCAGGCACAGATTTAAGCGCCTATGCACGCGAACCTTATTTAAATGAGGGTAAGCTTGCCTGGCGCGATGCTGCTGAAAAGAGCTTGGATGAGGACGTTCTTCGTCCGGTCACTGCTCCTTTTGAAAAGGATGGTGGGTTAAAGCTCTTAAAAGGCAATCTGGGCCGCAGCGTCATTAAAACCTCGGCCGTTAAGCCGGAACATCGTGTGGTGGAAGCGCCAGCCATGGTATTTGAGAGCCAGGACGCCTTGGAAGAGGCATTTAAAGCAGGCAAAATGGATAAAGACCTGGTGGCGGTTATCCGTTTTCAAGGCCCGCGTTCTAACGGCATGCCTGAACTTCATCGTTTGACGCCGTCACTCGCGGTCCTGCAGTCAAAAGGATATAAAGTCGCACTTGTAACGGATGGTCGGATGTCCGGTGCGTCAGGCAAGGTCCCCGCGGCCATCCACCTTAGTCCGGAAGCTCTGCAAGGTGGAATGATTGCCAGGGTTCAAGATGGCGATGTCATTCGCCTTGATGGTGTTGCTGGCACATTGGACGTGTTGGTGAGCGAAGAAGAGCTTGCAAACAGGGCAGCATCAGAACCGGATTTAAGTGCAAATGAATTTGATATGGGCCGGGAGCTGTTTAAGACCTTTCGTGCAACAGCGCTCAGTGCAGAGGAAGGTGCATCGGCATTCGGGACGGAGGCATAATATGCAGGGGCTGGTCGCAGATATTGGGGGAACAAATGCCCGTTTCGCCATGGTCGAAGACATTCATGCAGCGCATCCAAAGCTTAGCCATTGTCAAAGCCTGCAGGTCGCTGAACATGCGACATTGAGCGTGGCGATTGAACGCTATCTGGACGCGCAGAATATGCCGCATCCAAAAGCCGCAGGCATTGCGGTTGCCAGCCCGGTTCTGGGCGACCGCGTAAGGCTGACGAATAACAACTGGCAGTTTTCGCAAATGGAGCTCAAGCAGATGTTGGGCTTTGAAGATCTGTATGTTCTAAATGATTTTGCAGCGCAAGCCTTGGCCCTCCCGCATTTGAAAGGCGATCAGCTAAAACATATCCGTGATGTGCCGGAGCCGGATTTAACCAGTGATACATTGGCGGTCTTAGGGCCTGGAACGGGCCTGGGTGTCGCTGGGCTGCATCTGGAAGGGCAGCGCCAAACCGTTTTCACCTCAGAAGGTGGGCATATGAGTTTTGCCCCGTTGAACGCGCTGGAGTTTGAAATCGCTCAGGTTTTATCAAAACGCTATGAGCGCGTATCTTTCGAGCGGCTTTTGTGCGGCCAGGGCGTGCGCAATTTATATGAGGCTCTGACACAGATAAAAGATGTGCCATGTGAGGCCTATGACCCGGCACAAATTACTGAAAAGGCCGTGGACGGTAGCGATGGTATATGCGTTGAAACCTTGGAGCTGTTCTGCGCCATTTTGGGGACATTCGCAGGGGATGTCGCATTGATGCTGCGCGCAAGGCATATCTATATCGGTGGCGGGATTGTGCCGCGGTTCATCGATTTCTTTAAAAACAGCGCTTTTAGAGAGCGTTTTGAAGCCAAAGGCCGGTTCATGGACCTTATGCGTCGAACCCCGGTCAGCGTGATTATTGATAAACATCCGGGCCTGATTGGTGCGGCTGCCAGTTTAAATAGGGAGATGACATGATGGATGCTGTTTTAACCGCTTTGGCTGAGGCACCCGTCATTCCAGTCATTACCTTGAACGATGCTGATAATGCCGTTCCCCTGGCTGAAGCCTTGATGAAGGGCGGCCTACGTGTTTTAGAAATTACTTTGCGGACAGACGCCGCTTTGGAAAGCATAAGACGCATTGCCCAGGCTTACCCAGATGTTGTTGTCGCAGCCGGCACGGTTTTAACGCCTCAAGACTTTGATGAGGCTGTGGAAGCTGGCGCAAGTCTCGTAATCAGCCCAGGCGCAACACCAGCGTTGTTAAGTGCCGCATCTACTGCAAAAATTCCCTTCATGCCGGGTGTTGCAACGGCCTCAGAAGCGATGGTCGCGGCAGGCTATGGTTTTAAATATCTAAAGTTCTTTCCAGCCGGAGCGTCGGGAGGGGTGGACGCCTTGAAAGGATTTGCAGGGCCACTTGGGTCACTGCGCTTCTGTCCGACGGGGGGTGTGAATAAGGAAAATATGGCGGATTATCTGGCGTTAAAAAATGTGATTGCTGTTGGTGGAAGCTGGATGGTTCCGACAGCCCTCATTGATGAAGGGCGTTTCGAAGAGATTACAGCGCTTGCGCAAGACGCTGTCGCGGGGGCTGGTCGATGAATAGTGAAAATCTGCTGAGCTGGACCGGAGAGCGTTGGAAAAGCGCGAAAAAGGCATCGGACTATAATCCTTTGACCAATCCGGTGCTGGAAACAGCCTTATCCTTGAATGATGCTTTTGACACCAAGCGCTTTGATATGGGCGCCGTAGAAGCAGCGGTTCAGGATCTGACCATCCGTGCGCTGGGCAGGCGGGTTGAAAACTCAAGCGCATATCTGGGTGCAACGTCAACACAGGAACTAGGCAAAGATATTGACCAGCTCGTTGACAGCCTGTTGTTTGAAAATGGGAAACAAAGAAGCTTTCCAGCCTTTTCTAATCTTCTTGAGAAAGAAGCATTAGGCCTTGTTATTACAGCGCATCCAACTTTTTCAATGACGCCAGAGGTGATGGATGAATTGGCTTCTGCCCTTGGAAATGGCAAATCTGATGACTTTGCAAAAGCACTTCGAAATAAAGACTTAAAGCCTAATCTTGAGATTTCACTGCAAGATGAACGGGATATGGCCGGACGGGCGTTAGCGAATGCGCAGCACGCTTTGTGTGAAATCTATGATGCTATATTGCGTCGCGCGGAACCCATTCATGGTGCCCGCGTTTGGCGCTTGCGTCCAAAACTTGCAACAATTGCAAGCTGGGTCGGTTATGACCTCGACGGGCGGTCTGATATCGACTGGGCGACAAGCCTTCGTTTTCGTTACATCTCCGCAGCCGATCAGGCCATTTTATATCGCGATGAATGGGCAGATATTGCGGATGGTTGGGATGCAGACCGCGCTCAGGAATTGAAAACAGTCTTTGAAGACTTGGCGCAGATTTACAACACTGTATCAGCAGCGGTCCCCGAACGCGCTGATGATTTGGAACAGGTGAGGGCCTTTTCTCAGCTGAGTGTAAAAACAAATGCGCAGCGTAAAGCGCTGATTGAAAAAGCTGACAGGCTGTTGCCTCTTGTTGCCAAGTCGAGTGAAGGAAGCTCCCGTGCGGCCAAGGTGACGTTATTTGCATCCCGTTTTCGGACAAATGGCCTCGGGTTGAACCATGTGCATTTCCGTTTGAATGCAGCACAACTCCATAATGCGGTGCGCCCATCCGTTGCTATGGATGCGGCCCCGGATGCTGCAAGCAATCGCCGTCGTTTCCTGGGTGCCTTGGGGCAGATGTTGGATAATGTCCAACCGGTTGAGGTCAATTATGGTTCGCTGATGAAAGAGCGAACGACGGCCCGGCGTCTCTTCATGTTATTGGCGCAAATCATCAAATTCGTTGATGATAAAGCGCCCATTCGATTGCTAATCGCAGAATCTGATACACCCTTTACTGTGTTGACGGCACTTTATTATGCGCGCCTGTTTGGCATTGAAGACCATGTGGAGATATGCCCGCTTTTTGAAACCGATGCGGGTTTAGAGCGCGGCTCCCGTGTCGTTTCAGAGTTATTGGATGATCCGCATTATAATGCCTATATCCGCACCCAGGGTCGTTTATGTGTTCAAGCGGGCTATTCCGATGCCGGGCGTTATATGGGGCAAGTTGCCGCCGGTCTTGCAATTGAACGCTTCCGGGTCAAGCTGGCGCAACTTTGGCCGAAATACGACTTAAGTAAAGTTGAGCTGGTGATCTTCGATACGCACGGGGAATCTGTTGGCCGCGGTGCACATCCGGCAGCTATGGCTGAGCGCTTGTCCTATGTTCAAACCAGCCATGCCCGTGCCGTGTTTGAAGAGAACCGGGTCCGTTATAAGCAAGAGATCAGTCTTCAGGGTGGCGATGGCTATGTCTGGCTATGGACGAAGGAACTCGCGACCGCCACTTTATGCCGTATGCTGAGCCGCGCCGTCTGCGGCCGGCCTGAAAATAAGCCTGAAAATAGGGATGCCGTTGACCCATTTTATGTTGATACGGATTATTCGCTCGATTTCTTCCTGACTGTGAAGGAATTTCAAAATCGCACAGTGAATGATGAAGATTATCTGCCAATGCTGACCGGCTTTGGTGTGAATCTCCTTTACCCAAGTGGGTCCCGTATGACATTGCGTCAAAAGGAAAGCGGGGCGGTGACGCGCGCAACCCATGTGGGCCAGATCAGAGCTATTCCGCATAATGCCATTCTGCAGCAGATGGGCTTTATGGCGAACACTCTGGGCGGGCTGGGCACAGCTATTTCCAAGGACCGGGAACGCTATACTGAAATCCGGGACGGATCAGAGCGGCTCCAACAAATGCGGGCTATGGCGCGTCATGCGGCGCAATTCTCCGACTTGCGAGTGTTTGAAAGCTATCTCAGTCTTTTTGACCCGGAAACCTGGCTGCATTATGCAGCGGGTGAGCGGACATATAAGCGTCGTGAGCGCATGCAGCGCATATCAGAGCATCTTGAGCGTATGTCCGTTGATGTCGATCATGGTCGTGTCATTCGTGCGTTTTGGACGGATTATAATGATTTGATGGGCGCGCTTGATTGGCAGGTGCCCAGTATGTTGGATGAAGGCCATGAAGACCTTGTTTTAATCCATGTACTGCGGCTGGCGCTGATCCAACGCTTGTTCTTGCTTGCGGCACGTGTCCCGCGCTTTTCATCACGGCCGAACTTGACGATGGAAGAAGTTGTGGAACAGCTTCTTCGATTGAATATCCCATCTGCGCTTAGCGTGCTTCGGGAAGTCTTCCCCATTGAACCTGAAAGCGACATCAATGGTGAATTTGGGGAGCCAACAACATTTCACGGAGACGCCGCCCGTGGGTATAGCTTTGAAAACCGGGTCATTTTTGATCAGATTGAAGAAATTTATGATCTGATCCGTCGCCTTGGCATCGCGGCCATTCATTATATCGGCGCTTATGGCTGAGGACGCTTGAAATGGCAGAATTTTGGGGTGCAATTGAAGCAGGGGGCACGAAGTTTAATCTGGCAATCGGTAAAGGGCCGGATGAGTTGATTGCCGAACGTCGTGTACCGACGACGTCGCCTGAAGAAACACTGGCAGAAGTGATCAGCTTTTTCAAAGACCATGACCCTGTTTCGGCAATTGGCCTGGGCTGCTTTGGCCCTGTGGATCTGGCAGGAGGTTGTATTACGAATACCCCAAAGCCTGGGTGGCAGGATTTCCCTATTGTTCCAACGTTGGAAAACGCACTTCAAACGCCTGTTGTTTTTGATACGGACGTTAATGCGGCGGCGCTTGCCGAGGGGCGCTGGGGCGCGGCCAAAGGCCTTCAAAACCACGTCTATATAACCATTGGCACGGGTGTTGGCGGCGGGGTTGTTGTCAATGGCCAAGCTGTTCATGGTCTCATTCATCCGGAAGTGGGGCATATGCGGGTCAAGCGACATGAAGATGATTTGGACTTTGAGGGTATCTGTCCTTTCCACAAAGATTGCCTTGAAGGCCTGGCCTCAGGGCCTGCAATGAAACAACGTACGGGTGTCGCTGCCGAACATTTGGATATCGAGGATATTGCCTGGGATATTGAAGCAGAGTATCTCGCGCAGATGTGCCATAATTTATGCCTCGTCCTATCGCCTGAGAAAATCGTCCTGGGTGGCGGTGTGATGGCGAAACCTGGCCTTTTGGCCAAAGTACAGAAGGCCTTTGTGGCGACGTTGAATGGATATATGAATGTGCCGGATGATGGGAATTATATTCAGGCAACGGCATTAGGTGGTATTGCGGGGCTTTATGGGGCTTTTGCATTGGCGATGGATGGCAAGCAGGCGGGTTGATATGAGCTGGACTGAATTGATGGAAAAAACGGCTGTGGCCCGGGATAAGAGCTTGTTAGAGCTGTTCGCGGAAAGCCCAGACCGGGTCGAAGAACTGACTGTTGAAAATGGGCCTATCCGCTTTGATTTCTCCAAGACGCATTTGAAGGATGATGTGGTTACTGCCTTTGAAGCATATCTCTCAGAGCAGGGCTTTGAAAAGGCGCGGGATGGCCTGTTTTCCGGTGCAATTTTAAACCCTTCCGAGGGCCGCCCGGTCCTGCATACGGCATTGCGTGGATCATTCTCTCCCGAAGTTGCAGAAGACGGCAGTCAGGTTCGTCCTTTCATTGACGCTGAACTGAATAAAATGCGCGAATTTGCCGCTGCAGCCCATGCATCGGGTACATATGACCAGGTCTTGCATCTGGGTATAGGCGGTTCCGCCTTAGGTCCTGAAATGGTTGTGGAAGCCCTTAGTCATTTGGGCATGAAGATGGATGTCCATGTCGTTTCAAATGTGGACGGCGCAGCTTTGGCCGCATTGCTTCCAAAGCTGAATGCCAGTCGACTGTTGGTGGTTGTCGCATCGAAAACCTTTACGACCGTAGAAACACTGACGAATGCAAAGACGGTTTTGTCGTGGATGCAGAGCCAGGGTGTGGAAAATCCCCTTGCACAATGTGTGGCGGCGACAGCGAACCCACAGGCTGCACAGGCCTTTGGCATAGATGATGCGAGGATTTTTGCCTTTTCGGATTGGGTCGGCGGTCGTTACTCCCTGTGGTCAACGATCGGACTGCCCATTGCCTTAGGGCTGGGGGTGGATGTTTTTGACGCGCTTTTAAAAGGTGCTGCGGTGATGGACGCCCATTTCAAATCAGCACCGGTCGCTCAAAATGCGCCGGTACTGGCGGCAATTTCGGACGTTCTTTATGCTAATGTTTTTGACGCTGAAACGCGCGCAGTGTTTGCCTATGACCAACGGTTGAACCTGTTGGTTCCATATCTTCAACAGCTGGAGATGGAAAGTAATGGGAAAGGCGTGAAAAGCGATGGATCACCCTTATCTTATATGACGGGCCCTGTGACCTGGGGCGGCGTTGGGACAGACGCTCAACATGCTGTTTTTCAATTGCTGCATCAAGGGACACATATGACCCCCACGGAATTTATCGCGGTGCGGCAGGCCGATCATGATTGGGACGTTCACCATCGTCAGCTCCTGGCGAATTGTTTTGGCCAAAGTGCCGCATTGATGCAGGGCCAGGGCAGTGACGATCCAGCTAAATGCTTTTCTGGAAACCGGCCATCTACAACGATTGTTCTGGACCGTTTGACCGCCGACGCCTTGGGTGGGTTGCTGGCTTTTTATGAGCATAGAACATTTGTTGCGGGCTTTCTTTGGGGTTTGAACAGTTTTGACCAGATGGGGGTTGAGCTGGGCAAAATCCTGGCAAAGAAACTTGGGGCAATTTTGGATGGGAGTGGTCAGGCGACTGATCTTGACCCTTCAACACAGGCTTTATTGAAATTAATCCAGTAACGATGCGACCGCCCCTCCAATGGCGAGGGAAGAGGTAAGGCCGGGGGATTCAATCCCAAAAAGATTGATTAGGCCGTTTAAACCATGTTCTTCCGGGCCCGAGATGTGGAAATCACTGCCTGCGGAAATATTTAGTTTTGGGCGGATACCCACCATGGCGGGGGCAAGGCTGTTATCGGGTAAATTCGGCCAATAGCGCCTGATCGCTTTATAGAAATGATCCAGATTTCTATGCTCATAACCATAATCTATATGATTATGGGGTGCCTGTGCGTCGGGTCCAAAGCGGCACTGCCCGCCCAGGTCCAAGGTCACATGAATGCCTAAGCCTTTTTCATCAGGGACAGGATAAATGAGATGTTGGAACGGTGTTTTCACGCCCTGTAACTGTGCATAATGGCCTTTAATATATCGAAACTCGGGAATGAATAGCGGGTCCAGGCCTTCAATATTTCGAGCGATGTGTTCAGCCCATATCCCGGTGGCATTGATGACGCGGTGTGTCGCAATGTGATGGCGATCAGGCCCGCATTCGATTTGAAACCCTTCTTTCATACGGCGAATGGCTTGTACCGAACTATTCAAGGCAAGAGTGCTGCCATATTCTTCGGCATCTGCCAAAAGAGAAAACGCATAGGCGTGGCTGTCGAATATGCCGGTATTGGGGGAAAAGAGCGCATTGCTGCATTGAATGTCCGGCTCATACCGCGATAGTTCGGCTGGACTTAGCCATGTTAAGTCTTGGACGCCATTGTTTCGGGCGTCGGACTGTAGGGCTTGGAGTTTCTCATCATCATCTGCACCGTTTGCAACTATGAGCTTCCCAATCCGCTTGTGATCGATGTGCTTGTTTTGTAAATAATCATAGAGCATGGCTGCACCATCGACACAGAAACGGTGTTTTTGGCTGTCATGTGGATAATAGAGGCCAGCGTGGATGACCTCCGAATTGCGGGCACTTCCTTCGCTTGCAATCTGAGTGTCGCGCTCCAGAATGAGAGTGTTTTGGCCTTTCATCGCCAGTGCACGGGCGCAGCTTAGTCCAATGACGCCTGCACCGATAACAACGGCGTCGAAATCAGTTTTCATTGGGACAGCGCAGATATGAACATGTTGATGTCTTGCTCATCTACATGCAGATGTGGTGAGATTCTGATTGATTGCCCGCGCACGCTGACATGGACATTTTTCTGTTTTAGAGACTCTGCAAATCCTTCGGGCAAGCCACCCTCATGCCTTAATCCGATCATATGAGGGGCGGCGAAAGCTTCTGTAGTCGGTTCAAACCCGTATTGAGCGGTGCGTTGTGCAATGTGGCGATTAATGCTGCCGAGATGACTGGCGATAGTGTCTACCCCCCAGGAGAGAAGCTGTTCCATTGCGGCCAGAGCCATAGGTATGAGAATTGGGTTGCTTCGCTCGCCAAAATCAAATCTCCGGGCGCCGTCGTGATAGCCATTGCGGTAATTGACCAATTGAGAAAAATCCTCCGACCCTAAACGATTGACCCAGTTTTCCTCCAAGGGATCGCCGTTCAAATGTTCGTCTGAAACATAGAGAAAACCGAGGCTGTACGGGCCAAGCATCCATTTGTAACTCGCGCAGACCAGAAAATCCGGGTGAACGCCATTTAAACTAAAGGGCATGGCGCCTAATGATTGCGTGACATCCAATACTAATGCCGTGCCATGGGCCGCACAGGCTCCGGAGATCGCGGGCAGGTCCAGGGTGGCGCCATTTGTCCAATGGCAATGGGGCAGGGCGGCAATGGCGACATTGTCTGCCATTTCTTCTAAAATAGCCTGGGTCCAATTTCCATCGGTTGGCTCAGGGATATGACGAACCTCGGCCCCCCGCATTTTCGCAAGCCTTTGCCATGGATAAATATTTGATGGAAACTGGCCTTCCAAAGTTAAAATGATTTCGCCATTGGAGACGGGAAGATTTCGTGCAGCCGTTTCAATTCCATATGAGGCGGAAGGGACAAGCGCGATGTTATGAGCAGTAGTTCCAATCATCTGCGCGAAGAGGCTTCGGGCTTCCTCAACATCAGTGAAGAAATCCTGAGATGTGATTGTCCAGGGTGCGCTGGCTTTATCGACACCGCGCCGTGCGGCCTCGTCTACAATTTTCAGGCGGGGACCCATATAAGCTGTATTTAAATAGCAGATGTCGCGCGGCATGAGAAAAGCTGAGCGCAAGGCGTCAAACATGATCTCTTTCTCCTGATTTTTCTTCTCCCATTAGCGGTAATCCGCATGGCAGATCTTTGCAATCGGTTATTGGTCATTATCAATAGCCGTGGTAAGACTGGTCTCAAGTCCGGGGCGAACTGCGGGGTACGATCCTTCCGCCCTTTACGATAATGAAAATTGGTTTTGACATACGATGCATGGGCATGGAGTCCATAGACGGCGCCGGGCAGCTGCACCCGGTGCTCCAGCTAAGCAGAAGAAACAATCTGCTCACCGCCGGAGGGCATTAAAGCCGCGGCGGATTTATAGTGCTTTGGACCTGGGAACAAATAACTGTCGCCTGCTTATCGCCCGCCCTGATGGCAATGGATTTCGGGTGATTGACGCCTTTTCTCGTATCGTCCGTCTGGGTGAAGGGGTTTTGTCGACTGGCAAACTTTCGGACAATGCCATTCAACGAACTATAGAAGCCTTGAAAGTCTGCGCGGAGAAAGTAGAGCGCCGCGAAGTCACATTGATGCGGAATGTGGCAACCCAGGCCTGTCGTATGGCGGAAAACTGCGGTGATTTTGTCGAACATGTTCGGGAGGAAACAGGCCTGGCGCTTGATATCATCAGCCCTGAAGAAGAAGCCCGACTTGCCGTCATGGGGTGTAAAAGCCTGATTGATATAGAGGCGCCTCAAAGTCTCGTCTTTGATATCGGTGGGGGCAGTACTGAACTAATCCTGGTTGACCGTAATGAAGGCGAGTTGGAGATTGCCAATTGGATCAGCCTGCCGATTGGCGTTGTTACATTGGCGGAGCGATTTGGCACCCATGCGATGAGCGAAAGCGAATATGCGAATATGGTCGCTTACGTCCGCGATGAGCTGGTTGATTTTAAAACAGATTGCGGTGCTTTGGTGAAATCTGAAGCCCAATCTCTTCTTGGGACCTCAGGGACGGTGACGACACTTGCAAGCCTTCAATTGGGCTTGAAGACCTATGATCGGAATAAAGTGGATGGAGCCTGGTTAAGTGCGAAGTCCGTTCGCAATCAATCTGCCATATTATCGTCGCTCTCTTGTGAAGAGCGGACCAAACATGGATGTATCGGACATGAACGCGCGGATCTGGTCGTTTCAGGCTGTGCTATATTGGAAGCGATATTGGATTTATGGCCGACGGATCACTTAAGAGTGGCTGATCGCGGTATTCGCGAAGGTGTATTGCGTGGATTGATGCGCGCAGATGGATTAAATGTCTAAATATGACTGGTCGTAAAACATCCAGTGGATCATTGGGGCGTTCAAGAGGTCCCAAGGTTCGCGTTAAAAAAGTCAACCGTCGTTCCGTGTCATCGACACGGTGGCTGGAACGACAATTGAATGACCCTTATGTGGCAGAAGCAAAGCGGCAGGGGTTTCGCTCCCGTGCGGCGTTCAAGCTGATTGAGTTGGATGAACAATTTGATCTGTTGAAAAGTGCAAAGTCTATTGTTGATTTGGGGGCGGCGCCCGGTGGCTGGTCCCAGTTTTTGGCAAAGCGGCACCCGGACGCAAAGATTGTTGCGATGGATTTGCTGGAAATCGAGCCCATTCCCGGCGTCGATTTCATCTTGAAAGACTTCCTTGACGAGGATGCTGAAGAGGTCTTGTTCAAGGCTTTGAATGGGCCGGCAGATCTTGTGTTATCTGATATGGCACCTTCGGCAACGGGCCATAAATCAACGGATAACATTCGTACAATGGCGCTATGTGAGGCCGCCTTTGATTATGCGATTAAAGTGTTGAGGCCTGGAGGGGATTTCGTCGCCAAGGTTCTGCGCGGCGGAACAGATCATCAGCTGTTAGCGCGTATGCGCCATCATTTTACACAGATTAAACATGCGAAACCCCCGTCCAGCAGGTCGGAATCCTCTGAATGGTTCGTCATTGCAAAAAATTTCAAAGGCGAGGATTAGGCGTGGAATTTCGCGGCATCTGGTGGCATATAAGCGCCAACTGATTGAAGGGAGGGTATGTCACCATGGGAACTGCAAGCGATAAGATCCGAACCGGCCTGACCTTTGACGATGTCCTTTTGGTTCCGGCGGCTTCAGAGATTATGCCTGCCCAGGTGATTACCAAAAGCAGAATCACTCCTGAAATTGAACTTAATATTCCGCTGATATCTGCGGCAATGGATACAGTGACGGAATCGGACCTGGCTATTGCTATGGCTCAGATGGGCGGCCTTGGGGTCTTGCACCGCAATATGTCTATCGAAGCCCAGGCGCAGATGGTTCGCCAGGTGAAGCGCTTTGAAAGCGGCATGGTTGTTAATCCGGTGACTATGTTGGCGCATCAGACATTGCGTGAAGCGCTTGATATTATGTCGCGCTATAATATCTCCGGTATTCCTGTTGTTGAAGCCTCTGTGGAAGGCCAGCCAGGTAAGCTTGTTGGTATTCTAACCAACAGGGATGTACGGTTCGCTGAAAACCTGGATCAGCCGGTTCATGAATTAATGACGCATGAGAATTTGGCAACGGTCTCTCCCGGCGTTTCTCAGGAAGAAGCACGCAGAATTCTGCACCAGCGGCGTATTGAAAAACTTATTGTCGTTGATGAAGAATATCGCTGCGTCGGCCTGGTGACAGTGAAAGATATGGAGAAGGCGGTCGCCCACCCGAATGCTACTAAGGATGGAAGTGGCCGGTTGCGCGTCGCTGCTGCAACAACTGTCGGTGATGACGGCTTTGCGCGCTCTGAGGCATTGGTGGATGCTGAGGTGGATTTGCTGGTCTTGGATACGGCCCATGGGCATAGCAAAAGAGTGGCAGACGCACTCACACGGATTAAAAAGGCCTCAAACTCTGTTCAAGTTGTGGCAGGCAATGTGGCAACAGCGGCCGCTGCAAAGGCGCTCATCGATGCGGGTGCGGATGGAATTAAAGTGGGTATCGGCCCGGGTTCTATCTGCACAACCCGGGTAGTAGCCGGTGTTGGTGTACCGCAGTTGACGGCAATTATGGATACGGTTGAAGCTGCGTCAAAGGCAGGGAAACCGGTTATCGCAGACGGTGGGCTGAGAACATCGGGAGATATTGCCAAGGCAATAGCTGCAGGTGCTGAAGTGGCTATGGTCGGCTCACTCCTTGCCGGGACTTCGGAAGCACCGGGTGAAGTCTTCTTATACCAGGGCCGGTCTTATAAGGCTTACCGCGGCATGGGTTCGGTCGGTGCGATGGCACGTGGGTCCGCTGATCGGTATTTCCAAGAGGAAGTTAAGGATACGTTAAAGCTTGTCCCCGAAGGTGTGGAAGGCCAAGTACCTTATAAGGGCCCGGTAAAAGACGTTGTGCATCAATTAGTTGGCGGATTGCGGGCTTCTATGGGATATTTAGGCGCTCAAACCATAGAAGAGATGCATAAACGTGCTGAATTTGTTAAAATCTCCAATGCTGGCTTGCGGGAAAGCCATGTACATGACGTGTCAATCACACGCGAATCCCCCAATTACCCCGCTAATCGTTGAGTTCTGTAGCAATAGTAAAAGAGACGTTTTATGACGCCAGCGGCACGCCTGCAATGTGCCGTGGAAGCTCTGGGTGAAGTTGAGAAATCAATTTCAGAACAGGGCGCTGCGGCCGATGTCTTATTAAAGGCTTTTTTCCGGAATCGACGCTATGCGGGATCCGGCGACCGACGCGCGGTTTTAAACCGTGTTTACGATGTTTTACGTATGCGTGGCTATTGCCTGTGGGCATGCGGTGAGCTGGAGCGTGAGCCCAACGCCAGAAATCTTATGCTGGTATATCTGAGTCGCCATGACACAGATGCCTTTGATTTATTTACAGCCGGGCTTTACGGGCCGCCGACATTGGGCGAGGAAGAGTGGGCTTTTATAAAGGCTGTCCAGCAGTTGGATTTCGAAAAGGCGCCGCTGTGGGCGCATTGGAACTGCTCTGATGTTATCTCTGAGTCGTTGGAATCACGATTTAATGGTGAAGCAAAGCCAGTTCGAGATGCGTTGAACGAGCGGGCTTCTATTGATATTCGCGTGAATACACTCACCTCAAATGCTGTAGAGCTCCGCCAGCAATTTGCTGATGAAGACGTAATATTTGAACCCTGTACATATTCGCCCTGGGGTTTACGGCTTGATGGTCAGCGTTATCTGGAAAACCACCCGCTCTTTAGAAGTGGTTCCTTTGAATTGCAGGATGAGGGGTCTCAACTTGTTTCGCTCATGTCCGGCGTAAAGCCTGGTCAGACTGTTGTCGACTTATGTGCGGGGGCAGGGGGCAAAACTCTGGCTCTGGCCGCAATGATGAATAATGAAGGTAAACTCATTGCCAGTGATGTCAGCGAAAGGCGCTTGAAAAATCTTGACCATAGATTGAAAAGAACTGCAATATCATGCGTCTATCCGAGAGTTATAAGAAATGAAATGAAGAGTGATGAGGCTTTTCAAGATGTTCTGGGTCAGGCAGATATCGTCTTTGTTGATGCGCCATGCAGCGGGACAGGGACATGGAGGCGACACCCCGAAGCGCGGTGGCGATATGATGAAGCTGATATAAATGAGTTTTCCAGATTACAGGATCAATTGATTGACCAGGCAGTGGACCTTGTTAAGCCTGGCGGGCGTATCATTTATGTGACTTGTTCTTTGTTGCAGGAAGAAGATGAGGGCCGAGTTGAGGCCGCGTTACAGCGGCATAAGAGTTTAGAGTTACTCGACTATCATTCTGTTCTTGAAGAAGTTGGTTTAACGGAAATCAAGGAAACGCATTCATATTTAGACCAGTGTTTGCTATTATCACCTTACCGTCATGGCACGGACGGCTTTTTTTACGCCGTATTTAAACACTTGGGCGCATAATTCCCCCATCTGACGGGTGATGCACTTGAAATCTATGGCGCTATGATTGAAATAAAGCCTGAGGTTGTAGGAAAAAATCGATGCTGAAATATCTTTTATCTGTTGTTGTGGTTCTTTTGACTTTTTTGTCTGCTCTTCTGCCAGCGGACGCATCGGAAACATCCGGCGTTCATGCACAGATTTCGCAGGAGCTGGTTAAAAACGGCGATATGGCTTTATCAGAAGGTCAGGCATTTGATGCTCTTCACATATTTGAAAGCGCTTTGGTGTCAGACCCTAAAAATGTGGCGGCCTATATAGGCTTGGGTCAGGCGCATGCAGCATTGGATCGCAAGAAGACGGCGATGGATTATTACAATGCGGCCTTGGACGTTGACCCCAATAGCACTAAAGCTCTTGAATTGCAGTCTCTGGGCTTTTTAGAGCAGGGCAAGATCACCGCGGCAGAGCGGAATTTAACCCGTCTGCAACGGTTATGCGCTCAAGGTTGTGCGTCTTTGGAACATGTGAATGAAGCCATTGATGCAACCCTGCGGAAGACACAGGAAGCCATTTTAGGTGAGAATGACCAGCAGGCTTTAGTTCAGGAAAATGAAGGCGCGTCACCCGCTCAAAATTAATTTTCGAAGGGATTGTCATTTAGTGATGAGCTAAGCTGGACTTTCCCTTCCAACGCGTCTAATTTCCGGTCCTTTCTAAACTGCGATGGCAAGCTGATGGACCAGAAAATTCTTATCCTAGATTTTGGATCTCAAGTTACACAATTAATTGCTAGACGTGTCCGGGAAGCCGGCGTTTATTGCGAGGTTGTGCCCTTTAATTCCGCAGAAGATGCCCTTCGAGACAAGTCTTTGAAGGGCATTATCTTATCCGGCGGTCCTGCAAGCGTTTTAGGGGCGGAAACGCCACGTGCACCTGATGCTGTCTTTGAGACCAAACTCCCAATTCTTGGAATATGTTATGGGCTGCAAACGCTAGCCGCACAATTGGGCGGTGAGGTGACGTCATCAGACCATCAGGAATTTGGCCGTGCGATGGTTGATATCTCAACCGACAGCCCCCTGTTTGAAGGCTTCTGGAAAGAAGGGGAGCGTCACCAGGTTTGGATGAGCCATGGCGACCATGTTTTGAAGGCACCGGAAGGTTTTGATGTTATTGGAACATCTAAGGGTGCACCCGTTGCCATCATCGCTGATGAGCAGCGTCACTATTACGGCGTTCAATTCCATCCGGAAGTTGTGCACACGCCTGATGGTGCAAAGCTTCTTGAAAATTTTGTGCGAAAAATTTGCGGTTGTGCCGGTGACTGGTCAATGGCTGCCTATCGTGACACGAAAATTGCCGACATCCGAGCACAGGTCGGGGATGGGAAAGTCATTTGCGGCTTATCCGGCGGGGTTGATTCAGCTGTTGCCGCTGTTCTCATTCATGAGGCAATTGGGGATCAGCTCACTTGTGTCTTTGTGGATCACGGGTTGATGCGAGCGGGGGAGGCTGATGAAGTCGTTTCCCTGTTTAGAGAGCATTATAATATTCCTCTTGTGCATGTTGATGCAGAAGAAATGTTTTTATCGAAGCTGTCCGGCGTTTCTGATCCTGAGCATAAGCGTAAAATCATTGGCGCCACCTTCATTGATGTGTTCGAAGCGGAAGCACAAAAAATTGGTGGCGCTGAATTCCTGGCGCAAGGAACATTATACCCCGATGTGATTGAAAGCGTGTCCTTCACCGGTGGGCCAAGTGTGACGATAAAATCTCACCATAATGTGGGGGGGTTGCCGGAACGCATGAATATGAAGCTGGTGGAGCCACTGCGTGAATTGTTCAAAGACGAAGTGCGCTTATTGGGCCGTGAATTGGGCCTCCCCGAAGCTTTCGTTGGCCGCCATCCTTTCCCAGGACCAGGCCTTGCCATCCGTATCCCCGGTGAGGTGACGAAAGACGCCTGCGATATCCTAAGGAAAGCGGATGCCATTTATTTGGAAGAGATCCGTAATGCAGGCCTTTATGACGCAATCTGGCAGGCCTTCTCTGTGTTGCTTCCCGTAAAAACGGTGGGTGTTATGGGGGATGGCCGGACCTATGACCATGTTCTGGCGTTGCGTGCGGTGACGTCCACCGATGGAATGACAGCAGATTTCTACCCCTATGATATGGCCTTTCTGGGACGCACAGCGACCCGCATCATCAATGAGGTTCGCGGTGTTAACCGCGTTGTTTATGATGTGACATCCAAGCCCCCAGGGACCATTGAGTGGGAATGATTTCCCTCTTTGCCGCACTTAACATTGTAGCCAAAATGGTATTTACACAAAAATAAGTGTTTGTAGATACCATCTTTGCTCTGGTGTTGGCGGGGGGGGGGTGATGCGTGATTTGCGCGCTCAAAAAATCAATATGAACTGTTTTGATATAGGCGATGCGAAAGCTGTTTTTTCAGATGGCGGAAATGTCACTGAATATCTTCGTTCAAAAACGGATAGTAGAACCAACAGCAGTAACATAATTGAAATTGCTTATGACCTTCAGGCAGGGAGTTACATCGAAGGCGTAAAAGCAAACAGCGAAAAGCTCACTGCCTATACGGCCGAATTATCCTCCATTCTATCGCCTTATATTTCCTCAGATATGTCGCTTCTGGACGTTGGGACTGGGGAACTGACTACCCTGGCTTTCCTAATGAAGCGAGGCGCGTTGCGCCCATCCGATATCTACGCTTTTGATATCAGCTGGTCGAGGTTGTATCGGGGGTTGTCCTTTTGGAATGAGACCGTCGGTGAGGATAACTTCAATCTCCGCCCCTTTGTTGCAGATATCAAGGATATTCCTCTTCGTTCCAAATCAATAGATGTCATTACATCGAGCCATGCGCTTGAACCGAATGGTGGCAGTCTTCCATTGTTATTGAGAGAGTTATTCCGCATCTGCCGCGGCCACCTTATTCTGTTTGAACCATCTTATGAATTGAACTCTGAAGCCGGAAAAGCCCGGATGGATAAATTGGGTTATATCAAAGATATCGAAGGGGCAGTGACAGCATTGGGTGGCACATTGAAAGATACTATCCCTTTAGAAAATGTTGCTAACCCGCTGAACCCCACGGTGTGCTTTGTCATCCAGCCGCCACCCACAGAAGATGATTATCAACAAAGCTTGGGAGGTGATGCTATCTTCTCCGTCCCTGGTTCGGATTTTCCTTTGAAACCAAGTAATGGTTTCATGGTATCGGCGGAAGCAGGGCTGGTTTTCCCCATTTTAAAAGGAATTCCTGTATTGAAAGCCAGTTCGGCTATACTGGCGACCAGCCTATTCTAGAACCACTCAGATAAGTGGATTTCTTTTTCATTGGCGCGGCAGGCCAGGAAAAATATATATAACCCCGTTGAAAGAAGCAGTGGACGTCTTTCCACCATAAGGCATATGGTTGGGCGGAATTTTTGTTAAAATGGCGAGAGTGTTTAAGCTCTAGCGCCATCAAGCGGGAACAATAAGAATGTCTACGACCTATACTTTGGACACCTCCACATCAAGGGCGCACCCAACGCCTTCTCCCATGCGCCGGTTGGCGGCTCCTCAAATTTCTAAGCGGAAAGACGGGGAACCTGTTGTGATGCTTACGGCTTATACCGCCCGATATGCGCAGATATTGGACGAGCATTGTGACATGCTGCTTGTGGGGGATAGTTTGGGCCAGGTTATTTATGGTCTGCCGTCCACGCTTCATGTGACATTGGATATGATGATCGCCCATGGTGCGGCCGTGGTCCGCGGCTCTATGCACAGCTGCGTTATCGTTGATATGCCTTTTGCAACATATGAGGAATGCCCCGAACAAGCTTATCGAAATGCAGCACGTGTTCTCGCTGAAACCGGCGCTCAAGGCGTGAAATTGGAAGGGGGTGCCGCCATGGCACCAACTATCAAATTTCTGGTTGAGAGAGGTATTCCCGTTGTCGGGCATATCGGATTAATGCCGCAGCAGATCAATCGCCTGGGCAGCTACCGTGCCAGGGGGCAGGGGAATGAGGAATGGGCGCAGGTGCTCGAAGACGCGAAGGCCGTTGATCAGGCTGGCGCCTTTGCGATGGTTGTTGAAGGTGTGGTGGAACCATTAGCGGTGGAAGTCAGTCGTTCGGTGAAAACCGTTACAATTGGCATCGGCGCGTCTTCCGCCTGTGATGGGCAGGTTCTTGTGACTGAAGATATGCTTGGCTTGTTTGAACGCACACCTCGGTTTGTAAAGCGTTATGACACCCTTGCCGATCGTATTTCTGCCGCAGTTGGGATATATGCGCAGGAAGTGAAGGCACGCGACTTCCCGTCTGAGGATTATATTTATCCAAAAAAGAAGTAATCGGGCGGTTTTAGCGCGAATTTGCCTTTGCTCGGCGCGTTGCTTTGGCTATGGTACGCGCCACTTCAGAGCGAAATTTAGGGAGTAATAGCTCTTGTCTGACTTTCTCCGTGAGGTTGATGAAGATTATCGCCGCGACCAGTTGATTAACCTTTGGAAACGTTTTGGCCCATGGATGATCGGCGCAGCGATTGCGACAGTCGTGGCTGTAGCCGGTTTTAAAGCGTGGGATGCTTATGTTTCTAAAGAGCGGCAAGCACGCGCTGAAATCTATGAAACGGCTGTGAATGCGGTCAATGAGGGCCGTATGAATGAGGCCTTTGCAAATCTGATTGAACTTCAGGACGCTGGTGGTGAAGGCTATGCGACGCTTGCGCGCTTTGCTCAGGCGAAATTACTGCTGTTGGAAGACAAAATTGGCGAAGCTGTAGTGCTTTATGAAAGCGTTAAAACAGATAGTAGTGCGCCGGAAGTTTTCCGCGACTATGCGACCTATCTCAGTGCAGCAGCGCAATTTGATATGCTTTCAGCCGATGAGATGCAGGAGCGGCTGACCCTTTTAATTCAAACGGAAGGAAGCTGGTCTGCGCTTTCCAATGAATTACTGGCTATGTCTTATTTGAGAGAAAGCAGGGAAGACCAGGCCCGCGAAATTTTAAACGTGCTTTCTGTTGATCCAACCGCACCTCCAGGTGTTGCGGCACGGGCTTCGAATGTGTTGGCGGTTATGGGTCCTGCGGCTGTTGTCGAGGACGCTGTTGAAGCGCCGTTAAATGAAGAGGAAGGCGCCCAATGACAAGAAGCGCATCAATCATAAAATCTACCGCATTATTATGCGCTTTATCGCTTTTGGCTGCCTGTAGCGGCGATGACGATGACGCACCGGAAACGCCATTGAGCGGAGAACGGATATCCGTTTTAAGCTTTGAGAGAAACCTCGAAGCGGACCCGACTTTGTCTGACGATGCGGTTATTCTACCCCAGCCATATAAGAACCTGAACTGGACGCAGTCCGGCGGCTCTGCCACGAACGCCATGCACCATTTGTCTTTGGGAGCAGCACCGAAAAGGCTTTGGCGCAAAAGCATCGGGCGTGGGTCCAGTGGGAAATACCGTCTGGTTACAGCTCCGATCGTCGTCGATGGCGTTTTATATGCGGTGGATAGTAAAGCGACCGTTACTGCGCTTGATGCAGCATCTGGCCGTGAAATCTGGGAACGCGGGTTTAAAGTTAAAAAAGAAGGCAATAAACTGGCCTTTGGCGGTGGTGTTGCCTATGGCGAAGGTAAAGTCTTTGTCACTAACGGCTATGGTATGATGCTGGCACTGGATGCCGCGACGGGTACAGAGCTATGGCGTTATGAAGCGACAATTCCATTTCGTGGCGCGCCATCTTATTCGGAAGGCCGTGTCTTTGGGACAACTCATGATAATCAACTGATCGCTTTGGCTGCAGAAGATGGTGTTGAGCTGTGGACCCATATCGGAATTGTGGAAGTCGCGGGTATTATGGGATCTGCATCCCCAGCCGTTGGTGGTGGTACTGTTATTGCCGCTTATTCTTCGGGCGAGCTTTTTGCGCTTCGTATTGAAAATGGTCGTGTGGCCTGGACCGATACTTTATCCCGCACTGGCCGTTTAACTGCTTTGGCCACATTGAACGACATCGATGGGGATCCAATTGTAGACCGTGGTACGGTTTATGCGGCCAGCCATGCGGGACGTATGGTTGCTATCGATTACACGTCCGGAAACCGGATTTGGGAGCAGGATGTTGCGTCCATTGCCACACCATGGATTGCTGGTGAATATATTTTCATGGTCAGCGTGGATAATGAGCTTCTTGCCATACAACGGCGTGACGGGCGTATTCGGTGGTCGACGCAGTTGCAGCGTTTTACAGACCCGGAAGATCGTGAAGGTGTCGTCACATGGTCGGGTCCGATCCTTGCAAGTGACCGGCTTATTCTGACATCGTCCCATGGTTATATGGTGTCCGTATCTCCTTATACCGGCGAGGTTTTAAGTGGGGTTCGCCTTGGGGAAGGGAGCCATATGCCTCCTATCCTCGCAAATGAAATATTATATGTCCTCTCCGATGACGGAGATGTGACGGCTTATCGTTAGAAGCACAGTCCATGCCCTTTACAATTGCCATTATTGGCCGACCAAATGTCGGGAAATCGACGCTGTTTAACAGATTGGTCGGCAAACGACTTGCTCTGGTTGATGACCAACCAGGTGTGACGCGCGATCGGCGTGAAGGGGATGGCCGAATTGGCGATTTTCGCTTTCGTGTTATTGATACAGCTGGGTTGGAAGATGATGAAGCCCATGCTCTGTCTTCACGGATGCGCGCACAAACGGAAGCCGCACTTGAAGAAGCGGATGTCGCTTTGTTCCTCATCGATGCGCGGGTCGGCCTGACGCCATTGGATGAGTATTTCGCCGATTGGCTTCGCGCGAAACATGTAAAAACTGTCCTGGTTGCGAATAAGTGCGAGGGTAAAGCCGGGGAGCATGGTTTATACGAATCCTATGGCCTGGGTTTCGGCGACCCTGTCCCATTCTCCGCAGAACATGGGGAGGGGCTTGCCGACCTTTACCAAGTGTTACGCGAAGTCGAATTCGATCTGGGGCATGAGAGTGAAGAACGCGAAGAGAATGACCCGGATAAACCTCTTCAACTGGCGATTGTTGGGCGCCCTAACGCCGGTAAATCAACGCTTATCAATCATCTCATTCAAGAAGACCGCCTTGTGACCGGGCCTGAGGCAGGCATTACACGTGACTCAATTGCTGTAGATTGGAATTGGGAAGGCCGCGCGATCAAATTATTTGATACGGCTGGCCTGCGCCGACGAGCCAAAATCTCAGAAAAACTGGAACGTCTGTCAGCCGCCGATAGCAGGCGTGCGATCCAATATGCAGAAGTTGTTGTGTTGCTTTTGGATGGGACCTTGGGCCTGGAGAACCAAGATCTGAAAATTGCTGCGTCAGTCATTGAAGAAGGGCGCGCATTGGTCATCGTAATCAATAAATGGGATGTCGTTGAAGATCGTCAGGGCTATCTAAAGGCGATCAGAGAAGCACTTGCCATCCAATTGGCGCAGGTTAAAAACGTTCCTGTCATTGCGCTGTCTGCTGAAACTGGGCAGGGGGTTCATAAACTTCTGCCTACAGTGTTCTCAATTTACGACACCTGGAATAAGAGAGTGCCGACAGCCGCTTTGAACAGATGGCTGAGTGATGCACTTGATACAAACCCACCGCCAACGACGAAGGGTCGCCGGATAAAAATTCGCTATGCGACGCAAGTGAAGACGCGCCCGCCAACATTCTCTCTCTTTGTTAGTCGTTCGTCAGCACTGCCAGACAGTTATGTGCGCTATTTGGTTAATGATTTGAGGCAGCAGTTTAAATTGGATGGGGTCGCAATCCGCATGTATCTACGCGAAGGTGACAACCCCTATCACGATAAAAATTAGTCTTGGGCCCAGTCTGCGAATTTAAATAAAACGCCACTGTCGTCACAGTCCTCTGACACCATATATTGGATAAGGGGGATGATATCATTGGGGTGGGGCAGTGTTTCGGGATCTTCACCTGGCATAGCAGACGCACGCATGGATGTCCGGATGGCGCCAGGGTCCAAGAGATTAGCCCTGACATTGGTGATGTTTTTGACTTCTGCTGCGTAAGTTTCGACCATTTTTTCCAATGCCGCTTTAGTAATGGCATATGGGCCCCAATAAGGTTTTGCTTTTTGCGCGGCACCTGAAGATACAAAGACAGCTCTGCCATGATCCGCTGCGCGTAAAAGCGGATCAAATGCTCTCAACAACCGCCAATTTGCATTTAGATTGATATTTAGAAGAGCGTCCCAATCTTTGACGGTCATATGGGTCAAAGGCATCAATTCGCCTAAGGATCCGGCGTTGCCAACAAGAATATCAAGTTTTCCCCAGCGTTCTGCGACAACGGCGCCAAGGCGGTCAATGGCATTTCCGTCATTCAGGTCAAAGGGCACAAGCGTTGCCGGCTCAAAGCCTTTCTGCTGAATTTCGTCGTCCAATTCTTCAAGCGCGCCGGATGTGCGCGACACAAGAATTAAATGCGCACCAGCCTGTGCCAGTCCTAATGCAATGGCGCGACCAATACCGCGTGATGCGCCTGTCACAAGCGCTAATTTTCCCGTTAAATCAGGTGTCTTCGTCATTTTCTTCTAGCTTTCTGCGAGCAGGCTTTTTTGCTTTGGTGCTTCTAATTCTTTTCGATCCGTCAGACGGGTCGGATATTCACCGGAGAAACAGGCGTCGCAGAATTGCGGCTGCTGCATATCCCGCCCGTCCAACTCCAAAGCGCGATGCAAACCGTCCAATGATACAAAAGCGAGGCTGTCGCAACCGATATAGGTGCACATGCTCTCTAAATCCATGTTGGACGCCAGAAGTTTGGAGCGCTCCGGCGTGTCGACCCCGTAATAGCAAGGAAAGCGCGTTGGCGGGCTGGCAATGCGCAGATGAACTTCGCTTGCGCCTGCGCGACGGACCATTTCCACAATTTTTACCGAAGTTGTTCCCCGGACGATAGAATCATCAACCAGAACGACCTTTTTCCCTTTAATCTGCCAATTATTCGCATTGAGCTTGAGTTTCACACCCAGATGGCGAATTGAGTCAGTTGGCTCGATGAAGGTACGCCCAATATAATGGTTTCTGACAATGCCTAATTCAAAAGGAATGCCGACTTCCTGCGCAAAGCCGATTGCAGCAGGTGTTCCGGAATCGGGAACAGGGATAATCATGTCTGCATCCACAGGTGCTTCTCTGGCAAGTTCCGCACCGATCCTTTTCCGGACGTCATAAACGCTGAAACCATCAAGGAAACTGTCTGGCCTTGAGAAATAGACATGTTCAAAAATACATGGTCTGGCGGACATCGGAGGAAACGGCCGGAAACTTCTTAAACCTTCGTCGGAAATAATGACCACTTCGCCAGGTTCAATTTCCCGCAGGAAAGTTGCGCCAATGATATCCAAAGCGCATGTCTCGGAGGCCAAGATGCTGCTGCCGTCTTCCAAACGCCCTAAGACCAATGGGCGGACGCCAAGCGGGTCGCGAACACCGATCAGCATATTACCAGCCAGGGCGACTAAAGAATAAGCCCCTTCAATCTGCTTCAGGGCGTCAATCATCTGATCTAAAATATCGTGATTACGACTATTGGCTAAGAGGTGAATAATGACTTCCGTATCACTTGTGGATTGGAAGATGGAACCCCGGTCAATCAACTCCCTGCGCAAAGTGGACGCGTTGGTCAGATTGCCATTATGCGCAACTGCAAAGCCACCTGAAGACAGCTCTGCAAACAATGGCTGCACGTTACGCATCGCTGTTTCACCGGTTGTAGAATAGCGTACATGGCCAATGGAAGCGTGGCCTTTTAACTCGTCCATGATAGCGGGGCTGGAGAAATTGTCGCCTACATGACCTGCACTTTTATGGCTGTGAAATCTGTTGCCATCAAAGCTGGTTATGCCTGCGGCTTCCTGACCGCGATGCTGTAAGGCATGAAGACCTAAAACTGTATGGGTTGCCGCGTCGGTCGTGCCAAAGATGCCGAAAATACCGCATTCTTCTCGCAATTTATCGTCGTCAAAGGGATGGGTTGTGATTGCCATATTGGGCCCCTTGTGAATTGGCATCTATGTGCGAGAGCTATAGCCGAAGCCAGTGTGCATTGCCATGGTTTTGATGAGTTTTAATTTTTTGAATCATCGCCATCGGAACTTTCTTCACCGGACATGCGCTCTAGAATTTTGTCGACGGTTTTGTCTAAAGCTTTATCGACGGCTTCACTTTCAAACAATTCATCCAATGCGTCTCGCTGTTCCTCATCATAAGCGGGCTCATTGTTCTGGCTATCTTGTTGCGGTGGCGTTTCCGATGGAACCTCGGCATCAGGCAGCGCGCCTTTTGCCCTGTCTACAATGGATTTGACGGAGTCTTCGTCAATATAAGGATCAAGAAGCTCAGCTACTTCTGTCACAAATGAACCAAGGCGTGCTTCTTGAATGAATTCCGGTGTAGCGGCGGGCTGCCAAAGTCGAAGGAACAGAATATAGAGAAAAACAATGATCAGAAAACCACGTAGCGCACCGAAAAGAGCGCCGAGGCTTCTGTCCAGAAAGCCCAACTCGCTTTGGCGGACTTTTGAGCCGATCAAATTTGCGGCAAACCGTAGGATGGCCAGTGCGACAATGAATGTGACTGCATTTCCGACCCAGGTGACGAAGATCGTATCTCCGATAAGATCGTTCAGCCATGGTTCAATATAGGGGTAGCCGATGATGGTGGCAAAAATAGCACCGCCAAGCGCGACAAGATGCAATGCCTCAGTCACGAATCCCCGAAAAAACGCAAAGATCGTTGAAATGGCTAAGAGCACAATCAGTGCCAGGTCAAACCAGGCCATATAGATGCCTCCAAGATACGCCCCTTAACAGGCTTAGGAATTTCCAGATAAGCTGTCAACCAATGCCTGAACAGAAGCAACCTGTTGGTATTTCATGCCCTTCATCACCGTCTTGTCACTTTTTGGCATTAATGCATGTTCAAAGCCTAATTTCTTTGCCTCTTTCAGCCTGTGCTGTGCTTGTGGAACGTTGCGCACCTCGCCGGAAAGGGCGATTTCGCCAAAGACAACCATGCGATGGTCCACGCTTTTCCCGCTTAAGGACGATATGAGGGCCGCCGCGACCGCCAGATCTGCGGCAGGTTCAGCAATTTTTAACCCACCGGCCACATTGAGATAAACATCATAATTCCCAAGGCCAAGGCCCGCGCGCGCATCTAATACGGCGAGAACCGTTGCCAGGCGTCCGCTGTCCCAGCCAACGACAGTCCGCCTTGGGTTCGCTGCAGGTGTTGGGGAGACGAGCGCCTGGATTTCCACCAATAGGGGTCTGGACCCCTCAATCCCCGCAAAGACGACTGAGCCGGTCACGCCTTCGGCGCGGTCCGACAAAAACAACTCGGATGGGTTGGAGACTTCTCTCAAGCCTTCCCCGGTCATTTCGAATACGCCGATTTCATCCGTGCCGCCAAAGCGGTTTTTAACAGCACGGAGAATTCTGAACTGATGTCCCCGTTCGCCTTCAAAATAGAGAACAGTGTCGACCATATGTTCTAAAACACGCGGCCCGGCGATCTGGCCGTCTTTTGTGACGTGACCAACGAGGAACATTGCTGACGAACGTGATTTTGCAAAGCGGATCAAGGCCTGCGCGGTTGCACGAACCTGGCTCACCGTTCCAGGGGCTGATTCCAATGCGTCTGAATAGATGGTTTGAATGGAATCGATAATAACCGCATCGGGGGCGGGGCCTTGATCTAATGTAGCGAGAATGTCATTGAGATTGGTTGCGGTCCCCAATTCAACGGCGGCATCCGTAAGGCCTAGTCTTTTTGCCCTCAGACGCACCTGATTGGCGGCTTCTTCACCGGAAATATAAATCACACGCACACCGGACCGTGCCAGGCGTCCTGCTGCATCCAGTAATAATGTTGATTTGCCGATACCTGGATCGCCACCGATTAAAATGGCTGAGCCGGGAACGAGGCCCCCACCCAAAGTTCGATCCAGTTCCGCAATGCCGGTTAGCCGCCTGGGTGCTTCTTCAATACGTTCCGAAAGCGCTGTTAATGGAATGGCTCTGGCCTTTGCCACGCCCTTAGGCATGCCTGAAGAAAGATTCTCTTCAACAATGGAATTCCAATCCTGGCAGGACGGACATTGGCCCTGCCATTTCGCGCTTACGGCACCGCAGCTTTGGCAGACATAGCGGGTTTGAACTTTTGCCATAGTCTCTCACTCACATAAGAACAATATGTGAACATATAGAAGCATTAACGCTTAAGCAATTCCATTTGTATGGGACCTTCGGCGCGCCCGTGAATGAATTGATTGACATAGGCGTTGCCGCTTTGATCAATGTCATCGCGATGCCCGTGCCAAATGATTTTGCCTTCATAAAGCATAGCGACATGGTCAGCGACCTTTCGCACAGAGGCCATATCATGAGTGATTGTAACCGCTGTTGCGCCCAGGTCTTTCACACGCTCGACAATGAGTTCATTGATGACGTCAGCCATGATGGGGTCAAGGCCGGTTGTCGGTTCATCAAAGAAGAGTATTTCGGGTTTGGCGGCAATTGCACGGGCAAGACCCACGCGTTTTTGCATTCCGCCGGAGAGTTCTGAAGGCGCGAGATCAGCGACATCGGGCTTGAGGCCAACCCGCCTTAGCATTTCAATGGAGATTTCGCGGGCGTCCTTGCGATTCATGCCTTGTGCTTCAATCAACCCAAATCCCACATTTCGCCAGACCGGGAGGCTGTCAAACAGGGCGCCGCCTTGGAACAACATGCCGAATTTACGAAGCATTTTCTGCCGGGCCCGACCTCTTAAGCCGATTGCACTTTCTCCATCTACACAGATTGTGCCGGAATCAGGTCGTAATATGCCCAAAATACATTTGATAAGGACAGATTTACCCGTTCCTGACCCACCAATGACAACAAGGGATTCCCCCTTCGTAACCGACAGATCAATACCGTTTAGAACCGTTTTCGGGCCAAAGCTTTTGTGAACATCTTTTAGTTCGATTTTTGCCTTTTCACTCATGAGCCGAACACCGTCACTGTGATGATAAGATTTGCCAGAAGGATCATGATGAAGGCGGATACAACGGCATCCGTCGTTGCCCGCCCAACGCCTTGTGCGCCGCCTTTAGAATTAAATCCATGGAAACAGCCCATCAGCGCGACGATGAACCCAAAGACTGCGGCTTTGACCAGGCTGGAGATAATGTCAGCGTTCTCCAGAAAGTCGACGGTAATGGATAAATAGGTCGCCGGATTAAAGCCCAATTTACTGGTGCCAATTAGAAAGCCACCAAAAACACCGATGATATTTGCTACAACGACCAACAGTGGCAACACGACGATGGCCGCAAGAATACGCGGTACAATGAGGTATTTATAAGGGTCCGTAGACAAGGTGACCATGGCGTCGATTTGCTCTGTCACGCGCATGGTGCCTAATTCAGCAGCCATGGCTGAAGAGACGCGACCTGCGACCATCAAACCTCCAAGAACAGGGCCGAGCTCCCGTACGATAGCGATAACAACAATGCCCGCGACGGTGCTTTCCGCGTTAAAACGAGCGGACCCGACATAAATCTGCTGTGCTAATGCTGCCCCTGTGAATAAAGCCGTCATCCCAACGACCGGGAGAGAAAAATATCCGATGGACATCATCTGCTGCCCGAGCAGACGCAGATAAATAGGAGGGCGAAGGGCGTGAGATAAAGCGGCATAGGTGAATTCTGCCAAACGCCCGACAGCAGCAAGAAACGCTAAGGTAGCGCGACCAATTATGGAGAGATGTTTCATCAAAATATCTATTCGTTCACATCATAGTTGCGCTTAACCCTGGGGCCAAGCGACGTCAGCAGTTGATATGCGTGCATATTGCCGTTTTTTGCGACCTGATCAAGGCTCAGGTCTTTACCAATCACAGTGGCATAATCTCCAACCTGCACTTTGTCACTTCCCAATTCCGTGACATCGACGGTTGTGTAATCCATGGATATGCGTCCGACGACAGGGGCGACCTGTTCCCCAATCAGGACTTTTCCGTTCTTGGAAAAGCTCAGATGATAGCCATCTGCATATCCTATCGCGAGGGTCGCTATCAGACTGTCCCGTGCCGCCGTCCATTCACTGCCATAGCCGACACTTTCTCCAGCCCTTATCATTTTAGTTTGGAGAATCCGGGCTTGAAGCGTGATGACCGGTGCAAAGACGTCTTCATAACCTTTGTCAAATGCTCCACCATACAGCGCGATGCCAGGGCGGACCAGATGGTGGTGAAATCCCGCGCCTAATAAAATGCCGCCGCTATTTGCAATTGACGCGGGAACCGTTGGCAGTTTATGGCGGATGTCGTTAAATGCTTTTAACTGCAAGGCATTCATATCGCTGTTTTTATCATCAGCACAGGCGAGATGACTCATAATCAGTTTTAAAGGAAGGCCAGACATTAAATCCGGCTCATCCTCAAGCAATTTCTCAATCTCAGAAACGGGTACGCCCAACCGATTCATCCCCGTATCAATATGCAGTGCACAGGGAATGGGCGAATTCCCTATCATTCTAATGCCTTGTACGGTGCTGATAACAGGGATTAATTTTTGACTTTCGAAGTCTGATGGATCTCTGTCGATCAGCCCTTCAAGTACATATATCTCAGCCTCAGGTGCGAGGGCCCTGGCGTTTAGGCCTTCGTCAAATGTTGCTACAAAGAACGCGTCACAGTCTTCTTTCAGCAGGGCAGGGATGACATGATCCATGCCAAGACCATAAGCGTCTGCCTTTACAGCAGCTGCACATCTTGCGGGTGACGCGCGATCTTTCAACAGCCTGTAATTCGCTCTCAATGCGTGCAGGTCAACAGTCAATATGACGTTATCAGAGCTCATGAAGGGCGTCAGATGGTCTGATCGGGTAATTGGCCGTCTGTCGGCTCAGGATCGGTAAATTTCGTGCTTTCGGCAATGAAGCGCAGCGGCGCAAAGCCGGTCGCACCATGACGGTTCTTTGCAATATCGACCAAAGCCCGACCGTGAATTTCAGCTGCCTTTGCCTGCCATTCGGCAAATGATGGATCTGATTCATCCGGCTTCTTTCTCGCGTGATAATAATCTTCACGATAAACGAACATGACAATATCGGCGTCTTGCTCAATAGACCCTGATTCTCGCAAATCGGAAAGCTGTGGTCTCTTATCCTCACGCTGTTCAACCGAACGGGAAAGCTGGGACAGGGCAACGACAGGAACGCGGAGTGATTTGGCAATCCCTTTTAATGATCGGCTGATCTCTGAAATTTCCTGAACCCTGTTTTCAGGCCCGCGACCTTTGCCGCCATCTGCCGTCAAAAGCTGGAGATAATCGACGATGACCAAGCCAAGCCCGTGCCGTCGATGCAACCGTCTGGCGCGGGCGCGTAATGCAGCGACTGATAAGCCCGGCGTGTCATCGATGAAAAAGGGCAGGTCGGATAACTCGCTTGATGCCCGGGCGACGCGGCGAAATTCGTCATCTGTCAAAGTCCCTTTACGCAGGTCTTCGGAACTGACACCTGATTCCTGTGCCAATATCCGTGTGGCGAGCTGGTCTGCTGACATCTCAAGGGAGAAAAATCCGACGACGGCACCCTTGGACTGTTCCGGTGGCAGACCCGCTAATTTATCACGCCTAAAGGTCTGTGCCGCATTAAAGCCGATATTCGTCGCAAGCGCTGTTTTACCCATTCCGGGCCGACCCGCCAAAATGATAAGATCGCTGTCTTGCAGGCCGGACATTTTGCGGTTCAAAGAGGTCATCCCCGTAGATTTCCCCGCGATCCCGTCTTGTTTACGGGCGCGATCGACAATTTGAACGGCATCTGTCAATGCATGAGAAAATGCAACAAATCCACCTTCCGCAGACTTACGGTTAGACATATTGAACAAAGATTGCTCAGCAGCCTCAATCTGGCTTTGCGCATTTTCGTCAATATCGGCTTCATAGGCGTCAAGTACCATCGTCTCGCCCAGACGAATGAGTGCTCTTCGATCTGACAGGTCGACGATGAGACGGCCATAATCCTCGACATTGATGATTGTGACTGCCGCGCCGGCCAGGCGGGCCAGATAGGACTGCGCGCCACCCACTTCCATCAAAGCCTCATCCTTTTCGAAAAAGGGGCGAAGTGTGACAGGTGTTGCCGCTTGTAGTTTTTCTCTTAGCCTGGTGATTGTTTCGTAAATACGACTGTGAACAGGTTCGAAGAAATGTTCGGCTTCAAGAAAGGTTAAAACCTTATCCAAGGCCTCATTATTTACTAATATGGCGCCAAGCACTGCTTGTTCCGCCTCAAGATTATGGGGCGGCTTGCGAAAGCTTCCCGTTTCCTGATCATCCATATCTTCAAGAAAATCTGGTCGTGTGGCGCACATTTTGGATTTCGTCTCCCTTGGACCTCATCTTAAAAGCAGGCGGCGGGGAAGGCTAGAGTGAAAGTGAATAAAAAAGGCGGGCCGCTTGATGCGCGCCCGCCTTAATCTTTGTGGAATGAAGTCAAGCTTAGCTTTCGACTTCTTCCTCTGTGCTTTCTTCAACACCGTCTGCTTCAGCTTCTACGGCTTCTTCGGCCTCAGCAGCTGCTGCGGCTTCAGCTTCAGCCGCTTCGGCTTCTGCCTTGGCTGCCAGCTCTTCACGTTCGAAGACAGTCAAAGTCATGTCAACGCCGCTTGCCTGCAGCTCAGCTTCTTCAGCGGAACGGGCAACGTTAACAGAAATGCTGATGACGACTTCCGGGTGCAAAGAAACACGAACCTCATGGAGGCCCAGAGTTTTAATCGGGCGATCCAATTGAATCTGAGACCGCAGGATTTTGACACCGTCTTGGATCAAAGCATCGGCCACGTCACGGGTTGAAACAGAACCATAAAGCTGACCGGTATCACCGGCTTGACGCAGAAGAACAGCTTTTTTGCCTTCAATTTTCTTGGCAACAGCTTCAGCTTCTTCACGACGCTTTAAGTTTTCAGCTTCGATGTCCGCACGGCGGCTTTCGAATAATTCACGATTGGCTGCATTGGCACGTAATGCTTTACCACGAGGCAGAAGGAAATTACGGGCAAAGCCGGGCTTTACAGTAACTTCATCACCCATCTGGCCGAGTTTCTCGACACGTTCAAGCAGAATAACTTGCATTTTCTTCTCTCCTTGAACCTTTAGCCGACAATATAGGGCAGCAAGCCCAATTGACGGGCGCGTTTGATCGCGCGGGCGAGTTCACGTTGATGCTTTGCAGATACGGCAGTGATCCGGCTGGGAACGATTTTCCCGCGCTCAGACACAAAGCCTTGCAGCAAACGCACATCTTTATAATCAATCTTCGGGGCGTCCGGAGCAGTGAAAGGGCAGCTCTTACGACGGCGCCAAAATGGCTTACGCATGGTGTTTCTCCTTACCTGCTCAATTAACGACGACGACCGCGGTCACCGCGATCCCCACGCCTGTCTTTTTGATCTTTTGCACGAAGCATGGCGCTTGGGCCTTCTTCAAGCTCTTCAACGCGGATCGTCATGGCGCGCAAGATGTCATCATGGATGCGTTCGCGGCGCTCAACCTCATGCAAAGCGGCAGCAGGCGCTTCAACGTTTAGAAGCACATAATGAGCTTTACGGTTTTTCTTGATCCGGTAAGCGAGGTTTTTCAAACCCCAATATTCGGTTTTTGTGACTTTTCCGCCCATTTCTTCAATGGTCGCGGTGATTTCGGCTGAAATGGCATCAACCTGCGCGGTCTGGATGTCCTGGCGCGCCAGAAATACATGCTCATAAAACGGCATGTTTGTCTCCTCTATGTATCGCTAGACCTCTAAGGATCTACCTAGACTTAATCAGCACGGGGCGCAGCCCTGCACTGTGGGGGCGCACTATAGTGATTTTAAAGATAAAGGCAAGCGCTTGTTTGGCGCGAAAAAAGCCTTTAAAGCAGGGGACGAAATTACTTTATCTGTTATGGGGATATTCATATGTCACGCGCCTTCATTTTCCCAGGCCAGGGCAGCCAATTTGTGGGCATGGGGAAGGATTTGTTTGACGCGGAAGCCAAAGCGCGTCTGGTCTTTGAAGAAGTCGATGATGCGCTCGATGCGCATCTGTCCAAAATCATTTTTGAGGGGCCGGAAGAGGACCTGCGCCTGACGGAAAACACACAGCCTGCTTTAATGGCCGTGTCCATGGCGACAGTGCGGGTGTTGGAAGAGCGTATAGGGCCTTTGGAAACCCATTGTGCCTTTGTGGCTGGGCATAGTCTGGGCGAATATTCGGCATTAGCGGCGGCAGCCGCTCTAAGTCTGTCTGATACTGCACGACTGTTACGTTTACGCGGGCAGGCCATGCAGCGTGCCGTTCCGGTGGGGGAGGGCGCAATGGCGGCGCTCCTCGGCCTTGACTTTGATGATGCGAAGGCGATTGCGGAGGCGGTAAGTGTCGATGGACGTATCTGCACCTCGGCTAATGATAATGCTCAGGGACAGGTTGTTGTATCCGGTCATAAAGACGCTGTTGAAAAAGCGGCGGAGCTGGCCAAAGAGAAAGGGGCAAAACGCGCTGTTCTTTTACCTGTAAGCGCACCATTTCATTGTCCTTTGATGCAGCCCGCAGCAGATGAAATGCGCGACGCTTTATCAGATGCAGCGATTTCAGCGCCAAAAGTCCCTCTGATTGCCAATGTGACTGCGGACAAGGTTCAAGACCCGGATGTGATTAGAGATTTGCTGGTGGCACAGGTCACTGGCTCGGTCCGGTGGCGCGAATCCGTTATGCGTATGGCTGAATTGGGTGTGAGTGAATTGGTGGAATTAGGTGCCGGTAAAGTCTTAAGCGGGCTCACCCGGCGCATTGATCGGTCTATGAGCAGTGCAGCAGCTGGCGATATGGACAGTATTGATGCATTGGCAGAAAATTTATCTTAAGGAGCATTTGAATGTTTGACCTGAGTGGAAAACGCGCATTGGTCACCGGTGCAACCGGCGGCATTGGTGGCGATATTGCCCGTGCATTAAAGGCGCATGGGGCGACAGTTGCACTTTCCGGGACCCGGGAAGAAAAGCTTCAAGCGCTTCGGGATGAACTGGGTGGTGATGAGATTTTCTGCCTGCCCTGTAATCTCTCTGATCTGGACGCCGTTGATCAACTCGTGCCTCAGGCCGTTGAAGCGATGGGTGGCATTGATATTCTCGTCAATAATGCGGGCATCACCCGTGATAATCTTGCAATGCGGATGAAAGACGAAGAATGGCAGGCGGTGTTGAATGTAAATTTGACGGCTGCCTTTCGTTTAGCGAAATCCAGCTTGCGCCCCATGATGAAAAATCGCTTTGGCCGGATTATTTCCATCACGTCTGTTGTGGGTGCCACTGGGAATCCTGGGCAAACCAATTATGCGGCCGCAAAAGCAGGTTTGGTGGGTATGTCAAAATCCCTGGCACAGGAAGTTGCCAGCCGGAATATCACTGTGAATTGTGTGGCGCCTGGCTTTATTGCAACCCCGATGACAGATGTTTTACCCGATGCGCAGAAAGAAGCCTTGCTCAGTGCTATTCCAGCGGGCAAGCTGGGTTCTGGGGATGATGTGGCGGCTGCAACTTTGTTCCTTGCAAGCGATGAGGCAGGTTATGTGACGGGTCAGACCTTGCATGTTAATGGCGGAATGGCCATGCTATAAATAGCATAAAGGGTCAAAAAACGCTTGGCCTCGCGCTGAAAAAAGATTAGGCAGTCACCGACTTGTCCCTTCGAGGGGGATTTGAGCAAGAATTTGTGGCAAGAAGCTTTGAGGAATTAAACGAATGAGCGACACAGCTGCGACCGTAAAGAAAATCGTGGTCGAACATTTGGGCGTTGATGAGTCCAAAGTGACAGATACAGCCAGCTTCATCGACGATCTGGGCGCAGACAGCCTGGATACCGTTGAACTGGTTATGGCATTCGAAGAAGAATTCGGTGTTGAAATTCCGGATGATGCGGCAGAAAAGATTCTGACCGTTAAGGATGCAATCGACTTTATCCAAGAAAACGCGTCCTAATTCTACAGGCGTCTTGGTCGAAGAGATATGTCGAGGCGCTGTTTGTCCAAACGGCGCCTCGTGCTTTTTTATGGGTTAGAGTTTGGGGTGTATTTGAGGTTTCTCAAATAGGAGATGAGGCTTATGCGGCGTGTGGTCGTAACAGGACTTGGGGCAGTCACACCTTTGGGTGCGGATGTTGAACAGATTTGGTCTGACTTGTTGGAAGGTAAGTCAGGCGCCGGTAATATCACGCGTTTTGATGCAAGCGCTATGCCTTGCAATATCGCCTGTGAAGTAAAAAAGGGGGATGGGTCAAACGGGACTTTTGATGCCGAAGCCCATATGCATGCGAAGGAAATTCGCAAAGTCGACCCTTTCATTGTCTTTGGTGTTGCAGCCGCTGATAAAGCCATTGCAGACGCAGGCCTGACGGATTTATCCGAAGAAGAAAAATTACGCACAGGCGTGATGATTGGCTCCGGTATCGGTGGCCTGCCTGGCATTGAAGAAGCATCCATAACCTTGCATGAACGCGGTCATCGTCGTGTCAGCCCGTTTTTTATTACAGGTCGTCTTATTAATCTGGTCTCCGGTCAGGTATCGATCCGTTATGGGCTAAAAGGTCCCAACCATGCTGTTGTGACAGCCTGCTCCACAGGGGCTCATGCCATTGGTGATGCGATGCGGCTGATCAGATGGGGTGATGCAGACGTGATGGTTGCAGGTGGTGCCGAGGGCGCAATCTGCCCGATCGGCATTGCCGGATTTGCGCAGGCAAAGGCGCTTTCAACATCTTATAATGATGCACCACATACAGCATCGCGCCCTTGGGATAAGGGCCGTGATGGTTTTGTGATGGGTGAAGGGGCAGGCGTTGTTGTGCTGGAAGAATATGAGCACGCCAAGCGTCGCGGTGCAAAGATTTACGCTGAAGTCGTAGGCTATGGCATGTCAGGTGATGCATATCACGTCACTTCGCCGGCAGAAGATGGTGATGGGGCCTATCGGTCCATGATGGCTGCGGTGCAATCGGCTGAGATGCTGCCATCTGACCTTGATTATATTAATGCTCATGGCACATCGACGCCAAAAGGTGACGAGATTGAATTAGGTGCTGTGAAACGCATGCTGGGCAATGCTGCGAATTCGGTCTCTATGTCATCGACAAAATCGTCTATTGGCCATCTCTTGGGTGCGGCGGGCGCTGTTGAAGGGATTTTCTCTATTCTCGCCATTCGCGATAATGTTGTCCCACCAACCTTGAACTTGGATGATCCAAGTGAAGGGTGTGACGGGATTGATCTTGTGCCTCACCAGGCAAAAGAGCGGGAAGTCCGTGCGGCTTTGTCCAACAGCTTTGGTTTTGGTGGAACAAATGCAAGCGTGATCTTCAAAGAGGTTGTTTAAATCGTGGGCAATGTGCCTGGTGATAAATCTGAGGGTAGTCGGAAAGCCGGGTATAAATCTCGGCTTTTCCCCCTTATCGCGCTTGTTTTTGCTGCAATTGCTCTATTGGGGTTTTCTTATCTTAAACTGAGCTTTCATAAGTCCGGGGCGAATGAAGACAGCAAGATTGTTTTCATTACTCCGGGGCTGGGGCTTAACCAGGCAGCATCGCTTCTTCATGATGAAGGTGTCATTTCCAATGCTGCTGTATTCAAAATCAACGCCCGTTTTTTTGAGGATAAGGCCGTTATAAAGGCCGGTGAATATGAAATCCCGGCAGGCGCCTCAATGGCTGAAGTTTATGCTCTGCTGCAATCGGGTGAAGTGATCTTACACCGTTTTACTGTGACAGAAGGCCAGACTGTTGGTGAAGTGGTGGATGTGCTGAATGATGATCAGCGTTTCAGCGGACCCCTGGATGTGCAGTCCATTGAAGAAGGCAGTTTATTACCTGAAACCTATTTCTTTTCCCGTGGAGATGCGCGGCAAGCTCTTATAAAGCGAATGCAGAACGCTATGGATGACGCTTTGGCAAATGCCTGGGCGCAGCGCCAGGATGACCTGCCTTTAGGCACGCCGCGAGACGCACTCATTCTAGCTTCAATCATTGAGAAAGAAACGGGACTGGCGGAGGAACGGGGTCTTGTCGCCGGCGTTTTTATCAACCGTTTGCGGCGTAATATAAGGCTGCAGTCCGACCCGACAGTCGTTTATGGGATTTCAAAAGGTAGGTCAGATGGGCCGATCACGGTGCGTGATCTTGATTCTGATACACCTTATAACACCTATCGTATTCGTGGATTGCCGATTGGGCCGATTGCAAATCCTGGTGTTGAGTCTTTAATGGCGGCAGTAATGCCGGCGGAAACGGATGCCTTTTACTTCGTCGCTGATGGGACAGGGGGGCACGCCTTTGCGCGAACTTTGTCAGAGCATAATGCAAATGTTCGAAATTGGCGCCTCATTGAAGCTAAACGCCGCCGTCAGGAAAAGGAGGCCGCGCAATGAGTGCGATGAGCATGACAGGCTATGGCCGTGCAGATGGTCAAAGTGGCGATTTAAGCTGGCGGATTGAATTAAAAGCGGTGAATGGTAAAGGACTTGAGCTTCGACCCCGTTTACCTTCGCTTTTTGACGGTATGGAGCCGCTGATCCGCGAACGGCTTTCCAGATATATTCAACGGGGAAATATCCATATTTCCCTGGCCCTGGAGCCCGGAAGTCAAATGGGCGATATTCAGATTAATGAAGCCATTTTAGATGCTTATGCAAGGGCGGCAGAACGGATTGAAAAACGCTTTGATTTAAAGACTGCTCGCGCGGCTGATTTTCTCGCTTTGAAGGGTGTAGTGGAATTCAACACAGTGTCATTGGATGAGCAGGAGAGGGCAAAGCTTGAAGCTGATTTTGGCCGCTCGTTAGAGGCAGCAGCGCAGGATCTTAATATCTCCCGCGGGGAGGAGGGCGCGCGACTTGCTGGCGTTCTTTCGCTCATCATTGATGATATTGAGAGCAAGATTAATGATGCGCAGAACTGTGCTGCTTTACAGCCGGAAAAGCTGCAGCAGCGCCTGAAGGAACAGTTGGAAAAACTGTTGTCAGATATCTCGCATCTTGATGAAGCGCGCCTTGCGCAGGAAGTCGCTTTATTGGCCACAAAAGCGGATGTGACTGAGGAACTGGACAGATTACGTGGGCATGTTGCTGCCGCTCGTGATCTGCTGAAATCTGGTGAAGCCATCGGGCGTGGTTTCGATTTCCTGGGCCAAGAGTTTTTTCGTGAAGCAAATACCTTGTGCTCAAAATCCTCTGACGGCCAACTGACTCAAATCGGCTTAGATATGAAATCCCTGATTGAACAGGTCCGAGAACAAGTTAAAAACCTGGAGTGATTGACAGAAATGAATGAGCAACTGTCGCATACGCCCATGATGTTTGTATTATCTTCGCCTTCGGGTGCAGGGAAAACGACGATGTCGAAGATGCTGTTGATGCAGGATCGAGATATCGCAGTGTCCATCTCAGCCACGACGCGTCCGCCACGGGACGGTGAAGTGGATGGCCGCGACTATCATTTCGTATCTCAAGAGAGGTTTGAAGAGCTTGTTGGACAGGGGGCATTTCTCGAATATGCGACTGTTCATGGCAATCTTTACGGGACACTGAAATCTACCGTTGAAGAGATTTTTACCGGTGGTCAGGACGTTTTGTTCGATATTGATTATCAGGGCACCCAGCAGATCAAAGCACAGGAAGAAGGACGACTGGTCTCTATTTTCATTCTGCCGCCCTCCATGGTTGAACTGGAACAGCGCCTAAGAAGCCGTGGCCTTGATAGCGATGATGTTGTTGCAAAACGCATGGCGAAGGCACGGGATGAAATCAGCCATTGGCCTGAATATGATTATATCTTAATCAATGATGATAAAGATCAATGCTTTGAAAAAATTGCAAAAATCCTTCAGGTTGAACGCCTGAGGAGAGAGCGTCGCCCTCAATTGCCACATATGATCCGAAGCTTATTGGATTGATTGCTCATAAACCTCAGTGAGCCTGATAAAATCTGCAACGCTTAAACTTTCCGCACGCGCAGTTGGGTCAATTTCTGCGGCTTTCAAGAGCGTCTCACTGTCCTTTACAAGAGATTTTAACGCGACGCGCAGCATTTTTCTGCGTTTGCCAAAGGCTGCTGCAGTGAGTTTTTCAAGATTTTCAGCTTTGACCTTTGTATCGGGTTCAAAAGGTGTGATTTGAACGATGGAAGAAGTCACTTTTGGTGGCGGTGTGAACGCTTTCGGCGGTACGTCAAACAGCTTTTTGGTATGGGCGCGCCATTGCGCCAATACGCTCAGGCGTCCATATGACTTTGTCCCGGGCTGCGCTGTTATGCGCTCGGCAACTTCCTTTTGAAACATCAATGTCAGGTTCTCATACCAAGGCAGCCAGTCATCATATGTGAGCCATTTGACGAGAAGCGCAGTTCCTACATTATACGGCAAATTTGCAATGATTTTAGCTTTGCCTTGAGGGATTAAAGAGGCTTCGTCCTGTTTTAAGGCATCATCATTGACGATTGTTACCTTCCTTGGATACGCCTCTGAAATTTCCTCCAGAATATTCAAACAACGTTGATCTTTTTCAACGACAATCAAATGTTTGGGGTTTTGTGCGAGAATGGCACGGGTCAGTCCACCGGGGCCTGGCCCCACTTCATAAACATAGACCTGACTGAGGTCGCCTGCGGACCGAGCGATTTTTGAAGTTAGATTTAGGTCCAGGAGAAAATTCTGACCCAGAGATTTTCGAGCGTCCAACCCATTTGCAGCGATGACTTCTCGAAGGGGGGGCAAGTGATCAATGGTCATAGCGCGCCCTGTTCAACGCTTGGCTTTCAGCCAGTTTTAACGCGGCAATCATGCTACGTGGATCTGCGCAATTCTTACCTGCAATATTATAGGCCGTGCCATGGTCGGGAGAGGTGCGAATGACGGGAAGGCCTAAAGTCGTATTCACACCATTGTAAAAGTCCAGGGTTTTGAGCGGGATAAGTGCCTGGTCATGATACATGGCTAAAACAGCATCATAGGACTGGCGCGCACCTTCATGAAACAAGGTGTCTGCACTTAAAGGTCCTGTCACATTGAAACCCTGCTCTCGCAGCACATTCAACGCGGGTATAATGATGTTTTCTTCTTCCTGGCCTATATGTCCGTCCTCGCCTGCATGTGGATTTAAGCCGCAGACGGCAAGCCTTGGCGTCGCTATATCAAAGTCACGTTGCAGGGCCTTCAGGACGGTACGGGCCCTTGATAAGATGAGGTCGTGAGTAATTGAGGAAGCAACATCTTTTAATGGAATATGGATGGTGAGGGGAATGACGCGCAACTGTGGCGCTGCCAGCATCATCACGGTGTCCTCTACCGCTATATGGCAAAGCTCTGCCAAATATTCAGTCTGCCCGGGATGGGTGAAGCCAACGTCATATAAAATATGTTTGTTTACAGGCGCTGTAACAAGTGCGGCTGCCTTGCCCTCACTTGCAAAATGATGAGCTGTGCGGATTGCTTCAAGAATTACGTTGCTATTTTCGGGGGCAGGCTGACCAGGCCGAGCCTCTTTATTCAGGTGGAGGGGAAAGACTGGGAGCTTATCTTTAAAGACTAGGAGGCTGTCTTCGGGACGCTCCAAGACTGCTGTTTCTGCCGGGTCAAATAAATCGGGATCGGCAATGGCGAAAAAGCTTGGAATATCGTGCTGATGCCGGGCCAGCCAGGATTTATGGATCAACTCTGGCCCAATGCCTGATGGGTCGCCCATAGTAACCGCAAGAGGCGCTTTCAGACCGACCATGTCATATCCTTTAAGCTATGATGAGCTTATTTATAATCAACGATTGCGTCGCGCCTTAAATCCCGTAAGTAGCGCCTCGCCATCATGGCAACCCGCTGTTGGTTCAGCTGATCATAAATAGCATCTTCTGAGGGCGCCTGAATTTCCGGCTCCATACGATCGCAGATAACAAATACACGGACGCCAGATGCAAAGACGAGGGGCTTTGTGATATCACCGCCCTCTAATGTTCTCAGTTCTTCTTGTAACTGAGCCGGCAGGTCGCGGAGGCGAAGGGCGCCGATTGGACCGGAGTCATTTGCATTTGAGCTTCGTGCGATGGCTTCTACATCGGCGCAGCTGTTGAGCTGATTTGCTGCATCATCGGCAACTTGGGTTAAACGCTCCAATTCAGATGGGTCTTCACTGTTTTCTGCAGACCAGAAGATTTGCTGCAAGTCATATTGAGTGTCTAACGGGTCAGCACTTAAGATACGGCGACGATCTTTCATCATCACAACATAATAGCCACCTGGCCCGCGAATAGCTTCTGACACCTGATTAACGCGCAAGTCACCAGCAATAGGGCGTAAGGTTGGGTCAAGCTGGTCTTCAATTACCCATCCAAGGTCACCACCGACGGCTGCAGTTGCTGCTTCAGAGAACTGCCGGGCGAAAGCTTCAAAGCTTGCGCCTTCTTTAATCCGTTCGGCAATACGTTGGGCTGTGCTTTGAACCGTGACTTCATTGGTAGGCGTAAAGCCCAGATAAATCTCAGACAGATTATATTCAAACTGACCTTTGGAATCTTCCAGGCGCTGAATGACTTCTTCAACTTCGTCATCGCCGATTGATACAAGCGGATCGATCCGCCGTTGCACCAATTGGGACCAGGTAATATCGGATTTGATTTTATCTTCAAATGCTGACCGTGAGGTTCCGTTTTGGGCTAGAAACTCTTCAAACTGGTCGGTGGATTGATTGAAATTGGCTGCGACCCGTTGAAATTGTTCAGAGACGATCTGCGGGCTGATCGCAATATCATATTCCTCAGCTTCCTGCGCCTGAAGTCTTTCATCGACAAGGCTGCGCATGACTTGCGCGCGGAGCTGCTGACGTTCCTGTCCCGATAATTGTGCACCAGTAGATGCGAGAACAAGTGTCATACGACGCTCAACGTCGAATTCTGAAATGACATCATCATTTACAATGGCGACAGCGCGACCAATATGTTCGACCTGCGCAGATGCCGGATGTGCGAAAAGAAGCACTGCAGCTGCAGCGCATCCGATTTCTGTGGCCCGCTTTAAAACACGCGATGCCCAATTTGCCCTAATACCCATGGAAACAGCGGATATCATGGCAGGGCGCTCCATTTCAATACTCAACATGGATATATTCATCACATTTTTAGCCCAAATTCTTCAAACGAATGCGGAAAGTCACCGTTGTACCTGGGTCAAAGTCACGGTCATTGGTGAAATTTTTCCGATAATTCATACGCAGTTCAAGGCATTCATCACTATACACAACACCTAGTGACTGAGAAATCGGACTGCGCCCGTTGGTGAGATCTTGAATGGTTCCACCAGTGACAGACCAGTTTTCGTTGATTCTGTATAGCCCGGTCAAGCGAATTTCCTCACGATCTTCCAGATCATTGATCGTAAGATTCCTGTTCAGTCGGATATAGCCAGCAGTAAATCTGTAATCCTGGCCGCTTAAGCTCAAATCAATTTCATTGCGCCTTACATTCAGATTATCTTTGTCGAGCCGAAAGCCATAGCCGACTTCAAGCTGTTCGGCATAAGTGACAGACATACGGCCAACAATGTCTGAGAAATTACCATCCAATCCTGTGCCATCAGGAAAACGTGCTGAGTCTTCGTCAAATCTGATGCTTTGTCCGATTAAAAATTCGGTCTCAATGCCATCACCCTGGATAGACCAACGCCCGCCATAGGTTGCGCGAATACCGCCTTCCCAACGATCGAGGCCGGAAAAACGATCCGGACTAAAGATATTACTGTCATCTAAATCAAAAGACCGACTGTCTTCATTTGGAATGCCAATGGGATTGCCGCCATCTTTGGCAACAACGACCTGCAGGAGAGGTTCAACCAACTGAGTCCAACTTCCAAGGCTGTTGATCAGGGGCCAGCTGACATCAAGGGTCAGGCGGGGCAGGAAACGACCTTCTGAACCGCTTTCACCGGCAAAGACCGGGTTGTCTGTGTCCAGTGCATCGCTGAGATGGTAAAAATCACCCCTCACACTGGCATTTAAATTGGTCTTAACGCCATTGGTGAAGATATGAGGCATATCCCATGCCCCTTGAACTGAGACACGCTGTGTATCGGCGCCACTCGTCCGGTACAGTGCCAAAGCATTGGCTTTGAATTGAAACCGCCCGCTATGCCACAGGGGGTCACTTTCATAATGATAATTGACCTCGGGCAATGTGAAGGGCGTCAGACCGGCGACATCTTCAATCCGAAGCCCTTGGAAGGCAAAGGAACGTGCTTCAAAATAGCTGCGGCCAAAAAACCCTTCGACGGAGGCTCGGGACCTTAGAGCATCGTCATTAGAGATGTCATAACGGCGTAAATAGGTGTCATCACTGGCCCAGCGGACGTCGTAGGATGTGCGCCACTGAGCATTTAAATCAACGCGACCATCTGTAAAGAAATGGCCGCGGAATTCTTCACGTCCTGTTTTTGCATTGGCGTTATCACGTTCATCAACATAAGTGATGGACCCCGCTGCTTTTAACTGGCCAATACCTAAATGGCGTCGGTATTCAGCGCCCAGTACCGGGCCTTCTTTTGATGTGATGACGGGCGTTAAGGTAATATCTTGATGCGGGCCGAGGTTCCAGAAATAGGGAGCTTCAAAGACAAAGCCCAATTCCCGACTTTGCCGAAATTCCGGTACCAGAAAGCCGCTTGCCTTTTCGACACTTGGGTCAGGGTGAGACAGATAAGGCAAATACAGGACAGGAAGGCCAAGAACCTCCAGATAGGCGTCATCATAATAGAGGCGTTTTTTATCCTGATCATGGACGACTTTAACGGCCTTGATCTGCCATAAAGGCGTTTCGCTTTCATCGCATACATGACAAGGTGAATAGACAGCCTTGTTAAAACGTGTTTTTGCTCCGCCTCGTTCGCCATCAAGTGCTGCAACCCGGGAGCCGTCTTCCAGCAGCAAACGGACATTATTGACAAAGCCTTCTTTCAATGTGTCCGTTAATTCAATTTCTTCTGCGCTTAAAACATTCCCTTGTGGGTCGCGGATTTTAATATTGCCATTCGCTGTCACAACGCCGGTGCGTTCGTCATAGATGACTTCATCGGCGCGCATGGCATAGTCCTGATAATGGACAAGGACGTCACCCGTCGCAGTCGCAATACCATTCCCGCCGTTATAGGTTAGTAATTCAGCGCTAAGCTCGATTTCATCATCATTCAGCACGGCATCAGGGTCTTGTGCAAAAGCTATGACCGGAAGCAATATTGAAGCTGTTCCTGCCAGCAACAGGTGGCGCAAATGAGACTTCATTTTGGGAAGGGATTGAAAGCGCAGCATCATTTTAGTTTATACCCGGTGAGCCCCATTTGGTCGGCAAATATTATTTGTATAAAGCGTTTGATACACGTCGGCGACATCCCTTGCAATGCTACATAGCTCTCAACACAGGCTTTCATGATTTTAAGGTCAAATAAGGTGGAATTGGGGCTTTCCTATTGCGCCTGGAACGTTAATCTATGCACCAGAAGATATTTGACCCGGATTCATTGTTTTAGAAAGACTATCCTATGCAATTTCATTTCTCTGCACCATCGCTGCCGAAAAGTGGCTCCCTTGTTATTTTGGCGGGCAAAGGTGGAAAGCTCGGCTCATTTGGCGAAGAACTGGATAAAATACTGGATGGCGGGATTACCCGCGCCTTTAAATGTAACCGTTTCAATGGCGAAAACGGACAGTTTCTCGATATCATTGCCCCTAATCATGGGCGTTTGAATCGCGTCCTTGTGGCTGGCACAGGGAAAGCATCAGAATTGGATCATCACAGTTTTGAAAGGCTGGGCGGCTCGATTGTCGCGCGCTTGGGCTGTAGCGGTGAGAAAAACCTCAACGTGCTGATTGACCTTGGTGATGATTTGGAAATAAAACCCCATGAAGCAGCAGCCCATGTTGCTATTGGCGCGAAGCTGCGATCCTATCGTTTTGATAAATATCGCACAAAGGAAGGCGCGGATAAAAAGCCGTCTTTGACAAAATTCTCGGTTTTGACGAAATCCTCCGGGCGGGCGGAAACCCTGTTTGAAAGCCATTCACCTGTCCTTGACGGCGTCTTTTTTACCCGTGATCTGGTAAGTGAGCCCGCGAATGTCTTATTCCCTAAAAGCTTCGCAGAACGCCTGCAGGGGCTGAGCGAATTGGGTGTTGATGTTGAGGTCCTCAATGAACAACAGATGAAGGAAATGGGCATGGGTGCACTGCTTGGTGTAGCCCAGGGGTCTGACCATGAACCGCAGATGGTCATCATGCGTTACCAGGGTGTGGGGTCTAGTGATGAATTCCCACTTGCCTTTGTTGGTAAGGGCGTGACTTTTGATACAGGCGGTATTTCCATCAAGCCTGCTGCCGGAATGGAGCAGATGAAATGGGATATGGGCGGCGCTGGCGCGGTGTCAGGCATCATGCACGCCCTGGCCGCTCGTAAAGCGCATGCGAATGTGGTGGGTATTGTAGGCCTTGTTGAAAATATGCCTTCTGCCAAGGCACAGCGTCCAGGGGATGTTGTGACCAGCATGTCGGGCCAGACCATTGAGGTCATTAATACCGATGCGGAAGGGCGTCTGGTTTTGGCTGACGCCTTGACCTATGTTCAAAATACATTTTCGCCCAAGACCGTGATTGATCTCGCGACATTAACCGGCGCTATGATTATCAGTCTGGGCAATGAACATGCCGGGTGCTTCACCAATGACGACGGTCTGGCGGAGGCTTTGTTGTCTGCCGGTCAAAAAAGCGGCGATAAATTATGGCGTTTCCCAGTCAGTCCAGCCTATGACAAGCTGATCAACACGCCCATTGCAGATATGAAAAATGTCGGCCCGCGTGGTGCCGGATCTATCACCGCTGCTCAATTCCTTCAGCGCTTCATCGATGACGGCGTGAAATGGGCCCATCTGGATATCGCTGGAACGGTTTGGGCGGAAGCTGATGCACCGCTTTGGGAAAAAGGCGGGACCGGATTTGGCGTTCGGGTTCTGGATCAATATGTGCGGGATGAGTTTGAAAAATAATCATGCAAATCGCTTTTTATCATCTTGAACGGGCGCCGGTCACAGAAGTGCTTCCCAAATTGCTGGAAAAGGCTCTTGCGGCCGGCTTGCGCACATTGGTTCATGTGCGGGATGACAAGATGATGGAAGAGATAGACCAAAGTCTGTGGACATATGACCCTGGTTCTTTCCTCCCGCATGGGACACAGAGCCAGGGTCATGTGGCAGAGCAGCCCATTCTTGTCAGCTTTGATGGGCGGAATGAAAATGCGTCTACCTGCGCGGCAGTCCTGGATGGGCAGGTTCCAGCAGATATGAATGCTTTTGAACGCTGCCTTTACATCTTTGATGGTCAAGATACTTCAGCGGTTGAAAAGGCTCGTGCGCATTGGAAAGAGTTCAAAGCGCACGGCCACGATGTGACCTATTGGCAGCAGGGACCGACAGGGGGCTGGCAGAAAATGGCTTAAGCAGGTTTTGCGCTTAAGCCATCCAATACAGATATGAATGTCGACGGCTCCGGACGGACCCGGTAATTATCAGTCTCATCCAGAAAAATGATTTTGCCTTTGTCATCTGTAATAATGACTGTGGGCAGAACCGTGTCACTGCCATAGCCCAAAGCCTGCATTCCCATTGGCGTCCCAAAGCGTGAGAACAGCCCCAATTGCTTGGCTGCTTTGAGGTCTTTATCCACAAGGAAATCCATGTCGACATCAAAGCGTTTGGCCAGAGCGCGCGTTTGTTTATGGGACTGAGGGCTGATTAATCGAACCTTGGCGCCACGTTGCGAGATTTCTTTATATTGGGCGGAAATCTCTTTGATCTGCGCCATACATAAAGGGCACCAGTTTCCACGGAAGAACAATAGAATAGATGGGTAGCCTCGCCAGTCTTTGGATTGAACATTATCACCGGATTCGGTTTCAAGGCTGAAATCAGGCAGGTCTCCACCAAGTTGAAGCTGACTATTGGTCCTGCTTAAATGTGAATACCAGAAGACATATAAAAGGGATGTCGTAAAACCAATGATCGCCAATATGAAGGCAAGTTCAGGCCCGCTTCCTTTGAGAAACTTATAAGCTGCAAAGCATAGCCCCAAAGCACCTAGAAACCAGATTGGAAAAAGCTTGGCACTGGTTCGCGGTTTATTCTTAAAAACCAGGAAACTGAGGATAAGGAACAGGGGTGGTGCAGCAGTCATCAAGGCGCCCAGCCACCCAAGGTTCAGCGTCTTTGAATAGCCAAGACCTGCATTCACGGTGACTACAACTAAGGTAATTACATAGACGTTGATAAAAATTGATTTGAGAAGTGCCATTTGCCTTCGTCCTTTAAACGCTATCCCCGCCTGCGCCCAGGTTCAAAGGTCAATCTAGCATGGTTTCTGCATATTCCAAATCTTCTTGCGCCTGCAACCATTGGGCCTCTATATCCGCGATTTTGTCTTCCAGCTTTTTCTGCTCAAGCTGGAGGCGAGTAAGACGGGAAATATTCTTATCGCTGCCATCATATAAATCAGGTTCAGCCAAGGCCTCATCGATTTCGGATTTTTGTTTTGAGAGCTTCTCAAGGTCTTTTTCCAGCGTATCAATTGCTTTTTTATAGGGCTGCAGTTTTTTCCTTTTCTCAGCCGCTAAGCGGCGTTGCTCTTTTGCAGATGGGGCAGGGGTAGACTTCGCCGGTTTATCATTGTTCTCAGAACGTCTCTCACTGACGATCTTTTTAGCATAATCATCCAGATCGCCTTTGAACCCATTCACTGTGCCTTCTTCAATGACATAAAGGTCATCCACACAGGTTTCGATGAGAAAACGGTCATGGGAAATCAGAAGAACAGCACCTTCATATCCGTTTAAAGCTTGAACCAATGCTTGCCGTGCATCCAGGTCCAGGTGATTGGTTGGCTCATCTAAGATCAGCAGGTGAGGCTTGTCATAAGTGATCAGGCAGAAAAGCAGGCGTGCTTTTTCTCCACCAGACAAGGTCTCGACCGGCCTGTCGGCTTTGTCCGCTGAAAACCCGAACTGACCTAGGCGAGCGCGGGTTTTGGCCTCTCCTGCTAATGGCATTAAAACACTCATATGTTCAAATGCACTTTGGTCTGGGTGCAGCTCATCCAGTTGATGCTGCGCGAAATAGCCAACTTTTAGTTTCTTTGGCTTTTGATATTGACCCTCCATGGGTTTCAGGCGGCCACTCAGCAGTTTTGCCATGGTGGATTTACCTGCTCCATTTGGTCCCAAAAGGGCAACGCGATCCTCCATATCAATCCGCAGGTTCAAATGCCTCAAGATGACGTCTGCCCCATAGCCTACGGACACATCGTCCAATGTGATAAGGGGAGGAGGTAGATATTCTGGCGTTGGGAATTGAAGGCTGATGGATGCATCTTCGCTTAGGGCTGCTGCAGGCTCCAAACGCTCAAGCATTTTGATACGGGATTGCGCCTGCTTGGCTTTGGACGCCTTATAGCGGAACCGGTCGACAAAGGATTGTAAATGCTTGCGCTGGGCATTTTGCTTGGCCTGCATTTTGGATTGAAGTTCCAGCTTTTCAGCGCGCGTGCGTTCAAATCGATCATAATTGCCGCGATAGATATGAAGCTTCCCCTGTTCAACATGGAGGATGGTGTCACAGACAGCATTCAGCATATCCCGATCATGACTGACCATGATGAGGCTATAGGGATAAGACTTGAGATAGTTTTCCAGCCAGATTGCGCCTTCCAAATCAAGATAATTGGTTGGTTCATCAAGGAGCAGCAAGTCGGGCTGTGTGAAAAGAACAGAAGCAAGCGCCACCCGCATCCGCCACCCGCCGGAAAACTCACCAACCGGGCGTTTCTGAGCTTCCGCATTGAAGCCAAGGCCGGAAAGGAGCGCTGCGGCTCTTGCAGGCGCTGAATGGGCGTTGATGTCATTTAAACGTTCATGAATTTCGGCAAGTTTATTTGGGTCTTCTTCACGCTCCAGACGCTGTTGCAGGGATGCGAGTTCTAAATCGGCGCTTAACACAGTGTCTACTAAAGATGCGGGTCCGTCAGGTGCCTCCTGGGCTACACGCCCCATCTTTGCTTTGAGCGGAATGGAGATGTCGCCCTGGTCAGCGTGCAAATCTCCGGCAATCAGCCCAAGTAAAGTGGATTTGCCTGCACCATTGCGACCCACCAGGCCGACTTTATGTCCTGATGCGATGCTGGCGCTGGCGTTTTCAAAGATGAGTTTGCCACTGTGTCTGAATGTTAAGTCGTTAATTTGGAGCATTGTTTTGTTTTTTCTTGACCAAAGCGTTGCAAAACGGGGTCTCTGCCCCTATAAGCCCGCTCAAATACTGCGATTCATTTGACAATAAGGTTCTGAACAATGGCACTCGAACGTACTTTTTCAATTATCAAACCCGATGCAACCCGTCGTAACCTGACAGGTAAAGTCAATGCAATGCTTGAAGACGCTGGCCTGCGTATCGTTGCGCAGAAACGTGTTCATATGACAACAGCTGATGCTGAAACTTTTTATGCCGTGCATAAAGAGCGTCCTTTCTTCAACGACCTGGTCAGCTTTATGACATCCGGCCCGGTTGTCGTCCAGGTTTTGGAAGGCGAAAACGCAATCGCCCGCAATCGTGAAGTCATGGGTGCAACAAACCCAGCAGATGCAGACGAAGGCACCATCCGTAAAGCTTTCGCAGAATCCATTGAAGCTAATTCCGTTCATGGGTCTGACAGCGCAGAAAATGCAGCAATTGAAATTGCTTTCTTCTTCGCTGGTCGTGAAATCGTCGGTTAATTATCGTCGGTTAATTACGGGGCTTTTACCGGTGGATTTACAATAGGCGGTGCGGGATCACTCGCGTCGCCTATTTTTACGTGGCGGTCATGTACTTTGGCTAGCCCTGATGCGACCAGTTTAAGGGCCTCAGGATAGATGATATGCTCTTGGGCGAGGACGCGGGCGGCTAATGTCTCAGGGCTATCATCGTCCAGGATTGGAACGGCTGCCTGAATTATAATCGGGCCGTCATCCATTTCCGGCCTTACAAAATGGACGGTGCAGCCGGTAAATCTGACACCTGCTTCAATAGCCCGGTCATGGGTGTGAAGACCTTTGAACGCCGGCAGCAGGGACGGGTGAATATTTAAAATCCTGTCCTTCCACTTATGGACAAAACGCGCTTGCAACAATCGCATGAAGCCTGCAAGGCAGATAAGTTCAATATCATGGCCTCGAAGAGCCTCATCCAAAGCATCTTCAAATGCTTCCCGGCTTTCATAATCCTCATGCGCGACACATAGGGTTTTTAACCCCGCTTGTTGGGCGGTATCTAAGCCCGGTGCGCCTTCTATATTGGAAATAACCACAGCGATTTCAGCGGGATAATCCGGCGCAAGGCTCGCCTGGAGCAGCGAGCTCATATTGCTGCCGCGGCCTGAGATCAATATGGCAACCCGCTTCTTTTTAATAGGCTGTGGAGTTTGTTCAGTCATAATCAAATTCAATGTTTTGTCGAGGCCGTCCAGGGCCAATCATAGCCCCAGCAATTTTGATGCCCTTGAACATGAGCAGAGGCAGGTCCGTCATGCTCTTTTATTTCACCAATGACGATTGGAACTTCACCTTCATCCATCAGGGTTTTCGTAACCTGTTCGACCTGATCCTGAGCGACAACCAGAACCATGCCAATGCCGCAGTTGAACGTTCGAAGCAGCTCAAACGGGCTCAATTTGCCAACTTCTTTGAGCCATTGGAAAACAGGCGGTAAATCCCATTTATTAGCATCAATTTCAGCTTTAAGGTCATCAGATAACACCCTGGGAACATTATCTAATAACCCTCCGCCGGTAATATGTGCCATAGCTTTCACGCCGCCGGTGTTTATGGCAGAACGGCAGCTTTTCACATAGATACGCGTTGGCATCAGCAAGGCTTCGCCCAATGTTTTGCCCTGATCAAATGGCGCAGGGTCGGAATACTTCAAATCCTCATTCTCAACGCAATGCCTGACTAATGAATAGCCATTTGAATGAACACCATTTGATGGCAAGGCAATCAAGGCGTCACCTGGCTGAATAGTCGTACCGTCTATGATTTTGTCCCGCTCAACCGCCCCAACGGTAAAGCCCGCAAGATCATAGTCTTCATGCGCATACAGGCCTGGCATTTCAGCGGTTTCACCGCCGATCAAAGCGCATCCTGCGTCCTCACAGCCTTTTGCAATGCCTGAAATGACTTGAGTGGCCGTTTCCACGTCCAGTTTTCCACATGCGAAATAATCGAGGAAGAAGAGGGGTTCAGCGCCTTGCACAATGAGGTCATTGACGCACATCGCAACGAGGTCGATGCCGATCGTGTCATGAATGCCTGCGGATAATGCGATTTTTAGCTTTGTTCCAACACCGTCAGTGGCAGCAATAAGAATCGGATCTTCAAATCCAGCGGCCTTTAAATCGAATAAGCCACCGAATCCGCCAAGACTGGGTAAGGCACCTTTGCGCCTTGTGGCTTTGGCTAAAGGGCCGATAGCCTTGACCAGAGCTTCACCTGCGTCAATGTTTACCCCTGCCTTTTCATAGCTGTTTGGGGAGTTTTTTACATTGGAACTGGACACATGGCCCTCCTTTCGCCCAGATAAGTCTCCATAAGGACAATGGAGAAGCGGCAAATTAGGCTATTCGAAGCTGATATGCGACTCTCATTTTGGAAATTAATCGCTTATTATCGTAGAAACGCGATATGACATTATGATGCCGTTACAGGGAAAAGGCTGTTTTGCAATCATGTCGACTTTAAAATCAGTCATTATATGCCTCGCTTTTTGTTTTGCGGGGCTTTGGGGCAATGCGCTTCAAGCGCAGGAAAATAATGTCTTTTTCGTTTCAGGTGTGGAAGTGGATGTAACCGCCGCCTCCGCTCGGGATGCTCGAAATATCGCGTTGACAAACGGTCAAAGAGAAGCCTTTTCCCAGCTCTATCGTAAGGTTGTTGCAGAAGAAGACTGGGCTTATGAACCGACGTTGGCGAATGACCAGCTGGCGCCGCTTGTACAGGGCTTCGATGTTCATAATGAACGGTCATCGGACACGCGATATATCGCAACCCTGGATGTAAGTTTTAATGCTGATCGAACGCGGGAAATCCTAGGCGGGCTCGGCGTATCCTATGCAGAAACCCGGACGAAGGAGACTTTGATCCTGCCGCTTCTTTCGCTTGCAGGTACTGATATTTTATGGGGCAGTCAGAATATCTGGCTTGATGCGTGGAAAGCCTATCCAACGGGGGCGAGCTTGATTCACTATGTTTTGCCCAAAAACGACTTAAAGGATCAGCGGCTATTATCTCCGCGGCATTTGCTGGCATTGCGGCCGGACAGAATAAGCGCCCATTTGAGCTCATATGAGCTTGAAGATGTTATCATTGCTCATGCAAATGTGCGCCGGGCCGGATTGACCGGTACGACATCGTTGAATGTGAAGACATATCGTGGCGCAGCTATGGTTCCATTGTTTGAAATCTTTGTCTCACAGCAAAATGGCGAAAGCCTCGATGATCTCTTGAAACGTACGGTGGATCGAATTGATTCAACATTGTCTGAGGCATGGAAAGCAAAAGTTCTTATCCAATATGGCAGCCAGGACCACATGAGTGCAGTCGTCCAGGTGAGGGATTTTGAAGCCTGGCGCGCTATCATTCAAAGCCTGGACAATATCGCTCAGATCAGAAGTTTGAACATTGAAAGCCTTGCCTTTGAAGAAGCGAGGTTGTCTTTTGATTATTACGGAGGCCTGGAGCAGCTTCGCGTGGCATTGGGAGAGCAGGGCCTGTTCCTGCTCACACGGCCCGATAATGGCTATGAAATAGCGACAGAGCCGACAGGTGTTCGCCAAGCGCAGGTCGAAGAGCAATCCGGTGTACGCACACCAACGGAGACCGTCAATGAGAGACCAGTTCTCGAACAAAAGCCGGATGGTGCTGTAAAGCTGCTCATCGAACGGAATTAAGGGGGTATCATGCCAAGGTGGATTGGGCCTGTCATAGCCGTTATTCTTTTATTTGCGGCAATTTACGCAATTAAAGGTATTTTACTGCCGTTCATCGCAGGTCTGGCGATTGCCTATTTTCTGGATCCGGCTGCGGATAAGCTGGAGAGTTGGGGATTACCCCGTTGGCTTGCGACAATTTCCATACTCATCGCTTTTTTCATTTTTGCGACCCTCATCATCGCCTTGATCTGGCCTCTTGCAGCCAGTCAGTTCAGTGGAATTGCCCAGGCGTTGCCGGGTTATGTTGCCAAGGTGAAGCCTCTGGTTCTAGACTTGGTTGATCAAGCAGGTCCTGAACGTGCGAAAGAGCTGGTCTCTCAAATCACCAATCGTCTGGCAGAAATGGCGGGTCAGTTGGCGCAGGATTTAATCACAGGCGGGCTTGCCTTATTTAACCTCATATCTTTGCTGCTGATCACGCCTGTTGTCGCATTTTACATGTTGCGCGACTGGGACCGCATGACGGCCCAGATTGATAGCTGGCTGCCGCGAAAATACGAACCGGTGATAAAGTCTTTGCTACAGGAATCAGATACCGTGCTTGCTGGTTTCGTGCGTGGCCAGGTTCTGGTTGTTGCTGCGGAAGCTGTTTTATACGCGGTGGGATGGTCCCTATTGGGACTGGATTATGGTCTGATTCTTGGGCTTTTAGCAGGCCTTCTTGCATTCATTCCCTTTGTGGGACCGTTGTTTGCAGTGGCTATGTCTCTCATTATCGCCATTGGGCAATTTGGTGATAATTACCTCATGATTGCTGCTGTGTTTTCTGTCTTTCTTGTTGTGCAGGCTGTTGAGGGCATGATTTTACAACCGCGCTTTATCGGGGAGAGGGTAGGGCTTCATGCCGTATGGGTGCTGCTTGCGGTGTTCGCGGGTGGCCATCTGATGGGTTTTGTCGGTGTATTGATTGCGCTGCCTGTTGCAGCCGTGATTGCAGTTCTGATCCGCTTTACTTTGAAACAATATTTGGCAAGTGACTTATATCACGCGGGTGGGGCAGCTGCGGATGAGGAACAGGTTCAAGACACACGACTATGACGCAGCTCATTTTACCCCTGGACCATCGCCCGGCACTGGGGCGGGAAGATTTTCTTGTATCGGAATGTAACCGCGCCGCGGTTGCATGGATTGATCAATGGCAGAATTGGCCAGCTCATACACTGCTTCTCTATGGTCCCTCAGGATGTGGAAAATCTCATCTGGCGGATGTCTATGTGAAGAATAGCGGCGCGACTGTCATTCATGCGGGTGAACTGAATGATATGCGAAGTCAGGAGCCTCCAACGCATATCTTGCTTGAAGATGCGCCACCACCTCAGGCTGGCGAAGAAGGCTTGTTTCATCTGATTAATTGGGTGCGCGAGGCGCGGGGCAGTCTTTTAATTACCAGCCGTGATGCACCGCATTCATGGCCGATCGTGCTTCCGGACTTGAAATCCCGGGTTCAGGCCATGACGGCAACGCAGATCAGCGAACCAGACGATGCATTGTTCAAAGCTGTGTTGGTGAAGCTTTTCTATGACCGGCAATTGGAAGTGAATGAGGCTGTTGTCAATTATTTAGGTTCTCGTATTGAACGTTCTTTCAAAGCCGCTAAATACTGGGTGGAAAAGCTGGATGAAGAAGCTCTTGCATTGAAGAAGCCGGTGACGGTTCCGCTGATTAAAAATTGCCTCAATCAGGCATAGCCTCTTTTTTTCTGTCATAAACTCGCCATTTAAAGTCTTTAGCGTACTATATTAAGACGCAAAGGGAGCAAGGGTTTATATGGTTGAAGTGGCGCGGCAGTCCGATGATGGACAAACACAATATGAAAGCCCGCAATCCCGGTACATCAATCGGGAGATTTCCTGGCTGGCATTTAACATGCGCGTGCTGGAGGAAGCGTCCAACCCAAATCATCCCTTGCTTGAAAGGTTAAGCTTTCTGGCGATTTCCGGGTCAAATTTGGATGAGTTTTACATGGTCCGTGTGGCTGGGCTGAAAAGCCAGGTCGCCGCCGGTCTTGATGTCTTGTCAAGTGATGGGTTAACGCCTGCTGCACAGCTTGATGCGATCTATGAAAAAACCGAAGAGCTGATGGAGGCTCAGCAACAGCAATGGCAGATTTTGCACGGCCAAATGCATGAGGCGGGTATCAGCGTTCTCTCTCAAGAAGATGTGCGTGACGATGATAAAGCCTGGCTTGAGACTTTTTTCCTCAATCAGGTTTTTCCCGTTTTAACGCCTCTGGCCATTGACCCGGCCCATCCATTTCCATTCATCCCCAACCAAGGCTTTGCGCTTGTTCTGGATCTGCGTCGTAAAAGCGATGGAACGATATTGAATGCGCTGTTGCCGCTTCCAAATCATCAATTGGGGCGCTTCTTCCGACTGCCCGGTGATGGGATAAGAATGATCGCGTTGGAGACATTGATTTCCTTGTTCCTGGACCAGTTGTTTCCTGGCTATGATGTCCGCGGTCATGGGGCCTTCCGTGTTATTCGAGACAGCGAGATCGAAATTGAGGAAGAGGCGGAAGATTTGGTCCGCGTCTTTGAAACATTGCTGCAAAGGCGGAGGCGGGGTCACGTCATTCGATTAAAAATCGAAAACACCATGCCTGATAATTTAAAGCGCTTGATCATACGCGACCTTGATGTCGACGTGAAAGATGTTGTGCCGGTCAGCGGTATTCTTGGTGTGAATGAGCTGGCGGAATTGATTGTTGATGATCGCCCGGATTTGAAGTTCAAAGCATATAACCCTCGCTTTCCAGAGCGGATTCGTGATCATGGCGGGGATTGCTTCGCAGCCATTCGCAAAAAAGATATCGTTGTCCACCACCCTTATGAAAGTTTTGACGTTGTGGTCTCCTTCTTGCGTCAGGCGGCTGCTGACCCCAATGTCGTTTCCATCAAGCAAACACTATATCGTGCCGGGAAACAGCCACCCATTATCAATGCATTGATTGAAGCGGCAGAAGCGGGCAAGTCAGTGACAGCCGTTGTCGAGCTTAAGGCGCGTTTTGACGAAGAACAGAACATAAAATGGGCCCGCGATCTGGAGCGCGCAGGGGTGCAGGTCGTCTATGGATTTATTGAACTAAAAACCCATGCCAAAGTCTCATTGATCGTTCGCCGTGAGAATGGGGAATTGCGGAGTTATACGCATTTTGGAACGGGAAATTATCACCCCGTTACCGCCAAGATTTATACGGATTTGAGCTATTTTACCGCAAGTGAAAGCCTGGGCCGTGATGCGAACCGATTATTTAATTATATCACGGGCTATGTAAAACCTGACGCGCTTGAGGGGCTGGCCATGTCACCGTTCGGCATCCGTACCCGATTGATGGGGTTAATTGACCAGGAAATCGAAAATGCACGCGAAGGTCGTCCGGCAGCTATTTGGGCAAAATTGAACTCATTAATCGACACAAAAACAATTGAGAAACTGTATGAGGCGAGCCAGGCGGGTGTTGAGATTGACCTGGTGGTGCGGGGTGTCTGTGGCCTGAGACCTGGTCTGCCAGGCCTGTCTGAGAATATCCGGGTTAAAAGTATTGTCGGTCGCTTCCTGGAACATGGCCGGATTGTATGTTTTGCGAATGGCCACGCGCTGCCATCTCGGGAAGCCAAAGTTTTCATTGCTTCAGCGGACTGGATGCCACGTAATTTTGATCGTCGGGTTGAGGTTTTGGTGCCAATTGAAAATCCCACCGTTCATGCGCAGATTTTAGATCAAGTCATGGTGGCTAATTTGAAAGACAACCAACAAAGCTGGGGATTGGATGGGGCCACAGGTGTTTATAAGCGCTTACGTTCCGACGGACAGCCCTTCAATCTTCATGAGTATTTCATGACCAACCCGTCTCTATCCGGACGGGGTGAAGCGCTGAGTGAGGCATCCACAGTACCCCAACTGGTTTTAGATGAACGGGAATAATCTGCTCTTTTAGCTTTCTGCAATGCCCTGGCTGGTTTATTGCTGTGGTGCTGAAACAAGAAGAGGCCGTTCATGAATAGAGCAGAACCAGCTATAGCCCCACTTCAATCTGCACCTATTGGCGTTATAGATATCGGGTCAAACTCCGTTCGAATGGTGGTGTATGAATCCGAACGGCGCTCCCCACATATCTTATTCAATGAAAAACTTCTATGCGGCCTGGGTGAAGATTTAGCGGCAAGCGGCGCACTGTCGAAAAATGGCCTGGATATGGCCTATGAGGCTTTAGCGCGCTTTGCTCATCTGGCACAGGATATGAATCTGCAGCACCTTGATATTGTTGCGACATCGGCCGTCCGGGATGCATCTGATGGTCCTCTGTTCATGGAAAGGGTCAAGAGAAGAACCGGTCTCGATATCCGCCTTTTGAGCGGGAAAGAGGAAGCAATTTATACTGCACAAGGCGTTTTATCAGGAACGCCAGAGGCAGAGGGCATTGTTGGTGATTTAGGTGGGGGTAGTCTTGAACTCGCCTATGTTAAAAATAACCGGGTGAAGAAGACCAAGACATTGCCGATTGGCGCTGTACGCCTTTTGGGAGATGAAAGCTTAACACCGAAAAAACGCCGGGCGCTGATTGACAGCGCCTTGAGTGAAGCAAATTGGCTTTCAAAAGGGGAGGGCAAGGATCTTTATCTTGTGGGAGGCGCTTGGCGGGCTCTTGCCCGACTGGACATGCAGCGGAGGGAGTTCCCAATTCCGGTTGTGCATCACTATGTGCTGTCAACAGATGCCATTAAAGAGGCTTTAAACTGGTCAAAGGACTTATCTGGTCAGATTGTAAATGTGGCGGCCAGGCGTCTTCCAACACTGCCAGTTGCAGCGGAAATTCTAGATGCTGTCATGGAACATTGTGGCTCCAGGCAAGCCGTAGTCTCGGCTATGGGTCTAAGAGAAGGTCTGCTGTATAATCGTCTGTCTGAAGATGTCCAACGTCGCGACCCGTTTCTGGATGCATGTGAAGAAATGGCAAAGCGGTTGAGCCGTTTTCCAGAGCATGGCGATGTGCTGATGGCCTGGCTTGATCCTCTGTTCAGCCAAGGTGAAACGGAAGAAGAGACACGGATTCGCCGCGGAATTTGCCTGACCAGCGACATTGGTTGGCGGGCGCATCCGGATTACCGCGCAGAATCAGCGATGTATGCCTCTTTATATGGTTGGTTTGTCGGTGTGGATGCGCGGGCGCGGGCGATGATGGGCGTTGCGCTTTTCACCTGTTACGGCGGTTCTTTATCCCATGACCTTGCAAAATCAGCTGTGGCAGTGTTGGAAAAGAAAGATCAGAAGCGGGCTGTGGCAATCGGGCAGGCATTGAGACTAGCGCAGCGAATATCCGGTGGGACCGCATCGCCATTATCCAAATGCGGCCTGTATTTGGATAATGAACGTATCATTCTAAAGGTATTAACGCCTGATTCGCCGCTTATTGGAGATGTGGTGATAAAGCGGTTAAACGCCCTTGCCCTGACATTGGAAATGCCAAGCGGCGTATTGGTCGTGAATGAGCTTTAAAACATCTAATCAATATCAAAAAAGGCGATACTGCCGTCGTTCATTTTTATTCCTAACCGACCTTCTTTAAGCTTGGCGGCATCCCGCCCGAAAACCTCAGCGCGCCAGCCTTGCAGCAAAGGTGAATTGCTGTGGTTCTTAACGGCAAAAGCTTCGATAGCATCATTTGATGCAATAAGTTTAGGTGCCACATTCGCTTCATTTGCTTTGAGCTTCAAAAGCAATTTCAGCATATCCATCAAATCAGACGCATTTGCGATATGCTGACGGTCGGGCTTTTTGGGGAGCATAGATTTGTCTAAGGGCTGTGCGTCCTTCAAGGCTGTAAAAAGAGTTTGAGACATTGGGCCATGAGCGAATTTATCGCTCACGCCTCTGACTTTGGCGAGTTCTTTGCTGTCATGGGGCGGGTGGGCAGCCAATTCCATCACGGCCTCATCCCTTACAATTCGATTGCGCGGCAAATCTCTTTTTTGTGCTTCGCGTTCCCGCCATGCAGCCACCGCTTTTAATCGACCAAGAAAGTGAATATCTCGGCTGCGATGCTTGATACGTTTCCAGGCGTTTTCAGGCGGTGCGTCGTAAATAGAGGGGGAGAGAAGAAGGCTCATTTCCTCCTCTGTCCATCTATGGCGCCCGGTTCTGTCCAATTCGTCACTCAGGCCTTTATAAATGGTTCGCAGATAGGTCACATCGGATAAGGCATAGCTGATTTGCCGATCGCTTAAGGGACGATGAGACCAATCAGTGAACCGTGCGGATTTATCCACATCTTCCTCGGTGAAATGGCGGACCAGCGTCTGGTATCCGACCGAATCGCCAAAACCGCAGACCATCGCAGCCACTTGTGTGTCGAAAAGCCGGTTCGGAAGCTGGCCGGATAATTTATAGAAGATCTCCAAATCCTGCCTGGCAGCGTGGAAGACTTTCAAGGGAGGGGCCTCATTTAGAAGTTCTAGAAAGGGTGTAAGGTCCAGGTCCGCTGATAATGTATCAATCGCTGCTTCTTCATCTTCACTGGCCGCTTGAATCAAGCAAAGCTGCGCCCAATAGGTGCGTTCCCGCATAAATTCTGTGTCGACTGTGATGAAATCCTGGGTGGAAAGGCGGTCGCAAAATCGCTCTAAGCTGGCCGTATCTGAAATAAACTGCAAGACGGGTCTCCATATCTGATCCCCGGTATAAGGCTTTGAACAGGAGCTCACAAGCATGGTTTCATTCTCAACCCTTGACAAATGGTGTGAAAATATGTGCTTTGGCGCGGCTTTTTCTAATAAACCTGCCGATAAATGAGCAAAAGATGATGCACCTCTATCGTACCCATAGCTGTAATGATTTGACCATGTCCCATGTGGGCGAAACCGTTCGTGTGTCCGGATGGGTTCACCGGAAAAGAGATCATGGCAATTTGCTGTTCATTGATCTGCGTGATCACTATGGACTGACCCAGATCGTTCTGGATACTGACAGTAAGGCTTTTGCGGTCGCTGAAGCATTGCGCTCTGAAAGCGTGATCACGGTGACGGGCAAGGTTGTTGCGCGTACGGAAGATACCGTGAATGAGGATCTGCCAACCGGCCGTATTGAGGTGCAGGCTGTAGATATTGACGTGCAAAGTGCTGCGTCTGAATTGCCCATGCCGGTCTTTGGAGATGTGGAATATCCGGAAGATATTCGTTTGCGCTATCGCTATCTCGACTTACGTCGGGAGAAAATGCATCAGAATATCGTTCTGCGCTCAAAGGTTATTTCTTCCATTCGCCGTCGTATGACAGATTCGGGTTTCATGGAATTTCAAACGCCAATTTTGACGGCGTCTTCCCCGGAAGGGGCGCGTGACTTCCTGGTGCCGTCCCGTCTGCACCCTGGTAAATTCTATGCGCTGCCTCAGGCACCACAGATGTTTAAACAGTTGGTGATGGTTGCGGGCTTTGATCGCTATTTCCAGATTGCACCTTGTTTCCGGGATGAAGACGCACGCGCTGATCGCAGCCCTGGGGAGTTTTACCAGCTTGATGTGGAAATGAGCTTTGTAACGCAGGAAGATGTATTCAACGCGATTGAGCCTGTTTTACACGGTGTGTTCAAAGAATTTTCCGACCATGAAGTAACGGATTATCCTTTCCCTCGAATTCCTTATAAAGAATCCATGTTGAAATATGGAAATGACAAGCCGGATTTAAGAAACCCGATTGTTATTCAGGATGTGACAGAAATCTTCCGTGGTTCCGGCTTTGGTATTTTTGCAAAAATGATCGAAGGCGGTGCAGTTGTTCGGGCTGTTCCAGCACCTGGTGCTGGCGTGAATGCACGGTCTTTCTTTGACAAGATGAATGACTGGGCGCGGGGCGAAGGCTTTGCAGGCCTTGGATACATCAACTTTAAGGATGGTGTTGGCGGCGGCCCAATTGCAAAGAATTTAGGCGCTGAAAAGACTGCGGAACTGGTTGAAGCCTTGGGCCTTGGGCCAAATGACGGCGTATTTTTCGCTTGTGATAAAGAAGCGGGGGCCGCGCGCCTGGCCGGCTTGGCACGGACTAAAGTTGGTGAATCTTTGAATTTGATCGAAGAAGGTACATTCCGTTTCTGCTGGATTGTGGATTATCCGATGTTTGAATGGGATGAGCAGGAAAAGCGTGTTGATTTCTCTCATAATCCTTTCTCAATGCCGCAAGGTGAGATGGAAGCATTGGAGACGAAAGACCCGCTTGAGATCCTGGCGTATCAATATGATATCGTCTGTAATGGTATTGAATTGTCTTCCGGTGCTATTCGGAACCATCGCCCGGATATCATGTATAAGGCTTTTGAAATCGCGGGCTATGCACAAGAAGATGTGGATAAAGAATTCCCTGGTATGATCAACGCCTTCAAATTAGGCGCACCACCTCATGGTGGCTTGGCACCTGGTGTTGATCGTATTGTGATGCTGTTGGCAGATGAACCGAATATTCGGGAAGTCATTTTGTTCCCGATGAATCAGCGTGCGGAAGATTTGATGATGGGTGCGCCTTCAAATGTCGAATTAAAGCAGTTGCGCGAACTTCATATCCGATCGGTCCTGCCTGAGAGCAGTCAAGAATAGAAAGAAAAAAGCCCCGGATGTCCGGGGCTTTTTTTAAGCTTTTGCCTGTTCAGCGGGTTTAGGAGCCATTTGTACCGGCTCTTTCGGTTTTGCCGCGGTAGATTGAGGCTGCACGGGCTTTTTACCTAATGGGTCATCGCTGTGGCTGAAATTGCCTTCGATGATGGCCCCGGCCTCAATGGATAAGGTTGAGTGATACACGTCGCCGGTCACCCGGGCGGTTCGTTCCATAACAACACTGCGCCCACGGATGGAGCCTTTGACCTGACCGCGCACAACAACCTTCTCTGCAACAATGGTGCCTTCCAAGGCTCCTTGTTCGCCCATGATGATGGATGCAGCGCTGACATCGCCCTTTACAACACCATCAAGCTGAATTTCGCCTGCGGTGCTGAGGTCGCCTTTGATGCGGACATTCGCGCCGATGATGGATGGTGCTGCTGATTGAGCGCGGGGAGGTTTTGCGCCATTGCCATTTGTTGGTTTAACCATTTCCGGCTCTTCTTTGGATTTCGAGAACATTTTTTGAAGCCTCTAAATAGGGAGTTGGATCAACTGGTTTACCTTTAAACCAGATTTCATAGTGAAGGTGTGGCCCCGTACTGCGTCCCGTATTTCCTGATTCTGCAATTTTATCGCCCATGCTGACAGCCTTACCTTTTTTCACCGTTATACGGCGAAGATGGCCAAAGCGTGTCTTAAACCCGTTGCCATGGTCGATTTCTACCATTTTTCCATAGCCGGATTTATATCCGGCATATGTAACAGTGCCATCGGTAGGCGCCATGACTTTACTGCCATACCAGACCCCTAAATCCACACCGGAATGGAAAGCCCAGGCTTTCGTGATCGGGTCACGCCGACGACCGAATTTGCTGGATAGAAAATATTCCTTTGCGGGGTGAAGAGATGGAATGGATTGAAGAGTAGAGCGAATATGACGCAGATAATCCCAGTCCGACATCAAGTCTTCCAGACTATCTTCGTTGAGATCAGAGGAAATGTCACCTTCTGCGTTTAAAAGGGGACCACCTGTTCCGCCCAAGCCCTTGATTTGCGAATTGCCAGCAGCAGCCATAAGGTCACTTGAGGACAAATTCATTTTGGCCAAAACAGTTTCGGCCTGTTCCACTTCCACCCGGGCCATGTCTCTTAAATAAGTGACCAGTCCGTCCTGCCGTGCTTCAATGGATGCATAACGATCTTCATAAATATCCGACAATGCCCCATTGGGCACAGTCATCCATGCTGACGTGTCCCCTTTAATCAAAGGGACGATGCCTTGTGTTTCTTGTGTGATATCAGGCAGGCTTAAATCAATATCCGCATCGCCCAGCCAATCAGCCAGTACTGAGTGAATCTGGCTTTGGCGTTGCTCTAATTCTGTTGCCTGATTTAAAATTCGTTTTTCCAGCACGCCTAAATCTTGGGTCAGGGCTTCAAAACGGTCATTCATCTCTGCAATGACCATGTCCTTCGCAGCCAGTCGTTCTGCTTCTCCAAAGAAGCTCCAACTGGCGACAGCACTCCAAAGCAGGCCGCCTGTAATCAATGCAAGAGCAGAAACCTGTGTGCCGGTAGACAGTGTAAAGAAGCGCACCTTCCCATTGGCGCGCAGATAAATCTGATGCTCGGGCAGCTTTTCGCGCACGACATCAGTAAGCTGGTTCAGTTTAGCCTGAGCTTTTTTTAACACCCCTGGTCCTCTTACATTATGGGTATTATTTTTTATTCAGTCATACCCTATTGAGCCGCTCTCTAACCGGACCTGATAGAGAGTGGGTGATTATTCACATAAAATGTTAAGAACACGCAACTGTGAATTACAAGGAAATGGGGTGAGAGGCGGAAATTTTAACATAATTTGTAGAAAGATGCGGGAAACCCTGCATCATTTCGCGCCTTTTCGTTGAAAGGAGGTTTCAAATCCCCTTTGAAATAGGTTTTGACACATCGTTTGAACTCTGATTCCGAATCTAGACACAGCTTTGTGCAGTGGAGCTGAAACCATTTGACGCCTTTTGCGACATGGTCGATTTCGTCTTCATAGATTGTCTGCAGGCGGTCGGCGCTTGGCTCGTCCCCAACCTTGCGAAGCCGTTCTATGGTCGCCGGTGAGACATCTAACCCTCGGGCTTCTAACACCATCGGAACAATGGCCAATCGGGCAAAAATATCATGGCCGGTGTCTATGGCCGATTGCCACAACCCGTCATGAGCCGGCAAAGCCCCGTAATAACTTCCCAGTTCATTTAATCGCTCTTCAAGAAGGAGGAAATGCCGGGCTTCATCATCGGCAACTTCAAGCCAGTCCTGTGCGAAGTCCTGACCCAGCTCCTCTCCGAACCGCAACACGATATCCCAGGCGAGGTCGATCGCATTCAGCTCAATATGGGCAAGGGCGTGGAGCAATGAAACTCGATTGCTTAATGACCCAGCCTTTCCGCGCTTGGGCATTTTGTTGGGTGGTAGCAAGTCTGGCTTTTGTGGGCGCCCGGGGCGGGTCAGAGGAGCTTTAGTGAATGCCCAGCACAGCTCACCATTCTGCCATGACTGGAAAAGAGAGCGGCTCTCACGCGCTTTTTCGACAGCATTTTCTGTCTTCAGCGCTTTGACAGCCGCTTCACTGATGTTTTGTGGGATAGGCACGATTTACAAGGCTTTTACCGCGTCCAACACTGCTTCCACATGACCTTTGACTTTTACTTTCCGCCAGATTTGGCGAATGACGCCTGATGCATCAATCAAATAGGTGCAGCGTTCAATGCCCATATATTTTCGGCCATACATATTTTTTTCAACCCAGGCTCCATAGCGCTCAATCATCCCACCGCTTTCGTCAGAGGCGAGAACAACACCAAGGCTATGCTTTTCACGGAATTTAGCATGTTTGGCGACGGTGTCTTTTGAAACGCCGATAATGACCGTACTGAGCTTGTCAAAGTCCTCACCCATTTCAGTGAATGCGATAGATTCTTTGGTGCAGCCGGGTGTGTCATCTTTTGGGTAGAAATAAATGACAATGTTTTTGCCTGGGAACGCACTGAGGCTGGCGTTTGCCCCCCCATCTGTGGGTAAATCAAATTCGAGGGCTTTATCGCCAATTGCTATGGCTTGGGTCACAGGGTTATCCTTTCATCGTGTTAGCGGGCAGCTGCGTGGTTTCCGGATATCCGATATGTTTGGCAAACACATTTGCAATATCGGTTTTTGCTTTCGCAATGGCATCACAACTTTCTTCAAAATTAGCGTGGCCCAGTAATTTCGCAAGGCTCAGTTTTATCAATTCTTCGGTTGCGTCTAATGTAGCTTCAGGGCCGAGAAGAAGCCTCTTCAAAGCGCGAGCACGGAAAAGCATATTCCAGGCATCGTATAAGCTTTGCGCTTCATTGGCGCTTAGTATATTTGCGCCTTTTAGGACGTTAAGCTGGTCCGCAAATTCGGTGCAGCCTAATCGCGCCAAGCCGTGACCAAGCAGCAGGAGTTGAACACTCCAATTTGCATCTGATAGGCTGCCAGGCGCGGTCATGAGCGACCAAAGGTCATTGTCTTTGAATTCCTCATCATAACGTTGCCGCATGGTTTGCATGTCAGCTCTAAGTTTGTCGATATCGTGTTGCTGGGAAATGATGGGGGACAGTCTTTCGCGGAATATGTCCTTCATGCCAGTCGAGACAGCGATGAGTCTTGCTTTGGTCAGGCTCATATGTTCCCACGACCAGGCTTCTTCGCTCTGGTAATTCTCAAAAGCCGATAAACTGACAGCGATAATACCTGCGCGCCCGGATGGGCGAAGGCGCATATCGATTTCAAACAGCCGGCCTTCCGCGGTCATGATGCTAAGGGCACTGATCAAACGTTGGGATAAGTTGGAATAATATTGGCTTGCGCTGAATGACCGACGCCCCCCTTTTGAAGTTGCGTCTTCTGGACATTGATAGAGAAAGACGAGGTCGAGGTCAGAGCTATAAGTCAAAGCGTGGGCGCCATAGCCTCCCATGGCTATAACGGCAAAAGATCCATCCTGAATATGCCCGGCGGAGTGGGAGAATTCCTCCATCACTTCTGGAAGTAATGTTTGCACACAGGCGTCAGCTAACCGGCTCAGACTTTTGGCAGCGGAAATCGGGTCTAAAAGGCCCTCCAGTATCAATACACCAAGTTGAAACCGCCTTTCATTGAGCCAAATTCGTATCCGGTCCAAAAGGTCTTCATATCCTTGAGCAAGACGAAGAAAGGCCCTTAAGTCGTCACACAGCTCTGATGTGTTTCCAACATCTTGAAAGAAATCCGCGCTTAGAAATGATTCGAGCAGGGCAGGGCGTCTCGCTAATTGGTCCGCTAGTGCCGGAGCCTGGCCCATGATATTGGAAATGAGATGCAGGAATTTAGGGTTCGTTTTAAAAAGAGAAAAAAGCTGAACACCAGCAGGGAGTTGGGATAGAAAGCTATCGAATCTCTTTAAGCTGTGACTTGGGTGTATCGTCTCAGAAAATGCGAGAAGAATATCGTTTAACACCGCTTCCAAAAGATGTTGTGCACGCGCGGTTCGCAGCGCACGGTATCTGCCATTACGCCAGCGTTCAACGATATCATCAACGAGGGCTTCATCGGGAAAAGAGGCTTTTAAGGTGGCCAGTGATGGTGCTTCTGACTGCTCACTTGGTAGAAAAGCTTCATAATGTTTATGAACCCGGCTGAGATGCGCCATTAAGTCAATGGCAAATGTCTGAGCGGTTTGAAAACCTAAAAAACAGCTGAAGCGTTCGAGGTCTTTATCATTGCTGGGAATGAGATGTGTCTGCTGGTCGTCAACCATTTGAAGGCGGTGTTCAACACTGCGGTAGAAGATATAGGCTTTGCTCATATCTTCATGAAGGCTTTCAGATATATCGCCTGCCTGCATCAGTGCCTCTAATGTCTTCAAGGTCGGTTTTATTTGAAGATCTGCACGCCGCCCACCGGTGATGAGTTGGTGGATTTGTGCAAAAAACTCGATTTCCCGAATGCCGCCTATGCCCAATTTGATATCATGACCGGCACAGGCAATGGTTTTGTGAGCATGATGTTCATGAACTCGTGCTTTCATGGCGTGAATATCATCAATTGCAGCAAAATCCAGGTGCCGTCGCCAGATAAAGGGGTGCATGATGCCCAGGAAGCGTTGGGCACTTATTTCATCGCCGCAGATATAGCGTGATTTGATAAAAGCTGATCTTTCCCAGGTTTGGGCAAGGCTTTGATAATATATCTCCGCGGCCTGGACGGAGACTGCAACAGGTGTTGCACCAGGGTCAGGACGCAAACGCAAATCGACCCTGAAGACGTATCCGTCCTCACTTCGGTCTTGCAGCAGAGATACGAGCTTTTTTGTAATTCGTACGGCGCAATCGCCTGCACTTTTTCGACCTGTATAGGGAAAGCGTTCGTCGTCAAATAATATGACAAGATCAATGTCGGACGAATAATTGAGTTCATATCCGCCCAATTTGCCGAGCGCCAAAACGAAAAAACCTTGGATAGGCCCCTCAAGGTCGCCACGTTTTTCATAATGCGACCATGCGTACTGAAGAGTGACCAGGCAGGAGATGTCGGCCAATTGCGACAAGATATATGTAACTTGGTCCAACGACCATAAACCGCCGATATCAGCGAGGGCGGTTAATAACGCGACCTTTGCTTTTGCATCCCTTAGACGCGCCATAATACTCTTATCATCTTGTATGTTGGCGTCAGTTGCGCGCAAATTATCAAATATTTCAGTACAAAGTGCAGTTAGGTCTGTGGTTTGTGCATTTAAGAGAAAATCCGTATTTTTTTCCACAAGACGTGTCAGATAAGGGCTGAATTCGAATATTCCGGCCAGCAATTGAGGCATCTGCCCCTGCCAATTTCCCCCGTGTCGCCGTTCAAAATCCTGAAACTTTACTGAATCTTGAGGCGAAGGAAATGATGATGGGGCCTGGACCTCATATAGATAGTGTGAATGTGGAAATAATTTGGCCATATTTTGTCACAATTTCTGTGCAAGTCTTTGGTTTGCCTGTATCTACTTTAACGGTATAGGGCAAAGAATATTGGGTCGCAAAGTGCGTTTGGTGTTTTGTAAAATTTTCCACGGAATTTTGGAATAATAAGTGCCTGGAATAAAGCGCTCTCTCTTGTTTTTTTTAGTGGTCGTTCTTGTATTACTTCTTGGAACGGGTGCGTTGCTTTGGCGTGTGCAGAACAGCCCAACGTCCTTCATGATGGTACGTCCTTTGATCGAAGCGCAACTCGCTAAAGCTTTGCCGCAAGCAGATATTGCTTTTGAAAATTTGGTAGCGCATTGGAATAGAGGTGGGCAGCGGGTAGATTTAGAATTTGAGACGCTCCAGTTTCACGCTGAAGGACAAGGCATTTTAGCTGAACGGGTTATGGTGAGCGTTGATGCACCAGCCCTTCTGAAAGGAAAGCTGAGGCCCATCGCCGTTGATATCAATGATGTTCGCATTCATTTGGAGCCTGGGGAAGGTGATGGTGCGCTTGACTATTCTGCTATTCGTAATGAATTCAAAGCAGCTTTAAACACAGTTTTTCAATATCCTCAGCTTGAAGCATTTTCGCAGATTTCCCTGTCAAACATAATGCTGTCTCAAACACAGGCCCCAGCAATTCTAACTATTCATGATGGCATATTTAATTTTAAGGAGAATGAAGTTGGCGGGCAGCTTGATGGCGCTTTTAGAATGGATGTGTCGGAAATAGCATTCGTAGCGACATTGAAGGGCGGATATGAGAAGGCGGCCCGGCTTTCAATCGATGTACAAAGTGACAGTCTGAGGACGCTGTTGGCTCTGTTTGAGGATGAGCAGCTCGCAAATGCTTATAACGGCGATCTCTCTGCAAAAATCAATTTGGAAATTGCAGAACTGGAAGAAAATGACCGTGTTCACCTCGACCTTAGCATTGGGGAAGGGCAAATATATTACCCCGGCATTTATGATGAGCCGACAGACTTTCAAGGACTGAATGCGGCATTGGTTTATCAACCGAAGAAGGCAATTGCTCGCATAGAGGACTTCAAACTTCGCTTTTCGGATGTGGAATTTGCATTGACCGGCGAAGTAGCGGCAGTCGGGCCAAAGCCCGATGTGAGTGTGAAGGGTCAGATGACGGGCCTCACCGTCGATAGCTTGAAGTCTTATTGGCCAAGGTCCCTTGGAACGGGCGCATATGTCTGGGTGCGTGACAATATCGATAGGGGCCTGTTGCCGAACGCGGAATTATCATTTGTTGCGACTCCAGAGATGTGGACGGAAGGACTGCCTGCAGAGGCTCTTCAATTCAAATTTGGAATTGCTGATTTAACAGCCCATTATAATCGTCCCATGCCCCCGCTTGTGGACGCACAGGGCTATGGCATTCTCAGCCTGGATGACCTGGTCCTTCAAATTGAAGAAGCTAAGCTTGCAGGACTTGATGTCGCAGCATCCAGCGTCACGATCGGCCCATTTTCTTCGCGCCCACAAGTCGCGGATGTTGCATTGAACTTTTCCGGTGATGTTCAAAAGATATTGCTGGTGCTTGATAGTGAACCGCTTGGCTATATTTCTGAATTTGGTTTGGACCCTCTATTGGCTTCAGGCTTCACCCAGGCGGAGTTAACTCTGTCCATACCCTTATTAAAAGACTTGAAGATTGAAGAGGTGGAGTTTGAAGGCAGGGTCACAGGGCGTGATCTTGTTCTTGCAGATTTGATTAACGGCCAGTCTCTTGAAAACGGTGTGGCAGACTTTTTTGTAGATGGGGATGGCTTGAAGACAGTTGGAACTATCGATTATCAAGGAATTACCGCGGCAGTTGATTGGTTTGAAGACTTTAGAGACGAAACTACACATCCCACAAATGCCACAATCACCGTTGATCTGACCCATGAGCAATTAGAGCTTTTAGGCTTTGACCCGGATAACAGATTTATGGGTCAGATTTCGACCACTTTGGAGATCGTTGGAAAAGGCGTGGAAATTGCTAAAGGAACTGTCCGAAGTGATTTAAGTCAGGCGTATTTGAAGGACCCTGTTCTGGGATGGGAAAAGCCTATTGGAGTGTCTGCACAATTCACATCTGAATTGCGCGCAATGAATGGGAAATTCTCCCTGATCGATGCGGTTCTGGAAGGGGCGGATCTCAAGGCGGAGTTTGACTTTTCCGCTGATGAAAACGGCATCGTCCTCTCAGCCCAGTCAATCAAGCATGGCGCAAGTGACTTTTCTGTGGTGGCGCAACAAGAAGAAACAGTTTGGAACCTTTTCATTGAAGGAAGAAGCCTTGATGTTGGCGCCGTGTTGCAAAGCATCTACGAACCTGTGACACCTGGGGAAGAGGTGCAGCAAGCAACACCCTGGCCGGATTTGTACGGGGTGGTCCAGTTGGACAAACTGGTGATGGCGAATGACGTTTTTCTGCAAAATACCAAGGGTACGATTCGAGTTGTTGAAGATCATTTCACGAATTTGGAACTCGATGGACTGTTAAATAACGAAGCGGCATTTCATCTGTCTTTAAAAGAAGAAAAGCCAGAAGTCCGATATTTGAAACTGACGTCGGGAAATGCGGGCCTGGCGGCCAAAGGACTGGACTTGTTTACCCAAGGAAGTGGGGGTGACCTTCGTGTTGAGGCGGAAATTCGAGGCAGGCAGTCAAATATGGAAATTGACGGTCTTGGTGAAATGAAGGCATTTCGACTGAATGAAGCACCGGTTCTTGCGCGTATCTTAAGTACAGCCTCTTTAACCGGTATTGCCGATCTTGCACGAGACGGTCGAATTAATTTCAAAGATGTACGGGTGCCCTTCACCTTAAGAAACGGCGTTTTTGATATTGATGAAGCGGCGGCAAACGGCCCTGCCATCGGCCTGACAATGAATGGGCAATTTGTCCAAAGCCTTGCGGAAGCGAATTTAAATGGGGTTGTTGTTCCCGCTTATGGGTTTAATTCCATCATCAATAAAGTTCCATTGGTGGGAGGAATTATCACCGGTGGGAAAAATGAAGGCATATTCGCCATCAACTATTCCATCAAAGGCCCGCTGACAGACCCGGAAATCGCTGTTAATCCCGCCTCTATGCTGGCACCAGGCATATTGCGTCGAATTTTTAGAGGCGGAAAGCCAACCGTCAGCATTCCTGATATTGACGCAGAGGTCGAGGTGCCTACGCCGCCTCAATAAGAGCGTGTTTTTTCTTGCCAGATGAAAGTTTGATCTGCTGATGGTCATCCAAATCCGATGAGGAAAGCGTCTGAGCCTCATCGGTAATTTTCACGTCATTTAATTTTGCACCACCACCACGAATAAGCCGCCGTGCTTCCCCTTTGGATTTGGCCAGTCCGGTTTCAACAAATGCATCAATGACACTGAGACCGTCGTGCAAGCGCGCAGCATCTATTTCAATACGAGGCAAGCTTGCACCGCTGACACCTTCTTCAAAGGTCTTACGTGCTGTTTCAGCGGCCGCTTCTGCTGCAGCTCGCCCACGGCACATGGCTGTGGCCTCTGTCGCAAGGATTTTCTTCGCTTCATTTATGTCCTGACCTTCCAATGCTTCCAGGCGCGCAATTTCGTCCAAAGGAACGTCTGTGAATATACGCAGGAACTTCCCAACGTCAGCATCCTGGGTATTGCGCCAGAACTGCCAATAATCATAGGCGGGGAGGGCGTCTTCATTAAGCCACACTGCACCTTTAGCGGTCTTGCCCATTTTTGCCCCGTCAGCGGTAGTAATCAGCGGTGTTGTTAGGCCATAGACCGTGTTGCTTGCCACACGTCGCGTCAGGTCAACACCATTGACAATATTTCCCCATTGGTCCGAACCGCCCATCTGTAAAACACAGTCGAAACGACGATTAAGTTCCAGGAAATCATAGGCTTGGAGAATCATATAATTGAATTCGAGGAAACTCAGAGGCTGTTCGCGTTCGAGGCGGAGTTTCACACTGTCCATAGTCAGCATGCGGTTGATAGAGAAGTGCCGGCCGATATCGCGGAGAAAAGGAATATACTCCAGCTTGTCCAGCCATTCCGAATTATCCACCATGATAGCATCACTGGGACCATCGCCAAAGGTGAGAAACTGTTGGAACGCCTTGAGGATATTATTTTTATTCTGTTCAATTTGCTCGGGCGTCAGGAGTTTTCGTGTTTCGTCCTTGCCAGACGGATCGCCGACTTTGGTCGTGCCGCCACCCATAAGCACAATTGGCTTATGCCCAGCCTGTTGCAAGCGACGGAGCAGCATGATGGAAACAAGATTGCCAACATGAAGGGAGGAGGCTGTCAAGTCAAAGCCGATATAAGCTGTAATCACCCCAGAAGCCGCTTTTTCATCCAAAGCGGTTAAATCTGTTGCGTCCTGGATATATCCCCTTGCATCCAAGGCGTTTATGAATTCAGATTTATGGGCCATGTTGCTTCCAAATATTTAATCGATAACATGTTGTCGTTAAATTCTGTTGGCGTCTAGCACAGCTATGAGAGCCGAGACAAGGTAGAGATGTATAACGCAATTGGATTGATGAGTGGAACATCGATGGATGGGATCGACGTCGCTTCATTGAAAAGCGATGGAAGGAGCCGTCTTGAGCGGGGCCCCACCGGCTATTTTCCTTATTCCAAAGACATTCGTTCGGAATTGGCCAGCGCGATGGCCGATTGTCAGCGCCGGAAGGTTTCAGAGATTAAAGCGCATGATTTTGAACAGCTTAGCCACCGTTTAACGATGTTGCACGGTGAAGCGGTTGGAGTATTCCTCAAGGAAAATGACCTTTTGGCTGGCGATATTGATGTGATCGGCTTTCATGGCCAGACTTTGGTTCATCGACCGGAGGAGGGTTTCACTCTGCAAATCGGTAGTGGCGCGCTGTTAAGCGAGGTTTTGAAGACATCAGTTGTCTCTGATTTTAGAAGTGCAGATGTGGCTGCGGGCGGTGAGGGGGCGCCTTTGGTTCCAATTTTTCATGACGCATTGATATCCCATATGCAGAGACACAAACCGGTCGCATTGTTGAATTTGGGTGGCGTCGGGAACTTAACCTTCATTGGTCGTAATGGCGATTTACTTGCCTTTGACACGGGGCCAGGCGGTGCGTTGATTGATGATTGGGTAAAGAAACATACAATGCAAACTCATGACGAAGGCGGGAAGATTGCTGCAAAAGGATATGTTGATGAACACCATTTGGGGGCTCTACTGAAGCATGACTATTTCTTAAGAAAAGCTCCTAAGTCTCTCGACAGAAATGATTTTAATAGCTTTACATTAAATGACCTGAGCTTGGAGGATGGAGCGGCAACTCTTGCAGCGTTTACGGCAGAAGCAGTCGCCCTGGCCGTGCATCAGTTGCCAGAACCACCCAATGAAATCATAGTGATGGGAGGTGGCCGCCATAACAATACAATGATGGCTATGATCGCCGAGAAGGCAAATCTTCCGATAGTGAACAGCGATGATTTAGGTCTAAATGGGGACGCGATTGAAGCGCAGGCTTTTGCGTATTTAGCCATTCGCCGCCTGGAAAACCTTCCAATCACTTTTCCTGGGACAACAGGGGTTCATCAGGCAATGACTGGCGGTGTTATCCACACCGCCAGCTGATGGTTTAAAGCGTGCCTTCGGCAGCACGCGTATCGAGATAATCATTCACAGCCTTGTTCATAGCGTCCATTTCATTTTCAAAGAAATGTCCCGCACCAGGAACCATAGTCTGTGTGATTGTGATGGCTTTTTGCGTTTTCAATTTTGCAACAAGCTTATCAACTGATGATGGCGTCACAATATTGTCGGCTGTGCCTTGAACGATCAAACCTGAGGAAGGGCAGGGTGCCAGGAAGGAAAAATCATACATATTGGCGGGCGGTGCAATGGAAATGAAACCACGAATTTCCGGGCGACGCATGAGAAGCTGCATCCCTATCCACGCGCCAAAGGAAAAACCTGCAATCCAGCAGCTTGCCGCATTTGGGTTAAATGTCTGCATCCAATCGAGCGCTGACGCCGCATCAGACAATTCGCCGATGCCATTGTCAAACTCGCCTTCGCTTCGGCCGACGCCACGGAAGTTGAAGCGCAAAACTGAAAAACCGCGATTAACAAAAGAGTGGTATAAATTATATGCCACTTTGTTGTTCATTGTCCCACCGCCTTTGGGGTGAGGATGAAGAATAAGAGCGATGGGCGCGTTAGGGGACTTCCCTTGTTGATAGCGACCCTCAAGGCGGCCTTCCGGCCCATTCATGATGATATCAGGCATGAAGCTTTAAATACCCCGTTATATTAAAAAATGCCGACTTTTTTCCGCAAAGCTAGCGTCGGCCATATCCGCATCTATATAAGGTCTTGAGCCTTTGGCGCAAGCTTTCTAAAGCTAGGGCCCTTTTGCACGTGAAATAAAACTAAGGTAAGACAGATCAGACTATGACCTATCTGGATTATAATGCGACGGCCCCAGTCCATGACCTGGTGCGAGAACGAATGATGGAAGCCCTGGCTGTGACTGGCAATCCATCGTCTGTTCATGCATATGGTCGTGAAACACGACAGCTGCTGGAACAGGCAAGACGCAAAATCGCGTCTGCCGTTGGGGCGACATCAGGACAGGTCATTTTCACCTCCGGCGGAACGGAGGCCAATGCCCTGGCTTATCACCAACATGAGAGGTTAAAACGCCTCGTGAGCGCGGTTGAGCACCCCTCGGGTGTTGATGGCGATTATGTGATAGCTGTTGATGCTCAAGGCCGGATCGATGTCAGTGACTTGCGCCAAAAATTAAGTGAAAATGAGATAAGCTTCGTTTCCATCATGGCGGCGAATAATGAAACCGGTGTCATTCAAGATATCATCCAATGCGGCGAAATTGCGCGGGAATTTGGAGCGAGAATACATGTGGATGCGGTTCAGATGCTGTGCAAAGGCCCAACCTCCATTGCGGAGTGGGATGTGGACAGCATCTCTATCTCGGCCCATAAGATCGGCGGCCCTAAAGGCATTGGTGCTTTGATTATACGTGATGGTCTTCCCATTAACCCCATGATTGCCGGTGGAGGGCAGGAGCTGCGACGCCGGGGTGGGACTGAGAATTTATCGGCTATCTGTGGATTTGCAGCAGCGCTTGAAGCAATGGAACAGTTGGGTGACTGGCAGGAGAGGGCGGCGCAATTACGTGATTATGTTGAAGACGAGATTTTAAAGGCAGCCTCTGGGTCTTATATCTATGGGCGAGAGGCGCGACGCATCTGCAATACCAGCGCTATTCTCATGCCAGGCGTCAAGGCTGAGACGCAATTAATGGCATTTGATCTGGCGGGCATAGCGGTCTCAGCGGGCTCTGCCTGTTCGTCAGGCAAAGTTGCGGCCAGCCCCGTGCTCAAAGCCATGGGAGCCAGTGACGCCAATGCTTCTGCCACTATCCGCCTTAGCCTGGGATGGTGTACAACGAAAGAAGAGGTTGACCATTTTCTGAAAAGCTGGCTTGTGCTGTTCGATCGGACGCGCACAAGCGCGGCATAAGGCATCACCCATGGCTGCACCTGTTTACCTCGATTATCAGGCAACGACACCACTTGACCCACGTGTTTTTGAGGTCATGCGGCCCTATTATGAAGGAAAATTCGGCAACCCGCATTCGGCAACCCATCGCTATGGCTGGGAAGCGGCCGCCGGGATAGATTTCGCAAGAGAGCAACTGGCAGAGAGCCTCCATGTCAGCCCCGCAGAGCTTGTTTTTACGTCCGGCGCGACGGAGAGTAACAATCTGGCGATTAAAGGCGTGATGGAGGCGCGGGGCAGTGGCCATATCATCACTGTAGTAAGTGAGCATAAATGCGTCCTTGAAACCGTAAAATCATTGGAAGGTAGAGGATTTGACGTAAGCTATCTCTCCATCGATAAGGATGGTTTAATAGACTTAGACGAATTAAAAAGGACCATTCGACCTGATACGGGTCTCATATCCATCATGGCGGTTAACAATGAAATTGGCGTTATTCAACCCTTGAAAGACATCGCCAATATCGCCCATGAACATGATATCTTATTCCATTGTGACGCAGCGCAAGCTCTTGGAAAAATGCCGCTTGACCTCAAAGATTTTGGCGTCGACCTTGCGAGCTTCTCAGGCCATAAAATTTACGGGCCAAAAGCGGTTGGGGCGTTATATGTCAGAAGCGGTGCCCCCCTTATTCGTTTAAAGCCAGTCATAGATGGGGGCGGGCAGGAAGGCGGTATCCGATCGGGAACATTGTCGCCTGCTCTATGTGCCGGGTTTGGAGCTGCAGTCGCCATTGCGAACCAGGAGATGGATCAGGAGCAGGAACGGGCGAAACGACATTTTCATATGATGCTGGATGGCCTGCAGCAGCATATTCCGGACTTGCAGATCAACGGATCACTAAAGCACAGACTATATTCAAATTTAAATTTGAGCTTCCCGGGTCTTGATGGCTCTCGATTGTTGAGAGATTTGAGAGGCTTGGCGGTATCTTCGGGTGCTGCTTGTGCGTCCGCTGTAAGTGGACCGTCATATGTGTTGGAAGCATTGGGCTTGTCAAAGGATATCGCTCAATCAACCCTGAGGATAGGCACGGGTCGGTTTACGACGGATATTGAAATTCAAAATGCAGTCGCTGAGATTGTGGCAGCTTATCGGAAACAGAAAGAATAATAAAAATGGTGAAGCTTGTTTTTATCATGCCTGACGGCAGTGAGAGACGGGATATTCAGGCGGAAGAGGGGCAATCTTTGCTTGATGTCGCACGGGCTCAGGGGATTGAGGAAATCGAAGGTGCGTGCGAAGGCGCAATGGCTTGCTCGACCTGTCATATCATTTTGTCAGAAGCAGATTATGACAAGTTAAACGAGCCAAGCGAAAGTGAGGAAGACATGTTGGACCTGGCCTATGGCGCAAGACCCACGTCGCGTTTGGGTTGCCAGGTTCTCGTGACTGAGGAGATGGAAAATATGGAAATCCGCCTTCCCAGAACCACCAAGAATCTGTTGTTTTAATATGTCAGTCTCTAAGGAATTTTGCGATTTGGTGTCGGAGCTTCTCCAGCCATTTGGTGCCGTTGAAATTAAGCGCATGTTTGGCGGGGCAGGGGTCTTTTATGAAGGGCTTATGTTCGGCCTTATTGCTGATGAGGGTTTGTACTTCAAGCGGGATGCTGGCAATCTCTCCCTCTTTGAAGAAGCTGGCCTTGAACCGTTTGTCTTCAGAACAAAGGATGGGGCAGCAAAGGAGATGGCTTATCATCAGGTGCCTGAAGATGCGATGGAAGACAATGACGTCTTGATTTACTGGGCGCGTATCGGATTCGAAGCAGCCCTGCGGGTGCACCAAAAGAAAAAGCCCAAGAAACGCCGTTAGGCGATTTAATTTCCAGTAAAACTCGCTTTGCGTTTTTGCAGAAATGCGCTGACGCCTTCCACAAAATCACTGCTTCCACTCGCTTTACGTTGAGCGACACGTTCTAAGCGAAGTTGCGTGGACAGATCGTTATCGATGGATGAATGCGCCATGTCACGGATTAGCCCCAATGCCTTTGTAGGACCATTGCTGAGTTTTTGTGCAAGATCTTTGGCTGTTGCTTCAAGCGCGTCATCTTCAACGACCTGATAAATCAATCCCCATTCAGCTGCTTTTTCTGCAGACAACTTCTCGCCAAGCATCATTAACGCTGTCGCCCGCGCATTACCCACCAGGCGCGGCAGGAAGTAAGTCGATCCAGCATCGGGTACAAGGCCGATATTCACAAAAGCCTGAAGGAAATAAGCGGATTGAGAGGCCACAACGATATCGGCTGCCAGCGCAAAGCTCATTCCCGCACCCGCGGCGACGCCATTTACTGCTGAAATAAAGGGCACTGGCAATGTGGCCAACCGTTCTATTAATGGATTATAATGTCGTTCCAATACCAGACCGGCATCAAATGGCCGTCCGTCATTGCTGGAAGGCAGGCCACCGGCAGATAAATCAGCACCGGAGGAAAAGCCCCGCCCTTCACCTGTTAATAAAAGGCAACGTGCCTCAGTTTCAGGATTATCAAATTCATCAAGCGCCCGATCCATTTCTTCAACCATCTGGATTGAAACAGCGTTCAGGCAGTCTGGACGGCTCATCGTCAGATAGGCAACGCCATCAGATATTTCAAAACGAATATGCTCAAACGCCATAATGGTGGATCCTGATTCTTATTGCATTATTTTAATGCTTTACGGGGCGTAAAAGGAATGCTGGGACATGATCGCCCAATCCAACAACAACGTCTTCCTGCTGACCCCGTCTCGGTTTTTGTTTCGCTTTGTTTATAGGGCTTTCTTTAGGCTTTGCCTGTTCCCTGGGGCTTGGCGCTTCTTTTGCCACCTTTTTCTTTCGTGCCGGGCTTTTGCTCTCAATAGTTAGAACAGGGATTTCGTTCCCAATCAGCTTTTCAACGGACGCAATGGCATCCTCTTCAGAAGGTGAGAAAATGGTTACCGCTTCCCCACTGCGGCCCGCGCGGCCGGTTCGGCCAATACGGTGCACATAGTCATCTGACGAGGTCGGCACGTCAAAGTTAAAGACGTGGCTGACAGCTGGGATATCCAGCCCGCGGGCAGCTACATCAGAAGCGACCAGAATTTTCGCATCACCGGCTTTGAATTTGGCAAGCATTTCCATTCGCGTACTTTGGTCCATATCGCCTTGCAACTGGACCGCGGAAAATTTATGCCGAACCAGAGACTCATGAAGTGTGCGCACATCGCGTTTCCGATTGCAGAAGATGATGGCTGTTGAAACACTCGGGCGTTTTAATAATGTCCGCAAAACGCTGCGTTTATTTCGTGGTGTTGTGGCAATTTTAAATTGGGTGACGGTTTCAGCCGTCGCAGCAGGTCGAGAGGCTTCGATGACCTTTGGTTCATTTAGAAAGGTGTCTGCCAATTTTTTAACGGGCGGCGGCATTGTTGCTGAGAAGAATAATGTCTGTTGTTTGCGCGGCATCAGGCTGCAAATTTTTTCGACATCTGGAATGAAACCCATATCCAGCATGCGGTCCGCTTCATCAATGACGAGGATATCAACGCCTGACAGCAGCACTTTTCCGCGTTCAAAATGGTCGAGCAGCCGGCCGGGTGTAGCAATAAGCACGTCAACGCCACGATTTAAGGCCGCCTCTTGATCGCCAAAAGAAACCCCACCAATAAGCAGCGCTTTGGACAATTTCTGGTAGCGACCATATTTTTCAAAATTTTCAGAAACCTGAGCTGCAAGTTCTCTTGTTGGCTCAAGAATCAAAGAACGGGGCATGCGCGCCCGACCGCGGCCTTGAGATAAGATATCCAGCATGGGCAGGGTAAAAGATGCTGTTTTACCGGTTCCGGTTTGCGCGATTCCCAGAACGTCACGTCCCATTAAAATGACAGGTATTGCCTGCCGTTGAATGGGGGTCGGCTCTTCATAGCCAGACTCGCTCACGGCGCGCAATAACTCGTCGCTTAGTCCAAGTATATCAAATCCCATAACGGGGCTTTACTCCTCTTAGGTCAGCGCGAACATAGAGAAGTTAAAGGCCATGTCAATCAACGCCTTATTCAAGCGATGAATCACAGTTAGAAAAAATCAAGAGTGTTGCATTTTTTCTTTATACATCAACTTCTTCAACAAAGCGGGCATTTGCCTGGATGAAATCGAAACGGTGTTCAGCTTTTCGACCCATGAGCCGTTCCACCAGGTCACGGGCATCAAGGCGTTCGTCATATTCTGCAGGCAAGGAGACCCGCAATAAAGTCCGCTTGGCTGGGTCCATCGTTGTTTCTTTCAACTGGGCAGGTGGCATTTCACCGAGACCTTTAAAGCGGGAAACATCAATTTTCCCACGCCCGGTGAATTCATTGGCCATCAACTCGTCTTTATGAGCCTCGTCACGAGCATAAATAACTTTACCCCCTTGCGCGATGCGGAAGAGGGGAGGTTGCGCCAGATAAAGACGCCCATCGCGGACCAGGCCCGACATTTCGCGGAAGAAAAACGTCATAAGCAAAGTCGCGATATGCGCGCCGTCAACGTCCGCATCGGTCATGATGACGATTTTCTCGTAACGCAGAGCACGTGGATCAAAATCATTTCTTAGTCCACAGCCAAGGGCTAAGGAAATATCTTTGATTTCCTGATTCTGCAGCACTTTGTCCGAAGACGCAGACGCTACGTTTAGAATTTTTCCTCGTATAGGAAGAATAGCCTGAGTTTTGCGGTTGCGTGCCTGTTTTGCTGACCCGCCCGCACTGTCACCTTCGACGATGAAAAGCTCGGTGCCTTCGGCGGAATTGTTGGCACAATCTGTCAGTTTTCCTGGCAGTCGCAATTTGCGTTTGTTGATTGCAGCCTGACGTTTGACTTCTTTTTCCTGGCGCCGGCGCAGCCGTTCATCTGCTCGCTCTAACACCCACTCTAACAATGCTTTGGCGCGGTCGGGTTGTTCCGTCAGCCAATGGTCAAAGTGATCCTTCAAAGCGGATTCAACGAGCCTCGACGCCTCAGCCGTTGTCAGCTTATCTTTTGTCTGGCCTTGAAACTGTGGCTCACGAATGAATACGGATAAGGCAAAGCAGGAAGAGCCGACAACGTCCTCAGCGGTGATCGTACCTGCCTGTTTGTGGCCAACGAGTTCCGCATAGTCTTTCAGGCCGCGCGACAAAGCCGTGCGCATACCGCTTTCATGCGTTCCACCTTGTGGTGTTGGTATAGTGTTACAGTAGGAATCGCCAAAGCCCTCACCATAGAGAGGCCATTGGACCGCCCATTCGACCGCCCCGGCTTTCCCGGGAAAATCTGCCCGGCCCGCAAATGGGGCCTCTGATATGGCAGGTCGGTCGGCCAAAGTTTCTTTTAAATAATCTGCAACGCCACCAGGAAAGTGCAAGACGGCTTCCAGCGGTGTTTTATCGTCACTCAGTAATTCAGATGCACAGCGCCATCTTACTTCAACGCCTCGGAACAAATAGGCTTTTGACCGCGCCATTTTATAAAGGCGTGCAGGTTTGAAAACAGCATTTTCACCGAAGATTTCTGGATCAGGTAAAAAGGTCACTTTGGTGCCACGACGATTTGCGACTGATCCCATATCTACCAGGTCTGATGTTTTGTCGCCGCGGGAGAAGCTTTGTTTATAGAGCTTCCGGTCGCGCGCAACTTCGACAACAAAAGACTGAGACAGAGCATTTACAACGGAGATACCCACACCATGTAAACCGCCGGACGTCGCATAGGCTTTGTCTGAAAATTTACCGCCGGAATGCAAGGTCGTCACAATGACTTCCAATGCAGACATATTTGGAAACTTCGGATGTGGGTCAATAGGAATGCCGCGCCCGTTGTCAATGATTGTCAACGCGCCGTCGCGTTCCAGTTCAACTTCGATACGCGTTGCATGGCCTGCAACGGCCTCATCCATGGAATTGTCCAAAACTTCGGCTGCCAGATGATGCAATGCGCGTTCATCTGTACCCCCGATATACATGCCGGGGCGACGCCTGACTGGCTCCAGACCTTCAAGGACTTCAATGTCATCAGCAGTGTAGGACTGACCCGCGTCCTGGGACTTGGAGGCAGGTTTTTTCTCTGGCTTAGGGGCCGCATGGTCAAACAAATCACTCATATCAGATCGCATATCCGGTATTTGTCACGAAAACAATGCCTATATGTTGAGAGGCTACAGGAGATAGGGACTTTCAAGGTTTTAACAGCTTTTTAAAGGGAAGATGTAATTATACTTACTACGATTTCCGTGACGTGATCCAGGGGCAATGGGGCGCTGTGGCGGGTATTTAGGAGTGAATGAATGCCAATGTCCTCAATGGGGTTTAAATGGCGCAATCTGATCCCTGCGTTCAGGACCGCTGATTCTGCACGTTTAAAGCAGAACATCCCTGAGGTGGGTGATTGTTTTTATGAGGTCGCCCCACCACATCATATCTGGCGGGTTGATCGGCTTGTCCGGTCGTCGGTGTGTGATATTCCACATGTGATCATTGAACGGTCGGGCACGATTGCTGCCAGCAAAATCATCTCTCTCGCAGTTTTGCTGGATAAGTCCTCTTTTAAACCGGATCGACGGTCAGGAGGTGGAGATCAGGCAACATCGGATAAACGCCGCCGCAAAAATGATATACCCCTTGCGGGTGATGGGCATTAGGCTGCAAAAAGATCGTCTATGGAAGACTGATCTAATCCTGATGTCTGACCTTGTGTCGCCATTTTTATGCGACCCAGGCCTGTGTTGATTTCATTCAGCGCATTTGCGCATTTTGCTGCGATAGATACGGTGTCAGTGCATTCCATGACCTGGGCCAAAGCTTTTATGCAATTTTGGTTCGTCGCCGCGACGGCTTCGTCAATGACTTTCTGCCTGTCGATGGGGAGGGATTGAAAGGCGTACAATATTGCGTCCTTATCCCGGCATTCCGACGTTTTGAAATAATTGACGTAAGTCTTAGGCGTCCAATTTTCGAAATCCTCAAGAATTTCAGGCATAGCGGGTGCCATTTCTAATGCCATTTTCAGCTCATTATACTGGTTGAGAAAATCCGTTGCAAATCCGGTATTGATGTCAAAAGACAGGGGGCCGGCGTGTGACGGGTGTGCCTGTGATCCGCTTTGCTCGTTTTTATATTGCATGATGGTCCTGCCTGATCTTTTCACCACCATAATCACGGAATCCTAAGCCCTGATTAATTTCGGTTTTATATGATTAAATGCAATCGATTGTGATTTTTCTCTTGCATCTGAATTGCTGCAATGCAATAAAGGTGGTGCTCCCTTGATGGAGCGATCCTCCCCAAGGATCCTGAACTTCGCCGCGTGATTCATTTCACGCGGCTTTTTTCTTATGCAATCATGTGTTTTATGCATAGCTGATATGCCTCATTTTCAACCGGGCTTCGGGTGCATTGAACATTGACATTTTACCTGTAAATTGGGATATTTGCTGCAACGCACAAAATTGAGTTAAAAACTCATTATACGGCCAAAAACAAGGCCTGAGGGATGTAGTCCAACACTTAACAAAGGTGGAGACGTCCCTATGTCTTATTCTAAAAATATCTTCCTTCTTTCAACTCTGACGGCCGTCGCTTTTGCATCGCCTGTTGCCGCGCAAAACGAACTGCAAGTCAGTGGCAATGTGGGCATCTATAGTGATTACCGCTTCCGCGGTGTGTCCTTAAGTGACGAAGACTTTGCGATCCAGGGCGGCCTGGACCTCAGCTATGGGTCTTTTTATCTGGGCAGCTGGGGGTCCAGTATTGAAAGTTTCAATGGGTCAGAAACTGAGCTTGACCTTTATGGTGGTGTCCAACAAGAACTGGGCGGTATTAATTTTTCTGCCGGGTTTTTGTTGTTCCTGTTCCCAGGTGCCGACAACAGCAATTATGTGGAAATCACTGGCAGCGCGTCAAAAGACTTTGAATTTGCGCAATTGAACGTTGGTTTCAACTATGCACCTGATCAGGACAATATTGGCGATCAGGATAATATCTATCTTTATACCGGTGTAAGTGCACCAGTTGGGGGAACGCCATTCTCTATTGATACAGGGATTGGCTATGAAGATGGCGCTTTTGGCAATGATAAGCTGGACTGGTATATCGGGACATCAGCATCATTTTATGGTTTGGGCTTTGGTGTTCGTTATATTGACACCGATGCAGGCGATCAATTTGGCACCACTGCTGATGCGACAGTTGTCTTCAGCATTGGCGCAAGCTTCTGAAAAGCAAAAAGGCCGGCGAAAATCTCGCCGGCCTTTCAATGTCTAAGCTGTATAAAATCAGCTGGAATAATACATGTCGAATTCAACAGGATGCGGCGTTGTATCCAAACGCTGCACTTCTTCCCATTTCAATTCTGCATAGGCGTCAATCTGATCATCGCTGAATACGTCGCCACGTTTCAGGAATTCTCGATCTGCTTCCAATGCTTCGACTGCTTCGCGCAGGGAACCGGCAACTGTTGGAATGCCTTTCAGTTCTTCCGGTGGCAGGGCGTAAAGATCTTTGTCCATGGCGTCGCCTGGATCAATCTTGTTTTCAATGCCATCCAGGCCGGCCATCAGCAGGGCTGAATAGGCGAGATATGGGTTGGCCGTTGGATCAGGGAAACGACATTCAATACGTTTGGCTTTCGGGCTGGTCACATAAGGAATGCGGATGGACGCTGAACGGTTGCGGCTGGAATAGGCCAGCAATACCGGGGCTTCAAAACCAGGAACCAAACGCTTATAGCTGTTTGTGGATGGGTTCGTGAATGCGTTTAATGCGCGGGCATGTTTGATAATACCACCAATATAATGCAGGCACATTTCCGACAGATCAGCATATTTATCGCCTGAGAACAATGGTTTGCCATCTTTCCACAGACTTTGATGGACGTGCATGCCGGACCCGTTATCAGATGCAACAGGCTTGGGCATGAAAGTCGCTGTCTTGCCATAGCTGTGAGCAACCATATGGACCACATATTTATACAGCTGCATATTATCGGCGGTTTGCGTCAATGTGGAAAAGACCATGCCAAGTTCATGCTGAGACGCTGCAACTTCGTGGTGATGCTTATCGCAATCCAGGCCCATTTCAATCATGGTCGCAACCATTTCAGCGCGCATGTCCTGACCAGAATCAACGGGGGCAACCGGGAAATATCCACCTTTGGCGCGAGGGCGGTGGGCGTAATTGCCTTCTTCAAATTTACGGCCGGAGTTATAAGGGCCTTCCACATCATCAATGGCGTAGAAGCTGCTGTCGTAGCCGACACCGAAGCGCACATCGTCGAATGTGAAAAACTCGGCTTCCGGGCCTAAATAAACTGTATCAGCGATACCGGTGTATTTGGCATAAGATTCTGCCTTTTTCGCCGTTGAACGTGGGCAGCGGCCATAAGGCTCACCCGTGCCAGGATCCTGTACGTCACAGAAAATTATCATCGTAGGTTGGGCTGTGAAAGGATCCATAACCGCATTGCTGGGATCTAGAGCCAGAATCATATCTGATTCATTAATTGCCTTCCAACCGGCGATGGAAGACCCATCGAACATCAGTCCATCTTCAAATACATCTTCATCGATGTGATTTGAAGACATCGTCAGATGTTGGGATTTGCCGCGCGGATCAGTAAAGCGCAGATCTACCCATGGAATGTTTTCGTCCCTCAGTTTTTTGACGATTTCACTTGGGGTCGCCATGTGGACCTCTCTCCTTAGACTTTTAGTTGGTTGGATTAAACGGCTTCCGCATCGGTTTCCCCGGTGCGGATTCGGATCGCCTGTTCGACAGGGGTGACAAAAATCTTCCCATCCCCGATGCGCCCGGTATGGGCTGCCCGCTGAATGGCTTCAACGGACCGTTCCAGGATCGCGTCATCGACAACGACCTCAACTTTTACCTTGGGCAAAAAATCAACAACATATTCAGCACCACGATAAAGTTCTGTATGACCCTTTTGACGGCCGAAACCTTTCGCTTCTGTCACGGTAATGCCACTGATTCCGACTTCGTGTAGAGCTTCTTTAACTTCATCAAGTTTGAAGGGTTTGATGATGGCTTCAATTTTTTTCATTTGCGCTTTCCCTGGAATTGCACATGCCCGTGGGTTTGCAGAAAACGTGCCAATTGGAGCCCTTATAAAAAAGCGGCGGAATACCGGGTATTTCGAAAATGAGTGCGCGCTTAAGGTGGATCTTCTTAAAAGTCCGTGCTTGTGAAATGAGCAGGTCTGCCTAAATTTTAAGCAGACTAGAATAAATGCATTCTTTGAATTAGACTTCTTGACGTGCGGGCGACCCTGGCTTAAGAGAGCGTCCGCATCAGGTCATTGGGCCTGAATGAACACCTTTTATGGCGGGTGTAGCTCAATTGGTTAGAGCGCCGGTTTGTGGTACCGGAGGTTGCGGGTTCAATTCCCGTCATTCGCCCCACTTTCTCTTTCAAAAAAAGACATAAAAAAACAGACCCAATTGGGCCTGTTTCTTCATTTCGTTCGATTGCCTTAGCGTCGCTCAGAAGGATTGGGCTTTACTTGATCCCAAACAGGCTCTCCATTTTCATCCCGTGGAACGGTGCCAGGAGATTTGGAGCCGTCATTTTCAGACCATAAGGGTGATGCGCAGGCTGTAAGGCTGAAGGCCAGTAATGCGGAACAGGCGATATGCCGTAACAACTTGTTTTCTTTCTTTGCTCCCACGTCTTGTAATGTGGAAACCGGAATTGCCTTCACAGAGCTTCTCCTTACTATGATTTTGCGGGAGTTTAGTGATATCTTTTTTAGATCGCAAGGAATCGCTTCAGCCAGGGGGAAAGAAAAATTGCGTGTCTTAACAACAGCTCAAATGAAAGCAGCGGATGAAGCGGCAATAACAGCCGGCACCCCCGGTGCCGAGCTTATGGAGCAGGCAGGGAGAGCAGTCGCCTCGTTTATTCAATCGCGATTTGAAGGCGGCCACGCGTTGGTCATGGTTGGGCCGGGCAATAACGGCGGTGATGGATTTGTGATTGCGCGTTTGTTGCAGAGCCGTGGGTGGAATGTTGAACTGACATCCCTGGTTTCGTTATCTGCTTTCAAAGGGGACGCTTTTCTGAAAGCGCAGCATTGGAATGGCCGTGTTGCATCTCCAGCTGAGGTTGATTTCGAGAAACCGAATGTCATCGTAGATGCGCTTTTTGGCACAGGGCTGACCAGGGATATTGAAGGTGATGCGGATTTATTGATTCGCCGGGCAAATGCGGCTGGGGCTTACCGTGTGGCCGTGGATATTCCTTCGGGCGTAAATGGTGATAGCGGCCAAATTGCGGGCATTGCGTTTCACGCCGATACGACAATCAGTTTTGCAGCCTTGAAGCCCGGCCATCTTTTATATCCTGGACGTTCATTTTGCGGGGAAGTCCAGGTTGCAGATATCGGCATCCCGATTCCAGACATAGTTGAGGGGCCGCGGCTGTTTAAAAATGGCCCGGGCCTTTTTAAAGAAGCCGTGGTTTTGAAATCAGCACAGAGCCATAAATATGATCATGGCCATGCCTTAGTATTAGGTGGGCATAAATGGGCCTCTGGGGCTGCACGATTATGTGCGGATGCAGCTTTGCGCGTCGGGGCGGGCCTGGTCACGATAGTAGCGCAAGAGGGCGATTGCGACATATATGCAGCCCATTTAACCAGCGTGATGTTAAAGCCAATTGATGATTATAAAAAGATCGCAGCACATCTGGCCCATCCCAAAGCGACAGCTGCTTGCCTTGGCCCTGGCGCCGGCCTCAGCGATGATTTGAAGTCCGCTGTCTTAAGCGCATTGGGCATTGGAAAACCGGTGGTGCTGGATGCGGATGCTTTATCTGTATTCGAATCCCAACCAGAGCAGCTTTTTCAAGCGATAAATGGCCCGGTTATTTTGACACCTCATTTGGGAGAGTTTCGGCGGCTATTTCCTAATATTGAAATGGCTTCAAAAGCGCTAAGAGCACAGGAGGCCGCACGAGTATCTGGCGCAATTGTAGTTTTAAAAGGCGCTGATACGGTGATTGCCAGCCCTGATGGTCGGATTGCAATTAATGCCAACGCGCCACCATGTTTGGCGACCGCAGGGTCCGGGGATGTGCTGGCAGGCCTTATTACAGGCCTTGTTTGTCGTTCCATTCCCGCTTTTGAGGCGGCTTGTGCAGGCGTATGGCTGCATGGGGAAATCGGCCAGCTTGGCGGTGAAGGCCTGATTGCTGATGATATGAAATTTTTCATTTCTAAGGCTTTGACACATCTCTCTACTGTTGCTTTGTCCTGAAGCTGTGATATAGGGGCGCCTTGAGTTCTTATGGATGGGCCCAAATGCCTGTCTTTAGTCATCAGTTGATATGCGATTTGAAACGCGTATCTGAAGCGGGTGTGGCGGAACTGGTAGACGCGCTGGTTTTAGGTACCAGTGTCTTACGACGTGGGGGTTCGAGTCCCTCCACCCGCACCATATTTTAGCGATTAAGCCGCGTAAATGCTGGCTTAGAGTGAATGAGAATACGGAAAAGAACGGTCCATGCAGATCACTGAAGTTACCAATGAAGGTTTGAAGCGCGAATTCGCTGTGACAGTTGAAGCGTCTGAGCTTGAGCAACGCACGAATACGCTGGTAGAACAATTGAAGGGCCAAATGCGGTTGCCTGGTTTCCGCCCTGGCAAAGTTCCTCCAAGCTTGATCAAGAAAATGCATGGCGAAGCTATCCGTGCGCAAGTGGTGCAGGAAGCTGTAAATGAAACCACTCAAAAGCTTTTGGAAGACAATAATCTTCGCCCTGCATTTCAGCCTGATGTTGAAGTGATCAAGGACGAAGACGAAGCGGATTTGGAATATAAAGTCGCTTTGGAAATTCTTCCTGAAATTACAGCACCTGATTTTTCAAAGCTGAAACTGGAGCGCCTTGTCGCTGACGTTGAAGATGCGCAAGTTGATGAAGCCCTTGGGAAGCTGGCAGAACAGCAAAAGAGCTTTAAAACTGCCGCCAAGACGAAAAAAGCAGATAATGGCGATGCCGTTGTCATTGATTTCCTCGGTAAGATTGATGGCGAAGCTTTTGAAGGCGGGGCAGGGGAGCAATTCCAGCTCGAACTCGGCTCCGGTATGTTCATCCCAGGCTTTGAAGAGCAGCTCGTTGGTGTAAAAACCGGCGCGAAACTGGATGTATCTGTTCCATTCCCCAAAGATTATCACGCCGAAGATCTGGCCGGTAAAGACGCTGTCTTTGAAGTGACCGTGCATGAAGTGAAGACTGTTGTTGAAACAAAAGTCGACGATGATCTGGCAAAAAACCTCGGCCTTGAGGATTTGGAAGCGCTTCGGAAGCTGATGGTTGAACGTGTGGAACGTGAACATGATGGCATGTCTCGTACCAACTTGAAGCGTCGTCTGCTGGATGCTTTGGCAGAAGATGCTGATTTTGAAGTACCTGCCACGATGGTTGACGCTGAATATCAGCAAATTTGGCAAACTCTGCTGCAACAGGTTGAAGAAGAAGAACGTAAAAGCCTTGAAGGCGATGAAAAAGAGCAGGCAGAATATCGCTCCATCGCCGAACGCCGTGTGCGCTTAGGTCTGTTGCTCGCGGAAGTTGGCCAGCAGAATAAAGTTGAGGTTCTGCCGGAAGAAATTAATCGTCTGATTGCTGATGAAGCACGCCGCTTCCCAGGTCAGGAACAGCAGGTATTTGAATTCTATAAAAACAATCCAAATGCCATGGCTCAACTTCGTGCGCCGCTTTATGAAGATAAGGTCGTCGATTTCATTTTGGAATTGGCCACTGTGTCCGACAAAAAAATATCTCGCGCTGAGCTGGAAGCTGTTCTGACCGAAGAGGAAGAAGAAGCGGAACAGCCAAAGAAAGAAGCGAAAAAACCTGCAGCCAAGAAAAAGGCACCAGCTAAGAAAGCTGCGCCGAAAAAAGCTGCAGCTGAAAAGAAGCCTGCCGCTAAAAAGGTACCTGCTAAGAAAGCAGCACCGAAAAAAGCTGCAAAGAAAGCAGACGATAAGGCTTAATCTTTTTAGATGAATTTATGCGCGCATGCTTGATTGATGACAGCATGCGCGCATATAACGTCTGAGACACTATTAAAGGGATTAAGAATGACCGACCTTATCGATAATATTCATGGCCAATTGGTTCCCGTCGTTATTGAACAGACTAACCGTGGCGAACGGTCATTTGACATCTTCTCTCGTTTGTTGAGAGAGAGAATTGTCTTTGTTTCCGGACAAGTTGAAGATGGTATGGCAAGCCTTGTGGTTGCACAACTTCTTCATCTGGAAGCGGAAAACCCGAAAAAAGATATTGCCATGTATATTAATTCACCAGGCGGCGTTGTAACGTCAGGTTTGGCGATTTACGATACAATGCAATATATCCGCCCCAAAGTTGCGACTGTCTGCATTGGTCAGGCCGCTAGTATGGGATCATTGCTTTTGGCGGCTGGTGAACCTGGTATGCGCTATTGCACGCCGAATGCACGCGTCATGATCCATCAGCCATCAGGTGGTTTCCGGGGTCAAGCAAGTGATATTGAGATTCACGCCCGCGAAGTTTTGAAAATCCGTGAGCGCTTGAACAATATCTATGTCAAGCATACAGGAACTGAATTGCCTAAAATCGAAACGGCGATGGAACGTGATAATTTCATGTCTCCAGATGAGGCAAGAGACTTTGGGATCATTGACGAGGTTTATGAAAAACGTCCGGATGATAGCGAATAAAATTCATAATGAATTTGATGGAAACAGGGCGATCTTTCGAGGTCGCCCTGTTCCTGTGACTGCGGTTCTGTTCAATTAATCAATTGTTGAGCAGGATATATTAGATTTATTTTCAGGCAGAAAACGCGAAAATATGCGGTAAAGGCTGAATTTTTTGCGTTAAATGCCATAAAGAACGTTGTCGGATGCGGATACTAAGGATTAGGATAGGCAGAAGGCGCGTAAACAGGTCGGTTTCAAGCCGACAGCAGGATTGAGGATTGGGAATGACCAAGGCAAGCGGCGGCGACTCTAAGAACACTCTTTATTGTTCTTTCTGTGGGAAAAGCCAGCACGAGGTCCGTAAGCTTATCGCAGGCCCAACGGTGTTTATCTGCGATGAATGCGTCGAACTTTGTAACGACATCATTCGCGAAGAAACCAAAGGCTCTCTTGTCAAAGCACAGGACGGTGTACCGGCTCCTTCGGAGATCTGTGATGTTTTGAACGATTATGTCATCGGGCAGGGGCGGGCCAAACGCGTTCTCTCGGTCGCTGTGCATAATCATTACAAGCGACTAAATCACGCGGCGAAAAATAACGATGTTGAACTGGCGAAATCAAATATCCTTCTGATTGGGCCAACAGGTTGCGGTAAAACATTATTGGCGCAGACCCTGGCACGTATTTTGGATGTGCCCTTTACAATGGCTGATGCGACAACCCTGACGGAAGCCGGTTATGTGGGTGAAGATGTTGAGAATATCATTCTCAAATTGCTTCAGTCAGCGGACTATAATGTCGAACGCGCTCAACGCGGCATCGTCTATATCGATGAGGTGGATAAGGTCAGCCGTAAGTCTGATAACCCATCCATTACACGTGATGTATCAGGCGAAGGCGTTCAGCAGGCTTTGTTGAAAATCATGGAAGGTACTGTGGCAAGCGTACCACCTCAAGGTGGCCGTAAACACCCACAGCAAGAATTCCTGCAAGTGGATACAACAAATATATTGTTTATCTGCGGTGGGGCTTTTGCAGGCTTAGATAAGATTATCTCTCAGCGTATGCAGGGCAAGTCTCTGGGCTTTGGCGCAAAAGTTGAATCACCGGACGATCGTCGGACAGGCGAAATTTTCTCTCATACTGAACCGGAGGACCTTTTGAAATTCGGGCTTATTCCTGAATTTATTGGTCGGTTGCCTGTGATTGCCACTTTGGACGATTTGGATGCGGACGCTCTGATTGAAATTCTGACCAAGCCGAAAAATGCCTTGGTGAAACAATATGAGCGTTTGTTTGAAATGGAAGACGCGGCTTTAACCTTTACAGAAGAAGCGTTGGAGACCATTGCTGCCAAAGCGATTGAGAGAAAAACGGGTGCCCGCGGCCTGCGGTCCATTCTCGAAGATATCCTGTTGGATACGATGTTTGAACTTCCGGGCCTTGATGGTGTTGAAGAGGTGGTCATTAACGGTGAAGTGGCAGAAGGCAAAGCTTCGCCGCTTTATATCTATGGCGAACGTCAGAAAGATGTTGGTAGCTCCGCTTGACGTCTTGATATTTTCACGCCCGAGACCATCTAATAAAAAGGGATGGGGCACTTAAAAACTGCCCCATTCGTAATTTTGGAGTGAGCACGGCGTTCCCCGCCGTTTGAAAATGGAATCAAAAATGGATCAAAATTTCCCGGTACTTCCGCTGCGCGACATTGTGGTTTTTCCTCATATGATCGTGCCTTTGTTCGTCGGACGGGAGAAGTCAGTACGCGCACTTGAAAATGCGATGAAAGCCGATAAGCAGATATTGCTTGTGGCGCAACGCAACGCCGCGGAAGATGATCCAGGAACAGATGATATCTATGAACTCGGTACATTGGCCACTGTTCTACAGCTTCTGAAGCTGCCTGATGGAACGGTCAAAGTGCTTGTTGAAGGCAAGCGCCGGGCATCTGTTGTTCAATTCCTTCAAGAAGATGACCAATTCGAAGCGGAAACACGCTTTGATGACGACATCGAAGCGTCTTCTGAGGAAAGCAAAGCTTTACTGCGCTCAGTCGTCAGTCAGTTTGATCAATATGTTCGCTTGAATAAAAAAATACCGCCGGAAGTCTTGGTTACTGCCAATCAGATTGAAGATCCCTCAAAGCTTGCGGACACCATCGCATCTCATTTGGCATTGAAAATTGCCGACAAACAAGAGCTGCTGACCGAGCTTGACGTAACGAAGCGCTTGGAACGGGTGTTTTCCTTCATGGAAGGCGAAATCAGCGTTCTTCAAGTTGAAAAGAAAATTCGCAGCCGCGTCAAACGTCAAATGGAAAAAACCCAACGCGAATATTATTTGAATGAGCAGATGAAAGCCATTCAGAAAGAGCTGGGTGAGGGCGAAGACGGTAAAGATGAAATTGCTGAAATTGAAGAGAAGATTAAAAAAACCAAATTCAGTAAAGAAGCCCGCGAAAAATGCCTGAACGAGGTTAAAAAACTTCGTGCAATGAGTCCGATGTCCGCAGAGGCGACGGTCATTCGCAATTATCTCGATTGGATGCTGTCCATCCCTTGGGGGAAGAAAGCATCTGTTAAAAAAGACATTAAACTGGCTCAAAAGATACTTGATCGGGATCATTATGGCTTGGGTAAGGTAAAAGAGCGGATCATCGAATATCTAGCCGTTCAGCACCGGACTAATAAGGTTAAAGGTCCGATTTTATGCCTTGTCGGACCACCTGGCGTCGGGAAAACCTCTCTGGGTCGTTCAATTGCTGAAGCAACGGGACGGAAATTTGTCCGCTTTAGCTTAGGCGGCGTTCGGGATGAAGCGGAGATTCGCGGCCATCGCCGGACTTATATCGGTTCTATGCCCGGCAAGGTCATCCAAAATATGAAGAAATCCGGGTCGTCGAATCCGCTCTTCCTTTTGGATGAAATCGACAAAATGGGCCAGGATTTCCGCGGAGACCCTGCGTCGGCTTTGTTGGAAGTTCTTGACCCTGAACAGAATTCCAAATTTAACGATCATTATCTCGAAGTTGATTATGATTTGTCCGACGTCATGTTTGTTACAACTGCGAACTCTTTGCGTATGCCGCAACCGTTGTTGGACCGCATGGAGATTATTCACCTGTCCGGTTATACCGAAGATGAAAAGGTCGAAATTGCAAAACGCCACCTTTTGCCGAAACAGCGCGAAGAACACGGCCTGAAAGAGGAAGAATGGTCTGTTTCCGATTCTGCCATTCGGGATGTCATTCGCTACTACACTCGCGAGGCCGGCGTGCGGAATTTAGAGCGGGAAATTGCCCGCCTTGCACGGAAAAGCTTGAAGAAGATTGTCGAAGGCTCGGTCAAAAAGGTGCAAGTGACAACAAGGACCTTAGGGAACTTTCTCGGAGTGCGTCGCTTCCGCTTTGGTGAGATTGAACAAGATGATCTTGTCGGTCTCGTCACAGGTCTCGCTTGGACAGAGTTCGGGGGTGAACTTTTAAACATCGAAGCGGTCACCGCGCCCGGTAAAGGGAATATCAAGTCGACAGGCAAATTGGGCGATGTGATGCAGGAATCAGTTCAGGCTGCATTGTCCTATACGAAGTCTCGTGCGATTGCCTTTGGAATTAAGCCGCCGCTTTTTGAAAAGCGTGACTTACATATTCATGTACCGGAGGGTGCAACACCAAAGGACGGGCCATCTGCAGGTATTGCAATGGTGACATCAATTGTATCTGCCTTTACTGGAAACCCGGTTCGGCGCGACGTTGCGATGACCGGCGAGGTGACATTGCGCGGACGCGTCTTGCCAATTGGTGGCTTGAAGGAAAAGCTCTTGGCTGCTCTTCGGGGTGGGATTAAAACTGTGATTATTCCCCAAGATAATGAGAAAGACCTGGCCGAAATCCCGGATAATGTCAAAAAAGGTATGGATATTATTCCCGTGAATAATGTGGATGATGTGCTGAAACATGCGTTGTCAAGAGCGCTCGTCCCCATAGAATGGGATGAAGGGGATGATAAAATAAAGGCGGTACCTGAGGGCGGGCCGGCAGAAAAAACTGTAATTACCCATTAAAACCAACCCCTGAATCAGACGATTCAGGGGTTTTTCTTTAAGAATGAATCAATGCGCGAAAGGGACTTTGCTTAGTCCATTGGCAAGCCTCATACGCAAAAATGGGCGAAATTTATGTAATTACAGCGTTTATTTTAGCCGCTATGGGATATTTTTACGTCAAAAGCGCTATTTTCTGCGGTTTTTTTGGTTTTCCTTTTGACAGATTTGAAAGTCGTCTCCTAAACTCCATTCGTCTTTGAGACCCTAGTTATTAAACCCAAACATCAGGGGGAACTCGCGTGAATAAAAATGATTTGGTAGCTAAAGTTGCTGACACCACGGGCCTAACAAAAGCGAATGCGGCTTCAGCTGTAGATGCTGTTTTTGAGGCAATTACATCTACATTGCAAAGCGGCGACGATGTCCGTTTGGTCGGCTTCGGCACCTTCTCCGTAAGCGAGCGTAAAGCTGGCACTGGCCGTAATCCACGTACCGGTGAAGTCATTCAGTTGAAAGCGTCCAAACAGCCTAAGTTTAAAGCAGGCAAAGGCTTGAAAGACGCTGTCAATTAATTGACAGCTTTATTTCCAAAAAGACGGCGGGCCTTATTTGTGCTCGCCGTTTTTCTTTGCCCAAAAAACATGAAAAAAATTCTGTAAAAGGGGCTGGACAATTCAAGCCGACCAGCCTATTACACTGCTCCACCGGGCAATTAGCGCGGTGAGAATAAAGACCAAGCCTTTGGTTGGGGCGGTTAGCTCAGTTGGTAGAGCATCTCGTTTACACCGAGAGGGTCGGCAGTTCGAGACTGTCACCGCCCACCATTTCCACTTTTAAATTTCCCTTTATATTTCCGCTGTTATCATGCAGCTGCTATATGATAGCGTAAATCCACTACATTGCTTCTGGGGGGAGGTAAATGTCCAAGCTGGAAGACTTTGCCTGGCATGTGCGCAAGGCTAGCCACCAAAGATTAAACCCATGGCAGGGTGATAAACAAACCATCCTTGTTCCTGGTGTTCAAAGGTCAGGGACAAATATGCTGATGGATGTTCTGGATCTTTCTCTAGAGACAGACGTCTTCCATGAACGGGATCCGCGTGCCTTTGATTCTTATCATCTAAGACCATATGTGAGGCAGGTCGAGTTGCGGGATCGCTCGCTTGCACGAGTCTTTGTGCTCAAGGCCCTGTTAGACAGTGAAAAGACGGCTGAACTCTTATCATATCTGGAGCCGGCTAAAGCGGTTTGGATGTTCCGGTCCTATGATGACATGGTCAATTCGAATCTAAGAAATTGGCCAGGTGGTCGGAATCAGATCGAAGATTTGATGCGAGACCCCTTTAAAACCGGCTATCGGGCCTGGGGAATGACAGAGAGTACTCTTAATCTTATACAAAGCCATTATAAGCCGGGTATGAGCGATGCGAGCGCAATCGCTCTCTTCTGGTATTATCGAAACCAGCTGTTTTTTGATCAAGGACTGGATCAGGACGATCGGGTTATCGTTGTTAAATATGAAGATGTGGCCTCGAACCCCGATACGACTCTGGCCTGGTTATGTGAGCGACTGGGTCTTGAATTCACGTCACGAATGGCAAGACAGATTCACGCCAAATCAATCGGCAAACGAAAGCCGAGCGGTATTGAACCGGAAATCCGAAGTCTTTGCGAACAAATGTTGGCACGATTTGAAGAAATCTACATTACGGAACGGCAGAAAAGCTGAATTTTTCGCCTGGCTCGTAAAAAGTTTTAATTTTCATGACAATAGTCGCTTGACAGAGAAGGGGGGCTGTCTTAAACGAACCCCGCTGCTTAACACAGCGGCGACAAACACCCAAGCGGGGGTGTAGCTCAGTTGGTTAGAGCGCCGGCCTGTCACGCCGGAGGCCGCGGGTTCGAGTCCCGTCACTCCCGCCACTTTCTCCTTTCAATGTTTAAAAAATGTGAAGAGATGTGGCTTTGTGCCTCTCGACATTTCTCTCCAAAAATCTATTGTAAATTCCCATGAATTTTGTTGCGCCACGGGTAATGAGGCCTATAGTGGCGCGCGAGTTTAAGGGGCAGTCTGTGATATGCCTCTTTTATATGAAGTCTGTTTGAAAAACGATCGGGGCCGTGATGCAGAGCATTCTCAGCGATTATCTACCGATTTTAATCTTTTTGGGCCTGGCCATCTTCCTGTCTGTCGCCTTCGTGTTTGCGCCATTGGTGGTGTCGACATTAGGGGGCACGCAGAAGCCGGATGCAGAAAAGAATTCCGCTTATGAATGCGGGTTTGAGGCTTTTGAAGATGCGCGGCGCAAATTTGATGTGCGCTTTTATCTCGTATCTATCCTCTTCATCATATTTGACCTGGAAGTTGCCTTTCTTTTCCCATGGGCAGTCTCTTTAAGTGAGACCCGTGTTTTCGGCTTTTGGTCCATGGTAATCTTCTTAGGGATACTGACGGTAGGCTTCATCTATGAATGGCGTAAAGGAGCGTTGGAATGGGAGTAATCACTTCAAACACTCAAGGGCCTGTTATGACCTTGAATGAAGCGACCCAGCAGGACGGCTTCTTAAATGACTTAAATGCTGAACTGGGCGACAAGGGCTTCCTTGTTACAAGCGCGGAAGACCTTATTAACTGGGCGCGCACGGGGTCATTATGGTGGATGACATTTGGCTTGGCATGTTGTGCGGTTGAAATGATGCACAGTTCGATGCCACGCTATGACCTTGAGCGTTTTGGGGTCGCCCCACGGGCCAGTCCCCGTCAAAGTGATGTGATGATTGTTGCCGGAACACTGACGAACAAGATGGCACCTGCATTGCGCAAGGTTTATGACCAGATGTCAGAGCCACGTTATGTGATTTCCATGGGCTCCTGTGCCAACGGTGGTGGCTATTACCATTATAGCTATTCTGTGGTGCGCGGGTGTGACCGTATCGTGCCCGTTGATATTTATGTGCCCGGTTGCCCCCCAACAGCTGAAGCCTTGCTTTATGGCGTGCTTCAGTTGCAGCGGAAGATCCGTCGTGTAGGAACTTTGGTGCGATAAGCGCCGATAAGGGAAGAAGCGTCCATCATGGAACAATTGGCAGAGCTTCAAACTCATATAACCACCTCATTGGAAAATGAGATTGTGGATAGTGAGATTGCATTTAACGAACTGACAATCACAACACGGGCAAATGCGCTTGAAAAAGTGATGACTTTCATCCGTGATAATGAAGAGTGTCGGTTCAAGCAGTTGATTGATATCACTGCGGTAGATTATCCATCGCGTGAACAGCGTTTTGACGTCGTCTACCACCTGTTATCTCTCCACAATAATGTGCGCTTGCGGGTGAAGCTTAGCGCTGATGAGCGCACTATGGTGCCATCAATCGTTGAGATCTATCCAACTGCCGGATGGTTTGAGCGTGAAGCCTGGGATATGTATGGTGTTCTATTCTCCGATAACCCGGATTTGCGTCGTATTTTGACGGACTACGGCTTTCAAGGCCATCCATTACGTAAAGACTTCCCACTTACAGGCTTTGTGGAAGTGCGTTACAGCGAAGAACATGAACGTGTGGTCTATGAGCCTGTTAAATTGACCCAGGATTTCCGCAGCTTTGACTTTTTATCCCCGTGGGAAGGCGCAAAATATGTGCTGCCTGGTGATGAGAAAGCAGAAGAAGGTGAGGGCGCAAAGAGCTGAGTATGAACGACGTCGATATTCAGAATTATTCGATTAACTTTGGCCCGCAGCATCCTGCGGCTCATGGTGTGTTGCGCCTGGTGCTGGAGCTTGATGGTGAGGTCGTAGAGCGTGCGGATCCGCATATTGGCCTCTTGCATCGCGGCACTGAAAAGCTGATTGAACATAAGACTTATGTTCAGGCGGTCCCTTATTTTGACCGTTTGGATTATGTCTCACCCATGTGTCAGGAGCATGCATTCTGCCTTGCGACTGAGAAGCTTCTGGGCTGTGAAATTCCGCTGCGAGCGCAGTATATCCGCGTGCTTTTCTCCGAAATCACACGGATATTAAACCATCTCTTGAACATTACGACACATGCGATGGACGTTGGCGCGATGACCCCAATTCTTTGGGGCTTTGAAGAACGCGAAAAGCTCATGGAGTTTTATGAGCGGGTTTGCGGCGCACGGCTTCATGCGGCTTATTTCCGTCCAGGTGGTGTGCATCAGGATTTACCGGCTGGTTTGGCGGAAGATATTTACGCCTGGACTGAGACATTTCCCAAGGTTCTCGAGGAAATGGAGTTGATGCTGGTGGAAAACCGCATCTTCAAACAGCGTAATGTTGATATCGGTGTGCTATCAGCCGAAGAAGCCATGGCTTGGGGCTTTACTGGACCTATGCTGCGTGGTTCTGGCGTAAAATGGGATTTGCGGAAATCTCAGCCTTATGAAGTTTATGACAAGCTGGATTTCGACATTGTCATTGGCAAACATGGCGATTGTTATGACCGCTATATTCTCCGCCTGGAAGAAATTCAGCAGTCTTTAAAAATCATCCGCCAGTGTTTAAACGATATGCCGCCTGGCCCAGTCATGTCTTTGGACCGTAAGATTGCGCCGCCGAAGCGTGGCGAGATGAAGCAATCTATGGAAGCATTAATCCATCACTTCAAACTTTACACTGAGGGCTTCAAAGTGCCCGAAGGTGAAGTCTACGCTGCTGTCGAAGCGCCGAAGGGCGAATTTGGCGTTTATCTGGTGTCTGACGGCTCCAACAAGCCATATAAAGCAAAAATTCGCGCGCCAGGGTTCGCGCATTTGCAGGCGATGGATTTCCTATCCAAAGGCCATATGCTGGCGGACATTCCCGCTCTCATTGGGTCAATGGATATTGTGTTTGGTGAGATTGACCGATGAGTGTTGATATGAAACAAATCGGCGAAGGCTTTGTTTTCACAAAAGAAAACGAAGAAAAAGCAAAAAAAATTATCGCCCGCTATCCAGAAGGAAAGCAGCAATCTGCGGTGATGCCGCTTCTTGATATTGCGCAACGTCAAATTGGTGATGAAACGCAGACGCAGGGCTGGCTTCCAGTGCCGGTCATTGAATATGTCGCGCACTATTTGGGCATGCCTTATATGCGCGCTTATGAAGTCGCGACCTTCTACACAATGTATAATATGAAGCCGGTTGGTAAGTTTCACGTACAGCTGTGTGGGACAACACCTTGTATGCTGCGCGGTTCGCAAGAGGTTATGCGGGCCTGCACCGAAATGGGTATGAAGAAGGGTGAGGTTAGTGAAGACGGGTTTTTCACTTTGACTGAAGTCGAATGCCTGGGGGCCTGCGTGAATGCGCCAATGATCCAAATCAATGACGATTTTTACGAAGACCTCACCTATGAAAGCACCAAAGAGATTTTGGAAGCTTTGAAGCGCGGGGAAGAGCCGAAAGCCGGCCCTCAAGTCAACCGGCAGCATTCAGCGCCAGAGGGCGGTCCGACAGTTCTGCAAGATATGGTGAAGGCGTGAGAGAATGCTAAAAGATCAAGATCGCATATTTACCAATGTATATGGCTATCAGGACTGGGGCGTTGAAGCTGCCAAGAAACGCGGTGACTGGGATGGGACGAAAGACCTGATTGCCAAAGGCAGTGACTGGATCATCAACGAAGTTAAGGAATCTGGCCTCCGCGGTCGTGGCGGTGCGGGTTTCCCAACTGGTTTGAAATGGTCCTTCATGCCGAAGGAAAGCAAAGACGGTCGGCCCAATTATCTGGTTATCAATGCGGATGAGTCTGAGCCTGGTACCTGTAAAGACCGCGAGATCATCCGCCATGACCCACAAAAACTGATTGAAGGCGCGTTGATTGCCGGTTTTGCCATGAACGCTGTGGCAGCTTATATCTATATCCGCGGTGAGTTCGTGCGAGAGGCTGAACGCCTTCAAGCGGCTGTTGACCAGGCTTATGACGCGGGCCTTATCGGCAAAAACGCTGCTGGTTCAGGCTATGACTTTGATGTTTATGTCCACCGCGGGGCAGGGGCTTATATCTGCGGCGAAGAAACGGCACTGATTGAAAGCCTGGAGGGCAAAAAAGGCCAGCCGCGCTTGAAGCCTCCTTTCCCGGCAAATGTGGGTGTCTGGGGTTGCCCAACCACAGTGAATAATGTCGAATCTATCGCCGTTGTCCCAACGATTTTACGCCGGTCAGCCAGCTGGTTTTCAGGTCTTGGGCGTCCTGGTAATGCAGGCACGAAATTATTTTGTATTTCAGGCCATGTGGAACGCCCATGTACCGTTGAAGAAGAAATGGGCATTCCTATGAAGGAATTGCTTGAGAAACATTGCGGCGGTGTGCGTGGTGGCTGGGACAATCTTTTAGCGGTTATTCCTGGTGGGTCATCAGTTCCGCTATTGCCGAAACATATCTGCGATAATGTGCTGATGGATTTTGACAGCCTGCGGGAACATAAATCCGGCCTTGGTACAGCGGCTGTTATCGTGATGGATAAATCCACAGATATCGTGAAAGCCATCGCGCGGCTTTCCTATTTCTATAAACATGAAAGCTGCGGCCAATGCACGCCGTGCCGTGAAGGTACAGGGTGGATGTGGCGCGTTATGGAACGTTTGGCTAAAGGTCAGGCGGAACCAGAAGAAATCGATATGTTGCTGAATGTGACCTATCAGGTTGAAGGTCATACGATTTGTGCGTTGGGTGATGCGGCGGCCTGGCCAATTCAAGGCCTGATCCGCCATTTCCGCCCGGAATTGGAAGCACGGATTGAAGAACGCAAAGCACAACAAGTGGCGGCGGAATAAGGCGATGATGAGAATGGGAGTAGAGACAAGATGAGCGATCTGCGCAAGATCATCATCGATGGTGAGGAGCTGGAGGTCCCGGCGGGTATGACGGTGCTTCAGGCTTGTGAAAAAGCGGGTAAGGAAATTCCCCGGTTCTGCTACCATGAGCGTTTAAGCATTGCCGGCAATTGCCGCATGTGCCTTGTGGAATGGGTGGGGGCACCTAAGCCACAGGCCTCTTGCGCCTTATCCGTCGGTGATTTACGCCCTGACCGTGATGGCACACCACCGAAAATCCGTACGGATTCAGAAGTGGTGAAAAAGGCCCGCGAAGGCGTGATGGAATTCCTGCTTATCAATCATCCGCTTGATTGCCCGATTTGCGATCAAGGCGGTGAATGTGACCTGCAGGACGAAGCTGTTGCTTTTGGCCGTGGCTCCACACGTTTCCATGAAAACAAACGGGCTGTGCGTGAAAAATATATGGGCCCGTTGATTAAGACGGTAATGACCCGTTGTATTCACTGTACCCGCTGCGTGCGTTTTGCAGAAGAAGTGGCTGGCGTTGAAGAGATTGGCGCAGTGAACCGCGGCGAGAATATGGAAATCACCAGCTATTTGGAAAAAGCTGTTTCCAGTGAGCTGTCTGCAAATGTGATCGACCTTTGCCCGGTGGGTGCCTTAACCTCCAAGCCATATGCGTTTAAAGCGCGGTCTTGGGAATTGCGTAAGACTGAAACCATTGATGTCATGGATGCAGTTGGGTCCAATATTCGCGTGGATGCCCGTGGCAATGAAGTCATGCGGGTCCTGCCTCGATTGAATGAAGACGTGAATGAGGAATGGATTTCCAACAAAACACGCTATGCCTGCGATGGCCTGACGAAGCGCCGCCTGGATCGCCCTTATGTGCGCAAAGATGGCAAGCTGCAGGAAGCAAGCTGGACGGAAGCCTTTGACGCAATTAAAGCAGGCCTAGCTGGTCTGAACGCAGAACAGATTGCGGCCTATACCGGTGACCTTCAAGATGTGGAAAGCATGTTTGCGCTCAAGGTCTTGATGAATGCAATGGGTGTTCACCAGACAGAGAGCCGTTTGGACGGCGCAAAACTAAACGCCGCTGACCGTGGGTCTTATCTCTTTAATTCCACCATTGCTGGTATCGAGGACGCTGATTTCTGCTTGTTGATTGGAGCCAATCCAAAGCTTGAAGCAACGATTGTCAATGCGCGCTTGCGTAAAGCGGTTGTGAAAAACGGCTTGAAAGTCGCACGTATAGGTGCCGCTGATGACTTGACTTATCCAGTTCAGGAATTGGGTAACGACGCCGCAGTTTTAAGCGATATTGCATCTGACAAACATGATATTGCGAAAGCGTTGAAAGACGCCAAACGGCCAATGGTCATTGTGGGTATGGGCGCTTTAACGCGCGAAGATGGAGCAGCGATCCTAAATCACGCCATGCACCTTGATGTGCAGCGCGATGGTTGGAATGGCTTTAATGTCCTTCATACCGCAGCCAGTCGCGTGGGTGCACTTGACCTGGGCTTTGTGAGCGAAAGCGAGATAAAAGACGCGAAAGCCGTTTATCTTCTGGGTGCTGATGATGTGGATGTGGCTGAAGATGCATTCGTTGTTTATCAGGGCACGCATGGGGATGCAGGCGTGCGCCATGCGGATGTCATTCTACCAGGTGCTGCTTATACCGAGAAATCTGGGCTTTATGTGAATATGGAAGGCCGCGTGCAACTGGCACCGCGCGCCGTATTCCCTGTCGGTGATGCCCGGGAAGACTGGACCATTATTCGGGCGTTGTCTGATGTGCTGGGGCATACACTTCCATTTGATGATTTGGCTGAACTGCGCGCAAAGTTGGTTGAGGCGCACCCGCATTTTGCGGAGGTCGACACAATCACGGCAGCTGAGTGGAAAGGCGTAGATAAGCCTGAAGGCGATATTGCAGCCGGAGAATTCACGCCGGTCATTGAGAATTACTATCTGACGAACCCAATCGCACGGGCGAGTGAAACGATGGACGCCTGCGTCGTTGAGATTTTAGGGCAAGGCGAACAAGAAGAGGCAACGGGCACCCATGGATAGTTCGATTTTCCAATTTCTGTTCGGCGCATTGCCAGATGCCGGTCAATATCTAATCTGGCAATTGGTGTTGATACTGGCCATTGTTCTGCCTTTGCTGATTGGTGTGGCCTTTGCGGTTTATGTCGATCGTAAAGTCTGGGCCGCAATGCAAATGCGCCGGGGTCCTAATGTCGTTGGTCCCTTTGGTCTGCTGCAATCCTTCGCTGACGGTTTGAAGCTTTTCTTAAAAGAGACAATCATTCCAGATGGTGCGAATAAAGGCGTCTTTCTGCTTGCCCCGATGATCACATTCACATTGGCGCTTGTTGGCTGGGCCGTTATTCCTTTCAGCGCGAAACTGGTTTTGGCCGATATCAATGTCGGTGTGCTGTACCTCTTTGCGATTTCAAGCTTAGGCGTTTATGGCATCATCATGTCGGGCTGGGCATCCAACTCCAAATATCCGTTTTTGGGTGGCCTGCGTTCTGCAGCACAAATGGTGTCTTATGAAGTCTCCATCGGCTTTGTCATTGTGACTGTGTTGCTTTATGCGGGGTCATTGAATTTGAATGACATTGTTGATGCGCAGCGCGGCGGGTTCTTAGGCATTAATGCCTTTGCCTTGTCGCCATTGCTTCCAATGGCAGTCATCTTTTTCATATCCGCATTGGCAGAGACCAATCGTCCGCCATTTGATTTGCCGGAAGCTGAGGCTGAATTGGTTGCGGGTTATCAGGTTGAGTATTCCTCAATGGCCTTCGCGCTCTTCTTCCTGGGTGAATATGCGAATATTCTGCTCATGTGCGCTATGACCGCCATCCTGTTCTTCGGCGGCTGGCTGCCTCCCATTGATTGGGCGCCGCTTTATGCCGTTCCAGGCGTGATTTGGCTGTTGTTGAAGATTGTATTCTTCTTCTTTGTTTTTGCTTGGGTCAAAGCATCTGTGCCGCGGTATCGCTATGATCAGCTGATGCGTTTGGGTTGGAAAGTCTTCCTGCCAATCTCGCTTCTCTGGGTTGTAGTGATCGCAGGCTATTTGCTGGCCTTTGATAAGTTACCGGTGTGAGGATCAGATAATGGCTATTGCACAAGCTGCTAAATCTCTGCTTCTTTCTGAGTTTATCTCAGCCATGGGCCTCACGTTGAAATATTTCTTCCGGCCCAAAGCAACAGTGAATTACCCCTATGAAAAAGGGCCGCTCAGCCCGCGTTTCCGTGGGGAACATGCATTGCGCCGCTATCCCAATGGGGAAGAGCGTTGCATCGCCTGTAAATTATGTGAAGCCATCTGTCCGGCTCTTGCCATCACGATTGAGGCTGAGCCACGGGAAGATGGGTCACGCCGGACGACCCGCTATGACATTGATATGACGAAATGCATTTATTGCGGTTTCTGTCAGGAGGCTTGCCCCGTTGATGCCATTGTGGAAGGGCCGAACTTTGAATTTGCCACCGAAACTCGGGAAGAGCTGATGTACAACAAAGACAAATTGTTGGCTAACGGTGATCGGTGGGAGCGTGAAATCGCTCAAAACCTGGAATTAGATGCGCCTTATCGTTAAGGCATGAACAAAATTGCCCGCAGCAATTAAGCGGGTGGGATGGAAACTACGCAAAGGGGGCGAAAACCCGTGTCTATCGAGGCCTTTGCCTTTTATTTATTCGCATTTGTGACGGTGGCGTCAGCCTTCATGGTGATTGCCGCGAAAAACCCCGTCCATTCGGTGCTGTTTTTGATCTTGGCCTTTTTCTCATCGGCTGGGCTCTTTGTACTGATGGGCGCTGAGTTTCTGGCCATGATTTTGGTCATCGTCTATGTGGGCGCCGTGGCGGTGCTGTTCCTCTTCGTTGTGATGATGTTGGATGTAGACTTTGCGCGATTACGTGCTGGCTTCATCAAATATCTGCCTTTAGGCGCGTTGATGGCAGCCGTGTTGATTGCAGAGCTGGTCATGGTGGCTTTCGCCTGGAAATCAGCGCCTGATGCAAAAACAGTGGGTGATGCACCCATTCCAGAAGGCGTGAGCAATACCGAAGCCTTGGGCCAGATATTGTTTACGGACTATATCTACGCCTTCCAGGCGGCCGGGCTTATTCTCTTTGTCGCTATGATTGGAGCCATTGTATTGACCCACCGTACACGTCCTGGTGTGAAGCGTCAGAATATCGGCAAGCAAGTCGCACGGACACGGGATGATGCGTATGAAATCGTTTCCGTCGAAAGCGGGGAAGGGATCTAAAGATGATTGGGCTTGAACATTATTTAAGCTTAGGCGCGATCCTTTTCACCTTCGGCGTGCTTGGGATTTTCGTGAACCGGAAGAATGTCATTGTTATTTTGATGTCTGTCGAGCTGATGCTGTTGGCGGTCAATATCAACCTGGTGGCGTTCTCTACATATTTGCAGGATTTGGTTGGTCAGGTCTTTGCCATGTTTGTTTTAACAGTGGCAGCGGGTGAAGCCGCAATTGGGCTGGCCATCTTAGTGATCTATTTCCGAAATCGCGGGTCTATCGCGGTTGAGGACATTGATCTACTTAAAGGGTAAGGGGCTGAACCTTGTTATATAAAGCAATCGTTTTTCTGCCCCTGTTGGCCGCAATAGCTGCCGGATTGTTTGGGCGTAATTTAGGGAACCGCGGGTCACAATTGGTGACATCGGGTGCGGTCACTATCTCAGCGATTTTATCTCTCATCGTTTTTTCAGAAGTGGCACTTGGTCATAATCCATCAACTGTGATCATCGCTGAATGGATTGTGTCTGGTGATTTAGAGCTGAATTGGGCGTTAAAGGTAGACACTTTGACAGCGGTGATGCTGGTGGTTGTGAATGGTGTGTCAGCGCTCGTGCACTGGTACAGCATTGGCTATATGAGCCATGATCCGCATCAGCCACGTTTCATGGCCTATTTGTCGCTCTTTACCTTTGCAATGTTGACATTGGTGACGGCTGATAATTTCGTTCAAATGTTCTTCGGTTGGGAAGGCGTTGGTCTGGCGTCATATCTGCTGATTGGCTTCTGGTATAAAAAGCCAAGCGCAAATGCAGCCGCGATTAAAGCCTTTGTCGTGAACCGGGTTGGTGATTTTGGCTTCTCCCTTGGTATTTTTGCAATCTTCCTGGTCTTCGGTAGTTTGGACTTTGACACAGTGTTCAATGCCGTGGCCGGTGCAGAAGGACAGACATTCCAGTTCCTAGGTATGGAAGTGGATGTCATTACCACAATAGCCCTGTTGCTTTTTGTTGGTGCCATGGGCAAATCGGCGCAATTGGGCCTGCATACTTGGTTGCCAGATGCCATGGAAGGCCCAACGCCTGTATCCGCGCTCATTCATGCAGCAACGATGGTGACGGCCGGTGTCTTCATGGTGGCACGTTGTTCGCCAATCTTTGAATATAGCGAAACGGCTTTGGCTGTTGTGACCGTGGTCGGTGCATCGACAGCATTTTTTGCTGCAACCATTGGCCTTGTTCAAACTGATATCAAACGCGTCATTGCTTATTCCACCTGTTCGCAACTGGGCTATATGTTCTTCGCACTAGGTGTGGGTGCTTATGGGGCAGGGATTTTCCATCTCTTTACCCATGCGTTCTTTAAAGCGCTGTTGTTCCTTGGTGCAGGCTCTGTCATCCATGCGATGCATGACGAACAGGACATGCGTTATATGGGTGGATTACGGAAGAAAATCCCTTGGACCTTTGCTGTGATGACCATTGGGACATTGGCGATTACCGGCTTCCCATTCCTGTCCGGTTATTTCTCAAAAGACATGATTATTGAGAGCGCTTTTGCCGCCCATAGTGGCGTCGGCCAATATGCCTTCCTTCTGGGTGTGATTGCAGCGTTGATGACAGCCTTTTACAGCTGGCGCTTGATCTTCCTGACCTTCTTTGGCGAAAGCCGCGCAGAAGCGGGCGTTTTTGAGAAAGCGCATGAAAGTCCACCGGTTATGTTGATCCCCTTATTGATCCTTGCAGGTGGAGCCCTTTTTGCCGGCGGTGTATTCTATGAATATTTCGTAGGTCATGATTATGACGTGTTCTGGGGTGAAGCGCTTTTTGTCCGTGGTGAAAACATCATCGAAGCAGCGCATCATGTGCCCACCTTCGTGAAGATATTGCCTTTGATTATGGGCGCGGCTGGCTTCTTGCTGGCCCTGCATGCTTATATTCTGACAAAGGGTAAATTCGCTGAGGGCATGAAAACGAGCTTCAAGGGTGTGCACACCTTCCTGATGAATAAATGGTATTTCGATGAGCTGTATGACTTCTTATTCGTCCGCCCATCCATGAAACTTGGTCACCTGCTTTGGAAACAGGGTGATGGCCGTGTCATTGACGGTTTTGGTCCAGACGGTGTGTCTGCCACTGTTGTAAAAGCAGCCGCTAAGGCGAAAGAAGTGCAGACCGGTTATCTCTACCATTATGCCTTTGCTATGTTGATTGGGGTGTTTATCGCCGTGACTTATTTCATGATCTGGGGGGCTTGAGCATCATGGCTGCAACTATCCCATTTCTTCCTATTCTTTTAGCCATTCCTTTGGCAGGCGCGTTGATTATCCTTACCATTCGTGGGGAGGACGCACAATCCAAGTCAAATATCCGTTGGTCTGCCCTTTGGGTATCTTTGGTCAATTTCGGTGTCGCATTAGGCCTTTGGTTCGCTCATGATCCAAGCGTCGCGGGCTTTCAATTTCTTACCAATTGGGACGTATTTGAAGGTTATAATATTCGTTTAGGCGTGGACGGCATTGCGATCTTATTGATCCTGTTGACCGCTTTTTTGATGCCGATCTGTATATTGGCAAGCTGGGAAGCCATTGACCATCGTGTGCGTGAATATATGGTCTCCTTCCTGGTGATGGAAACATTGATGATCGGCGTCTTTTGTTCGCTTGATATCTTTGTCTTCTACATCTTCTTTGAAGCGGGTCTTATTCCCATGTTCCTGATTATCGGGATTTGGGGAGGTGCACGGCGTATCTATGCCGCGTTCAAATTCTTTTTATACACATTGCTTGGTTCTGTGCTGATGCTGCTTGCTATCATCTATATGGTGAACACGGCGGGCACTGCGGATATCGAGCAATTAATGGCGTATAGCTTTGATCCGGATGTACAAATATGGCTGTGGCTCGCTTTCTTCGCATCATTTGCGGTTAAAATGCCAATGTGGCCTGTCCATACCTGGTTGCCGGATGCCCATGTGGAGGCACCAACTGCGGGCTCTGTCATTTTGGCCGGTGTGCTTTTGAAGATGGGTGGTTACGGGTTCATTCGCTTCTCTTTACCGATGTTCCCAGAAGCCAGCCATGAATTGGCCTGGATTGTTATTGGCATGTCCTTGATTGCGATTGTGTACACGTCGCTCATTGCCTTGGCGCAGGAAGATATGAAAAAGCTGATCGCTTATTCTTCCGTTGCGCATATGGGCTTTGTAACTTTGGGCCTGTTCACATTCAATCAGCAAGGCATCGAAGGCGCCACATATCAAATGCTGAGCCATGGTGTGGTTTCAGGTGCGCTCTTCCTGTGTGTCGGCGTTGTTTATGACCGCATTCATACACGTCTGATTGACCGCTATGGCGGCCTGGTAAATCGTATGCCGAAATATGCAGCCGTATTCATGCTGTTTACAATGGCGTCCATTGGTCTGCCAGGCACATCAGGTTTTGTCGGTGAGTTTCTCGTCCTACTCGGGGTCTATGAAGTTGCGGCCTATATCGCTTTCATCGCAGCCACAGGCGTGATCTTAGGTGCCGCCTATATGCTGTGGCTCTATCGCCGGGTGGTTTTTGGGGAATTGGTGAAAGACGATTTAAAAGACATTTTGGATTTGAGTAAACGCGAAATTCTGATTTTTGCGCCTCTGGTTCTGATTGTTCTCTGGATGGGCTTTTATCCCAATACATTCATGGATAGCCTCCACGCTCCGGTGGAAAATCTTTTATCGCAATTAGATGTCGCATCCGCAAAACTCGAGATGGGCAAGGAGATGGCACAATGAGCGGCGTATTAGCAAATTGGGCGCTCTCCCTTCCGGAACTGGTTATGGCTGTTGGTGCCATGGCTTTGTTGATGCTTGGCGTCTTCGCAAAAAAAGAAGCCACCCAACGCTTGAATGTATTGGCCATTATTTTGATGGTTGGTTCACTGATCCTTGTAACACAAAGCGGCAATGGTTCCGCATTCAACGGATTGTTCATTGGCGATGATTTCGCCCGGGTTATGAAGCTTTTAATCCTGATCGGGTCGATTGCCGCTATCATCATGGCGCGGCCTTATCTGAAGAATGAGCAGCTGGAGCGTTTTGAATACCCTGTGCTTATCGTGTTGGCGACGCTCGGCATGATGATGATGGTCTCTGCAGGGAATTTAATTTCGCTTTATATGGGGCTGGAGCTACAAAGCCTGAGCCTTTATGTGCTGGCAGCCATTAATCGGGACAGCAGGCGGTCCACAGAGGCTGGCCTTAAATATTTTGTTCTTGGCGCTTTGTCATCAGGCATGCTGCTTTACGGGTCTTCCTTGATCTACGGATTTGCAGGGACAACCTCTTTCGACATTCTTGCACAAACCTTGCCGGGCGCGATTGAAGAAGGGCCGTCTATCGGTCTTATTCTTGGGTTGGTTTTTGTGCTTGCAGGGCTGGCCTTTAAAGTGTCCGCTGTTCCGTTTCATATGTGGACGCCGGATGTCTATGAAGGGTCACCAACGTCTGTCACAGCGTTTTTCGCAGGCGCCCCGAAGATCGCAGCCATGGGCTTATTCATGCGCGTCATTTTTGACCCGCTTCCAGCCCTTGTGGATCAATGGCAGCAAATCCTGATGGTTATTGCCGTGTTATCCATGTTTGTTGGCGCCGTCGCCGCTATCGCACAGAGCAATATCAAACGACTGATGGCCTATTCCTCCATCGGTCATATCGGTTTCGCTCTTGTGGGGCTGTCTGCTGGTACACAGGAAGGTGTCCAGTCTGTAGTGATTTATTTGACTATTTATCTGGTCATGACACTTGGGACTTTCGCCTGCATTCTCGCAATGCGTCGTTCGGAAACCATGGTTGAAGAGATTTCTGATCTGGCTGGTCTGGCGCGTACGCAGCCTGGCCTGGCTGTTGCGCTTTCAATCTTCATGGTGTCGCTGTTGGGCTTTCCTCCATTCGCCGGCTTCTTTGCTAAAGTTGCTGTCTTTACAGCGGCGGTGAATGCCGAACTTTACACCTTGGCCGTTATTGGTGTGATCGCTTCGGTTATAGGGGCTTATTATTATCTGCGGATTGTTAAAGTCATGTTTTTCGATGACCCCGCAGGGGCGTTTGAAAAACAAGATGATATGTCTTCCCGTGTATTGATGTTTGCAACGGCCGTTGGCGCTTCGCCACTGGGCTTTGTCTTTGCCGGTCCGGTTTTGGAATGGAGTAAGGCCGCGTCAATTGCATTGGCGGGCTAAGAACATGGTCTGCACCTGAAAGAGAATATATTTTGACAGGTGCAGACCCATATATTCTCAGCTTCGATACAGTTGACAGCACGAACAGTGAAGCAGCACGCCGGATACAGGCGGGTTTAATTCATCACCCCTTATGGATTGTGACAAAAACCCAAAAGTCAGGCCGCGGTCGTCTGGGCCGTCAATGGGTGTCAGATGAAGGAAATGTTTTTGCGTCATTGGCTTGGCCGGCACCAGAGCTGAGTATTGCACCACAATTGTCTTTTCTTATTGCTGTAGCAGCCCAACAGCTGTTGCAGGGCCTTGTAAAAGACAAGGCTGAGGTAACATGTAAATGGCCAAATGATATTTTGATGGATGGCCAAAAGATTTCGGGGATTTTGCTCGAGACAGCAAAAACACCAAAGGGCGAAGACTGGGTGATCATTGGAATTGGGATTAATTTGACATCCAAACCAGAAGAAAGCCGGTGGCCTGCGACTTGCCTGGCTGAAACCATGGAACCGCCGCACCCGCAGGATATAATTAAACGCCTGCACCGGAATTGGACCAGCTTGTTTCAGATTTGGGAAGATCAAGGATTTACCCCTTTGGCGAAAAAATGGGTGCAATGTGCATTTGGCCTGGGCCATGAGGTACGTTATTCTGTAAAAAACAAGATGATCGTCGGCAGCTTCACCGGCCTTGATGAAACAGGTGCAGCGCTTATCCGATTAGATAGTGGCTGGGTCGAACGCATATATGCCGGTGAAATAGAATTCTCCCAGGGAGTAGGGGACTAATAAGATGCTATTAGCCATTGATGCAGGCAATACAAACACTGTTTTTGCTTTGATGAAAGACGGTCAGATGCTCCATAAGTGGAGGATATCCACGAAAAGCGCCCGGACCGCAGATGAATATATGGTCTGGATTTCACAGTTATTGGAAATGTCGGATGTAAAAAGGGATGATGTTGGTGCAGCAATTATTGCCACCGTTGTCCCCTCCACATTATTTCATCTGCGGCAACTCTGTCAGACCTATTTCAATGTGGTCCCTCAGGTTGTGGGGGAATCCGGCGTAGACCTTGGCATAGATATACGTCTTCCAAACCCAGCTGAAGTAGGTGCTGACCGACTTGTAAATGCTGTTGCAGGGCATGACCGTTATCCAGGCCCCCTCATATTGATAGACTTCGGAACGGCCACGACATTTGATGTTGTTGGCGCGGATGGAAGCTATCATGGAGGCGTTATTTCCCCTGGAATTAATCTGTCTTTAGATGCGCTGCACCGTGCGGCAGCTCGTTTACCTAAAATCGCGGTGGAAATCCCCGACCAGGACAAAGTCATTGGGAAATCTACAATTGAAGCAATGCAGTCTGGCGTGATGTGGGGCTATATCGGTATGATTGAAGGCCTTGTTGATCGTATTACTGCCCAATGGGGTGAACGTATGACCGTTGTTGCGACGGGTGGTCTGGCGACGATTTTTGAATCGCAAAGCCAAGCCATCGATCATGTGGATCGAGATTTGACGCTGCACGGGCTACACCTCATTCATAAAAGAAATTCATAAGTCTATGGCGTTACCCGATTTACCAAAAGATGCCTTATTGTTCGTGCCTTTAGGTGGGTCCGGCGAAATTGGTATGAACCTTAATCTATACGGCTGTAACGGCAAATGGATCATGGTTGATTTCGGCATGACTTTTGCCGAACCACATTTACCCGGTGTGGAACTTGTATTTCCTGACCCTGCTTTTATTGAAACTCTGCGCGATGACTTACTGGCGATCGTTTTAACGCATGGGCATGAAGATCATATTGGCGCCTTGCCTTATCTTTGGCCTGATCTCGAAGTGCCTATTTACGCTACACCATTTACCAGCGGACTTGTGCGCAGCAAGCTTATTGAAGCGGATTTGCATGAACAGGCAGAGCTGAATGAAGTACCGCTTAAAGGGATGATTGAACTGGGGCCGTTCAAGATCACCTATGTTCCATTGGCGCATAGTATCGCTGAAGGAAATGCGCTTGTGATCGACACGCCATATGGACGGGTTTTTCATACCGGGGATTGGAAGCTTGATGATGATCCGATTTTAGGGCGCCCGGCACCTCCAAAAGACCTTAAAAAGCTTGGCGATGAAGGCGTTCTTGCTCTTGTCGGAGATTCTACAAATGTGTTTAACCTTGAAACTGCAGGGTCAGAGGGGCGGGTTAGAGATGAGCTTATCCCTCTCCTCGCAAATCGCTCGGGCCGGGTGATTGTCACCACATTTGCATCGAATGCAGCAAGATTGGACACAATTGGCAAAGTCGCCGTTGAAACCGGCCGCAAGCTGATTGTCGTTGGCCGGTCGTTGAAACGTATCATTGCTGTTGCCAAGGCATCGGGTTATCTTGAAGACTTTCCCGCGGTCTTTGTTGAGGAAGACGCCGCGAAAATCCCAAAAAATAAACAACTTATTATTTGCACTGGGTGCCAGGGGGAAGGGCGGGCTGCCCTGAGCCGGATCGCATATGGAGAGCATAAACATGTCCAACTGTCGCCCAGGGACCTTGTTGTTTTCTCATCCAAAGTCATCCCGGGCAATGAACGCTCAATCGCACGTATTTATAATCTTCTGGCCATCGCAAATGTTGATGTTTTGACGGAAAAAGATGCTTTCATTCATGTCTCCGGCCACCCAGGACAACCTGATTTAAAATTAATGTATGAATGGATAAGACCGGAGGTTGCTGTCCCAGTTCATGGGGAAATGCGCCATATGAAAAAACATGCTGAACTGGCACGGAGCTATGGTGTGAAGCACAGTGTCGTTCCATTCAATGGCAGTGTTATTCAACTGGCACCTGGTAAAGCATGTCACATTGCAGAAGTTGCAGCTGCGCGGCTTCTTCTTGATGGCGATGATATTGTCGCGGAAGACAGCGCGTCCATATTGGAACGCAAGCGGATTTCGCAAAATGGTTATGCTTTTGTTCATATCGTTTTGGACCGTAAAGGTCGGATGATTTTGGAACCGACTTATGCGATTAAAGGCGTACCTGGCGCTACGGATGGTGAGCTTTTAGAAATGCTCAACGAGGCTGTTGAAAATGTCATTGGCAAGGGAAAACCAAATAGTGATAGTGGGGCCATCGGTGAATCCATTCGCATAGCCGTTCGCCGTATATTACGCGCCTATACAGGCAAAAATACATTAACTGATGTGCATGTGACAAAGGGCTGAAGAGGTTAATATGATCGGTGTATTAAATCATGTCGCTATTGCTGTACCGGATCTGGCCGCGGCATCGAAACTCTATAAAGAAACTATGGGCGGAGATGTGTCGGAGCCTGTGGATCAACCAGATCATGGCGTCACAACAGTTTTTGTGAGCCTGCCGAACACAAAAATCGAATTGTTGCACCCATTAGGCGATAACTCACCCATTGCCCGCTTTCTTGAACGGAACAAAGACGGCGGTATTCATCATATCTGCTATGAAGTGGATGACATTCATGCAGCGAAAGCCAAGCTCGTTGAGGAAGGCGCTCGTATCTTAGGAGATGGCGAGCCGAAGATTGGTGCGCATGGAAAGCCGGTTCTGTTTCTGCACCCTAAAGACTTCTGCGGGACTTTGGTTGAATTGGAACAGGCATGAGCGCTTTGGAAAATATCGACTGGCTTGGGTCAATCATCATTTTCGTGCTGATCTGGTGGGTTGTTTTATTCATGGTCCTGCCCCATGGTTCCACCAGCTATCATGAAGCAGGGGAAGAAACAGAGGCGGGCAATGCGCCATCAGCCCCTATCGCACCACGGCTGAAGCGAAAAGCTGTTATCACAACCATCATCACCTTTGTCGTCTGGGCAATTTATCTGGGCTTGGTGGAAACGGGTGTTGTGGCCTTTGATATGTTCCATCACATGGGGCAAAAATAAGCCCATAAAAAAGCAGGGCACCTGTTGAGGTACCCTGCTCCTGCGTGACGAGAAAATTTTGCCTCTCAAATTTTATTTTTTGATTTGAGGCCTTCCTCTTAAACATGGGCTCTCATTAACGGAGCCCATCCTCCCAAAACCTGGGCCAACCGCGAAATTGACCACGTGGTTATTGGTAGACAGCGGGAAACGCTCTGTCATCTATAAGTCGATAGTCTTCCACTCCATCCTTTGAAATTTCAAGTCGCTGTGGCAAGATTGCAACAAATTTGTCATGTAAATGGGGGGGTTATGGGGAATAGTCTTGTTTTTACAAGCGTATTTGCGGTTTTTTCGACGTTTTTCAGCCCCACCTACGCCGACCAAGCTATAGAATCAGATTATGGCAGTCATAATCTGAACCAACTATGTACAGCCCTGTCCCTGCATGATGAGAAAAGCGATGCCGATTATGTGGAGGGCGTGGACGTGGATGGGCGTCCTGTTGTGTCCGCAGATTTAAATGCGGCACCACAAGTAGATTTTGAGCGGGTTTATATCCCCATAACAGTCGATTTGGCAGAGCGTTTCGATATTGGCTTCACATCAGGCCTTGATGCCGAAGCTCTTGTCGGTGTTTTGCACCTGGATGGAGATGTTCTTTATTTTAATGATCAGAAAATCAGTGATGCGCAAAGTCATGCGATCGCTGCTGAATGCGCAGAGCGGCGAAAAAGCCGATAAAGCATGTTGCGCCCCATCCTTGTCTTCCCTACAAGAATGTTAAGTCCTCAAAGGGCAATAATTTTAAGCTTATCAGATACAGGCCTTATCCATGCGTCTTTCACGTTATTTCCTCCCAACCATGAAGGAAACGCCTTCAGAAGCCCAGATCATGTCACATCGCTTGATGTTACGTGCGGGCATGATCCGCCAGACCTCTGCGGGGATTTATACATGGCTGCCTCTGGGCCTTCGGGTATTGCGCAATATTGAACAGATTGTGCGCGAAGAGCAGGACAGGGCAGGGGCTGTTGAACTGCTGATGCCGACAATTCAGTCAGCAGATCTTTGGCGGGAATCCGGCCGTTATGATGATTATGGCAAGGAAATGCTACGCATCACTGACCGCCATGAACGTGATTTGCTCTATGGCCCAACGAATGAAGAAATGATTACAGATATTTTCCGGCGGGAAATCCGGTCTTATAAGGACCTGCCGAAAAACCTTTATCACATTCAGTGGAAGTTCCGCGATGAGATCCGCCCGCGTTTCGGCGTGATGCGTGGCCGTGAATTCCTGATGAAGGATAATTATTCCTTTGATCTGGATGAAGACGCCGCGCGAAAATCATATAATGCGATGTTTGTCGCCTATTTGCGTACATTTGCGCGCATGGGCCTGATCGCTGTTCCAGTCCGGGCGGATACCGGGCCAATTGGTGGCGATCTGTCTCATGAATTTCAAATTCTCGCGGATACCGGAGAAAGCGAACTTTTCTACGATGCAAGTATTGAAGACGTCACCTTGGATCAGTTGATGACCTTGAAGGCTGATGATCCTTTGGTTGGGCGGCTCCAATCTGTTTATGCCATGGAAAGTGGAAAACATGATGCGAACAATTGCCCATTAGAGGGGGAGCAGCTTCGCTCCCGCCGCGGTATTGAAGTTGGGCATATCTTTTTCTTCGGTACCAAATATTCAGAAGCCATGAATGCGACCGTTCAAGGTCCGGATGGCAAGCCTGTGCTGGTTCAAATGGGCTCTTATGGCATTGGTGTATCTCGCTTGATGGGCGGTATCATTGAAGCAAGCCATGATGAAAACGGCATTATCTGGCCCGAGGCCGTCGCACCTTATCAAATCGGCCTGATCAATCTGCGCCATGGGGATGAGGCCTGCACAAATGCCTGTGAGGATTTATATCAAAAACTGCAATCTGCTGGTGTCGATACATTATATGATGACCGCGATGAGCGGGCAGGGGCCAAATTCTCAAATATGGACCTGATTGGGCTGCCATGGCAGGTTGCCATTGGGCCGCGTGGGCTGAAAAACGGCGTTGTAGAGGTGAAGAATCGAAAGACTGGGGAAAGAACGGAAGAAACGGTTGAAGCCGTTCTTAATCGGTTCACAGGGAGCTAGCGTAAATGCGCTCAGGATATGTCTGGTCAATAGCAGCACGCTATCTGCGCCCAAGATGGGGGGAAGCCTTCATCTTTTTCGTGGCGGGTTTTTCCATTCTTGGCATTACCTTGGGTGTCGCCACCTTGATTACAGTCATGTCTGTGATGAACGGGTTCAGAGCCGAGCTTTTTGACCGCGTCCTGGGTGTGAACGGCCATGCAGTCATTCGTGGCTATGATGGCATTTTGGAGAATTATGACGATTTTGCTAAGAGTGCCAATGCATTACCAGATGTTGTTAAAGCCATTCCTTTGCTTGACCGGCAGGTAATTGCAAGCAGACAAGGGCTTAATCGGGGCATATTATTACGCGGAATCAACCGGGATGATCTGCTGAGTGATGGAGAGTTAAACGCAAATCTCCTTGCGGGTTCGTTTGACAATTTTGAAGGTCGTGTTGTCGCTTTGGGAAGCCAGCTTTCCATCGCCTTAGGCGCTCAGGTTGGTGATGACATAACAATTATTTCTCCCCAAGGAGCAACAACACCATTTGGAACAGCGCCAAGAATGGTGTCTTATCGCGTCGGGGCGATATTTGAGCTTGGTGTGTATCAATATGATGAGATTTTCACCTTCATGCCCTTGAAGGAGGCACAGACGTTCTTCCGGACGGGGGAAGCTGTTTCCGGCATAGAAATTCAGGTAACGGACCCGGATCGTATAGAACAGATCATGGCACCTTTGAACGAAGCCGTGCGTCCATATGGCGTTATCACCAATTGGAAAGATCTGAACCCCGCATTATTCTCAGCCTTGGCCGTTGAGCGGAATGTCATGTTCATCATCCTTTCGCTGATCATCATTGTCGCCGCTTTTAACATCATTTCTTCCCTATATATGCTGGTACGCGCCAAATCGCACGATATTGCGATCCTGAGGACTATGGGCGCACCCAGGCGGGCCATGATGCGAATATTCATATTTGCTGGCGGCTTGATTGGCGTTCTTGGCACATTATTTGGATCAGTGCTGGGCATCAGCCTGACCGTTAATCTGAATGCCATTCAGGAAAGCCTCTCAACGTTGTTCGGCGTCGATCTCTGGCCTGCAGAAGTTCGGTTTTTATCGGAAATGCCCTCCCAAATAGATTGGGGCGAGGTGGGCGCTGTGATTATCGTATCTCTTCTGATTTCTATTTTAGCCACCATCTATCCAGCCTGGCGGGCGTCTAAAACCGATCCGGTGAAGGTGTTGCGCTATGAATGATATCGCGCTTTCAATCAAAGGTCTGACCCGAACATATCAACAGGGAAAGGAAAGCCTGCAGGTGCTTCGAGGGCTGGATCTTACCCTTCAACGCGGTGAGATTATTGCGCTTCTTGGCCCATCCGGCACGGGGAAATCAACGCTTCTCCAAGCGGCTGGACAGCTTGAAGGCGGTTATGGCGGCGTTATTGAGATCAACGGCGATAATTGCTCCAAAATGAGTGAGCGCCAAAGAACAGAGCTTCGGAGCCAGGAAATTGGCTTTGTTTACCAATTTCATCATTTGCTGCCAGATTTTACAGCGCTTGAAAATGTCCTGATGCCCTTGCGTATCCGTGGTGTGTCTTATTCAAAAGCCAAGGAGGCTGCGCAGACCATTCTCACGCGTTTAGGCTTAGAAAAGCGATTAAAACATCGACCGGCAGAGCTTTCAGGTGGGGAACAGCAACGTGTTGCAATTGCGCGTGCATTGGTCGGGAAACCCAGTCTGTTATTAGCAGATGAACCAACCGGGAACCTTGATGAAGCAACCGCAGATGTTGTCTTTAAAGAGTTGTTGGCACTGGTTCGAGAAAATCAGACGGCAGCGTTGATTGCAACTCATAACGAACATCTTGCAGAGCAGATGGACCGTGTCGTCCGATTGCATGACGGTGTTGTCGAAGAAGACCGTCCAGGGCGCCAGACATTAACTTCCTCTTAGATTTTTTTGAAAGCTGAGATAAGCTGCTGAGACAGTCGGGACGGGCTGTTGGCACAAGAAAAAAGAAGAGGGGTAAAAATGTATTTGGATTCACTGAATTGGCTGGCCATCGTGGCTGCGACAATCGCATCAATGGTCGTGGGTGGGATTTGGTATTCACCACCGGTTGCCGGTAAAAAATGGATGGAAATAACGAATTTCAATCCAGAAACCGCTCCGAAACCAGGCAAGGTTATGGCTAAGGCGACCTTCTCCAATTTCATTGTCGCGATCATGTTGGCTGGTATTTTACAACGGATGGACTATCAGGCCTTTGTTCCTGGTGCGTTGACAGGCGCTATTCTTGGCGCGTTTCTTGTTGGCCCTGCGGTTTGGCCGAATTACGGTTTTGAAGGAAAGTCCTTCACTCATTTTCTCATTCATATGGGGAACATCATTTTAGGCATGGCCGTGATGGGCTCTATTCTTGGGTCATGGGCATAAATTAAAAAGAACAGCATTCAGTTATGAGCCACGCAGATTTTGTACATTTACGTACACACACAGCCTATTCCCTTTCTGAAGGGGCGATGCATGTAAAGGTGTTGAAAGGCCTGTGTGCTGATCTTCATATGCCTGCTGTGGCCATGACTGATCGCAATAACATGTTCGGTGCTTTGGAGTTTTCACAAGAAATGTCGGGGGCTGGCATTCAACCGATTATTGGTGTCACTCTTGCCATTCAAGCAGAAAAACCAAAAGCCGGACATGTCAGGTTACCGGCACCGGATTGGCTGATACTGCTGGCCCAGAATGACGAGGCTTATGCCAATCTGCTGAAAATCGTATCCAGGGCTCATCTGGGTGTTGAGGCACATGAGGGGGCTCATGTGACATTGGAAAGCCTGCAAAATGAAACGACTGGGCTCATCGCTCTCACAGCGGGCATGGATGGGACGATAGGTCGGCTCATCCATGAACGACGGATGGATGCCGCCAAACAGATGACGGAAAGTCTGAAAACATTATTTCCTGATCGACTGTATATGGAAATCACCCGACATGGTGAGGTCAAAGAGCGAGAAATCGAAGCAGGGCTCCTGGAACTTGCTTATGACCATGATGTGCCACTGATTGCAACAAACCAGCCGTTTTTTGCAGAATCCTCACAATATGAAGCTCATGATGCACTTTTATGTATTGCGGGCTCCACAGTATTGGCAGATCCTAACCGATTGAGATTAAACCCGGAATATTCTTTCAAGTCTGCCAAAGAGATGCGGGCTCTTTTTAAAGATTTACCCGAAGCAATAGACAATAGCCTTGCTATCGCTGAACGCTGTGCTGTCATGGCCGAAACACGTGATCCAATCTTACCGAACTTTGCAGCGGGGCAAGGTGTTTCTGAAGCGGAAATGCTCCGCACACAGTCGAATGAAGGGCTTGAGGCGCGATTAGAAGCTCATATCTACAGTGATGATATGGATGATGCAGCGAAGGCAGAAGCAAAGAAACCTTATCAGGAACGTCTGGACTATGAACTGAACATCATCGAGCAGATGGGGTTCCCAGGTTATTTCCTGATCGTTGCGGATTTCATCAGCTGGGCTAAGGACCATGATATTCCTGTTGGCCCAGGGCGGGGCTCGGGGGCCGGGTCTTTGGTGGCTTATGCCTTGACGATTACCAACTTAGACCCATTGCGGTGGGGCCTGCTGTTTGAACGTTTTCTAAATCCCGAACGTGTGTCGATGCCCGACTTTGATATCGATTTTTGCCAAGACCGGCGCGATGAAGTCATTCGATATGTTCAAGAAAAATATGGTGCTGATCAAGTCGCCCAAATTGTGACTTTTGGTCGCCTGCAGGCGCGCAACGTCTTGCGGGACGTAGGGCGGGTGATGAGCATGGGTTATGGCGATGTGGACCGCCTGGCTAAGCTTGTGCCGAATAATCCGGCTAATCCAGTGACGTTGCAGCAGGCTATCGATGGTGAGCCTAAATTACAGGCAGCCTTACGCGATGAAGATTTAGGCCAGCTCATTCGGACCGGGTTACAGCTTGAGGGCTTATATCGTCATACGGGCACCCATGCGGCAGGTGTTGTGATCGGGGACAGGCCCTTGGACCAATTGGTGCCGCTCTATCGCGACCCAAGGTCTACAATGCCCGTCACTCAATTCGATATGAAGAGAGTTGAAAAAGCAGGGTTGGTCAAATTTGACTTTCTTGGGCTTAAAACTCTCACGGTTTTATCAACGGCTGCTAAGCTGGTCGGTGAACGGGGCATTGAGATTGATCTTGACCACATCCCACTTGATGATCAGCCCACTTATGACATGCTGTCCAGGGGTGAAAGCCATGGTGTCTTCCAATTGGAAAGTGAAGGCATGCGGGCGGCTCTTACATCTTTAAAGCCTGATAAGCTTGAAGATATTATTGCTTTGGTGGCCCTGTATCGCCCTGGTCCCATGGATAATATCCCGCAGTTCATTAACCGGAAGCATGGCAAGGAAGAAATTGATTATCTTCACCCCTGGCTGAAGGAAATTCTCACTGAAACCTACGGCGTCATCATCTATCAGGAACAGGTGATGCAAATTGCCCAGATATTGGCCGGTTACAGCTTAGGTGAGGCGGACCTGCTGCGCCGCGCCATGGGTAAGAAGATTAAGGCAGAAATGGATGCACAGAGGGAACGTTTCGTTTCCGGTGCCAAAGCGAAAAAAGTCAAAGAGAAACAGGCGTCTTTCATCTTTGATCTGGTGGCAAAATTCGCAGGCTATGGTTTTAATAAAAGCCATGCGGCTGCCTATGCTCTGGTTGCCTATCAAACCGCATATTTCAAAGCAAATTTCCCAGTTGAGTTTTTAGCGGCATCCATGAGCCTTGATGAACATCTGACGGATAAATTAGCAGGCTTTGTGCAAGAAGCGCGGCGCATTCATATTCCTGTACTGCCACCGGATGTCAATAAATCCCAGGCTTCTTTTTCCGTGGAACAGGTTCCTGAGGAAATGACTGAAAAGGCCTGGCCTACGGCTAAAGGGAGAGCCATTCGCTATGCCCTGGCCGCAGTCAAAAATGTAGGCCATGCGGCGATGGTTGCACTGGTCAAAGAGCGTGAGGAAAATGGCGCTTATAAATCGCTTTATGACTTAGGCGAACGGCTTGATCCATCCGTGCTGAATAAGCGGATGATTGAGAATTTGACCCGGGCAGGGGCCACGGATTGTTTGAATGAGAACAGGGCGCAATCGATGGGCGGTATTGACCTCATCTTACGCGCCAGTCATGAGGCTGCTGAACGAAAACGATCTTCTCAGGTCAGCTTATTTGGTGAAGCGGAAATGCATGCGGCACTGCCGCCCCTCCCGTCAGCCGATAAATGGGAGCCTCTAAAAGCGCTTGAGCACGAACGGGGAGCGATAGGCTTCTATCTGACGGCCCATCCTTTAAGTGCCTATAAGGAACAATTGGATGCCAAAGGCGTTATGACCGCGGGACGGGCCCTAGAACGGGTCGCAGATGGCGTGCGTACTGCGACTTTGGCAGGAATTATTGAAGGCCTGTCAGAACGTAAAACGAAAAGAGGCAAGCCCTTTGTTTCACTGCAGTTAAGTGATGAAAGCGGCGGCTATGAAGTGACGTTTTTTAGCGAATTGGTGTCAGACGCCCGGCGCCTGCAGATGAGTGAAGATCCGGTCGTCATGACTGTTGCCCTGGAGCAATTTGACGGGTCTGATCGTATCAACCTTACGGGGCGTTTTATCGAAAGCCTGGAAGAAGCTTCTGCTCGGTCCACAAAATCCGTTGAAATTTTCCTCAATGACCCGACACCAGCCCAGACCATTCAAGGTGTTTTGAAACAGAATAAAGGCGGGCGCGGCAAGGTTTTGCTTCATTTGATCCTGGATGAAGAAAAAGACGTCGAAATCGAAGTGCCTGGAAATTATAAAATCACGCCGCAAGTCAGGGGAGCACTTGCCTCTATAACCGGTGTTGTAGATGCGGTTCTAACTTAATGACAGTTGTTCACCCCCTGCCATCCGCCACCGTTCTCGTGATCAGAGATAGTCGGAAGGGCATCGAAGTTCTCATGGTCGAGCGGGCAAAGTCCATCGAATTTGCTGGCGGCGCATTAGCCTTTCCAGGTGGCAAAGTTACTGTCGGGGATAAAGACCCGCGTCTGCTTCGTTATCTCAAGAGCAAAAAAGGCCTCCATCGCTCCATGCTGGCCAGGCAGGCGGCGGCAGTCAGAGAAGTTTTTGAAGAAAGCGGTTTATTGCTCCTGCGTGATGCAAAAACCCATTCGGTGGTGAGCGAAGCCAAACGTGCGGACCTGGGGCGCAGGTGGCGGCGGGCTATGTCAGATAACAGGACAGAGCTGATATCTTTGCTCACGGCGCATCAGCTGCGTCTTGACCCGCAGATGCTTCAGCCCTTCGCCCATTGGGTGACACCGCCTTTTGTTTCCAAACGTTTTGACACCAGTTTTTTCCTTGCGAAAGCACCGCCCGGTCAAATCGTGGAACATGATGGATGGGAAGCTGTGCATTCCGTATGGTTCACCCCGAATGAAGCTTTGGAGGCTGAGCGGGCAGGGGAGTTCAATATGATGTTCCCGACACGTTTGAATCTCATTCGTTTGGGGAAAGCTCATTCCGTGGCAGATGCCATGGCGCAGGCCCGAAAACAGCCCATCATCACCGTCATGCCAGAAATCTTTAAAGAAGATGGCGTGATGAAAGGGCGTATCCCTAAAAACGCCGGCTATGGTGAAATCGCGATTTTCGACCGTCTTCCTTGAAAAATCACTATTTCAGGCTTGCATTTCATCTCTAATCGCGGTAATCGCGCCCTGACTTCACACGCGAAGCCATATAAGGCCAGGATGGGCCTGGCTCCGGTGTCGCAATAGCGGCTCAAGCTTCGCGGAGGATTAACCGGAAAGGAAATAAAGATGGCAACTGCACCATCCATGCGTGAGCTATTGGAAGCTGGTGTTCATTTTGGTCACCAGACCCACCGTTGGAACCCGAAGATGGCCCCTTATATCTTCGGCGAAAAAAATAAAGTTCATATCATTGACCTGTCTCAAACTGTGCCACATCTGGCGCGGTCCCTGCAATTCGTTCGCGACGTTGCAAGTGGCGGCGGTCGTGTTTTATTTGTTGGCACAAAGCGTCAGGCACAAAATGCCATTGCAGATGCTGCAAAACGCTCTGGCCAATATTATGTGAACCACCGTTGGTTGGGTGGCATGCTGACCAACTGGCGTACCATTTCTCAATCCATTAAGCGTTTGAAAGAACTGGATGAGCGTCTGGGTGCCGACACAAAAGGTCTGACCAAGAAAGAAATTCTGACTTTGACCCGTCAACGGGACAAGTTGGAGCAATCTTTAGGTGGTATTCGCGACATGGGCGGCGTGCCTGATGTCATGGTTGTCATTGACACCAACAAAGAAACCATTGCCATTCAAGAAGCCAACAACCTGAATATCCCTGTTGTGGCTGTATTGGATACGAATTGCAGCCCAGACGGTATTGCATTCCCAATCCCAGGCAATGACGACGCCTCACGCGCTATCAAGCTTTATGCTGATGCCTTTGCAAATGCCATTTTGGATGGCCTGCAAGAGGAAATGGCACAAAGCGGTGTTGATACAGGCGCTATGGCCGAGCCCGCCGTTGAGGAAGTGCCAGCTGAAGCACCTGCCGCAGAAGCCGCTGCAGAAGCTTAAGTCGCCCTGGACATAAATTTAGCCCTTAAGAATGGAGCTTAAAATGGCTGAAATTACAGCTGCTTTAGTCAAAGAACTGCGTGAGAAGACCGGCGCAGGCATGATGGATTGCAAAAAAGCCCTGGTCGAAAATGGCGGCGATATGGAAGCCTCCCTTGACTGGTTGCGCACCAAAGGCCTGGCCGCTGCGCAAAAGAAATCCGGTCGGACTGCTGCTGATGGCCTTGTTGCCGTTGCAACATCCGGGACTTCGGGTGCCGTTGTGGAAGTGAATGCGGAAACGGACTTTGTTGCCCGTAACCCTGACTTCCAAGGCTTTGTAAAAACAATTGCAGAGCTGGCACTGGCAAATGATGGCAATCAAGACACTGTTTTGACAACCGGCTATCCCGGTGAAAGCCGGAATGTTTCTGAGCAATTGACACATCTGATTGCAACCATCGGCGAAAACATGTCCTTGCGTCGCATGACAGCGTTAAGCGTGAACTCTGGGCTGGTTTCCAGCTATGTTCATAACGCAGTCACGACCGGTCTTGGCAAAATTGGTGTGTTGGTTGCCTTGGAATCAGAAGCCGGTGAAGATGTGCTTGCGCCTGTTGCTAAACAATTGGCCATGCATATTGCGGCGGCAGCACCCCAGTCTTTGGACGTCGATGACCTGGATCAGGACATTGTCGCTCGTGAGCGTGCGGTTCAAATCGAACAAGCCAAAGAATCCGGTAAGCCAATGGAAATCATTGAAAAGATGATTGAAGGTCGGATGCGCAAATTCTTCAAAGACGTTGTGCTTTTGGAACAGACATCCGTCATTGATGGCGAGACTCAAATCCGCAAATGGCTGGAACAGGAAGGTAAGTCTGCCGGTTCTGAAATCAAGCTTGCTGGTTTTGTTCGTTACGCCCTTGGCGAAGGCATTGAAAAAGAAGAGTCTGATTTCGCAGCCGAAGTTGCTGCTGCTGTTGGATCTTAAAGCATTTAAGGGCAGTATCTTGAGAAAGATGCTGCCCTTTTTGTATCTTGAATTTGGGCCATATTTAAAGTGGCATAGTATAGCTTCCCGCGCTAAGCTGCGCGGACTTAAAACCGGGCGATAACCGGTAACGATTTACAAGAACCTAAAAGGGGGACATATGAGCCAAGGTCGGTATAAGCGCGTTCTTTTGAAACTTTCCGGCGAAGCTCTCATGGGGGGCTCCGAATTTGGTATTGATCAGAAAACTGTTGAACGCGTTGCAGGCGAAATTCGCCTGGCACGAGAAGGCGGTTTTGAGATTTGCGTTGTTGTCGGTGGTGGCAACATCTTCCGCGGTTTAGCCGCTGCGGCACAGGGCTTTGATCGCGCATCTGCGGATTATATGGGCATGCTTGCCACTGTTATGAACGCGCTTGCAATCCAAAATGCACTTGAAGCTCAAGATGTGCCGACCCGGGTGCAATCAGCCATCCCTATGTCCAGTATTTCAGAACCTTATGTCCGTCGCCGCGCAATCAGACATATGGAAAAGGGCAGGGTTGTCATCTTTGCGGCCGGCACAGGTAATCCATTTTTCACAACAGACACTGCATCTGCATTGCGTGCCGCTGAAATGGGCTGTCATGCATTACTGAAAGGCACGCAGGTTGATGGTGTATATTCGGCTGATCCAAAAGACGACCCCAATGCAGAGCGTTATGAAAATTTAAGTTTTTCCAAGGTGTTATCAGACGATCTTCGTGTACTTGATGCGTCTGCGGTGGCATTATGCCGTGATAATGACATTCCTATTTTAGTCTTTAATATAAATGAGTCCGGTGAACTGGGGCGCGTTCTAAAAGGCACGGGACAGGCGACCACGATTAGCAATAAGGGCGAATGACATGAGCAGTGAATTTTCTTTGCAAGACATTGAACGCCGGATGCAAGGCGCACTTGACGTGCTGCATCAGGAGTTTATCGGATTGCGGACCGGCCGCGCATCAACGGGATTGTTAGATCCTGTTCAAGTTGAGGTTTATGGCTCCATGATGCCTTTAAATCAGGTGGCAACAGTCAGTGTCCCAGAACCGCGGATGATCAGTGTCCAGGTATGGGATAAAGGTAATGCGGGTGCTGTAGAGAAAGCCATTCGCAATGCCGGCCTGGGCTTGAACCCCGTAGGGGAGGGCCAGGTCATTCGCATTCCTATTCCCGAATTGAATGAAGAGCGTCGTAAAGAGCTGACAAAAGTTGCGCATAAATATGCGGAACAAACCCGTATTGCTATCCGGAATATTCGTCGGGACGGCATGGACAGCTTGAAAAAGATGGAAAAGGATGGGGAAATCGGTCAAGACGAGCATAAGGCTATGGCCGATGACGTGCAAAAGTCTACTGATAAATTCATCGGCGAAGTTGATAAGTCTCTGGCCACCAAAGACGCTGAAATTATGCAGGTCTGAGAAGCGTGACAGAAAAACCTGGACCGTTGGGAGACAGTGTTCCAACTCATATTGCAATCATTATGGATGGCAATGGGAGGTGGGCTAAGAAACGTATGCTGCCGCGCGTAGCAGGGCATCGTAAAGGTGCTGAAGCTGTTCGTGAAACCGTTAAAGCATGCGGTGCTATCGGTGTAGATTTTCTGACCCTTTACGCCTTTTCTTCTGAAAATTGGAAGCGCCCGGCTGATGAGGTTGATGATCTCATGGGCCTTTTACGGCTTTATCTGCGTAAAGAGCTTAAGGACCTTCATAAGAATAATGTGCAGATCCGATTCATTGGTGAAACAGACGCATTGGCATCTGATATCAAAGACCTGATCGCCGAGGCAGAGCGCAAAACTAAAGAAAACACCGGTTTAACACTGGTTATCGCTTTGAACTATGGGTCCAGGGCTGAGCTGGTTCATGCTGCAAAACGCATCGCTATCGCCGTTCAGTCGGGAGATATGGCGATCAGCGACATAACAGAGGATCAGGTCTCGGACCATCTATTTACGAAGACAATTCCCGACCCTGATATAATCATTCGAACAAGTGGGGAACAGAGGCTATCCAACTTTCTCCTTTGGCAATCGGCTTATTCGGAACTCTTGTTTATCGATGTTTTATGGCCCGACTTTAACCGGGCGGCCTTAGAATCAGCCATTGATGAATATAATCGGAGAGACCGGCGCTTTGGCGCACGGCCATAATCATGTCTAATCTTACCCTCCGTATTATATCAGCTTTGGTTCTTGGCGGCTTTGTCCTCGCAGCGCTTTATTATGGATCATATGTCTGGTTGGCGGCTATTGGAATTATGACCCTTGGGCTGGTGATCGAGTGGGTTTCACTTGTAGATATGAAACGCCCGGCATTGTCGGCGGCACTTTTAGGTGCACTTATTTTTTCCGCTTTATTTTCAACACAAGAATTTGGAATTGAGAAGCCCGGCTTCGTGTTGCTTGTGAGCGCTGTCGTTTTAATGTTTAGCGGGTTGGTAACTGGCATCAGTTCCGTAAAAAGATTTGGCTTTGGGCTCGCTTACATCGGCGCACCGGTTTTAGCACTTTTCTGGCTTCGAAATTTACCGGACGGGGCGGGGTTGATTATTACCTTATGGCTGCTCCTTGTCATCTGGGCGACTGATAGTTTTGCTTATTTCGTAGGTCGTGCCATTGGCGGGCCAAAACTATTCCCAATTATAAGTCCTAAAAAAACCTGGTCTGGTGCTTTAGGTGGTGTTTTGGGTGCTGCTGTCACAGGCATCGCACTGCACTGGGCTTTTCAGCTTAGCGGGTCTTTTATTGCAATTGCTGTTATAAGTGGAAGTGTTTCTATACTATCGCAATTTGGTGACGCGCTTGAATCAACAATTAAAAGGGACTTTAATGTCAAAGATTCAGGCAAAATAATCCCCGGGCATGGTGGTTTGTTTGACCGCTTAGACGGGCTTCTCGTCACAGCACCTGTCATCGCAGCAACAATGATAATAATGAATGGTGGGGTAGAGACCCTCATTGGAGATCGGTTATGAGCGTTGAGGCAATTCAAAAAGCAGTGCCCGGTGATAAGCGGCGGGTGACAGTGCTTGGCTCGACAGGGTCTATCGGCTGTAACACCATCGATTTGATTGAGCGTGAGCCAGATCACTATGATGTTGTCGCTTTGACGGCAAATGGCAATGTTGAAAAACTTATTGAGCAATCCAAATCATTGAGACCAAAACGTGCTGTCATTGGCAGAGAAGAGCTATTGCCTCAATTAGAAGCAGGATTGTCGGGTACGGGAATTGACTGTGCCGGTGGCCGCCAGGCAGTGATTGATGCCGGCGCGTTGGAAGCTGACTGGGTTATGGCCGCTATAATGGGTGCAGCCGGTCTCGCTCCCACCTTGGAAGCAGTGCGGCAGGGCACAGTGGTTGGGCTTGCGAATAAGGAAACGCTTGTTTGTGCAGGTGAAGTTTTTACAAAAGAACTGAATGATGCCAAAGCCACGATGTTGCCGGTGGATTCAGAGCATAATGCTATATTCCAGGTTTTTGATTTTGATCAGGCAGAGCGGGTAAGCCGTATCATTCTAACAGCATCTGGCGGCCCATTTCGCACATGGGCCAAAGAAGATATGACCGATATCACCCCGGAACAGGCGGTTGCTCATCCGAATTGGTCCATGGGGGCGAAAATCTCGGTTGATTCAGCAACAATGATGAACAAAGGCCTTGAGCTTATTGAAGCCTATCATTTGTTTCCCGTGACAAGTGCTCAAATTGATATTGTCGTTCATCCGCAATCCGTCATTCATTCGATGGTGGAATATATTGATGGCTCAGTACTGGCACAGATGGGAACACCAGATATGCGTACACCCATCGGTTATGCTTTGGGGTGGCCGGATAGAATTGAAACACCTTCGCCGAAACTGGACTTTGGCACATTGAATACTCTGAACTTTGAAACCCCCGATCTTGAACGCTTTCCAGCTCTCGTCTGTGCACGTGACGCATTAAATACGGGGGGAACAGCACCTGCCATATTGAATGCCGCAAATGAGATAGCTGTCGATGCATTTTTGAAAAAAAGAATTGCTTACCTCGATATCGTCACAATTGTCCGCGAAAGCATGGAGAGAATTGCCAACAAACCGCTTTTAAGCCTGGATACGGTCTATGAAGCGGATCAGGAGGCACGGTCTTTGGCTGAACACCTCGTTCAGGCAACGGCATAAGAGGCTGAAAGGGAAACCCGATGGAAATGGCCAGCCCGAGCTTTGGCTTCATGGTTTTGATGTTTCTCGTCGTCATTACCATTTTGGTATTTGTCCATGAAATGGGCCATTACCTGGTGGCGCGCCTATGTAAAGTCCGTGTGGACACATTCTCGATCGGTTTTGGACGGGAACTCTTTGGATGGAATGACAAGCACGGGACCAGATGGCGTATCTCAGCCATTCCATTCGGCGGGTACGTCAAGTTTTTTGGCGACGCGGGTATTGCCTCAAATCCAGACGGCAGTCTTTCCGAATTAAGCGATGAAGAGAAGCGTGTCGCTTTCCACTTCAAGCCACTCCATCAAAAGGCAGCCATTGTTGCAGCTGGCCCTTTGATTAATTATCTCTTCGCAATCCTGATCTTCGCTGCCTTTTTCGCAACGCTCGGCTATAGCTATTCACCGCCGGTTGTTGAAACAGTTGTTGAAGGCTCTCCCGCAGAACGTGCAGCACTCGAACCAGGGGATAGAGTTGTTGCTATTGATGGCGTAGAGATGGAGACTTTTTCCGATATTGGTCGCTATGTTTTCATTCGCCCTGGTGAGGAAATCAAACTAGAGATTGAAAGAGGCGAACAACGTATCGAACGTGTCGCTCTATTAGATCGGGTTGAGACCGAAGATCAGTTTGAAAATAAGGCGGAAAAAGGCAGCTTGGGGATAAGCAGTCAAATTGCCGAGATTCGTTCAGTCGGTCCGATTGAAGCCTTTGGATTGGCCGTTTCACGGGTTTGGGACGTACAGATTCTGATGATTGAGAGCTTGAAACGCGTCATCACCGGGTCATTGTCTGTGGACCAGCTGGGTGGGCCCTTGAAAATTGCTAAATTCTCCGGTGAAGCGGCGAGTTTGGGTGTTCTCAGCCTGGTTTCATTTATTGCCTTTATTTCTATCAGCTTGGGCTTTATGAATCTTTTGCCGGTTCCAATGCTTGACGGTGGACATTTGGCATTCTACGCCTTTGAGGCGGTAAGTGGTCGGCCCGCCAGTATAAGAGCGCAGGAATATGCGACGATGGCGGGACTGGCATGTGTGTTGGTATTTTTCGTCTTTGTGACGGTGAATGATCTAAAATCATTTGGTGTGTGGGACAGATTGTCGAGCTTGTTTTCTTGAACCTAACAAAAACGATTGAGATCAGAATAATAGGGCGGGACAGAACTTCGTGTCAGTAAATATGGCCGCAGGGCGAATTGTAACTTATCTCTTGTGCGTTGGCATCGTGTTTGCGCTCCCTTATGCTTTCGATGGCAATGCACAGGCACAGGGTCTTCCAAACACGAATACAGTCGCCCAGGCTGGCGTCATTGATGCAATCACTGTTGTTGGTAATCAACGGATTGAGGCGGACACAGTTAAGACCTATGTCGGTTTGAATATTGGTGATTCCTATGATCAGGAAATCATCGATGCAGCCTTTAAGCGCTTATTCTCCACAGGTCTTTTTGCTGACGCGACCATTCGTGCTGCAAGTGGACAGGTTGAGATCAGTGTGGTTGAAAACCCAATTATCAACCGAGTGGTTTTCGACGGCAATAAAGCACTTAAGAATGATAAAATCCGCGAGGAAGTCCGCCTGACACCGAGGCAGGTCTACACTCTCCCCAAGGTTCGGGCTGATGTTCAGCGGATCATTGAGCTTTACCGCCGCTCCGGTCGCTTTGCAGCGATTGTTGAGCCAAAGATCATCGAGCTTGAGCAAAACCGCGTTGATTTAATCTTTGAGATATCCGAAGGCGAAAAGACAGGTGTTCGAAAAATCAGCTTTATCGGGAACCAAAAGTTTTCTGATGGGGACCTTCGAGGTGAAATGGCGACGAAGCAAAGTCGTTGGTGGAATATTTTCACATCTAATGACACTTATGATCCCGATCGTTTGGCCTTTGATAGAGAGCTTCTCAGACAGTTTTATCTGACTGAAGGTTATGCAGATTTCCGTGTGATATCTGCTGTTGCTGAGCTTACACCTGATCGCGAAGACTTTTATATCACCTTCACTATTGAAGAAGGCGAAGTTTATGACTTCGGCACAATCGACGTCGAAAGTGAAATTCGGGATTTAAAAGCAGAGGCTTTGCAGCCCTTTCTTATTCCACGCGAAGGGCGACGTTACAATGCCCGTTTGATTGAGGATACTGTTGAAAGCCTGACAAATACAGCGGGTCTTCTGGGCTACGCCTTTGTCGATATCCGGCCTCAAATTCGTCGCGATCGTGAAGAAAGGAAAATGAATATTACGTTCCGCATCCTGGAGGCCCCGCGGGTTTATGTGGAACGCATTAATGTTTATGGCAACACGAGAACGATCGATGACATTGTGCGACGGGAATTCCGTCTGCAAGAAGGTGACCCCTTTAACAGTGCACGTGTTCAAAGATCTAAACAAAGAATTCAAAGCTTAGGTTTCTTCCAAGAAGAACTGGAAATTGAACAAATCCCAGGCAGCGCCCCGGACAAAGTGATTCTCGAGGTGAATGTTGAAGAACGCGCGACAGGTGAGCTTAGCCTCGGTGCCGGCTTCTCCAGCCTGGAGAATTTCTTATTTGATTTCTCTATTCGGCAGCGGAATTTCCTGGGCAGAGGGCAGGATATTTCTGTGGGCTTCCAGCTCTCCAGTTTCCGCCGTCAGGTTAATCTAAGCTTTACGGAGCCTTATTTCCTTGGTCGAAATCTGGCAGCTGGTTTCGATATTTTCCGTAGTAAAACGGAATCGCGGCGGCAATTATCTTTTGAACAGACACAAACAGGTCTAGGCTTGAGGGCGGGCTTCCCGCTTACGGAGTATCTATCTGCTGGGCTCCGGTATAACTTCAATAAAACGGATGTGACTGTTCCAGAGGCGTTAGAACCCTTCGTATCTCCATTTATTCTTGATGCGGTTGGTAACAGAACGACATCGTCGGTCGGTTATAGTATTATCTACAATACTCTGAACAATAGTATCCGGCCATCAAGAGGGCAGCGCGCCGTCTTCAGTCAGGACTTTGCAGGTATCGGGGGGTCAGAGCGTTATGTGCGTAGCCGTTTTGACTATGATATCTATAGCAGGTTGTTTAGAAGTAACTTCATCCTTCGCCTTGGCGTTGAAGGTGGTCATATTATCGGCCTTGGCCAGGATATTCGATTAAACAATCGTTTCACCTTAGGTGCACCACGTTTCCGCGGATTTGAAATTCGAGGAGTTGGCCCAAGGGATATCAACTCCGGCCGGCGCGATTCTATTGGCGGTAATGCCTATTATCTTGGTGGTGCTGAAGTTGAAGTTCCGCTGGGCGATGCCGCGCGGGAGCTCGGAATTCGTGCAAGCGCCTTTGTTGACATTGGTAGCGTGTGGAGCATCGACTTTGATCCGCTGATTGATGGCGCGAACGAGGCTGATATCAGAGGTAATACACCATCCCCCAGAATGTCTGCGGGCATTGGTGTGGGTTGGAATTCTCCATTTGGACCGTTCCGGATTGATTTGGGCCGGGCGATCTTGAAAGAAGACTCCGATGAAACTGAATTTTTCCAGTTCAACATCGGAACGCAATTCTAGGAAAAGGTAGAAGAACATGCGTAAATTCATTGCTGTAATCGCTCTAGGGCTGAGCACAATTTTGGGGGGTACCTTACCGGCATCCGCTCAGGACACACCAAATGTAAAAATTATCGTTGTTGATTTTGCTCGCGTGACACGAGAAAGCCTGGCTGGCCTTGATATTGCCAACCAGCTGAAGTCTAATAATGTCAAACTTCAAGCACGGGCAAAGTCTCTGCAAGACGGTCTGCGTACGGATCAAGAAAATTTGGCAAAGCAACAGCAGCTTTTAACCCCAGAAGAGCAACAAAATCTCCCAGAATCTTTCCAAAATCTGGTGCGTGATTTTCAACGCAAGCAACAAAGTGCTGAAACCGAGTTGCAAGAAAAGCAGCAGGGGCGGCAAGCTGCATTAGCTCAAGCCAATGCAGAATTAGAAAACGCTCTGCGTCCAATTATTCGTCAGTTGATGACTGAAAAGTCCGCTAATCTGACATTGGATAAAAATGTTGTGTTTGATCAATTGGATGGGCTGGATGTCACCACTCAAGTCATTGAGCGCTTGAATCAGAAAATGCCTACATTGAAAATGGCTCTACCTGAATAAGACGACAGAGCTCAAATAGAAGAGGGGCATTATGGCGGATCAATTGCCACAAGACGGCGAGTTGCTAACGGTAGAACAAATCATGGATTTGATTCCCCACCGTTATCCGATGCTTCTTGTCGATCGAATAAAAATCCTGGAAGTTGGGCAGAAAGCTATTGGTTATAAAGGGATCACAATGAATGAACCTTTTTTCCAAGGCCATTTTCCTGGTCATCCCATCATGCCGGGCGTCTTGCTTGTAGAAGCATTGGCGCAAACGGCGGGCGCGGTGACGGTTCATGCTTTGGGTGAGGGGGCAGGTGCCAAACTTGTTTTCTTCATGTCTATTGATGAAGCGAAATTTCGCAGGCCGGTAACTCCAGGTGAAGTCATTGAACTTCATGTGGAGAAAGAGCGAGAGCGCGGCCCGGTCAGACGCTTTAAGGGCCGTGTCATGGTTGACGGGCAATTGAGAGCTGAAGCCATTGTAACAGCAATGTTGAGCGACAAATAAAGCTCAGTGAATTACGCAAAAAAAAGCCCCGGTTTATCTGACCGGGGCTTTTTTATTTTATCGTTTATCGATGGTGATAAAATCTCGGCTAGGGGCACCAGTATAAAGTTGCCGCGGTCGACCAATCTTTTGAACCGGATCTTCAATCATTTCATTCCACTGAGAAATCCAGCCGACTGTCCGTGCTAGAGAAAAAAGCACAGTGAACATTGTTGTTGGGAAGCCCATGGCCTTCAAAATGACGCCAGAGTAGAAATCGACATTTGGATATAGTTTCTTCTCTTTGAAATATGGATCTTCAAGCGCAATTTTCTCTAATTCCATAGCCACGTCCAAAAGTGGGTCCTGAATGCCCAGTTCTGCAAGGACTTCATGAGCTGTGTCCCGCATCACTTTCGCACGTGGGTCAAAGTTCTTGTAAACCCTGTGGCCAAAGCCCATGAGGCGGAAGGGGTCGTTCTTATCTTTTGCCTTTTCGATGAATTCCGGAATACGATCAACGGAACCAATTTCCGCCAGCATCTCCAAACACGCTTCATTCGCACCGCCATGCGCGGGTCCCCAAAGACATGCAATGCCTGCAGCAATACACGCGAATGGATTTGCACCGGATGATCCGGCCAGGCGAACGGTCGATGTTGAGGCATTTTGTTCGTGATCAGCATGTAATGTAAAAATCCGATCCATGGCTTTTTCCAGGATTGGGCTGACTTTATAATCCTCACAAGGCACACCGAAGGTCATATGCAGGAAATTCCCGGCATAAGACAGATCATTACGCGGATAGACAAAGGGCTGGCCCACCGAATATTTATATGCCATTGCCGCAATGGTTGGCATTTTTGCAATCAGTCGATAGCTTGCAATCAAACGTTGGCGCGGGTCACTGATATCTGTTGAATCATGATAAAAAGCGGCCAAGGCACCAACAACACCAACCATGATAGCCATGGGGTGCGCATCACGCCGGAAGCCATTAAAAAATGTTTTAAGCTGTTCATGCACCATCGTGTGGTAAGTGATGTCGTGAATGAATTTATCTTTATCCTGTTTGCTTGGCAGTTCGCCAAAAAGCAGCAGATAACACACTTCCATGAAGTCAGAATGTTCAGCAAGCTGATCAATCGGATATCCGCGATAGAGCAGGACACCTTGTTCACCGTCGATATAGGTGATTTTGGATTCACAACTTGCTGTGGCCGTAAAGCCTGGGTCATAGGTGAACATACCGGTATCGCGATACAGCGTTCTGATATCGACAACACGTGGGCCAACAGACCCTCCTAATACAGGCAGGTCCAAAGTCTTATCACCCTGCGTAAGCTTCGCGGTTTCACTTGTCATTCTATCTTCGTCCTTTCTGTCTAAGCCACCACAGGCAGCTCAAATCTGTGCATATAACAATGCATCTTTTTTGCGTAAATTCAGCGCTCAGCCTTCCATCTGGTCAGAAATCCGCGCTAAACTTTCGTTACGTCCATAAATAACCAGGAGGTCGAATATTCCTGGCGATGTGGTACGGCCTGTTAAAGCCGCCCTGAGCGGTTGAGCAATTTTCCCAAAACCAAGTTCATTTGCTTTGGCAAAAGCCCGGATCGATTGTTCCACGACTTCAGCATTCCAGTCCTCAAGCCCGACCAGGACGTCATGAAGCTGTTTCAGAATTGCCCGCGCATCTTCATGAAGCAATTTAGCCGCTTTTTCCTCAAACACCAATGGTCGTTTTGCAATAAAAATTTCGACCGCTTCCCGAAGCTCTACAAGTGTTTTCGCTCTTTCTTTCACTGCCGGCATGGCGGCACGCACACGTGCTTCTTCTATATCGCTGATTTTCGTTTCGGAATTATTGCGAAGATCCTTTTCGATAAGATCAAAGAGCATTCCGTCATCAGCCTGGCGAATATAATGGCCATTGAGATTTGTCAGCTTCGCCAGGTCGAACCGGGCGGCACCACGCCCAACACCGCTCAGATCAAACCATTCGACTGCCTGACTGTGAGAGATGATTTCATCATCGCCATGGCTCCAGCCCAAACGCAGCAGATAATTGCAAATAGCCTCAGGGAGGAGGCCTATATCTCGATAAGCGGACACACCCAATGCACCGTGACGTTTAGAAAGCTTCGCGCCATCTTGCCCGTGGATCAGTGGAATATGGGCAAATTTGGGAGCCTTCCATCCAAGCGCTTCAAACAGCTGCGTTTGACGAAAGGCATTAGTGAGATGATCATCTCCTCGAATCACATGCGTGATCCCCATATCATGATCATCAACCACGACAGATAGCATATAAGTCGGTGTTCCATCAGCGCGGAGCAAAATCATATCGTCCAGTTGCTCATTCGCGACAACAACGCGTCCTTGCACTTCATCTTCAATAACGGTCTCCCCGCTTTGGGGAGCTTTTAGGCGGATGACAGGATTAACGCCCTGCGGTGCCTCAGAAGGGTCACGGTCGCGCCAACGCCCGTCATAGCGGGCAGGGCGACCTTCAGCGCGCGCCTGTGTGCGCATGTCATCTAATTCTTCAGGGCTTGCATAGCATTTATAAGCTTTGCCTTCTTTCAGAAGTTGTTCTGCACATTCAATATGCCGTTGCGCGCGGGAGAACTGATAGACAACATCATCGTCCCAATTCAGTCCCAACCATTTCATCCCGTCCAAAATGGCGGCGATGGCATCTTCTGAAGATCGTTTGCGGTCGGTATCTTCAACACGGAGTAGGAATTTGCCGCCGTGGTGACGCGCAAATAAGTAATTAAACAACGCCGTGCGCGCTCCACCAATATGTAAATAGCCCGTGGGGGAGGGCGCAAATCTCGTAATGACTGTGGCAGGATCGGCGGCCATAGACTTTCCAATTTTATCTCAAACATATGAATGAGCCACAGTTGCCCAAGGCCCTAAAGTGCGTGCGTCTTAGCATAGGGTTTGCGCCGTGACAAATGCCCTGATACATCTTCTGTACATGCAATAAAGATATGAGCTCGATGAACGGGACAACGCAGCCTCGGTTGGTGTGGGATGGCGCGTTAGAGGGTGGTGAGGACTATGCCATTCCAACGCGGAAAAACGCACGTGAACGGCTGGTCGATTTGCTCCGCCTTCAAAGAGATATGCTTCCGCTCTGGGGCGTTGTTCTCTTTGGTTTTGGTATTGGGTTATATTTTCTTTCACCCATTGAACCTCTTCTCTACCCGTTTCTTCTCATCAGCTTGACCTTGACAGCAGCATTGCTGATCTGTTGGTCAAAAGTCACGGTGCGCTTGATTCTTCTTGGCCTGTTGATAGTTTCACTTGGTATCTCGATCGGGTCCATACGAACGCAGATGCAAGCAGCGCCAATATTGGATAAGGAAATTGGCCCCGTCATCGTTATCGCAGATGTCGCGCAAACAGAAACAACTGCTGATGGTTTTCTACGCCTGACTTTAGCGCCGGTTTCAATAGAAGGTCAGTCCTCTGAAGAGACCCCAAAACATATCCGCCTCGTTGTCAGAACCAAAGCTGAAGGCGTCCAACCAGGGCAGACCATTAAGCTTCGAGCTGTGCTAACGCCATTACCAACACCTGCGGCACCAGGCGCCTATGATTTTGCCCGCCATGCCTATTTTGAGCAATTAGGTGCTTTAGGCTATGCCGTTTCATCGCCTGAAATTCTTAAAACAGCAGACATGTTCGGGCCGAAAACCGTTGAACGCTATCGTTCTTCCTTCGTCGCTTCCATCCACGAACATCTGCCGGGAGAAAACGGCGCCATTGCAGCAGCATTGCTGGCCGGCGATAAAACGGCAATTTCAAAAGACATTTCAGCAGCCTATCGTGATGCAGGCTTGGCCCATTTGCTTGCGATATCGGGATTGCACTTTGGCTTGATCACCGGATTGATCTATTTCTCCGCGCGTATCCTATTTGCACTTATACCCAGGCTGGCATTAAATCATTCTATCAAGGCCTATGCAGCCATAATTTCCTGGTTCGGCGCATTAGGATATCTCCTATTAACTGGCGCACCTTTGCCAGCTCAAAGGGCCTTTATCATGGTCAGTGTCATGATCGTTGGCACGATGTTGGGCCGACAGCCTTTATCTTTGCGTGTTGTAGCAACGGCGGCGTTTGTCATTCTTCTTTTCACGCCAGAAGCAATATTGAATATTGGGTTTCAAATGTCTTTCGCTGCTGTTGTAACGCTCATTTGCGCCTATGAGATCACGCAACCATATTTTCAAAGGCAGAAGGAGCGTTTTCAGGGTTGGGGAGGGCGTATGGCCCTTTATCTGGTTAGCGTTGCACTTTCCACTGTAGTTGCGGAAATCGCCATCGCACCTATTGCCGCATATCATTTCAACCAATTCGCGTCCTATGGCGTATTCGCCAATATGCTGGCAGTACCTTTAACAGCTTTCTGGATCATGCCCTGGGGCGCACTGAGCTTATTCCTGTCACCAACTGGATTGGAGGGCCTGGCATTGCTGCCCATGGGCTGGGGCATCAATATATTAAGTGACATTGCTTTAACCACGTCCGCCGCGCCGGGTGCGCATCTCGTGGTCCCTCAATACCCAAGTTCGGCTTTATTTTCCCTTGCTATTGGCGGGCTATGCCTGACACTGTTCAAATCATATTTAAGACTGGTGGCTGTTCTGCTCTTCGCGGTTGCCGCCATTCTGACAGGCGTGACTTCTGCACCAGATATCTTGATTTCCCATGACGGAAAAATGGTAGCTGTAAAGACGCCTGATGGTGTTTATTTGAACACAAAAAGAGGTAGTGGATTCACCAAAAATATCTGGCAACGGCAATGGGGTGAGGAAGAGAACATCTATTGGATGGATGCCGCAGCATTTTCTGAATCACATCAACTTGGCTGTGATTTGCAAGGCTGTGCGTTTCAAGTTGTGAGAGAAGAGACTGCTTTAAACATCAGCTATGCAAAGACTGAATTAGCTGTTGTCGAAGACTGCCGTTCTGTTGATATCCTCATCACGCCGTTGACTGCGCATAGCTGCAGCGCTCCAAGCCTAATCATAAGCCTTGATGAGTTGGCAGATGGTGGCTCGCATGCCCTCTTTTTCAATGAAAGTGGTGATATTCGGGTGCAAACCGCGAGGGATAAAAGAGGGAGACGCCCTTGGTCGCTCCCTCATTCGATTCAGTAGCGACGTAACAGCCCTGCCAATCGTCCTTGGACCCGGACGCGATCGGGAGCCAGAACCTGGGTTTTATGTTCTTCATTTGCAGGGATAAGATGAATATCTGGACCCCGGCGACGGAAGCGTTTCAACGTTGCTTCATTGTCATCGACCAATGCAACGACGATTTCACCATCATGGGCGACCTCGCAACGTTCTATAAGGACCGTGTCTCCATCCATAATCCCTTCGTCAATCATGGAATCCCCCGAAATCTCCAAGGCATAATATGACCCGCGACCCAGCATATCGGGCGGCATAGGCATATAACGATCAACGTTTTCCAAAGCTTCAATCGGTGTGCCAGCCGCGATTTTCCCGTGCAGTGGGATTTCTGTAAATTCTTTGTTTTCGGGCTGTTTCTTGAACAAAGCGGTGACGACCTTGCCACCTTCTTGCCCAGCAGCTTCCTGGGGAAGACGGACAACTTCCAGCGCCCGTGCCTTATGAGGGAGACGACGAATAAAACCACGTTCTTCCAATGCCGTAATCAGGCGGTGAATCCCGGATTTGGATTTCAAACCCAAAGCTTCCTTCATTTCATCAAAGGACGGGGAAACCCCTTTTTCCTTGAGCCGTTCGTCAATGAACAAAAGCAGGTCATGTTGTTTGCGTGTCAGCATAGCGATTTCCCTCATATGGAAATGTTATGCTTATGTTCTATAAAAGTTCTTTATTACTTGCAAGAGCTAATCTTACCCTAAATCAAAAGGCAATATAGCGACCTGCTCTCCGATTTCTGCAGCCGGGGCATGAGGTTCCCGTACCAAAAGGCAATTGGATTGCGCAAGGCTGGACAACATCGAACTATCTTGAATGCTCAAAGGTGTGACTTTCAATCCATCCGGTGTTTGCGAGAAGACCGCACGGATATAATCCTGTCGAGGGCCGTTTTCGCTTAAAATGCTCTCAACACGTGCTTTCAACTGGATATGGCTACAGTCCGATTGGTTTGTAAGCGCTTTCAAGGCAGGAACCAGATATAAAAATGCGCAAACCAGTGCTGAAACGGGATTGCCTGGCAGGCCGATAAAGGGCTTGCCTTGGAAACTCCCATAAATCAGTGGTTTTCCCGGCTTCATTGCTATCTTCCAGAAATCAACTTCCAGGCCTGCCTGTTTTAAAACGGGCTGCACCAAATCATGATCGCCAACAGAAGCGCCACCAACTGTGACGCAGAGGTCAACGTCCTGAAACCCCTTTGCGGCTTCCAATATGGCTTCTGCACTGTCTTCAGCTATGCCAAGATTGACCGGCGCCCCGCCATATTGTTCAATCAACGCAGACAACATTGGTGCATTTGAATTAACGATCTGATCCGGACCACATGGATCACCCGGTTTTACAAGCTCGGACCCGGTAAACAATAATCCGATTTTGGGGCGCTTATATGTCGTTACATGCCCATAGCCCGCTGTCGCAGCCAGGCCGATATGGCGTGAGGACAAATAAGTCCCTGCGTTTAAGCAGATATCACCCTGTTGGACATCCAGGCCTTTAGGGCGCACATGACGCGCTAATATGGCGGGTGTGTTTAGACGCACAATCTCATCAGAAAGACGGTCCGTATTTTCCTGCATCATAATTGAATCTGTGCCGGACGGCAGATGCGCCCCGGTAAAAATTCGAACAGCCTCACCAGTTTGGACAACACCATTAAAAGGCTTGCCGGCTGCGGATTCGCCAATAACCCTTAGCGATGTGGGTGGTGACATTGCGTCCTCAGCACGGATTGCATAGCCATCCATCGCAGATACATCGCTTGGCGGGTGTGTTCGTTTGGAAATAATATCTTTGGCTAAAACCCGACCAAGGGCTTCATCAAGAGGAATTGTTTCAGTCTCTACCGCCTTTAACGAGGTAAGGATGCGTTCCAAAGCTTCTTTAACGCTGATCATATCGTCTTATAATCCAGTTTTCTTATAGTCACCGGACTTACCACCGGTTTTCTCCAACAGAGTAATGCCGCCAATAACCATGGACTTATCGACGGCTTTCAGCATGTCATAAAGCGTGAGAAGCGCAACCGAAGTCGCTGTGAGGGCTTCCATTTCCACACCCGTCTGTCCGGCCAGTTTTGCTCGGGCTGTAACCTGGATACGAGACTGTTCGGCAATCATATCAAAGGAGACTTTCACACTCGTCAGCATGAGTGGATGGCAAAGAGGGATAAGCTCAGACGTTTTTTTTGCAGCCATAATGCCAGCTATTCGTGCCGCCGCAAGGACATCCCCTTTTGGGGTTTTATCATCCAGAACCAGAGCCAGAGTCTCAGGCGTCATGGTAATATGGCCAGAAGCCGTCGCCACACGCTCAGTCTGCGCCTTTTCCGTCACATCCACCATATGGGCATGACCGGATTGATCAATATGGCTCAGTTTTTGTGTCATGCGCTTTGCCCCAAAAGCTTTTGCGTTGCTGCGGTTACATCGTCCTGACGCATCAGACTTTCTCCGATTAGAAAGCTGGTGACACCGGATTTAGACAGATATTCAAGGTCATTGGTTGAGAAAATCCCGCTTTCACCAATGCAAATTCTATCTTCCGGTACAAATGCTGCCAATTGAGATGTTGTCTCAAGTGAGACTTCCATCGTCTTTAGATTCCTATTATTTATGCCAATTAATGGACTACGCAATTGCAAAGCATGTTCAAGTTCTTGTCTGTCGTGAACTTCAATAAGGACATCCATTCCAAGATCAACAGCCAGGTCCTCTAATTCCTTGGCCTGTGTGTCACTTAACACGGCCATGATCAATAATATGCAATCAGCACCTAAGGCGCGTGATTCAACAATCTGATAGGGATCAATCATGAAGTCTTTACGCAGAGCGGGAAGGGTTGTCACGTCCTTCGCTGCCTGCAGATAATCATCGTGACCTTGAAAATAAGGAATATCGGTTAAAACTGATAAACATGTCGCTCCACCGGCTTCATAAGCTTTGGCGAGGGCTGCCGGTTGAAAATCTGGTCGGATAAGGCCTTTTGACGGGCTGGCTTTTTTAACCTCGCAGATCAAGCCATAGCGCCTGTCCCACCTGGCTTGAGCTAGAGCATTTGCAAAACCACGTGGTGCCGCCGCCTGGGCTGCTTTGCTTTCTAATTCACTAAGCGCGTGTTTTTGCTTTTGCCGGGCAACATGGTCCCGTTTGTCGGCAATAATGGGGTCAAGCGCTGTCATGCGCTGTCCTTTCCATTGGTTGAATGAGGCTGTGTTGCCCAGTGTTCCAAGGTATTTAAAGCAGCGCCGCATGCGATGGCTTTGCGGGCCAAATCGATACCGCCTCTTAAATCAGGTGATTTACCACCGACATGAATTGCAGCACCGGCGTTTAACACCACCATGTCATGATAAGCGTTTTTCTCACCTGCCAAGACCCGCTTCAGGGCTTCCGCATTATAGTGGGCATCGCCACCACGCAAGTCGTCCATATCGGCAACCGCCAGGCCATAATCTGCTGCATTCACTGTGAAGCGGGAGACACCCCCATCTTTCCATTCTGCAACTTGACTTGGGCCGGTTGTACTTAATTCATCAAGGCCATCGGCCCCATGAACCACCCAGACATGATAGGCCCCCAATCGCCCGGCAACCTGAGCTAGAGGTTCAATCCATTTTTCATCAAACACACCAATGATTTGGCGCTTAGTGCCCGCCGGATTGGATAATGGCCCCAATATATTAAATATCGTGCGGGTGCTGAGAGCCTGTCGGATCGGCGCGACATGCGCCATCGCCTTGTGATAATTAACTGCGTAAAGGAAGCCGATGCCGATTTCCTCTATATCTTTTGCCACCTGATCCGGTGATGCATTCAGGTCTACGCCCAAGGCGGCAAGCACGTCAGCCGACCCGGATTTTGAGGATATGGCCTTATTTCCATGTTTTGCTACAGGCACACCGGCTGCGGCTGTTACAATGGCGGCTGCAGTTGAGATATTATATGTATGCTGGCCATCACCGCCAGTTCCTGCTGTATCTACGGCATTTTCAGGGGCTTCTATTATCGCTGCCTTCTGCCGCATTACCCGCGCAGCCCCTGTAATTTCGGAGACGGCTTCTCCTTTAACGCGCAACGCTGCCAAAAAAGCGGCCACTTGAAGCGGCTCAACCCCGCCACTCATGATATCGGAAAAAACAGCCTCAGCCTGAGCTTCGGTCAAATTCCGGCCTTCGAATATATGCTCCAACACGTCTTTCATGAAGCCACTCCAACTGGCAGCGCTTCAATACCTGCCGAGGACAGGAAATTTGCAATCAACTGATGACCATGAGCTGTTGCAATGCTTTCCGGATGAAACTGCACACCATGAAGTGGCCATTCTTTGTGTTGAAGGCCCATGATCAGACCGTCTTCAGTTTCGGCAGTGATTTCCAGGCAGTCTGGTAGCGTTGCACGATCAACCACCAGAGAGTGGTAACGCGTGGCGTCAAAAGGAGAGGGAAGGCCCTTGAAAACACTTTCACCGCCATGAATGATAGGGCTTGTTTTCCCATGCATGACATAAGGCGCCCTGACAACATTGCCGCCAAAAACCTGCCCCAGGGCCTGGTGCCCTAAGCACACACCCAGAATAGGAACTTTGCCATTTGACGCGGCAATCAAATCCATACATATGCCAGCTTCATTTGGCGTGCAGGGACCGGGAGACAAAATGATGGCGTCCGCTTGATAGCTGAGCGCCTGATCAACTGACCAATCATCATTTCGAATGACTTTTACCTCTTGCCCTAATTCACCCACATAATGAGCAAGATTATAGGTGAAGCTATCATAGTTATCGATCAGGAGAATCATGACCCATCTCTGCTTTAAAACGCGTTTGGCTTTTTGCCCGACTGGAAAGAGGTGCAAACTGCCTTCATGCATCGAATTCGTCAAGTTGAGATAGAAGATGTGGAGTTTCCCGTTAAACAAGAGTAGCAATAATCCAATTCTTCAAACAAAATGAATAAGTGATGGCGCGGACAAAAACGACACGGCTGAAAACGAAAAAACGGCACGGAAAGGGCCCAGGGAAGGCGGCCGGACGAAAGACTAAATCCGAAAGTAACAAGCTTCTCGTCCGAGGTATCGGCTTTGGCATTTTCTTCGGGCTGGTTTTAACTGCGTTGATATTTGCCCTGCCAGACCCTGTGTCTAATAAGGAACAGCCTCTTCAATTGAAGGCAGTAAAGGCACCCGAGGCAAGGACCATAGAACGACCAAATATCACCTTAAAAAGATCCAGCAGCTCTGTGAAAAAGGCTGTACCCCCTGCCCAAAGTCTGACCCACACCACGCCTAAGGCAAAAGTCAGAATTGCCGTTGTGATTGACGACGTCGGTCATGATTGGGAGAGCTTAACACAAGCAGCGCAGCTTCCAGATGCGGTCACCTTGGCGATTTTACCCTATGTCAATGACGTTCAGAAAAAAGCGGATTTTGCGCGAGCAAAGGGGCATGAAATTTTAGTCCATTTGCCGATGGCCCCCAAATCCACTGGAGCTGATCCGGGGCCGATGGCATTGCGGCCCGATATTAGAACACATGAACTTGCACGCCGGATTCAATGGAACCTCAGCCAATTTACCGGCTATATGGGCATCAATAACCACATGGGCAGCCTGTTCACAGAAAATCAGAGCGCGATGAGAGAGTTGTTCATTCGCTTACAGGAACGCGGTGCGGTCTTCATTGATTCGCGAACGACAGCTCATTCTGCCGGCGCATTGCTTGCACATGAAATGGCACTGCCCTATGCGGAGCGGGACGTTTTTCTCGATAATGCCATTGAAGCCAATGCCGTTGGCCAGCAATTATCAATCACAGAACAAAAGGCCCGGGAAAATGGGAATGCCATTGCCATAGGGCACCCCCATACTGTCACACTGGATACATTGGCGAGTTGGTCGCAGACTTTGGACAGCAAAGGCATTGAACTTGTCCCGGTCTCTCAAATCATTCAAGACCGTGGTACAGCTTTATGGCGCTCCCAGCTTCAGCAAAACAAATCAATAGCCGGTTTTGGCAGCCAATAATCAAGCCCTGCGGCTTAATGCATCCCGTGCCGCAGCGACTAAAGCGCCGGATTTTGCTTCACATTCCCGTTGTTCAGCATCGGGATCGCTATCTGCAACGATGCCGGCTCCAGCTTGAATATAAAGAATGTCATCCTTTAATACTGCGGTGCGTAAGGCAATGCAGCTATCCATTGACCCGTCAGCGCCAAAATAGCCAACAGCACCCGCATAGACGCCTCTTTTGTGTTTTTCCAGTTCTTCAATGATTTCCATCGCCCGGATTTTTGGTGCACCGGATACGGTTCCTGCGGGGAAGCCCGCGAACAGGGCAGAGATAGCATCTTCACCATCCGCCAGTTCACCAACAACATTGGAGACGATGTGCATGACATGAGAATAATATTCGACGGTATTCTTTTCCGTCACTGTCACACTGCCGGCTTTTGCAACACGGCCAACATCATTCCGGCCCAGGTCCAACAGCATGAGATGTTCTGCAAGTTCCTTGGGATCATTTAGCAGGTCTTCTGCAAGGTTTTTGTCTTCCAACGCGGTACGGCCACGTGGTCGTGTTCCCGCAATCGGCCGGATCGTGATTTGATCGTCTCTTAAGCGCACCAAGATTTCAGGGCTGGACCCAATTACGGAAAAACCGTTTAAGTTTAACAGAAACAGAAAAGGTGAGGGATTCAAGCGTCTTAAAGACCTGTATAAATCAACCGCAGGCAAATCAAAGGGCAATGAAAATCGCTGTGAAAGGACCACCTGGAAGATATCCCCTGAAAGAATATAATCCTGCGCCTTGCGCACCATAGCTTTATAATCATCAGGAGCGGTATTGCTATCTGGTGCCAAGGCCTGTAGAGCCTGTGACGACGGGGCACCGATTACCCCTTTACGCTGTGTGACTTGTTCCAGCTTCTCAATGGCAGATTGAAGAATTGCCGTTGCTTTTTCATATGCATCGACAGCTGAGAGATGGGCCTCACACCGTACTGGAGTTGTTAAAACCAGACTATCTCTCACGGAATCGAAAACAGCAATAAGCGTTGGCCGCATCAGCAATGTGTCAGGCAGTGCTAACGGATCTGCATTGCTGAAGTCCAAGGCCTCAACATTACCAATCATGCCATAGCCTATATAGCCGACAAGTGACGATACGGCCGGGGGCAGCTCCCCCATCTCATCGATCTGCGATTGAGCGACGATAGCGCGGAGTGCATCGATGGGGGCGTCGTCAATATCTGTAAAGACTTCTATGCCATGGGTATCCGAGCTGACCGACACTTGTGTGCCAACGCAGCGCCATAATAGATCAGGGTCAAGGCCAATGATTGAATATCGACCTTTAACAGCGCCACCTTCAACGGATTCTAGCAGGAAGCTATATTTCGCATCCTGGGCCAGCCTTAGATAAACGGAAACAGGCGTATCTAAATCAGCAACGAATTCCGCGCTGACCATCTGAGATTTACCTTGATTGTAAATCTCTGCAAAGCTTTCAAGACGCGTATCTTTCATGGCTTATATCTAGAATATACCGGCAGGGGAGACGAGTTGCTGTCGATAGGCATCAATTGCGCTTTGGTTGATGCGAATATCGTTATCTTCCTGCAGATGTTTCAGATACTGGCCCTGCACATCATTTTGAAGCAATTGTGTCAATTGAAGCTTGATGGCTTCAAATTCAAGCGTTTCACTTGAAACATCTGCTTCTTCAATATTGGACAAATGCGCGATGACAAAGCTGCTTCCACCAATAGTCTGCGCAACCTCTGTCTCACCTTCTTTCATGGAGAAGAAAAGCTGTGCGGCAGTGCTGCCTCTTTGCCCAGCCTGCTGGATTTGCAGACGTTCATAGCTGATATCCTGAATGACATCGAGCTCCTCAGCCGTAGCCAATGCCGCCAGTGAAGACGCACTGTCGACTTGCTCTGCAATCGCTTTTGCAGCAGCCTCTGCCCGAAGATCGGTTTCGACGCGGCGCCATTCGGCAAGGATCAGGTCTCTTGCTTCTTCAAAGGTCATGGGGCGTTCTGGATCAATATTGAGCATCTCAACTGCAAAATAGCCGTCATCACCCAGTGGAGCCGTTTCAAGCACATTCCCCAAATCCAAAATGAAGACGCTTTCAAGCATCTGTTGGACGCGGACGTTATTCTCTGGAATGCCACCCTCGGAAAGCCGGCCGTCTTGAGAAATGGAATTCACAGTTCTCACCTTCATGCCTAATGCATTTGCGGCTTCATCCAGATTTGCGCCTGTTGCGAATTGATCATCCAGCAATTGGCTTAGTTCAAACAACTGCCCAATGGCACGGTCTTGGGCCACCAGACTTCTCAGCTCTTCCCGAACGTCATCCAAAGTTCTGGTTGTGCCAGGAACGATCCCACGGGTTCGATAGACTGCCCAGCCGAAAGCGGTTTGAACCGGTTCTGCTACAGCAGGTTCATCTGAGGCAAAGGCAGCAATTGCTGCATCTTCGCTATATTGTTCGCTTAATTCCGCCTGGCTTAAAGACCCGATGTCCATGTCTTCCGCTGCGAACCCTGCGATATCAGCAGCAAGGGTTAGGAAATCTTCACCAGCCATTGCGCGATCAAAAATCGCACGGGCGTCTTCTTCAGTGGGCACAATGACTTGATCCAATGCGCGTTTTTCTGGCGTGATATAAAGGTCTGAGCGTGCTTCATATTCTGCAGCCAGCTCATCATCACCAACTTCAATACCTTCTGCGACTTCAGCAGCAGTTAGGGCAATATATTTGAAACTGCGATGTTCCGGCACCGTATAGCGGGAAGCACGCTCTTCAAAAAACGGTATAAGCACGTCGTCTTCTGGTGTTTCCGTCACAATGAAGTTGGAAATAGGCAAGGTTGCAACTGTGCCTGTCCGTTTTTCCTTAAGGAACTTCAATTGCGTACGGGCAATATAGTCTGGCGTAATGACCGCATTTGCGACCCCATTCATCAAATCAACACGCGCCTGGTCTGCACGCAGGTCATTAAAGAGCTTATTTTCATCCAGATTATTATTACGGAGAAAATCATTATAGCGTGCGCGGTCAAACTGCTCAGCGATCTGAAAACCTTCTTCATTCTGGATCAAACGGCTAACCTGTTTATTTGATGCCGTCAGGCCTAATTCAAGTGCCGTCTGTGCAATAACCTCATCACGAACAAGTTGAGATATAACAGCCTGATCTAAACCGACTAAAAAGGCCTGTTCTGACGTAAATCCGGGGTTCTGCTGCTGCTGTTCCCGAACCAGACTTTGGAAGCGATTGGCGAAGTCATTCATGCTGATATCTTTGCCATTCACCGTCGCCATAGATTGAGCGCCAGGGTTCCGGAAAATATCGCCAACGCCCCAAAGCGCGAATACGGCGATAAGCAACCCCATAAGAATAAGCACAAGAAATGAATTCAAAGAGCCACGTATTAGCTGAAGCATGATAGTCCTCAATCAAAGCCCGAAAAAAGCGGGCATAGTCCGTTTTTCAAGGCGGCACAATAGGGATGAAGACCAGCTGGGGCAAGCAGGAGGTGAAATTTTTATATGATTTCTACTCACCCGCCTATGCAAGGTGGATGCCCTTTGATAGAGAACAGGCCCTAATCGGTGAATATGGAGATGAATAATGAGTAGCCCAAAAGCTTTAGTCGCAGGAAATTGGAAGATGAACGGTCTCCATAGCTCCATTGAAGAATTGGAAGCGCTTATTGCCAAACTCACCGTTACACCCGCTCACGCAGATGTACTGATTTGCCCACCCTTCACACTTGTTTCCGCATTTGCCGGCAGTGCCGAGGACAGCCCAGTGCAAATTGGTGCGCAGGACTGTCATGCACATGTAAAAGGCGCTCATACCGGTGACATTTCTGCGGAAATGCTGAAAGACGCGGGGGCAAGTCATATCATCATAGGGCATAGTGAACGTCGGGCTGATCACGGCGAAACTAACGCGGATATTCATGCCAAGGCTGTCGCTGTTTATGATCAGGGGCTGCGCGCTATCATCTGCGTTGGAGAAACCGAAGAAGAGCGCGACGCTGGCAATACGCTTGCAGTGGTTGGGGAACAGATTGCCGGATCAGTCCCTGATCAAGCCAGTGCTGCAAATACGGTCATCGCATATGAACCAGTTTGGGCCATTGGAACGGGCCGTGTCCCATCAAATGAGGATGTAGAGCAGGTTCACAAAGCGATAAGGGATCAACTCGTTGAACGATTCGGCTCAGAAGGAGAGGGGATGGCAATTCTCTATGGTGGTTCCGTCAAAGCTGCAAATGCGAAAAGCCTTATGGCGATTGAAAATGTGAATGGAGCGCTGGTCGGCGGGGCAAGCCTGAAAGCTGATGATTTTGATGGTATAATTGACGCATATCGTTGAAAATCCCAACTTCAGATCAAGAATGTCTAGCCAAGAGGCCTAAGTTGCTCTAAAAGGCGCGGCAATTCTTGAAAAGGGAGTTTAAGCTCCCATTTGCATAAAGCGAATTGGTATCAGGTCATGCGTGAAATATTGCTGGTCATACATTTATTTGTCTCACTCGGTCTTGTGACCGTTATCTTACTGCAACGCTCTGAAGGCGGTGCTTTGGGTATCGGTGGCGGCGGTGGCGTCATGTCAGCGCGTGGTGCAGGCAATCTATTGACCAGATTGACCACATACCTGGCCATTGCTTTCATGGCCCTTGCCATTGCGCAAGCCATTTTGGTTGGGACCAGCCGCGGCACATCAAATCTGTTAGAAGATGTCGCCGTCGAGGAAGAAGCGGTTCCTGGAGTGGAAGAGCTGGATGATTTCGCACCATTGCCAGATACGATGGCGGATGAACCAAGCGACGTTCCGCAACCAAATTAAGCTTCACTCTAAAATATTCTTTTAAATTTCGAGGGAACACGCATTTTGGTGTTCCCTGTTGGTGTAGATTGTTTATAAGGGGGGTCCATGGCGCGGTTTATTTTCATCACCGGCGGCGTGGTTTCATCGCTAGGCAAAGGGTTGCTTTCGGCATCTCTGGGCGCATTACTCCAGGCACGCGGATATTCAGTACGGCTTAGAAAGCTGGATCCTTATTTGAATGTGGATCCAGGCACGATGAGTCCCTATCAACACGGCGAAGTCTACGTCACCGATGACGGGGCAGAGACGGATCTTGATCTTGGTCATTATGAACGTTTCACCGGTGTTGCGTCCCGGCAAAGCGATAATGTGACATCAGGGCGGATCTATTCAGATATCCTCACCAAAGAACGGCGTGGCGATTATCTGGGCGGCACAGTCCAGGTTATTCCCCATGTGACGGATGCGATTAAGGCATTTGCCATTGCGGATTCTGATGATGTTGACTTTGTTTTATGTGAAATTGGCGGAACCGTTGGTGATATTGAAAGCCTACCATTCATGGAAGCCATTCGCCAATTAGGCAATGACCTGGGCGATAAGCAGTCTATTTTCATTCACCTGACACTGGTGCCTTATCTTGCAGCAGCGGGCGAATTAAAGACAAAGCCAACTCAGCACAGTGTGAAAGAACTGCGCGGTATCGGCATTCAACCTCAGATTTTGGTGTGCCGTGCTGAGCAGGAAATCCCCGCGTCTGAACGAGCTAAAATTGCACTCTTTTGTAATGTACGCAAAGAGGCTGTTATTCAGGCCCTGGACGCAAGCTCCATCTACGCTGTCCCTGCCCAATATCATAATGAAGGTCTGGATGAGGAAGTCTTGCGTGCCTTTGGTATTGAAGGTGCACCCAGCCCTGATTTAAGTCGCTGGACAGAAATCATGGATCGACTTGAAAAGCCTGAGGGCGAAGTCACTATTGCGGTTGTTGGCAAATACACCGGGCTAAAAGACGCTTATAAATCTCTGTCGGAAGCTTTAACTCATGGCGGTATCGCCAACCGGGTCAAAGTCAATATCGATTGGATTGAATCAGAGATTTTTGAATCCGAAGACGCCGTTGCCCGGCTTGAACATGTTCACGGTATTTTGGTACCTGGCGGCTTTGGCTACCGCGGTGCAGAAGGTAAAATTGCTGCTGCTAAATTCGCCCGCGAGCATGATGTCCCATATTTCGGCATATGTCTTGGCATGCAAATGGCCGTCATTGAAGGCGCCCGCCATTTAGCGGGGATTGAAAATGCGAATTCTTCAGAATTTGGTTCATGTGATGATCCGCTTGTTGGCCTGATGACCGAATGGGAAAGTGTATCTGGTAAAGAGCGTAGAACCAAAGACGGTGACCTGGGCGGCACAATGCGTTTGGGGGCCTATGACGCGAAACTTAATGGGAATTCCCATGTCGCCGCAATTTATGGCAGCACGGAAATTTCTGAACGCCATCGCCACCGCTATGAAGTGAACATCACTTATCGTGAGAAGCTGGAAGCGGCTGGAATGCATTTCTCAGGCATGTCCCCGGATGGGGAACTTCCTGAAATCGTAGAATACCCAAATCACCCTTGGTTCATTGGTGTGCAATATCACCCGGAACTAAAATCCAAACCATTTGATCCGCATCCTCTGTTTGCGTCTTTTGTTGAAGCGGCGTTGAAACAATCTCGAATGGTTTGATTGAGATATAACAATTTGAAATGGGTGCCATGAAAGTGGCACCCTTTTTTTATGGGTCCTTGCAGGTCTTTAGCCAAGGGAGTATGAGAAGCAAAGCTTTTCATTCTAACAGGGAAGACCTTCCAACCATGACCGCAATTATCGATATCATTGGCCGTGAAATTCTGGACAGCCGGGGCAACCCCACTGTTGAAGTGGATGTGGAATTGGAAGATGGGTCTTTTGGCCGTGCCGCCGTCCCATCGGGCGCGTCAACGGGTGCATACGAGGCCGTTGAGCTGCGCGATGGCGATGACCGATATATGGGCAAGGGTGTTGAGCGTGCTGTTGAAGCCGTAAATGGCGAACTTCTTGACGCTTTAAGCGGTTTGGACGCCGAAGATCAAGTCGGCATAGATCAAGTCATGATCGACTTGGATGGAACAGAAAACAAGTCTCGCTTAGGTGCAAATTCTATTTTAGGCGTTAGTCTGGCCGTTGCAAAAGCCGCAGCATTTTCAACGGGCCTGCCGCTCTACCGCTATGTGGGTGGCACAAGTGCTTCCATCCTGCCTGTACCGATGATGAATATCATCAATGGTGGCGCCCATGCGGATAATCCCATTGATGTACAGGAATTCATGGTCATGCCCGTAGGCGCTGAAACCATGGGTGATGCAGTACGTTGGGGTGCAGAAATTTTCCATACGCTGAAAAAGATGCTGAATGAAGCCGGCCATTCCACAGCCGTTGGTGATGAAGGCGGGTTCGCGCCGAATTTAAACGGCACAACAGATGCTTTAGAATTCATCATGAAAGCCGTTGAGAAAGCCGGCTACACACCTGGCGACGATGTCATGCTTGCCTTGGATTGTGCAGCCACTGAATTCTACAAAGACGGTAAATATCATTTAAGCGGGGAAGGGAAGTCCTTAGGCTCAGACGAAATGGCTGCTTATCTTGCGTCTCTTGTCGACCGTTTCCCCATTTTCTCCATTGAAGATGGCATGGATGAAGATGACTGGGACGGCTGGGCCGCGCTGACTGAGGCTGTGGGTGATCGCTGCCAATTAGTGGGCGATGATCTCTTTGTCACCAACACGCAGCGTCTGGTTCAAGGCATCGACAAAGGCGTCGCCAATTCGATCCTTGTAAAGGTCAATCAGATTGGAACTTTGACAGAAACACTGGAAGCCGTAACGACCGCACATCGTGCAGGCTACACGTCTGTGATGTCTCACCGGTCCGGCGAAACGGAAGATGCAACGATTGCAGATCTGGCCGTTGCGACCAATTGCGGACAGATTAAAACGGGCAGCCTTGCACGTTCCGACCGGTTGGCGAAATACAATCAGTTGCTGCGTATTGAAGAGCAGTTGGGGGCCACCGCACATTATGCCGGGCGGTCCATTTTACGCTAATCAGCCCTAAATACACAAAAAACGAATCGTTCGAGTCGTTTATACTTGACCGGGCGAATCGGATATGATTCGATTCGCCCTATGAGACAAATGCGTAAACGCCCATTAAGCAGCCGATTGACCAAAGCTCTGGCTCCTGCCACAGCTTTGTCATTCATATTATATTTTGGCTTTCATCTGGTTGATGGGCGAAACGGTATTCTTGCATTGCAAGCCTATGAGGAACGCCTGCCAGAACTTGAAGCGCAGGCTGCTGATCTGAACGAGAAAAAACTCCGCCTGGAACAGCGTATTGCCCATTTGCATCCTGATCATGTTGATCCCGACCTTTTGGATGAAATGGTGCGCAAACAACTGGGCTATGCCCATGAAGATGAGAAAATCATCAAATTTGACGGCAATTGATCTCAAACAATCTCAAAGCCATACACTGGCATTACATCTGTTATAGCGTGGGCGCACTGGAACTGAGAGTGATTTCAGGCTATTGATTTCTGATGGTTTGGGGCGAGGCTTAATTCCCGAACATGCCACGACACCACTGACTTAAGGGGCGAAAAACTGATGGCAGGCTCAAAGCGTGCAACAAGTACGCAAAAAAAATCACAAGCGAGCGCGGCAAAAGCTGCCGCAGCACCGCGTTATTCTGCATCCAAAGAAGAACTGTTGGAATTTTACCGGCAAATGCTGCTGATCAGGCGTTTTGAAGAACGCGCGGGGCAAATGTACGGCATGGGCTTGATAGGTGGCTTTTGTCACCTGTACATCGGCCAAGAGGCCGTCGTCGTTGGACTGCAATCAGCGGCCAAAAAAGGCGACAGCGTTATTACCGGATATCGCGACCACGGACATATGCTGGCAGTTGATATTGACCCTAAAGCTGTCATGGCAGAGTTAACCGGCCGGGCAGGGGGCATTTCAAAAGGCAAAGGCGGGTCCATGCACATGTTCTCCGTCGAACATGGCTTTTATGGCGGGCATGGTATCGTTGGCGCTCAGGTTTCTTTGGGCACAGGTCTGGCTTTTGCCCATAAATATAAAGGCGATGGCAATGTTGCTTTTGCCTATTTTGGCGATGGTGCAGCCAATCAGGGCCAGGTCTATGAAAGTTTCAACATGGCAGCGCTTTGGAAGCTTCCGGTCGTTTATGTGGTTGAAAACAATCAATATGCCATGGGGACAAGCATTAACCGCTCAAGTGCTGAAACAGCGCTCCATAAACGCGGGGAAAGCTTTGGCATTCCAGGACGCCTTGTCAATGGCATGGACGTCTTGGAAGTTCGTGCAGCAGCAGAAGAAGCCATTGCCTGGTGCCGTGAAGGAAATGGGCCTATTCTCCTTGAGATGAAGACCTATCGCTACCGCGGTCACTCTATGTCTGACCCCGCCAAATACCGTTCCAAAGAAGAAGTTCAGGAAGTCCGCCAAAAGCAGGACCCAATTGAGCAACTGAAGCCGGAACTGGAAGCTCAAGGTATTGGTGAAGACCAGTTAAAAGCCTTGGATAAAGAGATTAAAGCACTTGTCGCTGAAGCCGCTGATTTCGCGCAACACAGCCCGGAACCAGATCCAAGTGAACTTTATACTGATGTTTTGGTGGAGGCATAATCCATGACAATCGAAATTACCATGCCCGCCATGTCCCCCACAATGGAAGAAGGCACACTTGCCCGATGGCTGGTCAAAGAAGGCGACAGTGTTTCAAGCGGCGATCTGATTGCTGAAATTGAAACCGATAAAGCTACAATGGAATTAGAAGCCATTGATGAAGGCACGGTTGCCAAGCTTTTGATTGATGAAGGTTCTGAAGGCGTCAAAGTGGGTACTTTGATTGCGTTAATCGCTGAAGATGGTGAAGACAGCGCTGCTGTTGAAATGTCGGCTCCTGAGCCGGCAGCGGAAGCTGAAGAGCCTGTTGAAGAAACGGCCCCAACAGTAGAAGCACCTGTTCAGAAAACCGTGGCATCCGATCCAGACCTGCCGGAAGGCACCAACATGGTTCGCCAAACAGTCCGTGAAGCTCTGCGCGACGCGATGGCCGAAGAAATGCGCGGCGATAAAGATGTTTTCGTCATGGGTGAGGAAGTTGCCGAATATCAAGGCGCTTATAAGGTGACCCAAGGTCTGCTGGATGAATTTGGCGCTGACCGGGTGATTGATACACCGATTACTGAACATGGTTTTGCAGGCCTGGGCGCTGGTGCTGCAATGGGTGGATTAAAGCCTGTCATTGAGTTCATGACTTTTAACTTCGCCATGCAAGCTATTGATCAAATTATCAATTCTGCCGCCAAGACGAATTATATGTCTGGTGGTCAGATGCGTTGCCCCATTGTTTTCCGTGGTCCAAATGGCGCTGCGTCGCGTGTCGGTGCGCAACATAGTCAAAACTATGCCCCATGGTATGCGCATGTACCGGGTTTGATCGTGGTCGCACCTTATGACGCTGCTGATGCAAAAGGCCTGTTGAAAGCTGCGATCCGCGATCCAAACCCAGTCGTGTTCCTGGAGAATGAACTTCTTTATGGCCAAAGCTTTGATGTGCCTGACGTTGACGACTATGTGCTGCCACTTGGCAAAGCGCGGGTCATGCGGGAAGGCAATGACGTGACATTGGTCAGCTATACCATTGGTGTTGGCGTGGCCTTGGAAGCGGCAGAAAAACTGGCAGCTGAAGGTATTGACGCGGAAGTCATTGATTTGCGCACAATTCGCCCCTTGGACAAAGAGACAATTTTGAAAAGCCTGGCCAAGACCAACCGCCTGGTCAGCGTTGAAGAGGGATGGCCTCAATTCTCAGTTTCTTCTGAAATCATGGCGATTTGCATGGAAGAAGGCTTTGACGACTTGGATGCACCTGTTCTCCGCGTGACCAATGTGGATGTGCCTTTGCCTTATGCGAATAATCTGGAAAAACTGGCTTTGGTGAAAGCGGATGACGTAGTCACCGCAGCAAAACAAGTCTGTTACAAAGACTGAATGGGGATTTAAGACGATGCCAATTGAAATTTTCATGCCTGCCTTATCCCCAACGATGGAAAAAGGCACTTTGGCCCGGTGGCTTGTAAAAGAAGGGGACGATGTCACGTCCGGCACAGTCATCGCCGAAATTGAAACCGACAAAGCGACAATGGAAGTTGAATCCATTGATGATGGTAAGATGGGCAAAATCCTCGTCTCAGAAGGCTCTGAAGATGTACCTGTTGGCGAACTGATTGCACTTCTTTTAGAAGAAGACGACGACGCTTCAGCATTGGACGGAGCAGGGCAAAGCAAAGCCGCACCAGCTCCTCAGGTTGAGGAAGCGCCAGCTGCGAAAGCAATCACATCTGAACCCGCACCAGTATCTACACCTGCACCGCAGGTCGCAAATGGAGAACGTGTTAAGGCCTCGCCGCTGGCACGGCGCATGGCTGAACAGGCAGGCCTTGATTTAAGTGCCGTTACAGGAACAGGTCCAAACGGGCGCATTGTCAAACGCGATATTCAAGCTGCTGTGTCCGGTGAACAACCTGCAACCTCCATTGCAACGCCGGCAGCCATACAACAGGCCCCAACGGACTACCCAGTTCCAACAGATATTCCTTATGAGGAAGTCAAGCTGCCTGGTATGCGTAAAGTCATTGCCAAACGCATGACAGAAGCCAAAACAACTGTTCCACATTTTTATCTGACCATCGATGTTGAGTTGGATAAATTACTTGCCATGCGTAAGGAGCTGAATGCGAAACTGGCGGATGAAGGCGTGAAGCTGAGCGTGAATGATTTCATCATCCGCGCCTGCGCTTTGGGCTTGAAAAAAGTTCCTGCCGCTAATGCGCAATTTGCAGGGGACAAAATGTATTTGATGCAGCGACAAGATATTTCCGTCGCTGTCGCGGTCCCAGGCGGTCTTGTCACACCCGTTGTTCGAGATGCCGGTGCCAAAGGCCTTTCGCAGATTTCAACTGAGATGAAAGAGCTTGCCGGCAAAGCGCGCGATGGAAAATTAATGCCCGAAGATTATCAGGGCGGGACATTTTCCATCTCTAACTTAGGCATGTATGGGATTAAAGAATTTGGGGCTGTTATCAACCCGCCTCAAGGTGCGATCTTGGCCGTTGGGGCAGGAGAACAGCGTCCCGTTGCTAAAGACGGTGCCTTAGCCATTGCAACAGTCATGCCCTGCACATTATCTGTGGACCACCGGGTCTTGGACGGAGCAATAGGTTCTGAATTCCTGGCAGCCTTTAAAGGCTATATCCAAGACCCAGTGACCATGTTGCTGTAGGTCGGCGCTATGAGCACGAAAGTTGACTTGAAAGAAAAACTCAGTCTTTTCACTGAGCATTATACGCCCAAAATCGTTGCAGATTTCAACGATTGCGAAGTCCGTATTGTCAAAATTAAAGGCCCCTTTGTCTGGCACAGCCATGAAGACACAGATGAGTTGTTCATGGTCATTGATGGTGAACTCGTCATGGAATTTCGGGATCGCGTGGAGCGGCTGAGCCCTGGTGAATTCATTGTCATTCCCAAAGGCGTAGAGCATCGCCCGAATAGCCCCGAAGAATGTTCAGTGATGTTTCTTGCCAGATCCGGGACAAGGAACACAGGTCAGCATGAAACAGAATTGACAGCAAAAAACCTGGAACGACTTTAGATCCGCCTGTTAGCGCAGCGAAGAGATGCACGCATGAGCCATAAAATTGATTTGAAAGAAAAATTGGGCTTATTCCAAGAACATTGGACGCCAAAAATAGTTGGTGATTTCAATGACTGTGAAGTGCGTGTAGCAAAGTTCAAAGGCCCATTTCTCTGGCACAGTCATGAGGAGACAGACGAGCTTTTCCTGGTCATAGACGGACATCTGGTCTTGGAATTTCGAGATTGTGTTGAACATTTAGACCCAGGTGAATTCATCGTCATTCCCAAAGGCGTCGAGCACCGCACGAACAGCCCTGAAGAGTGTTCGGTGATGATTTTGGCAAAGGCTGAAACGCGTAATACCGGTGCGCATGAAACTGAGTTAACTGCAAAGAATTTAGAGAGGCTTTAGCCTCAAAATATCTCTCAAGACCAAAGAGGATGATTATGAGCGACACGAATTTTGATGTGGTGATCGTTGGCGGTGGGCCAGGGGGCTATGTAGCTGCGATCCGTGCTGCTCAGTTAAAACTTAAAACTGCTGTCGTTGAGCGGGAACATTTAGGCGGAATTTGCCTGAATTGGGGCTGTATCCCAACCAAAGCTTTGCTGCGGTCCTCTGAAATCTATCATTATATGCAACATGCCAAGGACTATGGCCTGAAGGCAGAGGGCATTGGCTTTGACCTGGAAGCTGTTGTCAAACGCTCCCGCGGGGTCGCAGGGCAATTGAACGCGGGCGTTAAACATCTGTTGAAAAAGAATAAGGTCACTGTTTTTGACGGTCATGCAAAGCTGACAGCTAAAAATAAGCTAAGTGTCGAAAAAGACGGCAAGAAGATTGCCGATATTCAGGCGAAGAATATTATTCTGGCCACAGGCGCACGAGCGCGTGAACTGCCTCATTTAAAGGCAGATGGTGAAAATATCTGGACTTATAAACACGCCATGACGCCAAAAACCATGCCGAAGTCATTGCTTGTTATCGGTTCGGGGGCCATCGGCATTGAATTTGCAAGCTTTTACAACGATTTGGGCGCAGACACGACTGTTGTTGAAGTGATGGACCGGATTTTACCAGTAGAAGATGCGGAAATTTCCGCTTTCATGGAAAAAGCGCTTAAAAAACGCGGTTTAAAACTTCACACCAAAGCGTCTGTCACGGAATTGAAGCCAGGGGCAGCCGGTGTCACCGCCACCATCGACAAGGGCGGCAAGAAAGAAAGCCAGACATTTGACAAGGTCATTCTCGCCATCGGTATTACGGGAAATATTGAGAGCCTGGGTCTTGAAGGCGTTGGCGTCAAAACAGATCGCGGTCATATCGTCACGAATGAGTGGGGCCAAACCAATGTTGATGGCATCTGGGCGATCGGTGATGTCGCAGGAGCGCCTTGGCTTGCCCATAAAGCCAGTCATGAAGGTGTGATTGCTGTCGAGAAAATCGCGGGGCTTAAAAACCTCCATCCCATGGATAAAGACAATATTCCCGGCTGCACCTATTGCCAGCCTCAGGTCGCATCTGTTGGTCTGACGGAGGAAAAGGCGAAAGAGCAGGGCTATAAAGTCAAAGTCGGCCGCTTCCCCTTCATGGGCAATGGCAAAGCTATTGCTCTTGGCGAAGCCGAAGGCATGATTAAGACGGTATTTGATGAAAAAACCGGCGAGCTTCTAGGGGCTCATATGGCGGGGGCAGAAGTCACTGAATTAATCCAAGGCTATGTCGTTGCGCGGACTTTGGAAACCACAGAGGCTGAATTGATGCACACGGTCTTTCCGCACCCAACGCTTTCGGAAATGATGCATGAAAGCGTGCTGGATGCCTATGGGAAAGCCTTGCATATCTAAAGAACAGCTAATTTGCCGTCGGCAATACCGAAATGCGCGCCGTGGAGATGAAGTCTGCCTTCCTCTACGGCGTTTCTTACTATTGGGAACGTCATAAGATTTGAAAGTGACGCCCGAACCACAGCCTCTTCCATCGCACGCTGTATATCGTCGCCTTTATAATGCCGAAGCAAATCTGTCTTTGTCGCTGCGATAAGAGACATCCATCGCGTGATAAAGCTGTCTTTTGACGGGTTTTCCAAATCAGAGGCCAATGCGCTTTTGACACCTCCACATTGGGCGTGACCCAACACGACGATATGGTCAACCTTCAACCCACATACGGCAAATTCAATAGCAGCTGATGTCCCATGATGCGTGCCATCCAAACTATAAGGAGGGACAAGATTTGCGACATTTCGGACGATAAACAAATCCCCGGGGCCCGCATCAAAGATCGCAGCGGGGTCCACGCGACTGTCACAACAAGCGATAATCATCGTCTTTGGTGATTGCCCTTCATGGGCAAGCGTCTCATATTTCAAATGCTGATCTTTAAAATTCTGATTTAAGAAACGCTGATAACCATCCTGTAATTCTTTTGGAAAAACCATTTTCCATTCCTCGTCCGATTTCATCAGGGCCAATTTATACAAATGGCGTTCAACGCAATTGATTTAAATCACGCCGGCGTCATTTTAGGCATGCACTCGCGTTATAGTCCACATGAGGACGCTATTGCTTGTCAATCCATAGCCCAAAGGATAAATGAAAGAGCATGAGCACAGATCAAATCATCGCAACTAAAACCCGCCCCATGCGCAAACCGTCTTGGATCCGGGTAAAAGCACCTGTTTCCCGCGGATATCAGGAAACGCGGAAACTGATGCGTGGCCTGAAGCTGAATACCGTTTGTGAAGAAGCAGCCTGCCCCAATATAGGGGAATGCTGGACGCTAAAACATGCGACAGTCATGATATTAGGCGATACCTGCACAAGGGCCTGTGCGTTTTGCAATATTAAAACCGGCATGCCAAATCGGGTTGACCCGATGGAACCTCAAAATGTTGCTGAAGCAACAGCTGAGATGGGCCTTAATCATATTGTTATCACCTCAGTAGACAGAGATGATTTGCCTGATGGTGGCGCGAAACACTTTGTAAAAGTCATAGAGGCTTTACGCGAACACACTCCGCAGACCACTATTGAAATCCTGACACCGGACTTCAGAAACAAGCCTGAAGAAGTGCTGGATTGGATCGTGGATGCAAAGCCGGATGTGTTTAATCATAATCTTGAAACAGTTCCAAGCCTCTACCCCACTATTCGGCCGGGCGCCCGCTATTATCACAGTTTGAAGCTTCTCGATCGTGTCAAACAACGCGACCCGTCTATTTTTACCAAATCCGGCATGATGGTCGGTCTGGGTGAGGAAAAATGGCAGGTTCATCAGGTTATGGATGACATGCGTTCCGCCGGTATCGACTTTCTGACGATTGGCCAATATCTGCAACCCACACCAAGACATGCAGATGTCCAAGCCTTTATTACACCAGAAGAATTTTCCGCATATGAGAGTATTGCGCGAGCAAAAGGCTTTCTCATGGTCTCCGCCAGCCCTTTGACACGTTCCAGCTATCACGCCGGAGACGACTTCAGAAAACTTCGAACGGCGCGGGAAGAAAAACTGGCCAAAGTTGCAAGGCGTTAATAGAAATTCTCCTTCGGCATTAAAATATTTCTGGCTTTGTACGTACATCGCCCTTAGTCTATCGCCCAATAAATTGGGGGGAGATAATGTGGTGAACCGCTGCGGGGGCTGGGACATTACATAATAAAAACTGGGGTAAGAAAAGTGCCGCGTCATCGGGAACGCAAATGCCTGCCATATAGGGCGCAAGACATGTTCGACCTCGTTGCTGATGTTGAACGTTATCCGGAATTTTTGCCTTGGTGCCAGGGCGCACGGATTATTTCAAAAGCTGAACGGGAAATGATGGCTGATTTGATTATCGGCTTCCGCGTTTTTCGGGAACGCTTCACTTCCAGAGTTCACCTGGACCACCCCGGTCATATCAGAGTTTCTTATATTCGCGGGCCGTTAAAATATCTGCACAACGACTGGCGTTTTTCCCCTAAGCCGGAAGGGGGATGTATTGTCGACTTTCACGTCGACTTTGAATTTAAAAACCGTGTGTTTGAAAGCTTAGTTGGAAGCCTGTTCTCAGAAGCGACAAGACGCATGGTAAATGCTTTTGAAGAACGCGCTTCAGACCTTTACGAAATCGCCTAAGCTCTTTCCGCAGCGGCTTTTAACAGATCAAAAGCATATGCTACGCTTTGCTGACGTATTTCATGTCGCCCATTATTTGGGAATATCTTTGTAAATGTTTCGATGCCCGATACATGGGCCAGACCGAAGCAGACCAGTCCCACAGGCTTTTCTTTAGACCCGCCGCCTGGCCCGGCTATGCCTGTCACGGAAACAACAATATCAGCACCAATTGCTGCTTTTCCACCCTCTGCCATCTGAGCAGCAACATTTTCGCTAACAGCACCAAATTGCTCCAAAGCCTCCCTGCCGACTGCGACCAGGTTTGCCTTTGCATCATTTGAATAGGTAATGAAACCGCCAACGACAACGTCCGAGGAGCCGGGGATTTCTGTCAGGCTTGCGCCGATCAGCCCACCGGTACAGGATTCAACGCTTGCGAGGCTTAATCCCTTAGCTCGGCATAACGCCAATAGTTCCTCCGCCTGCTTATCAAAACGCATAAAAGATAACCCCCCAAGACACCAATGCCGCCATCAATCCGGCAACGACATCGTCTAACATAACGCCCCATGCATCATGGCGCCTATCCGCAAGGCTGATGGGCCAGGGTTTTAAGATATCAAAGAAGCGGAATAGCAGGAAGGCGGCAACATAACCCCAAATACTCGGTTGCACGAGAAACAACCAAGGCCATAATGCGATCCACTGCCCAACAACTTCATCAATAACAATTTCGGAGGCATCTTCCTTTTGAGCCTGCGCACTATAGATTGCCGTTGCCCACATGCCGATGAAAAAAACAACAGCAGTTACAATAACATAAAGGGTGATATTATTAAAATGAATGAGAAAATAGGCGAAGGGCAGAGCAGCCAATGATCCCCAGCTGCCAGGTGCCGGCTTTATCAGGCCAGAGCCGAACCATGTTGCCAGAATAAAGGCTGCCCGTTCTTTCATTGCGCTTCACATAGAGGGAGAGGGATTGTTTCGTCATTCCGGCCTAGAACCTGTTGAGCTATCACAGTCAGGGCAGTGACAATATCCTCGTCCTCAAGCGTCGCCAGCCCGCTGCTTAGAATATCTGCATTTGAACAGCTGTTCGGCTGTGAAAAATCACCAAAGGAGCTTGCAACCAATTCATCGACAATTCCATTTACCGCTGCCCGGGCAACCGGAGAATCTTTATCCAGCCCCGAATATATTTTCCCGATTAAGAAAGCAAAAGCTTCATCACTAAGGTCATCAAACCGTTTCGAAATGGCGTCTTTATTTGCGGAGAGGAAAGGCGTGCCTTGTGCGATCGGATATAATGTACATTTCTCAAGCATTTTCTCTGTTCCCCTATCCAGCATAAGGGTCACAATTGCCCGTGTATCAGGCCCCGTGAGGCATGTGAGGGAGCCTTGCGCAAAAGAAGAGGGGCCAAGGGTTAAAGCGCAAACTGCACTCAATGTCAGAGTTTTTAGCATTCTCATTGTTACGCACTCCTTATCCGGGCCTTATCCAGGTAGCCGAACTGTTGCTATGGCCTGAGCAGCCAGACCTTCACCACGTCCAGTAAAACCTAATTTCTCTGTCGTGGTTGCCTTTACCGAAACACGATCTTCTTGGATTTGCAATATCTCAGCAATGCGTTTCTGCATTGCAAGCCGATGAGGGCCGACTTTTGGGCGCTCACAGATCAATGTGACATCGCAATTTGCTATCAACCCGTTTTTCTCCCGCACCAGCTTGGCCGCATGGGCCAGAAAAGCATCCGATGCAGCACCTTTCCACTGCGGGTCGCTTGGCGGGAAATGCTGGCCAATATCGCCAGCACCAATGGCGCCCAATATGGCATCCGTTAAGGCATGAAGGCCCGCATCCGCATCGCTATGACCTGCAAGAGAGATATCCGTATCGATTTTCACACCGCATAACCACATATGATCGCCTGGAACGATACGATGAACGTCATAACCTTGACCCATACGGATATCATTGAACTGATTCATAAGAAATGCTTCCGCTCTTTTAAAATCTTCCGGCTCTGTCACTTTGAACATGGCTTCATCGCCTCGAACAAGGGCGACATCAAGGCCCTGTGCTTTTAGGACAGAGGCGTCATCGGTAAAAGCTGACTGATGGGCATCATATGCCATCTCATGGGCATTTTTGATTGTGGAAAACACAAAGGCCTGAGGTGTCTGCGCGCGCCAGAGCTGAGATCGGTCCACATCCTCCTCAACGAGGTTCCGGCCTCGTTTTAAACTATCGGGGACGGGAAGGGCTGCTATAGCCCCTTCATGCGTGCTCAATGCTGCAAACAGATCATCAATAACTCTGGCTTGAACAAAGGGGCGGGCGGCGTCATGAATGAATACATATTTCGGTGCCATCACTTCCAGTGCTTTAAGCCCATTGTAAACTGATGTCTGCCGCGTTGCACCACCTTGAATGGGCTGAAGTAATTTACGTTCTATGGCCGGGTCCAATTCCGATACTGTCTTCGCATAAAGGTCGTCATACCCTTCACCGATGACAAGCTGAATATGATCAATAGAGGCATGGCTCCCCAGATGTTGAAGACAATGGGATAAAACAGCTTTCCCCAGAACTGGACGATATTGTTTGGGAGTGCCTCCTCCGGCTCTCAACCCTTGTCCTGCTGCGACGACCAATGCGATTGCTGACATAGCTGCTTAAATTCCATTCCACATATCATGCTGTCGATTTTCGCGCACTTTAACCGCTTTAAAAGCCTTGCCAAGAGGCAATTCACATGGACCCGGCGTTGCTTATTTCTTGAAAACACTTTATATGCTGCACAAAATTTAAGCAGCTGAGCTGGGTGAAGTCAAAATGGGCATAGAAATCGGTCCTGTAAAACTGGATGACGCTGTCATACTTGCGCCAATGTCAGGTGTAACTGATCTGCCGTTCAGGCGCCTTGTCAAAAGCTTTGGCGCAAGCCTTGTTGTGTCCGAAATGATTGCATCAGAGGCCATGGTCCGCGCGACGAAACGCACGTTGAAGATGGCAACGAATTGCGCTGAAGAACAACCTATGTCTGTCCAGCTTGCGGGGTGTGAGGCCTCAGTCATGGCTGAAGCCGCCAAATTAAACGAGGACCGTGGGGCCGCCATCATAGATATAAATATGGGCTGCCCTGTTAAAAAGGTAGTTAACGGCCACGCAGGGTCATCCCTTATGCGGGATCTGGTTCATGCCGGACAATTAATCGCTGCAACGGTGAAAGCGGTTTCCGTACCAGTCACTGTAAAAATGCGCATGGGATGGGACAGGGATTGTTTAAATGCCCCTGAACTCGCAAGGATTGCAGAATCTGAGGGTGCTAAACTGGTTACCGTTCATGGGCGTACCAGAAATCAGATGTATCGCGGCACCGCTGACTGGGATTTCATTCGGAAGGTTAAAGACGTTGTATCCATTCCCGTGATCGCCAATGGAGACATCACTTGTTTCGACGATATCGATCAGGCTCTGGAGAAATCAGGCGCAGACGGTGTAATGATCGGTCGAGGGACATATGGTCGACCCTGGCTTATCGCGCAGGCCATAGAATATTTGCGCAGCGGCCAACGCCTGCCGGATCCAGGCTTGGAAGAGCAGCTCCATACAATCCTTCATCATTATGATGCCATGCTGGATCATTATGGCACTGAAGCAGGCGTGCGTATCGCACGGAAGCATCTCGGGTGGTATACGAAGGGGCTGCATAGTTCTGCTGAGTTTAGAAATGACTTAAACCGCCTTGAAAACCCCGACGAGGTCAAAGCGCGTCTGCGGTCATTTTATACACCGCTACTGGAACATGAGGCTGCCTAGGTGGAAAAGCGCGGGGACAGGGGGGATGGAGCTGCCGAAGCATTGATAAACGCCTTGAGCGATGCGCTGATCCTTATCAATGCCCAAGGACAGATAGAGCTTGCAAATAACGCCGCGGAGCATTTTTTTCTTCTATCCCAAAATAGCCTGCGAACGAAATTGCTTTCAGACATCATTGCGCCGAATAGTCCGATTTTGGCACTGGTCAAAGAGGCCATCAGATTAAAGGCCGGTTTCACCGAACATGACATCGACGTCTCTCTTCAAAATGGAGACACACAGAGAGTGGATGTGAAACTGGGCCTCGTGCAAGACGACCCGCTTAAGATTTTCATACAGTTTGAGACGAAATCCATTGCTGATAAAATCAACCGGCAACTCATTCATCGAAATGCTGCCCGAAGTGTGACAGGGGCTGCCGCGCTTCTTGCCCATGAAATTAAAAACCCCCTGGCTGGCATAAAGGGAGCTGCTCAGCTTTTGGACGACGGCTTAAATATGGAAGAACAGACACTTACAGAGCTGATCATTAGGGAAGTGGATCGTATTGATAGTCTCGTGAGCACAATGGAAGATTTTTCGGACCCTCGTCCGCTTCAAAAATCACCACAGAATATTCATGAAATCTTGGACCATGCCTTGAAAGTTGTTCATCAGGGGACCGATAAAAATATCGGGATCAAAACACTATATGACCCGTCTTTACCTGCGATTTCAGGCCACCGCGATAAACTCATCCAGGTTTTCATCAACCTGATTAAAAACGCCGTTGAAGTATTGCCTCATGACAATGGCGTGATCACCATATCGACCGCTTATTCTCATGGGATGCGCTTAAACATCCCAGGAAGCACACAATCCGTCACGCTCCCCATCGAAGTGACCATTTCAGACAATGGTCCTGGTGTTGCAGACGACATTCTCCCACAGATATTTGAGCCCTTTGTCACCACCAAAACAAATGGGAAAGGCTTAGGTCTCTCCCTCGTTGCGAAATTTATCGCCGAACATGGAGGCGTGATAGATTGCGAAACACAAAGGGGAAAGACGGCATTTCACATCCTTTTGCCCAAAGCCGAAGAGGCACAAGCCTATGACTAAGACGTATACAATTCTCGTTGCAGACGATGATGCGGCCATTCGCACAGTGGTGTCCCAGGCCTTATCCAGGGCTGGGTTCAATGTACGGACAACAAGCACAGCTTCCGGCTTGTGGCAATGGGTGAATGATGGGGAAGGTGATGTTGTCATAACGGATGTCATCATGCCTGATGGAAACGGGTTGGACCTGATTCCACGCATTCAAAAACACCGTCCAGGCTTACCCGTCGTTGTTATGAGTGCTCAAAACACCCTGGCAACCGCCGTGAAGGCAAATGAAGTTGGTGCATATGAATATCTTCCTAAACCTTTTAATATTAAAGACTTGCAGGATATTATTCAGACTGCATGTAAATCTCTTTCATCAGAGAAGACTAAAATTCAGTCCGGTACCGCTGATGACGAGCTTCCTCTCGTTGGCCGTTCGGCCGCCATGCAGGATGTGTATCGCACCATAGCGCGAATTGTGTCCACGGACCTTACCGTGATGATTACCGGCGAAAGCGGGACAGGCAAAGAACTGGTCGCACATGCATTACATGATTTAAGCCCCCGGAAAAATGGACCATTCATTGCTGTAAATATGGCCGCCATTCCACGTGAATTGATTGAAAGTGAATTATTCGGCCACGAACGAGGGGCCTTTACAGGTGCAACAAACCGCGCACCAGGGAAATTCGAACAGGCGCAAGGCGGGACGTTATTTCTTGATGAAATCGGGGACATGCCGATTGATGCGCAGACGCGTTTACTCCGGGTTCTGCAAGAGGGGGAATATACTCCGGTTGGTGCCCGGAACAGCATCAAAACCAACATAAGAATTGTCGCCGCAACAAATAAAGACGCGAAATCACTGGTCGAAGGCGGGCTGTTGCGTGAAGACCTGTTTTACCGATTAAACGTCATACCCATTCGCTTACCCTCATTAAGAGAACGATGGGAAGATATCCCTTTACTAGCCAATCACTTCCTCAAATTGGCGGCAAAATCAGGCTTGCCTGAGAAAACCATTCATTCCGACGCCCTGACAGCCCTTCAGGAACATCGCTGGCCAGGGAATGTGCGGGAGTTGGAAAACCTGATCCGACGGTTGGTGGCGCTTTATCCAGATGATGTCATCACGTCAAAGATCGTCACAATGGAACTCGGGCAATCGGAAAAAAGTGAAGCTATTCCATCAAAAGAAGAAGGGCTCGGGGAAAGTGTTGAATATCATATCAGTCGATATTTTGCCGCACACGGGCATCAATTGCCGCCCGATGGGCTCTATGACCGTGTTTTAAAAGAGGTTGAAAGACCGCTGATTATCGCTTGTTTAACCGCAACCCAAGGCAATCAGCTGAGAGCTGCCGAATTATTGGGATTAAACCGTAATACCTTACGTAAAAAGATCCGTTTACTGGATATCAATGTCGAACGCGCATCGAAAAATCTATGAATAGCCGATAGTTACAGTCAAAGCTTGCACAATGATGTAATTTTGCCACATTGTGATCCTATCAGCACCATGGGTGACTGAGGCAAGGGTTTAAAAGTTTTGACTGACACACAAAATTCAGGCGTTCCTGTTATCGATAAAGGCGCTGCTTACAGTGGGCGGCGTCCCACCCCCCGGTGGATGTTGTTTAAAAGATGGGCACGAAAGGTCGATTTAAGCGCCAAACTTGAGCTGCTTTTTGCCCTTATATCCGTTGTCACTGGTCTCGCCGCTTATACAATCTTGTCAAAACCCGCAGACCCATTGAACCAGGCAGTACAGCCAAGCGTTACACTCTTATTGACATTGACACTGCTTCCCATCCTGGGCCTTGGTGCCTTGATTGGGCGGAGACTGGCTATTCTCTGGGCTGAGCGGCGCAAAGGATCAGCAGGGTCCAGACTTCATGGGCGTGTTGTTCTTCTCTTCTCTGCCATTGCCATTGTTCCAACACTGCTTGTCGGCATTGCATCATCCTTGCTGTTTGAATTTGGTTTGCAGGTTTGGTTTTCCGATCGTGTACGTACGGTTTTGGACAATGCGGCAACTGTAGCTGAGGCCTATGTAGCAGAACATCGTGAGGTCATCCGCCAAGACCTTGAACGTATGGCAAAAGACTTAAATTCCCAACCAATTTTAGAGCAGAACAGAGACCTTCTACAACGCTATGTCATCCGCCAGGCGTTAACGAGAGACCTATCGGAAGCAATTGTTTTTGATAGTTCCATGCGGGTGATGGCACGCCATGAGCTAGGCGTATCTGTTGGAACGAAAGGCCTTGCGTCCAGAGATTTTCAACGCGCCGTCAACGGGGAAATCGTTATTCTATCTGATGGCGAAAGCCGAACAGATCGCGTTGATGCACTTGTCAAACTTGAAAGTTATTTCGACGCTTATCTCTATGTGAGCCGTCTTGTCGACCCCAGGGTCATAAGCCATTATAACGCCACTCAAACAGCCTTGTCTGAATATAAACAACTGGAGGCTGAGCGATCTAACGCCCAAATCCGATATAATATTGTCCTTATGCTTGTGGCGCTTGCCATTCTTCTGGCCGCTATCCTTGTCGCCCTTTGGTTTGCCACGCGGATGATCTCACCCATCAGCAACTTGGCTCAGGCCGCTGAACGGATCAGGGCAGGGGATTTGTCCGCCCGGGTACCTGTCAGGGGGGCAATGGATGAATTGGGAACGCTTTCCCGTGCCTTCAACCGTATGACGACCCAACTTCAGGTTCAAACCGGTGCCCTGGTCAGTGCGAATGAGGAACTCGCACTTCGTCAGAGATTCACCGCGACCGTTTTAGAGGGTGTATCTGCGGGTGTCCTCGGTTTAAATGCGCAAGGGAGGATAAATCTTGCGAACAGATCTGCATTAGACCTCCTGAACCTGCAAAACGATGAACTTATAGATCAGGATATTCTTGAACCGCTGACTGAATTCGGACCGCTTTTGGAAGAAATAAGGAAAAGCGGCAGCGGCTATGCACAAGGCCGGGTGAATTTGATGCGAGATGGGCAAATTCAAAGCCTTGCTGTTCAGATGTCCGCCGAATTTGAGAAAAATGAAATTGTCGGTTATGTGGTCACCTTTGATGACATCACTGAACAGCTCGCTGATCAGCGACGCGCTGCCTGGGCAGATGTGGCGCGCCGCATTGCCCATGAAATCAAAAACCCCCTGACGCCTATTCAGCTTTCAGCCGAACGCCTGCGCAGAAAATATGGCAAGGAAGTTCAGACAGACCCTCAAATTTTCTCTCAATGTACTGATACAATCATACGTCAGGTCGGGGACTTAAGGCGTATTGTTGATGAATTTTCGTCTTTTGCAAGAATGCCCGCACCCATTTTGCACCAGGAAGACCTTCTTGATACGTTGAGGCAGGCTATTTTCCTTCAGGAAGTCGCAAACCCAGAGATTGAGTTCACGCTCCAATGCGAAGTGGATGAGATGAGGCTGGCCATTGATAGAAGACTTATGTCTCAAGCCCTGACCAATGTGGTGAAAAATGCCACAGAATCCATCATCCAGAGGATACAGGATCAGCGCGAAAAGGATCAACGCCCTGAAAAAGGGAGAATTTCCGCAAGCTTATATGAAGAAGGAGATTTTGCGGAGATTATCATTCGTGACAACGGCCGCGGGCTGCCGGGAGATATTAAGGACAGACTGTTCGAGCCTTATGTCACAACCAGAACTAAGGGAACAGGCCTTGGACTGGCAATCGTGAAAAAAATCATCGAAGACCATAATGGACAGCTTGTGCTTAGAGACTGTCCTGATGGTGGCGCAGAAGCCATCATTAAACTGGATATAAAGACGCTGAATATTCGCCTGGAGGAAGCCGGTGATGACGATGACGTTCAGCTAAGGCGAAAACTGTCTTGAATAAGTGAGAATGTAAGAAATGGCGCTTGAAATTCTAATCGTTGACGATGAAGAAGACATCCGTGAACTGATCAGCGGGATCTTATCCGATGAAGGCTATCAGACACGTGTTGCGCATGACAGTGACAGTGCCCTGGCAGCTTTGGCAGAACGCCGCCCGTCGCTTGTTATTCTTGACATATGGCTTCATGGCAGCCGTATGGATGGGCTCGAAATATTAGACGCTATCAAGAAACAAGACCCTCAGCTTCCGGTCATCATCATTTCCGGTCATGGCAATGTTGAAACCGCGGTGGCGGCCATTAAAAGAGGGGCCTATGACTTCATTGAAAAGCCCTTCCAGGCGGATCAGCTCCTTGTTCTGGTGCAACGTGCCACAGAAGTTGAGCGATTAAAGCGTGAAAATGCTGAATTAAAGAAGCGCGTCGGCCTGGATTTGGAGCTGACGGGGCGTTCAACATCCATCCATAATCTGAAAAACCACCTTCAGAAAGTCGCAAAGACCAACAGTCGTGTGATGATCACCGGCCCATCGGGTTCGGGGAAAGAAGTTGCTGCCCGCTTGCTTCATGACTGGTCTCTGCGCGCAGAAGGGCCTTTTGTTGTTGTCAATGCAGCCAATATGGCGCCAGAACGGATGGAAAAAGAGCTTTTTGGTGTTGAAGAACAGGAAAAGGTTATCTCAAGTGGTCTTCTCGAACGTGCTCATGGTGGAACGTTGTTTTTAGACGAAGTCGCTGAAATGCCGACGACCACACAGGCAAAAATCCTACGCGTGTTGACAGAACAGACTTTTGAACGCGTCGGCGGTACAAATAAAGTCAAAGTTGATGTGAGGGTGGTCAGCTCTTCCGCACAGGATTTACGGGACGCCATTGACGCAGGTCGGTTCAGAGAAGATCTCTACCATCGGTTAAATGTGGTCCCGGTGGAAATGCCTGCACTCCATCAACGCCGAGAAGACATTCCTGAGCTTGTTGATTATTTCCTGGCGAAGCTAAAAGATCGCCACGGACGCGCTCAGAATCTCGCCATCGGTGAAGACACACTGGCGGCCCTGCAGACCTATGACTGGCCGGGCAACGTTCGTCAGCTGCGCAATGTATTGGAGCGCGTCGTCATACTGGCTCCCAATGGCTGCAACGTCGTCAGTGTCGAGCATTTACCCATTGAGCTTCGGGAGGAGCCCGCCCGAAACATAAGTGCAGACCACAACCTCACAATTGTCACATCTCCGTTGCGGGAAGCACGGGAAGCTTTTGAACGCGAATATTTACGTATTCAAATCCGCCGCTTTAGCGGTAATATATCGCGCACTGCGACATTTGTGGGTATGGAGCGCTCTGCACTCCACCGGAAATTAAAATCTTTAGGCCTGTCCACAAATATACGCGGCAAAGGAAATGAATAGGATCTTGGCTTGATAGAGCCAAAGAAACAGGTGGGTTTATGCGGGTAATCGTCTGCGGGGCAGGGCGTGTTGGATATAATATTGCGAAAAGATTGTCGCAACAGCGCAACGATGTAACGGTCATTGATCGCTCCGTCAAACTCGTCCGCTCCATTTCAGAAAGCCTTGATGTCCAGGCCCTGGTTGGCTTCGCATCTGACCCTGATATCTTAGATCAGGCGGGCGCCGATGATGCAGATATGCTGATCGCAGTTACTCAGTCTGACGAAGTGAATATGATTGCCTGTCAGGTTGCCCATTCTCTCTTTGATGTTCCGACAAAAATCGCGCGTATTCGCAACCAGAGTTATTTGCGAAAAGCCTGGTCTGATTTATTCAGTCGGGACAATCTACCCATCGACGTCATTATTTCTCCTGAGGTTGAAGTCGCCCATGCGATCCATCGGCAGCTGCAGTTTCCTGGTGCCGTTGACATCATCCCCTTTGGCGATGGCCTTGTTCATGTGGTCGGCGTTCGGCTTGAGGAAAACTGCCCGGTGGTGGATACGCCTTTGAGGCAATTAGAAGAATTGTTTCCGGATCTCAATATCACGGTGATGGGCATTCGCCGCGATAACCGATCCATCGTACCATCCGCCGATGACATGATGCTGATTGGGGACCGTGTATATTTTGTCGTTGAAAGCGACCGAATTGAACGTGCGTTGGCCGTTTTCGGCCATGAAGAAAAGGGTGTGAACCGCGTTGTTATTGCAGGTGGTGGAAATATAGGTCGGTTTCTAGCTGAAGACCTTGGGCGTCATAACCCTGGTGTCAAAGTGACGGTAATTGAGCAGGATCAGGCAAGGGCTGAAAAACTGGCTGAGCAATTACCAGATGTCATTGTCTTGAACGGCAACGCATTGGACACAGATCTTCTTCAAGAAGCGAATATTCCAGATACGGATTCCTTCATTGCGATTTCGAATGATGATGAGGTCAATATCCTCTCTTCTCTCCTGGCGAAAAAACACGGTGCCAAACGCGCCATCACATTACTTAATAATTCGACCTATTCAGCTTTGATTGCACCCTTGGGTATTGATGTCATCATTGATCCGCGGGAAACGACAGTTTCGACGATATTGGGAGAAATTCGCAGGGGCCGTATCAGAGGCGTCTACAGCCTTCAGGAAGGGCGGGCCGAAGTGTTGGAAGCGGAAGCTCTTGAAACCTCGCCTCTGGTCGGAAAAAGCATTTCAAAAGCTAAATTGCCTGATGCCATTCGATTTGGCGTCATTATCAGGGATGGCAAAGTCATTATGGCACGTTCAGGTACAGTCATTCAGCCTAAAGACAAGGTCATTGTCTATGCGCTTGCGGATGCTGTTGCAGAAGTTGAGCAATTATTTGCTGTCCGACTGGATTTCTTTTAACCTCTCAAGGGTTTCAGCAAAGAGAACGGATGTCTCATGGCCATCAGAGCAGCGGCCTATATCCTGGGTTGGTTTTTTACAATTCTGACAGTCGGGCATATTTTTCCCATGCTGATTGCATTATGGGGCAGGGAGTATGAAGCGCTTATCGGCCTGAGCGAAAGCGCACTCATTCTCGCTTTTATTTCCGGTGCTGTTTTACTCAGCTTCCGCTCAATAAAAATTGTTCACAATCGGAAAACCACATTAAGCTTTTTATTAAGCTTGTTCATCATCGGTCCTATCGGTGCAGGTCTGCCATTTCTGACAACAGGTGTTACAAACTCCTTTTGGGTGGCCTATTTCGAAGGTGTATCAGGGTTGACAACAACCGGCGTCTCAGCCTTGGTTTCGCAAGACCAAATACCAACCGCACTTTTGATATGGCGCATATTCATCGAGTGGCTAGGTGGTTTGAGTATCCTCCTCATTGCAGCTTTACTCATTCCCTTATTTGGTGTTGGCGGGGCTTCCTATGTGATGGTCAATCTGCCTCATGGCGAAGGTGAAACACTGACGGACCGCCTTAGATCGGCATTTCAAAGACTGGGGCAAACATATGCCTCCATCACCGCTGCTTTTGCAATTGGCCTGTGGATCCTAGGCCTTCCGTTTCTTGACGGTTTAACACTCGCCATGTCGGCCATTGCAACAGGTGGCTACACGCTCCATGCCGCAGGCTTGGATGTGTTCAACAACGGGCTGGCCGAAGGTCTTATTGCAGCAGCGATGATTACAGGCGCTCTAAATTTCACCTTGGTGAGGGGGGCCGCCCGTGGCCGCGCGCACTCATTATTCCAGGACCAAGAGATAAAGACGTTCACAAAAGTTCTTGTGATCGCCACTGTCTTCATGCTGGTTCTTTCAGCCCCTAAGGCGTTTGACGGCAGCAACCAGATTGGTCCTTATATTTGGAACCAGGTTTTTCTTGCGATCTCCACATTAACGACATCTGGCCTGACAAGCGCCCATACAATGCCTGTAAGTCTAAGTATTATCATTCTTTTATTTGCATTATGCATCATTGGCGGGAGTGTGGTTTCAACAACAGGCGGTATAAAAACCCTCCGACTGCATCTGCTCTCACGTTATGCAACGAAAGAGTTGGCAAGGCTCGCGCACCCTCATGGTGTTTTATCAGTGAAATATCGTTCCAGCAGAATCACAAGTGAGGAAATGTTAAGCACCTGGTCCTTGTTCATTGGGCTGATTGTTTTCGCGACCTTTGGCGCCTTGATGTTTGCAGCCTTTAAAATACCATTTATTTCAGCGGTCGGAACTGCGGTTGCAATGCTAAGCAGTACAGGCCCGTTGGTCGGACTGGTTGACAGTAATTTTATGAGCTTTCATCAGGCAGAAACTGGGGTTTTGCTGAGCGCCGTTTTGTTGATGATCATCGGTAAGTTAGAGGTCCTTCTCTTCCTGGTTCCTTTCTTCAGACTATTGAACAATAAAAGGTGAAGAAGAAATCAGCACTCTTTGTCATCCTATCTATTGCAATGACATGGGGGCACTGCCATATTGCAACAGGCGCTGATGAGAGGGGGACTGCTTAAACGCCTATCCTTCCCATTTTGATAAATTCAATAATCATCAAGCCATTAAAAGAAAGCATACTGACAATAAAACGGAACGGTCATGTCAGACAAATCTCATAATCTTCAGGATGTATTCCTGAACACCGTTCGCAAGAACAAAACGCCGGTAACAATTTTTCTTGTCAATGGTGTTAAATTACAGGGTGTCATTACTTGGTTTGACAACTTCTGTGTTTTACTGCGCCGCGATGGACATTCGCAACTTGTTTACAAACATGCGATTTCCACGGTCATGCCTGGCGGGCCCGTGCAGTTGTTCGAAGGCGACAATGGGTCGGAGGATGCAGACAGCTAAGTGCCTGACACGTCTGAGTTTCCTGGAACAGTAAACCAGGGCAGGGGGGGCAAGCCGGGTCATATCACTTATGATCATGTTCGGCGAAAAGCTGTTGTCATACATCCTGAGCCCAAGGCTCTAAAAAAGCAAAGCGGCCGCATTTTGCGGGACGCTGAAGCTTGCCTGGAAGAAGCATGTGGCCTTGCAGTTGCGATCGACCTGGAAATTGTCGATGCCCAATTGCTTTCACTCAATAATTGGCGCCCGGCAACAATTATTGGCCAAGGCAAGATTGATGAGCTGAAGACACTTTTCGAAGAAACAAAAGCAGAAGTACTGATTGTCAATGCGCATGTCACACCCGTCCAACAACGGAATCTGGAACGTGCAATTGGAACAAAGGTCATTGACCGAACGGGGCTGATCCTGGAGATTTTTGGGGAACGTGCGCGTACCAAAGAGGGTGTACTCCAGGTTGAACTTGCCCATCTCAGCTATCAACAAAGCCGTTTGGTCCGAACCTGGACCCACTTGGAACGCCAACGAGGTGGTTTTGGTTTCATGGGCGGCCCTGGTGAAACGCAGATTGAAACTGATCGGCGGCTCATTCGCGACCGCATTTCCCGCCTGAAAAAGCAGTTGGCAGAAGTTAAACGCACGCGTTCATTACACAGAAAAGAACGAAAAAAAGTTCCATATCCCGTCGTTGCTTTAGTCGGATATACCAACGCTGGGAAATCTACTTTATTCAACCATTTAACACGGTCAGAGGTGCAAGCGGAAGATATGCTGTTTGCAACTTTAGACCCGACACTACGGATGGTGAAAACACCAGCTGGGCGCCAGGTGATTTTATCAGATACCGTCGGTTTCATCTCAGACCTTCCGACACAATTGATCGCTGCATTTCACGCAACCCTCGAGGAAGTTACCGAAGCTGATCTCTTGCTTCATATTCATGACGCGCACCATCCAGATAAAGATGCACAGGCTCAAGATGTTCTCAATGTGATAGAAGGATTAGGGGTCAACACGCATCAAAGAGATGCGCTTGATTTCAAACCCTTGATCAATGTGTATAATAAATGTGACCTCTTAAACGACGAAGAACGGGCATTTTACAGCCTTAAATGCGCTCAAAACCCGAAGGAAAACACCAGTATTTCCGCTGTAACGGGCGAGGGGTGTGCTGCACTTCTGGGACTTATAGACCAAATTTTGGATCAGAAAGAAAATGTTTTTGAAGTCCGGTTCCCGCTTCATGATGGGGCAACTTTTGCATGGATCCACGAAGCTGGCACAGTAATTTCCTCGTCAATCGCGGATGACAGCCATCATATTATCACTGTCCGGCTTGGATCCCGCCATATCGGCCAATTAAAAAGCAAAAAAGAGGTAAAGGTGGAAATGCTTTCATAATCCCTGAGATTTTGCTTTGCGCCAATTTTCCTCAAGTTGATCCAAAGATAGGTCTTCTATTTCCCTTTGTTCTGCCCTGATATTGCCTTCCATAGCTTCAAAACGATTACGAAACTTCATATTTGCAGCTTGAAGTGCTTGAGTTGGATTAATCCCCAGCTTGCGCCCAAGATTTACACAAGAAAAGAGAAGGTCTCCAAACTCTTCTTTCATCTGTTCTGGATGATCGGCGACCACTGCCTCTTGAAGCTCTCTCATTTCCTCATCAACCTTATCATAAACTGGGTCAATATCTGGCCAGTCAAAGCCTACACGGGCCGCGCGCGTTTGAAGCTTATAAGCGGCATCAAGCGCGGGCAGGGGCTTCGGTATTTCACCAAGTACTGATTTACCCTCATTTCGTGCTTTTTCTTTCCGCTCCCTGGCTTTGAGGTCTTCCCAATTTTCTGTTTGTTCACTTGCGCTTTCAATTTTCTCCTGACCAAAGACATGGGGGTGGCGGCGGATCATTTTTCCGTGAATAGCATCCACGACATCCTCAAAATTAAACAGGGATTCTTCCTCTGCCATTTGCGCGTGAAACACCACTTGCAGCAGTAAATCACCTAGCTCATCTTTCAAATCTGCCCAGTCTTTCCGATCAATAGCGTCAGCAACTTCATAAGCTTCTTCAATGGTATAGGGGGCAATTGTATGGAAATCCTGCTCAATATCCCAGGGGCAACCAGTCTTTGGGTCGCGCAGACGCGCCATGACATTTAGTAGTTTATCCATATTGCGACCGGCCACAAAATGCCTCCCTGTCATAATTTTGCCGTTAACCTTATGGACAGTATATGGCGTAACATTCCAATTGCGTCACGCATTTAAAGCTGTTACAAAAACAATATATAAAGACTGATATATGCGGGTTGCTTGGTAATGCGGATCAGGTTTGGCCTGATGGGACCAAAGGGACGACCGAAATGAAGATGGTTTTAAGTTTAACTGGTGTCTTTGCACTCACGATAAGCGCTTGGGCTTTGGAATCTGGCATCAAGAATTCTGACAATCCAGATAATAACGCTTCGGTGCTGCTACGAATTTCTGACACCACACAGAATTGCAAACTTCATGATCATAATTCTATCACAGTCGATAAACGCCTCAGCGGCGTACCAGAGAAAAACGCATCAGCAAACAAAACCGGTCGTCAGCCATTGCCTGCGGAACGACTTGGGCTGATGCTAAAGCTCTCCAGCCTTTAATTCTTTTCAAATGAACCGCTAAACACCGGGTAGCATGTAACGCTGCCTGGTTTTTTATATATGATCCAAATCCGCAAATCGCTCGCAAGAGCTACGCGACTTGTTCTCTCTGAATAACAAAAACTGGTCAAATACAACGACCTGCAAACATGCGGGTCATATGTTTCAGTAGCAACCCAACGAATATCACGCCTTAAGCTGAAGTGAGGCAACAACGAGACATCCTTTGAGGGCGCTGATTAGGTTAGATTAATATTTAACATAATATACATTATCCGTTGTTCAATATTTTTAGATTTACCCCCAGACACTGAAATCATGCGCGTCCCTCTTCAAAATAAGGCTCATAGTCAGGCCTTCTATTATTCGTGGTCGTTACACCTCAACGACTAAGCCATCAAAACCCGGCTCGACGCCATTTGGCACTCGCGCGCGAAGTTGGTCATAGTCCATGTCCCAGTTCATATGTGTAAGGACTGCTCTGTCCGGCTTATATTTATCAATCCAAGACAACGTCTGATCAAGATGCGGATGTGTTGGGTGCGGGTCATATCGCAACGCATCGACGATCCAAAGGTCCAAGCCTTGCAGATACTCTTCGGATTCCTTAGGGATTTCGTTCAAATCTGTGGAATAAGCCACAGAATTAAAACGATAACCAAATGAAGTGATATCCCCGTGAATTTGCGTAAATGCGGTTATTTTGATATCGCCAATGATAAGTGTCTGACCGGACTCTATAACATTGCTTTCCGCAATGGGTGCGTAGCCGCCCTTCCCTTCGAAAACATAGCCAAAACGTTTCCGTAAGGTCGAAATTGTTCGTACATCTCCATAAACCGGAATCTTTGAACGCATACAATGGTAGACGCCACGCAGGTCATCAATGCCGTGGCTGTGATCTGCATGATCATGCGTATAGAAAACACCGTCCAGGCGATCCACATGTGCATCAAGGAGTTGCTCTCTAAGATCAGGAGATGTGTCTACGAGCAAACAGGTGCCTTTATCATCCTCAACCAATATAGAAACGCGGCGCCGTTTATTTTTTGGGTTATTTGGATCACAGGCCCCCCAGACGTTTCCAATTCTTGGAACGCCGTGAGAGGTCCCGCACCCTAAGATCGTGATCTTCATTGGCGAAGGTCCCAATACTCAGACTGCTGGGACAGAATTTTTTCAATATCTTGCGAAAGCAGAAGCCCGTCATCGACCAAATTTTGAGCTTCTTCACGGCTTTGTCGCATGAATTCGCTCTTTGATGCGGGTATTAAATCATCCGGCAGAGCGACAATATGCCCCTCAAAGTCTCTTAAAGCCTCCGGGCTGGCGCGCCCTTCCCGCTTTGACCAGGGTATGAATGAAAAGACCGGCACTTGAAGCTGAGGAAGACGAACGCCTGCCACCTCATTGCCTAAATCATCTACCTGAGGTACCAAAGGCTCAATTTCACCTAATATGGTCGGCGGCTGGGTTGACCGATCTGACCAATAAGCTGTATGCGGTTTTGGGATGCTTACCGCTTGTCGTATCCAATCTGGATAAGCAACTGCATGTCTCTTTACAAGGCTGCCATCCGATTGTCTCGGATAGCGACTTTCCGGCGGCTCCACGTCGTTTCCAACCCAATTTACAAGCCTGATCGACAAAGCCCGTAAAACCGGCAGGAAGTTCAAAGAGTTCGCACCTTCTCTTCCCTCCAACACTCCCCCTTGGCGGCCGACATAATGCTGCCCACCAGCTATATGATATATTCGTTCATTTGGAAGCAGCGGTGAATCACGCCCATCTCTCCAGTCACTATGAATAAGGGCAGCTGCCCTGCCCCAATATTCATATCCAGTGTTCGTCACCATCATTTTAGGGTGGCTCTCTGGTGCAACACTGCCCATCAAAGCGGTCTCCCGCTCTCCATTTTGATCGGGCAAAGCAAATGTGGAAAATGGAAACACATCTGTCGGGTAGAAAAATGCCGAATATGGGTGGGCATCCCTTGAGGGCTGAGCAAAACGATGATTGAAACTGCCCCTTCCAGCCCCGGCTGTATGAATGAATACACCATCAAAAACAGTGCGTTCTGCTTCATCGATGTTAAAACCCTGGTGCAGAAAATGCCTTAAAAAGCGCCCTGTCTGCGACACGCCAAAGCCAATGACTTTCTCAACATGAAAGGGAGTTTCACGGTCATATTTGGCAAAACTGGCCATATCCCGAACGGCTGCCAGGCCAAGGCCAACTAGCCTTGGATGACTGCTTTTATATACAAGCTCATAAATATAGCCTGCGTCAAATGCTCCTGTAATCATGCGGCCATCGGCGCTAAAACTCCATTGATCTCGTGCCACTATCTCACGCACTGCATCACGGCCGCTTCTGCGGGTCAATCGATGTTCAGCACTGCTAAAATCCACAGCTCTATAAATCGTGGGAAGGGTCCTGTGGCCAAGGGATAATTCTGTTTGCGCGTCATCCAATACCCAATCAGAACGAACAAGCCCTTCTATTGGCGCCCCGTCCTTTTGGCGTGCGACAGGCGGCCTGAACCATAAACGTCCCTCCCCCTTTGGAACATCAAACTGCCAACCCACCCAGATCAGCGTGAGGCCCTGGCGGAAAAACAGGCCATCGCCATAGGGATTATCTGCACCTCCTGCGCCTTGGAAATACCGCAGGCTTGCCATTCGACCTCTGTTCGAGACCTCCAGCCAGGCAATGCCACGTCTTTTTTGAGGGTCAGCTGGCTGTAAAATAACGAAATTTGCACGAGCTTCCACCTGACCATGGCTGTTTTGCACGCCATATTCCAGATCTGCAATCTGCGCATTTTGCGGATTTTGAGGGTCGAAAGAAAACCGAACCACGCCTTCCAAGCGTTCATAGGGGCCATAAGATCCTGTCGGTACCTCAAGCGAAATTTCCGATCTTTTCTCAATCACCAGATCTATGACACGAGACTGCGCGCCATTGATTAAAGACGCGAATAGAAAGAAGGAAAGGCAGGCGATACGTATCATAAGGCCGAAGCCTTCTGAAAAAGGCGGAAAAAATTATCTGTCGTCTTGCGCGCCAGATGATCCAGGCTTTCTCCCCTTAAATCCGCCAAAAATGCGGCCGTATGTGCCACAAATGCGGGCTCGCACGTTTTCCCTCTCTTAGGGACGGGGGCCAGATAAGGTGCGTCTGTCTCAATAAGCAATTGATCCAAGGGGATTAATTTTGCCGTATCTTGCAAATCCTTCGCACTTTTGAAGGTTACAATGCCTGAAATTGAGATATAAAATCCAATCGAAAGGGCAAATTCTGCAAAAGCCTGACTGGCCGTAAAACAATGAATCACACCTGGAAAACTGCCTTTTTCCATCTCCGATTTCAGAATAGAGATGGTATCTTCTTCTGCATCACGGGTGTGAACAATCAACGGCAGGCCTGTCTGCCTTGATGCTTGAATATGCGTTATAAAATTCCGCTTTTGAGCTTCTCGTGGCGCATATTCATAATAATAATCAAGCCCGGTTTCGCCAATTGCGATTGTCTTTGGGTGTTCGGCCCGATTTAACAGGTCTTGAAGCTCCACATCAGGTTCTGCCTCTGCCTCATGGGGATGAACACCGACACTTGCCCAGATATGATCATGTGCTTCAGCTATTTTGCGTACGTCTTCATATTCTTTAAGCCGCGCATTAATCGCAAGCATCGTATCGACACCTGCCTCTTTAGCACGCGTTAAAACGCCGTCCAGGTCTTCCTGAAGGTTGCCGTAATTGAGATGGCAATGGCTATCGACGAACATCACCCCTCATCCTTTGGCATTTCCAGTCGTGCCAATACGGGTGCAGGCTTTTCGATCACACTGCCCGCGACATACCAACCATCATCTCCCACGACATTGAACAAACGGTCAGCTTCTTGATTGGGAATACCTAGCTGATCCAGAACCTTATCCGCTGCGTTAAAGCAAAATGGTCGTAATCCGATTGCAAGATTTCGGATGGCTTTAACAAGCACAGCCAGAACCGCATTCATTCTTTCAGGGTCAGTTTTTCGAAGCGCCCAAGGAGCCTGCTCATCAACATATTTATTTGCTGCGTTAACAACAGACATCCAGCTTTCAAGGCATTTCGAAATCTGCTGACGTTCCATCACGTCATGATAGGCTTCAACATAGCTGCGTGACACATCAAGAAGTGCTGTATCAGCATCTGTTAAGTCTTTAGAATCTGAAGGAAGTTTTGCTTCCAAATTCTTAAATATAAACGCTAAAACCCGCTGTGAGAGATTACCAAACCCATTGACCAACTCGGCATTGACGCGGGTCACAATAGCTTCATGGCTATAGCTTCCATCCTGACCAAAGGGCACCTCCCGAAGGAAGAAATAGCGTACCTGGTCCAAGCCATAGGCATCCACCAGGTCAAATGGGTCAATGACATTCCCAACAGATTTGGACATTTTCTCGCCGCGGTTAAACAGGAAGCCATGCGCAAATACTCTGCTCGGCAAAGGGAGGTTTGCTGACATGAGGAATGCCGGCCAATACACCGCATGGAACCGGACGATATCCTTGCCAATCACATGTAGATTAGCAGGCCAGTATTTCTGATAAAGGACCGCATCTTCATCAGGATAACCCAAGGCGGTAATATAATTCGTCAAGGCGTCAACCCAAACATACATCACATGTTTTTCATCACCAGGAACAGGCACGCCCCAGTCAATGGAGGTTCGAGAGATTGACAAATCTCTCAACCCTGTTTTCACAAAGCCCAAAACTTCATTACGGCGGCTTTCAGGCCCTATAAATTCCGGGTGGTTTTCGTAAAAATCCAACAGAGGTTTTTCATATTTCGATAAACGAAAGAAATAGGTTTCTTCCTCAGTCCATTCAACGGGTGTGCCTTGCGGGGAACATTTCTCCCCCCCCTCACCTTCAATCAGCTCACTTTCATCATAATAAGCTTCATCACGAACGGAATACCATCCGCTGTATTTGGAAAGATAGATATCACCGGCATCCTGCATACGGCGCCAGATGTCCTGACATGCGGTATAATGCCGGTCTTCTGTTGTCCGAATGAAATCATCATTGGAACAGCCCAAAACATCCACCATCTCACGAAAGCGCTTTGAATTCCGGTCTGCAACCTCCCGCGCGGTTTTTCCTTCCGCCCTGGCTGTTTGTTCCATTTTCAAGCCATGTTCGTCTGTTCCTGTCAGGAAATAAACGTCTTTGCCATCCATTCGATGGAAACGGGCAATCGCATCGGTGGCAATCGCTTCATAAGCATGGCCGATATGAGGAACCCCATTGGGATAAGAAATCGCAGTCGTAATATAAAATTTGTCTGTCATTGGTCCGCGCAATCGCATTTTATTCAACTCCTTGCGCTTGTTCCACAGCTCAGGGATCGTTGCAAGGACTGACTTCAGGCTTAAGACTTCATCAATTGAGCCAGCCGACTGAATAAGCTTAGAATAACATAGCGCGGCTCAAGGTTCAGCCCCTGCGCACGGCTCAATTCATTCAATACATCTTGATGGAAAGAAAGAAGGGCTTCGGTTGGCAGCGAAAGCTCCCTTTGACCTCGTGCATCCGATTTAACAGCACGTTCAAGCAGCTGTATCAGTATCTGAGAGAAGATGGCAAAGCCGTCGTCTTTGCGGCGTTTAGAGACCATATCACCCAGCTTATGAACATCATTCATGTCTATATGGGGCGCATTGCTGAATATCGCATTCACAGTTTTCAATATCTCTGCGCCACCCGCTCCGGCCAGCTCCAATGCAAGACCCGGGCTGCCTTGCGCCAAGAGGCTTAATTCCCGTGCATCTTCGGCATCCAGCTCAGGCATATGCTGGCTTAAAACCATATCAACCTGAGCATCACTTAAAGCATTTAGACGTAATTGGCGGCAGCGGGACCGTATTGTGGGAAGCAAGCGCCCCGGCGCATGGGAAATGAGAAAGAAGACAACCTTTTTTGGCGGTTCTTCCAATATTTTCAGTAAAGCGTTGGCCGCATTACGATTTAAGTCATCAACCGCATCAATCAATATGATGCGCCATCCGCCTTGAGCAGCCGTCGTACTAAGAAATTCATGAAGTTTGCGCACCTCAGCGACAGAAATATCGGATTTTAACTTGCCCGTTTTCGCATCGACCGCACGTGCCACCATTCGGAAGTCAGGATGGGCGCCTGTTTCTAAAAGGCGGATGGATGGATGCATCTTATCAATAAGACCATCCTCACTATTGCTGAGGAGTATTGCCGTCAGGCGCTTTGCCAGGCTCGCCTTTCCTATTCCCTTTGGTCCGGTCAATAGCCATGCATGATGCAGACGTTCCGATGTCAATGCATCTAAAAACAGCGCTTGTGCTTCATCATGGCCGATCAAGGCCTCAAACTCATTTGAGGCAGATGCAATCATGAAACTTTGCCCAAGAGCCTGGCATCAACGCTTGCGAAGATATTCGCGCTGACGTCTTCAATCTCTTCGGCGGCATTGACAATCGCATAGCGGTTTTTATCATCCTTCGCCAAATTCAAAAAAGCCTGTCGGACCTTCTTATGAAACTCAACGCCCATGCGTTCAAACCGATAGGACGCATCCGCATCACGCAGATCAGCACGGCCCAGTCCGGCATTCGCGTCCATATCAAGCAAGATTGTCAAATCCGGCCAGAAATTCCCCAGACTCAAACGGTGGAGCCGCCGCACAGTTTCGCCCCCCAATCCACGGACCACGCCTTGATAGACAATGCTCGAATCCGCATATCGGTCGCATAATACCCATTCGCCCCGCGCCATAGCAGGCTTCACCACGCGAACAACATGATCCCTGCGCGCAGCATAGATCAACAAAAGTTCAGCCATTGGGTCCCAACGGTCGGTGCTTCCCTCCAGCACAAGATTTCGAATAAGCTCGCCACCTTCTGTGCCCCCAGGCTCTCTTGTTATAAGGACCGGGATATCTTTTGTTTTTAAATAATCAGCCAGAGCTTTGATCTGTGTTGATTTTCCAACACCTTCCCCACCCTCAAAGCTGATAAAACGCCCGCGTGTCGTCACCTTCAATCCAGTACTTGGTTAAATTATTATAGTTCTAAATTATTCGCCGGCGGCCTGCGGGGAGGATGCACCCCAGATGAGATATTCCATCGCTGCCTTTATTTTGGCCATGCCACCAATTTTCCCCACATCTTTTGCCGCAACAAGAGGAATAGTGATATCCTCGCGCCCTGCGGCTGAAAGTGTCAATGTGGCCAGCTCTTCGCCTTCGCGAATAGGTGCTGCAATGGGACCATCATAAGAGACCACAGCTTTCAAATTCGCACGCGCACGCCTGCTTAAAGAAAGTGTGATATCCTTTTGAATTATAAGCGGTACTTTGCCTTCAGTTCCCAGCCAGACGGCCGCTTCCTCGACGACTTCATTCGCTTCAAACAAAGCGTAATTATCGAAGGTCCGAAAGCCCCATTCCAATAGTTTTGCAGATTCATTTGCCCGGGCTCTTTTACTGCCCAGTCCGTTTAAGACGACAACAAGGCGGCGGCCGTCCCTTTGCGCTGACCCAACAAAACCATATCCAGCAGCCGATGTATGGCCTGTTTTCAAGCCATCGGCTCCTCTGACCGGTGCACGGGGTTCAGTCGTATCGCCTCTGATAATCGGGTTTCTGTTTGATTGCCGTATTGGTCGGCCATCCAATGACATCCCATAAGTGAAACTCTTTTCACCATAGATTTTATACAGCTCAGGGAAATCCTGAATTGTACGCTGCGCCAATATCGCCAAATCTTTTGCTGTGACATATTGTTCAGGGTCAGGCCAACCGGATGCATTTGTGAAATTTGACCCTTTCAAGCCTATTTCCTGGGCCTTGTCATTCATCCAAATGGCAAATCCGTCTTCAGTGCCGGCTAAATGCTCCGCCAATACTGTGCAGGCATCATTGCCGGAGGAAATAATAATGCCTCGAAGTAAATCGCCGATTGTGACCTCTTCACCAACACCCAGAAACATCAATGACGCTTCAGACCCTGCCCAGCGGCGCCACGCATCCCTTGAAACGACAGCTTTGTCATCCAGGCTGAGTTTACCCTTGGAAATCTCGTCAAAGGCAATATAGACCGTCATCATTTTCGACATCGAAGATGGCGGCATCGCTTCCTCAGACGCGCGTTCGAATAATGTCGCACCTGAGCTTAAATCCAGCAAAATGGCTTGCTTTGCAGGCGTGTCTATTGATTGCGCCTGAGCGCAAACCGAAAGGCCCAAGAGAAGAGTTGAAAATATAGTCGCTTTACGAAACACAGTCATTTTTGCCTCATGGCCTATCAAGAATTCTTATGGGAAATAATGCGCGCATTGGGAAACCCTCTGCTTTGAACCCGCGCGAGAATACGTCCCGCGTCTTCAGCCTGCGAAAATGGCCCGATCCGCACACGATATGTTGTTTGCCCTTGAACCATGGCAGCTTCAAGACTTATCCGACCTAAATCTGCCAGACGCCCCTGAAGGGCATGGGCATTATTATAATTTAAAAAGGAACCCACCTGAACGAAAACAGGCATTACATCTGAAATCGGCTGGGTCGGCCTTGCTGCATATGTTGGTTCTTCCCGGCTGATGACCAAGGGATTTCCATAGCGATCCGTGCGCCTTACCCGGACCCTGGCCGTACCTTTATTTTGAAAGCCAAGCAATTGTGCCCCTCTTTTCGACACATCTATGATACGCCCTTTGGCAAATGGCCCACGGTCGTTGACTTTTAAGATAATTTTTCGACCATTCTCAAGATTGGATACTTCAACATAGCTTGGTAAAGGCAATGTTGTATGGGCTGCCGTTAATGCATATTGGTCATATCTCTCCCCAGAAGCGGTTGGCTTTCCGTGAAAATTCGGGCCATACCAGGACGCAACACCAATATGATCATAAGCCACATCATCTTTGGGATAATACCAGACACCGGCAATACGATAAGGTTTGCCAATCTTGACCTTCCCACTTGAAGGCGGTGGCAATGGCGCAGCATCACCCGCCACGCGGGGTGGAGGCGCGGACCCGCAGGCACTTAATGTCATGACTGTAAGAAGACATGCACTGGCCAGCTTTTTATTCATTAAGATCCCTTTCTCAAGGCGTCCGCAAGGCTTCCAACAGCAATCGCATAATAATTAGAACAGTTATAAGCTAAAATAGCCTTATAATTATCATATGCGATATAAGCCTGACTCCCTGCCCCATCGGGCTGCACAAGGGACGCTGGGATCGTACGTGTTGGCAAATCTGCACCATTCAAACGGCGCACTCCCATTCGCTGCCATTCAGGCAGCTCTCTCAATGAACTATGTTGCCGCATGGCTCGTTTGCAGCCTCTTGGTTTGTCACCTTCAAGACTATTCAGATCATTCTCCAACTCATCAGGTAACAGAACCGGGCGACCCCAAGTTTTATCGGACTGCCACCCGTTTTTAGACAGATAATAAGCAATAGATGCAAAAACATCAGCGCGGCTTGTCCAAATATCTCTTTTGCCGTCGCCATCGAAATCCTGTGCGAAGTTCAAAAAACTGGATGGCATGAATTGGCTTTGGCCCATTGCACCGGCCCAACTGCCCTGCATGGCTTGAAAATCAATATGGCCTTCATCGATGATCTTTAAAGCGGTAATCAGTTCCCGGCGAAAATATGTGGCCCGGCGCGGATCATAAGCCAAGGTGGCAAGCGCCTGGATCACACTGAAGCCGCCTGTATACCGACCATAGCTGGTCTCCAGCCCCCAAATCGCAGCAATGAATTCAGGAGCAACGCCATAGCGGGCACTGACATCGCTGAGAACGTCTTTATGCTCCGACATCATTTTCAAGCCATGTTCAATAATTGATGGCTTCACCCGGCGTGCCAGATAGCTTTCAAGGGTGACTTTGACTTCTGGCTGATTGCGATCCAGTTCCACAACGCGTTTAATCGGCTCAAGCCCCGTCAGCGCCTCTTCAACAACCGTCGGGGACACACCTGCTTCCAACGCGTCTTTCTTTACGCCTTCAAGCCAGGTCTCAAACGGTTCTTGCTCAGCCTCTTGTGCAAAAGAGGAAAAAATTTGGCATAGCAACAGGATGGTTGTCAAAACAATGATGCGCACGTCGAGGCAATTCCCTTTGTTAAAGGCCGCAAAAGAAGATGTGCCACATCATCTTGACCAAGAAAAGGCTTCTGCGGTGCTTTTCTGCATAAAATCCTTGTGCGGCAGTTCATTTTACCTTAATCGAACACCCGCATAGCGGATGGGTGGCCGAGTGGTTGAAGGCACCGGTCTTGAAAACCGGCAAACGGGCGACCGTTTCGTGGGTTCGAATCCCACCCCATCCGCCACTTTCTCCATCACTTGGAACGAACCCACGATTTCTTTGGATTTGCGCTTTGCGCAGCGGTTCGAATCTCACCCCATCAGCCACGTGCCCTGCTTCTCACAGTTTCGTAATTTGCACTCACATCAATGGGCTGTTTATCTTTCATATACATTCAAGTGAAAGGCAGAACATGACATCCCCCATCAGCAAAGGCGTACATCATTTCGGATTAAGCGTATTAAATCTGTCAGAGACACAATCATTTTTCGAGACCGTCCTTGGATTTCATCAAGTCGGTGGCGTCGAAGACTATCCTGCCGCATTTATGAGCGATGGCCATATCATGATTACGTTGTGGCAGGTCTCCAATCCAGATACAGCCACCCCCTTTGACCGCAAAAACAATGTCGGTCTTCACCACTTTGCGTTACATGCAGAGAGCAGCGCAGATTTAGATGCCTTATATGACCGATTGAAGTCCGCCGAAGGTGTCACAATTGAATTTGCACCAGAGGTTTTAGGGAATGGCCCAGCGAAACACATGATGTGCACAATTCCCGGCGGAATTCGCATGGAGGTTATCACGCTTAACAGCGGGTCCTAAGTTAATACAAACATGGCACACGACGAGGGTGAATAATCAGTCGTTACACCCCCCAACCATTTAATCTGGCATTGAGATAAATAAACTGATCAAAGCCACCGAACCTAAAAACTGATACGCACCCTCTAATGACATGGATCCAGCCGTCGTCTGCCACATTTGAAAAAGCGCACCCCCGATCACCGTGAAAAACCCGAACCAGATGATAAGTAAAATTGCCGCACCCAGATACAATGTCTTTTTTGCACCGTTGAACTGATCACTATGACGGGCCTGATACAGATCATAAGCGCCTTTTAATGATATAACACCGCCCAAGGCCTCGCCTGAGATAATGAGAACCACAGTCATCCAGATCAGTGCAGGCAAGGTAATCGCAGGCATAAGAGAGTTTGGATAGATATTATGCCCATCCATAGAAAGCGCATAAGCCACCGCATTATAGGCAGCATCCAGATTAAAGATATTTTCGACAGCATAGAAAAGACCCAAAAGTCCGACGAAGACCGCCAGCACAATTTTGGCTAAACGAAGTGTCATAGCAACCCCCTAATTTTGCTGATTGACCCGTTTAAGAGAGCGCATAGCAAAGCTTCTGTCAAATTTCACGCAACGGAACAAGGCAACGCCGCAGAGCCACACGCACATCACAATGCTGAAGACGAGCATCCAAGTTCACAAAATTGTTCAATTGAACATTGCCCCTTCTGCTTTGTCTCAATAGTCACTGGTCCACTGCCAGAATTCTTAAACGTCCATGCCTTTGCACCGGTTCAGGCCGCCTTGCCGGGCGCATCAATAATCGAGCTGGAGCAGCCTCCGTTTTTTGCACTGGTTCTAGGCCCCCGCCCTCCACCTGGATCACTTATCTAACCGAAATATAAGCCCCTATCCCGTGTAATGCTCGCCGTTACGCATCAATTTTCGTTTGGATTAGAAATGAAAACCTATTCTAAAGCTCGCCACATGGTGGCCGCGGCCCTTTTGGCATCCGCAATTTCCCCAGTATCAGCAGATTCCATCGATAATATAGTTGTCAGCGCAACCTGCGGGGACCGCGGGGACCTTCCCTTACCCATCAGCACAACTGTTCTAAGTGAAGATGATATCGCCCTTATTCCAGCAACATCCATTGATGATCTGTTGCGCGGCGTAACCGGCGTTCAACTGCCTCTCAGCAGCTCCGGTTACAACTTCCCGGCAAACCCTTCTGTCTCTATTCGGGACCTCGGCTTGGGTGATAATGGCACGAGAACACTCGTTCTTGTGGACGGCACGCCAGCAAATGGAGGTTTCTTTGGGACTGTCTATTGGAACCGGGTCCCTGTGACCGAGGTAGAACGGATTGAAGTCATTCGCGGCGGCTCATCCGGCACCTTTGGCGGTCTGGCGCAATCCGGTCTCATCAACATCGTCACAAAGAAACCCGGCGACACCCCACGCTTAAACCTGGAAGCTCGCGGTGGCCAGTTTGGCTATTGGGGCGTGGATGTCAGCGGTTCAGCTGCAGTCACAGATCAGATCGCCGTTTCAGCCTATGGCGTATATGAAGATTCAGACGGTTTTAGAGAACTCGTTGCCGAACAGCGTGGCCCTATTGACCAAAAAACCAGCTATGAAAATGCCCGCTTTGGCGGAAGCACATATTTCACACCATCCGAGGGCCTGACGCTATTTGTTCGTGGGAATTTCTACGATCAGAACCAAGGCGGTTTAACACCACAGGCAAGAAGCTTCACCCGCGTATGGGATATTACCACCGGGGCTGACTGGAAGGTCAATGACGCCGGTCAAGTTGAAGTTCGCGCATTCTATCAAGACGAGCGCTTTCAAACCTTCAACGCTTCCGGTATTTTCGGCCGGACCGCAGATGAACTGCGATTTACAAGCGTTTCAGAAAGTGAAGATATCGGCGGTTCAATCAGCTATCAGCACGACTTTGGCGGGTTCTTACGCCAAATCGTTGTTGGTGTTGATGGCCGTTTTGTTGATGGCGAAAACGACGCCCAAACATTTGAAGCCTTTAGTGGTGGCGCGCTATTCCTCGATGAGACAAATTTCGGCAAGCAAAGAGATATCGGCCTGTTTGCGGAAGCCAGCTTTGTGCCTGTCAACAATTTAGAAATCCTCATCAACATCCGCGAAGATTTCTACAAAAATCACGACGGTTCTGAAATCGAAAATGGCGTGTCATCAACGCTTCCCAATAACAGCTTTGAGTTCTTCTCTTTTCGGACAGCCGTTCGCTATCAACTGCACGAAGCAATCGCCCTGCGCGGTGCCGCATATCGCTCTTTTAGGGCGCCTACTCTTTCTGAATTATACAGAAGCTTTGGCAGTTCCTTCTTCCAAGGCCTGTCCAACCCTGAACTGGAAGAGGAAAAAACACTTGGTGGTGAGATCGGTATCGAGCTTTCCGGCCCCTTCGGGACCTACCTCGAAGCCAATGTGTTCCAAAGCCGCGTGAAGAATTTTGTCGGCACCACCTTCTTTGGGTTCCTGCGTGGAACGCCAACGGTTCAAAACACAAATCTGGGCGAAATCAGAAGCCGTGGTATTGAACTCATCGGGTCCGCCCCGTTGGGCGATTATCTGAACCTTGACCTGGGCTACACTTATCTGGATGGGGAAGTCAGGGAAAATCCCGATGATATCGACCTGGTTGACACACGTATTGAAGGCGCGCCGGAACATGTATTCACCTGGGGCCTGTCTTTAGACAATTGGAATGGTTTTAGCGGCTATCTGCGTGGTCGGACATTGAGCAGTCAATTCCAATTCGCCGGTAATGATTCACCGCTTGATAAACATGTAGTGGTGGATCTTGGCTTGTCCTATCAGGTGAGTGACCATGTGGAAGTCTTCTTCAAAGGCGAAAACCTGTTCGACGAGGACTATGCGGCCAGTAACATACGCGGTTCCATCCAACGCGGTACACCAGTTCGCGCCATTGGCGGCATTCGTATTGGCCTCTAATCAGATATCATGGGGGCGGTTTAACATCGCCCCCATTTTATTCTGCAAAATCGGGCTGATTTTCGGGCTTTGCCTGTTCAAAGGCTTGAATAGCCTGAAGATGTACGTCAATAGCGCGCAGCTTTGGAAAGGCGCTCAAATCGGTGTTAAAGCGGCGTGCGTTCCACATTTGCGGTACAAGGCAGATATCCGCCAGGCTTAAAGTCTCACCAAAGCAGAAATCATCACTTCCATAGCGCGTAACCAGGGCTTCCAAAGCTTTGAACCCTTCTGTGATCCAATGTCGATACCAGTCATCAACGGCTTCCTGGCTCTGACCATATTCAGATTTCAAATATTTAAGAACACGCAGGTTATTTAATGGATGAATGTCGCAGGCTACCGCCTGTGCAATGGCACGAATATGAGCTTTATCGATGGCACTGCCAGGTAAAAACGGTGGATCAGGATAAACCTCATCCAGATATTCTAAAATTGCCAGGGATTGGCTCAATACCTCCCCTTTAATCGCCAAGGCAGGCAGAAGGCCTTGAGGGTTAGCGGCAATATACGAGGTATCATTCTGCTCCCCAATGCGCAGGTTTACAGGAATAGCATCCCATTCCAACTGCTTGAGGTTTAAGCCGATACGGACCCGAAAAGCGGCAGAGCTTCTATAATATGTATACAGATGCATATCCGCCCCTTCAAACGACAAAGGTGATCGTAAGCAGCAGGAAAACGACCATGACAATCATCGCCAATCCCAGTGCTTTTGCAAAAACATCCATGCCCCCCTCCTTGGTTTAAGACGGTATTGGTAAGCTTAAAAGATACACATTCATCAGTAAAATCAAAGCAGCGCCGAGCATAAGCCAGCCTTTTAAATGCCGGCCTTTTGCTTGAATGATAAACCTGAGGCCGAAAAAGGCTAATAAAAACGCCCCCAGAACACTGACCGACGCGATGACTGAACCAAATACTGACATGATTACCCCGCCTGCACTTGCGTAATAGCCTTCTTCCAGCCCGTCAGTCGCGCCGTCCGGTCTTCACTTGAAATTGACGGTGAGAAACTCTGATCCAGCTTCCAGGTTCTTGAAATATCATCGAGGCTTTGAAACAGACCTGCGCCTAATGCGGCTAACATTGCAGCGCCCAATGCTGTTGTTTCAGTTTGAACAGGCCGATCTATTTCGACATTAAGAACATTTGCCAAGTCGTTACAGACCCAGTCATTTTTCACCATCCCACCATCGACCCGAAGGCGCTTGGGAACTGCCCCATCAGCTTTCATCGCATCAATTAAATCGCTGGTTTGATAGGCCTGTGCTTCAAGTGCTGCCCGCACAAGTTCAGCGCGCCCTGCCCCACGTGTCAGCCCAACAATCGCACCACGCGCTTCCGCATCCCAATAAGGGGCACCCAGGCCCGTAAACGCCGGAACAATATAAACACCGGCACTGTCTTCCACAGATTCAGCAAGGGCTTGTGTCTCACTGGCATCCTGAATGATCCCCAGGCCATCGCGCAACCATTGAATAAGGGCGCCAGCCACAAATATACTGCCTTCTAGAGCGTAAGAGCGTTTACCACCCAATGAGAGCGCCACTGTTGTCAGCAGACGATTCTGGCTTTCAACAATTTCATCCCCCGTTGTCAAAAGCGCAAAACACCCTGTACCATAGGTCGATTTCATCATGGCCGGCTCAAAACACGCCTGCCCGACCGTTGCTGATTGCTGATCGCCAATCATCGCTTTAACGGGGATAGGGCGTCCAAATAACTCCGCTTTTGTTTCGCCGAAATCTGCAACGCAGTCTTTTACTTCCGGCAGAATAGCCGCAGGAATGTTGAACAGATTCAGCAATTCTTCGTCCCAGCGACCGTCGCGAATATTATAAAGCATTGTTCTGCTGGCATTTGTTGCATCTGTTGCATGCTGGCCTGTTAAACGCCACAGCAGAAAACAATCAATGGTCCCTGCCAGAAGCCCGCCATCTTCGGCCCTATCTCGCGCGCCTTCAACGGTATCCAGCAACCAGGCAATTTTTGTCGCCGAAAAATAAGGGTCCAGCAAAAGCCCGGTCTTCTTTTGAATCATCGGCTCATGCCCGGCAGCTTTTAAGTCCTGACAACGCCCAGCGGTCCTGCGATCTTGCCACACAATGGCGTTGGCAATGGGTTCACCTGTGGTTTTATCCCAAACTACAACGGTTTCCCGTTGATTGGTAATTCCAATGGCTGCGATCTTTTCCTGATAACCGTCTGCAAGTGCTTTTTGACACACAGCCAGCGTCGTTGCCCAAATATCTTCAGCGTCATGTTCAACCCAGCCGGGCTTTGGGTAAATCTGTGGAAATTCCTGCGCGTGGGTTGTCAGACCCTCCCCCTCCTGGCTGAACACAATGGCCCGTGAACTTGTGGTGCCCTGGTCAATTGCCAAGAGTAAGGCGTCGCTGTGCATGGAAAATCCCTCATTTCATATTTGACATATAAATCGCGAGGGATGATGCGTTTTAAGCATCTAAATGACAAGGATTTTTACGCACCATCACATATCCTGGCGGTTCACAATATAATCAATTGCAGGCCCGATCAGATTCTCTTGATCTTCCAATTCATCACTCAAACGTTTTTGGGTCCGAAGCGTTGGCTTTGAAAAACCTAAAACATGAACTTTACCCTGCATATGGCGATGAAGTGCGATGGGCAAATGCCCAATGCCATGCACATGAAGAGACGCCCCGGCAAAATCCTGAACACGACCGTTGAGCTCAACAGCCGCACCTTGTTCTGTGATATCAATCACCGACACCGGGATCCGCGCACTTCCCACGACAAGATCCGCAGACGGCATGACGTCATTCGAAATTAAAGCCATTTGTGTTCCCCCAAACACGGTGTGACTGAATACGGCTATCCAAGCAGCCTTATATTGATGTTGCGTTAAAATGGCTATTCCAAGCAACAAATAAATAATAGCATAGGCTTAGACGAATTTGGACCCCTTTGACGCTTGCAAAAGCGGGCGCAACCTCTCATCAATGGGGAAAACAAGGGTGTCACCATCATGGCGGTTCTGAAATCAGCGCTTAATACGCGCTCTGAAACATTTAAATCGAACGCGGCGGCTTTAGCGCGCGATGTTGAACATCTGCGCGAAACAGTCGCTGAAATCTCGAAAGGCGGCAGTGAACGTGCACGGGAAAAACATCTGTCCCGCGGCAAACTCCTCCCCCGGCAGCGGGTTGAGCAGCTTATCGATGCAGGCACGCCCTTTTTGGAATTTTCCCAGCTTGCAGCCCGTGGCATGTATGATGCGGATATCCCCGCAGCAGGCGTCATCACAGGCATTGGGCGCGTTTCAGGTCAGGAATGCGTGATTGTCTGTAATGATGCAACGGTCAAAGGCGGCACCTATTACCCAATGACCGTAAAAAAGCATCTGCGCGCTCAAGAGATTGCACAGCAGAATAACCTGCCCTGTATTTATCTGGTGGACAGCGGTGGGGCCAATCTTCCCAATCAGGACGACGTGTTCCCGGACAAAGATCATTTTGGCCGTATCTTTTACAATCAGGCTAATATGTCCGCTCAGGGCATCCCGCAGATCGCGGTGGTGATGGGGTCCTGCACAGCGGGTGGGGCCTATGTTCCCGCCATGTCAGATGAAAGCATTATTGTTAAAAACCAAGGCACAATCTTTTTGGGCGGCCCACCCCTTGTCAAAGCCGCCACCGGTGAAGAGGTTTCCGCAGAAGATTTAGGCGGTGGTGACGTTCATTCCCGCCAGTCCGGTGTAACGGATCATTTGGCTGCCAATGATGCCCATGCGCTTGCACAGGCCAGGCAGATTATTTCCAACCTCAATCGCGTCAAAACGATCGACATGGCCGTTCGGGATGTGAAAGAGCCTCTATACGACCCAAAAGAACTCTATGGCGTCATCCCCGCAGACAGCAGACAGCCCTATGACGTACGGGAAGTCATTGCACGTGTGGTTGACGGTTCTGAATTTGACGAGTTTAAAAAACTCTATGGCCAGACTTTGGTTACGGGCTTTGCGCATCTTTACGGATATCCCGTCGGAATTGTCGCAAATAACGGGGTGCTGTTCTCGGAATCCGCCTTAAAAGGCGCGCATTTCGTAGAACTGTGCAGCCAACGCAATATCCCGCTCATCTTCTTGCAGAATATCACCGGCTTCATGGTTGGACGTAAATATGAGACTGGCGGCATCGCAAAAGATGGTGCGAAAATGGTTACTGCCGTTGCCTCAACCAAAGTACCTAAAATCACGACCCTGATTGGCGGCAGCTTTGGGGCTGGAAATTACGGTATGTGCGGTCGGGCTTATGACCCGCGTTTCCTTTGGATGTGGCCCAATTCCCGTATTTCGGTCATGGGCGGTGAACAGGCCGCTAGTGTCCTCGCACAGGTTAAACGTGACGGCATGGAAGCCCGTGGCCAAAGCTGGAGTGCGGAGGAAGAAGCCGCGTTCAAAGACCCCATTCGTGCGCAATATGAAGAACAGGGCCATCCTTATTATGCATCTGCCCGACTTTGGGACGATGGTGTCATTGACCCTGCGGATACGCGGCGTATTTTGGGCTTATCCCTCTCTGCCGCTTTAAATGCACCCATTGAACCCACACGCTTTGGCGTCTTCCGGATGTAATGTCATGACAGATAATCTTCTTATAAAAGTCAGCACTTCCGGCGTGGCAGAGATCACATTAAACCGCCCGGACGTCCATAACGCCTTTAACGCAGAGGTCATTCGCCAGCTGAAAGAGGCCTTTGACAATCTAGGGGCGCGTGACGATGTGCGTGTCATCATTTTGAAAGCGGCGGGGCGCAGCTTCAGCGCGGGTGCAGATTTGGGCTGGATGAAAGATGCAGCCAATTGGAGCGTCGACGACAATCTGTCAGATGCCGGCCGTTTATCCGCCATGCTGGACACCTTTAACAGCTGCCCTAAGCCAACAATAGCCATGGTGCAGGGCGCAGCCTTTGGTGGCGGCGTGGGGCTTATTGCCTGCGCCGATATCGCATTAGCGACATCACAGGCCAAATTCGCCCTCAGCGAAGTCCGCTTAGGGATATTACCCGCAACAATTTCACCTTATGTCGTCGCAGCGATCGGCCCGCGCCACGCGCGTCGATATTTCCAGACGGCAGAACGGTTTAGCGCTGAGGAAGCACATCGCATCAATCTCATTCATGAAGTTGTTGAGGATGAAGCCCAGCTTCAAGCCCGGGCAGATGCGGTCATTGCAGAGCTTTTAAAAGGTGCGCCACAAGCGCAAGCTGCGTCAAAGAAGCTGGTATCTGATGTGAATGGGCGTGAGATCGACCCCATATTACGCCGCGAAACGGCTGAGCTGATTGCAAAGCACAGAACCGGCCCCGAAGGTCAGGAAGGTCTAAAAGCCTTTTTCGAGAAACGCTCTCCACATTGGGCAAGTGAGAAGTAAGCATGAAGACAATCTCTAAAATCCTGATTGCAAATCGCGGCGAAATCGCTGTGCGCGTCATGAGAACAGCTCAGGCCATGGGTATCAAATGCGTCGCCGTTTATTCAGAGGCAGATAAACACGCCCTGTTTGTCGAATTGGCAGATGAGGCCTATGCCATTGGCCCCGCACCTGTTTCAGAAAGTTATTTACGCGCCGAAAAAATCCTTGAGGTCGCCCAGCAAGCAAAGGCAGACGCCATTCACCCTGGCTATGGCTTTTTATCAGAGAATGCAGACTTCGCAGACCAATGCGCTGCGCACGGCATTCAATTCATCGGGCCAAGCGGTGACGCCATCCGCGCAATGGGCTTGAAAGATAAAGCAAAAGCCCTCATGGCTGATGCTGATGTTCCCATTGTGCCCGGTTATCACGGAGAAGACCAAAACGGCGCATTGCTAGCCGAAGAAGCCAAGCGCATTGGCTATCCAGTTTTGATTAAAGCCGTGTCTGGCGGTGGCGGCAAAGGTATGCGCAGGGTTGACCGGGCAGAAGACTTTGCCGATGCACTGCAATCGGCGCAAGGTGAAGGCCAATCCTCCTTTGGCGATCCCCGGGTTTTGATTGAAAAATATATTGAGAAACCGCGCCATATTGAAATCCAGGTTTTCGCAGACAGTCATGGCAATGTCGTGCATTTATTTGAGCGGGATTGTTCGCTGCAGCGGCGTCACCAAAAGGTTGTTGAAGAGGCCCCTGCCCCTTCCATGAATGATGATTTACGCCAAAAAATGGGCGACGCTGCCGTCAAGGCAGCGCAGGCTATTGGATATCAAGGTGCCGGCACTGTCGAATTCATCGTTGACGTTGCGAATGGCCTGGATCATGCGCCCTTTTATTTCATGGAAATGAATACAAGGCTGCAAGTTGAACACCCCGTCACTGAAGCCATTACAGGTACAGACCTGGTGGATTGGCAAATTCGTGTGGCACGCGGTGAACGCCTTCCAAAAACCCAGGAAGACTTATCTATAAAAGGTCATTCTTTTGAAGTTCGGCTTTATGCCGAAGACCCTGATAATGATTTTCTCCCGGCAATTGGGCGTTTAAAGGATTTACATCTTCATGAAGGCCCCGGCATTCGAATAGATACAGGCGTCCGTTCAGGGGATGAAATATCAATATTTTACGACCCGATGATTGCGAAAATCATCACTTATGGCGAAGATCGCCAAAGCGCTTTACAGCATATGCGCGAGGCCTTAGACCATTCCCATGTTCTGGGTTTAACCACGAATAAAGCCTTTTTATCCCGGATCATGGCGCATCCGCAGTTTCAACAAGGTGATGTCGACACAGGATTTATTCCCCGGCACATTGAAACTCTCCTGCCATCCAAAGCAGAGGTCACTCCTACCCTTTATGTAATGGCAGCCTTAGCGCGCCTCCTTGATCGTAAGCAAAGGGCTTATGAAACAGCGCAAGAGAGCAAAGACAAAACATCCCCATGGCACCAGGCGGATGGGTGGCGCATGAACCTGCCATCTCAAGAGATTTTGCGCTTTACCAGACAAGGTGATGAAGTCGAGATAGCCGCTTTTCAAAACAATGACGGCATCATCATTCATTACGCAGGAGCGGGTTTTAACGCCCGAGGCGAATTGGCAAAAAACGGCCTTTTGACAGCAACAATTGATGATCGCCAATATAAGGCTCATGTTGCCTTTGATGAGGAAAGCCTCATCTTATCTCATAACGGTATCACACTTCAGCTCGACAAAGCGATAACCCATGTCGAGGACGACGGTGGCGCGGAAGCCATGGATCAGATTGCTGCCCCAATGCCTGGAAAGATCCTTAGTCTGAAAGTCAAGGCCGGAGACAAAGTTGAAAAAGATGACACTCTGATCATCCTTGAAGCTATGAAAATGGAACATAGCTTGAAAGCCGTACGGGATGGAGTGATCGAAGAAGTCAGCTTCGAAGCAGGTGATCAGGTTCAAGAGGGCGACCTTCTTTTAACCTTTGAAAAACAATAAATTAAAAGATTTATTTAAATAGGACTATAAAGCAATGACACATATTCCAGTTTTAAATTTCGGCCATGGAGAAGAAATGGACCTGCTGCGAGAAAGCGTCCGCTCTTTCGCCCAGGATGTCATTGCACCTCAGGCCGCAGAAATTGATGCAAAAAACCAGTTCCCCACACCCTTATGGCAGCAGATGGGTGAAATGGGTCTTCTTGGCCTGACGGTCGAAGAGGAATTAGGGGGCGCACAAATGGGCTATCTGGCTCATGTCATTGCGATGGAAGAAATATCTCGGGCCTCAGCCAGCGTCGGCTTAAGCTATGGCGCACACAGTAATCTTTGTGTGAACCAAATCCGCCGAAACGGCAATGAGGAACAAAAGCGCAAATATCTGCCCAAACTTATTAGCGGCGAACATGTCGGCGCTTTGGCCATGTCAGAGCCTGGAGCCGGGTCAGACGTAGTATCCATGAAATTACGAGCAGAAAAGCGCAATGACCGCTTTGTTCTCAATGGGAATAAGATGTGGATTACCAACGGGCCGGACGCTGAGACACTGGTCGTCTATGCAAAAACCAACCCTGACGCCGGGTCGCGCGGCATTACAGCTTTTTTAATTGAAAAAGGCATGGCCGGGTTTTCCACAGCGCAAAAGCTGGATAAGATGGGCATGCGCGGCTCCAACACCTGCGAGCTGGTCTTCGAAGATTGCGAAGTTCCTTATGAAAATATCCTAGGCGAGGAAGGTGAAGGCGTCGCCGTCCTCATGTCTGGTCTGGATTATGAACGCGTGGTTTTGGCGGGTGGCCCGCTGGGCATTATGGCAGCATGTCTGGATACAGTTGTCCCTTATGTGCATGAACGGGAACAATTTGGTCGGCCCATCGGCACATTTCAGTTGATGCAGGGCAAAGTGGCCGACATGTACACGACGTTTAACGCCTGCCGTGCCTATGTCTATTCCGTCGCCCAGGCTTGTGACAGAGGAGAGACAACGCGGAAAGATGCGGCCGGATGTATTCTCTACGCTGCAGAAAAAGCCACGCAAATTGCACTTGACGCAATCCAGTGTTTAGGCGGTAATGGGTATATCAATGAATATCCCACCGGGCGGTATCTGCGCGATGCAAAGCTTTATGAAATCGGCGCAGGGACGTCAGAAATCAGGCGGATGCTGATCGGTCGGGAGCTGTTTGAAGAGACCAAATGAACGACGATGAGATCAGAACGCTTTTAAAAGAGGCAAAAACAGCGCTGGAAACAACAAGTTCCAGCGCTGAAGAAAGCCGGAAAGCGGTTGAGCTTGACCAGACAAAGGTCGGTCGCCTGTCTCGTATGGATGCCATCCAGCAACAAGCCATGGACAATGCCATTGAAGCGCGGCGGCGAAATAATCTGCAGCGTATAAACGCTGCCCTTCACCGCCTGGAAGAGGGCGAATATGGATTCTGCATGAAATGCGGTGATGAAATAGCTGTTGAGAGGCTCAAATTCGACCCTGCAACACCTTTATGCGCCTCTTGTGCCGAGTGATTATTCTTTCATTGATGACAAGCTCTGCGCTGGCAGTCGGTTGAACACCACGAAACACTCAACATTGTCAGCCTTCAACGCATCACAATTTGTTTCTGCATCAATTTTTTCTTCAAAAGGTCCAAGCACAACGCGTAGATATGTTCCCCGGTCTTCTGTTTCAATAAGCTGAACGCGCGGTACATGATTTTGCCCGGCCATTTCGCTTTTGCCTGTCACTTGGGCCCAGGCCAATTCAACAGCCTCTACCCGTCGGAAGGAGCCGAGCTGGACGAAATACCCGCCAGTCTCAATGATATCATCATTTGAAGATGTTGCAGGCTGTTCGTCTTCCGCAAGCTGAGCTTCCTCCGGTGTGTCTTCAATACCTTCCTCCGCCATTTCCTCGGAAGACTCTTCCCTTAGCTCCGGTGGAATGCTGACGACCTTCGGCTGCACAGGTGTTAACTCAGGAATATCCTCATCAGGCTGTTCCTGCTGCACCAATTGTTGTTCCAATGTCGGCAATCGACGAAAATAAATGGCATCAGCCTTCTGCGCCGGACTTAATCCACTCAGCCTGCCATAAAAGACGCGGTTAACCTGGCCACCTCCCTCACCTGGCGTAAGTTCCATCGCGGTGGCGACCTGTCCAGACAATGCATAAACCAGAGCCAGGCTCTGCCGGACAGCTGCGCCTTCCGGACTCGCATCCGCAATCTCACGCAGCAGATCAAGAGCTCCCCGATAATTTCCAGAAATTGCCAGCGACAAGGCCAGGCTGTTTTTCAATCTTAAATCAGCCGGCGCTTCGCTTAACCCTTCACGATATAAGATCTGCGCATCAGACTGTCGCCCTAACAGGTCATAGGCTATGCCGCGGGAATAGAGGCTTTCAACACCGGCACCGCCATTTGCTTCCAATTGGTCGATAAGGGCAATCGCACCAAATGGGTCGCCCTGCGCCATCATAATCCTGGCCCGCCCCGATAAGGCTGCTGCATTCCCAGGATCCAACGACAAAACCTGACCATAATAGCCTGCAGCTTCCTGCAACAAATTACTCTGCCAGGCCATATCGCCTAAATGGTTGAGAGCGGTTACATTATTCGGTTGCTGCGCCAAGACCCGATTGTAGAAATTGGAAGCGGCACCAATATTGCCCGACAAGCGCATACGATCACCTAGGCGCATCAGGGCTGCCGGGTCCTCTTTCTGCGCGGTCTGAGATGCAGGTGGGAGTTGTTCAAGCCCCTCATTGGCGCAGGCCCCAACAATGGTCAGCGCGCCAAGTGCCACACCCATTTGTCTAAACCCCCGCATAATCACCCTTCCCCATTTTGTGTAACTGTCTGATCATTCAACAATCGTTCTACATCTGTATCGTTAAAACCCCAGTTTTTCAAAATATCAACAGTATCTGCGCCTGGCTTAGAGGGTGGCCTTGGTGCGTCTGCCTTGGTCTTTGAAAAACGCGGCGCAGGCATAGGCTGTGGAATTCCATTTATTTCAGCGAAAGTCTGCCGTGCGACATTATGCGGATGGTGCCTGGCTTCATTCATTGAGAGCACAGGCGCGACACAACCATCACTGCCTTCAAATATCTCTTCCCATAAGTGGCGGTCTTTCTGCGCTATGACTTCACTAAGCCGGGCTTTCAACTTAGGCCAGGCTTTGGGGTTCATATAATTTTGGAAATCCGGGTCATTTGATAAGCCGGTCTTCTCCATCAACACCTGGTAAAACTGAGGTTCAATGGCACCAATAGCCAGATATTTCCCGTCTCGTGTCTCATAGACTTCATAAAAATGAGCCCCTGTATCAAGCATATTCGTACCACGTTCTTCCCGCCAGACGCCCATTGCTTGAAGGGCGTACATCATCGTCATTAATACCGCGGACCCATCAACCATCGCCGCATCGACCACCTGCCCCTCACCGCCCCGGCTGACAGTCAGCAAGGCCGCAACCATGCCATAGGCAAGAAACATTCCTCCGCCGCCAAAGTCACCAACCAGATTAATAGGCGGAACAGGCTTTTCCCCTGCTCTCCCAAAACCGTGCAAAGCCCCACTCAGGGCAATATAATCAATATCATGGCCCGCCATTGACGCCCATGGCCCATCTTGGCCCCACCCCGTCATGCGTCCATAGACAAATTTCGGATTATGTTGAAAACATATATCGGGACCCAGGCCCAAGCGTTCCATAACGCCTGGACGAAAGCCCTCAATCAGGCCATCTGCCTGTTCTACAAGCTTCAAGAGCAGCGCCACGCCTTCCGGCGACTTCAAATCTATTGCAATTGATTTCCGCCCGCGATTTAAAATATCTTTTGCAGGATCTCCTGGCATGGTGCTGTTCCCCGCACGATCAACACGGATGACTTCTGCACCCTGATCGGCCAGCATCATGGCGCAAAACGGCCCGGGGCCTATGCCTGCAATTTCAATAATCTTCAAACCACATAAAGGACCCATAAAACACCCGTCAAAACCTTTGGTAAAATTCAATCACAGCCTATATTACACTCTGTTCGCTCAAAGAGCTCAGGTCAAATGGGAAAGGCAGATCATGGCTGTAAAATCTGAACGTATCGAGTTTGAAGGTCATCAGGGACGCCTTGCTGCACGCCTTGATCGACCTTTTGGAGAAATCAAAGCTTATGCCTTATTCGCTCATTGCTTCACTTGCACCAAAGACATACTTGCGGCCGGAAAAATTGCCGCACGCCTGGCAGATCGCGGCATAGCCACATTGCGCTTTGACTTCACTGGCCTCGGTGCCAGCGACGGCGAATTCGCCAATACAAATTTCACATCCAATGTTGAAGACCTGGTTCTAGCCGCCAACTGGCTGCGGGAGACTTATCAAGCCCCCTCACTCATCATCGGCCACAGCTTAGGCGGCGCTGCCGTTTTAAAAGCCGCCCCTCAAATACCAGAGGTCAAAGCCGTGACAACAATTGGTGCGCCTTTTGATCCGGACCATGTAAGCCATAATTTTGGTGAGAAAATCTCAATCATTGAACAAGAAGGCGAAGTCGAAGTCCTCCTCGCAGGGCGCCCATTTCGCATCCAGAAACAATTTCTGGATGATATACGATCCAACAGCATTGAAGAAGATGTCATTAGTCTTAAACGCGCCTTGCTCGTATTACATGCGCCTCTTGATAATATTGTTGGAATTGAAAACGCATCTAGAATCTTTTCCACCGCCAAACACCCGAAAAGCTTTGTCACATTGGATGATGGCGATCATCTTCTTTCAAAGCCCGAAGACGCCGAATATGCAGCTGATGTGATTGCCAGCTGGTGTAGCCGATATCTTGGGCTGGACCAACACCCGCGCCCCAAAAGCCGCTTGAAGGCGAATGAGAAAGACACGGTGGTCATTGAGCGTGGCGATGGGAGGTTTACTCAGATCATTGAAACCAGCGGGCACAGCCTTATCGCTGACGAGCCTGAAAGCTATGGCGGAAATAACCGTGGCCCCTCTCCCTATGACCTCCTGTTATCCGCGCTGGGTGCCTGTACATCCATGACACTTCGTATTTATGCGGAACATAAGAAAATAAAACTGGACCAGGTGGCCGTCAAACTGAGCCATAAAAAAATTCATGCGGATGATTGCGCAGATTGCGAGACAGAAAGCGGCAAGATTGATCTAATCGAGAAAGAAATCGAGGTGAAAGGTGATTTCGACGAGGCCACGAGAAACCGCCTCTTAGAAATCGCAGGTCGCTGCCCCGTGCATCGCACTTTGCACAGCGAAGTAAAAATCAATTCAAAGCTTGTGGATTAGAAAGAATAAGGGCGAAGCACTGATCCGCTTCGCCCTCACATCATTCAACGTCTTCAACGTCAACTGTTTCACCGGTAATTCGGGCGGCTAAGGCCGCTGCCATGAACTCATCCAAGTCACCACCTAAAACCACATCTGGTTGACCAGATTGCACGCCTGTGCGCAAATCCTTCACCATCTGATAAGGCTGTAAAACATAGGATCGGATCTGATGGCCCCATCCAATCTCGGTTTTTGATGCATTCACATCGGCCGCAGCTTCTTCCCGTTTCTGCAGTTCCAGCTCATAAAGGCGCGCTTTCAGCATCTTCATGGCCGTCGCACGGTTTTTATGTTGTGAACGATCGTTTTGACACTGGACAACGATACCTGTTGGTTCATGGGTGATACGAACGGCACTATCCGTTCTGTTCACATGCTGACCCCCTGCGCCTGATGCGCGATAGGTATCAATGCGCAGGTCTTTTTCCTGAACGTCAACTTCGATGTTGTCGTCAATCTCAGGGTAAACCCAAACACTGGAAAAAGACGTATGGCGGCGGGCATTGGAATCAAAGGGCGAAATCCGAACCAGCCGATGCACGCCGGATTCTGTCTTTGCCCAGCCATAGGCGTTTTCACCTTTGACCAATATCGTTGCTGACTTAATACCGGCTTCTTCGCCAGCACTATATTCAACAGTCTCAGTCGTATAGCCATGTTGATCTGCCCAGCGCATATACATGCGAAACAGCATATCGGCCCAATCCTGGCTTTCTGTACCGCCAGCACCCGAATGGATTTCGATGAAAGCATTATTCGGGTCAGCTTCCCCGGAAAGCAGAGCCGTCATCTCTTTGGCTTTGGCCTGGTGGGCAAGGGATTTCAAAGTCCTCTCAACATCATCAAGAAGGACCTCGTCATCTTCACCTTCGGCCAGCTCTGCAAGCTCCTGGGTGTCAACCAATTCCTGATTGATAGTCTGCCAGCCTTCAATGCTTTCAGACAGACGTGTGCGTTCCCGCATCAAGCCTTGAGCCTTTGCCGGATCATCCCATAATGTGGGGTCTTCAATCAGGGCGTTTAATTCTTCTAATCTGTCAACTGCGGTATCCCAGTCAAAGATACCTCCTCAGCAGTCCCAAAGACCGCTTGATTTCGTCGATTTGATTCTCAATTTCAGCACGCATAGTATTGCAAACCTTTAATAAATTCCGCCTGCTTCATTCCGCAGATCGCCTTCGGTTTGCACGAGTGTGCCGCTGCCGTCAACCATTCTTCGCTCCCCAGGCTTTGGTTCAGTGCCTGGGATGAACGCTTCTAAAATAACCGGGGCTGGCGGGTCATTTACATGAGGAGGTGCACCGGTTTTGGAATTGACACGCACCATGCGAATGCCTGATGGAATCCGGAAAGGAACATCCTTTCTGCCTTTCAGATATTCACCCATAAATTCTTTGAAGATCGGCGCAGCAACACTGGAGCCTTCTTCTCGTCTGCCTAAAGAACGTGGGTCATCAAAGCCCGTAAAAACACCGACAACAAGGTCGGGTGAAAAACCCATGAACCAGGCGTCTTTTTCCTGATTTGTTGTACCCGTCTTCCCAGCCAGAGATCGACCAAGAGATCGAATGCGACGCCCGGTACCCCGTTGAACAACACCTTCCAGCATATGAACGACCTGATATGCCGTTCTTGCATCCATCACCCGCTTGCGATCATCCGGCAATACGGGCGGCATCTGTCCCTGCCAGGTCTCCGCCTGGCATTCCATACAACCGCGCTCGTCGTGTTTAAAAATAGTTGCACCATAGCGGTCTTGGACACGATCAATCAAAGTCGGCGTGATATCCTTCCCGCCATTCACTAACACGCCATAAGCCGCCGTCAAATCCAGAGGACTAACTTCAGCGGCTCCTAAAGACATCGCCAATGTCGGCTGCAGGTCATCAGAAATATCAAAGCGCGCTGCAATATCCTGAACCCGCTCCATCCCAATGGCCTGCGCCAGACGCACCGTCATCAGGTTGCGCGATAGTTCCAGGCCCAGCCGTAAAGTGGACGGGCCATAGAATTTATTAGATGAATTCCGCGGCTTCCAAATCCCCTGCCCTTGACCTTGATCTAAGGCAAAACGTGCATCAAGAACAAGAGAGGACGGCGTCAAACCTGCCTCCAACCCTGCACCATAGACAAAAGGTTTAAAAGCTGAGCCGGGTTGGCGCTTCGCCTGGCTGGCCCGATTGAATTCGCTTCGTTCGAAATCAAAGCCACCAACCATAGCATAAACACGACCCGTATGCGGGTCCATCGCAACCAATGCCCCTTGAATTTCAGGGATTTGTTGCAGCATGATCAAGCCGTCCGCATCAACGCTGACTGCAATGATATTCCCTGGCTTCACCACGTCGCTAACCGCTTCAACCTTCGGACCAAGACGTTCCCCAGGCAGCCAATTGCGTGCCCAGGACACCCCTTCCAAAGTCAGATAGCTTTGGCTCTCATCCTCAAGGCCGATCAGGGCTTTTTCCTCATCCACCTCCAACACAATAGCGGATTGCCACTCCAGGATCGGGAAGCTTTGGCCGTAGTTTTTCAAAAGCTCCCGCCAGTCAGCATTCAAGATCACATGTGTCAGCGGCCCACGCCACCCATGGCGACGGTCATAGGCAGTTAAACCGTTTCGAAGCGCCTTTTCTGCGATGATCTGCGCCCGTGGTTCCAGGGTCGTTCGAACAGTCAGTCCGCCTTTATAAAGAGCATTTGATCCATAAAGACTGACCACTTCACGGCGCACATCTTCCAGAAAATAGTCTGCACGGAAAACCCGCCCTACACTGCCTTCACTGGAAATCAACGGCTGGGCCTGAGCTTCATCAGCTTCTTCTCGCGTGATATAGCCGTTGATGAACATGCGCTCCAACACCCAATTCCGACGGGCGAAAGCGCGATCGTGATTACGAACAGGGTGATAATTGCTTGGTCCCTTTGGAATGGCCGCTAGATAAGCTGCTTCCGCCAAGGTAATTTCATCCAGCGCTTTATTAAAATAATTCAACGAGGCCGCAGCGACGCCATAAGAGCGCAATCCCAGATAAATCTGGTTCATATAAAGTTCTAGGATTTTGTCTTTACTGTAAGCACGCTCAATTCGAAGAGCGAGGATTTGCTCCCTGATCTTGCGTTCCCAACTTACATCATTGGTCAGCAGGAAGTTCCGTGCGACCTGCTGTGTAATGGTGGAGGCACCAACAAGACGCCGTCCCGTCACCGCGTTTTTTACATTGACCAGAACAGCCCGGGTGATCCCCATGAAATCCAAGCCGATATGACTGTAGAATTTCTTATCTTCTGCTGAGATAAAAGCGTGGCGAAGATGATTGGGTATATAGTCAATTGGGACAAATATCCGCTCTTCTGTCGCAAATTCAGTCAGCAGACTGCCATCACCTGCATGGACATGGGAAACAAGGTCCGGTTCGTAATTTGCAAGTTGACTATAATCGGGCAAATCTCGACCATAGGCATAAAACACCCATAGAATCCCAAGTGTTCCCAAAATCACCGAAGCAAAGCCGCCGATTACAACCGTGGCCAAACTCCATTTAATGATTTTGCGCTTTCGCGACATATCCCCGCCTCACTAAAATTCAAACGCGCCAATCTGGTGGCCCATAAATATGGCCATCAAATGACGCATCCTTCTCAAAATTGCTGAGCCAAACGCCCTTCAAAATATCGATTGGTTGCCCGAACAATCGACTGTGCAATAGCCTTTTGGCCTGATGTCGATGCAAGTCGTTTGGCATCTTGATTATTTGATAGATAACCCATTTCCAGCAAAACTGAAGGCACATCAGCTGCCTTCAACACCCTGAAGCCTGCAAAACGATGCGGCCTGCGTGGGATAAGTTTTTTCGGGCCAAATTCTTCAACCAGATAATTGGCATAAATCGCTGAAAAATTCATGGTTTCACGCTGCGCAAGGCTAAGCAGGATATCCAGTACATCCCCATTTTCACCATTCAAGTCGACACCAGCAATAATATCAGCCTTATTTTCCTTTGCTGCCAGAGCGGCAGCTTCGGCATCCGATGCCCTCTCTGATAAAGTATAAACGGTGCCGCCAGCTAATGAGCGGGTTTTGATGGAATCAGCGTGTACAGAAATAAACAGGTCAGCATCGTTTTTTCGCGCAATCTCCACACGTCGACGCAATGGCAAAAATATATCCCGGTCCCGTGTCAATACAACCGTATAACGCCCGGTTGCCTTTAGCTGGCGGGCAATTTCTTTAGACGCATTCAAAGCAATATTTTTTTCCGAATGCCCGATACGAGACTGTGTCCCTGGATCATGCCCTCCATGTCCGGCATCGACGACAATAACGGGTTTTCGTGATTTACCTTCTTTTTTCACCACCGTGGCTTCAACGGGTGGTGAAAGATTTTCGACCGGCTTCTTGAGTTTCGCGACCCTTAAGAAATTATCTCGATCAGTCAGTTTTAGATCAATCACATAGCGATATGAAAACTGACCAGAGGGTTGCAGCAAAAAAGCACGATCAACAACGGCCGGGCGTTTTAAATCCAACACCAATCTTGATTGTGTCGGACTGAACAGGCCATAGCGAAAGCCTGTGATAAATCCGCGGCCTGCACCACTATCCCCGGCCCAATCAGCAGCAGGTAAATCCACCACAACGCGATAAGGGTCGGGCAACACCGATATGGCCGGCTCGACAGGCTGGTCCACATCCATGACCAATCGCAGGACATTTGCGGACCGTTCGCCAAGCCTGACTGAAGTTATATTAGGCCTTTCCTGCGCAAAGACAGAATTTGGTGCCAGCACGATAAAAGCTGGCAAAATAAGGGTGAAGAGCGCTTTGAACATGCCCTGAACCTTCAATTTCTGTTTCAAACAGACTCTCCCGAAGAGGCCATTATTTACCGCGTCTTTACCTAAATAGTCCCTAAACATCTATAAGAGCAACAATTTTGCTGCAAGTTGTTCGATTTGGATTGTAACCAGCAAATCTTGTGCCTATGTTACCAACTGACGATAAACCTCACCATTGGGGGAAGAGGAAACCGTCAAGATAAAGAGTTAGACTTTATATTTGGGGGATCGGGTACATAGTATTGCTTCTATCAAAGCAATCTCCCTTTTGATCCAACATATATAAAGATCGCAAATTTGAATTGCGAACGGATATCCGATGGCCGCATGCGCTGCTGAATGTAAAATTATAAAAGGGGCCTTTTCCCTTGCCGGACTACGCATCACCTATATTGATGTCAATCCGTCTTTTCAGCGCCGGACATCGATGATTGTCAACAGTGTAAGGCTGAAACAGGCCTTATGTTTCTTGAATATTTTTGCAGCCAGACAGAAAGCGCGACCAAGCGCTAAGCCTGCTGGTGTGCATTGGAGTCACTTTATATGTCTACCAAAATGCTCGTTGACGCGCGGCATCCGGAGGAAACCCGGGTGGTTATTCAGCGCGACAATAAGATCGAGGATTTCGACTTTGAGTCCGCCGCCAAAAGGCAGCTTAAGGGAAATATCTATTTAGCAAAAGTCACCCGCGTAGAACCATCATTACAGGCCGCTTTCGTCGATTATGGCGGAAATCGTCACGGGTTTTTAGCGTTTAGTGAGATTCACCCGGATTATTACCAAATTCCCGTTGAAGATCGAGAAGCGCTTTTTGCGGAAGAGGACGAATTAGAAATTGACGCGCCAGCAGATGGCGAAGACATTTCTGATGAAAAATTCGAAGCAAGTGAAGATAAGAATGACGAAGATGGAAATGACGACGAGGATGATACACCCTCAGAGGTCAATGGCGATGAAGAAGAAGAAATTCGTCAAAGCCGCCGCCACCTTCGCAAGCGGTATAAAATCCAGGAAGTCATAAAACGTCGGCAAATCCTGCTCGTTCAAGTCGTTAAAGAAGAGCGCGGCAATAAAGGCGCGGCTTTAACCACATATATGTCTTTAGCAGGTCGCTATTGCGTTTTAATGCCAAATTCCACCCATTCCGGCGGGATCAGCCGTAAAATCGCAAGCATGCAAGATCGCAAACGGCTGCGCACAATCATGTCAGACCTGAAGGTGCCGAAAGGCATGGGCTGCATCATTCGCACAGCCGGCCTGGAACGCACCAAGACAGAGATTAAAAGAGATTATGATTATCTTCTTCGTCTGTGGGACGGCATTCGTGAACGGACGCTAGAATCCGTTGCGCCATGTCTCATTCATGAGGAAGGCGATCTGATTAAACGATCCATTCGTGACTTGTACAGCCGTGATATCGATCAAATCCTCGTTGAAGGGGACAACGGCTATAGAATAGCGAAAAGCTTCATGCGCCTTTTGATGCCCAGCCATGCGAAGAAGGTGCAGCAGTATAAAGACGCCGTCCCCCTCTTCCATCGTCATCAGGTAGAAGCATCGATGGAGACAATGTATAACCCGACGGTTCAATTAAAATCCGGCGGCTATATTGTCATCAACCCAACCGAGGCCCTTGTTGCGATTGACGTGAACTCCGGTCGGTCGACACGCGAACATAATATCGAAGAAACCGCTGTATCGACTAATTTAGAAGCTGCTACAGAAATCGCGCGACAATTGCGCATGCGGGATCTGGCCGGTCTAATCGTGATTGACTTCATTGATATGGAGAACAGAGGCAATATCCGCAACGTGGAACGCCGTATGCGGGATGCATTGAAAACGGATAGAGCCCGCGTGCAGGTTGGCAAAATTTCCTCCTTTGGTCTGATGGAAATGTCACGCCAACGTCTAAGACCCGGGTTGTTTGAAGCCTCTTCTCATGTTTGCCCGACCTGTAAAGGTGCGGGGGCAGTCCGGTCCGTTCACAGCTGCGCCTTATACGCGTTGAGAGTGTTGGAAGACGAAGCGATAAAAGGTCGTGGTAGTGTTTTAAACATCACATTACAAAGCGACGTCGCGCTTTATGTTTTAAACCAGAAGAGAGATTCACTGCGGGAGCTTGAAACCCGCTATGGTATTTCAATCATTGTTACAGCGGACGCGACAATCATCGCGCCTGAATATGTCATCAATCACAGCGGCCCTGCTCCAAAACCAGTGAGCAAAGTGGCAGAGACTGAGACTGAGACTGAGACTGACACTGAGATAGACATCGACGTTGAGGAAGAGCCCATTCAGGAAAGCCGTTCCGAAGACGAGGAACAGCCAACCAAGAAACGGCGCAAACGCCGCCGCTCCCGTCGCCGGAATAAAGATGAGGATGCACCAACGGTAGAAGCCCAAAAGGAAGAGGCTGAGGGCGAAGAAAAAACCTCGGAAAAGCAGGAAGCACCTGCAGACGAGGAAGAGAAGCCCAAGAAGCGTCGTCGTGGCCGCCGCGGTGGCCGCAATCGCCGAGGCAGAGATACCCAGGAAAATTCAGAGAATCAGGAAAAAACACCTCAGAATGTTGAGGAAGCCGTCGAAGAGGCTTTAGAAGCTTCACTTAAGGCAAGCCCTGAACCTCAAGAGGAAGCCTCTCCCGCGAAAGAGGAAGCCGTTGAGGCACCTTCCGAAGAAAAGGACGAAAAGCCGGCAGCTAAAAAACCGGTAAAACGTCGGACAAGACGAACCAAGAAGCAGATTGAGGAAGACAAGGCCAAGGCTGAAGCTGAAAAAGCTAAAGTCGAATCTGAATCAGCTGAAAAGACCGAAGCCGTTGAAAAAGAAGAAAAAACGGTGGAGGAAAAGCCTAAGCGTCGGACCAGGCGGAAAAAACCTGCTGCGCCCAAAGAGGCAGACCAGGTGGAAAACAAAGAAGAAACAGCAAAACCTCCTGTTGAGGCGGTTGCCAGTGCTGATACGCCTGCTGAAGAACCGAAGGAAAAGCCAGCGAAACGCAAAGGCTGGTGGCAACGGGCAATCAGCGGTTAAGGATATCAGCTCTTTTTCACCTCACAATTAGATGATCTGGGCGACGAAATTTTGACATCTTCGTCGCCCAGCATGACAATCACACCATATAGAGGATGAGCTCTGAGGGTATTTTGAGGCGGAGATGAACGAATGGGCTTTAAACAAACCCTGATAAAGCGCATGAGAATCTTAATTTATGCCTTTGTCGTTTCATGGCTGACGCCGTGGGGCGCACAGGCCCAATCCCTGCTCAGCGATGCCGAGACGGAGTGGTTTCTTCGCGAAATCACACAGCCGATTTTCGAAGCAGCCCAATTAGACCCGGCCAGCGTTCATTTTTATATCGTCAATGACAATCGCTTAAATGCATTTGTCACCGGCGGTCAGAATATATTCATCCATACGGGTCTGATCCTTGAAACTGATGATGTAAATGAAGTCATTGGCGTATTAGCCCATGAAACCGGCCACATCACCGGTAGTCACCTGGCACGACGCCAGGAAGGCGCATCAACACCCACAACGATTGCATTGGTTTCCATGCTTTTAGGCGTTGCCGCCATCGCTGCGGGAGCAGGTGACGCAGGCATTGGCATCATAGGTGGCGGGCAACAAGCCGCCCAGCGGTCATTCTTAAGCTTCACCCGGGTACAGGAAGCATCCGCAGATCAGGCAGCCGCAAAATTTTTGGAAGATGCTGGGATTTCAGGCCAGGGCCTGATTGACACATTTCGCCGCTTTGGAACCAATGAATATCTGATCGGTGTTCCTCAAGACCCTTATGTCCGATCTCACCCCTTAAACAGTGACAGGATCGAGCGGCTTCAATATGTGGTTGAAGCGTCTGAACATTTCAACAAACCGCCAGATACGACCGCAGCTTATTATTATGAGCGTATCAAAGGCAAAATCGAGGGCTTTACCCTGCCCTTTGATGCGACACTGCGCAAATATCCGCTCTCAGATCAAAGCACCCGCGCGCGATATGCGCGCGCTTATGCCTATCATAAAGGCGTTGAGCTGGATAAAGCCCTGGCCGAGATTGACGGCTTACTTGCAGAGCGGCCCAACGACGCTTATTTCCTGGAATTAAAAGGCCAGCTCTTGTTTGAAAATGGGCGGCTGGAAGAGGCTTTTGCGCCCTTGAGGCAAGCCATTTCTCTGCAGCCGAGAGAAGCCGACTTCAGGACATTATTGGGTCGCGCAATGTTGGCAACGGAAGATCCTCAATACCGCGAAGAAGCAATCAGAGAGCTGGAGTTCGCGTCCAACTTGGATTCAGACAGCCCATATATTTGGTATCAACTCGGCATCGCCTATAACCTTGAAGGGGACGACGGTTTAGCAAGTTTGGCCGCCGCAGAACAGGCCGCACTTGCCGGGCAGCTTGGGCCAACTATTTTGAACGCACAAAGAGCGCTGAAACTCATTCCTAGCGGAACCCCCAAATGGCAACGCGCCCAAGACCTGTTAATAGTTGCTCAAAACTTCATGCAGGATAATGACATAACACCCGATGATTTAAGACGCCAAGGCTCCAGGCGTCGTCGATAGCGTATTTAAGATTAAATGAGAACTTCCATGATTAAGAAATTGATAATATTATCACTTTTCCCTCTAGCAAGCCTTTCATCGGCTCAAGCGCAGCAGAGCTTTACCAAGGAACAGCAGACTGAGATCAATCAGATGATCCGTGCCTATATCCTGGAGAACCCGGAAATCATTCCTGAAGCCATTGAGGTTTTACAACAAAGAGAAGAAGACCGTCGTTTAGCCATGGTTGGTGAAGCTTTGTTTGACGGCCCAGGTGCTGTTGTCGTTGGCAACTCGGAAGGCAGTGCAACAATTGTCGAATTTTTTGATTATCGCTGCCCCTATTGCAAGCGCGGCTGGAGCAATATCAAAAAGCTGATCAAAGAAGACAAAGACCTGCGCGTGGTGTTCCGCCAATTTCCTGTGAAAGACCAGCCGGGCGAAACCATCTCAAGAGACGCGGCTCTCATGGCCATGGCCGCGCATCGCCAAGGCAAATATCTTGAGTTTCATGACGCTGTTTTCAACAATCCAACGGTCCTTAACCAAGACCGTTTGGACGTCATTGCCAAATCGGTCGGTCTGGATAAGAAACAGCTTGAAGCAGACATGGATGAGCTGCGTATCACCGGTGCATTGCAACAGAACATGGCGATTGCACGCACTTTAGGCCTGACAGGCACACCTACATATATAGTTGGAAGTACGATTGTACGTGGTCTTGCACCGCATGATCAGATTAAAGCCTTGCTTAAAAACCATCGCCTGGCTTCCAGCGAAAAAGCACAAATTTCAGGGGGCGGGAATTAATCCCGCCTTAGCTTCAAATCAAACCTGCAAGCGGGGATGACGGGTCGGCATAGAGTTTTTTCGGCATCCGACCAGCTAAATAAGCTGCCCGCCCCGCTTCGACTGATAATTTCATCGCATGCGCCATCATGACAGGGTCTTTAGCTTCTGCAATGGCGGTGTTCATGAGAACACCATCACACCCCAATTCCATGGCAAATGCCGCATCAGATGCTGTTCCAACCCCTGCATCAACCAGAACCGGCACCTTTACCTGCTCAACAATTAAACGCGTCTGCACTGGATTTTGAATACCAAGACCGGACCCGATCGGCGCACCTAAAGGCATGATGGCGACAGCCCCCATATCTTCAAGACGTTTGGCCGCAATAGGGTCATCATTGCAATAGACCATGACGTCAAAGCCCTCTTTCACCAATATTTCTAATGCCTCAAACGTTTCAGGCATATTGGGGTAAAGGGTTTTCTGGTCTCCCAAAACCTCTAATTTAACAAGGTTCCATCCACCAGCTTCACGCGCCAGACGTAAGGTTCTCAAGGCGTCCTGAGCGCTAAAACAGCCGGCTGTATTTGGAAGATAGGTGTATTTATTGGGGTCAACATAATCCATCAACACCGGTTGAGAGGCATCCGTTATATTCACCCGGCGCACAGCCACAGTGACAATTTCCGCGCCCGATGCTTCAATTGCTTCAGCTGTTTGAGCAAAGTCCTTATATTTGCCCGTGCCAACTATAAGGCGGGATGCAAAGGCTTTGCCTGCAACTTCAAAAACATCTTTATGGCTGTCATAGGGCATGGCTGCCTCCCCTCCTCCAACGAAATGAACAATTTCCAATTTATCCCCATCGCTTAAGCGAATTTGGTCATAAGCAGATTTCGGCACGATTTCCAAATTCAACTCTACGGCGACTTTCGTGCCTGTAATCCCAAGGGCCACCAGCAGTTCACTCACCGATGTGTTTTGCTCAACAACTTTAACGTCGCCATTGATTTCAACACTGATCTGGCTGCTCATATTCACGCCTTTCCATGCCGGGCTTATAAGCCTTTATACTTTGTCTTTTCCCTTGAAGCCTTTATACAGGGCTGAGCTTTGGGGAAAAGGCCCAAAACGAATATAGGGGCCATCCAATTTTCGGGGGGTGGTATTGACACAGATGAGTAAAAGCAAGCCAAAACATATATTGGTGTTAAACGGGCCGAATTTAAACCTGCTTGGGACACGGGAACCTGATGTCTATGGCCATGAGACTTTAAACGATATCGTCAATAATCTGACCCCGATTGCCGCGGCCAAAGGCTATGCAGTTGAGCATTTTCAATCAAATAGCGAAGGGGCTTTGATTGATAAGATTCACGAAGCAGCGCAAATTTTTGATGGCCTGATTTTTAACCCCGGCGCATATTCTCACAGCTCCATCGCGCTACGAGATGCTATAACAGCGACTGATATGCCGACAATTGAAGTGCATCTGTCGAATATCCATGCCCGGGAAGACTTTCGCCATAAATCCTATATTTCTGCTGTAGCGCTTGGCGTTATCTGCGGCCTGGGCTCAAAAGGCTATGAATACGCCCTTGAGGGATTGATTTCCCATCTCATGCAAAAACACCAAGAGGAAGATTGACGGCCAGCGACTTGCGTCTTAGACAGTCGCAGATTAACCGTCTGAACATATTCACCATAGTTACTGACACAAGCCATTGTTTGAGGTCCAAATATGTCAAAAATGCAAATTGAATCCGATCTGGTCCGGGAACTCGCTGAGTTATTAAACGAAACCGATTTGACGGAAATTGAAGTCGCTGATGGTGATCGTAAAATTCGCGTTGCACGCTCAGGCGCAATCATTGCACCGGTAGCAGCCGCTGCACCGGCGGTTGCACCCGTTGCCGCCGCTCCTGCCCCCGTACAGGATCAAGCACCAGCCGCAAGCCTGGAGGGTGCTGTTAAATCTCCAATGGTTGGTACAGCTTATACCTCGCCCGAGCCAGGTACTGCACCGTTTATATCCGTTGGGGACAGTGTGAAAGAAGGCCAGACCCTGCTGATTGTCGAAGCTATGAAGGTGATGAACCAGATTACAGCGCCAAAGGCCGGTACCGTGAAAGACATCCTCGTTCAAAATGAGCAGCCCGTTGAATATGGCGAGCCATTAGTCGTTATCGACTGATCAGACGGAGCTGAAACATGTTTGACAAAATCCTGATTGCCAACCGCGGTGAAATCGCTTTACGCGTTCACCGGGCCTGCCATGAAATGGGCATTAAAACCGTCGCTGTTCATTCTGAAGCTGACGCAGATGCCATGCATGTCAGGCTTGCCGATGAAAGTGTTTGTATTGGACCCGCATCATCGACGGACAGCTATTTGAATATCCCGGCGATTATTTCTGCCGCAGAGATATCCAATGCCGATGCGATTCATCCCGGCTATGGGTTTTTGTCAGAAAATGCTCAGTTCGCAGACATTGTTGCAGAGCATGGCATAACGTTCATTGGCCCAACCGCCGATCATATTCGCCTGATGGGCGACAAGGTCGCTGCAAAAACGACGATGATTGAACTTGGCGTGCCAGTCGTCCCAGGTTCAGACGGCGGCCTCGACAATGCGGATGACGCAAAGAAAGTTGCCAACGATATTGGCTATCCAGTCCTGATTAAAGCAGCTTCAGGCGGCGGCGGCCGCGGGATGAAAATTGTAGAAACCGAGGATGAGCTTGCCGCAGCAATGTCGGCCGCACGGTCAGAAGCGAAAGCAGCCTTTGGTGATGACACGGTTTATATGGAGAAATTCCTCAAAAAGCCGCGTCATATCGAATTTCAGGTCATGGCTGACAGCCATGGAAATGTGATTCATCTGGGTGAGCGGGATTGCTCCCTGCAGCGTCGCCATCAAAAAATACTGGAAGAGGCCCCTTCCCCGACACTGACAGCGCAAGAACGCCAGGACATGGGGAAAGTCATCACCGATGCCATTCAGAAATTCGGTTATCTGGGTGCTGGTACAATTGAATTTCTATATGAAGACGGCGTATTCTATTTCATTGAAATGAATACAAGACTACAGGTTGAACACCCTGTCACAGAAATGATTACAGGCATTGACCTGGTTCAAGAACAAATTCGCGTGGCGGCCGGGCACCCTTTAAGCCACACACAAGCGGACATTAAATTGAACGGCCATGCAATCGAATGCCGGATTAATGCTGAAAATGCGCGGACGTTCACACCATCTCCCGGGCGGATTACCGATTATCACACGCCGGGCGGATTAGGTGTTCGGGTCGATTCCGCTTTATATGACGGCTATAGTATTCCACCCTATTATGACAGCCTGATTTCCAAACTTATTGTTCATGGGAAAACCCGCGAAGAAGCTTTGATGCGCTTGCGTCGGTCCTTAGAAGAATATGTCATCAACGGTATTGATACGACGATTCCACTCCATATGGCGTTGGTAGAGGATGACGAATTCAAATCCGGCGACTATAATATTCACTGGCTCTCCAAATTTTTGGAGCGTTGGGACGATTAACGGTCAATGGGGGTGAGTTTAGTCCTTTATGCAGCAGCTAACGACAGACCTGCTGTTACGGGCCTATGCCTGTGGTGTCTTTCCTATGGCGGAAAGTCATGATAGCGACGCTCTTTACTGGTTGGACCCCGAAGAGCGCGGCATTCTTCCCCTTGATGATTTCCACATTCCCAAACGCCTGCAGCGCTTCATCCGCCAAAACCCGTTTGAAATTAGAATCAATACAGCGTTTGAAGATGTGATGTCGGCCTGCGCAGGTCTGAATGAGCAACGGCCTGAAACCTGGATCAACGGCACTATCAGATCCCTTTACACCCGTCTTTTTGAAATGGGTCATGCCCATAGTGTTGAATGCTGGCTGGAAGACAGGCTGATCGGTGGGTTATATGGTGTGCAACTTGGAGCCACATTCTTTGGGGAAAGTATGTTTCATAAGAAAAACAACGCCTCCAAAGTCGCGCTCGCTCATCTGGTTGCCCGGTTGAAGACTGGTGAATTTCAGCTTTTAGATACGCAATTCGTGACCGATCATCTCAAGCAATTTGGCGCAGTCGAAATCCCCAAAGAAGATTATCAAGACCTGCTCAGCAATGCCCTCAAACAGCCGGCGGATTTTCACAGATTTCCGCTATCTTCAACCGGGTCCGATGTTCTGCAGGCGATTACCCAGACATCATAGACTGCGTGCTCAAGTGCACTCACCGCGGGGCTTGATGCGAACATCCAGCCGGAGAAGACCCGGCCCCTCTCCCCATTAACGGTAATATTGTCAATTTGTAGAAAGGCCGTTGTTTCTGGTGGTTCTTCAGGCGGCGTGGACTGGCAGGTTTGGGCCGTAATTTCCAATGTCCCAAAGCGAATTGCCTGGCCGGCTGGCGCGTCAAAGGTTGAAACACGACCCGTGGTCTTGTCCACGCCTCTCAACACAACTGTTTTCCCAATATCCGCGGGGTAACTATTCTCTTCCAACTCACCAGGAATAACGGGTGATAGACCCTGAACAGCAACAACGGTTGAAATCAATAGAGGCAGTGTGACCAACTTAATTCCCTTCTTCCTCATCCCCATCGCCGGAGAACATGGCCTGACGGACAAGGCCGATCAGATCAATAGAATCTTCCGTATATTCAAACTCATCACCGGCCACGAGATATTCGGGCAGACCACCAATAACCACATTGATATAGCTGCCACCCAAAAGGCCTTCACTTGAAATACGCGCGGAACTGTCCAACGGTAATTCAATTCCAGAATCAACAGTCAGAGCAACACGAGCGAGATAATCCCGTTCAGCATCGAGAGACTGGGCAGTAACAGTGCCAACCTTCACGCCGCTGATGCGCACATCTGCACCAACAGATAATCCATCAATGCGATTGAAATAGGCCACATATTCACTGCCGCCATTGGCACCAATATCGGTTCGGCTGTACACAAGAAATGTAAACCACGCTGCGACGATTAACACAACGGCGCCTATTAATGCTTCTACCAGATTATTTTTCATAACCCTCTTATCCTGCCACCTATTCCGCTGATTGCTGCACAGCATGACAATAGCGTCATTAACACGAGAAAATCACGCCCAAATTAAGGCTCAAATACACACAAATTTGTGTCTGCTGTAATTTTAAGTCGAAACTTAAGGCTGCCAGGCTTCGTAATCACCTGTCGCTTTGGCCCGCACGCCGGACGCCTTCATACTGCCTGATGGCAGATAGGCCTCATTCGTGCCGGTCTTATTGGCTACATGCTCTTTTTCCCAAGACTGTACCTTAGGGGCTTTCTCACTTGGCGGTGTATCAATTGTATAATGAAGCCAGCCATGCCATTCCGCAGGCACACGGGACGCCTCAATATCACCATTATAAATGACCCAGCGCCGATTGCCGTTCCGCTCTTGGTAATAGACATTGCCTTGGTCATCTTCGCCGACTTTCACACCCTTCCGCCAGGTGAAAAGCGCAGTGCCATAAGTCGAATCATGCCACCAGATAAATATGCGTTTGATGAGACCAAACATGTCGCTGCCTCGTTTCCGTTCTATTGCCAGGTTTTAATTCCGCTTTGCGTTCAGGCCTCAACCTTCTCCCCAAAGCGGCGGGACTATGCCATTGTGCGTCGCTCAGGTCTACAACAAAGGCTGAGTTTTTAGCCATTTGCCGCCTATTATCCAATTAACATGTGAAGCAATGTAGATGAGGCTTCGACTCATTAAACATAGCCAGTTATGCGAAGCTCGAGCTTCAACATATTGATTTACCTGTGGTTCCGCCGAATATGACAAATGTAACACAAGAAATGGCATAAATTTCATGTCAAGGCACAATATATTGTTGCCAAATACCCCTTAAGCTTTTTACTATCCCCCTGCGTCTGTTGAAGGGGGCATTGAATATCTGACCGAACAAACCACAATATATTGTGGTAGCTGGAAATCAGGGCCAGTTGGATCAGGATCAGGTGGGAAACAAGGCAATTCGATCTTCAGGCGTGTTTTATTGGGAAAAAGGTTTTTATCTGGCAGACGTGATTCTGTCGGCAGGGAGCGTTTGACCCAATCAGGGAGAGCCATTGATTATATGGCAGTTAGTTTGAAACGCAGTTTGGGGCAAAACAAATGCGCATCTCACGCCGCTTCACCAAAGCCGGTCAGTCCGCCTATCAGAGTATCGAATTTCAATCTGCAACCAGTGAAATCAGAAATCCCGATGGGAGTATTGTCTTTCAACTGGAGAATATCGAAGCTCCAGCCAGCTGGAGTCAGGTTGCCGTTGACATCATTGCGCAGAAATATTTCCGCAAAGCAGGTGTCGCGAAACACCTGATGAAAGTCGAAGAGGAAGACGTTCCAAGTTGGTTGTGGCGCTCTGTTCCCAATGAAGAGGCCCTGGCAGCACTGCCCGAGGAAGAGCGGTTCAGTGGCGAAATCAGCGCCAAGCAGGTGTTTAATCGTTTGGCTGGCGCCTGGACCTATTGGGGCTGGAAAGGCGGCTATTTTGATGGCGAAGAAGATGCGCGCGCCTATCATGACGAAATGGCCTATATGCTCAGCACACAGATGGCAGCACCAAATTCCCCACAATGGTTTAATACGGGCCTGCATTGGGCCTATGGCATCGATGGTCCAAGCCAGGGGCATTATTATGTAGATTTTAAAACCGGCCGCATGGTGCGTTCAAAATCCGCATATGAACATCCCCAGCCCCATGCCTGTTTCATTCAATCCGTTGACGATGATCTGGTGAACGAAGGTGGCATCATGGATCTTTGGACCCGGGAAGCCCGTTTGTTTAAATATGGCTCCGGAACCGGTTCCAATTTTTCAAACATCCGTGGTTCAGGTGAATCCCTTTCAGGCGGTGGCAGATCATCCGGCCTCATGAGCTTTTTGAAAATCGGCGATAGAGCGGCTGGCGCAATCAAATCTGGCGGGACCACAAGACGGGCCGCTAAAATGGTTGTTGTCGACGTCGACCACCCCGATGTCGAAGAATTCATCAACTGGAAAGTGGTTGAAGAGCAAAAAGTCGCAGCGCTTGTTGCTGGTTCGAAAATCGCTGAAAGAGTGTTGAATAATATCATCACAGCCTGCGTCCAACACCGGGATCGTCTGGGTGACGGCACATTCGACCATAAACAGAATAAAGACCTCAAAGCTGCGATGGTTGAAGCCCGCAAAGCCTCTATCCCAGACAGCTATATTCAACGCGGTATTCAATTTGCCCGCCAAGGCTATGACCGCCTGGAATTCCCGACCTATAATACAGACTGGGATTCCGAAGCCTATGTGACCGTCTCAGGCCAAAATTCCAACAACACTGTGCGTGTCAGTGATGAATTCATGGTCGCCGTGATGGAAGACCGCGACTGGGAATTGAAAAACAGAAAAGGCGGCGTTGCCAAAAGCATGAAAGCGCAGGCCCTTTGGGATGATATTGGCATGGCCGCCTGGGCTTGTGCCGACCCCGGCTTGCAATTCCACACGACCATTAATGATTGGCATACATGCCCGGCATCCGGGCCCATTCTCGCGTCCAACCCCTGCTCTGAATATATGTTCTTGGATGATACGGCCTGTAATCTTGCATCCTTGAACCTGATGACATTCAGAAATGCGGATGGCAGCTTCAACGTTGAGAATTTTGAACATGGCTGTCGTTTATGGACGATGACCTTGGAAATTTCAGTTTTGATGGCCCAATTCCCATCGAAGAAAATTGCCGAATTATCCTATCGCTATAGAACACTTGGCCTTGGCTATGCGAATATAGGCGGATTGTTGATGTCCTGCGGTCTCTCCTATGACAGCGATGAAGGCCGGGCCATTTGCGGTGCAATCACCGCTGTTATGACCGGCACAGCATATGCCACGTCCGCTGAAATGGCTGGCGAATTGGGTGCCTTTCCAGGATATAAGAAAAACGCAGACCATATGCTGCGTGTCATGCGCAATCACCGCCGCGCAGCTTATGGTGAAGCGGAAGGATATGAGGGCTTAAACACCCTCCCCGTTCCGCTCAATCATGAAGATTGCACTGACCTTGCATTGAACGAAGCCGCAATGAAGGCCTGGGACCGGGCTTTACAGCTTGGCGAGCAAAATGGGTATCGGAATGCGCAAGCAACTGTAGTTGCGCCAACAGGCACCATCGGTCTCGTGATGGACTGCGATACAACAGGCATTGAGCCGGATTTTGCACTCGTCAAATTTAAGAAGCTCGCCGGTGGCGGTTATTTCAAGATTATCAATCGCATCGTCCCTAAAGCCTTGAGCGTTTTGGGGTATGAAGAAAAGCAGATCAAAGACATTATCAACTATGCAGTTGGTCATGGCACATTGAAGAATGCGCCTGGTGTAAACCATACGGGATTGAAAAACCTCGGGTTCACAAGCGACGTTATTGAAAAAATTGAGAAGGCGCTTTCTTCGGCTTTTGATATCAAATTCGTATTCAATCAATGGACATTGGGCAGTGAGTTCTGCAAAGAAACCCTTGGGTTGAATGACGAGCAGTTGAATGATTTCAATTTCGATATGCTGTCTCATCTGGGCTTTTCCCGCAAAGACATTGAAGCAGCAAATCTTTACTGCTGCGGCACCATGACTTTGGAAGGTGCACCGCATTTACAAGAGGTTCATTACGCCGTCTTTGATTGCGCAAACCCCTGTGGTAAAATCGGCAAACGCGCTTTGTCCTGGCAAAGCCACATTCACATGCTGGCCGCAGCACAGCCGTTTATTTCGGGCGCTATTTCCAAAACAATCAACATGCCAAATTCCGCATCCGTTGATGAATGTAAGGCGGCCTATGAACTCTCATGGCGATTGGCTTTGAAAGCAAATGCGCTTTACCGGGATGGCTCCAAACTATCTCAACCTCTATCTTCCGCCCTTCTTGATGAAGAAGATTTAATGGAATTGGAAGACGCACCACAAGCGGAACAAAGCAAAGTGGTCGCCGAACGGATTGTTGAACGCATCGTTGAACGCGAAGTCGCTCAACGGCGCCAAAAACTGCCTCACCGTCGGAAAGGCTATACACAAAAAGCCATTGTCGGCGGGCATAAGGTCTATCTTCGGACAGGTGAATATGAAGATGGCTCTTTGGGCGAGCTTTTCATCGACATGCATAAAGAAGGCGCTGCTTTCCGCTCCCTGATGAACAACTTTGCCATCGCAGTTTCAATTGGCCTTCAATATGGTGTGCCATTAGAAGAATTCGTTGACGCCTATACGTTCACGCGTTTTGAGCCTTCCGGCATGGTTGAAGGCAATGATGCTGTGAAAATGGCGACATCAGTCCTGGATTATCTCTTCCGTGAACTGGCCATCTCCTATCTGGGTCGAAATGACCTGGCCCATGTGGAACCTGCCGATCTTCGCCTTGATGCTTTAGGTACAGGGGTGCGCGGTGGTGGGAAAGCGCCAGAAGATGATATGCCGGACGATGATGCCTTGTCCAAAGTCTTCGGCCTTGCTTCCAGCGGCTTCGTCCGCGGCACCAATCTCTATGTTCTAAAGAACAAAGATCAGGAGCAAAAAACGGAAGTGACCGCAGAAGCTCAGGGGCATGTCGTTGCCCGAACAGCAACAGCAGGCGGGACAACAACCCAGGTCGATATCGCCGTTGCAACAATGGACGTAACGACCGAGGACTCTGCCATGCTGCGTTATGAAGCGCGTATCAAGGGATATGAAGGCGATGCCTGTGTTGAATGTGGGAATTTCACCCTTGTGCGGAATGGGACCTGCCTGAAATGTGACACCTGTGGTGCGACGTCTGGTTGTTCTTAAAACCAGGATGAGCTGCAAGGAAAAAGGCCGGTGTCATACCGGCCTTTTTCATTTTTAACATATTAAACGCCTTAAATTTACTTGTTTTTTACGGCCCTGCTCCATGATCGCTCTTCATCTGGGGATTTGTTCATGCCAACAAAAAAGGCCAAACAACAAGAAGGCAAGTCGCGCGCACTCCGCGCCGATAGTGTAAATACCCTTTCCCTGGAAGGCTTACTGGACAAATTACCCATGGGCGTATTCGTCGTCGCTGAGGCAGAAGAAGGGTTCCGCTGCCGATTTGCCAACACCTGGTTCGAGGATCTTATCGATGTTCATCGACCGGTGATCTATGGAGCAAAATTAAGCGAAATATTGCCTACAAAAGCTTATCAGATGTTTCTTCACAGTTTCGAGCAATATTGTCAAAATGGACATCCATATGTGTTTGACTGGGAGATGGGCAGCGGCCCCATGGCTCGCTTCTTGTCCTGCCAGATCCTACCTGTTCATGAAGAAGGACAATTGAAACAATTTGTTGGCGTTATCAGCGACCAAAGCAATGCAAAGCTTGCTGAAAAACAGATGTTACACAACGCCACCCATAGCGAATTAACAGGCCTACCAAACCGTCTGTTGTTGGAAGAAATGGCGGAATCATATCTCAAAGAAGATGAAGGTGAATGCGCTATTCTACTGTTGAACGTCGATCGTTTTCAATTGATCAATGACAGCCTGGGCCATATCACCGGAGACGAGCTCCTGGTGGCGCTTGCCAGCCGTCTGGGCACGTTAACACCCCTTGGCGATGCATTGGCGCATATGGGATCAGATGAATTTTCAATTCTAATGAAAAACATATCGGGATTGGAAGATGCAAGGCAGATGGCGATGTCCATCCATGAAGCTATGGCCGTGCCCTTCAAAATTGCCAACCACGAGCTTCACCTCACCATAAGCATAGGTATTTCCACGACATTAAGCAGCCCAAAACAGGCCGAAGACCTTATTCGTGACGCAGATTTTGCAATGCACAGGGCCAAGTTCAGCGGCAAAGCGACAAGCGAGGTCTATTTAGAATCCGACCATAGTCAAGCGCGCTACAGATTCCAACTGGAGACTGACCTTCGGCACGCCATAAATCTCGAAGAGCTTGAACTCCATTATCAGCCTATTTTTGATTTAAACACCGCAGCTCTTAAAGGCTTTGAAGTTCTCGCCCGCTGGCCTCATCCAGAAAAGGGGTATATCTCCCCTGCGGACTTTATACCAATTGCTGAAGAAACAGGCCTGATCATCCCTTTAGGCGACTGGGTCCTTAAACAAGCCTGCAAGACACTATATGAATGGCGAGACGTCCACCCACAACAAACCGATGATATTTATCTCGGGGTCAATCTCTCACCGATCCAACTGGCCAAAGATGACTGCGTCGAAACTATAAAGAACGTCATCGAAACTTATAAAATTCCAGCCGGCCGGCTTCATCTGGAACTGACCGAGACAGCTATTGTCAATAACCCTCAAAGGGCATTAAAGGCATTGCTCAGGCTGAAAAAACTTCAGGTAAAGCTGGCCCTGGACGATTTTGGGACAGGATATTCTTCGCTGTCCTATCTTCATAAGCTTCCCTTTGATATTTTAAAGATAGACCGATCCTTTGTGATGGAGCTGGGCCAAAAGCAAGAAGCCTTTGCAATCACTCAGACAATTACCGTTTTAGCGCAGGCATTAAACATGTCCCTCATCGCTGAAGGAATTGAAACAGAGGAACAATTAAAGCTCTTGCAAAAGCTGGGGTGCAGTAAAGGACAAGGGTTCTTATTTGCCAAACCCATGCCCGAGACGCAGGCTCATTCATTGCTTCTCAACTATGCAAAAGCGTCAGGCCAAACTTGAATACAAGGGTAGAATTCTTAAGTCCATGAGAGCGTCTTAATGGAGAAAGTCTGTGACCGGCAAAAAAACGTCGCCTCGAAGGCCAACTGGAAAAACAACACCTAAAAAGCCATCCAAATCCCAGGCATCTTCATCTGATAACGCAAAAACGGCCAAAACCACCAATATAAGGGCTAATACATCCACTAAGGCGCGCCCAGAAGCTGCTGATACCGATAAGCAGCCTTCCGTTTCAAAACAAGGTCCATCTCAGGATAGGTGGAGCGATATCTTTTGGAAATCATCAGCCATTCTCCTATTTTCCATCATCGGCACATTTCTCGTCTTATTCATCGGTACTCTATCAATTATAAATACCCTATGCTTTGCATTTGGAGCAGACAGCGCGCAACTGAAGCAATTACGCGCTACCTTATCTCGATGGCTGATTGATTGTATAAATTACATCACAGGGCATAATGATAGAATGCCCTTCCCTTTCACACCTTTTTCACAGGATTAAACGAAAACCCGTTCAATCACTGATGGTCAAAGCGTCAAACTCCACCTTACAACTGACATGATCTGCACAGGTCATGGTTTCACTTAACGCAAAACTTAAATCAATCAGCGCATGACCATCTAATTCAATATCAGCATGATGCAGCCTGTTTATCACAGCAGCACATACGGCATCCGCCTTGTCTTCTGCGTCCTTTGGAAAGCGCCCATGCAGTGAAAATTTATGGCGAAAACCGTCAAAACTGGCACGTCTCCACGGCGTCACTTTTGTATCGCTAAAATTCAGCATCTCATCAGATTGCGAAAAGAGCGATAAAATGTCTTTATCTTGTTGAATATAAGAACGAATTGCACTTCGCATCGCTGAATGGGCATTCATCATAACGGTCATCCTATAGCTGAAAAACTATCTCTGGTTTCGGGAGAAAAGAAGCACTGGGCATTATAGTTGCTTCGAAAATAGGCGGTGACAGGTCGCGCAGATACGTCTCTCGACCCTCACACATTGGGTGGAATTGAAGCGCCTGGATTAAGAGGGACCGCGCCCAACCTTTACGTTTTCTGTGAACCCGGTCCAAATCACAAAACGCACGACCCAACTCCAAGACATCCAACACGGGGCCAATCATGATGTCATTGGCACTCAGTAAGTCCACCCAGTCCAGGAACCGCCGGACTGAATGGATACACTCGAACTCCTGGTGCAGAAGAATAGCATGAAGGCCAAGCTGGATATCCGACATGGCCAGCAGTTCAACATGTGTCAGCTTACCTTGTCGGAGCATATGCCTAATGCCCTTATGCCTCGATAATATTTCCTCCAGCTGATTGTTAACTTTGCTCCAATAACTCATAAATGATAGTCCAGGGTTATTGATGGACCTTGCTTTGTTCCTTGGATATCCGCATTACGAAACCGCCCCTGGGAGACAGCCTCTTTCAGTCTTTCCTGCATTTCCTCTTTAGGCCGACGCCCCTTCCTCATGTCAAAGACAAGGCGAGGATCACCGGCTATTTTTCTGCCAAAGCCCGATGCACTCGTTCCAGTCAAGCACAGATGCCTCTCCACAGATTGGAGCAGTGACGCGTGAACACAACTCATAGATGTCCCTCCAATAATTAATTTTGCCTATCTAACACGATTTATTTCCTTTTCGCAGGATTTTTCCTATAATAATCCTGCGGGGGCACAAAATTTGATCTCCACCTTTATACAAACACTCTCTCTTTGCCTGTTACAGAGAGTCAGATGAATAGGACGACACTTATGACGCCTGAAGATATTCGCCTAAAACTGGACCAATTGATCCATAACAGCGGGCATGATTACGCCTCCATCTCCAGGCACCTGGGTCGCAACAGCGCCTATATCCAACAGTTCATAAAACGTGGGGTCCCAAGACGGTTAAAAGAAGAAGATAGAAAGAAACTCTCTAAACTATTCAATGTAAACGAGTATGAACTTGGCGCTGAAATATCAACGAAAAGCCATTTAAGTAGCGAGAGGTCTATTACTCCGAATAGAGATCAACTTATTGATAATCAATTTCTTTTTGTTCCATATTTCGATATCAGAGCGTCTGCAGGATCTGGCAATATTATAGATCAGGAAAACGAGCGCGCGAGCCTGGCTTTTCGTCGGGAATGGATATCTCGGGTTGCAACGGGTTCGCCGGAGGATCTTGCTGCACTGACTGTGGAAGGAGATTCCATGGATCCCACATTGGCCCATGGCGACCTTATATTGATTGACACCTCGCAAGCTTGGAACCTGAGAGACGGTATTTATGTACTACGCGTCGGTGACGCGTTGTTAGTGAAGCGGATATCCGTAAACCCAAGTACGCAAAAGCTGACAATTAAGAGCGATAACCCCATCTATGACTGCTGGTCGGACTGCGATCCCAGCGATGTTGATCCAATCGGTCGTGTTATTTGGGTAGGAAGAAGCCTGTAGTTAATAGGATAACAGGCATTTGGATCCATCATAAGTTTATTTTATGTTTTACACTTAAAGTTGTACCACACTCACATCAGAATTTGTTTTTTCAGGGGTGTCACATATGTCGGCATTTTTGACGAACATTGGCATATTAGCCATATAGTTAATTTGAAAATCCCAATATTTCAGCGCTTTTTAGAGAATTGGCCCGGACTTTGCTCTTGAGGGAGTCAGCTAAAGAAAGCCAGGGATCAAACATATGCGCCTTATATCCTCGCACATAGACCAAAGCGCCTATAATCTCATTTACGACCGGGCTGCATATGTTGGCGCATGCGAGCTTATCAAGAAACATGGCGCAGCCGCATCTATTGAAGCATTACACAAAGCAGATTTTCACGAGTGTCGTGGCGAAAGCCAGCAATGCCACTATTGGCGTCGCGTGGAAAGCGCCGTAGAAATTTTACTATTGGACAAGGTCCATGGGGACATACACTAACCCCAAACCCCCTTCCGCAGTTTCCTAATTTCATTCATAGTCCTTCAAAGATTTAAAGGACAGAAACATGATTGAACTCTTTTATTGGCCAACACCCAACGGCCATAAAATTACGATATTTCTTGAGGAAACCGACCTCGATTACAAGATTACCCCTATTGATATAACCAGAGGTGCCCAGTTTGACCCTGACTTCCTTAAAATTGCACCTAACAACCGTATGCCGGCTATCATAGATTCTCTGCCTCAAGATGGAGGACCCTCTATAAGCTTGTTTGAATCAGGTGCGATCCTCCAATATCTTGCCGAAAAGACGTCTCACTTCCTGCCTCAAGACGTACGGGGAAAATGGCGTGTTCTTCAATGGTTGAATTGGCAGATGGGCGGCTTTGGGCCTATGCTGGGTCAGAACCATCATTTTTCAGCTTATGCGCCAGAGAAAATCCCATATGCAATTGATCGATACGTCAAAGAAAGTGAACGTTTATATGCCGTCTTGAACCAAGCCCTGAACGAAAACGAGTATGTCGCCGGGAATTATAGTATTGCGGATATGGCAATATACCCTTGGGCCGTATCCCACCAACGGCAATCCATCTCTCTTTCGGACTTCCCCAATGTAAAAAAATGGTTCGATAAGATTTCCGAGCGTCCAGCAGTTATCCGCGCTTATGAAGTTGCTGAGCGGTATAAGAACAGTGGGCTCTCCATGGAGGATGCGCGGGAAACCTTATTTAACCAGGACAAGCACAGCGTTTCCAGCAAATGATCCCCTTTTGTTCTTTTTTATTGACACCTCCGCCCCGTCGACTTAGACATGAAGAACAAACAAAGAACAACGAGGTCGTCATGTTATATATTCTGTGTTTCCTGATGTTCGCCGCTTTTGCAATGCTGATTATTTCCGGGTTAACCGAAGCGTGTGCGGACGTTCTTCGCTGGGCGGAGACACGCTATGGCACAAACCAAAATGCAGAGTTGAAAGCATTTGGTGATCATCGCTCAACACCACAGAATATGGCTTTTTGATAATAAGCGTAAACCTGACTGAAAATTTTCAAAAAAAGTGGCGCGGCAGTGGAATTCGGCTGAAATCAGCCCCCATCACATCACCGCCGCGCCGAGCCAGGCTAAGTGCCCCCTCAAGCCTGGCTCAAACTGAGCCCCTCAGTTTGTCTCACAACCTAAGTCAAATAAGTTTATGATTAAAAAGTCTTTCTCATTATTATTGTAGGCGCAACCCCTTAACAGAGATTAGCTGGAAAATAACCCACTTTCCGTTTTATTCTTACGGATAACGACTCTCATATTTCACGTATTTTTAAATTTTTGAAATATATGTTCCACCGCAAGGATGCTGGCATATTATACTAATGGAATGGCAAGCCTTCAGAGTCGGCCCTGGTATTTCATGGAAGCACTGGAACTTTATATGATTTGTGTGTACATGGCTGCGTAATGTTTGACGGAAACGCGCGGCGTTGCTAGCTTTAAATGATATATATCGAGCTGATAATCTCGAATAAGGATAGGTTTTATGGACGTTCGGACCCTTTGCTTGGGTATATTGGCCTTAGGCGACGCCACGGGATATGAGATTAAAAAGCTTGTCGCAGACGGCGCGTTTTCCTTTTTTTCCGAAGCGAGCTACGGCTCGATTTACCCTGCCCTCTCCCGTCTCATGGATGAAGGCCTTGTTACGTGTCGAGAGGAAGCGCAGGATGGAAAGCCAGATAAGAAGATATATTCTCTGACAGAAATCGGGCGCGAAGAATTAACGCACGCATTACAGAAAGACCCTGGACCTGACAGGCAGCGCTCAGAATTTCTGGCCTCTCTCCTCTTTGCAGAAGCGGTGTCTCCTGAACGCGTCAGTCAATTGATAGATGACCGTATAGCACACCATAAAGAGCGTATAATCGCATTAAAGGAAATGGTTCAAACAGAACTTACCCCAGCAAGCGACTTTGTTCTAGGCTATGGCCTCGCCATTCAAGAAGAAGCACTGCGTTATCTCGAAGCGCATCGAGACATGCTTTTTCAAAAATAAGTCTGTTTCACCAAATACTCAAATCAGCAATCAGCTTCTTTGCGCCACGATAGCTGAATGGCAAGCTGATCAAATAGAGAAGACTTACCACACAAAGGGTTTTCCAAGGCCAGATCGTCAAACAGGCAACAAGTAATGGAATAAGCGCCATCATTGGAAAGCGCATAGATGGCCTCAACTTTAACGCCTTGAATGAAAATGTAGGTAATCTGGAAACCATTAAAACAGCGATGAAAGCGAGATAGATCGCCGTTAATGTTGGTGTGATGATATCGTCTTTGGCTGTCCAGAAGCTAATCATCATTGGAAATAAAGCAAGGCCAGCCGCAGCAGGTGCCGGCACGCCCATTAAAAAACCTGCCGCTAAGGCCGCTGGTTTTTCATCTTCCAGTGTTGCATTGAAACGTGCCAGACGCAGGGCGCAACACCCTGCATAAGCCAAAGCAATAACCCAACCTATGCCGCCCAGCTCATTTAAAGTCCACATGAACAAAATCAAAGCCGGAGCAATACCAAAAGCCACAACATCGGATAGGGAATCAAGCTCAGCGCCGAATTTAGTCGCCCCTTTCAACAGCCGTGCAACACTTCCGTCCATGCCATCAAATACACCTGCTATCACAACAGCAAAGACCGCTGCCTCCCATCGACCGGCAATAGCAAATTTAATACCTGTCAGCCCGGCACAGAGGGCCAACATAGTGATCGCATTCGGAACCATTGCCCGCAAAGGCAGGGAAAACCCTTTTTGCTCTCTCACCTTTTGACGCCTTCAGCCAATTTGGCTCCTCTTGCGTCACTGGCGAGAATCGTTTCGCCGCCCAATGTGCGTTGTCCAACAGCAACTTGCGGCTTGAAGCCTTTTGGCAGGAAAATATCCATACGACTTCCAAAGCGGATCAGACCAAAGCGTTCGCCGCGCTCTAATTCATCGCCTTCTGAAACGAAACATAAAATCCGGCGCGCCACCAAACCTGCAATCTGTACAAACCCCACCTGACGCCCATCTTCCATCGTCACACGCAGAAGCATACGCTCATTCTTCTCACTTGCCTTATCAAGGCTCGCATTCAAAAACGCACCTGGGATATACACCCGTTTATCCACTTTACCGCCTACGGGGGTACGATTGATATGGACATCTAAAACGGACAGAAATACGGAAACTCGCACAAGCGGTTCATCGCCCATGTCCAACTCGACCGGTGGAACAACTTCTTTAATCATCTGAACCCGGCCATCGGCAGGACTCACCATTATATGGTCGGTTACAGGAACGATACGATCAGGGTCACGGAAAAAATAGGCGCAAAACAAACCAAAAGCTATGGGCAGCCAGGCAACCCAGCCCGGAAGTAAAAGCCAGCACAAGATCGCCACAACTACGGCAATTAAAATGAATTTCTGACCTTCCTTATGTACAGGAGGGAATACATCCATCATGGAAAAATCACTGTCGTTCTGTGCCATTGCCTCTGCCTTTCGATGAATTAGCCCGGCATAATGTCAAGCCAGATAAAGAACACAAGACAATTTTATCATATTCAACGCAATCCGAAAAAGCGACTTTATGGCTGATCATCTTCCTGCGGCTCTGGAAGGGCGAAGACCTGCCCTGGATAAATCAGATTCGGATCCCGTATCTGAGCCGCATTCGCTTGAAAAATAAAGGCGTAACGCCAACCGGACCCATATATCTGACGTGCGATCGCCCACAGATTATTCCCGGGTTGGACTTCAACAGCACGCTCCAACCGTCCAAATCTTTCCCCGGTCTGTGGATCAAACCTTTGTTCAATCCGTAAAGTGACCTGGCCATCCGTAATCACCTGATCAACGCGAAGAAGAACAGCTTCTCCCGTTCGTGCCTCAAGAGACTCCAACGTCACAATCCAACGCCCATCAGCATTCGCTGTTGCTTCCGCTGTAAACACATTATCCAGATAGAGACGTATATTTTGCTCAGCCTCTGCAGCACCGGAAATGACCACACTGCGGTCTTCCTGAATATCAATGGTTTCAATCCGTAATGCCCGGGCCAGATCCTGTCCCAAAGCATTGGCAGGAACCTGTAAAGCGCGGCTCACGCCATTCCCGTCTCTTGGAGACAGAACAGCGAGCACACCCTCTCCTTCCGCTGCACCATCCATTTCTGGGACGACAACGACGACAATATCTGATGACACAACGGGACCGCTATTCCCCGATCGAGCCTCCAAGGAAAATTCGGTCGGGCCAGCAGGTAACGGATTTTCCAATATCATAACCCATTCACCGCGTGGGTCCGCCTTGGTTCGTGCGACCTCTATACCGTCGGCATAAAGAATGACGTCACTTCCTGGCACGGCCTTACCGGCCACGACACCAGCCCCGCTCGGTGAAAGCCGGACAATATCGAAACTTGGGATATTAACATCGGATATGTCTGCCGCCCCAGGCTTTATCTCTTCTACTTGAGGTGCTGGCGCGAGATCGACTTGTTCACTTGGCGCGGCTGGTTCGGCAACTTCCTCTTCCTCGCCCCTTGTCCAATAAATCAGAAGCAGCACTGCCACCGTCAAAACAGTAGCAATAGGCCATAATAGTCCCCTGGCGCTTAAAACCGGCTTTTTATCAAAATCCATAGCTGACAATTTTTATTTACCTGCCAATATTCTTTAATAATCTGGTTTGCGCGCCCGATGCCATCATTTAGCAACCTATCATGTCGATAATAGGGCCATTGCCAACTCACATGGGGGTGATAATGCGCCATATCTCACAAGATGCCATGAAAGAAAACAGTATGAAAACAAAAAGAATTTGCGTGTTCTGTGGGTCACGGGTCGGTCGCGGCGAAACTTACGGACAATTAGCTCGTGAAATAGGGTCAAAACTCGCACAAAACGGCACAGGCCTGGTTTACGGCGGCGGCAGTGTCGGCTTGATGGGACTCATAGCCAGATCCACATCGGAGAATGGTGGAGATGTCATCGGCGTCATTCCAAAATTCCTTCAAGAATTGGAAGTCGCGCAGGAAGGCCTGACAAAATTGGAAATCGTCGACACAATGCACGAGCGCAAAGCACGCATGTTTGCCCTTTCCGATGCCTTTGTCGTCATGCCTGGCGGATTGGGTTCTCTCGATGAAACCTTTGAAATCGCCACCTGGGCGCAGCTGCGCCTTCATTCAAAGCCCATATTCCTGTTAAACCATGAAGGCTATTGGGAACCGCTTGTAGATTTGATTGACCATATCATTTCTCACGGATTTGCAGACCCTTCATCTAAACGCCTCTTTCAGGTTGTTCCCGATTTTGAAGCGGTTCTGGAAGCACTGGACAATCATCAGAATGAAGCCGTCGAAAAACTGACTTAAAAACCTTATTTTTAGCTCCTTTCCCTTGGCAGTCGCGCGTGGTTAGTGATAGGGTCCGCCGCGACTGCAAGCGGGTGGACCATTCCCACCCATTGCGATGAAATTTTTCAACCTCAATAAACAAGGGTTTCGAGGAGCATCATGGCTAAAATCAAGGTGGTAACGCCCGTCGTTGAGCTCGACGGCGATGAAATGACCCGCATTATCTGGCAATGGATTCGTGAACGCTTAATCCAGCCTTATCTCGATATTGATCTCAAATATTATGACTTAAGCATTCAAAGCCGCGACGAAACGGATGATCAGATCACCATCGACGCTGCTGAGGCGATCAAAAAATACGGTGTTGGCGTTAAATGCGCGACCATCACGCCTGATGAAGCACGGGTTGAAGAATTCGGCTTGAAAAAAATGTGGCGCTCTCCGAATGGCACCATCCGGAACATCCTGGGTGGCACGGTATTCCGCGCACCGATCACCATTAAATCCGTTCCACGCCTGGTTCCAGGCTGGACCAAACCTATCGTTATCGGCCGTCATGCTTTTGGTGACCAATATCGCGCAACAGATTTCGTTGTCCCCGGCAAAGGCAAGATGACCATTAAATGGGAAGCCGAAGACGGGTCTGACAGCATCGAACGTGAAGTCTTTGACTTCCCAGGCGGCGGCGTGGCGATGGCCATGTACAATCTGGATGACAGCATCCGTGATTTCGCCCGTGCGTCCATGAATTATGGTTTGAACCTGGGCTGGCCTGTATATCTGTCCACGAAGAACACCATCATGAAAGCCTATGACGGCCGTTTCAAAGACCTGTTCCAAGAAGTCTTTGAAACAGAATTTGAAGAAAAATTCAAAGAAGCCGGTATCAGCTATGAACATCGCCTGATTGATGACATGGTCGCAGCCGCGTTGAAATGGAATGGCGGTTTCGTTTGGGCCTGTAAAAACTATGACGGTGACGTCCAGTCCGACACCGTTGCACAAGGCTTTGGATCGTTAGGTCTAATGACATCAGCTTTGATGACGCCGGATGGGTCAACTGTAGAAGCTGAAGCAGCCCATGGCACAGTGACCCGTCACTATCGCCAGCATCAGCAAGGCAAAGCCACATCCACAAACCCAATTGCGTCCATCTACGCATGGACCGGTGGTTTGAAACATCGTGGTCGTATGGATAATACGCCTGATGTTACAGCTTTTGCTGAGAAGTTAGAGCGCATCTGCGTAGAAACCGTTGAAAGCGGTGACATGACGAAAGATCTGGCTTTATTGATCGGCCCCGAACAAAATTGGCTGACGACCGAGCAGTTCTTCGACAAAATTGTTGAGAACCTCGAAAAGGCCATGGCCTAAGGCCTAAATCACTGCCGTGTGAGGAGGCGCCAACGGGCAAGCGCCCTTTCCGCCTCCTCCCGGCTGATCTCTCCAGACTCAGTCATATGGTCCAGTCGTTTTCCCATCGCATCGCCCATGATCGATGCAATATCCGGCTCTCTTTCCGCCAAACGGGTAAATTCACCTGATTCTAATTTCAGAACACGGCAATTCTGCCCCGCAGTGACTGTTATTTGATGCTGCCCCGATTTTATAAGAGCCAGCTCTCCAAAATAATCACCGGGGTGAAGCGTGATACTGCGGTCCGTCATTTGGGCTTCAGCTGTACCCGAAGCAATAATAGTGAGATTGATGGCCTTATCGCCAGCAACACATATAAACTCACCAGATGCATATTTCTGCGTGTGTAATAATCTACTTAAAGCATTCAAAGCACTCGCGCTTAAATCCTTAAACAATGGCACACGTGCAAGCATCTCTATGCGGATAATAAAACTCTGTCGATGAATTTCATCGCTGAAACCGGATGCCATGATTCCAATTGGAATGGCATAAACACCTAATCCAAAAAGCATGATGATTGCTGCCAAGATCCGCCCCAGACCAGTGATCGGTACGACGTCGCCATATCCAACCGTCGTTAAAGTCGAAATTGACCACCACATCGCATGGGGAATGGACTGGAAAGCCTCAGGTTGCACATTGCGTTCCACATAATAGAGAAGCGTGGCGGCGATAAATATCATGCCCATCATGATGATCAAGGCCGCCGTCAAGGCCCGAATTTCATTGCGGAGGACACGGCCAAGTGTTGCCATGGCGACGGAGTACCGAGCCAGTTTCAAAATACGAACGAGCCTGAATACCCGAAGCGCACGCAGATCCAAGCCCAACAGAACACCAATATAAAAAGGCAGAATGGCAACTAAATCCACCAAAGCCAAAGGTGTGAGCATATAGCGTAAACGCGACGACAAGGGATTGTATCCACCGGCACCTGGCCGTTCGACGCTAACCCAAAACCGGGTTCCATATTCGATTGTAAAAATCGCTACAGAAAAAATTTCAAAGGCATTGAAATAAGGCAACCAATGGGAAAAACGAGACATAGTCTCCAATGCAACTGCGACGAGGTTCACAATGATCAGAATGAGGAGGCCAATATCTACGATACGGCCCAGGCGGTCTTCTTCCGGCGCAGTTTCAAGAATTTCATGAGCGCGCCGACGAACACGACGAAACGGAGAGACAATATGCGGCCCCTCCCCCATCTCCTAAGCCTCTTTGAGTGCCATTAAATACGATCTGACGGCAACCACAGCATCCTTGGCCTGATCGCCGTCCGGCCCGCCCGCCTGCGCCATGTCAGGGCGGCCACCACCCCCCTTACCACCGACGGCTGTCGCTGCGATCTTCACAAGATCAACAGCACTCAGGCGCGCGCTTAGATCGTCTGTTACACCGACAGCTACAGCTGCTTTCCCATCATTGACTGCAATCATAACAGCAACCCCCGACCCGATCTTCTTTTTGGCTGCATCAATCAGCCCGCGAAGATCTTTCGCAGATACACCATCCAATATCTGGCCCAAAAAAGCTATGCCATTTACATCTTCATGAGCTGGGCCATCCGAGGTCCCACCCCCCATGGCCAGTTGCTTTTTCGCCTGCGCCAATTCTTTTTCCAGGCGTTTTCGGTCTTCCACCAATGCAGCAACACGCCCTGCAACCTCTTGAGGCGACGATTTCAATGCGTCCGCCGCCTGCTTCAAATTCTGCTCCTGTGTTAAAAGATAGCGGCGCGCCGCCTCACCAACCAGGGCTTCAATCCGGCGGACACCTGAAGACACAGCACTTTCGCTTATGACCTTGAACAGAGCGATATCGCCAAGACGACGGACATGCGTGCCGCCACAGAATTCGATTGAAAAGCTATTGGACCGGGTATTTTCCTCTGCGCCCATAAACAAGACGCGGACTTCATCACCGTATTTTTCTCCAAACAAAGCAATTGCACCGGAAGAAATAGCCTCATCAGGCGTCATTAATTTCGTAACAACTTCCTCATTTTGCCGAATGAAAGAATTCACGGTGGTCTCAACCTCCGCAATTTCTTGCGCCGATACTGCCTTGGGATGCGTGAAGTCAAACCGCAAACGGTCATCGCCCACATAAGAGCCCTTTTGAGCCACATGCTCTCCAAGGACCCGGCGCAATGCTTCGTGAAGCAAATGAGTGGCGCTATGATTTGCACGAAGGTTACGGCGTCGTTCCCCATCGACTTTAAGCGTCACACTATCGCCCACCTTCAGCCGACCGGACTTAATTTCGGCTATATGCACATGAAGACCAAGAGGCTTTTGTGTGTCTAGAACGGCTATGTTCAAACCGCCCCCTTGAATGACACCCCGGTCACCGGCCTGGCCACCTGATTCCCCGTAAAATGGTGTCTGATTAGTCAGGATTTGAACTGTTTGACCGGCCTCAGCCTCTTCAACAATTTCGCCGTTAGAGACAAGGCCAAGCACAACAGCTTGAGCTTCGTCGCCGGCATAACCGAGGAATTCCGTTGCCCCATATTTGTCTTTAAAATCATACCAAAGGCGATCGGTCGCCTGCTCTCCCGAGCCTGCCCATGCTGCCCGCGCATCTGCGCGTTGTTTTTCCATGGCCTGATCAAAGCCATCTCTGTCCACGCTCAGGCCCTGTGACCGCAGTGCGTCCTCTGTCAGATCAAAGGGAAAACCATATGTGTCATAAAGTTTGAATGCCACCTTACCCGCCAAAGGCTGGTCTTGAGGGAGTTTTTCGACTTCTTCATCCAGCAGTTTCAATCCACGTTCCAACGTCTGACGAAAGCGCGTTTCTTCCTGTAACAATGTCTCACCGATCAATGCCTGCGCACGGCCAAGCTCTGGATAATGACTGCCCATTTCAGCAACCAACGACGGCACAAGGCGATGCATCAACGGATCCTTTGCCCCCATCAGATGGGCGTGACGCATGGCGCGACGCATGATCCTGCGCAGAACATAGCCGCGGCCTTCATTGGACGGCAATACGCCATCAGCGATTAAAAAGCTTGTTGCCCGCAAATGGTCGGCCACGACACGATGAGAAACTTTATGATCGCCATCAGGGTCAGTACTGGTTGCATGCGCCGATGCCGTGATAAATGCACGCATGAGATCAGTATCATAATTATCATGTGTGCCCTGTAACACAGCGGCCATACGTTCCAGCCCCATACCCGTATCCACAGAGGGCTTAGGTAGATCGACACGTTCATTCGCATTCAGCTGCTCATATTGCATGAATACGAGATTCCATATCTCAACAAACCGATCGCCATCTTCTTCCGGCGTACCTGGGAGGCCGCCAGCTATGTGATCCCCGTGATCATAGAAAATCTCAGTGCACGGACCACAGGGGCCGGTTTCTCCCATCGCCCAGAAATTATCTTTTGTGGGAATGCGAATGATGCGGTCTTCGTTTAGGCCTGAAATTTTCCGCCACAGATCATAAGCTTCATCATCCGTATGATAAACAGTCGCGACCAACCGGTCTTTGTTTAGACCCATTTCCTTGTGAACCAGCTGCCAGGCCAATTCGATCGCCTGCTCCTTGAAATAATCACCAAAGGAGAAATTCCCCAGCATTTCAAAGAATGTATGATGGCGCGCTGTATAGCCGACATTATCTAAATCATTATGCTTGCCGCCCGCACGCACACATTTTTGAGAGGTCGTTGCGCGGTTATAAGGCCGTTGCTCCAGGCCCGTAAAAACATCTTTGAACTGTACCATACCAGCATTGGTGAACATTAACGTGGGATCATTTCTTGGCACCAAGGGGCTGGAAGATACAATCTCATGGTTGTTTTTCGCGAAGAAGTTTAAGAAAAGATCACGAATTTCATTACTTGTTGGCACGGCGCCAATCTCCCACATCATAACGGACTTGGCTTTGCTTTTACTGAGTAGTGCTGCCTCTGTCCATGGGCTGTCTATCGCTCACAACAAAAAAGCGGACCTCCCGGCCCGCCTTTTCACATCTCATCTGTTTTCAAGAAGGATTACCCTTCATCCTCCGGCCCGGCTACCAGGGCTTCGCCTACAAGTCCGGCCTGAGCCCGCACAGAGCTCTCAATGGACGCAGCAATATCCGGGTTTTCCTTCAGGAATTTCTTGGCGTTTTCACGACCTTGCCCAATACGTTGACTGTCGTAGCTATACCAGGAGCCTGATTTCTCAACCACACCCGCTTTCACGCCCAGGTCAATCAACTCGCCTAATTTGGACACGCCTTCACCATACATGATGTCAAATTCAACCGTCCGAAACGGTGGAGCTACTTTGTTTTTTACAACTTTCACCCTTGTGGCATTCCCGACGATCTCATCTTTATCTTTGATCTGGCCCGTGCGGCGAATATCCAAACGGACAGAAGCATAGAATTTCAATGCATTCCCACCCGTTGTTGTTTCAGGATTGCCATACATCACACCAATTTTCATCCGAATTTGGTTGATGAAGATTACCATACAGTTGGATTTCGAAATAGAACCGGTCAGCTTCCGAAGGGCCTGGCTCATCAAACGCGCCTGAAGACCCACATGGCTGTCGCCCATTTCGCCTTCCAGCTCAGCCCGCGGGGTCAACGCCGCGACACTATCCACAACCAGAATATCAACGGCCCCGGAGCGCACCAATGTATCAGCAATCTCAAGAGCCTGTTCACCGGTATCAGGCTGTGAAATCAAAAGTTCATCAATATTCACGCCCAGCTTTTTGGCATATACCGGGTCCAACGCATGTTCGGCATCAACAAAGGCCGCAATACCGCCAACCTTTTGCGCTTCCGCAACGCAATGTAAAGCCAATGTGGTTTTACCAGAACTTTCTGGACCATAGATCTCAATAATACGGCCCTTGGGCAGCCCACCGATGCCCAAAGCAATATCCAAACCAAGGGAGCCGGTTGATACGGCTTCGATCTCGACAGACGAGCCCTTCTGGCCCAATTTCATGACAGAGCCTTTGCCGAATGCACGGTCAATCTGGCTCAACGCGGCTTCTAACGCCTTATCCTTATCCATATGGTCCTTCTCGACGATTTTTAATACCGGGTTAGGCATGTTTCATCTCCGCTTATGTCATAGGGTCCGTCGGACTTCAATGAAGCAAATGTACCTGTTTTGTTCTCATATTCAAGCACAATTATCAAGCCATTGTTTTAATTGTCTTTTTTAAGCTTTGTTTGAAATTTGTTCTCAGTATAGAGAGTGATATGCGCGATGTTTTCAAGCTGCAATTATACTGTAATAGCAAATATGAAAACCGGATTCTTTAATTACTCTTCTGTCAGAACCGCTTTTACCTTTTCTGCAAGCTGAGACAGGCTAAATGGTTTCGGTAGAAAATGATGCTCTTCCTGTTCAAACCCATTTCTAAAACTATCCTGCGCATAGCCGGAAATAAATATAATCTTGGCATCAGGAAGGATATCTCTGAGTTGAGAGACCATCGTCGGTCCATCCATATTCGGCATGATCACATCAGAGAGAATAAGGTCAATGACACCTTCATATTCGCGGGCCACTTCAAGTGCCGCTTCCCCTGAATCCGCTTCAAGCACTTTATAGCCTTTTTTATCCAAGGCTCTATAGGCAAAGGTTCGGACAGCATCCTCATCTTCAACCAGCAAGATCGTTCCATGACCCCAAAGATCTGTAACTTCTGAGGAGGCTTTGACCTGAGGTGCTGACGGTATTTCGCTTTCATCAGGTACATGGACGGGGAGGTAAATTGTGAAGCATGCACCATGAGAATCCGCTTCACCTGCGAAAATAAAACCACCTGTCTGCTTCACGATGCCATAGACCGTTGACAGGCCCAGACCTGTTCCCTTGCCCACTTCCTTAGTGGTAAAAAACGGGTCAAAGACTTTCGTCAGCAGATTTTTGGGAATTCCATGGCCGGTATCTTCCACAACAAGACAGACATAATCCTGTTCCGGCATAAAACTATGCTCCAAAGCTGCAACATCAGCTGCAGGTAAAGCATATGTTGAAATCATAAGCCTGCCACCTTTGGGCATCGCATCACGGGCGTTTACGGCCAAATTAATAATGACTTGTTCTAATTGCCCTTGATCAACTTTAACATGACCTAAATCCCGCCCATGGACCATGTTTAACTCGATATTTTCACCGATCAGGCGCCGCAGAAGATTTGAAAGTTCTGCCAGAACATCCGTAACGAGCAAAACACTGGGCCTTAACGTCTGCTGCCTGGAGAAAGCGAGAAGCTGCCTGACCAGATTAGCAGCCCGATTGGCGTTCTGCTTAATTTGCATAATATCAGAAAACGAAGCATCCCCAGCGCCATGGCGCACAAGAAGCAAATCACAAAAACCAATAATGGCGGTCAAAATATTATTGAAATCATGGGCAATTCCTCCGGCAAGCTGACCGACCGCCTGCATTTTCTGAGCCTGGGTGAATTGCAGCTCAAGTTGCTTCTGCTCTGTCGTATCAAGAAGATAAAGAACCGCACCGGTGCCACCTTGCAGCCCACGGACAAATAGCTGTGCCACATTGCCACTGTCGCCTGCAAAACGGACTTCCAAGGGCAAAGGAGAAGCCTGAGTTTGAAATGCAGCGTCAAGCGTTTTATTCACATCCTCCCGGTCAGCCTCTAAAAACAGATCGGAAACCTTTTCATCCAAGCGCAATTCCTGCCCGGCAAAGCGGCGAAGCAATTCGTTATATCTTTTTAGATTTCCATCTTGATCCACAAGAGCAATACCAGCAGGAGCCTGATCGAAGAGCTGTTCCGGTATATTTGCAATCTCATCATCAGACATAAAGGCTTCAGCCGGGTGCCCCGGACGAACAAGTCCATAGCTTCTATAGCCCGGGAAAATCTGTCCCGGCAATTCCACCACATCAAAGAGCAATGGATCGCCTTGCTTCATGTCGCAAACAGCACGATCATCATTCAGACTTAAGAAAACATCATCTTGGTTTTTGCCGACAATGTCATCTTTTTCCGCCTCCAGCCAATTGAGCAGATTGTTGGAGATATTTATTATAGTTCGATTTTCATCCAATGTCAGAACAGCAATTCCCAACTTATTGATTATTTGGGAAACTTCTTGATTTGACAACAGCCCATTATTGGGTTCTTCAGCCTTCAACTCCTTAAAAACCCACCACTGATATTTTGTGTCCGGTAGAGCTGTTTTTTGGATTGTAAAACCGGCCACCTCGGCCTGAGGCGAAGGGTATCCGGGGAAGGTATCTCCATAGGCCGTATTGGCAACAACAAGGCTGCCCTCTTCATCAATAACAGCACTTGGGTCCGATTGATTTTCGACCAACACCATATGCATTTTGGATTGAGAAGATATCGCGTGCCCTTTCCCACCACGAAACAGCAATAAGAAAACCATTGCCGAAGCGCATAAGAAAAGCGCGATGAGAACACCTGTAACAAATTCACCAAATGAGGCAGAAATAATCAAAATAACAAGACTGAAAACAATCACTGCTAAGAGTGGAAGAAACAGACCATTTGTTTTCAACTTTGAAAGCAAATAGACGCTACCTTCATTCCTGCCATGGAATCCAAGGCTAAGCTGATCCAAAGAGGCGCGATCAGTTTTCGTGTTAAACGGTCGCAATGACGTCTCCCCTCACCTCTTTAAACCGACTTAACTCGGGTAGTCGGCAGAAATATTTCATACTCTGAAGAAGAAAACAAATCCTTCGCCATCAGTTTCTCATCTGGCCTCGCAGCTTCATGACATAAGCAATGACTTCCGCAACCGCCTTATAATGTTCCGGGGGAATATCTTCATCAATTTCTACGGACGCGTAAATTGCACGGGCCAACGGCGGGTTTTCAATCAGCGGGACATCATGCTCATTCGCCAATTCCCGAATACGGGCGGCAAGGTGATCCACCCCTTTAGCTACAAGACGCGGCACTGCCATATCCCCATGATCATATTTCAACGCAACGGCAAAATGGGTCGGGTTCGTGATCACCACATCTGCTTCAGGAACCGCTTGAGTGATGCGCTGTTTAGCGCGCTGCGCGCGGATTTGGCGAATGCGGGCTTTGATCTGAGGATCACCCTCCATTTGCTTGTGCTCATCTTTCACTTCCTGCCGGGTCATCCGCATACGTTTCATAAACTGCTGATGTTGCAAGGCATAGTCCGCTAAGGCAACGACAGTCATGATGGCAACGACTGCGATGGCAAGTTTCAAAGCCATGAGAACAACAAGGCTTAACATGGCGGATGGGTCTAACGTAATGACATCCACCAGCCGTGCACGCTCCGGCCAAAGAAGGATGACGCATGCTCCGCCAATAATAATCAATTTCGCAAGGGATTTTCCAAACTCGGCTAAGGACTGGACAGAAAATAGGCGCTTCAATCCCTTCAGAACAGAGATTTTCGACAGCTTGGGTTTCATCTTCTCCGCAGAGATATGAATTTTCCCCTGGATCAATGTTCCCCCAAAAGCCGCCGCGACGAGCATGAGAAACGGCAGGCCAAGGGCCAGGCCCAGCGTCAACATGATCGAGCGCACCATATCCAATATACCACCCTGATCGATGGGTATCATATGCGCATTTGCGAAAATGCCGCTGAGTTCTGTTGTTATGAATGAGCCGGAAGACCGCGCAAAGATAGCGAATGCGACGGTCGCAGTGAAAAGCATGAACCAGGTGCGCACTTCCTGGCTTCGCGGCATATCGCCTTTTTTCGCTGCGTCCTCAAGTTTCTTGGAAGTCGGCTCTTCGGTTTTTTGTGCGTCATCCTGTTCTTCTGCCATGGCTTTATCCTAAGAACCGGGCAAGGCCGGCTTCAAAATAATTGGCAAAAGCCATCAACATGGCAGACATGACGACCAGCAAGATGATGAACGACAAAAAGATATTGGCAGGCATCGCAACAAAAAACACGGGAAGCTGCGGCATCAAGCGCGCCAGAAGACCAAGCGCGATATTAAACACAAGCCCATAAACCAGGAACGGAGCCGAGATCGCTATCCCCATCGCAAAAGCAGCCGCCGCCACATCCACAATCGCAGCGGCCATATCCTCGACAGCGGGCAGATATCCTATTGGGAATGTTTCAAAGGAAAACACCATGGCCTTAATGACAAGCAGATGCAGATCCGTTGCGAATATTACGATCAACCCAAATAAAGTCAGAAACCGCGCCAGGGTCGCCCCCTGTGATCCTTGTGTCGGATCAAAGGATTGCGCCGCTGCAAGCCCGCTTTGAAAGGCAATGACTGTCCCGGCCACATTAAGTGCCGTCATCATTAAACGCGCTGTTAAAGCGATGAACAGGCCAATCGCAATTTCAAGCAGAACCATTCCAACCATAGCCAGGATATCGACCGGAATAGCCGGGGCCTGAGAGGCATATAAAGGCAGGATTAAAAAACTAAGGGCCGCTGCAACAGCCAGGCGAATTCGCACAGGAATAGCCGTTTCACCAATTGCCGGCATGAAACTCAGCATCGACGCCATACGCGTTAAGATCAGCAGAAATGCGAAAAGTTCGACGCCTAGGAGCGCGGCCAACATCCGCCTTATCCCGCAATGATACGTTCAGTCAGCTGCGCCATCAGACCCGCCATAGCAGATCCCATGAAGGGCATCAGAATGAGAAGAGAAAGAAAGATAGCCAGGATTTTAGGAACAAAGGTTAAAGTCATTTCCTGGATTTGAGTCAAAGACTGGAATAAGGCGATGATTAAGCCAACCACCAGGCCAATGGCCATCACCGGCCCTGCCACGACTAAAATCGTGTAGATCGCATCACGCCCCACATCCAAGACTTCAGCACCTGTCATGACTTTCACCAGTTCTTAAGGTTAATAAAAAGACATATTTAGAAGAAAAGCCGCCCCCATAAGGAAGGCAGCCAATCCTTAAAGAGGCATACGCATGATTTCATTATAGGCTTCGACAACTTTGTTTCGGACTGCTACCACCGTCTCAACAGCCATTTCCGCACTATTCACCGCGGTTACGATATCCAAAAGTTCAGCATCTTTATTCAAAGCAGCGGCCGTTGTTGCTTCCGACTTTGACGTCGCTTCGACAGAATTTTCGATAATGCCTTGAACCATGTCTGCAAAGCCATTTCCTGACTTTGGCTGATCCGGCGCGGCCAAACCTGGTGCGCCTGCTTTAACGGCCTGGCCATAGGCTTTGCTTGCATCAAGAAATTTCACGTCCATGTCCTGATCCTTTCCTAACGCAGCAGATCAATTGTGCGCATGATCATCGTCTTACTGGCTTCAATCGCGCTGACATTCGCTTCATAAGTCCGATTGGCTTCCTGCATGTCGGCAGCTTCAATCAAACTGTTCACATTGGTTGTACGAACATAACCATTCGCATCAGCAGCCGGATGGCCCGGGTCGTATTTCTGACCGAATTCCGATTGGTCGTTTTCAATGGATTTGACCGACACCATTTCAACACCCAACGCCCGGTCCAGCTCATTGGAAAAAGAGACAACCTTGCGCTGATAGGGGTCATCACCCGGACCATTTGCAATGGAATTTGCATTCGCCAGATTTTCTGCAATCACCCGCATTCGCAGCCCTTGGGCCTTCATGCCGGATGTCGAGACTTCAATGGCTTTTAATAAATCCATGCCCCTTATCCTCTGTTACTGCCTAAAGCGCTGCGCAATATGCCCATATGTTTGCGGTACACATTCAGCATTAGGTTATATTCCATCTGCACATCCGCCATTTTCACCAGTTCGTCTTCTAAGACGACGGCATTTTCATTCGGTGTCACTTCACGGAATTCTGAATTTGTCTCAGACGCAATCGTCTGCGCCATCACGCCTGTTGCATTCAGGTGCCGTGCGTTATTGACCTTTAGATTGGGCTTGGCAGAAGATGTTTTCCCAACCTGGTCAACAAGGGCGCTAAAATCCTGTTCTTTCAGATCCTGTGGTTTAAAACCGGGTGTATTGGCATGGGCAATGTTTTGCGAAATCACCTGCTGGCGCGCAGAAAGCCAGCGCATGCGCTGGTTCAAAGCATCAAGAAGCGGAATAGATTTCACAGATAAGCCCCCAATTGCAAACCCATTTCAGGTCATTTCGATATTCAAGGCTCAGGCTTAAGATTTCGTAAAATAATCCCCCGCATTTCTTAAATATTGGCGCCTCGATTTTAACGCTCCCTTAAGCATAAGTGGCGAAAACTATGGATCAGCCAATCAGGGGGACGGCGAGATCATGAAACGGCATGAACCATCGGGAGACCAGGAGTTAGATGCGCTACGCGCGTCCTTTGATGACTCTAAACCTCTGTCAGATAAAGCGCTTCAAATTCTTTGCCGCTTAATCGTTCAGCTTAACACCGCACAGGCAAAGGATGTGGACAGTGGACGCCATTGAACTGTTACGGGCCTTAGGGGCTTTAGGCTTTGTCCTCGCCCTTATCGCTTTTGGGGCCTGGGCCTTGAAACGCAGTGGTTTAAACATCGGCGGCACAACCGCTGGCAAGAAAGAAGACCGCCGCATTAAAATCCTTGAAATCACCCCATTAGATCATCGGCGGAAGCTCGCAATCATCTCCTGCGACGGCGAAGAACATCTCCTGCTGCTGAGCCCCACCCATGAAACAGTCATTGCGCGGAACACATCATCATGAGATTTGCATTCATCTTTCTGGCTTTCTGCCTGATGTTTTTCAGTGCTGATGCTGCATCCGCCCAGGAATTGTCATTGAATCTGGGGGAGGAAAGCAGCGGGACATTTTCAGGCCGTGTCATTCAGCTTATTCTGCTCCTGACGGTCCTGTCCCTCGCACCGTCAATCGTGATTACTGTGACATCCTTCACCCGTATGGTCGTGGTTCTTTCCCTGTTGCGCAGCGCTTTAGGCACACAACAATCCCCGCCAAATGTGGTATTAATTTCGCTTGCCCTTTTCCTGTCCACCTTCGTCATGGCGCCAACATTTCAAGCGGCCTATACAGATGGCATCGAGCCGCTGATGGCTGAAGAAATCGAGCAAAGCGAGGCTTTTGACCGCACGACAGCACCCTTTCGGACGTTCATGCTGTCACAGGTGCGGGAAAAAGACCTGGCGTTATTCTTGGATTTAAACCCGCAGGCAGCGGAAGCTGATACGCCGGACGCAATACCGCTTCAAAGCCTGATCCCGGCATTCATGATAAGTGAATTGCGCCGCGCCTTTGAAATCGGCTTTTTGCTCTTCATACCTTTTATCGTGATTGATCTTGTGATCGCATCCGTTTTGATGTCCATGGGCATGATGATGTTACCGCCCATATTGATCTCCCTGCCCTTCAAGCTGATTTTCTTCGTGCTTGTAGATGGGTGGCATCTTGTGGCAGGCAGCCTTACACAGAGCTTTGGTACGGGACCTTAAAGGTTCTGGGGCGCGCTTTCTTCATTCACCCGATATTTGTCCATAAAGCTTTCGAGGCGGTCGACATCCGCCAGATTGGATACCGCTGCCCGCAGATTGGAAGGACTTGCAACACCTGATCCGGTAATAACGGAAAACGCATTTCCAAAAGGCCCAGTGGTCATAGCCAGGTCATAGCGACGGCGTAAAACATCAAGGCCTTCTTCTCGTTCCAGCATCGTATATGCCACAGCTGTTCTCAGGATCTGCCTTTGTTCATCAATGGTCAAAGGGGCTTTGTCCCGCCACCTGTTTCCAAGTACCGTTTCAGTGTTCTCCACAATGGCCGGCCAATCTTTTGCACCCCAATGCAAATCTGCGCGAAGGAGATGTGCCTCCATGCTGTCATCATCTTCCAGCATCGCTGCCGCTTCACCATAATGGCCAAGATCAATCATCGCACGGGCTTCCAACTGAGTGCGCTCACGGCGCAGATCAACGGGCATTTCAGCGACATTGCGGGTTGCACGAATAATATCCACCGCCTTTTCAGGGCGCTGGTCCTTAATCAAAATAGCAGCCAGGCGGGCGGCAACTGAAGCTTGCGCGACCCCTTCCAAACGAAATTTGATCTGATGTTCCAAAAGCCCCGCGGCCCGATCCAATAAGTCAACAGACACCATACGATCCACCAGACGACGTACCATCGTATCGCCATCACGACCCAAAGGCGTTAACTCACGAAAATCATAATAAAGCGCAACCGCTTGCAGCGGCTCCAGCTCATCAGCGCGGCCCTTAAGGTATAAATCCTGGAACAAAGCCTCCATCTGACGGGTTACAGCTTTGCTTGCCTCTGATTTATCGAAATAGCTGATGGCCTGACGCATGATTTCAAGGCCAGCCCGAAAATCCCCCTGTGCCACATGAAGCCGGCCCAATTCCCTTAACAAGGTGATTTCAAAGACATCTCCGCGCCAGGCATAGCGCAGGCCTTCTAAATCTTGAATAGCCTGAGCGGTGTTCAAAACCCCCTCGTCATAGCGTGTCTTGATTGATGCCAGTCGGGCGCGGGCAGCTACAGGTCGTGGTGCCGCATTGGCCAGATTATCGTAAATATCAAGGGCTGTTGGCATATCCTGATAAATGCGCGCCAATTCAGCTTCAATGAAGGACGCTTCGCTTGACCGCATAGGGTTTAATGTCACGCCCTTTAACTTCGTGATTTCCCGTTCTGCAATACCATATTCCCCAAGCGCGACCGCAGCCCGTGCTGCCGAGAGACCAAAGCGGGCGCGATCATTCGCGGAATAATGTCCAAGCGCTGGTAGCCCCAGACGGTAATTCTGCATTGTTTCAGAAAATTTACCCTGGGCATCGGAAATAAGTGCACGCCAAAGTGCTGCATCTGCTTCTGTTTCCAAAGCTTTGAGGCTGAGATCGGCTGCGGCTGCATCAAATCGGCGAAGATGGAATTGGACAACACCTCTTAACGCCCGATATTCCGGATCGCTATGGAGGTCAGCATTGTCTTCCTCCATCAGCTTCAAAATACCAAAAGCCGATGCGTGATTTCCATGAGCCGCAAAAAACTTTGCGAGGTCCAGACGCGCTGCTTCACGGTCGTCTGCACGCGCCATCGACACAGTATAAAGCAAGACCTTCCGACGGTCATCAAAAGACCCTGCCCCGCCAAGCAACCTCCAGTCATCAAGCTTCAAATAATGATTTGGTTGCGCTGGTAAGAGGGCTGCCAGCTGGCCGGCCCGCTCTGTTTCTATAGTTATTCCTTTTTCAAGCAGCCGGACCTGAACATCATCTGAATGACGTTCAACAGCAATCCCTTGTATGGTTGGGAGCATGACATAGCCAGAACTTCGGGACAGTTCTTCAACGCCTTCGCCAATTCCGACATTTAATCCCAGGACAAGTTCGTCACCGATATCTTCGTCAATAATCTTTCTTAACAATGGCTTATAAGTTGTTTCAATAAAGGCTTTTTGTGCACCATTCTCACCCTCATGCCGAACCGGCATAAGGGGCGTTTCCAAACGCTGCACCTGATTGGAAAGCTGAAGAGCCCAACGACCATTTTGTTCTGACATCTTGCCATGGAGGTCGTCCACAATGGCGAACTTCACAATGCTTACATCTTCATTTGCCGTCAGCGATACAGCGCCAATGCCCTCAAATTCAAAACCAGGATATTCAAAAGCGAATTTTTCACCAAAAACGACCCAAAGCTGATTGCCACGAATAAAGGACGCAGCCGGGACATCCACACCAACAGGGAAAACAAAGGATATACTATCCTCAACGACATCAGCTTCAATCGCCTGCGTTGTCTGTCCGTCTGCGACCATTGCGTCCTGAAGTGTTTTGCGTGCTGCCTCAAGGGTCTCCTGGCGTTGTTTTTCACGTGCTTCCAGCTCCGCCTTTGCCTGCGCCGCATCTGCGTCATTCATGGCCTGAACCGCCACTTCAAGCGTATCAGCGGTGCGCTGCGCGTCATTAGAAGGCGCAACCTGGATATCAACGCTCTTAATATCTACAGCAATCTTAGTCCCTACCCGGAAAGACGACGCTTCTGTTTCAGGAGACACGGTCAGTCGGACAAGAGTTTCATTCTCACCAGCAATGACTTCCGCATCAAAGACGCGACTGAGACGACTGATATCACCATCCTCGAAGACAGGGCGCCCTGAAGATTGGAAGGTGATGCCAACTTCATTCTCATCTCGACTTATCCGATAATCGATGCTTTCAGGCCAATCAAAGACCAGACGGCTGAAGTCTGCATGGTCCGCAGATCGAACATTGACCTCCTGAGCGTGCGCCAAGGATATGCCAAAGCTTAAAGCTGTTGTCAGTATTAAGGCTCGCCGAAACTGATTGATCGTCACTGCCACGTCTTGCCCTTCAGTCTTTCAAACGAATTTCCAATTTCCATGATGAAGCATAGCGGCCATCTGGTTCATAATTCGTTATGTTTTCCAGGGATACATCCCGAAAACGCAAATTCATTCTTGGCATATCCCGGGTACCAAAGAACGCTGCTAAAGCCTCCACCTGCTGGAGCGCCGCATCCATATGGCCAATATCGGGCACGACCACTTCAAGTACCGGCTGTTTGGATAAACGGGAGAAAAGGGTCATAATCTCCGCAAATTCGCGCCGTCCATCAGGCGTGTTAAATCGTTCCATCGACGTAATGGTGACAAAAACCACATCTTCCAGCTGTTTTACATCCGCCTGCATCAGCAACTGGTTTTCAAGGCGCCGCTCTCCAATGACGCCCGCTATATAGCGCTGGGAAAGGGAAAGCGGAATATCACTTGGAATGATAGACCCCGAATAATCGAGAGACGTGTCCGCCTTATTCAAATCCCCTTTGAAGGCCCGCGTCATATTATACCAGCTGACATCCTGAATAGGCGTTAGAGAGAAGACCAATATGAAAAACGCCAATAACAATGCCAGCAAATCCGCAAACATCACCGACCAACCAGATGTCAGAGCAACAGGCGTATCAATATCAATGGCTTCACGCATGATTATCTCCTTCGATAACCATTGTAATGACTGAGGGAGCGTGAACACCAAGGCGTGGGGACGAGCCTGCCAGCATTTCGTGAAAAGCCTGCAACCGTTTATTTTTCAACGCATCTTCAAGTGGAAGATAAACGGTAATGTTCCAAGATGCTCGATGCGCAAGAGATGCCAGGTCTTCCAACATTTGCAGACGGTCCAACCGCAATTGAATACCTTCCGGTGAAAAGAAAAAACCTGTCTGACCCGATAGCTCAATTGAAAGCCGTCCCTGATCTTTTACTGTGAAGTCCAACCCCGGATAAGCCTGTGCAAGCTGTTCAATATCACCAACAATATCAAATTCGGAAGTCGCTTCTCCAACATCGCCGCCGTCAATCAACAGGCTGTTCATTCTTTGCTCTGTGGCTGGTGCAACGGTGGACGCCAAGGGGACCGGGTCGGCGCCTAAAATGGCCTGCATGGCAATGAAGAAACTTAAAAGAATAAGATACAGCGAAACCAAGGTGGAATTCGTGCTTTCCCCGCCGGGGCGGGGTTCAGGATGAGTATATTTCGCCGCCATGATGCATTCTATCCTGGCTATTCCAACTATTCCGGACCGGAAAACAAGGCGTCTACATCCGCCTGGTTGTTCCCCTGACCAGGTAAGGCCGGACCTTCCAGCAGATCTTCAGCGTTCACGTCAACTGCACATTCCGCATCGTCACCAATGGAGCTTGCGATGATCGTCAGTCGGTCTTCTACAACTTTCAACACGTTGATCACTTTGGTAATACGTTGCCCGGCGATATCTTGAAAACTGGCCGCCTCAAATATACGTGTGGCAATGGCCTGGAGTTTCTCAGCCGTTGCGCCGTCAGCATTTTCAGCTAGCAACTGCAAATCTTCCGCTGCGTCCATGAAATCACCAGCAGCCTCTTCCGTGGCCTTGATGATTTCGTCCAGATGGTCACTCGCGTCAGGCAATTCATATTTGGACAGGCTATTTGGGCTAAGTGCTGCCAGTTCTGATTTGGTCTGACCGATATAATCAACCAGTTCCTGGATTTCCCCGCCAACCCTATGTGTTGCCGCATCAAATTGGGTCTGCAGCGACGCCATCATATTCTGAACAATCGCACCAACATCGAGACCAAGCGCTGCCGCAGCTTTTTTGTCTTCATCGCTTAAGCCTGAAATCTGTGGTCCATCAATCATGTTCACCCCTCCTCGCCGATCTGAGGCAAGGCCTCAACCTCTGCCAATGCGGTACTGAGTTTCTTCGCCGCATCCCGATCCATCTTGGCCATCATCGGGGCCATTTTTGAATCTTTCATACGCTGTGCGACCGATACCTGGATTTCGAGATCCAGCCGTTGAAAAATCTGCGCTGCATCTTTAGCCTTCATCTTTTCATAGACGCGGACAAGGTTCTGTAACTGCTGTTCCTCTGCCTCTTCATGCTGACCAATCAATGTCGCAATTTGGCTTTCCAAGGCTTTAAGTTCAGCGATTTTCCCATCAATACGTTTTTCAGTCGCAAGAAGCAGACGTTCCTGCATGGCAATTTGCTGCTCCCGCATATCTAAAGCTTCACGCCTTGTGGACAGGTCCCGGAGAAGCTCAACCTCAGACCGGTTGAGAAACGCCGCATCAATGCTGTCATCTTCAATCACATCTTGGGACGGTTCCACTGCAGGCGGCACATCTTCCAAAGCCCGCGCGGGCTGACTTAAGCCATTCATGCCTGTGGCAACATCATAAAGCTGGGTGCCAAGGGCAATGGTCCCAACAGCCATCAAGGATGGAAGAAGTCGCAGTTTAAATACAGTCATGACCCCATCCTCACCTTACACCACGAAGAGCGCGCACCACTTCTGCGCCTTCTTCTTTATCCTGGATAGCCTGGCGGGCTCTTTTAGCGGGGGCAGCTGTCAGCTCTTGTGTCAGACGCTCAGCCAGATTTTCACCGCTATGGGTGATGAGTTGCAGCTCATCAGCAAGCTCACGAGCTTTGCCCACTGTCGCGCCCCAATCCTGCTCAAAATCCTTTGCTGCCGCCTTCAACTGGACGATGGAAGACTGAGCAGATTCGGTGGATTTATTCAACGCGTCGATAAGCGCCTTCAACTCACCATCACCATCGCGCAGTGCTTTTAAATTCCGGTCCAATCGCCAGGCGCTGAAAATCATCCCTAAAAGAAGAACAGCCAGTACTGCACTGATAATCAGATTAACCGTCATAACCATTTTCCTTCGTTTTGAAGACCTGCTCGACCTTTACAGCTACATTTTTACCGGAGCGCCCCATACGCCCCGCCACCATATCGGACTGTCCGCAGCGCAATGTGATGGGCGAGCTGGGTGTTGAACTCAACATCAATGTCTGGCCTACTTTCAAATCCATGATTTTACGCAGGGACATAACCTGCTCATCAAGAATGGCGTCCATTGGGACATTTGTGTGCCAGAGCTCTGTCGCCAAATGGCTTTCCCAAATGGAATCCCGGCCAAATTTTTCGCCCATGAAGCGCTGCAGAAGCAGCTCGCGAATGGGTTCAAGCGTGGCATAAGGGAACAACATCTCTAGCCGCCCCCCACGATCTTCCATATCGACCCGCAGCTTGATTAAAATTGCCGCATTTGAAGGCCGGGCGATGGAAGCGAAACGCGGATTGGTCTCAAGCCGGTCAAAGGTGAACGTCACTGGGCTTAATGGCTCAAATGCGCTGGATAAATCTTTCAATATGACCGCAATCATCCGCTCAACGAGCGACTGTTCAATCGTCGTATAAGGCCGCCCTTCAATCCGCATGGCAGCGGTCCCACGGCGCCCACCTAATAAGACATCAACAATCGAATAGATGAGCGAACTGTCAACAGTCATCAGACCGTAATTGTCCCACTCTTCCGCACGAAAGACGGACATCATGGCAGGGAGAGGAACAGAATTGAGGTAATCGCCGAACCGCACACTGTTGATATTATCCAGTGACACTTCGATGTTGTCAGATGTGAAATTACGCAAAGACGTCGTCATCAACCGGACAACACGGTCAAATATGATATCGAGCATCGGCAGGCGTTCATAGGACACCAATGCTGAATTCATAATCGCCTGGATACCGTGGCGCGTACCTTCTTCTTCGTCGCCATCAAAACCAAGAAGGCTGTCAATCTCGTCTTGATCCAATACCCGGCCTGTCGGATTTTCATCCTCGCTCTCAGGTTCAGACTCAGTCTCAGCACCATCTGCTTCTGCAGCGGCCCATTCCGCAGCTAAAGCTTCATCATCCTGAATATTTTCAACTTCTTCAGTCATATATACTCACTGAACCAACATTTCTTTGAACAGGACATCCTCAATTCGGGCAGGCGCAATCGCCTGATTGACCTGACGCATCAATTCTTCTTTCAACCGAAACAGCCCTGCAGAACCCGACAAGTCTTCGACCCGCAGTTCACGGAGATACACTTGAAAATTATCTACCACCCGAGGGAGCTTCTCATCAAGGGCCTGTGCAGCGCTTTGGCGATCCAGTTCAAGGGCGACTGAGATTTTCAAATATGTGGCCTTACGGTCCCCGGTGTTCAGATTGACCAACAGTTCAGGCACATCATAGAAAATGACTTCGCTGGCTTCGTCACTCACCACCTGTTCTGCGTCAGCATGCTGTTCTTCTTTGCCACCGCCAAACAGTCCCATAGAAAATGCAACCCCTCCTCCGATAAGAAGAAGTAATACTGGTGCGGCAACCAAGACGATCTTCTTGCCTGTCCATTTCTTACGGGCAAGGCCATCAGGCATATCTTCGGTGAGTTCATCTAATTCTTCATCACCAGCCATCGAACACCCCCTAGAACAATTTTTGTTCTTATTTCGAAACTGCGCTTATCCTAAGGTTGTGAGGGTTAATAAGCTGTTGATGCCGGCCAAGATTTTTAACCATTCAGGCAAGCGGCAAAGTCTGCCCGGCAATTTCCACCCTTATCCGAGCTGCATCTTCCTGTGGATTTATAAATATCTATGTTTTTCAATATGTTATGTTTTGGCACGGCGATTGCGTAGTTTGCGGTGACTAATCTTCTATCCAAAATGGAGTTGGAGATGGATACCACGCTTTACGTTAGTTTATCCCATCAGGCGGCACTGCGTCGCCATATGGATCTGATTGCAAATAACATCGCCAACGCCAATACAACGGCGTTTCGGCGGGAACAGATTATCTTTCAGGAATTCCTTCTGAACAGCCAGGGTGGCCCCAATCGCGACGCCCGTGAGGTCGCTTTTGTCGAGGATTACGGCGTTGCCAGGGACAATCGTCAAGGTGCGCTTGTAAACACCGGAAATGACCTGGATATCGCAATCATCGGCCAGGGCTTCCTTCAAGTCGAACATCAGGAAAGTGGCGAATTGCTTTATACGCGCAATGGTCGCTTAAGCATTTCAGCCGATGGCTATCTCGTCACAACAGATGGGCATCGCGTGCTGGATGCAGACGGCCAGGCCTTTACTATTGGCGCGCAGGAAAATGCCCTTTCCATTGCCGAAGACGGCACCTTTTCATCCAATGAAGGGACAAAAGGTCGTATCGGGCTGTTCAGTTTTGAAAATGAAGGGCTGATGCGGAAAGTCGGCGACAGCCTCTATCGATCCGAAAATGAGCCATTGCCCGCAGAAGAAAGCACCATAAAAAGCGGCATGTTAGAGGGTTCAAACGTCAACAGCATCCGCGAGATGACGGACATGATTTCAATCATGCGCTCCTACCAGTCCACCGCAAAAATGATGGATAAATATCAAGATATGCGCATGCGCGGCATTGAACGCCTTGGTCGGGTTCAATAGGCCTGCGCGCGCAAAAACATAAGGAATAGATTATGAAAGCCTTATCAACAGCAGCAACCGGAATGCTTGCACAGCAATTAAATGTGGAAGTCATTTCAAATAATATTGCTAATATGAACACCACCGGGTTCAAACGGCAAAGAGCTGAATTTCAGGATTTGCTCTATCAGAATATCTCCCGCATCGGGTCTGCCTCTTCCGATACCGGCACAATCCTGCCAAGCGGCATTCAAATCGGTGTTGGCGTGAAAGCCGGTGGCGTCTATCGGATTACAGAACAAGGCAGTGTTGTTGGCACGGAAAACCCTTATGACCTGGCCATCAACGGCCGCGGCTTCTTCCGCATTCAATTGCCGGACAATTCAGATGCCTATACGCGGTCTGGATCTTTCCAGATCTCAGCGGAAGGCCTGATTGTCACAACGGAAGGGTATACAGTATCCCCTGGCATCACCATTCCGCCCGATGCAACAGATGTGACCATCAATGAACAGGGTCAGGTTCAAGTGTCCATCGCGGGGGAGGTTGAACCTCAAGATGTCGGTCAGCTGGAACTGGTCACCTTCCCAAATGATGCCGGGCTGGAAAGCATCGGCAGCAATATGTTCCTTGAAACACCGGCATCAGGCGCTTCCGTTATTGGTGTTCCGGGAGACACAGGTTTTGGCATTTTAAGCCAGGGCTTTTTGGAAACATCTAATGTGAACCCAGTGGCTGAAATCACAGCGCTTATCAGTGCACAGCGGGCTTATGAAATGAATTCAAAAGTCATTACCACCGCTGATGAAATGATGAACGTCACATCTAATCTGAGATAGGGGATAAAGGATGTTTAGAAAATTCACGCGTCTTCTGGTTTTAGCTTTAATCAGCGTCACCGCATTTGAGGCAGCAGCTGCGAATTTGGTTTCCATCCCCGTCTTACGGGACGATATCGCCCGCGGTGAAGTCATTGATGAAGCCGACTTAAACTGGATTGATGTCAATGAACGACGGACCCGGGGCAATATTGCACGCACCAGCGCGGACTTAATTGGTTTGGCGGCCAAGCGCCGCTTGCGAGCTGGGCAAATGCTGCGCATCAGCGATGTTGAAATCCCCGCCATGGTGGAGAAAAACGCGCTGGTGACAATGGTCCTTCGCAAAGGTGCCATGACATTGACCGCGCAAGGTCGTGCTCAACAGCGCGGTGTCGAAGGCGATTATATCCGCCTGGTGAACCAGGACAGCCACCAAATGGTCGAAGGCCGCGTCGTTGGCCTGAACCTCGTTCATATTTCCGCACCAGCCGGTCGCGACCTCCTCAGCCAATATTAAGACAGGATGAAATTGATGAAAAACCTTCACACAGCTTCATATAAAACCGTCATTCTCATTCTGCTGAGCGGCCTGTTAAGCGCCTGCGGGACATTTGACCGCGTGAAAAATATTGGCAAGGTCCCTCCCCTGACGCCCATGGAATCAGTAGAGGTTCCAGAATTGGAGCGTAGCATCGGGGCTCCCATTGCCGTACAGACACGCGGTGTCATAGCCCTGCCGCAAAACACAATTCTTCACCCTCAAGATGGAACATCTTTATGGCGAACAGGCGCCCGGGCGTTCTTCAGAGATCAGCGAGCCAATAAAATCGGAGATATTCTTACCGTCAAAATCGAGATTTCCGACCGCGCACAGGTGGGCAATTCCACATCTCGTTCCCGCTCAAATTCCGAAGACGCAGGGCTTGGTCGCTTTTTAGGGCTGGAAACCCAGTTAAATAAATTCCTGCCCAATGCCGTCGATCCCACTTCATTGGTTGAAGCGGAAACATCCTCTTCCTCTTCAGGCAACGGCCAGGTCCAACGAAGCGAGAATATTAATCTGACTGTCGCAGCCGTCATCACACAAATCCTGCCCAACGGCAATTTAGTCATTCAAGGCAAGCAGGAAGTCCGTGTGAACTTCGAGGTAAGAGAATTGATCGTGACGGGCATTGTGCGCCCCCAGGATATTTCCCAGGAAAATACAATCAATCATAGCCAGATTGCCGAAGCCCGTATTTCTTACGGTGGGCGCGGTCAGCTCACAGATGTGCAACAGGCACGTTACGGGCAGCAGCTCTTTGATGCCCTGTTCCCCTTTTAATCAGAATTCCTTCCAAGCGTGGATGAAAAAAGGCAGGGATGCAAAATGCAAACCGGCCTTTTCTCTTTTAGGTATTAATCGCCCTTAGTCGTCGCGATAAACTTTTTCCATTTTTTCATGCCGTTCCTGCGCTTCCACAGTCATGGTTGCAATAGGACGGGCGTCGAGGCGTGACAGACTGATGGGATCACCTGTCACTTCACAATAGCCATATTCGCCACTGTCAATGCGTTCCAATGCGGCATCAATTTTAGAAATCAGCTTGCGTTGACGATCACGTGTGCGCAATTCGATAGACCAGTCCGTCTCCGATGACGCGCGATCTGCGATGTCGGGCTCTCTTAAACTTTCAGATTGTAAGGTTTGAAGTGTCTCCGCACTTTCACGGATAATGTCTTCTTTCCAGCTCAGCAGCTTTTTACGAAAATATTCGAGCTGCTTCGGGTTCATAAATTCTTCTTCAGATGTCGGACGATAGTCCGATGGAAGTTGTATTTCCGACTCCATTGCGGTGTGTTCTCCCTTATCCCCAACTCCAAAACACCCCCAGCTTATACGCCACTCTTTTTTATTATTTGCTAACATGGGATGAAAGCGCGGCTGTTATATCGTCTCAGCCCCTACAATGCAAGCAACAAGAGGCTTAAGTAAAAATCCCCAATTTCGCGAGTTCAACACGACCTCTAAGTTCAATTTCGTCAATTACTTGCTGAAGTCTTGGATCTGCAAAATTTTCACGTTCTTTATCAATAGTGACCAAAATAGTTTTAAGTTTTTGTACTGGAATAACCCCTAAAAGCAGCCCCCTGCGAATGTCTTCCAATGCATCCAGCATAGATCGCCCCCTCTCCAACCCTTGCGAGCGACGCTGCGTCGCATCATCCACAGATTGCAAAGATAAAAGGGCATCTACACTGTTAAGTTGCGTGCTTTGCGTAACTGCCTCTGCGCCCGGCGTATCATCACCGCTGTTTAAGGAACTGGCAAAGGCTCCGCCGTCAGATGATTTTTTCGACTTTGATTTCGAAACAGGTGTGGTTCGGGATAAGCCTTCTATTTTCATGTTCTCCTCCCGTTAACCAAAATCTGATCATGGCAGGCATTGCCTAATTCAAGGCAAAAATTGCCGAAGGTGCAGGCTTTAAGTTCGTCGATTATATTTTTATTCCAGTTTTTCAATGCCTTAGACCTTGATACAAATTGGCATGGCTTTCGCATAGTCCCGCCAGGCCACAAATTTGGAGCAAGGCGGTGATAGAATTCATGACGCGAAAAACCGGAAAAATCGTTAAAATGGTCGCACTTTTTTGTGTGGCCAGCTTATCATTTGCACCTCAGGTTCAAGCACAATCCCGCATTAAAGACATTGTTGACTTTGAAAATGTCAGAGAAAATCAACTGACAGGCTATGGTTTAGTCGTTGGTTTGAAGGGCACGGGCGATACGCTTCGCAATTCTCCTTTCACGGAACAGACATTGGTTGCCATGCTGGAACGGCTTGGCGTGAACATTCGCGATGCAGATTTAAAAACCCGTAATGTGGCCGCTGTTACGGTGACTGCAACGCTCCCCTCATTCTCCCGCCGCGGCTCTCGTATTGATGTTCAGGTTTCAACATTAGGCGATGCCACAGATTTGATGGGCGGCACGCTCCTGGTCACACCATTGGTTGGCCTGGATGGCCAGGTCTATGCGGTTGCTCAAGGCTCCGTAGCTGTGAATGGCTTCGCAGCTTCCGGTGACAGCGGAAGTATCGCCCGCGGTGTCCCAACATCAGGCCGCATTTCCAATGGCGCGATCATTGAAAGCGAAATCACTTTCGAACTTGCTCAAATGCAAAGCATGAAACTAGCCTTACGCAATCCGGATTTCACAACAGCGCGCCGTATCGCCATTGCCATAAACAATCGCTTTGGCAATATTTTAGCTGCAGCTCTTGATCCATCCACCGTCAATATCAATCGGCCTTTGAACTATGAAGGCGATATGGTGACATTGATGACGGAAATTGAACAATTAAGCGTCACGCCAGATCAAGTCGCCCGCGTCATCATTGATGAAAGCTCCGGGGTTATTGTTATGGGTGCAGACGTCCGGGTCTCCCGCGTTGCAATCGCTCAAGGAAACTTAACAATCCGTATTACAGAAACGCCACAAGTCTCTCAGCCCAATGCATTTTCTGAAAACGGAGATACAGTTGTTGTTCCTCGCACGAATATTGAAGTCGATACCCAAGATGACCGGCAATTAGCGGTGTTAGACGGCGGTATTGACCTTCAAGATCTGGTTGATGGTTTAAACGCCTTGGGTGTAGGTCCACGCGACATGATCGCCATCCTCCAGGCGTTGAAAGCATCCGGTGCTCTTCAAGCAGAATTGGAGATCATCTGATGTCAAATTTCGAGACAGCCGTCACAGGCCTTGGGGGTATTTCCGCCTATACCGGTCAAGGGGCCACTGCAAAAGATGCTGAAAGCGCATCAAAGGAATTTGAACAACTTTTTGTAGCACAAATGCTGTCCCACATGTTTTCAGGGCTTAAATCAGAAGGACCCTTTACCGGTGGCTTTGGGGAAGAAATGTATCGCGGCCTGATGGTAGAAGAATATGGTCGCGTATTGACCGAAAACGGCGGAATTGGCATCGCGTCAGCCATTAAAGCGCAGATGCTTGCCATAGAGGAGGCCTCATGATGAATACGACCCCCCTATCAAATTCAATATTGTCTGAGCGTGTCACTCACCTCCTTCAGGTCACACAAGCCCTGACACAGATTTTAGAGCAGGAAAACCGTTGGCTAAAAGACCACCGGCCCAGCGATGTCAAAGGCCTGGCTGAAGAAAAAAGCCGCTTATCCGCTCTCTACACCAAAGAGCTGCGCATCATTCGCACCCATAAAAGCCAACTCAACAGCATCGATGGTGCCCTTCGCCAGAGTTTAGCGAGAGCGACTGAACAGATGCAGGAGGCGCTTGCCAGCAATGAACGGCTGGTCCTGCGCCTTAAAACCGTAAGCGAAGGCCTTATGGAAGCCATAAGCGAGGAAATCACGAAAAGAAACAGGCCGTTACCAGCCTATGGAAACAATGCGCGCATTCAAAAAGACGGCCCTATGCCAACGACTTTAGCTCTTGATGCACGCATTTAAGATCATCTCTGCAACGCGGTGGGCGCCTTGTCCATCGACCTGGGCCTGGGCCGTCTTAGACAGTTTTCCCCGAAGATCAGCATTCGCCAATAAAAGCGCTATCGGGTGGACCAGGTCCGCTGGCGTCCCATTTTCACGCCAGTCGACTGCAATCGACGCCCCGGATTGGGCAAAGGCCTTACCGGCCTTATATTGATTGTCTGCCAAAATGACAGCGCAGATCGGCAATCCGGACCAGGCACATTCCCACATGCTGCTGCCCGCGGCAAAAATCCCCATATCCGCCCAGGCCAACGCGGCTGCCATGTCGCCGACTTTTGGAACAATGGTAATCTTGTGGCTTGATAAGCTGGCCAGCCTCTCCAAATCTGATAAAGCCGGATTGGCGGGGCCTGCTAGAACTATGACATCCAGCGGATCGACCTTCAATTCTTCCAATGCTTCAATTGTCGCGGCTGCCATGGCCTTCGGGTCTGCACCACCACCTGATATCAAAATACGCTTTGCCCGACCTTTGAAATCCCGCCCATTGGGACGGTCCCCCCAGAAGCAGCGGCGCATTAAGCAATAATCCAAGCCGATAACGGCTTGCCCAGGGAAGTCAGAATAAACCTCCCACCCCCAACCGGGATTTTGATTGATAATGATATCAACGGGTGCGCGGGCCAATAATCCCATATCGTCCATGGCACAGACAATAGTTCCATCTGCTGCGGCTGCCTTAAAATTATCATCCCCATAATCATAGCCATCAAAAATAACGGCCTGATAATCGTTCAAGACGTTAGTTGAAAACCCTTCATCCCGGAGCATTTTTTGGAAAAACGGCGGGAGGCTCTCGCTTGCAAATGCCACTTCAGCCGATCGCTCTTTCAGTGCCTGCGCCAAGGCAAACATGCGCATAAGATGGCCCATACCGATGCGCTCATTTCCTTCTGCATGTATCAAGATGCCAGGCTTCACCGGCCTCCCCCTTAAAAATTTTCACTTTAATCGTCTTTTTACGGCATTTCGTAAGTGATTATTTACCTCAATCGGCAAGGATTTCGTTAATGCCCAATCATAATCAAATTGTTTTTGGGTGAAATGACAAGGGGGCAATGGTCATGGGAATGGAACATCAGATCGGTCGGAAAAATGGCCAGGCCATTGAAGGTTGGGACCCAGCCTGCGCAAATATGCTCAACGGTGCCAATATTCTCATTACCGGGGCCACAGGGTCTTTTGGCAAGTCCTTCATTTTAAAACTGTTAGAACGCTATCAGCCACGCCGGGTCGCTGTCTATTCCCGCGACGAGTTGAAACAATATGAAATGCAAAGCGATCCGCATTTCGCGGCACATCAGGATAAATTACGCTTTTTCATTGGCGATATCAGGGACCAACGGCGGCTCACCATGGCCTTACGCAATGTGGACTATGTCATTCATGCCGCCGCGTTAAAACATGTTACTGCAGCCGAATATAACCCCTTTGAATGCATCCGTACCAATGTGCTGGGCGCAGAAAATCTGGTTTATGGCTGTATTGAAGCCGGGGTAAAAAAAGTCATTGCCCTCTCCACCGACAAAGCTGCAAACCCGGTCAATCTATATGGCGCATCAAAATTGGCCAGCGATAAGATTTTTGTCGCCGCCAATAATCTCGCTGGTGAAGACGGCACCCGCTTTGCCGTTGTGCGCTATGGCAATGTAGCAGGATCGAGGGGGTCCGTCGTTCCCTTCTTTCAAAAGCTCATTGATGAAGGGGCGGAAAGTCTGCCGATAACAGACCCGCGCATGACCCGTTTTTGGATCACTTTGGATCAGGGCGTTGATTTTGTTCTCTCCAGCCTGTCGATGATGAATGGCGGGGAAATCTTCGTGCCGAAAATCCCGTCCATGAAGGTGACGGAATTGGCAAAAGCCATGGCCCCTCACCTGCCCACGCATATTATCGGTATCAGGCCCGGTGAAAAACTGCATGAAGTCATGGTCCCAGTTGATGATGCACGCACCACATTGGACTTGCCCGATCGTTATGTAATAGAGCCCAGCTTTGCCTGGTGGAGCCGGACATCTTATGAGGCACAGGGCGCGGTCCAGGTCGATGAAGACTTCACTTATTCGTCGGACTTGAATGATGACTGGCTGTCCACTCAGGATATGCAATCTCTTTTAGGCCTCAACCCATGACACGGCCGGACTTTCTGCCCTATGGCCGCCAGGTCATAGATGAACAGGACATCGCTGCAGTCACAGCGGTTTTAAGAAGCGATTATCTGACAACTGGCCCGAAAGTCGCTGACTTTGAATTGGCTCTTGCGCAACGGCTCAACGTTGAACATGCGGTCGTTTGTGCAAACGGAACTGCAGCCCTTCATCTTGCCTATTTGGCCGAAGGCATAGGGCCCGGCGATAAAGTGATTGTTCCGGCAATTACATTTCTAGCCACCGCCAATGCTGTGCGCCTTTGTGGTGCTGATGTAGTATTCGCAGATGTGGACCCCGATACAGCACTCATCAAACTGGACCATGTAGAACACTTGATGCAGCAAGGGGCCAAAGCCGTTGTTCCGGTACATTATGCGGGGCAATGCGTTGATATGGCAGCGCTTGCAGCGCTTTGCCAAAAATATGATGTCACTGTGATTGAAGACGCCTGCCACGCATTGGGAAGTCTTTATAGCGATGGTTTTATCACAGGGGATTGCCATTACAGCCGCTCAACCTGTTTTTCCTTCCATCCCGTCAAAACCATCGCAATGGGCGAAGGCGGAGCCATTACTACAAATGACGCGAACAAAGCGCAATATATGCGCGATATGCGCCAACACGGGATGGTGCGGGATCCAGCTCGCTTCACAAATGGAAATGCCGGTCCCTGGTATTATGAAATGAACACCCTTGGCTTTAATTACCGGGCCAATGACCTGCAATGCGCTCTTGGGGAATCCCAGCTTAAAAAACTGGACGCCTTCGCCACTAAAAGGCGCGCGCTCGTCCGGCGCTATGAGCAACAATTATGCGCCTTCAAACCTCATATCAGGTTTATCAGCCGTGTCGCATATTGCGACCCTTGCTGGCATTTAGCAGTTGTATTGATTGATTTTGATAGGTTGGGTAAGAACCGCAATGACGTGATGGAAGCGTTACGCGCCCGCGGCATTGGCACTCAAATTCATTATTACCCGGTCAGTGAGCAACCTTTTTACACATCGCTTTACGGACATATTGATTTGCCCGGGGCTAAACGCTTTTTCAATCAGACATTATCCCTGCCCCTCTTCCCGTCCATGACGGAAGAAGATGTCGATCATATTTGCACCACTGTGACAGATGTTTTGGGAGTGAATCAGACATGATCATCGCTGTATTACAAGCCAGAACAGGGTCTTCACGACTGCCAGCCAAGGTTTTGGCGGATATCCTGGGCAAACCCATGATCACACGGCAGATTGAACGAATTGCGCGTGCCCGCCTGGTTGACCGCCTGGTCATTGCAACCACCGGTCAGCGGGAAGATGACGCTATTGCAGCTTTGGCCGCAGAACTGCGAATAGATTGCTATCGCGGGTCCGTAGACGATGTACTGGATCGCTTTTACCAATGTGCGAAACGCTATGATGCCGACCATATTATACGACTGACGGCAGATTGCCCTTTAGCGGACCCGCAGCTTATCGATGATTTAATCCGTCTGCATTTGAGAGAAGGCAATAATTATACCTCCAACGCCATGCCGCCGACTTTTCCCCATGGACTTGACGCTGAAATCATGACGAGAAAAGCGCTGGTCTGGGTATGGGAAAATGCCACAAAGGCTGATGAGCGGGAGCATGTAACGACCTATATTCGCAACAATCCATCCCGTTTCCGGATTGGCAATCTGGAACAGAAGAACGATCTCTCTCATCTGCGCTGGACGGTGGATGAGCCCGAAGACCTGGATGTTATCAGGCGAATTTATGAACAGCTGTACATCGCCAACCCGGGTTTCACCACGCAGGATATTTTGGATTTTGTCGATATTCACCCGGAGATCGCTGCGATTAACGCTCATTTCAGCCGGGACCCATCGATTAATACCAAAAGGTTCTAAGCACCATGGATATCGCCGGTCGCATCATTGGGCCAGAACACCCACCGTTCATCATAGCGGAAATGTCTGCTAATCATGGTGGTGATATAGAGCGCGCCAAAGCCATTATAACCATGGCCCGTGAATGCGGCGCAGACGCCGTTAAAATGCAAAGCTATACGCCGGATACAATAACAATTGATCATGATGGGCCAGAATTTCGCATTGAAAGCGGCCTATGGGCTGGTGAGACCCTCTACAGCCTGTATCAAAAAGCGCATACACCCTTTGAATGGCATGAAGAGTTATTTGCCCACGCTGCGGAAGAAGGCATCACCTTATTTTCAGCACCTTTCGACCCGACGGCCGTGGATCTGCTGGAATCTCTCAATGCACCCGCCTATAAAATCGCAAGCCTGGAGCTGGTTGATATCCCGCTTATCGAAAAAGTCGCGCGGGCCGGTAAACCTCTTATCCTATCCACAGGCACGGCTTCTCTTGAAGATATCAAACGCGCCATTGATGCAGCGATAAGTCAGGGCAATGAAAATATCATTCTCCTCCATTGCGTCAGCGGTTACCCGACACCAATGAAAGAGGTTCATCTGCGGACCATGGAAGATTTGAAGCAGCAATTCTCTGTTCCGGTCGGCTTGTCTGATCACAGCCTTGGGCTGGCAGTGCCAATTGCTGCGACTGCTTTAGGTGCATGTGTGATTGAAAAACATGTGACATTGCGCCGGGCAGATGGCGGCGCAGATGCCGCCTTCTCTCTTGAACCGGAGGAGCTGGCCTCTTTAGTCAAAGAAACGTGCAATGCCTTTCAAGCCCTTGGCTCTGTAAGCTATGAATTAAAGCCGAGTGAAAAGACGAATGCGTCCTTCAAACGCTCTCTTTATGTTGTCCAGGATGTTGCAAAAAACGAAGAACTGACCGAAGATAATATTCGGTCCATACGCCCTGGCTATGGCCTGGCGCCTCGTCATTTCAAAGAGGTTCTCGGGAAACGGGCCAAAGCCCCTATTTCCAAGGGCACGGCCCTCAATTGGGACTTATTCCAGTAATTTTCCAATAGAAAACGGGCCGGTCGCTTAGACCAGCCCGTTTTTCGTGACAGCTTATTCTCTCTTATCCGCCAAACAGGCTCAAGATAATCTGCGGCTGACTATTTGCAATGGAGAGCGCTTGAACGCCCAATTGCTGCTTCACCTGCAATGCCTGTAATTTGGCACTTTCACGTGCCAGATCCGCATCCACCAGATTACCAATACCGGTTTCAAGCGTGTCAGATAATTTATCAACAAAGGCACGCTGCAACTCCATGGAGCGGGAACCCGCACCCAAAACCGTCATGCTGGATGAGACGTTTTTGATAGAAGAATCAATCACACTGATAAGGGCGCCGGCTTCCGTCGCTGTGGCAAAGGTCGCATTCGCGGTCAATGTGATATTTGAGCCTCCCAAGGCCAAAGTCTGGTGACCGATAGCGATGGTTTGCGTTGCATCGCTGTTCACGATGGCAGAAACATCATCGCTGCCCGCATCAATCAGATTAATCCCATTAAACTCGGCATTATTCACAACGGTCGCGATTTGATCACGCAGGGAGTTGAAGTCTTCCTGCAAAGCACTGCGGCTTTGATCATCAAGGCCAGCGTCAGCGGCTGCAACAACCTTCTCTTTCATATCAATCAGGATATCAGAGATGGATTCTGCTGCTGCGAGAGAGATATCAACGGCTGAGATTGACCGGTCTAAAGACTGTTTAACGGCTTCCAGCCCCTGGCGATTTGCACGCAGGTTTTGTGCAATAGCAAAAACAGCTGCATTATCCTTCGCGCTTTTAACTTCCAACCCGGTATTGACCCGCAATTGTGTGCTTTGCAGGTCTTTATTCGTGATGTTTAAATTCTGCAGCGCATTTAATGCAGCTGCGTTGGTATTAATCGACAAAGACATTTCGCGTCTCCTTTAGCTGTCACGACTTACGTCTTACCCTCCTATAAGCAACAGCTATGCCAGACTGGTTTCTGCATAAAAATCAATTGGTTATGATATTTTTGGAACGAAGGCCCATGGAATAAGCGCAGTTTCTGCCGGGTTAACCATGACTGCTAGGCAAAAAATGATGGCGGGAGTTGCCCCCCGCCATGACGGCCTTATTGGAACAAGGCCAGGATGGATTGTGGTGATTGATTAGCAATGCTAAGCGCTTGAAGGCCCAATTGTTGTTTCACCTGCAGGGCCTGCAGTTTTGCACTTTCGCGTGCCAGGTCCGCATCCACCAGATTGCCGATACCGACTTCAATGGTATCTGATAATTTTGCGACAAAAGTTTTTTGCGTCTCTAATGTCCGCTGTGCGGAGCCTATAGTCCCAACCGCCGAATTTACGTTTTTCAACGCTGTATCAATAGTTGTGACCAAAGCACCTGCTTCTGTCGCCGTAGCAAATGTCTGACCGGCTGTGATGGCGATATTGCTGCCCCCCAATCCAAGCGATACATTATCCACCTGGAAGGATTGCGTCCCATCACTGGACAACAGAACTTTCAAATCTGTCGCCCCGCCATCAATTAAATTCGATCCGTTAAAGGATGCATTATTGACGATGATATCAATTTGATCTCTTAAAGCGTTGAAGTCTTCAGCCAATGCGCTCCTGCTGGCGCTATCCAAGCCCTCATCAGAACCTGCAACGGCTTTTTCCTTCAACTGGATCAAAAGATCCGAAATTGTTTCACCGGCATTTCGTGCAACATCCAAAACAGATACACCACGTTCTATACTTTGCGTCACGGCGCGCAGGCCACCAACTTCAGCTCTTAAATTCTGAGCAATGGCAAAAACGGCGCTATTGTCTTTGGCCGTTGCCACTGCCAGCCCGGTATTGATCCGGTTCTGACTGACTTCCAATTGCCGCGTCGTCGCACTTAAATTCTGCAAAGCGATAAATGCACTCGCGTTTGTATTTACCGAGAATGACATTTTCATACTCCTTTCTGAAGCAAGAGCCGGGCTTCTGCCGACTTGAGTGTTTTACTCAGGGCGTATTCAGGCAAAGGCCGTGCCATCATCACGGTTGGACCTAAATCATTGAATTTACGCGAATATGATATGTCAGAATGTCCAGGCAGTTACAAAAAGAGGAAAAAAATGCCGCCCTCCAAAGCGGAGAGCGGCAAATTTCGTCATACACGTTCAACAGTGATACGCGGTACTACCAACTAAGCTTCATCATCGACAACAATACCTTCTAATTGGCGATAATAAGCCAGTATTTTCAGCATTTCCTCCGCGGGAAACTGATCTTCAATTTCCCCGGATTCCCGGTCTACAACCTTATAAACAAAACGCCCCGCATTCTCATCATGCTCTATTTGCAATTTGAGGCGACTGAAACGATCACTGAATAATCGGCCCAGTCTGCGGCTTGCCAGGTCCAACGGGTCGCGGACATTGGGTTTTGCTGCTTCTGCATTCGTGGCAGGAACCACTGGATCTTTCGTCAGGGTGCCATTGCCACGCCCAGTTTCCGCATTGCTTTTGCTGGCACGCGCCGGTTCAACCCGAAGCGCACCTAAAGCGATGCTTTTACCTGTGGCATTAACCCCATCCATAGTTCTTCATCCTCATTAAGAAGAGGCAATTGGCGACACGCCTAAATGCGCCTCGCCAAATCCAGCCCCTAACGGAACAGACCCAAGACTGTTTGCGGTGCCTGGTTCGCGATACTAAGTGCTTGCAGACCAAGTTGCTGCTTCACCTGCAGCGCCTGGAGTTTCGCACTTTCACGTGCAAGATCCGCATCCACCAGATTACCGATACCAGTTTGAATGGTGTCAGATAATTTGGAGACAAAAGCTTTTTGCGTTTCCAAAGTCCGTTGGGCGGAACCAAATGATCCAAGAGCCGCGTTGACGTTCGTCAAAGACGTTTCAACCTTTGTGATCAAAGCAGCTGCTTCTGTCGCACTTGTGAAAGTTTCGGTTGCGGTGATGGTCACTTTACCACCAAGGGAAAGCGTAACACCTGCAACAGAGAAGCTTTGCGTACCATCAGAAGACAACAGCACTTTCAAGTCAGAGCTGCCATCAGCCAGATTTGACCCATTGAAAGAGGCGTTATTGACGATAATATCAATCTGATCTCTTAAAGCGTTGAAGTCAGATGCCAAGGCATCACGGCTTGCATCGTCAAGGCCTTCGTCAGACGCTGCAACAGCCTTTTCTTTCAACTGAATAAGCAGATCAGAAATGGATTCTGCACCGGAACGGGCGACATCCAATGTTGAAATACCGCGATCAATACTTTGTTTGACGGCATTCAGCCCGCCAACCTCAGCCCGCAAATTCTGAGCAATAGCAAAAACAGCACTATTGTCTTTCGCATTTGAGACGGCCAGACCTGTATTAATCCGATTTTGTGTCACACCGAGTTGATTTTGGGTGGACGTGAGATTTTGCAAGGCAATCAAAGCGCCCGCATTTGTATTAATGGAAAATGACATCCATTTGCTCCTTTCTGGTTATGAAGAGCATTTTGCTCCCGGGCGTTTTGCCCGCCCCCTTAAGAGCAATTGGCGTGCCAAATCATATGGTTAGCAGGTCTTTAACCATTGTAGCGACCAGAATATATGAGGATTTAAATTTTGAACCCGCCAGAGCCTAGAAGCCAAGGGCGTCACAATTGAAGAAAGCGGCAAATTTTACCCGGCAAATTTTGCCGTATCGGCAAGAATTGCCGAGTGATCAAGCACGGGTATTAGAATATTGAGGGTCTTCATTTTGGTTCGCCTGCTGTTGCAATGTTTGCTGCGCGGCAAGACCTTCCATGATCGACGTATTCACATCAATCAACGCATCCATGTCGGAGCGTCCACGAGCAACCTCGCTGGAATATCTGGAGACCCAGAGGGCGAGAGAAATGATTTGGGCACGGAGTTCTTTTGGCAGCTGATTGCCAGGTAAGCCGCAATCAGTGGACAAGGTGGACCACAGCCGACGGTTCCAATCCAATGCTTTTATAAGTTCAGCACCTTGAGCCTTGGTATCACGAGCTTCAATCAAAGCCCGTGTGACCTGACCAAATACGCGATATTCAGTCTGCTGCGCTGACTCCGAGACTGTCTGAGCCTTGCGATACGCTTCCAGGGACATAATTCAACCGTTCCTCTTCAAATCCGATCAACTTCTTACAATTGACCAAGGCGCGATAATAATTCTGGTTCATGACATCAGCGCTGATTGCAACACAAAGAGACAAAGCCTCCTGGCTTTCAACGACGTTCATAAACTCCATCATACGCTGGATGAATTCTTCATAGTAGCGGTTCGCATTGTCCTGATCCAAATAGGACAACATGACGGGAAAATAGATGCGTTTTGCAGCTGAATTGACATCTTCTTCCTGAAGAATGTCTTTCTCCCGTAAAATCGATACCTTATTTTGAATAACAAGAGATGAACGCCGTTCTCCGTTACAGATAACAGCGCCGTTTACGACGAATTTTTCGCCTGGCTTCAAGGTAATTTTCAATGCCATGTGCCTGATCCCCCTATCACTCAACCACTGACCCTAAAGCCATATGGTAGACTAAGTGTTAACATTGCAGAAAATTCTAAATACCCACCTATTTAAAAGGTTTTTTTAACCACAATGGCTTCATAGTCCTCTTCAAACAGGGGGAAATGAGCCAATGTCTCAAAGCTTTGATGTAGACAATCCTTCAACAGACAATGTTATGCAAATTCTTGAAACCATGGATATGAGTGAGCATCAAAACAGCTCTGTTTCAGGCGCAAAGGCTTTGAAGCAGAAAAAACGTGCTCTTTTCCTGACCAAACGCGGTGAAAAATTTTCCAACAGTGGCGAACATGCCAAAGCGGCTAAATTATATTTCAAAGCCTGGCAGCTTGATGAAAATAACTTGGAAACCATAAAATGTCTTGCCCATGCCCTTAATTATATTGGCGCGCGGTCCAAAGCCCTTGAGCTTTTTGAAAAAGTTTTGGACCGTCGGCCGAATGACCCCGATGTTGCAAGCATGTTGGGACAGATCGCCCTTGACCTGCAGATGTGGGAACAGGCGGCGGCGCTAAATCGCATCTATATCTCCGCTGCACCTGGCAAGATATTGGGCTATAACAACCTCGCAACTGCCCTTCGACATTTGGAGAGATTTGACGAAGCCATAAGCTTTTTACAAGGCGTTTTGCCGCTTTTTCCGGAAAGCTCGGAACTGTGGAATATCCTAGCGATTTGCGTCACATTACGAGATGGGCTCGACGCAGCGCTGCCGTTTTATGATGAGGCTTTAAGGCTGAACCCGAAGAACTGGCAGATTTCCAACAATCTCGCAAAGTCCTATAATGAAGTTTCCGATTTCGAAAAAGTCATTGAATATGGGAAGCGTGCCGTACAGTTGCGCCCTAATGAAAGCGAATGTCATTTAGGCCTCGCCTTCGGCCTGCTTGGAGCGGGGCAGTTAGAGCAAGGCTGGCAGGAGTATGAATGGCGTCAACACCCAAGCCGTAACCAATCAGTCAAATGGGCCCATGGGTTGAAACGCTGGTCCGGTGAACCTCTTCAGGGAAAATCCATCGCGATTTGCCCCGAACAAGGCGTCGGCGATGAGCTTTTGTTCGCCAGTGCTTTTAATGATGTCATCAAAAATGCAGCCCAGGTTTATATAGGGTGCGATAAAAGGCTGATTTCCTTATTTCAACACTCTTTTCCCCAATCCAAAGTGGGTGGTTATGTTGACAAAACCCATAACGGATATCGCTACCGCCTCCTCCCCTTTTTAGATAAGGCTGATGGAGACATTGATTATTTTATTGAGGCTGGCAGCCTGTTTCGCTTCTATCGCTCGTCTCTGGACAGTTTCGCTACAGGCGATGGTTCCTTTTTGGAGGCCGAAGATCAAGCGGTGAAAGACTGGAGGCGCAAAATCGATGCGCTGGGCAACGGTCTGAAAGTTGGCATTTGCTGGCGGTCAGGTTTTCAATCTGCCGAACGCAATGTCTGGTATCCCCAGCTTGATCACTGGAAAGAGATTTTAGGCGTCGAAAACTGTCATTTCATCAATTTACAGTATGGCAATACGGACGAAGACATCGCTTATTTTGAAAAAAAATTCGGCGCGGATATCTATGTTCCTGAAGACCTTGATCTACGTGATGATTTTGCCGGGGCAGCAGCCCTGACAAAGGCCTGTGATTTAGTCGTCACCATCGCAGCCGCACCATCAATGATGAGTTTCGCTGTCGGCACACCAATTCTATGGTTGTTTCCGGCCACACCCTGGTGGTGCTTTGGCCAAGCTCCCCACACACCTATTTTCTCCAATTGCCGCATTATTACGCCGGAAAATCTACGGGATTGGGAAGACGTCGGCAGACAGGCGGCACAGTGGTTAGAGAAAGCTGCCCTTCACAAAGGCCCTTTTGACGCAAGCTTCTTTTCTTAAAGCAGGTCTTGGCAAGGGGAGAAAGAGCCATTAAGGCTAGAGCCTCGTGAACGAATAATAATGAGGCCCTTCCCCATGACAATTGCCCAAAAATTTGATGGCACCCAGGATTATGTGGCAACGGATGATTTAAAAGTTGCTGTCAATGCCGCTGCGACCTTGCGCCGGCCCCTGTTGGTCAAAGGGGAACCCGGTACCGGCAAAACTGTTCTTGCCATCGAAGTCGCGAAAGCATTCAACATGCCCTTGATCGAATGGCATGTGAAATCCACGACGAAAGCCCAGCAAGGCCTCTATGAATATGATGCTGTTTCAAGGTTACGGGACAGCCAATTGGGCGATGAGCGCGTTAAAGATATTCGCAATTACATTAAACGCGGCAAATTATGGGACGCTTTTCAATCAGAGGAAACACCGGTTCTTCTGATTGATGAAATCGATAAAGCCGATATCGAGTTTCCAAATGATCTGCTGCTGGAAATCGACCGGATGGAGTTTCACGTTTATGAAACCGGCGAGACGGTGAAAGCCAAGAACCGTCCGATCGTCATCATCACGTCAAATAATGAAAAAGAACTCCCCGATGCTTTTCTGCGGCGCTGCTTCTTCCATTATATCCGCTTCCCAGATGCAGATACGATGCAATCCATTATAGACGTGCATTTTCCCGGCATTCAAAAACTGCTGGTTCGTGAAGCTTTGAATATCTTTTACGATATTAGAGATGTTCCAGGTCTCAAGAAAAAACCATCCACGTCAGAACTTCTTGATTGGCTTAAGCTTTTATTGAATGAAGATATGCCGCTGGATGTTTTGAAATCCCGTGATCCCAAAAAGCTCATCCCACCCATGCACGGCGCATTATTGAAAAACGAGCAGGATGTCATGCTTTTTGAAAAACTGGCCTTCATGGCCAGGCGCGGCGAAAATTAAGCCAGGCCCAGAACATCCGCCGAGGTTCCAAGGGCGTCCAAAACACGGTTTGGGCTTGCATCAAAAGAAAGCCCAAGCTCCCCTTCTTCCTGCCAGACGACCTGCCCGCTAAGGGTTCCGAATTTGTCATGACTTAAAGAAATGGGGGCACCCGCTTTCAAGGGCAAGTCCATTTTGATCTTTGCACCGCTGGCGGCGATATCGCAAACACGCACATCCCAGGCATGGCCGCCTACGTTTAAAGTTCCAAACCACAGGACTTTACGTCTGGGCCAATTCCTTTGATTATCATTTAACACATTACGTCCATGCATCATTCCGCTCCAACCCCCGGCCAACATACCCCAAGACACAGGCTCTATTAGGCTATTGAATGTGCAGAAAAAAACGTGATGCGCAATGCATAATTGCATGTACACTTATTGAGTGTGCAACCTACAGGCTATAGCTTCAGATTTCCCTTGTGTTTCAATGGTTTTATTTAAAATTTTAATCAAAACAGCCTCAACTTATGAAACGTCAGCCAGCTAATACAACCAAAAGACCGGGATAAAATTCGACAAAAGCATGCCCATTGGCTAGTCTCCTCAAAACCAAATCAGAATAAAGTGGCATCCATGTTCAACCGTTTCTTCCTGGCCTTAAAAGACGCAAAAATCCCTGTGTCGATTAAAGAATATCTCATGCTGCTGGAGGCCCTTCAGGACCATGTCATTGAGATGCGCGTGGAAGAATTTTATTATCTTTCAAGGTCCGCACTTGTGAAGGATGAAGCCCATATCGATCGCTTTGACCAGGTTTTCGGACATGTCTTCAAGGGCCTGGAAAGCATGTCAGAAGAACTAAGTGCTGAGATTCCTGAAGAATGGCTGCGCAAGATGGCAGAGCTTTATCTCAGTCCCGAAGAAATGGAAGAGGTTAAATCCCTTGGCTCCTGGGACGAGATTATGGAGACGCTGAAAAAGCGCCTCGAAGAACAGGAGAAACACCATCAAGGCGGCAATAAATGGATTGGGACGGCAGGCAAATCTCCCTTTGGTGCCTATGGCTATAACCCAGAAGGTGTGCGTATCGGCCAGAAAGAGGGCCGCCATGGCCGTGCCATCAAAGTTTGGGACAAACGAGAATTTAAAGACCTGGACAACACCAAGGAACTGGGCGCCCGAAATATCAAAGTTGCCCTGCGCCGTCTGCGCCGCTTCGCCCGGGAAGGCGCTGCGGATGAACTTGATTTAAAGGGCACGATTGATTCAACCGCGCGCCACGCTTATCTGGACATCAAAATGCGACCAGAACGGCGAAACGCGGTTAAAGTGCTTTTGTTCCTGGATGTCGGTGGTTCCATGGACCCCCATATCAAAATGGTGGAAGAGCTTTTTTCTGCGGCCCATACGGAATTTAAAAATCTGGAATATTTCTATTTCCACAACTGTCTATATGAAGGCGTTTGGAAAGATAATTCACGGCGCTGGCAGGAAAAAATACCCACGCTTGAAGTGCTTCATAAATTTCCACATGACTATAAGGTCATCTTCGTTGGTGACGCGTCCATGAGCCCTTATGAAATCGCCTATCCCGGCGGGTCCGTGGAACATTGGAATGAAGAGAGCGGCGAGGTCTGGATGAGACGCCTGCTGGATATTTACGAGAAAGCCGTATGGCTGAACCCTATCCCCAAAGACCATTGGGACTATGGTCAAAGCATTCAAATGATGAAAGAGATTATGGATGGCCGCATGCACCCTCTCACTTTGGAAGGGCTGGAGGATGCAATGCGGACACTTGTGCGTTAGCGGCCAAGCAGGCTATCCAATTCCTCTAACAGGTTAAAAAGTGCGTCCTGACCGTCCCAAGGGATTCCGTGATCCAGGTCTGGCAGAATGTGTTTCAACACGGGTTTGGCGTTTAACCTGCCTTCCAGATAGGAAACATTCTCAAGCGGTACATTTTCATCCTTCTCACCGTGAAGAACTGCAACTGGAATGTTTATGCCTGCCAGATCAGGTCTTAATAGTTCCAGCTCTTTTCCCAAGGCCATAAGCTCGACATTCGCATTTCGAAGGCCTTTGGGCAAAAACCAATGGGCCGTCCGTCCAATTTTTTGAATTGCCCAAATATCTTCTAATCCCGGGTCCATAGAGGCAGCAGCAAAAACTACGGCGGCGATTTCATCCCCATGATGAACCGCCAAATGTGCAGCAACCGGACCTCCCAGAGAATAACCCACGATGATTGGCTTCTGATCCCAATCCCTTTCAAGGACAGCAGCAATCGCCTCTGCTTGAATTTTCAAAGATGTTTCAGCCTGTTTCGGCCGCGTCCCTCCAAATCCCGGGCGATCAACAGAAATCCAGTGAAATCTATTCGCATAGCGTGATAAAAAACTCGACCAATTCCCTGCACCGCCAGGTGACCCATGGATTAGGATGACAGGGCGTTCACTCTCTGCTGCCAGTTCCAGAAAACTCAGCTCATAGCCCACATCAGTCTCGACCATACGCCGATCCGCCAATTCATGAGACGTCACCCGACTGTCTATATAAACAGAACACCCCTTCACGCCCCCCAATAAAAGGGCAAGCGCAATAAACAGCTTTTTGATCATGAATTTAAATTTCCGGATAACACCACTCTATAAAGGCTCTTTCATCAAAAGAACCCAACGCTTTAGATAGATTACAGCACTAATCGCGCTTGTCACGGTCACGAATGCGACAAGTAGCCAAAGAAATACGCCAAAATCCTGTGTGACCAACGGCCCGCCCATAATCAACAGGCCAAGGATAACCTGTAAAAATGTATTGGCCTTTGAAATCCGAACCGGGGTGACATCGCTTTGCCGCTTTTTCACGCGAGCCAACCCATAAGCAAGGCCAAACAACATATCCCTTAGAAATACCAATGCAGCAAACCACCAGGGCAAAAGGCTCAGCGCTGCAAAAGTGATAAAGACCGAGTTGATAAAAAACTTATCCGCGACAGGGTCCAGAAACTTCCCAAACCGGCTGGTCTGATTGAGGAGCCGGGCAAGAGTGCCATCCAATGCATCCGTTAATCCGGCGATTAAAAAAACAATGAGAGATTCAACAAAAGCACCGACGCTGAGGAAATATATAATAGCCGGGGTCAGAAGAATACGCGTGTAACACAGAATATTCGGCAAAGTGAAAAGCCTTGCCGAACCGGCTTCATTCTGAACAGTTCCGTCTTTCAGTTCCATGACCTCATACCCCACCGCTATTATTTGGTGGCAGTTAAACGGGTTACAAGGCAAATCACCTGGCCGAGCCATGATTTCTCTTAGCCCTGTTGCACAAATACAGCTAAGCTGTGTTCGATATTTTGGAGATCACATTAATGCCCCGTCTCTTCGCCCTGTTTATAGGCATAGCCTCCTTATTATATGCAGCACCACTGGCTCTTGGGCAGAGCGTTCAGTCACCAGGCGCGGTCCCCGCACCTATTGTGGCAAGTGAGGACATGCTGGGCGAGGCAGCACCCACCATGACCCACAATGACATCGACGCTTTTGTTTCAGGTATCATGGGAGAAGCGATTGCAAATCATCAAATAGCAGGTGCAATCGTAGCAATTACCAAAGACGGGGAAACACTTCTTGCAAAAGGCTATGGTCAGGCACGCCTGTCCCCGCCTCAAATGACGAATGGCGATCGTCATTTATTCCGGCTGGCTTCTATTTCCAAAACATTCACTTGGATCGCGTTGTTCCAATTGCTGGAAAATGGTCAGATACAGATGGAAGACCCAATAAACACCCATCTTCCCGCCGACCTTCGCATTCCTGACCAAGGATTTCAAAACCCGATACGCATCAGCCACCTCCTTCAGCATCAAAACGGATTTGAGGATCTGGCGCTTGGGCATCTTTTCATCAAAGAAGGGGGAGATGTTCCCACTTTACATGAATATCTCAATCGCTATCGCCCGGACCGTGTCCGGGAAGCTGGCCGGTTTCCAAGCTATTCAAACTATGGTGTGGCATTGGCCGGTGCGATCATCTCTGAAATCTCGGGTCTGCCATTTGAATCCTATGTTGAAGAGCGGATATTGCAGCCTCTTAATATGATGACTAGTGGCTTTAGAGAACCCTTCCAGGATGGCCGGATATCCGCCCTCCCCGCCTCTGATATGGAGCGATTTGCCAAAGGCATGAAATGGGAAGCGGGGAATTGGATTGAGCAGCCATTCATCCATATGAACCAGATAGCACCTGCTGCATCTTTCTCTTCCACTGCCCTCGATATGAGTAGATATCTAAGAGCATTGACCGCCTTTGAAGATGGCGGAGAACTTATTTTATCAAGGCATTATTGGGATCAACTCAGCCAGGGTTTGGTAAAAGGTTTTTTTTCCTACGACTTTGGGGCAATTAAAGGCTTTGGCCATGACGGATCCGCCATGGAGTTCTTCTCTCGTTTCCTGATTGATCGAAAAAATCAGTTGGGCATTCTCATCTCGGTCAACAGTGCAAGTGGCAGCACCCTTGTCAGCAGTTTCCCCAAACTCATTCAACACCGTTACTTCCCTGAGGATATTCCCACCAGCGCAAGGATATCCACCCCATCCGATTATGAAGGCTATTATCGTACCAGCAGGCGGCCATATAGCGGATTTAAAAAGGCGTTGCTGACACTGGATGGAACACTGCACATCAAGGCTGATGTTAATTCACTACGCATCAAAGATTTTGGCAGCACCAGATTTTTATATCCAATAGACAAAGACCATTTCCGCAACCCCGAGACCGGGGATATCTGGGCTTTTGAAAGAGGTAAAGACGGCCAAATCCGACATGTTAACGCCCATTATCAGACAACCGCTTATGAGAAGCTGCCCACCTTATATACCCCTGGTTTAGGCCTAGGTATCTGGCTGGGTGCTCTGGTCTTAGCAATTGCGGTTTTGGCAAGACGGCTGTTACAGCGCTATTCGCGCATCGCTCACCCTTTAGTGCCACCTTTGACAGAACATCTGCTCAACACAACTGCAGTATTGTGGTTGGTTTTCTCGATTTCACTCGTCTCATATATGGGCTTTGCAGCCAACATGGGGTCAGCACTCGTCCTTAGCTACCCCGAGCCAATGGTCTATCTGATTTTGATCTTAGGGGTCTTGTTATCTATCCTCATCACAACAAATTTGATCTCTCTCTTCTGGCTAAGCTATCGCCAATCGATCCAAAGTCTAAACGTGTTAAAATACGGCACTATCAACCTGTTTTGGGCCGTAGCTCTGCTTCCCTTGTGGGAGATCGGATTAATCAGTCTGACGCCATAGGTTTTTTAAATTTCAAGACGAAGCGTTGAGAGACATCCCGTTCGTCAAACTCAACGCGCCAGGAATTTTCCAGATCATCATTTGTGTTTTCAAGAACATTTGACGCTGCAATGAATTCAAACCCGGCCGCCTCTATGTCATCAATCGTCATTTGCCTGGGACTGCGGTGCCACTCCGCCGCTTGCGCCCGGCTTGTTCCCGGGGCGGCCTCATGCTCAATGATAGCCAATATGCCACCCGGCTTCAGCAAACGCAGGCTGTTTTCCAGAAAAACCTCGGTTGTTAGCGGAAACGTTTCGCCCTTATCCGCTTCATAATGCATATGGTGCCACAACAAGGCCACCATCACCATGTCGACGGAGCCGTCCCCAAGTTTAAGGCTTTCCCTCTGACCGATATAAGGAACGACATTTCTACGGCTTGAAAAACGGTTGGAGAAGTCAGCTTTTGCGCTATTCCATCTTTCTTTGGAATATTGAGCAAAAACCTGTCCTTGTTCACCTACGGACAGCGAGAGCAAGTCCGTATAATAGCCCGAACCCGCGCCAATCTCATATACGGACATGCCTTTTTCGACACCGTAAAAAGACAAAATCTGGTCAGGCTTTCGACCCTCATCCCGCGCTCTATGATCGGAAGACCGATAAAGGTTAGAAACCGCCAGGAAGATATGTTCGGGAACCTGGACAGCATCACCCTCTCCCGCCTCTCCGCAGGAAGATAGCAATGGCGTTATCACCAGGCCGATCAACAAGGCTTTGGTGGCAGTCCGAAACTCAAACATCATATGTCCAATCAACTCATTTAAGCGGCCGGTACATCAGCCGACGGCGACTGGGTTCAAAGCCCAAACGTAAGTAAAGCCGTTCCAGCTGCCGCGCTGGCTCACCTTGCTGCGCAATAACCAGAAAAACCTCATCAGCGCCTTGCGCTTTGCACCAGTCCAGCACCTCAACCATTAAACGACTGCCAACCTGTCTGCCCCTTTGCCCAGGCAACACAAACAGATCCTCGACATCCGCCATCACACCAAATTCCAAGCCAATACTTAGGATCGCTGCAACAAATCCTATGGCGCGCTCCCCATCTTCAGCGATGAATATAGCGCTTCGCCTGTCTTCCAACACGCGCGTCAGATGCCCGCGTAAAGCAGATTGAGGCGTATCATATTCGGGGCCCGCATAGAATTCTTCGACCAAAGGCAAAAGCGCCTCTAAATCGTCAATCTTTGCTTCCCTTATCGTTAAATTTATATCGTCACTCATTATCCTGCGTCCTGTTGGCCATATGTGAACACAGGGCCGATAAAAGACCAAGGGCAAAATAAACCCTGCGTCAACTCATTCAAGAAAACGCAGGGAAGTTCAATAGTCTATGGGAATTTATTTCTTTAAACGCATACCCAATGTGCGTTCCAAAGCCTTTCCATATGGGGGGCGCGCGCCGATCAGGCCGGCGAGGTCAAATTTTGTCTGACGATAAATGGCCTTTTGATGGCTGACCGCTTTAAAGCCCTCAATACCGTGATAGGCGCCCATTCCAGAAGGCCCGACCCCACCAAAAGGCAGATCATCCTGCGCCATATGGAAAATCACATCCTGCAATGTGACACCGCCCGACGTTGTTTTGTCTAATACGGCTCGCTCTTCCTTATTATCACTGCCGAAATAATAAGCTGCCAGAGGGCGTTCATGATCATTTACATAATCTACGGCCTCATCAAATTCGTCATAACCTTTGATTGGCAATACAGGGCCGAACAGCTCATCCTGCATCACCACCATATCTTCATTCACATTACGAATGATCGTCAAAGGCATCATACGGGTATTAGACGCATCAAAATCCTCACCTGACGGATTGACCACTGTGATGTCAGCGCCTTTTGCTTTCGCATCTTCGACTGCATCCTTTAACCGGGCAAAATGACGGTCATTCACAATCGCTGTCGCATGGGGATTGCCATTCATGCGGGGATACATTTCGCTTGCCTTATCGACCAAAGCGTTGGTCATCTCGTCTTCTTTATCTTTTGGAACAAGCAGATAATCAGGTGCGAGACAAACTTGCCCGGCATTCATCATTTTACCCATGACAATCCGGTCCGCTGCTTTTTTCATATCAGCGCTGCGTCCGACCATGACCGGGGATTTCCCGCCCAATTCCAACGTCAGTGGCACAAGGTTTTCAGACGCCGCCCGCATGACATGCCGGGCAATAGACGTTGCCCCGGTGAATATAAGGTGATCAAAGGCCAATGTGGAAAAGGCCTCGCCTACATCCGGCCCTCCGGTGAATGTCGCAACTTCATCTTCATCATAAGCTTTTTCAAACAAGCTCTTCATAAGATTAGATGTTTCTGGTGTAAATTCTGACGGTTTAATCATAGCGCGATTGCCTGCGGCAAAGACGCTGGCTAAGGGCGCAAAGGTCAGATTCACGGGGAAATTCCATGGGCTGATAATACCCACCACGCCTTTTGGCTGATATTCCACCCAGGCCCTTGACCCCAGCAGGCCCAAAGGGAACTCCAGCGCGCGGCGTTCCGGACGCATCCATTTCTTCACATGTTTACGCGCATATTTCAAAGCACCAACTGCAGCCAAAATATCGGTAAAACGAGACATCTGCACAGCGCGCTGACCAAAGTCTTCTGACATGGCTTCGCTGAGCTGCATTTCATTTTCAATCAAGATGTCAATCGCCCGGTCTATACGATCGATCCGCACATCAGCAGGGACAGGAGATGCAGCAATATGCGCCTTCTTCTGCTTGTCCAACACGGCATTCATTTGTTGTTTTATATCTGCGCTTGCCATTGCTCTCTCCCAAGGGGTCTTTTTTCATTCTGTGCACTATGGCTTTAGATTCAGGCAAGCGCAAACACCAAAGATGAAGTCTTGCTATGCATGCTTTGCGGAACTCTCATCCCATGTTACATGGGCTAAAGAATAACAACAGGGACATACTCGTCATGCGTAAGACACTTATCACTGTTTTCTTAAGCACTGTATTCACAACAGGCTGCGCAACAGCCGATGACAACACATGGTTAGCGCAAGGCGAAGACGCTCTCAAAGCCAGGCTTCAAGCGCAGGCATTTCCCGACAAAGCAAAGAATGTCATCATCTTCATCGGTGATGGCATGGGCATTTCGACAGTCACAGCCGCACGCATATTTGACGGTCAAAGCCGCGGGGAAAGCGGAGAGGAAAATCTGCTTTCCTTTGAACATTTCCCTCATGTCGCCTTGTCAAAAACCTATAACCATGATGCGCAAGTACCCGATTCCGCTGGAACGGCAACAGCCATGTTAACCGGGGCGAAAACCCGCATTGGCGTCCTGAGCGTTGGCCACAACCAGCCGCGTGGCCAATGTGCCGGCGCAAAAGATCACCATCTTCAAAGCCTGGTTGAAAAAGCGGAGAGAGCAGGACTGAGCAGCGGTGTGATCACAACCACGCGTTTGACGCACGCCACGCCGGGCTCAACCTATGCTCACGCCCCCAGTAGAGATTGGGAAGATGACAGTGAATTAACAGACGAAGCGCGCCAAGAAGGCTGTAAAGACATCGCCCGCCAATTCATCGAATTCCCTTATGGTGACGGTATTGACGTGGCAATGGGCGGTGGACGGCGGCATTTTCTTCCAAAGACAACCAATGACCCGGAAAACCCAAGTTGGACCGGCCGCCGGACTGATGGACGGAATTTGATTAAAGAATGGCAGGCAAAACACCCGAACGGCATATTCGCATGGAACACAGGCGGATTTGACGAGGCGAATGCGCAAACTCCAAAATTCCTTGGCCTTTTTGAATCAAGCCACATGAAATACGAAGCCGACCGCGCAGAAGATAGTGGCGGCGAGCCATCCCTGGCGGATATGACGAAAAAAGCGGTTAAGATGCTGTCCCAGTCCGACAAGGGTTTTGTTCTCATGGTCGAAGGCGGACGCATTGACCACGCCCATCATGGTGGAAACGCACATCGCGCTTTAAAAGACGCCCAAGCTTTTTCCGACGCAGTCAAAGCGGCAAGTGATCTCGTTGACCTCAATGAAACATTGATCATCGTGACCGCGGATCACAGCCATGTATTCACTATGGCTGGTTACCCCGTACGCGGCAACCCGATCCTAGGTCTGGTCCATAGCCCCGAATATGCCAACGACGCCGTTCAGGCCAAGGACGGCAAGCCCTACACAACTTTAGGCTATCACAATGGCCCTGGAGCCCAGTCCGGTGAGAGAACTGATTTAAGCGACGTAGATACAACGCATCGTGACTTTCAGCAACAAGCATTAGTGCCAACTTCATCTGAAACCCATGGTGGTGAAGACGTTGCAATATATGCGACGGGAGCCGGTTCAGCGTTGATCAGCGGTGTGATGGAACAAAATGTTATCTATCACGTCATGAACTACGCTTTGCGCGATCAATGGGGTTCATTGGACCAGGATTGATCCCTGCACACTGCCTCTTAATTTTGAGATATCCGGCGGAAATGCATCAAGAATAGAAATCAGCGCTTGGTTAAAGGCCAGGCGCTGATCTTCAACGCCATAAGCACTTAATTGGCTATACCCATGCCATAATGCATTGCCGGTCCGCGCATCAAAAATATCGATGGCCAATGTATCCGCTCTATATCGTTCCGCTCTCGGATCTTCACTCCAAAGCCACCCCCTGCGGCCAAGATGTACATAATCGCGATAGAGGCTTAAGTCTTTTCGTTCCCCATATGTGAGCGTCACAATGATATGAGCTTGATGACTGTCGTCTTCATACAGCCAATTCTTTCCAGACAGGACGCTATGTATTGCCTGATGAACATCTCTTGGCGAAATACCAATATCCTTCAAAACATCTAAAGAAGCCGTGCCATGCTCAAGTGGGTGCCCTACTTCTATGGAAAAACGCTCGATACGCTTGAAATCTGTCGCGAGATTAACGTCTTGATGGACTGGCTGTCCGGCGGCACATGCCTGCAAAAGCAACAGCAGGCATATGACCGCCAAATACCTCATTATCTCTTCAGCTTCTCAATTGTCGATTTCAGACCTGTGGTCAAGGCGACGCCGATTTCTCCACCGTCACCGGACACACGATCCCGGATGACAGCACGCATTGAATCTATATGCGCTTTGATAATCTCAACCTGATGGTCTGCAAAGCCTTTGCGGATATTGGCGACTTTATACAGGCTATCTGCAAATTCCGTAATCAGCGGATACCCAAAAGTCCCGCCCTGCCCTTTCATGTCATGGGCAATCGCTGCAATCCGTTCAAAAATACCGCGCCGTGCCTCAGGCTCATCCACGCAGCGGCGGCGCAGCTCTGCAAGTTCAGTAATCAAACCATTGACCCAATCAGGATAGTCCTCGGACATATCTTCGAAAATCTTCTGCGCTTTTGCGAGAATTTCAGGATCAATTGTTGGTGTCTTGCCGCTATCCCCCGATTGGTCAAGACCCATGACTTTTTCTTTTAATTTATTTCGGCGACGGTGAAAGCGCACCACCACCTGGGGGTCATTCTCCATGTACTATGATCTCCACAGCCTCACTCTCATCAGTCAGTTCGCGCCGTTCTTCACTATCCCAAAACAGCTCCTGCCGCCTCCGGTCAGGACCGAAATAGTTTTTCGTATGAACGAACTGTCTGTTGTTCATAATCACACTCATCAGCTTATCACTCAAGCTTTTGATGGTAAAAGGCTTCGCTAATACCTCATGCACGCCTAAATCCCGGGCCTCTAACACGCGTTCCTGCTCAGTATAGGCCGTTATCATCAGAACCGGTAAAAACCGGTCCGGGCTGTCTTTATGACGGCGTATCCAGCGTAACAGCATCTTACCGTTGACCGGCGACATTTCCCAGTTGGTGATGACAATATCCACTTCCATAACACCCGCTTTCATCGGGTCTTGATGGACAAGTTGAATAAAATCAATAGCTCCGGCGCCATCTTCCACTGCGATAACCGTACCAACACCTAAGATCTTCAGACAATTCGATAATAAAGACCTGATGAACGGGCTATCTTCAACCAGCAAAACTGTTAGCCGTTCCAAACTAATATCGCTCATTCTTCCCCCCGGTTAAGCCGATCGTCTGAAAAACAAAAGGCTTAAAAGCGTTCTATGTGATGCTCAATTTTTTCTATCAGACTCAAAATTCGCTCGAACAATTGTATTTTTTCGCCATCCGGCATATCTGGGTGATTCTCAGCCGTTTCACACCAATTCGCCACGGACCAGACCCCAACAGCTTTCGCTGCACCTTTTAAGCGGTGGAATGCTTCCCCCCAGGACCGGTCCGATTGAGACGACTGCAACTCCACAACACTTACACGGGTGTTCGCGCAGAACTCTGACAAAATTGCCTTTTCCAGAGCACGGTCCCCTTCGGTGAAGCCGGCAAGATGCACAGCGTCATATAAAGGACCGGCCGTTGCAGGTCTGGCTTTGGAATTCATATATCTTCTTCATCCACTTAGATGTTTAACCACAAGAGTTAATGATTTCTTTAAGAGCGACTTTTCATTTCCTCCAGTGCCCGCCGGCCCTTAGAGGTTAACTTGCATACGATCCAATCAGGCTTGATAGGATTGTCAAACCACGGCACACATAGTCCTTTCTCTATACAACTTCTAACGGTTCTGACAGAAATTTCCTGGCCGTTTGCATCAAAAAGAGGCAGCTTTCCGCCAGGTTGACTCAACCCCAGCTCCAGATACCGCATTTGTGCAGCACTTAATAAGACACGTTTTTCCTGTTTCATTTGCCGCACCCCCTCGCTTGCCACAGTCATCAAAACGCCAAAACATCCACTAAGCTTCAGTTTAAGACTTTGCCCTTTTCCTTTCACGCGGAAAACTTTAAACAAAAGACTGGGGGAACATGCCAAAAGGCCAGTATATGATGTCAGACAAGAATAAGCCCGTAAAGAGCAGCACAAAAGCAACCGGATCCATTCAAAGACGCTGGCCCATGCCTTTTGCAGCGGGATTGAGCCTGATCTGGTTACTGTTTGTTGCTTATCTGGCTTATGATGCCCGCCAAAAAGGGTTGATTTCAAACCCGTCCTCTGCGGATGTCGCCATATATGTTGCCGGTATTTTCACGCCCATCATGGTCTTCTGGCTTATGGCGCTGGTCATTCAAAGAAGCGACCCTTTGCTGGAGCGACGTCTGGCGATTGCGAAAACACTGAATAAAGCCGTCGCACCGGTCGATGCAGCAGAACAAAAACTGACCAGTCTGATTTTAAAGCTGAATACGGAAATCAAAAATATAGATAAAACGGTTGAACTGGCTGATAACCGGCTCAACGCTTTAGAAGATAGATTCCAAACCCAGATCACTGCGCTTTTCGAAGCAACAACAGATGCCGAGAAAAAAGCGGATGCTGTAACCCAGCGTCTCTCCCAGGAACGGGACGCACTGGATCAGATGTCCAGCACATTGGAAAAACGCGCCCTTGATATGCAGGCCAGCCTTGAACTGGTGGTCGCAAGCGTTGAAAACACCAGTGATGACGCACGTGAAACCATTCGCCTTGCCGGTGACCGGTTAAATGAAGAAGCAAAAAACCTCAGCGATCGAGCGGATGCAAGTGAAGAACGCATCAACAATCTGATCGCCGCCCTTGCCGGGCAGGCCCATGGCTTACGGGACGCATCAGATTCCGCCCAATCAAATCTGGGGCAGCAGATTGGTCGCCTGCAGGACAGCGAAACCTCCTATCGCCAGATTGTGGAGGATTTGTCTGCATCTATTAAAGCTGCAAGAGACGTGCTGCACGCCGACACAGAAACCTTTGGTCAGCTTGTTCATCAGACAAAAGAAAACAGCGCTGATCTACAGGAGATGTTAAAATCACATTCCGATGCATTGGCGGAATCCGCAGATGACGCCGTTACACGAACCCATGCCGCTGCGCAGGAATTCAAAGACGAAGCCGCGTCCATTCGCGAACGCGCGCTTGATACCATTGGCGCCGTTGAGCGAGCAAGTGACGCGCTTGAAGAACGAATGATACGCACCTTGGGTCAGGCAGAAGATCATGTGGCACAGCTTCACACCACAGCGGAAATGGCAGAGCAACGCATTCAAGCCGCCCTGCAAAAGGTCAGTGACAGCAGCCGCGGACAACTGGACGCCTTACAAGGGGATGTGGCCCATCAAGGCACGACATTAAAAGAAAATATCGGCAGCTTAAGACAGGAAATCTCAGGGCTCATTTCTGAATTCTCTTCACAGATACAAGGGCAAACCGATCAGCTGGGGCAACTTTTATCAGAAGACCGCACGTCCTACGAAGGCCTAACGACGGCGCTGCATCAGGCCCTGGATGGAATTAGCAGCACATCAAGCGGTGCAAAGGAAGTCTTGGACGGAAGCACCTCACAGCTTGATGAGCGTGCTCAACATATTCAACACGTTATTGAAAATGCAAGCAGCCGCCTGCTTGAAATGGAAGAAAGACTTGGGCAGCAGCAAAGCGCCTTTCAAAACCTGCTGACTGGTTTAAGCAGTAATTTTGAGACAATTGTTTCAGAGCTTGATGAAAAATCCTCAAATCTTTCAACCATTGCGGATACTCATCAAAATCAGATGAAAGAGCGCGCTTCTGCAATTGGAGAGCAGGTAGAAAGCCTGAAATCCACACTGAGCCAGGCGAGCGACCATATCACGGGAACGTCCAATCAATTCAGCCAGGCCGCAAAAGACATTACCACCACATCTGAGGAACATAGTGAACGACTGGACGCATCATTACAGCGTTTAACCGGCCAGCGGGTTCAAGTGATGGAAGAGTTGGAACGTCTTGCGGGCGACCTGAACTCAGCATGCGATCAAGCCGTAGAAAAACTAGGTGCGTTAAATGTCGAACAAAGTGACGTCTCAACTCAGGTCGAGGCTTTAGGTGCCGCCCTGGAGGAACAGCTGGGCCATATTCGCGACACAGTGAGAAACATGGAAAGCAGCGCACAGGATGGTGCGTTACAGGTTGGTGCCACTTATTTAAACGCCATGTCGCAATCCCGTAAAGTTGCCTTACAAGCTGTGGAGGCTGCAAGACAGGCATCTGGCCAGGTATCAGAAGCCATTAATGAGAAGATCAACGCATCCATTGCGCGGCTTTCTGACAAAGAAAAAGAGCATAGTGCAAAATTAGAAGAAGATATGAAGGCCGCCGCAGAGCGCATCTCATCCCAGCTTCATTCAACATTAGATGATGTTGCAAAAGCCGCTATCCGCACCAGTTCTGCCGCTGAAACTGCCGCCCAAAAAGTCGGTAGTCACGCGCAGGACCTGTTAAAACAAAGTGATGACCTGACCTCTAAGATTTCAAGCATTCAAGACAGAGTAGAAGATCTGTCCAAATCGGATTTGGTCCGCACCTCATCGCTGATTATCGAAGGTCTAAATTCGACATCCATCGATTTGAACCGGGCTTTGTCCACCGATGTGCCTGATGAATTATGGTCCAATTATCTTGCCGGCGATAAATCAATATTTACACGCCGTACCGTTCGAATTGGTGATCGCAATATCAGAATGTCCATATCAAAACGCTATGACAGTGACAGTGAATTCAGAGACAATGTTCGTCAATATCTAAAAGATTTTGAATTGCTTATGTCGAGAGCAATGGCAGACAAAAACCCCTCTGCCCTTTCCATCACATTGGTTTCTAGTGAACTTGGAAAGCTCTATGTGCTTCTCGCACAATCGTTGAAGCGATTGAATTAAGCGGAAGCTGTCTCTTGAGGCGCCTGATTGCCAGCCATTTTTGAAATGAAATAATCGAGATTTTCAGCGTCAAAATCTTCTTCAAAATGGGTCAAGACCCGTTCCATCATGACAGTTCTGAATTTTTCCCGGTCATCGCTGCTGTGGACATCCATCTCGCTCGACACATCCAATGCGACCTGGGCCAGCTCCACCATTTCCTCAGGCATATTCGCTTTGGCAAATAGCCTTGGCAGTGCCATATCCCCTTTATCGTGAACCAGCTTAAACACATTCACAACCGGAATAGACGCTTTTTTCGCCATAGCTGCTTCAAAGAATGTCAGATCGCCCATACATAAGGCACGAATGATCAAAGTTGGTGTCAGACGACCATTTCGATGCAATTGTTCGACCAGGGCTTGAACATCGGGCGCATCCGACGACCCGTCAAGCAAACTGACTGTCGCCCGCTCCCGGCTTTGCAGGATCAGATCCATCGCCATATCAGGTGACAGCTCCTGATGGGTCAGCAGACGTTCTTGAATTTTATCTGATACAAGCGAGACCAACCGTTCCGCCACATCAAGCGGCAACGTTGCCCGCCCGGCCATTGGGGTGGAAATGCTCTTCACATCACCAAATTCATCCAGGACCCGGTTCATGGTGCCTTCACTCAACTCAGCACCGTCATTGGCAACAAGCGTCGCCACCACATTTTCACTTTTGGTTTCAACCAGGGCATCGGCAATTTCTTCGGAAACCTGCTCCCGTCTGGCAATCGCCATTTGATGCTCTTCACCTTTGGCTTCAATGATTGACAGAAGATCTTCGTCAGATAGTGCCTGGCTGAGTTCCAGAAACGGAATAGCCACATCATCCACGTCATTTGCCAAAGACAAAGCAATATCCCGCGGCAGATCATCCGTTTCCCTCAAGCTGTCAGAAAGCGCCCGACGAACACGGCTTTCCACATCACGAACCATGACTCGAAAGATATCTTCGGCTAATGCGCGTTCATTCTCGCTCAGTGACCCTTCATTTAAATGAGATGCAATTTTTGTTGCGGCGTCTGCACGATGGTCTGCAGATGGATTCTCAATAAGTTTGGCTACATCAGCTGCGGATAATTGATTGTCTTGAGACACCTGAAATCCCCTGGGCTCGGTCCGTGAAAGAAAATACTATCCAATGACAAGTTTAAACACTGGTTAAAACGGCGCATATTCGTATGGATTTGCTTCAACATAGCGTGTTCTTCCGCTCTAGTCCTTGTTCTTATCCATCTTCGCCGCTAGCATGCGCGCAAAATATATCGAATACGTGCAACAAGACGCACCATATCGGGAAGGACGAGCCTTTAGGGCGGAATGGAATTTATGATTAAAAAAATCACCCAAATTATTGGTGCAGCGGGGCTTTTAGCTGCATCATTGTTCGCGCAAACCAATGTGAGCCAGGCACAGGGCGCGGATCCCGCTCTTTGTGCCGTTCCAACATTTGCAGAAAAAATCAACGCGGCAGTCTCGCCCTTCACCAATTTCGTATCCAATAAAATCGTCTTTTTCGAAGTGCCCATTATCGGCGGTGAAGACACTGCCAAAGGCAGCCTGGAATTCAACGCAGCCTTAGCAGATGGCGCATTATTAACAGTGAACGCCGCGGATCGCAGTGTTACATATGAATTTGATTCAGATGGTGCCTATTGCGCAGATCATGCAGCGATTTCCATCGGATCAACAGCTGATCAAACGGCGCAGACTGTGTTTGAACTCCTGGACGCAGCCTTTGACGGCACAGGGTTAAGCATCAGTCAGTCTGGCGACACAGTCTCCTTCACTTCTGATGCCGGACTGGGAGCTTCCCTCTCCGCCAGTGGCACTGGTGTTGTCGCAAACGATATGGACAGCGGCGCTATCGGCATGCCCTTCATCGTGATTTGGTTGTTTGTTGGCGCGACCTTCTTCACTTTATTCATGCGGTTTATCAATTTCCGGGGCTTCTTCCAGGCTATTCGGATTGCCAAAGGCACTTATGATAACCCGAATGACCCGGGCGAAGTCACCCATTTCCAAGCGCTGACAGCCGCGGTTTCTGGAACAGTCGGCCTTGGCAATATTGCAGGTGTTGCAATCGCGATTACAATTGGCGGTCCTGGTGCTACATTCTGGATGATCCTGGTTGGTCTTCTCGGTATGACCAGTAAATTCGTCGAATGCACACTTGGTCTGCATTATCGTCAATTTGATGAAAATGGTGTCGTCACCGGCGGGCCGATGCGCTACCTGCAAGTAGGCCTTGCAGAACACGGACGACCCAAACTTGGCCGATTCCTATCCGTTTTATTTTGCATTCTTTGTATCGGCGGGGCATTCGGTGCCGGGAACATGTTCCAGGTTAATCAATCCTCCACGCAGGTATTGAACGTATTGGTTCCTTTGACTGGCGGTGAAGAGAGCTTCCTTTCAGGGAAGCCCTGGATCGTTGGTGCATTATACTCAGTCGTTGTTGGTATGGTGATTATCGGCGGTATTCGCTCCATCACACGCGTGACGGAGTTCCTGGTTCCCATCATGGCAGCTGTCTATCTGACTGCGGCATTGATTGTTCTAGGTGGCCATATCGCTGATATTCCAGCGGCCTTTGCAGCAATTCTGTCAGGCGCCTTCTCACCTGAAGGTGTGACCGGCGGCTTCATCGGCGTGTTGGTTCAAGGCATGCGGCGGGCGGCTTTTTCAAATGAAGCAGGCGTTGGATCAGCTTCTATCGCTCATGCCGCGGCAAAAACCAAAGAACCTGTTGCTGAAGGCATGGTGGCCCTGCTGGAGCCATTCATTGACACGGTCGTGATCTGCACAGTGACAGCCCTCGTCATCATCGTGACTGGCATGCATACAGACGCAGGCGGGCGCGATGGTATCGCCCTCACCTCAGCTGCTTTTGCAACTGTGATTGACTGGTTCCCTTATATCCTGTCCATCGCAGTTGTGATGTTTGCCTTTTCCACGTCGATCACCTGGTTCTACTACGGACATCGGTCTTTTCTTTACCTGGTTGGGAATAAGCCGACAGCTGATCTGATGTTTAAAGTCACCTATCTTATGGTCCTTATCGTCGGGTCTTCCATGACCTTGACGGCGGTGATGGATTTTGCAGATGCGATGATTTTGGGAATGGCCTTCCCCAATATGATTGGTTTGTATATTTTGGCGCCTAAAGTAAAAGCTATGTTAGATTCCTATAACAAACGCTTGAAAAGCGGCGAAATCAAACGATATGCAGCAGAGCCGGCTGAATAATAAATAGAGTATTTAGTCAGGATGGCATCATTCATTGTAGGTTCAGCCATCCTGACTAAAACACGAGTAAATAGATTAAAGAGGAAGACCCAGATCATGCAAAAGACCCCCTTGTTGATCGCCACAATCACTTTGGCCATGAGTACAGTATTTACAGTACCAACGCTGGCCGAAGACGCAGATATGAATTTCGCCCTCTCCTCGCAAGGGGATGCCACAAAGGGCAAAAAAGTCTTCAATCAATGCCGGGCCTGTCACAATGTTTCTGTTGCTGCACGCCATAAAATCGGCCCAAATCTGAATGACCTTTTTAATCGGAAGGCCGGTGAGTTGGACGATTACCCGCGTTATTCAAAAGCTTTGGCATCTGCTGAATTTGAATGGACGGAAGAGAAGCTTGACCAGTGGCTTGCGAACCCACGCAGCTTCCTGCCTGGTAATAAAATGAGTTATGCTGGCCTGCGTAAAGAGCAAGACCGAAAAGATGTCATTGCATATCTTCGTCAGGCCACACCCACTGACTCGGGCACCGAATAAAAGCTTAGGACACAAGCCATGACCGCGAAAAACACTGCTGTGAAAGCAATCGACCCCAGACCTTTTTACGCCCGCGTGCTGACAGGCATCGCTCTCATAGCAATGCTTTTAGCTGTGGTTCTCAGTTTTTCCTCAGCCTGGGCAAAGGCAACACCGGAACAGGAAGAAGCTGCATTGGTGTTTGTTGAAGATATTTCCAACCGTGCATTTAACGCCTTGCGGGACGCATCATTGGAAGGTGAAGCACGCCGCACCCAGTTTCGGCAGCTTCTTTTAGATGGCGTCGCCATCGATTATGTTGCGCCTTTGCTGCTGGGACGGTTTTACCGCTCAGCCGAAGAGGATCAAATCACGGAATACCGTCGGATTTTCCCGGATTATATCATCAGCTTCTATACCGACCAGCTTCTAAAGATCGGTGATGAAGAACTGCGGATCGTTGGAACCCAACCCGTTGGGCGGTCAGACGTTTATGTGCGAACCGAGTTATTACGCCCACAAGGTGGTTCCCCTATCGCTGCGGATTGGCGTGTCAAACACACCAAAGATGGTCTGCCTAAAATCATCGACCTGAAGATTGAAGGGATCAGCATCGCCGAAACGAAAAGAGACGAATTCGGCTCTCTTATTGCCTCACGAGGTTTCGATGCGTTTCTTGAAGAAATCAAGTCTCAGGCTTATGGCGATCAGGTTGAAGCTGCTGAATAATAATGTCTAATCGCTTTGGTCCTGATGTAAAATTAAACACCCCCGCTTTCATTCATGAAACAGCTTTGATCTACGGCGCTGTTCGGATTGAGAGCGGGGCATCACTTTGGCCTTATTCCGTTATTCGCGCCGAGAGTAGCCATGCACAAATCGGGGAAATGACGAATATCCAAGACTTCGTCATGATCCATACATCACCCGGCCGTCCAACTATTATTGGCAAAAATTGCTCCATCACGCACCACTGTACCATCCATGCTGCGCATATCGGTGATAACTGCCTTATCGGGATTAACTCCACACTCTATGACGGGTGTGTGATTGGGAATAACTGCATCATCGGTCAGCATACATATGTGAAGGAAGGGATGAAAATTCCCGATAATTCCATTGTTGTTGGCTCCCCTGCCCGAATCGTTGGCACACGCGATAACCGCTTACCTAATATCATGAACGCGCGGTTATACTATTATAACGCCTTGGGCTACGCACAAGGAGACCATCGGGCCTGGAGTGGACCAACATTTGACAAGCTCCTCGATTCTGAAATTCAACTGCTTCAAAAAGAGATTGAAGACGGTCTTCACGATTAAGCCGTACTAGACTCCCTCATCTGCATTCGTTAAAAGGCCCCCATCAATTTCCAGATGGAACGAGCAAAGACATGAGTGACAAACAGCTGCTTCACATCGTATTTGGCGGACGCGTAAAGGACCCACAGGGGCTCGAATTCGAAGATCTCAACACTGTTGAAGTTGTCGGTATTTATCCTGACTTTAAAACTGCACGTGCCGCATGGCAAGGTGCAGCGCAGAAGACCGTGGATGACGCCATGACAAAATATGTTGTGGTACATTTGCATCGGCTTCTCGAACCTGAAGCCGATTAAAAACTAAAAGCAATTAAGGCTGCTGATCGAAATAGCGATCAACCGCATCACGTGCAAACTGCTTGCCTTCGAAATAAGCACCCATACGTGCGTTTAAGAGCTTATGAGCGCTGTCCTTTGATGAAGGGTGGCGCTCATTCAATATAAAGCCCGCCAACCGGGCCAATCCTTGCCTGTCCAAATTATATGGCATTTATTTTCCATTCCTATTCTCGTCACTCAGAGAATAGCGATTAATGTTTAAGATATATTAAGCATCTATGACGGTTTGCGGACATTTCAAGCCCGCTGACCATAAAGCTCATAGCCATAAAGCTCATAGATTGTGAAGAAGTGGTGGTCGGGGAGACTGGATTCGAACCAGCGACCCTCTGCTCCCAAAGCAGATGCGCTACCAGGCTGCGCTACTCCCCGGCCAGGGACATGAGGGGTTTACAGATAAGCAGGGAAAGGTGCAAGGCGAAAATTGCATGAATTCAAAAGAATTTTCGCCTTGTCAGATTTTTACCAAACAACCGCTCAGATGAACTCAGCGCTGCTTAACCTCAACGGCCAAGGGCCCCTTCTCTCCCTTACCGATCTTCACCAATAAAGGGTCCCCGGGCTGAACATTTAACACGCCAGCCTGTCGAAGAGTTTCCATATGAATAAAGATATCTTCCTTGTCTTCCCCTTCGGTGACAAAGCCATAACCGCGCAGGCGATTAAACCATTTGACACTCGCTGGAACAAAATCTTCGGAAATATCTTCCACACTCGCCAGTGATCGTCGTGCCGCACCCTCCTGACCATCCAGGTCAGGCGCGACAGCTGTGCTTAAGTCGACATTCTGAATGCCAACTGCTTGCATTCCTCGAGGACCTTGCACAGCAGTACAGGTCACAGTTGTCCCCTCAGGTATTGAACGTCTGCCAATGTCTCTTAAAACCGTAAAGTGGAGGAGAATATCCCCTCCACCGTCTGCTGGGATGATAAAGCCATAGCCTTTTACGGCATCAAACCACTTAATGCTCCCAGTAAAAGCGGTCACATCGGACGTGTCCACGTCTTGCGCGTCGGTACGCGCCAAGGCATCCGACATTATTATTTCCTCCAACTCATGCTCTTTTTATGAGAGAGTCTGGCCCTCCCCTTCCAGTAACGCGTGTTAAAACTAGCATGAATGGTATGTAGACACAAATATTCTTCATCATTTTCATCATTATAGTTATTTTTTGGATTCAAATTTCGAAGAATTACAACTTTTGCTTAATGCCCATTTCCATGACCACCACCATCACCGACGGCCTCTTCCACAGTGTGATGACTGATGAGTCCGGCCTCATACAAGGCGTCCGTCGCAGGAACCAGGAAGAAGTAGACAGCGATCAGAGCCGTGATCGACATCACAATCATATAAGGGAACGCCATAACAACCATCCGCATATAGGATAGCCGGATTAACGGTGCAATGGCAGAGGTCAGAAGGAAGAGAAACGCCGCTTGGCCATTAGGCGTTGCAACGGATGGAATATTCGTTCCGGTATTAATCGCCACCGCCATCAAATCAAAGGAGTCTCTTGTGATCTGACCGTTTAACAGGGCCGCTTTCGTCTCTCCAATATAGACCGACGCTACGAACACATTATCACTTATGGCAGATAATATGCCGTTTGCCGCAAAGAAACCTGCGATCTGATGGCTCGGTTCCATTTGAAGGACAAGCTCAATAATTGGATCAAACAGGCCCTGGTCCTTAATCATCCCTACAATGGCGAAGAAAACGACCAAAAGCGCTGTAAACGGCAGGGCTTCTTCAAAGGCATGACCGATTTGATGCTCATCAATCACGCCTGTGAAGGATGTCGCCAGAACAATCACCGATAAGCCAATCAGACCCACAGCAGCCAAGTGCAATGCCAGACCAACAACCAACCAAAGACCAACCAAAGCCTGAACCGTCAAAGCGGCGCGGTCTTTTGCAGTCCGCTTGGAAGATTCGTAATCATCATATTCAATCAAGATGGCGCGGACTTCGTCAGGCAATTCAGTTCCATACCCGAACAACTTGGTTTTCTCGAGCACGACCACGGTAATCAGACCCACGACGAAGACAGGAGCTGTTACAGGCAACATGCGAAGGAAGAACTCTATGAAGTCCCATCCGGCCTGGCTTGCAATGATGATATTCTGCGGTTCACCAACAAGGGTCATCACGCCACCCAATGCAGTTCCCACAGCGGCATGCATCATCAGTGACCGGAGAAAAGCTCTGAATTGATCCAGATATTCGCGGCGATGGCTTTCCAATTGAGCGTCGTCCAGATGATCATGATCATCCGTAAACCGCTTCCCGGACGCCACTTTGTGATAAATGCCGTAAAAGCCGGTCGCAACCGCAATCACCACCGCCGTCACTGTCAAAGCATCAAGAAATGCGGATAAAAAGGCACCCATGAAGGAAAAGATAAGCGACAGGAGAACCTTTGACCTCACCCTGGTCATGATTTTAGTGAAGGTAAACAACAGCAGAGATTTCATGAAGTAAATACCCGCCACCATGAAAACGAGCAGCAATATGACTTCAAGATTCTCTAAAATCTCATGTTCCACAGTGGATGGCGTCGTGAGACTAAGCGCGACGGCTTCAATCGCTAAAAGCCCGCCCGGTTGCAGCGGATAACATTTCAAAGCCATGGCCAGGCAAAAGATAAATTCCAGCACGATGACCCAGCCAGTGATATATGGCCCAGCGACCGCAAGCAGCCCCACATTCCCAATCAACATTGCGATGATTGTTAATTTGAACCAGTTTGGAGCATTCCCTAAAAAATTAGACCCATAAGCTCCAGAAAGAACACGCTGCATGCTTTGTTACCCGTTTATTGTTTCCACCCATTGGCTTTATACCTCTTCCCTGCCATGAACTGTGGGAAGAGGCAATGTTGTAGGGTGTCGAGCGGCTGCAAATCAAGCGAAACTCGTTTACATTATGGGATTGCCCCCTATCTTTGTGCTCATTAAACATATCCATGCTGCCCCAAATAAGGACTTTGATTTATGAATTTAAAAGGTGAGCAACTCATTTCCGCAAGCCGTGAAGACGTGTGGAACGCCTTGAACGATGCGGATATTCTGGCCAAAAGCATCCCAGGTTGTGAAAGCCTTGAAAAAACGGAAGACGAAGGGTTTACCGCGACAGTGCGCGCGTCCGTTGGCCCGGTCAAAGCGAAATTCAAAGGTCAGGTCAGCCTGGAAAATCTCGATCCACCGAACAGCTACACACTGAAGGGGGAAGGAAAAGGCGGTGCTGCGGGATTCGCAAAGGGCAGCGCAGATGTCACATTAAGCGATGAAAACGGACAGACAAAACTCAGCTACGAGGTCAAAGCAAATGTAGGCGGCCAGCTTGCGCGCATCGGCGGGCGTCTGATCGACGCCACAGCAAAAAAACTGTCCGATGAGTTTTTCACCAATTTCAAACAGGAAGTCGAAGGCCCTGTATCGGAAGACGTAAGTGCAGAAGAGCCCACAGAGAAAGAACAGACTGTAGAGCGCAAAGGCCTTTCACCCATCATTTGGGGCGGTGCTCTGGTCGCACTTGTCCTCGCATTTCTATGGTATGTCTCTTAAGAAATGACCGGCACCACTTTACATAACAGCCCCTTAGACCCGTTAGATGCAGCCTTGATTTGGCATCAGGCAGGCCATGGTGTTGCATTGGCTACCGTTATTGAAACCTGGGGCTCCGCCCCCCGCCGTGCGGGTAGTATGTCATGTATCAGAGACGACGGACTGTTCACCGGCTCTGTCTCAGGTGGATGTGTTGAGGGCGACGTGATTGCAGCTGCAGAAGACACAATATCACAGGGTCGGGTTCAAAAACTAAATTATGGCGTGTCCAACACCAAGGCCTGGGAGGTCGGCCTGGCTTGTGGTGGTAAGATTTCCATCATCCTGGAACCCGCACCGATTGACCTCATTCAGCAGGCTGTCACATTGCGGCAGGACAAAATCCCTTTTGCCCTTCTCTTGTCTGAGGAAAAAGGAAGTCTTCGCTGCATCAGAGAAGACAATGCTGCCCTTAAAAGCGGTAAATTGACATCTGTCTTATGGGAAGACAAAGCGGCAGTACTTATCCCGTTCAATCCGCCGTTAAAGCTGATCATCATCGGCGCCGTGCATATTGCACAGGCCTTGATACCTCTGGCCGCACAAATGGGATATGAAGTCATATTGATTGACCCCCGCGAAGGGTTCGCCCAAGCTGAGCGGTTTCAATCTATCACCATTATAGGTGACTGGCCTGATGAGGCATTGGGCGAGGTTGAAATCAATAATCGGACTGCGATTGTCACATTAACCCATGACCCGAAGCTTGATGACCCAGCCTTAACTCAAGCCCTTCGATCGGATTGTTTCTACATCGGTTCTCTTGGATCGAAAAAAACTCATGCCGCACGATTAGAGCGGTTAAAGTCTGCCGGTTTTAAAGACAAAGACTTAAACCGCATTCACGGGCCGGTCGGCCTCGATATCGGTGCAAAAAACCCCGAAGAAATCGCCTTATCCATCATGGCAGAGATAACTTCTGTTTTAAGGGTCGAATAATGGATTTTGGGCCGGTTTCAATCAATGATGCCAAAGGGAGCATTCTGGCGCACAGCATCCGTATCAACGACACGCGAATTGCCAAAGGCATCGTTTTAAAAGACCACCACATAAGCCTTTTACGACAGGCCGGCATGAAAGAGGTAACAGTCGCGCAACTTCATAGGGACGATATTCATGAAGACGCCGCCGCCAGCGCTCTAGGAAAAGCTTTTACCGGCAAAGGCCTAGTGATCCGTTCAGCGGAAAAAGGACGGGTCAATATCCACGCACAGCATGACGGTATTTTCTGCCTTGAAGCACAAGACATAGCAGTGCTGAACAGCATTGACGAGGCAATTACATTGTCAACCCTCGCGCCATTCCAAGGGGTGAAGGCCGGGCAAATGCTGGCAACGATTAAGATCATTCCCTTCGCTGTCGCGCGGGACCGCCTGACCGAGGCTCTAGAGCACATTAAGCCGCAAACACTTCATGTCGCTGCATTCATTCCTCAAAAAGCAATATTGATCCTCACCCACGGGTCCTGGGGCGCGCTTAGCGATAAAATCAGAGATAAAACGATAAAAACTGTGTCCAGCCGACTGAAAGAACGTGGGGCCCGGCTGATAGACATTATCGACACCCCTCATGACATGAAGTCCGTCACCATTGCACTGGAAAGCGTGGCAGAGGGTCATCTCATTCTCATGATGGGCATTAGCGCCATTGTCGATCGCAGGGATATTTTACCGGCCGCATTAGTGGAGGCCGGCGGCCAGGTTGATAAATTTGGTATGGCCGTTGACCCCGGCAATCTGACCATGTTTGGCAAATTAGACGGCAATATTGTCATCGGGCTGCCGGGCTGCGCCCGCTCCCCAAAATTAAACGGATTTGACTGGGTTTTAGATCGGATATGCGCAGGGTTACAGATCAACAATGATGATTGGGCACGGATGAGTATCGGCGGGCTTTTAAAAGAAATCAGCAGTCGCCCCCAACCCCGTATCAAACCCAGACCAGGCGGCCAGACGATTAAAACAATCATCCTCGCCGCAGGAACATCCAGTCGTATGGGGGAAGCAAATAAACTTCTCACAGCATATATGGGCAAACCCCTCCTTAGCCATGTGATCGAAGCTGTTCAGTCAAGCCCGGTCGAAAATTATGTCGTCGTCACCGGACATGAGGCCGACAAAGTCGCTGAATACGCAGGAGTAAAAGCCCTTTATTGCGAAGATTATAAGGGTGGCATGGCTGAAAGCCTTAAATGTGGCGTTCGGCATTTTAAAGACACAGACGGTTTGATGATCTGCCTTGGCGATATGCCAAATGTTACCGCGGCACATATGGCGCAGCTGATAAACGCATTCAATGCTCATGACGGCCTACGGATATGCGTCGCATCCCATCACGGAAAGCGCGGCAATCCAGTCATCATTCCCAGCGCTTATTTTGAAGACATACTCCAGTTGGAAGGCGACCAGGGTGCCCGGTCGCTTTTCACCCGTCATGCGGATCAAGTGGAGTTTATAAATATCGAAGACGAAGCCGTATTACAGGATTTTGACGATCCCAGCGCCTTTGAATAAGCCCTTAAAACTCCAGAGCAATCTTGCCAAAATGCTGCCCCGATCCCATGTGCATAAGGGCCGCCTGCAGCTCGTCAAAGCCAAAGCGTTTCTCATCCAAAACAGGGCGTATCTCATGATGTGTCATGGCCTTCAGCATTGCATCCATATCATCACGGGACCCTACAGTAATCCCCTGAAGACGGGCATGCTGCATTAAGATACGCGTCAATGGAATATCACAAGACGCACCAGCTAAAACGCCAATCACGCCAATGAAACCGCCAAATGTCAAACACCGCAAAGATTGATCCAGTGTTCCCGCACCACCGACTTCCACAACAACATCTACACCATCGCCACCCGTGGCATCTTTGACATTTTTCGACCAGTCAGGGTTTTCCTTATAATTGATCAGATGATCTGCTCCCATCGCCTTAGCCCGGGCGAGTTTATCATTGCTGGAAGACGTCACGATGACTTCAGCACCCAGGGCTTTTGCGAATTGAAGCGCAAAAATCGATACACCGCCCGTCCCTTGGATCAATACCCTTTGTCCGGCCGTTAACCCGGCTTCACTTACCAATGTCGTCCAGGCCGTTACCGCAGCACAAGGAAGCGCCGCAGCTTCTTGAAAACTGAGATAGTCCGGTTTCTTCACAAGGCCCCGGGCCTTAAAGACCCTTTTTTCCGCCATAACGCCGTCAATGGGACTGCCAAGTGTTCCGATTAAACGGTTGAAACTGGGCGGGCCACCCATCCAGTTTTGATTGAATAATGGAATGACCGCATCGCCAATCTGGAAGTCGCGCACGCCTTCGCCCATGGCTTCCACAACTCCCGCACCATCGGATATCGGAATGAGAGGAAGTTTTAACTTAGGATTATAAACACCTGAAATTATGAGTAAATCACGATAATTCAGTGTTGCCGCTTTCATGCGGACCAAGACCTCACCAGGGCCAGGCTGTCGCTCTTCCACTTCGACCTGTTGGAGTTTATCCAGCCCAAATCCATCTTTTAAGTGATATGCTTTCATTCGGTATTTACTTCTTCCAACCAGTTTAACAATCGCTCTTCATCTTCAGCCTCAATGACATATTTGGCCGCATCCAGATTATGACCAAGGCGCGCCAGGACGCCAATCTCTCTTTGAAACTGCTTTTCTCTTTCGCTTCCCCATCGCTCTAGAGATCGTCCACTTCGATAAGGGCCGACGCGCTTCTTACGAGCGGCAATCACAACCGCCTCGCGCAGGGCATAGGGGCTATCATCAACCTGGCTGTTAATAATGTCCTGCGCCACTCCGCGCATCGCCAAATCCTGCACAATGGCGCGTGGGCCCATACCGCGACGATGCAGGCCGCCGGACCGAATTTCCGCAAAGCGGTTATCATCGATCAACTTCAGCTGACATAAATCATCTACAACGCTTCGAATGTCTTCCTCGACTTCGGGTATGAGCGCTTTATGGCGCATGGCGCGCATCTTCAAAACCTTCTCAACACGGGCAGCCGGGGCCTCGAACCGCTCAAGATACCGCAAAGCAACTTGCCGCCATTGATCACGGTTTTGCGGTAAAAAAGGCAGCTTTTTCCGTCTGTTTTGAGGTTTATCCATATTTTAAATTGGCCCGAAACCCCAGAGAATTCAAGGCTTTTCACCTGGCCGCCTCATTCGGTCCCAAAATTGCCTCATTTGGCGCTAAAGTCCGCACAATCGGCGAAAAGGCGGGGCGCAATTCTATTGCCTTTCGACCGATGGGGCAGATTTTCCTTGGCAATACAAGTCAAGAGAATTAAGTCGTGCCCTTGATAAATATGAGCAGTTGTTGCACTTTTGTGAACCAAATAGGGTCTTTGACCAAAAAAGTGCGACAGGGAATACGAGACGCAACTTTATAAAGGGGGCGCAATAAAAACGGGGCAATTCGTTTTTCGTCCACACTCAGGCGAATTCAAGCTTTTGACAATTGGATAGCCGTTTTACGGCTGAAACGAGCTCTGGCAATGCGCGGACAGATACAAGCCTATGATGCGTAAAACCCCAACTTTTGACGATCTGGAACGGCGTTATGCCGACTTTGATACGTTAACAGAAGCTCTTGACTATGCGGCACTTGGCAAGCGTGGTCTAAACTTCTACTCACCGCGGGGCGAATTATATGAAGCGGTGACCTATGCAGAATTACGTGAGCGATCCATCGCTATTGCACAGCGCTTGATAACCTTAGGGTTCAAGCCCGGCGACCGTCTTGCATTGATTGCAGCAAATACAGCCAATTTCATAGCCAACTTCCTCGGCGCGCAATACGCAGGTGTCCTGCCTGTACCGCTACCGCTGCCGACAAGTTTTGGCGGTCGTGAAGGCTATGTGGATCAGCTGCGCAATCAGATTAAAAGCTGTGATGCCAGTGGTGTAATTTCTCCCGATGATATGGTCGAGCTGATCCACGAATCTGCTGATGGTATGGGCTTGACATTCGCCGGGTCGGACCAAGATTTTGCAAAGATTGAAGAAGCTGGGCACACGCTTCATCAGGCAAATAGGGATGATGTCTCCTATCTGCAATATTCATCCGGCAGTACCCGCTTTCCTCATGGCGTGATTGTGACGCACCGGATGTTGATGACCAACTGTCGCGGACAAGGGTATCACGGCGTGCAATTGAGTGACACCGACCGCTGTGTGTCCTGGTTGCCATTTTACCATGATATGGGCCTTGTTGGCTGCCTCCTGACAGCTCTGTGTTGTCAGGTCAGCTGCGATTTCCTCGCGACAGAGAGCTTTGCACGACGTCCATTGCTGTGGTTACAGTTGATTACGGAAAACGAAGGAACGACTGTTTCCTATAGCCCGACCTTTGGCTATGACATCTGTGCACGCCGGGCCAAAGCATCTGCCATTGCCGATCTGGACTTGTCCCGTTGGCGGGTGGCGGGGAATGGCGGCGATATGATCCGTCCCGATGTCATGCAGAAATTTGTCGATACATTCGGCCCAGCAGGCTTCCCATCGACGGCATTTGTTCCAAGCTATGGCCTCGCTGAATGCACATTGGCCGTCAGCTTCATGCCGGTTGGAACAGGCATCATCACCGACATGGTGGATGAACGTATTCTATCCGGTGAAATCAGAGATGGTCACGCCGGTTTAAACAACGCACCGCATATGAATGGCTCAAATGGGACATCGCTTGACGATCTGAATGGCGTCAGTGTTTTCCCACGCTATCGTGCGGTCGTGAACTGCGGCGTTCCCCTCCCCGATTATGAAATTGAAATTCGCGCTGGCGATGACCGTGCTTTGGGTGAGCGTGGAATTGGCCGCGTCTGTGTTCGTGGCGACAGTGTCATGGTTGGCTATTATCGTGATGAAGCCGCCACAACGGCCTGTCTAAGCGAAGACGGCTGGCTGGATACAGGCGATATGGGCTATATGCTGGATGGATGCCTGTATATTGTTGGTCGCTCGAAAGACATGATCATCATCAATGGCAAAAACCATTGGCCGCAGGACATTGAATGGGCCGTGGAACAAATTCCAGGCTTCCGCCATGGCGATATCGCAGCGATTTCCATCACGGACATGTCCGGCGAAGAAATCCCAGCCGTATTAGTCCAGTGCCGTATTTCATCAGAGGCAGAACGCGATGCACTTCGGAATGAGGTCAAGAATCGTGTTAAAGCCGTAACCGGCATCTCCTGCATTGTGGAGCTTGTTCCACCCCGGACATTGCCGCGGACGTCTTCTGGGAAATTATCACGTTCCAAAGCACGTGACCGTTATTTAAGCGGCGGTATCGTTCCCCTTGCGGCTGCCAGCTGAGTGTGGCTCCTGCACAAATAAATAAAACAGTCGCGCTTACGGGCGCGACTGGCTTTATTGGCCCCTATATTATCACCGCTTTAGTAAATGCCGGATATCAGGTTCGCGCATTGACCCGCCGCGCTCAGCCCTCACAATCTCATGTAATCTGGATTGAAGGACAGCTCGATGATGAACAAATACTGCAACAGCTGTTTTATGGTGCAGACCTTATCATTCACGCGGCAGGTGCCATAAAAGCCCGCTCAAAGGCCGAGTTTTTCCATATAAATGAATATGTCTGCACGCTCATCGCCAAAGCAGCCTTAGCGAATGATATCAAGAATTTCCTCCTGATATCATCCCTTGCCGCACGCGAGCCCGGACTGTCTGACTATGCCGCTAGCAAGGCGGCCGGTGAAGATGCCATTCGGGCGGTATTAGGTGAGAAACACCCCTGGCTCATTTTAAGGCCGCCAGCCGTATTTGGCCCTGGAGATCAGGAAACACTCAAGATATTCAAATTCATAAATTCAGGCTTTGCCCCCCTCCTCCACGACGAGGCAAAGGCTGCTTGGATCTACGTTGAAGACCTGGCGGACGCCTGTGTCACCGCTCTGGACAGTCCTCAAGCGCAGTTCCAGGCTTTGGAGCTGGATGACGGAAGCGGTGGTTATCTAGTTAAAGACAGCCATAAAATGGTCGCAGATCTTCTGGGCAAAACATTGCGCCTGGTTCATATCCCTTCTTCCCTCCTCACCATCATCGGTGCAGCAAATGAGTTTTGGGCAAAGATAAGCCGTAAACCAGCTATGCTGACACGTGGAAAGGCGCGGGAACTATCGCACAAGGATTGGGGCATAGAAGGCCCGACATTTGCGGATCAATCCTCCTGGAAACCAAAAACATCACTCTATGAAGGGCTGGAAAAGAGCCTCGCCTGGTATAAGTCTCAGGGCCTGCTGTAAATATCCAGCTATCGCCTAATTATAGACATAATGCTCGCGCTTCTTGCCACTTTGCTATAGATGAATTGCGATGCTTAACCGTCGGCTCACCGGCCAGCATCACACATTGGTAAACAGTATTCAGAATTCAAGGCGCGGAAGACTATGTCTCAATCCAATATCTTTGACACGCTGTGCACATTGATCGCACCGTTCAACAAAAAAAATGCGGCACTGACACGAACCACCACATTCGCCAATGATTTGGAATTTGATTCCCTCACTGTCATGGATTTGGTGGCTGAGATCGAAGACGAATTTGACATCATCCTTCCCTTGAACCTTCTACCGGATTTAGAAACAATTGATGACGTCGCCCAAGCAGTTGAGCGTATTCTTAAAGGTGACGCATGACAGATATCTTAGACAAATTTGATGGTGCGATTGCAGAAGTCGCATCCCTGAAATTTGATGGCCCTGACCCCCTCGGCGTGGTCATTGAAGAAACCCTGTCTGAGACAGAAGCAGTCATCGAAGGCCGCAAGACCATATTGGCCGGCACGAATAATTATATGGGCATGACTTTTCATCCAGAAGCGATGGAAGCAGCACGTGAGGCATTAGAAAAACACGGGACAGGAACGACAGGGTCACGGATCTTAAACGGCACCTATTCCGGCCACAAAGCCCTTGAAACCGAATTAGCAACTTTCTTTGGCACAGATCATGCCATGGTTTTCTCCACCGGCTATCAGGCCAATCTGGGGATGATTTCAGCCTTAGGGCAAAAAGGCGATTATATCATCATAGATGCGGACAGCCATGCCAGCATCTATGACGGCTGTTCCATGAGCAACGCCGACATTGTTCGCTTCCGGCATAACAATGTCGAAGATTTACGCAAAAGGCTGGCAAGATTGCCTGAAGATGCGCCTAAACTTGTTGTGTTGGAAAGCATCTATTCCATGCTTGGCGATCAGGCACCATTGAAAGAACTGCTGACAGTCGCCAAAGAAGCAGGCGCACAAACCCTTGTTGATGAAGCGCATTCTATGGGCTTCTGCGGCCCTTCAGGGCGCGGCCTGGCACAGGAACTTGGCATCGAGCATTTATGCGATTTCATTGTCGGCACTTTTTCAAAAAGCGTCGGCACCGTTGGCGGCTTCTGCGTTTCAAATCACCCGAAATTTGAAGTCCTGCGCTTCATGTGCCGCCCTTATATGTTTACAGCTTCCCTGCCGCCATCTGTTGTCGCCTCCGCTTTGGCATCCGTGCGCATTTTGGCGCATTCAGGCAACAGGCGTGCGCATTTATGGGAGAATTCCAGACGCTTCCATAAAGGGTTAAGTGACGCTGGCTTCACAATGGGCACAAAAGAAGCGGAAAGCCCGATTATTTCCATCATCATGCCGACGCAGGAGCTGCTTTTCACTTTTTGGCAGGCTTTGCTGAAAGAAGGAGCTTATGTGAATGTCGCCCGACCACCCGCGACACCCACAGGCATGTTTTTGGTTCGCTGCTCATTGAGCGCTGGGCATAGCAATGAGCAAATTGATGATTTGCTTGTGAAGTTTAAAACAGCTGCGGAAAAGATTGGCGTTCCACTTAGCCAACCGGCTGAATAGCTTATTTTACCGCGCCTTTACGGCGAAGGCGCGGTAATAACCACATACCAGCTAGTACAGGAAATCTTCTGTGCCAAGGCCTCAAAACAACCTTCACGCCTGAATGGCGCTCGATCTTCCAGGCAAGATATTCAATACCGCCATCAAATGTCGCAGCACCCTTAATCAACCGCAGCACATGGATCAGCTTGCCTTGGACACGCCGCCAAAACCAGACCCAACGCTCCCTTAAACGCTGAGAACGATCAACATCAACATGCAACATACCATCTTGCAGGGTTACACATTCAATATCTGCAACCAGATCCGGTGTCACAATGCTATAAAATTCCGACATCAGGTCATAAAGCAGTTCCGGCCTTCCAGAGCTTTCCGCCCGTAATTCCGTTCTATAAGTTTGAGCGAAGCAAAATGTCCAAAAGTCTCTTTCCGAAACAACATCTTGTAATAGGGGCACGCAGCTTTTCACCAAGGTTTTCAAAGCGGTCGCCAATGCTTCCAAGACATTGTCTTTCGCACCATCGTCCTTACACCAGGACAATGCAATGGGCTGGGCAAAACGTGCCCAAACCGCGGGGTTAAACGCCTCTTCACTACATAATTTTAAGAAATGACGGGTCGACAGGACAGCAAATTTAGCCCGAACAACGACACCGTTAATATCCTCTTCAAAATAGAAGACATTTGGTGGGATCAGGCTATTGCCCAGCGCCTTGGATTTAGACCCATAAGCATCATGGTAATCATCCACCAGTACGTAGAAATCCAGCATCTGCCCGTCAATCTTCCCCGTTCTCAGGCAAGACCCATAAAAAAGAACAGCATCACTGTTTGGAAAACGCGCAGCAACTTTAGATGCAGCAGCATTCACCAATGCTGGCAACTCAACATCGAGATAAGAAACAATTTTTTGTTTCAGATTATCTATTTGATCAGACATCAAAGACCAACAAAATCCATGACCTCTTGGCCATCCAATGTAACTGGCTGATCGCTTGCCGGTACAAACATTTCCCCATCCAATGTTATTTTTTCCCGGGTATAAATCCGTATAAGGTCAGATCTGCGATAATGCACGCCATTAATCGTAGACTTGCCCAAGCGCCTAATCAACAACGCAAGCATCGAGCGAAAAAATGTCCGCCGCCGATGCTCAATTGCCGTAAACTTTAAATTCCCTTGGCCCAGCTTTGTGAAAGGGTCAACCCCCATGATTAATCGATTAAGTGTGGTCACCATGATAATCAGAAAGCGACCGTCAATGATCCCACCACCTTTGACCTGCGCCCTTGTCATATCCCCACGGACAAAGGACTTTTCACTATTCCCTTGAATGATGACGCCAAAAAACAACAAAGCAGTCGTTGCCACATGTGACAAGATATTCGGCAGCCGCAGCGGATATATGTATTTCCGGCAGGCTTCAATACCGCTTACAATACCAGCTGCGCCAAAAAACATTCCATATGTCACAGGCTGCCCATCACCCATATCAAGGCCGATCAGCGCTCTCTGCGTTATCTTCTCACCAATCTTACCAGCCAATGTTAATTCGGTGATGCGTTTTAATGCTGAAACCGTAGACCCGCGCATTCCAAGGTCTTTAGCGATCATATTCGTCTTGCCACCAGGAAGCACCGCAACAGGTGGCGGATTATCTCCAAAAGGCCGATGATGAACCAAGGCACTCAACGTGGCCTGAATGGTCCCATCACCACCATTGATAACAAGAACAGATGGATGCGCCCGGGCACACATCTTCAACGCATCTGCAATCTCTGCAAAACGGTGAATTTCCACATGCAGTATCCCCGCGCTTTTTTCGATAAAAGCACGAACAGCAGGCAGCGTTTTTCTGTTCGTCGTGCTACCTGGATTACTGATTATGGCGACTAGTGGTTTCATGCCCCTCAAACCGACCGACGCCTTATCTCTTTTTCAAAGACAGGCTATTAAACTCAAACTACACAATGCCGCTTATCTACGTCGACGACGCTTGTCCCCGCCGAAGTATTGCAAATCGATTTCCATGTCGAGAACTTCATTTCCAACTTCAAATGCTGCTTCATCATGCCGCGGACGTCTCAGCTTCATCTTCGGATTGTTGGAAATGCCGAAACCTTCGGAAAACACATTTGCTTTCCCATTTCCATTGCGATCATGCAACAGAAATAAAGCATAGGTCCCGGCCTCCTCCAAAGGAACGCACACATCAACCGGGGTATCATCATCTGGAAGGGCGAATTCAATTCTTAAAAGTTTTTTGCCCTTCTCGAGAAATTCGTCCGGCTTATCATTATAAAGCTGGACCCTGATATTCCCTTCGCGGTCTTTAAAATTCTGAACGCGCAATTTAACTGCAGGGCGATCCAGACCGCTCTCGCACCTCGCGGCATAGACATTGCCTTCAATCGTCTCCGGATGAGGGAGCTGAAGTTCGAGGCTATCTACTGGTGCCAGATCTTCAGCATTTGCCAGAAAAGGAATCGCTGACATCGAAACAGTCAATGGGACGAGTAAAGCTTTGAAATTCTTAAATTTTGGCACAAATTAACTCCCATATTCCAACAAAAGCGCGCCCAAATAGTCTCTCCGTGCCTCTTCAACATCTTTATCAAGGCAAAAATATGTCTAAACTTGCCTTAAGCCACCTCTTAGTCCAATGTGCGGCACAATATACCAATGGCCACTGTCATTATCTGGCCCTAATGGCATGCACAAGAGAAAGTCATGTTCCAACGCGTTGATCGATATTTGCTGCGGCTTATAGTCGTGCCGATGATGGTGACCCTTATTATCGCCGCCATGCTGCTGTTGCTGGATAAAATGCTGCGCCTGTTTGACTTTGTGATCAACGAAGGCGGGCCGGTATCAGTTGTCTGGCAGATGCTGGGCGCAAAAATACCGCAATATATGGCATTTGCTATTCCTATAGGTGTTTTCCTCGGTATCCTGCTGGCGTTTCGCCGTCTTGCTTTATCCAGTGAAATCGATGCGATGCTGGGCACAGGCATCAGTCAAAACCGGATGCTACGCGTACCTGTGCTGGTTTCCATTGTCATGGCAGTGATTACCTATGGACTGGTTGGCCATTTACAACCGCTTAGCCGCTATACCTATGAAGAATTACAATATGAGCTGAGAAGCGGCGCTTTGGGCGCGAGCATTAAAGTTGGCGAATTCGTTGAGATTGATGAAAAACTGACGCTGAGAATCGAAGAATCACGCGATAACGGCCGGAATCTGATGCGGATATTTCTGCAGCGGAAACAGGAAGATGGCGAACAGATTATTGTAACAGCTAAAAACGGCACCTTCTTCTCAACAGAGGATCAGGATCGAATTCTGTTTCGACTGTATCAAGGCACATTGATTAACCTGTCCCCTCAACTCAGCTCTCCACGCACATTGCGTTTCGAAGTCCATGACCTGCCAATCACATTACCACAAAGTGCCGTCTTTCGTAAAAGAGGGGCCGCTCAGCTTGAATTGACGATACCCGAGTTGCTTGGAGGTGTCCTGTCCGGCGAATTGGAGGAAGATGTATATAATGCTTATATGGGCGACCTGAATTATCGCATCATTCAAATTGTTGCTATGTTCGCCCTGCCCTTTCTCGCCATTGCCCTGGGCGTACCGCCAAAGCGATCAGCCAGCGCGGTTGGCCTTTTTGCAGGGATATCAATGTTGATTGTATTTAATGAATTCGCCCAATTTACGTCCAAATTGGTAGAAGACGGGCAAAGTTCGGCATTCGTTGCCATCTGGGTCCCCTATCTGGTTTTTGTAGCAATCAGCCTGCATCTCTACCGCATTGCTGTTTATAAAGTGGGGGCACAGCCAACACGCGCCCTGGATGCAGTTGTGAATATGACCGTTGCAGCAATGAAAAAACTACAGTCTCTCTTCCGAAGGGAGCACGCAGCATGATTGAATATTGGCGCAATCTCAGAAGGCAGGTTTTCCCAAGTAAAACCCTGGCGCGCTATGTCGCAAAGCTCTTTATCGCGCGTTTTCTCGTCTTTCTAATCGGCTTAACCGGTGTCCTGCAGGTCCTGGACCTCATGAGTACTTCAGACGCTTTGATGGCACCAGAAGGCGCAACATTTCAATCGCTCATAGATTATCTTGCTCTGCGCATCCCACAGCTTGCTTCACAGTTTACACCATTTGCAGCCCTTTTAGGCGCTGTCGCCACATTAGCAGCGCTCAATCAACATTCCGAAGTGATTGTTATGAAAGGTGCCGGGCTATCCGCTTATCATGTCATTGCGCCAACAATACTCATCTGCATGTTTATTGCCGCAGGGCACTTCATGTTTGACGATCAAGTCGTTGTCAAAGCGAATGCCAAGCTCGACTATTGGGAAAAAAATGAATATGCGCTGGATTTGAAAGAACCGCCAACCACTGCAAATCGATCCTGGATGCTGGACGGGTCCACGATTATCGAAATTGACAGTATCATTCAAAGTGGCCGTGTTCTGCTTCTGGACAATGTCTCTCTTTATGAACGCGATTCTGACGCAAATCTTCAAAGCCTGGCTAAAGCAGGTTTTGCGACCTATACGGACGGGGCCTGGACCTTATTTGAAGTGACGCGCTTCAGTCTGCCAGGCTTCACAACAATTCGAACTGACAGCGAACCATGGTCCGTCTCCATTCCTGCAGAACGTTTCATCGCCTTGGCTATTGAACCGCATAAAGTCAGCTATGGAACATTAAAGCGCAGTATAAGGGACTTAAGCCGCGAAGGTTATCCAACAGACGTGCTCCGTTCAGCGCTTTACCATAAGATCGCAGGGCCATTATCTACCATTCTCATGCCTCTGCTTGGCGCCGTTGCAGCCTTTGGCCTGGCGCGGGGTGGCCAGTTATTCATACGTATCGTATTTGGCATGGCTTTAGGCTTTGCATTTTTCGTCGCAGATAATTTCATGCTTGCAGTCAGTGAATTTGGTGCTATTCCACCGCTTCTGTCCGCCTGGGCACCTTTTATATTATTCATGCTACTAGGGCTGAGTGTCCTGTTTTACACGGAAGAGTAATTTGGAACGCGAAGAGGTCGATGGCCGTAAATTAGTCGCTCACGGAGCAGGACTCGCCTTTCTCGGGCGACTTGGTGCATTGATGGAAGTCATCAATCAACCTGTCTTCACGCGTCTTTTCGGGCTGGCGACCTATGGTTTGTATATCGTTCTCTTAAGCTATGTAAAACTGCTCACCGCTATAACTGAATTAGCAATGACATCCGCATTGCAACGCTATGGCGCAGGTGCAGCCGATGAAGATACCGCCCACGCAGTCGTAAAATTCGCGCTGATAACAACCACGACTTTATCTATTATTGGCGCTATCATCATCACTTTTGCAGCGCCCTATGTGGCACCGATCTTCAATGTCTCAGCGATAGACGCTCAAACTCTGCCGCAGACGATACAGCTTTACGCCTGGACCCTACCGGTATGGACCATGACGGAAATCGCCACATCGGCGGTGCGCGCAAGACGGGCATTTGGTCCAGAAATCCGCATTCGGATTTTTTATGAGCAATTCAGTCGATTGGTCTTTGCTGTTGGTTTTTTCTTCGCCGGCTGGGGTGGTATGGGTTTGTTTGCGGCGCATGTGGCATCCCTGTTTCTCGCAGCCGTCCTTTCCATTCGCTTGATGCTGAAATATTACGATCTAAAGCGCCTTATTCACACACCGCTGAAACATGCGACTGATTTGGGTATTATGGGATTTTCCGCCCTCATAGTCCCAACTCATCTCATTCAGCGCGGATTTTCAGAGCTCCCGCCGATTTTGCTGAATGCCTTTCTGCCTGGCGTTGCAGGTGCGGAAGCCGCTGGCCTTTACGGCATTGCGCGTAAAATCGCATCTGTCATCCATATCATTCGCCTGAGCTTTGATTATGTCCTGGCCCCATTAGCGGCGGTTCACGCCCGGGTCAATCAGTCGGAAGTCAAAACGATGTATAGCTATTCCACGCGGATAGCGACAATGCTCGTTCTTCCCCTGTCAGGCGCACTTATCGTCACACGGGACGATATTTCTGCCCTCTTTGGCGCAGAGGCTGCTGCAGCCGCTCCTATTATCGTGATTTTGACCCTTGGGCGGTGTGTGGAGACAATGACCGGCCCGGCAGCAGCGTTGATTGAAACCCTGGGGCGACGTGTATTGCCGTTGATCAATAATGTGATGGGCGTCGTCATATTATTTGCGCTGAGCGCGATATTGACACCCAGCTATGGGGCAACTGGCATGGCTATCGCTACGGCGATCGCATTAAACGTCACAGCTATTGCGGCCATGGTTCAAATCATCACCATGAATAAAATTCACCCATTCTCCGACGGATATTTGCGTGCGGTATTCTTGGGCGGATTAAGTGCTGCAAGCTTTGCCCTGTTGGAGATATGGTCTGCTCCTCCAAAATATGCTGTTTTCCTAATCAGCCTGATATTGCTCTTCGGACTTTGTTTTCTTTTGCTGAAATATGGCCTGCAAAGGCATGACCGAGTGGCATTTCGCCGCGGGAAAAAGGGTAAACAAAAGCTTCCCACAGTCACAAATTCGCCCTAATTAATAGCCATTGAGCTTTGCGGCTCAGGGCGAATTGTGGCAAAAGAAACAACAGACCCTGTTATTTAGCGATTAATACGATGGTTTGAAACTGTTCAGGCGATCGAGGAGATAGACGTCGTGGCACTAAAACTAGGCTTTTGGACACAGCAGACGCATTATTTGAACAAAATGACGCTGAAGCAGCTCGTCGTTGCATATTTTCAATATTATGCGATCCAGGCTTATATCGCACTGGGCATTGCAGCCACAGTTGTTGCCTTTATGTACGGCACATCTCTTCTCGCCAACGCCGCCGCAGTTGCATTGGCCGTCGTGGCTTATCCTTTGGCATGGTATTTATTGCATCGCTATGTGCTTCATTCCCGTTGGATGTTTAAATCACCACTGACTGCAAAATCCTGGAAGCGCATTCATTATGATCATCATCAGGACCCACATCATTTGGAGGTTCTTTTCGGCGCGCTATATACGACACTGCCTACTATTGCAGTCGTGACTATCCCGATTGGTTTTGCTCTTGATGGCATCGGCGGTGCGGCAGCCGCACTTGCAACAGGGTTATTCACGACTTGCTTTTATGAATTCTGCCACTGCATTCAGCATCTCAGCTATAAACCCAAGCATCCAATGCTGGTGGAAATGAAACGGCGTCATATGGCGCATCACTTCCATGATGAAGACGGCAATTTTGGTATAACGAATTTTTTCTGGGACCGCACTTTCAACACGCTCTACGAAAGAGAAGACCGTAAGGTGAAAAGCCCCACCGTCTTTAATCTTGGGTATGATGAAGCCGCGGCAGAAAAATACCCTTGGGTTGCCCGCTTATCAGGGGGTGTTGCGACAGGCACGCCTCGTGATCGCCGGATAGAAAAAAATAAAGAGAAGAACAAGGAGGCAGCGTGAGCAGACAAAGCCGCGCTCAACCTATAAAATCCGCCCCTACACCTCTACGTTACCGCCTGCAAAAGGTGGAGAACAATGCGGATTTGAGCCGTTTCATTGATGTCCCATGGACCGTCTTTTCTGGAGATAAAAACTGGACGCCTCCGCTAAAGTTGGAGCGGAAACAGCTTTTATCTGCAAAGCACAATCCTTATTTCGAACATGCCGAAGCCGCATATTTTTTAGCGACAAAAGATGGTGAGCCGATTGGCCGGATCAGCGCGCAGAAATGCGACCTCGTCCAAAAGCACGTCGGAGAAGGAACAGGGCAGTTCGGCTTTTTTGATTGCGTCAACGATCAAAGCTTGAGCCATGATTTATTCGGCCATGCCGAGGACTGGCTAAAAGCCAAGAAAATGAAACGGGTCATGGGCCCCTTCAATCTTTCGATCAACGAAGAAGTCGGTTTGTTGATCGATGGATTTGAGACGCCGTCTTGTTTTTTAATGGCATATAACAAGCCATATTATGTAGATCTGGTTGAAGCTGAAGGCTTTGTCAAAGCCAAAGATCTTTTAGCCTATTGGCTTGATATCAAGACACCATTTCCAGAAAAAATCACGAAAATGACCCAATGGGGTCTCAATAATAAGCGTTTCAAAATCAGGAACATAAATAAAAAAGACTTTGACAACGAAATCCAAATTGTTCTCGATATCTTTAACGACGCTTGGCAGAATAATTGGGGCTATATCCCAATGACTGAAGCCGAGATGCAAAAGACAGCCAAAGATTTAAAGCTGCTGCTTCAGGAATATTCCACTCGAATTGTAGAGTTTGACGGTGAGCCAGCTGCCTTCATGGCAACCCTGCCTGACATTAACCGTTGGATAGCGGACTTAAACGGCTCACTCCTGCCCTTTGGCTGGGCAAAACTGGCTTATCGCCTTTTAAAAGCACGACCCGATGTCGTACGCGTCCCTTTGATGGGAGTTCGGCAAGAACTCCAGAAAACCCGTGCAGGCGGAATAATGGCAATCATGGCCATCGAAACCATCAGGCATGAGGTTTCCATTCGTGGTGGCTTCAATGCAGAATTATCCTGGATTTTGGAAGACAACCACGGCATGCGCGAAATGCTGATAGCCATTGGCTGTGAGATTTACAAAACGTACCGGGTCTATGAAAAGCCCTTATAAAGTCAATATCTGCTGTTGATTGGAAGAGGTCTGCTCGGCTTCCAGGACCGGACACGCCCTTCCGCTGCGGCCACTTCTTCAGCACTCAAACTCTTTTTGACAATCCCCGCCATTTCAGCAGCACGTTCTGAAATACGACCTTCGGAACGGGTCTGTGCGAGTTTAATCCACATATATGCGTCTTCAATATCAGAAGGGACACCCCTGCCTTCTGCTAAAATTGCGCCCAATGCTAATTGCGCAGAAGGAAGACCTTGCCTCGCGGCCCGGTAAAACCATATCGCAGCAATCGGTTGATTGCGTTCCACGCCCAGGCCATTAGCATACATAAGCCCAAGTTGTGCTTCGGCAGGTGCGTATTGCGCAACAGACAGCTCGTCCAAAACCTCCAGAGCCTCACTCATGCTACCGCTTTGAATAAGGGCCATTGCGTCAGACAATCGGACTTCAAGGGTGTTATGATCACCTCTTAAAGGCGTCGTCGTAGAAACCGCATTTGCAAAGGCAATTGCAGCAAGCAGCGTTAAAAATATCAGGCCCAGGCGCAACACGGATATTCCTCTTTTAAACGGTTTATTTTTGCAGCTGCGGCAGAATATCTTTAAATATCATTGATACAGCTTATATCCAGCGTTAACAGGTGTGGCAGATCAACACCCCGTTGGTCAAGCGAAGGATCACATATGTCATCGGATGACAAAACGCAGCATAACATACCTTCCGACCCGGTTCCGGTAAAACGCGGAATTCTGGCGCGGCTCAGGACCTATCTTTTGACAGGCATTGTCGTCTCAGCTCCTGTCGCCATAACCATATATTTGACATATATCTTTGTGGTGGCTGTGGACCGTCGCGTCACACCTCTTATACCGCCACAATACCACCCTGAGACTTATTTGCCCTTTTCGATTCCTGGCCTTGGCGTATTGATCGTCATATTATTTCTAATATTGCTTGGTATGGCTGCGGCGAATTTCTTCGGTCGCCAACTCATATCCCTGGGCGAACGAATTGTGGACCGCATGCCTGTCGTCCGCACAATTTACGGGACGTTGAAACAGATATTTGAGACAGTCGCCTCTCAAAGCTCCATGTCGTTTCGCGAAGTGGTCATGGTGGAATACCCGCGTAAAGGCATTTGGGCCATCGCTTTTGTAACAGCGCCAACCAAAGGCGAAATAGCGGACAAGCACGAACGGGATATGGTCAATCTGTTTCTCCCAACCACACCCAATCCAACCTCCGGTTTTCTTCTCTTCGTTCCAAGAGAGGATTGTGTTTTTCTCGATATGTCTGTTGAAGAAGGCGTGAAATATGTGATTTCCGCAGGGCTGGTTACACCCACACAAAGCCGCGAAGGCCCGATATCCGTCGTTGATAGCAGTACAGCGCGCCGACTTGCAACACATGACCAGGACGACAATAAAGGCAGCTAGCCTGAGGTTAGGAGCCGTACCGCTGCATCGCGTTCAAACAGATAGAGCAATACCCGTGCGGCCTGGCCGCGCGGGCTGACCAAATCGGCGTCTTTCTCTACCAACATTCTCGCATCAGCCTGCGCCGCCGGCAGCAGATCACCATGAGCCGCCACATCGGCAATGCGGAAGGCCGGCGTTCCTGATTGCTTTGTCCCCAGCAATTCACCACCGCCGCGCAGCCTTAAATCTTCCTCAGCAATACGGAAGCCATCTTCGCTTTCCCGCATAATTTTCAAACGCGCCGCAGCCGTTTCCCCCAACTGATTGGAGCGCAGGAGCAAGCACACAGACTTGCCACTCCCCCGCCCGACACGGCCACGGAGCTGATGGAGCTGTGCTAGTCCAAAACGCTCGGCCTGCTCAATCACCATGATTGTCGCTTCAGGCACATCAACACCCACTTCAATCACAGTGGTCGCCACAAGGATATCGAGCTCGCCCGCTTTAAAGCGACGCATCACTTCGTCTTTTTCCTGCGCTTTCATACGGCCATGAACCAGACCAACGCGATCACCAAAAACTTGCTTCAAAGCCGCATGACGTTCTTCCGCTGCAGCCAACTCTGAATTTTCGCTTTCCTCAACCAAAGGGCAGACCCAATAGGCGCGCTGCCCACTGGACACAGCGCGCTGCAAAGCAGCAACAACTTCGGAAACACGTTCAACAGGCATGACCCGTGTATCAATGGGCTGTCGCCCTGGTGGTTTTTCGTCCAATTTGGACACATCCATTTCACCATAGACCGCCAAAGTCAGTGTTCTAGGAATAGGCGTAGCTGTCATAACCAGAACGTCTAAGCGCCCGCCCCCCTTGGCTGCCAGCATGAGGCGTTGATGCACACCAAAACGATGCTGCTCATCAATAACTGTAACGCCGAGGTCTTTGAATTGCACGTCACCTTGAATAAGAGCATGAGTTCCCACAAGGATATCAATTTCGCCATTTTCAACCTGATCTAAGATTGCCTGACGTTTCTTACCCTTATCCCGACCCGTAAGCACGGCAAGGCGAACCCCGCTTTCCTTCAACATCTCTTCAAGATTTGCGCCATGCTGCCGGGCCAGAATCTCTGTTGGCGCAAGCATGGCTGCCTGAGCACCGGCCTCTACCGCATGCAGCATCGCCATAAGCGCCACATAGGTTTTCCCCGAACCTACATCACCTTGTAACAGGCGCAGCATCGCCCCATCGCTTTCCATATCCGCAATGATGTCCGCAACAGCGCGATCCTGGGCGGATGTTGGTGCAAAAGGCAAGCCCGCGCCAACGCGCCCTGCTAAATCACCTTTCGCAATAAGTTGCCGCCCAGCGCGTTTACGCATTTTTGAACGCACCAGAGCCAAAGCGAGCTGATTGGCAAATAACTCGTCATAAGCCAGTCGACGCCGTTCTTCCGTTGTTTCTGAAAACTCACCTTCCTGCATAGGCGTATGCAGCGATAAAATAGCCTTCTTCCAATTTGGGAAAGCCTGTGCGTCCTTTAAATGCGGGTCCATCCATTCATCCACATTCGGTACAAGCTTCAAGGCCTCTCCTATGATGGTGCGCAGTCTTTTGCTCGTCATGCCATAAGTCAGTGGATAGATAGGCTCAAAAGCCGGGAGCTGATCTTTTTCGCTCAGTTTCAAAATATGATCCGGATGGACCATCTGACGCTGATCATTGAATTCCTCCACTTGACCGGAAATCAACCGCTGCTCCCCGACCGGCAACACACGTTTTAGATAGTCTGCGCGGGCATTGAAAAACACCAAAGTCATTTCATCGCTCTGGTCTTGAACCAGAATCCGATAGGGGCTGTTTTTGCGCGGCGATGGATAATGGGTCACGACCTCCACCTGCACTGTTGCAACCTGACCGGGGATGGTCGATTGAATATCAGGCTTTGGACGACGATCTATCGCAGATGTGGGCGCGTGCCAGATAAGATCAACGACTCGGTCGCCAGCCAGACGCTCCAGCGTCACAGCCACGCGATCGCCAACGCCTTTCAAAGCTGTGACGCTTTGGAATAACGGAAACAATATCTCTGGACGCATGGTGGTTGCCTCCGCCGCCATCTCGGACTAAACCCCTTGGACATTAAAGAATGTTTCGACCAGCACAAGTCATGGACCTGAAGAAATGACAAAAATCGACGAAGATCGCCTCCGCCGCCTCAGTTTTCGGGCCTGGCACCGAGGGACAAAAGAAACAGATATCATCTTGGGCAGCTTTGTTGATATGCGTCGTTCAAGCCTGACTTTGGATGACGTGGTATGGCTGGAGCGGTTAATGGAAGAAGAAGATGTATCGATTTTAAGCTGGATCATCGGTACAGAAGCCCTTCCAGAGATATTTGATACGCCGCTGATGCGGGATATGCAGAAATTAGATTATTTGAATAAGAACAACGCTTGATGCCTCTTTTAGCTGATCAGATCGTAAAAACACCTTATTCCCTGACATTGGCGTCCGTGCCCGAAGGACTGGAAGCGCTTGTCCTGGCCGACCTTGCGCGCAAAGCAGAAAAAACACCCATACTGCATATTGCGCGAGATGACGCACGCCTTGCCGTAACACATGATGCCCTTGGGTTTTTCGCACCGGATATTGAGGTCATCACTTTACCGGCCTGGGATTGTCTGCCTTATGACCGGGTCTCCCCTCACCCGGATATCAGCTCCCAACGCATGGCAACTCTGGCGCGCCTTGCAAACAGCAAACAAAAAGGCCCACGAGTCATATTAACAACGGTCAATTCAGCGCTGCAGAAACTCCCGCCCAAAGCACATGCAGGAGCGGAAACGCTGGTGCTTGAAACCGGCGCACAATTGGATATGGAGGCACTCAGCGTCTATTTGAACGCCAATGGCTATCACCGAACGACCACAGTCGGGGAAGCCGGGGAATATGCGATCCGAGGCGGCCTGCTGGATTTATTTCCAGCTGGAGCCGAAAATCCCTTACGCATAGATTTCTTCGGCGATGAAATAGATTCAATTCGCCCCTTTGACGCATTGGATCAGCGCACAATTCGCCGCATCGATCGATATATACTCGTCCCCGCCGGTGAAATGACTTTATCCAAAGACGCCATCCGTCGATTCAGACAAGGCTATGTCGCAGAATTTGGCACGGTAACGGATGAAGACCCGCTTTATGCGGCCATCTCCGAAGGGCGGCGCGTCCAAGGGGCAGAACATTGGCTCCCCCTGTTTTATGGCGAAATGGAAACGCTGTTCGACTATCTGGACGAAGACACGGTTGTGACCCTGGATCATCAGGTTGAGGAAGCCGCAGCTGCGCGCCACGGCGCCATTATCGACTATTTCGAAACACGAAAGGCTGCCCGGGAAGGGGAATTGAGCCTATCCAGCCCATATAAACCGCTTGACCCCCATCATCTTTATCTTTTGGAAGAAGACTGGGCAGCCTTAAAACAAGATCATAACGCCCACAGCTTCACGCCCTTTGCAACACCTGAAAGCGACCTGGTCTTCGATGCTGGCGGGCACAGCGCCCGCGATTTTGCGCCGGAACGTCAAAACGCCGACATCAATATTTATGAGGCGGTGATAGAGCATATGCTTGCGGAGCAAAAGGCAGGCCGTCGCGTCATGATGCTGAGTTATTCCAACGGCGCGCGGGACCGTCTCACCCATGTGTTAAAAGACCATGGCCTGACAAAAGTTCAAAACATCGACGACTGGGCCAGTTTTCAGGACTTACCCAAGACCAAAATCGGCCTTGGAGTCTTATCCTTGGAGCGCGGTTTCCGGACGGATGAATTCAGCCTGATCACGGAACAGGATGTTCTGGGCGATCGTCTGGTTCGCAAGGCGCGCAAAAGCAAAAAAGCCGAAAACTTCATCAGCGAAGCCTCCAGCCTTGCGCCCGGTGACCTTGTCGTTCATGTGGAACATGGCATTGGGCGCTATGAAGGCCTGCAGACCATTGATGTATCCAATGCGCCACATGATTGTGTCTGGCTGACCTATCAAGGCGGGGACAGGCTTTATGTTCCCGTTGAAAATATCGAGGTTCTCTCCCGCTATGGCGGGGAAGGCTCCGCATCCATCTTGGATAAATTAGGCGGGTCCGGCTGGCAGGCACGCAAAGCCAAGATGAAAAAGCGTGTGCGTGAGATGGCCAATGAGCTGATCAAAATCGCTGCCGCGCGGACTTTAAGGAAAGGCGAAGTCATTGATCCGCCTCAGGGTCTCTATGACGAATTCTGCGCGCGCTTCCCTTTTGCAGAGACGGAAGATCAACTACGCGCAGCCAGCGATGTGTTGGAAGACCTGCATAAAGGACAGCCCATGGATCGGCTGATATGTGGTGATGTGGGTTTTGGGAAAACCGAAGTGGCATTACGCGCTGCTTTCGCCACGGTCATGGCCGGGCATCAGGTGGCCGTTGTCTGCCCGACGACCTTGCTTGCCCGCCAACACGCCAAAAGCTTTGAGGAGCGGTTTAAAGGCCTGCCTGTCGTCGTACGGCAATTGTCCCGACTGGTCCCCGCTAAGACCGCGACGCAAGTCAGGGCCGGTCTGAGCGAAGGCAATGTGGATATTGTCATCGGCACCCATGCGCTATTGGGCAAATCCGTAGAATTCAAACGCCTGGGCCTTGTGATTGTCGATGAGGAACAGCATTTCGGCGTCGCGCACAAAGAACGCTTGAAGAAATTGCGCTCAAATGTCCATATGCTGACACTAACGGCCACGCCGATTCCCCGCACCTTACAACTGGCTTTATCCGGCATTCGCGATTTATCTCTCATTGCGACACCGCCAGTGGATCGCCTGGCCGTGCGAACATTTATTTCACCCTTTGATGAAATGGTCTTGCGAGAGGCGTTACTGCGCGAACATTATCGTGGCGGGCAGAGTTTCTTCGTTGTCCCTAGAATTTCCGATTTAAAAGCAGCATCAGACTTCCTGAACGAACATGTCAGCGAAGTGCGTTATGTCACCGCACATGGGCAAATGCCGCCCAGTCAGATCGAAGATGTCATGAATGCCTTTTACGAAGGGCAATATGATGTTCTTCTCAGCACAACTATTGTCGAATCCGGTCTCGATATTCCAAGAGCCAATACGATGGTCGTTCATCGTGCGGATCGCTTTGGACTGGCTCAGCTGTATCAGCTTCGCGGTCGTGTGGGGCGCTCGAAATTACGCGCCTACGCCTATTTAACCGTCGATCCTAAAAAACCCTTATCCAGCAACGCGCAAAAGCGGCTGGAGGTGCTGCAATCCCTCGACAGTCTGGGTGCAGGCTTTACCCTGGCCAGCCATGATATGGATATTCGCGGGGGTGGTAACCTCTTGGGTGAAGAGCAAAGCGGGCATATCAAAGAAGTGGGCGTCGAGCTTTATCAGCAAATGCTGGAAGAAGCAGTCGCAGCAGCCAAAGGCGGGTTTGGCGAAGAAGAAGCCGAAGACACCTGGTCCCCACAGATTAATCTGGGCGCAACCGTATTGATCCCAGAGAATTATATTCCCGATCTGAACCTCCGCATGTCACTCTACCGTCGTATCGCAGAGCTTGAAACAGGCGATGCAGTTCAGGGACTGGCTGCTGAAATGATTGATCGCTTTGGCGAATTGCCAGCGGAAGTTGACCAGCTCTTCCGCATTATTGAAATTAAACAATTCGCCAAACAAGCGGGTATCTCAAGAATTGAGGCGGGTGCCAAAGGCATGACCATCAGCTTCCGCAATGACCGCTTTGCGAACCCGGGTGGTATGGTGGCCTTTGTGTCTTCGTTGAAATCAAAAGCAAAGCTGCGCCCGGACCACCGTCTTGTCTTCTTCCTCAAGATGGAGGACGTCGATGCGCGGCTGAATAATGCTTATAAGATTTCAAAGAAACTGGCACGTTTGGCTGATCAATCCAGCGCTGCGGCCTGATGGATTGCCTTCGCTAAAATGTCTTCGCTTTGCGCACCCGTCGCTGCGAATTTATTTGCAAAAACATAGGTGGGAACGCCGCGCACACCCATCTGACCAGCCTGTGTGATCTGCTGGCTGACGGCGTCCTTATCCCGATCTGATCCCAAAAGATCAGCCACAATAACCCTGTTCAGTCCATGACGCTCGGCAATATCCAGCAGGACCTCATGATCGCTGATATCAAGGGCTTGTTCAAAATAAGCTTTGAACAGGTCTTCAACCAGCGCATCCTGCGTGCCGCTGTTCACGGACCAGCGGATCAGGCGGTGCGCATCCATAGTATTGGGCACTCGCTTTATAGCACCGAAATTAAAATCTATTTTCAATGACTTCGCTTCGCGCTCCAAAGCCTCCGTCATCTTTGCAAGCTTATCGAGCGAACCGAATTTAGCTTTATAATGGGCAAGGCGCTCCCGCCCCTCTTCCGGCATGGATGGATTGATATCATAGGGATGATAATGCAGCTCTACATCCAGCCCGCTGTTTTCAATGGCCAGGCCCAAGCGCCTTTTGCCGATAAAACACCAGGGACACACCACATCTGAAATGACATCAATTCGAACCATTTCTTCCTCGCACTTTTCAAAAGCCTCGCTATGCTCTGGCACGTTAAACGGCTTTCGCGATTGATGTAAAAGGAAAATGATATGACGAATACAGGCAAATCATATGGACTGGACTTGCAATTGCAGGGAAAAGCCGTACTTGTCACCGGGGCCACCAGCGGCCTGGGCCGTCAATTCGCGCTCTCCCTTGCAAGCCAGGGCGCTATCCCCATCATTTCTGGTCGTCGTGAAGACCGGTTGAAAGCCCTCGCGGAAGAGATCAGCGCATCGGGGGAAAAAGCCCATGTCCTGGTTTTAGACGTTTGCGATACGGCGCAGATCCCACAAAAAATAGAAGAGGCTTGGGCCTTTGAAAACAGCCTTTGGGGTCTTGTAAACAATTCCGGCGTAGCAGCATCAGCGCCTGCGACAGATACAAGCGAAGACGCTTATGATTTTGTCATGGATACAAATTCCAAGGGTGCCTATTTCTTAAGTCAGGCCTTTGGCCAGAAGCTCATCGCCAATCGCCAAAACGGGCAAATCGTCAATATTTCCTCCATTGCTGCCTATTTGGCTTTAAAACACAACAGCGTCTATTGCATGTCGAAAGCCGCCATCGCCCATATGACGAAATGTCTGGCCCAGGAATGGGCGCGTTACAACATCAACGTCAATGCGATCTGCCCCGGCTATATCAAAACGGAAATCAATGCGTCGTTCTTTGAATCAGAGGCTGGCATAGATCACATGAAAAGCTTCCCCAAAAGACGGGTCGGGAAAGATAGCGACTTGAATGAGTTACTGCTCTATCTTCTGTCGCCGCGTTCACAATTTGTAACCGGGTCCCTTTTCACCGCCGACGACGGGCAAAGCCTCGGTTAGGCGGCAGGACGGTTGATAAAATCAGCCACGGCATTTTGAGGGATGGGAGATGCCAGATAAAAACCCTGAGCCATGTCACAGCCATGGCTGGCCAAGCATTCAAGCTGCTCCTCTGCCTCAACGCCTTCTGCGATGATGGACATATTCATCGTCTTCGCCATTGCAACAATGGCATCCAGCATTGCTAAATCCTGTTTTGATCCCGGCAGGTCAGCAACAAAAACCCGATCCACCTTCAACGCACAAAACGGCAGGTGTTTCAAATACCCCAGTGACGAATAACCCGTCCCAAAATCATCAATAGCAATTCGGATGCCATTGGCTTTGATCTGCTGCATGACTTTTGCAGAGCGCGCCATATCCTCCATCACCATGGTTTCTGTGAGTTCAAGGATCAGGCGGCGCGGATCAAATTGCGCACTTTCTAAAACCGCGACCAACCAGGCTGCCAAGTCAACACGACGAAATTGATCCGCTGAAATATTCACAGATAAACTGGGCTGTCCCTGCCCATTAGAGGGCCATTTGGCGGCTGCATGGATGCTTTGACTAAGCGCCCAATCGCTCAATTCTCCAATCATGCCGCAGCTTTCAGCGATGCCGAGGAAATTCGTTGGCGTCAGCATTCCAAAATCGGGGTGTTTCCACCTCATCAGAGCCTCGAACCCCGTAACATGGCGGGTTGCCACGTCAAAAAACGGTTGGAAATGGATTTCCAGCTCATCGCGACCAATGGAGCCGCGCAAGGCCTGCTCCACAGCCACATCCGCATTCTGGCCCATCAAATGAACAGGGGAATAGAAGCGATAGCCGTTTGGCTCCCCTTCTTTTGCAACGGCCAGAGCAACATTCGCCTGGCGCAGCAGGCTATCTGCATTACTCACACTTTCATCCGACGACGCGATGCCGACCCGGCCCGTGAGATAGACGTCCTCCCCTTTCAGAGACAGGGGCTTATCCAGGCAATGCAGCATTTCTTGCGCCAATTCGCCCAATAGCTCTTTATCCGCATAACCGGCAAGCAACAGCACAAACTCAGCACCGCCCAAACGGCACAGCAAATAATCCTGAAACCCTGACCCCAGGCGCAGGTCATCCAGACGTTTTGCAATCTGATTTAAGATTAAATCAGCCCGCCCGCGGCCCATGATCGCGTTAAACCGCTCAAATCGACTAATGCTTAAACATAATGCTGACACAGGGTCATCATGGCTCAGATGATGGTCAATCCAGGCCTGTGCCCCCCGATGATTGGCTAGGGCCGTCAATGGGTCCCTGATCCGCCGTTCTGAGCTCGACATGTGTTTTTCTTCAAGGAACTGCACTGTGCCTCTGAGCGCATAGATGCCTTCAGCACTTTTCCCAGTAATCTGGACGAACTGGCGAACTTTCGACACATGTCCACCTTGGCCGCGAATACGAAAAACGGATGAAAATCCGACACCTGTCAAAAAACAACGGCGGGTCAAATGTAAAATATGCTCTCTGTCGTCCGGATGCACATGGCGGATAAAGTCGTCGACATTCAAGACTTCTTCTTCAGAGGGCACTCCAAGCCTTTGCGCCAGATCGGGATCAAGACGCATAACACTCTGATCACGCTCCCACTCCCACTCATATCCATGATAGGGTATCGTTCTCAAATGCGTATCAGATTCGATGATAAATTTTAACGCGGCCAATCGAAATTCGGGGCCGAGGTCAGCAATGAGAAAGCCCGTTGCCCCGGCACGACGCATGGGTTCCAGCCATCGCTCCTGAGAGCTGTCCAATACCACGATCAATGATAAATGGACCTCCGCATCATGGGCTGCCAATCGTTCCAAATGGCGTAACGCAATATCCGGCGTTTCTGTCGCATCGACCAGGATAATGCCTAAGCCAAGTATCGCTATGTCCGCTTTCAATTCAAGGAGTTTAGACGGCGCATAATAACGTACATCCAACCCAAGGTCGGATACGCCACTGCAATTCATTCCATCACACACACAAAAGACCGGGTGCGAGACGGCATGGATATTCTGCTGTCCCATGGGCAACCTGCCCTCTCCCTAATTTTGCGAGTGTACTGCTGTCTTGGCCCTGCCACAAGGGTTCAAAATGGTTAATTCTCACCTAACCATGTCTTTTAAACGCCGCTTAAGATCGATCTCATAGAGTTTGTGTTGATTTGAAACGTGGATGCAGGATGCATTAAGGGCTTCGGCTCAGGGTCATGAAATGACAACACCGATCTTAAACAGCGCAAATGCCGGATTGCAAAAGGCAAATGAGCAGCTCAATAAAGCCGCGCGTTCTATCATAGAAAGTGCGAGCGGCCAGCATGTCAGCTATAAAGATATTCAAGACGATGCGTTAAATACCGGCGATACAAACACTCCTCCCGCAATTGAGAGTTCTTCCCAGTCTCAGACAACAACGGCGTCGACCGGGTCTTATATTCCGTCCCTCGCAGAAGAAATCGTCCAGTTGAAGCTGGCAGCCCATGCCTATAAGGCAAATGCAAGGCTGCTCCGCGCCGCAGACGAAGTCTCCCGCGCGGTTTTAGACAGCTTGAATGATAAAAAAGACGGCTAGCTTATTCCATAAAGCCCGGATCAAGGCGCTCAATCTTCCGTCGCAACGCCGCCCATGACATCTGCGATGCAAAGCCAAAGGCAGACTTAACCTGGCTGTCGACGGTATCGACCATGACATCATCCAATTCAATCAGCTCCCCGCCGCCGGATTGGGCCGCAATCTGCATTTCACAGGACCGCTGCAACACATATAAACGCAGAAATGCTTCACCCACATCACGCCCAACCGTCAACAACCCGTGGTTTCTGAGGATCAAACAGCCTTTTGCTCCCATATCCGCAACCAGACGGGCCTTCTCTTCCTCCACAACGGCGACGCCTTCATAATCATGATAAGCGACATCGCTGTACATCTGCACCGCCATTTGAGTGAGTTTCTGCAGGCCTTGCTTCTGCGCTGAAACAGCACAGCCCGCCACTGTATGAACATGCATGATACAATGGGCATCATTACCGGCCGTATGAATTGCACTGTGAATTGTGAAACCCGCCGGGTTCACAGGATAGTGAGAAGGCCCGACAGCCTGACCTGTCACATCGATTTTCACCAAATTCGAAGCCGTGATTTCATCAAAGCCCAGACCAAAAGGATTGATCAGAAAATGCTCATCCGCCCCTGGGATACGGGCTGATAAATGGGTAAAAATCAGATCGTCCCAACCAAAATGAGCAATCAGACGATAAGCTGCCGCCAGGTCCACCCGTAAATCCCATTCTTCTTTAGATATCTGAGATTTCAGCTCTTCATGCACCAATTCTGCTGACGCGCTCATTCTTCTCTCCTCTCAAGCCTTGGCAATTTGTTGATGCACAGTATATACGTCTTATAAAAGACCTCAAAGCCTCATAGGCTCGACCAGGAGAGAAAGTGAAATGCAAGACCAAGATCAGCAGATGATCGATCCTTTCGGTCGGCACGTCAGCTATCTCCGTGTGTCAGTTACAGACCGTTGTGATTTTCGCTGTGTTTACTGTATGGCGGAAGATATGACTTTCCTGCCGAAGTCTGACCTTTTATCGCTTGAAGAACTGGATCGGTTGTGCACGGCATTTATCGACAAAGGTGTCAAAAAGCTACGAGTCACCGGCGGCGAACCCTTGGTCCGTCGGGATATCATGAGCTTTTTCAAACGGCTGTCCCGACATTTGGAAAGTGGTTCACTTGAAGAAATGACCCTAACAACAAATGGGTCCCAGCTCACACGTTTTGCAGCAGATCTTGCGGCGCTGGGCATGAAACGTATCAATGTCTCCATAGATACTTTGGACAAGGATAAATTCCGGAAAATCACAAGGCGCGGCGACCTTAACCAAGTCCTAAAGGGCCTTGAGGCCGCCAAAAAAGCCGGCATGAAAGTCAAGATCAACACCGTCGCCTTAAAAGGCATCAATGAAGGCGAATTGCCCGATATTTTAAAATGGTGCGGGCATGAAGGCCATGACCTGACCTTGATTGAAACCATGCCTTTGGGCGAGATTGAAGAAGACCGCACGTCGCAATATCTGCCTTTATCAGAAGTACGCGAGAGACTGGCTCAGGATTTTACACTCATTCCCTCAACCCATCGCACTGGTGGTCCGGCGCGCTATGTTGATGTTCAGGAAACAGGTGGGAGACTGGGTTTTATTACGCCGCTTACTCATAATTTCTGCGAAGGTTGCAACAGGGTCCGGCTGACCTGCACAGGTATGCTTTATATGTGTTTGGGTCAGGAGGACAGCGCGGACCTTCGTCAAGTTCTGCGGGCTACACCCGATGATACTGATTTGAAAGCAGCTATTGATGAAGCCATCGCCCGAAAGCCAAAAGGCCACGACTTTGTCATCGACCGTAAACACAGCGCACCTGCCGTTTCACGCCATATGAGCGTAACAGGTGGCTAAGCTTTAGGGACAGACATATGTCAAAGACCTTTGCCTTCATTGCCAGCAACACGACAGATGCTCAAGACGCAAAAGAACAGCTGACTGAACGCTATGGTGCATGCGACCCCAAAAACGCCGATGTCCTGATCGCCCTGGGCGGAGACGGGTTTATGCTCCAGACCCTGCATGACGCCCGCGATCTCGGGAAACCGATTTTTGGAATGAATCGCGGGACAGTCGGTTTTCTGATGAACAGCTATCGTCCCGATGATTTACTTCAACGCATTGAAAAAGCGGAGGCTTTAAGTCTCCGCCCCTTACGTATGACAGCCACACGGATCGATGGCCGAAGCGTCAGCTGCCTTGCATATAATGAGGTTTCCCTGTTGAGAGAAACCCGTCAGGCAGCCAAAATTCGAATTTCAATTGATGGAAAGATTCGCCTTGAAGAGCTTGTTTGTGACGGTGTTCTTCTGGCCACGCCGGCAGGGTCGACTGCTTATAACCTCTCAGCCCACGGCCCAATTCTGCCCTTGGATTCAAAGATATTGGCTTTGACACCTATATCTGCATTCAGGCCAAGGCGATGGCGCGGCGCTTTGTTGCCGGAAGATTCCAAAGTCTGTTTTGACATTTTAAATGGGGAAAAACGGCCCGTCAGCGCCGTTGCCGATCAGCGGGAAGTTCGTGACATAAAGAAAGTCGAGATTGAGCAGGATAAAAACATCTCAATCACTCTGTTATTCGATCCTGAACACAGCCTGGCTGAACGGATTTTATTAGAACAATTTATCGCTTAATCAGAGCAAGGGAGCATCAAAGTGAAGCGGCTTCCACTACCGAGCTTGCTCTCCAATGTAATATCACCGCCCATTTGGCGGGCAAGCACACGAGAAATATGCAGCCCCAGTCCCATTCCCTTTTGAGTGCCGCGGTAGCCTCCCTCACCCGCACGCTCGAAACGCTCGAAAATCTGGGCTTGAAGGCCTGCATCAATTCCGGGGCCAGTATCCCAGACAGTAATAGCCATCATTGACTTGTGGCGACGCACATCCACACCTGCATTGCCGCCTGCACCCGTATATTTTATCGCATTAGACAAAAGATTGACGAGAATTTGTTTCACACGGCGGCCATCTCCCAAAACCCTATATCCACGGTCCACCACCCCTTCGTCCAAAGCAATATCATGCTCAAGAGCCTGAGTGCCCACAAGTGCCATGGTTTCCCGTATCACATCCGCTACAACCAGTGGGCAGGCATCCATGGGCAGCGCGCCGTTTTTTTGCAATTCAGATGCTTCTAAAATATCGTCAACCAATGCCAAAAGATGCTGGCCAGCCTGCAATATATCATCGCAATAATTACGATATCTCTCGCTTAAATGGCCAAACATCTCCATTCGCATTGTCTCTGTAAAACCCAGAATAGCGTTTAAAGGCGTCCGCAATTCGTGGCTGATATTGGATAAAAATACTTCCTGAGAAAGGGAGGTTTCATCAAGGGGCAGGTTTTCGATTGCCTGTCCGAAAGCGCGCCCAACCGGCACTGCCGTCCCGCGGTAGCCAGTAATACGGCCTTCAGCGTTAATCACCGGCACACCGCTCAAATAATAGCTGTGCTGATTGTCATCAACGTCTGTTAAAACAATCATCTGATCACGGAATGCAGACCTCTTTTTCCGACCTGCAACCAATGGCAGATTGCCATCATCGCCAGGACATAGAAGTCCAATCTCCTCAATCGGATGGTCGATGAATTCGGCTTCAGATCGGCCGAGAAGTGATGGAAGTTGTCCAGACATATCGACAAGACATCCACGCTCATCCATCGCCCAGTACCAGCCACCATTAACCCGACAGAAATCTTGAAAGCGCGCACGTTCGAGGCGCGCCTTTTCCAGCGCGTCATCATTTGGCAATCGACTTATAATCAAGCCATCGTCAGAGTTTTGCCGCCGACCATCATTTTGCTGGTCTTGGCGACGCAGCTGCGAAATCATATCGGACACCAACGATTGTGGTGCAGGCGCTGTCATACCCCATGTTCCCCCAATTGACACAGGCCGCTATTACAGCTTCATAATCCGTTCAAATTTTAATTAAATCAAGTGTTCGTTTGAAATCGAAATTTGTTTTCTTCAATAGATTCAAAAATATCACATTATTTTGTATATGCATTATTTAATTATATTTCGTCTTTACGATACTCCATTAGTCTCATCAATGGCTTTTTGATAATTAATATCTCTTTGCCAGACTTTCAAAACACGCCTCGATTTTTCAACTGTAACCGCGTCATAAAGTTCAACAATTGTGTTTAGAACATCCGGGCGTCTTACAGCAGCAGGGTTTTGCGCTTCTGCCAAAAGTAAAATGATCGATGTTGCTTCGCTTCGATCAATGCCAATCGCTTTTGCAACAATGATAAAGCTTTCAAACCCACGGTCCGATACAATTCGCCAAGCGGTTTTGAAATCTATTTGCCCCCGCTCTGCAAGGCCGGCAACAAATAAATTGATCCTTTGCTGCCGCAGCGTAGCTATTAAAAATGGAATGGTCAGCTCACCGGCATCATTCATTTTACGCGCCAGCTTCTGCGCCCTCGATATGGCGCTATTCGCATCATTATGGGCCGCCATCGACTTATGCGCGGCCTCCATCATCGCATCATCCAAGATGATCTCATCCACATCGAAATCTGTCAGAATATGACGACGCAATGCCGCAGATACCCACCAATACATGCGATAGGCCAGATCAGAAGACAGATCATCACGGGACAATAAAGGCTCTTGATAGCGATCCAAGCGGCGGCTTTCGGCGACAAGATATTGCATCGCCCTTTTCGACAACTCCGCCTCACCATTTCTAATGACGGCTTCAATCACATCTTCATTGCCGCATTCGACAAGAGCATCTGTCACATGGCTGGTCAGATTATCCCGGATCGCGACCGCCATCCGATGCTCATCCGTCCGCATTCGCACGACATCAATCAGGTCCGGATCGCGCAATAAATCGCTGCGCTCCAATATAGGGCGCGCCACTTCAATCTCATCATTTGCCAAAAGGCGATGTAATTCAGGAAGTGTTGCATGAGACGCGGACAAAGTTTCCGCGAGCCGTTTTCGGATATCCGTTTCAATGGTCGCAACCAATTTGACCAGGATATCGGTCATCATTGCCCGCTCCCGGTCAGAGAGCTGACCATCTGCAGACAGGAATAAATCAGTGATATTTTCCGTCAATCTGGCACGGCCCTGGGAGCTTTTATCCCGAGCAAGTTCTTTAAGTGCCAAGAAATCCACGTGTTTCGCGTCCACGTCGAACTTATCCCCTTCCCCCGATGAGACAGCCCAGATCATCGGTTATGGCGTTTTGCCAAAGCCGTATGTGTGAACATAAACTGTTTCACTTAAAAACGTCTAAACAATTATATAGTTAATGAAATTTATTTCATTTTATTTAGTTGTATATTAAATGAACCCAACAAGAGATAATTGAGAAATACTTCCAACCACACGATATGAGGCCTCTAAAGCCGTCCGATCGTTATTTAAACGTGTAATAGCCTCTGCAATGTCAACATCTTCAACGTCTGCGATAAATATCTCCAGATAATCAGACTGCTGCTGTTGAATGGTCTGAATATCTTCGATTTTATTCGCATTCAGACCGTTTAAGACCTGTGCATTCTGTACCTGTTGAATAGCAGTTTCCAAGGCCCCCAGCTCAGTTTCAAGAAATGCGCGCTGGCTGGCGGTAAGCGGGCCGTCAATTGGGCCATCCGGGCCAGCATTAAACTCCACAATACGTTTCAAAGACGAAAAAATATCACCGGCAATGTCATCCGCCAATTGACCATGGGAGACCTCGAAACTGTCTGAGAGCCTTGCCTGGGACTTGACCTGATCGTTGTTAAACGCCTCCGTCGCGTCCCCCAGAGCCGCCAAATCCGTCACATCATCAAGCGTGACAGCCGCCGTATCCGTTCGCGAGCCTGAGAAAATATAAACGCCATTCGCGTTGAAGTTCAGCGCGTTCTTCACCAGGTTGAACACATCGGAAACCTGCCCATCAAAACCAATCGCCTGTTCTTGTCCAATGGATTCCAAAATGCCTTGTTTAAAGTTGCGCGCAGCATCAACAATCGCGCCGATTTGAAGGTCATAACTGTTGACCTGCAAATTCACTTCATTCGCTGCCCTCACATATCCATCCGTGCGCGCCTTCAAGGCCTTTGCGCTGACCAAAGTCGATGTTTCACTGGCGATGCCTTTGAACTCATCAGAGATTTTGCCGGTCGTTACCTGCCGCTGTGCCTCAAAGATGCGCTGCTGATTTTCAAGCAGGCCCTGAAGAAGTGCCTGACTTTGGGAAAAGGAAGAAACTCTCGTCATTTACAGTCCTTTCATTACACAGCATCAAGCAGGGCATCATATAATTCCCTGGCAGTTGTGATCAGCCGCGCTGCAGCATTATAGGAATTTTGGTAAGTGATCATATTCGACAGTTCTTCGTCGATATTCACACCGGAATAATCTTCGCGCCTTTTGGTCACGTCAAATTGCAGAGCACGCGCGTCTTCTTCTGCCCGCGTTGCCCGCTCCGCCTTCAACGCCGCCTCGCTTAAATTAAAGCCTGCGAATTGAGAAAGGGATGCGTTCACAGCTGACAGACTGCCGGACCCTTTGAAGTTCAAGGCAGCCAAGCGGATATCTGCAAGAGCACTTGCTCCCCGCGCATCACCGACGGAAATTGCGAATTCCCCAACTGTAGCGTTTAGATCAAATTTCGCTGTTCCAAGAAAATCCGGATTATTCGCAATCACATCCAATACCGCCAGGTTACGAGCCGCATTTGCCAATGACCCTTCCTGCACCCCAAATAAACGGCTGAAGGACAGCCCGCTATCCCCTCTTTCCGTACTGTCACTTAAGACATGGACATTTGTTTCCGGGAAACCTGCATTAGGCGTGACTTCAAGCGCACCTTCAGGCGACAAAGAAAATGTCGCAAACTGCCCAAGACCAGCCGGATCATTAAGCGCGGCCAAAATGTCATCAAAGCTGCTGCCAGCAATAGTGACAGTCTGAGATCCCAGGATCCGGTTATTATTGTCACGCAATTCCAATGTGAAATTTTGCCCGGCTGTAAATTGGTGATCATCGCTTCCCGCAAAACCCGTTTCAAAATGACTTGGGCTTTGCCCACGAATAAGGTCATTCATACCAAAGAAATGGGAAAAGCCACGGCCACCACGATCTGAAGGATTGATCTCATCATCTGCAATCACAACGCTGTTGCTGCCCGTTGCAGAAAAGCTCAACTGTCCATTTTGCAAGGATAGGCTGCCATCACCAGCAAGACCGGAATTCACAGTCGTTATAAGATCATCAACTGTCGCACCAGGCGGCAATGCTGAAAAATCAACATGAACCTTACGGACCAGCTGTCCTTGGCCATCCACAATAGCGAAATCTGTTTCGCCGGTAAAATTCAAGGCATCGGAACCCACTAAGCCTGTATTCCGACCTGTCAGAGAGGCAGGCGCGGGAACAGACGTATTCCTGTTGTGGATCGCATTGATCTCATCTGTAAAAACGCGCGCCAATTCCCCAAGGTTTTGAGACAACTCCGGAAGTTCCGTATCACGCAGCTCGATTAAACCTTTAAGACGGCCCGACAGAAAACTGCCATCAGCCACTCGGCTTTCCGGAGATATCTCTCCCGTTACCGGATCCACATTACGCAACACTATCTGCGGGAAGGCTGTCGAAGCTGTCACCACACCCGGTGACGCATATTCAAACTGCCGTAAAACTGTATCCACCAACGTCAGCCCGGACGCGGTTGCAACTTGAACAGCACCATTTGGAAGCTCAATGGGATTAACATCCAGATGTGCGGATAATTCTCTTAACGCCCTGTCCCTTTGGTCCAGTAAGGGCCCTGTTTCGCCGTTGGTAATCTGCGCCTGTACAATCAACGGGTTTAAACGGTGAATTTCTTCCAATGCAGAATTGATTACATTCACCGTTTCAGATATTTGCGCACTCGCTTCAGCGCGCAGCGATTGAATGGACGTGGCCAGGCGATCAACTTCGCTGGTGAAACGGCTGATCTCGGAAACTGCATTTTGGCGGCGGATGAAATCTGACGGTTGAAGCGCCAGATCGCTCAAAGCATTAAAAGCGCTGTCAAGGCGCGCATTTAACGCACCTTCAGAATCCGGGCGGCCGATCAAGCCCTGAAGGCGATCGTGAAATTGTCTTAACACGCCATATCTCTCGCCATCAGATGTTGCTGACAGCACAGATAGCTCCAGGAAACGGTCTGCGACGCGTTGAACCGCACTGACCCGGACGCCCGCCCCTGTTGAACCGGCGACCAGACTTTCAATTTGAACGACCTGCCTTGAATAGCCAGGCGTATTCACATTGGCGACATTATTTGACGTCGCTCGCAGTGCCGCCTGACTGGTCGACAATCCTGTAAAAGCGTTGGAAAGGATGGCACTTATATTCGTCATATGTGCTGCTCCAGGCAAAAACTGCCGGGATGAAGCGCAATCTGCCGACCAAAACACCTCAGTGCATATTCATCACAATGCGTTGATTTTATTCGCATTTCTTCTCTCTTCATCCCAACTTCCATAAAGGGAAGCCAAATCATCAGAGAAGAAGAAGCAATTGGTGGGCCAAACCGCCTTATATTTTAAAAACGCACGCGCCAGCCGAATTCAAATGACGCGGTTGCAGTGGAGCGGCCCGGCGTATTCGCCCTGTCATCTGCTACGGAAAACTGGGCTCTCAAATCGCCCCATTTTGTAGGCCATTCGGTTTCCGCTTCGATCAAATTGATTTTCTCGCGATTATCACTGATCGAGTGCCGACCTGAGGAGTCTCCATTCACATCCGCATGCCGAAACGCCAATCGAAACAGACGATTGGCATTATCAATATATGTTCCACTAACAGATGCAAGTCGGCTATCGCCATCCAAACTATGGCCAATTGCACGGTCCCTATAGGTGAAACCATCCGTATAAATAAACTGATTATATGTTGAATTGCCTCGAGTAAGACCAGGAAATGATCTGTTCGCAAATGTATCAGAATATTCTGTTGTCAAACGCAATTGGGATCCATCTCCGACGATAGGAAACTGGATGCTCACGCCCGCTAAAATACTGATTTGGTTGATGACAATATCAACTTCATCTTCGCCGATCAGTTCCCCATATATAGAATATGTTGCATCCCCGATACGGTTTCCATAACGAATATCAATCCCGGCGATTTGGTTTCCCGGTTCATCAAAAGTACCTGTATTGTCAGCTTCCCCAACAGGCACAAGGGCGTTGATCCAGGTTTTAAAGCCACATGGCCTGCCCTTACCGCAAAGCTGCAACCCTCGATTAAAGCCAATACTCAGCCCGTCGATTGGCTCAATTGCCAATTTGATACCTGCTATGATCTGATTTGAAAATTCACGCTCCTCATCAATCAAGCCAACAAATGTTTCGAACTGCCACGCTCCTATCCAGGACAGCCATTTGCTTTCAAACGGCTTTGGGTTGAGGCGTTTAAATCCAATTTTCGGAAAGGGTCGTGCATTATTGGAAAACAGAAGCGTGGAATCCCACCCTGGCCCCCACCAATTTTCAACCCAACCAAGATAACCAACCCAATTCCCCACAGCTTGTGCGACATAGCTGCGTTCAAAATTAATACCTTTACCGGATTGCGCCGTTCGGGTTCCAACATTGAGACTGATATAACTGCTGGTAAAATGCTTCTCTAAGCGAACATAAGCTTCAGCATCAGCGCGCGCTCCGTCCCCAAAATCCCTTACAAGTGTCGTACGGTTACCCACATTTGCCCCCGCTTCATAACGGGTATTCCGAAATGCATCATTACCAGGCATGAGGATTTCCACGCGTCGAAGCGCTGCCAGCACGTTCGGAGGCAAACTATCATCTATGCCGCGTGCATCAAGCCCGGCTGAAATCTGCGCCCAGGGTATAGGCCAGCTGTTAATTGGCCCGTGAAACACCCCATAATCCGAAAGAAGCTCAAGGTCGGAGCGTAACCGCAAGTCTCCAACCTCTGCCCATGGCGCTGCTTTAGCTCCACCTAAAGAGAAGGACTGCACCATAACCAAGATCAATGCAGCCAGCGTTATTCGGATGAACGTCATGAGGGCAGTCCTGTTCAATTCAACTATATCCGGTCTATATTTATTCCCTTCTCATAAGCGGATTGCACTTGAAGGTCTATCCAGAAAGCACATTCACAGAAGTAAAAGCGGCATTTTAATATGTAAAACAGCCGGCCTGTCACCGGCCAATGACTTCACCCTTACAGAAATCAAATAACTGTCACTTCTAATCATTTCTTCTTTTTGAAAAAATATGTCGAGTTTCTAAAATTGCGGGCGACAATTGGGCTAAGATTGCTTGTAAACTCTTTCAAACGCTTGATAAATCGCCATTGCATCACAATTGCGTTCAAAACTGCATAGGCGACCAAAAACCACAGTGCAGCCAGCCAGAAATCAAGAATTGCAAAGGGAATAAGTGCCCAGACAAAACAATTGCGGCGCCCGCCGATCAGTCGGAACTGTCGCTCAAATGAACCGCTGTCATCCAAATGCACACCAGTCATACGCCTGTAAAAATCACTTGATGCCAGTTCAGACCCCGCACTTAATATGATCAGCAGCGGCAGGGCGAAGATCGTCCCATCAGAACCTTGGCGCGAAAGTGCAAATGCAATGCCGAAATACCAGCTAAATTCAACAACCCGGTTCAAGATGTGCGTCAGCCCACCTAATTTGGTTGTCAGCATTTTCACACGGGCTAATTTTCCATCAACACCGTCAAGCAGCCCAAAGATCAATGCTAAAACCAAGGCTGGAAGCATATGCCCCATCGCAAAGAGATACGTCCCTGCAAACCCCAATACACTATTCACCAATGTGATATGATGAGGTGTAACAGGTAAGTCCAGAAGCGCTTTCACGGTCATATTTTCAAAAACCGGGTAGATAAAACGCCCAGGCCAATCGAGAACACCTTTTTGCGCCGTAGAAATCAATACATCCGTTGCCTCATCCGCCCCTTCTCTCTCCGATACCCGATGCAGAACAGGCGGCGCATTTCTTTTCAAATCCGGCAGATATTTTGAAACCGATGCAATATCAAACAAAGAGCGGTCATCTTCAAAATAAGCAGCCTGGACTAAAAGTGTCAGAAAATCATCTGCAGGTGCATTCGGCGCCTGCGCAGACACCAAAGCTGCCGGAAACTTAGCAACACCGACAAAAGCTTCTTTATCATCCGGCCCTAAAAGATTTTCGGATGGTCGCATATTTTTTGCGACACCTCGTGGGTCTACGGCCAGGACACAACTGCCTTCATTCTGGGCCATTGCCAACAGGACGCGATCATCGATAAGAAGCGCATCATCCAAAAACAAAAGATCATCCCCAGCCCTCGCAAGACCAACCAGTTCTTTGGGGCTTTGGATTAAATCGACCTGTTTTGGGATATTCCGCATCTTCTGCAGCGCTGATTCAGCTTCCAACGCAAAGCCATTAGCCAATACCCATACCTGCTCTACACCGAGACGGGCAAGCTGGCGAAGTTGACGCTCCAGCAAGCTCAAGCCTCCCACGTGAACAAGAGCCCTAGGCCTGTCCCGGCCATCCAGTCGGGGTAAACGAACAGTCACTATGGCGCGTTTAACCATGACAGTACCCTTAATCCTTATTCAAAAGCTGCTTGAGCATATGTCTTACCATATAGGGAAACACATATAAAATCCTAGTATTTACAGGCTGTTGATGCATTTCAAAGCCACGCTCAAATGCGCTCTAAATATGGCGTCAATATGTTGGTCACACCCCCGTTGCAGCCGTTATTAAATGCCCTTCGCGTAATATAAGCAATGCAGACAAAAATCACTTTAAGGATGCAACCAGGGCTGCAAGTTCTTCCTCTCCATGCGCCGACATCATAGCGCGTGTATCGGAATAGGGTGCATCGGAGACAAGCTGTTGAGAATGGCGTTTTCCAGTCGCCTCTGAAAGCACCACAATCAGGGCGACGCGGTCCACAGGCTTTGCGAGATATCCATCCATACCGGCAGCCAAGTACCGTTCACGATCGCCGTCCATTGCATTGGCTGTCAACGCGATAATTGGCAGTTCCACCGCCACTCCACCAAGGGCGCGAATGCGGTCTGTCGCTGCCAGCCCATCCAGTCTTGGCATATTGATATCCATCAGCACGACGTCATATTCATGACAGTGCAGCTTTACCTTCGATAACGCCTCCAGGCCATCAATCGCGGTTTCCACATGGTGACCCAGTTTCTTCAACATCGTCGTGATCAGCATTCGGTTGATTGCATTATCCTCGACCACCAACACATGGAGGGGGCGTTGTTCGCCCAGCTCTACCAGGCTATGCGGCGCACCGACATGCTCCTCCAGCTCCTGTTCATGGACATGACCCAAGTCCACATTGAAGGAGAATGTCGCTCCATTCCCTTCTTCGCTGGACACCCAGATACGCCCGCCCATCAATCCGACCAGCTCGCAGCTGATCGCAAGACCAAGGCCCGTCCCGCCAAAACGCCTTGTTGTAGAGGTATCAGCTTGAGTAAATTTTTCAAAAAGCTGTGGCTGCATTTCAGCCGCAATACCAATCCCCGTATCAACAACGCGGAATTGGACAATTTCCCGATTATCGCCCTTTTCTCCCAGCGGTTCGATATAAACCTCGATACGGCCTTCTCCGGTAAATTTAATCGCATTGCCAATGAGATTTACAAGAACCTGTCGCAGCCGCTGTACATCACCTCGCATAACCACGGGCAAGTCAGCCGATTTATTCAATTGCAGGAGCAGGCCCTTTTTATGGGCATTGACTGACATCAAAGTCAGAACTTCCTGCATCAGATCATCGATGGAAAATGGTTCATCTTCCAAACGAACACCGCCGGCTTCCAATTTTGATAGATCCAGAATGTCATTGATCAAAGTCAGCAGTCCTTTGCCAGACAAAGTAATGGTATCCACATAGCGCCGCTGTTCCTGATTCAACTGCGTATCACGCAACAGATCCGCCATCCCAAGCACACCGTTCATCGGCGTTCGAATCTCATGAGACATGGTTGCCAGAAACTCTGTCTTCATCTGATTGGCCTGCTCTGCTTCCAATCGCGCCTGCTGCAATGCGCGCTCGGACTGTTTTGCATCTGTAATATCTTGGAAAACACCAAATAGAGCATTGACGCGCCCGTTGTCATCAAAGTCACATTCCGCTTTAATCCTTACAAAGCGCTGGGCCCCATCTAGCATAGTGACGCTCACTTCGACCAGCATCGCATGACGCTGTCCAAGCGATGTCTTCATGGCTTCAACGAGCTTCTCACGATCGGTCTTGCAAATGCTCTGCAAAGCCTGACGTACTGTGATCGGGGTGGCGCAGACAGGCTGGCCTAATATCCTGAAAATTTCTGCTGAGCACAAAAGTGACTGATGTGTGACGTCAAGATGCCAATGCCCAATTGACCCTATTTCCTCTGCACGCAGCAGGTTTTGCTCTAAGATTTTCTGCTTCGTTATATCTGTTGCGATTGAGATATAGCGAATAATGTCCCCATCATCGTTGAACACGGGCTGAATGGAGTAATCAAGCCACAAACGATCTCCATCTTTCCGAAATGTCTTCAACTCCAATCTACAGGCCCGCCCGGCTGCAAGTTCCGAATGCGCCTGTTTGAACACTGCGAAGTCAACGCGTGCCGCACGAAGAACATCTAACGGGTAACGCCCAATGAGTTCTGAGCGTTCAATACCTGTAATCTCTGTCAGCGTTTCATTGACCCATTCAACACGAAAATCTTTATTTGCAATCAAAACGCCGTTTGTAGCACTTGACGCCACCAAGCTGAGCTTCCGTAATTCGACCTCGCGCTCATCAAGCTTGGTTGCCATCGCATTCATTGCAAAGGCCAGGTCCTGCAACTCTACAGCCGTATCCTTGATATCCACCCTTTTTGAAAGATCACCCGAAGCAAAGTCTTTTGCCGCATCCAGAACAGGTCCCAGATATCTGTTCACCAGGCGATGAGACCCGATACTTGTTACGCCAAGCAATGCCAAAGCTCCAAAACAGGCGGCCGCAACCAAAAGTAAAATGATTGTCTTTGCAAGAGCGGTCGCATCACTCGCCGGCATGCCCACTGCTAAAAACAGGACCTGTTCCCCTTCCCCTAGGACCTTCGTTGCATAATATCGATCTAAGCCGTCAAAGGAGGGAAACGCCTGAACAGCACTATGTCCTTCCCGCAATTTCGAAAGCGCATCTGTAGATAGGGTTTTACCGACATGGCGATCTCCATCCGGATAACGCAACACGATGCGCCCCTCCCCATCCACCAGCGCAAAGCTATAGCCTTCCGGTAATTCGGTTTGCCCGATAGTGGTTCCCAACCAGTGGCTGTCCACACTCATGCTCAGAAGAAAGGGAACCCCATCATTGTCTTTAAACGGCAATGTCGCCGCCAACACAGGCTTTCCGGTAATCGCATCCTTGTCAAAAGCCATGACAAAGACACTCTCCTGCTCCCAGGCTTGTTCAAACCCAGGAAGGTCGGCGTAGCTGAATTCCATTTGCCGAAAGACATTTGCACAATTGACGACACCGTTCTGCCCGACCCGGAATATGACACTATGCGATTGATCAAATGGAACCAGCTGCGCCATCGCCTCGTCACATGCGGCACCACCATTGCGGATATCATCCAGCTGCCCAAGGAGAGCAAGTTTATCAGCAGCGAGCTGCAATTGCAGATTATATTGGGCTTCTGTCGCACGCGATACTTCTTGAAGAAGATATCGACTGTTATCCAATGCCATTTGATAGGTGATAAGCCCGGCCGCCGCCATCATCATGACAGTCGGTAATACGGCAACTGCAACCAACCGGTTCAAGCTGGTGCGGAAGGAATTCGCCCCTGAAAAGAATCCCATGATGGACCCAATGCTTATCGTTAACATTCTTAACGCATGTGTTACTACAAGTTCTAATAGAGCGAGAGCCTTACCAAAGCTTTAAATTCAAGTGATCCAATCGCATTTTTCCAACGTAATACAAATGACAGACGGGTTGATTTTGTGCGGACCCGTTTGGTCACTGTCCACACCCATCGGACCTCCATGATGGGGAACTGGCCCGGTCGGACTTCCTTCCGGGCCTTTTTCTTGATTTGTTTTTCAAAGCCACTATCCCTTGATAAACGACTGAAAAACACGGATCAAACCTCTATGGCCCTGACATTTATTCCAGATCCCGATGCAATAGCCGGTAAATGCTATCATCCCTATCCAGGGTTAAAGCGCGTTCTCGCTCCAAATCCCGGGCCTTTCACATATACCGGGACTGGAACATATCTTTTGGGGACTGACCAAATCGCTGTGATTGATCCAGGACCTGACAATGACGATCATTTGTCCGCAATCTTAAGCGCGGCAGATGCACCAATCAGCCATATCCTTGTCACTCACACGCACCGGGATCACTCTCCCTTAAGCCTGAAACTGAAGGCAGAAACCGGTGCGGAAATATGGGGGTGTAAGCCCATCCCACAACATGGCCATACTGCACAATTTGAAGAAGCCTTAGATGATACATATGCACCTGATCATATCATGCAGGATGGAGATATCTTGAAAGGCGCGGGATGGTCGTTGGAAGCGATTGAAACACCTGGACATATATCAAATCATATTTGCTTCCATTGGGCCGAGGAAAACGCCTTATTCTGCGGTGATCATGTGATGTCCTGGTCCACGTCTGTCATTCTCCCTCCAGATGGGGATATGGCAGCCTATTTACAAAGTCTCCAAAAGATCAAATCGCGACGCTTCAAAGCCTTATGGCCAACGCATGGGCAGCCAATAACCGAAGTAGATACATTTTTAAGCGCCTTGATCCAACACCGCCTGGACCGGGAAACCGCTATCTTAATCACCTTAGATGAAGGCCCCAGGGCAATCATGGACATTGTTAAGCTGCTATACCAAGACATTCCGGAAACCCTATATCCCGCAGCCGCCCAATCGGTCTTTGCACATCTGATTAAACTTGGAAATGAAGGGCTGGTTGAAAGCGCAAACCCGCCTAGGATTGATGGTGTGTATGCCAGGAAATCGACAAACAGGTGACAGCGTCTTTTTATACGTTATAAAACATTCAAACCTTGGCAAAGAGGGTGCCGCACCCCACATTTAATGCAGCAATGCTGATGAGGCAAAGATGGATAAAACATTGAATTGGAGCAGTCATCACGACATTCCCGCAGGTACAGATATCCTGGGGGAAATTGAGCGCCTGCGCAAAGAGAAAAACGCCGTCATCCTGGCGCATTATTACCAGGCTCCCGAAATTCAGGACATTGCAGATTTTGTTGGCGACAGCCTTGACCTTTCCCGCAAAGCAGCAGCCACTGATGCAGATATCATCGCCTTTTGCGGTGTACGTTTCATGGCTGAAGTTGCGAAGATATTATCACCGGAAAAAACCGTCGTGCTGCCTGATTTTGAAGCCGGGTGCAGCCTCGAAGACAGCTGCCCGCCTGACGATTATGCCAAATTCCGTGCGGCCCATCCGGACCATATCGCCCTGACTTATATCAACTGCTCTGCCGCTGTGAAGGCGCATACGGATATTATCGTCACATCCAGCAATGCTGAATATATCATCAATCAGATACCCAAAGATCAGCCCATATTATTTGCACCGGACAAGCATCTGGGCAGCTATTTGAAACGCAAAACGGGCCGTGATGATATGTTGTTATGGGACGGCAGCTGTATCGTCCATGAGCAGTTTTCCGAGAAAGAACTGATCAAGCTGAAAACACGGCATCCTGATGCACCTGTGGTCGCACATCCGGAATGTCCCGCTCATATTTTAGATCATGCGGATCATATCGGGTCAACCAGCTCTATTCTGGCCTTTGCCCAGCAAAGTGACGCCGAAACGATCATCGTCGCCACAGAGCCACATATCATTCATCAGATGCAGCTGAGCGCGCCGCAGAAGACTTTCATTGGCGCACCAGGGGCCGATGGGAATTGCAATTGTAACAATTGCCCCTTCATGGAATTGAACACGCTGGAAAAGCTGTATCTCTGCCTGCGTGATCTTGAGCCTCAGATCGATGTGCCCGAGGATATTCGTGTCAATGCGCTTAAGCCATTACAAAAAATGCTTGAGATGAGCCCTGCGCAGAAACCAGCCAAAGACGTAACGGCCCAATGATCGAATTCCCCTTATCACAGGTTGAGCTTCGGGATTTTGTTGTTTCCGCTCTCGGGGAGGACTTAGGCCTTGAAGGCGACATCACATCATCAGCCGTGATTGCGGAAGACAAGATATTCACCGTTGCCATGCGGGCGCGCGAAGATTTGATTGTGTCGGGCCTGCCGCTTGCAGTGGCTTTTTTTCAAGCGCTCAGCTCTGACATCACAATTGAATTGCTGTGCGAAGACGGTGCGCAAATATCAGCCGGTGAAATCATGATGCGCGTACAAGGCCCGGCCCAGGCAATTTTGTCTGCGGAACGCCCGGCATTGAATATTTTACAGCATTTAAGCGGCATCGCGACACTGACGAAACGCTATGTCGATAAAATAAAACAATGCCAAGCGAAGCTATTGGATACACGTAAGACGATCCCTGGCTACCGTAAGCTTGCAAAATACGCCACCAGCTGCGGGGGGGCGCATAACCACCGCATGGGTCTCTACGATGCCATTCTGATTAAAGACAATCATATCGCGGCAGCAGGGAGCATAAGAAAGGCTGTCCATGCCGCAAAATCAGCCGGTCATGACGCTATTGAAGTCGAATGCGACACATTTGAGCAAATGGAAGAAGCCCTTGAATGTGGAGCCACCCGGATATTGCTGGACAATATGCCACCAGATCTGCTTCGCCGGGCGGTAGAGCATGTTAACGGCGCAATCCCATTAGAGGCGTCAGGCGGCGTCACCCTGGACACCATTCAAGAGATTGCAGAGACAGGTGTGGATTTCATCTCAGTCGGCGCGGCGCTGACATTATCAGCGCCCGCCGTTGATATCGGGCTTGATTTTGAAGATCAGTGATCGCTGTCCTGCAACATTTGATCACGCACCGAAGTCTGATAGTCCTGACCGGCCTTTGTTAAATCCAAAGACATAGGAAACTGACTTTTTATCAAGCCTTTGCGTTCCAATACTTTCCAAACATTCTCATTCTCAAGCCCGCTTGCAAAACGGGTTGAAACGGTGAAACGCCCAATATGCATATGGTCATGATGGCTGTGCAGTTGGATATGAACCCGGATATCCCCCGTCTCTTCATCTTTTAAAGCCAAATCACTTTGCTCAGCCAGTTCCTGAAGCAACGCAAGCGTCCGATCTTGTAATTTATTTAATTTGACGACCACGCCAAAGTCCCCTTCATCATCATGACTGCCTCACCGCCAATGGTGATTTTTTCTATATCGTTATTTTTACGCCAAAGGTCGATGAGAATTTTACTGGGCCGCCCCATCTCCATGCCCTGGTGTAAAACCCATGAGAAATGACCATCTTCTGCTTCAAAACTGCTTAACAATCCAACAAGCGCAGTTGCCGCACCACCTGTCGCCGGGTCTTCAACAATACCCAGGCCAGGGGCAAACATCCGGGCCTGGAAATCAGCGTCGGACCCATCACGGGTATAGAGATAAAACTCGAAATCCCCAACTTCTCGCGCGGCTTGTAAAGACGGGCTTTGCGCCTTGGCCAAATGTTCCAGACTATCCACTTCCATCAAGATGAAATGAGCCCCAACATTTATTTCCACCGGCTGATGATATGTTGTCACAATTGAATTTTCCGGGAGGTTCAGCAGATTCTCCAACGCGCTTTTGTCGACTTCACGAACCAATTCCGGTGTCAACGGTGCCGTTAAACGTGCAGATCCTGGGCCTGCTAATTCAATTGGAACCAAACCGGCCTTTTCTTCGAAGATAATGTCATCACCCGCTGAAATTTTGCCCAAATGAGCCAAAGCAACAGCAGTCCCAACATTTGGATGACCGGCAAATGGCAGTTCTTCAGCCGGTGTGAAAATGCGAACTTCCGCTGTATGAGTGGGATTTTTCGGGGAGCGCACAAATGTCGTCTCTGAATAATTAAACTCCGCAGCGATGCGCTGCATTTGCTCTCCGCTTAGGCCATCCGCGTCATAAACGACCGCTAATTGATTTCCACCAAAAGCACGGTCTGTAAAAACATCACAAGTTACATATGGCAACTGCATCATAATTCCCTAGATTTTATTCTAAATTGACAAAACACCTTCACGCATCATGACGGCTTCCCCACCGACTTTGATATGCGTGACTTCCCCATGTTGGCGTTTAAAAGATGCATTCAAGAGGCTTGAACGGTCCATTTCCACACCTTGAACAATCTGAAAATACCATTCACCGTCATTGACAGCCTGAAGCGCCTTCAATCCCATGAACGCCGCTACGGCACTGCCCGTCGCCGGGTCTTCGACAATACCATGATTAGGTGCGAACATCCGCGCGCGGTATGAGGCTTCCCCATCATTTGTATAAAGAAACAGCCCTTCGCCGGAAATACGCGCTCCCTCCTCCGCGCTTGGGCTTTGCGCACGGCCCAATGTCTTTAAATCTTTAACTTCAATGATCAGGAAATAAACACCCGCCGACGCCATGACAGGTTGATGGGTCTCAGTCACAATATCGTCAGGGTCCAAGCCCAGAACACCGGCCAACTCCACCCTGTCAAATTCCCCACCCAATTTCGGCGCCTGAGGTGCTGTGAGCGTTGCAGATTTAATTTCCCCGCCAAGCCACTCCAGCTCAATTGGAACCAGACCGGCTTTTTCTTCAAAAATAAGGCTCTCGCGCCCCTCAATAAAACCTAAATGCGCCAAAGCAACAGCTGTCCCCACATTAGGATGACCGGCAAAGGCAATTTCAGAAACCGGTGTAAAAATACGCACCTGGGCATCATGTCCCTCTGCCGAAGGCGGCAACACAAATGTCGTCTCAGAATAATTAAATTCGGTGGCGATCTGCTGCATCTGATCAGATGTCAATCCACGCGCGTCATAACAAACAGCAAGTGGATTACCGCCAAAGGCTTGATGCGTGAACACATCACAGGTCACATAAGGAATATCCATTAAAGCGCCTCTTCCAAAGCAGCTTGTTCTTTTGCTGTGAAGCCAACACTTATACCATGCGGCCCTTCAATCACGGGGCGTTTGATGATGGCCGGGTTTTCCAGAAGGATGGGGACCGGATTTTCCTCAGCTGCTGCTTTTTCCGCGTCACTAAGTTTCCGCCAGGTTGTTCCGCGTTTATTGACCAGCTTATCGGCACCAACTGCTTCCAGCCACGCAGAAATCTGAGGTGCATCCACACCATCTTTTCGGAAGTCGTGGAAAGTATAAGCAATGGACTTATCGTCAAACCAGCGCTTCGTCTTTTTCACCGTGTCACAATTGGGGATACCATAAAGTTTAAAATCACTCATAAAACTGCTTTCTCTTCACCATGTTCAACCAGACCCAATGGATCGATATGAATTAAAATCTCTGCACGCGGATACTGCTCACCCAGAACGGCTTCCACCTCATCGGCAATAGTATGGGCTTCCGCGACTGTCATATTCGGATCAACGCTTAAATGAAATTGAATGAAATCATCGGTTCCAGCGGAACGGGTGCGCAATTCATGAACACCTGCGACATGTGGGTTTGCCAATATTAAACCTAAGATTTTCTGACGCTCGTCCTCGCTCCATTCCTTATCCATCAGCATATCGATAGATCGTTTGGAGATTGAAAATGCGTTCCAGGCCAATATCCCAGCGATAACGAGCGCTAAGGCCGGGTCCACCCAAAGCAGGTCGAAATAAGCATTTGCAATAAAGGCAATAATCACACTTATGTTTAGATAAATATCACCGGCATAATGCAGACTATCAGCTTCAATCGCCAAAGACCCCGTCCGCTTTACAACAGCGCGCTGATAGGCAACCAAAGCAAATGTAGCCGCTATCGCCATCAAGGACACGCCAATCCCCAAATCCGGGGCCTGAACGGCCCTGGGTTCTGAAAAACGCTCTATCGCCTGCAAAATAAGAAATGCGGCTGAGCCCACCAATATGGCTGACTGAAACAAGCTGGCCAGTGCCTCCGCCTTTCCATGGCCAAAGCGGTGGTTTTCATCCGCGGGCTGCGTCGCAGCGCGAACTGCAACAAATGTCACAAGAGACGCCGCTAAATCCAAAGTAGAATCAAGCAAAGATCCCAGCATTGAGACAGAAGAAGACAGCCACCAGGCCGCCAGCTTTGATATGATCAAGACCAGCGCCATTGTGACGGAGGCATAAGCCGCATAGCGCATGGCTTTTTGGCCTGCGGCCTGATTTTGATCCGCACTCATGGGTAAAGCCGCCTTCCAATCCATTGGCCGTTTTCATCTAATTGATAATCAGCACGATCATGAAGGCGAAACCGGCGGTCCCACCAGAATTCCATACGATCAGCAATAATTCGAAAGCCTGACCAGTTTTCCGGTCTGGGAACCGATCCAACTGCATATTTCGCTGTGAACTGCGCAATTCGCTTTTCAAATGCTAATCGACTTTCCATGGGGCTGGATTGTTTGGAAGCCCAGGCCCCGATTTGCGCGCCTTTAGGGCGGCTGGCAAAATAGGCATCCGCTTCTTCCTGCGTCACGACTTCCATACGCCCTTCAATGCGGATCTGGCGGCGCAGGGATTTCCAATGGAAAAGCAGCGCTGCATAAGGCTGCGATAGAAGCTGCTGCCCCTTGCGGCTTTCAAAATTCGTATAAAAGACAAAGCCCCGTTCGTCCCAGGCTTTCAGCAAAACCATGCGGGACGACGGGCGACCATTTTCATCAACAGTCGACAAAGCCATGGCTGTGGGATCATTCGGCTCAGATGTTTCAGCCTCAGCCAGCCAGTGCCCGAAAATGGCAAAGGGGTCACCATCCAAAGTAATCAGCTCTTCGCGTTCTTTTTTCTCTGCCATAATGCATCTTCCCCATTGATAAGCGCTGATACCAGCCCCATGATAGTGTGGGTGGATTGGATAGGACATGAAAAATCGAATTTTAAGGCCGAAGTCAAAGGGAAATGCGTATCATGCGTAAAATCATCGTCTTACCATTAATAGCAAGTGCTGTGCTTTTAAGCGGATGCCAGCTTGATAACCAGACCTTAGGCGGCATAGCAGGCGCGGGTGCAGGTGCAGGCATTGCAAAGGCTGCAGGCGGCGGCACATTGGCCGTTGTGGTTGGTGCAGCAGCTGGCGCCTGGTTTGGAGCGGAGCTTGGCCGGCAGCTGACAGATCGTGATCGCAGCTCTATGCGTGAAACGGCCCAATATGCGCTGGACGATGCGCCGTCAGGGACAACAAGCCAATGGGAAAACCCTGATAGCGGGAACAGCGGCACCATAACACCCCAAGACAGTTTTCAAAATGCCCAGGGCCAGATATGCCGTGAATTTCACCAAAGCGTGTCAGTCGCGGGACAAACAGAAACAGGCTATGGCACTGCATGCCGCCAGGCGGATGGCAGTTGGAAAGTGGTTGGATAAGAAAATCTATGGCTGATCCCTACTCAACTTTAGGCGTTTCAAAGTCCGCAAGTGAAGCGGAGATTAAAAAAGCCTATCGGAAACTGGCAAAAGACCTGCACCCTGATCGGAACAAAGATGATCCGAAGATTGCAGAACGCTTCAAACAGGTCACAGCCGCCTATGACATAATAGGCGATAAGGATAAGCGGGCCAAATTTGACGCCGGTCAAATCGATGACCAGGGGCGCGAGCGTGCACCTTTCGGTTATGGCGGCCAGGGCGCACAAGCCGGTGGTGCAGAACATTTCGGCTTTGGTGGGTCCCCCGAAGATTTATTCCAGGAAATTTTCGGCGGGGGCTTTGGCGAAAACCTGCGATCCCGCGGGCGAAGCGGGGGTGGTGCCATCCGCAAGGGTGGGAATATAACCTATTCCATGACCGTGGATTTCATGGAAGCCTGTAAAGGCGCATCTAAACGGCTGTCACTTGGTGATAAAACATTGAATGTTCAAATTCCTGCAGGCATCAAAGAAGGCCAGCAGATCAGATTAGGCGGCCAAGGAGAACCAGGGCGCTTTGGCGGTCCGGCAGGCGACGCCCTTATTGAAGTCAGTATTCGCAGCCACCCTTATTATAAAAGGGACGGGCTGGACATCACCTTGGACCTGCCTATCCGCCTGGATGAAGCCATATTAGGAGCAAAGGTTCAGATCCCGACGATCCACGGTCCAGTCTCCATGACATTACCGAAAAACAGCGGTTCGGGGAAAATCTTACGACTGAAAGGCAAAGGCATTCACCCGAAGGGGAAGGCAGCCGGCGATCAGCTGGTTCGGCTGGAAATCCAGTTGCCCGAAAATTCTGACAGCACTTTAGAAGATCTGATCAGACAATGGGCCAAAACCGCGTCATATAACCCCCGTTCAAAATTCGAAGATAGATAGATAAGCGGGCATGATGGGGCGATTTAAAGCTATATATTGGATCATCAGGCATGTAATCGCCGGTTTCATTCGCCATGAAGGCATGATCATGGCTGGCTATCTAGCATTTATGAGCCTTCTTGCGATGTTTCCCTTTTTTATCTTCCTCACAGCGCTTGCAGGAGAAATCGGACAGTCTGAGCAGGGGTTGCAAGCCATAGACCAACTCCTGGAAACCTTACCAGCAGATGTCGCCGGCGTTTTATCCAGCCCCATAAAAGAAGTCGTTGATGGTGCGAGTGGCAGCGTTTTAACGTTCAGCGCAGCTGTTGCAATCTGGACCGCGGCCAATGGAATGGAAGGGGCCAGAAACGCGGTCCGCCGGGCTTATATGCGAAAATCCAGCCGCCCCGCCTGGAGCCGCCGCTTGGAAAGCATTGCGCTCATCATCCTCATTGCGGTTCTGCTCCTTATCGGTATGGCCGTTCAGGTCTTAGGCCCGGCCATTTGGCAAGCGGTGGACACACGCCTGGAAATTCCCGGCGTTCTGGCAAAGCTTTGGCAGTGGCTGCGGTTCGGCCTTAGTCCCCTCGCCCTCTTTATCGCATTATATGGCCTGTTTTTCGCATTAACGCCGCGAAGCATTAAACCATGTTATCGTGCACCTGGCGCCTTGCTTTCACTGGCTGTTTGGATGGTGATGGCCGCAGGGCTGTCCACTTATCTGCGCTTTTTCAATAATTATGATGTGACATACGGCAGTCTGGCTGGCGTCATGATTACGATTATTTTCTTATTTCTCCTGGGCCTGGGCTTCATTCTGGGGGCGGAACTAAATGCGACATTGCTGAGACGGCGCAGGCTGCAAGCCCGTCTTTCAAGTCCAGCTGACGAGTAAAAAGTTTTTAAACGAGGAGTTGACCCACGCGTGCACAGGAGTAGGATGCCGCAGATTTCCTGGGTGGGACCATAGAATTCAAGAGAGATGACATGACGAACGGATTGATGGCTGGCAAGCGTGGAATAATCATGGGTGTGGCGAATGACCGTTCGCTTGCCTGGGGTATTGCCAAACAATTATCTGAACAGGGGGCCGAGCTGGGCTTTACATATCTCGGCGAAGCATTGGAACGCCGGGTGCGGCCTTTGGCGGAACAGCTGGGAAGTGACCTTCTCATACCCTGTGATGTTGCAGATATGGGGTCCATTGATCAGGCCTTTGAAACCGTGAAGGAAAAATGGGGCGGTATCGACTTTGTTGTTCATGCCATTGGGTTTTCTGACAAAAACGAGCTTCGCGGTCGTTATGTGGATACAAGCCTGGACAATTTCCTCCAGACTATGAACATCTCCTGCTATTCCTTTACGGCTGTTGCAAAACGCGCATTGCCTTTGATGCCAGATGGTGGCTCGTTATTGACGCTGTCCTATTATGGCGCTGAGAAAGTTGTTCCCCATTATAATGTCATGGGTGTTGCAAAGGCGGCTTTAGAGGCGTCTGTCCGCTATCTCGCCGCTGATCTTGGTAAAGATAACATCCGGGTCAATGGCATCTCCGCCGGGCCCATCAAGACGCTGGCCGCGTCGGGTATTGGTGATTTCCGTTATATTTTGAAATGGAATGAGCTGAATTCACCCTTGCGCCGCAATGTGACCATTGATGATGTTGGCGGATCTGGGCTGTATCTGCTGTCCGATTTATCCCGTGGTGTGACTGGCGAAATTCACCACGTAGATGCGGGCTATCATGTGGTTGGCATGAAAGCGGAAGACGCCCCTGACATCGCATTGTAAAAAGGCATTTTCAACATGTCTGTCAACAGCTTCGGACGCATATTTCAAGTTTCAACATGGGGTGAAAGCCACGGTCCTGCCATCGGCTGTGTCATCGACAATTGCCCGCCGGGCATCGCTTTGAGCGAAGCGGACATTCAGCCATTTCTGGATGAACGGCGACCGGGGCAGTCACGCTATACGACGCAACGGCAGGAAAAAGACCAGGTCCGCATCCTCTCCGGCGTGTTCGAAGGCCGGACAACAGGGACTGCCTTGTCTTTGATGATTGAAAATGAAGACCAGCGGTCCAAAGATTATAGCGACATCAAAGATAAATTCCGGCCCGGTCATGCGGATTTCACATATCATGAAAAATACGGCTTTCGTGATTATCGCGGGGGTGGCCGATCATCCGCGCGGGAGACTGCAATGCGGGTTGCCGCCGGTGCCGTAGCGCGAAAAGTTTTAGGCCCTGATATCCTTATCAGAGCAGGCCTGGTCCAAATGGGATCCCATCATATTGATCGCAACCGCATGGATTGGGATAAGGTTAAATCAAATCCCTTCTTTTGCCCTGACCCAAAGGCAGCCGAAGACTGGGCCATCATATTAGATGATATCCGCAAGTCCGGCTCCTCCCTTGGTGCCGTTGTTGAGGTTCAAGCCTTAGGCGTTCCCACCGGATGGGGTGCACCTGTCTATGGGAAGTTGGATGCAGACCTTGCCGGCGCCCTGATGTCCATCAACGCTGCTAAAGCGGTTGAAATTGGCGACGGCATGGCGGCAGCCGAATTAAGCGGTGAAGAAAATGCCGATGAAATTCGCATAGGCAAAGACGGGAAGCCGGACTTTCAATCAAATCATGCAGGCGGCATTTTAGGTGGCATTTCATCTGGCCAGCCTGTTGTCGCGCGATTTGCAGTCAAACCGACCTCATCCATATTAACACCGCGCCAAACCATTGATATCCACGGCAATGAGACGGAAATTCTGACCAAAGGCCGTCATGACCCATGTGTGGGTATTCGGGCTGTGCCCGTCGCAGAAGCAATGATGGCCCTGTGCCTTGCAGATCATAAACTCCTTCATCGGGCGCAATGCGGATGAAAAAAGCCCTGCTGTTCATGGTTCTTCTAACCGGGGGCCTGCTCGCACTTGGCTGGACGTCAAATATTTCACATGAAGAGCTTAGAGATCGCTATGGGACACCTCCGTCCTCCTTTCTAACTCTAGCGAATGGCGCTGTGGCCCATTACCGGGATCGCGGCCCAAAGACCGCGCCGACCTTAATCCTCCTCCACGGGTCCGCAGCTTCTCTTTTCACTTGGGAGCCATGGGTCAAACATCTGCCCAAAGACTTACGCGTCATATCTGTCGATTTTCCAGGTCATGGCCTGACGGGTTCCACACCTCAGAATGAATATTGGATCAAAGGCTTAACGGACTTTCTTGAGGAATTTATCGAAGCCTTGGAGCTTGAAAATGTCGCTTTGGCTGGAAATTCCATGGGTGGAGGGATAGCCGCAAGCTATGCATTAAGACGGCCTCAAAATGTAGCCGCCCTCATATTGATCGACGCTGATGGCTTGCCCGAAGATTTATATGAAGATATCGAAAGCCCGGCAGGGTTTTCCATCGCCCATACGCCCGGCCTTCGCTGGCTGGCTACACGTATTACGCCGCGTTTCCTGGTGCGCCAGGGGTTGGATGACGTCTCAGAAAATCCAGATATTATAACCGAGGAAGCTGTCGACCTATATTGGCACCTCTTGCGCCACCCTGGCAATCGGGAAGCGATGATAGACCGGTTCAAAGCCGCAAGGCGCCAACCGATGAACCATATGTTTGAAAATATCCAAGCACCCACCCTTGTGATCTGGGGTGACAAAGACCGCCTTATTCCCCTCGCCAATGGCAAGGCGATGGCGCGACGCATTCCAAACGCCGATTTATTGATCTATGAAAATACCGGCCATCTTCCCCAAGAAGAACGACCGCAGCAATCCGTTCAAGACACGATCAGCTTTTTGACAAAACACGGTTTTTACGCAAATGTTGAGCCCGCAATAAACAGCGGGGAATAAACACCATGGGTAAATGGATCTTTCGTGGCTTCATTGCCGTTCTTCTCCTTTTGGGAATAAGCATCATCCTCCTTTGGACGCCGGATACTAAGCGGGAAGAAATGATTGCCAAATATGGCGGAAGCCAGGCTCTTTGGACCAAGTCAGCTTCGGGTCAGGATATTCATTATCGCGACCAAGGCCCCAAAGACGCCCCTGCCCTGATATTAATCCATGGCTCCAACGCCTCCCTTCACACATGGGATGATTGGGTGGCACGGCTGCAATCGGATTATCGCGTCATCCGCATGGACCTGCCCGGTCACGGCATCAGCGGCCCCCATCCCCAGGCAGACTATAGCGCCAGTGCAATGATTGATGCCGTCGCATCAGTTGCCAATGCGGCGGACGTTGAGCGCTTTACAATAGTCGGCAACAGCATGGGAGGGTGGGTGTCCTGGCGTTTTGCTTTGACCCAACCAGAGCGTATTTCCCATCTGGTTTTGATTGACAGCTCCGGGCCACCTCCACCTGATGCATCGAAACGGAAGCTTCCCATTGGATATCGCCTTGCGCAAATACCTGTTTTGAACAGGCTCTTCGCAAAATTAATGTCGCGCAGCCTGATTGAAAGCTCATTCAAGAAAAACGTTGTGGACCCCTCTCTCGCGACCAAAGAAAGAGTGGATCGTTATTGGGAGCTTCTGCGATTTCCAGGCAATCGCCAGGCTCTTCTTAATCGTTTTGCAACAGATCGGGAGATCAGCTATGTCCAGCAATTACCGACACTTTCTATGCCAACTTTGCTGCTTTGGGGACGTGAGGACACAATAGTGCCAATTGGTATTGGCGAGGTTTTTGATCGAGAGATTCCCAATAGTCAGCTTATTGTCTATGAAAATATCGGTCATCTGCCAATGATTGAAAACAGTGCCCAAAGCGTACAAGATTTACGAAAATTCCTGGAAAGCAACCCATGACAAATGATGTGGTTCAAGTCGCTATCGTCCAAACAGCACCCACTGCGTTAAACATATCAGCGGGCATTGAAAATGCCGCCCGACACGCTCGGCAGGCGGCTCAAGATGGGGCGAAAATCATTGCCTTTGGGGAGACCTGGTTAGGCGGTTATCCAATCTGGCTTGATTCCGCACCAGGTGCGGCCCTTTGGGATCATAAAGGGGCCAAAGAACTTCATCGTATTCTCTTGGATGAGGCCATTTACGAAGGCGACCCTCGCCTCGCCAGTCTTCAGGATGTATGCGATCAATATGGCGTTTATATCGTCATAGGAACGCATGAAAAACGCCGTTCAAGCCTTTATAATGCGCAGATTTTCTTTGTACCCCATGCAGCCCCTGTATTTCGTAGAAAACTGACACCAACGCATGGCGAACGGCTCATCTGGGGACGTGGAGACGGGTCTACTTTAAACACCATTGCAACAGAATTCGGACCGATAGGCGGGCTTATATGTTGGGAGCATTGGATGCCACTAGCCCGCGCCCATATGCATCACCAGGGCGAAGTCATTCACATTGCCCAATGGCCAACCGTCCGAAGCAGCTATTTGATTGCATCACAACACTATGCCTTTGAAGGGCGCTGCTTTGTTCTTGCCGCGGGGACGATTTATCATAAACAGGACCTGATGGACGGTTTGGAAAGCCTGAATGGCCAGTATGACGCCGCGCATGACCTGTTGCATTCTATCGAAGATGACCAGCTTCAATTCGGGGGAAGCACCATTATCGCCCCCGACAGCACCTGCATAACCGGCCCAACAGGCGATCAATCCGGTATTATTCATGCCGAATTAAATCTTGCACAGATCAAAGAAGAACTCGCTGCCCTTGACACCGATGGCCATTATTCGCGCCCCGATGTTTTTGAACTTCATGTGGACACGCGTGCCAAAGACGGGGTCAAGACGGTCTAACGCTGAAACAGCGCAACCAGTTCCACTTCTTTTGACCAGAGAAATTGACCAACGGGCTTCACCCATTCCAAGGTGAAGCCCCCCTTCACAAGCTCTTCCGCATCCCGGGCAAAAGTATTTGGATTGCATGACACAGCGATGACCTTCTGCACTGAGGATTGGGCCAATAAGGGTGCCTGCGCCTTTGCTCCTGCCCTTGGTGGGTCAAAAACCACAGCGTCATAAGCGTTCAATTCTTTGACGGTCATAGGCCTGCGGAATAAATCCCGATGTTCCAGGCTGATGGCTTTTTGGGTTGCCCCGGCCTGGTTCATCGCATCCAGTGCATCCCGCCAGCCTTCAACCGCATGAACATTCCCCAAAGCCGCCAGAGGAAAACTGAATGTTCCAATGCCTGAAAACAGGTCTAAAATGCGCCTGGCATCAGTACCCACAGCTTGGCAGACCGTTTCAACCAGTGCCTCCTCCCCATCTTGTGTCGCTTGGAGAAAAGCACCAACGGGCAAAACAACCGGAACATCACTTAATCGAATAAAAGGCAGGCGTCTTTGCACAATGACATCCACCAGTCCATCCGCACCACGCAATGCAAAACGACACAGCCTCAGGCTTTCAGCAAATTCCGAAAGTTCCTGCCGAAATGCCGCCTCTGTCGCGTCCAAAGGCGCATCAAGCATGACATCAACACCCGTTGCCGTCATGGTCAGTTCAAGTCGCGCAGACGCCCTGCGATCAAGATGGGTGCGCAACACTGCCCTGATAGGCTCCAAGGTTTTCAATAAGTCCGGCATTAAAACCGGACATGCTGTTAAATCAATAACATCATGGCTGCGCGGCTTGGAATATCCCAGGTGTAACTGCCCTTTCTCCCAGCGGGCTTGAAATGCAGCTCTACGCCGGGCGCCAGGCGGACTTATATGCGGTTTTAAAATCTCGCAGGAGAGGCCGTGTTGGCGAAGGGCTTGACGAATTCTGTCTTGAAGCCAGTTTTCATAGCTTGGTGCATCCACATGCTGCAATGCGCATCCACCGCATTCACCAAAATGCGGGCATTCCGGTTGCTTATAATGAGGGCCGCGTTCGATCACGTCTCCCTCAATCGAAATTCGATCCCCTGGCGCTGCAAATGGCACATAAATGGCACGTCCATCAGATGTCGTCGCCACACCGTCGCCACGCGCTCCAAGATGCGCGATAAAAAGAGGATCATCAGACATATTATTCGCCTTGCAAGACTTGCGGTATCGGTAAGCTCACCGCACCATTACAGCGCCTCTCGCTGGTTCGCTTGAGGAAGGCTGCGACCAGGCTTCTAATCTCTTCTTTCGCCAAAGTCGAGGACAATGCCGTCAGGATTTCACGATGATCGATATCCTCTAAAAGATGCAAATCCGCCTGAGCGCCGCTGTCCCACAATTTTTGCGCCAGGGATTTCGCATTTTCAGGCCGCACTGTTTCATCGTCAAATCCATGCAGCAATAATGCGGGCACATCATCGTCCCGACCCACATGATGAACCGGCTGTGTCAGTTTTGCGGGCTCGCTATGGCCGAAAACGTTTCGTGTGGTTTCACCGTCAAAAGGATAAAAATCATAGGGTCCTGCCAGGCCGACAAATCCCTTGATATGATGGCCATTCACCCGGACCTGGTCACGCCAGCGCTTGTCATAGCTTAACATGGCGGCGTTATACGCACCCGCAGAATGGCCCATAACAATGATGCAAGACGAATTGGCCTGATACGGTTTAACGTTCTCCGACTTGGACAACCATGACAGTGCCTTCGCATTATCAACAAGAAAATCCGGATAGCGCACATCCGGATAAAGTCGATAATCGGGGATCGCAACCACATATCCCAGCCGCGTCAGCCATTCCGCAATGAAACGATAGCCCTGTTTTTCGCCGCTTGACCAGCTTCCCCCATAAAGCCACAAAATAATCGGGCGCATAACACCCGGCTCCAACGGCGCATAGATATCCATCGCACCCCGGTCATGATCAGCAAAAGAGATATTTTTATGGGCAGTCATTTCCCCGGAAGGCGTCAGAGTATCAAGGACATCCAACCCTGAACAGCTGCTGAGACCCAGAATCAAAGCGGTCATTATAACCAAATATTTCATGAAAGCCTTTTCTCCGCAGCGATTAAAAACTCAACATTGCCTTCCGGCCCTTTGATCGGGCTGGTTGTTATGCCGAATATATGCCAATGACCCTGGCTTTCCAGCCAGTTTTGGATATCGCTGCACACAGCTTCGTGAAGGTCCGGATCGCGTACAACACCGCCTTTACCGACATTTTCTTTGCCAACTTCAAATTGTGGCTTGATCAAAGCAATGAGACGCCCGCCGTCACCTAATAGGGACAAGGCGGCCGGCAAAACAGTTTTCAAACTGATGAAACTGGCATCACAGACCACCATATCAACGGGATCGCATATAATCTCAGGCGTCAAATAGCGGGCATTTTGCTTTTCAAGCACAATGACTTTCGGGTCCTGGCGCAATTTCCAAGCGAGTTGTCCATGACCAACATCCACCGCATAGACTTTTGTCGCACCATAATGAAGGGCGACATCTGTAAAACCACCCGTAGACGCCCCCACATCCAACACGACCTGTCCGTCGAGGCGCCAATTGAACTGGTCCAATCCATGTTGAAGTTTTAACCCACCGCGAGAAACCCAGGGGTGATCCTGTCCCTTGACCCTGATATCAGCGTCAAGGGGGACCTGCTGGCCTGCTTTATCGATCCGTTTTTCATTCACAATGACCAAACCGGCCATGACCAGGGCCTGTGCCCTCGCCCGGGAGGGAGCAAGGCCGCGTTCGACCAAAAGCTGATCAATTCGTAATTTGTTATCTGCCGCCACTATAGAAATTCTTTTACCAATTCAGCCCATTTCTCTTTGGAATAGCTCTGCATTTTTTCAACAAAAGCAGGAGGAAGCTGACCGCCCTCACCCCATTCATTCGACAGGAGCAGAGGCAACAGGTCGTCCAGGCTTTTGCCATCATCATATTGGGCGATCAAAGCATCAACTTTGAACCAAAAAACCGAACCACGAAAATAGAATTGGCCATAAGCCGAGGGGTCTTCACCGCTTAGCACCTTGGCCTGTGCAGCCAATTGGCCATAGCCCGGGGATTGAGAACCGAATTCAAGAAAATTTGTCTCTAAAATTTGATAGGCGCTGTGCAAATCCGGAGCTATCACACCATCATTCAAGGATTTTTTAGCCGCTTTCAAACCATAGTACATGGCAAGGCTTTCACCCGCCCATAATGGTGGCGCCCCGATATCTTGCGTATAAAGGTGGAACGCCTCGTGAAGAAGTGTGGCCAACACTCTTACATCAGCACCTGGCCCCTCAGTACATGGCCCTGAAATAAGAACAAGTTTTTCACCGGTCGCAGCATTCACCTCGCCATCAAGGCAACTGCGCTTCCAATAATTTGTAAATGGCCGCTCATTGCTTTGAACAGCTTCCCGAATATAATTCAGCCCGATATTCGCAGCTTCAAGATAGTCTTTCTGCCCTTCCCTGATGCGCGTAAAGATATGCAAAATGCCACCCGAATTATAGCCTTCACCAAAAGGCTCATCCTGCAACACGATAAAATCAGGCGGGCCATTTGGGTTCCAGGAACAATACCAACCATCATTCTGTCGCTCACAACTGTCATCGGAGACTGCGGCAAGATCATAAACAACGGAATCAGGTGTTGGCCCCCCAGCCGGGCGCAACAAACTGGTCACGTCGTTCATAACGATATGAAACCGGCCATCAGCCTTGTCGATAAAGCTGAGTTGCTCTGCAGCAGATGTATCAAATTCCTGCGCCAGTTCGACGACCCATTTCAGATTTTTACAGCCTTGGGGTGCCGTCCAACTGGTATCAGCACTTATTTCAAGCTGTCGCCCGTCACATTCAACATCAGAGATCTGCCGCGGCTGCTGAATAGCAATTGCGCCTGGCATGAAGTCCATTGCTGAATTCATGGTCCAGGGCGTTACGTCCCATTTGGCCAGCAGTACATCTTTTTCGCTATTGAAGCGGATATGAGGGGGTGTGGTCCGATCATCAGCAGACACACATGAAGAAAGCAGAAAGGCCGCCGCAAGAACTGCGGCGGCCTTAAATGTTTTACCAAAACGGCTGTGCATTTTACGCGCTGGCCAATGTACTATCCGCAGTGCCCAGGTCATTGTGACCCAGTGCTTTCAAGGCCTCAGCCACGATATGCTTCGCATTCAACCCTGCTTCATCATACATGATTTCAGGTTTATCCTGGTCGATATAAGTATCTGGCAGTCGCATGGTACGGATTTTAACACCATCATCGGTCAAACCTTCATCAGACAGGAAGTGCAACACATAAGCACCAAAGCCGCCCGAAGACCCTTCTTCAATGGTAATCAACACTTCATGCTCAGTCACCAGCTTACGGACCAAAGCCTCATCCAGCGGCTTTGCAAAGCGCGCATCAGCGACTGTCGTGGACAAGCCTTTCGCGCCTAGCTCATCGGCGGCTTTCAAAGCTTCTTCCATTCGTGCACCTAGGCACAATATGGCGACCTTGCTCCCTTTACGGACGATACGGCCTTTCCCGATTTCCAGAAGTTCCGGATTTTCAGGAATGGCAACGCCCATGCCCGCACCACGTGGATAACGGACAGCAATTGGCCCCTCATCATAATGGGTCATGGTATGGACCATATGCGTCAGTTCTGCTTCATCACTGGCAGCCATCACAACCATATTCGGCAAGGTGCAAAGATAAGCCAGGTCAAAACTACCCGCATGGGTTGGACCGTCAGCACCGACAAGCCCTGCCCGGTCCATCGCAAAGCGAACCGGCAAGTTTTGAATGGCCACATCATGCACAACTTGATCATAGGCACGTTGCAGAAATGTGGAGTAAATCGCGCAGAATGGGCGATAGCCTTCAGCAGCCAAACCAGCCGCAAATGTCACAGCATGTTGTTCGGCAATTCCCACATCGAAAGACCGATCTGGGAATTCCTGAGCAAACATATCCACACTTGTGCCGGATGGCATCGCAGCCGTGACCGTTACAATTTTATCATCGCTCTTGGCTTCTTTCACCAATTGCTGACCGAATACCTTTTGGAATGCTGGCGGGCCAGGAGGACCTTTGTGCTGCTTGCCCGTTACGACATCAAATTTTGCAACACCATGATATTTATCTGCCGCTGCTTCAGCAGGTGCATAGCCCTTGCCTTTTTGCGTCACAGCATGGATGAGAATAGGACCGTCTTTAGCGTCCCGCACATTTTCCAGCACTGAAACGAGGTCATCCATATTATGACCATCAATAGGACCGACATAATAGAAACCAAGTTCTTCAAACAAGGTTCCGCCAGTCACCATACCACGGGCATATTCTTCTGCCTTCGCAGCGGCTTTCGCCATTTGTTTTGGCAAATGACTGACCACTGATTTGCCCATATCCCGAATGGACAAATATTGTTTGGAAGACAAAAGCCGCGCCAGATAATTGGATAAAGAGCCAACAGGCGGTGCAATGGACATATCATTATCATTCAAGATAACGATCAAGCGATTACCAGCCTCATAAGCATTATTCATGGCTTCATAAGCCATGCCAGCTGTCATCGCACCATCACCGATAACGGCGATCGCTTTATTTGGCTTATCGCTAAGTTTATTGGCAACAGCCATACCGATGGCGGCAGAGATCGACGTCGAGCTGTGGGCCGCCCCAAAGGGATCAAATTCACTTTCAGCGCGTTTGGTAAAGCCTGAGAGGCCTTTGCCTTGGCGAATTGTCCGAATGCGATCCCGACGGCCGGTCAGAATTTTATGCGGATAGCATTGATGCCCCACATCAAAAATCAGCTTATCGTCCGGCGTGTTAAACACATAGTGAATGGCGGTCGTCAGCTCGACAACGCCAAGCCCAGCGCCCAGATGGCCACCCGTCACACTGACGGCATCAACCATTTCCGAACGCAATTCATCTGCAACCTGTTGAAGCTGATGCTTTTCAAACTTACGCAAGTCAGCAGGAACATTTATCTGATCCAAAAGCGGTGTTTCCAGTCGCTGTGTCACGACGGTTTCCCCTCTTAATTTTTTAACTCATTAGCTTTTAACGCAAAGTAGACTGGAAGTCACTTATCACGATCAATCACAAAATGGGCAACTGCCCGCAGTAAATTCGCCTCATCTCCGAACTCAGATAGATGCGCAATCGCCTGATCAACCAATATTCCAGCCTGTTGTTTCGCTCTTTCAACACCTAAAAGCGACACAAATGTGGCTTTTCCGGCATCTTCGTCTTTCTGTGTGGCTTTCCCGACTTTATCGGGATCGCCTTCCACGTCCAGCAAATCGTCCGCGATTTGGAACGCAAGTCCCAGATCATGGGCATAACCACGCAATGCCTGGCGTTGTTTTGGCGTGGCCTTACCAAGAATCGCCCCCGCTTCCGCGGAGAAACAAATCAAGGCCCCGGTTTTCATCTGTTGAAGGCGTGTAATCGCACCCAGATCCATTTCTTCATCTGCCGCAGCTAAATCGATGGCCTGGCCACCGACCATACCCTGCGCGCCAGAAGAATGCGCCAAGGCCTGAACCAGCTGCACACGGACGTTCGGGTCTGCATGGGTTTGCTCCATCGCCACTATGTCAAAGGCAAATGTCAAAAGCGCATCACCGGCCAGAACCGCCGTCGCTTCATCATAAGCACGATGCAGCGTTGGCTTGCCACGGCGCATGTCATCATCATCCATACAGGGAAGATCATCGTGAACCAGGCTGTAGCAATGCACGCATTCGATCGCCGCACCAACCTGCAAAGCTGAATCACGGGACACGCCAAAAAGTTCTGACGATGCCAAAACCAATAAAGGACGCAATCGCTTGCCTGCCCCAATTGCAGAGTAACGCATGGCATCCAGTAGCTTACGCTCCGCCCCTTCCGAATTCGGTAAAAGGGCATCCATACGTTCATCAATTGCACGGGCAGTCGCAGCTAAAGCGCTGTTTAAAGAGGCGGAGTTTCCAACCACATCAAAATCCTAATCAACATCTAAAGCCTAGTCGGCATCAAAAACCTGGGTTTCAGGCTTACCCTCAGCATTCAAGCGGATTTTCTCAACCTGCGCTTGAGCAGCTTCCAGCTTTGCCTGACAATGGCGTTTCAAATACGTGCCCTCTTTATAGATGTCGATAGATTTCTCAAGAGCGGCGTCACCGGTTTCCAACTGTTGCACAATAGCCTCAAGGCGCGTCAAAGCGTCCTCAAAGGACAAGGCTGCAATCTCAGCGGGAATTTTGTCATTTAGTGTATCAGTCATGGGCGCACACTAGCCATCCAAACACAGGGATACAAGCCCTTGCGAACAGCAGAATTCAATTAAATGAGAATTCAACCCTAAGCGGCCTGTCCTGCGTGTTTGCCAGCCGCTTTCAAGCGCTCTTCTTCGACCAGTTCTTTCTTGGACAATTTTCCAATCATGGTCTTTGGCAGTTCATCCCTAAATTCATAAGCACGCGGCATTTCAATCTTGCCGATTTTCGGCTTTAGGAAGGCCGCCAACTCGTCCTCACTTAAAGCACCACCTTCTTCCAAAACCATGAATGCCTTGGGAACTTCCCCCAGATATTCATCAGCAATGCCAATCACAGTGACTTCTTTAATCAAAGGATGCTGGTAAATCGCTTCTTCAATCTGGCGCGGGTAGACATTAAATCCACCAACGAGAATCAGGTCTTTGGCGCGATCAACAATGAAGGTATAGCCGTCCTCATTCATATAACCGATATCGCCTGTACGCAGGCGGCCATCAATCAATGCTTCTGCCGTCGCCTCGGGTTTTTTCCAATAGCCCTTCATGACTTGAGGACCTTTGATGCAAATCTCACCCGTCTCCCCAAGCGGCAATGTTTTTTCGGGATGATCCTGATCACAAATCACAATCTCAGTGCCGGGAATAGGCAGCCCTACAGAACCGGCCTTTGATTCCCCATAATATGGATTTACAGCCACAACAGCAGAGGTTTCCGTCAGGCCATAGCCTTCACGCAATGTGGCACCCGTCAAATCTTCGAACTGCTTCTTTTGCTCGACAGGAAGCGGTGCGCCACCTGAAATCGACAGGCGAATACAGGACAGATCATATTTATCGATACGCGGATGATGGAGCATAGCGTTATACATGGTCGGCACACCTGGAACCAAAGTAATCTTTTTCCCGGCAATCGCCTTCATCGCTTTTTCAAGCTCAAATTTCGGCTGCAAAATGACCTCAGCACCGATGCGTGTCGATGTGTTCAAGACCACTGTCATTGCAAAAACATGAAATAACGGGAGAGCACCCAACATCCGCTCCACCCCATAATCCATTTTAGGATCATATGCCGCAATCTGCTGCGCATTGATTGATAGATTAGCATGGGTGAGCATCGCGCCCTTGGGAACGCCTGTCGTGCCGCCCGTATATTGAATGACAGCGACCTGCTCAAATGGATCGATATCGACTTTCTTGAAAATCCCGCGGTTATTCAAAAGCTGGCTGAAGCGAATATGCGCCGTATTATAGCGCACTTTAGACCGGTCTCTTCGCTTGAAAGCGGAATACAGCACATTTTTGGGGAATGGGAGTACATCTGACAAAGTGCCAACCACCAGCTGACGCAGTCGACTTTTCTCCATGACTTCTGAAATCTTGTCATAAAGAAGCGTCACATCCAATGTGACCATGATGTCGACTTCGCCGTCTTCGACCTGATGCACAAGTTCCGGCACGGAATAAAGCGGTGAAAAATTCACCACTGTCCCGCCTGCTTTCAAAATACCGTAGAAGGCCACCACATATTGCGGGCAATTCGGAAGAAACAGGCCAACATGGACACCAGGACCAACGCCTAAGCTTTGAAACCCACGGGCAGCGCGGTCTACCAGTTGTTTGATCGACGCATAATCATAGCCACGACCCATGAATTCGATATAGGGGTTGTCAGGAATGCGCTCGGCTGCTTCGTCCAGAAAGGCATAGACAGGTTTTGCTTCAAATTTCTGATCCCAGTCCACCCCTTCAGGATAATTGTTAAGCCAGGGGCGTTGCCCGTCCGTTACGGCAGTCGTCATGTTTCACCTTCGATCCGATCCCAAGTTCAATCCCATTGCATCAAAGCTTTTGCTGTTTTTATTGCAATAAGAAGACAAATATAGGGCAAAACAGGTCAATTTTGGGTTTAAATATGCACAAACCCCCGTGATGAAGTGTCGCATGGGGCAGAATGCAAAGGGTCGCAAATATCAGATGCCAGCCTCTAGATGAAAAAGCGGTGAATTCGAGACTGTCGAGAAAGAAAGTGGCGTCCCCTACGGGACTCGAACCCGTGTTTTCGCCGTGAAAGGGCGATGTCCTAGACCGCTAGACGAAGGGGACGCGGTTAACGAGGCGGGTGTTTAAACATCGAGACCGATCTCGTCAAGCCTTTCTGATACGAAAATTTTAAATAATTGGACTTGCATCATCCAAATGCAGCTCTGCCTTGGGTTTCGCACCCCAGTCATCGCGCTTTAGACGGCCCGCAACATGGAATTTACGGCCTACAGAATTCAGCAAATTCTGACCGAATTGCGTTTCACCTTGCCGAAAGGCCATCGCTTTGACTCGCGCGCCCTGGCCCTGTGCGAGAATCAGCCGTACATGATCCTTGCCGACGATATCAGCAGAGACGATTGTACAATCAGGCACAGCAAATCGCGGTGTGGGGTTTCCAACACCAAAAGGCCCCGCCTGTTCAAGTTGAGACACCAACTCCGGCGTCACGCCGCTTAAAGACAGTACACCGTCCAATTTCAACCCCTGAGCTGCCCTGGCTCTGGCGACGGGAGCAGCAAGCTGTGTTATTAAAAACTCACATAGCGCGTCTATTTTCTCAGCGCCCACTGTCAGACCAGCCGCCATCGCATGGCCGCCACCATTTAAAAGCAAGCCCTGCTGCCGAGCTGCAATGATAACAGCCCCAAGGTCCACACCGTTGATTGACCGGCCCGACCCTTTGCCTGTGCCATTTTCCATACCAATGACGACAGCAGGCCGCTGAAACCTATCTTTCAAACGACTGGCAACTATACCAACAACGCCTGGGTGCCAGCCTTCATCATAAACGATGATAACGGGCACGTCCCCGGGGTTTCCAACCTGGGCAATAGCAGCATCTAATACTGCCATCTCGATAGCCTGGCGTTCTTTATTCAAAACATCCAAATGCTGCGCAAGTTCAGATGCTTGCGCAGTGTCTTTCATAGTGAGGAGACGCGTACCAGAATCGGATTCCCCTACTCTGCCCCCGGCATTAATCCTGGGGCCTAGCATGAATCCAAGATGATAAGCATCGGGCCTCGCATCCAAGCCTGCCACATCCATCAATGCTGTCAGACCGATATTACGGCGCTGCGCCATGACCTTGAGGCCTTGGCGCACAAAGACACGGTTCAGGCCTTTTAATGGCACGACATCGCACACCGTTCCCAATGCGACCATATCAAGAAACTGGAGCAAATTCGGCTCCGCACGCCTGCTTTGGAAATACCCTTTGACACGCAGCTGCCGGTTCAAAGCAACGATCAGCAGATATGTAACACCAACAGCTGCCAAATGGCCCAGATCTGACTCATCATCAAGGCGGTTCGGGTTCACGACAGCGACTGCTTTTGGCAACTCCGGCTCCGCCTTATGATGGTCAACAACAAGCACATCAAGGCCCGCAGCAGCACCCGCCTCCAATGCGTCATAGGATTGAATACCGCAATCTACTGTCACCACAAGACGGGTTCCAGCAGCTGCCAATTTCTCTAAAGCGGGACCATTTGGCCCATAGCCTTCCTTTAAGCGGTCAGGAATATATGCCGAGGCATCGGCCCCTATCGCGCGCAAATATTGAATGAACACGCCCGAAGAAGTAGCGCCATCCACGTCATAATCGCCGAATACAGTGATGCTTTCCCCCGCCATGACCGCATGAGCGAGACGTTCAACGGCAACATCCATATCTTTTAAAACAGAGGGATCAGGCAGACTGTTCCTTAATGAAGGGTCTAAAAACTCCTCCACATCGTCCAGCGCCACACCTCTTGCAGCAATCACACGGGCAATGATTTCAGGCAGGCCTGTGCGTTGAGCAATAGCTTCAACCACATGCAATTCAACCGGGCGTGTTGACCAGCTCTGGCCCAAGAGAGAGCGCTCTACGCCTAAAAGCGCTCCGTCTCCATGGTCAACGAGATCAAGCATCAAGGATGTATCCGATGTTCTCCACGTACATAACGCACTGTACCAGATGCCGCGCGCATAACAACGCTATGTGTCTTCCACACGCCATCGGGGCATCTGTGCACCCCATCCAGCAATGGACCATCCGTCACGCCAGACGCTGCAAAAATGATATCGCCGCGGGCCATATCTTTCATGTCATATTTACGGTCCAGGTCTTCAATGCCCCATTTGCGCGCACGGGCGCGTTCATCATCATTGCGGAACAACAAACGGCCTTGCATCTGCCCGCCGATACAGCGCAATGCTGCAGCGGCCAGCACACCTTCTGGTGCACCACCTGCGCCCATATAAATATCCATGCCTGTATCAGTAGGATCCGTCACTGCAATCACACCAGCCACATCGCCATCGGGGATTAATTTAATGCCGCAACCCACTTCACGCAGTTCTTTGATGATTTTCTCATGGCGTGGCCGATCCAGAACGCAAGCCATGATTTCACTGACATCAACACCTTTGGCCTTGGCGAGAGCTTTCACATTGTCCCCAGGGCTGGCATCCAGGTCCACAATGCCTTCGGGATAGCCAGGGCCGATTGCGACTTTTTGCATATAGACATCTGGTGCATTCAAAAGGCACCCTTTCTCGGAAATGGCCAGAACCGCCATTGCGTTCTGCCCCGCCTTCGCTGTGATGGTCGTCCCTTCCAGGGGGTCGAGGGCAATATCTATCTCCGGACCATTGCCATTCCCCACCTCTTCGCCGATGAACAACATAGGGGCTTCATCGCGTTCACCTTCACCAATAACAACGGTGCCGGACACATCCAGGTCGTTCAGGGATTCGCGCATCGCGGCGACCGCTGCAGCGTCTGCCGCCTTTTCATCCCCGCGACCAGTCAGCTTTGATGCTGCCATAGCAGCCGCTTCGGTCACGCGGACCATTTCCAAAACATACATACGATCCAATTTGGATTGAGCCTTGCGCATAACCCCTTGATCCTTTCAAACGGAATTTTTGCCCCTAATGGGAAGTATTAAAGCGCCTTGATACGCAACATCACCGGCGGGGCCAAGACAAGATCATGATTTTCAAGCTTCGCAATCGTTTTCATAATCGCTTCTTCCCGCGTTTCATGGGTCGTGAGGACGAAAAATACGCCAGACTCTCCATGATTACCACGTTGAATCAGGCTTTCCATGGAAACGCCCTCATCCCGAAGAATCGCTCCAATCTCTGCAACGACCCCCGGACGGTCCGCCACTGTCAGGCGCAGATAGTAACGCCCCACATGATTCTCCAGCGCCGCAGGTGTCAGATCTTCATAAGCATCCGGTGATATGGAGAAAGCGGGGCTTTTATCCCCTCTCGCAATATCAATAAGATCAGCAACGACTGCCGAGGCTGTCGGCCCAGCGCCCGCACCTGCTCCCTCATAGACGGTGCGGCCAACATGGCCTCCTTCCACAACGACCGCATTAAAGGCATCACTGACTTGAGCCAAAGGATGCGTTTCCGGCACCAGACACGGGTGAACACGCTGTTCAATTTCATTGCCCAGGCGTTTCGCGACACCCAGAAGCTTGATGCGATAACCAAGTTCCAAAGCATAGTCGATATCAATGGGCGAAATGGATCTTATGCCTTCGACAGCGACCGATTCAAACCTCAACCGACTGCCAAAAGCCAAGGCTGCCAAAATCGCTGTTTTGTGCGCTGCATCAACACCATCAATATCAAAGCTGGGGTCAGCTTCCGCATATCCCATATCCTGCGCCGCTTTCAGCACCTGCTCAAAGGGCAGTCCGTCCCGCTCCATCACTGTCAGGATATAATTACAGGTCCCGTTTAAAATGCCGGAAACGCTGTCGATCCTATTTGCTGACAAGCCGTGACGCAGGGCTTTTAAAATAGGAATGCCGCCTGCGACAGCCGCTTCAAAGGCAATCGGCGTTTTCCCTTCATGTGCGAGGGTTGCCAGTTCATTCCCATGATGCGCGATCAACGCTTTATTCGCCGTTACAAAAGGTTTTCCCGCCTGAAGGGTTTTCCGCGCCAGGGCGAGGGCCGGACCGTCAGAACCGCCGATAAGCTCAACCACCACATCAACATCATTACGTTCACTCAAAGTCGTCGCATCATCAACCCAGGCATAGGGGCTTAAGTCTACGCCCCGATCACGGTGCCTGTCCCGCGCAGAAACAGCGCTGACAGTGATGAGATGCCCTGAACGCGCAGTGATCAATTCCGCATTGTCTTTTAATAAAGAGATGAGGCCCGCACCGACAGTACCCAGGCCTGCCAGGCCGATTTTCAATTCTGTCGCCACCTATCTATCCTTCTTGCTCGTTGGAGGGCGCATGAGGGTCATGCTCAGTCATAAATTTCTTAATGCTTCGAACCGCCTGGCGGATGCGATGTTCGTTCTCCACCAAGGCAATACGCACGAACCCATCGCCATATTCGCCAAAGCCAATACCTGGCGCGACGGCAACCTGTGCATGTTGCAAGAGGCGTTTGGAAAACTCCATCGAGCCTAAATGCGCCATATGAGGTGGCAGCGGAACCCAAGCGAACATTGTTGCTTCCGGCTTTTCACAGGGCCAACCGGCCCGGCTCAGCCCCTCACACAGTACATCGCGCCTGGACTGATAAATCTCCCGATGTTCAGCAATACAGTCCTGCGGTCCGTTTAATGCAGCCGTTGCGGCAACCTGCACGGGAGTAAAGGCACCATAATCCAAATAGGATTTCACCCGTGTCAGCGCCTTAATCAAAGTTTTATTCCCGGCAGCAAAGCCGATCCGCCATCCCGGCATGGAATAGGTCTTTGACATGGAGGAGAATTCAACAGCGATATCTTTTGCGCCTGAAACTTCCAAAATCGACGGCGGCTTTACACCGTCAAAATAGATATCCGCATAGGCGATATCAGACAGCACCCAAATGTTGTTTTTCCGCGCAAAATGAACAATGCGCTCCAATAACTCCAAATCAGCGCAAGCTGCCGTTGGGTTATTAGGAAAATTCACAACCAAGGCAATTGGTGATGGCACGCTGTGTTTTGCCGCCTTTTCCAGATTAGCTAAAAAGTCCTCACCCGGCCCAAATGGGATGGATCTGATGGCTGCACCAGCAATCATAAACCCATAAGGGTGGATCGGATAGCTTGGGTTCGGCGTTAATATGACATCACCAGGCGCCGTAATCGCCTGCGCCAGATTAGCCAGTCCTTCTTTTGACCCCAGAGTGACAATGACCTCTGTTTCAGGGTCAAGCTCCACTCCAAAACGCCGCTGATAATAAGCGGCTTGTGCTTTTCGAAGGCCGGGAATACCGCGCGACATTGAATAGCGGTGCGTTTTTGGGTCCTGTACAGCCTCCACCAGCTTTTCAACAACATGAGGCGGCGTGGGTAAATCGGGATTTCCCATGCCAAAATCGATGATATCTTCCCCCGCCGCGCGCGCCGCCGCTTTCATTGCATTCACTTCTGCAAAGACATAAGGCGGTAGACGGCGGATACGGTAGAATTCATCTTGTGACGGCATAAGTCCCTCTCTTATTTCGCATGTGCGAAATCCTTATAAAAGGAACAATCCTTGCTGTCACGAGGGTGATTTTGAAAATTTCTAACTTTTTCGCCTCGACATCTCTGGCCAGGCACATCTCAAAAATGATAGAAATCGTCATGAGGCCAGATCAGGGAGATCAAAATGAGCGATGCAGACTGGTATGATCCAAAAACGCAGGCTGAAGCGACATTGGAAGTCATGAAACTGGGCGCAAAGGCCCAAAGTCTGATCGCGGACTTCTTAGCAAAAAATGCAAGCGAGGGAGCGGCACCAGCTTATGACCCGCTGAACATCTCAAGCGCTTTCATGGACTTATCCGCAAAAATGATGTCAGACCCCTCTAAACTTGCAGAAGCGCAGATGCAGATGTGGGGCGATTATATGAAGCTCTGGCAGTCCACGTCCATGAAGATGATGGGACAGGAAGCGGCACCTGTAATTGAGGCTCATAAGGGGGACAAAAGATTTAAATCCGACGACTGGCGCGACAATCAGATTTTCGATTTCATCAAGCAAAGCTACCTGCTGACGTCCAAATATGTCAGCGAGGCAGTAGAAAATACAGATGGCCTGAGCGAAAAAGATAAGGCCAAGACAGAGTTTTATACAAAGCAGTTTCTTGACGCTGTCTCCCCGACCAATTTCGTTCTCACCAACCCCGATGTATTGAAGGCAACTATGGAGGAAAAAGGTCAAAATCTTATCCGCGGCCTTGAAAACATCATTGAAGACCTGGAGCGTGGCAAAGGACAGCTCTCCATCAAAATGACGGACCTGGATGCCTTTGAAGTCGGTCGTAACATCGCAGTCACACCAGGCGATGTGGTTTTTGAAAACCGAATGTTCCAATTGATTCAATATAAAGCACAGACAAAAGACGTTTTTGAAATCCCAATTCTTTTCCTGCCGCCCTGGATCAATAAATTTTACATCCTGGACCTGAGCGAAAAGAAATCGCTGATCCGCTGGCTGGTTGAACAAGGGTTCACCGTTTATTGCGTCTCCTGGGTCAACCCGGATGGCAGCTATAAAGATGTCAGCTTCGAAGATTATATGAAAGAAGGCGCGCTAGAAGCCATTGCCCAGGTGCGCAAACATGCCAAAGTCGAGCAGCTTCATATCGTTGGCTACTGTATCGCAGGCACATTATTGGCCGCCACCCTCGCCTATCTCTCCGCCAAGGGGGAAGCGGATCAGATTAAGTCCGCGACTTTCTTCACCGCTCAGGTCGATTTTGAAGACGCGGGTGAGCTGCAGATTTTTGTCGATGAAGAACAGATCGACGCCATTGACCAAAGCATGGCCTCAAAAGGCTATCTTGATGCCTCTTCCATGGCGACAACGTTCAACCTGCTCAGATCTAACGACCTCATCTGGTCATTCGTTGTGAATAATTATCTGCTTGGGAAAGACCCTTTTCCCTTTGACTTATTGTATTGGAACGCCGATTCAACCCGTATGCCACGGGCAATGCATGGGTATTATCTGAAGAATTTCTACCTTGAAAATAATCTGGTCAAACCAGGCAAAATCATCCTTGATGGCATTCCCATTGACCTGTCAAAAATCAAGACCGATATTTATGTGCAGGCCGGAAAAGAAGACCATATCGCGCCTTTCCATTCGGTTTATAAGATGCCGGAGCATTTCTCTGGTGACACGCGCTTCATCCTTGCTGGGTCCGGCCATATCGCAGGCGTCGTCAATCCGCCATCAGCACAGAAATACCAATATTGGACCCATGACAAACATGAACCCAATCCCGATCAATGGCTTGAAAAGGCCGAAGAACATCCCGGGTCCTGGTGGCCGGACTGGCAGGATTGGCTGACAGACCGTTCCGGTGACAAGGTAAAAGCACGCAAGGTTTCAAAGAGCCTTGAGGCCGCGCCAGGCAGCTATGTTAAAGTTAAAGGCTGAAGCAAAATATATTATCACGACAGTGTGATGAAAGATATTCTCGTATTACGCGAAAAATAGCTTGCACTTTTGCATAATCAACATATGGTTGCCCCTACGAGCCCAATAGGAGCAGCACAGCAAAGGCCTGCCCCACACAGCTTATGGTCTTTGCATTCATGCCCCTCCTCGCATCACTCGTACCCTAGCATTTGGGCTTAAAACTGGGCGCGGATGGATCACCCAGATCCATTCGCGCCCTCTTTTTCAGCTCTCTTGATAGAATTCAGCCAGTTGGGCATAGCCTTCCGCACCTTTGCGATTACGGGCTTTCTCCTCTTCGCTCAGATGGCGGAGAAAACGCGCCGGTCGACCGGCCCATAACTCTCCCGCCCCAATCACCTTGCCTGGTGTCAACATGGCACCTGCGGCCAGCATGGCGTCGCTTTCCATGACACACCCGTCCATGACAATCGCACCCAGACCCACAAAACTGAAATCCTTCAACTCACACCCATGGATCATAGCCATATGGCCGATAAGACAGTCATTTCCAATGAATGTACCATGGGTTTTACGCGTCACATGGACCACGCTCCCATCTTGAATATTGCTTCTGTCGCCAATTCTTATGCTGTTCACATCGCCCCGCAAAACAACATTGAACCAAATGCTGGAACCTGCGCCGATTTTGACATCCCCTATGATACGCGCGCCATCAGCAATAAAGGCATCATCTGCGATCGTCGGTGAAATCCCATTGAAGGGCAGAATGCTGTATTTTTCTCCGCTCATGGGAATAGGGGCGCATTCATAAGGCCAGTGGTTTCTTCCAAGCCCAGCATCAGGTTCATATTTTGAATCGCCTGACCCGACGAGCCTTTGACCAGATTATCGATGGCAGACACAATGATTGCACGATTTTTCTGGCGATCTTGAAATACGTTCAACATACAGTGGTTCGATCCGCGCACATGCCGTGTAGTGGGAACAACGCCTTCCCCAAGAACATGTACAAAAGGCTCATCTTCATATCGATCTAAAAGAAGCTGCCGCAGATCGGCTGCCGTCTGCCCTTCTGACAGCTCAACATAGATGGTTTCCAATTCACCCCTGTTCATCGGCACCAAATGCGGCGTGAAAGAAATAGTCAGCGCACATTCGGCAGCCCGTTCCAACTCCTGTTCAATTTCAGGCATATGTCGGTGATGCCCAAGGCCATAGGGGCTGATTGACTCAGCGACTTCGCAAAACAGATTCTGTTCTTTCAAAGACCGTCCCGCGCCACTTACACCGGATTTCGCATCAATGATAATCCCATGTGGTGAAATGGCTTTAGCATGTAATAACGGTAATAAAGCAAGCAATGCTGCAGTCGGATAGCACCCCGGGCAGGCCACCAATTCCGCAGAAGAAATAGCCTGGCGATACTGTTCGCTTAATCCGTAAACAGCTTTTTTCTGCAGTTCCGGCGCATCATGCGTTCCGCCATACCATTTCTCATAAACCTCCGTATCCCGCAGGCGGAAATCAGCGGAAAGGTCAATCACCTTCACATCAGCAGGAGAGGAAGAAATTATATCAGCCTGGCTTTCCGCTACCAATTCATCAAGGAGACTGTCCTGCACATCATGGAACAGGCCTTTAACGACGGCCTGGCTGGTTGCGTGGGGAAGCGCACAGAAGACCACATCCACATCCAAAGCAGCCCAGGCCACATCTTTCAATGAAATCAAGTCGGGCAAAGCATAAGTGGCCAAATGAGGGAAGGTCTTCCCAATAGGCTCTCCTGCCTTTCGTTCAGCAGTGAGAACGGCGATTTCCACATTGGGGTGATGAACCAGCAGCCGAACAAGGTCTGCGCCCGTATATCCGCTCGCCCCTAAAACGGCGACGCGATATGTCTTTGATGATGCCATATATCCCTCCAGCTCTTCTCTCATAGCTAAGAGGATTTAGGCCCATTAGCAAGGGGTCACGGCATTAAAGATCAGGTGGGATTTCCCCAAGCGCTTCTTCTAATTCCAAAAAGCTGGGTTGAAGGTGGCTGGGGACATTACGACGGCCGATTTCAACGGAGATTTGCGGCGGATTTCCATGAAGATGCGCGATGATGACGGATTTTACAACAGCGAGGAAATGCCCTTCCTCTTCCAAAACCTGGGCAAAGCGGGCAGCAATTGGCCCAACCATCATATAAGACAGCAAAATACCTAAAAACGTCCCAACCAAAGCGCCGCCAACACTTGCACCCAATACTTCGGTGGGTGCTGTAATTTTACCCATTGTCTTGATCACACCAAGAACCGCGGCCACAATACCAATGGCTGGCAAGGCATCCGCCATGGTTTGAAGCGCATGCTGCGGCTCATGCTCCTCCGCATGATGTTTCTCGATATCTTTATCCATGACGTCTTCGACCTGATGCGGATCCTCGAAGTTCATGGTCATCATGCGCAGATAGTCACAGATAAACTCAATCACATGATGGTCTTTGGACACGCTTTCGAAATGCTGGAAAATCTTCGATTCTTCAGGGTTTTCAATATGACCTTCGACCGCCACAACCCCTTTAGTACGCATGGTTTTCATCAATATATATAATAAAGACAAGACATCGACATAATCCTGGCTTTTCCATTTAGACCCCTTGGCCGCGTGGAGAATACCGCCCAAAGAGCCTTTGATAACTTTGATGCTGTTTGCCATCACGAAGGCGCCAATGGCACCACCCATGATGATCAGCATTTCATAAGGAAGGGCATGAATAATGATGTCAAATTTGCCCCCCGCGAGCACAAAGCCCCCGAAGACGCAGACAAAAACAACGACGAGACCAATAACAATAAACATCGAAGCGCATTCCCAACCATCCGCCCAATCTTCTGGGCCAGACATGCACTATTCCCGAACAAATTTAAGATTTGCTTTAAATCAGAGCTTTAGCGCTCATATTTGACAGAACACCCATAGGGACGAACGACAGGTTCTGCTATGGGTTTACCCGCCTGATGGGCATCTATCGCTGCACGCACGAAATTATGGGCGAGTTTAACGGTCTTCTTCTTATGAGAGGGCTGATCATCAATAGCCCCCGCATAGATCAGGACAGACTGCTCATTAATGACATACATCTGGGGTGTGACCACCGCTTCATAGAGGCGGCCAAGGCTGCCATCTTCGTCAAGAATAATGAAATCTGGTGCGGCTCCACGCTTTTCACTGAGAGTCTGCGCCATTGCAGCATCGACATGGCCCTGTGTTCCAGGTGCTGATGATATCACGCTGATCCATTTGACCGACTTTTCACGCGCTTCCAATTGAAGCGCCTGCATATTGCCCGTCTCATAGTGTTTCCGGACAAAAGGACAATCATGATTTGTCCATTCCAACACGACAGTCTGACCGGCAAAATCCGACAAGCGGATCACCTCGCCCTTATGGGTGAAGGCTGAGAAATCCGGGGCGGTTTCCCCGATGGGAGGCAATGCGGATGCGGGCAATATCATCAGCCAAAAACTGAAACCCGCTATCGCCGCACGCATCCCCATCAGAATCACCCTTTGACCAGTTCCGTCAACATTGCAGGCGTTAGAAGCTGACCTAAGATAACAGGCTCAGCGCCATCCGGTCCAAAATAGACGTAAAATGGAATGCCAACACGGCCAAAGCGTTTGAGTACCGCACCGATTTCTTCATCCCGGCTCGTCCAATCGCCGACCATCACACCAACACCGGCTTTTTCAAATGCCTCTTTAACTTCTGCTGTTTTCAAGGTCGTCCGCTCGTTCACCTTACAAGTTATGCACCAGTCAGCCGTAAAATAGAGGAAAGTTGGAGCACCTGAAGATAATCTCTCATCCAATGCCTCTGCCGAATATGCAATGATCGTGTCATCCGCTTCAGCAACAGCAACCGGGCCACCGCTTAAATCTTCGCTCTTAATGACCAGGCCGATGGAAACCGCCAAAGCGATGAAGGCCACAACACGCCAGGCCAATGCGCCATTGCTGCTTTCCATCACATGTTTAAACGCCCAAACCGCAACACCAATGGTTAAAAACGCAAACAGTGCAACAAACACAGCCATTGGACCTGCCTGGGAATTCAGCACATATAACAGCCAGATAGCTGTCGCCACCATGGGAAAGCCCAGGAATTGCTTAAATGTCTGCATCCATGCACCAGGACGAGGCATCCAGGATCGCGTAGCAGGAACAAAGGCCAATATGATGAAAGGCAATGCCAGCCCAAAGCCAAGAGCCATGAACACCGCCAATGCAACAATATAAGTCTGAGTGAGTGCATAAGCCAGAACCGGTGCCATAAACGGCCCCGTACACGGTGTTGCAACAATTGTTGCCAAAGTCCCGGTAACAAAGGCTTCCGACTTACCGTCAAGTTTGGCCAGCCAATCACTGCCCACACCTGCTAAACGACCACCAATTTCAAAAAAGCCAAACAAGTTCAGGGCTACAGCAAACATCAACAACGCCATAAGTCCGACAAATATCGGAGATTGAAGCTGAAAACCCCAACCAACAGCAGAGCCCGCCCCGCGAATGCCCAAAAGGATAGCTGCCACAACGGCAAAGCTGACAAGAATGCCAACAGTATAATAGATGCCACTTTCACGTGCGGCCTTCTCATCACCATTGGTTTTTGCCAGAGACAAAGCCTTCAGGCTGAGCACAGGAAACACACAAGGCATCAAGTTCAAGATCGCCCCGCCAACAATGGCGAACAGAAAAATGGCACCCAGGCTCAATTCTTCTTCGGCCAGCCCATCAAGCTCGACGGAAGGAGCTGAAGGAGCAGCAGATGCACCAGCCTGTGTTGCAGTGAATTCAAAGGCCTCAACAGGGCTGTCTGCTGTCGTCTTCAGAACCAGAAGCAGGTCTTCGAGTTCAGTTGCTTCAATACCCAATTTTGTGGAAATTTCAAAACCACCTGACACCATTTTCAATGTTTGTGGCGCAGCATGATCCAGGAAATCTTCGCTGACTGGGAACACATAGGCAGAAGCCACATCCCCCGCCTCAACCGGAAGAGGAATGAAGATATCAACCCCTTCACCATCCAGAGAATAAGTTGCGTCCCAAGACGTTGGGATAGGCAAGGCCGCACGTGCTTCATCAAAAAACGCCTTTGAGGCGCTATCCACTGCGCCGTCACCCGGTGTTAATGTGAAAGTGAATACATCTTCTTCAGGAATACAAAGTGCATCATCGCAGACCAACCAGATCGCATTGGCTGTGAATGTCAAAGGCCCATCCGGTAAACTTTGAGGTGCTGTCATTTCAATCAACAGCGTATTGGCATGTCCATAGCCGTAATTGACCAGTTCTGAAAACTCAAAAGCCTCAGGTGCTGGGAATTGGATATCTGACGCAGTAAAGCCTTCAGGAAGCTCCCAGTTGATGGATGTTTTCATCCCTGCATCACCGGGGTTGATCCAATAGGTATGCCATCCCGGCTCCGGCGTCATTTTCAACGCAACCGCAAAGGTCTGGCCAGGCGCAACTGTTGCGCTTTCTGTAAAGAGCTGAACTTCCGTAAACCGCTGATCCGGCGGCACGTCCTGCGCCTGCGCAAACATCAAGCCGCCCAGGGCGAACAAGCCCAGCATAAATACAGACAATTTTTTCATAAGACCCACTGCACGCATAAAATCACTCATATTCCAACGCATTATCTCATGGCACCCTAGATTGCACATGATGTGTTGGGTGCTTCATATCCTCAAACCCTGATCAGCTCCAAGTCACCATCGCGTGACGACATATGTGAATATAGCGCTAATGAGCTCAGCCGGCAGGCGGTTCAATATGAATATCAGAGATTTTCGATGATAACGCCTCAATAACGGACGTTTTTTTGGTGAGCCAATCCGCTTTCGTTATGCCTAAAAAGTGAACACCAATCCGTGCACCATCCTTAACAACATTGGAACGCCTGAAGCCTTCTTCTTGAAAGCCAAATTTCTTATGCATCGCAACGACTGCGGGATTGGTTTCAAGCACTTCGCAATTCAGCTTTTCCAATCCCATATCACTGAAGACATGGTCCAACATGAATATTTCAAGCGCAGACCCCACGCCGCCCCTGGCATTGACATCCAGATAGAAGGCCCAATCGGTTTTTTTATGCAGATGGTCTATATTGTTAAGACCCACAACGCCAACCGGCACAGCGTCATCATTCAGGACTGCAAAAATCTGCTGTTTATCGTCAGACTTCAGGGCGTCGATATAATTTAAATGCTCATCAAGGCTAATGATATGATCCGTGTACATGGCTTTACGCACGGCTTCGGCATTGCGAATGTCAAGAACACCACGCTGCTGCTCCAAAGAACAATCACATAGGTTTTTCAAAGTAAAATGCCGCATATCGCCTCCCAGAGAAATTTAGAACAGGGAAGTTAAAGAGTAGCAAATTCCAAAAGAAAAAGGGCTCGCCGTCGGCAAGCCCTTTTCCAAATTTGAGATATAGCAAATATCAGCGTTTGGAGAACTGGAAGGAGCGGCGGGCTTTGGCCTTACCGTATTTCTTCCGTTCAACAACCCGGCTATCGCGGGTCAAGAAGCCTGCGGACTTCAAGACACTGCGCAGCGCAGGTTCATAATATGTCAGAGCTTTGGAAATGCCGTGCTTCACAGCACCGGCCTGACCAGATAAGCCACCGCCGGAAACCGTAGCATAAACGTCAAATTGGCCGGCACGCTCAGCAACCAGGAAAGGCTGGTCAATGATCATGCGCAGTGTCGGACGTGCGAAATACACTTCCTGGTCACGACCATTGACTTCAATTTTGCCGGTGCCAGGTTTGATCCAAACACGTGCAATAGCGTCTTTCCGCTTACCCGTTGCATAAGAACGGCCTTGAGCGTCGATTTTTGGCTCAGGCAGAACAACTTCAACGGCAACAGCGTCATCACCAGCAGCAACCACGCCTTCTGCCAAATCCTTGAGATCCTCAAGTGTCTGTTTTTCTTCAGCCATCTTTAAGCCCTCTTATTCTTTTCATTCATGCCGGCAACATCCAGGACTTCTGCCTGTACGCCGTCATGAGGATGTTCGCTGCCAGCATAAACGCGCAGATTGCGCATTTGTTGGCGACCTAAAGGACCACGCGGGATCATACGCTCAACAGCTTTTTCCACGACACGCTCTGGAAAGCGACCGTCAAGGATATGACCGGCTGTAGCTTCTTTAATCCCACCGGGGTGGCCGGTGTGACGATAATAGACTTTGTTTTTACGCTTGTTGCCCGTCAGCTTCACTTTATCAGCGTTGATGACGATCACATTATCACCGCAATCAATATGCGGTGTGTAAATGGTTTTATGCTTGCCACGCAGGTGGTTTGCAATAACCGCTGCCAAACGACCAAGGACCAAATCCTCGGCATCCACCAGAAGCCATTTCTTCTCCACCTCCGACGGTTTCGCCGAATAGGTTTTCATTGTACGCACCTTATCCAAATATGAAGGCTTGAATTTCTGTGCGCGGGTGTAATGTAACTTATATCGTCAGTCAATGAAAAAACGTGTTAAAAAACACTCTCTTAGAGATGAGGTATTTTAATACCCCATTTTTCATTGCACTGCACGGGCAAGCCAGTTTAAATAATCTTCATCGCCACCGACTATGGGCCAGGCGGTGATGCAGGGCGTATCATAGCTGTGCATTTCTTTCACGCGCGCGGTTGCCTTTTCCATCAATGACTTAGAGGTTTTCAAGAAAAGCATCACCTCGCTTTCCTCCATAACCCGGCCTTCCCATTGGTAAATAGATGAAGCCGCGCCCAGCACATTTGCGCAGGCCGCCAGATTTTCATGGACAAGCATTTTTCCGATATGCCGCGCTTCTTCCGATGTCCCGCAGGTAACAAATAAAGTGACGAAATCAGTGTGCATGAATACGCCCTCCCCCTTTTAAGTCATGCATAAGCGCCAGGGTGAAGGCAAGCAAAACGACTGCGCCACCTTGATGCATTGTGCCCAGGCCAACCGGGACAAAAGCCAGAAGCGTCGCAACGCCCAGCGCGAATTGAAGGCCAACGACCGTAACAAGACCAAGGGTCAACACGCGAGACCACCCGGCTCTCCAAACCAAAACGGCCCAGACCAGTGCCAGCAAAGCCACTAATTCCGCCAAATGTCGATGAATAAACTGCACAGTCAGCGTATCATGAAGGACATCATGTGATTCAAAAAGCGCACCCGGCACCAGCCGCCCATCCATAAGCGGCCATGTATTATAGGCAAGCCCGGCATCCAATCCTGCGACAAATGCCCCAAAGACAATCTGCACGGCAAGCACCGCCAGAAACACCCAGCCCCACCGCCTTAAATTCGGCGACGATGCTGCTCTTGGCAGTTTTAAAAGGTCCAAGGCCGTCCAAAACAACAGGCAAAAGATCAGAAGCGCCAGGCCCAAATGCGCGGCCAGGCGATAATGGCTGACGGCTGGTTCCGATACCAGGCCGGATGCCACCATCCACCATCCCAGAGCCCCTTGTGCACCGCCTAAGACAAACAGAACGCCGATCCGCGGTCCAAAGCCTTGTGGAATTGCTTTTTTTGCCAGAAACCAGAGAAACGGGATGAGAAAGGCAAAGCCAATAAGACGGCCAAGCAGCCGATGCGCCCACTCCCACCAAAATATGGTTTTAAATTCTTCCAGGCTCATCCCCCAATTGACTTTCTTATATTCGGGGCTTTGCTGATAAGCGCTGAATTCCTCTTGCCAGTCCTCGACACTTAAAGGCGGCAAAGCCCCTGTAATCGGCTTCCATTCCACGATGGACAGACCGGATTCCGTCAGGCGCGTCGCACCACCAACAATCACCATGGCAAAAACCAGCAGCGCCATGGCAAGCAACCAGAAGCCAACGGCCTTAGGCCGGGCAGTGTTTTTTTGGGCATAAGTCATCATGACCTGGACTTAGACCAGCGCCCCCACTTCGGCAAGAGGCAAGGCGCCGCAGCCTACCAGCCGCCGCCTCCACCTCCCCCTCCTCCGCCGCCGGAGAAGCCGCCAGAGAAGCCAGATGACGACGTATGGGATTGGGGCGGGATAGAAGCCTTTGTCATCGCCGACGTAAAATCACGCGCCAGTGCAGCTTCTAGGCCATAGAGGCTGAAATGCCCCCGACCACGATACCAGCTCGGCTGATAAGATGAGCTGTCGAGGGAGGACGCGAATTTCTCACTCCAGGCATGAGAGACATCCAAAGCCAGCGCAAAAGGCAGGTATTTTTCAAATAATTCTGGGGTGAGGTCACGCGGGTGCAATATATCCCAGCGGTCTTTCTCAGTTAAGCTTAAGAACAGTTTAAAGCCTTCAATCTCGTCCATGATCTGCCGCCCCAATTGAGTGGGTGCCTTCAACAAATGCTGGAAGAGCGCGCAGAGGATCAATGTAGCAACAGTCAAAACTGAGACATATAGACCTAATCTAAGCTGCATAAAAAAGATGAGGATGGGCACCAGAACCAGAAGTGCCGTCCAGATTAAAAGAGGCTTGAGTTTTGTCAGACTATGCCGTCCCCCTAAAACTGCTGCAGTTTTCGCCATGAAATGTGGGGCACGAGACAGGCCAACAAACAAAATCACAAAAACCACGGCATTTCCAACAAGAGCAACACCCAGCGGTAGCGGGTCGGGGCTGAAATATGACGCAACGAAGACAGTGGCAAAGCCAAAAAACATACCCAAAATAGTCCAAGACCAATTGGTTTGAAAATAATGCTGGGCGTATTCCGATTGAATGGCCGATTTCAACACGCCCTTCGCATCACTGAAAATTTCGTGGTTGTCCCGATCAACACGCAGCGGGCTGCTGATGTTAGCTGGGAAGAATTTGCGTAAAACAGCTTTTTCTCCCTTGGTTAGGCCCTTTACGTCTCTGTTGAGCAGTTCAATCTGATAGTCGCCATCGTCCACGATCTTTATGGCTCCCTTAACAGCGAGGCTTACAATCGCTGTGGACAGCATCTGGTCATCAAATCCCATATATTGAACAAAGCGTGTTGCGGCCGCGCTGAAGTGCTGCGGGGGCTCATAGCGGGGGACTTCGGGGCCCTTTTTTGGGTCTTTCCCATAAATACCCCAGATGAAGTAGAAGTAACCAAAAGTGAAAAGAAAGCCGATCAACCCAGCCAGAATATGCATATTATCGCTTAACAGACGTTCCGCATTTTCAGCAGCACTTGGTTCCGGCACATAGCCCTTGGGCCAAGACACCAAAACAGTCACCCCCTCCCCTTTGTTAAAGGCGCGGGTGGATACAAAGCGGATCCGGCCATTTTCCTGTACTGTGACCTGGGCGTCTTTGCCTTGCTGGCCTCTTGCACCAGTGAAAACATCATGGTTCAGGATCGGTGCGTTTTCCGGAAGGTAAATTGTCGCTTTGACATCCTGAATATCAAAAGACCAGTCATTGCCCGTCACATTCCAATAAAGCTCATCCCATTCTTCAAAAAAACCGATCTGGCGATCCGTCACATAAGTGATTTCATAGACATGCTCGCCGCTTTGCAGAAGCACATCTCCATCCCCAATGCGCACACGCTTTCCATATCGAAGCTTTTCCATTTTATATGGCTCGTCAAAGCCATTGCGCTTTACGGAAAGAACATCAAAACGTACATTTTTACGCTCTTTATTCGGGCCAATATATTGGGTTGGGAAATCGCGATAAATGCCGCGTTTAATTGCACGACCTTCGGCGCGCACCGTTATCGTTTCAACAACTGCCAGGTCGCCATTTTCCTGAATGGCAATTCGGGCGTCGAACGAACTGATTTCTTCACGCGCAAAACTTGGCTGCGCTGCAAAAAGGGCCAGAACGGCAATAAGGAAAATCCGCATAGGGCGCTTAAAACTGAACGGCTACAGCTTCACGAGCAGCAGCATTATCCAGCTCAAAAAACTCAGCTTCTGAAAATCCGAACTGATTGGCAACCAGATTAGACGGGAATTGCTGAACTTTCGTATTCATCTGGTTCACCGACCCATTATAAAAGCGCCGCGCATTTTGAATAACGTTTTCAAGGTCTGATAACTCAGCCTGAAGTTCTGCAAAATTCTGATTGGCTTTTAAATCCGGATAGGCTTCGGATAAGGCAAAAAGAGATTTCAAAGCGCCAGACAGCATATTCTCGCTTTGCGCCTGCTCAGATGGTGTACCTTGATTAGCTACGGCTGCATTTCGCGCCGTGATGACAGCTTCTAACGTTGCTTTCTCATGTCCTGCATAGCCTTTCACGGTCTCCACGAGATTAGGAACCAGATCATAGCGCCGGCGTAGTTGCACATCGATGTCGGACCACGCCTGACTTACAAGCTGGCGAAAAGATACAAGGCTGTTGTAGGTAACGATAACATACAGAGCAATCACCGCAACCAAGCCAAGAATTATAAAAATAAATAACATCTGCCCCTCCATGCTTAGGCAGTTCTAATATAAGAGGAAATTTGACGTTTTGAAGAGCGGGTTATTTTTTACCCTTTTCACCAATGCTTTCTCGAACAACGCCATAGGATGCACCCCAGCGATCCGTCATTTCATGACGTGCCTTCCATAATTCCGGGAAAAACTGCGTGCGCACCCCATCACGGAGGAGTTCAACACTCCGCCCTTTCAACGACGCTGCATCCATACCAATAGAACGGTAAATCAGTTGTATATGGTGGTAACGAAATTTGCGGAACTGCTCGTCAAATTCGGCCAAAGCCTCGGCAACCATATAGATTTCATCATGGCGATATTGATGATCATAAATATCATCCACACTCAAACCCTGAGGCTCCAGGAAATGGGTTTTAAAACTCATCCAGATATGTTTCGGCATCTTCAATATTGTGCGAAACCCAGGACTTTCCTGGCCGCTGCCATTTCCCAGTTGGAGACGGATTTCCTGATATTCTTTCGGCGACATCGTTTCCAACAGATCAAGCTGGACTGTCATCAAACGCATGATCCGATTTACACGTTCAAATAAGGTGATTACCCGGCAGGCCTGACGTTTTGCCATCCAGTCATCAATTTCAAGCAGGGTGAAAGCTGCCAGCTTCATCCATAATTCTTCAACCTGATGAACAATCTGAAACAACATTTCGTCGTGATTGCATAAGTCGTCATATGGTTTTTGAGCGGACAGCAGAGCAGGCGTGTTCAAATAAAGCTCATAATCCAGTTCCCCACTGCCCGCCATATGGGCATAGAATAGGTCTCGGTCCATAGCATCTTCCCCCTTGCCATGTATTTTAAACCTAAAACAACTATCAGCAAAATCAAAACGGCCACTTCGGCTGGGGCAAGCAGATATGGTGAAAGGACCCACCGCCGCTTAGCAAATGATCCGAACGCAGACCTATAATCTCCCGTCCTTTAAACAATGGCTTCATCGCATCCAGTACAAGATCATCATATGCTGTGCCATAAACAGGTACGATGACCCGGCGGTCGCTTTGGACATAATGGAGATAAGATGCCGCCATGACGTCCCCATCAACATCTTCCACCCGACCTGGTGACGGGATCAGGCTGATATCAAAACATTCCGCCTTAAAACGCCCGTGCAGGGCTTCAAAAAGCTCAAAATTCGGGTCTGAAGACGAAGCAGCCTTCATCAAGAGAACATGATTGGGACCTAAAAACCGCACAGCCCCACCCAGACGGTGGAAAATGGCATCGCCTCCCAAGACCGCATCAAGCCAAATCACCTGTTCAGCACCGATAACAGATTTCAACTTTTGCTCTGCAGACAACTCTGTTGCACCGGGATTACGCTGCGGGTCCAACAGGCTTGACCTTTGGGCAAGAAACACACCCTCTCCATCCCATTGAAGCGCGCCTGCCTCTAGAGTCCAGAAATGCCGTTCAAAAGGGATTTGTGCTGCTTTTGCCAGGCGCTCCGCGACTATTTCATCACTGGGCAACAGATATCTTTTACCCCATCCGTTGAAGCGCATGCCCAGTGCACGCAACTCATCATCATGAACAACAAAGACAGGGCCTGTGTCTCTAATCCAGATATCGCCGAAGGCCATATCCGTTACGTCAATATGCAGGCCATCTAAAAGTGAATGGGCGGATGCACATGCATCCGCCCCATCTGCAATCAGGTGAATTTTCTCGCCTTTTAACTGCCCGCTTTCCACGTCTACCTCCGCTAAAGCACGAATAAGATTCGCAACTTCCAGACGCGCGCCTTCCAGGTCATTCCCCCATATATCCGGATGAGACGGCCAGCTGATCCAAAAGGCTTCAGCGGCTTCCCATTCCGCGGGCATTAATCGCGGCAATTAAATCCCCCTATTCTTCTCCCGCCCGTGACGCATCGCGGGCATTTCTAAACTCAGCACTTTCATACCAATTGGGCCAGTCCGTGCCATCCGCCAAATCACGGCCAACAGCATAAAGCAGCTTAACATCTTGAACTGCACCGCTTAAATCCCAATCATCACGATATTCATCCGATGGCTGATGATAATCATTGGCCGTATATTCATCGGCCTTCATCTGACCCCATTCGCGACCATGAACCACATGGTCTACGCCACCTTCTGCATAAAGCATCGGCACGCCGACCTTCGCCAAAGAGAAATGATCAGACCGATAGAAGTAACCGCGTTCCGGCGTTTCTTCCGCCTCCACGACACGGTTTTGATGGCCTGCATATTTGGTCAGAACTTCTTCCAGCTCTGACTTGCCATAGCCAACAACGACCACATTCTTTGTTTCACCAATGATATTCAGCGCATCAAGATTGATACCACCTACTGTTTTAGCCAATGGCACTATCGGATTTTCCGCATAATATGCAGATCCCAGCAAGCCGCTTTCCTCACCCGTCACAGCCAGAATAACCACAGAACGCTTTGGTGGATTATGGGCGAATTGCTCACCAAGCTCAATCAAAGCCGCCGTGCCGGAGGCATTATCAACGGCACCATTGTAGATATCATCGCCTTGCACATTTGGAATGCCCTGGCCCAGATGATCCCAATGGCCCATATAAATAATGGCTTCTTCGGGGCGCTCTGTCCCTTCAATAATACCTGCCACATTATAGGAATCCGATGTGCGAATACTGTTGTCAAAAGACACGCTGGCCGTCAGACCCATCGCGCTGGCCTGGAAATCAGGCTCTTTGGCTGAAGCATAAGCAGTATCGAAATCCATATCTGCCGCCGCAAATGCCGCACGGGCATGGTCTTCTGTTATCCACCCTTCTACCAAGGCCCGATGCATATTATTGCCTTCGCGCTGCAGATCTAATTGCGGGCCACTCCAGCTTGATTCAACCACACCCCAGGGATAGGACGCTGGTGCTGTCTGATGAACAATGATAGCGCCAGCTGCGCCTTGGCGGGCAGCTTCTTCATATTTATATGTCCAACGGCCATAATAGGTCATGGCCTTGCCATTGAAGACCTCTGGGTCACCAGTTGCAAATCCGGGGTCATTTACCAATATAACGACTGTTTTCCCCTTAACATCCACGCCTTCATAATCATTCCAGCCATATTCAGGGGCTACAACGCCATAGCCGACAAAGACCATTTCGGACTTGTCCAAAGCGATATTTTCCTGAACCCGCTTCGTCCAGACGACCATATCTTTCAAGTAATTCAGGGAAAAGCTTTCCTCAGGACCGGCAATCTCCAGCGGCGACACATTTTGGGCCGTAATCTCCACCATGGGCACACCTTGGAAATAGCTGTCCCCTAAGGCGGGCTTTACACCACTGGCCCTGAATTGTTCTGAAATATAATTGATGGTCTTGGTTTCGCCTTCAGTCGCAGGCGCGCGACCGCCGAACTCATCAGAGGCCAGAATTTTGATATGTCTGGCCATGTCTTCCGCATTGATACTTGGTTCATGCTCGGCTTCACATGCCGCTAATACCATGGTCGCACCAAATACTGCACCGATCGTCAACAGATTCTTATTCTTCATATTTCCCCCTGCGGGACTGATATTGAACACATTGGCTATCAGAGTGACATTGCCGCCTGGCAAAAATCAAGACTTTCCATTTACCAGATGGGAACCACGTCATATTATTCTGATATCTGGAGGTGGATTATGGACAAAGAGTTCGGATTAAGGCTCCAGGGCTATCGTGTAACCACGGCGGAAATACTCTATCATCTGCCGGATCACCCCCATCTACTGCAAAGCTTCATCTGGCAAACACTGGACAAAGTGCCAAAGTTCCCACGCGTTCATCGTTTTCTGGATTTTTGGGTCGTGAATATCGAAGGGGTGTTACACTGCGTAAGACTATCCCATGCAAAACTTATCCAGCCGCAGGAAATCATATTCTCTAAGGCGCAATATAAGCTGCATTAAGAACGGGGCCGAAGCCCCGTTTCATTCAAGCTGCAAAAGCCTTGCGCAAGGTTGGCTTATCTATTTTCCCCGTTCCCAATTTCGGCAGCGGATCATTAGAGACCCATATTTGTGCTGGAACTTTGAAAGCAGCTAAATGTTGAGCGACATAGTCCTGCAGGTCTTCGGGGTCGACCTTCGCATCGGTTTTTGGGAAAACAACAGCACCCACAATCTCTCCCAGCCGCTCATCAGGCAGACCAAAGACCGACGCTTCTGCAACAGCTTCATGATGATAAAGGGCGGCTTCCACCTCAAGGCAGGAAATATTTTCACCGCCACGGATGATGATGTCCTTCTTCCGGTCAACGATATAGATATAACCGTCTTCATCAAACTTACCCAAATCACCCGTGCGGAACCATCCATCAGGCATGAATGCTTCTGCGGTGGATTTTGGTTTATTGTGATAGCCACGCACAACAGCCGCTGAACGAATACAAACCTCACCAATTTCTTCCACGCCCAGATGATTTCCATCATCATCCATGACGCATAATTCCATCATGGGCGTCGTGGCGCGTCCCGTTGATGCCGGGCGGTTCATATAGCCTTCGCGAGAATTGACAGCACCTGCAGCCATGGTTTCTGTCAAGCCATAGCCAGCCGTTGGGTGTTTTTCCGGAAACGTATCTTTTAAACGACGCACATGTTCGGCTGGCCGGGCCGCTCCACCCGCAGACATATCCCGCAAAGTCGAGATGTCATACTTGTCGCGGTCGGGGTGTTGCATCATTTCCAAAGACATGGTGGGCACGCCCACAAATTGCGTGACCTTTTCATCTTGAATCAGACGAAACGCGTCTGTGACATCCCATTTATGCATGATGACCATTTTCCGGCCCATCAGGAACGACATCAGGCAAACAGGAACCAGGCCCGTTACATGGAAAAGAGGGACTGCAAGAAGCACTGCTTGTTGGTGCTCAGGCTCCTCATTCTCTTCTTTATCCGCCTCAAGAAACGCCAGACCATAAGCGGCGAAATTCATCAATGCCGTCACAAGGGCGCGCTGCGTTCCCACAGCACCCTTGGGGTTGCCAGTTGAGCCGGACGTATAAAGGATTGTCGCATCCTCATCCGTATCAATCTCAAGCGGTTCAACCATTTTGCCGGACGTTAAAATACTATCTTCCAAGCGGGCCATGCCATGGGGCACGTCAAATTCCGCACGGGCAACCAGGCACGGCGGACGTTCATCATGAGGAATGGTGGAGAAACGTTCTGCCCGTGCTGCGTCAACGATGGCGAATTTTGCTTCTGAATCACCCAGCGCGTAAACCAGTTCTTCTGGCAGCCACCAGGCGTTTAATGGCACCACAACAGCGCCTAAAAGCATGCACGCCATGAAAGAAATCACCCACTCGGGGTAATTCCGCATGGCAATGACGACTTTATCGCCTTTACCAATGCCATATTCCTCCCGCAGATGGTGGGCAAGCGCATGGGCGCGTAAATAGGTATCGCCATAGCTATAACGCTCCCCCTCATAGACGAGGAAGTCTTTATCCTTATGTGTCATCGCCAGGCCCAGATATTGGGCCACACTTGCAGGCGCGTTTTTAAAGACTTTATACGTGTTTCCGCGGATTTCCGCTTCTGTGACTTCAAACTGCTGCCCAGGAGCAGTCATTGCTTCTAATATTTTATCATGCAATTGAGCCGATGGTTCGAGCATGAAATTTCCTCCCTTAAACCTTCAACTCAATACCCGGCAAGTTTGGCTAAACGGTCGCTGTGAAAGGCCGCATCACCAAAGCTTTCCTGTGCCACACGGGCGCGCTTCATATAAAAGCCGATATCAAATTCATCCGTCATGCCAATACCGCCATGCATTTGAACGCCTTCATTGCCAGCCAATACAGCCGTTTGGCCCGCTTTGGCTTTGACCATCGAAGACAAATGCGGTGTCAGCGGGTCATTCGCATCCAGGCTTTGCAAGCCCTTTAATACCGCGGAGCGCGTCAATTCAACCTCGGAAAACAAATGCGCTGCACGATGCTGCAGGCCTTGGAATGTCCCGATAATCCGACCGAACTGCTCCCGCTCTTTTAGATATTCAACGGTGCGTTCCATGGACGCCTGTGCCACACCCAGCATTTCTGCGGACAAACAAATCCGGCCCGTGTCCAGTGCATGATTTAAGGCTTTAAAGCCGCCGTCTATCTCGCCCAGCACATCGTCGCCAGAGACTTGAACGTCATTTAATGTGACGCGCGCTGCATTTCTGTCATCGACCATCTGACTGCGTTCAACGTCGACGCCTTCTGATTTGGGGTCAACCAGGAATAACGTAATGCCAGATTCATCCCGGTCCTCCCCACTGGTGCGGGCGGCAACGATTAATTTATCCGCCACATGACCATCCAGAACAAAGGTCTTCGCCCCATTTAGCTTAAATCCATTGCCCGATTGTTCCGCACGGGTTTGGATAAAGCTCGGCGCATGACGGCTGCGCTCATCACAAGCCAAAGCAGTGATGAGATTGCCTTCGACAAGCTTGGGCAGCAAATCCTGTTTCTGTGCATCGCTGCCATATTTAGACAACAGCGTCGCACCCAATATCGCCGTGGAGAAGAAAGGTGATGCCGTTAAGTTACGGCCCATTTCTTCTAAAATCACACCGGCCCCCACATAGCCGAAATCAATACCACCGAATTCCTCAGGCACAACCACACCGGTCCAGCCCATTTCAGCCATTTCAGCCCAAAGCTCTTTTGAAAAGCCCTTTTCATCTGCTTCATCGCGTAAGCGGCGAAGTTCAGAAACCGGAGCTTTTTCAGCCAAAAATCCTTTGGCCATATCTTTCAACATCAATTGGTCTTCATTTAATATAAGCGCCATGGCGCATAACCTCCTTAAGCCACTTATGCGTCTGGCAAACCAAGAACACGTTTTGAAATGATATTCAGCTGAACTTCCGTCGTGCCGCCTTCGATGGAATTCGCACGGGAGCGCAACCAGGACCGGGCCTTATCGCCTTGCCTTGTTTTCTCGCTTTCCCATTCAAACTCATCGCTGCCATGGATGGACATGACCAGCTCATTGCGGCTTTTATTCAGCTCTGTCCCATAATATTTCAACATGGCGGAGAGATGCCCAACGCCCTGCCCGCCTTTGGCTTCATCCTTCACCCGTTCAAGGGTTAAAGCAAAGGCCCAGCTGTCAATCTCATGGCGCACGATATCTGTCCGCAAGGCTGTTTCAGGCAACATGCCATCTTCCAGGCCCAACTGCTCCGCCGCCATTTCAGACAAGCGCTTCCTATGGCCACGGTCAAAGCCCATGGCACCAATCATTTCTCGCTCATGGGTGAGAAGATATTTCGCAATATCCCAACCCCGGTTCAACGTGCCCACCAGATTGTCTTTACGCACTTTCACATTGTCGAAAAACGTCTGGCAGAATGGGGATTTACCGGAAATCAACTTGATTGGAGACGTCGTAACACCCGGGTCATCCATATCAAAAAGTACGAATGAAATACCCAGATGTTTCGGCGCGTCAAAATCCGTGCGCACCAGGCAGAAAATCCAATCCGCTTCATCTGCATAAGAGGTCCAGATTTTCGACCCATTCACCAGATAATGGTCGCCCATATCTTCGCATTTGGTCTTTAGGGATGCGAGGTCAGACCCTGCCCCCGGCTCAGAATAGCCCTGACACCAGCGGATTTCACCACGCGCAATTTTGGGGAGATGTTCTTTCTTCTGCTCTTCATTGCCATATTTCAACAAAGCCGGGCCTAACATCCAAATACCAAAGCTTTGCAGTGGGGAGCGGGCGTTTATCCGGCGCATTTCTTCAGCAAGGATTTTCGCTTCAGGCTTGGACAAACCGCCGCCGCCATATTCCTTAGGCCATGTGGGCACAGTCCAGCCGCGTTTACCCATGCGGTCCAACCAAAGTTTCTGGTCTTCATTTTTAAATTTAAAATTGCGACCACCCCAACAGGCGTCATTTTCTTCACGCATGGGTTCCCGCATGGACTGGGGGCAATTGTCCTCCAGCCATGTGCGGGTTTCAGCGCGAAAAGCCTCTAAATCCGTCATGATATTACACTCCCCAAGAGGTGAATTTTATATTTTCTACAATTTCGCAAAGGTTGACGTTTACGTCAACGTAAAGCGGCAAAATTTTTCTTATTTTTCATCACCGGTCACGACGATGGACCGCGCGGCTTTGGCAAAGTCTTTACCCGCCTTTTCTTCCTTCATGCGTTCAGCCAGATCATAAGGCACTTTAACGCCCTTATCCGCCGCAGGACGTGCAGCAATAGCATCCAACCAGCGTTGAAGATTAGGCAGGCCATCGACCTCAATCCCCGACCATTTGTGGGTCCGCACCCAGGGCCAGGTGGCCATATCCGCAATACTATAATCCCCCGCCAGATATTCGCTTTTCTCAAGCTGGCTTTCCAACACTTCAAACAAGCGACGACCTTCTTTTTGATAGCGGTCGATGGCGGGCTGAATTTTCTCAGGGAAATAACGGAAGAATACATTGGCTTGGCCCATCATCGGACCAACGCCGCCCATTTGGAACATCAACCATTGCAGAACCTGAGACCGGCCCTTCACATCAGTTGGCATGAACCGGCCCGTTTTCTCCGCTAGATAAATCAGGATGGCACCTGATTCAAAAACAGGAAAGCCATCATCAACAATTACGGGTATCCGCCCATTTGGATTGAGGGCCAGAAATTCCGGCGTCTTCTGTTCCCCCTGCATCAAGTCAATGGCCTTTAAGTCATAAGCAAGACCCATCTCTTCCAAAGCAATGGAGACTTTATGGCCATTGGGGGTCGCAGATGTGTAAAGTGTAATCATGGGGGAGCAGCCTTTTCGATTAATTCAAACTCCCTTTAACCTTAATGCACATTTCTTTCACGTCGAGGGAGAATTGACACAAAGATGCGTGATTAAATGTCATTTAGGGCTGGACGGCAAAGTTTCACCCCTTATCTTTGAAAAAAACAGTTCGTTTGGGGAGTGATTATATGACAACTCTTTGCCTTCATCCCGGCCTGCACGCGGCGGCCAATCCAGGCCGGCCCGCCATCATCATGGGACAAAGCGGCGAAATCATCAGCTTTGCTGAATTAGAAGAAAAGTCCAAAAAACTGTCGCAGTTGTTTCGGTCTCACGGGTTGAAAGCAGGCGATGCCATTGCTCTATTGATGGACAATCGCGCCGAATATCTCATCATCACCTGGGCTGCGCAGCGCGCAGGTCTTTATTTTACCCCCGTCAATTGGCATTTGAAAATCGAAGAAGCCGCTTATGTGGTTGAGGATTGTGAGGCAAAGCTTCTCATTGCCTCCAATGCCATCGCTGACCTTGCGGAACAGGTCTCCGACAGAATTTCATCAGATATTCTACGATATAGCATTGGAGGCCCCATCAAAGGCTATAATGCTTTAGAAACCGCCATTTCTGAAATGCCGTCTGACGCAATTGCCGATGAAAGCGAAGGCATGGTGATGTTTTATTCTTCAGGCACAACCGGATATCCAAAAGGCATTAAACGCAAATTGGCGGGCAATCCCTATGGTACACCCGGGGTGCTAGAAGGCCTGATGCAAATGGCTTATGGATTTGGGCCGGATGCCATATATCTATGTCCAGGTCCGCTTTATCATGCGGCTCCCCTTGCTTATTCTATGGCAACCCAGCGCCTGGGCGGTACCGTCGTTGTGATGGAAAAGTTCAATCCTGAAGCCGTACTCAAGCTCATTGAGCAACACAGCATTTCTCATGCGCAATTCGTTCCCACACATTTCATTCGAATGCTGCATTTAGATGAGGCGGCCCGGGCAAAATATGATGTGTCTTCCCTAAAAGCCGCCATCCATGCAGCTGCGCCCTGCCCGATTGAGGTCAAAGAGCAGATGCTGGATTGGTGGGGTCCGAAAATCTTCGAATATTACGCCGGTTCAGAAGGGAATGGCTTTTGTATCGCGAGCCCCAAAGACTGGTTGGAACACAAAGGCACAGTGGGGAAATCCATGCTGGGCCCAGTCCATATCGTCGGACCGGATGGAGAGGAATTGGCAACAGGTGAAGAAGGCCTCATCTTCTTTGAAGGCACGGAACCTTTTGAATATCACAATGCGCCGGAGAAAACCAAAGAGGCCTTTCATCCCAAAGGCTGGTCGACCCTGGGCGATATCGGATATCTGGATGAAGATGGTTTCCTCTATCTGACAGACCGCAAAAGCCACATGATCATTTCGGGCGGGGTGAATATTTATCCCCAGGAAGTGGAAAATGCCCTTGCGCTTCACGATGCCATCGCCGATGTCGCCGTCATCGGTGTCCCCAATGATGAATTTGGAGAGGAAGTAAAAGCTGTTGTTGAGTTGAGAAACGAGCAGTCGGGGTCAGACCAGCTCGCGCAGGATATCATCGCTTTTTCGCGGTCCAAAGTGGCCCATTATAAATGCCCAAAGACAGTCGATTTTGTGGATGACTTACCTCGGCTACCCAATGGAAAACTGCTTAAACGGGAGCTGAGGCAAAGATATTGGACTTAAGATACAGCCCTTATAACCAAGGCTTCGGAAGCGTCCTTCCGAAGCCGAACTCAAACAACGCAACAACAATAAGCGACATCAATCGGCAATCAGATTATTTGCCGGTACCATTGCCATCAGCATAGACACCCGTTCCGCCTCCGGCGGCGTTAATACCGGTGCCGCATCCTGCAGCATTGATCCCAGTACCACTCCCTGCAATGCCACCAAACACATAGCTCAGCTCTTTACATGTCAGTTGTACTGGATTCGCTTTTTCGTTCGTCATATCAATCCTCCTTTTGTTGTATGACAAACAAATTTTCAGCATAAAATAATTTATTGACCGAATGATTTATTATTTAATACCAATAACCATATTGGTTAGAGACATTTTTGTTCAAAATAATCAATTAGTTACAATTTTAATTAAATTGAGAGTAATTTTATTAAGACAAGAAAAACCCTCAAAAATACAACTTTGCAGAGAAAATTTTACATATAAATTATCGAATCACATGCATATGCATGTATAAAGTATCGCTGGCACGCCTCACCGGGCGACAGGTGCTACTTGAGTAAATTAACGCTAATAAGAAAACGGTCAGCGCTCTAAATGATCATGTTGTGACTAGGAAGGTGGCGCTCTTAGCTGTAATCAAATACATCACAGCGCCAAAGGCTCTTATTGTCTTTCCAACAGCACGGAGTTAATGTCCTCAACCAGCTGCGGTAAAGCCCCTTCACCATAACCAAGGTGATGGAACGCAATTTTTCCCTCCCTATTAATGATGAACATGTTCGGGAGCGATTCAACGCCGAATTTTCTGGATACAGTCAATCTACGATCATAGCTGAACGTAATTTCAGCATCTTTCAGAAGCTTCAGGACTTTCCGATAATGCCGTCTCTCTTCGCCATGATTAATGGCTATAACCCTAAGGTGCTCATGCCCGACTTTTCTTTGAATAGCATCCAAGATAGGTAGCTCTTTACGACATGGAGCACACCAACTAGCCCAGAAAGACAATATAACTACTTTACCTTTGAATGCCTCCAAATCTATCGGTTCGTTTTCCGGGTCACGCCCAACATAACTCGGCGGAACATCCCCAACCTCTGGTGCCCCGGCATAGGCAGATGAGACAAAACCGATAACAAGACATAAAACTGCGAATATAAATTTCAGGAAAATGCGCCCCTGTTTTTTTTAGTTTTACGCAACGCAACACTTAATGATCCAGTAATTATGGCCGCCGATGAGACATTCGTAAATCCCCTTCAGTCTCTTATTTGGCAAGTTTCCGGGCTGTTGAAAAGAAAACGGCCCGATCACATTATGATCGGGCCGCCTTACTCAATCGCTGTAGAAGTCACGCAGCTTTACTGCATATCCGTTTGATTATTATGCCACGGATTACGTGGGTCATCCCGCATTGACGGCACTACACCCCCAGAAATTTTGGCCAGATCACCCTGTTTCAAATCCCGAATCTTTTTGGTCTTCATTTTTAAACCCTCTTTTTTCCTCCCTAAGATGCAAAGTTCAACTCTGCATCTCATATGACCTAATTTACGCGTTTTATCCGCAACTGCAAATACAAAATGAATTCATAATGCGCTGAAACTCGCGGAAATTAGCGACTTATCGGTCCACAAACTCCGAAAAGGTGCAGCTACATTATTAGAAAAACAACTCAAGATTTCTAGACCCGTGATCGCCAAACTGTTCCACTCATCTTGTTGGGGAAAGGGCCAGAATAAAAACCTAGGGTGATACTTTATGAAGAAGTTGAACACTTCAGAACTTAGAGTTCTGAACTCAAAAGAACTTACAGCAATATCCGGTGGGGAGGCCGGTGCGGGGAGTGGTATCTACGAAGCTGGCGCGGGGAGTGGCGTATATGAGGCCGGAGCCGGAAGTGGCGTATATGAAGCTGGTGCGGGCAGCGGTATCTACGCAAAAGGATAATTGAGACAAGGAACCCCATCAAACGGGTTTATTATCTCATAAAGCATTGGGCCGGTGGCGAAAGTCACCGGCTTTTTACATTGTTAAGAGATTGTCACCCCTGCTTACACACGCAACTGGAGGTCCGTAGAATTCCAACAGCCTGGCACCTATCATGCAGCTGCATTTAGTTGTGTTAGTTGTACAGAGGGCATTATGCAGGGACAATCAAAAGAAAAGACTACACCGTCTCTTATTGACGCAAAGGATATTAAACGAGTTTTCGGTGGAACGACCACTGATTTGGCTCGCGAGGGATCAGCGGGCACCGGCCTTTACGAGGGCAGCGCAGGCACAGGCAAGAAAAGATATTAAAACGACCCAGGGCCGTGCATTATACACGGCCCTGGATTTGCAATTTTAGCAGACGCCGGTTCCTTCGCCCGCCGATGGCGCACCAGTACCTTCACCAGCAGATCCGCCCGTTACGACCTTTAGCTCCCAGGCTTTTAGCGTCCGTACCTTTTCTACTTTTCGATGGATTTTACGCATGAACTCCCCCTTTCTTGCAAAATGAAATGCGCCGCTTCTCACTTCGGCACACAAGAAAGGCTAAAGAGTTCTATCATGTAGTTTCAAATAGACGCTTAGTATTGAACTTACATTTTATAAATATGGAAATTTACGGTATATTTTTCCCATTGGGAGATAATCATATCTCCCAATGTCTTAGTTTCCTTGGCGGTTATTGTTGTATATGCGATATTATAAACATATTTTTTTGTGAAGATAAGCCGATCCGGCCTCACGAACACCACGAAGCATATTCAGGGTGCCGAATCGGGTTCTTTTATTTGGGTTTATCCCGACCACTTTGGCCGGTTCCAGCATCATTTGTGCCACCAACGACCGCTCGCCGCTCTTGCGGAGTTAATAGTTTCATTTTTCCCCCTTGCACCATCATGGTTTGGATTTCTCGTGTTGTTGCCGACCTTTGCCGGAGTCCGTTACGCCACCCGCAATGGATTGCAACTCTTTAGAGTTCAACTCTCTCATGTTCATTCCCCCTGATATTGCGTTAATTCGTTGCGCCGGCAGGCTTTGGCTGCCCCGTGCCCGTATCTGTTACGCCAGCTGACACACTGCGCAGTTCTTCCAAGGTCAGTTCTCTCATGGGCCCTCCCCTTTCCTCAATCTGTTCAACGAGTACGCGGATGCTCACCAGTGCCCGTATCATTTGTTCCCCCGGCAATTGATTTATATTCAGCCGTCGTCAATTCTCTCATTTTCCCCTCCTTGATGGAATTACAGCTTTAGCAAGACAGTTTTCACATTACCCGTCAAGCAGACGAGGCGTATTGTAAACACAATACTCATTCACTCAAAAAAAGGGCGCATGAACTGCGCCCCAAACACTGGGTAAAGATAAGAAGTGTCCGCCTTTGTCTATTTCTGTTGTGCGGACGCAGACATTTGGCCCGTTCCTTGTTCCCCAACAGAGATGGTCGGCGTAATACACCCCGTTCCGTTTTCATTGACGCCCCCACACACGTAGCGCCAATATAGCCTGGATAAGGCTTTACTTTCCTTCTTCATTTCATGCTCCTCCAAAGCCCCTGCTTTGAAGCGCACCCCCATATTGCATCCTCGCAATGCAATACAACTTTAAATTAGCAAAAAAATACTCTCACAGGTAGTAATTTTAATCAAAAAATGTAACCCTAAGAATATGTCATGCAATGAAAGTTGAGGCCAAAAGATGCAAAGGCAAATGATAAAATCGATACGAACAGCACCACGCAAACTTGAAAAAGCTGAACTGAGATTTGTTTCAGGCGGCGCAAATGAAGAGGGAAGTGGCGTAAATGAAGAAGGAAGCGGGCTAAACCAAGGCCAGCTCCGATAGGGTGCCAGCTTCCCGTTCAGCGTGAAACAAACTGCGTGCGAGAGACACGCAGCGCGCATCCATTATGATTACGACAAACGAGTTTTTGTTTAAACTGGCAGGTATTTTTGCTATCTCTAGTTGATATTGCGTTATGAAACGCGATTGGGGGTGCGCGTCACAGCAGGGCCTTCAGGAGCGAATGAAATGGCCAAACTGGAGCTGTTAAGCGCAAAGCACTGGAACAGGGTTTCTGGTGGAGAAAATGAACAAGGGACCGGCGAAATAAACCTCCGAAACGTTTTAAACGATGAACGTGAAGAGGGAGTTTGCATTACTCAAAGCTAGATAATGCAAAAAAGAGGCATTCGGCGATGCACTGCTGAATGCCTCTGTTAATGAAGACGATAAAGGTTCCGTGAAATGCTCTTCACAAGCACCACCGCCGAACCCTTTAATCATCCTGGCATTTAGGCATTCCTTGAATCATCAGACTGCTGCACACGTGGCACACCCGTTCCCTGTTCATGGGAACCGCCTTTTACAAAGCGCCAAAAAGATTTAAAAAGCGTCTCGATGCTCATTCATTTGCTCCTCAATTTCTCCTGCCTTGAGGCGCACCCCCAGTTGCATTATTGAAATACAACTGCGCGCATCAATAGCATATATGACTGCAAATGCCTATAATCAGCTGACCTTCTTTATGCGCTTTAGCTTGGCGTGGGGGGCACGTTGGTCTATAGGAAGAAGAATGTTCCAAGGGGTGCTGGGTTTTATCCCGGCTGAGAGGTGGAAAACCAACCCTTTGAACCTGATCCGGGTTATACCGGCGAAGGGATCGGGACAGGGGTGATGTATTTTTTTCCCTCTCCAATTCCAATGCCATTCTCGTTCAGGTTCCTTGTGCGAAATTTTGGAGATTGGTCATGAATAAAGCATTGGATAAAAAAGACTTCCAAGTCACCACCGGCGCCTTACCCGCAAGTCGCAAAGTCTATAAAAACGGCGATATTCATAAAGATATCCGCGTGCCCATGCGGGAAATTGACCTGCACCCAACAGCGAATGAGCCGCCCGTCACAGTCTATGATACGTCCGGCATTTATTCAGACCCCAATACAGAAATTGATATCTATAAGGGCCTGCCCCGCCTGCGTGAGGATTGGATTGTCGCGCGCGGTGACGTAGAAATTTATGAGGGCCGCCCTGTTAAACCCGAAGACAATGGCAATGTCGAAGAGAAATTCCTGGTTCCGGAATTCCCAGCAAAACATCAACCCTATCGCGCCAAGGCTGGCAAGACGGTTACACAAATGGCTTATGCCAAGGCTGGCATTGTCACGCCGGAAATGGAATATATCGCCATTCGCGAAAATCTGGGCCGCAAAGCTTTAAAAGAAAAGATGGAGCGTGATGGGGAATCCTTTGGGGCGGAAATTCCCGATTTTATCACACCGGAGTTCGTCCGCGATGAAGTCGCCAAAGGTCGCGCCATCATTCCAGCCAATATCAATCACCCTGAAACCGAGCCAATGATCATTGGCCGGAACTTCCTGGTGAAGATCAACGCCAATATCGGAAATTCCGCTGTGACATCCTCTGTCGCAGAGGAAGTTGATAAGATGGTTTGGGCCACACGCTGGGGTGCAGACACGATCATGGATTTATCCACTGGCCGGAATATTCACAATATTCGCGAATGGATCATCCGCAACTCCCCTACTCCAATTGGGACGGTACCCATTTATCAGGCACTGGAAAAAGTCGGCGGCATCGCCGAAGACCTCACGTGGGAGGTTTTCCGGGACACATTGATTGAACAAGCGGAACAAGGCGTGGATTATTTCACCATTCATGCAGGTGTGCGCTTAGCCTATGTGCCTTTAACCGCAGAACGTACGACAGGAATCGTCTCCCGCGGTGGCTCCATCATGGCCAAATGGTGCCTCGCCCATCATAAGGAAAGCTTCCTCTATGAGCATTTTGAGGAAATCTGCGATATTTGCGCAGCCTATGATGTGAGTTTCTCTCTGGGTGATGGGTTACGCCCAGGCTCTATCGCAGACGCCAATGATCGCGCACAATTTGCCGAACTTGAAACACTGGGCGAATTGACTGAGATCGCCTGGAAGAAAGATTGTCAGGTCATGATCGAAGGTCCGGGCCATGTGCCCATGCATAAGATCAAAGAGAATATGGACAAGCAATTACGTGAATGCGGCGAAGCACCTTTTTACACGCTTGGCCCGCTCACGACCGATATTGCACCAGGCTATGATCATATCACTTCGGGCATTGGTGCAGCGATGATCGGCTGGTTTGGCACAGCCATGCTTTGCTATGTGACACCGAAGGAACATCTGGGCCTGCCTAATCGCGATGATGTTAAAGTCGGTGTTGTGACATATAAAATCGCCGCCCATGCAGCTGACCTGGCGAAAGGCCATCCGGCCGCTCAAATCCGTGATGATGCTCTGTCACGGGCACGCTTTGAATTCCGTTGGGAAGATCAATTCAACCTGGCCCTCGACCCGGAAACAGCGCGGGACTTCCACGATCAAACGCTTCCTAAAGAAGCGCATAAAGTCGCCCATTTCTGCTCCATGTGCGGGCCGAAATTCTGCTCCATGCGTATTTCCCAGGACATTCGGGATGCCGCCCGTGGCCAGAATGATGCCGATATGAGTACCCAGCAAGCCGAAGAAGGCATGGCAGAGAAGGCTGAGGAGTTCAAGAAACTGGGTAGCCAGATTTACCTGGATAAATAACAATAAACAGATATTCCGGATTAAAAATAAAGGTGTTTAGGGGGTTTATTAATCCCCCGGACACCTCTATCTTGTGCCTTCAAGAATAAATAAGACCTTTGCGTATCAGTTCATCAGTATTTGTTGATTAATGAGATTTCATTTTTTCAGTGGGGGAGAACTTCAATGTCATTTCAACTCAAAGGCCTTTTATCAATATTTTCAGTCTTGGGCCTCCTTACCGCATGCGCATCGAGCACAGGGCAAGTGGACCCAGCAGCACATTTTGATACCCAGAATGAAAACGCGCTTATGCTTTTAGGCCTTGATGTCCCAAGAAACTACAAAGACCTTACGATTAAACTCCGCCAGTTCGACCCAATAACAGGTGAAGCTCTTGATAAAGAGAAAGAAGTTAAACCCAGCAACAGGGACCTGAGTAACGGGAGAAACTTTATCGTTACCATGACACGCGGGGCAGATATGCCATCAGAGAAAGACTATTATGTCTTTGAATTGGAGCCTGGAAATTGGTTCATAGAACATATCAGGCGGCCAGTCAGTGACGGCTTTACAGCTTATGCAAGCGTCACAATGTTGAATAAAGGCACCATTGCTTTTCAAACATCCGGGGGGCAAATCTTATACCTTGGAGAATATGCGACAACCGGCGCTAACGCATTAGACCAAGAGCTGCACGTGAACGAGCCAAATCTAGGCAAAGCAAAATCCTATCTCAAAAATTTTGCAAATATCCAAGGCGAACCCATGAACGCCGACGTCAGCATATTGGCCTATGACTGCCCCCTCAAAAGAAATTTTTTACACGTAGGTTGTGATCTCAAAAATCTGACTCTTGAGGTTAATGCCGAATAAAACCGGGCTCACAGATTTTGAAACATAACCCGAATACAAGACGCAAACTCAAGGCGTAACTCAGCTTAAGGCATTTACGCCCGCTTTTGCTTCACTCTCCAAGAGCTAGCGACTTCCCATCCCGTGGCGCATCCCCGCACAATCTTGAATGACTATCCGGATCTTCTAAAAACCGTGCCATACAGTCGTGCATTTCAACGCGGTACCAGTCCTCAAATGTATCATAGCCTTCAGTGGTGGGGTTTATCGCCCAATCCTCTTCCGCAGTACTGCCATATTGATAGACGTGCCAGGGGCTGCTTTCATTGAACACTTCTTCCTCATTGCTGATATCATAGACCCCATGCAACAGGCCGCCTCGACGCATGACGAGAAACCGGCCATCCAATATTTCAATTTCTGGATTTTCTAAAAAATTAGCTCCCTCGCTCCAATTCCAAAGCACTACATATTCCCGCGTCTGATCAGGTTCTGAATATTCTTCAAAATGAGTTGGGGCCTGCCCATCTAATGCGTCAGCCTCAAAACCCGGCGGCATCAAATAAACAATCCAGTTTAAATCATCAAAGCCCGACAGGCTTTCATACAGGGCATAACGCCCCTTTCCATCAGCAGCCTCAACCGACATGATGAATTTCAAATTCTGCGCGTCTGCCAAACCCCAAACATAGTAAAAGCCACCTAAGATAATTGGCAAAAAGGGAAGCGAGAAAATGGAAAAAACCGACCCCATTCCACAGATTATCGCACTACGATATTTAGCCTTCTTGTAAAGCCAGATTGTTAGGCCTAATAGAAGGAAACCAACGAAGACGCAGATAGAAAGAAAAAGAAAAAAATTATCAAAAAACATCGCCAAGGCCTTTGCAAAATAACATCTAAGAGCCCAGTAAATCTCTATTGCATGTCAAAGATATGGCGAGAATTTACTGTTAAAAAAATCATATCATCATCCTAAGGCCCCTTTATTATGACGCAACACACCCGGGCTTTTTTGTCGCGTTCTTGCAAGCCCGCTTGACTTTATCACCCATCATTGCCAGCTTCACCGCACAATATAAAGATCAGGCGTTCATTTATGAAAATCTTTACCCGGCCCCTCTTCTTCAGCTTAGGCCTGATTTTCGTAGCCATTGGCGGCTTAGGTGTTGTCCTGCCAGTCCTCCCCACAACGCCGTTTATGTTATTGGCGCTTTGGTGTTTTGCGCGGTCATCACAGACATTTCATGACTGGCTTTTTCATCATAAGATATTTGGCCCACCCTTACAGCGGTGGGAACGACATCGGGTCATCCCTTTGGGCGCGAAGATATTCGCCCTCACATCCATGACCGCCAGTGCTATCTATGTCTTATTGGTACCAAAACCACCACTTTACGCATCAGTGATGATGCTGGCATTCATGGGCTATGGCGCTTATTTCATTTTGACCAAGCCAAGCAGACCTCCGGAACCCCCTAAATCTTTGGCAGTTGAGCACGAGGATTAACGGGTTCCTTCCCCTTGCGGATTTCAAAGTGCAATTGAGATGTAGAGACTGAGCCTGAACTCCCGGCCCGGGCAATCACCTGCCCACGTTTCACAGCTTGCCCTTTAGACACAAGCAACCGTTCATTATGCGCATATGCGGTAATCCAGCCACCGCTGTGGCGCACCAAAAGGATATTCCCAAAGCCCTTGAAACCATTACCAGCATAAGCAACCACACCATCTCTGGCTGCCCGTATATGCGCGCCGCGTTTGGTCGCGATGTTAATACCATCATTGTGAAGCCCATTTTCCTTAGGCCCAAAGGATGAAATCACCCGGCCTTCAACAGGCCATTGAAAACCATTTCTTGATACCTTGTTTGATGCCTTAACTTCGGTATTAGCCGGTGTAGATTTAGGTGGCGGCGTTCGCACAACCGGCCTTTTCACCGGCACAGGGTCCGCCGCAGCCACTTTAGTCGTAGATTGCGGGATACGCAGACGCTGATCAACAGCCAGGCGGTAAGGCGGGCGAATGTTATTCATACGCATCAAGGTCGTCACATCCACACCATAGCGCCGTGATATGCTGTATCCGGTCTCTCCCCTACGTACCACATGAAAACGACTGCCAGGCAAGCTCAGACGGTCCCCAGGTCGCAACAGATACGGCGGGCGCAATTGATTTGCATCGATTAAATCCCGAACCTCAACACCATGTTTTCGAGATAGGCCATATACCGTGTCTCCGCGAGAGACAACGATCCCACCAATGGCTCTGTTTTGCCTTGGCTGAGCCGGTCTCGATGTTGCCCGGCGGGCAATCGCGCGATTGGGTGGCCGCGGCTTTGCTTCCGGTTGAGGCACTGGTATGGGGCTGTTTCGGATATCCCAGCGGGGTGGAATTTGAGAATAATGACGCGGCGCTGCGCAGGCGCTCAGTCCCAGCACGATGACGCATAACAGCGTGATATTTCTCTTCATTCTCCCCATAATGGGCTCACTCTAGGGGCCAAGCGTCACGCAATCAATGCCAAGAAGCTCATGGATGAGAGAAACTAATTGCGCAAAGGCCCTTCATCGACCAAAGGCACAAAGCGGACAGGTCCCATGGGGGTCGCGCTGTACCCACTCTCATTTCGTTCAACCAATACTATTTCCTGATGCCCGTTCACTGGGCCAATGGGAATGACCATGCGGCCCCCAACATCAAGTTGATCCAATAATGGCTGAGGCAGGTCTTCGGCAGCAGCAGTCACCATGATCCGTGGAAATGGGCCAACTTCTGGCCAGCCGTTAAACCCGTTCCCTAATTTCGTAATGACATTGCGCAGCTCCAAGGCCGCAAAACGGCTTTCAGCCTCTTTCAACAAAACCGCATGGCGTTCAATCGTATACACACGCTTTGCCAGGCGCGCTAAAATAGCGCCCTGATAGCCGGACCCTGTTCCCACTTCTAAAACTTTATGGCTTTTATCTATTTGCAAAGCCTGGGTCATCAAAGCAACGACCAGCGGCTGAGAAATCGTCTGGCCACGACCAATGGGTAAAGCCGTGTTTTCCCAGGCCCGGTGAGTCAGAGCTTCCGGTACAAATTCTTCACGCGGCACGCTTTCAATCGCGTTTAGGACTGACTTATCCTTCACGCCAAGAGAGCGAAGTTCCATCAACAGAGCCGCGATGTTTTCCCGCCGCGCATTGGAATTTGCTTTAGAAGTCGACATCCAAGGCCTCTGTCAGTCGTGGCACCATTTCATAATGAGTTAAATTCAAATGCAAGGGCGTGATTGAAATATAACCATCCCGAACCAGTTTCAAATCCGTTTTCTGACCCGGTGCCGCCACTTCACGCCCTAAGCCGAACCAATAATAGGAATTGCCCCGCAAGTCTGTCCGCTCTTCGATCTTCAGATCTGAAACATCGCGCTGGCCTTGCTCTGTGATTTTCACACCTTTGACTTTGTCTTCGCCATAGCGCGGGAAATTCACATTGATGAAACTGCCATTATTCCAACCCAGCTCCAAAAGCTGCTTAACGATCTGCGTTCCATAACGTTTCGATGCGCCCCAATTCACCTTTTGAGTGACGGGGTCGATGGCCTGACTAAGCGCCATAGATGGAATACCCGCCAATGTGCCTTCCATGGCCCCCGCAATGGTCCCTGAATAAGTCACATCTTCGGCCATATTTGCCCCTCTGTTTATGCCGGAAAGCACAAGGTCGGGCCGGGGGCCTTCAATAATATGGTTTAACGCCATCACAACGCTATCCGTTGGCGTACCGGTCACAGCAAAGCGCTTTTCATCAATACGACGATATCTCAAAGGATCGGAAAGCGACAAACTATGCCCGGCTCCTGATTGTTCCGACGCCGGGGCAACAATCCAAACATCATCGCTTAACTCCCGGGCAATTGATTCCAATATCTCCAAGCCCGGAGCAAATACGCCGTCATCATTGGTCAAAAGGATGCGCATCAATCAGCCTCCGGCCGAATGACGTCCAGGCCATTCATATAAGGGCGCAATACATCCGGCACAGTGACACTGCCATCCGCATTCTGATAATTTTCCATAACAGCAATCAAAGTGCGCCCGACAGCCAGGCCGGACCCATTTAATGTGGCAACATATTCGGTCTGCTTCTCGCCTTTTTGACGCGTTCGAGCGCCCATCCGGCGCGCTTGAAAATCACCGCAATTAGAGCAGGAGGAAATTTCCCGATACCGCCCCTGCCCTGGCAGCCAGACCTCCAGATCATGGGTTTTCATCGCGGAAAAGCCCACATCGCCCGTACATAAAACCATCCGCCGATAAGGGAGTTCCAATTTCTCCAGGATCATCTCAGCGGCCCGTGTTTTTCGCTCCAGCTCCTCATCCGCCTTATCCACTGTTGTGATAGATACCAGCTCAACTTTATTAAACTGATGTTGACGGATCATGCCACGGGTGTCTTTCCCGGCCGCGCCCGCTTCAGAACGGAAGCAATTGGTCAATGCGGTGAACCGCAATGGCAGTTGATCTTTATCTATGATTTGCTCACGCACCAGATTTGTCAGAACCACTTCTGCTGTTGGAATAAGCCAATGATCGCCGGTGGTTTTAAACAGGTCTTCACTGAATTTCGGCAGTTGCCCTGTCCCAAATAACGCATCATCACGCACCAATACGGGCGGTGCGACTTCTAAATAGCCGTTTTCACTGGTTTGAACATCAAGCATATACTGGCCTAAGGCACGCTCCAACCGTGCCAAGCCGCCTTTCAAAACGACGAAACGCGACCCCGAAAGCGCAGCAGCGCCTTCAAAGTCCATGCCAAGGCGTTCACCCAGCGCATCATGTTCTTTGGGGGCAAAGTCAATATGACGGGGTGTACCCCATTTTTTCTCTTCAACATTATCATCCTCATCCGCACCATCAGGGACGGACGGATGAGCGAGATTAGGCAGCCTGGACAAAGCGTCTTTCAAACGCGCGGCCACGCCTTTTTGCCGCGCCTCAATATCCGGCATATCGGTCTTTAATTGGGCAACTTCGGCCATCAATGCCTGGGCCTGCGCTTCGTCCCCTTGCGCTTTTGCCTTCCCGATAGACTTTGAGGCCTCATTGCGTCGGGCCTGTGCCTGTTGCCATTCCGTCTGCAGGGCGCGACTTTCGGCATCAAGCGCAATGAGCTGGGACGCCTGTGGCTCCGCCCCACGGCGCTTCAAGCCAGCATCAAATGCGTCTCCGTTTTCACGAATCCATTTAATATCAAACATCTATCAAGGCTTTCTTCATACTGAATCAGCAGTTTCTGCCCGCTTGTTCTCAACAAGGCGCACTGCAAAAATTGAAAGTTCGTAGAGCAACCACAACGGGATGCCCAAAATGATCTGAGAAATGACGTCAGGCGGCGTCACCATGGCTGCAAAAGCAAATACACAGACAATGGCATATTTTCTAAAACGCTTCAGCGCTTCGGAACCGATAATACCCACCCGCGCCAACAACATCAAAACCAACGGCAGCTGGAAGCTGATCCCGAATGCCAAAATCATCTGGATGACTATGCCCAGATAATCCCCAATCCGCTGACTGAGTTCCGCGTGGAAATCGCTGCCCACTGCAATCATGAACCGCCAGGCCAGTGGCATCACGATATAATAAAGCAAACTGGCCCCGGTTAAGAACAAGACAGGCATTCCAAATAAAATAGGGAGAAAAGCACGTCTTTCATGACGATACAGGCCGGGTGCGATGAAAGCCCAGATCTGCGATGCGATCAAAGGAAAAGCCACCGCAAAGCCAATTGCCAGCGACAGCTTCAGCTTCATAATGAAGGGTTCAATAACATTGATATAAACCGGCTCAAAGACGGGCACCCGCTCCTGCGCCGCTTCAAGGCTTAAGCTCGGGTCTTCTGCTCTCAGACCGGCAATACGCTCCTGCCGCATGTCACCATAGGCGTCTTCCAAAGGCTGGATCAGAAAATCATAAACGGGTGCTGCGACCAGATAGCCGAAAACAGCACCCGCCGCCAAAGCGATTAGTCCGAACATCAGTCTTTTGCGAAGCTCAACTAAATGTTCGATCAGAGGCGCTTTGCTTTCTTCTAATTCATCAGGGGTTTCAGTGCTCATTCGCCCTGCCCTTTTGATTTAGGCTTCGGCTCCATCTTCCGTCTCAGGTCGCCATTCGGGTCAATCATATCTTCCATGAATTTACCAGGCTTCATTTTGGACAGATCTTCACCTTGTTTCTTCAATTCATCCAGTTCAGCTTCGCGCGTTAACTGGTCCAGCCCCATACGGAATTCGCCGGCAATTGCGCGGGCCTTTCCAACAAAACGCCCAATCACGCGCATCATGCGTGGCAGGTCTTTAGGACCGACCACGACGATCGCTATGACGATAATGATAAGCAATTCGCTCCAGGCGAAATCAAACATGGCTTGACCCTGACAAAATGGTCTTAGCTAGGCGTTTTTTCTTTATTTTCAGAAAGCGTCGCAGTCGCCGCTGCATCAGACCCGTTTTCTATAGCTTCAGGCGCTTGTTTCTGCGCTTCATCATCTTCGCTCAAGCCCGTGCGGAAGCTTTTAATTCCTTTCGCAACATCGCCCATCAGCTCAGAGATTTTACCTCTGCCAAACAGCAGCACAATCAGCAAAACCACCAGCAGAATTTGCAGCCAACCAGGAAACATGATCTTCTCCTTCACCCAATCACAGGGGTACTTTTATTTATTTTGCCATTGTGTCAGTTTATAAGTGGCACGGCAATGCGGCATTCACACCAAAATTTCCCGGCCAAACAAGCGCCCAAACGCCCTTAAGTCAAGGGCAATTCATCACTTGTATCGTCTTCCAGCTGCTCCTGGGCGTCAAGTGCGGCGCTATCACGCAGCAAATTGTCTAATGCATCATCAATCGGGTCGAGTAAACCTGACGCTTTCAGCTCATCAAGGCCTGGAAGGTCACTGATATTCGCCAGTCCAAAATGAATCAAAAACTCATCTGTCGTGCCATAAAGAACGGGCCGCCCAGGTGTCTGTTTACGCCCCGCCGGGCGTATCCATCCAGCCTCCATCAAAACGTCCAGCGTCCCTTTCGACAATCCGACACCGCGCAATTCCTCAATCTCTGCCCGTGTAACCGGTTGATGATAGGCAATTATGGCAAGTGTTTCGACCCCTGCACGAGATAATTTACGGACTTCTTCCACCTCATCCCGAAGCAGAAAGCTTAAGTCCGCCGCTGTTCGAAAGGCCCAGCGTCCACCGACTTCAACCAGATTTAGGCCGCGTTTTTCATAATCCTGCTGCAAAGCGTCCACATGGCTTGCCACATCAACACTCTCATCCAGGCGGGCGGAAATGTCTTTCACGCTCAAAGGGTGATGACTTGCGAATAAAACAGCTTCAACCTTGCGCTTTTCCTGCGCCAGGCGATCCTCTTCTTGTTGATTATCGCTCATTATTCCGGTCGGCCTTTCAAAAAAATCGGACTGAAATGTTCGGATTGTTGAATGTCCGCCTTACCTTGCCGGGCAAGCTCCAACGCGGCTGCAAAAAGCGAGGCGACGGCAGAGCGCCTGGGTGCAGCTTCCTCGGTTATTTCAGGCAGAAAAGCTTCCAGCGTTGTCCAGTCAATCGCTGCCCCTATCAAACGGCTTAAGCGTTCGACCGCTTCTTCCAAGGAAAATATCTGGCGGCGATGAATAGTCAGCGGCACATGTTTCCCGCGCTGCGAAAAGGCGGAATACGCCTTCAATAATTCATAAAGAGTGACATCATAACTCGCATGTTTAATGCGTTTCACGCCTTCTGGTGCCCCACGGGCAAAAACATCACGCCCCAGTCGATCTCTTGCTAAAAGGCGCGCGCCCGCTTCCCTCATGGCATCCAGGCGTTGAAGGCGAAGCTGTAATCGTGCGGCCAGCTCTTCAGCGCTTGGCTCCTCCTCGTCTGCCTCAGGGGGTAACAACAAGCGGGATTTCAAATAGGCAAGCCATGCCGCCATCACCAGATATTCTGCAGCCAGCTCCAGTCTCAACTGACGGGCTTGGTGTATGAATTTCAGATATTGCTCCACCAGCTCAAGGATGGAGATATTGCGCAGATCGACTTTCTGCGTTCGCGCTAAGGTCAGGAGAATATCAAGCGGGCCTTCAAAACCGCCAATATCAATGATCAAGACATCAGAGGTGGCAGCCGCCTGTGGCGTTCCACCTGCCTCAAACTCCTCATCAGACAATGTCCCGGTGAATTCTTCGCTCACCATCTCTCCCCACTTTCAAGGGGCTTTACCCTAAAACCCCCGTCAGAACATCATAAAGCACGTTTGTAGGGCCTAAAACAAGGGTTTGAAAGGGCGCAAAATGAATGCCAATGGCTCCAAAAACCATAGGAAGGAGGAAAAAACCGCCCAGAACAACAAATATCCCCACACGTTCCAGCCGTGCCAATGCCATTGCCGGGCGTCGCGGCAGCAGACCAACAGCCACCCGTCCACCATCCAGCGGAGGGATTGGAAGCAAGTTGAAAACAGCTAAAAGCAAGTTGAACCAAATCATTGTTTGCAGGTTTTGCGCAAGCCAGGCCGCTGCCGACGCCGGGATCACAGTAACCAGCGGAAAGATCAATACAGCTAGAATTGCCAAAGCAAAATTCATCCCCGGACCCGCCAGTGCTACAAGCATCATATCCCGCTTCGGGTTGCGTAAATTGCGCCAATTCACTGGAACCGGTTTCGCATAGCCAAACAGAAAACCCGCCTGCGTCAGCAATAAGAGCCCCGGCAATATAATTGTGCCAAATGGGTCAATGTGAGCAAGAGGATTGAGTGTCACCCGGCCCTGATCCGACGCCGTACGATCCCCCAGCAAACGGGCAGCATAGCCATGACCGGCTTCATGTAATGTGATTGCCAGTAAGACCGGCAGCAACCAGATTGAAATCTGATAGCCGACTGCACCTAAATCCATATTCAGTCCTTTATCTGCCGAAGCAATTCTTCACGTTCCGCCACGAAGGCGGCAATATCCATTTGATCGAACTCTTGGGGAGATGTGGCGCTTTGCATCGCCTTTTGCAATCGCAGAGACCTGTCTTGGTCGATCAAAGGCAAAGCAGATGCGACAGCCTGCATCTCTGCCATATCCCCATTACAATGTAAAATGATGTCACAGCCAGCGTTCAATGCATGTAACGCGCGATCTCCAAAAGCACCTTTCAAAGCCTTCATGCTCAGATCATCACTCATCAACAAGCCACCAAAGCCGATCTCTTTACGGATGATATTTTGGATCACGGTTTTTGACAAAGTAGCACAGTGATTTTGATCCAGCGCGGAATAGACGACATGTGCGGTCATCGCCATCGGCATATCGTTTAAAACTTCAAACGGAATAAAATCTGATTGCCGTAACTCTTCCAATGATGTGTCTACGATCGGCAGTGAAAGATGGCTGTCAACCAACGCCCGCCCATGACCAGGGATATGTTTTATCACCGGAATAACGCCATGATCCAATAGGGATTGCGCAGCCCAGCGCCCAATCACAGAAACATCTTTTGCATTCAACGCATAAGCCCGGTCGCCGATGATTGGATCGGCATCAGATATAGGGATATCCAGAACAGGCAGGCAATCTACGTTAACGCCTAAATTCAACAGTTCCGCCGCGATAATCTTTCCCGTCAGGAATACAGCCTGTTTCGCTTTTGCTTCGTTCTTTGCAAAAATTTGCCCATAGACCTCAGAAGGCGGATGCGCCGTCCAATGAGGCGGTCGCAATCGCGTAACCCGGCCACCTTCCTGGTCAATGAGGATGGGAAGATGAGAGCTGCCCGACAATTCCTTCAACTCGCTGGTTAAAGCGCGTATCTGCTCCGGTGTTTCAATATTGCGGGCAAAGAGAATATATCCTGCGGGCTGAACCGAGTTGAAAAAATCTTTTTCCTCTGCTGAAAGGCGAAGGCCTTTCAAGCCAAAAAATGCAGGAATCACAATCGGTTCACCTTGGTTTATCGCTCCGTCACAAGGCAGCCTTGCCCTGCCGCTTTCAATGCAGCACAGCGGCGATCTGCCTCTTCTCTTGACGGCAAAGCGGCTGCACGCAGGCGATAAATCGTCCGTCCATTCACCGTGGCAATCTGCGTATCAATATTCAAGTCACCAACGATATTTGGATATTTTTCCTGAACCTGGGTCCAGCCTGTGCGTGCCCGTGCGTCAGATGAAAACGCGCCCAACTGAATAAGATATCGACCTGCCACATTCTGCTGCACAGCTTCAGGCACAGGTTGAGCAGCTACCGGTTCGCGCTGAGGTGCAGGCTGCGTTTCCACTTGTGCAACAGACGGGCGCGGTGGCGGCGGGGCCTGTTGCTCGACAAATCCACCAGATGTCTCACGCTCCACAGGTTTTTCAGCTGGCTCCGCCAATATCGTATCAGCCTTTGTTTCAGCACCATTTGCTGCATCCAGAACCAATTTATCCTGTCCTGGAATTTCAGCCCCACCTGGATCATCCGGTGTAATTTTATGGGGTTCATTCGGCGCTTCAATCACAGGCAAGTCTGTATTCGCCACAACGCGTTGTGGTTCTTCCTCACCAGACAGCTGGGCATATATGACCCAAAGGAGCGCAACAAAAATAACAACAAAAACAGCGGCCGCCATGATGAGTGTGCGGGCAGACAACCAGCTTTCCTCACTCTCTTCTTCGACAGGCTGCAGCCACGGTAAATCCTGGCCGTCCTCATCCTTGATATTATCTTCCATGCGCTCTTCAGCCATTATCGCATCTCCTCAACTGGCGTTACGCCAAGTATTTTGAGACCGTTCGCTATGACCTGTCGCACCGCTGTAATCATAACAGCCCGTGCCTGGGTCCGCTCTAAGTCCCCCTCAATCAAAAAGCGTAAACCAGGATCATCATTCCCCCGGTTCCACAGACTATGCAGTGATTGCGCCAAGTCATAAAGATAAAAGGCAACCCGATGCGGTTCATGAGCTTTTGCCGCCGCATCCACCAGCCGCGGCCATTCAGCCAATTTCTTCATCAACGCCAGTTCATCTTCATGAGCAAGTATATCCAATGACACCTCGTCCAAATCAGCCACATCGAAGCTGTGTTCAGGAAAAGCATCTGCCATTTTACGTAAAACAGAGCAAATCCGTGCATGCGCATATTGCACATAGAAAACCGGATTATCTTTGGACTGCTCCAGCACCTTCACCAGGTCAAAATCAAGCTGAGCGTCATTTTTCCGCGTTAACATGATGAAGCGCACCACATCTTTACCGACTTCTTCAACCAGATCGGCCAAAGTGACAAAGGTGCCAGCCCGCTTTGACATCTTATAAGGCTCGCCGTTTTTAAACAGGCGCACCATCTGAGCCAATTTGATATCAAGCTCAGCCTTGCCGCCTGACATGGCCTGAACCGCTGCCTTCATCCGCTTGACATAGCCGCCATGATCAGCGCCAAAGACATCAATCATGTCATCAAAGCCGCGCTGTACCTTGTCATAATGATAGGCAATATCCGCTGCGAAATAGGTGAAGTCGCCATTGGATTTCTGCAATGGCCGGTCTACATCATCACCAAAATCCGTGGCCCGGAATAAAAGCTGCTCGCGCGGCTCCCAGCCTTCAGGCTCCTTGCCCTTAGGCGGCTGTAATACGCCGCGATAGACATGTCCTTGTTCCTCCAGGGCATCGATCATTTCCTGAATACGCCCACTTTCATGAAGACTGTATTCAGAAAAGAATACATCATGATGAATGCCCAGCTTGCCTAAGTCACTGCGGATTAAATCCATCATCGCTTCTACCGCGCGACGCTTATAAAGCTGGAGCCAATCTGCCTCGTCTGCCCTGGCATATCTATCGCCAAACTCTTCAGCCAGCGCTTTGCCTACAGGAACAAGATAATCACCTGGATACAGGCCTTCTGGAATATCCCCGATATCTTCGCCCAGAGCCTCACGATAGCGCAGATGAGCTGAGCGCGCTAAAGTATCAATCTGTGACCCTGCGTCATTGGTATAATATTCACGGGTCACATCATAGCCGGCAAATTCAAGCAGATTGCTTAAAGAATCCCCAAAGACGGCACCCCGGCAATGGCCAACATGCATTGGACCAGTCGGATTAGCCGAGACAAACTCCACATTGACCGGATGGTCACTGCGTTGCGATCCACGGCCAAAATCATCACCTAAGTCAATGACAGCTGCCACAGCACGACACCAGACGGAGGAAGATAATCGCAGATTTACAAAGCCAGGCCCGGCCACTTCCGCCTGAGCAATATCGTCATGCTTCATAAGAACAGCCGTCAAGGCATCCGCCAACTCTCTTGGATTTTTGCGGGCAATCTTTGAAAGCACTAAAGCTGCATTTACGGACACATCGCCATGACTTGCATCTCTTGGCGCTTCTACCGTGTAATGGCTCAATTTATCTTTGGCATCCACAGGAAGAAAACCCGCTGCCATCATCTCACTCAGCTCTGCGTCAACAATGGTTCTTATATCTTCAAAAATATTCATAGTGCTAGTGAAGTCTTTCCGATAAGCTCTTGATATTGCTTGATTGCAAAGCTGTCTGTCATGCCTGCGATATAATCGGCGATGGCGCGCTTCGACACCCCTGCGCTTTGTGACCCAAGTCGCGCCCAGTCACCAGTCATTTTGCCTGGGTCCGCAACGTAACTTTCAAATAAGGCTGCGATGATTGTCTTTGCCTCATCGGTCATTTGCCTCACCTTGTAATGGCGATACATGTGCTCACGCAAGAAATGTTTCAATTCCCTGTCAAGATTTCGCATTTCATCGCTGAAATCTACAAGAGCTATAGGCAAGGCGCGGACATCTGCTGTACTTTGCGGTTGATATCTTTCTATTCTGCGCCGCGTTTCTGCGATGACATCCTCAACCATCATTGAGATAAGACGGCGCGTCATTTCATGCACCAGACGCGGCTTTGACAAATTAGGGAAACGGCTCTCAACCTGACAAAGAACATCATCGACCAGCGACACCTGACGCAGGTCATCCAATTCAAAAAGCCCCGCACGAATACCGTCATCAATATCATGATTATTATAGGCAATATCGTCTGCCAGGGCTGCGGCTTGTGCTTCCGCTGACGCAAATGTGGAAAGCTCCAGATCATGGCCCTCGACATAATTGGTGATGGCAACAGGCAAAGTTTCACCAGACTTTAATGGCAATAACGGGCCATTATGCTTGACCAGTCCCTCTAAGCTTTCCCACGTCAGATTCAAACCATCAAACAAGGCATATTTATGCTCCAGCTTGGTTACAATCCGCAAGGCCTGTGCATTATGATCGAAGCCACCTTCGCCCTCCATACAGGCATGAAGTGCATCCTCACCCGCGTGACCAAAGGCCGTGTGGCCCAAATCATGTGCAAGGGCCAATGTTTCCGCCAAATCTTCGTTCAAGCTCAACACACGACAAATAGACCGGGCAATCTGGGACACTTCGATTGAGTGGGTCAACCGCGTGCGATAATGATCGCCCTCATGATACACAAAGACCTGTGTTTTATGCTTTAAACGCCGAAAGGCTGTTGAATGGATAATTCTATCCCGGTCCCGCTGAAAAGGGCTGCGTGTTGGGCTTTCTTCTTCCGCGACCAATCGCCCTCTTATATGGCTGGGATCGCTGGCAAAAACCGCTTTATCATCGATATTCTTCATGGGTTGCACATTAATGTGATAAGTTCTTTTGGGGAAGCATTGGATTGACAGATTTCAAAAATTCCCTACATAAACTAAGATGAAAATCATCTGATTTCGTGAAATTTGGAGCAACACCTTGAATAATCAGGAAAAAGCCCCCCTGCAGGTCACAAAAAGCGCCGCAGCACGCATTAAGCTCCTGCGTGAAAAACAAGGAAATCCAGCTTTGAAGCTGCGCCTTGGGGTGTCTGGTGGCGGCTGCTCCGGTTTTCAATATACATTCGGCTTTGAAGAAAAAGCCGAAGACGGGGATATGATTATCGAAAAGGACGGTGTTGAAGTCCTGGTCGATGATATGAGTCTTCTCTATATTCTCGGGTCAGAATTGGATTTTGTAGAGAATCTGGCTGGTGCTGCCTTTCAAGTCCGCAACCCCAATGCTCAGTCCTCCTGCGGCTGCGGCACATCTTTTGCTGTTTAAACGCGACAAGCGCTTTACCCCAAAGCCTTCCTGGGTTAAGAGAAGCCCATGCGAATTGCGACATTTAATATTAATGGCATTAAGGCGCGCTTGCCCCGGGTGCTGGAGTGGTTGGGCGAAGCTCAACCGGATGTAGCTTGCCTGCAGGAGATTAAGTCCCAGGACGACCCCTTCCCTCGCCTGGAATTTGAAGACATGGGATATCATGTGGAAACCCATGGTCAAAAAGGCTTTAACGGCGTCGCCCTTCTCTCCAAAACGCCGATGGAAAATGTCCGCCGTGGTTTACCGGGTGATGATGAAGATGTTCAAGCGCGTTATATAGAGGCTAAGATCAATGGATTTCGTATTGGGGGTTTGTATCTCCCCAATGGCAATCCGACCCCCGGCCCTAAATATGACTATAAGCTCGCATGGATGGACCGGTTGATTGCGCACGCCAAAACACTTCTCTCCAATGAAGAACCCCTGATACTGGCAGGCGATTATAACGTCTGCCCGGAAGCTGTGGATGTTTATGATCCTAAGGGCTGGGCCGACGACGCGTTGTATCGCCTGGAAACACGCGAGAAATTCAGAGAGCTCCTTTGGCTGGGCTTTACAGATGCCCTCCGGTCAAAACAGCCCGAAGGTCAGGCTTATACATTTTGGGATTATCAGGCCGGAGCTTGGAATAAAGACAATGGCGTCCGTATCGATCACCTTCTGTTGTCTGCCCAGGCTGCTGACATGCTAAAGGACGTTACGATCGACCGCAAAATACGCGGCCGGGAAAAAGCATCCGACCACGTGCCAGTCTTTTGTGATTTTGAGCTGAGTTAACCGAGAACCGGCGCAATTGTATCAACGACATATTCATAGAGTTTTACAAACTCTATCGCAAAGCCATTGATGCCAACAAGCGCACCAATCACGACCATAGCAGCAAGCAAACCATATTCGATGGCCGTTGCCCCATCTTCATTCTGCCCAAACCCGTGGAGTGCAGCCAGACATTTTAACGCCAACATTCTGCCATCCCCTTCTTATTCCTGCTTAGCCGCCGCATGAATGCGATCAAAGCTTTCAGCCGATTTTCGGCCATGCTAACGTCCTGTTTCTTAACAAGAGGTATCCAATGGCCAAAAACGCACATATCACCGCATTAGTCACAGGAAGTTCCCGCGGGATAGGCGCCGCAATCGCCCGAAGTCTCGCGGAAAATGGCGCAGAAGTCATATTGCATTTTAATCAAAATCGGGACGCTGCGGAAAAAACAGCCGCTCAGATCTCCGGAAAAACCCATATTGTACAAGCTGATCTGTCACAAAAAGACGCAGCTCTCAACTTATGGAAAGAAGCGCAGAATATATCTGCAAACCCCATTAACCTGCTGGTGAACAATGCGGCCATCATGCCCTCTGCGGGTATGGACGACCCATGGGAACAATGGTCCAGAACCTGGGCCGATGTGATGCAGACAAATCTGATTGCCTGCGCGGATTTATGTCGTTTAGCCATTAATGATTATTTGGAAATCGGCGGTGGAAAAATTATCAACATCTCCAGTCGGGCAGCGCACCGTGGGGACGCGCCGGACTATCTCCATTATGGTGCATCGAAGGGTGCTTTAAGCGCCCTGACGAAAGGCATTGCCCGGGGCTTTGCTAAAGATAACATACTGGCCTTCACCATTGCCCCCGGTTTTACGAAAACTGAAATGGCACGAGGCTTTGTTGCAGTTCATGGCGAAGCCGCAGCCACGAAAGACATCCCGCTTGGAGAAATGGCCAGCCCTGAGGAAATCGGCGATTTAGTGAGCTTTTTAGCAGAGAAAGATATCCGCCATATGACGGGGGCAACTTTCGACGTGAATGGCGCCAGCTATGTGAGATGAATAAAAGGCGGGAGCCGCTTGATACGGCCCCCGCCCTTTTTAAACCGAGTTTCTTATAACCGGGTCAGGCAATTTTCCGGCGGCGACGCGCCAGGCCTAAACCAAGTAAGCCAGCACCCAATAGACCGATTGTCATTGGCTCAGGAACGGCCCGGAACAATGTACCGGTACGTCCAGCCAGACCACCCGTCAGGATACCGGAACTGCTGATTGAAATTGCACCAAAGTTTGCTTCAGCAGAAAACGTCAGCACATCGGCTCCAAGATTAAAGCCATTTGTGTCGAAATTCGCTGCATAAAGGCCGCCCGTGACGAAGAATTCGATATCGTCAGGTGCAAAGATTGAGTCCAGAACGTCATCGATACGGAAGACTTCCGGCATCGCCAGAGCAGCTGTCAGGAAGGTTGCACCATCTGTAGCTGAAGCTGGGTTTGCACCATTATAGTCAGGGCTGTTATCCAGGTAGTAAGTGATAGACCCAACAACCGTGATATCAAAGACACCAGGGCCAATCGGTGTTACGGCAATAGGTGCTAAAGTCAGCTCATATGTCAGCTCAACACCATTATCCAACTCACTCCATGTACCAGGAGGAATAATCCCACCAAAGCCATCATGTACACCAATATCTTCGACTTTACCGAAGATGGAAACACCTGCAAAGGAAGGGTTGTTCAGATCGACCCCATTAGGGCCCAAATCGATGACGATTGCACCTTCGGCCAGACCATCTGCACCAACAGGAACAACCACACCGCCTAAATTTGTTGTGCCGGCTTGGGCAGCACCTGCAAACATCAGTGCAGCAAAACCAGCAATAATCGCTTTAACGTATAGTTTCATTGTCTTTCCCCCAATCGAAACTCGGTAGACGAAAGCGATTAATGCAATAGCTATGCCAGAGAATTAACTCCTTGTTTACTTTATTTGAATCTCATTATTGTAAATAAAACAAATAATGAAGTGTAAATCAGGCCGACAACTTATTTTTTTGACTCAAAAATCTCATAAAAATACAATTTATTAGGATTATATATCTGCATATACATGTGTTTCTTCTTTTGCACCTGGGTGTGTTACAGCCCCATATCTTGCTTTTCCAACCAATTGAGAGAATTTCCACAAGGTACCACTGTTATAATCTGTTGCTTTTTGGACCCAATTATTCCGTCGTTCGGCGAGAATTTCCTGTGCAACGTCCAATTCGATACGCCCGTCTACAGCATCAATTTCAATGATATCACCGTTTTCAACTAGCCCAATCGGCCCACCTTCTGCGGCCTCAGGTCCGACATGGCCGATACAAAAACCACGGGTGGCGCCAGAAAAACGCCCGTCGGTAATGAGAGCCACTTTCTCCCCCATGCCTTGACCATATAGCGCGGCTGTTGTCGAAAGCATTTCTCGCATACCAGGCCCACCCCTTGGCCCTTCATTGCGGATGACCAGCACCTCACCTTCTTTATAGGCTCGCTGTTCTACGGCCTTGAACGCATCCTCCTCGCATTCAAAAACCCGGGCCGGGCCGCGGAACACCAAATTACTCATACCAGCGACCTTTACGATAGCACCATCAGGGGCAAGACTGCCCTTCAGCCCAACGACACCGCCAGTCAGCGTAATGGGGTTATCAATCTTGCGAATGACATCTTGATCCTCATACCAGTCAATATCCTCAAGATTTTCAGCGATGGTCTTGCCTGTAACAGTGATACAATCCCCGTGCAGATACCCACCCTCTAAAAGAGTTTTCATGACCATTTGAACACCGCCCGCTTCAAACAGGTCTTTCGCCACATAGCGCCCACCCGGCTTTAGATCGGCGATATAAGGCGTTTTCCTGAAGATTTCAGCGACATCAAAGAGATCAAATTCAATACCCGCTTCATGCGCCATAGCAGGCAGATGCAAAGCCGCATTTGTGGAGCCACCAGTAGCCGCCACAACAGTCGCTGCATTTTCCAACGCTTTAAGCGTGACAATATCGCGCGGGCGCAGGTTATTTGCGATCAGCTCCATGACAGCGCGCCCGGATGCCCTCGCATATTCATCACGGCTTTCATAGGGAGCCGGCGCACCGGCAGAACCTGGGAGCGCAAGGCCAATTGCTTCCGACACGCATGCCATAGTGTTGGCTGTAAACTGACCGCCGCAGGCGCCATGGCCCGGGCAAGCCACTTTTTCAAGGGCAGTCAAATCCTTTAAAGGACAGGTTCCTGCCTCGTATTGGCCAACAGCTTCAAAGACATCAACAACCGTTACATCTTTCCCTTTAAAGCGACCAGGAAGAATGGACCCTCCATACATGAAGACGGACGGCACATTGAGCCTCAACATAGACATCATCAAAGCAGGTAGGGATTTATCACACCCTGCAATTCCAACCAGAGCATCATAGCTGTGACCACGCATCGTCAGCTCAACGGAATCAGCAATAACCTCTCTGCTCACCAGGGAGGATTTCATACCCTGATGGCCCATGGCAATGCCATCGGTCACAGTGATTGTTGTGAACTGCCGCGGCGTCCCTCCACCATCAATCACCCCTTCCTTAGCCACCTTCGCCTGACGATCAAGAGCCGTATTGCAAGGTGCTGCTTCATTCCAGCAGGACACAACACCAACAAAAGGCTTATGAATATCCTCTTCTTCCAGCCCCATCGCATAATAATAAGACCGATGCGGCGCACGGGACGGCCCCTCGGTCACATGGCGGCTGGGAAGTTTGGATTTATCAAATTTAGAAGATGTCACGCTTAAAGCTCCTGGCAATTTTCGCCAAGCTTTATAGCGCGTTTACGCAAGGATTAAACAAAAATAAAGGGCGTGAATTTAATTTTTCACGCCCTTTATTTTTCTATAGATCAGTGATCTTATTTCCGACGGCGTTTCCGCATCCCAAGACCGAGGCCAGCAAGACCAAGACCCAAGAGGCCTAAAGCACCAGGAGCTGGAATATCAACAGGCCGTTCAATAGAGGTCAGAAACAGTTGTTCAAAACCATTGGACAGCTCGCCCATCCGGAAATCCAACCGCAGCACATCATAAAGCGTACCAAGATCGTTGATGATATCGCTCAAGCTCTGGTTGGTCAGGGCAAAGGCAGCGCGATCGGCACCTAGGTTTTGGTTGATCGTCGCAGCATTCGGGCCATCACCGCCCTCACAAGGGCCTAAGCGGATCAGAGTTTGCGTTGCAGTGTTGACACAAATTTCGCCATGAACCTGAGCCACATCGTCCACATCACCATTTCCAAAATCAAAAGTTCCGAAATTAGTGAAGGTGTTCAGAATTGGGTCTGGGTTGATACCATTCAAGGTAAAGACCATGTCAGGCAACACTCCGTCTACATCGACAAGCGATATCTCTGCATAAACGAGGATATCCTGAGCGGCATCCAATACAGCTCCTGCTTCATTATTTTCATTCAAGTTAAAGAAAATCAGAAGATCGTCGCCGCCAAGGAAATTACGCAATGCCGAAATTTCAGCATCCCAAGTGCCCGTATTGTCTGTCGCAAACGGGGCTACTTCGCCAGGCTCATTTGCGGGTTGGGTGAAGAATGTTTCAACACCCATGGCCGCGCCAGGCGTCTGCAATGCGTTGTCCATTCCAGCAAAGTTGGTATTCACAGGCACACCATCGGAACCCGTTGCCACAACAACCAGGTCTTTAATCGCACCCGGTGTCGATTGAACTTCAAAATCACCAAGCTGATTAGTGCTTCCTGTCGCCAGGAAATTCAGGAACGGAAGGGAATACACATCAAAATCACCATAAGTGATTGTCGTGATCCCGTTAATGGGAGCCGGTAGCACGATCCCAGCCTGAGCCTGAGACGTAAAGCAAAGGCCCAAAGCTGCCGCGCCAACTAACGCTACTCTTTTTGCACGGTTGATAAGCATGTTTATGCCTCCCCCAAGGCGTGTCATTTAAATTACACGCAGGAGAAGCAAGAACTATACCAAGACAAAAATATGAATAGATTCAATATTCATATTATATATGCATATGCAGTTCTTTAATAAGTGTAAAGATTTACGACTCTGTATTATTGCATATACTATTATGAAGAATAGGAAGCATTATTGTGCAGTCCAACCACCATCCATTGAAATGTTAGAGCCATTTATTGACGCACTTCCAGGTCCACATAAAAACAGGCACGCTTGCGCAATCTGATCCGTTGTCACAAATTCCTTGGTGGGTTGAGCTGCAAGCAGAACGTCCCTTTTCACCTCTTCTTCCGTAATGCCGCGGGCCTGTGCCGTATCAGGGATTTGAGCCTCCACAAGAGGTGTGAGAACATAGCCAGGTGAGATTGCATTCACCGTTACACCATCTTGCGCAACTTCAAGTGCCGCCGTCTTGGTCAACCCGGCAATACCATGTTTGGCTGCGACATAGGCCGATTTAAACGGCGACGCGACAAGAGAATGAGCCGATGCAATATTGATAATCCGGCCCCAATGCCGTGCCTTCATAGATGGGAGGACCAAACGTGTCGTATGGAATGCGGCGTTCAAATTAATTGCGATAATGGCATCCCATTTATCAACGGGGAATTCTTCTATTTTTGAGACAAATTGAATACCAGCAGAGTTGATTAATATATCAACATCACCCAACTGATCTTGCGTTTGCGCGACCAGCTCTTCAATCTCACCTACATGCATAAGATTGGCCCCGTGAAAGCCAATCTTCGCCCCGCTCTCCGCTTCGAGGCTGGCGCGCATGACTTCTATGTCATCAACATCGCCCAGGCCATTCAACATGACCTTCGCACCGGCATGGGCGAGTGCCTTTGCAATGCCTAAACCAATGCCACTGGTTGAACCGGTGACCAGTGCCACTTTATCTTTCAACATGATTTCAACTCTTTAAAACTTCAAAGGCCCATGCTGGTTTCTGTCACCATCAAGTCGACAACGCCGCGTAAAGCCAATTCCGGCGTGACGCCCTTTTCTATGGCGTCCTGATAGGTTTTAAGCTGGCGATCCGCAGACGTCCCTTCACGGGCAATTTTCCGCGTATGATTGACTTCATCAACGCACCCCAGTTCTTCCGCGTCTTCCTGCACAAGGTCAAGAATTTCCTCAAGCAACTCCGGGAACGGACCCATTTGCTCTTTCCCCAGATCAATGAGGCGGCCTTTCACCCCATGGCGTTGGGCCAGCCAGCGGTTTTCTTCCACAAGAAGTCGTGGATAATTCCGCCAGCGTTGATTATTCCGCCGCAAGCGGATCAACATGGACAAAAGGCATTGATACAGTGCTGCGATAGCCAAGGCGTCTTCAACCCGTGTACAAATATCCGTCACCCGCATTTCAAGCGTTGGAAATTTAGACGAGGGACGCAAATCCCACCAAAGCTTACTGGCATCTTCCACCGCACCGGTTTTGACCATGCGGTTGATCAACCGCTCATAATCCGACCAGCCGGTGAATTGCTCAGGAATTCCGGTGCGCGGCATGCCGTCAAATACAGCCAGGCGATAAGAGCGCATCCCCATTTGTTGTGCCCCCCAAAAGGGAGATGATGTTGACAAAGCCAGGAGATGCGGCATGAAATAAGCCACCTGATTCATTAAATCCACCCGCAGATCAGGATCTTCAATGCCGATATGAACATGCATGCCACAAATCAACATACGCCGGATCGCGCCTTGCATATCACGGGCTAAAGTCTCATAGCGATCCGCCTGAGTTGGTGATTGCTTTGACCATAGGGCAAAGGGATGAGTGGACGCCGCCATCAGCATCAGTCCGTGTTTATTCGCCATATCCCGTACCACGCGGCGCAGATCGGTCAGATGCGTCCTGGCTTCTTGAATATTTTGACATACAGGCGTGCCTATCTCCACTTGAGACCGCAGAAATTCGGGGCAGACACGTTCGCCCAATTCCTTACGGCAATCTTCCATGAATTCAGGGGGTGGATCATTTGCAAGATCCCGTGTACGTGGGTCGACCAGAAGATATTCTTCTTCAATGCCCATGGTCAGTGGCGCATTTTTCGCCATTTGGTTTCTCCCGCCTCAGCGCTTGAGAAACTTATTGTGCAGATGCATTCAAAATGGGCAACAAAATATCACTTAAAATTTCAACCCATGCGTTTACACCGGCCTCGTCTTCGATAAGATCCTGGCGAATTTCCAAGGTGACATAAGGGATATCATGGGCTTCCGCATGGCGGTCCATGGTGTAGTTTAAAATCTGACCCGAATAGGGCACATTACGGCCGACCACCAGATCACCTCGCGCTTCCAATGCGTCAGCCACCTGATGCGCCAGCTTATCATAGTGATTCCATAACACTGCCGCATGCCATGGGCGGGTCTGACCATTCATCACGGGCGTGAAGCTGTGCAGTGACACAAGCACCGGTGTTTGCCCGTTCGCCCTGATACGGGCGACTTCATTTGCAAGGGCCTCATGATAGGGCGAATGAAAACACGCAATACGTTTGGCCTTATCCTTTTCCGACAGGCCTGCATTTCCTGGCACGAAAATATTATCAGACAGCTGCGGGATCAGCGTCTCATGATCCAAAGGCCTGTTTGGGTCGACAATCAGCCTCGAGAATCTGGCCATGATTGCCCGACTGCCCAGCTCTTTTTGCAATGCCTGGCACAAAGCCTTCGTGCCGATATCATAGGCTATATGATTTTCCAGCCATTCACCCTCCAGCCCCAGATTCTCGAGTTTCAGAGGAATATGATTGGAGGCATGATCTGCAATCAGCAGAATATGGGAGTTTTCCTCACCAAAGATATGAAAGGGCTGGTCCATTCCCGTTTGATTTTCTTTCTTATTTAAATATTGGGCGTGGGCCTTTGATAATCAAAGCGTGGCTCACGCTCAACATTGTTTTTTGACGCAGTCTTAATCCAAACGGGACAGAGCCGCCTCCAATTTAGCAATTTCGCCCTGGGCCGCTTCTAATTTAGCCTTGTTGTCAGCCACCACATGTTCAGGCGCTTTGGCAACAAAAGCTTCATTAGACAACCGACCTTCTATGGACCTTGCTTCCTTTTGAAGCTTTTCGATAGCTTTTACCAGCCGCGCCCGTTCCGCGTCCAAGTCGATGGCACCCGCCAAAGGTAAAACAAAGACGCTGCCCTCAACAACAATTTGCAAAGACGCTTTTGTCTCCGCTTCTGCGACATTTTGAATATCGCTTAATCGCGCAAGCCATTTTAAAACGCCTGCCTGATTTTGCGCCATTTCAGCGACGCCTGGCTCTACACCAGATAAGAAACACGGCAGTTTTGCGCCTGGGGGCACATTTGCTTCTGCACGCGCCGTACGGATCGCAGAAATCACTTTGATCGCCCATTCAACTTCCGCACTTGCGTCCTGACCCTCAGTCAGCGGAGCTTCAGGCCATTGCGCCAGCATTAAATCGCTTTCGCGTTCATCTGCCATAGCATGCCAAAGCTCTTCAGTGATAAACGGCATGAACGGATGGAGAAGTTTCAAAATCTGATCAAAAACCCAGCCGGCAACCCGGCGCGTTTCTTCAATCGCCGCTTCATTTTCACCATTCATGACCGGCTTGATTAATTCCAGATACCAGTCACAGAATGTGCTCCAGGTGAATTGATAAATGGCATTCGCAGAATCTGAATAGCGGAATTCATCCAGATAATTCGTAACTGATCCTATGGCGTCTCCGGCCTTGGCGAGGATCCATTTATTCACCGCCAATTCTGCAGAAGGCGCAGCGCGATCCAAGCCGCCTTTCACACCATTCATCTCGCAGAAACGCGCGGCATTCCAAAGCTTGGTTCCGAAATTCCGGTAGCCTTCAACACGGCTGGTCGACAATTTGATATCGCGCCCCTGGGTTTCCATCGCTGCCAAAGTAAAGCGCAGTGCATCCGCCCCAAATTGCTCAATCAGCTCAAGCGGGTCGACCACATTGCCTTTGGACTTGGACATTTTTTGCCCGTTTTCATCGCGGACCAGAGCATGAATATAAACCGTATGGAAAGGCACATCGTTCATGAAATGCAGGCCCTGCATCATCATCCGCGCAACCCAGAAAAAGATGATGTCAAAGCCCGTCACCAGGACAGAATTGGGGTAATATTTATGCAGGCCTAATTCACTTGATTTGGCTTCATCCGGCCAACCCATTGTACCAAAGGGCCACAGACCTGACGAAAACCAGGTATCAAGCACATCCGGGTCCCGGCGCAAAGCAACGCCCGCACCTGCTTGTTTTTGCGCCTCTTCCTCAGTTTCCGCGACAAAGACATTGCCGTCTTCGTCATACCAGGCAGGAATTTGATGCCCCCACCATAGCTGACGGGACACACACCAGGGCTGGATGTTTTCCATCCAGTTGAAATATGTCTTTTCCCATGTGGCAGGCACAAAGCGCGTTTTGCCCGTTCTAACGGCCTCAATTGCTGGTTTAGCCAATGTCTCCGCATCCACATACCATTGATCGGTCAGCCAAGGCTCAATCACCACGCCGGAACGATCGCCATAGGGCATCATCACAACCTTGTCTTCAACCCGGTCAAGCAGGCCAAGGGCATCAAGGTCCGCGACAATGGCTTTACGGGCCTCATAGCGGTCCATACCGTGATATTTCTCAGGGATATCATCGCGTTTGATGATTGCTGCATTTTCATCCAGCACATTGATCATCGCCAGTTTATTGCGCTTGCCCACTTCAAAATCATTGAAGTCATGAGCGGGCGTGATTTTCACTGCACCCGAGCCTTGTTCGGGATCAGCCCATTCATCAGCAACAATGGGGATCAGACGATTGGTCAGAGGATGACGGATATTCTTGCCGACCAACGCTGCATAACGCGCATCCTCTGGGTTCACAGCAACTGCTGTATCCCCCAACATGGTTTCCGGGCGTGTCGTGGCCACGATGATAAATTTAGAAGCGTCTTCTTCAAGCGGGTATTTCAAATGCCAGAAATGGCCTTGAACTTCGCGTTGCTCAACTTCCAAATCGGAAATCGCGGTCTTAAACTTTGGATCCCAATTCACAAGGCGCTGGTCTTTATACAGTAAACCTTGCTTATAAAGTTCCACAAAGACCTTCAAAACGGCCTTGGAAAACCCTTCATCCATCGTGAAGCGTTCGCGGGACCAGTCACAGGATGCACCTAAGCGGCGAAGCTGGCGCGTGATTGTCCCACCGGATTCTTCTTTCCAGGCCCACACATGTTCTAAAAACGCCTCACGCCCTATGTCCTGACGATTGAGACCTTGCGACTGAAGATTACGCTCCACCACCATCTGCGTCGCAATACCGGCATGATCAACACCCGGCTGCCACAACACATCTTTGCCCTTAAGGCGCTGATAGCGGATCAGGACATCTTGCAGCGTATTATCCAGCGCATGACCCATATGAAGGGAGCCAGTTACATTGGGTGGCGGAATGACGATAACAAAAGGCTCCGCATCGGGGCGCTGACCGGCTTTAAAAGCTCCGCTCTCTTCCCAATGCTCATACCAGCGTTTTTCAATCGAACCAGGTGTGTAAGTCTTTTCCAACATCGTCTTATATCTTTATTTCGTAAAAGCAGGGCGCAAAATGGCAAAAAACAGCGCCGGATGAAAGAGCGAACTCGCTAAAGAGCGCAAATAACACGCATTTGAACGCATTCTATTTTGATTATGAACATGAAGCCATGCTAGCGTCCCGCGCGTGTGAGGTAATAATGCTAAGTCTGGAAAAATATATGCATATAAAAACTCTTCTGCCGATGACAGCCCTGGTGTTGCTGTCCGCATTTGATTCAGCCGACAAAATGGCCCCCCATATCCCCATGATCACGGCCGAGGATGTGAAAACCCATATCACCTTCCTGGCAGATGACGCCTTGGAAGGCCGCGACACAGGAAGCGCCGGCTATGATCAGGCCGCCGATTATGTGAAGCAACAGTTCGAGGCGCTTGGCCTGAAGCCTGGAGCCAACGGCAGTTATTTCCAGGATGTGCCTTTACGCAGCTATAAAGCTACCGAAGATGGTGCGAAAATGGTCCTTCACGGTTCTCATTGGGCGAGAGATCTTGAATTCAAGAAAGACTTTATTCCAGGCGCTTCTTTATCCCAAAAAGAAGCAAGCGCGAAAGGGCAACTCGTCTTTGTCGGCTATGGGATTGATGCACCGGAGATCGGCCATAGTGATTATGAAGGCCTGGATGTTGAAGGAAAAATCGTTTTGGCCTTAAGCGGTGCCCCTGCCCAGTTTCAAAGCGAGGAACGTGCATATTATTCATCCTCCAAAGCTGATACCGCCGAGGCACATGGCGCTGCCGGTCTCATCACTCTATTCACTGCCGCCAGCGAAAAGCGCTTTAATTTTGAGCGGATCGCAAAAGGCTTTGGCCGCAGTCGCATGACCTGGGTGAATGCAGATGGCAGTTCCAAAGATGACGACAGCAGCCTGCAGGTTGGCGCTGTTCTTTCACCGGAAATGGCGTCTCAGATATTCGTAGGTGCGCAAAAATCCTATGAAGACATTCGGGCCGAAGCTGAAACAGGCATGCCAAAGGGTTTTCCTCTCAGCTATGCTGTGGAACTGAGCACCTCAAGCGCTCATGAGCGCACCCAAAGCAAAAATGTGGTTGCCGTGCTGGAAGGCAGCGACCCTGAGCTTAAAAACGAATATGTGGTGCTAAGCGCTCATCTGGATCATGTGGGTGTTGGACGCGCGATAGACGGGGATACGATCTATAATGGCGCACTTGATAATGCCGCGGGTATTTCCACAATGATTGAAGTCGCCCGTGCTTTCAAGAAATCAGGTAGAGCGCCGAAGCGTTCTATCATTTTCCTGGCTGTAACAGCTGAGGAAAAGGGCCTCGTCGGGTCCGATTTCTTTGCCCATAACCCGACGGTTTCGAAATCCTCTATTGTTGCGAATGTCAATTTGGACATGCCATTAATCCTTTATGATTTCGCCGATGTCATTGCCTTTGGTGCAGATCGTTCAGCCCTTGGGCCTTTGGTTGAAAAAGCAGCAAGTCAGCTTGATGTGAAACTCAGCCCAGACCCCTTGCCCGAACAATCCTTATTTGTACGCTCTGACCATTATCGCTTTGTTCAACAGGGCATACCTTCGGTATTTCTAGTCACCGGCTTCAATGCTGTTGGCGAAGACGGCAAAGGCGGGGAAATCTTTAAAAACTTCCTCTCCACTCATTATCACAAGCCATCTGACGATTTGGAACTGCCCATTGATTTTGAGGCCGGCGCAAAATTCGCTAAACTTAATTATCTGATTGCAGAACAGATCGCGAATGCTGAAACCCGTCCGCAATGGAATGACGGCGATTTCTTTGGAAGCAAATACGCCAAATAAACGAAAAAGGCCGGGGTTATTCCCGGCCTTTTTTTATCTATTAGCGAGTTTCTTATCTCCGTGCGAACGCCAGACCTGTGGCTGCACCCGCATACACACAAGCAATCAGTTTATTCCCGATGCCACGCGTTGACAGAAAGTGTATTTTATCCCGCAACGCACCTGCCAAAACTGCAAAACCAAGGTCGATCATTGTCACCACAACGATGAAACTGACAGCCAACAGCAATGACTGCTGCAGCACATTTCCAGCCGGGTTGATGAATTGCGGCAAAAACGCCCCATGGAATAAAAGTGTTTTAGGATTAATCAGCGCAACAAAAAACCCTTGAGCGAAATACCGCTCTCGCAGGGATTTTTCCTCCTGCTGATCCGGCTTTGTCCTCCAGGTCTTTATGGCGAGATAAGCAAGATAAGCGACACCAAGCCACCGCACCCACTCAAACACCTCAGCTAAAAACACCGCCAGAGCAGTTAATCCGGCAACGGCAATGCCAATCTGGATACATTGCCCCATGGTGGTACCCGCGACAATCGCAGCACCTTTTGAAGTGCCCTGGCGCAGGCTTGTCGCGATAATCAGAGCCACATTAGGCCCAGGAACAACGGCTAATAAGACACACGCCAGAATAAAGGCGCCATAGACCTCAACACTCATTCACCACCTTTTAGATAATGATCCATCCAATCCAAGACTTCATTGTGCCAATGAATGGAATTTGCAGGTTTAAGAATCCAATGATTCTCATCAGGAAAATACAGGAATTTTGATGGAACACCCTGTCGCTGCAACGCGGTGAAGGTTGCAAAGCTCTGATGTTCTGGAACACGGAAATCCTTCCCGCCCTGAATGACCAGCATCGGTGTTTTCCAGTTTTTCACATGGTTAAACGGATTATGTTTTTCATGAGCATCCTGGTGATCATAATAAGGGCCACCAAATTCCCGCTCAACGAACCATAATTCCTCCGTCGTATAATACATGGAACGCAGCTCGCTGACGCCTGCATGGTTCACAAGGCATTTGAAACGTTCCGGCCAATTCCCTGCAATCCAGGTCATTGCATAGCCGCCATAAGACGCGCCCAGCGCACAGACATTTTCACCGTCTAGCCAGTCATTTGCTGACAATGCGGCAGCCAAGCCTTTTTGCCAGTCTTCCAAAGGCTTACCGCCCCAATCTTTATTGATGGAATCGGTGAATTTCTGGCCATAGCCTGTCGAGCCGTGGAAATCGATAAAGACCACGCCATAACCCGCACCCGCATAAGTCTGCGGGTTCCAGCGATAGCTCCAGCTGTTGCCAAAACTCCCCTGTGGGCCACCATGAATGATATAGGCAACAGGATATTTCTTGCCTTCTTCATAATTGGCCGGCTTCATGACATAGCCATAGACTGGCTCATCATTCCAACCGGCGAATTGATATTGCTCAAAATCCGCGAGAGCAGTTTCAGCCAAAAGCTCTGCGTTCACATCTGTCAACTGACGTGGCTTACGGCCATCACCGGTGGTCGTAAACACATTCCCAGGGGAGCCAAGGCTGTGATGAACATAGGCAATCCGGCTGTCCCCGATTGAAAAGCCGGAAATACTCCCCTTCCCTGTCAGACGTGTGGCACGACCTGATTGAGAGTTAATGGCCCATAGGGGGCGCTGCCCTATGTCACCGGCGGAGGCAATTAAGATCGAATTACCATTTAAAAACGCCAGGGACCCGACACTGCGATCCCAGTTTTCAGTAACAGTTCTTCGTGTGCCGTTTTCCAGGTCCAGCATGACAATGCGTTGGCGATCCGCTTCATATCGCGGAATTTCCATCGCCAGATACGCCATAAACCGCCCATCTTTGGAAATTGTGGGATGACCGTCATAAGCCTCATTATCTTGTGTGAGGTTCTGTTGCTCTCCGCCCGCAGACGGCGCTTCATAGATATCATAATTGGTCGACCAGGCTTCATCATGGGTTGCCAGGCGCATGGAAAAATAAATTTTACTACCGTCCGCACCAAAAGCGATATCGCCAACACCGCCAAATGGCACAGCAGCCACATCACCATTTAAACCGGCGGTGACATTAACAGGCTCACCCGATACCAAGCCGTCTCCATCGAGGGCGAAGGTGTACAGCTGTGTGCGCAGGCCATCTTCCCACTGATCCCAATGGCGAAACAACAGGCCGTCATACACACGGCCGGTGCTGACTTTTTCGTCTTCGCGTGCCTGGCGGTCCACAGTACATTGCAAGGTGTCACAATCCGCATAAACTTCCATTGTCACAGCAAGCTGCGATATATTGGGTGCCAGAACCAGATTTGACACATCCAGCGGTAAATCTGTGATCTGCGCGAGCGCCCCACTTTCCAGATGATAACGCCAGACCTGGTTAGACCCGCCTCTTGAAGACAGGAAATAAATCGATCGGCCATCAGAGGACCAGCGCGGGTTGCTTTCATTTGCATCGCTGGGCACCAGTCGTTCAGGCTGCGCATCTTTTTTCCGCGCAGACACCAGCCACAAATCTGTACGCCCACGATTAGCGTCCATATCCGTTTCACGCATAGTGTAAACGACCTGTCGGCCATTGGGCGACATCTGGGGGTCAGACACACGGTTTAACCCTGCCAAGGTTTCAACTTTCAAACCTTCTGCGGCCTGAGCCGCACCTATGGCCAGCGCACCAGCCAAAAGGACAGATGGAAACAGTGATAAGCGCATGACTTGCCTTTCTGATTATTTTGTCCAGTTCAGCTGAACAGAATAGCCAGAAAGAAAAGAAGGTCCAGAAGCCATTTTCGCTTCCGGACCTTCTGAATTTGAATGAATTATATGAATTAGTCGCGATTAGTCAGCCGTGCAATTTCCTTGGCAACCATACGTTCAACGACATTGGGCAGATTTTCATCAAGCCATTCTTTCAGCATGGGGCGCAGCATTTCGCGCACCAGTCCATCCAATGTGTTGCCCGCACCCTCATAATCCCGGACCAGCAGTCCTGAGAGTTGACTAAAAGGTTCGGCCGCCTTTTGCGCCGCATCTTTTGACAGAATTTCTTCTGAAGGGTCCGCTTTCTGCGTTTCTTCAACCATATCGTCCAATTCCAATACTTCAGGCTCTTCCGCTAATGCGGCAGGCTCGTCTTCCATGACATCGGCAGCCTCAAGAGGCGCTTCTGCTTCTTCTATTTCTTCTAAGACTTCCTCTTCCTCAATAATCTCAGCTTCTTCGAGATCGAGGACTTCATCTTCAATAGGGGGATTTTCCTGTGCAGCTTCTGCTTGCTGCGCAGGGACATCGCCTTCTTCACCGTCTTCGGAAATGATACGGCGGATCGATGCGAGGATTTCCTCCATCGAAGGTTCTTGTGCGTTATTATCGGCCATGGTTCATCCTTATTTACCAAGGCTTGGCAGAGCATAGTTAATTAATGTTTAAAGTTTAACGCTCAGCTCGACCCTTAGCTACTCAGCATTCAACTTACTTGTTAATGCCAAATCCTAAGAATTTCCACTTAACATCGCTATAATTTTCGAGAGGATCGTAAAAATTTACATCCAGTTCCAGATTTTGAGCTGTCAAACCACCTATTGCGGCAGCCAATTGGAAGGCCGCAACGACCTTATCACGCTCTGCGCGCACAAGATTCACGCGCGCATCCAGTAATTCCTGTTCAGCATCCAGCACGTCCAAAGTTGTCCTTGAGCCAACAGCCGCTTCCTGGCGCACGCCTTCCAATGCGATCTCATTTGCACGAACCGACGATTGATTTGATTCGATACTAGCTTGAGAGGCCCGATATTGTTCCCAGGCGTTGCGCACATTTTCAATGACCTGGCGCTCTGCCGCTGCAATTTCCAACATGCGTTGAGATCGGGTTTGCTTGGCCCGGCGGATAGAAGAGTATTCTGAACCGTTCTGATAAATCGGAATAGTAAGTTGAGCACCAATGGATTTACGCGTCGAAGATGTATCAACACCAACAAACCCATCTGTACCAAATTGAGGAGTCGTTCCAGCATTTCGCCTGTATTCCGCCCGTGCTCCAATCGTTGGGAGCAGCGCGCCTTTAGCCTCATTCACCGCATGCCGCGCAGCTTGTTCGTCATCACGAGCCGCCAGTAAGACAGGGCTCTGCTCTAACCCCAATGCAACAGCATCCTCTTCAGTCGGAGGCAGTAATGGCACAAATGGATCATCCAGCGTCCCTGGCATTTTACCAACGACGCGACGATAGCTTTCCCGACTGGATGTCAGCTGAGCCTCAGAAGTGATTCGACCCGAAATGGCCACTGCCAGTCGGGCTTCCGACTGCGCCACATCGGTCCGGGTGATTTCCCCTACCCGAAAACGATCACGGCTCGCTTCCAATTGCCGGCGTAGGACATCAACCTGATTTTGGTTCAAATCCAGCACGGCCTGGTCTCTCACCACGTCCATATAAGCGGTAACGGCATTCACCATTGTGGTCTGTTCAAAATCTCTGAGCCGTTGGCGTTCTGCGCGGATCTCCGCATTCGCACCTTTCAAAGCGTTGTAATTTTGAAAACCCTGAAAAATTGGCTGATCAACCGACGCAACATAGTTCTTATCCGTGGAGTTAAAATCCACACGTGAACCAGGCGTAACTTCGGGAACCGCCCCAACAACATTCACGGTGTTGGAGCGGGCAAAATTCACTTGTCCTTGTAAACTTGGCCTAAAACCCGAGATAGCAGCCGCTGCATTTTCATCAACGGCGCGCAGCGCTGCCCGCCTAGCCTCCAGGTCCGGATTGCCCTCATAAGCTGCAGCCAAGGCTTCTTTCAATGTTTCCGCGCTTGCAGGCGTCATCATTTGCGAAATGGCCATGACAGCCGCAGATGTAAGGAAAAGGTGTTTCATCCCAATATCTTCCTTTAGAGTTCATCAACTCACCGGGCCGTTTTCTGTTCTCCGGCGTATAGTAGACCACGCACCGCAAATGGCGGCGACATATCTTAAACCGATATATAGTCACTTCAATATAAAGTTTAAGATGCGTCGACGCTTTTCTTTAGATTAAAATTCAAATTTTTTCGTTTCGGCAAAGCCTGGCAGCATTGGGACATTCGCATCCATGAAATCTTCCACCCCAAAAATGCCGCCGCTTTTCACCCCTAAAAAGCCTCGACCCAGTCCATTTTCCATGCGGACACCAACCATTCGTCCGCCCTCAGCCAACTGATCAATCAATGCCTGAGGAATATATTCAACACAGCCATTTAAAAAGATAACGTTAAAAGGTGCTTCTTTTTCAACACCTTCCTGCATCACCCCTTCAACAACTGCCGCATTCCCAATCTCCAGCTTCAAAAGATTGGCATTGGCCTGCGCCACCATTTCCCCATCACTATCTACACCAACTAGGGAAGACGCCAGCTTTGCAAGAATTGCAGCACTATAGCCCAGGTTCGATCCCACATCTAAAACCAGGTCATCGGCCGTGATTTCCGCAGCCTCAACCAGGCGCGCAAACACCATTGGCTCCATCAGATAACGATCAGCACCAATCTCCAAATCCTCATCGATATAGGCAACAGAACGCAGCGCTTTTGGGACAAAGGCTTCACGCGGCGTTTCCCCCAGGGCAGAAATCACCCGCGGATCAGTCACCTTATTCGGTAAAATCTGCCCGTCAATCATTGTGGTGCGCTGCATTTCACTGGTCATCATCTGGGTATATCCCTTAGCTCATTAGTCCCAATCCAAATATTGTGCGCCTTATACCCAAGCGCTTTCGCAATAGCAATTCCGCCTATGCTAAATTGTTGGCTGCAAGAGGTGAAGCGTTAAAGGTAAAAACATATAACCAAGTTTATTTTATCCCACCTGCTACAACCCGGGCCATATCAAGGCTTAGACCTCGACGCTCCTTATTCATCTGACGGAATTGTTCTCGCAGGTCTTCTTCCAAAGGCCGCGAGGCATATTCCCTTTTTTCAGGACCATAGAAACGGTCAATCGGGGTTTGATGTAAATTTGCCAATATGTGCAGCCACGCTGCTGAAATACGGTTGTCGCCATATTCGTATTTCTGCATCTGTTGATAAGAAATACCGATATATTGCGCAGCCTGCGCCCGGCTAATGCCCACTTCCTTACGGCGAAGAGATAGATAGCCGCCGATAAAGCCCAACGCCCAGCATCAAAAGCCCCAGTGCCAACCCAAGCAATGCACCTGGCTCAGGCACGGCTGTGGGGACGCTCACGCCGTTTGTGAAAGTCAAAGAATTGATGAAATAATTTTCCCCCAGCTGGTCTCCAAGAATGACGAGACTAAGATCACCATTGACGTTCAACGCAGTCGGAGCTGAAAATGCAGATGCTCCACTTTGGTTAACGCTATGGGCAATAGTCGTCGACACAGCTGTGGCCTGAACAACCACGTTCAACTGGGCAACAGAACCAACAGGTGACGATATAAAGGGCCCACTACCCAGAAAAGAATTAGACACCCCCTGATCTTCAGAAGCGTTTAATCTGTCAATTCTGCTTTGTGCCTCGATCACCTGGGACACAGTATCCTGAAAAAATGCATTGAAATAATTTTGCCCATCATAAATACCGACAAAGAAATCCTGATCAACAATACCATCATCACGGAGCAGTCTATCCACATTGACTGAAATGCCTATATTGCTTGGATCAACATCCAACTGATTAAGTGACAAGCGATAAAGAGCGGCACTGGTTAATGTTGGATCAAATCTCAACCCGTCCCCAACGACACTTTGCCCGCCCGTTGGAAAGCTTGCACCAGGAAGGCTTGCAAGCTCAGCACCTGTAAAGCTAATAGGCATCGCAGTCGCAGGTGTTGAAACGCTGAGAAACGCAAAGATTAAAGCTATTTGTTTCACCAATCAGGCTCCTGAAATTGAAATATCCCTGAAGCCTGATTGATCATTATTTAAAACATTGGAAACGGACTTACTAAGCTCAGCCTGTAAATCGCCCGCGGTAATAAAACTGACATTCTTCTCAAGATGGAGAACACCAACTAATACTAGAATTATAAGTATTACTTCTACTTTTAATAGATTATTATTATTTTATATACAATTTTCAGTTGATGTTGTTTTAAGACCAAGGGAGGATATTATGAAAAATATCAGGTCAGTTTTTCTCACAACAATACTGTTATCAATAGCGCCCTTAAGTGCACAGGCGGGCATAGAAGTCTATTTCAACGATTTTGAGAGCGGTGTCGCAGGCCCTGCAATTTCAGGTTTCGGCGCTGTCGAAGGTACCCAGGGCTATTCCGCACACGGTTTTGGTTCTTCCTTTTTCAGAAACGCCGGCAGTGGCAGCAACGGCCCGGAAACCATATTAACCCTGACAGACCTTCCTGAGCATGACAGTCTTGACCTTGGCTTTCTGCTAGCCATTATCGACAGTTGGGACGGCAATGATGCGGGTCGTCACGGAATTGACTTGTTTCGTATCAGAGTTGATGGGAATCTGATCTTTGAAGAAACGTTTACAAATTTTACCGACCAAGAATATAAGCCTGGCGTGGGTACTTTTACGCAAACGCAAAGCCTTGAAAACAGACTTTTTACACCAGTAGATATCGGCTTTAACAGCTGGTTTGATTCAGTTTATGACTTCAATAGTTGGGAGCCTTTTATGAATATTGCACATAATGCAGACATATTAACGATTTCATTCGCTGCAGGTGGACGTTTTTTCAATGGAGGTCTTAATGAACATTTTGCTGTTGATAATCTTAGAGTCACATTGAATACGACCACACAAGTCCCCGAACCTGAAGCTTTGGGCCTGACAGGCCTTGCTCTGATTGGCTTGGGAGTGATACGTCGAAGAGTAAAGAGTTTGGCAAAATAAACCAGAAGCCACACTTCGAATGGGGTTTCATGGCACGTATATCATTGTCTGAAACCCCTTCAATATCTAGACGAAAGTCCTTATCGAAAAACCCCTCTTGCATTTCAGATTTGGAAAAGCTAAACCCTGCCAGCTTCTTGGCGCGGTGGCGGAGAGGCTACGCAGAGGACTGCAAATCCTTGTACACCGGTTCGAATCCGGTCCGCGCCTCCATTTCTCTCTATTCACCTCGTATTCATCCGAATTTGTCTATCGACAGAGCTATGCTAATAAGTAATGCAACGCTTTATTTGAGAAGGGCAAAGAGTCATGACTCATATTTTCATAGCAAAGAAGCCATTTTTGCTGCGCCTGTTCTTACTATTACCTTTAATCAGCATTTTTATTGCCGGACCACTCGTGGAACGGGCGGATGCAGCGTCGAAAGAAAAAATTGAACGCCGTGTAGCAAAGGCTTTGACCGTATTCACAGAAGAAGTGAATGGTGGGGATAAGCTTTTAAGCCGCGCAGCAGGCGTTTTGATTTTTCCAAGCGTCAAAAAAGCCGGCATCGGCATTGGTGCTGAATATGGCGAAGGCGCTTTACAGATCGGCGGTACATCGGTGGCATATTACTCAACAGCCGCTGCGTCGATCGGATTACAATTGGGCGGCCAGGTCAGGTCCCAGTTTATTCTCTTTATGGAAGAAGAAGCGCTGGAGAAATTCCGCTACAGCGATGGGTGGGAAGTCGGTGTTGATGGGTCTGTCGCACTCATTACTCTTGGTGCCGGTGGAAAGATTGACGCATCAAAACTCGACGAGCCGATCATCGGTTTTATTCTGAATAACAAGGGACTGATGTATAATTTATCCCTGGAAGGCTCCAAGATCACGGAAATCGACCGCTAGGCCTGGGGAAAATCAGGAGAAATGCATTTTTTATGGCAAAAATGAATTTCCCTTATTGGCAAGCCGGATAAGCCTTGCTATATACCCGCCGTCCGCTGGTCCCCGGTAGCTCAGTTGGTAGAGCAAGCGGCTGTTAACCGCTCGGTCGCTGGTTCGAGTCCGGCCCGGGGAGCCAATTTTAAAAACACCGATTGAAAATATTCAGTCGGTGTTTTTTTATTCTCAATTTGAACAGAAGTTATACAGCCAAGAGCGCGAATTGATTTTGGCTTTTAGAATGAATAATCGATACCAAATGTAATGCGATCCCGATTGTCAAACTGTCCGAAAAGCCCTTCATTTTCGCCATAGAAAATATCAATCCCGGCTTTCAGCACAAGGTTTGAGCGGAAGTCATATTCAAAGCCGAACTCCCACTGACCATCATGCCGGTCCAGACTGTGGATCAGTTGCGTCTTAAACCGCAGAGCATCGTTTAAGAAATCCTGAGTCACAAGGGCCGTCGCCGTATTCTCTAACCGTGATCGTGTTGCGGTTTCCGGCTTGTGCAATAAGGCCGACTGGAAAAGCTGGACTGATAAGAACAGATCAGAATCTACCGGATAGTCCAACCCAAGGACAGATTCAAACACCGCCGTTTCAAAAAGGCCATCACCGTCATCCACCGAGCTGTCCAGGAAAAAACGATCACTCGAATAGCCAAATTCAGCCCGTAGCGTTGCCTTGCCAAAACTGTTCGATGCGGACGCGCCTATCAGGTGGGTACGCTCATAGCCTGGCGCTATCAGCACTTCGGTCGGCGTTAGAAACCGACGCTCCAAAACCTGTTGGTCCTGATAATGATAGAAATAATTAAGACTGAGATCCCAACCACCAAAAAACCCGCTGAGACGCACGCCATAATCATCGTCCCGAATAAGACGATCAGGACGATCAACTGAAGTGATCAATGGTGCTGCCGTCAGGACCAGGCCTTCAGGTGGTCTGGGCACAAATATGGGGCTGGTTAATCCAAAACGGCCATCAAAATCAGGCAGATCATCATAGCTATGATCCGGCACCCAAAGGAGCTGAATATTTAAATCTCCAACTGGAATTTCAACATTCGCCATCCAAGTCGGGATACGGCGATCCTCCAAATCTCCGAGGATCCACTCGCGAAAGTCCAACGGGTTGACGACATCCAACACGCGCAGGCCGTCGGCCTGCCCCCAGACTACCTGCTGCTTTCCCAAGCGCACATAGCTGTTGCCGACATCAAAGTCCCAATACAGCTCCCGCAGTTCCGCATCTCCATGTTGCCCGATGAACAGCCTTCTCGATTGTGGGGAGCGAACATCCTGACCCGGGCTTCCACCAGGCTCTAAACGGTCTGACGCATCAAAGCGCAAACGTCCAATCGCTGTGATCCGTCCCCAGTCCCGCAGATCAAATTCCAGCTCAGGTTCGATTGAAAAATCGGTTTTCTGAAACCGCACGGACTCAAATTCAACGGCGGTTTCAACGGATGCGACACCACGAAAGGCAATATTGTCCCAGAAAGAGGGTTGGGCCGCCGCCACGGGGAGTGTGTGCGTGAGAAGTGCGGCAACGGCCCAAAACCGAGGCTTGAACATCAAGAGCCTCGACGTAACCGACGTTGGCTGAACACATTATCTGAAACGTCGCTATTGTAGTCCACACGATCAAATTTCAAACGCGTGGCATGACCGGTTTTGTGATTTTGGACAAAGCTTTGTGTCGCGGTTTGAATACCATCGATTTCTTCCACTTTTTCCAGGGTAATCGTCTTGAGATGATTTCCGTTTCGATCATAATAATCAGAAGATCGTGACATCCATATTGTCGGATCAACGCGCCAAATCACTTTCGAATATCCCAATTCTTTAGACACCTTGTCATTCGCCGGCGTGCCTTCAACCACATGGAGCTGGCGCCCATCAATGGTCACATCATCCAGGCGTTTAAACTCATAATCAGCAAGCTCGACCTTTTGCTCTTTCTTGATTTCTTCATAGGTGAAATCAGTGCCCAGGAAATAATCCCCACGATCTGACGCGGAAATCCGACGGACTTTACGAAGTGCCGGCAGATAAAGCCATTGGTCGTCATCCTGTTCAACATCAGGGTAATCGAAGGTCAAAAAGCCCGTGCCACGGACATGTGTCGGCTCCGTATAAAAAATAATGGTGCGTTTCTCATCGCCATAATATTTGCGAAAGCCAGTAGTCTTTTCGACACGAATTTTGCCGCGCTTATCGATGAGTTCTAATGTGAGATCCCGAGTGACCTGATCACCATCGGGACGGTCCTGGATCATTTGCATGATTGCACGGCCATCTAATTCTTCAGCTTGCGTTGGAGGCGCATTGAACAAGACCAGTGACGCCATGACGGCCAAAACCACCATAGTCACTGCTGGGGCTGGCATTGGCTCTGCACCGCCATGCATGTCTTTTTGCAAAAAGCGCGGTTTCAACACCTTCACCAGGGCCGGAAGGAGAGACAGTGATGCTAAAAAGGCACTGGTCACAGCAACAGCGACAAGCGAGCCAAATTTAACAAGAGGGGGAACTTGACTGGTCATAAGCACTCCAAATCCTAATCCAACTGCTAGAAAATTGAACAACAAAGCCCGCCCCGTTGTCGGGTAAAGTTTCAGCAGGCTTTCATCATTAAAGCCCCCTTCCCTCACCAGGTCCCTAATTCGGTCCAAAGTGTGAATTGCGAAATCAATGCTGAGCCCGATTGCAATAGCCGAGAACATAGAGGTCCCGACACCCAGATAAATCTCACCAAAACCCATCACCGCATAAACCAGTAAAACGGCCATAGCGACCGGAAATACCGCAATAATTCCGCCGATGAAGGAGCGAAAGACAATCATAGCTACAGCCAAGATAACGGAGAATGAAAGGACGACACTGAAGGTATTTGACTGATCCACACTATCGATCCAATGATAAGATACATTGACATCACCGGTTGGTTTCCCTGTCAGACCATCCGTATTAAATTCCGTCTCGAGATAATGCTCCAAAGCTGGCACAACATCTAAATTATTGACATATTCACCGATGTTCAAATTGGCACGGACCAGCGCTCTTTGATAATCCCCGTCCACCTCTTCTTCGAAGTCAGTCGGATCCGCCGAAGCATTATATAAGAAGAAAAGCTGAGCAATCAGTTGTTCATTATCAGGAACAATATAGGCAGCCGGATCATTTTCATTCACTGCACGATGAAGTTGCTTCACATAGTCCACAATCGACGTCGTTCCATTAACATGGGGAAGTGTTTCCAAAAACTCTTGAAGCGCTTCAATACGCTTTAAATAGTCAGGGCGATATAAGTCCTGCGGATTTTCTGCTTCAACAATAACATCCAGATAATAGGTTCCGTCCATTACAGCGTTGATGGCCTTGTCAGCTTGATAGATGAGTTCATCGTGATTGAAGTTCTCAATACGAACATCATTGGTCACGATTTTAGTCGCGCCTGCTACCCCCGCCACCATGATGACTGCACCAATGGAAATGGAGATAAACGGGTATTTCAAGATGATGCGGCCATAACCAGTCATTAGCTGGGCGGCCCGACCGCCGCTTGCTTTATGCGCACCACCTTTAAATGGAAGCGGCAAACGGTTCCCTGGCCATAATGTCATAAGCGCCGGGAGAAGGGTCATGGAGAACACCCACGCCAGGAACACACCAACCGCACCAAAAATGCCGAAATAAATACCCGGCGGCATTGCGCTTGAAACCGCAAGGGCCAGGAACCCAGCCATGGTTGTAACGGTCGTCAGCGTCACAGGACGCCACATTGCAGTCATAGACCGTATAACAATATCCCGGCGATGTACTGATGGGTCGCGTTGCCGCTCCTCATAAAACTGACTGAAAATATGAATGGCATCCGCGACCGCCATGCCAATCAGATTGACCACAAGGCCATTGGTAATAACGTAAAAGCTGACGCCACTGCCGGCCATAATGCCAATGGTCGACGCAACCGTTGCCAAAACGATGAAATTCGGGAGAATTGCGCCCCTCACCGCTACAAAAGCAATACCAAGAATAATCGTAATGATAATAGCTGCCAGAGGGTTTAAGCGACTGGCATCCTGGTCAATATACGTCGAGAGATAGCCCGAGATTGCGCCCTCACCCGCCACATGAACCTCTGTACCATTCGGGACATCAGATGCTTCAATGATTTGCAGAATTTCATCATAGACCGCTTCGGACTGTGTCTCGTCCAGCAGTTCTGCAACAATAAGCGTCGCCTTCCCGTTCCGTGCGACCAGACTGCCTTGATATAAAGGGAAATCTTCAATGGCTGCCCTGATTTGCTCTCCCCTTTGATTACTAAAGGGAGGGCTGTTGAAATAATCCCCGTCTTCCTCAAAAAACGCCTCAACAATGACGCCATCAGGTGTCCCGACAATCATGTTCTCAGTCGCGAGCGACATCACACGCTCAGGATCGATATTAGAGATTGAAGATATCTTTTCTGTAAGATGAGCCAGTAATTTCAAATTGCCGGCATCAAAAATACCATCCCCATCCTCATCAACGACGGCGACTGCAATCGGGTCTTTTAATCCGAATATCTCCTCAACTTTATCGCGTTCGATCAATGCAGGATTATCCGGATTTATAAACGCTTCAGCCGACGTGTCCTTATGCAATTTTGGAAGCTGAGACCCCGCAGCGATGACAAAGGCAAAACATAACACCACTGTGACAATTGGCCTTGCAGTAACGAGTGCGAAAAAACGCTCTAGACTGGGCGCAGATTTTTGCATGCGGCTTCTCCAAAATTCATATGCGTGTAGCTACACGCTACGGTGTAAATTTTTTAAGCGACGTTACTCAAAACTGAAAAGAACTTTTTAGTTGCATTCAATTCCTCATCATCAAGTGAGGATTCAACTTTCTTTTGGGCTTCCTCCCAAAGGGGATAAGCTGCACCCAATCGCTCCAGGCCTTTTTTCGTGACAACCATAGTCCGCGAGCGTGACTTATCTTCATCAGATACATCAATTAAGCCTGAGCGTTCCAGAACCGATAAATTCCGCGTTAGCGTTGTCCGCTCCAAACCCAAAATATCAGCAAGCTCTGTAATGGACTCAGGTGCCGCTACTTTAATAGCCACCAAGAGCGTGAATTGGGTGATTTTCAAATCAGAAGGCCTGAGCGCCTCATCATAAAGACGTGTCACAACACGAGCGGCCTTCCGTGTGCGAAAAGCAACGCAACGCTGGGAAATAGTCTCAAAATCTGACGCGTTCATTTCTTTCATAGCCATATAGTGTGTATCTGCACGGTTCATTTGTCAAGATACTCTTAATAGTTAAGCGTGCATTTTCCCTGAGTTCACCACGTTCGAGAATTCATATCTGGCCTCATAAATGCGGTGTTTCACCTTGGGATGCTAGCTCAAGTATCATAGGATAAACACTGCAAACTCAAGCCTCCGCATCCAACAAGGCTTTCACAATCGCGTCAGCAGCAGCATCCACAGACAATTCTTCCGTCTGAATATGCACCTCAGGAGCAATTGGAGCTTCATATGGACTGTCTATCCCCGTGAAGTTCTTCAGCCGCCCTGCACGGGCCTTTGCATAGAGGCCCTTTACATCTCGCGCCTCGGCAACCTCTAAAGGCGTATCAATAAAGACTTCCATAAATTCACCAGACGGCAACATTTGACGAACCATTTCCCGCTCCGATCGAAACGGCGAAATGAACGCAGTTATCACAATCAGCCCGGCATCGGCCATCAATCGCGCCACCTCACCCACACGGCGGATATTTTCAATCCTGTCCGCTTCGGTAAAGCCCAGGTCCTTATTGAGACCATGACGCACATTATCCCCATCCAACAGGAAGGTATGGCGGTTCATATGGGCCAGTTTTTTCTCAACCGCATTTGCAATTGTTGATTTACCGGACCCCGACAAACCCGTCATCCACAGCACCGCAGGCTTTTGGTTTTTCATCTGCGCATGATGCTGGCGATCAATGTCAGTCGCTTGCCAATGAATATTCTTGGACCGACGAAGCGCAAAATCAATCAATCCCGCCCCGACCGTTGCATTGGTTATTTTATCTATAAGGATAAACCCGCCAAGCTCCCGGTTTTCCACATAAGGCGCAAAAGGAATGGCCCGGTCAGTTGTTATATTTGCGACACCGATTGCATTCAGCTCCAAGGTCTTTGCAGCAACATGTTCCAAAGTATTTACATTGATTTGAAACTTCGGTTGAGCGACGGTCGCTGACAAAGTCTGCGCCCCTATCTTCAAATGATAGGCCCGACCTGGAACAAGTTCATGTTCATCCATCCAGACCAGCGTCGCCTGGAATTGATCTGCAATCTCCAAAGGTTCTTGAGCGGCCGCTATGACCTGCCCGCGGGAGCAGTCTATTTCATCCTGCAGTTTCAAAGTGACGGATTGGCCTGCAACGGCCTGTTCCAGATCCCCATCAAAAGTTACAATTCGATCAATAGTGGAGGTTTTCCCCGAAGGCAGAACGCGAATATCATCCCCGGGTCTTATCGTGCCGCTTACGATCTTTCCGGCAAAGCCGCGAAAATCCAGATTGGGCCTGTTCACCCATTGCACCGGCATTCTAAACGCGCCCGATTGGCCTGCCGCTTGATCGAGTTCAACTTCCTCTAGGTGATGAATTAAAGTTGGGCCCTTAAACCAAGATGTGCTCTCAGAAAGCGCAGTGATGTTATCCCCTTTAATTCCAGAAATCGGAATAGCCGTGAATTCTTCAATCCCAATGCTTTTCGCAAAGGCCTCATATTCAGTCAGGATGTCGGCAAAAACGTCATGCGAATAATCGACCAGGTCCATCTTATTCACTGCAAGAACGATATTTTTAATCCCCAGAAGGTGACATAGATAACTGTGCCTGCGCGTTTGAGTCAGCACCCCTTTGCGCGCATCGACGAGTATGACCGCCAGCTCAGCAGTCGAGGCACCCGTCACCATATTACGGGTATATTGCTCATGGCCCGGGGTGTCAGCGACGATGAATTTACGCTTTTCCGTCGCAAAAAACCGAAAGGCGACGTCAATTGTAATCCCCTGCTCCCGCTCTGCTGCCAGGCCGTCTACCAACAGGGCAAAATCAATATCCTGCCCTTGTGTTCCGACCTTTTTGCTATCTGCCTCAAGCTGCGCCAGCTGATCTTCAAAGATCATTTTACTGTCGTACAACAAGCGGCCAATCAAAGTGGACTTGCCGTCATCCACGGAACCACAGGTTATAAAACGAAGAAGTGTCTTATGCTGATGCGTCTCGAGATAAGCATCAATATCTTCTGCGATAAGGGCATCAGTTTTATAAATTGGGTCTGTCATCCGCCTGCCCTCTTAGAAATAACCTTGCTGTTTCTTGATTTCCATGGATGCGCCCTGATCCTTATCAATTGCGCGCCCCTGGCGTTCAGACGTCGTTGTCAACAGCATCTCTTGAATGACTTCGGGCAGAGTTTTGGCCTCACTCTCAACAGCTCCTGTCAAAGGATAACACCCCAATGTCCGAAAACGGATGGACCGCATGACGGGCTCTTCCCCCTTTTCCAAAGGAAAGCGATTATCATCGACCATTAAGATTAAGCCATCCCGTTCCACAGTTGGGCGCGGTGCTGATAAATAGAGCGGCACAATTTCAATCTGCTCCAAATGAATATATTGCCAGATATCCAATTCGGTCCAGTTCGACAAAGGAAAGACCCGCATGCTTTCCCCCTTTGCCTTCCGGGCGTTGTATAAAGACCAAAGCTCTGGGCGCTGCGCCTTCGGGTCCCACCGATGCTGAGCTGTACGGAAACTAAAGACCCGCTCCTTAGCCCGCGATTTTTCCTCGTCGCGACGCGCACCGCCAAAGGCCGCATCAAAACCCCATTTATCCAAGGCTTGCTTTAGACCCTCTGTCTTCCACATTTCTGTGTGCAGCGATCCATGATCAAAGGGGTTAATCCCCTTTTCTTTTGCTTCCGGGTTTTGATAAACGAGCAGTTCCATACCCGCTTCTTTTGCTGCCTTATCACGCAACGCATACATATCCTGAAACTTCCAGGTCGTATCCACATGCAGCAAAGGAAATGGCGGTGGTGAAGGGTAAAATGCCTTTCTCGCAAGATGCAGCATGACGGCGCTGTCTTTTCCAACCGAATAAAGCATGACCGGATTATCTACTTCAGCGACCACTTCCCGCATAATATGGATCGCTTCCGCCTCAAGGCGCTCTAAATGAGATAAGTTCGGCATATGTGCTGCCTTTTTCCGGTGAATGCCCAGGTGTTATATCGAACAACAGTGCGAAATTAATTAAACAACTCTATAAAGCAATAACTTTAGAGCGCAAAAGCCATTATCTCTTAACAGTCAGACAGCAAATCTTTTTTAAAGAGCAACTTTACCGGTTATGTAAAATGATGTTCGGGGGGGGTCAGATTCATTGGGGGTTAGTGGGAACTGTTTTGTTGCTGGTAAATGTGGGCGGGTCAGGTGGTGTTTTTTAGAAGGGTTTGGAGCGTTGCTGACATGTGTTCATAGCGTTGATAGGTGATCTTCATATTAAATAACGTTCCTAAGCCGAGTATTAAAAATGGGATCAGAAATGCGAAGGCAAGGGGGTCTTTGAATATGGCGATCACTAGCATAGCTGCAATGGCAAGGCAGGATATCAGCGGGGCTATGGTGAAAACCATTTTTTGTGGATATCCAATTTGCAAATCCAATACACCCCTGTGGATATGCAGTGTAAAATAAACGCCCCTTAATCGCTGATATGTCGAAGTGGCGCAGTGGATCATATAGCCGGGGCCCTGTTTGATGCAGGTCATAATATGTGTATTTGGGTCGAGCCTCATCTGTTCCACTATTTTATCCGGGTCCAAGGTGCGGACATCTAATTGCTGCCCTTTCATCAGGGCTTTATAAAATTGCCGGATAAAATGGATCATATGTGAAAACCTGTATTCGTCTTGATTGCAGCAAAATTGGTGATGAAGCCCAAAGGAGCAATCGGGCGTTTTCATACAAATACAATCTATCAATGATAGCAAGACCCCCTTAAATAAATTCGGCTGTCCGTTGCGGTTCATACACTCTAAAACCCCTTCCCGTTCAAAGCGTTTTAAGATGTATTTTAAGTGGCACGGCGATCGCTAGCGCAACATGAAGCCAAGCGTGTTTTGTTCTTAAGCCCCTATGGTCAAAGAAGATTAAGTTGGATGTATTTGGGCCGCTGGTCCTGGCTTTCCTGGCTCAGATAATGGCGCGCGCGGAGGGTTTGGGGTTTGGTCTTAAGAAGAGCCGAATGAGGTTGGTAAGATAAAAAACTTCTACCCCTTTGATTTTACAATTAATATTCAATTGTTGGCCGACTGCTGGCGACATAAAGGACTGAGTAGAAAGACAATTGCAGTAGAATTTAAACTCTTATGCCGACTTGTTTGGATAGCTAGAGACGGGCGCCGGCGGGCTGGCGTTTTCCCATCGTGCGAGCCCAAACGACGCTTCGTGACGAACTAGAGGCCTGAGATGATGGTGGATTTATGCTAAAGCGCTTTATCAGACTTCCAAAAGCTATTAAAGCTGCATGGCATTGGTCCAGAGCATTGGATTTTAATGCTGAGGGTGATGCCGACGCGGCTTTGTTAGAGTTGGATGCAATGCCGATCTCAGGCGCTTTAAGATGTGAATGCTTGATTCTGAGGGCGGTTTCGCTTAGCGAAAAAAGTGAGGCTCGTGAGAGCAATATACTCTGCGATCAAGCTCTAACCGGGCTTAAATCAATGAACTATAGTGAGGATGAAAAAAATTATATATCCTCCTATTTAGTGTGGCTTAAATATAGAAACCATGGTCAGTTACAAAGTCCTGACGACTTGACCTATGAACTAAAGCGTTTGGAATTATTACTTGAGTCTACCAGGCTTCAAGCTGTGCCAAAACACTGGCTTTTAAATTTTCCTTTGAGAATTCATCCTGATTGGAAAGAACTCAACTGATCTTCTAATTCGTCTTGCTTACCTCATCACTGCTTTTGTTTTTGAAATAGGGGCTGGATATTCTCATGGGCACATTAGAATGCATAAAAGAAACTTTCCATTAGAAGACCATCCTGATTGGAAAGAGCCAAGTTGAGCTTTTCGAAGTTTGGGAGCTCGCTTATTTCAAAAGAGCTCCAATTGGGCAGGGCGCTGCTCCTGGCTTTCCTGGTTCAGATAATGTCTTAGGCGGCGGGTTTGGATACCGAGGTCTCGGGCGGCGCTTTGCAGGCTTTGTTCGCCGCGCTTTATCCGGGCCAGGGTCAATTCACGTTCAAAGCGTCGAAGAGCATATTTGGCATTAGCGAAGTCTTTGAAACGCTCCCCGCCAAAGGCATGGGCTAGGATGCGGGCGTGGTCGCGGCCAATCACTTGCACAATCTTATTCTTATCGCGGACCCGCTTGGGGATATAAAGCTCCCCGCCGCCGAAATGGCGGGCGAGCTCTAAGGTCGCGTCCATGCCGATGAGAGCTTCAAATTGCCTTAAAACCGGGGGGAGAAGATAGCGCAGCCGCGCTATATCTTCGTCCTTCATAAGCCGATGCCGTCGATGGTGCTGGCAGCGCGCGGGGCCTGGCCTGTATGGACCGGGCGGTGGCCCCACCATTTGCGGCTGAGCTGCGTTTCGCCTTCGGTCCGCGCGTGATGCGCGGCGTGGGAGAGGTTGATGCTTAAGCGGCGGATATTGCCTTTAGTGGCTTTGAGGAAATACTCAAGCAGGTCTTTATCTAAGGAGACATCGCCCGCATAACATCCCGCTAAAATCTCCGCGTCTTCATGATTGGCGGGTAATGTTGGGGTGAAGCTTAAGATACGGCTATCGAAGCGGTTCCAGGTTTTCAGTCGTGCGGGTAAAGCCTCCTCCCCTATCATTAAAATGGGAACGCCGGTGGCGTCATGAAGGGTGCGGATGATTTCCACCAGGCCCTTTTTCACAAGATGGTCCATTTCATCAATGATGAGCGGACGAGGACCCACTTTAAGGGCTTCTATGACCTGGCCCAGTAAGGCGCTGACAGATTTCGCTGGCGTCATGAGGCCAAGTTCTTTGGCCAAAGCTTCTAATAAAGACCGCGCGGTCCAGACAGGCCAGGCTTGCACATAGGTGGCACCCATAGCCTGCGCCGTGGCTTGCGCAGCGCGGGTCTTGCCGGAGCCTGCGGGGCCGTAAAACACGGCCAGACCCGGCAGGCGTTTATCCCGGCCCATGGCATTGGCCAAGGCCTGACGGCAGAGAATCATATTGGTGATAGGCGCATTAGCGGAGGGCATGGAGGGCATGGGCTGTCCTGTTGTCATTATCGGGGAGGGTCCAATTGGGGTCGAGCTTGCCTTTGGCCTTCAACCAGTCGACCAGCACGGGGAAATCCGGGCGGTTGATGAAGGCTTGAGCATAATGTTGCGCCTGTTCATCACCGCCATGTTCCAATGTGTGGATGGCGGTTAAACAAGCAGCGCAGTCCCGTTCCAGCGTGGCGCGGGCGTGATTGACGGGGGTCTTTATTTGGGCGAGTTTTTTGGGTGCGGTTTCAGCCTTTGGAAAATCAAGCAGTTTATCCTGCGCCTTCGCCCGGGCGCGGAGCACATCTTGTGCGAGCGTTTCAGGCTTCACCCGGCGTTTGAGCGCGCGCAGGTCGGCGCGGATATCCGCTTCCCATTGCCGTTGGCGGCGTTTGGCGGCCAGGGCGATGTCCTGGGCGCTGATGCCTTCATGGTCGAAATTGCGGGCGACGCAAAGGAAGCGGTCGGCTTCATCAAAGACGTAGAGCTGGCCCAGGTCCTCATCATTGAGGCGCACCATGACCTGGCGGCCCATATAGGGGAGCAGCGCGTCGTGCCAATAGGTGGTGCTGTTGGCGTGGATACCCTTTTTGGAGACCTGGCGCGTGCCGCCCATTGGGCTGAGCAATATGTCCAACATACGCTCATTTTCCACCCGCGTGATGGGGAAGCGGCAATCGCGGGCGCGCTCAGTCGGTGTCATTTTCAAACTGGCGTGGCGGCGGTGTTCATAGCCCTCCACCCAGCGGTCGAAAAATATTTGCAGGTCTTGGGGGCTGAGGGGTTTTGGCCCCTCCCCCTGGGCGTCATGGCGTTTTTCTTCTATGGCCTTACGTTCCGCCACATTATGGCCGATGAAGCCGGGCAGTGCTTCGACCAGGTCATGTTGCAGCGTGTGGAAGAGCCGTTCTATATGCGGTTTTTCCTGCGGGCGGCCCGGCAGGCAGAGCTTTTGTTCTATGCCCAGGGCTTTGAGGCTGGATTTAATATGGGCGGAAACATAATCGGCGCCATTATCGGTTTTGATGGTCTGTGGCACGCCCCATAAAAGGATGGCGCGGCGGAGCAGGCTGGCCACGGCCTTGGCGGTGGAACTGCGGGCTACATGGAAGAGCGCGCGCCTTGAGAAAATATCCACCACGCCGATAATCGCATGGCGGCGGCCATCATCGAGAATGATATCGGTGGGGCTTGAATCAATTTCCCACAATTGATTGACCCGCTTCACATGCGCATCCGCCCGGCCAAGCGCCAGGGCATAGCGATTGCGATAGTCGGTGCGGTTGCGCAAATAGGCCATGCGCATGGGGTTGTCTTCTTCATAGCGGCGGATCCAATTTTGCAGGCGGCGCAGCGAGGGCAAGCGCCGCGGGCCGAGTTTGAGCTGAAGCCATTCGTATAATTGCGGGATGGAGAGGCTTTTATCTGAAATCTGGCTGAGGATCAGATCACGGAGTTCTTCGTCCCGGTCAATCATGCCGGTATTGGCGGGGCGGCCTTTGGGCTTGGGCACTTTTAGGATTTTGACGGGAGTGCGTGGGCGGCGCTGGACTTCGCGCATGCGTTTGGAGAGATTGGCGCGGCGCTTGATTTCCTTCGCCCAGGCTTTGGGCAGGTCATGGAGCGCATATTCGACCCCACCGCCGCGTTTCTTCCGTGGTCTGGACAGCCAGTTTTCCTTGGCTGCCATTTTGTTCAATCCCCTTTTGGTGGAGGGGCAATCGGCTAAGTTAAAGCTGGCCAGTTCAGATGCGCTGAACCAGTTTTTGTCAAATCGATTTTCACTCATGTTTAGGCGCGAGCCTGATTTCCATAATTGGAAGCGGGTTGCGGCTTTCTTCGCCGCCCGGTGGCGTAGTAGCGTTGCGGCCAGATGATTTGCGGGGGCAGGTCTAGGGTTTCGGCAATGGCCGCTTCGGCCCGGTGATAGGGGCGGGTCAGCGCCGTAGAACAGGCCCCAAGGGGTAAATCATGGAGGCGGTCAACATTGCGTAATGTATGACCTTTTTTGCGTAAAGCAGCGGCGATATCAGCGGGGTGAAAAGGGGGTTGAGAGCTGGGGGTGTGAGGCATCAGGGGGCATCTCCTCATCTATGATGTTTATATGCATATATAATACCATATCTGGAAATATGTCAATCGCTGATTTTGGAAATATAACGGGCGATAAGTCGGTTTAGAAGGCGTTAACCCGCTAAAAGCTCAACTCATCTCAAATTCTGGAGATGGATGATGAAAACCGTTTTAAGCCTATTGGGTATGATGGCTTTTGCTCTGCCCGCCCAAGCAGTGCCCATCACGCTTAGCGGTGCCGAAATTGCACAAATCCCTGGAACATCCACACGCCTTGGTACGCAGAGCATCATTGGAGATGCGCTTCGGATTGACGCAATTGCGGATCTTGGAAATCTCCTCCAGGTGCCATTGAATATGATTATTTCTGCGTCGACAGATATCAGTTTCACCTTGCAGTCCTTAAGGCTGACGGCTGACAGCGGAAGAGTTGATCAGGATTTCCAAATCGGCATATTTGACGGCCAGAATGTTTTCGGCGCTCGATTTGTTGATTCTTTTGACGCAACGGTGCGCCCCGATGCCCGGGTTCTGCCATTCACATTAGATCAGTCACAGTCCGGGTCCGGGACCTTAGTTGCGGAGGGGAGTTCAGCCGTCCTTGCTCCCATCGACAGCATCGCTGAAATCGGGATCAGCATTCGTTCGACTGTGGATGGGACTGAAATTTCAGGCAGTGTCAACGGCATCAACCTGGTTACCGGCGTAACATCATTGGTTTTTGACGCGGCCGCCGATTTATTCCTTGTCGTAACAGGGAGCGATCGTAATGAAAATTACCAATTCAACAGTTTCACCTTCACCAGCGATGGAACACCCGCCCAAAACGTGCCCGAACCCGGTGCATTAGCCGGGTTGGCGCTTGGCCTGCTGGGTTTAGCCATCGGCCTGGACCGGACCTGGCTGCGGCGGAGGCGGGACATATGAGACGCTGGATCATCGTCTTGTGCTGCAGCCTGGGGTTTTTAGAAGCGCAGGCAGCGCCCATTACATTTACCGGGGCGGAGCTTTTGTCCCTGCCCGGCGCATCTACGCCTGCTGCCAATGCCTTTGTCAGCGGGACTGGCGCACGATTTAATCCGGATCGGGATTTTGCAATTGTCTATCAACTGCCCCTTGCAAATATTGCCATTGACCCGCTGAATTTCTCCGTCGTTGTTGATTATGTATTCTTAAACAATGACTTCGGCAGCTTTGATCAGGATTTCCACATCGGTCTGTCAGATGGGGTCGCATTCTACAACACCAATATCTTCGATAGCAACGGGGCCAATGTGCGTCCTAATATCAGGCGGGAGGGCCTCACATCTAACGGCCTACAGATAAGTCTGGGGATAACCTTGGATTCAGGCGCGCTGTTCCCCGCACCTTTAAACACCACTGCACAATATGGATTTTCCATCCAGACCCTGGCCACCGGCACGCAGATTGATGGATTTATCGGCACAAATACTGTCTCCACCTTTCAGCCCTTAAATATTTTGAACCCCGCCAATGGCTTCAACCTGGTTTTTGCCGGGAATAATTTTCAAGAGAATTATCTGATCCGCTCCCTCACCTTCACGGACCTATCCACCTCTGTTCCAGAACCCGGACCTTTGGGCGGTTTGGCATTGAGCTTATTTGCCCTCGCCATTGGTCTCGATCGGACATGGTTACAGCGGAGGAAGAAGGAAAAACACGGCCCATCTTGACTTGAAAAGGACCTCCTCATGCCATTTGTAAAAGCAGCTCTTCCCCTGTTGAGCCTTGTATTCCTCTTCACCACAGCTGCATCCGCCACGCCATTAAGTTTCACAGGGGCGGAGTTCATTAATCTGCCAGGTGTCAGTTTTCCAAGCGGCACGCGCACCATCGTTGGAGACAGCGTGCGATTTGACTCCACCATCGATAATGCCGTGATGTATCGCCTGCCGTTGGACGGCTTTGTTGTGGATCGGGGTGAGATCAGCTTTTCTTTGAGTTTCACACGGTTGCTGACGGATTTTGGCAGCGTGGATTTTGATTTCTATGTGGGCATTTTTGATGGACAATCGGCCTTTGGGTCTTTTTTCATCAACTCCGATACGGCTTCAGACCGCGCGTTGGTGCGGTCACGGAATTATGAATTAACCCCTGATGAAACATTGCTCTCAACGATCCTGTCTGGAAACCAGGGGCCAGAGGTCTTCTTCCCCGCCGGGCAGACCAGGCAGACGCAAGTCTCCATCACCCAAACGCCTTCGGGAAATAATGTCATTGGGTCCATCAATGGCGCAGGCGGGGCGACTTTGGTCACGGGCAATAGCTATGACCCCAATGGCTCCTTAAGCCTGATATTGGTTGGAAATCAGCCTTTTGAAAACTACCTGTTCAACAGCTTGACCTTCACCAGTGGGGTCGCCCTGCCGGAACCGCAAGCTGTGCCGGAACCTGGCGCTTTGGCGGGTCTGGGATTTGGGTTGCTGGGGCTTTGTGGCTTTATTCAACGACGGCGGAGGACTATTTTATGAAATCGCTCATTATCATTCTTGCATTCATTTGCTCAACATCAGCCGAGGCCACACCTTTTCGCATTGGAACCATTTTGGATACAGTTGGCGAGCAAATTAATGACAATATCGATTTCTCTCAGGAGCGCCTGAATATTGAGCGCATTCGTTCACTCAATTTCGATACGACGTTTTTCAACCAGATTGACGCGGTGATCTATTTAAACGCCTTTGGCAGTGACGCCCGCAGGGAGTTGAGTGTTGCAGAGCAGAATAACCTGTTCAATTTCGTCTTAGGCGGTGGCAATGCCTATCTGGGCGTGGGTGCCGGAAACAGTACGCCTTTCCCAGGCCTTGCCGCGCTGTTTGGCATCACTTATGGGACCTTTATTTTCGGATCCGAAACGGGGGTGGTTCAAGATCCAACGAACCCTTTGGTGAATGGGCCTTTTGAGACAGATGGCAGCTATGTAAACACATTCTTCCGTGCCTTATCAACCCCAACCAACGGGACTGCCTTAGGCCGCTCTCCCGTTGGCACAACACTTGTCTATTTCGCAGAAGGTGCATTGGCCCCTGGTTCTGGCCAGGTCTATTTCTTTGCCGATGAAGTCTCCCTCTTCACCTCCCCCAGTCAAGATGCCCTGCTTGCGAATGCACTGGTGAGTTTTGGCGCATCACAGATACCAGAGCCTGGGCCTTTGGCGGGTTTGGGGCTGGGGCTGCTGGGGCTTTGCGGCTTTATTCAACGACGGCGGAGGACTATTTTATGAAATCGCTATATCTCACTTTTGCTTTGTTCGCGTTTATGCTTTCGCCTGCGCAGGCGGGGGTGATTGATTTTGAAGGGCTGGGGGATATTCAACCTGCCCTGCCCATTTCCACCGGGGATAATCGTGTGACCTTCAGCTGTGGCCTGACGCCCAATGTTCAGACCTGCCGAACCTTTCATTATGGCGGGCCAGTCACCTCTTTCGGCCCGACGGAAATTCCCGTTGGCGGCTTTGGTGACGGCACGCGCGTGGGGTTTGTCGGTCTGGATGATACGGCCCGAGGGAATAGGGAATCCGATAATTATTTCTTTCAATTTGACCGGGAAATCACCTCCTTAATGCTGGATTTCGTGGATGCCGATGGCATTGGCCGCACTCATACATTGACCCTGTTCGCCACTCGAAATTTCCTCAATGAGGTTGGCACAATCAGCTATGTGGTGCCATCCAACCGCATTGATCAGGATGTGATTGCCATCGGTTTGACTTTATCCGGCGTGACCGCCCAATCCGCACGCTTCACCAATGGGCAGGATTCCGGCCTGACGGTCGATAATCTGACCTTTGACAGCATTCCTGTTTCAGAGCCAGGAGCGCTTGGTGGGCTGGCGCTGGGGCTTCTGAGCCTGGGGTTAAAGCGGCGGCGGAGGATGGGGTTGGGGGTTCGGGGAGTGTAATTGCGCGGGGTGGTGGCGCGGGGTTTAGTTTATTTTTTTAGCCTCAATCGCCGGCGCGGGCATCCGCCCGCTTAGGCTTCCGCGATAACGCTGATCCTCCATGACTTCGTCATTCCGGGCTATCGCGACGCGCAGTCGCGCTTACAGCTTTTCAGATGAGAAAAGCTGGGGGAGTGTGGGTGTGAGATGTGAGAGCGCGAGGTTCCGCTTTGTTTTTTTTAGCCTCAATCGCCGGCGGTCGCATCCGCTCCCTTAGGCTTCCGCGATAACGCTATTCCTTCATGGCTCCGCCATTCCGGGCTATCGCGACGGCCGTGCGGCCTTACAGCTTTTCAGATGAGAAAAGCTGGAGGAGCCTGTACTGCGCGGCTCTTCTGTTCAGACCTACCCCTCACCCCGACCCTCTCCCACAAGGGGAGAGGGAGGGAGATTATGGCGCTCCACTTAATCCCCTCTCCCCCGGTGGGAGAGGGTTAGGGTGAGGGGGGAACACCCACGCCTCAGAGCAGCACTCCCCAGCTTTTCTCATCTGAAAAGCTGTAAGCGCGACCGCGCGTCGCGAACCGTTTCGCGGAAGCCTAAGCGGGCGGAGGCCCGCGCCGGCGATTGAGGCTAAAAAAATAAACAGGAACCTCGCGCTCCCCCACCCAAACACCACCCTCCCCCAGCTTTTCATAGTTGAAAAGCTGTAAGCGCGACCGCGCGTCGCGATAGCCCGCAATGGCGCAGCCATGGAGGAATAGCGTTATCGCGAGCCAAGCGGACGGATGTCCGCGCCCGGCGCTTGAGGGTCGAAAAAATAAAGCGGAACCTCGCGCTATCACCCCGCGCAATTACACACTTGTATAACCAAGAATCACGCGTTAAGGTTTTAACGCTCTCTCAAAAGAGAGCGGCCCAGAAGGTGGCTGGTACCCACCCCCTGAGCCTGACCAAACCAACCTAACAAGGAGGTTCGAATGGCTGACCATTCGTTTATCACATTGTATGCGCACATTGGAAGGCGCATCCTCAGATCACTTACTCACAGTGTCTGTTGGGTGCAGCATCAGCCTTTGCTCCTGTTGGTATTGGCCGTCTGCATAGGTATCACCCTGGCTTATATTTTCCCCTATGACCGCGTCACATTCATTTGCGGCGTGGACATGGGAAAAACGCCCGGTGTGAACATCTGATAAACGAACCGCCTCGCCTCTGTCATCGGCCGACAGATGCGGGGCGGTGTGCTTTTCTTGCCCCAGTGATAAATCCGTTTTTATTTTCTTAGACACACTTCCTCCACGCTCCCCTTTCAACAGCCAAGGGGAGGTCCCAGCATGCGTTATTTTCTTATTGTTTTCGCCGTTTTAGCACTCATCCCATCCGCCCGCGCAGTTCCCATCACTTTCACAGGTGCAGAGCTTGCCAGTCTGCCGGGGGCGAGTTTTCCAACGGGCGGGCAGATGGTGATTGGGGATGATTTAAGGATTGATGTAACAGAGGGGTTCACTGCGCTTTATCGCTTGGACTTAGACGAATTCATCATCGATCGCAGCGACTTCGGATTTTCCTTGGAATTCACCCGCCTCAATTCAGATAGCGGTCTGAATGAGCAGGAGTTTTTCATCGGCTTCTTCGACGGGCGATTTCTTTACAGTGCCTCCTTCTATGGTCGCGATACCGGGCAAACCACCGCGCAAAATATCATATTAAGGCTCAACGAGGATGGGACCGAGCTGCTGGGACCGGGATTTGCTGGGGCGTCTTCCCCCACAGCCGCCTCGTTAATCGGCGATATTTTACAACTCGACTTTCGCCTTCAAGCGACCCTAGATGACACCCTCATCAGTCACGCATTCGATGGTTCTGATTTCTTTCCAGATTCGACTTTAGAACCTCTTTTACCCGGCAGTGACCTGAGCTTGGTTATATTCAACCTCAACAGCACCGAGCAAAATTTCCTATTCAACTCCCTCACCTTTACCAACGGCGTTAGCACCGTAGCGGAGCCAGCGACATTGTCTGGCCTGGCCCTTGGCATGCTGGCCCTCACCGGCCTCATGCGCCGCCGTAGAATAATATAAGCTCCCCCAGCTCTCATAATGAGAGCTGTAAGGCCGCACGGCCGTCGCGATAGCCCGGAATGGCGGAGCCATGGAGGAAGTGCGTTATCGCGAGCCAAGCGGGCGGAACAGCCTTGAGCCCGTTTCATGGGATTGGCGAAGCCAATACCGGAAACAATCAAAAGAATCTTCCGCGCCCGGCGCTTGAGGGATCAAATAAAAAAGCGGAACCCCGCGATACCACCAAAAACTTTTATTCGCCCCTCACCCCGACCCTCTCCCACATAGGGGAGAGGGAGTGGCGCAAGAGAAGTCTTGCACTTCTCCCCTGCCCTGTTGAATATACACTCAAGGCGAGCGTTCCCGCCCCGTGTTGCGTTGCTATTTCCAAAATTTCTGAGGGAGACATGAGCTGTGCTGAATGGCGGGGTGGACTTTGCGGATGTGCGCTGGTGGCAGGATGAGTTTGTTTTTATTGAGGGGCTCTTTTGGATTACAGCCTTCTTTTTCATTTGGAATCAAATCATTCCAAAGGTTGTTAAAAGCAAAGAGCCCGCAATCTTTTGGCCAGGACGGCTAACAATCTTTGCCATTTTTGGAGCAATAATTGTGTATCGCTTCCACCAACCCCAGAGCGCCGGAGAATGGGGAGATTTTGTTGGCGGTTTCTTTGCTGTTCCAGCATTGATTTGGTTCATTGCGGCAGTGTTTCTTCAAAGACAAGAGCTATCAGCGCAAAGACAATCCTTAGAGGCTCAATTGAAAGAATTAGAATTACAAAGAATAGAACACAAGAAAAATGTTATTGAGCAAGAAAAAATAGCTAAAAGCCTAAATACTTCAGCACGCAAAGACATCCAAACACTTCTTATTAGCATGAGAGAAGATCTAAAAAATAATATGAAAGATTTCATGAATGATTTGAGATTTTTTATAATCCGTATGTATAAGGGTAAGTTAAAATATGATGTAAAATATACAGTAAAATCAACAAGCTTTAATTACGATATAAAAGAGAAATTATTAACACTGGAATTAATTATAAAAGGCGAGGATAAACTTTCGATTATAGATTATGATTCAATTCACTTTAGTGTTTTTGATAAAGAGAATAATTATATTAATGATTCGGTTCATGAATATATGAAATCTAATATAAAACTAGATATTCCTATTATATTAGATTTAATGAAAGATGGGATTAGTCGCTCTGAGTTTATACACAACCTTTCAGATAGATTCTTATATGAAAGGAGGAATTTTCACTTAAAAAAAATAGATGAAGCTTATTGGATCGACTTCATTCTCGATTATATAGAGACCCACAACCTGCATAAGTGACCCCCATCCGGGCATTTTCTCACCTACCTTTCCCGTACAACACCCAGACTGACCCCATGGAGGGGTTTGGAGTTTGGGGCTTGTGTTACAGGGCAATGGTGCCTTGGTTCTCCGCGGTCCCTTTCTCGTATTTTGGAAAGGATGTTCCCTTATGACCGTTCAATGGAATTCTAAAACCATCCTGTGCAAATTGGAGGCCGCGGAAGGCATGGATGCCGCACCCGATGCCGCCATGAATGCCATTTTGACAAAAGAATTCTCCATCAACCCTATCGAAGGCGATGAAGTCGCACGTGATGTGGATCGGGCCACTTATGGCTCTATGGGCTCCCAGCTCTCCAACAAGCGTGTCTCTGTCAACTTCAAGGTTGAATTGCAAGGCTCCGGCACTGTTGATGGCCCTGCGAAATTCGCGCCCCTGCTCCGCGCTTGCGGCATGGTTGAAACCATCAATACAGCCGTTGATTGCAGCTATGACCCCATGACGCAGGCACCGGAAAGCGCCACTTTCTATGTCTATATCGATGATATTCTTCATAAATTCACAGGCGCACGCGGCAATGTTCAAGTCGAAGCTGTGGAAAGCCAATTTGGTTACTTTAGCTTTGATTTCATTGGCTTGTTCACCCCTGTGGGTAACGGAACACCAGTTGGTACTGACTTGACTGGCTTTATGGACCCAGTGTTGATCAACACGTCCAATTCAAGCTTCTCGCTTCATGGGTTCAATGCAAATCTGCGCAGCCTGAACTTCGATCTGGGCAATGAAGTCACGTATAAATCCTGGGTTGGCCAGGAAGGCATTTTGATCTCTGGTCGTCGCTCTTCTGCGGAAGTTGTCATTCAAGCCCCAAGCCTGGGTGCCCATGACTATTTCTCAGCTGTTGATGCGGCTGCAAAAGGTCCATTGGTCTTCACTCATGGTGTGACTGCGGGTCAGATTGTTGAGCTGAGCATTCCACAAGCTCAAGTCAAATCAATCGCTTATGGCGATGAAGACGGCGTGGCCACCTTCACCCTTGGCGTCGAAGCCGTCATCACAAATGGCGACGACGATGTGAAGTTGATCACGAAGTAAGTGATCGAACTACCCCTCACCCCGGCCCTCTCCCACAAGGGGAGAGGGAGTCCCGAGCGCTCCTTAACCTCCCTCCTTCTCCCCAGCGCGGGAGAGGGTTGGGGTGAGGGGGAAATCAAACAAAAAAGAGAGGCTTTTGTTCATGTTTAAATTAGTTGAAGAGCGCACCGCCTGGTGGCCGATGAGTTGGAAGGGTGTCACAGAAGACGGCGCCATCATCGACAATGAAATTGAAATGCGTTTCCACGTGTTGGGCGAAGCAGCGTTTAAAGACCTGCTGGCCCAGGCCGAGGAAAATGACGACATCGCGGTGTTACGCCGCTTGGTCAAGGATTGGCGCGGAATTGGAGATGAGGAGGGCAAGCCTCTCCCCTTCTCAGATGAAAACCTCCTGCGCTTCCTTGACCTCCCTAATACCAAAATGGGTCTGGCGACCGCCTATTACCGGTTGATGGCGGCCAGCCCAGAGGAACGGGAAAAAAACTCAGACACGTCGCCCGACGCTGGGCAACCGGCACGGGCGGCGCGCAGAGCAAAAGCGAAGCGCTCAAAGACTTAAAACGCTTTGGCGCAAGCGAAAAACAAATCAAGGCATTGGAAGCGCAATTCGCGCTGAGCGATGCCCAGGAGCAAATCGAAATTGCCCCTGACAGCCATGACGTTGTGACTTTGTTTTTCGCACTTTCGACCCAGTGGCGGGAGGGCTTTAACGGCCCTTCCGGCCTGGATTACACAGCCGTCCGGCCGACGGCAGAGATGCTTGGCATAGACATTGGCCGGACCTTGTTCATCGACCTGCGGACCATGGAGGCCGAAGCCCTCAAGGCCTGGCGGGACAGAAAGAGACGATAAGCTTATGAATGACATTTCTGTATCCGTAAAATTCAACATCGACGATGGAAACATTATAGGTCAGCTGAATGAGGTGACATCGGCTTTCGATGATCTGAAAACATCTGCCAGTGGTGTGTCAGGCGTCATATCGGGGCTTAAAGACGAAAGCAAATCGACCAGCGATATTTACGCAGATTTGACCAAAAACACAGCCGATGCCTTCTTAGCCCTGTCCAAGGGCAAGGGGGCATTGGAAATTCTCGGCAAGCAGGGCGTCAATGTTGCAAAGTCGCTCTCCGGCGTCGGCGGCGTATTGGGCCGCGTCGCCGGATTGGCCGCCGGGCCTTGGGGTGCCGCATTTCTAAGTTTATCCGGCGTGTTTGTTGAGCTCGCCGGCAGTATCTTTGGGACAGGCAAGCAGATTGAGGCACTCCCTGATAATGTGAAAGGAGCGCTTGATCGCGTAGGTCGCTTTACAAATCAAGCAAGCAAGGCAGCGGTCGAACAAGCTAAAAAAGATCGCGCTGAGCTTCAGGAGCAGCTGGCCGAAAACAACGCCGTTCTCCTTGATCTGGAAGCAGAACAGAGAAAAGTTGAAGCCCGTTTTAAGCGCAATTCCGAGCGCGCCAGCAACCCTCTCGCAGATAAAAATGGTTCGGCTGCAATTGCTGCAGGTAAAGATGCTGCACGGCTGGAAGAGCTTAAACCGCAAATTGAAGAGTTAAGCCGCGCAGAGGAAGAAATAAAAGCCAGCCTGAAAGCTCTGAATTTAAAAGAGATCGAGGAAAACATACAGGGTGAGTTGGACGCCTTCACAAAGGCGAGGCTTGAATTTGAAAAGGGCTTGCATGAGCAACGGTTAGCCTTTGAGCGTGACCAAATTAGTGCTGAAGAATTCGAACAGAAATTTCGGGAACTCGACGCAAAGCGTAAAGCCGCGATTGATCAAGCTACAGGCCCTGGGTCTGAATTCGATTTCAATGCACCAGAGAATTCATTCAATCCTGAAGATTTTTGCGTCAAAGTCGAAACGCCAGAGGGTGACGATGTCATATCCGATGCAACCGCTGATGTTATTGAGACATCTGAAAATCAGGTTGAAACAGCGACGCTAAACCAAAATGCCGCACAGGCCAATCAGAAAGCTTCTGAAAAGGCTTTGATGGCTGCAGATAGTTTATCGGGCGCTGTCAACTCTTTAGCCAATGGGATCCTCCCAGGCGAAACTGCAGGCGTTCCTGACGGCATCAGCCTTGGCGGGCCAGCCCTGCCCTTTGGGGATTTGGTTGAACAGCTGCAAGCGCTCTTCACCAAAATCCCTGAAGACTTCCAAGGCCTGGTGCGGTCTATTCCTGAAGCGTTAAACGGTGTGATCGGCAATATTACATCTATCTTCACGTCACTCCCTGAAACCTTCACCGGGCTATTCCAGCAGATTCAAGGCCTGTTCGGGTCTGGTGAGGGCAGTATCTTCGGGCAAATCAACAAAGCCTTCTCGTCCCTCTTCGGGTCCGGCGAAGATGGCCTGATCGGCGGCATTCGCAAGGCCTTTGGCTCCATCTTCGGCACTGGCGAAGGCAGTGTCATTGCAAATATCAGCACCGCATTCAGAGACCTGTTCAGTGGCGGTGAAGGCCTCTTCAGCGGGCTTGTTGAAAGTATCGGGGGTATTTTCGGAAATGTAGGGGATTCTTTTTCCGGCCTGCTGAGCGGATTTGAAGGTCTGTTCAAAGGTCTGGGCAAAGATTTTGGCGGGATATTCAATGGCCTCGTCGATAATTTCCAGGGCTTGTTCCAACGCGATGGCGCTTTGGGTGAAATCTTCAGTGATTTAACGAAAAACTTCAAAGGCCTGTTTTCCGAAGACGGACCACTTCAAAGCATATTCGGCAATTTAAGCCAGGGCTTTTCCAATCTCCTTGGGCAATTCGGCGGACCTCAAGGCCTGCTGGGGAATTTAGGGCAAGGCATCCAAAGTCTGTTTGGGCAAGGTGGGGGCCTTCTCGGCTCTATATTCGGCCAAGGCGGACCGCTGAGTTCTATTGGCTCCCTTTTTGGTAAGGATGGTGCGGTCGGGTCTCTTTTTGGCTCTAACGGCCTTATAGGCGGCCTTTTCAAAGAAGGTGGTGTTCTTGGCGGGATCACAAATCAGCTTTCCGGTCTTCTGGGCGGTCTTGGAAATAGCTTATCCGGCGTATTTTCCTCCCTCTCAGGCAATCTCCTGGGTACAGCCCTGGGTTCAGCCGTTCCAATCATCGGCAATCTTGCAGGCGGGTTCTTAAGCAAAACAATCGGCAAACTCTTTGGCGGTCTCTTTGGCGGCACCAAAAAGGGCCTGGCTACGATCAACACCACATCAAGTGGCGAATTACGCCTTTCCGACGTCCGCGGCAAAGGCAAAGGCCGGACAGAACAGGCCCGGGAGCTTGGCACAGCAGTTTTTAGTGAATTGCAACGAATTGCCGAAGCCTTGGGCGGCGGTATTACGGGCGGCTTAAACCTGGGCTCTATCGGTACACGGAAGAGCCGTTTCATCTTCGACCCAACCGGCCAAAGCCGAAGCAAAGGCCATGGTGTTCAGAGCTTTAAAACTGCTGAAGAAGCCGTTTTCGCTGCTCTGCGCCGGGCATTAAGCAAAGGGGCTGTCGCCGGCATTTCCAACCGTGTTCAACAAGCTTTGACATCCACATCAGATATCAGCTCAGCCCTGCAAAAAGCCTTAGATGTTCAGGAATTTGAGAACTACCTCGAAGGCATTAAAGAGCCCATGCGCAATGTGTTCCTTGAATTTGAGAGACAAGCCAAGGAACGCCTGGACAGGGCACGGCAATTCGGCTTTGGCCTGGCTCAGATTGAAGAATTCAACGCCAAGGAACGCGCTGAAATTCTTGAAGCTGAACTGGCACGCACTGTTGGCAGCCTGAAAGACCTTCTTGATGAGCTGACCTTTGGTGATCTGGCTGGTGGCACGCCACAGGAGCGTTTGGATCGTCTGCGCGCTGAGCAGGCAGAAGCCGCAGCAGCCGTCCGCAACGGAGATGAAGGCGCTGCTGAAGACTTCGCAGCCATCACGCGAGAAATCCTCGCCATCAGCGAGCAGCTCTTTGGGTCTGCCGGGCAATTTGGTCAAGACTTAGGCCTGTCCCGGTCCGAAGTTGAGCAGCTGATTGCTCAGGCCGAAGCTGATATCGCAGAACAGCAGCACGCAGCGCGTGAAGAAGCCGGCACTCTGCCCGAACAACAGCTCGCAGAAGCCAATGCCAGCCTGGATGATATCGCACGCAATACAGCATTGATGCTTCAGGCCTTTTACAGCAATGGAGGCTATGGCGGCGGTGGCGTTGGAAGCGTCAATTTCAATGCGCATTTACGATAGATTTACCCTTTGAATTTCCCATTTTTGGAGAGACATTCATGTCCCGTGCCCTGGTTCTTTTAATCGAAGCCCAAGCCTTTCACCCCGATGGGACGGACGCCCCCCTTATCCGTCTGGCAGCAGGTGACAATCGGGCAGATCATTTTGACGAACAATGGCTCCCCGCCTTGACCCAGTTGCCTGTGATGGGCGCGCGTTTAGGCTTTAACGGCGTGTCGTTTCAAGCGCCCGTTACATCAACAACAGGTAATTTCGCCTTTTCCCTCGCTGTGGGGGATTTGGAGCGGGCCGCCGATCTGGTCTGGGATGGCGCTGACATCAAAATCTACCAAGGCTTTGCAGGAGATGATGATCAGGACTTTAATCTGCTGTGGCATGGGCGCTCTACGGCGTCTCAAGCCACGTCGGATACAATTACCGTTACCCTGGCTGATCCGGCCAAGGATTTGGAAAGACCTGTGCTTGGGGACCGTTTTGAAGGCACGGGAGGCATTGAAGGCGGTGAAGATTTAAAAGGCCGTTTGAAACCAAAGGCCTGGGGCTTTTGTGAGAATATCCCGGCTATTTTGGTGGACCCGGCCAATCTGGTCTATCGCTTAATCGATGGGCCATCGACGATTTCTTTGGTCAAAGACGGCGGTGTGCCGTTTAACTTTGGTGTTGATTATCCTGATTATGCGTCTTTGGTTGCGGCTTCTATTCCCGACGGGCAAGTGGGTATTTGTTCAAACCTCAGCCTAGTCAAACCCTGGCGTGCACCGCGTTTCGCCTTAACTGCCGACATAACGGCATTTGGACCCATGCGCATTGGCGACATCGCGCAAAATCTGGTCGCCGGGGCATCAGGCGTGACATTTGCGCCGGGTGTTTTGAATGAATTTAACGCGCTTCAGCCCAGCCATGCCTCCTCCTATGTGAGTGACGAAACTACGGTGGCCCAGGAATTGGATCGTCTCTTTGGCGGTGTCGGAGCCTGGTGGATGCCCGATGCACAAGGGGAAATCCGCGTGGGGCAAGTGGGCTTTGGCACGGTCATGCTGAATGTGGTGGATTCTGTTGAAACCATCACCAGAAACCGCGTTCTGCCGCCGACCCATCAACGGATTTTAGGCTATCGCCCCAATTACACGCCTTTAAGCGAAGGCGATATCGGTGGCGCCGTGCAAGCAGGTGACATTGATGACCTGGGCGCTTTAGCGACCCAAAGTACGATCAACTGGGACAATCAGGTGGTTGGGCGGCCTTTGAACTTTCGCGTGGTGTCTCATGGCACGTCGTCCACGACCCACCCGCGTTCCTCAGGTCTTTGGGATGATGTGGATACGCAGCTGGCCGGGCCAGGGCGCACATATACTGTGAATGTCATGGACCGGGCGACACGAAACTGGATCAGCCATACAGCTTATGATCTGCTGTTCTCTGCGGCGAATGCCCAATCCATGGCTGATGAATTAAACGCATTAGGCAGCGATAAGATCGTCGTTATTTACACCGATGAAGAGCCTCAGTCATTCCACACGGCCACGGGCGTTGCCACTGCGATGAAACGCTGCGGCGCATCTCGTGCCATCTATGAATCCGCCAATTTCAAAACCGGATCTGCTTATATCCTGATCGGCATTCCCGGCATTGGAGAAGGCAATGGCGTGGAGCTTTATGCAGGCGATGAAGACAACGACCCCGACGCCTGGATTGATACCAGCTTTACTGTCGATACATTGGGCAATTTGCAGCTGACCAGCACCAATGTGCGGGACGCGTTGGATATCTCTTATAGCGACGGCACAGTGATAGAAGATGTGCAGCCCGAGGAAGCCGGGGCCAATGTGACAGGTAATAATGTGGCCGCCGGCTTTTCAGGCCAGGGACCTTTGGCAACGGCAGAAACCATTTCCGAACATATTGCAAACAACAGTAATCTGCTGCAATTCATCGGTGGCGGGCTTTTTAACGGTGATTTAAACGCCGAAGCCAATCTCGCGGCCTCCAATGCCTTAAACAAAGGCTGGATGACCGATGATTTGAAGCATTGGTTTACAAATACAGGTGCCACTGTAAATGTTTCGAACTTCGGGGCATTTCATATCGTAAACATCCCGGATGGGGTCATCTCCGGCACTGCGATACGCAGAGCCGGAGGCCTGAACGGATTCAATGACTTGTTTTCTGAGAAAATCTCTATCGATCCAAGTCGGAATTATCAGGTCACTTTATGGGCCCGTCAAACAGCAGGCACCGGTCGCAGTGATTTATCCGTTGCTTTCTTCCGTGCGGATCAATCCCTCATCACAGGCGCAGACAGTAACGCCACAGGCTGGGATAACATTTCAATCTACCATCGTCACTTAGTCGTTGACGAGGTCTTCCCGGCCGAGTGGACGAAATACCAATTCACCTTTGGCGCACAAGGCCGTTTAGGCGTTCCCAATGCATCCGACCATCAAGCCGCATTTGCCCAAATCGCCATCGAAGGCCCAAATTTAGGATTTGGGACAGAAGTCGAAATCCAAGGCTTCCGCCTGGATGAAATCGCAGATGCCACGCAGCTGATTAATGGCCCGGCCGAAGCGGGAGCACAGGCAAACCGGCCCGGACAAAATCTTTTAAATTCAGATGCAGGGCCTGAACATACAGCCACCTATGCTGCAAATGTTGGCGGCTGGACGCACGTCTATCTCGACCGGGTGAAGCTTGAAGATCTCAGCCTGCTGCCTGGGGAAACGACATTATCTTTCAGCTGTGATTTACGCACCGATGGTGTGGATGGAGCACAGGTGCGTATCCGCTTCTATGATGCCGCTGGCGCGCAGCTTGTCGAATATCCGACAGCCTTCACATATTCAACAAGCTATATTCGTGTCGAGCTGGAAAATATGCAAATTCCAGTAAATGCGACAGAAATCCACCTTGCCGTCGATGACAATTACGCAACCGGTGGCCAGACCTGGTGCCGCCGCGCGATGCTCAATATCGGGCCAAAGGCACTGGCCTTTGAAGAACCCCCCGTCCGCATCAGCCGGGGTGAGGTGGAACTAGGTGCACAGATCAATGCGCCTAATACTTTGGCACTTATTGTCAATCAAAACCCCAGCGGCACAGACAATGTCGGTGAGGGATATTTTTGCGGCGTCACCAACGGCCTGGTGGATAAAACCAAAGACGGTTTTATCGTTTGGAACGGGAATCTCTTCACTGTTCCACGCGTCACACAAGGCGCTGACGGATTTGTCACAAATGTGAGTTTCAGGCGCGGTTTCATTGCCTTTGACACCGCTGGCACAAAACCCTTTCACACCCATGCCCAGGACCGCGATCTCGCCTTTGTCTTCAAGATCGGCAATCAGTGGTATTATGATAACAACGCCACACCGGTGTCTTTCACGCCCACGCCCGATATGGTCACTCTCGCCTGGCTGCAAACCGGTGCCACTGACACCATCATCGGTTCAGGAATTCTATCACCAACGAATTTAGAAACCGCCGCTCTGCCCGGCGCAGATGTGACCGAAGACACACCCTGGGCCCGAGTTGGCGCACAGCCATCCATCGTTCCAAATGGGGATTTCGAACAGGATCTGGCCGGGTGGCAAATTGTTGAACAGACTGACCTTGATCCGGCAAATACAAAGATCATTGATGACGCAGTGGAAGGCAAAGTGTTGTCCTTCCCCAACAGTGGCGGTGATCGCGCCATTGGTAGCCTTACCTTCCGTGTCTTTCCAGGCCAGACCTACCGCGCAGTTATTCGCGCCCGGCATCTTGGGACAAACACGTTGGAAGATGGGGCCTATTTCCGCCTGAATATGAAAAGACAGCACGCGCCCGTCATCTCCAATATTAACCGGAACCAGTTTCACGATTTCTTTAGTGGTGCCAATTTCGTCATCAAAAACAGCTGGGATACATATGAATATGATTACACCATCCCCGCTGGGATGAACTACGCCAACCTCACCTTTTACAACTGGTTCCAAAGCAATATCGATTTCCAAATCGAACGTATGGAGCTTATGCCCTTGGGCGGGGCGGCAGAATGGGGCGCCAATGTTACGGGCAATAATATCGCGTCGGGCATTGAAGGCCAGGGCAGCCTGGCTACTCTTAACTACAGCGAGCTTTACCGCTGGAGTGGGTCACAAAGCATTCCGGTCCAAACAGATTTTAACGGTGGGTATAAATTCACCTTTGAATCCGATACCGACGGGCCATGCCGTATTTTAATCAAAGCCTATGATGCGGAAGGCGGCATTCACGCCGGTTTGAACGGCGTGGATCTCGGGTCCCTAAAAGGCCCTGACCAGGCGACACTTTGGTATGAACGGGCATCCGACGCTCTGGTCGCTGGTACAAATACATTGTCGGTCTGGTCAGTAAATACCGACGGTGGCTCGGTCCGCGAGGTCGAAGTCCACCGGGACCCCTATCAGCAAGGCATTTCCTCCGCCGCCGCTACGGCCAATTGGGAGCAGGTCTCCGGCCCCGCCCCCATTGACCAGGCCTATGAGCAAATGTCCTATGCCAATGGGGCAGAATTTGAAGCAGCCTGGACGCAAACAGGCGGCTCCATACCTCAAAGCGAAATCACCCAAATCACAGATGTCAGCGTTCCAGGCGGTGTTGCCATGCGCTTTGGCAACAACAGCGGTAATGATGCCTGGTGGGGGTATCTGGGTGGGGCAAGAATGCCTTATGACCCCAATGCTCTGTATGAAATCGGCGTGATTGCGCGACGAACTGCCGGTTCAGGTATCATGTATTGCGGCGTTAATGGCAAAACAGCAGATGGGACAGCTGTCAATGTCAGCGGTTCCAACTCACACAGCAGCCAACATTATATCGCTGCAAATGGCGTATCTCCGCCCAGCAGTTGGACCACCTATCGCGGCTACTTCGGCAAACAGACTTCAGGTGGTTTCGGCGGACCTCATAACAGCCCGGCAGACCCGGGGAGAATCCACACCAACGCCACTTATGTGGAACCAATGCTTTTGGTCAACCACGACAACCAGCCCGGCATTACAGATGTGGCCGCCGTTTGGCTGCGGAAACTGACCGTTGCTGAGTTCGTTGACAGCCGTAATGCCAGGCAGTCTCTTGTCGGCGGGCAATCCAACGCGATTACAACCCCTTATCTAAGCGCAGTTGACGCAGGGTCAACTGCCACCATCAGCATCTCTTCCCATACACGCCGTTATGACTTTGGCGATTTAACTTATAATGCAGGCTCTATCGGCGGGCGGTCCTTTTCGACACGCTATTATCTCTATGCGGAAGACGGCGCCTTTACAGGCGGTAATGTGACCTATCAGGCAACCACCGTTCATTCCAATTCCATCGGTGTTAATCGCATCTACTTAGGCTCGATTACCACGCCCGCCAACGGCAGTACCGGCGGCGGTGGCGGTGGCGGCTTTCCTGATGACTGCCTGGCCGCCCATATGCTGCTGTCCAACGGCAAATATGCCCGTGATCTGGATGTGGGTGACATGATCGATGTCATGGATGACGATATGAACCATGTCGGTGAAAAACCCGTTCTGGCACTTCGCCATGCCACACAGAACTGCGTCGAACTGGTCACCAAATCAGCGCGCGTTGTTGTCTCAACCACTGCCCCTGTCGTCACTAAGGAACGCGGCACATTGACCGCACCGCAAGTCAAAGGCCTGACCGTTGCCGTCCGTATAAAAGGCGTCTTTGGCTTTGAACAGGTGCTAGATGTCATTCCAGTCGGCGAGAAACCAATTGTGCGGATTTCCGTAGGTGGCATCTCCTTCTCTGCAGGTCAGGAAAGCGACCGTCTGATTTACACCCACAACATTTATCTCAAGCCATAAGGACGTCCCATGATCGAAATTATCGAGACATTTCCCCTAACCGATGAGCCCGATAGCGATCGGGCCTATCGCCTCTCTTCCGGCAATCTCTACCGCGTGCGCACAAAGCCGCGCGAGGTCGAAAGCCATGTGGAGCTTGGCACCGCAGATCACAGTGTCGTGCCCTCAGGCTTTGGCGTGGAAATCAGCATTTCCGCCCTCGATGAAGACTTCAAAGTCCAATGTGACGATAAAGGCCGTTATCAGGTCATGCAGTCTGAAATCCACACAGTCGATCATGAAGCTCTGCAAAAACCGGACTTCGACATCGAACAATATCTCAGCGACTGTCTGCACAAACAGCTCAGCAATGCGGAAACCTGGGTCAATCAGATGAGCAAGACCAATGATATTTTCCACCGCTGGATGAGCGGCGCGGAAAATGTCCTGCGCACCCCCACGCCCGCTAAAAAGAAAGAGGAGAGCACCCAGTGAATATCGTAGAAATCCGCCAATGCCTTTGTGATTGCAACCTGGATGACGGCCATCAGGTGTCTCCTGTCGTCGCCCTATGCACTGTGTTGCAGGCCGTACAAGACCTCAACAACTACAATGACGAACAAAAAGAGGCCCTGCGCCATGCGGCACAATGCGTGGCTGATCATGGTTTCCACGGTATGCGCACCCAGGCAGAAGCGCTGCTCTTAGACTTGGGAGACGACGCATGACACAAGCCGATCCCTCACTTTTTGAATTTCTAAAGAACAGGGAGCGCGAGGCCGTTATTGACGACAGCGCAATCAAATCCCAATGGGGCAATCGCGCCGTGGAAGGCCGCGGGTCGTCCGCCCTCCTCGCCAGCTCAGACGCCGAAGCCGAAGCCCAGCGCCAGCAAAATCTGACCGGCCAGGCTCTCGCCGAAGACCAGGTCGTGGTCGCAGGCCTGTTCTTAGGATTAGAAGGCCAGACCATCCGCGTCACTGACGACCGCCTGGGCTATGACCAGGGCCGCGAGATGCTGGTGACCTGGTCAACAGCCGATTTCAATCAAAACCGCACAACATTCGGAGGCTATGTCGCCCTATGAGCAATCTCCTGATCCTGTCGCCTCTTCCCATAGAAAGCGGCGACATAACAACATCATCACAAGCCTTAAACTTCCCCATCGACCATCTGCGCGACCCCCAGCCCAAAGTGATCTGGAAAGCCGCCACCAGCGGTCAGGTGGACATTGACATTGATTTAAAATCAAACACGACATTTGATACGGCCTTCCTGGGCCACACAAATGCCGATGCGACGGCCACATGGGAAATCCGGGTGGCCACTGCAAGCCAAGGTGCGGCCTATCTGGGCAATGGCGCCTCGATATTAAAGAGCCAGTCCCTGCTCCGCGCAGACCAAAGCACAGATGCACCCCGCCCTCACGGCTTTTGGACAGGTGCGTCAACTTCTGCCCGCTACATCCGCATCCGCATCAACCACGCCAATGCACCGATAGAGGCCGGAACTTTAGCGATCGGCCAGTCTTTCCGTCCGCGCTATAATTACGACTGGGGCGCTGGCCGCTCATTGACGGATTTGTCGACGACCCGAACACTGCGCGGCGGTCAAATGGACGTGTCCCAAGACGCAATCATCCCCAATTGGCGCTTTGTCTTGGGCAATTTGGATGACACTGAACTTGGCACGCTGTGGAAGATCACCAAGAAGCACGGCAAGTCCGCGCCTTTATTAATTATTGAAGACCCGGACACGCCATTTGATTTACAAGAAGCGATCCACTACGGCAGTTTCCGCGACATCAACGCTTATGAACGCCGCAATGCCTCAAAGAACCGCTGGGAATTCACAATCCAGCACTGGCAATAACCGCCCAGGTCCCCTTCAAACAAGAGGGGGACCATTCCCAACACCTAACCACACCCCTTTTCCATCATCAGACAGGAAGAGCTGCCCTTAATAAAGCTTGTCTAAAAAGAAATCCCAGATTGTCCAGAAAGTCGCGCGCCGCTATAGCTGGGGTTCAATCGTTTGAAATACGCTAAATTTTTGAGAAAATTTGGTAGCGGAGGAGGGACTCGAACCCCCGACACGTGGATTATGATTCCACTGCTCTAACCACCTGAGCTACTCCGCCTCAAGACAGGGTGCGCCTAAGCGCGAGGAGCATATAGAGCCAGGCCTGCCCCTGTGTCAATTATGAATTGGCTTATCAGCAAAAGTTTCACGCCACTCTTCAATCAGGCCTATCAAATCTTCTGCCTGCTCTTTGCTGAACACCCTTTTTAGAAACCAGGGCTGTCCATCGATGACATTCAAACGAATATCAAACGCCTGGACACCAGGACCCAGTGGAGCGGGTGCTTTTTCATAAACCAGCCCCGCGACCTGCACACCTTTTTAGTGATGACGTGTTTTGTCCCGTCAAAGCGGATAGTTGTCTCGCGAAGTCCGAAAGCTGCCTGCAACGCCAATATGATTGAGCCCATGACAACGATTGCGGCCATAATCAGGTAGAAAATTGATTTCTGCCCTTCCTCAGAGGCGATATCTCCACCTTCAAATAAAAAATACCCTGTGGCCTTGCTTACCAAAACCACCAATTTTAACGAGAAAACCTCTGTCCTACATCACATGTTTACAACTAATATTTGCATGCTAAAAATTAGGAGAATACGCATGCCCCCTCTCAGTTCACGCCAATCAACGCAAAACGCCCCAAATCCCAGAGATACCGCAACGTGTATCAGGATTAACCGTAGGTTCTCAGCGATAGATAAAGAACGCCAGCAGATATTTCAGGATTACAGAAGAGGCACATTGGCCTTTGAGCGCGAGATCAACGGTCTACGACGACAAATTCGCTCTTCACGCAACGCCGCGATCATTGACATAGTTAAAGTAGGTGTTGCGCTCACTCCTGTGACCAGGCTTACAAGGGCCGTTGTTGTTATCTCTCGGGCCGTTCGGGCAGGGCAATTTTCACAGCAAGAGCTCGTTCGGGAGCTTGCAAGTCCCATAAACGACGCCCTCAGCGCGATTGACAATGTAAGAAGAGGTCTAAGATCACAGAGAGAAATTGATAACCTGCTCCGCCGCCAGCAAGAATTAACACGCCAAATGCTCCATAGATTTTCCAGATTAGATAATGTTTTAGATGGACTGGGACGTGCAAATCGGCGTTTTAACTGCGCTCTACCTTCGTCTTAATAAGTCACTTTATCAGACACCCTTCCTTCAGGCCTTTCAAAAAGTGCAAAAGGTCCGAAGGAAGAAAGAAATCCTTCTCAGAATCATCGGCATTTAACTCTTGTAAGCGTTTTTGATCATGAATATCCAAAACATAGCCATGGTTTTTCGCCAGGAAGAGCAAATTACCATAGGACTTTTTCCAGTCTTCCGAATCCTTAAACTCAGTAGGCTCAGCAATCATTCGATTTCGTAGAAATGCGATGGCAGGATGAAAACCTTCTAAGGCAGATTCAGCAACATATTGATACCCGAAGCAATGCAAGGCCTCTTCTTTATCTTCCTGTTTGTTGCTCAATCCATCGATATTGATATCCAGAAAGAACCACGGCTCATAATAGGTTTCTTCAAAATGAAGCTTACCATATTCAAACAATGCAAGAGGCGTAACCCAAGCTTCCGCTGCCTGCCACATATAATGGGCGGAAAACCACATATTCAGCGGATCCGTTGTGTCAACTCGCATTGATTTCGAAATCTGTATCAAAGGTTCTGCCGACGGCTGCACGAGTATCTCATATTTTGAACGAACTTCTCTAAGGCTTTGGCTCAAATCCCAAGGTCCCGTCAAAACCGGCACAAGCGCCAAAAACTGCTCTCCCCTGCTTAGCCCCCAGATATTCTCACTCTCATTTGTGAACCCATATATGGGAAAATCAAAAGCAATTGCATCTCCGGTGGAAAAAGCCATGCCTGCAAACAACCAAGCCCTTTTGGCATAAAACCGCGCGCGTTCTTTAGCGCCTTCCAGTGAATCATCCAGTGAATCATAATGAGCACTCAGGCGTGCATAAGCTTCCCACTGGACCTCGAGAAAACCGAATTCAGCTATGTTTTGCCAAATCTCGAGGGCACGGTCTTGGTCTTTTTTGATGCAAATACCCTCATATAACAGATGCGCCGCCACAAGAGGCGCTACCTGCTCAATCATATTCATATCGGCTTCTAAAACCGAGTATATGGCCTGACACTCTCGATTAAGGAACGCTTCTTTAAATTCGGCCAGCTTACCCCTTATAAGGTTTAACCGCTCTTTATCTTGAGCAACCACACAATCCCTAAAAGCATAAGCTGATGTTGGCTCTAAAATCAGTGTTTCACAGGAGTCTAAATCGTCAACCTGCGCACCGTTATGCAGCGCTTCATCTCGGACAGCATCAGCCCCCTCCGGCATTGCGGCGGCCATGAGGGTAAGAACAGATAAACAAGCGATGAGAGGACGCATAATCAATAGACATTCCCGATCCAATATTACCCTCTGAGCACTATGACAGGACAGAAAGTTCAAATACAACTAGAGGCCAATGGTTTAAATTTGCAACATAAAATTATCGCATATATCTGATACTATTGGGATTTCATCGACATTTTATCAGCCGGTAATACCTCTTCATATGGGCTATTTCTTACCTCCGCACGAAATTACCCTTAGCGGAGCCAATGGAGCGCCGCATCATATCAACTGGCGAAATGGGCTGGGCGAATGGAAAGGAAGCCCGGTATTAAGAAGAGTTTCCCGAGCTTTTCACCTTGGGAATATTTTTACCCGGATATCGCTGAGAACGGTGGGTACTGTTAAATAGCAGCCTCAGCACCCACAATCCAACCGCCGCCCAAAACCCGTTCACCTTCATAGGCCACACAGGCCTGGCCTGGAGAAACCCCGGCTTCAGCTTTGTCCAAAACCACATGGCCCAAGCCGCTTTTTGTCAGGAAGACACGACCGGATACGGGATTAGCTGTAGATCGAATTTTGACGCTGACTGGCAAGCCATCTTCCGCTATCTCACTGCCGATCCAATTCGCTTCTTTGAAATAAACCGCCTGGGCCATAAGCGCTTCTTTAGGCCCAACCACCACCTGGTTTTTATCCGCATCCAGCCGGACAACATAGACAGGTGTAGACAGTCCACCAACTTTCAAGCCTTTGCGCTGGCCAATGGTATAATTGATAATGCCGTCATGTTGGCCAAGAATAGCACCATCCATATCAACAATATCACCAGGCACCGCAGCATTCGGGCGGATTTTCGCAATCACATCCGCATATTTGCCATTGGGCACAAAGCAAATATCCTGGCTGTCAGGCTTATCCGCGACCTGCAAGTTAAAGCGTTCGGCCAGAGCACGTACTTCCGATTTTGACATGCCGCCTAAAGGAAAGCGAAGGAAATCAAGCTGTTCCGCCGTTGTCGCAAAGAGGAAATAGCTTTGGTCTTTATCCTTATCAAGGGCTGCGCAAAGTTGCGGAACGCCGTCAACCACTTGACGCTGAACATAATGACCTGTTGCCAGGCAATCTGCGCCTAAGTCACGGGCCGTCTGGGTTAAATCGGCAAATTTCACCGTCTGATTGCAGCGCACACAAGGCAGAGGCGTTTCGCCACGGATATAGCTATCTGCAAAATCGTCAATCACGGCCTGACGAAAACGGCTTTCATAATCCAGCACATAATGCGGAATGCCAATGCTGGCTGCCACATTGCGCGCGTCGTGAATATCCTGCCCAGCGCAACAGGCCCCTTTGCGCTGCACCGCTTCCCCATGGTCGTAGAGTTGCAATGTAATACCCACCACGTCGAAGCCCTGCTCTTTCAACAAAGCAGCTGTGACGGATGAATCTACGCCGCCTGACATGGCCACAACCACGCGGGTCTCTTTTGGGGCCTTTGCAAAGCCCAGGCTGTTCAACTCTTCGCTCATGAGGCCTCTATATAAGCTTTAGGCGTGAAGATGCCAGCCTTTCTAACGTCAGAGCGGGCAAAATTCACCCAATGACCGTGCATTTCTTGCCCCATTTGAAAGACCTGCTGTGTTCCCGTTCATGATGAAGAGCGTGTTAACCACGCACAACATATTGTAATTCATCGGTTTTCACCTCCAGCACCGACATGCACCACCATTGGCACAGGCTTTGCGTTCTTCAATCCAATTGCTGGCAAGAGAAGACCAAATATGAACGCCTTATTCTTTTTTGCGCATATCATGCCCCAAATCCAACCGGAGCTTGGAAAGCTGACCGGTTCTTCTGATTTTTCTGGCACCGAGAGCAATGATGCGTCCAGCCATCCATTTGCACAGCTTGTAGACCACTATTCATTGGAGCCGGAAGATGGCGACTTCTCCCAAAGCCCAATGTCCGTCGCAGTTGAAAAACTTAAATTACAGCATCCGTTCTTCAGCGAAACAGTGGACAAGGAAGCCCCTGTTTTCGCAGAAGGAGAAAAGCCAGGCCAAGGTCATGTCCACTCCCCGCTTTTAGCGCAGGTCATGCAATCATTCGCGGTTGAAAATGAAGATACGGCTGTATTAGAAGAGCCACTTATAGCTGAAACCACTCTGATCACAGAAATCGATATCGATTATATAGAGGGCGCCCCCCAAGCTGAAAACAAACAGTCAGCAGAGAGCCTTGTCACAGCCGAAATTATTGAACAGGCTGAACCCCCTGTTCAACAAGATGTGCCCTTAGCCCCAGCCACCGTCACATCAACGGAAGCAACACCACCCCAGCCGGTTGCAGCCCCCAAGAAGAGTGCTGAGCCAGTCCTTAGCGCCCCAATTGAAAGCGACGACGCGCCGCCTGCTCCCGCTCAAAACTCGACGAATGCTGCAACGCCTCAAAAGCCGCAAAACGCCTTTGGCCAAATTGTTTCAGAACTGGCGCAGAATAAAGAAGAAGGCCCGGTTGACCCTAAAATTCTCCCACAGCATCCAGGGCAAAATCAGGTTCAGCACTCGACGACGCCAACGTCTTCGGTGGTTCAAATTGTGCAACAAATGGATGGCCACGCCCATCAAAGCGAAACTCAAATCACCAAACAGGCATCTAATCCTGAACTTGCCAAAGAAGTTGGCGTTGAAATCGCCCAAATGGCCAAAGCCGGCAAGCGGAATTTCTCCATTCGCCTTGACCCACCAGAAATGGGCCGCATCGATATCCGCATGACATTGGGGCAGGATTCTCAAGTAAAGGCCGTGATGACCGTTGAACATGAACGCACTTTGGATGTGCTTCAACGAGACCTGCGGTCTTTGGAACGGGCTTTGGAACACGCAGGCTTCAAGCCCGACAATATGACACTCAACCTGTCTTTAAAACACCAGGGACAGGGGCAGACTGCGCAGGATCAAAATAACAGCACCAGATCAGCTCCAGCAGATGGCGGAGATGAAGAGCTACTCGAAGATTTAGCGCCGGAAACAATTGCACAGCTCGTGGGCGAGAGCAGGCCTCTCGACCTGCGGATATAAGGAAAAGACACGATGGAAATAGGTGCAGCCCAACAATCAGGTCTCGGCCAGGCAGGTTCATCAGCCACAAAATTGGCGGATGACTTTGACACATTTTTGCGTTTGCTGACCACTCAGCTGCAAAATCAAGACCCATTGGAACCTTTGGATTCAAATGAATTCACGCAGCAGCTGGTGCAATTCACCGGTGTCGAACAGGCCATTGCCACAAATCAGAATTTGGAAACATTGGTTGCCCTTCTGGTCAATCAAAGTGAAACCGCATTGGTCGGCTATCTGGGTAAAGACGTCACAGTTGCCACCAATCAAAATGTCTTCGATGGGTCCAATCCAGTGAAATGGAATTATGACCTGGGCGCACTTTCAGCAGAGACGAAGCTCACCATCAAAGACAGCAATGGGCTGACTGTTGCAGAATTCCCGGGCAACACGGCCGCAGGCCTGCATGAATTTGAATGGGACGGCCTGAATTCAAACGGCCAGCCCGTCGACGAAGGCACCTACTCATTATCAGTAGAAGCCAATACGTCAGAAGGGACGAAGATCGGCCATCAGATTTACATCAAAGACATTGTTGATGGTTTGGAACGTCGCCATGACGGCACCTTCCTGTCCATTGGCGGTGGGTTAATTTCGGTCGGCCAGGTGGTCGCCGTCTCAACACGAGAAGCTGCGACCTAGAACAGGCGCTTTCACACACAAGAACAGTAAAGACAGCTCAACAATGGGCAATAGGAGATAAAAATGAGTCTTTATGCAGCATTATTTTCTGGGGTGTCCGGCTTGAACGCCTATTCCAGCGCCTTGGGCATCATTTCGGACAATATCACCAACATCAATACTGTGGGATATAAAGCCACCACCGCTGAGTTCACGACGTTGGTGGCAGAAACCACATCATCCAGCCGCTATTCTCCAGGCGGCGTGGCCGCACAGCCACGCAATCTAATCAGCCGACAAGGCCTGCCGACGCCAACATTGTCCGCAACGGACCTGAGTATTGATGGCGCTGGCTTCTTTGTCGTGAATTCAGAAGCATCCGGCGGTGACCGGGGCTCCGTGTCCTTCACACGGGCCGGCAGCTTCCGCCCTGATGCGGATGGTTTCCTGCGCAATACGGCCGGGGATTATCTACTAGGTTGGGAATTGGGCCCTAATGGATCCTTCTTTAATACGGGTGATTTGAGAACATTGGTCCCGATCAACACCACGGGCTTGACGGGAACGGCTGAGGCCACAACAAATGTACGCCTACGGGCCAATTTGCAATCCTCCCAGTCTGTCAGCCCTGCGGCTGCGACTTATGATCCAACGGATTCTGCAAATAACCTTGCATCAGGTAATGTCGCGCCTGATTTTCAGCAGAATGTTGAGATTTTTGACGCCCAGGGCGGATCACATACGCTGACGCTTTCTTTCTTGAAGACCGGGGTCAACCAATGGGCTGTTGAAGTCTATAGTGATCCCGCAGCGGATATTGTACCAGGCGGCGGCTCTGTCGATGGACAAGTCGTGACGGGTACCATTGCTTTTAATACTGATGGCAGCTTGGATCTTGGCAACACCTCTGCTGCTCTGACCAGCGCAATCGGCATTGACTGGACCAATGGGGCAGCGACCAGTAACATCAATCTTGGCCTTGGCACAGATAGTGAGGTCGATGGCCTCACCCAGTTTGACAGTATCTCGACCTTGATTTCTTCAAGCGTTGACGGTGCTGTCTTTGGTAATGTGATTGGGGTCAGTGTCGATGAAGAAGGTGTTGTAACTGCCCTCTTTGATAACGGCCTGACACGACCGGTCTATAAATTACCTATTGCCACATTCCAAAACCCGGACGGCCTGCGTCGCCTACAGGGCAATAATTATGGCGTCACAGATAATTCTGGGACTTTTAGTCTTGTGGAGGCGAGTACTGGGGGCGGCGGGAGCATTGTTCCCTCGACGCTAGAAGCGTCCACAGTCGATCTGGCCAATGAGTTTACCCAGCTGATTTCAACGCAACGTGCGTTTTCCGCAGCAACGCGGATCATCACCACGGCCGATGAAATGCTGGCTGAGCTGAACCAAGTCTAATGAAAATACAAGTATTGACCTGGGGTTTCGACCCCAGGTCTCGCTAACATTCTGCTAACCATATTTGTTTTCCAAATATTTGCAGAAAATTTGTTCAAGATTAACCGCAGTGATTAGACCTTTTTTAAGGCCCTATGTGTAAGCTCCAAATCAGCGTGGATAGGAAAACTAGGGACAATGAAAGAAAATCAACGATTCACACCACATCAGGTGATTGGGCCAACGGGGGAACCTTTAACGCTTGATGACTTACCACCGCCAAAGACAACGCGGTGGGTCATCCGTCGCAAGGCGGAAGTCGTCGCAGCTGTTAGAGGCGGTTTGCTCACTTTAGAAGAAGCATGTGACCGTTATACTTTATCGGTGGAGGAATTCCTCTCCTGGCAACGGGCGATTGAACGTAATGGGCTTCCAGGCCTGCGCGTTACACGTGTGCAGCATTATCGACAATCATTGGATTGAGCCTGCTACTTCAAGGCTCTTTCCATTTATTGAGCATACATTTATCACCAATTAGGCAAAACTTGCCTATCATTAACTCCTTCTTCACCAGAACAACCTTAATCTGTATCCGATAACGCATTTCATCGCTGAATTGAAATGCACTTACGGGGACAGTTTTGGGGGCTTGACTGTGGAAGGTCTTATCAGTTTTTTCAGGGCGTTAGGGCCCGCACGCATCATCGCCGTTGGTGCTGTTACTGTCGGTCTTATCGGCTTTTTCCTTTTTATCTCCCTGCGCCTCACAGCGCCTCAGATGGGTATCCTTTATACAGATCTGGAGCTGGGTGAAGCCTCAGAGATCACGCAACGTCTTCAGCAAATGCAAATTCCCTATCAGCTTGTCGATAATGGCCGATCCATCATGGCGCCCAATGATCGGCTTCTCGAATTACGCATGAATTTTGCCGGTGAAGGCGTGGGCGGCACTGTCGGGTATGAACTTCTTGATCGCCAGGACCCACTAGGCGCCACAGCGTTTATGCAGAATGTGACCCACCGCCGGGCGATTGAAGGCGAATTGGCGCGCACTGTCTCCACTATTAATACTGTGCGTGATGCGCGCGTCCATTTGGTGCTGCCCGAACGTGAACTGTTCAGTCGCACGCAAACAGCACCCAGCGCTTCTGTTGCGTTAAAGACCTCCGGTCGCATCAGCCAGACACAGGTCCAGGCCATCAGGCAACTCATTGCATCGTCTGTGCCCGGCCTCGATGTCAATCGCGTATCCGTCATTGATCAAAATGGTAATCTGCTGGCGCGAACGGAAGATGAAGGCCAGACACCTATGGCCAGCCTGTTGCATGAGCGTCAGACAGCACTTGAAGATCGGATGCAGCGCCAGCTTGAAGACCTGCTCGCAAAATCAATAGGTGCCGGTCACGTCCGCGCCGAAGTGGCCATTGAGCTGGACCAGGAACAATTACGCCAGGAATCGGAGGTTTTTGACCCTGATACGCAAGTTGTCGTGTCTCAAAACACGGTAGAACGGACTGAAAGAGAGCAGGAAAGCGACGGCGGCGGTGTCAGTGTCGCCAATAATCTGCCTGACGCACAGGAGCAAAATGCACCAACGCAATCAGCCAGCGCAGACGAAGTTCAGGAAACTGTGAATTTCGAAAACTCCCGCACACGCACCACTTTGGTGAAAGAAAGCGGTGGGATCAAAAAGCTCTCCGTCGCTGTCCTCGTTGATGGGACCTATGCAACAAATGACGCAGGAGAAATGACCTATACCCCACGCAGCAGCGAGGAAATCGACCAGATCACCCGCCTGGTGCGTACGGCAATCGGATTTAACGACGCCCGTGGGGACAGTGTTGAAGTGGTCAATATGCGTTTCACACAGGCAGAGACAGGCGAAGAAATTGTTGAAGACGCGGGGTTATTAGGTCTCGCCAAACAGGAAATCCAGCGCATCATTGAAATCGTCGTCCTAGGCGTGGTCGCCATTTTGGTCCTTCTCCTGGTCGTACGCCCGATCGTCAAGCGCGTGCTGGAAGCCATTCCACCACCACCTGATCCCAGTACTCAGACTGCACAGATTGGCGTGGAGGACCGCCCTGCCCTTGCACCACCATCACAGCGCGAATTGGCAACCGAACTTGCCCAGCGCGCAGCAGAAGGTGATGAAGAAGCCATAGAAATGCTTCAGGAAATCCGCCGCGAACAGGGCGAAGGCGGGACCGGTGCCTTAGCCATCGAAACAGAGATTGACGTGGCCCAGGTTGAAGGTCGGCTGAAAGGCTCTGCCATCAAGAAAGTTGGCGAAATCGTCGATCGCCACCCAGAAGAATCCGCCGCCATCATTCGGCAATGGTTATACGCAAATTAAACAGGGCAATACCACTATGAGCGTAGAAGTCACCCGTGCAATCCAATCCATGCCAGGGCCTGAGAAAGCAGCTGCATTGATGCTGTCCCTTGGCGAAGATTTTGGCAAACCTGTCTGGGAATGTCTGAGCGATGAAGAGGTCAGAGACCTGTCTTCCGCCATGGCTATGTTAGGCAATATTGACGCTCGTGTTGTTGAGCGGATTTTCGTTGAATTCGCATCGCATGTCTCAACAGTCGGGTCTTTAAGCGGCAGCTTTGAATCAACCGAAAAGCTTCTCGCTAATGTTCTGCCTGATGAACGCGTCGGACAGATCATGGAGGAAATCCGTGGACCCGCCGGGCGTACCATGTGGGATAAGTTGGGCAATGTGAATGAGGTTGTTCTCGCCGCTTATTTAAAGAATGAATATCCTCAGACCGTTGCTGTCGTTCTGCAAAAGATTAAGCCCGAACATGCTGCCCGCGTACTAGGTGTTTTACCTGATGAGTTCGCCATGGAAGTCGTCATGCGCATGTTGCGCATGGAGAGCGTTCAAAAAGACATATTGGATAAAGTCGAGCAGACCTTGCGCATTGAATTTATGAATAATCTTGCGCGGACATCCCGCAAAGACAGCCATGAAAGCATCGCTGAAATCTTCAACTTCTTGGATCGTCAAACGGAAAATCGCTTCCTGACATCCCTCGAAGAACGCAACCGCGACAGTGCGGAACGGATCAGAGCATTAATGTTCACCTTCGAGGATCTGGCCAAATTGGACCCAGGCGGAGTTCAGACTTTGTTGCGCAATGTGGACAAAGATAAATTGGCCCTTGCGTTGAAAGGCGCATCAGAGCCGCTTCGCAATTTGTTCTTTTCCAACATGTCCGAACGCGCAGCCAAAATCCTGCGCGAAGATATGGAAGCCATGGGCCCTGTGCGTTTACGCGATGTCGATGATGCGCAGATGGAAATGGTCAATCAGGCCAAAGACCTGGCCGAAGCCGGCGAGATACTGCTGAGCGACAATAAGGGCGAAGATGAGTTGATTTACTAGGGTAAAGTTACGTGAAAAAAGCCGTCAAATATACATTCAGTGAAGACTTTGGAGCAGCGCCCGCTGCTGCTTCAGAGACTGCAGCTGAAGAAGCCCGTGCCGCGGAATTAGAGGCCGTACGCGCCGCCGCTTATGCGGACGGGCATAAAGACGGGCTTTTGGAAGCCACACAAGGCCTGGATGCCGAAAATCAGCAGCTTTTTTCACAAATAATCACCCAATTGGGGCAGTTAGGCGAAGGCTGGAAAATGCTGGAAGCTTCGACATTCACCGAAGCCGCCAAACTCGCCCATAGCATCGGCAGTCATTTAGCCAACAGGCTGATGGAAAAACACCCGCTCGGCGAAGTGGAGGCTGTTATTCAAGAAGCCCTTGCACTTTGCATCGGGGAGCCGCGGCTCGTTATTCGTGTCAGCGATCAGACGATGGAAGTCTTGAAAGAAAAGCTCGACACTCTAAGCCAGCAGGCCGCCTTTCCCGGGAAGATTATTCTACTGGGCGAACAAAGTCTTGGACCATCCGACTGTCTTATTGAGTGGGCTGACGGCGGGATTGAACGCCGGGTGGCTGACATAGAGGACGACATTCACACATTAATGCGACGTTATTTCGATGCGAGCGAAGCATCGACGCAAGGGGGACAAAGCGATGTCTGATGAAACAGAAAACACCTCTGTCGAGGCGGAAAATGCCGGTCAAAATCTCAACCTTGAGGATCTCAATGATGAAACCCAGGTTATGACCAATCCCGCAGCCGGTGACACAGATACCTTACCAGCAGAAGACGAAGTTCACAGCGCAGTCGAGCTGGAAGCCGTTTTCGATGTACCCGTCAATGTACAAGCCGTTTTGGGCCGGGCGCATCTGGAGGTTTCTCAACTCTTGAAACTCGCCCCGGGCGCAGTGATTGAGCTGGATCGGAAAATCGGCGAGGCCATCGATATCTATGTGAATAATCGACTGGTTGCCCGCGGCGAGGTTGTTCTCGTTGATGAGCATATGGGGGTCACCATGACGGAAATCATTAAAGGCCCACGTAAGTAACGGTCGAATTCTGGGGGATGAAGACATGACCGCACTCATAGGATTGATATCCGGCTTAGGACTGATCGGCCTGGCCCTTAGCCTGGGCGGCATGCCGGCGGCTTATGTCAATGCCACCGGTATGTTGATCGTCTTATGCGGGACAGCGGCTGTCACAATGATTTCCTTTTCATCCGGTGACTTAAGAGATTTACCTAAAGCAGTTCGTGAGCTTTTGTTTGAAAGTCGGGAAGAAGCTTCTCAGGCCGCTTATTTCGTCCTGCGTCTTGCCGAACGGGCCCGAAAAGATGGCGTGCTTCAGCTTCCTAATATTCCTGCTTTGAAGAACCGTCCAATGCTGTCGAAAGCCATCTCTCTCATTGCCGATGGGACAGTGACAGAGGATGTTGAACGTACTTTGGAACATGAAAGCTGGGCAGCAGCCGCGCGGCGACGCTGCACAGCGGATATTCTAAGGCGTGCGGGTGAAGTTGCCCCTGCCATGGGATTGATTGGCACTTTATTGGGCCTTGTCCAATTGCTGGGGCAGCTATCCAACCCTGCCGCCATCGGCCCTGCAATGGCCGTCGCGCTTTTAACAACATTTTACGGGGCCATTCTTGCCCATATGGTGTTCCTACCACTGGCCGCCAAGGCGGATCGGTCACGGGAAGCCGAACAGCTTATCAATTCAGTTTACTCGCTCGGGGCATCGTCCATCGGGCGGAAAGAAAATCCAAGGCGATTGGAAGTCGCGCTCAACGCGCTTCTGCCGCCAAATAAACAAGTGCAATATTTCTAAGGTGTTTTGGGGGATAAAATGCGGTTACTCATCATTGGAACATTAAGCGGTCAACTGACGAAAGCCAGTCAGATTGCTATGACCAACGGCGCTAAGGTTACACATGCGGAAACGCTGGATATGGCTTTAAATGCGCTGCGGTCCAAAGGCGCTGACCTCATCATGATTGATGTGGAACAGGCCATTTCGGATTTTATCACACAAATTCGTTCAGAACATATTGCAACACCTGTTGTCGCCTGTGGGATCGGATCAGATGCCCGCGCAGCCGTCAGCGCCATTCAAGCCGGGGCTAAGGAATATATCCCTCTTCCACCCGATGCTGAGTTAATCGCTGCTGTGATTGAGGCCGTTGCTGATGACAGTCACCCTCTGATTTACACCGACCCCGCTATGGATAAAGTCGTCAAACTGGCCGACCAGGTTGCGAAGTCGGAAGCTTCTATCCTCATCACCGGTGAAAGTGGAACCGGTAAAGAGGTTTTGGCGCGCTATGTTCATAAAAAGTCCAATCGCGCCAATGCTCAATTCATATCCGTGAATTGCGCTGCCATTCCGGAAAATCTTTTGGAAAGCGAGTTATTCGGCCATGAAAAAGGCGCTTTCACTGGCGCCGTGGCACGACGCATCGGTAAATTTGAAGAAGCCAATGGCGGGACGCTTCTGCTGGATGAAATCTCTGAAATGGACTTACGTTTGCAAGCAAAATTGCTGCGGGCCATCCAGGAAAGAGAGATTGATCGCGTTGGCGGCAATGGGCCTGTTAAAATCGATATTCGCATCATTGCGACCTCTAACCGAGATTTGATCGAAGAAGTTCGCGCAGGCAACTTCAGGGAAGATCTGTATTTCCGGCTGAATGTGGTCAATCTGGCCCTCCCGCCCCTGCGGGCGAGAAAAGAAGACATTAAAATCCTGTCCCAGCATTTCGCTGAAAAATACGCGGACCTGAATGGCGTTGCCAACCGCAGTGTTGACGAAGGCGCTATGAATGCGCTTCTGAACCATAAATGGCAAGGCAATGTGCGGGAGCTGGAAAACACGCTTCACCGCGCAGTGTTATTGGCCACAGGTGATAAAATCAGCGCAGAAGCCATTCTTCTTCCAGACGGGTCAAAACCAGGCATCGGCCAGTCGGCCCCTGGCGAAGTCAGCACCGCAGGTGATGCCCAAGCCAATATGGTCGGGCGCACAGTGGCTGAAGTAGAGCGGGATTTAATCATCGATACGCTCAGCCATTGTCTGGGCAATCGCACCCATGCGGCGAACATATTGGGCATTTCCATTCGCACTTTGCGCAACAAGCTGAACCAATATCAGGCAGAGGGCCTTTCTGTACCAAATCCAGGCGATGGTCACCGCGCTGCAGGTTAAGCGCGCACAGGGGGATAGAAAACGGCCATGACAGAGAATACTGCAGCAGAGCCGAAAACAGGCGTCATCGGTGCATTGCTTCGATCTGGCGATGTGATGTTGGCTTTAGGTGTGATGTGCATCATTTTGATGCTGATTGTGCCTTTACCAAGCTGGCTGTTGGATTTCGCCCTGGCGATTTCCATCACATTTTCCGTGCTGATTCTGATGACCAGTCTGTTCATTGAAAAGCCTTTACAGCTTTCCTCTTTTCCAATGATTTTGCTGATTGCGACCAGTTTGAGACTGGGTCTGAACCTGGCATCCACACGCCTCATTCTGGCAGACGGTCATGAAGGTACAGCGGCGGCAGGTCAGGTGATTGAAGCCTTTGGCACCTTTTTAATGGGTGGGGAAACCATCATTGGGATCACCGTTTTCGCCATTCTTGTGATTGTCAATTTTGTCGTCATTACAAAAGGCTCGGGCCGGATCGCCGAAGTAGCCGCGCGCTTTAGCCTGGATGCAATGCCGGGCAAGCAAATGGCCATTGACGCGGATTTGTCGGCAGGTTTGATCTCTGAAGATGACGCCCGAAGCCGCCGCCGGGAATTAGAAGATGAATCCACATTTTTCGGGGCCATGGATGGTGCATCCAAATTTGTGCGAGGAGATGCTGTCGCTGGCTTGATGATTACCTTTGTGAATATCATCGTGGGCATCATTGTCGGCACCGTGACCAAAGGCATGGATTTCAGCGAGGCTTTTTCCACTTATACGGTCTTAACGGTGGGTGATGGCCTTGTCAGCCAAATCCCTGCCCTCATCGTGTCAACGGCTGCCGGCCTCCTGGTCACAAAAGCAGGCGTTGCCGGCAAGACGGACGAGGCCCTAATTGGACAGCTCTCCAACTACCCACGTGCGATGTATGTTTCTGCCGGGTTATTAGGGGCCATTGGATTGTTGCCTGGCCTGCCCATGCTACCCTTCCTGTCCTTATCCGGCATCATCGGCGGCACAGCCTTTTATCTTCAACGCCAGGCCTATGAACAAGAAAAGCAGGAGAGGACAGAGGCGGAAAAAGCGGATGAAGAAGTCGCGCCTGTTGATGAGCCCATCGCGGCCACGCTTGCCATGGACCCGATCCGGCTTGAACTAGGCTATGCCCTGCTTGCCCTTGTGAACGAAGACAGTGGTTATCGTCTGACCGATCAGATCAAAGCATTGCGGCGGGAATTGGCAAAGGAATATGGCTTTGTCATGCCATCTGTCCGGATCCTGGATAACTTCCAACTCGGCACCAACGATTATCGCATTCTCGTGCGGGAGACAGTTGTTGCAAAAGCGGAAGTCCGGCCCAATATGCTCCTTGTCATGGACCCCAGCGGCAATCATGTGGACCTGGCCGGTGAAGAAACACTGGAACCCGCCTTTGGCCTGCCTGCCATGTGGGTTGAAAACTCCCAACGTCAAGAAGCCAGTTTCCGGGGATATACGGTGGTGGAAGCGCCCACTGTCATCACCACTCATATCACTGAGATTATCAAAGATAATATGCCGGACCTGCTTAGCTATGCTGCAACACGGCATTTATTAGATGATCTGCCAGATGAAAATCAGAAGTTGGTCGGCGATCTGGTGCCCAATCAGATCAGTGTTTCCGCCGTTCAGCGTATTTTACAGAACCTGCTGAATGAACGGGTTTCCATCCGTGACTTAGCTGCAATATTGGAAGGTATTGCGGAATCTGTATCAACCACATCCAATCTCACAGTGATGACGGAAATGGTCCGGGCCCGCTTGGCGCGGCAAATCTGTGCGGATTGCGAAGATCAAAGCGGCAATATTCCATTGGTCACTCTGTCACCGGAATGGGAGCAGCGTTTTCTTGAAGCACTACACGGCCAGGGAGAAGACAGGCAACTCGCCATGGCACCCAGCCATCTTCAGGAGTTCATCGAGGGGGTAAAACGCATGTTTGAACGTCAGGCGCAATTAGGTGTCCTGCCGGTCATCCTTACAAGCCCCCCTATTCGCCCCTATGTGCGATCGATTATTGAACGTTTTCGGCCGGCAACAGTTGTGCTGGGCCAAAATGAAATTCACCCCAAAGCGCGGTTGCGCCCCTTAGGGCATATTTAAGGTAAGAGGCATGCGGCTTAAAAGCTTCACAGGTAAAAATCTAAAAGAAGCGATGGAAAAAGTGCGCGCGTCCTTAGGTGACGACGCTATTATCGTCAACATCAACGAAGGCAACGGTGGCTATGTCCGCGTGATGGCCGCTGTCGAGCGACTGGAAAGCGCGAATGAGCCATTAATTGAGCTTGAAAAGCCGCCAGTTCCCAACGCATCGCCACCATTTAACGGGGAAATCCTTTCAGCAATGCTGAGTTATCACGGAATTCCCAAAAGCCTGGCCACACGCATTCAAACAGCCGCTTCCGCCATAGACGCGCAAAATCTAAGTGATGGATTGGCCGCCGGATTGGAGACCTTGATTGACTTCCAAGGCATCGGGCTGGTTTCTGACAGGCCTTTATTATTGATGGGCCCACCCGGTGTCGGCAAAACGCTGACAGTTGCGAAACTTGCGGCCAGCGCCTTAAGCCACGGCACCACAGTTCGCCTGATCAACATGGATACGGTCAGGGCCGGGGCGCAGGCACAGCTTGATCATTATGCGCAATTAATGAAACTGCGGGTCAGCACCGCTGAGACACCCCAAGAATTGAAGGTGGTCTTAGGCCAAGGCGGGTCCGATGAAGGGCTGACCTTGATCGATACGATCGGGGCCAATCCATATAATCTACAGGATGTTCAGACGCTTGCCCATATTGTCAAAACCAGCGGGGCGGAACCTCTGCTTGTCCTCCCCGCTGGCATAGACAGTATTGAAGCCGCTGAACTTGCGGATATTTTTGCAAGTCTTGGAGCAAAGCGCGTGATTTTAACCAGATTAGACGCCGCGCGGCGCTATGCCGGCCTCATCACTGCAATGTATCAGGGGTCTATGGCGCTTGCAGCTCTTGCAACAGGGCCGTTCGTAGCAGAGGGATTATTGCCCCCTACCCCGCTGGAACTTGCTCGTTTAATCATCACCAAACCAGACCCATCCACATTGGCCAGTTTGAAAAAGAAAGTCGCACCATGATCATCGCCGCTGAAACCCATTCCATGGTGGAAACACAAGAGAAAAAGCTCGTCACTATTGCATCCGGCAAAGGGGGTGTTGGAAAAACATGGCTTGCCATCACCTTATCCCATGCGCTTGCCGCTTTGGATAACCGGATCATGTTATTTGACGGCGATCTGGGCCTCGCCAATGTCGATATCCAGCTTGGATTAACGCCTCGCAGGGATTTAGGTTCGGTCTTATCGGGCAGCCATAAGATTTCTGAAGCACTCACACGCTATGAGGCTGAAGGTGCGGATAAAACCGGATTTGATGTTCTTGTCGGCAAATCCGGCTCCGGCGCCTTGTCCATGATTGCCAAGGAGCGGCTCATCGGTCTGCGGCAAGGCTTGATTCAGGCTGCAAGCCAATATGATTTTATAATTCTGGATATGGCCGCGGGGGTTGACAGCAGTGTCTCGACCCTTGCCAATCATCAAGGCATGAATCTTGTGGTTGTGACTGCTGAACCAACATCTTTAACGGATGCCTATGCCTATATAAAATTGCGCCGCATGCGCGACCCGCAAGCCGATATCCGCATCGTTGTTAACCAGGCTGTTGACAGGAATGAAGGCAATGCCACTTTTGAAACACTGCAAAAAGCCTGCGCGTCATTTCTTAAGTTCAAACCACGATTGGCCGGCATCATCCCGATGGACGCAAATGTGCGCAAAAGCATTCGCCATCAAAGCTCTATCCTCAATCGTTTTCCTCAAAGCCCGGCAGCTTTGGCAGTCAATAATCTAGCCAAAAACCTGATCGCAACAGCGCGACGAGAGGTCTAGATATGGCTGATTCCGGCTCATCCATTTCTTCCGTATCAAGAAGCTTTGGCACAGGTCGCCAAAGCCAGCAGGATGAGAAGCACCAAAAACAGGATAACCGGCAAAATCAGGACAAGATGACCACACCCACCCCATCCGTCACCTTATCTCCGACGCTTTTGGGCCTGAAGGTCGGAGATTTCATTGCCATGACCGTCACCGGGCATGATGCTTATGGACGCACGGCCTGCGTCAACAGTCATGGCCTGTATATCGTTGTGGGCGTCTCTGCGTCCAAAGATGATATACTTAAGTTGGAAATAACCAGCACCAATCCACTGAAGGCCCTGGTAAAAGGCGAAAACCAGCATGTTTTGATGTTCATTACTGCGATCAAAGGGCCGGTAGACACATCAGAAAACCATCGTGGGGAGTTTTTGCCGCCAAAACTTCAATCCGCGCCTCAGCTTTGGCAGGCTGCCGATACATTGCATATATCAAGTCAAGGTGGGCTGCCCATTGATGACGAGCATATATATGACGGGCTTCTATCGTTCTGGCGGGCTTTGAAGTCAGGATCGGCTGAAGCCTGGACGGGGCCGGAGCTGCGGCAGGCGGTGCATCAAGAATATGTCTCAGACCTGTGGACCAGCCTGCAACGAGATATGGCGCTTTTATCAGAAGCTCTCTTCGAAGCGCAGGACTGGCAGCCCTGGACATTCCCCATTCTTACGCATGAAAAGGTCATGTTATTGACCCTGTTTTGCAATCAGGAAGGTGGGTTTTCCCTGGAACTTCAATCTCCGGACCACGGTCGCCTGATCATTTCCGGCTATGAAATTGATGGTGTCATAGATGTGAAAATTCAGTCGGAAAAGGAACTGAACAGAGATATCAAGACCCAACTCTATCAGAATGTGAAGACATTGGACCAAGCGTCAAAGATAGACTTCAAAACCGGTCCGGTTCATGACCCCAGACGCACAGTCTCATGAGGCGTTTCTAAACGCCCGCTGCCCTGCAATATCGTCCAAAGTCATCTGCTCCCGCCGACGAAGTTTAAACGCCCGCCGTTCGGCCGCACGGTCGGCCGCAATTTCAACGGTTTTCAATTCTTCAAAAGCCATTTGGATTTCCTCAAGCTTCGCTTTGACCTGTAGTTCGATATCTGTCAAAGATGCCGACAGACAATCTCGCCTGTTCAGCTCTTTTTTCGCATAGTCCCCATAGTTAGTAAGCAAACCTGATTTTGACGCAAGGATCTGCTCTTCAACCAGCCCTTTTTCAATGCGATCGATCCGCTCTTTAATATCATCACGCATCTGCTCTAATTCCACCAGCTCTCGTCTGGCGATATCGAGGTTCCATTTTTTCACGCGGATAAGCTGATCAAGCTGTGCCATTGTTTAAAGCCTCCTGCGGATCACTGATGATTTCTGCTAATTGGGCATAGCCGGTTACAAGGTCTCCCCGATCCGCCTTATCCTGACTTAGGAACGCTTCCAACGCGGGGTTTAATATAATGGCGCGGTCCACTTCCGCATTCGATCCATGACGATAAGCGCCTAAGCGGATCATTTCCTCCATATCCGAATAAGTCGCCAATATCTGCCGGGCCTGCTGGACGATCAACGCCTCTTCATCACTGTTACACGCGGGCATTGTTCGCGAGATCGACTTCAATACATTTATAGCCGGATAACGCCCTCTTTCAGCAATGGAACGCTCCATAACAATATGCCCGTCCAATATGCCGCGAACGGCATCAGCGACAGGTTCATTATGGTCGTCTCCCTCCACAAGCACGGTGAAAAGACCTGTAATCGCGCCTTGATCTTTAGTCCCAGGACCTGCCCTTTCCAAAAGACGTGGTAATTCTGTAAAGACCGTCGGCGTATAGCCTCGTGTCGTGGGCGGCTCCCCGCCCGCTAGTCCAATTTCGCGCTGCGCCATGGCAAAACGCGTGATGCTGTCAATCAGGCACAAAACATGCTGCTGCTGATCTCTGAAAAACTCGGCAACCGACAATGTGAGATAGGCAGCCTGGCGGCGCATCAATGCGCTTTCATCAGATGTTGCGACAACGACAACGGACCGGGCAAGACCCTCTGCACCAAGGTCGTCTTCAAGAAACTCCTGAACCTCCCTGCCCCGCTCACCGATCAATCCGATAACAGCCACATCACTTGATGTATAGCGGGCCAGCATGGACAGCAGAACGGATTTACCAACGCCACTGCCGGCAAATATGCCCATACGCTGTCCCTCACAACAGGTCGCGAAAGCGTTTAAAGCACGGACGCCCAGGTCGACCTTTCCTGCAACACGCCGCCGCGCATGGGCCTGGGGTGGTTTCGCCCGGAGATTTTGCCCGATAGCGCCATTCACAATGGGACCTTTGCCATCAATCGGTTCACCAAAAGCATTTACCACACGTCCTAACCACGCATTTGATGGAAACACCAAAGGCTCCACATCCTGGATATGTGCCCGGCATCCAACACCAACACCATCGGTACCCGTGAAGGGCATAGCAAGCGCATGGCCCTGGTCAAATCCGACGACCTCGCACATGACTTCACGGCGATCTCTGGCCTCAATCACGATACGAGACCCGACCGACAAACTCCGCTCCGCGCCCGCGATTTCAATAAGCAGACCCTGAACACCAGCCACCCGACCATAATGCCGATGTGATTTTAATCTTTGAATTTCAGACGTTAATTGCGACAACATGAGTTGAAACCCATCCCCCAATGGCCTTTGAACCACCATCGCAAAACAGGCTTAACGGGGGGTAAAGTTAATAAAAAAATGAAATTTGGCGTATTTCATTAAAATTGGTTACAAATTATTAACCAAGTGGCTAGACACTCTATTCATCTTGGTTAACGCCGCGAAGACCGGTTAAGTTTGCATTGGGGGGTTAAGCGGCAAACTTGTGGAGCAAAGGGGCTTAACATGCGCGTATTGTTGATTGAGGATGATGCATCCGTTTCTCGCAGCATCGAGTTGATGCTGTCGTCTGAAGGTTTCAACGTTTATTCTACAGATTTAGGGGAAGAAGGGCTCGATCTCGGCAAGCTCTATGATTATGACATCATTCTCCTTGATTTGAACTTGCCTGATATGCACGGCTATGAAGTGCTGAAGAAATTGCGTCTGTCCAAAGTGGACACACCCATCCTCATCCTGTCCGGTCTGAACGAGCTGGATAATAAAGTCAAAGGCCTGGGCTTTGGCGCCGATGACTATATGACCAAGCCCTTCCATAAGGAAGAATTGGTCGCTCGTATTCATGCGATTGTGCGCCGGTCCAAAGGCCATGCACAATCCATCATCCGAACCGGCAAACTGGCGGTTAATCTGGACGCCAAAACCGTTGAAGTGGATGGGCAGCGGGTTCATCTGACCGGTAAAGAATATGCCATGCTGGAATTGTTAAGCCTGCGTAAGGGCACGACCCTGACGAAGGAAATGTTCCTCAACCATCTTTATGGCGGCATGGATGAGCCTGAGCTAAAGATTATCGATGTCTTCATCTGTAAATTACGGAAGAAACTGGCTTCGGCAACCGCAGGCGAAAATTATATCGAGACGGTTTGGGGTCGCGGCTATGTTCTGCGTGACCCGGAAGACCTGCCGGCTGAAACCCGTCAGGTCGTTAACGCCTGATCGATACAAGATATTTGAAGAAAGCCGCCTGATTATTGGCGGCTTTTTTTATGCCTGAGAGAAATTCAGGCTGAGATTTTCATATCGGCCATAGCCGTATCAATGGCCTCAGCCGGCACATAAAGCCCCCGAAGGCCGCGCACGGCTTTAAATTTATTTGTCACACCAATGACTGTTTCAGCGGCGCCTAAGAATAAGCTGCCATGGCGTGGCATGATAGCTCTCAACCGATGCAATATATCGGCCTTCAAGGTCGCATCAAAATAAATCAGAACATTACGGCAAAAGATGACATCAAACTGACCCAATACCGCAAAAGGTTTCAACAGGTTAAACTCCCGGAACTGCACCATATTGCGAAGCTCGTCTGAGATCTGCCACATATCCCCCACAGGATTAAAATAACGAAGCATATAATCAACTGGCAAGCCGCGCTGCACTTCAAATTGGGAGTAGATCCCTTCCTCCGCACGGCGCAGAACCTGGCGTGAAATATCTGTCCCAATGATAGAGATATCCCATCCCTTCCATAAAGCCTGCTGCTCTTTAAACAACATCGCCAGCGAATAAGGTTCCTGGCCCGTCGAGCAGGCTGCGCACCAGATTCTGATTCTACGATCTGCCCCGGCGCGCTCCCTAAGCATCGGCAGAACATATTTCTTCATATTTTCAAAAGGGGATACGTCGCGGAAGAAAAATGACTCATTGGTCGTCATCGCCTCTGTCACTTCGCGCAATAATTCGTCCGTCGGATTTGAACGGACTTCATGTGCCAGGCTATCCAAATCCTCTAAACCGCGACGCCGTGCGACCGGCGTTAAACGACTTTCAAGCAGATATGCTTTCTCAGGCGGTAGCACCAGGCCTGAGCTGCTTCTCAAATGTCGCGCCAACATATCAAAGTCCTGGGGCCTCATGCGGCTTCCCCTATCATAATCTGTTGTACATATGGCGCTATCTGAGGGAGCGGTAATACAGCATCACATAATCCCGCTTTCACAACAGCGCCTGGCATTCCCCACACAACACTTGTTTCCGCATCCTGAGCAATACATCTACCTCCGGCGTCTTTTATATATTTTGCGCCATCACGCCCATCATGACCCATACCGGTTAAGACAACACTTAAAACCTGTTTTCCGTAAATTTTTGCGACAGAACGAAACATAGGATCAACTGAGGGTCGGCAGAAATTCTCCTTTGGACCACCATCCAATTTCACCTGAACCTGATAGCCAACACGCTCAAAAGTCATATGGCAATCACCGGGAGCCAGATAAACCATATCCGGGCGCACGATGTCCCCATCCTGTGCTTCCTTTACGTCCCGGCCGGAAATCCGCGCTAAATGATCCGCAAAAATACCTGTGAATGTCTTTGGCATATGCTGGGTAATCACGATGGGAAGTTTAAAATCCCCTGGCAGATTGGACATCAATTCGAACAAGGCCTGCGGCCCCCCGGTCGAAGCGCCAATAGCTAAAATCTTAGGTTTTAACCGCGTGACGGGGCGCTGCTGCGTTTTCTTAACCAGCAGCTTCTGCATGAAACTCTGCTCTTGACGACCAGTCAAAGCCCGGCGCCCTAAAGCTTTAATCTTTGCGATTATCTCGTCACGAAATTCATCACTTGTCGCCGCTCTGCCCCGTGTATCAGGCTTCGGAATGTAATCTGCAGCACCACGGCGTAAGGCCCGGAGGGAAATCTCAGCATTACGTTTTGTCATCGCCGATGCCATCACCACTGCGGCCTCAGGCGCGACCTTTTTTATAAGAGGGAGTGCGTCAAGACCGTCCAACTCCGGCATTTCAATATCTAAGATAACGACATCCGGTTGATACCGTCTGGCCAGCGCAACAGCATCTCGCCCATTTGCTGCCGCAGCAATGACCTTCAATTCAGCATCACGTTCAATCCACCGGCGAATGACCCCTCTGATAACGGCTGAATCATCGACTATAAGAACAGAAATGAGGCTGTCATCATCAAGCATCTGTTGCATATTTCCGGCCTGCGGCATCATTTACAACGCCCCGACCTGAGCGAATTTCGCCTCAATAATCTCGCGATCAAAGGGCTTCATGATATATTCATCAGCCCCCGCGTCTATCGCTGCACGAATATGCGCCATGTCATTCTCCGTCGTACAGAAAACGACAATCGGCTGCGCTACCCCTTTTTCAGCACGCAGCTTTTTCAGGAAATCAATGCCTGTCATGACAGGCATATTCCAATCCAGCAAAACAACATCCGGCATCTGCGATTGGCATTGCTGCCAGGCGTCCTGTCCGTCGACCGCCTCTTCGATACCAAAGGATAATTCTTCCAGGATGCGCCGTGCGACACGACGTATCACTTTGGAATCATCCACAATCAAACAGGTTTTCATAACTTAAGCTCCTTGATGGACTTCACGCCACATTTGACCTTTTACGCAACACGACTATGGACGTCCGACACGAAGATCTGCTCCACATCCAATACAGTCATTAACTCGTTATCCAGCCTGTAAACCCCTTGGGAAACGGCGGACCATTGCGGCGAAAGCGTTACTGGGTTTTGATCAAACTGATCCTGTTCAACGCTAATAACATCGCCAATTTCTTCAATCACAAGACTATAGGGTTCGCCTTTGCATTCGACGACCACACTCATCAGTTCAGATACCGGTGTTCCACAAGGCAGGCCCAGGCGGCGGCGCAAGTCGATAGCCGTCACAATCCGCCCGCGCAGATTTAAAACACCCGCAATCCAATCCGGGGCCAGTGGAACTGGTGTGATTTTTTGCGCGCTCAAAACATCCTGCACATCAAGCACTGCAATACCCATAAGCTGCTTCGCAATTCGAACGGTGACAAATTCCTGCTTTGCTGCTGGCTGTCCCATCAGGCGGCATCCTCTGTTTGACTTTCAAGCTGACGATGCAGCGCCTTCAAAAGGGCAGGCCTGTCCATCTTCGCCACATAATCGCTAAAGCCCGCTTCCTGACCTTGCGCTTTGAATTCCGGACTATGAAGGCCACTTAACGCAATGAGAGGCGTTTCCTGCCATTGGCCTTCACTTTTGACTTTCTCAGCAAATGCAAAGCCATCTAAGTCCGGCATATCGATATCAGATACAATCAAATCAAAGACATGCCCTCTGCGCCGTAGTTCCAAGGCCTCACCGGCATTCGATGCCGTTGTGACCTGATATCCTGATGCTATCAGCAATGGTTTAAGGAGATTTCGGAAAAAAGAACTATCATCAACCAGAAGCAGGTGATGCTGCCCTTCCGATGAAATACGATCTCTTCTGTCTTTTACCAGCCAGTTTTCATAGGCTTTTTCCATGAAATACCCGGCATCAACGATTTCTGTCACTTTATCGGCAATGACAGCCGTTCCAATAATACCGGGCTGATGAGCCGCAAGTTCAATATCCAGCCGGCAATCAACAATATCCATGATGCTGTCGACTGCCAGACCCAACGCCTTCCCATCATAGGAAAAGACAAGAACTGGCTGACTATCCCGACCACTCTCCATAGGCGTATCTCCAAAGCTTAGAAGCGGGAGCAAGCCATCGCGATATTGCACGACCATCTGGCCGTTTGAGAATTCGATCTGCTCTCTTTGAAACTCTTCAAGCCGGGCCACCAAGGCAAGAGGAACAGCCTTGGGCGCACCATCCCCAACAGTGAAAAGAAGCATGGTCTCTTTGTCGCCATCCTGCGCAGACAATGGATCGAGTTCATCGGCATTGTTCTGGATTTCAGGCGCAACCTGGGTGACTGATTGTGCAATGCCATTGGGATCAAGGATCATGATAACACTGCCATCGCCCAAAATCGTATTGCCCGAATAAACAGGTAGCGCATTTAAAACAGGCGCGACCGGCTTAACGACGATTTCTTCTGTGTCAAAGACCCTGTCAACGATGATGCCAAAGGTGAAAGCGCCAACCTGAGTAACGATTATGAAGTCACCACTATCGGCTGTATCAGCTGCTTGCACGCCCAAAAGCTTGCTCAGCGAAATCAGAGGCAGCAAATGATCTCTCAATCGGAATACAGCGGTATCATTGATATATTCGATGGACCTGTTTTCCGCACCATTCGCACGCACCAGCTCCAGCACACTTATCTGCGGAAGGGCAAAACGATTGCCTCCTGCCTCCACAATGAGGGCGGATACAATCGCCAAAGTTAACGGGATTTTGATTGTGACCCGTGTTCCCAGACCTTCTTCCGAGTGTAAATCAATTGTGCCACCAATTTTCTCAATATTCGACCGCACCACATCCATACCAACACCACGGCCGGATACCGATGTGACTTCTTCTGCTGTGCTTAATCCGGGGTGGAAAATAAATTTATGGACCTGGGCATCAGACATCCCATCCAGGTCTTCGGCCTCAACCAGCTTGTTTTCTATCAGTTTCGCCCGCAGACGCGCGGCATCAATCCCTTTGCCATCATCGGCAATCACAAGAATGATATGACCACCTTCGTGATAGGCATCCAATTCTATACAGCCTTTTTCAGGCTTTCCCGCCGTTTTCCTCTCTTCAGGAGATTCAATTCCGTGATCAGCTGAGTTGCGGACCATGTGGGTCAGCGGGTCTTTTATCAATTCTAACAGCTGCCGATCTAATTCGGTGTTTTCACCCTTCATGCGCAATTCAATGGATTTGCCCAGTTCATGGGATAAATCGCGTACTATTCTGGGCAACTTCGCCCAGGCATTGCCAATCGGCTGCATGCGCGTCTTCATGACGCCTTCCTGAAGTTCCGTTGTGCATTGAGAAAGGGTTTGCAAAGGCACTGCAAATTCGCTGTCGTCTTTGTGCCGCACGATCTGCAGAAGCTGGTTCCTTGTCAGAACAAGCTCTGAAACCAGCATCATTAATTCTTCGAGTAGATCAACACTGACGCGGATGGATTGTGCAGATTTGCGTCGCACAGCTGGTGCTTTGTCATTATTTGCCCCATCAGATGGAATTCCATTCCCGGCAAATGGCTCAAGCAACATGGCTGCAGCTATTTCCAGCTGATCTTCCGCCTCAGCAACAACAAGCTTATCAATGCCCTCTTCTGAAAGGCACGCACGAAAAAGGCTTTGCACGATTGCAATTGCATCTTTTGAGACAGCTGTTCCATCGCTGACGAGCGCTGCTGAGGCCTTGGCCTCATCTGCGTCTTCACGCAAGACGGCCAGAATAAATTCTTCCAGCGCCCGCGTTCTTGAAGGGCCATGGGGGCCCATGAAATGATCTCTGATACCACTTTCGTTCGAAGCCGCCAAAGCAACAGTTTTCGCACAAGCCGCGACGGCCCTCTCTCCGCCAAGGCGTTGGATCAGGCTGTCGTCACCGCTCTCTTCAGGGCCAGGGGTTGCGGCAAATACCGCCTCCAGATCTTCAAGTGAGACCTCGCCAGGCTTTAACGGACGACCAAGTATCTCCTCGGTCTCCGTTTGGGATTGTTCCGCTCGCTCAGCAATAGTGTCCAAGGCCTCAATCAAATCCTGATCATCACCATTAGGCTCAGAAGCATTGGCTTCCAAATGGTCGATAATCATTTTGATACGATCAAGAGAAGAGAGGATGAGCGTGACATGATCGCTTTTGACTTTCAAAGCGCCGTCACGAAATTTTCCCAATATATTTTCTGCAGAATGCGCAATCGCTTCCAACCGCGGCAGGCCGATAAATCCACAAGTGCCCTTTATCGTATGCACCAGGCGAAATATGTGGTCCAGCACCTCGCTATTTGCCGGATCCTGTTCCAGCTTAACGAGTTCAACATCAACAATATCTATTGCTTCACTTGTTTCCGTCAGAAATTCATTCAGCAAGTCATCCATTCAACAGCGCCCCTCTTAGCCATAGAATATGGCCGCCCCGGCGGTGCACCCGCGTTCGGTCCTAAGAAACCAATGTCAAATATAAGAGTTAAGAAGCTGCTAAAACACGGTGAATTGTGACATTACAACGGGGCAGAAAAGCCAACAGTGAACCGATTTGGTTCAGAAACATCCAGATACATCGTCGCATTGCACCCCAAGGCAATGAGGTGCGCCAATTGTGCTGGTGCACTTCTTGGCTCCACTTCTTCAGGCGTCAGACCCTGTTTTAAAGCGCGTTGCGTCCCTTCAGACAGAATATAACGCTCCCCTTCCCCGACAACTTTCGCCATCAAAGTCTGATCATCTTCAATCATGACATGAACAGAGATAGAGCCACCGCGAATAAGAGACTCATGCCCAATCAAGAGAAGATTGAGCAATAATTTAACAAGATCCTTTGGCAGAGTCGTTGCATCCGCCGTCCAAATCAGCTGAGTCTTTCCCTGGGAAAAAAGGCCTTCGCTTGCTTTTTGAGCCTCTCTTGCATCCACTTTGTCACCAAAGCCACCCGCTGCTCCAAATGCCAGGCGGAAAAACTGCAGGCGGTTTGAGGTTTGCCGTGCACTGTCTTCAAGCAAGAGAATAACTTGCTCCCGCATATCAGGATCATCTTCATCGCGAAGAAGCTCAATACCATTTCCCATCGCGCCAACCGGGCTGATGAGGTCATGACAGAGCCTTGAGCACAGGAGTGCGGAAAAATTCAAACATTCGCGAGCGTCTTCAGCACTGATCGTCAATGGACTTCCCCTGTTGGCCTTGCCATCTTGATTTACCCAAGGGGTCTTAATCAAGCATTAACCTCAATTTTTCGATGTACTTAATTATGAAGGCCCGCCCCAATCGCCACAAGGGCGAAAACAAATAATAACCCAGCCGTCACATGATTAATCGTCACAAGTGTGGCGTCAGAAATCTTATGCCTCAACCGTGCCGCACCATGGCACAGGCAAAGCCACCATAGCATGGACCCAACCAGTACGGCCCCGACAAGCATGGTTAGATTTGCAAGTTCGTCCCCCGTTGAAAAGCCCATATTTTTCAATGACGACCCCGCAAAAAAGGCCACAAAAGCGGTCAAAGTCGCTGGATTTGTCACGGTCATGGTAAAAGTCGCCACACTTTGCCGCCACACACCATGGCCCGGTGATTTCGCATCTTCGAGATGCGGCGCGGAACGCCAGACAACCCAGGCAAATCCCAAAGTGATAACGCCACCGAAAATACGAATATTATCACGATCAATAGGTAATTGTTCAGCCACCTCTGAAAGGCCACCGGCGGCTGCCAGCGCAAATAAAGCGTCTCCCAACGCGGCAGCAATTCCAACTAAAAACCCCTGCCAGGGGCCGCGGCGAAAAGTTCTGTTGATGCAGATCAGATTAACAGGTCCAACGGGTGCAGCGACAAGCACGCCAATGACCAAACCAATAGGAATATAAGTAAAATTCATTCGAAACCCCAGAAAACCCTGCGATAAAAACCTTTAGATACACCGACTTTCAGAAAGTCTTAAGCCTGTTTTGTCATGCTTTACCCATAGCGCCTGTTGGACTGGGGGAGTACCAATGAGTAGCACAAATTTGTGGGACGCTGGGTATCGCCTGTGCAAAGCACAGATTATTTACCGCAATCCGGATGACCCGGAGCACCTTGAAACTTATGTCTGGCAAGAAATCGATCATGCGCCGGATTTTCCCGTCTTAAAATGTTTTTTACGTGCCTGGTCAGCCTATTGCACCAGCGATATCGAATCTGTTGAAGTACAGGAATGTGAAGAAATCACTCAGGATGATCTGGCGCAGGCCTCAATCAGCCTTTTGATCCATTAAATCAATTCCTGAAAGCGAACAGGCTCCCCTTGAGGCTGGCCTATCAGCTCATCATTCCACATGACCTTTTTACCCCGAATGATGGTTCCCACCGGCTTTCCGACAATCTCCATATCTGCAAACGGGCTCCACCCGCATTTGCCTGCCAACCAGTCTTGTGTGATCGTCCAATGTTTTTTCAAGTCAACAAGTGTGAAATCCCCATGATAGCCCAGCGCAAGACGACCCTTGTCCCGTAGATTAAACAGGCGATTGGCCCCATGGCTTGTCAAATCAACCAGATGCTGAAGAGATAGACGCCCTTGTGCATGATGGTTCAGCAATAAAGGCAACAATGTCTGCACGCCTGGCATGCCAGACGGACTTTGCGGATAAGGCCTGGCCTTTTCTTCCAAAAGATGGGGGGCATGGTCAGAGCCGATCACATCCGGCACACCCTGGGCCAGCCAATGCCATAAGCCATCCCTATGCGCCTGGGAGCGAATGGGTGGGTTCATCTGTGCTTTTGAGCCCAGTTTTTCATAGCATTCTGGTGCAGCCAATGTGAGATGCTGCGGGGTCACTTCCACCGAGGCAATATCCTTGTTCTGCGCGAGATATTCCAGTTCCTGCGGCGTGGTCACATGAAGAATATGCACGCGCCGACCCATTTTACGTGCCAAGGTCACAGCGCGCTTTGTTGCGCGCATCGCCGTTTCATCATCCCGCCAAACCGGATGGTCCGCCACATTACCTGAATCAGTGATATGAGCCCGTTCATCCATGCGCACATTATCTTCGGCGTGGATCGCCACCCGACGTTTCCCATGGGTCAATACAATTGCCAATGTTTCATCATCCGGCACCAAAAGATTGCCCGTTGACGCGCCCATGAAGACTTTAATACCACAGCAGCCAGGTGTTTTTTCCAATTCGCCCAGCTGTGTCGCGTTTTCTGCTGTCGCCCCCATATAAAAGGCATGGTCACACCACATCCGGCCCTTGGCGCGGTTTAACTTATCTTCAATGGCGTCTACGGTCGTGGTCAGCGGATTGGTATTGGGCATTTCAAAGACAGCCGTCACCCCGCCCTTAACAGCAGCTTCAGACCCTGAGGCAAGGTCTTCTTTATGTTCATTCCCCGGCTCTCTAAAATGGACCTGTGTATCAATCACACCCGGCAACACATGCAAGCCGTTCACATCAATAACTTCATCAGCATCATGGGCTGATAAATCACCAATTCGACGGATGCGTCCATCTGTAACGCCGACATCTCCTGACCCTTCCCCCATATGGTTGACGATTGTGCCACCTTTTAAAATCAGGTCGAATGTCTCGCTCATTGCTTTGCCTTGTCTTGGAATGATGTATTTCTTTCCCTTTATATGCGACCTCAGATGCGGTGTGAAAAGGCTTTTCTGCCCTTGCACTTTCAATGCACAAGGCCTACTTCCTGTTCTGGGATCGAAATTGACGGATATTCACCATGAGCTTGGCAGCAACAGCTTTGCCCAATCGCGGATTGCTTTTTCTTAAAGGCCCGGATCTGGAGAGTTTTTTGCAAGGCATCATCACCAATGATGTGCGCAAAGCTCTGTCCGGCGAGGTCATCTATGCTGCGCTGTTGACGCCTCAGGGAAAATATCTCTTTGATTTCTTCCTTATACCTCATGACGGCGGCCTGATTCTGGACACAGAAGCGGACCGGCTCCAGGACCTCCAACGGCGGCTGATGATGTATCGGCTGCGCTCCAAGGTCGAGATTTCAAATGTCAGCGACGACTATATCGTCTACGCATCTGACGAGGCCTTAGAGGGGGAGAAGGTCATTTGCGTCGCTGACCCACGTCATGAGGGGTTGGGCTTTCGGTGTCTCTTTCCCAAATCCACCTCTTTTGAGGGCGATCTGCTTGACTTTGACGCTTATGATAAAAAGCGCCTGGATTTAGGCATTGCAGATGGCAGTCGGGATATCGATGTTGAAAAGACATTAATCCTGGAAGCGAATTTCGAACCCCTTCATGGCGTTGATTTCGAAAAAGGCTGTTATGTAGGTCAGGAACTGACCGCCCGCATGAAGCATCGTGGAAAAATCCGCAAGCGCCTGATCCGCGTCACCATCGAGGGCCCTGTTCCAGCCTCTGACACGCCTATCACATTAGACGATAAAGCGATGGGCGAAATGCGCAGCCATATTGGCAAGACAGGCCTTGCCGTCCTGCGCGGTGAAGACCTGGAAAAAGCGCCCTTTCAATGGGGCGACGCCACCATTCATCCCAATGTGCAAGATTGGCTGCAACCTTATCTGAAGTCTTGAAATAGAGACGCTTTCGCGCCACACTTCTCCCATGCAGAACACGGGAGGGATATATGGCAAAAAAGAAAGCACCATCCTTTAAAGAGGATAAAAAACTGCTCATCGCTTTGGGCGTCGCAGCAACGGTATTCATCATCCTTCTCCTGTTTATAAATTAGACCCGCGCTTTGGCCTTGATTGCCACCGCTCTATGACTATCATTCATTAAAATTGCGCTTGCGCACATCCATCCAGCAAATGAGGTCCCAGATGAAATTCGGCAAAGGCCAAAGTGTTCGCCGCCACGAAGATAAACGCTTCATCACCGGTCATGGACGCTATACGGACGATATCCAGCTTGAAAATATGGCTTATCTTGCCACGGTCCGCTCGCCTTATGCCCATGCCAAAATCCTGGATATTGATATCGCGGATGCACTGGAAATGGACGGCGTTCTCGCCATTTATACACAAAAAGACATGGATGAAGCGGGCTATGGTGATTTTCCCTGCGCAACAGCCTTGGAAAACATCGATGGCAGCAAACAGCATTTCACACCACGCAGTGTGATGGCCCGGGACGTGGTACGTTTTGTTGGCGACCCTGTGGCCATGGTTGTGGCTGACAGTCGGGAAAATGCCCGCAATGCAGCTGATGCCATTTATGTGGATTTGGAAGAACTGCCCGCCGTTCACAATATCGAAGCAGCCCGTGCAGAAGGCGCAGCACAGATCTGGGATCATGCGCCCGGCAATCAGATTTTCGACTGGCAAGCAGGCGATAGTGCCAAAACCGATGAGATGATGGCGAAGGCGGACCATATCACCTCCCTTACCCTCATCAACAACCGCGTCGCCCCAACAGCAATGGAAAATCGTGCCGCCATTGGGGAATATGATGCGGAGCAGGATGGCTTTACCCTGACGACGGGCACTCAGGGTGCCAATATCATGCAGAATATCGTTGCCGGGGCGATCATGAAAATGTCGCCGAAAAAGCTGCGCGTTGTAACGCCTGATGTAGGCGGTGGTTTTGGCATGAAATTCTTCGTTTATCCTGAATATATCTGCGTTCTTCATGCCGCCAAAAAACTGGGCCGTCCTGTTAAATGGACCGGGGAACGCTCAGATAGTTTTATGACTGATACCCATGGTCGCGATCTGGTCACAAAAGCCGAACTGGGTCTGGATAAATCAGGTAAGATTCTTGGCTTGAAAATTCATACAGCGGCTAATCTGGGCGGCTATATTTCAACCTTTGGTGCTGGCATTCAAACCGTGGCTGGCGGGTTCATGGTAGGTGGTATCTACGATATTCCCGCCATCCATAACCGGGTCACCGGCTATGTCACAAATACAGCGCCCGTTGATGCCTATCGTGGAGCCGGACGACCGGAAGCTGCCTATCTTACAGAACGGCTGATGGACCAAGCCGCGCGGGAGTTGGGCCTTGGCCAGGATGAAATTCGGTCACGCAATTTCATTCAAAGCGAACAAATGCCTTATACAACAGCTGTCGGCACTACTTATGACACCGGCGAATTTGAAACCGTGCTTCAAATGGGGAAAGACCGCGCCGACTGGAATGGGTTTGCTGCCCGCAAATCTGCTTCCGAAGCCAAAGGTAAATTACGTGGCATCGGCTTGACATATTATGTCGAAATCGCCGCAGGTGGACAGCAGGAAGAATTTACTGAGGTAAAATTCACGTCGTCCGGCAAAGTCGAACTGCTCATCGGCACCCAATCTACCGGCCAAGGTCACGAAACTGCTTATGCCCAGATACTGGCGGATGAATTGGAAATTCCTTATGAAACCATCACCGTCATCCAGGGGGACACGGCACGCATTGCGCAAGGCAATGGCACCGGCGGGTCCAGGTCCATTCATGTGGGTGGCGGCGCTGTCATTGAAGGGGCAAAATCAACCATTGAGGAAGCGAAGCCCATTGCCGCTCACCTGCTGGAAGCGGATGTGGAGGATTTGGACTATCAGGATGGAAATTTTCAGGTACGCGGAACAAATCGCGGCATTTCCATGATGGATTTAGGACAGACAGCGGCAGACCCGCAAAATCTACCCCAAGAGCTTGCAGAGAAATATCCCAACGGCTTTTCAGTCAAAGCCAAATATCAAGGGACACATCCAAGCTTCCCGAATGGCTGCCATATAGCTGAGGTGGAAATTGATCCGGATACCGGCGTCGTTGACATTCAATCCTATACAGCGGTCGATGATTTTGGTCGACTTCTAAACCCACTTCTAGCGGCAGGCCAGGTCCATGGTGGCGTTGTGCAGGGCATTGGCCAGGCACTTCACGAAGAGGCAGTCTATGAAGAAGGTACAGCTCAATTGGTGACCGGGTCGTTCATGGATTACACCATGCCGCGGGCTGATGATATTCCCCACATCGAGTTTGACAATCATGTGGTGGTCAATCCCAACAATCCATTGGGTGTGAAAGGCTGCGGCGAGGCGGGAACCATTGGCGCCTCCCCCACCATCATGCATGCGATTTTAAATGCGCTGCAGGATCGCGGGATCACTCATGTCGATATGCCGGCGACACCGCTGAAGATATGGCAGCTTTTGCAAGAGACAAAAGCTGCTTAGCGGCGCACCATCAAGACATTGCCGCCCAAACATAAGGCAACACCGGCCACAGCCAGGGCTGTCCATTCAAATCCTTCAAAAAAGGTGGACAGTCCAAGCGCAACAATGGGCGTGACAACCAGGGCATACCCCGCCTGAGCCAGGCCGATACGTTCAATCAAGGTAATATATGCCCAGAATGCAGCGAAGCTGCCTAAGAGGCTGAGATAAATCAACGAACCCACATAAGAAAATGATGTGTCAAACTGGATGGCATCCCCAACCATGACGGCATAGAGCGCAGTAAAGCCGCCGCCATAAAGCATACCCCAGAAATTGCTTTCAACCAGAGGGAAGCCGAATTTCTGCCGCACTGCCGCCAGCATATTACCTGTAGAGGCCAAAGCCACTGCCCCCAATGTGAGGCCCAGACCTAAAAGCGCTGTGCTTTCCAAATCAAAGGCCTTTAGTTGCGGCCAGAATATAACGGCAATCCCCACCAGGCCTAAAAGCGCGCCCCCCATGACATTAGCGCTGATCGCTGTGCCTAAAGCAAATTTACCCCATAATGCGTTGCCAATAGGAATGACGGAAAAGACCAAGGCCACAACGCCTGTAACAAGGTATAAACTGCCGTGATAGACCAGCACATAATTCGCGCAATACATGAACAAACCCATGCCAGCACAGATCAGATGTGCTTTGAGAGGCAGACGCAGGGATCGACGACTTAGCACCGCGATCAGACCAAAACACAGGCCTGCTATGATGAAACGATAGCTGACAGACCAGCTTAACGGCACCTCGCCAATCTGATAGCGAATGGCAAGCCAGGTTGATCCCCAGATGGCGACAGTCAGTAAATACAGCGCGGTTGTTGGCATAAGCACAAGACCTCAAGGAGGGTTAAGACTGTGCTTTAAACCTCAAAATGCATTAAGGCAATTGGGAATATAATTGAGGGAATTCGCCCTCAGATACGGCCGGAATATATTCATCCGGCAGAGCCACTGATTCAGCCAGTACACCAGCCAATTCGCTGAAATCATCACAGGTCTCATCCAATACGCTGCTGGACATCCGCACACCCAATGTGAGGCGCAGACCTTGCAACAAAAGGGCATGGCGCGGCAAATCTTTCATAAGCTGATTGATTAAGGCGGATGATTTATCCCCGTCATCCCATCTAAGGATCAACAGCAATGAATTTTTCGCATATTGACCAATCAACACACCATCCCCTTCCTGGACAGCAATCAGTGTGTACAACAAGTCCATCGCCCGGTTGAAACCTGTCACTCCCATCGCGTCTTCAATCTTGTCCGCATCATCCAAAGCTATCAGTAGAGCCTGCCCCCGGCCGGGGTTTAAGCGCAATTCTGCCAGGACAACATCACCACTGGCTAAAATCTCATCCTTACTCAGGCAATCCGCACGGGCGTCTCCCTCACCCACGCCGAGGTTTTCCTGAACCAGGTTCAAACTGGCCTGCAAATCACTCCAAGAAGGCTCTCGCTTTGGTGGCTGAACTTTTTTACCAGGCCAGGCCAACGCAGTCGCCAAAGCCAGTCCGACAGTAAAGCCACCCCATAGAACATAAGCCGAGGCGGTGGCCACCCAAGGACTGGCCATGAACGCCATGAAGATCACACCAGATAAGGCTAATGGAATGCGCCAGTTTTTCTGCCACCCCTTACGGCCAAGAAATACAGACGCCAGCGCCAACCCGGCGAATAACGTCACCATGGCGAATTGCCAGATCCGATCATTTGAAGCTATGATATCAGACCAGGCCCTCTGTTCTTCTAAAATCAGGCGCCCCGAGATATAGGGTGCAGAGAGTTTTAAAAACACCTCCCCCTCCACAGCCTTAAAGGCCTGACCATAAGCCGTTTTCTGAGGATTGGCATGGGTTATGATTACACCATCCTCGCGCACTTCATAGAGATCAAATTGTTGCAAATTCGCCTGAGTGAAGATCAGCTTTTGCCCCTCAACATCTGTCAGTCGACCTTTGAGCCAATACTGGCCCTTTGGGGACCAGACACCAAGCTGCTGCGCCGCCTTTGGCCTGAAAGCAGCAGCGCGCTGCGGCTCGATGATCTCTGTAATACCCAGCGCGCCTGTCACATCATGGAAGTGACTGAATTGCGCTAAAATATCCCGCTCTGCCACAGCGGTGGGAATGAAACCCAAATAGATAAAAAGCGCGAAAAAATATGTTTCCAACCGTTTCATGATGCATTGATGCACCAAGAGAGGTTAAAATCAGGTTATGGTTAACGTCTAAAGTGCGGCCAGTGCTTTAGCAAATCGAGAGACCAACGCCGCATCACTATCCCACGCCGTGACCAATCGCACTTCAGCGGTACCCGGTGGACCCCAGTCATAGAAATCAAAGCCCTGGCCTCGAAGCCTGGTTTTCTCGTCTTCATTCAATCGAAGAAATAGTTCATTGGCCTCTACGGGATGAACAAGCCGCGCGCCCGCAGATGCTGCAATCTCACTTGCCATAGCATTGGCATGCTGCGCATTTTTCAACCACAGATCATCAGCCAGATAGGCCAGAAGCTGAGCGGAGACATAGCGCATTTTCGAAATCAAATGCCCTGCCCGCTTTCGCCGCCACTCCGTATCAGCAACCTCGTCAGGGTTAAAGAAGACCAGAGCCTCCGCAGCCATAGCGCCATTTTTAGTCGCCCCAAAGGACAGTATATCAATACCGGACCGCCAGGTCATATCGGCAGGACTTGCGCCTGAATGCACCAGCGCATTGGCAAAACGCGCCCCATCCATATGACATTTGAGCCCACGGCTTTTGGCAATGGACGTTAGTGCCTGAATCTCCTGCAGGGAATAAACCGTCCCTAATTCCGTGGACTGCGTGATCGACAGGCCTTTCGGCTCTGCCATATGGACGCTGCGATAATAGCGCCCAAGGGCTGCCTCAAAAGCACCAACGTCGATTTTCCCATGGGTGCCTTCGACTAAGGTGAGTTTGGCACCGCCTGAGAAAAATTCCGGCGCACCGCACTCATCCACTTCCATATGCGCCTGCTCATGAGTGAAGATCGTTCCATAAGGAGGTGATATCACAGAGGCCGCTATGGAGTTGGCCGCTGTTCCGGTCACCACTGGAAAAACGGCAACACGCTTTTCAAATATCTCAGAAAAGACATCATCAAGCTGCGCCGTCCATTTATCCGCACCATAGGCTGGGGCTATATCATTATTTGCCACCACGAGTGCATCCATGATTTCCGGGCATACAGCTGCGGTATTATCGGATAGAAAACTCATAAACCGTATATCTCTGCCAGTTCTTGATCTTTTTCAGCAACAAGGCGCGCCAAATCCACCATGACCTTTGCCTGTTTCCACGTTGCATCGTCCTGCATTTTTCCATCAATCATGACAGCGCCAGTTCCATCTGGCATGGCCTCCAGGATTTTCTTGGCAAAGACGACTTCATCGGGATCAGGCGAGAACACTTTTTTGGCAATATCGATTTGAGAGGGATGGAGTGTCCAGGCTCCCGCACAGCCCATGAGGAAGGCGTTTCGAAATTGCACTTCGCAGGCGTCACTGTCCGAGAAATCACCAAATGGACCATAGAAAGCTTTTATCCCTGCGGATTGACAGGCATCGACCATTCGCGCCACCGTATAATGCCATAGGTCCTGTTGCAGAAATTGCCGCTCCTCCCCGTCGCTTAAAACGCCATAGCCTGGATGGCCGCCCCCAACGCGGGTGGTTTTCATTCCTCGGCTGGCCGCCAAATCAGCGGGGCCAAGGGAAATACCATGCATACGGGGCGACGCATTGCAGATGTCTTCGACATTTTTGACGCCCTGCGCTGTTTCCAATATAGCGTGGATCGACAACGGTTTTATCAGCCCATAACGCGCTTCCAACTGTGCCAGAAGCTGATCGAGATAATGAATATCCCAAGCCCCTTCGACTTTAGGCAGCATGACGACATCCAATTTATCACCCAATCCTTCAACCAAGGCCTGTACATCATCTAAAAACCAAGGGGAGTTCAATGGGTTCACCCGCGTCCACAGTCCGGTATTCCCGAAATCGGTGCTTTGACCAACTTCAATAAAGCCCTGGCGGGCGGCTTCTTTCGCATCAGCTGGAATGGCGTCTTCGAGATTACCAAGAATCACATCAACCTGACCTGCCATAGCTGGAACTTTAGCGCGCATTTTCTCCATATGAGGCGGGAAGAAATGGATCATCCGCTCCAGTTTAGTCGGTTGCTCTCGCAATGGCTGTGGAGCGCCAATGGCTAATGGCTTAAAAAAATCCCTGGGGTGTTTCATGGCGACCTCATCATGTTGCGCTGCAACAGACTAGAAAAGGAACGCCAGACATGCAATGGGTGTTCTTCGCATCAGTCATAATTGAGGTTTTTCAAATGCCATTTGATATCAACGCCATCCGCGCCGCCTTCCCTTCCATGAGCGATGATCGTATCTATTTGGATAACCCGGCAGGCACACAGGTGCCACAGCGCGTTGTTGATCGCATGACTGAATGCCTCATTCAGGCCAATGCCAATTTGGGCGGCGGGTTTCCTACGTCTCAGCATGCTGAAGAGCTGGTTGAGGGTGCGCGCTCAGCCATGGCGGAATTCTTAAATGCACCCTCTGATCGAGATATCATCTTTGGTGCAAATATGACCACTTTGACATTCCATGTGGGTCGGTCGATTTTGAAATCATTCAAAGCCGGAGACGAAATTATATTGGGCTCCATGTGCCATGATGCCAATGTCCACCCATGGGTATTGCTGGCACAGGATTATGGATTGAATGTCCGGTTCTTTGAATTCGATGTCGAGAGCTTTGAATATGATCTGGCAAAACTGGACGACATCATCAGTGATAAGACCAAACTCATTGCACTAGGCTATGCCAGCAACATCCTGGGCACCATCAATCCAGTGAAGGCTGTTTGTGAAAAAGCGCGGTCCATTGGCGCTTTAAGCTTTATTGATGCGGTCGCCTTTGCTCCCCATGGTCCTATTGATGTTCAGGATTTGGGCTGTGACTTCCTGATCTGTTCGACCTATAAATTTTATGGCCCGCATCAAGGTATTCTTTACGGGCGCAAAGACGTATTGGAAACGCTCACGCCTTATAAAGTCCGCCCTGCCCCCAATGCCTTGCCTGATTGTTTTGAAACAGGGACACAAAATCACGAGTGTCTGGCCGGTGTTTTAGGCGCGCTGGAATATCTGGAAACTTTGACGGATCCGGGATTGACTTCAAGAAGCGCACGCCTCCACAGCGCGATGGCCAATATGGAAGCCTATGAAGCCCAGCTCGGTTGGCAGTTGATTGACGGCATAAAGAACGTGGCAGGGTTAAAAATCCATGGGATCACCAACCCGAATAGAGCAGCACATCGGGTTCCAACAATTTCCTTCACGATAGAAAAGCGTCACTCTGCAGAGCTTTCCAAAGCCTTGATCAGCAAAGGTATATATAATTGGGCCGGGCACAGTTACGCATTGGAACCGGCACAGCGGTTGGACATTTTGGAGCAAGGCGGTGTCGTCCGGCTAGGCATTGGGCACTATAATACAGCAGAAGAAATAGAGCGTGTGATTGACGCGGTAAAATCGCTCTGATTGAAAGTCTATTTGCATTTACAAATTATTTAGGATATATAATAGGACAGATATCTTGTGATAAACGTATATCTAGCCATACTATACTCCTAGTAGGTTTGTTTTGGTCGGGAACCGGGTGAGAGAAGAGCATCTCTCACCCGTTTTCTGTTTTACGGATCAAGCGGCACAACGTCCTGCTCAATCGCACCAAAGACCGATTGGCCCTGGCGATTTAAGACTTCCAGGCGGACTTTATCTCCAAACTTCAGGAATTCCGTGCTGGGCTTTCCGTTTTCAATAGTCTCAATCATGCGAATTTCAGCAATACAACTATAGCCCACACCACCCTCTTTAATTGGCTTACCAGGACCATCATTTAATTTATTTGATACCGTTCCTGAACCGATGATGGTCCCTGCTTCTAAATTACGGGTCTTTGTCACATGCTCGATCAGCTGGCCAAAACTAAAGGTCATATCCACGCCGGCATCCGGACGACCAAAATCTTCGCCATTAATGGCGGAATGAAGGGGCAAATGCAGCTTGGTCCCCGTCCAGTCATCACCCAGTTCATCAGGGGTGACGGCCACAGGTGCAAAGGCTGTTGCCGGTTTCGATTGGTAGAAACCAAAGCCTTTGGCTAATTCGCCCGGAATGAGGTTTCGAAGAGACACGTCATTGGCCAGCATCAAGAGTTGGATGTGACCCTCCGCATTCTCCGCCAGCGTTCCCATGGGGACATCATCTGTAACAACAGCAATTTCCCCTTCTAAATCAATACCAAAGCTCTCATCAGGCACAATAATCGGATCATGCGGCCCGCATAAATCATCAGAACCGCCTTGATAGACCAGCGGGTCTTCCCAGAAGCTGGGCGGCATTTCAGCACCGCGCGCTTTCCGCACTAACTCCACATGGTTCACATAAGCGGACCCATCCACCCAATGATAGGCACGCGGGAGAGGTGCCGCACATTGGCCCGCATCAAAGGGATGTTTCTGCGCCACTTCCCCGGAATTCAGATTATCTGAGACCATTTGCAGGCGTGGGGCAACGCTTGCCCAATTATCAAGCGCGGCTTGCATTGTTTTGGCAACCTGCCCTGCATGCACATAATGTTTCAAGTCACGGGAGACAACAATCAGCGTGCCGTCGCGGCCGCCGGTTTTCAGACTTGCTAATTTCATGGGAATTGCCCTTTATTCTTTGGTTTTCCAGCTGTCTTTATAGCCGGTCCATTCAACCTTTGATGCGGCTTCACAGACATCAAGCGCATCTCTTGTATCAATCATCACCGCATATTCATCAGTCGCGGGCTTCGCCTGTTCTAACATGTTTTTAAGCGCCTTGGGATGCGGCCCATGAGTGAAGCCACAGGGATGGAAAGTCATCATGCCGGGATGAATATTATCCCGGCTGAAAAAATCCCCGGCGTGATAAAATAACACTTCATCATAATCGTCATTATTATGGAAGAAGGGTACTTTCAACGCACCCTCATCGCTTTCAAAAGGCCGGGGCGCAAAAGTACAAACGACGAAACGCCCTGCCATGAAAGTCGTGTGCGCAGACGGCGGCAAGTGATAGCGATGGCTCATCAGTGGTCGGATATGACGGATATTGATACGCACGACCGAGAGGTCCCCCGTCCACCCTTGCACATCCAAAGGGTTGAATGGATAGCTAATCATACTGACCGCGTCCCGGCGCTTCACAAGAACACGCGTTTCCTGCGCATCATTTTGCTGCGCTAAAAAAGCTTCATCTATTTCAGGCGTATCTAAAAGCGCTTTATCAAAGATGGCATGATGCCCCACCAGCCCCTTATCAGGCAGTTGATAGGAAGAATTCGTGGCTTCAATCATGAGAATAGCCATGGGCGCGCCTGGCTCTATGCGCCACATTGCCCCTCGGGGAATGATGATGTAATCGCCAGTCTCAACTGTTAAATGACCAAAGTCACAAAATAAGCCTCCTGCGCCTTCATGGATGAATAAAAGCTGATCTCCATCCCCATTGCGCGCCAAGTCGGACATGTTTTCGCTGATACGCCAAAGACGCACCGAACAATGCGGGTTTTTCAAGACCTCCGGCGCGGCCCAGGGAGAATTCTGAGCCTCATTCAATTTAACAAGGTCAAAGGCGCGCGGGCTCAAAGGCCCTTCGAAATTCACCCAGCCCGTGGGCGGGTTCTTATGGTAGAACTGGGCCGCAGGGCCGAAGAATCCTTCTTTCGACATTTCCCGTTCATAAGTGCCTTCCGGCAAATCCGCATGCGCTTGCCGCGATGCACGGCCTTTGCTTTGGGAAAAACTTATATAACGGCTGGACATGGCGCAGCTCCCTTATTGAAACGCGCCATATAGTTACAAATGAAACTATTTAAGTCAAGGGAGCTGCCTGGACCGGTTGCTTATTGAACCAATAGCTGTGGCCAATTCTGATTCCCATCAGCGATATATGTATCTGTATCTTTCAACCATTCGACCTGGGTCGGCTTATTATAGTTTAAATACAGCTTATCATCGATCACACGCCAGGCCAGCGGGTCGCCGGATGCAGTATAATCATGAGCGACTGCCCAGGAACAATAGCCGCCAAATTGTGGGGCATAGGCTTCAGGGTCCGCTTTGAATTTTTCCATATTTTCAGCACTGGCAAAATACCAGGTCGCACCTTTCCATTCAGCGCTGAATTCTGCATTGCCTTTCACCGGTTCCCCTTGGGTGAAATAAGACACCGTATCATAGCCGGATACCGCAGGCGCACCAGCACTTGCCACATAAATCTCAGAGCTTGTTTTGGGGTACAGCATATAAGCCGCAACCGCCCCAGCAATCAGCACCACCGCAATAATTATTTTTTTCATTTGTCCAACCCATTTACGTCCAACTCAAAGACGTCGGGGCGTTCATAATGGCCCACCACGTCTAAATCATATTTTCCGCGAACAATCGCACCTAAGTCCAAATCAGCGACCAGCACGGCTTCTTCACCATAAACAGGCCCGGCCAAGACTTTTCCAAAAGGATCAATGATGCAGCTGCCGCCACGGATGAGCACTGTATCCGGGTCATCGCCTTGAATACAGTCATAATCATCCGGATAATCAGATCGTTTGGCATATTGACAGGCGGACAATACAAAACACCGCCCCTCATAGGCGATATGCTGCATGGTGGGTTGCCAGGCATCCCGATCATCAACAGTTGGGGCGCAGTACAGCATGATACCCTGTTTATACATCGCCGTACGCAGCAGAGGCATATAATTTTCCCAGCAGATCACAGCACCGATACGCCCAACCGGCGTATCAACAGTTTTCAACGTTGTGCCATCACCAAAGCCCCAGATCAGGCGCTCCATCGCTGTCGGCATCAGCTTTCGATGTTTCCCGAGTAAAGTCCCATCCTCACCCACATAAAGCGCCGTGCAATAGAGCGTGCCCCCATCCCGCTCTATCACACCGACAACCAAAGTCATGGCCAGAGATTTCGCAATCTCACCTAAGCGTTCAGTCACGCTGCCCGGTACATCAATGGCGGCCCAGAAATAACGCTCAAAATCCTGCCGTCCTTCCTCTGAGCGCGACCCGACACGTGCGCCAAAGTCCAGGCCCTTTGGATAGCCACCAATAAAAGCCTCAGGAAAAACCGCAATTTTTGCGCCCTTATCTGCAGCGTCCCGCGCCAGGCGCTCCAACCGCTCCATCGTTGCGTCGGTGTCAAAGGCTTTAGGTGCCGCCTGAACAACAGCAGCTTTTATTGTCATTCCCATGGGAGATACCCTTAATACATATGCTGGCCGCCATTAATCGACAGCGTAGACCCCGTTACAAAACCTGCATCATCCGCCGTTAGAAACGCCACACCACGGGCGATTTCATAGGCCTTGCCCAGGCGGCCAACAGGGATTTTCGCAACGATTTTTTCAAGAACATTCTCAGGCACAGCAGCCACCATATCCGTGTCGATATAACCAGGCGCAATTGCATTCACCGTGATGCCAAATCGTGCACCTTCCTGCGCCAATGCTTTTGTAAAGCCGTGGATACCGGATTTGGCCGCCGCATAATTCACCTGCCCATATTGCCCGGCCTGGCCATTGATGGAGCCGATATTCACAATACGGCCAAAACCACTTTCTTTCATCGCGGGGAAGACCGCTTTTGACATGTTGAAACAGGAGCCTAAATTCGTATCAATGACCTGCTGCCAATTGGCCTCACTCATTTTCATCAATGTGCCGTCGCGCGTGATACCAGCATTATTTACAAGGATATCAACTGCACCCAAATCATCCGCAATCTGGGCTACCGTCGCCTGGCAGGCGTCATAGTCCGACACATCGCATTTATAGACGTTTATCCCATGTGCAGCGCTAAATGCATTGGCACGTTCTTCATTGCCCGCATAAATGGCAGCGACTTTACAGCCCGCGTTTTTCAAGGCTAAAGAAATGGCTTCTCCGATACCCCTGGTCCCACCGGTGACGATTGCGACACGTGCCATAATTTCTCCCCTTATCAGCACTTTGATTGCAGCTTTGCAAACTGTGCGGGAAGCCAGATAAAAGGTCAATCGGAAGAGGTGCTAAATCCAGCCCTGTAACTCTTTTTTTACAAGAGACGTTAAAAGAGCCACATGGTCATCATCGATATTGAGACAAGGAATATAGTGAAAGGCTTCCCCACCTGCTTCCAGGAATGTGGCTTTGATACCTATCGCAATCTCTTCCAATGTCTCCAGGCAGTCCGCGCTGAAACCCGGGCAGACAATTGCGATGCGCTTCTTTCCTTCAGCGGCCAGTTCTTTCACAGTGGCTTCGGTATAAGGCTGCAGCCATTCTGCCCGGCCAAAACGCGATTGAAAAGTGATGCGGAATTTATCTTCATCCCAGCCCAGTTTTTCACGCACCAAACGCCCGGTTTTCTGACACTGGCAATAATAGGGGTCCCCTAAGTCCAAGTTCCGCTTTGGCAGCCCATGGAAAGACGCCAGGACCACATCCGGTTCCCAGCTTAATCTAGAGAGATGTTCTTCCACACTTCGTGCCAAAGCATCGATATAATCCGGGTGGTCATGATAGGATGGTGCCGTACGAATGGCCTGCTGCCAGCGTTGACCCTGCAGGATATCAAAGGCTTTGTCATAGACACTGGCCGTGGTTGTCGCTGAATATTGTGGATAAAGCGCAAAAATCAGGATGCGCTCACAGCCCTTGGCTTTCAATCCATCTATCTTGCTTTGCATAGAGGGATTACCATAGCGCATGGCCCAATCGACAATCACATCATCAGATGCAACTTCACCAGCCACGGCCTCCGCCTGCGCCTGGGTAATGACACGCAAAGGGGAATCCCCTGTTGTTTCATCCCAAATCGCCGCATAAGCATGGGCGGATTTTTTAGGCCTGAACGTCAAAACCGGCCCATAAAGGATAGGCAACCATAGCGCAGGAGGAATTTCCACCACGCGTGGGTCAGACAGGAATTCCGCGAGATAACGGCGCACGGCCTTTGGCGTTGGCGCATCAGGCGAGCCCAGATTGACAAGCAACACGCCTGTTTTCCCTGATTTAATACCGGGGTGCCCCTGTGGAAGATGCTTTACGCTCACGGCCCAACCTTTAGTCTTGATGTATGTCCGCACAATGTAGCTTGAACTTTAATAAAGGAAAGACCTATTGCCGCGCTTCGGCTTTCAGCCAGTCGATAAAATTCTGCACTTTCTTTGCCCGCCATTGAGGGGCCGGAGCCACAAGAAAATACGCGAAATCCACAGGCTGCGCCGCTTCAAAAGGTTTAACCAGACGTCCACTGACCAGGTCATCGGCTGCAATCATTTGCTTGGCTAAAGCCACGCCTTTGCCAAGGGCTGCCGCTTCAATCGCCAGGTTGGATTGATTGAAATGCAGGCCGCGCTGCACATCTTCCGCATCAACCCCTGCCGCACGCAACCACATGCCCCAAGTCGGACAGCTGGGGTCTTCTTCCGAACTGTCATCATGGATAAGCGTTGTCTGACTTAAGGACCGCGCATCTTTCAAGCCGCCATTTTCCTCTAAAAACGCAGGCGAGCAAACGGGAAAGACATGTTCTTCAATCAGTTTTTCAACAATAAGGTCGGGATAGTCCCCTGCCCCATAACGAATAGCCAAATCGACATTTTCTTCCGCAAAATTAACCAGTTGATTGCTGGCCTGGATACGCACATCCATATTAGGGGCTGAGCCGTAAAACCGCTCAATCCGCGGCAAGAGCCATTTTGACGCAAAAGACGGCGCAACGGAAATCGTTAAAGTCGAGCTGCGCTGCGGTGCTTGAAGCACGCGTACAGCTTCTTCAAACCGCTCAAACCCTGAACGTAAAGCTGGCAGGCTTTTCTTGGCATCCTCAGTCAGTTCCAAGCCCCTGCCCTGACGGCGGAAAAGAATAACGCCCAGATAATCTTCGAGCGCTCTGATCTGCTGAGAGACAGCAGCCGGCGTCACCGCCAGCTCATCCGCGGCGTTCTTGAAACTTAGATGCCGTGCGGCGGCATCAAAGACGCGCAGGGCATTGAGTGGAAGCAGCGCGCGCTTCATGGGGCATATTCCTTATGACTGAACAATCAGGTCCTTTATGCCGTGCGGGACCGGGGTGTTGCAAGGCTGGGCTGTAATTTTCTCACACCCATTTTTGAAACATGGATGCCACATTCTGTTTTCTCCTGCCCGCGCCAGCGGCCTGAACGCACATCTTCGCCTTCCGCAACAGGAGATGTGCAGGGCATGCAGCCAACCGACTTATAGCCATCCTCTTCTAAGGGATGATGGGGTAAGTCATGAACGGCAAAATAAGCTTCAACATCATTTTGCGCCCAATTCGCCAATGGATTGATTTTAATCCGCCCATCACTCAGTTCAAAAACAGGGAGTTTGGACCGCCCGCCACCGTGAAAACCTTTACGCCCGGAAATCCAGACATTCACGTCTTTCAACGCGCGCGCCATGGGCTCAACCTTACGGATATAGCAGCAGCGATTGGTATTATCCGCCCATAATATACCTTTGGGATCGCTGGCTGCCAGAAGCGCAGGCTTTGGCATGATGGACCGCACAGCCAGTAATTTCAAACGCGCGACAAGGTCATTGCGATAACGCAGCGTCTCGCCAAATAATTTTCCTGTATTGATGAAGACAACATCTGTACCCCGGTCAATCTGCGCCACCATGTGCAACAGAACAGCTGATTCCGTTCCAAAGGAAGAGACCAGGCTCACTTCCCCTGGAAAATCGTCCAGCAACACACCACGCAATATTTCCTGCGGGTGTTTGCCCATATATTTGGCGTTTAATTCATCAATCCGGCTTTGGGAAATTGCTGTCATCAGGCCACTTCCTTCTCCTGATGGGTCCTTAAGCGCCGCAAGCGGTGCGCAGGTGCCACATCATCACTGGACGCTTGATAAGCCCCGCTAAAGCGTTGCAAGGCACCTAATGCCGCATCTTCTTTCACATGAGGCGCCAATTGCGCGCTGGAAAACCCGCAGCGCAGCATGAAGCGCAATTGGTCTGCCAGCACATCGCCAACCGCGCGGATTTCGCCTTGAAAGCCCAGATGTTCCCGCAAAACACGGGCGCTGGAATAAGCGCGCCCGTCGGTATAGGCCGGAAAATCAAGAGCAACCAAGGACAAGCGGTCAAGGACAGGGCCAAGGTCTTCAACATTTTCACCGGCTCTGACAACCACGCCCAAGGGAAGATTTCTGCCTTCCAGCTCCTCTGCCTGTTCAAGAAGCACAGTTAAGGGCAGGACAATTGGCTGGTCATCAACCAGCTCCTGGCCCCAGGTCCAGGCGATATCTTCAACATCACGAAAATCAACGCGGGGCATAGACCGCCTCCTTAAATACTGCGGGGCCAAGGCGGCGATATGCTTCCAGGAAGTTTTCACCGTCTTGCCGTTCTTTCAAATAGGTTTCAACAACGATTTCAACGGCATCAACAATACCGTCTTCATCAAAGCCAGGGCCCAGGATTTTGGCTAAAGATGCGTCTTCAGCACCCGAACCACCCAGAAGCAACTGGTAATTCTCAACACCTTTTTTATCGACACCCAATATGCCGATATGGCCCGCATGGTGATGACCGCAAGCATTGATGCAGCCAGAGATTTTGACCTTCAACTCGCCAATATCTTCCAAGCGGTCATAGTCATCAAAACGCTTTGAAATTTTTTGCGATAAGGGAATGGAGCGGGCATTGGCCAGGGCACAATAATCAAGGCCAGGACAGGCGATGATATCTGTAACCAGCCCCGCATTGGCGCTTCCCAGGCCGTTTTCATTCAGACGCATCCACAAGGCTTCCAGGTCGGATTTACGCACATGGGGCAGGATGATATTCTGCTCATGACTGACCCGAATTTCGCCAAAGCTGTAGCGTTCTGCCAGGTCAGCAAGTAATTCCATCTGTTCCGCCGTCGCATCCCCAGGAATACCACCATGAGGCTTTAGGGAAACAGTCACGGCCGCATGGCCTTTGGCTTTGTGCGCGCTTATATTGCGGCGTATCCAGCGGGCAAGCTGTGGATTGCCTGGCGCCAAAACGACGTCATCAAGCTTGTCATAGGGCGGGTCTTGGAAAAATGCTGAAATCCGCGCCAATTCCCGCGCATCCACATCGGCTGGCCCGTCTTGGATTTTTGCCCATTCTTCTTCGACTTCGGTGCGAAAAACATCCAGGCCCAATTCATGGACCAGGATTTTGATACGGGCTTTATATTTATTATCCCGGCGGCCATAGCGGTTATACACTCGCATGATGGCTTCCAAAAAGCCCAACAACCTGGTAGCTGGCACGAAACCACGCAGGGACTTGCCAATCATCGGCGTACGGCCCATGCCGCCGCCGACAAAGATCTCAAAACCGGTCTCACCCGCTTCATTCCGCTTGGCGATAATACCGATATCATGAAGCTTGATGGCAGCGCGGTCTTGCGGTGCACCTGTGATGGCAATTTTAAACTTCCGCGGCAGGAAGGAAAATTCCGGGTGGAAAGTGGACCATTGGCGCAGCAATTCCGCATAAGCGCGCGGGTCTACAATTTCATCGGCAGCCACACCAGCAAATTGGTCGGTCGTGACGTTACGGATACAATTGCCTGAGGTTTGAATGGCATGCATTTCCACGCTGGCCAATTCTTCCAATATCTCCGGCGCATCAACCAGGGAAATCCAGTTAAACTGGATATTCTGACGCGTGGTGAAATGGCCATAGCCCTTGTCATATTTCCGGGCAATTTCCGCCAGTTTGCGCATTTGCGGCGCGGAAATCACACCATAGGGAATAGCCACCCGCAGCATATAAGCATGAAGCTGGAGATAGAGGCCGTTCATCAGGCGCAATGGCTTGAATTCGTCTTCCGACAATTCGCCATTCAAGCGCCGTTCAACCTGGCCGCGGAAATCTTCGACCCGCTCTAAAACCGCGGCGCGATCAAAATCATCATAACGATAGATGGCAGTCATGAAAGCAATCCTTCTGCCTGATATCCTAAATCCCGGCGCACGGTGGGGCCGCTGGCGCGAATTTGTTCTCTGTTCCGGCTCGGCCAGACGGCGCCGTCAAACACATCTGCTGGAATGACTTCAACCAAAGTCACGAGATTTTCAGCCTCAGACCGCGCCGCAATTTCTGCGAGTTGCGCTTCGCCATCAGCGTCTAAAACCACCCGGGCCTCTTTTGCAATGGGTGTCCAAGTCCCGTCTTCGGCCAGAAACACCACCTGGCCTGATTTCAAGTCATTGGCTGTTAAAACCTTCGCCATTTTCTTATCCTTAAATCGCCTGTGCCAGGGGCAAAGGCTCAAACTTTGTCAACATATCTTCGTTCAGTGCCGCTACATCCCCAATGATGAGGAGCGAGGGGCTGTTGATTGCGTAGTCTCGAATAGCCTGGGGCAATGCGCCAATGGTCGTGTTCACACGCCGTGCTTCTGGCCGCGACCCGTTTTCAATGATGGCCACAGGAAAATCCGCAGCAACCCCATCCAAAATCAGTTTTTCAGAGATAGCAGCCGCGTTGGACAGACCCATATAGACGACCAATGTGCGACCAGCTCCCGCCAACCCGGCCCAATTCTGTTCTTCAAGGCCTTTGCGCTGCCCCGCCACAAAGGTAACAGCGCTTGCATGGTCACGGTGTGTCAAAGGAATATGGCTTTGAGCCGCGCAGCCCGCAGCCGCAGTGATACCCGGCACCACATCAACAGCAATGCCATGGGCTTTCAACCTGTCCACTTCTTCACCGCCGCGGCCAAAGATAAAGGGGTCACCGCCTTTTAGACGCACCACATATTTACCTTGGGACGCCAGCTCGACCAGCAGGTCATTGATACCGTCCTGCGGCACGCTGTGATGGCCTTTGGACTTACCCACATAGATAAATTTCGCATCGCGGCGGGCGAAATCAAGAACTGCATCGGAGACCAATTTGTCATGCACAATCACATCTGCCTGCTGCAAGGCACGATGAGCCTTTAACGTGAGCAGGCCTGGGTCCCCCGGCCCTGCGCCAACGATGGCAACACAGCCTTCTTCCTGACCTTTATTTTCATTGATAAGGCGAATGACATCCGCTGCCTGTGGCACATCATGCAACGGGCCATCAAAGAGGCGATCATAAAAGCGCCGGCGCGCATCAGGGGTTTTAAACACCCGCTTCACTGTATCTCGAAAGCCTTCCGCCAGGCGCCCCAGCTGACCAAGGCTCTGGGGCAAGAGCATATCGAGACGCGCTTTGACATGACGTGACAAAGCGGGGGCCTGAGCGTCTGATGATATGGCAATGGTCAGTGGGGCGCGCTCCACCAGTGCGGGGGTGATGAAGTCACAGTCTTCGGTCTTATCAACCACATTAACGGGAATGCCCAGACCACGGGCTGCTTTAGCGATAGACGCATTCAGCACCTCATTCTCTGTGGCAATATAGACAAGTGCTGCACCTTCAAGCTGTGACATGTGAAATACATCATCTTCGACAGCGATACGGCGAACGTCAGCAGCACTTTTGCCAAGCAGGCGGCATTTGGCGTCGGCAGCAGATGTACCCCCCGCCACCACAACAAAGCGATCTGCCAAATCGAGAAATACCGGATAATAACGCATGCGCCGTCCCAATCACTTGAACTTCTGCTAGAACCTGAAAGTGGGGGGAGAGCGGCAAATACACAAACGAGGATTTCTTCGCTTTGGCTTAGAAAAATTAATCCATCACTGAGCAAAAACAGATGCAGCACTTTAAATAAAAAAAATCGCAGTTCCCAAAATGCGAAATAATGCAGTGCGAATTCAAAATCTTAACCAAGAAATTGCAGCTTCATTTTTCTCCTATAGCGAGAAATACTTCTGGATTTAACCAGAAATTAACCATATTCTATAAGTATAGCGTTGTTACCCAGCGCTATTCCTACTTCCACGCTGGATACCCCAGCCCTAACCTGGACCGTATGCCAATCTCATACGGTCCTTTTCTTTGAATAACTTAAGCCGTTTCAATCTGAACCATATTCTGTCGGCGTTATTTACAATTTTAGATAAATTTCAGCATGTTAACCTTAATGCGTCCTGTTAATCCTTTATAAACCATAGGCCTCGATTTAGTTGGCACGAGCCTTGCTCATTTAACTCTATGATTAGAACTGTGAGTCCAAGCTTATATGTCGCATCCCGCTTGATTGGCACGTCCGGCCATCGAGGTGCGGTTCAAGCCGCACAAAAAGCACAGGCAGACGCTAAAAATAAAGGGCAGCAGCAAACCGCTGAAATATGGGCCGATGTTCAACGCCACCTCGACATAAAAAGCCCGCGTCCCGGCCTTTGTCTTGATATCAGGGTTTAAACCTCTTCCCGTTTTCTTTATATCCAGGCCTGAGTTTCAAATATGGATATAAGACGTGTCTAAAAAAGCTGTTGTACTGCTGTCCGGCGGACTTGATTCCGCAACCGTTGCCGCCATTGCCCATGCAGAAGGCTATGAGCTCCATGCCTTGAGCTTCGAATATGGCCAACGCCATAAGGTTGAGCTGGATCGTGCAAAGCAGGTCGCCGCCCATATGGGCATAAAAGATCACCGTATCGCGCGAATAGATTTAGGCGTCTTTGGCGGCTCTGCGCTCACAGCTGACATCGATGTTCCCAAGGACCGCAACGACAGCGAAATTGCAAGCGGCATTCCCATCACCTACGTCCCTGCCCGCAACACAATCTTCCTAAGCTTTGCCCTTGGTTTTGCTGAGGTTATTGGCGCCCAGGATTTATTCATTGGTGTAAACGCCTTGGATTATTCAGGCTATCCCGACTGCAGACCCGAATTTGTGGAAGCTTTTCAAACCCTGGCGAACCTCGCCACCAAAGCGGGGGTGGAAGGCATTGCGCCCTTTAAAATCCATGCCCCTTTGATGGAAATGACAAAGGCGGATATCATCACCAAAGGCACGGCCTTGGGCGTTGACTATGGTCTTACATCTTCCTGTTATGACCCTGGTCCAGATGGCCGGGCTTGTGGTCATTGCGACAGCTGCCAGCTGCGCTTGAAAGGCTTTGAGGAGGCCGGGTTTAAAGACCCTGTGCCTTATGCATCATGACTTATAGCGTCAAAGAATTATTCCTCACACTTCAAGGCGAAGGTGCTAATACGGGCCGGCGCGCTGTATTTTGCCGCTTTGCAGGCTGCAATCTCTGGTCCGGCCTTGAAAAAGACAGAGCGACTGCGCAGTGTACATTTTGCGATACGGACTTCATTGGAACTGATGGCCCCGGTGGCGGTAAATTTAAGACCGCACAAGACCTCGCCACAGCCGCACTGCAATGCTGGCGGTCAAACAAGCTAGGAAAGCCCCTGATCGTTTGCACAGGCGGGGAGCCCCTGTTACAAATCGACGCCGCCTTAATAGATGCACTCCATGCAGCAGGCTTTGAGATTGCCATTGAAACAAATGGGACCATCAAAGTGCCTCAAGGCATTGATTGGGTATGCGTAAGCCCTAAAGGTCAAAGCGATGTGATCGTAACCACAGGCGATGAACTAAAACTGGTTTATCCGCAAAAGAATGTGGACCCTAAACGCTTTAACGACTGGGACTTCACTCATTTCTTCATTCAGCCATTAGACGATGAAAACCAACTACACCATGTTCAAGAAGCCATTCAATATTGTCTGGACCATCCGCAATGGCGGCTCTCGCTTCAGACACATAAAATGATTGGCATTGCTTAAATTCTACCACGCAAGGCCGCCCAGAAGAATTTAATCTGCAGGCTTAAAGCAGGTTTCTGTACATCCACACGCCGCGGGTCAAAGCCTGCGCGCTGATAAGCCTTCACCACTTCCCGCGCGGAGATGAGAGGCAATAGAACTGATATTGCGGCCTTGGACACGGGTGCGGCTTTCAATGTATTGATGTGAAGCGTTGATGCCTCGCAAAGTGCCTGCGCCATTGCGATGGTTTCATCCGTATAAGCGCCCTTAAACATATGGGCCTCATCACTGCCCTGCCCTTGCTTCGATGCATGATAGGCCATGGCTTTCAAAACGGACGTATAAGTCATGGCAGATGCAGCGCTTTTGATATCCGCTTCGACATTCAGCACAGAAAGAAGAAGCCCATGCAGCGCGCCATGGGTTCTTTGGCCATAGTTCTCCAACGCATTTAAATCTGCTGCACCCTCGCGGTACAACTCCTCAATACGCGCTTCAATCATGTCTTCCAAAATATCAAAAGGCGGGGCTTCGATTTCTGAAAGAGCGAGGAGCACCGGATGCCCGCGCACCTGGCCCTTCGCCAAATCAGCCAAGGCCTCCCGCCACCAGGCCAGGCGAATTTCGCCAACCATAGGTTCTGAAGCCAGGCCTGGAATACGCGCTAATTCCGCATTGAATGCGATATAAGCGTAAAGCGCATCCCGCTTATCAGCAGGGGCATAAAGCATCGCCAAATAGCGGTCATAATCATGAGCCCGCACGATTTCGATGCAATTCTGTGTGTCGTCTGTCTGCGCCACTCTTCGCCCCATATTTTGACAGGTTCAAGACTTGTGATAGCGTGATTGCCGCTTGAGGTCGCATAAACCCAAGCCATTAGTCAATATAGGGGAGAAACGCTCATGGGAAAAATCCTGGAATCTCTGCCGATGACAATCGTCGCAGGTGTGGTTCTGACTGTGGTCATCGTGCTTGTTGCACCGATGATTGCAGGCGGCTGAAAAGGTGAATTTTTCTAAATACAAGGGGCTAAAAACATGGATATGGAAACGGTCAATATTTACCTGATCTTCCGCTATCTGCACGTGCTTGCAGGGGTGATGTGGATTGGGCTGCTTTGGTACTTCAACTTCGTTCAAATCCCAACAATGCCGAAAATTCCAAATGAACAAAAGCCGGCCATTGGGAAGCATATCGCACCCGCTGCACTCTTCTGGTTTCGTTGGGGCGCGGCCTTTACAGTCTTGTTCGGGCTTATTCTGGCGCATTTAAATGGTTATCTGACGGATGCCTTGGCTTTGGGCACCACAAGTCATTATGTGGCCCATACAATGATCGGTATTGGCATGTGGTTTGGCCTGATCATGGCCTTTAACGTCTGGTTCGTTATCTGGCCAAATCAGAAAATTGCTCTTGGCATTGTCGATGCCGATGACGACGCCAAACCAAAGGCGGCACGTACAGCAATGCTGTTTTCACGCACAAACACTTTATTGTCCATCCCCATGCTCTATTGCATGGTGGCTGCACAGAATCTCTAAAGAACAGGAAGAAGGAGGGCTGCCACCCGGCGGTCCTCCATCATCAACATATTATAGGTACGTGCCGCAGCCCCGCTATCCATCGGGTCAGCCGCTATCCCAACCATGGACAGGCCTGTCTGCAAGTGTTCGGGTAGAAATTGCAGCCGCTTCCCACAGCCAACAAGCAGGATTTCCGTCTTCTCGTCCCCTTCAACAAGGGGGTGAAGGTGATCGATTGTCAGTTCTTCCAAGGTCTGAACGTCTAGCTCAATGGCCCGCTTTGGAAAAACCAGGACAGCCCTGGCATAGGTCACGCCAGAAATGCGAAAGCCACCAGCTCCATATCCATTGATAAGCTGGCGCCCTTCGCTTTCCATGCGTTTCAAGGCACTCATTAAGGGCTGACCTCTTTCGCTTCGTCTGGAATGAAGCTTTCACGGTTCACCTTCAGCCAGTTCAAAATCGGGCTGGCCACGAAAATTGAGGAATAGGTCCCGACAAACACACCCCAGATCATCGCCGCTGTAAAGCCGCGTATGACCTCCCCACCAAAGAAGAACAGAGCCAGCAAAGCCAGCAATGTGGTGAAAGACGTCATGAACGTCCGGGATAATGTATCATTGATCGATAAATCGATCAGGCCCAGCATGTCCAACTTGCGATATTTTCGGATATTCTCTCTTATCCGGTCAAACACCACCACTGTATCGTTCAAACTATAGCCAACAATTGTCAGAATAGCCGCCACGATACTCAGGTTAAATTCAAGCCCGGTGAGGGAGAAGAAGCCGATGGTTAAAGCCACATCATGAGTCAGCGAGGCCACGGCCCCCAAACCAAATTGCCATTCAAAACGGAACCAGATGTAGACCATGATAGCGCCAATAGCGAAAAGAACGGCCAACACGCCTTTCTCAACAAGTTCGCCAGACACTTTAGGGCCCACAACCTCAACCCGGCGGACTTCATAGCCATCCACCCCATAAACCGTTTCCAAGGCTGCATCGACAGCCGAAATCGCGTCTTCCTGCGCGCCTTCAGTCTGGCGCTCTATTCGGATGAGCATATCATTCGCGGCGCCAAATTCCTGAACCGCTACATCGCCTAAGCCAAGACCACCCACGGCCGAACGCGTGGCTGCCAGATCAGCCACCTCCTCGGTCTCGACCTCCATCATGATACCGCCCCGGAAATCGATGCCGAAATTCAATCCATGAACACTCGCATAAGTCAAAGAACCAATGATCAGCAACACGGACATGACAGAGCAGATCACCCGCGTCTTCATAAACCCAATCTTTGTTCCATCAGGCACAAGGCGGGCAAATTTGACGCCATTGATAGGCAATTTGACCGGCTTACGATAGCGCAGCCACAGCGTGATGATCATCCGCGTGACCATGATGGCTGAGAAAACAGAGGTCAAAATACCGAGACTGAGCGTCACCGCAAAACCTTTGATCGGTCCTGAGCCGAATTGGAACATCAGCAATGCGGCAATCAAAGTCGTGATATTTGCATCTAAAATGGTCGACATGGCCTGCTGATAGCCTGATTGCACAGCAGCCACAGCCTTTCGCCCATTTCGCATTTCTTCTCTTATACGTTCAAAGACAAGCACATTAGCATCAACCGCCATACCAACGGTCAGCACAATACCTGCAATACCAGGCAAGGTCAGTGTAAAGCCCAGAAAGGACATAACACCCATCAAGACCAACACATTCACAACCAGCGCCAGATTGGCAATAACACCAAAGAGCCCATAAGCTAAAGCTACAAACACAATAACCGCAGCAAGACCTAAGGCTCCCGCGAATTTACCTGCAGCCACAGAATCAGCACCCAAATCCGGCCCAACAGTCCGCTCTTCAAGTATTGTCAGATCCGCAGGCAGCGCGCCTGATTTCAGCACAACAGAAAGATTAGAAGCCTCGGCAACAGTGAAGCTACCTGTAATCTGCCCCTGCCCGCTTGGAATAACACCTTGGATCTGAGGCGCTGTTACGATTTTACCATCTAAAACAATAGCAAAACGGCGGCCGATATTTTCCCGTGTGATTTTACCGAAAATCGCAGCACCCCGGCTGTCCATGGTAAATGCCACAGCCGGACGGCCGTTTTCATCATAGGCCGCACGCGCGTCGATCAGACTGTCACCAGACAAGCGTGGCGGCTCCCGCAGCGCCAATTTCACCTCTGGCTGGTCGGCCATGGGATAGGCCCGCACGCCTATCGGCAGTCGATTGCGCTCGATATCCTGATAATTGACCTCATCAACAACCATATGGAAGGTCATTTTAGCAGTCTTACCAATGACATCCTTTAATTGTTGAGGGTCGTTAAACCCTGGCACCTGAACCACAATCCGGTCCTGACCCTGGGTTTGAATAGTAGGCTCTCGCGTGCCCAGGCTGTCGATCCGGCGGCGTACAACCTCTACAGACTGCTGAACAGCGCTTAAACGGCTTTCATTGATACCGTCTTCTGTAAGTGTAACCGTGACCTGGCCATTGCCATCAGAAGATACCGTCCGGTCATAATTGCCTGAGAAAGTACCGCTCAAAATGTCCTGGCCAATAGGCTGACGGCGATCGCGGAGCAACTCGACAACCTGCTCTTCATCACCTGGATTGCGCAGATTAAAACTGACAGACCGGTCACTGGACGACAGGCCGAAATAGACGATACGCTTGTTATCTGCTGTACGTGCTGCACGCAGATCGCCCGTAATGCCTTCTTTTAGCTGGTCGACCTTGTTTTTAACAACCGACGCCGTGTCCACTTCCAAAAGCAGATGCGAGCCACCTTGCAGATCAAGGCCAAGGCTCAACTGGCTTTTCGGCATGAAAGATGGGAGCCCTTCCAACTGCTCTTCATTCAAAGCATTGGGCAAGGCCATGAGAAGCCCGACGATACAAACCGCCAAAATCGAAATGACTTTCCAACGGGGAAATTCCAACATGAGCTTCAGGCTCCCAAAATCATATATTATTTTTTATCGTTTGCAGGTTCTGTGCGGCTGCGCACATCGGTGATGGTGGAACGCACAACTTTCACCCGCACACCATCGGCGAGGTCCACCTGCACTTCATCATCTTCCACCTTGGCGATTTTGCCAATCAGACCACCAGCAGTCACAATCACATCGCCACGGCGAAGTGCGCCAACCATTTCCTTATGCTGTTTCATCCGTTTTTGTTGCGGACGGATCAACAGGAAATAGAATACGACGATAATCAGAATAAACGGCAGAAAGCCCGCAAGGCCCCCGCCTACGCCACCACCGGCGGCCTGTGCAAATGCAGGTGTAATCAACATGCTTTTCCCTCACAAATCTAGGCATATTTAAAAAAGTTTTGCGGACTATACAAACCGGGGGCAATGTTGCAAATGGAAAGCGTCATCCTTGATAAAGCAATATGGCGTTAAAAGGTGAATGCGCAATGGGTAGCAGCGGTGAAAAACTGTCTTTATTAAAACGAATTGCAGAAGCGCTTGAGGCCCTGGCCCCGAAACACGCGGCTTTACCTGCCCTTGATAAGGCCGATGCATTTGTGTGGAATGGCGGTGAGAAAACGCTCAAACCCATATCAAAAGTCAACGCGCTCCCCTTAAAACTTCTATTGGGTGTAGAGCGACAAAAGGCGGAATTACTGGAAAACTCCACCCATTTCGCAAAGGGCTATAGCGCCAACAATGTATTGCTGTGGGGTGCACGCGGCATGGGGAAAAGCAGCCTAATCAAAGCTGTCCATGCGCATATCAATCAAGACACGCCGCACGCATTAGGCCTGATAGAGATACACCGAGAAGACATCGCCAGCCTGCCGGAACTCCTAGCTCTGCTGTCTTCTTCTCAAAGGCGATTCATTGTTTTTTGCGATGATTTGAGCTTTGAAAAGGGCGAAACCAGCTATAAATCACTAAAAGCCGTGCTGGAAGGCGGACTCGAAGGGCGACCAGCTAATGTATTGTTCTATGCCACATCCAACCGCCGCCACCTTATCCCACGCGATATGGCAGGGAACGAACGCTCCACCGCCATTAACCCGGCTGAAGCTGTCGAAGAAGGTGTATCCCTATCCGATCGCTTTGGCCTCTGGCTTGGGCTATACAGTTGCTCCCAGGCTGATTATCTGGCGATGGTGGAAAGCTACGCCAAACATTTTGGCTTAGGTGACAAAGACCTGCAGACCAAAGCGCTTGAATGGGCCCAGACCAGAGGTGCACGTTCAGGTCGCGTGGCCTGGCAGTTCACGCAGGCTTTGGCTGGGAAGGCTGGGAAGGGTCTTTAGCTACCACTTCACCCAAATCGAAACCGGCGACGGTATGAGGCCAAGCCCAATATAACCAAGCCAAGCGTCATAGGACCAAGAGTACCAGGCTCCGGAATAGCGGCGACACTCACCCCCCTGCTAAAAGTGACAGAGTTGATAAGGTAGTTTTCATTGAAGTCACTGGAAACGATGACCAAACTTGGCCCTCCGTTACTAAAGTTAAAAAGTGTTGACGTCGTGCCAGCGGAATTTGCGACCTCATTGTTGATACTCCCAGTAATGTTCGTTTGTATAGATGTAGCCTGGACACCTATTATCGCGAGAAAGCTATTGTTGACCGCCACAGGGATCGTTGGAGAGAGATTAAAAGACCTTATTCTTATTAAAGACTGTCCATCACTGCTAAGCTCATCCTGCCTGGTCGCTACACCAATAGCATCATCAACGAAGTCCAGAAACTGCCCTCCAAATAAGTTCAGACCGTCACTTAGGTATATAAGAGGATCAAAGTCTACAACACCATCATCCCGTATTAGTCTTGTGATATCGATCTGTACTTCAAAATCACTCACATCCACATTGAATTGGTCTAAGGCCAATGACGCAACGACCGAAAGTGTGTCCATTACATCAATGCGTAGACTATCACCGACAATTGTTTGAGTACCTGTAGGAAAAGTAATGCCGGAGAGGCTGGCAAATTCGGCCCCGGTGAGCGTGATTGGCGCAGCAATTGTGGGTGCTGAGAAGGTGATTAAACCTAGGGCTAAAGCAAGATGTTTCATGGAACATATTCCTGTTGCTGATTAGACAGGAGAAACAAGCGCTTAAAGTGCTTAAATCTTTGAAAACGGATTTGTACTACCCAGGTCCTCTCCCATAAGGGATGAGGGCGTGTAATTGCGCTATGTGGTATCGCGGGGTTCGGTTTTATTTTTTTAGCCTCAGTCGCCGGCGCGGGCATCCGCCCGCTTAGGCTTCCGCGATAACGCTATTCCTCCATGGCTTCGCCATTACGGGCTATCGCGACGGCCGTGCGGCCTTGACACGCTTTTCATAAGTGAAAAGCTGGGGAGCCTGTACTGCTCCGCTCTTCTGTTCGGACCTACCCCTCACCCCAACCCTCTCCCACAAGGGGAGAGGGAGCTACTCATGAGCTCCCCACGACCCCATAGTTGGGGTCGTACTGGCCGATTGAGGCCCGCGCAACTTTTTGCGCGAGCCAAGGGAGCGGATGCGACCGCCCGGCGCTTGAGGGTCTAATCAAATAAAGCGGAACCTCGCGCTACCACCCAGCACAATTAGCGCCCCCTCTCCCCTCGTGGGAGAGGGTCGGGGTGAGGGGGTAATCAAACAAGACTTGTATATGAGATTCGCACAAGCTAAGGTTTCAAAGCTCTCACAAAAGAGAGCGGCCCAGAAGGATGCTAGTAACATCCAACTGAGCCTAACCATAAACACTCTAAGGAGAGAATGTTATGGCTAGAGCAGTATCTAGCATATTCAATTCATCATTGGGAATTTCTATTCTTGCATCATCCTTTGATTGCTTCCGGT